>Ga0209062_1000003_pt1:0-845000 | contig 1344817 bp, 1231 predicted proteins | sample Coa_R2_2_FD_187158 | JGI IMG/M metagenome (GOLD analysis project Ga0209062, IMG submission 187158) | Surface soil microbial communities from Centralia Pennsylvania, which are recovering from an underground coalmine fire - Coalmine... | ecosystem: Environmental > Terrestrial > Soil >...
ATCGTCAAGAGCGCATTCGCCAATGCGAAAATAGAACCCCCCGTGGCAGACGCACGAGGGGCCCATCGCATACGCGGTACGAACGGGCTGGCCTACTTACGACATTCGCCTATTCCGAAACTCCTGCTCGCCGCGAGCCTCGAGCACGCGATGCGGCTCCACGGCCTTCCGCACCGGCGGGAAGACGGCGACGCGCTCGCCGCCGCGGTCCCCACGTTCGGACCGTTTCCCGAAGTGCCCGCCGTCCTCACCCGACTCAAGGAACGATACGAGATCGCGATCATCTCCAACACCGACGACGACCTCATCGCGGGCAACCTCGCGCGGCTCGGTGTCCGGTTTGACCACGTGATCACGGCCGAACAGGCCCGCGCGTACAAGCCGTCGCGCCGGATGTTCGAGCATGCCCTGCGGGCGACGGGGAGGACGCCGGATCAGCTCATTCATGTCGCGCAGGGGTTCGAGTACGACATTATCCCCACGTTCGGCTTGGGCCTGCGGCGCGTGTGGATTAACCGCAGCGGCCGGCGCGGCAGCCGCGCGTTCTTGCCGTACGACGAGATCCGCGACATGTCGCCGCTGCCCGGGCTGCTGGGGCTCTAAGGGCGATGGACAACGACCGCCTGCAAAGCGCCAAGGAGATTCCCTACTGGCTCGCTACCGCCTCAAAGACCGGTGGGGCGGCTAGGCGCGATCCGGCGCACCACGGGGGGGGGCGACCACGGCCGCGGGGCCCGCGGGTGCACCGTGGCGGGCCGTCCTGCGCGCGCGTTGCCGTCGCAAGCGCCCGGCGCCGATCGGACTTCGCCGGACCCAACCCGGAAGGAAATCGGCGTCTCCGACGCGGACCAGTGTTCAATTCGGTGGAGTCCCGCCCCCTGACGTACGAGGGCTGCCCCGAGGGCCTGTTCATCGGACCGCGTTCGACCGGATTGTGCGTTTGTCCAAAGGACTCAACCGCGCGGGGTCGGAAGCAAGGCCACGCGGTACTCGCGGTGGCCCTGCTATCCGGCAGAACCGGCGTGGCCGCGGAGGGCACGGATGGCCCCCACACCCGATGCTGCGCAGGTGCACCGGGACGCGATCGTGATCGACGGGACGTGTCCGCTCGCGAACCGCACGGAATTTCTCGGCGAGTGGATCCGCGGCGGGGTCACGGCGCTCGCCCCCTCGCTCGACACCTCGTCGCCGGAGGGCGCGGTGCGGAGCATCGGGCGCTGGCTGCGGCATATCTCCGCGCACGCCGACACGCTCCTGCACGTGACCCGCGCGGACGACGTGGTCGCGGCAAAGAGCCAGGGCCGGCTCGGCATCATCTTTCATTTTCAGGGCACCGACCCGGTGGCCGACGACCTCGATCTCCTCGCGGTGTACGCGCGACTCGGCGTGCGGATGGTGCAGCTCACGTATAATCGCAAGAATCGTGTAGGCGACGGCTGCGAGGAGCGCACCGACGCCGGGCTCTCGCGGTTCGGGGTCCGCCTGGTGCAGGAGCTGAACCGCGTGGGGCTGATCGTGGACCTCTCGCACACCGGATATCGGACGACCATGGAGGCCATGGAGATGTCGACCGCGCCGCCGGTCTTCAGCCACGCCAACTGCGCGGCGGTCTGCGACTCGCCCCGCAACGTGCGCGACGATCAGATTCGCGCCGTGGCCGCCCGCGGCGGCATGATCGGCGTAGTCGGGTTCCCCGCGTTCGTGGCCCCCGTCCCGCGTCCGTCGCTGGACGACTTCGTGGCGCACATCGTGCACATCGCGGAACTCGTCGGAACGGATGCCATCGGCCTGGGACTCGATTACTACGAGGGCATGGCCGGCGTGGCGTCCCCGGAGGCCGCGGCGGCTCAATATCAGCGCCTCCTCGCCGCCGGCGTCTGGACACCCGCCGCCTACCCGCCCCCGCCGTGGCACTATCCCGAGGGGCTCGAGCGTCCCTCGGGGCTCCCCGCGCTGACCGCCGCGCTGCTCCGGCGAGGCTTTACCGCCGAGGACGCGCACAAGATTCTTGGCGGGAATTTCCTCCGCGTGTTCCGTCAGGTTTGTGGATGAGTCGCGTGGTGGTGGTCGGGGCCGGCGTGATCGGGCTCTGGTGCGCTCTCGAGTTGCGGAACCGCGGCGCCGATGTCACCGTCCTCGACAAGGAATGGCCCGGCGCGGGTTGCTCGTCCGGCAACGCCGGTTGGATCGCGCCGTCGCTCTCCGGACCGCTCCCGGGTCCCGGCCTTCGCAGCCGTGCGCTCCGATGGGCGCTCCTGCCTACGAGCCCGCTACACATCTCGCTGCGCGCGGACGGGGCATTGCTCCGATGGTTGTGGCAGTTCTGGCGGCGATGCAACGAGCGCGACTACGCGCGCGGCCTCGACGCCATCGCCCGGCTGCACGCCGATTCCCAATCGCTCTACGCCGCGGCACACGAGGAAGGGCTTCAGTTCGAGCTCCATCGGGCGGGGCTCCTGCTCCTGTTTCTCAGCCGGTCGGCGTATCGCCACGCGCGAGACGATCTGGCGCGGCTCACCGCGTACGGGTACGAACATCCCCGCGAGCTGGACAGGCGCGCGGTCCGGGAGGTCGAACCCGCCGCCGGTCCCGAGGTGACCGGCGGGATCCTTGCCAAGACCGACTGGCACGTGCGTCCCGAGAGCCTCGTCAGCGCGCTCGTCGACCGGTTGACCGCGCATGGCGTGGCCGTTCGGAGCGGCGCGGAGGTCCGGGCCTTTGAGGCGGCGGGCGCGCGCGCGATCGCCTGCCGGACGTCCGTGGGACGCGTCCCCTTCGACCACTGTGTGATCGCCGCCGGGGTGTGGTCGGCGCCGCTGTTGCGGCAGGTCGGTTACGAGCTGCCGCTGGAGGCAGGCAAGGGCTACAGCATCACGCTCTCGCCGGCTCCGTTCCGGGTGGCCCGGCCCCTGTACCTCGCGGAGGCGAAGGTGGCCTGCACGCCGTTCCGCGGCGCCCTCCGCGCGGCGGGAACGATGGAGCTCAGCGGCTTCAACACGCGCCTCGACCGGCGCCGCGTGCGGGCCATGGACCGTGCGATCGCCCGGTTTCTTCCGGCATGGCGTCCGCACCCCGGGCGTCACGAGTGGGCCGGCATGCGGCCCGTGACCCCGGACGGACTCCCCGCGATCGGGCGGGTGCCCGGCTTCGACAACCTCTTTGTCGCCACCGGCCACGCGATGCTGGGTGTGAGCCTGGCGCCCGCGACCGCCCGCGGCGTGAGCCGCCTGCTGGCGGGAGAGCAAGCCCAAGCCCCGGGTCTCGCCGCGTTCGATCCCGCGCGGTTCTGCCGGGGCGCGCGCCGCGGGCGGTCGCACGGGGCGGACCTCGCGCGGACGCATCCCGCCGCGCCTCGATCCGGGGACGGCACAGGAGGCTACGGATGAGCCCGCAGCACACCGATACGGGCCGCAGCGGCGTCGTGACAGGGTTCGCGGACGCCATGGAGCGCGCCGTCCGCGCATGGCCGACGCCGGGCCTGCAGGCCGCCGTGCTCGTCGACAGCGAGGTGCTCTGGGCGCACGCCGTGGGGATGGCGCGCTTCGACCCGGACGAGCCTCTGACGACGGCGCACGTGCATCGAATCGGCTCCATCACCAAGCTCTTTACGGCCCACGCGATCCTCGCGCTCCACGCCGATGGCGTCCTGGACGTTGACGATCCCGTCTCGCAATGGATCCCCGAATTTCGCCCGTCCGGACCTCGGGTCACGCTCCGCCACATCTTGTGCCACGGGTCCGGGATCTCGTCGGAGGGCGGGCGCAACGTTTGGGAATCCGGGGTGTTCCCGGACGAGCCGGAGTTTCGCCGCATGATCGCGTCGTTTCAACCGGTGGCCGCGCCGATGATCCACCTCAAGTACTCCAACGCGGCGTACTCCATGCTCGGGCTGGTCGTGCGGGCGGCCACGGGCGTGCCGTACGAGGAGGTCGTCCGCGAACGGATTCTGGCGCCGCTCGGCATGACGGCCACCCGGTTCGAGGCCGGCGATGACAGGCCGGTTGCGCAGGGGCACCATATCCCCCCGCTGCAACGGCGGTTTGAGCAGACGCCCCACCAGGATCTGCGGGCGTTCTCAGCCTGCGGCATGCTGCTGTCCACGGCGGCCGACGTCTTGAAGCTCGCCAGAGCCCAATGGGCGCCGCCATCGCTCCTCCCGCCGGCGCTCGCCGCCGAGGCGCGGCGCGTCCAGCTCATCGATCCCGAGATCCCCGGGTGGAAGGTCGGATACGGCCTAGGCTGGCGGCAGCTTCGCCGGGGCGACCGGGTCTACATCGGGCACAGCGGCGGCTATCTGGGAAACCGGTGCGCCCTGGAGGTGGCTCCGGACCATCGGGTCGCCGCCGCGGTCTTCTCGAACGTCGGCGGAAGCGACGCCGCGATCGAGCTGGCGATGGATTTCGTGGACGCGCTGATCGCGGCGCGCGACGACGGTGAGCCACGGCTCGACACGGCGGCGGTGCCCGCGGACCTCCGCTCGCTCCTCGGCCACTACGCGATGTCTCGATGGTACGAGGCGACCGTGAGCTACGACGGGCGCAGGCTTCGCTTTTCCAGCGGCCTCGACAGCCGCGCCGGGATCCCGCTTGCGCCGATCGAACCGGACCGCTTTCGAATCATGGGGGGCCGCGGGGTGGGCGAGGACCTCGTCGTCTGTGAGCGGAGCCCGGACGGGACCGTGATCGAGTTCACGTTCGCCGGACAACGCATGCGCCGGATCTGACCGTCGCGCTCGGCGTCTCGTGCACCCAGCGTGCACGGCGGCGGACCACCGACACTGGAAGGGGGTACGGCAATGACGAGGGGACTACGGCCGTCGCGTCACCTGCTCAGTCTGGCCCTGGCGGGGGTGGTGGCCGCGCTGCTGTCGGCAACGGCCGGAGGATCGGGGGCCGCGTCCGAAGCGCCGCCCGGCCCGAACAACACGTTTGTGTGGGCGTCGCGCGTGATGGAGAAGACGAATCCGCTGCTGGACATGGATCTCGACCGCGTGCCGCTGTGGACGTTCGACGGCCTGGTGACCTTTGACGGCAACCTCGAGCCGCACGGCGCGCTCGCCGAGTCCTGGGACGTGAGCAACGGCGGCAAGACGTACGTGTTCCACCTGCGGCGCGGCGTGACATGGCACGACGGGCAGCCCGTTACCGCCGATGATGTGGTGTTCACCGCGCAGGCGGCGCTCGATCCCAAGAACAAGTCGTACATGGCGCCGGCCTTCATGGTGAACGGCAAGCCGATCACGGTGACCAAGGTCGACGCCTCGACGGTGCGGTTCGAGCTGCCCCAACCGTCGAATACGTTGCTGTTCATGATGTGGCGGCAGAACAGCGTGATCGTGCCGAAGCACCTGCTGGCGGGCGCGAATTTGCAAACGACCCCCTTTGACTTGAAACCGATCGGCACCGGCCCGTACATGGTCGTGAAGTACGTCCCGAAGCAACAGGTGATCCTGCGGGCCAACCCGCGGTACTTCGGCGGCGCGCCGAAGATTCAGTACTGGGTGTTCAAGGAGATGGAAGATCAGAACGCGGCCCTGGCGGCACTCGGCAGCGGCGAGGTAACGGCAGCGGGCCTCGGCGGCAAGGCGGCGCTCGCGGCCGCCGCCAAGATGCCGCACGTCAAGATCCATGGCTATGACGCCGGTTGGATCTTCGCTCTGGTGTTCAACCTGCGCCGGCCCCCGCTCGATGACAAGAGCGTGCGGCAGGCCGTCGCCTACGCGATCAACCGTCAGGCGCTCGTGAAGACGATCGCGGGCGAGGATACGACCGTGGCCTCGTCGCTGATCGGGCCGCCCGGCACGTGGCAGTACGACCCGAACGTCAAGACGTATCCATTCGACCCGGCCAGGGCGCGGGCGCTCTTGGAGCAGGATGGCTGGACGGCTCCCGCCGCGGGCGGAGTCCGGGAGAAGGGCGGCAAGCCGCTCACGTTCACGATCTCGATTCAGGCGCGCGCGACGGACTCCGATCCGATGCCGTTCGCGGTCGCGATTCAGAAGGAGCTCACCGATGTCGGGTTCAAGGTCACTATCGTGCAGCTCGACCGTGCGTCGCTCCAGCCGAAGCTGCTCAACGACCACGACTTCGACGCGTACCTATGGTGGGACGGCTACTCGTTCGTGCCGGACGTAAGCGCATTTTGGCTCACGAAGTCCGCCAATCCCACGGGGTATGCCTCGCCGCAACTGGACGCGTTGATCGACCGCGCCAACACCACCACGGACCGCGCGGACCGCAAGGCGACGCTCGACAAGATCGCCGGCCAGATCGCCGACGACGTGCCCATGATCCCCTTGTACTATTATCGGGGACACGTGGGCATCCAGGACTTCATCGGGAACGTTCCGCCGCCGTCGGCCGCGGACCCGAACAACACGGGCATCTTCTATCGGGTGCAGGACCTGACGATCAACCGCCATTGAGGAGGCGGCGCGGGGGCCGGCGCGTTCGGCGCGACCGCCGGTCCTCCGCCCCACGTAGGCCCGCGCCGGCACGGTGACATGGCGGCGTATTTGACGAGACGGTTCACGCACAGCCTGCTGGTTCTCTTCGGCGTCAGCCTCGCATCGTTCTGGATCCTGCGCGCGGCGCCCGGCGATCCGGTGGAGATGTACCTGTCCGAGCCGTTTCATCAAACGCCACCGGCGGTGATCGCCTCGGTCCGCCACGAGCTGGGGCTCGATCAGCCGACCTACATCCAGTACGAACGCTGGCTTGGCGCCTTCATCCGCGGCGACATGGGCTACAGCATCGTGAACCACACGCCGGTCGCGAGCGAGGTGGCTGGCGCGCTCCCCAAGACGTTCTTGCTGACGGGCGTCGCGACCGCGTTCGGATTGCTGGCCGGGATCCTGCTCGGCGTCTGGTCGGCCGTGCGCCCAAACGGCGCGGTCGACACGGTCCTGGCAGGCGGGGCCGCGGTCGGATTCGCGGTCCCGCAGTTCTGGGTGGGCCTCGTGCTGATCTACGCGTTCAGCTACGTGTGGCCGATCCTGCCGTCGTCGGGCGTGATGAACCCCTATGCGCTGAACCTCACGCCGGGCGATCTCGCCGCGCACCTGGTGCTGCCCGCCGCGACGCTCGCGGTCAACGAGGTGGCGTACTGGCAGCGATACCAGCGGGACAGCCTGCTGCGGGAATTGACCGCGGAGTACGTGCGCACCGCGCGCGCCAAGGGACTGCGCGGCGCGGCGGTCGTGTTTCGGCACGCCTGGCCGAACTCGCTCGTGGCGATCGTCACGTTGCTCGGTCTGTCGCTGACCCGTCTCATCACCGGCTCGTATATCGTCGAGACGATTTTTTCCTGGCCCGGCATGGGGTATCTGGGGATCTGGGCCGTCGACAACCGGGACTACCCGGTCGTGATGGCGATCCTCATGGTCTCGGCCGTCCTGACGCTGGCGGGCAACTTCCTCGCGGACGTGCTGCACACCGTGGTCGATCCCCGTGTGCGCCTTCCCACGGCGGACGCGACGTGAGCGCGCCGCGCCGGTTGCCCACGCGCGTCGGCCTCGCGCTGCGGCGGTTCCGGGCCAATCGCCGCGCGAGCGCCGGCCTCATCGTGCTGCTCGCGCTCGCGGTGGTGATCGTGTTCCCGCGGCTCTTGACCGCGCGCACCCCCAACGATGTCGACCTCGCCCGCAGCTTGACGCCGCCCAGTGCGCAGCATTGGTTCGGCACCGACAATGTGGGTCGCGACTACCTGGCGCGGGCGCTGGAGGGCGGGCGCGTATCGCTGGCCATCGGCCTGGCGGCCATGGGGATCTCCGTCGTGGTGGGCACCGTCGTGGGGAGCGTTGCGGGGTACGCCGCCGGCTATACCGATGAGATCATCAGCCGCGGCGTCGATTTTGTCCTGGCGCTGCCGCTGTTTTACGCGATCGTCGTCATCGAGATGCTGTTTCACCCCGGCACGTCGGGGTTGGTGGTCCTGATCGGGCTCACGACCTGGATGGTGGTCGCGCGCCTGGTGCGCGGGCTGGTGCTGAGCGAGCGGGAGACGGAGTACGTGCAGGCCGCGCGCGCCCTGGGCGCACACGGCGGGCGCGTCATTGTCCGCCATGTGCTGCCCAACATCCTCGGCCCGGTGATGGTCACCGCGAGCTTCAACGTGGGTAACGCCATCCTGCTGGAGTCTGCGCTGAGTTTCCTCGGCGTCGGGGTCCAACCGCCGCAGGCCACCTGGGGCAACATGATCATCGGCGCGCAGACGTACCTGTTCAACGCCCCGTGGATCGCGATCGTCCCCGGATTCCTCATCACGATCACCGTCATGGCGTTCATGTTCGTCGGCGACGGGCTCCGTGACGCGCTCGACGTGAAGATGGCGGCGCCTCGGTAAGGTTGGCTCCCTCGTGCTCTCGCACATGCGAATACGTGTTTGGCAGGATCAGACTGATTGTGCCCGCAAAATCAAGCATCAATGCAACAAGATGCACGATGCATAATCAGAATCAACGCCCTGCACCGAATGGCCCAGCACATTGAACGCAGCGGGAGCCATCGCGCATCGGCTACGGCGCGCGGCAGGTGGTGACGCGCCTACCGCAGAGCGCCTCCATGACGCACGTGGCGCCTGATGGACAGACGATTGCACCGGCCGAGGCGGCCGGTGCGGCCACGCCCGTCCTCGAGGCTCGCGGTGTATACAAGGTGTTTGTCACCCGCGGCCGTGGCGGTCTTCGGGCGATGACCGCCCTGCGCCGCGTCGATCTGCAGGTGCGTCGCGGCGAGTTTCTGACGCTGATTGGGCCGTCGGGATGTGGAAAATCGACGGTGCTGAACATGTTTGCCGGATTGACGGCGCCGACGGATGGTACGGTCTTGCATGAGGGTGTTCCGATTCGCGGTGTGAACACGCGGGGCGGCTATGTGACCCAAGACGATAACCTGCTGCCGTGGCGGACCACGCTCGGCAATGTCCAGATCGCGCTCGAGCTGAAGGGCGTTCGCCGCGACGAGCGCCACGAGCGGGCGATGGCGTACCTTGCCGCCGTCGGCTTGCGCGGGTTCGAGCATCACTATCCTCATGAGCTCTCGGGAGGAATGCGCAAGCGGGTCTCCATCGTCCGTACCCTCGTCGACACCAGTGTGAACGTGATTTTGATGGATGAGCCGTTTGGGCCCTTGGACGCTCAGACGCGGCTGGTCTTGCAAGACGAGCTGCTCCGGTTATGGGAGGGGAGCGGCCGAACGATCGTGTTCGTGACGCACGATCTCGTGGAGGCGATCGCGCTGTCCGACCGGATTGCGATTTTCACCGGGGCACCGGGAACCATCAAGGATGTTCGCGAGGTGCCGATCCCGCGCCCCCGCGACGTCTTCCATATCCATGACGCTCACGGCTTTGCCGAGATCTACGACGCGATCTGGGCAGGGTTGCGCGCAGAACTTACGACGGAGCCGATGCACGATGGTTGACGCCCTTGCCGGCGCCGCGGCCCGCGAGGCGCGGTACGAAGCCGCCCTGCGCCGGCGGGCGACAGGCGAGGCACTCAGTCACCAACGACGGGTGACACGGACCGTCGTATCCTGGCAGGTCGCGATGCTGTTGCTGCTCCTCTTCGCCTGGTGGGGGGCATCGGGCCGGTTGCTGGACAGGTTGTTCCTGAGCGACCCCATCAGCGTGATGGCGGCGTTTTGGCGGATCCTCGCGGACGGCAGCCTTTGGTATCACCTTCGGTATACGCTTGTCGAGACGTTGCTTGGGTACGTCCTGGGGGCGTCGACGGGCCTTGTCGGCGCGGTCCTGACCTGGTTAGCGCCCGGCGGAGAACCGGTGCTGCGTCCGCTGGTTCTGCTCGCGTACGCGACGCCGAAGATCGCGCTCGCGCCCCTGATGATCCTGTGGTTCGGCATCGGCGTGCTCCCGAAAGTGGTGCTCGCCGCCACGTTCGTCTTTTTCATCGTGTTTTTGAACACGATGGCCGGGCTCGCCGCCGTCAATCCGGGTTTGGTCAACGTGGTCCGCGTCATGGGTGCGTCGCCCATCGGCATTTTCCGGAAAGTGATGGTGCCGAGTGCGCTCCCGTTTATCGTGGCCGGGTTGCGCATCACGGTGCCGGCCGCGCTCATCGGGGCGATCGTTGCGGAGTTTATCAGCAGCAATCGAGGAGTCGGCTATCTGATCAATGCGGCGAGCGCCCGCTATCGCACGGCCGACGTGTTCGCCGGCATCGTTGGCCTCCTGTTCGTGGTGCTGCTCATGAACGCCGGCGTGTCGGTGCTCGAGCGCTCGTGGTTGCGGTGGGCACCCCAGATCAGGAATCCGTTGGGGTGACATGATGCGCGAGATGTCACCCTCGCTCGACGACGTGCTGCGGCCGGGCCGAGCGGCGCTGCTGGTGGTCGACATCCAGCATGACTTCGTTCACCCACGGGGGTGGAGCGCGCGGCATGGCGCTGGGACGGCGCCCCTTCGCCGCGTGATTCCCGTGATCAACCGGTTGATCGCGGCGGCGCGTACGGCGCGAGTGTCCGTGGCGTATCTTGCGGTGGAGCATGGGGCCGCCGTGGACGCGGCCAACTACCGCGCGAGATACGCCCGCCGCGGCATGGAAGGGGACGTGCTCTGCGCGGTGGGGACGTGGGGCGCGGCGCTCGACGAGGAGTTGACCCCGCCGGAACCCGAGGACCTGCGGGTCGTCAGGCACTCATACGACGGGTTTGCCGGGACCGCGCTCGACCGCGAGTTGCGCGCGCGGGGCGTGGGGACCGTCGTCGCGACCGGGGTGGTCACGAACGTCTGCGTGCAGGCGACGGTGCAGCACGCGTTCGCACTCGGCTACCACGTGGTTGTCGTCGAGGACGGCACCGCCGCTGCCGATCCCGTCGTCCACTCGATGACGCTCCGCAACATCGATGATTACTTCGGCTGGGTTGCGCCAAGCGAGTACATCCGCGCGCAATGGACGCCGGAGGAGGCGAGATGAAGGTGAGGAGGTGATCCCAGCTCCCATGAGGAGACCCGGCACGGCGACGCCGGACGGCGTTCCGCGGTACAAGACGGCATCCGCGCACGCGGTGGCGGTCCTCAAAGCGTGGATCAACGATGGGGTGCTGGCGCCTGGCAGCACGATCGATCAGGTGCAGCTCAGCGAGGACCTTGGCATGAGCCGCGTGCCGATTCGGACCGCGCTCGAACGGCTCGCGAGTGAGGGGCTCGTCGTGCTGTCGCCGCACCGAAGCGCCATCGTCGTGCCGCTGTCGCTGCAAGAGATGCGCGATTTGTACTACGTGCGCCACCATCTGGAGGGAGTTGCGGCCGAACTCGCCGCACGGCAGCGGGCCGATGACGATCTCGCCGCGCTGGCGCGGATTCTTGCGTCGACCGAAGCGCAAGTCGCCGCGGGAGACCTCGAGGGATTCCTGGCGAGCAACCGCGCCTTTCACACCCGCATCTACGCGGCCACGGGAAATGCGGTGTTGGTGCGCGTGATCGACGGTCTATGGGATCTCAGCGAGCGATACCGGCGAGCGTACCTGCAGCTGCCCGCCCGCGCCGCCGAGTCGACGAGCGAACACCGGCGGCTGTACGACCTGATTCGGGAACAACGCGACGTCGAGGCTGGGGCGTTCATGCGTGAGCACAACGCCAAGACGATGCGCGTGCTGGAAGAGTGGTTTCAGCAGCGGCAGCTGACTCGTCCATGAGCCTACCGCGGGAGACGGCTCACGAGCTGCGGCTGCGCGAGCAGGCCGGACGCCAAGCCCGGCGACAGGCACGAGCCGGGGGGGTGCTGCTCGGTGCCGCCCGCGGGGGCGTGGTCGCCGCGCTCCTCGCCGTGTGGGCGTTTGCGTCTGGGCGATGGGTGGACCGGCAGTTCGTGGCGGATCCTCTGAGCGTCCTCCGCGCCCTCGGGAGTCTGGTGGGATCCGGGCGGCTCTGGCCCGATCTGGCGCAAACGTTGGTCGAGGTGTTGAGCGGGTATGCGATAGGGGCGACCCTCGGCGTTGCCGTGGCGCTGGTGGTCGCGTTCGAAGCAACGCTGCAACGGGTGCTGCGGCCGTTTTTGATCGCGTTCTATTCGATCCCCAAGATCGCGCTCGCGCCGTTGTTTGTCATGTGGTTCGGGTTGGGGCTGACGCCGAAGGTGATTCTTGCCGCGACCTTCGTGTTCTTCGTCGTCTTCATGAACATGGTGACAGGCCTCTATCAGGTCAGCCCCCACCTGGTCAACGCTGTCCGGGTCATGGGGGCGACTCGCCGCGACATCGTGTGGAAGGTGGCGTTGCCGAGCTCGACGCCCTATCTCATGACGGGGCTCAGGATTGCCATTCCCGAAGCCCTGATCGGGGCGGTCATCGGGGAGTTCATGTCGGCGACGGTGGGCTTGGGGTACCTCGTCAACGAGGCGGCGCAGCAATTCAACACGGCAGTGACGCTCGCGGCGATCGTCGCGCTCCTCGTCGTCGTGGTGGCGATGGATGCCGGGATCAGCGCGCTGGAGGGCCGGCTCCTGTGCTGGCGGTCGAGCCACGCCGATCTGGCGTCGCTGGCGAGGAGGTGAGACCACGTCGACCGGGATCGTCGAGGACAACCGATGCAACGATGCTCGATGAGAGCGGGGGGTGAGAGTCGGATGAAGCGCGGGATGGGGTTCATCTGTGCGGTGTTGCTGGCGGCTGCCGCGGTCATGGTGCCCGCGGGCGGGGCACGATCCTCGGTCGCGGTGAAGCAGGCGGGGTTCAAAGTCATCGACCTCGCCGTGCCGTTCATCGCGAAGTCCAAGGGATTCTTCCAGCAGAACGGCCTCAACTGGCAATACGTCGAGATCGACAGCGGCAAGCTCGGCGTGGCGTCGCTCTTGAGCGGGAACGTCCAGTTCGTCGACCTCGGAGTCGATGACATCGTCGCGCTCCAGAAGGCCGGCAAGCAACCGGTGCTGATCTACAGCATGGTCAACTCACTCGACATGGACTTGGTCGTTCGGAACGACGTGCTGAAGCGATTGGGAGTCACCCCGTCGTCGTCCCTCGACGCGAAGTTGAAGGCGCTCAAAGGGCTGACCTTCGGCATCACCCGGCCCGGCGCGGTGACGCAACTGTTTCCGCAATACCTGCTCCGCAAGGCAGGGTACGATGGCGAGAAGGACGCGTCGTTTGTCCAGATCGGCGGCGGGCAGGCCCTGGTCGCCGCGATGAAGACGAAGCGCATCGACGCGTTCATGCTGTCGGCGCCCGCGCCGTACATCCTGCAAAAGGACGGTGTGGGGACCGTGCTGATTCGGAACTCGGCGGGCCAAGGGCCCAAGGAGTTCGCCGATTTCGCATTCGAGTCCATTGCCACGATGCGACCCTGGGCCCAGCAGAACACGGCGACGGTGCGAGCCTACACGAGATCGTTGAATCAAGCGTACACGTGGATGGTGCGGAATCGGTCCGCGGCGCTGGCCTTGTTGAAGCCGTACTTCCCCGACACCGACGACTCGACACTCGCACTTTCGTTCGACGCGTTGGTCCCGGCGATCAAGCCGGGCGGGCGGCTCTCTCAGCAGGCCGTGACGAACCAAATCAGCGTTCTTTCCGCCATCGGCGCCATCAGCGGGCAGCCCGACACGAGTGAAGGCGTGCTCTGGACCAACCAGTTCATCCAGTAACGACGTGGACTGTGCGGGCGGCGCGGCCGCCGTGCGCGCCGCCGTGGCGGGGCGCCGCGATGAGTTCCGGGACTGGTTGGCCGGGCTGGTGGCGATCCCGAGCGTCAACCCCCGCTATGCCTATGCCGTGACGGGCGAGGCCGCGGCCCAGTCGGAATTGGCACGTCGGTTACAGGGCGCCGGTGTGCCGGTCACGATGCTCCACGTGGATCGGGATGCGGTGGCCGCGTACGCTCCGTGGAGGCATACGCCCTCGCGGCGGCGCTGTGGGGTACCGGTACCGTGTCGTAGGCGGACATGCGGGCGCCGGTTGAAGCCAGCAGTCGGGTGCGGGTACCCCTTGGTGGCGTACAGGAATCGGCCGCAAAAAATCGGGCGGAGGGAAGCATTTCCGAGACGGCGAAGCCTAGGATACCTCCGAATACGGTGGTATGCCACGAACGATGGCCGCGGGCGAGGAGATGCCACGATGCGCACGCGATCGAGGCGGGCCGGGAGGCGGCTGACCCGCCGCGAGTTCATGGCGACCGTGGCCGGGGCGGTCGGGGCCGCGGCGCTCGACGACCGCGCCCCGGCGCAGGCGCAGACGAAGCGGACGCTGCGGATCGCCCGCGGCGCCAACGCCCGAAGCCTCGATCCGCACATCAATGCCCGGCTGTACGATCGCCTCGTGTTGTACACCTTGTACGAGCCGCTCATCGACGTCGACGACCGCGGCAATTTCTTTCCGGTGCTGGCGCGGTCGTGGGAGGTTGGATCGACGGGGCGCGTCGTCACCTTCCACCTCCGTCCCGGCGTCGTGTTCCACGACGGGACGCCGTTTACCGCGGAGGTTGTGAAGTACAACATCGAGCGGATCCTGGATCCGGCCACCGGCTCCGAGCACCGCGCGCGGTTCGAGGGCATCATCCAGGGGGTGCGCGCCGTGGACGCCGCCACGGCGCAGTTCTACCTGGCGCGGCCCTACCCGCCGCTGCTCTCCGAGCTGATCGATCGGCCCGGACTCATGGTGTCGCCGGCGGCCGTGAAGAAGTACGGAAAGGACTTCGCGCGCAACCCGGTGGGAACGGGGCCGTTCAAGTTCGTGGAGTGGATCCAGGGCAGCCGCGTGACCGTGGAACGAAGTCCGCGCTACTGGAACGCGAAGGCCATCAGGTCGGACCAGATGATTTTTCAAGATTTCCCGGAGCCCGCGGTCGCGGACGCCCAGCTTCGCGGGGGCCAGGTGGACGTCGTGGCCCTCGAGGATCTCCCCGCGGAGGACGTGCTGGCCTTCCAAAAGGACAGCGGGTACCGGGTGGTCCCGAGCCCGGCATACGCCTGGTCCGCGATCCAGATGAAGGTGGACGTGCCCCCGTTCGACAACCGGGACCTGCGGCAGGCGATCATGTACGCGATCGACCGCGAGCAGATCGTCAAGGTCATCTATCACGGCCTGGGCAAGGCGACGGGCAAGTTCTTTCACGAAGGATGGTGGGCCGACCCGCACTACAACGGGCCCGCGTACGATCCGGATCTGGCGCGGCAGAAGCTCAAGGCCTCCGGGTATCTCGACCGGCCGACGCCCCTCCTCCTGTACGTGCAGAGCTCCACGGTGCCGCTCGGGGAGATGGCCCAGGCGCAGATGCAGGCGATCGGCCTGCGCGTCACCATCCGCCTGGTGAGCGAGCGGGCCTGTACCCCATGGTGCTGCGGGGCGAGATTCCCTTTAGCATCCCCGCGACCTGGACGCCCCGCCCGGATCCAAACGGCCTCGCCTACATTCTCTGGGATTCGAGGGGCTACGCAAACACGTCCCACTACCACAACCCGCAGGTCGACAAGCTGCTGGACGCCGGGGCGGTCACGTACGACCTGAACGAGCGCACCAAGCTGTACCGGCAGGCGGAGCGGCTGATCGTCGATGACGCGCCGTACGTGTTCTACTACGCGAGCCCCGATTACGCCATCATGCGGCGGGGCGTGCAGGGGTTTCGTTACGGCTTCGATCTGATCCCGCGGGTCGCGGGCGCGTGGATGTGAGGCGTCCGCGCGGTGCCGGCGATGTGGCGCTACGTGCTGCGGCGAACGCTCGTCCTGATTCCTACGGTGGCGCTCGTGAGCTTTGGCATCTTCGTCCTGATGCGCACCGCGGTCGGCGGCGACCCGACGCTCTACCTCCTGGGCCACGAGGCGACGCTGCGGGAGGCGGCACAGGCGCGGGCCCGTCTGGGGCTCGACCGTCCCATCATCGTCCAGTACGCGGAGTGGCTGCGCCGGCTCGGGGCGCTGGACCTGGGGCGGTCGTTCGAGTACCCGATGGACGTCGGGCCGGCGCTCGCCGGGCGCCTGCCGGCAACGCTGGAGCTGACGCTCATGGCGACGCTGCTGGCGCTCTTCGTCGCGGTGCCGGCCGGGGTGTTCACGGCCGTCGGCCGGCACACCCCGCTCGGCCGGGCCATGAGCGCGGCGACGATGGCCGGCATCTGCGTGCCGAACTTCTGGCTCGGGATGCTCCTCATCTACGTCTTCGGCGTGAAGCTGGGCTGGCTCGCGAACAGCGCCTACGTGCCGCTGCCTGAGAACTGGCGGCAGAACCTAGCGTCCATGGCGCTCCCGGCCGTCAGCCTCGCGGCATACTATGCCGCGTCGTGGACCCGCTACCTCAATGCCGCGCTGCTGGGCGTCCTGCAACACGACTACGTGCGGGTGGCGCGGGCCAAGGGGCTCGCGGACCGGACCGTCGTCCTCAAGCACGCGCTGCGCAACGCGATCATTCCCATGGTCACCGCCGTCGGACAGAGCGTGCCGTACATGCTCGCGGGCGCCGTCATCGTGGAGGCCGTGTTCAGCCTGCCCGGGCTGGGGCGGCTCCTGAGCGACGCGATCCAGTCGCGCGATTATCCCATCGTGCAGGGCGCGGTGCTCCTCGTGACCGCCGCGGTGGTCGCCAGCAGCCTGGCCGTCGACATGGCCTACGGTGTCCTCGATCCGCGCATCAGGTACGACTGAGCGAGGTGCCGTGGCGGTCCGGCGGCTCATCCCACTCCTGGCCACGCCTTCGGGCGGCGCGCTGGCGGCGGCCGTCCTGCTCCTCGCGGCCGCGGCGATCCGTCCAGACCTGTTCAGCCCGTACAACCCCGTGGGGATCCATGGGACCTCGAGCCTCGAGGCGCCGACGTGGGGACACGTGCTCGGCACGGACGTGCTCGGCAAGGACGTGCTGACCCAGATCCTCTATGGGACGCGGACGACGTTGTCCATCGGCGCCGGCGCGGTCGCGCTGAGCCTCGCGGCCGGGACCGCCATCGGGCTCGCCGCCGGGTATTGGGGTGGGACGCTGCTGGACGAGGGGCTCATGCGGCTGATCGACGCCCTCTACATCGTTCCCGACCTCGTCCTGGCGCTCACCATCGTGGCGATCCTCGGGCCCGAACGGATCGCCAGCGTGATCGTGGCGCTCGCGCTGGGGCACGTCGCGGCGTACGCGCGCCTCGTCAGGAGCCGCGTGCTCGCCATCCGGGAGGAGGAGTACGTGACGGCCGCCCGGAGCCTCGGCGGCTCCGCCGGCCGCATCCTCGCCAGGCATGTGCTGCCCCAGACGCACGACATTCTCGTGGTCCGCTCCGTGCTCGCGCTGTCGTCGGTCATTCTCGGCGAGGCGGCCCTCAGTTTTCTCGGTCTCGGCGTCCAGCCCCCGGCGCCGAGCTGGGGCCGCATGCTGCGCGACGGGTTTCAATATCTGGCCACGGCGCCATGGGTGGCCCTGTCCCCCGGGTGCGCGATTTTCCTGTGCGTGTTCATCTGCAACCAGGTCGGAGAGGTCTTGCGCGATCTGCTGGATCCGCGCGCGGCCGTGTCCGCCAGGACCGAGCGGCACCCGAACCGAGCGCGTGCCGCGCAAACAGCGGGGACGCGCGTGTCGCCGGTGCGCCGGTGACCTGGACGGCCGGGCCGGGAACCCCGGCGTGCCCGCGCGGCCTTTCCGCCCCGCGGGATCCGGCGGCCCCGGACCGATCCGGCCGGCGGCGGGCACCGCCGCGGCGTATCGCGCCGGCTCCGAGCCTTTGGCAAACGCCGGGTCAATCTCGGTCGAAGCGGTACGGGCGGGAGGTGAGACGTGAGGAGGATTGCGATCGAGTTGGACGGGGTGACGGTAACGGGCGTGTTGTACGACGATCGAGCGCCGGCGACGGTGGCCAAGCTGTGGGAACGCCTGCCGTACGAGGATCGCGTGACGCATGCCAAGTGGTCCGGGGACATGTTCCACACCAACACCGACCTGGCCTTGGAGCTCGACGTTTCGCAGTGGCCGTTCGGCATGGAAAACCCCGTGGGCTTCCAGGCGCCCGGCGACATCGTGTATCTGCCGGCCGCGAAGGAGATCGCGATCGCGTACGGGTCGGCGCGGTTCGCGTGGGTGATCGGGCCGATGATGGTCTCCGGGATCGGCCGCATCGAGAGCGATCTGGGAGCATTCGCCAAGAAGGCGGAGCGGCTGCAGTGGGACGGCGCGAAGCGGCTGGTGCTCCGGCCGCTCTCGCCGGCGTGACGGGAGGGGAGGATGAAACGGATCGTGGTCGAGTTTGACGGCAAGGCGTTCGATGCGATGCTGTTCGACGACCAGGCGCCGGTGATCTGCGGCAACATCTGGAACGCCCTGCCGCTGGAAGGGCCGGTCACCAACACCAAGTGGAGCGGCGACATGCTCCGCCTGTGGGTCGAGATCCCCGAGCCCGTGGAGCGGGAGAACCTCTCGCAGCTGCAAAACCCCGGGGACATCCTCTTCCTGCACAAGTGGAACGGGCTGCGCTTCGTGTACGGGCAGGCGCGCATGCAGGGGCCGAGCGGCGCGTCGCCGACCCCGCTGGTCGGCCGGATGCTCGGCGGCGTCGAGGACCTGGCCGCGCTCGGGAAGCGCGTCGAGTGGGAGGGCGCCGTCCGGCTTCGGGTCCGGCGAGCCTAGGGCGAGCCGGACGCCGTGGCGTCCTGGGTCGCGTCCGTGAGAGAGGGGCTCGCGCGGGCCGGGGACCACGAGCCCCGCTTCATCGGCGCGCGCGACGCCCGACGCTGCGTGTCGCTCGCCGATGCGGTGGCGCTCGTCCGGGACGGCGTGCTGTGGGAGGGGACCGGCAGGGTCGCCGTGCCCGAGGCCCGCCGCCTCCTGCTGCGATTGTCGCTGCCGGGCGGCGATCCCGGGCTGGCCGCGATGGCCAAGTGCTGCGTGGTCCCCGAGCTCGGCGTCGCCGGGTACCGGTTCGTCGGGTCGATCGGCGGCGAGGACCCCGTACGCTACGTGCACATCGTGAGCCTCGAGCAACGGAGGCTGCTCGCGACCATCGACGAGCACTTGACGTATCTCCTGCGCATCGCCGCGCTCGCCGTGGTCGCCGCGGCCCACACGGTGCCGGTTGCACGGCCGACCGTCGGGATGGTGGGCGCCGGGCGGCTGGCGCGCGCCGTTCTCGAGGGGCTGATCGAAGCGGGCGCGGTCGGGAAGATCGTGGTGGCATCGAGGCAACCGGCGTCGAGGGACGGTCTGGTGCGCACGCTGAGGGACCGCGGCTTCGAGCATGCGTACACGGCGCGCGACGTGCGCGACGCGGCGGCGCAGGCCGATTTCCTGGTCACGGCCACCACGGCATCCGCGCCCATCCTCTCCTCGGGCTGGGTCAAGCCGGGCGCGACCGTGTATGGCCTGGGGGCGGCCGCCGAACTGCCCGAGGATCTGCTCGTGCGGGCCGAACGCGGACCCGTACGCCTCGTGGTCTCGAACTGGCGGGAGTGCGCCGAGCGCGCCGACATCCGGCGCCTCATCGCGGCGGGCCGCCTCGGCAACGCCGACGTCGACGCGGAGCTCTGGGAGATCATCGCCGGGACAAAGCCCGCACGCGAGCATGCGGGCGAGATCGTGTGCCTGCGCGCGCCCGGGAGCGTGGCGCTGGACGTGCTGCTCGGGGCCTGGGTCTGCGCCCGGCAGGCGATGCTCCTCTGACGAAGGGCGGATCACGATTTCACGTAGGCGTTCGGCGCGCCGAGCAAGCCCGCTAGGGTAGTCTGCCGGTGCTCAGCGCAATGCGTCACCATCGGCGCAACAGGAAGCGTCGCCCCCGCGGCGAATTGCATCGATTGGTATACAACGGTATCCCATCATAATCGTCGAAGACCGCGGCCACGGCCGGCGGCGCGCGGCCGGTCGGCGGGCGCAGAGCGCGGCCTGCGCCGCCCGGCTTGGGGCCGGCGCCATCCCGCCCGAACACCGCGGGATTGTGGAGAGCGACGCCATGACACAAGAGGAGGGAGCGCACGATGCGGATCGAGGTAGTGCTCGGCGACGAGGTGTTTCACGCCACGCTGTTTACGGAGACGGCGCCAAAGACGACGCAGGCGGTGCTGCGCGCGCTGCCGTTTGGCGGCCGGGCGGTGCACGCCCAGCTCAGCGGCGACATGTTTCGGATGTTCGAGCACGCGCCCATCGCCGTCGAGGAGATGGAGAATCGCGAGTCGTTTCAGTATCCTGGCGAGATCGTCTACTTTCCGCCGATCAAGGAGATCGCGATCGCGTACGGTGCCGCTCGATTTCGGGGAACCGCGGGCTTCGTGTACCTGACGCCGCTCGGGGTCATCGATGACGAGGAGATCCCGCGCCTGGCGAAGGTCGCCGAGCGGCTCCAGTGGGATGGGACCAAGCCCATCCAGTTTCGCCGGGCGGAGGGCGCCGCAGTGGCGCCGGCGCCTACCCGGGCACGCGCAGGGCGCCAGATCGAGATCGAGATGGATGGGGCAAGGGCGGTCGCATCGCTGTTGGATGCGACCGCGCCCAAAACCGCGCAGGCACTCTGGGACGCCTTGCCGCTCGAGGGGCGGGTCACGAACACGAAGTGGAGCGGCCAGATGATGCGCTTCTGGGGTTCCGACGGCAAGTTGGGCGAGGTGCCGATCAAGCTCGACGCGCCGGAAGACGGGCACGTGCTGCACTGGCCGGGGTACGTCTACTACCATCCGACGTACCGGGGCATTCGGATCTGCTACGGGCAGGCCCAACAGAGCGGGCCGACGAGCGTCTCCACGCTCACGCCGCTCGCCAGGATCACGGGAGACTGGAGCGCGCTCAGGGCAAAAGCCGCGGCCATCATGTTCGAGGGCGCCAAGACCATGACGATTCGACGCCGGGGGGCGTAGCGTGGAGCTCAGCATCACGGTCGCCGGCGTGACGGGCCGCGTGCGCTTGCTCGACGGGTCCGCCCCACGGACCACGAGCGCCCTCTGGGCGGCGCTTCCGATCACGGATCGGGCCGTCCAGGTCAAGTGGTCGGGCGATGCGTGGCGAACCGACGGCGACTACGACATCGGGATCGGCGACGTCGAGAACGAAGGACACACGCTCGCGGCCGGCGACGTCATCTACTACCCGCGGATGAAGAAGATCGGGTTCGCGTATGGGCGGGCGGAGTGGCGACACCCGGACCCGGCGGTGCAGCTGCACGTCTCCGTGATCGGCAAGGTCAGCGCGAACCTCGAGGGGCTCGTCGCGGCGAGCCAGCGCGTCTGGTTGGAAGGGGCCCAGCCCCTGGAGCTGCGCCGCGTCGAGTAGCCGCGCCGGCGCGACCTGCGCCTCATCGACGCAGCCGAGGATCGAGCAGATCGCGGATGCCGTCGCCAAGCAGGTTGAGCCCGAGGATGGTGAGCATGATGGCGAGGCCGGGGACGATCGAGATCCAGGGGGCCTGGTCCAGGAAGGGGTAGCCGTACCGCAGCATCGAGCCCCATGACGCGGCCGGGGGCTGCACCCCGAGACCGAGGAACGAGAGCGACGCCTCGGTGAGGATGCCGAAGCTGACGGCCAGCGTGCCTTCGATCACGATGAGCCCGAGGAGGTTTGGCAGCACGTGCCGGCGGATGATGCCGCCGGCCGGCACGCCGATGGCGCGGGCCGCCTCGATGAAGTCCTGTTCCCGCAGCGCCAGGACCTGGCCGCGTACGAGACGGGCAAACCGCGGCATCGCCACGACCGCGATCGCCAGGACCGCATTTCGGAGGCTGGGTCCCAGCACGCCCACGATCGCGACCGCGAGCGCCATCGTCGGGAATGAGAACAACAGGTCCATCAACCGCATCAGCGTGGTGTCGACCCACGCGCGCCAGAAGCCGCTCAGGAGCCCGGCCGGCACCCCGACGCCGGCGGCCGCGATCGCCGCTGCGAGGCCGACCCCAAGCGATACGCGGCCGCCGGCCAGCAGGCGGCTCAAGATGTCGCGCCCCAGATCGTCCGTGCCGAGCGGCCAGGCGGTCGACGGCGGGTGCATCATCGCCCATACGTGCACGGCGTCGGGCGAAACGCGGTCGAGCGCGGGACCGACCAGGACGCCCGCGGCGACGCCGGCGGCGATCGTCCCGCCCCACACCACGAGCCGGTAGCGCGCGGCCCGGCGCGCGACCCCCGCAGCGGCCGGCCGCGGGCCGCGGAGGACCGGACCTCGCGGCCGGGCAGGCGCCCCAGCGCCGGCCGTCTCATTCATGATGCTGAGCGCGCACGGGTGACGCGCCTCACTGGTATTTCACCCGGGGATCCGCCCACGCATACAGCACATCGGCCGCGAAGTTCGCCGCGATGAGCGCCAGCGCCATGAAGAGCGTGACCGCCTGCAGGATGGGAAGATCCCGGCTGAGCACGGAATCCACGGCCAGCCGGCCCACGCCCGGCAGCGAAAAGATCGTCTCGGTCACGACGGCGCCGCCGAGCAGCCGGCCCGTCTCCAGCGCGACCACCGTGATGATCGGGATGAGGGCGCCGCGGAGGACGTGCCACACGATCACGCGCCACCGCCCGACGCCTTTGGCCCGCGCGGTCCGGACATGGTCCGCTGCGACGACATCCAGGACGCTCAGCCTGACGAAGCGCACCACGACCGCCGCGTACGGAATGCCGAGCGTGATCGTGGGGAGAATCATGCGCCGGAGGTTCGCGCCGATGCCCTGCCCCGGCGGCGCGTAGCCCGACGGCGGCAGCCAGTGGAGGTTGACGGCAAACAAGAGGATCAGCAGGACGCCGAGCCAGAACGCCGGCATCGCCAGGCCCAGAGCCGCGAAGCCGGAGATCAGCGCGTCCGCCGCGGTGTTGCGCCGTAATGCCCCGATGACGCCCAGCGGGAACGCCGCGGCCACGGCGCCGGCCATCGCCAGGGCGGTGAGCTCGAACGTGACGGGTATTCGCGCCGCCACCTCGGGCCACACGTACGCCCGCGACCGGTAGGAATACCCCAGGTCGCCCCGGGCCGCGTGGGTGACCCACCGCCAGTACTGCACGTAGAGCGGTTGATCCAAGCCGAGCTGGTGCCGCAGGTCCCGCGCGACCTGGGGGTTCTGCAGGTCTTCGGGGAGGAGGAGCGTGACCACGTCGCCCGGGGCCAGGTGGAGCATCAAAAAGATGCCGATGCTGAGGAGCACCAGCATCGGCACGGTGAGGATCAACCGTTGAACGAGGAACCGCAACATCGGACCCGGGCGATCACGCCTCGATCCAGGTCGATTGGAACCGCATGATCGCGTCCGGGATCGCGGGGAGCCCGTGCACGTCCTTCGACATCCCGATCATCAGGTTTTCGAAGATCAGGAACACCCAGGGCGCGTCCTCGACGACGAGCCGTTGAATCTGCCGGTAGAGGCGGATGCGCTCCGCCCCGTTCGGGATCGTGCGGGTCCGCTCGAGGAGGTCGTCGACGGTCGCGTTACGGTAGGACATCGAGTTCACGTTCCCGCGCGAGCTGAAGTGGTTGTACATCGTCCCATCGATGTCCGGCCGCGGGGTCCACGAGCCGATGACGGCCTGGTAGCGTTTCCCGGTGATGCGGTCCTGCAGGGTGGTGAGCTCGTAGGCCTGGATGTTCGCGGTGATGCCGACCTCGGCCAGGTGCGCCTTGATCAGCTCGGCGAGCCGGGTCTGCTCCGGCGACGTGAAAATCTCGAGGGTAAAGCTGAACCCGTTCGGCTGGCCCCCCTCCGCGAGCTTCGCCCGCGCCTTCTGGGGATCGTGCCCGTAGCCGTAGCGGGAGGCCGCGGGATCGTAGTACTCGCGGTAGACCGGCGAGATCGGGCCATAGGCCGGCTGCGCCTGACCGAAGTAGATCGCCGTGACGATCTGCACGCGATCGACCGCGTAGGAGACCGCCTGGCGCAGCGCCTTGTTGTTGAACGGCGGCGCGGCGGTGTTCAGGCGGATCATGGGCCAGCGGGTGCCCGGAAGCACCAGGGTCTGGAATCGCGGGTCGTTGCTGATCGCGCGCTGCTGCTGGGCCGGCACGGTATCCACGATGTCGAGGCTGCCGGCGCGCAGGTCCGCCATCTTTACGGTCTCGTCGTTCAGCGGCCGGTAGACGACGCCGTCCAGGTGGGGCAGGCCGCGCTGCCAGAACGCCGGGAACCGCCGGAGCGTGATGTGATCGTCCTTGACCCACTCCGCCATTGTGAACGGGCCGGTCCCGACCGGGTGCTGGCCGTACTGGGCGCCCCATTTGCGCACGGCGTCCGGGGAGCTCATGAACCCCGGCCCCTCGGTGAACCAGCTCAAGAGCGGCGTGAAGGGTTGGCTCAGCGCAAGATCCACCGTCACGGGATTCGCCGCCCGGACCTCCCGGATCGGCGAGAGGATGGTCCGGAACGCCGAGCCGGTGGCCGGGTCCAATATGCGCTCGATGTTGGACCTGACCGCGGCGGCGTCGCACGGCGTCCCGTCGTGAAACCGGACGCCCGGCTGCAGCTGGAACCGGAGGCGCAGGCCGTCCGGCGAGACGGTCCACGACTGCACGAGGCCCGGTCCGATCGTGAACTGCGGGGTCAGCGAGAACAGCGGACTGTAGATCGAGTAGAAGATCTGGCGCTCGGACACGTTCGTGTAGTGCGGCGGGTCCAGCGTGGACCATCCGCCCGTGATGCCGACGCGCAGCGTGCCGCCGTTCGCCGGCGCCGCGCCGGCCCCGCGCGCGGGGTGCTCGGATCGCGCGAGGGCGAGGGCGGCGCCGGCCGCGCCCAGGAGCCGGCGGCGAGTCAGGAGAGGCATGCGCGCACCTCCGTGCAGCTATCCTCCCGTGCAGATCTGCGCCGGGCTCGCGAGCGGCGCGTCCGCATCCGGTCCGACGCCGTTCGCCTGCAGCACCTTCGCCCACTCGCCGGTCGTGTGCAGCTTCGTGATTTCCCGGTCCAGCGCGGCCGCGAGGCCGCGATTGCCGCAGTTCACGATGTTGTAGGCGGTGTTCACGAGCAGCGACTCCGGCATGCCGAAGTCGCCCGCATGCAGCGTGTGCGCGACGATGTTGGGTGAATCGTTGAGCGGCGGTTCGTGGATCGCCGTATACCCGTTGATGTAGCCTTGGATCTGGCCGTTGAGCAGCGCCTGTCCAACGGCTGTCATGTCCGGGTAGAGCGCCGTGCCCGACGCGGACCATTTCTGCAGGTAGGGCGCCCACACGAACCCGATCACGGTGCCGATCTTCTTGCCGGTCATGCTGTCGGGCCCTGAATACGGCAGGGACTTCGCCGTGAACAGGACGGCGTGCCCGACAAAAAACGGGTACGTGTAGTAGATGTGCTTCGCCCGCTCCGCCGTGTAGAAGACGTCTTCGCCGACGTCGATCTTCCCCTGCTCGATGGCGAGGATCATCGAGGAGAACGTCGTTTGAAAGAGCTTCAGTTTCAGCCCATGATCTTTGACGAACGCGTTGAAGAGCGCCCCGTCGATCCCGCCGAGCGTGTCGCCCGGGCCGACGACGATCACCGGCGGTCCGCTTCCGTACGTGCCGACCGTGAGGTAGCCGGGATTCACGAGACGGTAGCCCGCCGGCTGAGACACGGCCGGCAACGGCACACCCGCCAGCAGGCCGGCGGCGGCCACGGCGACCCAGATCCCAAGACGCATCATGCGCAGCCCTCCGTTGTCATGCCGCGGCGTTCACGTCGCGGCCGGGATCACGTCGCGGGCAAACTGCTCCATCTGCGCGACCGCGCCGGCCGCGTCCGGCGAGAAGAAGATGGCGCACGCCTCCGTGACGCCGGCCGCGGCGTACTGTTTGAGGCGCGAGGCGATCTGTCCCGGCGTCCCTATGAGATTGGCTTCACCCTCCCGGCGCCGCGCCGACTGCCCCGGCTTCATGTTCGGCAGGGACGCCTTGAAGTTGGCGTGCGCGGCGTCCTCAGAGCCGGCGAGGCTGATGTAAAACTGCCGCGCGATCTCGATCGGGGCGTCCTGGCCCCGCGCCTCGAGGGTGTAGCGACGGATCTGGGCGATCAGTTGCTGCATCTGCTCGGGCGGCGCGGCGCTCTCGATCCACCCCTGGCCGAACCGCGCGATCCGCCGGAGGACCCCGTCGGCTTCGCCGGCCATGAAGATCGGGAGCGGACGCTGGACCGGCTTGGGGTAGCATTCGACGTCCGCGAACTTGGCGAACCGGCCGGAGAAGGTCGCCTTCCGGTCGCTCCACAGCACCCGCAGCGCGGCGACGAACTCGTCCATCATCTGGCCCCGGTTGTAGGTGCCGAGATCGCCCCGCACTCTGCGGAAGTCGTCCAACGAGCCGCCGAGCCCGATGCCGAGGGTGATCCGTCCCCCGGACAGCACGTCCAGGGTCGCCACTTGGCGGTTCAGGAGTATCGGATGGTGATGCGGCAACACGATGGTGCTGGTCACAAACCGGATCCGGCGCGTCAGCGCGGCCAGATAGCCGATCGTCACCAGCGGGTCGTAGTAGTTCGGCGGGTCGTCGAACCGCTCGGCGACGCGGGGCTCCGTTTCCAGAAATTCGTTGAGCCACAGCGAGTGATAACCCAGCGCGTCCGCGGCGGCGGCGACCTCGCGCATCCAGGCGCCGTCGACCGAGCGGATCGGATTGAGCCGGCCTTCCCGGCAGTTGGGCACGCCCGTGCTGAATTTCATCCGATCCGCCGGATCGTGATCGTCTTGTCGCCCTCGTCGTGCATCCGGTCGAGCACCGCCAGCATCGCCGCCTGGTTCCGGACGAGGCGCGCGATGCGCGTGCCGTACTCCACCCCGAGCACGGAGCGGTATTCCGCAGCGCCGTAGGCGACCAGCACTTCGCCCTTATCCGGACGCGCGATGAGGGTGCCCGGGTAGATCGAGCAGACGCGGTGTTCCAGCCCGGTGACCGACCGGAGGCGCTCGACCGTGAACTCCGCCGCCCGTCCCGACCATTTCGTGTGCGTCAGCCGCGCCGTGAGCGGCAGCGCGTCCCAAAACGAGGCCGTGGTCCGCGGCGCCCGGTCCTCCACCAGTTCCGCCTCGGCGACGACGCCGCCCACCTCGATCTCGATCTTCTTCATCGCTCCTCCTCGCGCGCCAGCCGGATCGGCTTCCCGCCTTCGGCGCAGGTGGCTTTGACCTTGGCCAGAAACGCGCCCGCATCGCCCTCCAGCGTGCCGAGGTGGCAGGCCCAGGCGGCCGGGTGCGCGTGGTCGCGCGCCTGCGCCTGCCCGTAGCAGAACGCCATTTCGCCGTGTTCCGGCCGGAACGCCACGCCGGCGGGCGGGTAGAAGCTCACCATGTTCTCGATCGGCTGCGTCTTGTCCGCGAGCTTCGAAATGAGGATGTAGCCGGCCTCGCCGCTCCACCGTACGTGCCGCAGCGTCGCCTCGACCGGGAGCGCCGCCCAGAAGCGCCGGACCGTCTCCGGGGCGCTCTCCTCGTGCAACCGCGCCACCGCCACCACGCCGTCCAGCGTGATTCGCACCAGCTTCGCCATCACCGGCCCTCCGCCGCGCGGAGGCGAATCGTCGTCCGCCCCTTCACCGCGGTGGCCGCGAGCGCATCCAGCAGCGCGCGGGCTCCCGGCTCCAGTTCGCCCACCGGCGTGACCTGCCGCCGGCCGTCCGGCCAGCGGTACTCGGCGTCCCCGTAGGCAATCAGCAGCTCGGCGCCGGGCGCTCCCGGCGTCGGCGGCCGCACCGCCAGCACGCCCGGATAGATCGACACGACCGGCGACTCGAGAGCGCCGAGCGCGGCCATCGCGCCGCCCGAGACGTCCGCGAAGCAGGCGCTGCCCGACCACTTGCAGTGCTGGAGCGGGAGTTCCAGCGGCAGCGACTCGAGGAGCGCGGCCACCGTCTTGGGCGCGAGATCATCCCACAGCGTCACCCGCGCCGATGCCCCTGCCACGGTCACTTCGATCGACTTGGCCATCCTCTCCGTGCCCTCCCGTCCGTGTGTGCGCGGGCTACCCGCCGGTGCAGATCTGCCCGGGGCTCTTGAGCTCCGCGTCGTCCTCCGGCCCCAGGCCGTTGGCCTTGAGCGCCCGGAGCCACTCGCCGTTCTGATGCAGCTTCGTCAATTCGTCGTTCAGGGCCGCGGCCATCGCGCGGTTGTTGCAGTTGACGATGTTGTAGGCGATGTTCGACAGCACCGACTCGGGGAACCCGAAATCGCCCGGGTGCAGGTCGTGCGCGACGAGGCCGGGCGGCTGCTTGCCGCCGCGCCCGTTCACGTATCCCTGGACCTGGCCGTTGAGCAACGCTTGGATCGCCGATACCTCGTCCGGGAACAGCGCGGCGCCGGTGGCCGACCACTGTTGGAGATAGGGCGCCCACACGTATCCGATCACGGTCGCGATGCGCTTGCCCTCCATGCTCGCGGGCCCCGCGTACGGGAAGGACCGCAGCGTGAAGATGACCGCGCGGCTGAGGTAGAACGGGTATGTGTAGTATACGTGCTTCGCCCGCTCCTCCGTGTAGAAGACGCCCTCGCCGGCGTCCACCTTGCCTTGTTCGACCGCCAGGATCATCGACGGGAACGTCGTCTCGAACAGTTTGAGCCGCAGCCCGTGATCCCTGACGAACGCGTTGTAGAGCGCGCCGTCCATGCCCCCCAACGTGTCACCGGGGCCGACGATGATCTCGGGCGGCAGGGTTCCGTGCGTGGCCACGGTGAGATAGCCTGGGTTCACCAGATGCAGGCCCGCCGGCTGGGCCGCCGCACGCGGGCCGACGCCGCCGATCGCGCCCCACACGAGGAACAGGCACGCCAGCGCCCCGCTCGCGGTCCGCACCGGCGTCATCGCGCGGCCGCCTGTTCGCGCGCGGCCGCCGTTCGGAGGCGGGGGAGCACGTCTTCGCTGTACAGCTTGAGGAACCGCTTCTGGTCCGGGCCGGGCGCGTGGAAGATCAGGTGGGTGAACCCGAGCCGCAGGTACGGGCGGATGTGTTCGACCTGCTCGTCGGGATCGCTGGAGACGATCCACCGGCTCGCCGCCCGCTCGAGCGGGAGCGCGTCGGCGCGCCGTTCCATCTCCACCGGGTCCTCGACGCCGACCTTCTCTTCCTGCGACAGGGCGAGTTGGGCCCAGTGGCGCGTGTCTTCGAACGCGCGCTTGCGGTCGTGATCGTACGAGACCTTCATCTCGATCGTCAGCTCGATGTCGGACAGGCTTCGTCCGGCCTTTTGCGCGCTTTCCTTCACCGCGGGCAGCAGCGTGTCGGCGTACAGCGCCATGCCCTTGCCGCTGGTGCAGATGAACCCCTCGGCGATCCGGCCCGCCAGCTTCGCCGCGGCCGGCCCCGAGGCGGCGACGTAGAGGGGCACCGGCTTGTCGGGCCGATCGTAGACCGTGGCGTTGGCCGTCCGGTAATAGGTGCCGTCGAACGTGACCCGCTCCTGGGTCCAGAGGCGGCGGATCACCTCGATCGCCTCCCGGAACCGGGCGAACCGCTCCTTCTGCTCCGGCCACGTGATGCCGAGCGGCACCTCGTTCATGGACTCGCCCGTGCCGATCCCCAGCCAGACGCGACCGGGAAATAGGCAGGCGAGCGTTGCGGCGGCCTGCGCGACGATCGCAGGATGATAGCGAAAGGTTGGGGTCACCACGCTCGTGCCCAGTGTGATGCGGCTCGTCCTCGCGCCGACCGCGCCGAGCCAGCTGAAGGAAAATGGCGCGTGTCCGCCAGTGTGACGCCACGGCTGGTAGTGATCGCTGATCGCGACGCTGTCAAAGCCGTACTCCTCCGCCGTGACGGCAAACTCCAGCAGATCTTGCGGGCCGAACTGTTCCGCCGACGCCTTGTATCCGAACTTGATCATCGCGCGTCACCCCCTACAGGTTACCGCTTGACTCCGACCCGCAAGATGTCCCGTGTTCGCTGCGAGCGGGCCGCGGAGAACATCGTTTCCGCGGGGCCCTCTTCCACCACGGCTCCGCGCTCCATGACGACGATGCGATCGGCGACGTCCCGCGCGAAGCCGAGTTCGTGGGTCACGATGACCATGGTCATTCCTTCGTTGGCCAGCCGGCGCATCAATTCCAGGACTTCGTCCACCATCTCGGAGTCGAGCGCGGACGTCGGCTCGTCGAACAGGATCAGGTCGGGCTGCATGGCGAGCGCGCGGGCGATGGCGACGCGCTGCTTCTGGCCGCCGGAGAGCGTGCGCGGGTGCGCGTTGGCGAACGCCTCGAGGCCGACGTGCCGCAGCAGCTGCAGCGCGCGGGCCTCGGCGGCGCTCCGGCCCTCATGCCGCACGTGCCGCGGCCCCAGCGTCAGGTTTTGCAGCGCCGTGAGATGCGGAAACAGTTCGAAGTGCTGGAACACCATGCCGATCCGGCTGCGGTATCCGCTTAACCCGACGCGCGCCCCGCCCGGCCAGCTGCCGATCTGTTCGCCCTTGTAGTACAGCTGCCCGCGCGTAGGCTCCACGAGCAGATTCAAGCACCGGAGCAGCGTGGTCTTGCCCGAACCGCTCGGCCCGACGATGCATACTTTCTCGCCGCGCGCGACGCGGAAGTCGACGCCGTGCAACACTTCGCTGCGGCCGAAGCTCTTGTGGAGGTCGCGAAACTCCAGCAGCGAGCCGGCCGTCGCGGAGCCCTCCCGCATCAGTGGCAGAGCTGCGGCGGCGCCTGCAGCGGCACGTCGCTGGCGGAGGTGAGTTTGTTCGCCGCGAGCACTTTGGCCCACTGGCCGGTCGTGTGCAGCTTCGTCATCTCGTCGTTGAGCGCCGCGGCCAACGGTTTGTTGTCGCATTTTACGAAATTGTACGCGGGCGTCGCGATCACCGACTCCGGGAAGCCGTAGTCCCCGGCCTTCAACAGGTGGGCCGCGACCCGCCCGTCGGCCTTGCTGAACACGGGGCCGTTGATGCTGTCGTCGCTGTTCACGTAGCCCTCGAGCTGTCCGTTGAGGAGCGCGGTCTCCGCGGCCGCGCTGTCGGGAAACAGCACAGCGGAGGAGCCGAAGGCCTGCTGCAGGTACGTCGCCCACACATAGCCGATCACCGTGCCCACGCGCCTGCCCTTCAGGCTGTCGGGACCGGTGTAGGGAAACGTGCGCAGCGTGAACAGCGTAGCGCGTTCTTGGTAGAAGGGATAAGTGTAGTACACGTGCTGCGCGCGCTCGGGCTTGTAGTAGTAGTACGTGCCGACGTCGACCTTGCCTTGCTCCACGGCCAGGATCACGGAGGCGAAGGTCGTCTGATACAGTTTCAGCTTCAGCCCCTGATCCCTGGCGAACGCGGTCAGGAGCGCGCCGTCGAGCGCGCCCAGCTGGTCGTTCGGGAGCACGACGAGTGCCGGCGGCGCCGACCCGTAGGTGGCCACGAGCAGAACGCCGGGTTGGACCAGCAGGTACGCGGGGGCGGGGCTTGCCGGGCCGCCCGCGGCCAGGATCAGGGGCGCACACAGCAGGAAGCACGCGAGCATCCTCGGAGCGCGTGTCATCGTCCCCTCCTGTCGTGATGGCATGCGATCGCCCTCACGAGTGCGCGTAGCTGCGCAGGCGGCGCTCCATCACCGCCACCGCCCGCGTCAGCGGCATCGTCACGACGACGTACAGGCCCATGATGATCGTCACGACGAGCACGATCTCGCCGGTCCGGCTCATGGCGTTCTGACCGCGATACAGGATCTCCGGCGCCCCCACCGCCGCGGCGAGGGTCGCCGTCTTCAGCAGTCCCACGAACGAGTTCAGCAGCGGCGGCACCACGAAGGGAATCGTCTGCGGGACGACGACGCGCATCAACACCCCCATGCGGGACAGGCCGAGGCTGAATCCCGCCTCGCGCTGCGTCCACGGCACGGTCATGAAGCCTGCGCGGTAGTACTCTGCGGTAAACGCCGCGTCGGCGACGCCGAGCGCGAGGATCGCGGCCAGGATCGAATTGATCTGGATGCCCACGGCGCCGAGGCCGAAGTACAACAGGTAGAGGATGACGAGCTGCGGCACCGACCGCAGCGTGATCGTGAGCGACGCCTGGAAAATTTTCACGGGCGCCAGGCCGAGATCCTGGAGGACGGCCAGGGCGAGTCCGAGCACGGCGCTCACCACCCACGCGCCGGATGCGATCTTGAGCGTCACGACGCCGCCCCGAAGCAGATCGGCAACCGTCGCGCTCATCGGCGACACCTCAGGCGCCCGCCTGGGGGGCCAGGCGGGGTTCGGCCGCCCCCTGGGTTTCCTCGCCCATCCCCGCGCCGATCCCGAAGCGTCGCTCGAGCCAGCGAGCCAGCAGGCTGATCGGAAGGATCAGGATCAGGTAGAGCGCCGCCAGCACGAGGTACACCTGCATCGGCTCAAACGTCTGGGACACCAGGATCGTCGCCGTCAGCGTCACCTCGTTGACCGCGATCAGCGACGCGAGGGAGCTGTTCTTGATGACGCCGATCAGCATGTTGAGGGTGCTCGGCACGCCCGGCGCGAGGACCTGGGGCAGGATCACGAGTCGAACGGTCGACGCCCAGCCGAGCCCGAGACTCGCCGCCGCCTCCCACTGCGTCTGCGGGATCGCCAGCAACGTGCCCCGGTACACCTCGGCCAGGTAGGCGGATTCGTTGATCGTCAGCGCGGCCACCGCCAGCCAGAACGCCGAGACGCCGAGCCCGGCCATGATGCGGCCCAGGCCGTAGTAGAAGAAGATGAGCAGGGCCAAGAGCGGGATGCTGCGCAGCAGGTCGTTGTAGAGGGCGGCCGCGACGCGCAGCGGCCGCCATTGGCTGATCGCGCAGAGCGAGAGCAGCGTGGACCACACGATCGTAAACAGCGTGGTGAACGCGGAGAGCTTGATCGTCACGATGAGGCCGCCTGCGAGGATGGCCAGCCAGGAGGCCAGTTGGCTCATGTCACGCGACCGCCCCAGTCGTGCCCTGGACCCGGGATGCCCGACACATGCGGGCTGCACCTCCGTGGCCGTCGTCGGCGCGGCGGCCCCGCGCCCGGTGGGGTCGACCGGCGCATCCCGCGCGGTCTGGGCCCCTGAGCGGGTCCTGGGCGCGGCGCGCGCCCGTCAGCCGCGGGCACACGGATACTCCGCAGCCACGTTTCGACGCCGGCGAGCGGGCGCACCCGCGCGTATTTTTGCGCCATGTCGAACAAGTTCAGGCGGTGGGGGGTGACGGCGCGGTCGAACACGCACTCCTCGACGACGATCACGCGGAACCGGTAGTCGTGCGCGTCCACCACGGACGCCCGGACGCAGCCGCTCGTGGTGCAGCCGGCCACGAGCAGCGTGTCGGCGCCGAGGCCGATGAGATAGCCGGACAGGGGCGTGCCGAAGAACGCGCTCGCGCCGGACTTCCGGTAGACCTGGTCGCCGCGATGCGGCGCGATCTCCCGCACGATGTCGGTCCCCATGCGCGCCTCGTGCCGCGTCGCCCCGGTCCGCCGCGGGAACCCGTGCGTGTACACGACCGGCACACCGCGCGAGCGCGCGACCCGCAGCAGCCTCGCGATCTTCGGGATGCTGCGCCACGCCGCCTCGCCACAGCTGTTCCGGAACTTGGCGATCGAGGCGAGAATCGGTTCGGGCTTGTCGCCCGTGAAATTGTACTCCATGTCGACGACGAGGACCGCGGGCCGCCGTCCCTCCGCCGGCAGCCGGCCGTAGCCCGCGCGCCGGTACACCTGCAATTCGTCGGCGCCCAGGAGTCCGTCCCACGCGTTCATCGATGCACGAGATCGAGACGCTGCGTCTGGTGGAGTTGCATGCGGACGAGCATCGCCTGGGTCATGTGCTCGCGCGCCAGCCGCTCGGCCTCGTCGGGATCGCGGCGCCGGATGGCGGCGACAAGCGCCTCGTGTTCCTGGAGCGACCTGCGCGCTCGCGCCGGCTCCGCGAGCGAGTCGCGGCAGATCGGCCGCACGGCATCGTACAATCGCAGCACCTGCTCCGTCAGCCGCTTGTTGCGCGCCGTGCCGCACAGGAACTCGTGGAATCGCCCGTTCAGGGCCAGGAAGCGTTCGATGTCGTTCTGCTCCGTGGCTTCGGCCATCTGGGCGCAGACGTTCTCTAAGATCACGAGTTCGCTCGGGGAGATCATCTGCGCGGACACGCGCGCGGCCGCGCCTTCCAGCGCGGCGCGCATCATGTAGATTTCCTCGATGTCTTTGAGGCTCAAGTCGGTGACGACGAGCCCCTGCCGGGGGACGTTCGTGAGGAATCCTTCGACCGTGAGCTGCCGGAGGGCCTCCCGCACCGGCGTCCGGCTCACCTGGAGGGTCTCCGCCAGCGCCCGCTCGTTCGTCACTGTCCCCGGGGGCAGCAGATTTCGGATGATCGCTTCGCGCAAGGTGTGATACACGGCTTCGCCGAGCGCCTTCGGTTTGGCGTGCTTGAGCCGCTCGGACGCCAGTTCTTGCAGCGCGTGCATGTCGAGCATCGTCGCTCCCGTTGAGCCGCGCGGCCCGGCCGGTGTCGCTCAGCCCGGCTCGCCTGCGTCATGAGCTTGGTACACCGGCGCTTTTTCTTGCATACCATGCTCGTCCGCCCAAGTCAAATGGGCGCCGTTGCGGATGGAGGCGCACCGTTTCGGACCGCGCACGGACGGCGCCGCCGGAGCGGACCGCGAGCGACCGGGGGGAGGATGAACACGGCGGCGTCCAGAACCGTAGCATCGGTATACAAACAAATACCACGGTGTTGCGATAGCCGAGGGGATCGATGGCGGGCGCTGAGCACATCGAGCGGTACGGCATGGCGATCGGCGGCGAGTTCGTCGCGGGCCATGCCGAGCGGTAGATGGACTGGGAAAGAGCGTCTGGATCGAGCTGTCCACGGCGACGCGGGATCCGTTTGTGATGCGGTAGCCCGCGCGGGCGCGGCCGGGCGACGCCGGCCGGCGGAGACGAGGGCGTGCGCGAGATCACGATCGAGCTCGGCGGGATCAAGGCGGGTGGGGAGCTGTGGGACGAGCGCGCGCCGAAGACGGTGGCCGCGTTACTGGCGCACCTCCCCCTGGCCGATCGGACGATCCACGTGCGTTGGTCCGGCGCGGCGTGGCGCACGGAACAAAACTATCCCCTGCGGGTCGGGGACGTCGAGAACCGGGCCACGTGGTTGAATGTCGGCGACATCATCTACTACGACGATCCTCGCTACGACCTGTACAAGGTGGCGTTCGTCTACGGCAAGAGCCAGTGGCGGGACGACCAAGGCGAGCTGTACGTCGCGCGCATCGGCAGGGTCACCGAGAATCTCGACGCGTTCGTCAAGGCAAGCGACGCGGTGTTGTTTCACGGCCCGCGGCCCGTCGTGATTCGCCTCGCTCCCTGAACCGGCGGGAGCGGGGCGGCCGCCATGGGGCCGGGAGAGGATTCGGCACCGCGGGCGTCGCGCCCCCGGCTCGACACCCGCGGAGATGCGAGTGGACGAGGAGGGAGAGCGATGCAGCGAAGGCGTCCTCGAGCCGATTCCTTGCACCCGCCGGCGTCCGGTGCCCGCCGGCGACGCCTGACGCGCCGGGACCTGCTGCGGACGAGCGCCGCGGTGGGGCTTGGGGTCGCGCTGGGCCGGTACGCCGCCGGGGCGCCGGCCGCGTGCGGCGCGGCGGCGCCGCAGCCGGGCGGAACGCTCCGCGTGGGAGCCGTCGCGGACGTCCACACGCTCGATCCACACTACTCCGTCGATTGGTCCGAGCGCCCCGTGATGTACGCGCTCTACAACACGCTGGTGTCCGCGACGCCGACGTTTGAGATCGCCCCGGAGCTGGCCCGGTCCTGGAAAGTCTCGCCGGACGGCCGGTCCATCACGGTCTCGCTCGCGCCCAACGTCAGATTTCATGACGGGACCGCGTGCGACGCGGCGGCGGTCAAATGGAACATCGACTTTATCTTGAATCCGGCGAACAACTCGCCCCAGTTCAAACAGCTGGATCCGTTCCTCGCCGGCGTGGACGCGAGCGGGCCCACGACGGCGACGTTCCGGCTCAAGAAGCCGTACGCCGGGTTCCTCGCGGCCTTCACCGAGCGCCCGGGATTCATCGTCTCCCCGGCCGCCTACCAAAAGTACGGGAAGGACTTTGGGCGGACCCCGGTGGGCAGCGGGATGTACCAGTTCGTGGAGTGGCTGCCGGACGACCACGTGGCAGTCAAGCGGTTCGACGGGTACTGGGGCACGAAGAGCTACCTCGACGGCATCACCTACAAGGTCGTCCCCGATCCCGCGGTCCGCGACACCATGGTGCGCACCGCCGAGATCGACATCACGAGCGAGCCGGACCCCAAAGACGTGCCCGTGCTGCAGCGGGCCCCCGGCGTGAAGGTGGTGAGCGAGAACCCCTCCGGCCACTGGTGGGGCATCCAGTGGCGCGTCGACCGGCCGCCCTTCAACAACAAGGCGCTCCGCCAGGCCATCGCGTACGGCGTGGACCGCGACGAGTTCGTGAAGATCATGCTCGGCGGGCGCGGGAGCGTGGCCAACGGGCCCACGCCGTCGATCGTGTGGTGGTACAACCCAACCGTGCGGGGGTACACGTACGACCCCGAGCGCGCCAAGCGGTTGCTGGCCGAGGCCGGATACCAAAAGGGATTCTCGGCGGAGTTTTCAACCGACAACACGCCCGTGGGGTTGCAGTTCGCCCAGTTGCTGCAGGCCCAGCTCAAGCGTCTGAACGTCACGCTCACGATCAACCCGGTGGACCCCTCGAACCTGTACCAGCAGGTCCTGCAGCAAAAGGTGAACTGGACGCGGACGGATTGGACGCTGCGCGCCGACCCCGACGGCCTGCTGCGCATCCTCTTCTACACCGGCAACTACGCGAACTCCACCGGCTACTCGAACCCGACCGTGGACAAGCTCCTCGATCAGGCCAACTCCACGTACGACCGCAACGCCCGCAAGAAGCTGTACGCGGAGATCGAGCAGCAGGTGATCGACGACGCGCCGTACGTGTGGGTCTTCTACCCGTCGGAGGACGCGCCGATGCGCACGGCGGTCCAGAACTACGCCTGGATTCCCGATTCGGTGCCCCGGTATCGGAGCGTGTGGCTGGCGAAGTAACCGCGCGTGTGGCGGTACATCGTCGCCCGGATCGCCGCCGTCATCCCGATGACGGTGCTGGTCACGATGGCGGTGTTTTGGCTCTTGCACGGGCTCCTTGGGGATCCGACGCTCCTCATCCTCGGCCGGGATGCGGACCCGCAGACGGCGGCGAGGCTGCGGCATGAACTCGGCCTGGACCGCCCGCTGGACGCGCAGTACCTCGCCTGGCTCAGCGGCGCGGCGCGCGGCGATCTCGGCCGCTCGCTGCGGACGCGGCAGCCGGTGGCGCAGGCCATCCGCGAGCGGCTCGGGCCCACCGCGGAACTGACCCTCGCGTCGATGGCGCTGGCCGCCGCGGCGGCCCTGGTGCTGGGGACCGTCGCCGGCACGTGGTACGGATCGGCGGCGGACTTCGGGGTGTCGAGCCTGTGCGTGATCGGCGTGACGCTGCCGAACTTCCTGCTCGGCATCAGCCTGATCCTCGTATTCGCCCTCACGCTCCGATGGGTCCCCAGCGGGGGCTTCGTCCCGCTCTTCCCGAACCCGGGCGCCAACCTCCGGCACATGGCGCTGCCGATCCTGACCCTGAGCGTCGCCTACGTCGGCATCCTGAGCTTGGTGCTCAAATCCAGCCTCCGCGCCACGCTCGGCGCGCTCTACGTGCAGACGGCCAGAGCCAAGGGTCTCGTCGAACGCCGCGTGCTGGTCCGGCACGCGCTGCGGAACTCCCTGATCCCGGTGCTCAGCGTGCTCGGCATCGAGTTCGGCCGGCTCTTCGGCGGCGCCGTCGTGACCGAAACCGTCTTTGCCCTCCCCGGGGTTGGCCGGCTGCTCGTGGACGCGATCTTGGGCCGCGACTTTCCCGTCGTGCAGGCCGTGGTCGTGCTGATGACGTTCGGGGTCCTGTGTGTCAATCTCGCCGTGGATCTCTCCTACGCCTGGCTCGATCCCCGCGTCTCGTATGGGTAACCTCGAGGCGGCCCGCGGTGTGCTCGCGGGCCGGCCGGCGGCCCGCCCGCGATCCGCCCGGTGGCGCGTGCTCGGGCGGAATCGCGCGCTCGCGGCGGGCGCGGTGCTGAGCATCGCGATGACGATCGTGGCGGCCGGCGCGCCGGTGCTGGCCCCCTATGACCCGCTGGCGATCCATCCGAACCACACGCTGGAGGGCCCGACGCGGGCGTTTCCGCTCGGGACGGACGACCTCGGCCGGGACAACCTCAGCCAGGATCTCTACGGGGCGCGGCTGTCGCTCGTGGTGGGCCTGGGCGCCGTCGCCCTCGGCATCCTGGGCGGCCTCCCATGGGGTCTGGCGAGCGGCTTCTCCGGCGGACCGTCGGGGTATCTGCTCATGCGGCTGGCGGACCTCGTGCTCGTGTTCCCGTCGCTGGTGCTGGCGCTCGTGATTCGGGCCCTGCTGGGGGCGGGCGTCGGCAACGTCATCGTCGCGCTGGGCGCCACGATCATGCCCGCGCTGGCCCGCGTCGTTCGCGGCGAAGTGCTGGCGCTCCGGGAGCGCGACTTCATGATCGCCGCCGTCGCGGTGGGAGCGCGCGGCTCGCGGATTCTCGCCCGCCACGTCATTCCCAACGTGCTCGACCTCGTCGCCGTCCTCGGCGCGATCTACATGGGCGGGGCGATCCTGACGGAGGCGAGCCTGTCCTTTCTCGGCTTCGGGACGCCGCCGCCGGCGCCCAGCTGGGGCCGCATCCTGCAGGAAGGGTATTCGTACCTCGCGATCACGCCCTGGCCCTCGCTCGCGGCCGGGGTGGCGATTTTTCTGACGGTGCTCGGCTTCTACCTCGCGGGGGAAGGCGCCCGCCGGATCGTCCAGCGCGACCGCATGTAGCGAGCCGGCTCCCCGGCCCCGAAGCGTAGGAGTTGACCGTCCAGCGACGAAGGAACGAGTCGACGCAATGCAGCCTAACACGTGCCATCGTGCCTAGACCCAAACGGCCCCCGGCGCCGCGAGAAGCGCCCGCGCGCCGGGCCCAGTTTGCCGATGTCTACCGCCGCCACGCGCGGGTGCGTGACCTCGCGGAGCGCGTGTACCGCACGGTGCGCGAGGTGATCTTTCGCGGGCTGCTCCACGACGGGGAGCGGCTGCAGGAGCGTCAGCTCGCGGACGCGCTCGGCGTCAGCCGCACCCCGGTGCGCGCGGCGTTGCAACGGCTCAGCTCGGAGGGCTTCATCACGAGCGACCCGCGGCAGGGCTTCGTCGTCGCTCCGCTGACCCTCCAGGACATCGAGGACATCTACGTCCTGCGCGTCGCGCTCGAGGGTGTCGCCGCGCGGCTCGCCGCGAAGGTCGCGACGGAGAGCGATCTGACCGTCATGCAGCACATCGAGGAGCAGATCGAGGCGGCCCTCGAACGCGGCGACGTCGACGCGATGACGATCCTCAACGCGCGGTTTCACGATGAGTTGTGCCGCGCCGCCAAGAATACGCGGCTGACCGCGCTGGCGACGCGGCTGCATGACTTCGTGCAACGCCTGGGCCGCACCACGCTGTCCGATCCGGCGCGCGCGGCGCAAAGCGTCGCGGAGCACCGGGCGCTGATCGACGCGATTCGGCGCCGGGATCCCGAGGCCGCCGAGCGCATTGGACAGGAGCACATGGCCCACGCGAAGGAAGTGCGGGTCGCCATGTACGCGGCCGCGCATCACCTGGAGCATCCCCGCACGGCCGCGAGCGGCGCGTAGCGTCGAGTCGTCCCCGCGCCCCACGGTATCCTCGCGCGCCGGCCCCTGGATGGGCCGCCGACGCGTGAGGGCATTTCGCTCCGCTTGATCGGACGTAACGCCTCGTGTGCGCGGACTTCGCCGGCCGATGCAGTGAGCGTGTCCGGATCGCGAGCTCGCCCACCGTGACGTGAGGCGCGCTCGATCCGTGCCGCTTGCGACAGGAAGAATACGTCCGTATTCCAAAGTATCCTGAACATGTCCACGACCGAGAGGGCGGCGATCGGCGGCGCCGTGGCGCCGCTCGACACACGCGGGCCGGCGGCCGGTTCGGGCGCCGGGGCATTCGCGGAAGCGGCGCGCCAGCTCACGGTGTGCAATGCGTGCCGGTACTGCGAGGGGTACTGCGCCGTGTATCCGGCGCTCGAGCTCCGCCGGGCGCTGAGCCGCGGCGACGTCACCTACCTGGCCAACCTCTGCCACGATTGCCGCGCGTGCTACTACGCGTGCATGTACGCGCCGCCCCACGAGTTTGGGATCAACATTCCGCAGGCGCTCGCCGAAGTGCGGCACGCCGGTTACCAGAGGCACGCCCGGCCGCGGGCCGGTGCGGGATTGTTCGCCGCGATGCCGGAGGCGCTCGCGGCCGGCGCCGTGGCCGCCGTCGTGGTGGGACTCGCCCTGTGGCTGGTCGGCCCCGCGCGGATGCTCACGGCCCAACGCGGCGCCGGCGCCTTCTACCGGATCGTGCCATACTGGGCGATCGTGATCCCCGGGCTGGCCCTGTGCTGCTACTGGCTCGGCGTCTGGGCGGCCGGAGCGCGCGTGTTCTGGCGCGACATCGAGATGCGGGGCCGGGCGCCGTCTGCGGGCGCCGCGATGGGAGCGGCCTGGGATGTCCTGGTGCTGCGGTGGCTTCGCGGGGGCGGGCCCGGATGCCCGTACCCGGACGAGCACCCGTCGCGTACGCGCGCGCTTCTCCACAGCCTCGTGTTCTACGGCTTTCTGGCCGCCACGGCTTCCACCACGATCGCCGCGATCGATCAGGACCTATTGGGGCGGCTTCCCCCGTATGCGCTGACGAGCGCCCCGGTCATCCTGGGCACGGCCGGCGGGGTGGCGATGATCCTCGGGACGGTGGGCATGCTCATCGCCAAGGGACGGAGTGACCGGCAACCGGCCTCGGGCGCGATGACCGGCATGGAGTTCGTGTTCGTGCTCACGCTCGGGCTGGCGTCTCTGACCGGCTTGCTCACGTTGGCGCTGCGGAGCACGGGCGTCTTGGGCCCGGCCCTCGTCATTCACCTCGCGATCGTCGCCGCGCTGTTCGTGACGGCGCCGTACGGCAAGTTCGTTCACGCGATCTACCGGTACCTCGCTCTGGTGCGCCGCCGGATGGAACAGGACGGAGACGGTCGCCCCGCCGCCGAGCTGTGACGTGGCCCGGCCGGCTGCCGGCCCGTCGATGAGCGGGCGCCCGGCGCGTATCAGGCCGCCGCGAACGCCGGCATGACGCTCCGGGCGAAGACGTCCATGTCGTGCAGCAGCTCGTCCATCGTGTCCACGACGAATACAATGCCGAGGTGCGTCGCGCCGGCAGCCTCAAACGCTCGAATCTGATCCACGATCTGGGCCGGGGTGCCGAGCAGGTTGCCGGCGCGATAGCGCGCCAGGATCTCGTCGTCGGGCTTGCGGGTCTCGGCCGCCGTTCGCCGGAGGTGCTGAGAGCGCAAGGCGCGGATCTCCGCGTCCCGCCGGCTGTCGCCGAAGGTCAGCCACGTTTGCACGTGAAGGCGGATCTGTTCCGGATCCCGGCCGTGCGCCGCCGCCGCGGCCTTTGCCTCCCGCCAGGCTCGACCGGCTCGCTCCGGCGGCAGGCCCGCCAGGATCAGCCCGTCGGCGAGGCGGCCAGCCCGTTGCAGGCCGACCGGCTTGTGCGCCGCGAGGTAGATAGGAAGGGGCGACTGGCTCGGCTTCGGCGCGAGCTCGACGCCGGCAAACTGCACGTACTCTCCGTGGAGGCTGGCCGGCCCGTTCCCGAAGAGCAGGCGGAGACCCCGGATCCCTTCTTCGAGCCACCGCCCGCGGTGGACGTCTTTGTGGGCCGGGTGCAGCGCTTCAAATTCCTCACGGTTGGAGCCGAGGCCCACGCCGAGCAGGACGCGGCCGCCGCTCAGCCGGTCGAGCGTGGCCACCTGCTTGGCGAGCAGCACGATGTCGCGCTGCGGCACGACGATCGTGCTCAGCATGAAGCGGAGCCGCTCCGTGACGTTGACGAGGCTGGCGTAGGTGACCAGCGGTTCGTAGAAGTTCGGGGTGCCGGGCTGGGTCTCGCGGATACCCTGGCGAGACGTCAGGTGATCATTGGACCAGATCGAGTAGTAGCCGAGCTCCTCGGCCCGGCGCGCGAAGGTCGTCAGCGCCTCGGGGCGCACAAACCCAACCGGGTACGCGGTGCCCTCGCGGCACCCGGGAAAGCCGGCGCCGAAGCGGATCGCCATGCCTCACGGTCCCTCCGTTGTGAATGGCCTTCGCCGGAAATTGGTATTCTTGAGTATACCAACCCGATCGGGGTGTCACCTGGTCCATCCCACGGCGTCGTTCGGCGCCGGCCAACGAGCGGGGGACGCACGGGGCGGCAAACGCGCGTCAACTCGAGAGAGGTTTGGCGCAACTCCGGCGCCAAAGCCGGGCGCGAGACATCGCCATGGCGCGCATGTCCCTTCTGTGTAAATCCGATACGCTGGCGATCGACCTGGGGAAAATAGGCGCGAGCACGAAAATCTGAAGCGGGGGGTGTGCGATGCTACTCGCCTTGCTGCTCCTGGGAGCGGGGCTCCTGATTCTCACGGGGCACATGATCGTCCGCTAAGCCGCTACGCGATCATAGGAAGCGGTTGGGATTGGCGCGGGGCAGGTTGCCCCGCGCCTGTTGCTTCGCCTGTTTGGCGATCGCGTCCACGGTTTCCCATCAGCCGGAGTCTCCCCCGGGCGTTACGTTTCGCAACAGCTCGCCCGCATCCGACGGCGACAAGCCTCGAAGCCGCGCGCAGGGTCGTCGATGCATGTCAAGGAAATTCCACAACGCGAGATTGCTACAACGATGCAGGTCGCGGCAGGTTCAGTGATGACCGATTCCGCACAAGACGCGCCCGCGCGCTACGCGGACGATTCCCTCGTGGCGCCGGTCGGCCCCGAGGATGCGCGCCTCCGGTTTTTGCTCCCACTCAACAATCTGCTGCAGCTGCTCACGAACTGCGCCTGGTACATCGGCACGCCGTTCATCCCGCTGTACCTGGTGTCGCATGGCGCGTCCGTCGGCGCCGTCGGAATGGTCGCCGGGCTCTCCGGCATTGTGCCATTTGCCGTGGCGCTTCACGTGGGCGGTCTCGTCGACGAGCGCGGCCCCACCGGCGTGTTAGTGGGGTCCGTGGTGCTCTTTGGACTCGGCGCGGCAATCCTCTCGGTATTTCACGGGATCGCCGAGGTCACCACGGCGTATACGCTGCTCACCATGGCGAACATCGGGTTCGCCGTGGCGTCACAGGCCGTTGTCGCCGGTGCGAGCACCCCCGTAACCCGCATCAGGAATTACGGTTACTACGCGGTGTCGTACTCCGCCGGCGCGGTCGTTGGCCCCGTCATCGGCGGGTTTTTGGCCACCCGGTTGGGCTATACGGCGGCCTTTTTCGCGATGGCGCTGTTGATGGTACCGTCACTGCTTGTCGCATCGATGGTGCGAAGCGCTCGAAATTCGGAGCATCGGAGCGTCGCCCTTAACGCCGTCCATACCGTCGTGGGCACCATTCTCCGCGAACGCGGGGTCGGGACCATCATGTTCGTATCGGGCATCATGAATTGCGCCCAGGCGCTGCAGAGTACGTTCTACCCGCTCTACCTTTTGAAAGTGGGCTTGCCGGCGACCTCCATCGGGTTGGCGATTGCCGCCATAAGCCTGGCTTCGATGGCCGCTCGCATCCTGCTGGGGAGCGCGGTGTCGCGGCTTGGGCAGATCGGTGCCCTCGTCGGTGCGATGATCCTCAGCGCGGCGGCGTTCGCCCTGACGCCGTTTGCGCGGCAGTTCTGGTTGCTGCTGGGCGTGTCCGTGCTCATGGGGGCGAGCCTGGGCTTTACGCAGCCGTTGTCGATGAGCTTGCTCGCGGAGTCGGTGGCGCAACAGTTTTGGGGAGCGGCGTTCGGGATTCGGCAGAGCGTCCAGCGGATGGGGAGCATCGTCAGTCCCTTCGTATTCGGGGTGGTGAGCACGGCGCGCGGTGTTGAATCGGCGTTCTATCTCGGCGCGCTGGTACTCTTGGGCGCGGCCGGGATCGTGACAAAGGTATCCGACGGGTTCGGCCCCCGCGCCGACCGGTAGCATACCGCTACGAATCCGGAACCTTCGTTTCGAATCCGGCGTTGAGTAGAAGATGAGCAGTCCGAGGCGATGGACAGTCGCCGCGACTGAGGACGGGTGATGGCCGGCGGCGCCGCGAAGCGCCGGCTGCGTAATTTCACGATCCTGGGACTGGTTCTCGCCGGTCTGCTGGGCTTCGGCGCGCTGCGCGTCGGGGTCGCCGCGCACCGGGGGGCTGCGCTGCCGCCCCCGCGCGCGCTTGCGGTCGCCCATGCCGCGGACATAGAAGGAAGCGTCAGCGCGCGGCCGGCCCCCGACCGGCCCGGACTCCCCCCTGAAGCGAGGGCGCGCCCATGCGTTTGCGCCCCCGCGGTGCTCGACGCGCTCCAATCGGTGCGCCGCTCGAGCGTCACGCATATATCCCTCCCGCCGCCGTCCCCCGCCTGATCACGGAGCACCCCACGGCCTCCTGCGGGCCGCATGCTTGCATTGGGAGGGATCGGTATGGGACTGTTCGACGCGTTTCGCCGGGGCGGGCGGCGCTCCCGCCGCGTGATCGGCCGCATTTCAGACGAACCAAAGATCGCGGGGGACAACGGCGAACGATACTTGGTGTTTCACCTCGAGGAGACGCCGGACACCGAGTTCCGGCTCCGGATGCTCCCCACCACGCCCAAGCGCCGCAAGGGCGATCGCGTGGAAATCACCTGGACGCAGGACGAGAACGGGATCGCGACGGTCGAAATGCTGTCGGCGGCGCCGGACCAGGAGTTTGCGCGCCGGCGGAACGAGGCGTACCTGCAAGAGATCCAAGCCAGAGGGATGAAGGGCCAGCAGTAAGCAACTCGGGGCGGGCCGGCCGTGTGCCGGTCCGCCCACCCGCGCCGGTCGTATCCGTCGGCACGTCCGCCTTGTTACGCGTCCGCTGCGCCGCCACCGTCAGGGTCACCGTGCGGGTGGTGCCCCGGAGGTCGCGTCTGTGCGCCCCGTTGGACGGGCATGTATGGTATCAGGGTACTACGGGCCGAGAAACCCGTGGCACGGGGCCGAACGCGCCGCACCGAGCACTTAGCCGAGGCTACGCGCGCGAATACCAGTTGCGTTCGGGGGAGCGGAGCGGGTATGGGGACAGCACGAGACCCGGGCGAACGCGCATCGCTCCGGCCTCCGCCGCCTGGGAGGCTGCTCCGGGTCGTCGTCGTCGACGACGAAGCGTCGCACGCCGAGCTGATGATCGATCAGCTCCGCCGTGCAGGGTTTGCGCCGGAGTGGCGCCTCGCCGACACCGAGGCGGCGTATCTGGCGCAGCTCGCTCAGCCCCCCGATCTCATCCTCAGTGATCGCGATTTACCCGAATTCAGTGCGGCCCGCGCGCTGGAGCTCCTCCGGGCGACCGGCCTCGACATCCCGTTCATCGTCATAGCGGCGACGGTGGACGAGGAGGCGGCGGTGGCGCTGATGCGCCGCGGGGCCGCGGACTATCTGCCGGCAGACGGCCTGCCGCGGCTCGGTCGGGCGGCGGGACGCGCGCTGGCGGCGCGACGTCGCCGCGAACGGCACCGGCGGGTGGTGGAGCACCTGCGCGCCAGCCTGGCGCAGTACCGCGGACTGTTTGAGCGCGTGCCCGTCGGGCTCTACCGGACGACCCTCACGGGCGAGTACGTGGACGTCAATCCCGCCTTTCTCGCGATGCTCGGCTACGGCGACCGCGAGGCGCTGATCTCGGGAAATGCCGCGAGTCTCTACGTGGATCCCGACGTGCGGCGCGAATTCGTGGTCCGGCTCGAGCGCGATCGCGTGGTGCGGGACTTCGACAGTCAGCTCCGCCGGGCGGACGGGACGTTGATATGGGTGCGCGCCAATGCGCGGATCGTGCCCGACGAGACCCGGGGGACGCTCTGCGTTGAAGGGGCGATCGTCGATATCACGGAGCAGAAGCGCGCGGAATGGGAGATCCGCCGGCGTGCCGCTCATCTGGAGACGCTGAACGCCATCATCTCGTCTGCGGCGTCGGCCACGGAGGTGTCCGCGCTGCTCGAGACCACGGTCTCCCTGACGCTCGGGGCCCTTGCGTGTGAGATGGGCGGCATCTGGACGGCAACGGCCCGGCACTTCCGCGGGCTGGCGCCGGAGTTCGGCGCCGAGATCCAGAAGACCGCGGAGCTGGCGGGGCGCGAGCTGCACGGTCCGGAGGCCGTTCAGGACTGGCGGGCGCCGGCCGGGGCTGCCGCCGACGCATTGGCATCGGTGATGCGGCGGTTCGGCGTCCGGGCGTCCGTCGCCGCCCCCATTCGCGCGGGCGGGATGGTCATCGGGGGTATCTCCGCCGCGTCGGCCAGCCCGCGGGTATGGCTGCCGGACGAGATGCTGCTCGTCGAGGCGATCGGCGCGCAGATCGGCGGCGCCGTGCAACGGCTCCAACTGCTTCAAGTCACGCAGCGCCGGTCCGCGGAATTGGAAGCGCTGTACGAGATCGGGCGCCAGCTTCGAGGGGTCCACCGGGTCGACGACATGTACCGGATTCTCGTCGAGCACGCCATGCGCGTGCTGCGCGCCGAGCACGGCGCGCTCACGGTGCTCAGGCCGGAAGATGGAACCTTCACGCGCGCGTACACGAGCGGCCTGCCGGAGGAGGTGGCGGGAACGACCTTCCCCGCGGCGGGCGCGCCGTCCGGACAGGTGGTGGAAACCGGAACCGCCTACGTCACGGCGGACCTCTCCCGGGAGCCCCGCCCGTACTGGTCGGCGGGCACTCCCAGCTATGGGAGCCTTGGCCCGCTGGTCGTCGCACCGGTGCGTGGCGAGCGCGATGTCGTCGGCACGATCGCGCTCGGACGTGTGAAGCGGGCGACGGTGCAGCCGTTCACCGACGACGAGGTGCGGCTGTTGGAGGGGATGGCGGAGGTCGGCGGGAGCGCGATCCGGCGGGCCATGCTGCACGAGAACCTCAATGAAGCGTACATCCAGATGGTCCTGTCCCTGGCACGCACCGTCGATGCGCGGGACTCCTACACAAACTCGCACAGCGAGCAACTGGCGCAGTCGGCGGAGGCGGTCGCCAGGGAGCTGGGGTGCGCGGAGGACGAGATCCAGGACCTCCGGTGGAGCGCATTGCTGCACGATATCGGAAAGATCGGGGTCCCGGACAGCATCCTGCGGAAGCCCGGGCCGCTCACGGACGAGGAGTGGGCCGTCATGCGGAAGCACCCGGAGATCGGGGAAGCGATTCTGCGTCCGGTCGATCGCATGCGCGCGGTTGCGAAGTTGGTGCGGCATCATCAAGAGCGCTGGGACGGCACGGGGTACCCGGACCGGCTGCGGGGGGAGGAGATCCCCCTGGGCGCGCGGATCCTCGCCGTGGCCGATGCCTATAGCGCGATCACCGACGATCGCGCGTACGCGAAGGGCCGGAGCCCGGCGCACGCCGTCGCCGAGCTCCGCCGGTGCGCCGGCACCCAGTTCGACGCGCGCATCGTCGATGTGTTTTGCCGCCTCTTGGCGGCGGGGAAAATCGCCGCGGAGGCCGGCCAGCGAGTCTCGCCGCGTGCGTTCGACCGCGCGGTGCCGGCCTCCGGACGCGCCATTGCGCGGTCGCTGTGGGAGGCGCGGCGCGCGAGCCGTGTCGTGCCGGCGATGGTCGACGTCGTCCAACACCTGCTCCGGCCGCTGGATCTGGCCACGGTGCTGGACGAGGTGCTCAGCCACATCCAGCGCGTCTTCGACTATCCCATCTGCGCGGTGTTCTGCGGCGGTCCCGGCACCCAGGGCTTTCAACTCAACGCCCAACGCGGCTGCGACTCGTCCCACGCGGAGACGGCGGTCCGAATCGGCGGCGTCGCGGCGTGGGTGGCGGCGCACCGGCGCCCGTACTATGCGCCGGACCTGGAACGGGATCCGTTATTTCCGCGCGGCGCGACCCGAGCCCGATCCGCGATCGCCTATCCCCTCATCGCCGGCGACCAGGTCATCGGCGTGCTGGACGTCGAGAGCCCGGAGGTCGACGCGTTCCCGCCGGAGACGCGCGAGCTGCTCGAAGCGTTCGCGCCGCTCGCCGCGCTAGCCATCCTGCGGGCGGTCCGGGTGGAGGCCCTGCACCAGCCCGCGCGCGCGCCCTTGCCGATTGCACCTCGGCCCCGACGCGGCCGCGCCGGTTAGGGTGCGGAGGAAGACCCGGCGCGCCGCGCCGAAGGGCGGCGTGTTGAGTTCCGCGGAGGTGACCGATGCGGCTCGTGACGTACGCCGCGCGCGGCCAGATTCGTGCCGGCGCGCTCGAGGGCGACTGGGTCGTTGATCTCGGCCGTGCGTCGCGCCTGCGGGAGGCGCGTGCGTCCGTGGGCTGGCGTGGCGCGGCGTTGCCGTCATCGATGTCGCGGCTGCTGGCGAACGGCGACGGCGCCATCGCTCTCGCGCGCGAAACCGTGGCGGCGATCGGACCGGCGCTGGCCGATCCGGCGCGCGCGGAGACCTTGCGGCAGGACGGCATCGCGTGGGCGCGCGGCGAGGTGCGCCTGCTGCCGCCGGTGCCCACACCGCCCAAGATCATCTGCGTCGGCCGGAACTACGCCGAGCACGCGCGGGAAGGCGGCGCCGCGCCGCCCGAGATCCCCATCTACTTCGGCCGGTTTCCGCACAGCCTGCTCGCGCCGGGCGCGCCGTACGTGTTGCCGCGCGCCAGCACGCAGGTCGACTTCGAGGGCGAGCTCGCGGTCGTCATCGGCCGGACCGGCCATCAGGTCGACGAAGCGAGGGCATTGGAGCACGTGGCCGGGTACACGATCTTCAACGACATCTCGATCCGCGACTTCCAGCGGCGGACGTCGCAGTGGATGATCGGCAAGAACTTCGACCGCAGCGGACCGCTTGGTCCGGCCCTCGTCACGTGCGACGAGATCCCCGATCCGCAGCGGCTGACCGTCACGGTGGACGTGAGCGGTGAGCGCATGCAGGAGGCGGACACCCGGACCATGATCTTTTCCGTGGCCTATCTGATCGCGGACGTGTCGCGCGCTCTCACGCTCGAACCCGGCGACATCATCGCGACCGGCACGCCGAGCGGCGTCGGATTTGCCAGGACGCCGCCGCGGTGGCTCCGCGCCGGCGATGTGGTGCGCGTGTCGATCACCGGGTTGGACGTATTAGAGACGCCGGTTGTCGCGGCGTAGCGAACCGGCGCCGCGCGCCGCGCCCGTTACGGCTATTCCTGACGCGCGGCCTGAAAGAACCGGCGCGGGCGAAACGGCGCCAGCTGGGGGAGGTCGCGCCCGCCGATCAGCTCCTCGGCAACCGCGCGGCCGAGGAACGGGGCGAGCGTGACGCCGCTGTGTGTGACGGCGACATAGTAGCCGGAGACGCCGGGAATCGGCCCCACCGCCGAGTAGCCGTCGGCCGGATACGCGCGAAATCCGATCCGCACCGCTTCCGGGCGCGCGCCGGCGATGCCCGGGAGGATCAGCGCCGCACGGCGCACGAGGTCGAGCGCCTCTGGCGAGCGGGGGTCCGGCCTCATGTCCAGCGGCAGCCCCGCGTCCGTTTCGTCTCGATGCAACATGAGCCGGCCCGCTCCATCCGGGCGGAGATGGCACTGCGGCGCTCGGACGACGCGGCCGAGCCGCGCCGGCACCGGCGGCGTAAAGACGAGAAACCCGATCGTCGGCGCGAGCGGGATGTGCAGGTCGGCGGCGCGGACCGCCTCGTTTGCCCACCGGCCGGCGCAGTTCACGACGATGTCGGCGGAGACCCGGCCGTGACCCGCGGTGTCCACGCCGGTGATCCGGCCCGCGTCGATCACGAGATCGGTGACGCGCACGCCTGGTTGGACACGCGCGCCGTGCAGAACGGCCGCCGCCAGCATGGCGTGCGCGAAGACGACCGGATCCAGCCACCCTTCGTCCGGAAAGTACGCGACCGGCGCGTCGCGGACCGCGTCGAGGCTCACGTCGGGCTCCAGCTCCCGTAGCTGCGCCGGCGTGATCCACTCGGCGGCGTAGCCCCACGCCCGCAGCCGTTCCACGCGCTCGCGTTGCGCGCGGCGCTCCGCCTCGTCAAACTCCCATTCGAGGCTCCCGCCGCCGTGCCACCAGGGGATGTCCCCAAACTCCTCGCGAAGCGCCGCGTGGGCCCGCATGCCCGCCACGTTCAGATCGTGGTACGCGCGCGGGGGTTTGTTGTTCGAGTTGGTCCAGGAGAAGCTCGTCGCCGAGGTCCCCCCGCCCGGCAAATCCCGTTCCAGGACGGTCACCGCGCCGCCGGCCTCCGCGAGCCGGTACGCGACCGACGCGCCCACGACCCCGGCTCCGATCACGACGCAACGTGTCATGCGGAGAACTTCGGCGTGACTATGGGCGCCACATTCCGGCGCCGCCGCCGGGAGATCGCCCGGGCCGGCGCGAAACAAGGGGGGCATTCGAGATCCGCAAGCGCCGCGCCCTCCCGGATGGCACGGCGCCGCAGGGGACTCGACCGCCTGGCACAGGGAGGACCGTAGATGGCGTATCGGCGCGGTCTCTGGTGGCCGCTGGCCCTGATCGTCCTCGGCGTGGTGCTCCTGCTCCGTAATCTCGGGTATGTTCCGGCCTCGCTGGACCAGTGGTGGCCGGTGATCCTGATCGCGCTCGGCCTCTGGGTGCTCACGGCCCGGCGGGAGCCGCGGGGGTTGCCGGAGTCCCTGGGGCGTATGGCGCCCGTCCGCGAGCGGCGGGCGTCGGCGGGCGGCTTCGTGTTGATCGGCCTCGGGCTGGCGCTTCTCGCAACCAACTACGTGGGGAGCCGGAGCACGGGCGCGCTGATCATGATCAGCCTCGGGCTGGCGTTTCTCGTCAGCCGCGTTTGGTGACCGGGGGTCCGCCGCTTGGGGCGCATGGAACCACCGGTAGACGCGCCCCCGGTATTTGTTGACGCGACGGCGGGGATTGCGTAGCATGTGCGTGGCTCGGCGTCGCAGGCCCGACGCGCGCCGGCGTGCGTCCGGCGCGGTAATCGACGGATTTCGATCGCGAGAGTGCGCGGTGATGATCGAGCAGGCGGTATCGTACGGCGGGGCGGGCCGCGGGTGGATTCGATGACCCCGGTGTCCCGCGAGCCTCCTCTGTTCCGTGCGCGCGGCGGCGAGTCCTTTCCCGACGGCCTCCACTACAAAGTCTTCCGGCTGCCGGACGTGAGCCTCATCACGGTCCAGGGCGAGATCGACCTGGCCAACGCGCACGTATTCGGCAGCGCGCTCAGCCAGCTATCGAGCCGGGGCCTGCCGGTCCTCGTCGATCTCACGAAGATCCAGTACATCGACAGCACCGGCATCCACGCGCTGCTGCGGGCCCACGAGCAGTGTCGCACCAACGGCGTGCCGTTTGCGGTGGCGACGAACCGGCTGGTCCAACGGATCTGCGCCGCGGTGTCCCTCGACCACAAGTTCCGGATCTTCGCCAATATCCCGCTGGCGCGCGGCCACTTCGCGGCCAGGCGACGGCCGAGAGACGCGGAAGTGAGTTAGCGGCCTCGGTAACGGCGCATCGCGGGCTGCCACCGTCCAACCCGGCGGCGATCGCAGCCGGCGTGCCGCGGCGGGAGCGCGCCGGGCGCGAGCGCCGCGGCCGCCGCGTCCAGGGAGTCGTAGGCGGGGAAGAAGGCGCCGAGGAACTGCCTGTCGACCGCGGTTCGGATGCACGCCGCGGGTCCCGCGAGGAGCATGCGCGGCACCCGCTGCCGGTATTCCACCAGCACGTCCAGCCCCGTGCCATCCATCCGGTCGACGTTGGCGCAGTCCAGGATGACCGGGCGGCCGCGGGAGGTGGCGTCGTCGAGCGCGCGCGCGAACACGGAGGCGGTCTCCACGTCCGCCGTCCCCGAGACCGACAGGACCACGGCGTCGCCGGCCGCCTCGATGCTCCAGGAGAGCCACGGAAACTCCCCGGCCGACATCGAGTGGGGGCGCCACGGTCCGCGCGGCCCGCGACGTGCGCTCATCGGATCACCGTTCCACAAGACATCTACACTACGTCTGCCCACGGAGACACGATCTTAGCCCCGGTACAGGAACTCCGCTGCGTCCCATCGTAAACACCGGCAGTTTCCAAGCCCGTGACGCGAGGCACCCCGCACGCGGCGCCACCGCAGGCCCCGCACACGACGACGGGAGGAGAATCTATGCCGGGGAACCGGATGACGCGACGTCAGTTCGTTCGCCGATCGATGGGCTCGCTGGCGGGCGCGGCGCTGGCGTCCGCGGCGGCGCAGGAGGCGTCCGCGGCCCCCGTTCGCGGCGGCACGCTCACGATCGCACGGCCCGTGGATGCGACATCGCTGGACCTGTTCACGGACAGCAGCGCGCCCGCGTCGTGGGTGTACGGGCTCATCTACGAGCCCCTGGTCACGCTGGATCCATCCATGCGCGTGGGACCGGGCCTGGCGTCCAGCTGGCGGGTGCTGTCCCCGACGACGATCCGGTTCACGCTGCGCAAGGGCGTCAAGTTCCACGACGGCACGCCGTGCGACGCGGCCGCGATCAAGTTCAACTTCGACCGCACCTTCGATCCGAAGAAGCCGGGGATCTGGGCGAGCTTCGCCGGGCCGGTAAAGGGCCTGCAGGTCGTGGACGACTCCACGGTGGACGTCGTGGCGACCGAGCCGTTTGCGCCGCTGCTGCTGAACATGAGCATGGTGCACGGCGGCATGGTGAGCCCGGCGGCGGTGCGCAAGTACGGCGCGGACTTCGGCCGGCATCCGGTCGGCACCGGCCCGTTCAAGTTCGAGGAGTGGCAGCCCCGGGATCACATCACCCTCTCGCGCAACGACGACTACTGGGGCGAGAAGCCGCCGCTCGATCGCATCGTCTTCAAGGTCATCCCGGACGACTCCGCGCGGATGATCGCGCTGCGCACCGGCGAGGCCGACATGGTGCTCGTCCCGCTGGTCGACCAGCTGCCGGCGCTGCGGCGCGACCCGAACTACACGGTCGCCGGCACCGTCGGCACGCGGGTCGTGTTCCTGTCGCTCACGCTGACCCAGCCGCCGATGGATGACGTGCGGGTTCGGCGCGCGATCATCATGGCGACCGACCGGAAGTCCATTCAGGCGAACCTGGTGCAGTCGGCGGGGACGCTCGCCGACAGCGTGATCACGCCCACGACGTTCGGCTACGCGCCGATGCACCTCGAGAGCCGCTACCCCTACGATCCGAAGGCGGCGCGTGCGCTCCTCGCCGCCGCCGGCTACCGGCCGGGCGCGGGCGGGGCCCTGGAACGCGGCGGGTCCCCGCTCGTGCTGTCGATGATCGGATCGCGCGGGCGGTATCCCAAGGACGCGGAGATCGCGCAGGCGTTCCAGGCGCAGATGCACGATCTCGGCGTCCGCGTGGACCTCCAGCTCCCCGAGTACCCGGTGGTGATCAACGCCTTGCGGACGCCGACGCTCAACGTCCACGTGCTGTTCTCCGCGTACGGCAACCTGACGGGCGACGCCGATTTTACGCTCGTGAACTGCTTCGAGTCGGACCAGGTCCCCCCGGCCGGGTGGAACACGTTCCGGTACATCAACCCCGCGTACGACAAGCTCGTCAAGGCGGCGCGGGTCAGCCTCAACGCCGCGGAGCGCAAGCAGCTGTACGCCCAGGCGCAGGACGTGCTGGCCCGCGACGTTCCCGCGGTTCCCTTCTACAACATGGACAACATCGCGGTCATGCGGTCCTACGTCAAGGGGTTCGTGCCCCATCCGGTGGAGTACGATCTCCGGGTGGCGCAGGTCTGGCTCCAGAAGTAGGCGAGGCGGTCTGGTGACCGGGCCGCGGAGCCCGGCCGCCCGCGCCGGAGGGCCGGGCAGGTGACGCGGTTTCTCGTCCGGCGAGCCGCCGCGGCGATCCCCATCATGCTCGGGGTCGTCTTCATCGTGATGGGCACGATGGACGTGATCCCGGGCGATCCGGCGGCGATGATGCTCGGGCAGGGCGCGACCCAGGACATGGTCACGCGGCTGCGGGCCGAGCTGGGCCTGGACCGGCCGCTCGCCGTGCGGTACGTGGAGTATCTCGGCCGGCTGTTGCGGGGCGACCTCGGCCACTCCATCGTGGATGGCCGGCCCGTGTCCGAGGAGATCAGGCAGGCGTGGACGGCGACGTTGGAGCTCGGCGCGGCCGCCCTGGTGCTTACCGTGGTCGTCGGGGTGACGGCCGGCGCGTTCGCGGCGCACTGGCGGGACTCGGTGTTCGACGGGGCCAGCCGGGTGCTGGCACTCGTGGGGCTGTCGATGCCCGTGTTTTGGACGGGGATCGTGTTCATTCTCGTCTTCAGCCTCGAGCTGCGCTGGCTCCCGAGCGGCGGCCGCGGCGCCTGGCCGCACCTCGTGCTCCCCGCGGTCACGCTGGCGATTCCCAGCGCGGCGACGATCGCCCGCGTCACCCGGTCCGCCATGCTCGGCGTGCTGCACGAGGACTACGTTCGGACGGCGTATGCCAAGGGCGCGCACGACGCCGCGGTGCTGTTTCGCCATGCGCTCCGCAACGCGATCATCCCGGTCGTCACGGTCCTGGGGCTGCAGCTCGGGCAGCTGCTCGGCGGCGCGATCCTGACGGAGACCGTATTTTCCTGGCCCGGGGTGGGCCGGCTCCTCGTCCAAGCGATCTCGTCGAGGGATTACATCCTGGTGGAGGGCGGGGTGCTGCTCCTCGCGGCCACGTTTGTCGTGACCAACCTGGCGGTCGACGTCGCCTACGCCTACCTGGACCCGCGCGTCGTCTACCGGTGAGCGTTCATCGGTCCTCCGCGTCCGCCCTGTGGCGGCGGCTCCGTCGCAACCGGCTCGCGCTCGGCGGCGGCCTCATGATCGGCGTGCTGCTGATCGTGGCGGCGCTGGCCCCGTACCTCGCGCCGTACGACCCGGCGCACCAATCGCTCGCGGACAAGCTCGCGGGGCCGACCGCCCGCCACCTCCTCGGCACCGACGAGTTCGGCCGGGACGTCCTGAGCCGGCTCATCTTCGGCAGCCGCGTGGAGCTCGCGGTCGGCGTGGCGTCCGTGCTGGTCGGGCTCGCGCTGGGGACGGCGCTCGGCACGGTCGCGGCGTACTGGGGCGGGATCGCGGACGAGGTGACGATGCGCGCGCTGGACGTGCTGCTCGCGTTCCCCTACCTGCTCCTCGCCATCCTGGTGGTGAGCGTGCTCGGCGCGAACGTGCGGAGCACGATCCTGGCGGTCGGCCTGTGGGCGACGCCGGGCTTCGCGCGGGTGATCCGCGGCCTCGTGCTCCTCGTCGCCGGGCAGGAGTACGTGGAGGCCTCGCGCGCGATCGGCGCGCGCACGGCCCGCATCATCCTGCGGCACGTGCTCCCAAACTGCGTGTCGGTGCTGATCGTCTACGCCGCGCTCTACATGGCCAACGCGATCCTGCTCGAGGCGGCGCTGTCGTTCCTCGGCCTCGGCGTGCAGCCGCCGGCGGCGTCGTGGGGCGTGATGATCAGCACGGGCCGCGACTACCTGCTCGAGGCGCCGCACATCGCGACGTTCGCCGGGCTGGCAATCGCGTTCACGGTGTTGGGTTTCAACTTGTTCGCGGACGGCCTGCGGGACGCGCTCGACACGAAGGCGACGCCGTGATCGGCCCCGCGAGGAGCGTGTGTTTCGAGGGAGGAGGCATGGCATGGAGCTGACACGCGGGAGCGCGGTCCCGCCCGGGGCGCGGACGGTGGACCCCGTCACCCTGGAGGTCGTCAATCAACGGCTCCAATCCATCGCGGACGAGATGGAGACGAGCCTGTGCCGCAGCGCGTTCTCGAGCATCGTCAAGGAAGCGATGGACGCGTCCTCGGCGCTGTTCGACCGGCGAGGCAACACCCTGGCGCAGGCCGCGGCGCTCCCGGGGCATCTCGGCATGATGATCCCGGCCGTGCGGCGCATCCTGGAGGCGTTCCCCTCGGCCACGATGCGCCCCGGCGACGTGTACGCCTTCAACGAGGTGTACGAGGGCGGCACGCACCTGCCGGACATCACGGTCGTCGTTCCGGTCTTTTGGGACCGGGAGGTCGTCGCGCTCAGCGTCACGATGGCGCACCATCAGGACGTGGGCGGCGCCGCGCCCGGAAGCACGCCGCCGAACGCCACGGAGATCTTTGCCGAGGGCCTCCGCCTGCCGCCGGTGCGCCTGCTCGTCGACGGCCGGCCGAACCGCGATGTCTGGGAGATCCTCCGGCTCAACACGCGGGTGCCCGAGACGCTGCTCGGCGATCTGCGCGCGCAACTGGCCGCCGGCAACATCGGCCGGCGGCGGCTGGAGGAGCTGCGTGGCGAGTACCCGGCCGCGACGCTGCTCGCCGCGTTCGACGAGCTGCAGGACTACGCGGAGCGGCTGACGCGGCTCGCCGTCGAGCAGATCCCGGACGGGGACTACGCGTTCGAGGACTTCCTCGATCACGACGGGGTGGAGCGCGATCGTCCGCTTCGCATCCGCGCTACGGTGTCCGTGCGCGGGTCCCGGCTTTGCGTCGACTTCGCCGGTACGGACGCGCAGGCCAAGGGACCGGTCAACTCCGTGCCCGCGTCGACGATGTCGGCGGTCTACTACGTCGTGCGCGCGCTGGCGGGCTCGCGCGTGCCGAACAACCAGGGATGCTACCGGTGCGTGGAGATCGAAGCACCGGAGGGGACGCTCGTCAATCCGCTGCCGCCCGCGCCGGTCGGCCTGCGCTCGTACACCATCAAGCGCATCGTCGACGTGCTCCAGGGAGCGCTGGCGCAGGCGCTGCCGGATCGCATCCCCGCGGCGTCGCACGGCCAGATCTCGCTCATGCTGGTCGGCGGCCGCCGCAAGGAGACCAACAAGCTGTGGGTCGGGTTTCTCGGCGTGCCGTTTTCGGGCGGCGGGGGCGCGCGGCCGGCCAAGGACGGCATCGACGTCGTGGAGACGGACATCAACAACTGCACCAGTTACCCGATCGAGGCCTGCGAGATGGAGTCGCCGGTGCAGTTCGACCGCCTGCAGCTCTGGACGGACTCCGGCGGCGCCGGGACATATCGCGGCGGTCTGGGATACGTCGCGGTGTGCCGCTGGACCGGCGGACCGGTCGTGTTTTCACACCGGCGGGACCGGCACAACTTCCGGCCGTGGGGCCTCTACGGCGGCCGCCCCGCCCCGTTGTGCCGGACCGTCGTCGTGCGGCGCGACGGCCGGGCGGAGGAGTTGCCGTCGAAGATCCTCACCCACCTCGACGAGGGCGATACGCTGCAGTTCTTCACGACGGGCGGCGGCGGGTACGGGGACCCGCTGGCGCGCGATCCCGACCGGGTCCTCGCGGACGTGCTGGACGGCCGCGTCTCCGTCGAGGCGGCGCGCCGGGACTACGGCGTCGTCTTGGATCCGAGCGGCACGCGCGTCGACCGGGCGGCGACCCTGGCGCTGCGGGCGCAGCCCCGGCACGGCGCGGGCCCGGCGTGATGCCGCCCGCGGATGCGCGCGCCACGGAGAGCGGGGGACACGCGGTGGATGAGCGCGGAGGCCGCCTGATCGTCGGCATCGACGTCGGGGGCACGTTTACCGATGTCGTGGCGGTCGACCGCGAGCGGCAGGCGCTCGTGGCCCTCAAGGTGCCGTCGCAGCCGCAGGACCCGGCCGGCGCGTTCCTGGAGGGCCTGCGGCGGGCCGTCGCCGCGGCGGGCCGCCGTCCGGACGACGTCGAGCGCATCGTACACGGGACGACGATCGGCACCAACGCCGTGCTCGAGCACAAGGGGGCGACGCTCGGGATCCTCACGACCGCGGGGTTCGAGGACATCCTGCCGATGGGCCGGATGAAGCGGGCGGAGATGTACGATCTCAACGCGGACCCGGAAGAACCGTTGTTCCTCGCGCCGCGCCGCCGGATCATCGGCATTCCCGAGCGGGTGGACGCGCGCGGCGCGGTGCTCCGCGAGCTCGACGAGGACGCGGTGCTCGCGGCCGTCCGCCGCCTCACGGAGGAGCACGGCGTCGAGGCGATCGCCGTGTGCTACCTGTTTTCGTTTCTCCGCCCGGAGCACGAGCAGCGCACGGCGGCGCTGATCCACGGGCGCTGGCCCGATCTGCCGGTGTCGCTGTCGTCGGCCGTGGATCCCAGATTCCGCGAGTACGAGCGACTCGTGGTCACCGCCTTCGACGCGTATCTGCGCCCGGCGGTCTCGTCCTACCTGCGCAACCTCGAAGAGCGGCTCGCCGGGCACGGATTTCGCTGCCCGTTCCAGATCATGCAGTCGCACGGCGGGATCTCCGCCGCGCGGCTTGCCGTCGAGCGCCCGGTGGGGACGATGCTGTCCGGTCCGGCCGCCGGGGTCGTCGCCGGCGCCGCGGCGGGGCGCGACGCCGGCTTTCGCGATCTCGTCACGCTGGATATGGGCGGGACCAGCTTCGACGTGGCGATGGTTCGCGACGGCCGCATCGAAACGAGCACCGAAGGCCGGATCGACAAGTATCCGCTCCGCGTCCCCATGGTGGACGTGCACACGATCGGCGCCGGCGGCGGGAGCATCGCGTTCCTGGACGCCGCGGGCGGCCTGAAGGTAGGGCCGGAGAGCGCGGGCGCGCAGCCGGGACCGGCGTGCTACGGCAAGGGCGGGGCCGAGCCGACCGTGACCGACGCCAGCCTGGTGCTCGGGTACCTCAATCCCGCGCGGTACGCGGGCGGCGGCTTCGAACTGTACCCCGAGCTCGCGCGCGAGGCCATCCTGAGGCGCATCGCCGGGCGGCTCGGCATGGACGTGCCGCAGGCGGCCGCGGGCATCCACGACATCGTGAACACGCAGATGGCGGAGGCGGTGCGCCTGGTATCGGTCCGGCGCGGGTACGACCTGCGCGGGATCGCGCTCGTGGCGATGGGCGGCGCGGGGCCGGTGCATGCGGGCCGGCTCGCGGCGCTCCTGGGCGCCCGGGCCGTGGTCGTGCCGCCGCGGCCGGGGGTCGGCTCCGCGTACGGGCTGCTCATGGCGGACATCCGGCACGAGCAGGTGCGCCCGTACCCGCGGCCGATGGCGCACGCGTCGGCGGCCGAGGTGGCCGCGGTGTTTGCGGCCATCGACGCCCAGTGCACCGAGGCGATGCGGATCGAGCGGGTTCCCCTGGAGCGCGTCACGGTGCAGCGGTACGCGGAGATGCGGTACGTCGGTCAGTCGTACGAGCTCAGCGTGCCGGTCCCGGACGGACCGATCGACGCAGCGGCGCTCACGGCGCTGCGCCGGCGCTTCGACGAGGTGCACGACCGCTACTACGGCCACCACAGCGACGAGAGCGAGGTCGAGTTGGTGAGCCTGCGGGGCGTCCACGCCTACACGCTGCCGGCGCCCGCGGCCGGCCCGGCCGACCTACCGGCGACGAGCCCGGCCGCCGCCGGGACGCGCCGCGCGTACTTCGCCGGGCACGGGCATCAGGCCGTCCCAGTGTACGACCGCTTCGCCCTGCCGCCCGGCGCGACGGTGTCCGGGCCGGCGATCCTGGACCAGGACGACACGACGACGGTCGTGTACCCGGGTCAGGTCGCCCGCGTCCACGCAAGCGGGAGCGTCATCATCGCGCCGGCGCCTGTGCGGTAACGATCGAGTGCGCGGCGACGGGTCCCGAGCCCACCCGCTCGCGGGCGCGGGTGAGCCGGACCTAGACGCGAAAGCGTGCGGGCGAGAACGGCGCGAGGTCCACGTCCGGAGTCCGGCCGAGCACGGCATCACCGACGATCTTGCCGCTGAACGGTCCGAGTTGCAGGCCGCTCGGGCCGTGGCCGGTCGCCACGTACGCTCCCTCGACGGACGGCAGCGGTCCAAGCACCGGCAGCCCGTCGGCCGACAGCGGCCGCAGGCCGACGCGCATCTCCACGACCTCCGCGGGCGCCAGTCCCGGCGCCACCCGCATCGCCTGCGAGAGCACCTCGCGGACCCCGCCGGCCGTGAGCACCGGCTCGAATCCCGATCCGGTCTCGCGCGTCGCGCCCGCAACGATCCGACCGCCGGGCCACGCCACGATATAGTGTTCGCGGAACCCGCTGATGATGGGCCACTCGCCGGTGGGGCGGCCGGCGAGGCGCAGGTGGATGATCTGCCCTCGCTGCGGCGCGACCCGGACCGGCATGTCGAGCGCGTCGGTGAGCGCCGGGGACCACGCCCCGCCGGCGATCACGACGCTCGAGGCCCGAAGCTCCTCCCGGTCGACGGCGACACCGGCGGCGCGCCCGTGCTCGACGAGGACCCGGGCGACGCTGCCCTGCCGGATGCGGACACCGCGGCGCTCGCCGGCGCGGCGCAGCGCGCGGGCGAGCAGCCGTCCGTCGACGCGCCCGGCGGCACGGGACAGTAACGCGCCGTGCACGTCCCCGAGCGGCGGGAACAGCCGCCGCGCCTCGTCCGGCGCGATCTCGCGGAGGTCCTCCGGAGCGGGCCGCCCCGTGGCGGCCTGCCGCGCAAAGATCGCAGCGCGGGCCGCCTCGAACTCGCGACGGTCGCGCTCGTCGCTTGCGATCAGCATCAGCGGACAACGCGCGTACCCCGTGTCGCCCGCATCGTCCGCCTCGAGGCGCGCGATCAACGCCGGATAGTAGTCGAACGCCTTGACGGCGAGCTCGTGCAGGGGATCGGTGCCGCGGCTCAGGGCCCCGCCGGAGAGGATGCCCGCGCCGGCCGCCGTGGCCTGCCCCGCGTCGCTGCGGTCGACCAGGGTCACGCGCGCGCCTTCGCAGACGAGATGGTAGGCGGCGGACAGCCCGACCACGCCGCCTCCGACCACGACGACGTCGCTCATCGCCCGCTCGCCCGCGGCGCGCCGGTCATGCGGGCCCCTTGCCTTTGCTGCCGATCTCCACGATGTTGACGCTCACCTGGTACCGGCGCCCGTCGGCGGCCTGCACCTTGCCTTGGCCGTAGAAGCCGCGCGATCCGGTCTTGAACTGCTTCGGCTCGGCCACGATGGTCTCCGCGCCGCCGGCAACCTCGATCGTGATCTTGGCCACCTCGGTCATCAGCGGCTCCTCGACACGAAGGCATGCGTGGTCCCACTGGACTGTACGGGTCCGGCGGGGACAAGTCCTCGCACCGGTCGAGGTGACCGCGGCCGCCCTACTCTGGCGCGGGCGCGGCCATGATCGCGGACCGCTGGATGTCCTCGTACCGGACGTTGTCGACGTCGAACGCTTCGATGTTGCTGCGGAGCCGCGTGAACGTCTGATCGAAGCCGGGCAGCGTCTTGCGCTGCCGCGTCAGGGGCGTCGTGCGGGCGAGCACGTAGTTCTTGACGTACGGATGGCGGATGCCGCGCCGCTTGATCCGCTCGACCGCGCGGCCGAGCACCTCGTCGGCGGCGCGTACGAGCGCGGCGCGCTCCTCGCGCTCCGGCAGCGTCCTGCGGAACGTGCCGTTGAGAAACTTGTCCACGCGGCGAAGGATGGGCGCAAACGCGCCGCCGGCGAACCGCTTGTTGGTCTCGTAGAGCAGGCCCAGCGTGATGAAGTGTGGCGCCTCGAACTGGAACACGTAATCGTTCTCGCCGCGCGCGGGCTCGGCGCCGGCGAGCCCGCGATACATCCGGATCACCTCGAGCGATTTCTCCTTGAGGTTGTGCGCCTTTTCCGTGTTCAATGCGAGGATCTCGTAGGCCACCTCGGGCTCGGGGACGACGATGGCGGCGATCATGTCGGCCTTGAGCTTCCGCATGATCTCCCGCCGGTGGTTCCCGTTCGGCGTCCAATAGCGGCCCGGCTGGGGCGACATAACGACGATGGGATCGACGAAGCGATCGAGCTTCTTCACGACGGCCGTCAGGCGTTTGACGTGGGTCGGGGAGAGATCACGCTGGTAGGGCGTGGCCTCGACCTTGGCCGTCGGCAGGAGGCCGAAGATCTGCCAGTGCTCGCCGAGCGGCTCCCGGTACAGGGCCAGGACGCGGCCGCCGTCGCGCTCGATCTGTTCGGCGAGCGCGGCCGTCCTCGCGGGCGGCACGCCGTTTGGATAGACCGTCCACTGCGCCATCGCGCCTCACCGCCCCTTCGACACGGCCGCGCCCTACGCGGCGAGTATATATCATTGGGTAGGGTCCGGTGGCGCACCTCCCGAACCAACCACGGGTGCGTTCCGGCGGCGCCCACCGGCGCGCCGCGCCGCACGATACCCGCACGAGGAGGGCAAGGGCATGGCCGATGTGCTCCGCCGGCGGATCCGCAGGATCGCCTCGCGGCTCGACGGCACGATGGGCGTGTACGTGCACGCGGTCGCGACGGGCGAGACGGTCGCGGTCAACGCCGACGAGCCGTTTCAGATGGCGAGCGTGTTCAAGATTCCGGTCCTGGCCGAGCTGCTGACGCAGGTCGACGCCGGCCAGCGATCGCTCGACGATCGGGTGACGCTCACGGAGGCGATGAAGACGCCGGGATCGGGCGTGCTCAAGGAGCTGTCGGCCGGTCTCTCGTTCACGCTGCGCGATCTCGCGACGCTCATGATCATCATCAGCGACAACACGGCGACGGACATCCTGCTGGGGTTGGTGACGAAGGAGGCCGTCAACGAACGCGTCCGCGCGTGCGGCTTGGAGCGGACGGTGGTGACGATGAGCTGCCGCGAGCTCCTGTACAATCTGGTGCGCCTGGATGCGGCCGAGGACACGCCGGAGATGCGTCAAACCGCGGTGGAGCGGCTCCGGCGGCGCGAACTCGATCCCGACGCCCGGGTCTACCGGGATCCCTCGGCCAACATGACGACGCCCCGGGAGATGGGGCGGTTGCTCGAGGCGGTGCTCCGCCCCACGTTGGACGGCGCCGCCGGCGGCGGGCCGCTGCCGCATACCGTGTGCCGCGGTATGCTCGAGATCATGCGCCGCCAGCAGGTCCGGGACCGGCTGCCGTTGTTGCTGCCGCCGTCGGTCGAGATCGCGCACAAGACCGGCTCCCTCTCGCGTGTCAGCAACGACGCCGCGATCCTGTACGCGCCCCGGAGCGCGTGCGTGGTGACCGTGTTCACGCGGGATCTGGCCGACGATCTCAAGGGGCGCCTGGCCATCGGCCAGGTGGGACGCGCGGTGTATGAGGCGTACGCTTAGTGCGGCGCTTCAGCGTGGCGACACGGGGAGCGCCAGGCCGAACGCCTCGACGACGACGCACGGGCCCCGCTCCGGGAGATTGCGGTGAGACGAGCCGCAGCACGTCATGGGAGGACGAGATGAGACCGGATCACACAGCGCGCCGCGGGAGGGGTCTTTTGTGACGGCGAGTATCGCGACGGGCGCGCTCGCCGCGCCGCGCGCACGCCCGCGCGGGTTGCGCGCCGCGCCCGGACCATTGGCCGTGCCCGCGCAGACCCGCGAGAACGGAGCCGGGGATCCCCGGGACGCGTTGCTCGAGCTGTACAACCTGCACGACGAGCCGCCCCCTAGCGCGCGGGCGGCGTTCCCGGGCGTCGACCCGTGGCGGTGGCAGTACTTCGAGGGCGTGGCCTGCCCGGCGCGCGTTGCCGTGCCGGTCGACGACGCCGCGGCCTGGCAACTCTATCCCGGCTTCCGCGAAGTGTACAACAAGCTCTTTATCTGCGCCACGCAAGGCATCGCGCACGCCCCGCACGGCGTCATGCCCCCGCGCTTCCCCGTATTCAGCAAGCCGATCGTCAACCTGCACGGCATGGGCGCCGGCGGGTTCGTCCTTCGGTCCGCCGCGGACCTCGATGCGCACTTCACGCCGGGACACTTTTGGATGACGCTGTTCGAAGGGCGCCACATCAGCACCGACGTCGCGCTCGTCGGGGGCGCGCCGCGGTGGTGGAGCCATACCGAGGGCAAGCGGCTGCCGGGCGGCAGATTCGACTACTGGATCGTGCTCGGGCGGCCGCTGCCGCGGCTGGAGGCGTACTGCCGCCGCTGGATCCGCCGTCACCTTCGCGGCTTCACCGGCATCGTCAACTTCGAGTCCATCGGCGGCAAGATCATCGAGTGCCACCTGCGCATGTCGGAACAATGGATCGACCTCCACGGGCCGGGATGGCTGGAGTGCGTCGTGGACCTCTACGCGCACGGCCGGTGGCGATTCGACGTCCTCCCGCGCCGCGGCTACAGCATCGCGCTGTTCGGCGCGCACGGGCGGCACCATTGGATCGACCCCGCGGCCGTGCGCCGGCTGCGCCGGACCCCGGGAGTGTCGAGCATCCAGATCACGTTCGATCCGCGGCGGCCGCTCGCGCGGCACGCGATGCCGCCGGGCGGGTTCCGGCTGGCCATCGTCAACTGCTGGGACCTGAGGATTGGGCGGGCGATCCGCGATCGGTTGGCGCGCGCGTTTGTCACGGTGGCCGCGAACGGCGGCGGGCCGCACCCGGCGCCGGCGCCGCCGTGACGGCGCCGGCCGCGCCGGAGCGGGCGGGGGAGGGCTCTCAGCGCATACCGGAGAAAGGGCGGGCACGTTTGCGCGCCGCACGCGCGCGCGAGGAGGCCGATCGACCCATGGCAAGGATCACCGCGGATATGAAGCGCCGCTCGTCGGCGGTCACGGAGGGTGCCGCCCGCGCGCCGCACCGGGCCATGTTGCGGGCCACCGGGCTCGGCGACGACGATCTCGCCAAGCCGTTGCTGGGCGTGGCGTCGTCGTGGAACGAGGTCACGCCGTGCAACCTGCACCTGGACACGCTGGCGCGGTCGGTCAAGGACGGCGTCCGGGCGGCGGGCGGCACGCCGATCGAGTTTACGACGATCGCCGTGAGCGACGCGATCGCCATGGGGCACGAGGGGATGAAGGCGTCGCTCGTGAGCCGCGAGGTCATCGCCGACTCCGTGGAGCTGATGGTCATCGCGGAGGCGTTCGACGGGCTCGTCGCCATCGCGGGTTGCGACAAGAGCCTGCCGGGCATGATGCTCGCGCTCGCGCGCTTGAACGTGCCGGGCGTGTTCCTCTACGGCGGCACGATCCTGCCGGGCCGCTTCGATGGGCGCGACGTGACGATCGTGGACGTCTTCGAGGCGGTTGGGGCCCACGCCGAGGGCAAGATGAGCGACGATGAGCTCTACCGGCTGGAGTGTACGGCCTGTCCCGGCGCCGGTTCCTGCGGCGGGCTGTATACGGCCAATACCATGGCGTCCTGCGTCGAGGCCCTCGGCATGTCCCTGCCGGGAAGCGCCTCGATCCCGGCGCTCGACCCGCGGCGCGCCGATGTCTGCCGGCGCACCGGCGAGGCGGCGATGCGCCTGCTGCGCGACGGGATCCGGCCCCGCGACATCCTGACGCGCCCGGCGTTCGAGAACGCGATCACGACGCTGGTGGCCATGGGCGGATCGACCAACGGCGTGCTGCACCTCCTGGCCATCGCCCGTGAGGCCGGCGTGGACCTGGCGCTGCAGGACTTCGATCGCATCAGCCGCGCGACGCCGCGGATCGCCGACATGCACCCCGGCGGCCGGTACCTGATGGTGGATCTGGATCGCATCGGCGGCGTGCCGGTGGTGCTGCACGAGCTCCTCGAGGGCGGCTACCTCCACGGCGACGCGCTCACGGTGACGGGCCGCACGATGGCCGAGAACCTGCGCGGGGTGCGGCGGCCGGCGGACCAGCCGATCGTGTACCCGGTGCGCCAGCCCATGGAGCCGAGCGGCACGCTCGCCGTGCTCACCGGCACCCTCGCGCCCGAGGGCGCCGTGCTGAAGACGGCCGGGGTCCGGCGCCAGACGTTTCGCGGTCCCGCGCGCGTGTTCGAGCGGGAGGAAGACGCCTTCGACGCGATCGTCCGCCGCCGCATCGCCGCCGGCGACGTCATCGTGATCCGCAACGAAGGGCCGCGGGGCGGCCCCGGGATGCGCGAGATGCTCGCGGTCACGGGCGCGCTGGCCGGCGCCGGGTTCGGCGAGGAGGTCGCGCTGCTCACCGACGGCCGGTTCTCCGGCGGCTCGCACGGCCTCGTGATCGGGCACATCGCGCCCGAGGCGGCGCACGGCGGGCCCATCGCGGTCGTGCGGGACGGCGACACCGTGAGCATCGACGTCCCGGCGCGTCGCCTCGATCTCGAGGTCGATCCCGAGGAGGTGCGGGCGCGCCTGCGCGCGTGGACGGCGCCCGAGCCCCGGTACCGCACGGGCGCGCTGGCAAAATACGCGAAGCTCGTGTCGTCCGCGGCGCAGGGCGCGGTGTGCGGGTAGCGGCGGGGGGCGGCCGGCGCCGCCCGGCGGACCGCTAGCGCGCGAGGCGGCGCTTGCGGTACGAGTCCTTGCGGTAGATCTTGCCCTCCCGGAACTCGAACAGGTCGCAGCCCCGCGCCTCGATGCGGCTGCCGTCGGGCCGGGTCGCGATCATCGTCCACTCCGACACGCCCCGGTCGCCGCAGACGGTGTGGCGCGCGTTGGTGTACCGGATGTCCGACAGCATCTCGAAGATCTCCTCGATCGCTTCCCGCACCATGGCGGCCCCTTCGTACCGGCGGCCCCAGGGATCGGGGCCGCCCGAGGTCTCGAAGATGCAGTCCTGGGTCATCGTGCTCATGATCGTTTCGATATCGTGCCGGCTCCAGGCCGCCAGGTGGGCGACCAGCAGATCGTGATGGTGGGAGGTCCCTGCCGGCGGGACCATACGTCAAGCCCCCTTCGACCGTGATGTGCCACACCAATTCTCCCTCGCCCGCGCGGGTCCCTGGGCGGCGCGGGAGGGCCGGCCGGGGCCCGGCACGAAGCCTCGAGACGACATGGTCGCGCCCGCCACGCTCCTCTGGGCCGGTTGGCCGCACGTCCTGCGCGCGCAGCAGTTCGATCCCCAGTCCCTGGACCGGGTGTTCCAGGAGGCACGGCTCGCCGAGGAGATCATCAACGCCGGCGGCAGCAACCTGCTCAAGGGCAAGATCGTGCTGACGCTGTTCTATGAGCCCAGCACGCGCACGCGGCTGTCGTTCGAGTTCGCCACGTACCACCTCGGCGGGCGCGTGCTCTCGTCCGAGGCGGCCCGCGAGTTTTCGTCCGCGGCCAAGGGCGAGTCGATCGAGGACACGATCCGCGTCGTCTGCCGGTACCGTCCCGCCGCGATCGTCATCCGCCACTACCAGGAGGGCGCCGCGGAGCGCGCCGCGTCCGTGGCCGCCGACCCTCGCACGCGCGGGCCGATCCCCGTGTTCAACGCGGGGGACGGGCCGGGGCAGCATCCGACGCAGGCGCTGCTCGACGCCTACACGGTGTGGCGGCATCGCGGGACCCTGGAGGGCGCCACCGTCGCCGTGGCGGGGGACCTCTTGTACGGCCGAACGGCGCGGTCGCTCTGCTACCTGCTCGCGAAGTACCCGGGCGTCTCGGTGCGGATGGTGGCGCCGCACGAGGTGCAGATGAAGGAGGACCTGCTCGCGTACCTGCGCCGGCACCGGGTGCCGGTGACCCAGACCGGCGATCTCGCGGCGGCGGTCCGCGGCGCGGACGTGCTCTACGTCACCCGTATCCAAAAGGAACGCTTCGGCGCCGATCAGGAGACGTACGAGCGGGTGCGCGACGCGTTCAGCGTGACGCCGCAGATCCTGGCCGGCCTGCCGTCGCACGCCATCGTCATGCACCCGCTGCCCCGGGTCGAGGGTCCGCGGTCGGAGCTTCCCACCGCCGTCGACGCGGATCCGCGCGTCGTGATCTTCGATCAAACCGAAGCGGGCATGTACATCCGCATGGCGCTCCTCCGGTTGACCTGCGCGACCGACCGGCACCGGCACTGAACCGGCCGGTCGGCGGGTCTCCGCACGATGCGTCTGCGCTGCCGCCGTAGGGCGCGCTGAGGTGCACCGCTCATCGCTACCCTGCGCTGGACCGACTGGAGCGGCGACCCCATGGTGCTCGGCGCGCTCGCCGCCGGCGCGCTGTGCTACGTGTGGATCGCCGCGCGGTTCCCGCCGCGCGGCCGGCAGGCGTGGTACTTTGCCGGCGGCTACGCCGTGCTCGTGCTGGCGTTGCTCTCCCCGCTCGACCGGGGCGCGGCGTACCTGTTTACGCTCCACATGCTGCAGCACATGCTCCTGCTGCTCGCCGCGCCGCCGCTGCTCGCCCTGTCGGTGCCGCCGACGCTGCTCGGCTGGGTCTTCCAGCGGCCGGCGCTCCGGCGGATCCTGCGGGCCCTCTGGCGGCCGGTGCCGGCGCTCGTCCTCTACAACGGGACGCTGCTGGCCTGGCACCTGCCGGCCGCGTACGACGCCACGCTGCGGTCGCCGTGGGTGCACGCCATCGAGCACGCTTCGTTTGTCGTCGCCGGCCTCATCTTCTGGGGCGTCATCGTGGCGCCCGCGCCCGCGCTCGTCCGCGCCTCCTACGGCGTGCGCCTGGCGCTGCTGCTCGCGTCCGACGTCGTGAACTTCATCTTGGGGTTCGCGCTGGCGTTCGCCGGGCACCCCTTCTACGCGGGCTACGTGACCGCCGGGCGTCTGTGGGGGCTCACGCCCCTCGAGGACCTCAAGCTCGGCGGCGCCTTGATGTGGGTCATGGGGCAGATGATGTATGCCGTGCCGACGCTGATCCTCATCAACGTCATCCTGTGGCGGGACAAGGGGCCGGCCGACCCCCGCCGGGGAGGCGCCGTGCCCCGCGGCGAATAGCACCCGCGTGGGCGCGCCCAGCCGCACACCGCGGACCGCCCAATGCCACGGACTCGGAGGGACCGCTCGATGCATCTGTCTATGGCCGCCCGCGCGATCACGCCCTCGATGACGATCGGGATGGACGACCGCGCGCGGCGGCTGCGCCGGCAGGGGGTGGACGTGCTCAGCTTCGCGGCGGGGGAGCCGGACTTCGACACGCCGGACGCGATCAAGGACGCCGCCATCGCGGCGATCCGCGAGGGATTCACGAAGTACACCGGCCCGGCGGGCATCCCGGAGTTGCGCGCGGCGGTCGCGGCGCGCCTGCGCGAGACGTACGGCGCCGTGTACGACCCCGAGGAGGTCGTGATCACGGCCGGGGGCAAGCCGGCGCTCTACTTCACGCTGCGCGCGATCTGCGATCCGGGCGACGAGGTGCTGGTGCCGATCCCCGCGTGGGTCTCCTACACCGAGCAGGTGCGGCTCGCGGGGGCCACGCCGGTGCCGGTGCCCACCAACGCCGGGGACGATTGGCAGCCGCGGCCGGACCGGGTCGCGCGCTTGATCGGCCCGCGCACGCGGGCGATCATCGTCGATTCGCCGCACAATCCCACGGGCGCGGTGTATACCCGCGAAACGCTCGACGGCCTCGTCGCGCTGGCGCAGCGCCACGACGGGTTCTACGTGCTGAGCGACGAAATCTACGAGAGCATGGTGTACGACGGGGCGCGGCACCTGAGTGTGCCCGGAACCTGGCCCCAGGCGCGCGACAAGATCGTGCTGCTCAACTCCATGTCCAAGACCTACGCGATGACGGGCTGGCGCATCGGCTACGCCGCGGCGCCGCGGGCCGTCGCCGCGGCGATCACGGAGATCCAGGCGCACCTCGCCGGCAACCCCAACTCCATCGCGCAGCGTGCCGCCCTGCACGCGCTCACGGCCCGCGTGGACCTGAGCGCCATGGTGGCGGAGTACGACCGCCGCCGGCGGTACGTGGTGGCGCGGCTCAACGCGATCCCCGGGGTGGAGTGCGGGATGCCCAAGGGTGCGTTCTACGCGTTTCCGGACATGCGCGGCGTCCTCGGGCGTGCGGGCGTGCCGGCGACGTCGCTCGAGCTCGCGGAGTTGCTGCTCGATCGCGCGCACGTGGCCACGGTCCCCGGCGAGGCGTTCGAGGCGCCCGGATATCTCCGGGTGTCGTACGCGACATCGATGGCGCGGCTGACAGAGGGGCTGGACCGGATCGCCCGCGCGCTCGGCGGGAGCCGCGCGACGGCGGGAGCCGCCGGCGCCCAGCGGACCGAGGAGGGATCACGATGATGGTTCCGGCAGCGTTTCGCAACGAGCCATTCCGCGATTTTTCGACCGACGGCGCTCGGCGGGAGATGTCGGAGGCGCTGCGGGCCGTGGGCGGCGAGCTGGGCCGCGAGTTTCCGCTGTGGATCGACGGGCAGCCTGTGCGCGGCGCCAAGACGTTTCGCTCCATGAACCCGTCGCAGTCCGACCAGGTGGTCGCGGTGTTGCACCAGGCCGGGCGCGAGGAGGTCGAGGCTGCGGTGCGGGCCGCGGGTCGCGCGTACGAGTCGTGGCGCTGGGTGCCGGCGGAGGAGAAGTCGGCGCTGCTGATGCGCGCGGCCCATCTCCTCCGGAGCCGCCGCATGCGCGCCGCGGCCTGGATGTGCTACGAGGTCGGCAAGAACTGGGCCGAGGCGGACGGCGACGTCGCGGAAGCCATCGACTTCATCGAGTACAACGCGCGCGAGGTCCTCCGGTACGCGCAGGGCAGGCCGCTCCCGCCGTACGACGGTGAGATGAGCGAGTACACGTACATCCCGATCGGGGTCGTGGCCGTGATCTCGCCGTGGAACTTCCCGCTCGCCATCCCGACGGGCATGGCGATCGGGGCGATCGCGGCCGGCAACACGGTGGTCATGAAGCCGGCGAGCGATTCCGCGGCGGTCGCGTTCCAGACGCTCGAGGCGCTCACCGAGGCCGGGCTGCCCCCGGGCGTGCTCAACGTCGTCCCCGGGCCCGGCGGGGTCGTGGGCGAGGGGCTGGCCACGCACCCCGGCGTCCGCATGATCGCGTTCACGGGCTCGCGCGAGGTCGGCACGCACCTGTTCGAGCTCGCGGCCAAGACGCCGCCCGGGCAGACCTGGCTCAAGCGCATCATCGCGGAGCTCGGCGGCAAGAACGCGATCATCGTGGACGACGAGGCGGATCTCGACGAGGCGGTCGCCGGGCTCGTGGCCTCGGGCTACGGGTATCAAGGGCAGAAATGTTCCGCCGGCTCGCGGGTGGTCGCGACGCCCAAGGTGTACGGGCGGATCGCGGACGCGCTCGTGGAGCGCGTCCGGCGCCTCGAGGTCGGCCCCGCGCCCGAAAACTACCCCGCCGGTCCCGTGATCAACGCCTCCGCGGCGCAGAAGATCATGGAGTACATCGAGATCGGCAAGGGCGAGGGCCGGCTGGCGGCCGGCGGAGGCCGCGCGCGGGACGGCGGCCACTACATCGCGCCGACGGTATTTCTCGACGTCGCGCCGGACGCCCGCATCGCGCAGGAGGAGATCTTTGGCCCGGTCGTGGCGGCGATCCCGGCGCGCACGTTCGACGACGCGCTGCGCATCGCGAACGGGACCGCGTTTGGGCTCACGGGATCCGTGTACTCGCGCAACCCCGAGAAGCTGGCCAAGGCGCGGCGGGAGGTCATGTGCGGCAACCTGTACCTCAACCGCAAGTGCACCGGCGCGATGGTCGGCACGCACCCGTTCGGCGGGTTCAACATGTCGGGGACCGACAGCAAGGCGGGCGGCCCGGACTACCTGCTCAACTTCCTGCAGCCCAAGGTCGTCGCGCACAAGTACCGGTAGCCGGGCGCCTACGCCGGAATCAGGGGCAGCACCACGTGGGACGGGTGCGCCGCGTCGTGGAAGACGGTCTGCACCGCGGTCTGCCGCACGAGCTCGCGCCCCAGCGGGCCGCCGGTGTTTGGGTTGACGTCGAAGCGCGGGAAGTTCGACGACGAGATGTGCAGCCGGATCTGGTGGCCCCGCTGGAATACGACGCTCGTCGGATAGAGCGTGATCGTGAACTCGTAGATCGTGCCCGGGTCGAGCAGCTCGGGCGTGTCCCATGAGTTCCGGTAGCGCGCGCGGATGATCGAGTCGCCGATGTTGAGCTCGTACCCGTCCGGGTAGTCCGCGTTGGGCGGGTACACATCGATCAGCTTCGCCGTGAAGTCGGTGTCCGGGGCGGTGGACGCCGCCCAGAGCTTGACGGCCACGGTGCCGGTGACCTCGACGTCGCGATCGAGCGCCGGCGTCGAAAACACGAGCACGTCCGGGCGCGCGGAGAGCGGCAAGGGGTCCCTGGGACCGCTCACCCGCCGGCCGCCGCGCTGGTCGAACCCGCCGCCCGGCATCAGATCGTACCCCACGGAGATGTTGCCGCCGATGGTCGGCACGGGGTCGGCCGGATCGAAGACGTAGCGCGAGGGCGCCGCGTCCGCGGGCGCCTTGCTCCGCGCCAGTCCGCCCCCGGGCTGGAGGTAGAACGGCGTGTACTCGGTGCGCCGGAGCGGCCACTCGTGCTCGAAGCGCCAGCGGCCCCCGACGTCGAGCCGGTCCGTTCCCAGGATCTTGCGGCCGGAGCCGCCGCCCATCACGAAGATCCGCACCGGCGGCGTCTCCAGCATGCCGTTTGGCCGTCCCTTGAGCACGGCGTCGAACCAGCGAAGGCGAAAGTAGTTGTAGCCGAGCGGCGCGTCGGGGCCGAACTCCGCGTCCCCCGCGTGCGAGAGGTCGAGGTTCGCTCCGCCGTGGATCCACGGCCCCATGATCAGGCGCACCGGGCCGCGCTTCCGGCGCCCGAGCTCCACGTAGTTGGTCACGGTCGACCGGGCGTAGGAATCGTACCAGCTGCCCAGGAGGTGGATGGGTACGTCGGCGTGCTGGTCGTACAGCTCGTCGATCGAGTAGGCGGGGCGGCTCCGCCAGTAGTCGTCGTACTCGCCGTGCCGCCAGATGTCGAGGAGCCAGCGCTCGTACGACGGCACGTGCCTGAGCGGGCTCAACCCCGGCTTGAGCGGGTGGCGCCCGAGCCACGATCGGATGTCGCCCCACGCCTGCCGCAGCGCCGCGCGCTTCACGGGGTCCGCCGCGGCCTCCTTGGACGTCGTCGCCATCATGAACGCGTAGAGAAAGAACCGGACTTCCAGCGCGCCGCCCTGGCGCATCGACGCGGTGTGGTAGTTGTGGAAGCCCTGGCTCACGAACTGGGCGGCGAGCCCGGGCGGGTTCAGCGCGGCGAGCCCGGTCTGCGTGCAGGACGAGTAGGAGAGGCCGATCGTCGCGACCCGGCCGTCGCACCAGGGCTGCGCCCGCACCCACGCCACGGTCTCGACGCCGTCCGGGCCCTCGTTGCCGAACGGATACCACTCGCCCTCGGAGGCGAACCGCCCGCGCACGTCCTGCAGGACGACGGCGTAGCCGTGGCCGGCGAAGAATTTCGCCGCCAGGACCCCGGCGGGACCGAGCTTGTCGTACGGCGTGCGCTCCAGCAGGGCCGGCCACGGGCCGCCGCCTCCGGCCGGCAGGTACAGGTCGGACGCCAGGCGCGTCCCGTCGGCAAGGCGCATCATGACGTTGCGCTCGCACGTCACGCCGTCCATCACGTGCGGTCCACCTCCCCATGCGACGCGCGGCGGCGCCGCGCCCTGGTGTTCAATGCTCCGCGCCGTTCGTCTCCCCGGGCCCCGCCGCCGCGGCCACGGTGAGCGGCGGGCGGGACGGTTCGGCCCGGAGCGTGAGCCGGTACCGGCGGAACACCGCGCCCGCGGAGACGACGCCGATCGCGCCGGCGATCGCGAGCTCCGCGGGCGCGCCCCACAGCTGGGCGACCGTGCCCGTGAACAGCGCGCCCGCCGGCGTCATCCCGCCCATCACGAGGGCGTACATCGACATCACGCGCCCGCGCAGGTGGTCGGGCGCCGTGACCTGGAGGGTCGTGTTGGCCGTGGCCGTGAACGCGACCATGCTCGCGCCGGCCGCGGCGAGGACCACGGCCGCGACCCCGAACCGCGCGGAGCCGGCGAGGATCAAATTCATGCACCCGAGGAGGGCGGCGCCGCCGTACATCATGGCCGCCTGCGGTCCGCGGTGGCTCACCGATGCGACGAAGAGCGCGCCGGCGAGGGCCCCGGCGCCTTGGGCCGACATCAGCAGCCCGAAGCCGCCCGCGTTCTCGTGCAGCACGGTCTTGGCCAGCACCGGCACGATGATGTTGAAGTTCATGACGAACACGCTTTGGAGGCAGACGAGCATGATCGTCTGAAAGGCCACCGGGGTGCGGCGCAGGTACGCGAGCCCCTCGCGCAGGTGCGCCAGCACGCCCGTTTCCAGTCCGATCTTCTGCATCGCCGACACCCGCATCATCAGGAGCGCCGCGATGACCGGGATGAAGCTCACCCCGTTGGCGAGAAACGCGTACGCCATCCCGAGGGACGCGATGGCGAGCCCCGCGATCGCCGGGCCGAACAGGCGGGCGGCGTTGAAGATGGTCGAGTTCAGCGCCACCGCGTTCATCGTGTCCGCGCCTTCCACCATTTCGAAGATGAACGACTGCCGCGCGGGCACGTCGAACGCCGAGGTCACCCCGAGCGCGCACGCGAACACGACGATGTGCCAGTAGCGCACGGCGCCGCTCAGCACCAGCGCGCCGAGGCCGAACGCCTGCAGCATCTGCGCCGTCTGCGTCATGACGAGGAGGTTGCGCTTGCTGGTGCGGTCCGCGACGACCCCGCCGATCAGCGACAGCATGAGCATCGGGAGCCACTGCAGCGCGCCGACCAGCCCGAGCAGGAACGGCGAGTTGGTGAGCTGCAGCACGAGCCACGCCTGCGCGATCCGCTGCATCCACGTGCCGATCAGCGAGATGAGCTGGCCGACGAAGAAGAGCCGGAAGTTACGATGGCGCAGCGCGGCGAATGGGTGATGGGTCACGCCCGGTCGCACTCTTCCATAATAGCATCCACCGTGGTATCGTTGGGCGTGGTTTTGCGGCAGTGGGATCGTGCGGAGGCGTTCCGATGTCTGAATCCTTCCCCTTGGGCCTGACGTTCGACGATGTGCTGCTCGTGCCGCGCCGGTCGGGCGTGAGCACGCGCCGCCAGGTGGAGACGCGCGCGCGGCTCTGCCGGGGCATCGAGCTCGCCATTCCCGTCGTCAGCGCGAGCATGGACTCTGTGACGGAGAGCCGGATGGCGATCGCCATGGCGCGGGAAGGCGGCATCGGGATCATTCACCGGTTCCTGCCGATCGGCGAGCACGTGGCGGAGGTGCGCCGCGTGAAGCGCGCGGAGAGCGTGGTGCTGGACTCGCCGCACACGGCGGGGCCCGAGTCCACGGTGCGGCAGGCCGCGGCGTTCATGGAGGAGCACGGGCCCGCGAGCGTGCTGGTGATCGACCGGGACCGGCGGCTGCTCGGGATCGTGACGGCGCGCGACCTGCTGTTCGAGGAGGACCTCGATCGTCCGATCACGGCCATCATGACGCCGCGCGAGCGGCTGATCACGGCGCCTGCCGGAACGCCGGTGGAAGAGGCCAAGCAGATCCTGCACCGGCACCGGATCGAAAAGTTGCCGCTCGTGGACGCGCAGGGGCGCCTCGCCGGGCTCGTGACGAGCCGTGACATCCTGAGCCGGCTCAAGCATCCGCAGGCCACCAAGGACGCGCGCGGGCGGCTGCGGGTGGGCGCCGCGATCGGTGTGCGCGGGGACTTCCTCGAGCGCGCGCAGGCGCTCGTCGACGCGGAGGTGGACGTGCTGGTGATCGACATCGCGCACGGCCACTCCGACCTGTCGTTCCGCACGATCGACGCCGTCCGCGCGCGGTGCGGCGACGTGCCGCTCATCGCGGGCAATGTCGCCACCCCCGAGGGCACGCGCGACCTGATCGCGCGGGGCGTCGACGGCATCAAGGTCGGCGTCGGCCCCGGGTCGACGTGCACCACGCGCGTCGTGACGGGGGCCGGCGTCCCGCAGCTGACGGCGATCCTGTCCTGCGCCGAGGCGGCGGCCCCGTCCGGCATCCCGGTGATCGCCGACGGCGGCATCCGCGGTTCCGGCGATCTCGTCAAGGCGCTCGCCGCGGGCGCCGAAACGGCGATGCTCGGCAATCTGCTGGCGGGCACCGAGGAGAGCCCGGGGACGTCGATCACAAGAAACGGCCGGCAGTACAAGGTGTACCGCGGCATGGCGAGCCTGTGGACGTCGGCGGAACGGCGCGATCTGCGCCAGGAGGACGAGCTGCTGTCGGAGATCGTGCCGGAGGGCATCGAAGCGCTCGTGCCGTACCGCGGCCCGGTGTCCGCGGTGCTGGGGCAGCTGGTCGGCGGCCTCCGGTCCGGGATGAGCTACTGCGGCGCCACGACCCTCGCCGACTTGCACCAGCACGCCCAGTTTGTCCGCGTCACGGACGCGGGGGTGCGGGAAGGCATGCCGCACGACGTGGACGCGCTGCCGTAAGGTCCCGCGGGCCGCGGCGCGCGTCATCGCGCCCGCGCGGCCGGATGCCGGTGTGCGCGGGGCCGCCCGGAGAGGTGGCCCCGCGACGCTGTGCCCGCGTCCTACCCGACGTCGAGATGCTTGAAGGCGTGCTCGATCGTGTCCGCCGCGGACTCGATCGCGTGCGCCACTTTGTTGCGGTCGCGCACGAGCCGGGTCTCGAGCGTGTGGTACTCGTGCGTGCCGCGCTCGAGCGTGCGCAGGCGGGCGGCGGGTTGGAGCGACGGAACCGGCGGGATCGGCACCGCGCGGTCGTGGTCGAACGGTCCCGTGGATGTGTAGTTGATCGGGATCAGGGCCCGTCCGGCGCGCATCATCGTGTCGTTGATCAGCGACGCCGCGGCGCGCTGCTTGCGGGTGCCCCGGGACCGCCCGAGCGCCGCGGCGAGCCGATCCGCGGCGGCCTGCAGGCGGTCCGCCACGCCGGCCAGCCGGGTGACGGCGTCCAAGCACGCGTCCAGGTTGAACGCGTCGCCCGCGGCGTCCTGGATGCGGCGGAGCGTCTCCCGGAGTTCCCCGGCGGTCGCGCGGTAGTCGAGCGGGAGCACGGGGGCCGTGCACCACCGCCACACGACCAGGGCGTAGATCTCCGCGTCGCGCCGGAGGTTGGCGCGATCGATCTTGTCGATCGTGTCCTCCGTCGTGTGCCACCACCAGCCGAGGCCGCCCGACTTCCGCGGCCCGCCGTGCAGCGCGGCCAGCGCGTCGCTCGTGGCCGATTCCGCCGGCGGCTGCACCGAGACGCCGCCAAACATCGACGGGACCCCGATCCCCCAGAACGACTGGTCGCCCATCCGGCCGATGCGGCGCCGCTCCAGCGCCTGCCCGGTGACGTCGTTGATCGCGCGTGCGGCCGAGGCCCACGTCTCCGCCATGGTCTCGCCCTCGCTCAGCACCGTCGCGCCCTTGGCGCCGGACGAGTCCACGTTCAGGTGCAGCACCGCGTTGCGGTGCAGGTCGCGCCAGTGGTGGTCGGCGTACCACGTGGAGCCCGAGTACCGGCCGTGCGAGTGGCCCGACCAAAATGCGAGCCGCAGCCCGCGGCGGAGCCGCCGCCGGCGCTTGCTCAGCAGGCGCGCCGTCTCGACCATCACCGCGTTGGCGCTGCCGTTGTCCATGGCGCCGTAGTGCCAGGAGTCGACGTGGCCGCTGAACAACACGTACCGGTCCGGCTCGTCGACGCCCGCGAGATCCGCGGTCAGGATCGGCGTCGGCCGCCACCGCGTGTCGACCTCCGCGTGCACGCGCACGCGAAGCGTCCCCTCGCGCGCGCGTGCGCGCAGGGCGACGCCGTCCGATTCACGCACCGAGACGGCCACGATCCGGGGCAGGACGCCGAGCGTCTCCGGCGTCGGCGATCCCCAGACCGTGGAGATGATCATCTCGTGCAGCTCCGGCGGGTTGACGAAGATCGCGGCGACCGCGCCGGCCGCCTCCGCCGCGTGGGCGGTGACGGGCATCGCCAGTCCGTCGACCAGCGCGATCTTGCCGCGCACGGGGGCCTGCGCGATGTCGCCGCCGGCGACGTCGACGACCTCGGCCTCGAGACCGCCCGGGGGCGTGGACGCCGAAAAGGAGTGCGTGATGCACGCCACCGGTGCGCGCGCCGGATCGACGACCTCGAGCGACGCGGACTTCGGCCAGGAGATGAGGGCATCGTGGCGTTCACGCCGGACCTCGAGCCCGAATCCGCGCAGGGTGGCCTCCAGGTAGTCGAACGCCTGCGCCTCGTCCTCGCTGCCGGACATGCGCACCCAGCGCGATACGCCACGGGTGTACTCCATGAGCTTGGTCGCCGATACCGCCTGCCGGATGGCCTGCTCGGGATCTTTCGGCATGGTCGTTCCTCCTCGCGGGGCCGTACGGGTATGCAAGGAGAATTCTCACGCGAGGCGCCGCATTCCTGGACGGCCCGCTTGCCGGATCGGCGTGCCGCCTAGCGGATCGTTCCGAGCGGCCGCTCCGGCGCCGGCACGGCGGGGGCCGGCGCGGCCCGCCGCCCGAGTGCTCCCTCGAGCGTGCCGACGATGCCGCGCCGGAACGCGAGAATCACCGCGATGAAGATGATCCCCGTGACGACACCCCAGGCATCCGTCCACGCGGAGATGGCGTCGCGCAGCGCGATCACGAGCGCCGCGCCCACGACGGGGCCGAGCCGCGTGCCCATCCCGCCGAGGAGCGTCATGATCACCACGGTGCCCGACGTGGACCAGTGGACCGCGTCCAGCCCGACGAACCCGTGATTGATGACCCAGATGCCGCCGGCCAGCCCCGCCAGCGCACCCGACAGCATCGCCGCGATCAGCTTGTATCGTCCGACCGCGTAGCCGAGGCTCTGCGCCCGCGCCTCGTTCTCCCGGATGGCGACCAAGATGCGGCCGAAGGGCGAACGGACGATGCGCCAGCACAAGAGAAGCGCCAGCGTGACCAGGACGAGCGTCGCGTAATAGAAGACCGTCGAGGACACGAGCGAGACGCCGAAGGCGTGACCGCGCGGGACCCCGGTGATGCCGTTTTCGCCGCCCGTCACGCCGCGCCATTGGTTGGCGATGTAGTACACCATCTGCGCGAACGCCAGCGTGATCATGGCGAAGTAGATGCCCTTGCGCCGGATGCTGAGCCCCATGAGGGGCAGGGAGAGGATCCCGGCCGCCACACCGCCGGCGAGCGCGTTCAGCGGAAAGGGCGCTTGGAGCCGCGTTGCGAGGAGCGCGGCGACGTACGCGCCGCACCCGAAATACGCGGCGTGCCCGAATGAGAGGAGGCCGGTGTGCCCGAGCAGCAGGTCGAACGCGGCGGCGAACAACGCCCACGCCAGGATGTCGGCGCCGAGGACCGGATAGACGACGAGCGGCAACACGAGCGCCGCGGCGCCGAGCAGCGACCACCCGATCCGGCGGCGCGCGGTCATCCGGCGTCGGCGCTGCCGAACAACCCGGCGGGGCGCACCAGGAGGATCGCGGCCATCAGGATGAACACCACGAGGTTGGCGGCGGACGGGTAGTAGACGGCGCCGAGCGCCTCGAGCACCCCCACGATGAAGCCGGTCACGACCGACCCCAGGATCGACCCCATGCCGCCGATCACGACGATCGCGAACGTGGTGATGATCAAGTCGGCGCCCATGACGGGGGACACGTTGCGCATCGGCGCGGCCAGGACGCCGGCCAGGCCGGCGAGCGCGACGCCGAACGCGAACACGGCGGGAATCCAGCGGTCGACGTCGACGCCGAGCGCACGGGTCAGCATGGGCCGCTCCGTCGCGGCGCGGATGATCAGGCCCGCCCGCGTGCGGTCGATGAGCCACCACGTGCCGAGGCAGGCCAGCACCGAGACCGCCAGCACGAACAGGCGGTACGCGGGAAACAGGAGCGGCCCGATCTCCACCGCGCCCTGGAGCGCCGCGGGCGCCCCGTACGGCACGCCCTGCATGCCGAAGCGGATTCGCATCGCGTCCTGGATCGCCAGCGCCAGGCCGAACGTCAGCAGCAAATTGTACAGGAGGTCCGCGTCGTACAGCCGGCGCAGCAACAGCCGCTCGAATACCAGGCCGATCGCGGCGACGAGGATCGGCGCGGCCAGGAGCGTCCACCAAAACGGCAGCCCCCACCAGGCGGTGAGGAGATACGCGCCGAACGCGCCGAGCATGTACAGCGCGCCGTGCATGAAATTGATCACGCGGAGCATGCCGAAGATCACGGCGAGCCCGAGGCTGAGCAGCGCGTAGAAGGCGCCGTTGACCAGCCCGTTAAAGACCTGCAGCAGCAGGTTCTCGATCACGACATCTTGCACGTGACCTGGGAGAGCGGCATGAACGCGTCGCGGGCCGGGATGGTGCTGAGGATCGTCACGTAGTCCCACGGCTCCTTGACCTCGCTCGGCGCCTTCACCCGGGCGAGGTACGCGTCGTGGGTGACGAGGTGGTCCTGCTTGCGGATCGTGCCGTTGCGGATGAAGAAGTCGCTGAACTTGTAGCCTTCCAGCGCCGCGACGACCTTGTCCGGATCGTCCGTGCCCGCCCGCCGGATCGCTTCGAGGTACTGCCACGTCGCCGAGTAGTTGCCGGCCATGACGAACGTCGGCCGCACCTTGGTGCGCGCCAGGAAGCGGTCGGCGAACTCGCGCGATTGCTTGTCCAGCGTCCACTCCCACGCCGTCGTATACAGCGTCCCCTGGTAGGCCTCCACCCCGAGCGCGTGGATGTCGCTCAGGAAGAGGAGGCCGATGGCGAGGTTGATGCCCTGCTGGCGCAGCCCGTATTGATTGTACTGTTTCACAAAGTTCACGACGTCCTGGCCGGCGTGCATGGTGCCGATCACGTTGAGCAGCGGCCGCATCGTGCGCGCCTTGATCAGGTACGTCGAGAAGTCATCGTTCGGGAAGGGCGTGGCGTCCGCGAGGAGCACCTTGCCGCCCGCCCGCTGAATCGCCGACGTGAACGAGTGATCCATGTCCTGCCCGAACGCGTAGTCGGGGTACACGAGGTACCAGTTTTTCCCGATGCGCTTCGTGACCTCGACGCCCGTGCCGTTCGCCAGCATGTACGTGTCGTACGCGTAGTGGAACGTGTAGCGGTTGCAGTTGGCGTTGGTGAGGGCGGTCGTGGCCGCTCCGACGTTCAGGCAGAGCCGGTGCTTCTGCGCCGCCACATTGGCGACCGCGATCCCCACCGACGAGGTGTCGACGTCGGTGATCATCCCCACCCCGTCCCGGTCGTAGAACTCCTGGGCCTTTTGGCTGCCGAGATCCGGTTTGTTCTGATGGTCGGCGGCGATGACCTGGATCGGTCCGCCGAGCACGCCGGCTCCGTATTTCTTTTGAAAGTCCTCGACCGCCATGCGCGCCGCCTCGACGCCGTTCTTGCCGCTGAGATCGGCGTACACGCCGGACTGGTCGTTGAGGACCCCGATCACGACTTTGCCCTGCGTCAGGTGCACCGCCGTCTGGGCCCCGGCACGCCACGGCCGAGACAGCGGCGCAAGCGCCGCGCCGGCCGCCGCCGCACCGGCAGCCCGCAGGAACCGCCGCCGCGTGATGTACCGTTCGATGGGACGTCCCGCGCTCCGTTTCACCTCAGCCACCCCCTCCATGGCATTACGGCGCGTGGATGCGGCCGCCGGCCCGCGTGCCGGCGCCGCCGCTCACACGCCGAGGTACTCCAGCAACTGATGCTCCCGCCGCACCACCTCCTCGTTCGCCAAATCTTCGACGGTACGTCCGTCCGCGATCAGATGGTGCCGGTCGGCGACGGTCGTGGCGAAGCGAAGATTTTGCTCGACTAGCAACACCGTCAACCGGTGGGCCTTGATGTCCTGGATGATCTCGCCGATGCGGTGAATCAGGGTCGGCGCGAGCCCCTCGGTCGGCTCGTCGAGCAGGAGGAGACGGGCGCCCATGCGCAGCACCCGCGCGATCGCCAGCATCTGCTGCTCGCCGCCGGAGAGTCGCGTTCCCGGATAGCGGGCGCGTTCGCGAAGGATGGGGAAGACCTCGAAGATCTTCTCCAAGGTCCACGCGTGCTCGCTCACGGCCGGCGGCAGGAGGAGGTGTTCCAGGACCGAGAGCGAGCCGTAGATGCCGCGGTCGTCTTGGACGTACCCCACGCCGAGGCGCGCGATCCGCTGGGGGGACAGCCGTGTGAGATCGACGCCGTCCAACGCGATCCGGCCGCGGATGTTGCGGTGCATGCCCATGATGCACCGCAACGTCGTGGTCTTGCCGGCGCCGTTGCGGCCCACCAGCGTGGCGACCTCGCCCGTACGGACCCGGAGCGACACGTCGTGGAGCGCCTGTCCCTCGCCGTACCACGCCTCGAGATGCTCGACCTCGAGCACCTACGCCGCACCACCCAGGTAGGCTTCGATGACGGCCGGGTCGGCGCGCAACTCCGCGTAGGTCCCCTCCGCGAGCACCCGGCCGCGCTGCAGGACGGTGATGCGGTGCGACAGGGCGGCCACGACGCCCATGTTATGCTCCACGAGCACGACCGTGCGGCCGGCGGCGACCCGGCGGATGGACTCGACAACCCGGGCGACGTCGTGCGCGCTGAGCCCAGCCGTCGGCTCGTCGAGGAGGAGAACGTTCGGGCGCAGCGCGAGCGTGAGGCCGATCTCCAGGGCGCGCTTCTGACCGTAGCCGAGCGTGGCCGCCTCGCGGCCGGCAACGGGGGCGAGACCGACGGCGGCGAGGAGCTCCTCCGCTTCCCCGCGGAAGCGGTCCAGGATCCGGTCCGAGCGCCAGAACGCATACCCGAGCGACGTCCGTGCGCTCAAGGCGACACGGATGTTGTCGAGCACCGTCATGTGAGGGAACACGCTGGAGATCTGAAACGACCGGGCGACCCCGAGGCGGGCGATCTCATGCGGCGGGAGTCCCGAAATCACGCGCCCGTTGAGCAGGACCTGGCCCTGGGTCGGTTTGAGGAACCCGCTCAACACATTGAAGAGCGTAGTTTTGCCTGCGCCGTTCGGGCCGATCACGCCATGGATTACGCCCTCGTCGACGCGGAGGTTCACCCCGTTGAGCGCCCGGAAGCCTCGGAACTCTCGGGTCAGGCCGCGCACTTCTAGGGTCGCCGCCACGCGTGTCCTCCGCGAGTTTGGTCGCAAGAATTGGCAGCGGGGTACGGCAAACCCTCCCCGAGGCGGCCGTGACCTGCGAGGACCGGCCCGCGTGGCTCCGCGTCCGCGCGCCTAGCGACGGCCCGCCGGACGCGGCGCCGGCGCCTCGGCCCGCGGCGCCGCCGGTTCCTCGGTCGCGGGTTGGATGCCCGGTCCTTGAATCTCGCTCACGACCTCGGAGACGATGACCTGGAGCGCCGCCGCGATCGGCACGGCCAGCAGCCCGCCGAGGATGCCGAGGAGCTTGATCCCCGCGAGAAGCGCGACCAGGGTCAACAGCGGGGACATCCCCACCACGCTGGCCATGATGCGGGGAACGAGCACGTGCGGCTCGACGTTCATGATGACCACGTAGAACGCCATGACGGCGATGAGGCGCCACAGCGGCTGCGACAGCCCGACCAGGATCGCGACGGCCGCGCCGAGCGACGGGCCGACCATGGGGATGAGCTCGCCGAGACCCGCGACCACGCCCAGGAGCGCGGGAAACGGCATGCCGAGCAGCAAGAGGCCGAGCGCGACGATCGCCGCCACGGTGAACGACAGCAGCAGCTGCGCGCGGAGCCAGCCGCCGAACTTGGCGCCGATGTGCTCGAGCACCTGGCTCACGCGGGCGCGTTCCTCGAGCGGGAACAACGCCAGGAACGAGCGCTTCATTTGGGCGCCTTGGAGCAGCATGTAAAACGTAAAGACGAGGATCGTCACGACCTCGGCGAAGCCCCTGATGAAGCGCGCCGCGACGCCGGCGGCCGTCGTGCCGTACGCCGACACGTTGGTGAGCTGCTGCGGCAGGTGCTGCAGGATCGTGGCCAGGCTCGGCAGCCACGGGAACTGCCGGTGGAGCTGCGTCAGCCACCGCTGGATCGACGCCGTTAGCTCCGGCAGCTTCTCCACGAACGCGGCCGTCTCGTTGACCGCGGGGACGATGATCATGGAGAGCACCCCGCTGATGACCACAAACAACGCGAGGTAGAGGAGCAGGATGGCCGCGCCTCGCGCGAGCCGCACGCCGCGGGGCAGGCGCCACCGCTCCAAGTTCGCGACCAGCGGCGCCAGGCCGGCCGCCAGGATCGCCGAGATCAGCAGCAAGATCAGGATCTCGGTGACGTGGGCCACGAACCAAAAGACGATCCAGGCGAGCACCACCATGCCGATGACCGTGGCCGTGCGCCCAACGAGCTGCCGCTGCGTCACGGCGCGCGCTCCCTGGCTGCGGCACGACCTCGCGGGGGCCGTGCGGCCCCGCGATCCGGCGCCGGGCGAGGCAGGCGGCGTACGGCGTCCCGGCCCGCTAGGGGCGGCCGCTCCACACGGCCTCCGCGATGAGTCCCAGGACGCCGGCCGCCAGGATGACCGCGGAGAGCCCGGCGAGGCGTCGCGTGACCTCCTGGTTCCGGCCCGCCATCTGCGCCATGGGCACGTGGAACACCAGGCTGGCCATCGACGTGACGACGACACCGTAGCCCGCGAGCTCGGGGGCGAGGGTCCCCTTGGCGGCGAGAATGCCGGCCGCGGCGGAGGTCGACGCGCTGCTCACCAGCCCGCCCACCGCGGCCACGATCAGGAAGCCCGTTTGCCCAAACGCCCGGTTCGCGAGTTCGCCGGCCAGCGTGATCAGCAGGAACAGAGCGCCGAACGTCAGGGCCTGACGCACCGAGATGGGAGAGCGCATCCGCAGCGGTTCCGTGGCCGTGTCCCGGATGCGGATCCGGTACATCACGACCGCGCTGACCACCACCATCAGCGTCACCCCGAGCCAGCCGTAGGACAGCGCGTTCACGTCGAAGACGCCGAGGATGAGGCCGTTGCGCATCAACATCGCCGTGTTCGCGGTGGCCATTCCGAGGAGCGCGAAGACCGACAGCCGCGCCGGATCGTTGCGGGCCCGGCTCGCGAGTTCGGCGACCGTGGCGGTGCTGTTCACGAGGCCGCCGAGTAACCCGGTCCACCGGATGCCGCGCGTGCCGTAGATGCGCAGCAGCACGTAGTTGGTGAACGCGATCGCGGAGATGACCAGGACGACCACCCAGGCGGACCGCAGGTCGATCAGGTGCCACGGGTCGACGGTCCCGGAAGGCAGGATGGGGTAGACGACGAGCGCGCTGACGCCGAGAACCAGCGCTCCGCGGATTTCCTCGTTGGTGACCGCGCCCGCGAAACGGACCACCTCGAACTTCCACGCCAGGAGCGCCGTCATCACGACGCCGCACGCGGCGGCGACGAGCAAGAGGCCCTGCCCCACGAGGATGCCGAGGAGGGCCATGGCCAGGAGGGCCACGGTCGTCGTCATCTCGAGCGTGCCGTCCCGCGTGAAGCTGCGCCAGTTCAGCAGGGTGACGAGGGGGATCAGCGCGCCCAGGAGGACGTAGGTGGCGACCGGCGAGATCGTCCACGCGAGCGTGAACGCGAGCGCGACGAACGCAAACGTGCGGACGCCGACCTCCTTATGCGCCCACTCCCGCTCCATGCCGACCATCATACCGATCGCGAGCGCGATGCCCACGCGCTCCATCAGGATGAGGAAGTCTGCGCCCTGCGGTGAGAGCTGGGGCACGCGCTATTCGGAGCCCGCGTGAGCCGGGACGTGCCGCACGGCCCCGGAGAACGAGAACCCCAGGGTCAACACGAGCGCCACGGCGGCGCCGAGGTACGGGAGGGCGATCCCCGCGTGGTAGATCCAGCCGCCCCAGGCCGGGCCGAGGATGCGGCCGAGGCTGTCGAACGAGTCCATGATGCCGATCGAGAGTCCCTGGGAGCCTGGAGAGCGCTTCGAGACCAGCGACGCGACGCTCGGCCGCATCAACGAATGCCCCGCCCCCGCGATCGCGGCGTAGATTGCCAGCGTGGCGATATCGTGCGTGGTCGTGACCAGAAGGTAGCCGATCGCGGCGACGACCAGGCCGCCGCGGACCAGCCGCTCCTCGCCCCATCGGCTGATCAGGCGACCGACCAGGCCGCCGAGGATCGCGGCCTGCACGAGTCCGACGACGACAAAGACGACGCCGATGGCGCCGGCGCCTCCGGTGCTCGACAGGTGCAGCCGGTCCTGCGCAAATAGCGCGTAGGTGGCTTCGAGCGCGGCCAGCGCAAACGCCGCGACGAGCGTCACGACGTAGTAGTAGGCGAGGGGGCCGGCGAGGGCCCGGCGCAGCGAATCGACCCGGGACGGGCGCTCCGCGGACGAGTCATGGCGAACCGGCTCGGGGAGCGATCCCCAACTGAGGAGGAGCGTGGCGACCGCGAGCGCCGCGCCGACGAAGAACGGCAGCGACAGGCTGTGGCGGCCGAGGAGGCCGCCGATGCCGGGCCCGATCGTAAAGCCCAGGCCCATGGCCGCGCCCATCATCCCCATGCCGCCCCCCCGGCGCTCCTCGGAGGTGGTGTCGCCGATGTAGGCCATCGCCGTGGGCAGCGTCGCGGCGCTCAGCACGCCGCCGAGAATCCGGGCGACGAACAACTGCCAGACCTGATGGGAGAGGCCGAACATCACGAACGACACGGCGTAGCCGAGGAGACCCACCGAAAACACGGGTTTCCGCCCGATCCGGTCGCTCAGCCCGCCCCAGAGGGGTGCGAACAAGAATTGCATGAACGCGTAACTCGTAGCCAGCAGGCCGATCTGGAACGGCGTCGCGCCGACATCGCGGGCGTAGAACTGCAGGACGGGCAGCACGATGCCGAAGCCCATCATCACGATGAAAATGGCCAAAAAAAGGACGATTAGCGCTCGATTCCCGAGGGGCGGCGGTCCGGACCGCCGCGAATCCGTTGCCATTGCCATTGAGAGGAAGCCCTCCCGAAACGGATTCCATTATTGCCACCGGCTTCCGTGACTGTCAAGGCAACAAGGCTTGACAGTCGCGCGGTGGGCTCCATACAATCAGGGGGCCGTTCCTCGGTAGCTCAATGGTAGAGCATCCGGCTGTTAACCGGAGGGTTGTAGGTTCGAGTCCTACCCGAGGAGCCAATCAAGGCCTACAGAGCGATGCGGTTCGGCTGCTAATCCACTGGTTCAGCGCAGGGGATGCGTTCGCCCGTTCCAACTTCGTAGTCAATCAACAGGCCTGAGGTGCCGGCGTGCTTTCTGGCGGTGTCCAGGGACGGTGCCGATGGGTCAATCCCTGTGACGGCACACCCCAGCCGCGCAAATTCTTCGGCCAAGAGCCCCCGCCACATCCGACGTCGAGAACCTTTTTCCCGCCCGGATCGATGCGAAGCTTGTCGAGGACCTGCTTGAAGTACGCAAGGCGGCCCGGGTTGAGCCCTATGCGCATAGATGTAGATTCCGGACCAAACTGATCACCCGTTTCGGTAATTCCTGATCACCTGTTCCGGTTTCAATCCGATCACCTCTTTCGGTAATTCCTGATCACCCGTTTCGGAAAATCTTGATCACCGATTCCGGTAATTCGTGATCACCGGCGGCCCCTCCGGAGCGCCGGGGCCCCTCGGGGTCTCACGGTGCCAGGATTCCGGCCCGTGTCCTCCGCAACCGGTTTCAAACCGGACGGAGAGGAGGACACGGGGCGTGGCTAATCGGAGGCTCGTGATGCGGCAGATCAGGGACATTCTTCGGCTCCACTGGTTCCAGGGACTCAGCATGCGGTCCATCGCCCACAGTCTCGGCGTGTCGTACGGGAGCGTGCACGAGGTCGTGCGGCGGGCGACGGCGGCGGAGCTTCGGTGGCCGCTGCCGCCAGAGCTGGATGACGCCGGCTTGGAGCGTGCCCTGTATACGGGGAATCAAGGCCGGCCCCGCGTCCGGCCCGAGCCGGACTGGCCCACCGTCGATCGGGAACTGCGGCGGAAAGGCGTCACCTTGCAGCTGCTATGGCTCGAGTACAAGCACGGGCATCCAGACGGTCTACAGTACACGCAGTTCTGTCAGCACTTCGCGCGCTGGCAGGCCACCCAGGACGTCGTGCTCCGGCAGACCTACCGGGCCGGCGAGAAGATGTTCGTCGACTATGCGGGCCCGCGGCTGCCGGTCGTGAATCCGCGGACCGGCGAGATCCGCGACGCGTCCTTGTTCGTGGCGGCGCTGGGCGCCAGTTCCATGACGTTTGCGGAGGCCCATGAGGATCGGACGTTGCCGCGGTGGATCGGCGGCAACACACATGCGCTGGAGTACTTCCACGGCGTCCCCGCAGCGGTCGTGTGCGACAACCTGAAGACGGGGGTGGAGGAGCCCTGCTGGTACGAGCCGGCGCTCAACCCGACGTACGCTGATTGGGCGGCGCACTACGGCACGGTGATCCTGCCGACCCGCACGGACCATCCCCGGGACAACGCGAAGGCCGAAGCGGCGGTGCTCCTGGCCGAGCGGTGGATCCTCGCCGTCTTGCGCCACCGGACGATGACGAGCGTGGCGCAGTGGAACGAGGCGATCGCCCCGCTACGCGAGGCGCTGAACGACCGGCCATTCCGGAAGCGCGCGGGCACGCGGCGGCAGCTGTTTGAGGCGCTCGATCGTCCCGCCCTCCGGCCGCTGCCCCCGACGCCTTACGAGTTTGCGGAGTGGCGCCAGGCTAAGGTCCCCTTCGATTACCACGTCACGGTCGAGCACAACTTCTACAGCGCGCCGTACCGGCTCGTCGGGGAGCGCGTGGACGTGCGCCTGACCGCGCGCACGGTGGAGCTGCTGCATCATGGCCGGCGGGTCGCCAGTCATGCCCGCGTGATCGGCCGCGGCCACTACGTGACCGATCCAGCTCATCGGCCGGCCGCGCATCGGCGCTACCTCGACTGGTCCTCGGAGCGGCTGATCCAGTACGCGCGCAGTGTCGGCCCGCACACCGCCCAGCTCGTCGAGACGATCCTCCGGGAGCGGCCCCACCCCGAGCACGGCTATCGCACGTGCATGGGGATCATCCGGCTCGGCACGCACTATCCTCCGGGGCGCTTGGAAGCCGCCGCGGCCCGCGCGCTGGCGGTGCGCGCCCATTCGTACCGGAGCCTCAAGTCGATCCTCGAGCACGGGCTCGATCAGACGACGCTTGACCTGGTCCCGGAGCTACGCCCCGTGGGCCCGCACGCCAACGTCCGCGGCGCCGACTACTTCAGCGACCACAAGGAGGAGGTGCACTGATGCTGCCCCAGCAGACGCTCACGACCCTGCGGGAGCTGCGCCTGGCGGGGATGGCCGACGCCTATGAGGTGCAACTGCGCGACGCCGACGCCCATCAGCTGTCGTTCGATGAGCGCTTGGGCCTACTCGCCGATCAGGAGTGGAGCCGGCGCCAGAGTCGCCGACTCGCCCGGCGGCTTAAGGAAGCGAAGCTGCCACTCAACGCCACCGTCGAAGACATCGACTACACGGTGCCGCGGGGCCTGGACCGGGCCCTGATCCGCACGCTGGCCCAGGGCCGCTGGATCCTGGACCATCTCCCCACCCTGGTGACCGGTCCCGCCGGTGTCGGGAAGACCTACATCGCCAGCGCCTTGGGCCATGCTGCCTGCCGGCAGGGGTACACGGCCCGCTACTTTCGCGTCTCCCGTCTCCTGGCGGACCTCGGCATCGCCAAAGCGGACGGGTCCTACCCCCGGTTCCTCGCGCGGCTCGCCAAGACCGACGTGTTGATCTTGGACGAGTGGGGGCTCGTGCCGATGTCCGTTGCCGACGCCCGCGAGCTCTTGGACGTGATCGACGACCGCTACATGCGGCGGTCCACCATCATCGCCAGCCAACTGCCCGTCGACGCCTGGCATGGCACGATTCCGGACCCGTCGCTGGGCGATGCACTCTTGGATCGCATCGTGCACGCCGCCCACCGGATCGCCTTGCGCGGCGAGTCGATGCGTAAGCTCCGGGCGGCGAAGGCGTCTGACGGGGGGTAGCCCAATGCCTCCCCGCCGTCGTCCCGGGGCTCTACGGGCCTCCCAGGGGCCTGGTTTGTCGGCCGGTCAAGCCGTCCGCCTCCATCCGGCACTTCGGGGGCCGCCAGGAGACCGTGCTGAAGCACCGAATCAGAAGCGGCATTCCAGTAGGCAAGACAGGAGGTGGCGACTCCGGGGGACACCATATCCGGCGCTCCAGCCCGGTGATCAGGAGTAACCGGACCGAGTGATCGGAATCCACCGGACTGAGTGATCAGGACTTACCGGACTGGATGATCGGTTTGAAACCGGAATGACTGATCAGTTTCGCCGGAATCCGCACATAGAGCCGAGTACAGTGCCTTCGTCCCACCAAGTGTCAGACAATCGGTCGTACAGTTCATTATCGACCGGCATATGCCGCTCCGCGTAGCATGCGTTGCAGAAGCACGCTGCCCGCCCGGCGACCATCGCGCGGAACTCCGTTCGGCGCGGGACCCGGGCTTCCTCGCGCGTTTGCTGATTGCTCATTGGCGGATGCCACTTGTCGGGGGAAGTACGAGAATCACGAAGTCATGGCGGCGGGCCAACCACCTCGCGGTCGTGGCCGGGACGTGGGAGAACGTCTCGAGGCGCGATCGTGCGATCACCATTGACCGCGAGGGGCTTGATTGCGGCCTTCGAAACGCCTACTATTTTAACTAGTGAATTATAGAGGTGTCAGTTGTGGCCATGAAGCGCGATTCTATGCCCAAAACCATTGACGCATTCACAACCCGGACCCATTTGGGGCAAGTCATCAAGCGCGTCGCTGAGGGCGAGCGGTTTATTGTGACCAAGAAGGGTAAGCCCCAGATGGTCCTCATGAGCATTGACGACTTCGAGGATTTGCTCGAGATCGCCGCCGAGCGCCAGGATAAGGAACTCCAAAGAGCCCTCAAGGAATCGGCACGACAATACAAGCGCGGGGAGGTCTCTAGTCTGGAAGCCCTCCAGACGATCTACGCCGGCAGCGAGTAGATGGCGCGGTTCCGGCTCATCCCGACGAAGCGCTTTGAAGACGACTTCCGTGAACTCCCCAAGAAGATCCAGCGACAAGTTCTCGAAGCCCTGACTCGCATCCAGGCCGACCCGCATCACGGCCGTCGGCTGGTGAACGTACCTGTTGGGCGGTGGCGACGCCGGGTTGGCGACTACCGCATCCGTTACGATATCGATGGACAGCTGATTGTGTTGCACGTCGTGCGGCACCGCAAAGACGTGTATCGTTCGTGAAGTTGAGTTGAAGTCGCTACGGCGCCACGCTCACAAGACCCTCCGGCCGCTCCCCATAGGCAAGCCGAAGCTTGTACCATATTGCTATCATTTGCTACTGTTGCGGTCGTGCGATCTTCGCGCCCCCCGGCTGAACGTGTTTCGTGAGATCCCGGTAGAAATTCTCGTGCTGGCCGACAGCGTGAAATATGACGACGTGGTCGCGCGCGCGGATTTCGTAGGCCATAAGCCACTGGTCATTTTCGGCCTTGAACTTCTCCACCCAGGTCCACCCGAGGGGTGGCCGCTTCCGATCCCCTCGGTGTGGGTCTTGGATGATTTGACTTTGGACCCTATCGGCCGTTCATCGCCCGCCGTCTCCCTCGCGGGTCCGTCAAGGAGTTCTTCGTGCCGCCGCCGGCCAGGTCGCCCGCATCTGGGCAGGGTTGCGGGCGCTCAGGGCCCCGTGGTGACCATGGGGTGCGGCCGAGGCCCGGGTCGCGCGGGCAGCGTGACGCGCACGGTCGTGCCCCGGCCGACCGTGCTTGCGATGCTGAGCCGCCCGCCGTGCCGTTCGGCAACCGAGCGTGCGATCGCCAGACCCAGGCCGTAGCCCCCGCGCGCCCGCGTTCCCTGGTAGAAGGGGACGGTCACCATGGCGAGCTCGTCCGGCGCGATCCCCGGGCCGTGGTCCTCCACCTCGACCGTGGCCTGGCCGCCGCGCGACCGGACGCGCGCCGTGACCGTGCCGCCGGTCGGGGAGTACTGGATGGCGTTCTCGACGATCGCGGTGATCATGTCGCTCGCGGCGTCCCTGTCCACGCGGACCCACGCGGGCTGATGGTCGACGTGGATCGCGACCGCCTTTTGACGCGCGGCGGCGGCGAGGCCGCTCGCGACGTCGCGCACCGCCGCGCCGAGGTCGATGGGCGCGTCTTGCGGCGTGGTGTCGGCTTCGGCGCGGCCGAGCGCCGTCAGCCGCGCCGCGAGCGCTTCGATCCGCGCGGTCTGCTGGGCGATGGTCGCGAGCGCCTCGTCGGGCGAGACCCCGCGTCCGGCCCGCGCCAGCTCCGCCGCGGTCTTGATCACGGCGAGGGGCGTGCGCAGCTGATGCGACGCGAGCGCCACGAAGCCGCTCCGCTCGCGCACCGCCTCGTCGAGCGGCCGGAGCGCCAGGCCGGCCAGCGCGTATCCGACCGGCAGGGCGACGATCCCGCCTGTCACCGTGAGAGCCGCCAGGATCCGCAGCACCTCGTGGAGGACGCTCATCTCCTCCTGGCACGGGGTGGCGATCACCTGCATGCCTCCGCCGGGGACGGGTGCGTGGAGGATCGCGAACGCGCCCACGTCGGGGTCGGATACGATGCGAAATCCTTCCCACGACGCCCGCCACCCCTCCGGTTGCGGGAGCCCCAGGAGCGGGCGGCCGCGCTCGTCCACGACGAGATAGAACGAGTGCGTCCCCGCGACGTCGAAGCGCATCGCCGCCAGCTCGAGCCGTTCGTAGAGGCGGGCATCGATCGCGCTCTGCAGCGTGAGATACGCGCCGGCCGCCATGACGCCGAGCACACCCGTGACCACGAGCGCCCCGAGCGCGGCGACGCGCCAGCGGCTGCTGCGCAGGAGCCGGAGGTGGAAGGTGGAGGCGAGCGCGTTCATGAGGCGGAGCGCTGGGTTGGCGCCATGATCCGGTAGCCGTGACCCGGCACGGCCGCGATCTGTCCTTCCCACCCGCCGCCGCGAAGGCGCCGGCGCAGCCGTGACACCGTGGCGTCGACCACGTTGGCACGGGGCTCCTCTCCGGGCCCCCACACGCGCTCCAGGATGGCATCCCGCGAGAGCGCCCGGCCGGCGTGCCGCAGCAGGTACTCGAGCACGTCGAATTCACGGGGCGGGACGTCCACCGGGCGGCCCTGTACCGTCACCTGCCGCTCGCTCGGCTGGAGGCGGAGCGATCCGGCGGTGAGGGTCTCCGGGACCAGCAGATCCTGCGGACGCCTGAGAAGCGCGCGCAGCCGCGCCAGGAGCTCTTCAAAGGCGAACGGCTTGACGAGATAATCGTCCGCGCCGGCGTCGAGCCCCGTGACGCGGTCCCGGACGCCGCTGCGCGCCGTGAGGCACAGCACCGGCGTCCGCACGCCGGCGTCGCGCAGGCCGCGGAGGAGGGCGAGCCCATCGAGCCCCGGCAGCATGAGATCCAGGATCAGCGCGTCAAACGACCCCGCGCTGGCGACATCGTAGGCCTCCGTTCCATCGCGCACCCACGCCACGCGGTACCCGTAACTTTCCAACCCGCGGCGCACGACGTCGCCGAGCGCTTGGTCGTCTTCGATCAGCAGCAGATGCATGGGATTTCAGTATATCGGTGCCCGCGCAGGGCGCGCAAATGCGCGTCATCGTCCCGTCATCGTTGCATGCTACGCTGGGCCCGCACCCGTTTCCGCCGGTCTGGTCGCGGGTGCGTGGGGCGGTCATCGGGCCGCTCGTGCGCCCGCCGGCGAACCCCGTCGGGTCCACCTCCCCTCCCCCGCGAGGTGGCGTGCGCACGGCGGCTCGGTGACTGTTCCGCTACCGCCATCCGCTTTGCCCCCGGCCGACCCGGCTACGGGCGAGCTGGCCCCGGTCCGGCTAGGGCCTCGACCCCACGCGCCGTTCCGGTGCGCGTGTCCCGGCGTTCCATCCGGGCAGCGTTGTGCTTCCCGTAATGAGCCGCGCGCTCCGCTCGCTGGTGAGATACGCCCACGCCCAGTCGGACAAGACGGCCAGGCGATTCCGAAAGCCCACGAGCAACAGCAGGTGCACGAGCAGCCACATGAGCCAGGCCACGAATCCCGAGACGTGGAGCCGGCCGAACTGCGCGACGGCCGCCCGCCGGCCGATCGTGGCGAGGTTGCCCTTGTCCGTGTAGTGGAACGGCAGGCGCGCCGCGCCCCGCACGTCACGCCGGATATTTTCGGCCGCGGCGTGGCCCTGCTGCGTTGCGACCGCCCCCAGTGCGGGCAGCAGCCCGCCGCCGGGCGCCGGGCACGCGGCGATGTCGCCGATGACGAACACCTCCGGATGTCCCGGAAGGCTGAGATCCGCGCCGACCCGAACGCGTCCCCCGCGATCCACGTCGCCGAGTTGACGGGACAGGGGCGACGCGGCAACGCCGGCCGCCCAGAGGGTCACCGCGGCCGGGAACGCGCGCTCCGCCGTGCGCACGGTGCCGGGCTCCACCCCCACGACGGTGGACGAGGTGTGGATCTCCACGCCGAGGCGCTCGAGCTGGTCCGCGGCCCGGCGCGACAGATCCTCGGGGAACGCGGGAAGAATACGGGGTCCGGCCTCGATCAGCACGATGCGCGCGCTCATCGGATCGATCCGCGTGAAGTCCCGCGCCACGGCGCGGCGCGCGATGTCCGCGAGGGCTCCCGCGAGCTCCACGCCCGTCGGCCCGCCGCCGACGACCACGAACGCCGGCGCCCGGCCGGGGGTGTCCGGTCCGCCGCCCGCGCCGGCGTCACGCTCGGCCAGTTCGAACGCCAAAAGCACGCGCCGCCTGATCTCGATCGCGTCTTCGACCGTCTTGAGGCCGGGCGCGAGTTCCGCCCATTCGGGATGCCCGAAGTACGAGTGCCCCGAACCGGTCGCCACGACGAGGTAGTCGTAGGCGCGCGGCGCGCCGGCGACCTCCACGGTGCGGCGGGCGAGATCGATCGCGGTCACATCCCCGAGGATCACCTCGACGTTCGACCGCCCGCGAAAGATGCGCCGGATCGGGTACGCGATCTGCCCGGGCGACAGCACGGTGGTGGCGACCTGGTACAGGAGCGGCTGGAACGTGTGGTGGTTCTTGCGATCGATGACGGTCACGTCCACGGGATACCGGGCCAGCCGCCGGGCCGCCGTGAGCCCGCCGAAGCCCGCTCCGACGACGATGACGCGTGGTCTACGGGACGCCATACATTTAAGATATTATCCAGTGGAGGCGTCCCGCCGCCGGCATCGATGCACCGGGAGCGGGCAACGCCGCGCCGGCGTTGAACATGGTAACGCGGCGGCGCGACGGACAGGGGGTTGCCGCTGGGGTGCGAGCACTGTCTCCGCGGCGGGTGAGGCGACCTCGACGGCGGGCAATGGACCCGAGGAGGGGCCGGTCGATGGCAGTGTGTCGGACGACGATCATGACGCCCGTCGGACCGCTCGCGGCGGCCGCGAGCGAGCGGGGGCTGTGCGCGCTCGAGTTCCGGCGCGGGGCGCGGCCGTCACCATCGCCCGCCGCGAGCGACGAGAACCGGCGCGGTGCGGACGCCCCCGAGGCGCGCGCCCATCTCGACCGCGCGCGGACGTGGCTCGCCGAGTATTTTGCCGGCCGGTTCGACGAGCTTCAATCGCCGGCGCTCGATCTCCGGGGGACGCCATTCGAGCTCGCCGTGTGGCAGGCGATGCGGCGGATCCCCATCGGCTCGGTCAGCACGTACTCGGCGCTGGCCATGAAGCTCGGCAGCCCGCACGGAGCGCGCGCCGTGGGGCTGGCGTCCGGCCGCAACCCGGTGTGTCTCATCGTGCCGTGTCATCGCGTCGTGGGCGCCAACGGGTCATTGGTCGGCTACGGGGGCGGCCTCGATCTCAAACGGCGGCTATTGGAGCACGAGGGAGCGATCCCGTCGCTGCTCGCCCTGTAGCACCAGCGCTACCCGATGAGGCGGTCCGCCACCATCGATCCGAACAGCAGGGCCAGATAGAGAAGCGAGTACCCAAAGAGGGTCATTTCCGCCCGCTGACCCCGCCCGGCAAACACGGCCCACGCCATCAGCACAAAGACGCCATCCAGGATGACCGCCGCGGCCAGGTAGATGGCCCCCAGGGCGTGCAGCGGCGCGTACAGCACGAGCGTGGCCGCGGACAGCGCGAGCGAATACCACAGGATCTGCCGCCGGGTCTCTTGCTCGCCCTTGACGACGGGCAGCATCGGCACCCGCGCCGCACGGTAGTCGTCAGCCTTGGCCAGCGCCAGCGCCCAAAAGTGGGGCGGCGTCCAGAGAAACACGATGGCGAAGAGCGCCACGGCCGGTAGAGCGAGATGGCCGCTCGCGGCCGCCCACCCGACGAGCGGCGGCACCGCTCCGGCGGCCCCCCCGATGACGATGTTCTGAGGGGTCGTGCGCTTGAGCCAGAGCGTGTAGACGGCGACGTAGAAGACGATGCCCGCGGTCGAGAGCGCGGCGCTCAGCGTGTTGACGCCCCAGGCCATGACCAGCACGGACAGCGACCCCGTGACGATTCCAAAGCCGATCGCCTGGCGCGGCCGCAGGCGGCCCGCCGGCACCGGCCTCAGACACGTGCGCCGCATGACCGCGTCGATATCGCGATCGATATACATGTTAAAGGCGTTCGCGGACCCGGCCGCGAGCGTGCCGCCGAGCACCGTCAGCGCAAGCACGGCCAGCGACAGATGGTGCGGCGTCGCGACGACCATGGTGGTCACGGTCGTCACCAAGAGCAGCAGGATGATGCGCGGCTTCATCAGCTGCAGGTAATCGCGCGCCAGCGCCACCGCGGGAGGCACGCCGGAAGGCCCCGCGGGCGACCAGCGGAGCGCACCTGTGGGATCGTCGATGGAGCCGCCGGCGATGGTGCGCAGCGGTGCCGCAGGGGCGGCGGCGGCAGCCCGGGCTTCGGGCAGCGGCACGGCGAGCATCGAGAGGACCACCAGGGTGCCAAACAGCGCCGCCGCGAGACCGAGATGGAGGCCCTGCACGGCCGGCGACAGCCGGGTCGCCACGTTCAGCAGGCCCGCCGCGAACTGCATGACCACGAGCGCCGCGGCCAGGGTTGCCGCGGCGGCCACGCGGCGTGGGCCCGAGCGGCACGCGGCGACGGCCGTTGCAACCACGAGCAGCGTCACGATCACGGCCCAGGCACGGTGCAGCATGTGCAGCCGTCCCGGCCAATCCGGTGGGAGCACCACGGGGCCGCGGCAGGCGGGCAGCGAGGGACACGCGAGGGCCGCGGCACTCGACCCGACGAACCCGCCGATGAGCACCATGAGATACGTCGCGGCCGCGGCGAGGAACGCGAGGCGGCGCACACGGAGAGGCGCCGGCTGCGCCGGCACCTCGAGGGCCACCACCGCTTGGGCCAGCAGGCCGGCCAGGAACAACATCGCGACGCCGAGGTGCATGGTGACGAGCGCCGGCGTCAAATCCATCTTGACCGTGATGCCGCCGAGCACGACCTGCACCGCCACCAGCGCGACGACGATGCCGGCGGTCGCGGCGGCCCCGCGAACGGCGCGCCGGGCCATGACCGCCGCGGCGGTCGTGATCAGGACGAGCGCGCTCACGGACGCGGCCACGAGGCGGTGCGCGTACTCGATCAGAACCGGCCCTTCGAGCGGCGGGATGAGCCGCCCGTGGCAGAGCGGCCAGTCGGGGCAGGCCATGCCGGATCCCGAGATCCGGACAAGCCCCCCGAGGAGGATCAAGAGGTACGCGGCGATCGCGGTGACGACCGAAAGCCGCTGATACCAGCGAACTGCGGGTACGGCGTTCGGGGACGCACGGGCGCGCTGATCTTGGCGAGGCACCCTACCATACTAGCGTCCCGCGGTTGGTGCCACAAGCGCTCGGCGAAATGCCGAAACGCGTGGCGTGCCCGCGCGAGCTGAGATCGCGGCGCGAAACATGATTGGGGATCGATGCCGCCGGCCGCGCGCCCGGCTACGCGGCGCCGGACGTGGGCATGGGAGTCTTGGCGGTGCCTCTCCCGGGCTCGCGTCCGTGCCGGCGGTTCGAGACCGTCACGCATGATGTGCGGCGGCCGGGGGGCGCGTGACGGTAGGAACCGTCGCCCGGGCCGGGAACAATAGACGCCTGCGAATCGTTGAGGCTGGTGGTCGGCATGCGCGGATTGACCCGGCGGTTTGGACTCCTGGCGGCGGTCGTGCCCATCGCCGCGGCCGTCACCGCCGCCGGCGCCTCCGGCGTCGTGATCCCGGCGTCGGACCAAGTCGTGGAACGCATCCTTACCGCCAACGCGCGCGGTCCGGTCGTCGCTGGCGCGGACGTGCGCTTCAGGTTTCGCCTCAACAAGCCGGTGTCCGCCCCGCCGGATTGCGAGTTCTCTGGCGGCATCGAGTTGCGCGACGGCCGCCAGCGTGTCGAGATCGCGAACCGCAGCGGCGGGCTGCAGTGTTGGGCGCTGAACCGGTTTGTGATTGGACGGCTGTTCGAAGGGAGCGAACCGCCGGCCCAGTTTCTGTCGCGGTTCGATTTCTGGGTGCTGGGGTGGCGGCTCGTCGACGGCCGCCCATTCTATCTCGTCGAGGGAACGGCCCGGGATCCCCGCAACAATCCCCACGGTCTCATCGGATGGGTGGACTACGATCGCGGCCTCATCCTGGACGGCACGGTCCGGTACTCCTGGGGCGACATCGATACCATCCAACAGTACGAGCGGCTTTCCGGCGCCTGGGTGCTCGTGTATCAGTACGTGCACACCTCGAGGTTCGGGGCGTCGTTGGAGGCGGAGTACAGCAACTTTCGGTTCCGGCCGCGGTAGCGGCGGCCGGCAGGCCGACCCCGCAAGGCCGCGCCGCCCCCGATCCACGCCGCCGCGCGCGGGCGCCGGGACTGACGCGGCGCGCGCTACCGCGGCCGCCCGTCCGCGCTATTTGTGCGTCTCGCTGCCGGCGTCGGGGTTCGCCCGGCCTAACGCGCGGCCGGAAGCCGGCGTGCGGTCGACGAGCGTGATCAAGACGCCCGCGACTCCTGCCGCTACTCGCATCCGATGCACGCCGGAGATCGGGGGGCGCGGAGGCGGCGCGCCGGCAGGCGACGAATTCGTTCCCCATCTTGCGCCGCCCCGGACCGACCTCCCCGGGGCGATCGCGCGCCTGGCGAGGTGAGAGGGTGAGCATCGATCTCGAAGCCGTATCGCGGTCGGAGTTGATGACGTTCAACCGCACGCTCGCGCAGTGGACGCGCCTCTCGGGCACGCCGGACGAGGCGGCGGCGGCAGAATACGTCGCCCGGGCGCTCAAGGGGTTCGGGTACGCGACCGAGATCGTGAAGCACGACGCGTATATCAGCCTGCCGGGGGAGGCGACGCTGCGGGTCCAGGCGCCGGAACAGCGGACGGTGTCCGTGATCACGCATTCGATGGGGAAGCCGACGCCGCCTCAGGGGCTGACCGCGGATCTCGTCGACGCGGGCCGGGGCAGCATCGAGGAGCTCGAGCGGGCGGGCGCGCGTGGCCGCGTCGCGCTGGTTGAGGGCCGGGCGACCCCGCAACTTGCGGTCAACGCCACGCGGGCGGGCGCCGCCGGGCTGGTGTGCATCAGCGGGCGGTATCCGCACGAAATGTGCTGCTCCCCGGTGTGGGGCAACCCGTCCCGGCGCACGGCGGCGGACTTGCCGGACACGGTCTTGCTGTCGGTCTCCCGGGAGGACGGGCTGGCCCTGCGCGAGCTGTGCCGGTCCGGGCGGGTCGAGGTGCACGCCACCGCCGCCGTCACGACGGGCTGGACGACGACGCCGATCGTCATCGCGGATCTCGCGGCCGGTCACCCCGAGGCGGAGGATCGGTTTGTCCTGTTTTCAGGGCACCTGGACAGCTGGTATGTCGGCGCGATGGACAACGGCAGCGCCAACGCGGCCATGCTGGAGGCGGCGCGCGTGCTGGCGCCGCAGCGCAAGCGCCTCCGCCGGGGACTCCGCCTGGCGTTTTGGTCCGGCCACTCGCACGGGCGGTACTCGTCGTCGGCCTGGTACGCGGACACGAACTGGCTGGACCTGCACCGCCGCTGCCTCGTCCACGTCAACATCGACTCCGTGGGCGCGATCGACGCCGACGACTTCGGGACCAACTCGATGCCGCAGACAGCCGGCGTCGCACAGTGGGCGGTGCGGCAGGTCGCGGGGGCGGAACTGGACGCACACCGGGTCGGCCGCAACTCGGACCAGTCGTTTCTCGGCGCCGGCGTGCCGTCGATCCTGGGGTCGCTCTCGCGGCAACGAGACGGAACGCTCGGGTGGTGGTGGCACACACCCCACGACACGTTGGACAAGATCGACGCGGCGCGCCTCGAGCGCGACACGCGGGTCTTTGTGCTGGTCCTGGACCGCATTCTCACGGACCCGGTCGTGCCGCTCGACTACGCCGCGGCGGCGCGGGACCTGCGGGAGCAGCTGGAGACGCTGGCCGCCGCGGTCGGCGGCGCGCTGGATCTCTCGCCGGCCGTGACCGCGGCCTCCCGCTTGGAGACGCTGTGCGCGCGCCTCGGCCGCGCGGCGGCCCGCGCCGGCGGCGGCGCGGGGGCGGCGGCGATCAACGACTGCATCCACGCCCTGGGGCGGCAACTCGTCCCGGCGACGTACACCGCCTCCGGGGCATACGCGCACGACCCCGCGCTGGAGACGACGTTTCTCCCCGGGCTCCAGGCGGCGCGGACGCTCGCCGCGCTCGATGCGGACAGCGATGAGGCGAAGTTTTTGCGCGTGGATCTCGTGCGCGCGCGTAACGCCGTTGCCGACGCGATCCAGCAAGGGTGCCGGACGGTCGACGCGTGGCTCGCCGCGGCCGGTGCGCCGGCGGCGGCTTCCGCGTCCCGGGCGCGACGGCCGGTTCGGGCCGCGCGCCAGGTCCGGGCGCGCCAATCGCCGCGGGGCGGCCGGAGCGGCTCGGCCGCGAAGCCCGGCCGCCGGTCCCGCCGGCGGGCGCGCTAGCGGCGAAAGCCGGCCGCGCGTCCTTCGATCACGGCGTCGATGTCGGCGGGCGTCGCCCGGCAGATGTCGCCGGGGTAGGTCTGCTTGAGCGTCGCCATCGCCGCGCCGTAGCGCAGCGCCGCGTCCATGTCGCCGCGGAGGTAGCCGTACAGGAATCCGGCGGCAAACGCGTCGCCTCGGCCGATGCGGTCCACGATGTGCCCCTCGTACGCGGCCTGCCGGCGCGCGGTGCCGTCGTGGGCCACGGCGCCGTCCGCCCCGAGGGTCAGCACGAGCACGGCGCAGTCGAACCGGCGGCGGAGCGACGCCGCGACCGTGTCCGCGTCGCCCGCCGCGCCGAAGATGCTCAGCGCGTCGCGGTCGTTCAGAAAGACCAGGTCGAGCCCCCGCATCAGGGGCTCCAGGGTCTCACACGCTACGGACGGCGACCACAGCGTGACGCGGTAGTTCACGTCGAAGGAGACGCGGACGTCCCGCCGCCGCGCTTCGGCGATCGCACGCGCGACGAGCCGGCGCGGCCCCGGGCCGAGCGCGGGCGTGATGCCCGTGAGGTGCACGACCGACGCGCCGTCGAGGATGTCCCACGCGACGTCGTCGGGATCGATCCCGGCGAACGCGGAATCGAGGCGGTAGTAGAGGACCTCGCCGCTTCGCGGTGCCGCGGCGGGCTGCACAAACATCAACCCCACGCGCCCTTCCGGCGCCCAGCCCACGGCGCGCACGTCGACGCCGAGGCCCCCGAACGTCGCCGCGATGCGCCGCCCGAGCGGGTTTGCCGGCAGCCGCGAGATCCACGCCGTGCGGAGGCCGAGCGCGGCCAGGTTGGCGCAGACGTTCGCTTCCGCGCCGCCGACATGTACGGCGTACGCGCCGGCCGTCTCCAAGATCTCGCCGCCCGCGGGCGTCAGGCGGAGCAGGGCCTCGCCGACGCCGACGACATCGATGGCGGTGCTCACGCGTCCGCCCGCGGCAGGCCGGCCACCTGCGCGGTGATGGCGGCCGCCCGCGCCCGGAGAGCGGCGGCGTCGATCGGGCGATCGGCGGGTCCCACCAGCGCCGAGCCGATGCCCACCGCGGCCGCACCGGCGTCGAGCCACTCTCGGATGGTGTCCGGCCGCACGCCCCCCGTCGGGAGCAGGCGCGCGTGCGGCAGCGGCCCCAGGAGCGCGCGGATGTGCGCCGGCCCGCCCGATTCCGCCGGGAAGATCTTGACGATCTGCGCGCCGCCCTCGAGCGCGGCCAGCACCTCCGTCGGCGTGTAGGCCCCGGGTACGGCGAGCACGCCGCGCCGGCGCGCCACCTCGACCATGCCCGGCGAGAGCGCGGGGCTCAGCAGAAACTGGGCCCCGGCATCCACGGCCGTGGCGGCCGCCGCCGCGTCCGTGACGGTGCCGGCGCCGACGAGGATGTCCGGAAACGCCGCGCGGAGGCTGCGAATCACGGACGCCGCGTCCGGCACCGTGAACGTGATCTCGATGACGTCCATCCCGGCGCGGGCCAGCGCGCCGGCGACCTCGGCGGCCCATGCCGTCGAGCGGGTACGGACGATCGGCACGACGCGCGCCCGGAGGATGAGGTCGAGGGCGCGCTCCGGCGTCACGGCACCGTCCTCGCCTGCCGGCGCTGCCAGTCCTCGCTGAAGAGGTTGAAGTGCTGGCGCCGATAGGGATGGGCGGCCACCACATCCTCGTTCAGCGTGACGCCCAGCCCGGGGCCGGCCGGGAGCGCGAAATGCCCGTCAACGACCGGCGGGAGCCCCGAGGCGCTCTCGTTGAGAAACGGCTCCGCGAAGTCGTTGAAGTACTCGAGGATCTTGAGGTTCGGCGTGCACGCGGCGAGGTGCAGCGCCGCCGCCGTGCCGATCGGGCCGCTGACGTTGTGCGGCGCCACGAGCGCGCCGGACGCCTCGGCCATCGCCGCGATTTTCTTTGTCTCCCACAACCCTCCGCAGTGCGTGAGGTCGGGCTGCACGATGTCGGCCACGTTCGCGGCGAGCAGGTCGCGGAAGGCCGCGCGGCTGTGGAGCCGCTCCCCGGTCGCGATGGGGAGCGTCGTATGGGCCGCGACGCGCGCCAGCGCGGCGGGCTGGTCGGGCGGGACCGGCTCTTCGATCCAGCCCGGGACGAACCGCTCCAGATCCTTGGCGAGCGCTATCGCCTGCGCCGCCGTGAACCGCCCGTGCATCTCGACAAACAGCTCGATGTCGGGGCCGACCGCGTCCCGGACGGCCTCGACGAGCGTCACGGAACGCCGATATTCGTCGCGGTCCAGCTCACCGGCGCCCGCGCCGAACGGATCGAACTTTAACGCCCGATACCCGCGCGCGACCGCGCGGCGGGCCGCCGCGGCAAACTCGTCGGGCGTGCGGGCCACCTGGTACCAGCCGTTGGCGTAGGCCTTGACGGCGCGGCGGCACGCGCCGCCGAGCATCCGGTACACGGGTTGGCCGGCGGCTTTGCCGATGATGTCCCAGCACGCCATCTCCACGATGGCGAGCGCCGTCATCTCCACCGCCGCGGGGACCTCGTAGTCGTGCCGCGTCACGCGAAGGACCAGATCCTCGACGTCGAACGGATCGCTGCCGACCACGTAGCGGTGGGCGATCGTCTCGAGATACGCCGCGACCGCCTCCTCGCGGTTCACGGGGCGCGCTTCGCCGACGCCGTCCACGCCGTCGTCGGTGCGCAGGCGCGCGAGGACGAAGTTTCGCCAGGCGGAGCCCATGACGTAGACTTGCACATCGCTGATCCGCATCGTCGTCCTTCCGGCGAGCGCCGTCCGCGACGGGCGCCGCGGTCTAGCTGCCGAGGTACTTTTGGAACCAGGCCAGCGTGAGCTGCCAGGCGTCCTTCGCCGCGTCGGGGACGAACGTGGTCCGCGCGTCATCGAAGAACCCGTGGCTCGCCTTCGGCTCGACCTTGGAACTCCAGGCCGCGCCCGCCTTCTTCATCGCGTCGTCAAACGCCTTGAGCCCGTCGTTCGCCTGCTTGTCGTCCTCGCCGCAGATCGACAGCACGGGCACGTGGATCTGCGGCGCGACCGACGGATCCGGCACCTGCGAGTCGAACAGGACCGCGGCCTTGACGTCCGCGTTGATGTTGAGCAGCAGCCATGACAGGTTGGCCCCCAGCCCGAACCCGATGACGCCGATCTTCGATTTCGCGACCTGGGGCCGCGTTTCCAGGTACCGGACCGTGGCGTTGAGGGCGTTCGCGTAGTCCTGCGATGACGTGTCCTCGAGCGCCGTGATGATGTGGGTCTGATCGCCGACCTTCGCCGTGCCGCCCAGGCGGGACAGCAGATCCGGGGCGAGGGCGACGTATCCCACCCGGGCGAAGCGCCGCGCCACATCGCGGATGTGCTCGGTGAGCCCGATCGCGTCGTGCAGCACGATGACGCCGGGGTAGATCTCCCCACCCGACGGCGCGGCCAGGTAGCCCTGCATGGTGCCGACGACGAAGCCCGGGTATTCCACGGCCGCGGCCGTAATCGCGGGATCCTGCGGGGAGACCGTCACCGCCTTCGCGTCCGACTTCGTCGGCGGCGCACCCGGCGGCGGTGGCGGCACGGGCGGCGCCGGCGCCTTTGCCGCCCGCGCGGCGGGTCCGCGCCCGGCCAGCGCCGGCAGTAATGCGGCGCCCGCCGCTCCGAACGCCAGCAGGCCGCGCAGCATCCGCCGGCGTCCGCACCGAACTTCCGGGTGAGCGGGACGATCCATCACGATCCTCCTGCGGGCGCGTCCGCGCCGCTCATACTGGTACGCCGGGAGCGCGGGGCGGAGTTCCGCTCCGCCCCGGCGTCCTTGGGCAACACGAGCGCGATCGCGAGCGCCGCCGCGGGCAACAGCGCCGTCACGTCCATGGCGCGGAGCACACCCCAGCGATCGGCGATCCCGCCGAGCAGCGTCGTGCCGACCCCGCCCATGCCCACGGCGAACCCGATGATCAAGCCCGAGATGAGGCCGATGCGCTGTGGGATCACGTTTTGCGCCATCACCATCGCGACCGCGAACGTGCTGACCACCGCCATGCCGCCGATGAGCGCGGCGAGCACCGGCCAGATGCCCGCGGTTCTGGGGAGCAACCACAGGAACGGCGGCAGGATCGCCATGGAAACGATGAGCATCGCGCGGTGCCCCCACCGGTCCGCCGCCATGCCGCCGAGCAGCGTTCCCACGCCGCCGGCCGCGAGGAAGACGCTCACCAGCATGCCCGCGTACGTGGCGTTCATGTGCCGCACGCCGGTGAAGTACAGCGGGATGTAGCTCGCCGTGCCTACCTGGACCCACGAGCGGAGGACGACGAAGGTGACGAGCAACCCGACGATCCAGGCGGCGGTGCGCGGAGCGTTCGCCCGGGCCGGCCGTCGCGCCGGCGACGCGCCGCCGGCGGGCAGCTCCGCGTGCGCGCCGGCGGCCCACGGGGAGACGACCCGCCACATCATGATCGACGCGGCGATGGCGAGCGGGAGGCTGTAGGCAATCCCGTACTTGCCCCAGAGCGCGATCGCGACGGTCGTGGCCAGCGGTCCGAGGCCGTAGCCGAAGTTGCCGCCGACGGAAAAGTAGGACATGCCGGTCGCGCGGCCGGCGCCGCTGGCGAGCCCCGCGTACTTGTACCCTTCAGGGTGAAACGCCGCGACGCCGAGGCCGGACAGGAAGATCATCGCGACCACGGTCGAGTACTGCCGGGCCGCGGCGACGGCAAGGACCATGCCGGCGCTGGCGACGAGCGTGCCGGCCGGCATCAACCAGTACATCTTCATCCGATCGCTCAGGATGCCGAACAGCGGTTGGATCACCGACGAGCTCACGTTCGCCAGCAGCACGATGAGGCCGAGCTGGGTGTACGAGAGGTGGTACTCCGAGCGAAACAGCGGCAAGAGCGCCGGGATCGCGCCTTGCGGGAGGTCGGTGGCGAGATGGCCGCAGCTGAGCGTCGCGAGAATGCGCCGGTTCACAGGATCATCTTCGACGATGCCGGAGAGCGCCCCTCGCCGCGCGCCGGCGGCGCGCGGCGAGGCGCACGCCGTACCCGCCGGCGTCGCGCGCGGATGCGCCGGCTGCTCAGCCGCCGCGCTTAGGTCCGCGACGGTGCGCCCCGCCGGCTATCCGCCTCGCCGAAGATGATGTCCTCGTCGGCCCGGCGGTACGCGTGGATCTCCTCGGGCGCAAACCACAGTCCGACCTCGTGCGCGGCTTCGTCGACTGTCCCGGAGGCGTGGATGAGGTTGCGCACCGGCCGGCGCGCCGCGTTGGCGACCGTCGGGGCGTCGGCCGACAAGTCGCCCCGAATCGTGCCGGGTGCGGCGAAGACCGGCAGCGTATTCCCGACCACCTTGCGCGCCACGCTCACGGCGTGCACGCCCTCGAACACCGCCGCCACCACGGGCGAGGTCAGCATGAAGTCGATCAGCCACTCGCGCACCTGGCGGCCGATCGCGAGCGGATCGTCCGTCCCCATCATCTGTTTGACGTCCAGGCCGTAGCTTTCGAACGCCTCGCGGGTCTTGCCGCCGATCGTCCGCACCCACGTCTCATCGGTGGTGTAGTGGCGCTCGAGGATCCGGCGCTCCGCACGCACCAGCTTGAGCGCGACCACCTTGAGCCCCACGCGTTCGAGCCGCGCCAGGATCTCGCCGATGAGCGCGCGCTGGACGCCGTCCGGCTTGATCAGGATCAACGTGCGTTCGTTGCGAATATCGTGCATTCGGCCCTCCCGTGTCGCGATCGCGGGCGCGCGCGTGAGCCGACCCTGCGCCGGCGTGTACCAGTGGGGTATTATACCAGCGCCGCGGGAACTCTTCCCGGCGGGAGCGCGCCGGCGCCTGGATCGGCGCATGGCGCGGAGGGATGCCCCCGCGCTCCGGCCAATGGGTTACCATTGTGCGCGCTGCCTTCGGTCTTGGGATCGCCGCCTGGCTGTGTCTTTCCTTCGTTCCGCGTGTGGCCCGGGCGGCCGCCGTTGCGCCGCGCCCCCCGGTCGTCGTCGCCGGCGGCACGACGGAGGACGCGACGGCATCCAACAATCAGGTGAAGCTCGCGCGGGACGCCGCGGGCCTCGTCGTGGCCTACGTCGGCGCGGTGCCCGGCGGCGCGCAGGTGTATCTGGCGCGCTCGCGGGATGGCGGGGCCCACTGGATCCCGCTGGCGCGGGTGAGCGACGGTCCGTGGCCGTCGCGGCTCCCGGCGATCGCGCTCGATCCGGCGGGCCGCCTCCACGTCACCTGGACCCGGTACGACGACGGCGTCGGCAAGATCTACTATCGCGTGTGGGCCGGACGCTGGCTCGGTTCCCAGTCGCGGATCTCGCCCGGCAGCGGCTACGCGGGCTACCCCGGCCTCGCGGTCGACAGGGCGGGCCGGCCGCAGGTCGTGTGGTACGGCATCCGCGGCGGCGGCGTGCCCGCCTATACCCGCCACGGGTCCATCTACGAGATTTACTACGTGGCGTGGGACGGGCGCGTTTGGTCCTCGCCGCTGCTCGTCTCCACGGGGGTGCCCGACTCCGTCAACGCGGCGATCGCGACGGGCCCGGACGGCCGGCTGTTCGCCGCCTGGTACCAGTACGACGGCCGCGCCTATCAGGTCCGTTACGCCGAGCGCGACCACGGGACGTGGAGCGCGCCCGAGGGAGTCTTTCACACGGGCTCGGACCAGTTCAACCCGGACCTGGCCGCGGACAGTCAGGGCCGGGTCTCGCTCGCGTGGGAGGCGCACACCGACCTCAACTCCGCGATCGTCTACGCGAGCCGTGCGGGCGGAGCGTGGCAGGGGCCGGTCACGTTGTCCGTGGGCGCGGCGCCGGCGCGCCATCCGTCCGTGGCCGTAACGTCGTCGGGCGCCGTCTACGTCGCCTGGGATCAGGATGACGGTCAGATCTACCTGCGCCGGTACGCGGGGACGTGGGGACCGGTGCAGCGGGTCACCGGGGACGGCGGCAACACCTTCCCCGCGGTCGCCGCCGACGGGGCGGCCGCGGCGCTCGTGTGGACCCATGTCGCCGGGCGGCTATCCCGGGTCGAATACGCGCGGGTGCCGCCGAGGTGAGCCGGCGCCCGGCCGAGCGGATTGCCGTGACGCGGGCCCGGCGGCGCTCGTTTCAACGCCGGCTGCTGGCCTGGTATCGCCGCCATCACCGCGACCTGCCGTGGCGGCGCACGCGCAATCCCTACCACATCCTCGTTTCGGAAGTCATGCTGCAGCAGACGCAGGTGCCCCGCGTCATCCCCAAGTATCGTGAATGGCTTCGCCGGTATCCGTCCATCGAGGCGCTTGCCCGGGCGGGCGCGCGGGAGGTGCGCGAGGCGTGGTACCCGCTCGGCTACAATGCCCGGCCGATCCGCTTGCGCGCCATCGCGCGCGAAGCGCTCCGCCGCTACCGCGGCCGCCTGCCCCGCACGCGGGGCGAGCTGCTCGCGCTGCCGGGCATCGGTCCGTACACGGCCGGCGCCATGTTGAGCTTCGCGTTCCGCCAGGACGCGCCGATCCTCGACACCAACGTGCGCCGCGTGCTGCGCCGGGTTTTTGCCGGCGACCGCGCGCGGCCCTCCGAGCGGGCGCTGTGGGCGCTGGCGGCGGACGTGCTCCCGCGCGGGCAGGCGTACGACTTCAACCAGGGGCTCATGGACCTGGGAGCGACCGTGTGCACGTCGCGGCGCCCGCGCTGCGGACGCTGTCCCGTGGCCACGGCGTGCGCGTCGTTCCCGCTCGCGGAAGCGGCGCCCTGATCGAGGAGCGGCGTCCGCCCGAACGGGATCGCCGCCTGCGATCCGATCGCTGCCTACCGTCCGAGCGCTGTTTGCGTTCGAATCGTCACCGGCCGCCCGGCGGTGAGCCTTACAGGCCGTGGCCGGAGCGCGTGCCAGCGGCTTAGGCGGCGCCCGCGGCTCGATCGCCGTCCGCGGTGAGCAGGCCGCTCATCGCTTCCGTCCGGAGGGCCCCCCGGGCGCGCGTGTGCTCGGGGTCCCGCGCGCGGAGCGTCCCGCCATCCACGGCGGGACCCCGCCGTACCGGCTCGACGGGCAGACCTCCGCGAGCGGGCACACGGAACACCCCGGCCGTCGCGCGGTGCACACCTCGCGGCCGAGGTAGATCAGCCGCAGCGAGAACGCGCTCCATTCGTCGCGCGGGATGAGCGGCATGAGATCCTGTTCGATCTTATCGGGGTCGTCGTGGGGCGTCAGCGCGAGGCGCTGAGCGAGGCGCCGCACGTGGGTGTCCACCACGATGCCGGGGATGCCGAAGCCGCTCAGGACCACGTTCGCCGTCTTGCGCCCAACGCCGGGCAGGGTCGTCAGGTCGTCCATGGTCCGGGGCACCTCGCCGCCGTAGCGCTCCAGGAGCGCGCGGGCGCAGGCTTGGATCGACCGCGCCTTGGCGTGGAAAAACCCCGTGCTGTGGATCAGCGCTTCGAGCTCCCGGACCGGCGCCCCGGCGAAGTCGGCGGGCGTCCGGTACCGCCGGAAGAGCGCGGGGGTGACGCGGTTGACCTGCGCATCGGTCGACTGCGCGGAGAGGATCGTCGCGACGAGCAGCTGGAAGGGGTTGGTGTGCCGGAGGGGGATGCGCGCCTCGGGATACCGCGCCCGGAGCCGGCGCACGATCTCGAGCGCGCGCCCGCGCCGGGCCGCCACGGCCTCCCGCGGCAATCCACGTCCCGCCCGGAGCCGCCGCCGGCGCGCCGGCGGCCGGACGCCGCCGCCGGCCGGGATCCCGCGCGCCGCGCCGGCCCGGCGGAGAGCCTCGCGCGGACTCAACGGCACGTCACGTTCCCCACTGTAGCCGAGGCCTCGAATGGGTGTCAATTTCCGGGCCGCCTCGCCCGGCCTCGCCGCGGCGCACGCGTGCGGCCCGCATGCTCTGCCCGCTTCAATCCAGCGCGCTGCGCCCCTCGGCCAGGAGCGCTATGACCTCGTCGTGGATCGTCCCGTTCGTGGCGAGAATCTGCCGGCGCCCCGCCCCGGCAGGCCGGCCGCGGAGGTCCGTCGTGCGGCCGCCGGCCTCGGCGACCAGGAGCATCCCCGCCGCAAAGTCCCACTCGTGCGGGCCGATCTCCCAGTAGCCTTCGATGCGGCCGTGGGCCACCGCGGCCAGGCTGAGCGCCGCGGAGCCGATCTCCCTGACCCGCGCCGCGCGCCGGAGCATGTTCGTGAAGTGATCCAGGTTGATCCGCTCCGGGTCAAACGGGTGGCGGAACCCGGTGCACAGCGTCGCGTCCTGCAGGCGGGCGATGGGAGAGACGCGGATCCGGCGCCAGCCCGGGAGCCTCGTCCAATCCGTGTCCTCGTACGGCGTCTCCACGGTCGCCGCGAACGCGCCCGCGCCGCGCTCCGCCGCGTACACCTCCCGCAGCATGGTGTTGAGCACGACACCGCAGAGGAGATCGGCGCCGCGCCTGAGCGCGATGCTCACCGCGAACCAGGGAAAGGCATGGGCGTAGTTATGGGTGCCGTCCAGCGGATCGATCAGCCACGTGTACTCCGAGGCGCCCACGCACCCGCCCTCTTCGCCGATGAAGGCGTGCCCGGGAAACGCCTCGCGCAGGATCTCGAGGATCGCGCGCTCCGCGGCACGATCGGCCTCGGTGACGGGATCCTGGGGACCCTTGTAGGTGACGGGCGTCCGCCCGAGCAGTGCTCGCTGGATCGTCCCCGCCGCGCCCGCCGCGCGCAGCGCGGCAGAGACGTACGCTGAGAACGCAGGCATACCCGGCCCGTATTCGACGCGGCGCCGCCTGCCTTCCCTCCCGGCCGCGTGCGCGGATCCATGCGCGGTTCTTCACCGATCGGTTGCCTGCGGCCGGCGGGGCGCGCCGCGGGGCCGGCGCGCGGCGGCCCCGGCAGGAGCGCGCGCCGGCAGGCGGAATGTAAGACGGCGAGCGCGATGACGGCGCACGTCCAGGTCCGGCCTGCCACGCTCCGCGACATCCCGCACGTCCTGCCGCTGTGGGAGGCCCTTGCCGCGCATCACGGCGCGCTCGATCCTGCACTCGCGGTGACCCGCCCGGCCTCGCGCGAGTACGCGGCATTTCTGCGCGAGACGATCGACAGCGCGGACGCCTGCGTGATGGTCGGCGTGGAGAACGATCGCATCGTCTCGTTCGCGCTCGGCCGGATCCATGTGCTGCCCCTGTCGTTTCGGGAGCAGCGCCGGGGGTGGATCCAGGACGTCTACACGCTTCCGCAGTGCCGGGGACGCGGGATCGGACGGGAGGTCGTCGCGGCGCTGCTGCGGTGGTTCGGCGGCCGGCGGATCGCCCTCGTGGAGTTGACGGTGGCCGTGGGCAACCCGGACGCGGTCAGGTTCTGGGAACGCCTCGGATTCACGACCTACATGCACCGGATGAAGTGGACTGCGGAGAGCGGCGCGTGCGCTACCTGAGCGAGGTGATCGGGAAACCGGTGTATGACGCCACCGGGGATGCGTTCGACACCGTGTCGGATCTCGTGATCTACCACGGGACGGAGCGGTTCCCCCGGATCACGGGGATCCTGCTCCGAGGCGACCGCAGCCGCGTGGCGATCATCCCCTGGGACGCCGTGGCCGAGCTGACCGCGTCCGGCATCCGGCTCAAGGTGGAGCGGCGCCATCTGACGCCCCGGCCGCTGCAGCCGGACGAGATTCTGCTGCGCGACGACATCCTCGACGGCCAGGTCGTCGACACGGACGACATCAAGGTCGTGCGCGTCAACGACATCGAGCTGCGGCAGACCGGCTCGGAGGTGCGCGTCATCGGGGCGGACGTCGGGACGCGCGCGATCCTGCGCCGGCTGGGGCTCGAGCCGTTCGTGAGCCGCATGCTGGCGCGGGCGGGGCGCACGCTCGCCGTGCGCGTCATCCCGTGGAATCTCGTGGCCGTCTTGGGCGGGACGATGACGCCGCTGAAGCTCAGCATCTCCCGGCAGAAGCTCAAGGACATCCACCCCGCCGATCTGGCGGATCTGCTCGAGGAGCTGGACCGCGACGAGCGCGTGGAGATGATGACGGCGCTGCCGGACGAGCGCGCGGCCGACGTGTTGGAGGAAGCGCAGCCGGACGTGCAGGCGACCGTGATCCAGGAGCTCCCGAGCGAGCGGGCCTCGGACATCCTGGAGGAGATGGCCCCTGACGAGGCGGCCGACGTGCTCGGCGAGCTGCCGGAGGCGCGCGCCGAGGAGCTCATCGCGCTCATGGAAGAGGAGCGCGCCGAAGAGGTCAGCCGGCTGTTGCAGTATCCGCCCGACACCGCCGCGGGGACCATGACGACGGAGTACATCGCGCTCGCCGAGTCGATGACCGTGGAGCAGGTGTTCGCCCGCCTCCGGGAAGCCCCGCCGGACGAAGAGGCGATCAACTACCTATACGTCGTGGACGGCCACGAGCGGCTCGTGGGCGTGCTGTCGATCCGCGCGCTCATCGCGGCGCGGCCGGAGACCCAGGTCTCCGCGGTGATGCGCCGCGACGTCATCACGGTGGGCCCCGACGTCAGCGCCCGGGACGTCGCCGCGACGCTGGTCAAGTACGACCTCCTGGCGGTGCCGGTCGTCGAAGAGAGCGGACGGCTCATCGGCGTCGTCACCGTGGATCAGATGATCGACCTCCTGATCGAGGAATACGGGCCCCGCAAGCTCGGCGGGGGGGTCGATCTATCCCGCCGGCGGGCCGCGCGGACCGGAGCCGACCCGGCATGAGCTTTCCGCTCCCGCTCTTCCGCCGCGCGACCCGGACCGCCGCGGTGGGTCGCCTCATGGCGTTTCTGGCGATCATGGGGCCCGGGATCGTGACCCAGAGCGTCGACAACGACGCGGGCGGCATCACCACGTACTCGCTCGCGGGCGCGGGCTACGGCTACGGGCTCTTGTGGACGATGGTCCCGGTCACGATCGCGCTCTACGTCGTCCAGGAGATGGCGGCGCGGCTCGGGGCGGTGACCGGCGTCGGGTTGGCCGACCTCATCCGCGAGCGGTTCGGCGTCCGTGCCACCGCGTTCGCGATGTTCGCCCTGATCCTGGCCGACCTGGGGAACACCATGGCGGAGTTTTCCGGGCTCGCCGCCGGCGGCGAGATCTTCGGGGTGTCGAAGTACGTCCTCGTGCCGGTCGGGGCGATCGCGGTGTGGATCCTGGTCGCCAAGGGCACCTACCGCTCCGTGGAGCGCATCTTCCTCGGCGCCAGCGCATTCTACCTCGCGTACATCGTTTCCGGGCTGCTCGCGCGTCCCGACTGGGGCGCGGTGCTGCGGGCCACCGTCACGCCGAGTTTCAGCTTCCGCGCCGACTACCTCACGATGTTCGTCGGCGTGATCGGGACGACGATCGCGCCGTGGATGCAGTTTTACCTCCAGTCGTCGGTCGTCGAAAAGGGCATCACGGCCAAAGAATACGGCTACACCCGCACCGACGTGCTCGTCGGTTCCCTCATGACGGACGTCGTCGCGTGGTTCATCATCGTGGCGTGCGGCGCAACGATCTTTGCCCACCACCTGCACGTGGGGACCGTGAAGGACGCGGCGCTGGCCCTGCGTCCGCTCGCCGGGCAATACGCGGCGGCCTTGTTTGCGCTCGGGCTGATCAACGCGTCGATCTTTTCGGCGTCGGTGCTGCCCCTCGCCACGTCGCACTACGTGTGCGAGTCTCTCGGGTTCGAGGCGGGGGTGAATCGCAGCGTGCGCCAGGCGCCCGTCTTCTACGGCCTGTACATCGCGCTCATCGTGATCGCCTGCGTGGTCGTGCTGCTCCCGGGCGCCCCCCTGCTGCAGATCCTGTTCCTGTCGCAGGTGGCGAACGGCATCCTGCTCCCGTTCATCCTCGTGTTCATGCTGCTTCTCGTGAATCAGAAGAAGTTGATGGGACGGTACACCAACTCGCACGCGTTCAACGTCATCGCCTGGCTGACGACCGTCATCATGATCGCCCTGTCCATCGCGCTGCTGATCTCGCAGCTCATGCCCGGCGGTGGAGGCGGCGGCTAAGTGGACCCACGAAGATGATCCGTGCCCATGCCGCTACGCCGGGGTCTTGGCGCGGGACTCCGAGGAGCGGCCGCCGAAACACGACGCGGAGATCCACGACGTGCGCCGCATGAGCGACTCGACGATGCCGGACGAAGCCTGGGCGGGACCGCTGCCGACGATCCTCGACGCCCTTCGGGCCCGGCGCGTGATCGCGCCGTACCTGTCCCGCACGCCGCTCGTGCGTGCGCCCGCGCTGGACCGCCTGCTCGGCGCCCGCGTGTTCGTGAAGTGCGAAAATCTCCTGCCCACGGGAGCGTTCAAGGTCCGCGGCGGGATCAACCTCGTGCACGCGCTCACCGCGGAGGAGCGGCGGCGCGGCATCATCACGGCCAGCACCGGCAACCACGGACAGTCCATCGCCTACGCGGCGCGGGCGTTTGGCGTGCGCGCGACGATCGTGGCGCCGCGCGGCAACAACCCGCTCAAGGTCGCCGCGATGCGGGCGCTCGGTGCGGAGGTGGTCCTGGAGGGGCGGGACTTCGACGAGGCCCGGGAGTGGACGGAGCGCACGGCCGCGTCCGAAGGCCTCCGGTACGTGCACTCCGCGAACGAGCCGCTGTTGATCGCCGGCGTGGGCACCGCGAGCCTGGAGATTTTCGATGAGGTGCCGGACGTCGACGTCATCATCGCGCCCATCGGCGCCGGCAGCGGGGCCTGCGGGCACTGCATCGTCGCCAAGACGCTGAACCCCGCGGTCCGCGTGATCGGCGTCCAGGCGGAAGGGGCCAACCCCGTGGAGCGGTCGCTGCGGGAGGGCCGGATGGTGCGGCTCGATCGCCTGCACACGTTTGCCGAGGGGATCGCGACGCGCGTGCCGTTTGCGCTCCCGCTGGCGATCCTGAGGGCGCACCTCGACGAGGCGGTCCTCGTCAGCGACGAGGAGCTGCGGCGGGCCATCCTCGTGCTCGCGGAAGCCGTGCGGCAGACCGCCGAGGGCGCCGGCGCCGCCAGCACCGCGGCGGCCCTCCGCCTGCGTGACCGCCTCCGCGGCCGCACCGTCGTCCTGATCCTGAGCGGCGGCAATATCACGCTCGACACGCTGCATGAGATCTACGCCGACCGAGCGCGCGTGGACGCCGTCACCGGCATGCTGCGGGCCCCCGTGGGGGCCGGTGACGACCCCGCCATCGCGGCGCTCGGGCCGGCGGAGGGAGGGCGCGTATGACGCATCGAGAGCGGATCGAGGTGGCGGTGCGCGGCGGCCGGCCGGACCACGTCCCGATCGCCGTCTGGCGACACTTCCCCGGCGACGATCAGCGCGCGGAGCGGTTGGCGGCGGCGCACGTGGCGCACTACCGCGCCTACGACCCGGATCTCCTGAAGGTGACGCCCGCCAGCGGCTACTACGGTGACGATTGGGGGCTGCGCGCCGGCTACAAGCCGAACCGCGAGGGCGTCCGCCACTACACCGATCGCCCGATCAAGAAGGCCGCCGACTGGGAGCGCCTCAAGCGGCTCGATCTCAGCCACGGCGCGTACGGGCGGGAGCAGCACGCGATCCGGCTGATCGCGGAGGCGGTCGGCCGCGAGGTCCCGGTGCTGGAGACGGTCTTCAGCCCGCTCAGCGTGGCCCGGACGCTCGCCGGGGAGCAGGCGACCGTGCGCTATCTCCGGGAGGACCCCGAGGCGCTGCACCACGGCCTCGACGTCATCGCCGACGTCACCGCGGCGTTCGTCCGCGAGGTGATGGGGGCGGGCGCCGACGGCGTGTTTTTCTCGACCCAGATGGCCACGACCGACCTGCTCACCGTGGAGGAGTACGAGGAATTCGGCCGGCCGTACGACCTGCGCGTGCTCGAGGCCGCCGGAGACGCCCTGGTGTTCCTGCATCTTCACGGCCAGAACGTCATGTTCGACCTGGTGGCCAACTACCCGATCCAGATCCTCAACTGGCATGCCCGCGAGACCGCGCCCACGATCGCCGAGGCCCGGGCTCGTGTCTCCACGTGCCTGGCCTGCGGCCTCGATGCGTGGAACACGCTGGCCGCGGCCACGCCGGAGGCGGTTGCCCGCGAGGTCCACAGCGCGATCGCCGATACCGGCGGCCGCGGGCATATTGTCACGACGGGCTGCGTCATGCCGGTCGACACGCCGGAGGCCAATATCCGCGCGGCGATCGCCGCGGCGCGCGAGAGGTAGCGTCGCCAGAATCGCCGGAGCGGCGGTGAATCTCATCCAGCGAGGGCCCGGACGCCGGCAGGCGGCCGCGTTCCGGCTCACGCCGTGGCCCGGGGAGCGGAGGGCGGGTCCGGCCCGCTCGAACCCGCGCCGACGTTCACGAACGACGCGCCGGCGCCGGGCGCTCGGCCGGTATAATGGAGACAGAGCCGCGCGCACGCCCGGCACCGGCAGGCTCGAGGAGGCAGGGCCATGGGGGATAGCGTCACGCGCAAGATCCTCAAGGCGCATCTCGCGGACGGCCGGTTGGTTGCCGGCGAGGAAATCGGCATCCGGATCGACGAGATCCTGATCCAGGACATCACCGGCACCGCCGCCATGATGCACTTCGAGGCGATGCAGCTCGAGCGCGTGCGGTGCAAGGTCGCCGCGGTGTACGGCGACCACAACGTGTTGCAGGTGAGCGAGGAGAATACCGAGGACCACGTGTATCTCGCGACGGCCGCCCGCAAGTACGGCATCTGGTGGGGGAAGCCCGGCGCGGGGATCGGCCACCAGATCCACCAGGAGCATTTCGCCTGCCCGGGCGACACCGCGCTCGGCGCGGACAGTCACACCGTGCACGCCGGCGGGATGGGGCTGTACGCGATGGGCGCGGGCGGGCTCGACGTCGCGGTGGCGATGGGCGGCGGGCTCTACTACCTGACGATGCCCGCGGTGACGCGGGTGCATCTCACCGGCACGCTCCCGCCTTGGTCCACGGCCAAGGACGTCATCTTGGAGATGCTCCGCCGGAACACCGCGAGCGGCGGGTACGGCAAGGTGTTCGAGTACGTCGGCCCCGGGGCGGCGTCGCTCAACGTGCAGCAGCGCGTGACGATCTGCAACATGGGCGCCGAGCTGGGCGCGACGACCTCCGTGTTCCCGTCCGACCGGGCGACCCGCGAGTACATGAAGCGGATCGGCCGGGAGGGGGATTGGCGCGAGGTCGTGCCCGACGCCGACGCCGACTACGACGATTCCATCGAGATCGACCTCGGCCGGATCGAGCCGCTCGTCGCCCTGCCGAGCAATCCGGACAACGTCGTGCCGGTCGGGGAGGCCGCGGGCGTCAAGATCGATCAGATCATGGTCGGCTCCTGCACCAACGGGTCGTACATGGACCTGCGGGCGCTCGCCGAGATCCTCAAGGGCAAGAAGGTGCACCCGGACGTGATGTTCTTCGTGCATCCTAGCAGCCGGCTCGACGTGGAGGAGCTGGCGCGGGAGGGATTGCTCACGGAGCTGATCGCCTCCGGCGTGAGCGTGGAGGCGGCGACGTGCGGCGCCTGCATCGGGGTTGGGCACGTGCCGGCCAAGGGCATGAAGTCGCTGCGCGTCGCGAACCGGAACTTCAAGGGGCGGTCCGGACAGCGCGACGACGAGGTGTATCTGAGCTCGAGCGAGGTGGCGGCGGCCACCGCGTTGACCGGCGTCATCACCGATCCGCGCACGCTCGGGATCCAGGCGCCCCGCCAGCACGAACCGAGCCATCTGGTGCAGGAGAACGCGAGCCTGGTGCCGCCGGCCCCCGAAGCGGACGCCCGCACCCTTACGGTCGTCAAGGGCGACAACATCAAGGGGATCCCCCTCAAGGGCCCGCTCAGCGGCACGCTCCGCGGCGAGGTGCTGATCAAGCTCGGGGACAACATCAGCACGGACCACATCATGCCGGCCGGGGCGCAGATCCTGCGCTACCGGTCGAACATCCCCAAGCTCGCCGAGTACGTGTTCAACCGCGTGGACCCCGAGTTCGCGGCGCGCGCGAAGCAGAAGCCCGGCGGTTTGATCGTGGGCGGCGCGAACTACGGGCAGGGGAGCAGCCGTGAGCACGCGGCCATCGCGCCGATGTTTCTCGGCGTCACCGGGGTGATCGCAAAGGCGTTTGCGCGGATCCACCGCGCCAACCTGATCAACTGGGGCCTGCTGCCGATGACGTTCGTGAACCCCGCGGATCACGACACGGTGGAGCAGGGCGACGTGCTGGAGATCGCCGATGTCCGGAAGCAGGTCGAGGCCGGCGCGGAACGCCTGCGGGTGAAGAACACGACGAAAGGCACGGCGTTCCAGGTCGCGCTGGCGCTCAACGCTCGGGAGCGCCGGTACATCCTGGCGGGCGGTCTGCTCGCGCATACGAAGGCCCGTCCCGCTCATTGATCCACGGCGCCGGGCAGGCGCGGACGGCTCGCCGCGTATCCCGCGCGCGGGCGATCGGCGCGGCCCGTCGCACGCGGCCGGCGCGGCGGTGTGCGTGATGGAGCCGGGGCGTTCACCCGGCGACGGCCGGCGTCCTGTCGCGGCGGCTCGATGATCGCCCTGTCCACCGGCTCGCTGTTCACCTACGGAACCCGGCGCACCGCCGGCCTGGCCGCGGCCGCGGGCTTCGATGGCTTGGAGGTCATGGTCGACGACCGGTGGGACACGCGGGATCCGGCCTATCTCTCGGCATTGGCCCGCGAGGTGCGGCTCCCGATCGTGGCCGTCCACGCGCCGTCGCGGCCCGGGCTGGCCGGTTGGGGCGGGGACGAAGTGGACCGCGTCCAGCGGTCGGTGGATCTGGCGAGGGCGGTCGGCGCGCGCACCGTCGTGGTCCACCCGCCGATCCGGTATCGCTGGCTCGCGGTCCGCCGCCCGCCGTTCTTCTCGGTGTCGGCGCTCACACCGCTGCCGCGCCGGTCACGCTACCGTGCGTGGCTCGAACGCGACCTGGCGGCCTACGAGACGGCGGCCGGCGTGACCATCGCGGTGGAAAACATGCCCCTTCATCCGATCGCGGGGACGTGGTCGGTCAACCTTTTCGATCTCGCACGGCTGCGCGATCTCCGGCGCTTCCCCGCGATCGCGTTCGATACCACGCACGTGGGCACGTGGAACGCGGACCTGCTTGCCGCCTACGCCGCCGTCGCGGACCGCGTGGCTCACGTCCACCTGTCGGATTACAACGGGGAACAGCACCGCCTGCCCGGCGACGGGCGGCTGCCGCTTGGACCGTTTCTCGGCGCCCTGCGCGCGCGCCGGTTTTGCGGCACCGTGACCGTCGAGCTGGTGCCCGAGTCGCTCGGCGCGGGCGACGACCGGCTGGTCGTGCAGCGCCTCGAGCGTGTTCGGCGCTTCTGCCGGGACAATTTCGGCTAAGCCCTACCGCCAGGGATCCGCTCCGCATCCAAGCGCCCGCCGCAAAGCGCTAAGCAAGCGGTCTCGCCGGGGCCGGTGCAGGTGTTCTCCGGCCGGGCGTTCGGCGCGCGCCGCCGCCGGTGCCTCCGGCGCCGCGCCCCCGTTGGTGCCGCAGCAGAACTTCCCGTCGCCGATCGCGCGTATGGTGTAACGAAGCGGTCTCTCCGCGCGCGCGGCGGAGGATTTTCCAGGGACGCCGTGAATACGGGGGAACGCGATTTCGGCCGTGCCAGGGGGTGGGATGGTGGCGTCGTCGCGGGCGATGGCTGGCAGGATTACGAGGCGCGATTTGCTCCGGCGTGGAGCGGCCGGCGCGCTGGCAGCGGGCTTGGCCGGAGCGGCCGGCGGGACCCTGTCCGCGTTTGCCGCCCAAGGGGGCCGGCGGGGCGGCACGCTCCGGGCGGGGCTCGACGCGGACCCGCCGAACCTGGACCCTCACCGCTCGACCGCGGCGGTCGACCGCCAGGTGTACCAGAGCCTCTACGACAAGCTCGTGGACACCGACGCCGACCTCAAGATCGTGCCGATGCTCGCGACCTCCTGGTCGGTGTCACAGGACGGCCGGACGTATACCCTCAAGCTGCGGCAGGGCGTGCAGTTTCACGACGGGACGCCGTTCAACGCGCAGGCGGTCGTGTACAACTTCAACCGGATGCGGGACCCGAAGTTTCCGTCGGCGCGCAAGAGCGAGATCGCCCCGGTCGCGGAGGTCACGGCGAGCGACCCGTACACCGTCCAGATCAAGCTCGAGCGGCCGTACAGCCCGCTCATGTACGTCCTCACCGATCGCGCCGGGATGATGGTCTCCCCCGCGGCGGCGGAGAAGGACGGGCTCAACTTCGCGCTGCGCCCCGTGGGATCGGGCCCGTTCTCGTTCGTGGAAAAGATCCCCCAAGACCACATCACGCTCAAGCGCAACCCGAACTACTGGATGAAGGGACTCCCCTACCTCGACCAGGTGATCTTCCGTCCGTTTGCCGACGACAACGCGCGCGTGGCGAACCTCAAGTCGGGCGACGTCGACATCATCAACATCGTGCCGGCGCCGCAGGTGAAGCAGCTGGCGCAGGACTCCAGCAAACCGGGCGCGGCGTACCGCCTCAGCGAGCACGGCGCCTTTTCGTGGCAGGGCATCTGGCTCAACGTCACCAAGCCGCCGTTCGACAACAAGCCGCTGCGCCAGGCGTTCAGCGCGTCCTTGGACCGCAACGCGATCGCGAACGTGGTGCTGCAGGGCGCCGCCTTTCCCTCGTACTCGTTCTTCCCGAACGGCACGCCCGCCTACGACCCGACGTGGAAGATACCGCCCCGCAACATCGGGCAGGCCAAGGAACGCCTGCAGGCCGGCGGGCACGCCGGCGGGTTCGAGTTCACGCTCCTGACCGTCCAGGGGCAGCAGGCGCAGGCAATCGCCCAAGCGGTGCAGTCGATGGCGGCCGACGCCGGAATCCAAGCGAAGATCCAGATCATCGAGTTTGGCCAGCTCCTCGACGTGACGGACAAGCTGCAGCACCAGGCGGCCCTGCTCGGGTGGAGCGGCCGGCCGGACCCCGACTTCGACATCTACCCGTTCGTGACGCAGTCGGGGATCGGGTCGTTCAACGATGCGGGGTACACGAACCCGCAGGTGCAGACGCTGCTCGACGCCGCTCGCGTGTTGCAGTCCATGGACCAGCGCCGCCGGGCGTACAATCAGGTCACGCGCATCCTCGCCGACGACATGCCGTACGCGTGGCTGTACTTCCCGAAGGAGTACAAGCTGATGTCCACCAAGGTCCACGGCTTCGAGCACGTCCCGGACGGCATGATGCGCTTCCACGGGGTCTGGCTCTCGTAACGGCCGGGCGGCCGGACGGGGGTACCGTCCGGCCGCGTCGTTGCGCGCTCGATGATTCGATTCCTCGTCCGGCGGCTCCTCACCATGATCCCCGTGCTGTTTTTTGTCAGCCTCATCATCTTCGCGCTCATCAATCTGATCCCGGGCGACGCGGCCCGCCTGTTTCTCGGCGAGGAAGCGCCTCCCGAGGCGGTGGCCGCGCTGCGCCACGAGCTCGGGCTGGATCAACCGGTCTACGTTCAGTATCTCCGCTGGATCGGCGGGATGCTCCACGGCAACTTTGGATACTCCTTCAAGGACCACCGGCCCGTCCTCACCACCATCCTCGAAAAGGTGCCCGTCACCGGCGAACTCACGGCCGCTGCGCTCATCGTCGCGTGGGCGATCGCCATCCCGGCCGGCGCGGTGGCCGCGTGGCGGCAACGCACGGCCGCGGACTACGGCGCCTCCGCCGCGGCCTTGGTCGGCCTCAGCATCCCGAACTTTTGGCTCGGGATCATGCTGATCTACCTGTTCGCGGTCCACCTGCACTGGCTCCCCGCGTCGGGCTGGACGCCGTTGTCGCTGGATGCGGCCCGCAACCTGCGGGCGCTCATCATGCCGGCGTGCGTGCTCGGCCTGGTGCTCGCCGCGGTTGTCATGCGGCAGCTGCGGAGCAGCATGGTCGAGGTGCTCAGCGCGGACTTCGTGCGGACGGCGAAGGCTAAGGGACTCGGAGGGCGCGTCGTCGTGATCCGCCACGCGCTCAGGAACGCGGTGATTCCCGTCATCACCGTCATGGGCATCCAGATGGGCACGTTGCTGGGCGGCGCCGTGATCACGGAGACGATTTTCGCGGTTCCCGGGCTGGGGCAGCTCGCGGTCAACTCGATCTACGGCCGGGACTATCCGATGCTCGAGGGCGTGGTGTTGTTCAGCGCGCTCGCGATCCTGCTGATCAACCTCGTCGTCGACATCGTGTACTCGCTGATCGATCCCCGCATCAAGCTGGCCGGAGGACGGTCGTGAGCGTCGCCCTTCCGGGAGCGCCGCGCGCGGCGGAGCGCGCCATGCCGGCCCCGCGCGGCTTCCGCCATCTCCTCCGGCGCTTCGTGCGCAACCGCCTGGCGGCGTGCGGCCTGGCCGTGTTCGTGCTCATCGTCCTGCTGGCGGCGCTCGCCCCGTGGGTGGCGCCGTTTTCGCCGATCAAAACCGACTTCACCGCGTACCTGCAGGCGCCCAGCGCGCGCCACCTCATGGGTACCGACGAGCTCGGCCGGGACATCCTGAGCCGGCTGGTCTTTGGCGCCCGCGCGTCGCTGGAGGCCGGCGTGATCTCCGTCGGGCTGGCGATCGCCGCGGGGCTGCCCCTGGGGCTCGCGGCGGGGTATTACGGCGGGCGGCTCGGCGACGTGCTGATGCGGCTCACGGATGCGATGCTCGCGTTCCCTCCGCTCATCCTCGCGCTCGCGGTCGCCGCGGTCCTGGGCCCCGGCCTCGGCAAGGCGATGATCGCGATCGCCGTCGTCCTGGCGCCGGTCTTCATGCGCCTCACGCGCGCCGAGGTCCTGCAGCAGCGCGAGCGTGAATACGTCGAGGCGGTGCGCGCGATCGGGGCCTGGGACAGCCGCATCATCTGGCGGCACCTCTTGCCGAACAGCCTCGCCCCGATCGTCGTGCAAGGGTCGCTGAACATCGCCGGCGCCATCATCACCGAGGCCACCCTGAGCTTTCTCGGCCTCGGGACCCAGCCGCCGACGCCGTCGTGGGGCTCCATGCTCAACGCCGCGCAGCAGTACCTGAGCCAGGCGCCGTGGCTGTCGTTCTGGCCCGGGATCGCCATCGCCGTCACGGTGTTCGCGCTGAACGTGGCCGGGGACGGCCTCCGCGAGATCTGGGACCCCCGCACACGCTAATGCAAGGCCCGCATGCGCCGGACGGGCCTGCCCGAAGCGGGGCAGCCGCGATCGCGCCGCGGCACACCGGGACTTGTGAGCGCTCCCCTAGCCTCGGTATCATCAACGCGTAGCCGTGCGCGGCGCGGCCGCACCGCAGCGGCGATCCTGAGTCAACACGGAGGCAGTGCCGTGGCGGTGCAGATCAATGCGGAGCGGTTGCGTACCCGTCTCGTCGAGTTGTCGGAGGTCGGCCGCACCCCGGACGGCGGGGTCACCCGGTTTTCGTATGGGACGGAGCACGCGGGCGCCATCCGGCGCGTCTCACGCTGGATGCGCGAGGCCGGGGCCGAGCCCGCGGTGGACGCTTGGGGCAATCTGTTCGGCGTGGTGCCGGGCGAGGCCGGCACGCTGTCGCCGATCGCGGCGGGCTCGCACCTGGATACGGTGCCGAACGGCGGCGTCTTTGACGGCGCGCTCGGCGTCGTGGCGGCCGTGGAGGTGGCCGCGGCGTTTCGGGATGCCGGGGTGCGTCCACGGCATCCCCTGTTGCTCCTGGCGTTCGCTGAGGAGGAAGGGACCTCGTACGGCACGGGATGCCTCGGCTCCCTCGGGATCGCCGGCCGCGCCCCCGCGCCGGAAGCGCTGCACGACGCCGCGGGGCGATCCGCCGCGGACGCGCTCCGGGCGTTCGACACCGGCCTGCCGCGGCGCGCCGTGCCCATGCCGATGGCGGCGTACGTGGAGCTGCACGTCGAGCAGGGACCGGTTCTCGCGTCGCGCGACACGCCGCTCGGCGTCGTGGACGCGATCGTCGGCATCGCGCGCGCGGTGCTGGAGTTCGTGGGCGAGGCCAATCACGCCGGCACGACGCCCATGGACGTGCGCCACGACGCGCTGTGGGGTGCCGCGGACCTGGTCGGCGCCGTGCGCAGGCTCGCGCGCGACTCCGGGGGGCGTGCCGTGGCGACGGTGGGACGCCTGCAGGTGACGCCCGGCGCGGCGAACGTGGTGCCGGGCCGGGCCGAGGTCACGGTGGAGGTGCGCAGCCCGGACGGGGCGCTGCTCGATGCGCTCTGCGGCCACGTCGACGAGGAGGCTCGGGCATGCGCCGGCCGGTACGGTCTGAGCTTGGAAGTCGCGCGAACCTGGCGTTCCGAGGCTCCCGTCCCGCTCAACCGGAGCATCCGGGACGAGATTGCGGCCGCCGCCGGGGATCTTGGCTGGCCGATCGTGACGATGCCGAGCTGGGCGGGTCACGACGCGAAGATTTTGCAGGCGCTCGTGCCGGCGGGCATGATCTTCGTGCCGAGCGTCGGCGGGGTGAGCCATTCTCCGCGAGAGCAGACGGCGTGGGACGACGTGGGACGCGGCGCGCAGACGCTGTGCCGGACGATCGAGCGGCTGGATCGCTCCTAGCGTGCCGGGCGCGCTGCACGGTGCGCGGCGCGACGCAAGCGAGGTGAGCACGATGCGGGATGAAGAGGACCGTTCGGCGGCGCGGCCGGAGGAAGGAGCGCCGCCCGACGCATCCGCGGCGCAGGAGGCTCCCCACTCGGGCGTACCGCTCGCGGCGCTCGGAACTCGCGAGGTGCTCGTGTCCGTGCTGGGGGTGATGGCGGCGAAGGCCTGGGAAGGCATGGGGCTCGTGGCGTCCGTGACGACGGGCAAGGTGGAAAAAGACCTCGAGAGCGCGAGGCTGGCGATCGACGCGTACGCGGCCGTGCTCGAGGTGCTCCGCGGCCGGCTCGAGGATGCGCCGCGGCGGGAGATGGAGACGCTGCTCACCAATCTCCGCCTGAACTTCGTGGAGAAGAGTTCGTAGGACTTATCCACGGCTTATGCACACGTTGCTAGCCACATTGTCCAGAACTTTTGCGAACGAATTTTCCGGATTGCTCCCGTATTGCGGGCTGTGGTACAAGCGAAGGTGGAGGCGCAAGCTCTCCGGCAACGTAGCCGAGTCAAACGCTCACGCACGTGGACGCCGAAAGCTGGTCGAGTGTACTTCGGGGGTAACTCCGGAGGACGGCTGACGGGCAGTAGGCACCGGCGGCGGGGGCTGAAGACGGTGAAACGCCGAGGGGTGAGCGCCTCCCGAATTTTTCGCCGGCACGCCCGGACCTAACTCCCCCAAGCCCCCACGTACGCCCCGGCCGCCCGCGTTCGCGGGTACGCCGTGTTGCGCGTGCCGCGGCAGCCCGCCCGCTCTGAGCCGGTCTCGCCGAGGCCGGCGCCTTCCCATCGCCGTATAATGGGAATGGAGAGCCGGCATCCGGGAACGACGCCGGCGCGCCGACGCTGCCGAGGATGGTGTCATGGCCAACCGGCTCCATGCCGTTTCCAGCCCGTACCTGCGCGCCGCCGCGGAGCAGCCCGTGGACTGGTACCCATGGGGGGAGGAAGCGTTTGCGCGCGCGCGTGCCGAGGACCGGCCGATCCTGCTCGATATCGGCGCCGTGTGGTGCCACTGGTGCCACGTGATCGACCGGGAGTCCTACGACAATCCCGAGATCGCCGCGCTTATTAATGCTCATTTCGTCCCGGTGAAGGTCGACCGCGACGAGCGTCCCGACGTCGACGTGCGTTACCAGCAGGCCGTCGGCGCAATCAGCGGACAGGGCGGGTGGCCGCTCACCGCGTTTCTGACCCCCGACGGGCGCGTGTTCTTCGGCGGCACGTATTTCCCCCCGGACGGCACCGCCGGGCGGCCGGGGTTCAAGCAGGTGCTCGGCGCCGTGGCCGAATTCTACCGCACCAAACGGGACCAGGCGCACGGCTACGCCAAGGAGCTGCACGAGACGCTCCAGCGCCTGGGCGACGCCCGATCGTCCGACGATACGCTCACCCCCGCGCTGGTGGACGGGGTGGCCGAGGCGATCGCGCAGGCCTTCGACAGCCGCAACGGCGGCTTTGGCGGCGCGCCCAAGTTTCCGCACACCGGCGCGATCGAGCTGTTGCTGCGGCGGTACGACCGCACGGGAGACCCCGGGACGCTCTTGATCGTGACCCGCACGCTCGAGCAGATGGCGCGGGGCGGCGTCTACGACCAACTCGGCGGGGGGTTTCACCGGTATTCCGTCGATGCGTCGTGGACGGTGCCGCACTTCGAGAAGATGCTCTACGACAACGCCGAGCTGCTGCGCAACTTCGCCCACGCGTATCAGGCCACCGGCAACGAGGCCCTGGCGCGCACCGCGCGCGGCATCGTGGCGTACGTCGCGGAGACCCTCGCGGATCCCGCGGCGGGCGGCTTTTACACCAGCCAGGACGCGGATATCTCGCTCCACGACGACGGCGATTACTACACGTGGACGCGGGAGGAGGCCGCGGCCGTCCTGCCCGCGGACGAGTTCGAGGTCGCGCGCCTCGCGTATCACCTCGACGGACGGGGCGAGATGCACCACGATCCCCGCCGCCACGTGCTGTTCGTGGCGGCCGACACGGACGCGATCGCGGCGACGCTGGGCCGGCCGCCGGCCGACGTCGCCCGGTTGCTCGACCGTGCGGCCGCGCGGCTGCGCGACGCGCGCGCCCGCCGACCGGCGCCGTTCGTGGACCGCACGATCTACGCCGCGTGGAACGGCATGATGATCTCCGCGTTTCTGGAGGCGGCGCGGGCCCTGGGGGATGGCGCGGTCCGGGATACGGCGCTTCGCGCCCTCGAGCGCGTCGTCCGGGAGGCATACGACCCGGGCCGGGGATTTCGCCATGCGGCGGGCGCCGCGGCCGGGGCCGGCCTGCTCGACGATCAGGTGCACATGGCGCGAGCGCTCCTGGACGCCTTCGAGCACACCGGTCAGGCCCGCTATCTCCGCATCGCCGAGGACACGGCGAACTATCTGTTGGCGGCCTTTGTCACCCCGGCGGGCGCGTTCTACGATGCGGTCGGCGGCGCCGCGGAAGCGCCGGGGCTCCGGGTGCCGTACGTCCCGGTCCAGGATACGCCCACGCCGGCCGGCAACGCCGTGGCGGTGCTGGTCCTGGACCGGCTCTCGGCGCTCACCGGCCACGGCCGGTACCGGGACGCGGCGGAACGGGCGTTGCGCGCGTGCGCGCCGGCCGCCGCGGAGCACGGATTGTTCGCGGCGACCCTGGCCTATGCGCTGGACGTGCACCTCGATCCTCCGCTGCACGTGGTGGTGGTCGGGACGGCCGATGACCCTCGGGCTCAAGCGTTGCATGCCGCGGCGCTCGCGGCGTACCGGCCCGGCGCGATCGTGCACCGGTACGATCCGGGCGCCGCCGCGGGGGCGCTGCCCGAGGCGGCCGCCGCGGCGGGCGTCGACGCGGCGGTGCCGCGCGCGTACGTCTGTAGCGCGTCGGCGTGTGCGCCGCCGGCCACCGACCCGGAGGCGTTGAGCGCGACGATCCGCGCATTCGGCCGGGAGGCCGCGGCGTAACAGGTTCGTGAGCGGGGCGGGATACGTCGAGCTCAAGCATGCGCTCTCGGCCCTGGCACTGCGCGCGGCCGAGGACCCGAGCGAGCGCGGCGTGGCGCGTGCGCTCGCGCGGTGCGCGCGGGCCGGCGGTGCCCCGGTGACCATCGCGGATCTCGCCGCCGCGGCCGGTGCCGGCCATGACGCCGTCCGCGACGGGCTCCGCCGAACCGGACTCTTGGACGAGCAGCCCTCGGGCCGGTTTTGCCTCAAGCCGGCGTACGCGGTCCACGTGCGCTACCTTGACCGGCAGACCGCGCGCCTCGGCGAGGCCCTCCGGATGCTTACGGAGCAACGGCCGGCGGGTCTAAGCGCGGAGCTCCGGCGCGGCGTGGCGCTGTTCAACGCGGGGCTGTTTTTCGAGTGCCACGAATATTTCGAAGACGTGTGGCGCGCGTCGAGCGGGGACGGCCGCGCGTTCTACCACGGGCTCATCCAGGCCGCGGCGGCATGCTATCATGCCGAGAACGGGAACCGCCACGGCGCGCGCGTCCTCGCGGGCAAGGCTGCGGACAAGCTCCGGCGGTATGGGACGGCCTTACGCGGCCTCGACGTGGCGGCGCTGGTTGCGGCCCTCGAGAGGTTGCGGGCGTCGGCCGGCGAGGGCGCCTCCGCGTTCGCGCCGTCCCGCGGAGAACTCCCCCGGATGACGCCGACGGGCGCCGCGGCCGCCGGCGAGGACGGATGAGCCAGCTCTCGCTACTCGACGAATCCAGCCCTGGGCCGGTTCGCGGCCGGATCTACGTCGGGACCTGCTCGTGGTCCGAAAAGTCGTTCGTGCGCAGCGACTTCTATCCCCGCGGCGTCCGGAGCGCGTCCGAGCGGCTCCGCTACTATGCGACGCGGTTCCCCACGGTCGAGATCGACGCATCGTACTTCGCGCTCCTGCCGCCGGCCTACAGCCGCCGGTGGGTGGAGGATACGCCGCCGGGTTTTACCATGCACGCGAAGGCGTTCGGGTTGTTCACGGGACACGCTGTGGCGGCGGCCCGGCTGCCCCCGGGGCTCGCCGCGCTCCTGCCGTCGCGGCTGCGCACGGCGGACGTCCGTCTCCGCGACGTCCCCGAGGAGTTTCTCAACGCCTGCTGGGACCAGTTCCGCGCGTTTCTCGAGCCGCTCGCCGCCGCCGGCCGGCTTGGTTACGTGCTGTTCCAGTTGCCGCCCGGCGTCCGGTACTCCGAGGCGGTGCTCGAGGAGGTCCACGGGTGGACCGAGCAACTGCCCGGGTATCGCGTGGCCGTCGAGTTCCGGCATCGTGATTGGTCGCGTCATCCGGAGGCCCTGGAACGCCTCGCCCGCGAGCGGTGCGCGTACGTGATCGCCGATCTCCCGGATCTCCCCTGGCTCATGCCGCGCGTCGAAGCCGTGACGGCGGACTGGGCGGTGATGCGGCTGCACGGCCGTAATCGGGAGGGCTGGGCGAGAGCGGGGGCCAGCACCGACCAGCGCTACGACTACGAGTACGGAGTCGAGGAAATCGACGACGTGGCCAGGGCGGCGGTGCGGCTCTCCGCGCAGGCCGAACGCGTGTTCCTGATGTTCAACAACCACGCGCGCGGCGCCATGGCCCGAAACGCCGGCGCGCTCCGCCGGCTGCTGGAGGCCGGTTCGGAAACGTAAGCCCGGCGGGTCGTTAGGGCCGCACGGCGGCGGGGAAATACGTACCAAGGAAGTGTTGCTTTGAGTGGGAGCGCGCCGATGGTGCAGACTGTGGTCGTGGTCGTCCTGCTCGTCGCGGATGCCGTGCTGGTCCAGCTGAATTTGGCCGCCCTGCAAACGCCGGTGTCCCTGTCCATTCCCGGAACGCCCGGATACAGCGTGACGCCGATGCTGATGCTCGTCGCGGGCGGCGTCGCCCTGGTGGTGGGGTGGGTCGCGGGGTCGATTGACCGGATGGTCCTCGACCGGCAGATTCACCACCGGGACGCGGCGCTCCGCGTGATGAGCGAGGAGCTGCTGCGTCTCAAGACCGCCGCGAACGAACAACAGCCGTCGTGGACGGAGATCCAGGCGCGGCTGGACCGGCTCGATCGGGACGTGCGGCTCCTGCAGGATCGCGTGCAGCGCTCGTCCGAGCCCCACGCGCCGGACGCTCCGAGCGGTGGTGAACGGCCGCCGCAGCACCGGGTGCCCGTCGGCGGCTGACGGTTCGTCCCGTTCCTGACCCGGCTGCGGGCCGATGCCGCCGAGGACGTCTCGTCCAGCGCATCCCCCCGCGCACAGGCGCACCGGCCCCGGCCGGGTCTCTTAGGCACCCCCGCCCGGCGCCGCCGCGGGCCGATACCGCGTCAGGATCGCCCGCACCTCGTCGAGCGGGAGTGCGGGGACCGTCGCGCCTCGAAACCCCGTCATCGTCTCGGCCGCGCACAGCGCGTTGAGGATCGACTCTTCGACCGCGTCGGCGACCGCTTCGAAGAACACGTTGAGGTGGGCCTGCGGCACCATGCGCAGCTCGTGCACCGCGGGCGCCTCGGCGGGCAGGTGGTTGCCCGTGGCAAACGCGAGGAAGAGGTCGCCGCTGGAATTGTGGCCCAGGCCGCCGGCGCGTGAGAGCCCCACCGTTGCACGCTGCGCCAGCCGCGTGCACTGGCCCGGGAGCAGGGGGGCATCGGTCGCAACGATGACGATGATGGAGCCCGCGGGCTCCGCCCGCCGCTCCGGCGCGTCCCACGTGCGGGCCAGCTCGCGTCCGACCGGAACGCCGTCGATCCTGAGCTGCCGCATCCACCCGTAGTTCGCCTGGACGAGCGCGCCCACCGCGTACGCGCCGCTTGGCACGCGCACCATCCGCGACGAGGTCCCGATGCCGCCTTTGAAGCCGTGGCACCGCATGCCGGTGCCGCCGCCGACGTTGCCCTCCGCCACGGCACCCGGGGCCGCCGCGCGCAGGGCCGACCGCGCGTCGTCCCGCGTGACGCTTTGCGCGTTGATGTCGTTGAGCAGGCCGTCGTACGTCTCGGCCACGACCGGCAGGGTGAAGTGCGGAACGTACCCATGCGCGACGCCGTACTCGACGAGCGCATCGCGCACCACGCCCACGGCATGGGTGTTCGTGATGCCGATCGGGGTCTCCAGCATCCCCGCTTCCTGGATCCACGCCACCCCGGTCATCTCGCCGCAGCCGTTGAACGCGTGCACGCCGGCGAACGCGAAGTCGCGCCAGATGTCTCCGTCGCGCGGCACGATCATGGTCACGCCCGTGCGCACCGTCCGGGGACGGTCGGCGATCAGCGTCCGGTGGCCCACGCGCACGCCGGGCACGTCGGTGATCGCGTTCGCGGGCCCCGTGGGGAGCTGCCCAATCGTGATGCCGAGGTCGGAAGCGCGTGCGCGGCCCATACCCGTCGGTTCGCCCGCGCTGCGGGCCTCCCTGCCGGCGCGGCGCAGGGGCCGCGTGGGTCCGGCGCGAAGCGAGCCTACCACCGCATCACGGAGGTCCGCCGTGGCTACCGCTCCCCCCGAGTGGCAACTCATCCGCGCGTCGCGGCTCCTGGACGGTACCGGAGCTCCGCCCGTGGAGCGGCCCACGGTGGTCGTGCGGCGGGGCATCATTCACGGCGTCTACGCCGGCGACGCGTTCCGCGCCGATTGGCCCGCGGCTGCGCCGGTGCTCGAGTACCCTGGGCACACGCTGCTCCCCGGGCTGATCGATTGTCACGTCCACCTCACGTTGCCGGGGGACGGCACGCCGTTCGAAACCACCGTGCGGGAGCCGGACGGGACGCTCGTCGCGCTGGCCATGCGCAACGCACAGACCGCGCTCGCGGCCGGCATCACCACGCTCCGGGACTGCGGCAGCATGCGGGACACGTCGCTCGAGCTTCGGCGCGCGCAGCGCCTCGGGTACGCCGTGCTCCCGCGCCTGTTCCTCTGCCGGTGCCCGATGACGGTGACCGGCGGACACTGCTGGTACTTCGGCGGCGAAGCCGACGGCCCGGAGGGCGTGCGGCGCATGGTCCGGCGGCTGGTGCGGGCCGGGGTGGACTACATCAAGATCATGGCCAGCGGCGGCGGCACCGTGGGCACGATCTCGTCGCGGCCGTCGTACACCGTCGAGGAGCTGCGGGCCGCGGTGGACGAAGCGCACCGCATGAACCGGCGGGTGGGCGTCCACTGCACCTGCGCGGCGGCTACGCGCAACGCCGTCGCGGCGGGCGCCGATCACATCGAGCATGCGCTGTTCCTCACGGAGGATACCGGACATCAGCGCTACGAGCCCGACGTGGCGGATGCGGTGGCGCGGGCCGCGGCCGTGACCTCGACGCTGTGCGTGGGGGATTTCATCGTCCAGGCCCTCCGGGACAAGCCCGGCGCCGGTCCGGAGGAGCGCGCCGCGGTGGAACGATGGCGGCGCATGAACGATGGGAACCTGGACAACACCCGCCGCATGCGCGCCGCGGGGGTGCGCTACGTCGCGGGCACCGACGCCGGCTGGCGGTATACCCCGTTCGACGGCCTCGTTCGGGAGCTGGAGCTCCTGGCGGCGTCCGGCGCGCGCCCCGTCGAGGCGATCGCAGCCGCGACGTCCGGCGCCGCCGCGGCCATGGGCCTCGAGGGCGAGATCGGGACGCTCCGGGAGGGCTTCGCGGCCGACATCATCGCGGTGCCCGGCGATCCTTCGGCCGACCTCGGGGTGCTCCGCCGGCCCTCGATGGTGATGCTCGGCGGGACCGTCGTGGCGCGCCACTGACGGCGCCGGCACCGCCGCGCCGGGCCGGTCGCCGCGGGCGGCCGCGCCGGGCGGGATCGGGCCGGCCGTGTTCCGCCAGGCGCGCGAGCGCCTCCCCTCCCACGGACATCAGCGTCCAGGCGTCGTAGTCGGTCGCGCCGAGGCGCCGGTAAAAGGCGATGGCCGGTCGGTTCCACCTCAGCACGCTCCAGGTCATGCGGCTGCAGCCGGCCGCGATCGCGGTGCGCGCGAGCGCGGCGAGGAGCGCGCTGCCGGCGCCGCCGCGGCGGTGGCGCGGGACGACGAACAGATCCTCGAGGTAGAGCACCGGGCGTCCGAGGAACGTGGAATACGCGAAGAAGTACAGCGCCAGCCCGACGGGCTCGCGGCCGCGCAGGCAGAGCAGGGTCTTGAAGTATCGCCGGCGGCCAAAGCCGTCGCGCCGCAGGTGCTCGACGGTGGCCTTGACGGCGTGCGGCCGTCGCTCGTACGCGGCGAGGCCGCGAATCAAGGTCCAGATGGTTCCGAGGTCGCGGATGGTACCCGGCCGGATCCGGAACGAGGGTGCGAGCGTCACGTAGCGTACTGTTCGGCCGCGCGCGGGCTGTTTCTTGCTCGACCGCGGTTTCCGTCACGCCCGGGCCGCCCGCGCCGGGCGGATCCCGGGATCACCCCCGTGGGTGCGCGCTCAGGCCAGCACGTTCAGGCTGAAGCGCTGCTCGCGGTCCAACCAGCTCGCCATGAGGCGCAGCCCGGCGTCGCGGGCCAGCGTCTCGATCTCCGGCAGCGAGTACTTGTACGAGTTTTCGGTATGGATCGTCTCCCCGGCAGCGAATCGCACGGTGAGGCCGAGGGCATCGATCCGAACCTGCTGCGCGTGCGTGCTGACGAGGTGCATCTCGATCCGGCCTGCCTCGCGCCGGTACACGGCGCGGTGCCGGAACGCCGAGAGGTCGAAGCGGCCGCCCAGCTCGCGGTTGATCCGGGCCAGCAAGTTGCGGTTGAAGCGGGCGGTCACTCCCTGGGCGTCGTCGTAGGCACGCAGCAGCACGCGTTCATCCTTACGGAGGTCGAGGCCGAGCAGCAGCCGGCCCCGCGGCGCGGCGGCCTCCGCGACGCGGCGGAGAAATCGCGCCGCCTCGTCCCGTTCCAGGTTGCCGGCGCTGGATCCCAGCCAGGCCACGACTTTGTGCTCGCCGCCGGTCCGCCGGAGGTAGCGCAGCCCGTCCTCGTACGTGCCGGCGACCGAGGTGATCTGCAGCTCCGGGTACTCGTTGAGGAGCGCCCGGCTGCTCTCGGCGAGCGCGGACCTGGAGATGTCCACGGGCGCGTAGCGGAGCGGGCCGCGCCGGAGGAACGCGTCGATCAGGATGCGCGTCTTCGCCGCCGAGCCGCTCCCCAGTTCGGCCAGCATCACCGGACCCGAAAACGTCCCGGCGAACGCCCGCGCCTCGCGGAGGAGGATCTCGCGTTCGGCGCGCGTCAGGTAGTACTCGGGCAGCGCGCAGATCTCCTCGAAGAGCCGTGAGCCCGCCGCATCGTAGAAGTAGCAGCAGGGAAGCCGCTTCGGGGATGCGCACAGACCGGCCCGCACGGCGCGCGCAAACTCGCCCGATCCCGCTATGGTGTCGGCCGGTCCGTGCAGGACCAGCGCTTTGCGCCCGGCGCTCAACTCGCTCTCACCCCCGCCCGGTCGGGCCGCGCCGCGCCGAGGTCCGCGAGGAGCGCCGCCCACGCGGCGCGCTCGCGGGCCGGCTCCGTGAGGGGGCGGAGCGCCGCGCAGCGCGCCTGGAGCGAACGATAGAATTCCGCGTTCGTCTCGGCCTTGGACAGCAGATCGGCGAGCGCGCGCGTGTCCCCAACGGGGTACGTGCCGGGATAGTCGGGTCCGAGGATGCCGAGGGAGCCCGGAATCCTGGACACGAGCACCGGCACCGACGCCGCGAGCGCCTCGGACAGCGCGTTCGCTCCTCCCTCCATGCGCGAGCTCAGCACCATGAGGCGGCTGCGGGCGAGCAGCCGGAGCGCCTTCCAGCGCGGGAGCTCGCCGAGCCAGCGGTAGCGCGGGTTGGCGCGCATTTCCGCCCGCGCGGTCCTGCCCATGTCGTCCGTGAGCGCGGCGCCGGCGTGCAGGATTCGGATGCGGGACGACGGCGGGAGGTCGCGCGCGGCAAACGCCGCCCGCAAGGGGTCCTTGACGTCGCGGAGATGCGCCAGCACGCACACGTCGAACGTGCCGCGACTCGGCGGCGCCGCCGCCGGCGTCCGCACGGACTGATAGATGACGCGGGCTCGTCCGCGCACCGCGCGTGGGAGCGCATCGAGCCCCAACGGCTGGAGGAGAACGAGACGCGAGGCGCGTTCGAGGGTGCGGCGGATGCCGGGGTCGGTCACGAGGTCGCCGTACAAGTCCGTGCCGGTCAACGCGATGATCAAGGCGCCCTCGGGATGGCGGTTCCGGAACCGCTCGATCGACGGCCGGCTCCGCCGGGCATGGAGCGCGATGAGCACGTCGCACTCGTGCTCACCGTACTCGCGCTCGACCCGGACCCGGTGCCCGAGCGCGCGCAGGATGCGCGCCCAGCGCAGGGCCGTCACGCGATTGCCGGTGTGGGTGCCCGTCGGCGCCGGGGTGACCAGGGAGATCCGCACGGCATCAAGCTTGGACCGGGCAGGTGCGGAAGCCGGCCCAGACATCCCGGCGCTCCGGCGTGAAGTAGTTGCGCCAGGTGTTCCAGATGAGTCGCGACCGGGTGGCCCAGGAGCCGCCGCGCAAGACTTTGCGCTGCCCGAACCACGGCTCGGAATACTCCCGGTACGGGTCGGGGATGAATCCCGGATACGGGAGAAACGTGCTGCTCGTCCATTCCCAGACGTTGCCGATCAGCTGGCGGCACCCCGCGGGACTATCGCCCTGCGAGAACGCGCCCACGTCCACGCACCCCATGCCGCGCCAGTCGAGGTTGGCGTGCGCCGGGGTGGGCGCGCTGTCGCCCCAGGGGAAGCGCCGCTTGCGCCCGGTGAGCTCCAGGCGCTCGGGGTCGACCTCCGCGGCGGCCGCGAGTTCCCACTCCGCTTCCGTCGGCAACCGGCGTCCCGCCCACCGGCAGTACGCATCCGCCTCGTACCAGTTGACGTGCACGACCGGGCGGTCCGGCTCGAGGGGGACCCACCGGTCGAAGTTGCGCCGGCTCCAGGCGCGACCGGCGCGCCGCCAGTACACCGGCTGCTGCGCCTCGGCACGCTCGCGCCAGCGCCATCCGTCGTCGCTCCACCATTCGCGCCGCCGGTATCCGTCGTTCTCGACGAACGCGGCGAACTCGGCCTGCGTCACGGGCGCCCGCGCGATCGCAAACGGGCGAACCTCCACCGGGTGGGCCCATTTCTCGTTGTCGAATGCGAAGGGCCCGTTGGGAGCCGCGCCGAGCATCAGCGCGCCTCCGGGCAGGGGCGCGTCGCCGGGCAGCGGCCCCCCGCCGGTGCGGGGGATCGCGCTCGGGGCGTCGGAAAAACGCGGCGCGGGGTACGCGAGCGTCTGTCGCGTGTACGTAAACGCCTCCGTGTGCATGTCTTCGTGGAAGACGGAGTAGAGCACATGGTACACGAGCTGCTCGTGCGGTTCGGCGCGGAGCTTGTCGAGGACGCGATCCCGGACGGCGTAGGCGTACGCGAGCGTCGCCTCCCGCGCCGGAAGCGGGAGGTCCCAGCGCGCGTCATGCGGGATCGCCGAGGAGTCGTAGAGCGCATCCCCGTCGCCGCGGATCGGCGGCTCGCCGCACACGTGCCGGAGCACCCATTTTTCCTGAAACCACGCCATGTGTCCGATTTCCCACAGCAAGGGATTCACGATGGGCAGGCGCGGCCCCATGAGCTGGGCGTCCGTGAGGTCGGCCGCCAGTTCCACGGTCCGGCGCCGCGCGTCCGTGACCCACTCCGCAAGGTCGCTCGGCGCCACGTCGAGCCACTGCCTGAGCATCCCGGCACCTCCCCGCGCACCGCGCCGTCGACGGGATGCTCCGCCGGCGGCCGGCAGTGAAGTCAGAGCCTGAGCACCAGGGCGGCGAGCCCGGTCAGGACGCCCAGCACCGCCACGGAGCCGGCGACGAACGCCAGCGCCCGAGCGGGCACGGCGCGTCCGACCATGACGAGCGACGGCAGGCTCACCGGCGGCAGGGTCACCAAGAGCGCCCCGGCGCCTCCCGCGCCGAGACCGAACGCCAGGAGCGTCTGCACGATCGGAACCTCTCCGGCGGTGGGCACCACGAACAGGGTCCCCGCCAGTGCAAGGCCCACGATCAACCACAGGCTGTGTCCGATCGCCGGGGTCATCGCGGGAAAGAGCCAGGCGCGCACGGCCCCGAGCACGACCACGATCACAAAGTACTCCGGGACCAGCCCGACCGCGAGTTGCCCGAACGCGCTCGCCCACCGGACGAGGAGCGGACGGCGATCGGACGCGGCGTCGGGGACGGCTGGCGCCGGCGCCGCGGGCCGGGCCGCGCGCCCCGCCACGAACCGCTCAGCCAGATACGCAACGCCGAGGACGAGGAGGATGCTGGTGGCGGCGCGCAACGCCGCCCATCGCCAGCCGAGGACGAAGCCCAGGAAGATCAAGGTCGCGGGATTGAGCATGGGGTTGCCGAGCCAGTACGCGAGAACGGCGCCGGTGGACGCCCGGCTCTTCGCCAGCCCCACCGCCGGTGGGGCCGCACAGCATGTTCACATCATGGACGGAATCGATACGGCTCCCGCAAGGGCGGTGGTTGTGAAGCCGGCGCGCCCGAGGAACCGGGTCAGCCAGGCCCGAGGCAGCAGCGCTTGGATGCCCGATCCCACCAGGAGGCCCACGACCAGGGCCTGCCACACGGCGCCGGCGTACGCCACCGTGTACGACCAAGCCGCCGTCCATCCCACGGCGGGCGGCACCGCGGCCTTGCCGCTCACGATCGAGGGTCCGAGACTATGGGTCGCGGCGGCGGTGAGGGCCCGATGGAAATACGGCATCCACTTGGCGTAGTAGAGGCCGACGATCGTGGTAAGAAAAAAGAGGAGCACGCCCCAGAGATACGGTGATTCCGATGGCGAGGCATGCTCCCGGCGTGCAGTGAGTTCGTCCACGCGGCGTCCCCACGGGCTCACATGGCAATCAGTATATGTTTATCCTCCGTCGGCCCCGCATAAGCCTGCCTTCGATCAAAATTTCGCCGCCCGCCTACTTGCTGTTGCCGTCGTCGTGAATGTTGCGCTGATCGTTCGGCTGCGGCGCCGGTGGCTGGCAGCCGCCGCGATTGGGGTCCTGGCAGTCGTTGTACTGCGGGCCGACGTACCGCCGGTTGTCGTACTGCGGCGCGCCGTACCGGCGGTCATCCTGGTAGCTCGGCGCGTTCCGCGGGCCGCGATACGGTTGATCGGGGGTACCGCGATAGCCGCCGCCGTTCTGGCACCCGTTCCCGGCATTCCAGCCATTCCAGCCGCCGGGCTGCTGGCACGATCCGTTCCCGTACGGGGCGCCGTACCCGTAGGGGGCTTGCCCGTAGCCTCCGCCCGAATCGGCGTACGCCGGCACGCCGCTCAGCATCAACGAGGCGGCGCACACGAGCACCAGCTTGGAACCCGGTCCGCGGAACATCGAACGCAGTGTCACGGTGATCACCTCCGTAGCGGTTGGGCCGGCCGCCCAGGTCCGGGCGGCCGGCTCCGTTCGTGTCCCAGGGTATCTTACCCCGTTGAAGAAATGGCCCAGAGCGCGTGAATGTCTTGTGAATCCCCGGCGAACCCCAGGCGCGCCGCCGCGGTATTACGTAACGGGGCGGTCTCCACGTCAAGGAGGTGTACAGCCCGCTGGATGCTCCGATGGCGCCCGGGGTCGCCGGCTACAGCCAGGTCCAGGCTCTCCTCACTATAAGAACGCCCAAGTGGACGCGCTGATCAAAGACGGCCTCTCGACCGCCGAGCCGGCGAAGCGGGACAGAGACTACGCCGAGGCGAGCCGGCTGATCTGGGCGGACCGACCCGTGATCTGACCGGGTGCGGCCGCGGTGCGGGAATCGACGCGCGCGGCTCGATGTTGTACCCGGCGGGGAGAGTAGGGAGGGTGCCTCGTGGTTCACCTTGTCGTCGCCGCGGAGCGCGCGTTGCTGATCGCCCGGTTTGCATCGCGGTGGTCTGTCGAGACGTCGCTCGAGGGCCGCGAACCCGACTGCGTCGCCGTCGACCCGCGTGATCCGTCCCGAGTCTACTGCGGGACCAGGCGGTATGGATTGTGGCGAAGCCGCGATGGCGGCCGGCGCTGGGAGCCGGCCGGCCGCGGGGTTGCACACGAGCGGGTCACCGCCGTGGCCGTGAGCCGCGTCGAGGGCGCGGAGCGCCTGGGGGTCGTGTACGCCGGCACGGAGCCGAGCGCCGTGTTTCGATCCGACGACGGCGGGGACACGTGGCGCGAACTGCCCGGCATGCGGACACTGCCGTCCTCGCGGACGTGGAGCTTTCCGCCGAGGCCGTCCACGCACCACGTCCGGTGGATCGAGCCGGATCCGTCGCGCCTCGGCCGGGTCTACGTGGCGATCGAGGCCGGCGCGCTGGTGCGCACCCCGGACGGCGGGCGGACGTGGGTGGACCGCGTGCCGCGGGGGCCATACGACACCCACACCGCCGCGACACACCCGCTCGCACCGGACCGCGTGTACTCCGCCGCCGGCGATGGATACTTTGAAAGCCTCGACGGCGGTGAGGGTTGGGCCCGCCAGCTGGACGGCCTGCGCCACCAGTATCTCGTGAGCGTTGCGGTCGATCCGAGCGACCCGGACGCCGTCGTCGTTTCCGCGGCGGCGGGGCCGCACGTGGCCTACCGTCCGCGCACCGCCCAGGCGTACGTCTACCGCAAATCGAGCCGGCACGGATGGCAGCGGGTGGACGGCGGGTTCCCGGATGCGTCCGGTACGGCGGCGAGCCGCCTGACGGCGCACCGGGACGAACCGGGCGTCATCTATGCCGTGAATAACCGGGGCGCCTACCGTTCAGCGGACGCCGGCCAATCCTGGGCGGCGCTCGATATCCCCTGGCCGCCCGCCGCGCTCGACGACGGGGTCTCGGCGGCGGCCTGCCTTCCCGGATAGACCGGCCGCGGTATCGAGCGAGCGGGCCGCGACCGTCGAGGCCGGCCGGCGCCCGGCGGGGCAGGGGCTATCTCGCGGGGATTCCTTGCAGCGCCCGCAGGTACATGATCTGGCCCGCGTGGTAGATGTCGTGGGTCGTTGTCCGGACGATCCGCATCGCCAGCGGCTGCGTCACGCCCCCCTTGTACCACGTGATCCGCCTGGAGAGCGCCGCGTCGTCGAGTGATTGGACCCGGGTCAGGAACTCGGTCGAGATATCCAGCAAAGTCCGGCGATCACGCTCCCAATCGGCATCGCTCCCCGAGATCTCGTGCCAGTCGGCGGCTCCGAGCGCGTGGCCGTCGGGTGGATCCCCATCCCACGCCTGGAGCACCCCGCGCTTCCAGAGGATCAGATGACGCACGATTTGCCAGATCGAGTGACGCGCCGGTGCGGGTTTCCACGCGGCTTCCGCGGCGGTCAGCCCGCGGAGCGCCCCGTTGAGCGGAGGCTGCCACTGCACCGTCTCGTCGTACAGCGTGGTATGCACGTGATCGGCTACGAGTTGCCCGAGCGTCACCCGGCTCTCCCGCTCCATGCCACCCTCTCCCCTCCGCGGTGTCGTTGGCACGAGCTACGCGTACGCCCGGCGGCGTCCCTGCCGCGCGCCATTGTCCGGGGCAAGACCGCGGCAGCGTACGATATACCCTCGTCGAGCCGCCGCGTAACGCGTGCGGGCCGCCCGCGTCAAGCCGCACGGCCGTGTGCCCGCGCGACGCCGCCTCGACGTCGCGGCGTCCGTCCGCCGGTCGCGCGCAACGGTGCCGTGCGACGCCGGCGAGTCCGCGGGGACCGCGCGATGTTACGCCGGCGCATCCGCGGGAAATATTGCTTGGGTGCAGGGCGAACACGGCGGAGCGAAGGGAGGTGAAGCCATGTTCTTTCCCTGGCTTGCGCTCGGGGTGTTCCTTGGGCTCACGGCCATCGCAGTCGCAGTTTCACACAGCAATCGATAGGGCGGCAATCGAGACGACCGGCCGAGGAAACTCCTGACAACGGGATGATCGTGCTCGCCGTCCCGTGCTCCCGTGGCGGCGGGCGAGAAAGCGGGGGCGGATTCCGACGGGTCCGCCCCTTGAACATAGGGGGCGACCGATCCGCGACCGCGGCCGTCGCCGGCCTGGGCACGCGGAATGGGCCGCCTCGTGGTTTAGCCGCGGGGATGAACCGGGGATAAGCGAGGTGGCGACGCGGGGCAATGGATCGTCCTGTGAGGAACGCTCGGAGGCAGAAGGTGGTGCGCATGAGAGGATCGCCCGGACGGGGGCTGGCATTCGTTGCGACCGTCGGCCTGCTGGGGGTACTCGCGGCCGCGGGTGTGCCCGTCGCGGTTGGGCAGTCCACGGCCGCGCCCGCGGTGAAACCTGTTGAGCCGCCCAATTCGGCCTCCACGGTCGTCAGGGGCATCAACGACCAGGGTCGCATGGTCGGCTTCTACCTCGACAAGGCGAAGCGGCCCCACGGCTACCTCTTCGCCGACGGCCAATTCACCCCGATCGAGGTGCCGGGTGCCGGCGCGACGGTGGCCGGCGGCATCAACAACGCCGGCGACATCGTCGGCTACTATCGCGACGCCCGGAACGTACCCCATGGATACCGGCTGTCCGGCGGACGGTTTACGACGATCGACGTGCCGGGCGCCGCGGCCACCTACGCCGATGATATCAACGCCGGCGGGCAGGTCGTCGGGACCTACGACGACCACGCCGGCCATTCGCATGGCTTCATCCTGGCGGCGGGCCAGCTCAGCACCTTTGACGCCCCCGGCGCGACGACCACCCTGGCGTACGGCATCAACCAAGCGGGCCAGGTCGTCGGGTACTACGAAGCGGGGCGCATCGCCCACGGGTTCTTTTACGCCGGCGGGCGCTTCACGACGATCGACATTCCGAACGCGGTCCGGACCTGGGCGTGGGGGATCAACGGCACGGAGCAGATTGTCGGCTACTACCAGGACAACGCGCAGGCGATTCATGGGTTTGTGCGGGAGGTCTCCGGGCACGTGACGACCATCGACGTCCCGGGCGCGACCGTGACCAACGTGTTCGGCATCAACGATACCGGATCCATCGTCGGCGCCGACATTCACAAGGGCGTGTACTACGGCTGGTCGATGCTGCTCCATGGAATGCGTGGCCAGCGGATCCTCGGGGTCGCGCCGCGCGGGGGGACCGGTCCGGGAGACTAGCCCTCCGGCCGCGCTGTCGGTCGTGTTCCTCCGGCGCGCCGGCACGCTCCGTTCCGGCGAGGCGGCGGCTTGCGCGCCGCCCGCCTTGTGTTGGAGAATCGGGGTGCAGGATCCGGAGGTTCGTTGATGAGGACGCTGGCCATCGTCGTCGGCGGCGGGCCGTCGCCCGGCATCAACGCGGTGATCGCCGCGGCCACCATCGAGGCGCGCAACCACGGCGTGACCGTGCTCGGCGTGCAGAGCGGCTTTCGCGCGCTCGTCGCCGGGGACACGGGCCGCGCGCGTTCTCTCGACATCCACGATGTGTCGCGGATCCACTTCGAGGGTGGTTCGATCCTCGGGACGTCGAGGGTGAATCCGGCAAAGACGCCGGACGATCTCCAACGCGTCGCCGAATCTCTCCACCGCCTCGAGGTATCGTACCTGCTCACGATCGGCGGCGACGACACGGCGTTTGGCGCCGCGCAGGTGGCGGCCGCGATGCGGGGCCGGCTGGCGACCGTCCACGTCCCGAAGACCATCGACAACGACCTCCCGCTTCCGCCCGGCATTCCCACGTTCGGCTTCACGACCGCCGTGAACGTCGGGAAAAACCTGGTGCACAATCTCATGCAGGACGCGGCCACGGGGGACCGGTGGTTCTTCGTGACCGTGATGGGCCGTCACGCCGGCCACCTCGCGTTGGGCGTGGCGGGCGCCGCGGGCGCCACTCTCGCCGTGATCCCCGAGGAATTCCGGGTGGAGGAGTTTCCCGGGTCGCACCTGCCGCTGCAGCACGTGGCCGACATCCTCGAAGGCGCGATCATCAAGCGGCTCGCGGACGGCCGCGAGCACGGGGTCGCGCTGGTGGCCGAAGGCCTGCTGGAGAGCCTGGATCCCGCCACGCTCGGCCCGGTGGAACGGGACAGCTACGGCAACGTGCGCCTGGCGGAACTCGGGCTTGGGCGCCTCCTGATGGAACGCGTCACGGCCAGCCTGACCGCGCGCGGGGTGCGCGTGCCGATCCAGCCGCTGGACCTTGGTTACGAGCTGCGATGCGCGCCGCCCGACGGCTTCGACATCCAGTACTGCCGCGGTCTCGGGTACGCCGCGATTCGATTCCTCCTCCAGGGGGGAAGCGGGGCAATGGTCACCGTGCAGGGGGACCGGCTCGTGCCCGTTCCATTTGCCGAGATCATCGACCCGGCGACCGGCCGCGTGCGCGTGCGCCGGGTCGATGTCCAGTCGGAGATGTACGCGGTATACTTGTCGTACATGATTCGCCTCCGGCCCGACGACGTCACCGCCCCGGAGCGGATCCGCAAGCTCGCGGCGGCCGGGCGGCTCACGGAAGACGAGTTCGTGCGCCGCTTTCGACCGGTCGCCGCGACAGTGCCTCAGGTGTCTGCGTCCGACAATGCCGGCGACCGCGATCCGGCCGTGCGGCCGTCGCGGAATACGACGGGAGGCGGGGGCTGAGCCATGAGCTTCGACGGTATCAACGCCATGTCCGAGACGGTACGCGCGCTCACGGCGCACGGCAAGGGGATTTTGGCCGCGGACGAGAGCCATGGCACCATTGGCCGCCGGTTTACCGCGATCGGCGTCGAGAACACGCCGGAGAACCGCCGGCGGTACCGGCAGCTGCTCTTTACCACGCCGGGCATCGCCGATGCGCTGGGCGGCGTGATCCTGTTCGACGAGACGATCCGCCAGCAGGCCGATGACGGGACGCCGTTTCCGAAGCTCCTCACCGCCTTAGGCATCGTGCCCGGCATCAAGGTGGACGCCGGGGCCAAGCCGCTCGCCGGCGCGCCCGGGGAAACCGTCACGGAAGGGCTCGACGGCCTGCGTGAGCGCCTCGCGGAGTATCGCGGCCTGGGGGCGCGGTTCGCGAAGTGGCGGGCCGTCATCGAGATCGGCGAAGGGCGGCCGAGCCGGTACTGCCTCGAGGTCAACGCGCACGCGCTGGCGCGATACGCCGCGCTCTGCCAGGAAGCCGGCATCGTGCCGATCGTGGAGCCCGAAGTGCTGATGGACGGCAGCCACACGATCGAACAGTGCTTCGAGGCCACGGAGGCGACGCTCGACCACGTCTTCCGCGCGCTGCGGGATCACCGCATCGTGCTGGAAGCGATGCTGCTCAAGCCCAACATGGTCGTGTCGGGGGCGAAGTGCCCGCGGCAGGCGGGCGTGGACGAGGTGGCGGAGGCGACGGTGCGGTGCCTGCGGCGGACCGTACCGGCCGCGCTGCCCGGGGTGATGTTCTTGTCGGGCGGTCAATCACCGGAGCGCGCGACGCAACATCTGAACGCGATGAACGCGCTGCCGGGGCCGCGCCCCTGGGTGCTAAGCTTTTCGTTCGCGCGCGCGCTCCAGGCGCCGGCGATGGACACGTGGCGCGGCTCCACGGCCGCGGTCCAGGCAGCCCAGCAGGCGTTCCTGCGCCGGTCGAGGCTGGTCGCGGCCGCGCGCGAGGGCCGGTACACGCCGGCGATGGAGCAGGCAGGCGCAGCCACCGGTCCGGCGCGTTCCTAACCGTCGAGGCGTACGTGTCCCGGGCGGGCGTCGCGCATCCCTGGCGCCCGCCCGGCGCGTGGATCCGCCGCACGTCCCGCTGCGTGGCCTCCGGCACGTCCGCGTCATAGGTCCCTCATCTCGCGGTCGCCGGCGGCGGCCGCGCGGCCCGCGGGCATTCACGCCATTCACATACCGGCTGCGTCACGTCTTCACACGGCCGCTCTATCCTGACAACGGTGCGTACCACGCGGGCGCATCGGACAGCGATCATACGGGCACGGGCCCGGGAAGGTGGAACATGTCATGGAAGCCGGAGCGATCGATACCAGAACGCCCATGGAGTTGCGCGCACTCATCGCCGGCGTCGGCGCCGGCATCGTGGGGGCCGCCGCCAGCATAGCCGCGCAGGTGCTCATGCGTGCGCCGTACCCGCATTACAACGACACCCTGGGATCGGCCGTTGCGGCCGGCGTCGCGGGCGGCCTACTCTACGCCGTGCTCGTTCGCCTCACCGCTGCGCCGGGCCGCGCGCTATGGGTGTCGGCGCTCGCGATCGCGACGGTCGACACGCTGCTCATCGCCGTGCTGCCGCTGCCGGCCGGTCATGGGGCGCATCTGGGCCCGTTTGACGGGCTGGTCGTGCCGGTCCGCCAGCTGGCCGCCCTCGTGGGCGTGGGGCACTTCGGTGCGCGCCACTTCCCGGCGGCGTTTCTGTTCGCCGATACGGTCATCCATTACATTCCGGCGGCCGCGGTTGCGGTTTTGGTCCCGCGGTGGGCCGGGGCGCGTCGGGGGTAACGCCCTCCCCCGGCGCGTCACGCGATCGAAACGGGTGCGCCGCGCCGGACCGACGCGTGGAGCGCGCCGAGCACCCGCAGGTTTCCAACGGCGTCTTCGGGCGGAAGCGCGAGCGGCCGGCCCGCCAGCGCGTCGCCGAAATGCTCCACCATGCGCTGATACTGGTCCGTGCCGGAAAATCGGACGATGCGCGAGTCCGCCGCGCGCGTGACGCGGAGTTCGGTGTCGGCGGTGCCGGGCAGGAACGCGTCTGGGGCGGGGACGCGAAGCGTTCCCTCCGTCCCCACGATTTCGTACTCCTGGCGGCGCGGCAGCGTTAGCGCGCAGTCCAGCACCGCGAGACGGCGATCGTCGAAGCGGAGCAGGCCGCCCGTGACTTCGTCCACGCCGGTCGGCCCCGTGCACGCGAACGCCAAGGCTTCGCGGGGTTCGCCGAGCACGGCACGGCACAAATTCACGGCGTAGCAGCCGACGTCGAAGAGCGCGCCCCCGCCGAGGGCTGGGTCGAACCGGATGTTGCCCCGAGGCGTGCGCACGGCGAACGTAAACTCGGCGCGGACCAACCGGACCTCGCCGATCTCCCCGGACGCCGCGATCTGGAGGGCGCGCTCCGTCCGGGGATGGAAGCGGTACATAAACGCTTCCATCAGCGTGACGCCCTGTCGCCGGCACCCGCTGATCATCGCTTCGCAGTCCTCGGCGGACAGGGCGAGGGGCTTTTCGCAGAGCACGTGCTTGCCCGCCGCCGCCGATCGCAGGGTCCACTCGCGGTGCAAGGCGTTGGGCAGCGGAATGTAGACGGCCTGCACCTCCGGATCGTCCAGCAGTGCCTCGTACGACCCGTACGCTTTGGGGATGCCCAGGCGCCGGGCCGCCTCCTGCGCGCGGGGAAGAGCACGGCTCGCGATGGCGACGAGCCGCGCGTTTCGAGCCTGCCGGAGCGCGGGGATCACCGCGATCTCCGCGATCCGCGCAGCCCCCATTACACCCCACCCCACGGTGTCCACCGACGGCCTCCTCTCGGGACACCTCGCGTTCTCGGCCGATAGGCCCCTCGGGCCCTGCGCGCCGGCGCGGTCCGTACCCCAACGCCGGGTCAGTGCAGGGAGAATGCGCCGCGGATGCCGGCGAGGATTCCCTCCACGGCGAGGGATGCCAGGACGAGGCCCATCACGCGGGTCAGCACGGTGGCGCCCGTGGTGCCCAGCACGCGGTGCACCGATTCCGCCGCGCGCAGCGTCGCATAGGTAAAGATCAGGACCAGGAACAGGATGACCGTGGTGACGGCCTGCTGCGCGATGCTGAATCGTTCATTGTCGGTCAGCAGCATCGAGGCCATGATGGCGCCGGGGCCGGCGATATAGGGGATCGCCAGCGGGAACACCGAGATATCGCGATGGTGCCGCACGACCTGCGCCCCGTCAGGGCCTTCCGGCTCGACCGCGGGCTCCTCCTCGAGGATCATCCGCATCGCAATCACCAGCAGGACCAGCCCGCCGGCGATTCTAAAGGACGCCAAGCTGACGCCCATCGCGTTCAGGACGATCTGGCCGACCACAATAAAGGCGACCAAGATGACCGCGGCGATCGCGACCCCGCGTCGCGCGATGCTCAGGCGGCTGGACGCCGGCTCGTGCCGGGTCAGCGCGATGTACAGCGGTACCAGCCCCAGGGGATTGACGACCACGAAGAACGTGACCGCGTCGGTGATGAGGCGGTCAGGGCAAAACGGCGCGCACATTGTTGGGTATCGGTCGAAGCCTCACGTAGACATCCCCCGGGGGGCGGGGTTTCGTTCCTCCCGCGGGCGGTTCCTCCAGCCGCCTGTCCCGCCGGCACGGCGGGCGGAACATCTGCGCCTCGCCGGCGCGCCGCGTGCGCACGCGGCCGGCGTGGGGGGCTCACGAGGCGGGCGCGGCGCCCGGCGGGCCGACGGTCTCGAGGCGTCGTACCATCCCGACTTGGTCGTGCTGCGGCCGGGCCCCTCACGATCGAGGAGTGGGCCGTCCGGCCTCATCCGTCATGCATGGTCGCACGCCGCCGTGGGCGAAGTACCGGCGAGACCCCGGCGATCCGGGGAAGCACGAGCCTGGATGAGGTGTGTGACATGATCGAGCCTATGACCGGCGCGTTCCTGCCCGTGGCCGGCGTCGCGCAGGGGCGGCCGGAGTTCCTGGCCACGCGGCACGTGGTCAGTTCCAGCCACTATCTGGCGACCATGGCCGGGCTGCGGATGTTCGCGCTCGGCGGCAACGCCGCCGACGCGGGCGTGGCCGCGGGGATCGCCCTCAACGTCCTCGAACGGCACCTGACGGATTTTGGCGGCGTGGCGCCGATCATGTTCTTTCGGCCCGGGATGGCGCGGCCTGAGACGATCGCCGGCGTCGGCCGCTGGCCGCGCCGGCTCACGCTGGACCGGTATCTCGAGCGCTACGGCGGCGACATGCCGATCGGCGCGCCGCGCTACGTGACGCCCGCGGCGCCCGACGCGTGGCTGACCGCGCTGGCCCGGTATGGCCGCCTCGCATTGCGTGACGTGCTGCAGCCGGCGTGTGAGCTGTGCGAGGGGTTCCCGGTCTACGACCGCCTCGCCCGGACGATCGGCGCGCTGGCCTCCCGGCTCCGGGAATGGCCCGCAAGCGCCCGGGTCTTTCTCCCGAACGGCCGGCCGCCGCGGGTCGGCGAGGTGCTCGTGCAGCGCGATCTCGGCAGCCTGTTCCGGCGGCTGATCGACGTCGAGCACGCCGCGGCGCATCGCGGCCGGGAGGCCGCAATCACGGCGGCCCGGGACGAGATCTATCACGGCGAGATCGCCCGGGCCATCGCTGCGCACGCCGCACAGACCGGCAGCGAGTTGGACGCGGACGACCTGGCCGCCTCCCGCGTCGCGGTCGAGCCGTCAATCTCGTCGCGGTACCGCGGCGTGGAGGTGCACGCCTGCGGCCCGTGGTCGCAGGGGCCCCTGCTGCCGATGATCCTGAACCTGCTGGAGGGCGCGCCGCTCCGTGAGTGGGAACGGGGCGGTGCCGTCCACCTGCACTATCTCATCGAGGCGATCAAGGTCGCCTGCGCCGACCGGGAAGCGTTCATCGGGGATCCGGCGCAGGTCGATGTGCCGATCGCAGGCCTGCTCAGTCCGGAATACGCGGAGGAGCGGCGGCGCCTCATCGATCCGGCGCGCGCGTGGCCGAGCCTTCCGGCCCCGGGCAACCCGTGGCGCCACGAGGGCCGGTCGGGGCCCGCGGGCTACATCCCGGTGCCCGCGGCCGGCGCTTCGCATCCCGACACGTCCTTCGTGTGCGCGATGGAGGCCGATGGGACCGCGTTTTGCGCGACGCCGTCCGACCCGGGCCTGAGCGCGCCGCTCGTTCCCGGTCTCGGCATCATCATCTCCACGCGCGGCGCGCAGTTGTGGACCATGCCGGGACATCCCTCGGCGATCGCGCCCGGGAAGCGGCCGCGTCTGACCCCGAACCCGGCGATGCTCGTGCGGGCGGGGCAGGTGCTCATGCCGTTTGGCTGCCCGGGCGGGGACGCCCAGGTTCAGGCGATGGTGCAGGTGGCGTGCAACGTGTTGGACTTCGAGATGAACGTCCAGGCGGCCATCGAAGCCCCCCGCGTCGTCTCGGCCAGCTTCCCCTCGTCCTTTTATCCTCACGCGTACGAACCCGGGGTGGTGCGAGTGGAAGGCCGGATTCCGCCGGAGGTCCGGGCGCAGCTCGGCGCGCTCGGTCATACCGTCGACGTGCTGCCCGATGTCGCCCCGTCCGTGGCCGCCGTCTGCGCGATCCGGCGCCGGGAGACGGGGGTGCTCGAAGGCGGCGCCGATCCCCGGCGGGCGAGTTACGCCGCCGGTTGGTAACGGGACTCGTTGCGGCCTAATTCGCCCGAGTCGCGGCCGCCGCGCGGCGCACCGCCACCAGCGCGAGAAACTCGAAAATCAACGTCGCCCCGAGCAGCGCCGTGATGGCCGAAGGATCGTGCGCGGGCAGCACCTCAACGACGTCGAATCCCACGAAATCGATCCCGGTGAGGCGTTGCACGACCTGCAGGCCGTAGGCGCTCGTGGGCCCGCCGACCTCCGGGGTGCCGGTGCCCGGCGCGCACGACGGATCGAAGAAATCGATGTCGAAGCTGAGAAATACCCGCCGGCCGGCCGTGCGGGCCCGAATGACGTCCGCGACCTCGACCGGGGACATCGAGGAGAGCTCCTGCGCGAGCAGCACCTGAAACCCGAGCTCCCGTGTGTCGTCGAGGTCGCCGGGCGCGTACTCGCTGCCACGCAGCCCGACTTGAATCGAGTACGCCGGATCGAGTAAGCCCTCTTCGCACGCGCGCCGGAATCCCGTCCCGTGCGTGTATCGCACGCCCCAGTAGTTGTCCCACGTGTCGGAGTGGGAGTCGAACTGCACGAGCGCGACCGGTCCGCCGGCCTTGGCCACGGCCCGCAGTTCCCCGAGCGTCACGGAGTGGTCGCCGCCCAGGCCCACCGGCACCACGCCCGCCGAGACGAACTCCGCCCACCGCTGCTCGAGGTTCGCGTACGTGCGGGCGATCTCGCCGGGCACGGCCAGCACGTCCCCGGCATCGACGACGCGCAGCCGTTCCAGGGCGTTGATCCGGTGAAACTGGTTCGACGGGCGCAACAGCACGGAGATGTCGCGGATCGCCGACGGCCCAAAGCGCGCGCCCGGGCGAAAGCTGGCCGCGGTGTCAAACGGAATGCCGGCGATCACGATATCGGGACGCGGCGTCCCAATGCCGGGGGCGTAGGGAAGGCGCATGAACGTGCGGATTCCTGAAAAGCGCGGTATCTGCGTCGCGCTCGGGAGCGTCGCGTCGTCCATACGCCTCACCTCGGCTGTGATCTACCGCACATCGGCCGGATGCCCGGCGAGCCAGCCCCGGACCCGTTCCGCGTCCATGTTCGACGGAAACACCGGATAGAAGACGTGCTCGACGCGGCCGTCCCGGAGCACGAGCGTGAGCCGTTTGATCAGCTCGGCGGGCTGGCCGCCGAAGCTCCAGGCGAACTCAAACGTTGGAAGCCTGAGCGCCCGCGCGAATCTCAACGCGTGATCGCTCAACAGTGCAAACGGCAGATGCAGGCGCGCGGCCGCCTCGCGCTGGTAGTCGGTCGTCTGCGTGCTCAGTCCGAATACGCGCGCGTTGAGCGCCTCGAACTCCGCGTAGTGGTCGCGGTAGGCGCAGGACTGCGGGGTGCAACCGCGCGCGCCCGGGATCTGATCCCATCCTTCCGGCACGGCCTGGTCCGGCCGCCCGGTACGCGGGTAGCAATACACCACGGTCCGGCCCTTCAACGCGGAGAGGTCCACCGTCCCGCCGCCTGTCGACGGCAGGGCGATCGAGGGTACGTGCATGCCGGGTAGATGCGCCGCCGCGCCGTCGTCCACAGGGACCGGAAGATTCGGCGGCAACTCCAGGGGATTGTGCACAGACATGCGGCGCCTCCCTCCACCCCGATCGGCCGGTGCATCACGACGGCCGCCCGGCTCGGGCGGCTTCGACGGTAACGTTCCTGCCGCCCGACCCCCACCCCTTTTTGCCGGAGGAGCCGGACGCCGCGCACGTGCGGCTGCTTCGAGACGGTGTAAGGACCGCGGCGCGGGAGCGGCGAAAACACCCGCGTGGCTGATCCGCTTCTCTCGATCCTCGGCGTCCGCAAGCTCTTTGGAGGCGTCGCCGCCGTGTGCGACGTCGCGATGACGGTGGCCGCGGGCGAGATTCGAGGATTGATCGGGCCGAACGGATCCGGGAAGACCACGCTGTTGAATCTGATCGGAGGCCAGGAGCGGCCGGACGGCGGCGAGATCCGCCTCGACGGGCGACGCATCTCGGGACTGCCCGCGGACCGCATTGCGGCGTTGGGCGTGGCCCGGACGTTTCAAGTGCCGCGGGTGTTCAGGTCCATGACGGTGCTCGACAACGTGCTCGTGCCGGCCTGCGCCGACCACCGAAGAACGGCCTGGGCGCAGGCGCGCGGCCGCGCGGAGACGTTGCTGCGCCTCACGCGGCTCGATGCGATGGGCCGCATGGAGGCGCGCGCCCTCTCGGGCGGCCAGGCGATGCTGCTCCAGATGGCCCGCTGCCTCGCGGCCGAACCGCTCGTGCTGTGCCTGTTGGACGAGCCGTTCGCCGGGGTGCACCCGGCGATCAAAGCGCGCATGATCGAGACCATCGTGCAGATCAACCGCGAGCGAGGAGTGGCGTTCCTGATCGTGAGCCACGAGATGAGCGTGCTCGGACAGCTGGCGCCGCGGGTATCGGTGATGCACAACGGCGCCTGGATTGCCGAGGGCCCGCTGGCCGACGTCGCGGGGAACCCCCGGGTCGTAGAGGCGTATCTCGGCCGCGGGGGCTCGGGGCCGCTCTCGCCGGCGGCGCCGGGCGGTGTGTAGCTCCATGCTGTGGGTCGACGGGGTCGTCGCCGGGTACCACGAGGGCATCGACGTCCTTCGCGGGGTCACCCTCCGCGTCGAGGCCCGCCGCGTCACGGCGGTCATCGGGCCCAACGGCGCCGGCAAGTCCACGCTGCTCCGCGTGGTGTTTGGCCTCCTGGCCCCCCGCCGGGGGCGGGTGGTGTTCGACGGACACGACATCCAGGAGCTACCGCCCGACACGCGAAAGCGGCGCGGGATCGGCTACGTGCCGCAGGGGACGAGCACGTTTCCGCAGATGACCGTGGAGGAGACGCTGCGCGTCGGCGGCTGGACGATCCGACACGACCGCGCCCGCCTCCGCGACCGCATCGCCCACGTCTACGACCTGTTCCCTGTGCTCGCGCAACTGCGCCGCGTCCGCGCCGGCGTGCTGAGCGGGGGCCAGCTGCGCATGCTCGCCATCGCCAAGGAACTCGTGGTGATGCCGTCGCTGCTGCTGGTGGACGAGCCGACGGCCGGCCTGGCGCCGCGGATCGCGGACGACGTGTACCGCCTGCTCGAGCGCGCGCGGGAGCTCGGCATCGCGGTGATGCTCGTCGACCAGAACATCGCGGAAGCGGTCGCGCTGGCGGATCATGTCTGCGTGATGGCCCTGGGCCGGGTCCAGCGCGCCGGGCCACGCGAGAGCGTCGCCGCCGATCTCCGGATCCTCGTGCAGGAGGCGTTGATCGGCACCGGCGGGTGATCGCACGGCACACGCGGGAGGTGGACAGATGCGGAAATGGATCGTCGCCGCGGCGGTCGCGGTGATCGCGACGGGGGCAGCGGGAGCCGGGTCCGGCTGGGGTGCGGCGCCGCCGGTGGTGCTCGGCGTGCTCACCCCTCTGTCTCCGCCCGGAGATCCAGCGGCCGGGCAGCTCATCGTACAGGGCGCCCAGCTCGGCGAAGCCTACATCAACGGCGTCATGGGCGGGGTGTTCGGGCCGAAGACGTCCTGCCCGCAGCCGGCGACGCCGGTTCGCATCGCCGTGGAAGATGACAGCGGCACTCCCGAGAAGTCCGTCGCGGGCTTTCGCCGTCTCGTGACCGAGGAGCACGCCGTCGGCGTCTTCGGCGCGTTCCACAGCTCTGCGATGCTGGCCGCCGCCCCGCTCGCCGATGAACTGGGCGTGCCGTACATCTCGACGCAGGCGTCCGCCGCCGACATCACGGCGAAGCACTTCGCGGCCGTGTTCCGGACGCATCCCGTCGATCCCGACCGCGCCGCGGCCTGGCTCGGCTTCATCCAGGCGCAGAACTGGCACAAGATCGCCCTGCTCGCGGAGAACACGGACTACGGGATCGGGCTCGCCGAGGCGACGAAGTCGCTCATCGCGCAGCGGAAGCTCGCGATGACGCTGGACGCGGTGATCTTCGACCGCACGTCGGCCGACCTGACGCCCCAGCTCTTGAAAATCAAGGCTGAGAAGCCGGACATCGTGCTCAACGTGGGCGTCGGCACGCCGGCCTATCTCATCATCAAGCAGGCGCACGACATCGGGCTCTTTCCCCAGACCCCGATGCTGGCCTCCTATGACTTTCCTGTGCGGCCCGAGGAGTATTGGAAGAACCTCGGCCCGACCGGCGTGTGGCTGGCGTTCATCTCCTACTTCCACCCCCGGATGGCGCTGACCGCGCTCGGTACGTGGGCGTCCGTAGAGTACGCGAAGCGGTTTCACTCCACCGCCGTGTACAGCAACCTGAACTCGTTCGGCGACGCCGTGATCCTCGCGGAGGCGATGAACCAGGCGTGCAGCCGCGACCCGAAACGGATCATCGCGCAGCTCGAGCGCGGCCGGTTCGACACGTGGATCGGGACGGGCGCGACGTTCCCCCGCGCCGCCGGGGTACGCTGGCACCAGTGGTCGCCGCCGCTCGTGATTCTGCAGTACACGCGGCCCGACGAGACGTACGACCAGGCGCCGATTCTGTATCCTCCGGCGATGAAGACGGGAGCGTTCGAGCCCGCTCACTGAGCGGGGGGGCAGGCCGGCGCGCACCGTCGATGGACGCGACGCTCCTCACCCAGTACGCGCTCGCCGGGCTCGTCATCGGCGCGATCTATTGCCTGATGGCGGTCGGGATCACGTTCATCTACAGCGTCATGCGGATGATCAACTGGGCGATGGGCGAGTTCTACATGATCGGCGGATACGTGCAGTACCTGTTGATCGCCGACTGGCTGGGGCCGGACCGCTGGTACCTGGCCCTGCCGCTGGCGATCGCCGGCGTCGGCGCGCTCGGCATGGTCGTGCAGCGGGTGCTGCTCCGGCCGATGTTCGCCGGCGGGATCGAACGGCTCGACGAGTACGCGACGATCGTGACGATCAGTTTGACCGTGCTGTTCCGCAATCTCGCCGTCGTGATCTTCGGGCCCTATCAATTCTCCCCGCGGGACTACGCGCCGCCGGTGCAACTCGGCCCCCTGCCCGTGAATGGCAGCCGCTTCGTCGCATTTCTTGGCGCGGCGGCGTTGCTCGGCCTGTTCGCCTGGGTCGTCCGGCGAACCTGGTTCGGCCTGGCGATCCGGAGCGTGGCGCAGAACCGGGTCGGCGCGCTGTGCGCGGGCATCGACCTGTCGCGGATCGACATGCTCGCGTTCGGGATCGGCGTCGCGCTCGCGGGCGCCGCGGGGGCGCTGCTCGCGCCGGTGTTTCTCGTCTACCCGCAGAGCGGGGCGTTGAGCACGGTCAAGGGCTTCGAGATCATCGTGATCGGCGGGCTCGGCTCGCTCGGGGGGAGCATCGTGGGGGGCCTGCTGCTGGGCCTCGTGGAGAGTCTCGGCTCGGTGCTGATCTCGCCGGCGTTTCGTGACGTGTACGGGTTCGGCCTGCTGGTGCTCATCCTGGCCCTCCGCCCCACGGGGCTCTGGGGTGAACGGGCGCGCGAGGCGTAGGGCGGCGGGCGGGCCGGGACCGGCGCGACGTGGATGATCCGGTAGCTCCCGCGGCGGGCGGAGTCGCGTCGTCCGAGCGCCGGGCCGCGCGGGCCGGCGGCGTTGCGGTGCGGCCGCCGGTGCTCATCGCCTGCGGCCTGGGCGCGGCGGCGCTGCTGCCGCTCCTGCTTGGCACCTATCCGATCCACGTGCTCACCGTTGCCTGCTACTACGTGATCCTGGCGTCCAGCTGGAACCTGATCGCGGGATACACGGGGCTGTTCTCACTGGCGCACCACGCCTTCGCGGGCATCGGCGCGTACGCGTCCGCCCTGCTGGCGGTGCGCGCCGGCGCGCCCGTGCCTGCCGCGATCGTGTGCGGAGGCCTGTGCGCCGGCGCCGCCGGGTACGGGTTGGGTAGCGTCACGCTGCGGATGCGCGCGCTCTACCTCGCGCTCGCCACGTGGGCGTTCGCCGAATCCGCGAGGATCGTCGTGTCGATGGAGTACGGCGTCACGCGGGGCGACCTCGGCCTGGCCGTGCCGTTGCTGCTTCCCACCTCGTCACCGCGGCCGTACTATGAGCTGTTTCTCGTATGCGCCGCAGCCACCGTCGCCGGGCTCGCGCTGCTGCTCCGCTCGCGGATCGGTTACCGGCTTCGGGCGATCCGGGACGACGAGACCGTCGCACGGGCCGCCGGCGTCGACACCGTGCGGTGGAAGCGGTTTGTCTTCGGGATGAGCAGCGGCATCGCCGGCCTCGCGGGAGCGCTCTACGGTCACTATGTCGGCCTCCTCAGCCCCGCGGCGATGCAGTTCGACGAGATGGCGCTGATCATCATCATGGTGATCCTGGGCGGCCAGCGCACCCTCGTCGGGCCGGTGATCGGGGCCGTCGTGGTCGAAGTGGCGTCCGAAGGGCTTCGGGCATACGGTCAGCTGCGGATGGTCGTCTTCGCGCTGCTCGTCCTCGCGATCATGCGCGTCTACCCGCCGGGCCTCGCCGGCCTCGGCCGGGCCCTCTGGACGCGCCTGCGGCACGGCCAGCCCCGCCGGCGATACCACAGGGCATCGGGCCCGGCAACCTGAATAGAACGGTCGTGTCCGGGCCGATCGGCATTCTCATGCTCGATACGGCGTTCCCGAGGATCCGCGGGGACATCGGGAACCCGGCGACGTTTCCGTTCCCCGTGCGCTATCATCGCGTGCCGGGCGCCTCGCCCGAGCGGGTCGTGCGCGAGGGCGATCCTGGGCTCCTGGCCCCGTTCGTCGACGGCGCGCGGGCGCTTGAAGCCTCCGGCGTGCCGGCCGTTACGACGGGATGCGGCTTTCTTGCCATGTTCCAGCGCGAGCTCGCCGCCGCGGTCTCGGTGCCGGTGTTTACCTCAGCCCTGCTCCTGGTGCCGATGATCGCGCGCATGCTGCCGGCCGGCGCCGCGGTCGGCATCATGACCGTGGACGCCGGGGCGCTGGGACCGCGTCATCTGGCGGGCGCCGGCATCGGCGCGGACACGCCCGTGGTCGTCGCGGGGATGGAGCGAGGACGGGCATTCGCGCCGGTCCTGCTCGGCAACAAGCCGGCACTCGACGAAGGCGCTGCCCGCCGGGAGCATATCGAGGTTGCGCGCGACCTCGTGGAGCGGCACGCGGAGGTCGCCGCGATCGTGCTGGAGTGCACCAACATGCCTCCCTACGCCGCCGCGATCAGGCGGGCGACCGGCCGCCCGGTCTTCGATATCACGACCCTCGTCCGCCTGGTCCACGACGCGCTCGCGCCGCGGGCCTACGGACGTGCTGCGGGCCACGGGTGAAGCCCCACCCGGTCCGTACCGGTCTTGAAGCGAGAGTCACCCAGCCGGGCCCGGCGGGCGCCGCGTCGACATCATCGCGCCCCGCGTGCGTGCCCGCCCCGCCGCGCGGGCGCATCGGGATCACCTCGCGGCCTGCACGTTCCACGGGATGATCCACGCCGTCGGGTGGAACCCGGGGAGTCCTTTCCGGCTCAGCAGCAGGCTGCTGAATCCGCCGGGCCGGACAATCGGTGCCTCTTCGTACATCATCGCTTGCAGTTTCGCCCACAGCTGGACGCGCTTGCCCTGGTTCACTTCCGCGTTGAACTGCGCGAAAAGCGCGTTCTTTTCCGGCGTGTCCCACCACCCGGGATACGCCGAGCTGAAGACCGTGATCAGGGACGGATCCGGCACGAAGGCGTGAGAGGTGACGAACATGTCCCACTCCGCCGCCTTCGCACGCCGGTCGAGCAGCGTCGCCCATTCAACGACCTGCATGTCCACCTTGAAGCCCGCCTGCTGCAGCTGCGCAGCGGCGACGACGGTGCTCTTGAACATATAGTCGTATTCCTGCGTTGTCAGCCATCGGATCGTCTGCCCCGAGTAGCCGGCTTCCTTGGCGAGCCGCTTCGCCTGTTCCGTGTTGTGGACGTTGTACCAGTTGGCCCCGGCGGTCGTATACCATGGCGTCCCCTTCGGGTAGATGCTGGCGTCGACCGAGTAGAGTTCGGGGGCGCCGAATGTCGCCTGCATGATGGGTTGCATGTCCATGGCCACCGCGACGGCTTGGCGCAGCTTCTGGTTCGTCATCACTCCCTGCCGTTTGTTGAAGAAGAACGTCATGAAGGCGCCGCCGACGGCGCCGGGCTGCACGCGCGGGTCCTGTTTGAGTTGCGCGTAGGCGTCGGTGTTGATCTGATCGGAAATGTCGTACTCTCCGCTCTGAACGCCGGCGATCCGGGTCGCAACCTGGGAGACGGGATAGTAGAAGATGTCGTCCGCAAGGGCTTCCTTCCGCCCCGCCATGTTGCTTGCGGGCTCGGAACGCGCCGCGTACTGGTCGAAGCGCGTGAGATGGACGTAGCGGTCCGGCGCCCACTCCACGAACTTGTAAGGTCCCGTGCCGATGTATTGCTTGATCGGCCCGGTGCCCGCCGCGTCGATTACCTCCTTCGGCATGATCGCGGCACCGCCGACCGGAAACGCCAGGAACGCCAGCAACGGTGCGGACGGCGCCTTGAGCTTCATCACCACGGTGTTGCCGGTCGCGGTGACCGAGTCCACCGACTTGTACGGCACGGCGCCGTACGGACTGACTCTGCCCCAGCGGTTGAGCGACGCAACCACGTCGTCGGCGGTCATGGTCTTCCCGTTGTGGAACGGCACGCCGCCGCGGAGCGTGAACGAGTAGGTCAGGCCATCCTTGCTGACGGTGTAGCCGGACACCAGGCTCGGCTGGACCCGCCAGCTGGCGTCGAACGCGAACAGGTCCTCGAACAACGGCAGGGTGATGTTGGCGGTGAGGCCGGCCGTCGTGGCAGGGGTGTCGAGCGTCAGTGGTTCGCCGACTTCAGCGATCTTGAGCGTGCCGCCGCGCCGCAGGCCCTGGGCGGCGAACGCCGAGGACCCGTCGGGCCTGGCGTCTACGCACCAGCGGGACGCTGCGGCGCCGATGCCGGCCGCCGTGACCTTCTTGAGAAACGTCCGCCTGGTCGTCTGCGGCGCGCGCGTGGAGCCGGGAGCGGCCATCGATGCGACCTCCCTTCCTCATGTCCCGCCGAGGTGATGGCGGGACGGACTCCTGCCGGCATGCGCGGGTGAATGCCCGCGGATGATCGGGACCGTTCGCTGGACGGCGGAAATAATCCCTCCTCGTGAGGGCGCACAGCGAAGTTCCGGGGGAGCTGCCCGCGGCTCCGAAGAGCGCTGACGCCCTACGCGAAGATGGGAGCCACCGGGGCTTCGACGTCGGGGAACAACGGACACGATAGTTGGTCGCCGCGTCGCAGGGTCGTCTGCTCCTCGTACGCGCCCTCGCGCCAGGCGAACACGCGGATCTCCTCGGCGTCGGGATCCACGGCCCAGTACCACTTGACACCGTGCCGAGCGTACTGGCGGAGTTTCACGCCGAGATCGCGGTCGCGGGTGCTCTCGGATAGCACCTCGATGAGTCGCGATGGGTGCCTAGATTCGCCATCCGGCCAGTCGAGCGGATGCCGCGAACGGAGGCGCGTCCGTGGCGCTTCAGGGGGTCGGATACGTGTCCGGATACCGCAGTAGCACCTCGCCCGCGTACTTGAGGTGGTCCGCCATCGCCTGCCTCGCCGCCGCCGCGTCCCGCCGATCGACCGCCGTCACGATAGCCTCGTGCTGGACGAAGATTTCCTCGACCGGCCGCGGTGCGTAGCTCGAGTAGCCCGCCCAGCCCGGAATCAGACTTTGGCGAAGTGGTTCGATCAGCGAGTTCACGATCACACTAAAGATGACGTTTTGTGCCGACTCCGCGATCGCGACGTGTAGGGTAATGTCGAGTTCAGCGAGTTCCGCTGGCGCGTCGACGCGCGACCGCATCTCTGCGCAGACGGAGTGTAGGTGGCTGCGCTGCTCGGGTGATGCTCGCTCGGCGGCGAAGGCTGCAATTTCCGGTTCAAGAAGAGACCGGACCTCGTAGAGTTGGCCGAAAATGCCCTTGTAGTCTCTCCGCAGCAACTGAAGATACGTCTGCAGCGATGTGGATACGAGTCCGGGATCGGGAGCGCGCAGGAAGGTACCGCTGCCCGTGACCACGGAGACGATGCCGCGCGCTTCGAGCCGTTTGATCGCTTCACGCGCAACGGTCCGGCTGACGCCGTAGGCCTCGGCCAGTTCACGTTCCGAGGGCACCCGGCCGTCCGGCTGCCACCCCTCCCTAGTAATGAGCCGTGCGATCTCGTCGGCTAGCCGGAATGAAAGTGGCTGGCTTCGTGCGAGCGGGGTCACGCCCTGAGCCCGGAGCGCGCTGTTACGCCTGGCTCGGTTGCCTGTGCTCTGTCGTCGCTTCATGGTCTCTGAGAACGCAAGACGGGCCCAGGAAAAGTCGAGTTCGAACTAGTATGATGGCATGGCAGTTATCTTCTCATGAAAAGACCTTCTTCCTGCCCTCAGCGCGTATGGCCGCGCAGGCGGTACGAAAGGTTACTGCTGCGTCCGAGTGGCCGCGCCGGGCCGGCGATGGTCCGACTATGAACGGAGCCGCAACTGCCCAACTGGAGCTGACGCACTCCGCGAAGGTAGCGGCCGATGTCTTAGGCCAGGCATGTGTGTGCCGGTTGGTGTTTCCGTCGATCGTGATGGATGCCACGGACATGGTGCGTCCTCTCGTGCTGCGGCGCGGCGATCAAACCGTGGCAGTGTTTGTGCCCGAGTCCGAGCAGCCCGCGCTGGCATGGGCAAAGCCGGCGCCGGTCGTTCTCCACGGTTATTACTTCACGTGGGGCACGCGGCCCAGGCCGGGATTGTCTGACGCCGTGGCTCGAGTCACTGGTGGCGCCTCAATCAGGCTGGACGCGGATGCGCCCGCCGCACTGTACGAAACGCTGGCGAAGTCGGTCGACGTTGAGGTGACATCGCCGGCGTCGCTCGCACCGGTGCATGCTTTCCGGCTGTCGGCCGCTGACGTCGATGCGCGATGGGAGGCCGACGATCCGGAGTTGCGCGCGGCAGCCCGCCGCGCCGCCAGGTGCCTGGAGGATTCCCGAAGGGATGCCGTCTGTGAGGCGGCCGCACCGTCACGGTTCACGGTGCTTGACGCCACGTTGCAAGAGGCCGAGCTTGACGGCGTCTTGGCGACCTCGCCGCTGCACGTCCAAGGGCTCACAGGGTTGTCGTTCCGGGAAATCGCGCGGGCACGAGCCGCCGTGCTGTACTTGCGCGGCGAGCCTGAGGTCATTCTGCTGGCCGAATCAAGCAACCTTCCCTTCCCCGCGGCTGCCATCGCGCGCTCCGGAGATCTTGCCAGCGCGGTCGCCGCACTTGCGTCCGGACGGATTGGATACGAGGAGCTTCACCTCTCCGTGGGCGTCCTCCGGTCTCTCAACGAGCGGTACGGTCGATGTGTCCCGGCCTCCGAGACGGTCCGACGCTGGGAAGACCGGATGGCGGCGGCGAATGCGCCCGCCTTCCTGCTGGCATCCCTCTCGGCGGTTCAAGGAATGGACGTTGCGATTCAGCGCGCGCAGGCGTTGAGCGCTGCCGGTCAGCATTACGCCGAGGAGGATCTGGCGGTCGTCTACCGGTCCGCGTTGGAGCGGTTTGCGGCGTCGCTCGGGATGACGGCGCGGCTCCTCCCCTATTTCGAGATCATTCAGGCCGGCGAACGAACGCTGTACCCGGCGATGCCCAGTTCGTTTCCCATCACCGCCGACACGCAGACGATCAAGTTCGACGTGGGGACGCTCGTACTCGATCGTCGCGGCCTGATCCGCGGTTGTTCGGATCTTGCGCGCACGTGCGCGTTCGGGTCCGAAGCCTCGGAGATGAATGCCGCGCTCGACGCGATCGTGCGCAACGATCTTCCCCGCGCGATACGGCCCGGGCGATCCGGCGCTGAGGTCTACGCGTCGGGGGTGGCGGCGCTCAAGGAGCACGAGCGCCACTTTCGCGCCCTCGGGTTCTTAGCGTCCAAAACAGCGGCCGAAGGGTATGCGCGCGATTGCGGCCACGGGCTGGCGCGGCAGACACCGTGTACGGTGCGTTTTGCAGCCGGCGTGCGGGCCATCCTGGAGGACGGCATGATGGCGTGCGTGGAGCTCGTGTGGCCGCACGACCGGACCGTTGTTGCCGTAGAAGACGCGTGGTTCGTCGATGGCCAAGGCGGGGTTAACCTGACCCGCCATACCGGTTGGGTGTGGGAGCCGTAAGCTCGAAGCCGTAGCGCGATGGCGGAGGAGGGGAGAGGGATGGGGGCAGATGCGAGGAGAGACTCACCGGCCGGTACGCAGGCGGCGCGGCGGGTGGGACGTCGAAGGCTGCTCGTCGATTCGGCGGTACTGGCCGCGGGGACGGCCGCGTGGCCCATGCTGTCTCGCGCCTCGGCGGCGTTTGCGGCGCCGGTGGCCGGGGCCCGCCCGAACTACAACGCGGCGCTCACCGTCGCGCTTGGCGCCCCGGTGACCTCACTTGACCCCGCGGTTCCCACGTCGACGCTCGCGGAGACCGTCAAGCGCAGCATGTACGAAGGGCTCGTCGATCTCGATGCGAGCGGCGGCCTCCGGCCCGGTCTCGCCACGCGGTGGACTGTCTCGCCCGACGGCACCGTCTGGACATTCTTTCTTCGTCCGCGCGTGACGTTCCAGGACGGCACCCGGTTCGATGCGTCCGCCGTAAAGGCAAGCCTGGACCGACTGGTCGATCCGAGCCAGAAGCTTCCCTATCATTATCTCTTCGACATGATCGACAGCGTTGATGTGGTGGATTCGCTCACGGTTCGCATCAAGACCAAGACACCGTACGGCGCGATGCTGCCGCATCTGGCGAGCGAGGCGGCCCTGATCATCAGCCCCGCTGCGCTGCGACGGTATGGCAAGGATATTGCGACGCATCCGGTCGGAACCGGCGCCTACAGCTTCAGCAGTCAAATCCCGGGACAGAGCATTACCGTCAAACGGTTCGAGCACTACTGGGCGGGCCGGCCCTACCTGAGCTCGGTGACGTTCACGGCGGTGTCGGAGGACGCGACGCGGGTCGCGCAGCTGGAAACGAACCAGGCGCAGGTCATCGTCAACGTGCCCCCATCTGAGATACAGCGCCTGCGGGGCCGGCCGGGAGTCACCGTGGCCGTGAGAGAAGGCAACCGCGTTGCGCATATCGGGATCAACGTGCAGAAGGACCCGCTCACCGATCGGCGGCTGCGGCAAGCGTTGAACTTCGCCGTCGACCGCGGCGGGTTGGTCGAGGGCCTGTTGCGCGGTCTCGGCACGCCCGCCGATTCGTTCGTGGCGCCGATCACCTGGGGCTACGCGGCGCAGCCGATCTATCGCTACGATCCCGCCAGGGCCAAGCAGCTCCTCGCGGCGGCCGGGTATCCGAACGGCTTCCATACCACGATTTGGACGCCGCAGGGACGGTACCCGCAGGACAAGGAAACGGCTGTCGCGGTGCAGGGCCAGTTGGCGCAGATCGGCGTGCAGGCGCAGGTCCAGGTCATCGAGTGGGCCCGCTACTTAGACCTGCTCCGGAAGCCGCTGGATCAGAATACGGTTCACCTGTATCTCCTGGCATGGGAGTCCGGGACGGGCGAGATCGGTTTTGTCGCCGACCTCGTGTTCCGGAGCTCGGAGTGGCCGCCGAAGGGTTGGAACACGATGTTCTACAAGAACCCGCAGGTCGACGCGCTGGTCGCCAAGGGCGACGAGACGGTAGATCAGGCGACGCGGAAACAGGTCTATGCCGACGTTCAGCGGCTCGTCGTCAACGACGCGCCGTGGCTATTTCTCTTTACCTACCGGCAGGTGCTGGGACTGCGGAGCAACGTCCATGGCCTCATCGCGCTGCCCTCGGAGGCGTTCGATCTCAGGCAAACGTGGGTGGGTTAGCGGCGACCCGGCATGAGCCGGTTTCTGGCCCGGCGATTGCTCGCGCTTGTGCCGGTGCTTGTCGGCGTGTCGATCGTCGTGTTTCTGATTCTGCACCTTGTCCCCGGCGATCCGGCGGAGGTGATCGCGGGCACCGGCACGACAGGCGAGGGCATCGAGGCTATCCGGCACCAGCTGGGCCTTGATCGCCCTCTGGCCGAACAGTATTTCAAGTGGGCCGGCCGTCTGTTGCGGGCCGACCTTGGACGGTCGCTCGTGACACAGCAGGCCGTGCTGCCCCAGCTCCTCTATCGGTTCGGCAACACGCTGAAGCTGGCGGTTGGAGGGATGGCGTTCGCGCTTCTGGTCGGCGGTGCCTGGGGCATCGTTGCCGCAGTTCACCGTGGTTCGATGTGGGATCACATCTTTACGGTCATCGCGCTGGCCGGTGTCTCCATGCCCATCTTCTGGCTCGGGCTGCTCTTGATGCTCGTGTTCGCCGTGCAGCTTCAGCTCGTGCCCGCGACCGGGATGGGGGGACCGGCGACGTTCGTGCTGCCGGTGGCCACGCTTGGGCTCAACGCGACCGCGCTGGTGTCGCGGATCGCCCGCAGCAGCCTGCTCGAGGTGCTGCAGCAGCCGTACGTCCGGACGGCCTGGGCCAAAGGGCTGTCGCAGCCGCGGGTGCTTTGGCGGCACATGCTGAGCAACGCTGCGATTCCGATCATAACCGTCGGGGCTCTGCAATTCGGCTATCTGCTCGGAGGGGCCGTGCTCACGGAGACCGTATTCGTATGGCCGGGGCTCGGCCGCCTACTGGTGGACGCCATCATGCAGCGCGATTACCCGGTCGTGCAGGGCGGCATCCTGCTGGTCGCGCTGACGCTCATCGCCCTCAACGTTGCGACGGACCTGCTGTACGCGCTCGTGGACCCGCGCATCCGGTACCAGTAGTCGTGTGGAGGCGCCTCCGGCGGAGTGGACGCGTGGCTTGGGCCGGCGGCATCGTCGGGCTCGTCATCGTGGTCGCCTTGCTGGCGCCCTGGCTTGCACCGTACAGCCCGATCGCGCAGAATCTGCGCGACGTGGCGCAACCGCCCAGCGTCCGCCATCCCCTTGGGACGGATCAACTGGGCCGCGATCTCCTGAGCAGGGTCATCTACGGCGCCCGCACGTCCCTCGTCATCGGCGCCGCCGTCCTGGCGATCGCCTTCACCGTCGGCACCGCGATCGGCTTCGCGGCCGGGTGGTTCGGGCGATGGGTCGACGAGACGTTGATGCGGGCCGTCGACGTCCTGATGGCGTTTCCGGAGATCCTGCTGGCCATCGCGGTCGTGGCGGCGCTCGGTCCGGGCCTTGCCAACACCATGGTCGCGGTGGGGGTGTCCTCGACGCCGCGATTTGCCCGTCTGGCGCGTGCGGTAGTGCTGTCCCTCCGCGAGGAGACGTACGTGGAGGCCGCGCGGGCCGCGGGCGCCGGCGAGTGGCGTCTGCTGCGGCATCACGTGCTGCCCAACAGTGTGAGCGTGCTGCTCGTGCAGGCGACGCTGCTCGTCGCGATCGCGATCCAGGCCGCCGCGGGGCTCGGGTTTCTCGGCCTTGGAGCCCAGCCGCCGCGCGCCGAGTGGGGCGTGATGCTTGTCGACAGCCGGACGTACATCAGCACGGCGCCGTGGCTGCTCACGGCGCCCGGCCTCGCGCTGATGGTCACCGTCATGGCCTTTAACTTCCTCGGCGACGGACTTCAAGATGTGCTGGCGGTCCGCATCTCGTAGCGTCGGAGGTGACGATGCGCGTCGACTCGGCGGCTGACGTTCCGGCCGGCACGAAGGCGTTCTTTCCGGTGCCGGTCGGCACCACGGTGAGCGGGGCCATCATGCAGCAGACGTTTCACGTCGTGCGCGGCCGCCGTGACGGTCCGATGGCAGTACAAGCCGTGATCTGTTGCGGAGCGGCACGCCGCATGGAGGGATGGTGAATGGGGACCGAACTGCGGGCGATCCTGGACGAAGCGTCGGTGGACAGGGCGTGGGAGCACATGGAATGGATGTCGCGCGAGGTGCCGGAGCGCATTTCCGGCTGGCCGGCGGCGCAGCAGCAGGCAGATTACCTGACCGAACGGCTTCGTGCGTACGGCCTTGACGCGCATCAGGACAAGTTCCTCGGCGTCGTCAGCCTTCCGCAGCGCGGCGCGCTCGTGGTCACTGCCCCGTCGCCGCGCACGATCGAGGCGATGACGTTCGCCCACAGCACGAGCACCCCGCCGGAAGGGCTGGAGGGCGAACTGCTGTACCTGGGATCAGGCGGCGAGGGCGACTACCGGGGACGGGACGCCCAGGGCAAAATCGTCCTCGCCGAGCTGTCCTACGCGCCCCCACGGCCGGAGAAGATGCGGATCGCGACGGAACACGGCGCGATCGGGATCATTCTCATCAACTGGGGCGACGACGACAATCCTTCGATCCCGATGGGCACGGTCAAGCCGGTCTGGGGTAACCCCACGGTGGACGACGTGCACAAGATGCCCAATCTGCCGGCCATCGGCATCGCGCGCCGCGACGGCGTCGCGTTGCGCGAGGAGTGCCGCCGGGGCCGTGCCCTGGCCCGGATCGTGGCCAAAGGCGGGCGCGAATGGCGGACGCTGACGCAACCCCACGGCGTGCTCGGGGCCGGCACGACCGGCGATTGGATTCTGGTGGCCGATCACATGGACTCGTGGGGCGGCGGCGCGACGGACAACGCCTCCGGGAACGCGGTGACGCTCGAGATCGCGCGGGTCCTCGCCGCGCACCGCGGCGAACTGCTTCGCGACGTGCAGATCGCCTTCTGGCAAGCTCACGAGAACGGCATCATGGTGGGTTCGACGTGGTTCGTCGACCATTACTGGGATCCGATCACGCGTGGCCTGATCGGATACTTGAACATCGACTCGCCGGGCATGAGGCATGCGCAGCACTACGAGGCGACGCTCTCGCCCGAGCTGTGGACCTGGCATCGCGACGTCATGCCGCGCGCGCTCGGATACGGTACAGAGCCGCGCAAACTGGCGAAGACAGGCGACCAGTCCTTTTTCGGCGTCGGCGTCGCGTCGATCAGCGGCCGCAGCGAGTTTCCTCCGGAGCTCATCAAGCGCTGGCACGGCGCCATTCTGGGGCCCTGGTACCAGAGCACCGAGGACACGATGGACGTGGCCGACAAGACGGTGCTCCGTCAGGACCTCCGGATCTCGCTCGCCTACGCCTGGGAGCTCGCGACGCGGCCGATCCTGCCGTACGACTTCCGGGAGCCCGCCCGCATTTTGGTCGAGGCGCTCGACGAATATCGTCGCGCCGCGGACGATTCTCTTGGTCTCGAGGCGACCATCGGACTGGCGCGTGAGTTTGCCGCCGCCGCCGCTCGATTGTACCAACAGGCCAACGGCCTGGCGGCGAAACTGGATCGGGACGGCCGGTCTGCCGGACTGAAGGCGGAGGCGGCGCGCATGAACGCCGGGCTGAAGCGAATCAGCCGGGCGCTGATCCCCGTCTTGGGTAGTGTGGTCGGCCGGTACGGGCAGGATACCTACGGGCTCAGCGCGCTCTCCCGCTGGGTCCCCAGTCTTGCGAACGCCGGCGTTCTGCGGCAGCACGACGAATCGCCGGACGTTCGGATGCTGTGGTGGGGCGAACTCGTGCGCGAGCGCAATCGTGTGACGGACGCCGTGACGTACGCGCTGGAGACCGCCTCGGACCTTGCGAAGGCCTGACGCTCGAGTCATGGACGCGCTGACGCGGAGCGTCATGGACGCGGTCGACTCAGGATGGGAGCGGCAGGTCCGGCATTTGCAGGCTCTCGTCCGCCAGCCGAGCGTGCTGGGACAGGAGGCCGGAGCTCAGCGGCTGATGAGCGCGCTGTTCGACGAGATGGGACTCGACGTCGCGGCCTTTGAGCCCGATATCGGAGCGATCTCACCGCTACGGGGCTTTTCTCCGCCCGAGTGGAGCTACCGCAACCGGCCCAATGTCGTCGGAATCTGGCGGTCTCCCGCCGGCGGCGGGCGGTCGCTCGTGTTGAACGGCCACGTTGATGTCGTTAGCCCGGAGCCGGTCAGTCGGTGGCGGCACGACCCGTGGGGGGCCGAAATCGAGAACGGCCGCCTCTACGGACGCGGCGCTTGCGACATGAAGTCCGGTGTCAGCGCGATGGCATGGGCGGTGCGCGCGATCCAGGCTGCCGGCGTTCGGCTCAAGGGCGACGTCATTCTCCAGTCGGTGATCGAGGAAGAGTGTACGGGCAACGGAACGCTGGCCTGTTTGGCGCGCGGGTACCTCGGCGACGGCTGTTTGATTGCCGAACCGTTCCACGACCGGGCACTCGTGGCGCAGTTGGGCGTGCTCTGGTGCCGGCTCAAGGTGCGCGGGGTGGCGGCGCACGTCCAGGGCGCGAACCAGGCCGTCAACGCCATCGAAAAGACGTACGTCCTGATCCGTGCGATGCGCGAACTGGAAGCACAGCTCAACGATGCAAAGCACCCGGCCTATCGCTCGCACCCTTGGCCCATCAATTTTAATCCCGGGGTCATCCGAGGAGGCGATTGGCCATCAAACGTTCCCGCGGACTGTGAACTCGATTTCCGGATGGCGTTTTATCCGGGTACGCGCATTGAAGACGCCAAGGCAATGGTCCGCGGCCATCTGCTCGCCGCCGCGGAGCGCGACACCTGGCTCAAGAAGAATCCGCCCGAGATCACATTCTATGGTTTTCACGCGGAGGGGGCGACAATGGATTTTCAAGAGTCGCCCGTGATTCAGGTGCTCACCGATGCCTATCATCGGGTAACCGGCCGGGTACTGCAACCCGGAATCGCCACCGCGACGACAGATGCGAGGTTCTTCAGCCTATATTACGGCGTGCCCGTCACCTGCTTCGGGGCCCAAGGATCCGGGATGCACGGCGTGGACGAATACGTGGAAGTCGAGACCGTCCGAGAGGTCACGAAAGTTGTGGCAGCCTTCGTGTTGGACTGGTGTGGAGTAGCGGAGCCGTGAATCATCCTCACGCGTCCAGCGGCGCCGTAAGCCCCTTGTTGCATTGGTTGCTTCGGGTGATCCCATGACCACCTTGAAGGTCGGCATCGCCAGCTACGAGGAGATGAAGGCGCGCACGATGGCCGTCGCGCGCGGCGAGTGTCGCGTGACGACGGACGAGCCCACGGTCTGGTTCACCTCGACCGAGTCCTTCGCCAAGGTGCTCTCGGCCGGCAATCGTGAGCTGCTGCGTGTCATCGCCGAGAAGGCGCCCGGCTCGCTGGATGAGCTGGCGCGGATCACCGGCAAGGCCAAATCCAACCTCTCGCGCACGCTGCGGACCATGGAGGGCTACGGCCTGGTCCGCCTCGAACGCGGCGCGCGCGGTCGCATCACACCCAAGGTCATGCACGACCGCGTGGAACTGGACCTGCCGCTCATGCGGTCGCGTAAGACGAGTTGAACCATGAACGCTTGGGCGCGAGCAGGCGGGCCCTGCGCCCGGCGTTCGCCGGTTCTGTTCTGAAGTGGCGGAGGGGGTGGGATTCGAACCCACGGACCCCGGTTAAGGGGTCACGGTTTAGCAAACCGTTGCCTTGGACCGCTCGGCCACCCCTCCGGCCTCCTGGCGCTCTTATCCTACCCGCCTAGGGACCCATTGGCAAGCATTCACTCGGGCCGCCTGATCACGCCGCCGATTCCAGTCCCGGCTGTCGCTCGAGCCGCGGCACCGGCGACGCCAGGATGCCGGCCGCCGTGCATCATCCCGAACCCCAGGGGTCGGGGCCGGGGTCCCCTCCAGACGACGCGATCGCGAGTCTCGGGAGGTAGTGGTCCCAGATCTCCGCACGGCCCGCGCCTGATTTCGTCACCGGGTCCCGGTGGGTGAGCTGGAGCTGTGTTCCGCCGCCGGCGTCCGGCCGCAACTCGATCTCGACCACCGTGGAGCCCGGCGGGAGCTTCTCGCTCCCGACCCACCCCCAGGTACACACAATGCGGCGATCCGGCACGAGCTCGAGGTACGTACCGCTGACGACGTGGCCCGCGTTGATGATCCGCTTGTACGACGCCCCCGGGCGAGCATCCCCGGCGGCTTCGACGCCGAACCACCGGCCGATCTTCGCCGGGTCGGTGAGGAAGGCAAACACCACCGGCGGAACCGCCGGGATCCGGAGGGCGCGGCGAACCGATCCGGCGCGGTCGTCCGTGTCGAACAGCCATCGAGTGGCGCTGGCCGGAAACGCGGCTTCGCTCCACGCAAAGACGACCCGCGGGCGGACGACATACGTGACGTCCGCGGTCTCGCGGCCTTCGAGACGCCACTGATACTTGTCTTTGTAGGCCGCGGCGTAGCGTCGAAGGGTGCCGGGGTCGCGGACTTCCTCGACGGCGCCTTCGAGGATCAACGCGTCGTCGCCGCTCTCCAGATGGATCACGATCGCGCTGTTGTGCCGCAGATTGCGCGCCTTCCGCGACGCGCGCGCGGTGGTGAAGTGTAAGCCGCCGTCGAGCCACACGGCCCACACAGGCATGGCGTGCGGCCGGCCGTCCGGGCGGGTCGTGCTCACCCAGTAGTTGCGCGCGGCGGCGATGCGCTCGACGATCCTGGTCCATGCTCCCGGCTGATCGGGAGCCGGATCGCCGGAAACACCGTAGCTCTCGGGCATACGAGGCCGCGTGGGGCGCGGGTGCCCGGTCACGGGGTGCGCTCCGTTCGCGCGGCCCGCACCGGATCGACGTGATCTACATCAGTCTCGACGTCGCGTCGGCGTTGGCGGTCCCCGAACAGAGTTAACGTTCCTCGCGGCCGCGGCGCCGGAGCGCCGCCGGACGGTCGCCGGGATCGCACGGGCCGACGGGACGACGTCAGGGCGCCAGCCGCTCGATGCGCCACCGCCCGTCCTCGCGACGGTATCGAAGGCGATCGTGGAGCCGGTTGGGCCGGCTCTGCCAGAACTCGAACGACTCGGGGATCAAACGGTATCCGCCCCAGTGCGGCGGCCGGGGCACTTCGCGATCCCGATAGTGCGACGCGAGCCGTCTCACCTGATCTTCGAGAACCGCCCGGCTGGGCAACACCGCGCTCTGCGGTGATGCCCAGGCTCCGATCTGGCTGTCCCGCGCCCGCCCGCGGAAGTACGCGTCCGACTCCTCGAGGGAGGCTTTGACCACGTGCCCCTCGACGCGAACCTGGCGGCCGCTCCTCGCCCAGTAAAAGAGCGCCGCGGCCGCCGGGTTCTCGGCCAGTTCCTTCGCCTTGCGGCTCTCATAGTTCGTATAGAATACGAGGCCGCGGGCGTCGAGCCCGTTGAGCAAGACGGTGCGGACAGACGGGCGGCCGTCGCGCGTCGCCGTGGCAACGATCATGGCGGCGGGCATCCGCAGGCCCTCGCGCACTTCGTCGTCCAACCACAACCGGAACTGCGTGAATGGATCGGGGTGAACGTCCGCCTCCCTCAATTCGTTCGACGCAGTCCTCTCGTTCAACAGCATCCTCCTTGGACGCACCGCGGCGCAACCCCCGCGTTCACGTACAGTAGCTTACGCGGCGGCGGCGCCCGGGAGCAAGCGCGAGCGCCGGCCAAGCGGCGCGGGTGCCGCCGGAAAGGCCCGCGCGGCCGGGCCCTCGAATGGTTGAATCATTGCGCGGTGATCGCGTCCGGCGCGAGGTCCCGATGCGTCATCGGAAGGTGATACGGCAGGCGCTCATCTTGTTGGGTGGGTGCGGCTTGCTGGCCCTGGTCGGGCCGCGGTTCGCCGCGGCCGTTCCGGCGCCGGGCACGTTTGCCCTCGTCGTCTCGGACAACCCGGACAATCTCAATCCATACCTGCACAGCCTGCTTGCCAGCCAGCAAGTGTACGGGTTCGTCTTCGACAGCCTCTATCGCGTGGATGAGCGCGGGCGTTGGGAGCCGGCGCTGGCCGCCGGCGAGCACGTCAGCGCCGACGGGTTGACGTGGACCTACACGCTGCGCCCGGGCGTCCGGTGGTCCGATGGGGAGCCGCTCACGTCGGCGGATGTCAAGTACACGTGGCAGCTGGCCACCGACACCGGCGTACACATCAGCTACGCGACGGGCTTCGACCGGATCGCGAGCGTGGCGACGCCGACGCCGGCCACGGTCGTATTTCATCTCAAGGCGCCGTACGCGCCGTTTCGGGAGCAGGTGGCCGGGGCACCCATTGTCCCGCGGCACCTCTTTGCGGGGCTCTCGGCGGACGAGATCAACCGCTCACCGTTCAACCGGAGACCGGTGGGGACGGGTCCGTTCGCGGTGTCGGAGTTCGTCGCCGACGATCATGTGACATTGCGGGCGAATCCCTATTACTGGGGGCCCAGGCCGAAGCTGCGCCAGATCGTCGTCCGCATCGTGCCCGACCAGAACACCCAGGTCAACCTTCTGCGCGCGGGCGACCTGAGCGTGCTCCAGGGCGTGCCGCCGGCGCGGCTCGACGAAGTCCGCCGGTTCCCGGGTATCACGCTCCAGCGGTATCTCACGTCGACCTACGCGCTCGTCCAGCTGGACGAGTATCAATTTCTGCGCGACGTGCGGGTGCGGCAGGCGCTGGATTTCGCGACGCCCAAGGCGCCGATCATCAAGGACGTCATGCGGGGGCAGGCCGCCCCGGCGGTGAGCGACATGGTCCCGGACGGCCCCTGGGCGGACCGCGGTCTCGCGCCGCGCCCCTACGATCCGGAACGGGCGCGCGGGCTGCTTCGCGCGGCGGGATTTGTGCGGGGCGCGGACGGGTCGTTCACGAAGGACGGCGCGCGCCTCGAGGTGCCGCTGTGGACGGTCTCGACCCGGCTCTACTTCGTCCAGGCCATGCAGATCATCGCACAGGCGTGGCGCGCCGCCGGCGTGGCGACCGACACCCATGCGGTCAGTTCGGCGGCGCTGTTTGGACAGAACGGTCCGCAGTGGAACGGCAGAGACGCGGCGCTGATCTTTTCGTGGAGTCAGGGTGTCTTTCCCGAGAACCGCATCAACTGGAGCTCCGCCTACATTCCGGCCGACGCCAACGGCGCCGGCGAGAACGCGGAGCGGTACCGCAATCCCGAGATGGACGCCCTGCTCGACCAGGCCGACGCTGCCGTGGACCCGGCGCGGCGCCTGGAGATCTACCGGCGCATCCAAGCGCTCGAACAGCGCGACGTGCCCGTGATCTTTCTGTTCTGGTACGTGAACACCGATGCCGTCGCGGCGAACGTCCACGGGTACGTTGCCACGACGTTCGGCACGACGCCGCCGGAGACGTGGAGCACGCGGTGAGGCGTCCCGCCGCCGTCCGCCGGCCGTAGGGGCCGATGACGCGCTACGTCCTGCAGCGGGCGGCGCAGGCTGTGGCGCTCCTGGCGCTCGTATCGCTGGTCGGGTACGCGATCATGAACCTCGCGCCCGGCGGGCCCCTCGCGGTGTACATGCACAACCCGCAGGTGACGCCGGAGCGCATCGCGATCCTGCGGCATCAATTGGGCTTCGACCGTCCGTGGTACGCGCGCTACGTGGTCTGGGCGGGCGCCTTGCTGCGGGGCCAGTGGGGCGATTCCTACTATACGGGACGTCCGGTGCTGGCGATGATCGGCGAGCGGCTCCCGGCTACCTTGGCCTTGATGCTGAGCGCGTTCGGCCTGGCGATCGCCCTGGCCATCCCGCTCGGCACGTTTGCCGCCACGCACAAGTACTCGTGGGGCGACACCGCGCTGTCGTTCGGCTCGTTCTTCGCCTGGGCCATGCCGACGTTCTGGTTTGGGTTGATGCTGCAGCTCCTGTTTGCGGTCCGCTGGCGGCTCCTGCCGGTGGCCGGGATGCACGAGGTCGGGAACGCGTCGCTGCCGGACCTTGCGCGCCACCTGGTCCTGCCCGCTCTCGTGCTGGGGCTCGGCTCCATTGCGAGCTGGAGCCGCTACCTCCGGAGCAGCCTCCTGGACGTGCTCTCGCAGGATTACGTTCGCACCGCACGCGCGAAAGGTTTGCCTGAGGCGCGCGTGCGGCGGCGCCACATGCTGCGCAACGCCCTGATCCCGATCGCGACGCTGATCGGGCTGGATCTGCACGCGCTCGTGGGCGGGGCGGTGATCACGGAATCGATCTTTGGCTGGCCGGGGATGGGACGGTTGTTCCTGGAGGCGCTCAACAATCGCGACTACCCCGTCCAGATGGCGGGGTTGATGATGAGCGCCGCGCTGCTGGTCGCCGGCAATCTCATGGCGGACCTGGCGTACGTTGCGCTCGACCCGCGGATCCGATATCAATGATACTCACGAAGGCGGCACGCGTGCTCGCGCCCGGCGGCGCCGGTTGCCGATGATGGCCGCACGCGTCTGGGGGCGCTTCCGCCGGCATCGGGCGGCCGTCGCGGGCGCCGTTGCGCTCGCGCTCGTCATGGGCGGGGCCGCGCTCGCGCCGCTCCTGACGCCGTACAATCCCGCCGCGCTCGATCCGGACCACGCGCTCGAAGCGCCGACCCCCCGCCACCCGCTCGGCACCGACGATCTCGGCCGCGACGAGCTGGCGCGGCTATTATATGGAGGGCGCGTGAGCCTGTTGGTCGGCATGACCGCGATGCTGGTCGGAAGCGCGATCGGGGTCACGCTCGGGTCCCTGGCGGGATATCTCGGCGGCCGCGTGGACGCCGCCGTGATGCGCCTCGTGGATCTCGTGCTCAGCTTCCCGGCGATCTTTCTGCTGCTCATCCTGCTCAACTGGACCGCCGGACGCGCGCCCGTGGCCTTGATGGTCGGTTACCTGGGCTTGTTCGGCTGGACGGGCTTGGCGCGCATCGTGCGCGCGGAGTATCTGTCGCTGCGCGAGCGGGAGTTCGTGGAGGCGGCCCGGGCGGGCGGCGCCGGTGTGCGGCGCGTGGTCTTTCGGCACATCTTACCGAATGCCATGGCCCCCATCCTGGTGCAGGCGGCGTTCGCCGTGGGCGGTGCGATGCTGGCGGAAGCCGCGCTCGACTTTCTTGGATTCGGGCTGCCCCCGGAGATCCCGACGTGGGGCAACCTGATGACGCAGGCGGAGAGCTATCTCACCTCCAACCCGGTGCTCGTGATCGCGCCCGGCGCGGTGGTCACCCTCAGCGTGGTCGCCGTGTTCTTCATCGGCGACGCCCTGCGCGACGCGCTCGACGTGCGGGCGCGATAACCGCGGCCGGATCCCGCGGGACGCGCGCCCGAGCGCGGACGCCGCGAAACCTTTGTGAAACTCCGCCGGGAAACGGGGAAAATATTACAATAGAAACGAGATCGAGTCGCGACATCGCGGCAACGCACGATGTGCCGAATCCCCGAGGACCGTTCGGGGAACGGGGGACCCAAGTTCGTGGGGCGCAGCCTGTGTGTGCGCGCAGGTAGGGCAAGTCTCTCGGCCCGAGCCCGTCAGCTAACCCCGTAGGCATCGAGAGAAGGCCAGCCGGGCCATGAACCACCCGGAGACCTTCTCCGGGTGGGTTTTGTTTTGCGCATGGAGCCTCATGGGTCCGGAGCGACATCCGCGCGGCGGAGGTGTGATGCATGGTCATCGCACGAGGGCGCCTTGAGCAACTCGACGGCATGCTGAAAGGGCGCCAGCTGGTGATCGTCAGCAATCGCGAACCTTACGCGCATCGAACCGGCCCGGGAGGCATCAGCGTGGAGCGTCCCGCCGGGGGACTGGTGGCCGCCCTGGACCCGGTGATGCAGGCTGTCTCGGGCACCTGGATCGCATGGGGCGACGGTGACGCGGACTTCGCGGTCGCCGACGCGGATGGCCGGGTGCAGGTGCCGGATGACAACCCGCGCTACACGCTCAAGCGTATCGCGCTCTCCCGGCCGGACGTCGACGGCTACTATTACGGCTATGCGAACCAGGTCTTGTGGCCGCTCTGCCACATGGTCATGGACCAAGTCCGCGTGCGGACGCGGTACTGGGAGACGTACCAGGCGGTCAACCGGCGGTTCGCGGAGGCGGTCGCCGCGGAGGCCCCTCGCGACGCGGTCGTGTGGCTGCACGATTACCACCTGGCGACGTGTCCGCGCGCGCTGCGGGAGCTTCGGCCGGATCTGTTTCTCATGCATTTCTGGCACGTGCCGTGGCCCGCGTGGGACGCGTTTCGGGTCTGCCCGGAGCGGGTGGCGCTCCTCGACGGCCTGCTGGCGAACGACCTCCTCACGTTTCAACACGATCGGCACGTCGAGCACTTCCTCGAGTGCGCGCGGCGCGATCTCGGGGCGCACGTGTCCGGCAACACCGTCTGGTACGCGGGGCGGCGGACGGTGGTGGAGGCGTTTCCGATCAGCGTGGACGCCGCGGCCCTCGACGAGGTTGCGCGGTCGCCGCAGGCCGAGCGGTGGATGGATGGGTTCCGCCGCGTGCTCGGTCTCGAGGGGCGGCGGATCGTGCTCAGCGTGGATCGGCTCGACTACACGAAGGGCATCCTCAAGCGGCTCCGCGGCATCGATCAATTGCTGTCCCGGTGGCCGGAATACCGCGGCCGCGTCGTGTTCATTCAAAAGCTCGCCGCGAGCCGGGGACAGATCAAGGTGTACCGCGATCTCCGGGCTCGGATCGAGGAGCGGATCGAGCGGCTCAACGCGGCCCACGGCACGCCGGATTGGATTCCGATTATCGCGCTGCCCGATCCGCTGCCACCGGCCGGCATGGCCGCGCTCTACCGGCTCGCGGACCTGTGCGTCGTCAGTTCCATTCAGGACGGCATGAACCTCGTGGCCAAGGAATTCGTGGCATGCCAGGTGGATGTGAGCGGTGTGCTGCTCCTCAGCGAGTTCGCCGGTGCGCACGACGAGCTCACCGGCAGCGTGTCCATCAATCCGTACGACGCGGCCGGTTGCGCCGCGGCGATGGCGCGGGCGCTTGCGATGCCCGTGGAAGAGCGGCGGCAGCGGCTCGATCACCTGCGGCGGCACGTGTTTGCGCAGGACGTGTATCGCTGGATGGGCAAGCACCTCGAGACCGCGTCCCGGCTGCTCCACGCCGGCACGGCCATCCGCCCCAAGGCCGAGGCGGCGGCGGCCGTCGAGCACACATCGCGCAGCGGACGCCCATTGGCCGTCTTCCTGGACTTCGACGGGACCCTGGCGCCATTCCACGACGATCCGTCGCGGGTGTCCCTGCCCCCCGATGCCCGAACCGCGCTGCTCCGGCTGGCGGAGCGTCCCGCGACCCTGGTCGCCATCGTCAGCGGTCGCGCGCTCGACGATTTGACGGGGCGCATTGGAATCGACGGCTTCGTGTACGCCGGGAACTACGGATTGGAGATGACGGATGGGGACGCGACCTGGGTGCTGCCCGACGCGGAGCGGGCGCGTCCGGCGATCGAAGCATGCGCCGTGCGGCTTGCACGCCGGCTGCGTGAGATTCCCGGCGCCTGGTTGCAGGACAAGGGGCTGACGCTCACGGTGCACTACCGGCGCACGCCACACGCGTTTCTCGAACGGGTCCGGGATGTCGTGTTCGAGGAAACCGGGCAGGCGGCGCCCGGGCAAATCGGCGTCCAGCTCGGCGCCCACGCCCTCGAAGTGCGGCCCAACGTGGCGTGGGACAAGGGCGCCGCGGTCCGGCGCATCTTGATGCAAACGTTTGGGGACGCCTGGGCGATGCGCGTTCAACCGATCTACATCGGCGACGATTGGGCGGATGAGGACGCCTTCCGTGCGCTGCCCGAGTCGGCGCTCACGATCAAAGTCGGCCGCCGTCCGCCGCAGACCGCTGCGCGGTACCGAGTCGCCGGCGTGGATGACGTGCACAGGCTGCTGTGGGTGTTGGTGTTGACCGGCGGCGCGACGGGCGAGGGCGCCGGCCGCGCCGCCGGCATCGCGGCGCTCCGCGACGACGTGGCCCGTGCGCGGCGGACGCTCGAGACCCGACTGGCCCACACGCCTCGCTGACCGCGGGCGATGCCGGCCCGCCGCCGCGACCCGGGTCGCGCGGCGGCGGGCCGGCTGAAGGCCGGCGGCGCCGCGTCCGCGGCACGTCGATGATTGCGGCGGGGTTCCCCGCTACGGGGTTTGCTGGAAGATCGTCTTGTACTGGCCGGGGTTGAAGACGAAGATCGCCGACACGCGGCTGCCCAGCGCTCCGGTCTTGTCCACGAGAAACGCCACGCCGATCTTGTCGTACACCAGGGTATCGTCGTCCTCGTGGCTGTCCACGCTGTCTTCCTGCCCGTAGGCGCTTCGTACAGACTCCATCTCCGCGCCCGCGGCGATGCCCTTGTCGGTCCGGTAGCCATCGTCCATCGAGACGACGAGCGCGACCACCTTGCTGGACGTCTTGTCGGCGATCGCGCCGATGCGCCTCAGCGGCCAGAAATACGCCGTGAGGTTGCTGCTCGGAATATCATCCGCGGAGTGAACCGGACCCAGCGACCTCACCATGGTGTTGACGTCTTCGCCGAGCCGGAATCCGCCGATGGCCTGTCCGGGAAGAACCGGGTTGATCCCCTGCGCGTACGCGGGCGCCCCTGCCGTCGCGAGCGTCAGGACCGTGAAAGAGATCCAAAGCCACCGCCGCATCATTGCCGCCTCCCCCGCGTGCCTGCAGGCCGTCGTGTTGCGTCGTCGAGCCGGTGCCTGGAGAAAGCAACCGCGTTTTGTTAATATTGGTGCCGTACCGAGATCGCGCCCGTAGCTCAGCGGATAGAGCGCCGGACTACGAATCCGTAGGTCGGGGGTTCAAATCCCTCCGGGCGCGCCACACCATATCGAGCGTACCGAACGGCGGCGCAGTTCCTCCTCAGCCTAAATTCTAACTCTTTTCTAGCGAGACCGCATTAAGATCGTGTAACGAGGCGAGAATCGAACGAGGGAGAAGCGCACGGGACCCGCCGCCCGCTCCACGGGTTGAAAGACCTCGCGGCTGGAAGCGCGAGCGGGGCGTGCCCTCTGGCACGCCCCGCTCGACGACCATCGCGGTTCAGGCGTTAGATGTTGTTGTTCCCGCCTGAGCCGCCGGCCCCGCCGGCCCCGCCGTTGCCGGAGCCGCCGCCGTTGTTGTTCCCGCCGGCTCCACCGTTGCCTCCGGCGCCGCCGTTGCCGTTCCCGCTTGTGCCCGAGCCGTTACCGTTGCTGCTGCCGCCCGCGCCCCCGTTGCCGCCCGCGCCCCCGTTGCCGGAACCGTTGGTGTTGCTGTTGCCGCCGGCGCCGCCGTTGCCGCCCGCACCGCCGTTGCCGTTGTTGCTACCGCCTGCGCCGCCGGCCGCGGTTCCGGATCCGTTGCCGCCCGTGCCGTTGTTGTTGCCGCCCGCGCCGCCGTTGCCGCCCGTACCGCCGTTCCCGGAGCCGTTGACGTTGGCGTTGCCGCCCGCGCCGCCGTTGCCGCCGGCGCCGCCGTTGCCGTTGTTGCTGCCGCCGGTTCCGCCCGTATTGGTGCCGGTCCCGCCGGTACCGCCCATCCCGTTGTTGTTGCCGCCGGCACCGCCCTTACCGCCGGCACCACCGTTGCCCGATCCGCCGAGACCGCCGGCGCCCGTGTTGCCGAGATTCAGGTTCCCGCCGGCGCCGCCGTTGCCGCCCGCACCGCCGTTGCCGTTGTTGCTACCGCCGGCCCCGCCGGCCGCGCCCGCGGCTGTTCCGCCCGCGCCGCCGGTTCCGCCGGTCCCGTTCCCGTTCCCGCCGGCGCCGCCTGCGCCACCCGCGCCGCCGTTGCCGGACGAAACGCTGTTGCCCGTGCCGCCGGCGCCGCCGTTGCCGCCGGCGCCGCCGTCACCGTTGTTGTTGCCTCCCTTGCCGCCCGTGCCACCCGCGCCGCCGGTGCCTGCACCGCCGGCGCCGCCTGCGCCGCCGTCACCGTTGTTGATACCGCTCGCTCCGCCGGCGCCGCCCGCACCACCGTTGCCGGATGCGCTCGTGTCGTTGCTGCCGCCGTTCCCACCGCCACCGCCCGCACCGCCGTTGCCGTTTCCATTACCGCCGGCGCCGCCCGCACCGCCGTTGCCGCCATGGTTGGCGCCGCCTGCGCCGCCGTTGCCACCGTTACCGTTTCCGCCCGCGGGGGTTGCCCCCGCGCTGTTCGACGCGTTGCCGCCGGCACCACCCGCGCCGCCGTTCCCGGAGTCGTTGACGTTGAAGCTGCCGCCGTTCCCGCCCTTGCCACCAGCACCGCCGTTCCCGTTGTTCGAGCCGCCGGCACCACCGGCACCTCCGTTACCGCCGGAGGTGGCGCCACCCGCGCCACCCGCGCCGCCGTCACTGTTGGAATTGCTGCCGTTCCCGCCGTTGCCGCCGTTGCCGCCGTTACCGGAGGTGTTCGCATTGTTGCTGCCGCCGCTGCCGCCGGCGCCGCCCGCACCGCCGCCACCGCCGGTCGTTCCAGCGGCACCGCCAGCCCCGCCCGTGCCGCCGCCAACGACCGTGGTCCCGGGACTGCCGGGAAGCCCGTTGCCGCTACCGCCGACGCCACCCGCGCCGCCGGCGCCGCCGTTGCCTGACGTCTGCGCGTGGGCCACCGTGGCGGCCGCGTTGACATAGAGGGCGGGGATCGCGAGCGCGAGCGCTACTGTGAGGAAGAAGTACCACATCGAGCGTGTCTTGCGACCGCTTCTCACCAAGCATCGCCTCCTTGTGACTGGTGCTGCGAGCCTTTGTGCCTCGACAGCGCACCGCCGGTTGCAGCGGTCTTGCCGCTACACACAAGCGGCGCCGCTTGCTCAGACCGGCGGGGAGCGTTCGGTGTAGCTCCGCACGAACGCGCCGCGAAAGTCCCGTCGCGGTGCGCGCGCGGGGGTGATGCGCAGCGAAGGACGCAAACGAGGAACACGTGCGCGCGAAGCCGCTGCGTCATATACGACGCGACGGCCGTCCGCGAGAACAGCACCGGAGCGGCGCGCCCGGTCTGCGGTCGAGACCACACGGCAGAACATCGCGCGATATTTTCCCAGGCCGTCTCGAGACGCTACGCGGTTCGTCACCCCAAGGGACTAGGCTCTTCGGCCATTTCTGTACCGTGGATCACCAATGCGTGCGCATCGCGACTCGGGGTGTTCACCGGAGACTCGCGCCGTCACGGACCAGCGGCTCACCGCGGTGCCTCTGCGCGACGGCGACGTCCCGACCGAGGCTGTCGAGCACTATGGCGGCGGGTTTCGGCCTGGATGCGCTCATGCGGAGATCGTGCGGTGCGTGCCGCATCCGTCCGATCCGGACGCCGCGATCCGGGATGTCGCTCCGGCTTGCTATACTAGGTGTATGCGGAGGTGTATGCGGCGTGAGGTGTATGCGGCGTGCGGAGCGTGCGGGGTGAAGCGGCCGGATGGCGGCGCGTTACGACGTGCCCGAGGATCGACGCAGCGGGCAGCGCATGATGCGGTGAGTCCGTCGCAATGAGCCTCCGGGGGCGCGAGCTGGCGCCCGAGGCGCGCGCCCAGATCGCGGCGATTCGCGCGGCCGCGCGCAAGGGCTGGGCGGCCACCGAGATCGCCGAGCGCTGCCAATTTTCCATTACCGTCGTCAATCGCGTGCTGGCGCCGGCAAACCATGCCCGGCTGTCCGATCCGGCGGAGCTGTTGAGCGCGCGCGCCCCGTCGCCGGGACGCGCCCCGGCCGAGGCGCAGCTCTACTGGGTGGGCTTCCTGACGGCGGCCGGACGCATTCTCGGACAAGGCCCGTCCATGGCCATCGTGGTGACGCTGGGTGATCGGGCCGACGTCCATATGATGAGGTTCATGCAGGAGATCACGGGTCCCGGCGTACGGCAGGAGTACTGCGAGAGCAGCCTCCTCGGGTGGCAGGCCTACGTGCGGGAACCCAGCCTCTGCAAGGCGCTGATGCCCTGGGGGATCCCGTCGGACGCCCACGGCGAGGACCCGGCGCTGCTCGACGACATTCCCGAGGACCTCGCGGCGCCGTTTCTCGGCGGTTACCTGGACGGAAACTGGCCCGCCGGGACCTTTCCGCGCAGCGGCCGGCTAATCTGGCACGGTACCCCCGCGGTGCTCGCAGCGGTCAATCGGTTGCTGTCGCGATGCTGGCAAATCCCGGAGGGGCGAATCGTGTCGCGCGGGCCGCGCGCGACCCTCCGGCACGCCGCGCCGCGTGTCGACCGGCAGATCTGGGAGCGCGTGCGAGCCTACGCACCGCGACGTCAGTAACGCTGCTCGGCGCTGTGCGGCGGGTGCGGGAACGGGTAGTGGTGCGCGCGGCGCTCGTCGCGCTGCTGCTCTGCGCGGGCGCGGTGTTCGCGCCCGCGCACGCCGCGGACGGCAACCTGGTGGTCGCCGCGCTGCAGTTGCTCGAGGAGCATTACGCGAAACCGGTGGACGACGTGGGCCTGCTCAACGCGGCGATCGGCGCGCTGCGGAAGTCGACGGGCCTCGACGCCGGGGCGCTGCCCGACATCCCCGACGGGACCGGCGCGTCCGCGTCGCTCATGTTTCTCGACGCCTTTGACCGGGCCGTCCAGAGCGCGGCGGGCTCGTCGACCGATCTCGCCTACGCCGCGACGCGCGCCATGCTGGCGTCGTTGCACGATAGCCATGTGAATTTCTACGAACCCGCGGCGTTCCTCGAGCTTCAGCGGAACTTGGCCGGGCAGGCCAGCTACGCGGGCATCGGAGTGTTCGTCAGGAGCATCAAGACGCCGGATGGCAAGAGCGTCGCGTTCGTCGCGGCGCCGTTCCCGGGCGGCCCGGCGGCCCGCGCGGGCCTCCGGCGCTTCGACCGCATTCTGCGGGTCAACGGAAAGGACACGAGCGGGATGACCGCCGGCAAGCTCGCCGGCGTGCTTCGCGGGCCTCCCGGTTCGTCGGTTGCGGTGACGGTGAAGCGTGCGACCGGCCGCACGGTCACCGTGTCCATCGTCCGCCAGGCGATCCAGATCCCGCCGGTAGCGGCGTCGTTCATCCGGCCGGGCGTGGCGTATGTGCGTCTCCTGGGCTTCCCCAGCGGCACCGGGGGCACGTTGCGGACGGCGCTGCGCGCGTTGGCGTCGCACGCCGCGATCTCCGCGATGATTCTGGACCTCCGAAGTAACGGCGGCGGGCTCATCCGGGAGGGGCGCCTCGTGGCCGGGACGTTGCTCCCGCCCGGCACCGTGCTGGGGCATACGCTCGAGCGCACGCACCCGCCCGCGGAGTTGACATCGGATGGCGTGCCGATCGTTCCCGCCGACACCCCGCTGATTGTCCTCATCGACGGCGGGACGGCGTCGACGGCGGAGTTGCTCACGGCGGGTCTGCGGGACGCCCACCGCGGCCCGTTGCTCGGGGAGAAGACCGAAGGCGCGCTCGGGGTTGCCCTGCGATTTCCGCTGCCGGTGGGGGGCATGGAAATCACCGTGTCGCAGGTAAGCGGTCCGCGCTACGAGCAGATCGAAGGGGCGGGGATCAGCCCGGACCTTCCGGTCGATCTCACGGTGGCGGCGGTGACGCGCGGGGAGGACACGCAGCTGGAAGCGGCGCTGCGGAGCCTCGAGCGCCCGCGCGCTAGCATCCCCCGTGTCCCGGTTCGTAGATGCAGTACGTGGCGTTTACTCCCGGATCCCACGATACCGTCTTTGTCGTGTGCCGCTGCTGGTCGGTGGAATCTGTGACCACGATGGCCTCGACACGGTGCGCACCGGGCGACCCGGTCGTGTAGACCGACTCTCCCGGCCCGGCCGAACCCTGCGGGACGTCGTCGATCAGAAAGCGGACCGTCCCCGCCTCGAGTTGGTTCCACAAGCGGACGCACACGTACGCCGGATGCGCGGCGCTGCAGGCGGGAGGAAACGCGGGCTGCGCCTGGCCCCACGCGGGCGCAGCGCCCCCGATCACCAACGGTAGCAGGACCACGGCGACCGTCCTCATGAGCGTCCACCTCCCGATCTATATTTACCCGTGCGACATGTACGCGCGCGACCGGCGGAACCCTCGGCGCTACGGCACAAAACCCGCCGTGCCTCCGTACCATAGAAGTGGACCGGCAGGGGCGGCCATCGGGTATAGTTAAGGAGGAGACGACTAGGTGATGGGTGGGATGAGCCCTATGCATACCCGAACAACGGGCGGACGCGGGAGCGCGCGCATCGTGGGGTGGACGGCCGGTCTCGCGGCGTGCGCGTCCGTGCTGATCGTCGGTGTGACCCTGGCAACCATGTTCGGAGCAGCCGGGGTGGGCACGGCGGAGGCGCAACCCGGCGCCGGGCCCGTCTCGCCGGCGGAGATGGCCGGAACATGGCAGTGGTGGTGTTGCGGCGCGAGCCACGGGTCCGTGACGCTGACGGCAGAGCCGGATGGCACGCTCGACGGCCGGATCGTCGAGGACGGCCAGGGGGGCGCCACGCCAATCCACGTACGGGTTGTTCAAAGCACGATGACCTTCACCCGCGCAACGGCACCGGGCTGCGTCCAGCAATGGACGGGAGTCGTGAGCCGGGGCACGGGGGGCAATGGCGGCTCGGGCGGCGCGGGAGGCGCCGGAGGCTCCGGCAATAGCGGCGGCGGAGGGAATGGCGGTAGAGGAGGTAACGGTGGGAACGGCGGCAGTGGCGGCCAAGGCGGCGCCGGAGGCTCCGGAGGGCAAGGCGGCGCCGGCGGCACGGGGGGCACGTCCGGCACGCCGGGTCGTCCGGGTTTGCCGGGAACGCCGGGTCGCCCTGGTCTCTTCTGGAGCGGCCAGGTGAGCGGCTGCGGGGTTACGGGACCGGCGGCGAGCTTCCGAGCCTGGAAACCCTAGTAGCGGGCATCACGTTCCAAGCGCGTCCAGGCGCGCCATATCGTCCGCGGCGATCTCGAAGTCGAACACCGCCGCGTTCTCTTCCATGTGCCCGGCCTGTTCGGATTTCGGAAGGGCGATGGTCTGCTTTTGCAGCGCCCACCGAATGAGAATTTGGGCCGGCGACTTGCCATAGCGTCGTGCGACCTCGCCGAGCGTCCGGTTTCGCAGGTTGCGGCCTTTCGTCAGGGGGCTGTACGCTTCGACCGCGATGCCCTCGCGGCGACAGTAGTCCGCGAGTTCTTGGTCGAACCCGAACGGCGAGAATTTGATCTGGTTGACCGCGGGCCGGATCTTCGCCATGCGCAGGATCTCGGCGAGTTGGTCGATCGAGTGGTTGCTGACGCCGATGGCCCGGCACCGTCCGTCCCCGCAGAGCGCTTCCATCGCCGACCACGTCCGCGTGACAAGGCCCGGCGCCGGCCAATGCACGAGATACAGATCCACGTACTCCAGGCGAAGCCGGGCCAGGCTCTCGTCGAACGCGCGGCGGGCATGCGGCTGATCGCCGGTCGCCAGCTTGGTCGTGATCCACACCTCTGACCGCGGCACGCCGCTCGCGCGAACTCCATCCCCCACGCCTTCTTCGTTGCCGTACATCTTGGCGGTGTCGATGTGCCGGTACCCGAGGCGGAGGGCCTGGGCGACGGCCCTGGCGGTGGGCTCCCCATTCGCGATCGGCCAGGTCCCCAACCCCAAGACGGGAATGGCCGTGCCGTTGTTCAGCGGGATTCGGGAGTGCGGACCGGTACCCATGGGGATCATCTTCTCGACGCCGCAACCGCCTCCTTCGTGTTGGCATTCGCGCGCGCCGGACGGCGATCTTCGCAGCTTTCGCAGAGCGCGTTCACGACCTCTTCACGCCGTCCGGTCATGATAGGCAACGGAGGCCGGCGTCCTGAAGGCTGCCGGCCCGGAAGCGAGGGATGACGATGCGTCGAGTGACCGCGGTCATCACAGGGCTCTTGCTCGCGTGCTTTGGATTTGCGGAGGCCGGCAGCGCTCAAGCCCAGCAACCGCTGCAGGTGCAGGGAACGTTGGAGGCGGCAAACTGCCAGGCGCAGGAGCTGACGTTGAATACATCCGGCGGCGCCGCTACCTTTCCGGTCACCAACCAGACCGCGATCTACGTGAACGGCCGGTTGACCTCCGTGTGCGCGCTGGCGCCTTTGGCGGGCGCGCCGGTGACGGCCTACCTGGTCCCGGAAAACAGCCAGTTCATCCTCGGCCGCCTGGACGTCAGCGCGCCGCAGGGCGCATCCCCGCCCGCGCCTGCCGGCGTGGCCGCGCCGCCGTCGAGTTCCACGGCCGTGGGGATCGCGCTCGGGGCGCTGGTCCTGGGTGGCCTCGCCTACCTGATCCTGCACAACGCCACATCGCATCCCGCGCCGGCCTACGATTATGGTCATCGGTACGATCCCCGGTACTGTGACGGTGATCGCAACTGGAACGCGAGGTGCCGGTAGCGTTCCACTGGAGGACGGCATCGCGTGAGGGACGGCGGCACCGGCGTCCCGGCGCACGCGGCGGGACGCCGGTGCGCGGGGTGCGGCCCGGTGCATCCCTCGAGCGCGGCGGCTGATGTGGGGCGGCGTGCGGCCCGATCGCCCGGCCGGCTGCCGGCGCCCCGCGAGGGACACCGGTAGAACGCGCGTTAGTGCGCGGGATGCGGGACTAATTCCGCGGCAGAGCGCAGGGCGCGCACCATCTCGTCCAAACCGCGCTGGGCGTCGTCGGGGACGCTGCCGGCCAGCGGGAGCAACAGGCCCTGGAACACCTCGTGGGCGTCAAGTTGCACGCGATCGGATTCCACGGGGTCGATGGAGAACGTGAGCGTCCGCTGCAGGTTGTGCCCGAGCATCCAACCGCCCCAGCTCAACTCCTGCTCCGGCTTGACGCTCAGGACCGTCTCCTCGATGACGACCGTTTGGCTGCCGTTGTGGAGGGTGAGCTCGAGTTGCGCCCCCTCCCGCAGATCGCCCTTCGCCGGCGAGATGTACGGGTTCCAGACCGGGTAGCGGGGTAGATCGGTCAAGAGGTTCCACACGGTGTCGGCGGACGCGTTGATCACGACCAGGGACCGCGCCTCGCGGTGCGTGCTGAGGTTGGGCAGGCTCAGCGTCTGCGCCAAGACCACGAGCGTCGCGATCACGCCGGCGTGGAGCCGGACTCCGGGTCCGCGATGGCCGGGCCGGGACAGCGCGCGGGAGCCGGTGCCCATGGGCTCACTATAGCACGATGGCACGTCCGCGGCGCCAGGCGCCGCATTGCCGCTGCCAGGAGAGCTCGTCCGCCGAGCGGAATCGTCGCTCGCCCACGCTTTCCCGACGAGGTGTGCCATGGGGTGGTCCACGCTGTCGATCGGCGCCCGCGCTCCCGAGATCGTCAACGCCGTGGTCGAGATCCCAAAAGGCTCCAGCAACAAGTACGAATACGACGAGACGCTCGGGGTCATCCGCCTGGATCGCGTCCTGTTTTCGCCCGTCTACTACCCCGCCGACTACGGGTTTATCCCCGAGACGCGGTCGCCCGACGGCGACCACCTCGACATCATGGTGTTGATCTCGCAGCCGACGTTTCCCGGCTGCGTGCTCGAAGCCGCGCCGGTCGGCATCCTCGACATGCGCGACGAGGCCGGGCGCGACTGGAAGATCATCGGGGTGGCCGTCGGCGACACGCGCATGGCGTCCACGCGGACCATCGACAGCGTCAACCAGCACACGCGCCGCGAGATCGAGCACTTCTTCGAGACCTACAAGAACCTGGAAGGCAAGGCTGTCACGGTGACGGGATGGCTCGGCCACGAGGACGCATACCGGGTCATCACCGAAGCCCGGGCGCGGTATCGGGGCGCCCGCGCCCGTTAGCCCATTATCGCTGGAGGCCGATGTTGGCCTTGGGGTCGAGGAAGCTCGCCACGGCCTCGCCGAACAGGTTGAACGCCAGCACCGCCAACATGATGACGACGCCCGGGAGCACGGACTCCCAGGGCGCGATCATCAGCGACTGCCGCCCCTCGTTGATGATGGCCCCCCACGTCGGCGTGGGGGGGAGCACCCCCAATCCCAGGTAGTCGAGCGCCGCCTCGATCAAGATGGCGATCGGGATCGAGAACGTCCCGTACACCGTCAGGACCTGAAAGAGGTTCGGCAGGATGTGCCGCAGCATCACGCGCCCGATCCCCGCGCCGCTCGCCCGCGCCGCGGAGACAAACTCCATCTCCCTCAACGACAGCGTGGACGCGTGGGTGATCCGCGCGAACCGGGGGACGTAGGCGATCCCCACGGCCAGCATCACATTTTGGACGCCCGACCCGAAGAACGCCAGGATCAGGATCGCGAGCAGGATGAACGGGAACGCCAGCGCCACGTCGATGCACCGCATGATGGCCTGGTCCACACGCCGCGTGCTGATGCCCGCCATCATGCCGAGGAGCGTCCCGCCGGTGGCCCCGATCGCGACCGCGAGCACGCCGACCAGCAGGGAGAGGCGCGTGCCGTAGATCACGCGCGACAGGATGTCCCGGCCGAACAGGTCGGTGCCGAACGGATGCTGCCAGGTGGGCGGACGGAAGGACGCCGCCGCGGACACGAGGGACGGGCTATAGGGCGCCAGGACCGGCGCGAACACCGCGATGATCACGAGGAGCACGATGAACGCCAGCGACAGGAGCGCCGGGATGTTGCGCCGCAGGCTCCTGCCGAACGCGCGCCACCGCGATCGCGCAGCCGGGGCGGCCGGGGCGGAGGCGACGGACGGCAGCGCTTGGACCATGTGGCTATTGATACTGGATCCGCGGGTCCACGGCCGCGTAACAGAGGTCCGTCACGAGGTTTGTCACGACAAACGACGCGGCGAGGATGATGACGCACGCCTGGACCTGCACGTAGTCGCGGCCCGTGACCGAGTTGACGAGGAGGCTCCCGATGCCGGGACGCGCGAACACGGTCTCGATGACGGCGGTCCCGCCCACGAGGTCCCCGACGGCGAGCCCGAGGATGCTCAGCACAGGCAGCATGGCGTTGCGCAACGCGTGGCGGAAGACGACGGAGGCGCCCGCCAGCCCCTTGGCCCGGGCGGTCCGGATGTAGTCGTCCCGGAACACCGACATGAGCGTCGTGCGGGTGATCCGCGCGAGATAGGCAAGGAGACCGGCCGAGAGCGCCACGGCCGGCAAGATGGTGTGCGACACGATCGAGCCGGGTTGGGCAAACGTGCCGGCGCCGATCGACGGTACCCACCCCAGGCGTCCCGCGAAGACGATGAGCAGCACGATCCCGACGAGGAAGTTCGGGGCGGAGATCAGGACCAGCGAGAGGAACAGGGAGAGGCGGTCCGCTACGGTCTCGCTGCGGACGGCGGCGGTCACGCCGAGGGGAATGCCCACGCCGACGGCGATCGCCAGCGCGGATAGGCCCAGGATGACCGTGTAGGGCAGGGACGTCACGATCTGGTACGCGGCCGACTGGCCGGTGAGAAACGACGTGCCGAAGTTGCCGGTGGCAACGTTGCCGAGGTAGTGAATGTACTGGACGACAAGGGGTTGATCCAAGCCCCACATATGGCGTAACGCGACCTCGCGGTCGCTCGTGGCGAACGGACCGAGGAGGACGGCCGCGGGATCGCCCGGCAGGAGATGGATGACGAGAAAGACGCTCGTGACCACGCCCCAGATTAGCGGGATGATCAGGATGATGCGGCGGATGATATACGGTCGCATGAGAGGCGAGTAGGGTCCTTCAACCGCTGCCGTGGCGCCGCACGGCTTCGCGCGCCGTGTGGTTCGACGAGCCGGCGGGGCGTCCTGCCGCTGGCGCGGCGGCGATCGCTATGGCGAGAAGGTCGGGGAGACTTCGGGCGGGATGATTTCCACCCACTGGGGCCCGCGGTCGAAGGCGATCTCACGTCCCGCGCCGTCGAAGAAACGGAGGCGGTCCGCGCGGGACTGCTTGCGCCAGGTGCCCGGGACCACGACGCCGTCCTGCAGGACCCACGCCGGGCCGGAGCCGATGTCGGCGAACGTCCAGGTGTCCTCGCCGATGACCGTCCGCCCGTGGGTGCGGGAAACCACGGCAATGGCGATCGACTTCGCCGTGAGCGCCTGGCCGGTGGCGGCGTCCGTGTCCGGAACGCCGCCCAGGGTGCGAGCGTAGTCGTTGGCCGCCGGCTCGTAGGTCCACTTGACCGCATACTCCGGCAACGAAAACGCGATCGACACGCTGCCGGCGGCCGGCCGGCGCGCCGCCGGGGCGTCGTCCTTCCAGCGCTCCGGCGCGGCGGCGACGCCTTCCACCCCGACGCGTTGATCGATCACGCCGCGCAGCGCCGCGGTCGACGTAAAGACCGTATGCTCGAATGCCACGTGCGGCGCGGGGATCCGGCGAAACGCGGCGGCGTACCGGAACTCATCCAGGTTCACGATCGGCAGCTGCTGGATGAGCGCCAGCGCGTCGGCGTTGCCGCCGACGTGCGCGACGCCGGCGTCGATCTCGAGGGCGTAGTCGAGAAACTGGGTGCGTACCGACCGGACCGGGCCGATGCGGTCGGCGTCCTTCTCCGCGAAGACTGCCAGATACCGCGTGATGCCGCCCTCGGTGATGGCCTCGTACACGCGCGATGCGGCCGACAGTCCCCACTGCGGGCGCGCCTGCGTGAAGTTGTCGATGATGACCGCGATCGGCCGACGCGCCGCGAGTTGGTAAGGGACGAGCTGCCCGTCAATGGGATCCGGAACGAGACCTTGGGGCGGGCGCGGTTCCGTGGACGGTGCGGGCCGGGCTTTGTGGACAGAGACGGGGGGATGCGGTCGCGCCGTCCACACCATCATCGCGACGACGACCACGAACGCAGACCCCACGAGCACGCGAAATGCCCGGAGCGAGCGGGTACGCATGGCGGATGGCGCCACTATATCGGGCGTCCGGGTGCCTGGCAAGGCGAACGGATGTCCACACTCCCGGCTTCGCCTCGCCGGCGGTCGCAGTCAGCGATTACGCGTCACAGCGGCACGCGCGTTGTCGGTGTCGCATGGTGAGCCGGCGCCGGCGATCGTATGCGACGCCGCCCGGAGAGGAGCCCCCCGGGCGCGCTCCGTATCTTGCACTCGCGACTTCGCGATGCGGTAGGAGGCACGATGGCACGGCGATCGGCTTCGTGGGTAATCATCGCGGCGGCGGGTGCGTGGTTGCTGGCGGCCCCGCCGGGCCGCCTCCATGCGCAGTCCGCACCGAGCGCCACCGCGATCCGCGTCTACGCCGCGTTCGGCCCCGGCGCGCTGCGGCCGGGAGTGCTCGTGACGCGGCGGGTCTCCGGAGAGTGCTTCGCGGCGTCGGTCGCGGATCAGGCAAGAGACGACGCCTGGCGGTGCATGAGCGGGAACGCCATCATGGACCCATGCTTCCAGGGATTCGAGGGCAGCACGCCGGCGCTCGCGTGTCCGGAGACGCCGTGGTCCCCCCGGGTGACGGTGCTGCGCCCCACCAAGGAACCGGCCCGCGCACAAGCCAACGCGTCCGGCATTGGTCGCGGGCTCCCCTGGGCGCTCGAGCTCGGCGACGGCACGCGGTGCACCTTCTTAACCGGCGCCACCGCGGGCGTAGCCGGCATGCGCGTCAACTATGGATGCTTGGATGGCAAACGCAGCATCATCGGCGACATTGATCGGACGCTCCCACGGTGGCGTGTCTTCGTGGACTCCGGCGTGGGAGTGACGGTCCCGTTACAAGACGTGGCGATCGCGTGGTATTAGTGCGAGCGCGGTAGGGGGGCCGGCGCCGGCCCCCCCACCGCATGCGGTAGCTTCAGGCCCGGCTGGCGAAGAGGCCTTGGAGGACCTCCTCGGGTTCGGGCCGCCGGCCGGTCTCCTTTTTCGAGAACACGAGACGCCCGTTTGCGGACACCTCGAAGACCCCGCCTGAGGATGGGACCAACCGAAGCGAGCGAATGCCCTGCGGCTTCTCTTTGAGGATCGACTCCGTCACACGGACGGCGTGGCCAAGGTACCCTCAACTCGTGCAGTATTCGATGGTCACGTCGAGCTTCTCTGCCACGTCTTCACCTCCCCAGGACCGCGATGTAGTCCTCCCCTGAATGTAACGTCTGGGAAGGCTCCCTGCATCCGGGCGCATGCCGGCGGCATCCGTTGACCTGCGCGTATCCGCATCGCATAATTTATGCAGGCGGCGAGGCCTGGTTCCCGGGTTGCCGGGCGGCCGAAGACGCATTCTGAAGGACGTGATCCTGCCCCGGCAGGGGCCCGCATTTCGTTGGACAGGCTCGATTATTCCGCGCAACGGGGATCCAGACGGGTCGATTCGGGTGCATCATTGGAGCCCGGCGGCTCGCTCACGGGAGATCGCGCCCGGGGCTCGGGGTGTGGCCGGCTCGACCTCAAGCGCGGCGGAAGGGTGTAGGATTGCTCCCGATCGGGTATGTGTGTTCATAGAGGCGGGCACGTGACACGTCAACTACTTGGACCTCGGTTTCTCCGTGGACCCACCACACATGATTGAATGATTGATTCGTCCTCTGAGAGGCGTCCGGAACGTGCGTTGGCATACCGCGAGCATGGAGGTCATAGCGATGGCTCAGCAATTGGATCGTATCGAACAGATGCTTCGTGCGTTGTGCGCTCACCTGGGCGTACGCGAGCGTGATCTGGAACAGATGGTGACATCCGCCAACGGAGCCGAGTCCGCGGTAGGCGATGGCCGCCGGTACACGGGTGTTGTGTCTCGCTTCGAGCATGGGTGGGGTTTTATCGAGTGCGAGGCCATGAACCGCAACTTCTTCGTGCACTACAGCGACATCGAGGGCACCGGCCTTCGGTCGCTTGAAGCCGGCGAGGCGGTCTCGTTTGAGATCGCGCCCGGGAAGGATGGCCGTCCAAAGGCGGTCAAGGTGAAGCGCCACGGGAGCCCGCGATCCACACAGAGACCGGCGCGGATCGAGGCGATTCCTCGTCGGGCGCCCATTGCGTACACCAACGGCGACGAGGCGCTGGACGCGGAGGAGGGCGCGGACGAGCAGGACATGCCGCAGCCGACGGGCCCCACGCTGCCCTAGTCCGAGACGTCACTGATCGTGCTACACTAACAGCGACCGCCAGGCGCTCAACGCCGCCGGCGAACGACGCTTGACAACGGGCCCGTAGCTCAGTGGATAGAGCAGGGGACTCCTAAGCCTCAGGTCGGGGGTTCGATTCCCTCCGGGCCCGCCAACCCTTGCGTAGCAAGCGTTTCCGGTACGCCGCAGCCATCAGCCGCGTCGCAACGGCTCGCGGCGATCGCCCGTAGCCTCGCCGCTCACCCGTATATGGTGATCGGCGGCCCAGCCGTTCTCCTATACGGCGACCCCCGCGTCACCCACGACATCGACGTCACGCTGGGGCTCGGCCCCGATCACGTCGGTGCGGTTCTCACGCTTGTACAACCCCTCGGCCTCCGGCCTCTCGTGGAACCACCGGAGGCCTGCAAGCGACTCCCCGCGTAACCCGTACCCGTCACCGGGCGCCTGCGATGCGGAGCGGCGCGCCCGCCTACAGCTCCGGAAACTCCTCCTCCCAAAACTCGAGCACGCCGCGTTCCGCGCGCAGCCGCCGTTCCCGTTCCTTGTCGCGCAGTTCGCCTCGGCGGATCTTCCCCGAAATGGTCTTGGGCAGATCCGAGAACTCGAGACGCCGCACGCGCTTGTAGGGAGCCAACCGCTCGCGACTGAAGCGGAAGATCGCCAGCGCGGTCTCCCGTGTCGCCGGCTGGCCGGGCGCCAGCGCCACGTAGGCCTTCGGCACCGCCGAGCGAATCGGGTCGGGGCTCGGCACCACCGCCGCTTCGGCGACCACTTCGTGCTCGATCAGCGCGCTCTCGATCTCGAACGGACTGATGCGGTAGTCGGAACTCTTGAACACGTCGTCCGCGCGCCCGATGTACCAGTAGTAGCCGTCCTCGTCCCGCGACGCGACGTCACCCGTGTCGTACCGCTCTGCGCCCGCCGCCCCGGCCGGAGCGTCGGCGTATCCGGCCATCAACCCGGTCGGGCGCGGGCGCAGGGAGATGGAGATCCGCCCCTCCGCGGCCTCGCGTCCGTCGGGGTCGGTGAGGGTCACCACGTAGCCCGGGAGCGGCCGGCCGACCGACCCCGGTTTCACCGCCTGGCCGGGCGTGTTCCCGAGCACGGCGGTCGTCTCGGTTTGCCCGTACCCGTCGCGGATCGTGATGCCCCATGCCTCGCGGACGCGCTCGATCACCTCGGGATTCAGGGGCTCGCCCGCGCTGGCCAGTTCGCGAAGCGCCGGGGGACAGGCGCCGAGGCGCTCCAGCACGAGCAGGCGCCAGACCGTCGGCGGAGCGCACAGCGACGTGATCTCGTAGCGCGCCGCGGCCTCCAGGACTCGCCTGGCGTCGAATCGCGCGAGATTGTACACGAAGACGGTCGCGCCGGCGTTCCACGGCGCGAAGAAGCAGCTCCACGCGTGCTTCGCCCACCCCGGCGAACTGATGTTCCAGTGCAGGTCGCCTTGTTTGAGGCCGAGCCAGTACATCGTAGAGAGGTGCCCGATCGGGTAGCTCTGGTGCGTGTGCACCACCATCTTCGGGCTCGCCGTCGTCCCGGACGTGAAGTACAGCAGCAGCGGGTCGCCCGCGCGCGTCTCGCCCTCGGGCACGAACCGCGCGGGCGCCGCCAGGGCGTTCTCGAAGGGCTCCCAGCCCACCGGCGCGGGCGCTCCAACCGCCAGCCGGACGTGGAGGCCGGACACCTCGTGCAGCTTTTCCACGACCTGCGACTCCGCCACGGCGTGGGTCAGCCGGCCGCGCGTGATCCGGTCCTTCACGTCGGCGGCGGTGAGCATCGTCGTCGCGGGGCTCACCACCGCGCCGACTTTCATGGCCGCCAGCATGACCTCCCACAGGGGCGCCGCGTTTCCGAGCATCACCAGGATTCGGTCGCCCCGGCGCACGCCCCGCCGCCGGAAGAAGTTGGCGATGCGGTCGGATCGGTCGGCGAGGTCGGCGAAGGTCCGGCGTTCTTCGCGCCCGGCCTCGTCCACGATCCGCAGCGCGGCTCGTTCGTTGCCACGGGCCATGGGGTCGAAGTAGTCAAGCGCCCAGTTGAAGCGCTCGACCGCGGGCCACGCGAAGCCGCGGTACGCCGCTTCATAGTCCGCCCGCCGGGCGATCAACGCGTCCCGAGCGACGACGAACCCGTCAACCGGTGCCATCGGCGGTCCCTCCCCGCGGCGGCTCGAGAGCGCGGTCCTCCGGCCGTGGAGTCACGGGATCGGTGATGCCTCTCGCACCGCCCCTCCACGGCTCCCGTGCCGTTGGGCCCCTCTGCTCTCCTCCGTCCGGCGGTCCTTCGCGGGCCCGGTGGGCCTTTCCTATCGCGCCTCGGCGCGCGTGAGGCGCGCGCCCGCTTCGCACGCTCGGATCGGCCCACGGCACGATTGACCGCGTCATGATGCCGCCGATGCGATCGCGCCAACCTCTACTACACACCGGCGGCGGCATTGGCCGCGGCGGTCAAGGGCAAGCGGCGTTCGCGACCCTCGTCGCGGTTACCGGCCCGGGGGCGTCAGCACCACCGCGGCTTCCGCGGTCAACTGTAGGAACGTGAACGTCTCCTGTAGGTACAGTCGCACGGCGGCATCGGTATGGGCGAGATACCCGATCGAGATGTCCTGGCCGATGTGCAACGCGAAGTCGCCGCCGCGAGTCGTGAGGACCACGCCGCCGGAGATGGCCGGGGCCCAGATGATCTCCCCGTCCACGAGACGCGCGACGTGCCGCAGGACCGGGTATCCATCATCGCTGCCTCCGCTCACGGCGGTGTAGGCATCTGTGCTGAGCAGAAGAGCATAGGGCCCGTTGACGCCGGCGAGGCGCAATTGCGTGACCGCCCGGGCCACGGCGTCGGGATAGTCCTTCACGTCGGCCGGGAGGGTCAGCACCGGATGGCTGGTTCCCTGACGGATGCCTGAGATCCCCGCCGGCGCGTACCCCTCAAAGACGGCCCGATCCTCGGCGAAGGCGATCTTGCGCGCCGCTTCCTTCAACGGCTGCCAGTCCGAATCGCTGGCGCCGCGTTCCACGTCATCGATCGCCTGACGGTCGAGTTCGAAGGGGACCCGCAACTCGGCGAGCGCCTTCACCTCGCGTTGCGCGGCATGGATCCCTTCGCCCGGCGTCTCGAGCGGCCGGAGATGGCCGGTACCGATGGCCGAGAAATCGACGCCCTTCGGGCCCTGCACGTCCACGACGCGCCGCGCCGCCAGGTGGCGCTTGAGGGTGCGGGACGCCTCCTCCTCGATCTGCGCCCATGCCAGGTCCGAGATAGGAGCGAGTTCTCGGTGAAGATTAGTCATGCTCGCGGTCTCCTTTCAATGAACCAATGCCGAGCGAACCATCACGCGACGCCGCTCGTGCCTCGTCGGCGGGCGTGCCCGGCGCGCCGTCAACCGGGGGGCCGGCGACCGCCGGCGCCGCGTCCCCGGCTGCCACGGTCTCCAGGAACGTTGCCGACGGCGCGAAAAACAGCGTGCCGGTCACCGCGCGGCTGAAGTCGAGCAGCCGGTCGTAATTCCCCGGCGGCCGGCCGACGAACATGTTCAGGAGCATCTGCTCGATCCGGTGAGGGGACCGGGCATAGCCGATGAAATACGTGCCGAACTCGCCCTTCCCCACGTCCCCGAACGGCATGTTGTCACGGACGATCTCCAGCTGCTCCCCGTCTTCCACGATCGTCGTCAACTCGTTGTGTGCCGAGGTGGGTTTCACGGCATCGTCCAGCTCGATGTTGGACAGCTTGGTGCGACCGATGATGCGTTCTTGCTCCTCGATGGGCAGCGCATTCCACCCCTGCAGGTCGTGCAGATACTTCTGTACGACCACGTAGCTGCCACCGGCGAACGCCGGATCCTCGTCGCCGATGATGGCGGCGTCAATCGCCGCCTGCTCCGCGGGGTTCTCCGTCCCATCGACGAACCCGATCAAATCGCGGTCGTCGAAGTACGTGAAGCCATGGACTTCGTCCGTCGTGGACACGGCGGAGCCGAGCCGGGCCATGATCTGCATCGCCAGCTCGAAGCAGAGGTCCATGCGCGCGGCGCGGATGTGGAACAGAATATCCCCCGGCGTGGAGACGGCATGATGCCGGCCGCGGATCTCTCGGAACGGATGGAGCGCTTTCGGCCGCGGCGGCCCGAACAGCCGGTCCCAGGCGTCGGAGCCAAACGCCATGACGCAGGACAGGTGGCCCTCGAGGTCACGGAATCCCACGGCGCGTAGGAGAGCGGACAGATCTCCACACAACGCCCGCACGGCGGCACGATGGTCCGGGCCCGGGTTCACCGTCACGACCAGAAAGATGGCGGCGCGCGTGAGCCGCGCAAGGACCGGTTGTGGAATCGCAGAAGACACGCTCCGCCTCCTCGGACGTTGGTGCAGAATCCGGCGAATCTAATCATTTTCGGTACTTCGGCGTCCGATCCTGGCGGGCCCCGCACGGCTCGAGACGGAGGGTCCTCGTCTCCGTCCAGCACGCGCCACCTCCCCGGTGCGCAGCACCCCGTCGTGGACACGAGACAAGACATGCACGCGCTGATGCGCCCTCGTGGTCGAGGTGCCTGTCTCGTTATTCATCCTCCCAGGGTGACAGATTCACTCAGCAATCACACATCAGGGACATCAGGGTCCCGAATTTGACAATTCTGATCTTCGATGGTACCCTACATAGGTCGCGTTAAGAGAGTTCCGGCTTCTCCTGCGTCTGCATCGCGCCGCACGGGTTGAACGTGTAACGGATCCGACGCACCGACCCCGTCGAAGCCAACGCCACGCGGGTTTCTACGAAGCGCCACGGAGGCGCGATCACGCCCTCGAGGGGCGCTCCACGCATCGCGTGAGCCTCGAACTGTTCGCGCATCATGGCGAACCTATCGTCAACGGAGGTGTCTGTCCATGCCCGAACACATCGTTCTTCTACCGATCGCGGGAACACATGTTGCGGGATCGACCGCGCATATTACATCCGCTCTGACCGACGTCTGCGGCGTGCACCGCGTGTCAATGAACGCGGCCACCGAGAAGGTGCGCATCGCATTCGACCCCAACCGCGTGGACCTCCTGAAGCTTGCGGAAGTGTTGCGCTCGGTGGGCTGCGAGGTCCGGACCTCACACGCGGTCGTCGCAGTGGACGGCAGCGCCTGTTCGTCGTGCGTAGGCCGGATTGAGAACGCGTTGCGCGCGTTGCCCGGTGTCCTGCACGCCAGCGTCGATTTGACAGCCCAACGGGCGATCGTTTCCTATCTCGCCGGATACCTGACGACTCGAGAGATCGTACGCGGTATTCGTGAATCCGGGCACCGATCGCTCGAGGAGTGCGAGCGGACGCGCGCCGGGCGGGAGGGGAGGGTGCTGGTGGGCGCGGACGTCCCGTAGCCCCGGTTGCGGAAACCCGCGGAGCGCGGCGCTGAGGCCTGAAGTATACTGTACGTGGAGAGGCGAGCATACATCTGACCGCGCACGGTCCGGGACGAGGCCGGAATGCCTCATCGGAGCGGGCGCGCGATGTCAGGTGCGGATGGCGCTGGGACGGGGCGGGGCCCTGTCCCAGTGTTTTGGAGAGGAGATACTCGCGAGATGCGGATCGCACAGGTAGCGCCCTTGTACGAATCGGTTCCACCGAGGCTCTATGGGGGCACGGAGCGTGTTGTGGATGGCGTGACCGAGGAGCTCGTGCGTCGCGGCCACGAGGTGACGCTCTTCGCGAGCGGCGATTCCAACACCTCAGCGCGGCTGATTCCTTGTTGTACCCGCGGGCTCCGCTTGGACCCCAGCGTGCGCGACCATGTGGCGTATGCCGAGATGATCGCGGCGGTGGCCGACGTGCCCCGCACCGACCGCCGGCGCTGCCGCGCGCACGTGGCCGTGCGGTTCTCCGCGGCCCGGATGGCGGATGCGTACGAGTCGATCTACGAGCGCGTCTTGGACGCGGCGCTCGTCCGGTGATCCGGGCCATGCTGAGCGAGATCAAGGTGGGCCCGAACATTGCCACGATCAACTGCGGGCGCAGCTTCATGGTCAGCGGGCTGGACGGCTGTATCCGCCGCACGGTCGAACACGGCCTGTTCAGTCACGATGTTCGGTTCTTGTCTCACTACCGCTACCGGATCAACGGGCGGACGTGGAAGCTCGTGAGTTCCTCCCCCCTCACGTATACGGCGGTTCGGTTCGAGTTCACGAACCCCGCGCTCCTGAGTGCCGACGAGCCGATCCCCAAGCACGTCCTCGGGTTCACGGTCAAACGGAGCATCGTCGGGGGCGTGCACGAGGACTTCGACCTCGTCAACTATCATGGACGGCCCGTTCACCTGACGTTCGAGCTCGAGTTGGGCACGGACTTCGCCGACCTGTTCGAGGTTCGGAGCCACTACGTGCGTGTTCCCCGGTCTGTCCGAACATCGTGGCACGAGGGAGACCAGCGGTTCAGTTGCGAGTACGCGCGGGACACGTACGCGGCGCGGTTTCACTGTCAATTCACCCGGACCTCGAGCCGCGCCCGCCGGCGGGGTCATGCGGTTCTGTTCGACCTCGTGCTGGATCCGGGTGAATCTTGGCACGTGTGCGCTCATCTCACCCCGGAACTCGACGGGGTCGTGTATCCCGGTCCCCCCGCCTGCAGCCATGCGTCGGTTGCCGAACGGGAGGGATTCATCCAGCGCTGGCGCGGCGTGTTCGCGGATACCAGGACGAGCGATGACGCGCTGACCCACACGCTCGGGCGGTCCGTCGACGATCTCATTTCCCTGCTCCTCGACGCGGGCGCGCCCGATGAGCCGTGCGTCCTGTCGGCCGGGGTGCCGTGGTTCGTCGCCCTCTTCGGCCGAGACGCTCTCATTTCCGGGCTTCAAACCCTACCGCTTCACCGGGGGTTCGCCCTCGGGGCGCTCGGGGCCCTCGCCGCCTATCAAGCCGAAGGCTCCGACGACTATCGGGACGCCGATCCCGGGAAGATCCTCCACGAGCTCAGGACGGGCGAGTTGGCGCGGTTCGGTCAGATTCCCCACACGCCCTACTATGGGAGCGCCGACGCGACGATCTTGTACCCGATCCTGCTTCACGAGACGTATATGTGGACGGGCGGCCACGACGTCCTGGAGGCGTATCTTCCGGTGGCCGAGCGATGCATGCGCTGGATCGACCGGTACGGCGACCGGGACGGGGACGGGTTCCAAGAGTACCGCACGCGATCCCCACGAGGGATCAAGCATCAAGGATGGAAGGACTCGGGCGACGGTACCGTGTACGCTGACGGCCGGCCCGTGGAGCCTCCGGTGGCCCTGTGCGAACTGCAGGGCTACGTGTACGACGCCAAGCTGCGCATGGCGGCGCTCTACGACGGGCTCGCGCGTAGCGCCGACGCGGACCGCCTGCGCAAGGAAGCCGAGACGCTCCGGGCGCGGTTCAACGAGGCGTTTTGGCTGGAGGACGAAGGCATCTACGCGTTTGGACTGGACTCACGTAAGGCGCCCATCACGAGCGTCGTCAGCAACACGGGGCATTGCTTGTGGTCGGGGATCGTGCCGGCGGACCGTGCTCCGCGCGTCATTGCGCGTTTGTTGGCGGAGGACATGTGGAGCGGGTGGGGGATCCGCACGCTGAGCGCCGCCCATCCGGCCTTCAATCCGTTCGCATATCAGCGGGGAGCGGTTTGGCCGCACGACAACCTGTTGATCGCCGCGGGATGCCGCCGCTACGGCGACGTCGATGCGGCCGCCCGGATCACGCGGGGCATCCTCGATGCGGCCGCCGTGTTTCAGCGCTATCGGCTTCCAGAGCTCCTTGGCGGGCAGGCACGCAACAGCTTGGGGTTTCCGGTGCAGTACTTGGGCGCCAACATCCCGCAGGGATGGGCAGCCGGGAGCACGTTTGCGTTCGTGCACGTGCTGCTTGGCCTCCGTGCCGATGCGCCTCATCAACGGCTGTACGTCGCGCCCGCGCTGCCGGCGTGGTTGGATTGGGTGGAGATCCGCAACCTCCGCGTCGGCGCATCGCGCGCCACGCTCCGATGCACCCGCGACGCCTCACGCTCGCACGTGGAGGTCCTGGATGTCGTGGGACCGCTTGACGTCGTGCCCGAGACCCCGGCGCAGCGGCCAGGCGGCCGCTGACGCGGCCGCAGGCTCCGGGAATCTCACCGTCCGTGTCCGGGTGAACGTCACCCGGCCTTGCGGATCTTGGACGTGGAAGCGATGAGAGGTTCCGCACGAGAATTCACGAGGCAGCGCTGTTACCCGCACGCAGGACAAAGTACGCGCAGTTGCACCGGTGTCCGTCGCCGCGTTCGGCCGAGCACCGCGGCGTGACGTCTCCGGCACACGCGATGTGTTCCGCATGGCACTTGTCGCACACGTAGATGCCGCTTACCGGCCACGGCAGGCCGGCCTTCGCGCGCACTCGGTCGCTCACGACCCACCCCGCAACGCATTCAACCGCATCGACCCACCTCCACTGATCGTAGCCTCCAAACAGGTTCGTTGTCTCACGATGCGCTCCCGCTTTGACTCGCCTCGCCGGGTGTGGAGCGTCCCGGCCGGCGGCCATCGCCACGGCAGTGATGCTCGCGCGAGTGGTACAATGAGGATAGCCCCGGGGCGTGCCGGCGTAGTGCGCCGCAGGCGCTTTCCTCCCCTCGGCTGACAGCGAGCCACAGAAACGGGACGCCGGTCCCAGGGGGAAAAGGCGTATGCGGCAGGAGTCCATCGAGGCTCTTTTGGCCAAGGCGAGTCCGCGATTTGCTCTCGTGCATGTGGTCGCGACCAGGGCGGAACAGTTGATGCGCGGCGGCATCCCGGCGATTGAAACGAGCACGCGGAATCCCGTCCTCGTCGCGATGGAAGAGTTGGCATCGGGCAAGCTATGCGTGAGCGCCAAACGGCCGGCAGGGACCGCGCGGCACGAGGCGGAGGCGGACGTGGACGCAGCGCCGCCTGATCGCGACGTTGCCGAGGTCGCCATAGGCGAGCGGTGAGCATCTGTCCGCGTGCGTGATCGCCGGCTCACGGGCCTGACGCGGAGCGTCCCCCCGGGACGCGGGACGTGCGAGACTCCGGGGATCGCCTTCTGCCTCACCCAACCAGATAGGTCGATCGAACTCCTCGCATGGCAGGTGTGCGATGTGGAGCCGTTGACTCCCGTCATCACGATGGTGCATGCGCGCAGATCGGTGTCCCGCTCGGAATCAGGCCGCGCTTCCCGCAGACCCGCGAGGGCCGATGGCTCGCCATCGGCTCGAGAGATCGCCTCGGGTTGTTTCTGCGCCCCAGGGTGTGAGTGCCACTCGTAGAAATTGTCGGTGGGAGTGAGGCGCCGGCGCCTCGCGAAGGCATCGCGAACCAGGCCCCGGTAGCCGCTGTCCCCTCCCGCGGGCGGCGGCGGGAAGGGCCCCGGACGGAAAGGCCGGGTGGCCCCGTTGACGAGAAAGGGATAGGCGTCGAAGTGGAATTTCCGCGAGTCGTTGTCGATGGGTGAGCCGCGCACGCTGGTGACGGGCGCCACCGGATTGGTGGGGCGCGCCGTGGTGCGCGCGCTGCTGGCGCAGAACCGCCCGGTTCGCGTCTTTGTGCGGGACGCGGAGGGCGCTCGCGGCCTCTTTGGACCACAGGTGGAGATTGCCCAGGGCGATCTGCGGGACCCAACGAGTCTGCGGCCGGCCTGTACGGGAGTGCACGATGTCTACCATGTGGCGGGGGCCGTGGACGTCCACAGGCACACGGCCGCGGAGATGTGGGAGACGAACGCGGAGGGCACGCGCCGGTTGCTCGAGGCGGCTCGTGCCGCCGGCGCCGGCCGGGTCGTATACACGAGTTCCGTATCCGTGTACGGTGACCTGCTGCCTGTCGGTGTCGCCGAGGACGCGCCGCTCAACCCGGCGGGCATCTATGGAGCGTCCAAGGTCGAGGCGGAACGACGGGTGCGCGACGCCGCGGCTCGCGGCCTCCGCGCGATAAATCTCCGGCCGTGCATCGTCTACGGTCCCGGCGATCGATATTTCGTGCCGGAAGCGGCGCGCCTCATGCGGCTGCCGCTGCTGCCGCTGCCGGACGGCGGCCGCCACCTGGTGGACGTGGTGCACGCGGACGATCTCGCGAGGGCGCATCTGCTCGTCATGGAAACAGGACGGTCCGGCGAGGCCTACAACGTGACGGACGGCGGATGCTATCGTGCGGGAGACCTCCTGCGATGGATTGCCGAGGCGCTGGACCGCTCGCTCTGGTTCCCGTCCATTCCCTGGCGGTGCGCGGTCGTGATCAGGCCGCTCATCAACCTTCTCGGCCGCTGGTGGGGACGGTCGGATCTCGCACATCTTGGAATGCAGGAGCTCCGCGGACTGTTCAGCGACTACCACTTTGACATCTCCAAGATCGCGGCCCTCGGGTATGCTCCTCGCATCGGGGCCCGCGCGGGATTACACGGTGAGCTCCGGAGGGCGCGACACCGCGTCGCGGTCCACGAGGACGCCTCAGGACCTTCGAGCACCGCCGCGTACGGGGCGGGCGAGCAGGACGAAGGCTAATAACAAACGCGGCCCCCGGACCGTCAACCCCGCTCGTACGAGAGGGCCTTGACGATTACGGTGCGACGATCCACCAGCCGTCGGCGACAATCCCTCCGGCTTCGCCGCGTATCGCCGATGGGAACACGTCTCGGACCACATGCCTCGGCGGTCTGAGGCGGAAGTCTCGTTAGATCTTGGTCGCGCGTGTGAGCAGATAGTCCTGCCGCACGGTATTGTCTTCGAAGTAGTCGGCCACAATGGCATCGTACTCGCGCCGGAAGGCGGCCAAACGGGCCGGATCCGTCGCGGCCAGGAATTCGACGAGCTTGACCAGCGGGCCGGCCGTACGCTCCGATATCCGCCGACTGTGTTGCGGACTCAGAGCGGGGACTCGCATCGTCGCGCGGTCAAACACGAGGTCTTTGACCGCCGAGCCGAGCCGTTCGCGGACGATGTTGGGATCTCCCCACCCGGTCGGCGGCATGACGCCCGCCGGCGGCGGGGGCATGTAGCGCCCGCCGAGCGCAAACAATCGGCCGAGGACCAGTTCAGGCGGCCAGGTGGAGAACGCGATCGTCCCGCCCGGTTTCAGGACACGCAGCATCTCCGCCGCCGCGACGTCGGGCCGCGGCGCAAACATGTGTCCGAACTGGCTGAGGACCACATCGAAGGCCGCGTCGCCGAACGGCAGCTCCTCGACATCTCCCTCATGCCACTCGACCTCGACGTCGGCAATGCCGGCGTTCTCGCGGGCGTGTGCGATGAGCTCCGGCGTGATGTCGAGCCCCGTCACGCGGGCTCCCAAACGGGCCGCCGTGATGGCCACGACCCCCGTGCCGCACGCGACGTCGAGCACCCGGTCTCCCGGGCGCACTCCCGCGTGCTTCACGAGCCGTGCGGCCTCCGGTGTCGTGTTGTCCGCCAGCGGCGCGAAATGCGCCCACCCTTGCCTCTGAGCGTCCTTGAATCGTGCAAGCGGATCCGTGACACACCTCCGTCCCGCCATTCCGGCCGCCTGTGCGCGTCCCGGTTCCGGCGACCCGCTAGGCGGAATTTCCAATTCGATCCCCGACCTCCTTCCCACCGGGGAACCCGGCCGGGTCTTCCGCCCGAATGAGAATTAGCCTTGGTCCTCGTCGTTGAACTCGCGACCCGCTCGTACCTCCTTGACGTACCCGACACGAATCACGAAGTCGCCGAAGCGCTCGGCCGGCAGCCGCTCGGCGGCGTAGCGTCGAATGACCGGCGCGAGCCCCTCCAGGATCTGCGCCTCCCCGACGTTTTCCAGGAAGAGCTTGTTGAGCCGCTGGCCGTGAAACCCGCCGCCGAGATATACGTTGTATTTGCCGGGCGCGCGGCCCGTGAACCCGATCTCGGCGACGTACGGGCGCGAGCACCCGTTGGGACAGCCGCTCATTCGAATGATCACGGGGTCGCGCTCGAGCCCGCATGATGCCGCAATGGCCTCGAGCTTGGTAAGGAGGGACGGGAGGTAGCGCTCGCTCTCCGCCATCGCCAGCCCGCACGTCGGCAGCGCGACGCACGCGACCGCGTGGCGGCGAAGGACGCTCTGCCGCGCAGGGGCCATGGCCCCATGCGCCTCGAGGATGCGGTCGATCCGGTCCCGCTCCTCGGCCGGGACGTTCGCCACGATCAGGTTTTGGTTCGGTGTGAGGCGGAACTCGCCCGTGTGGACGCTCGCAATCTCGCGCAGGGCCGTCATCAGTTGCAGGGCCTCGCCGTCCCGGACTCGCCCGTTTTCGACGAACAGCGCATAGTGCCAGCGGCCACGGAGCGCCTCCGTCCACCCGTAGCGGTCGCTGTTGGTGTCGAAGCGGAACGGCCTCGCGTCCCCGAGGTGCCAGCCCAGGCGTCGATGCAGCTCGCCGCGGAACCACTCCAGCCCGCGGTCGTCGATGGTGTACTTCAAGCGCGCGTGCTTCCGGTCGACACGATCGCCGAAGTCGCGCTGGATGCCGACGACCTGCTCGGCCACCGCCACGACCTGCTCCGGGGCGCAAAATCCGATCACATCCGCGAGCCGCGGGTACGTGGCGGGCTCGTTGTCGGAGCGGCCCATGCCGCCGCCGACGCACACATCGAAGCCCGCCAGCCGATCGCCCTCGGCGATCGCAATGAACCCGAGGTCTTGCGTGTAGATGTCGACGTCGTTGGTCGGCGGGATCGCCAGCCCCAGCTTGAACTTCCGGGGCAGGTACGTGCGGCCGTAGATGGGCTCCTCTTCGCGGTCACCGCCCGCGACCGGCGTCTCGTCCAACCAGATTTCGTGGTAGGCGCGCGTGCGCGGCAGCAACGCGTCGCTGAGCTGTTTCGCCAGCGGGTACACTTGTGCGTGGATTGCCGACTGGTCGAGGTTGGGCGAGGACATCACCCCGCGATTGTCGTCGCCGCACGCGCCGATCGTGTCCAGCAGCGCGGCGTGGATGCGCTGGATCGTTGCTTTCAGGTCCCGCTTCAGCACGCCGTGGAACTGGAAGGTCTGCCGCGTCGTGAGCCGGAGGGTGCCGTTGGCGTGTTCACGCGCCAACGCGTCCAGCCTGAGCCACTGGTCGGGCCGGCACGTGCCGCCGGGCAGACGCACGCGCACCATGAACTGGTAGGCGGGCTCCAGCTTCTGGCGCCGCCGCTCGGCGCGGAGATCGCGGTCGTCCTGCTGATACACCCCGTGGAATTTGAGGATCTGCGGCGCCTCGTCCCCGGGAATCGCACCGGTCACCGGGTCGACCAGGCCCTCCGCGATGGAGCCGCGGAGGTAGCGACTCTCGGCCTTGATCGTCTCGTTGTGGTGCAGCCGCTCCAAGGGCTGGGTGAGATCCCGGCTTCGGTCCGTGCCACGGTCTGCCGTCGTCATCGTCGCGCTCCGTTCAGTAGACGTCCCGTTGGTAGCGCCGTTCCCGCTGCAGGTTCTTGACGTACTCCTCGGCGCGCCCACGGTCCACGTGTCCCTGCTGCTCCACGATCGTGATCAGCGTCTCGTGAACCGACGGCGCCAGGCGGTCTGCGCTCCCGCACACGTAGAGGTAGGCGCCGTCCTGGATCCACGCGTAGATGTCGCGCGCCGCCTCCAACAGGCGATGGTGCACGTACACCTTCTCCGGCTGGTCGCGCGAAAACGCCACATCCATGCGGCTGAGTGGGCCCTCGCGGAGCGCGCGCTGCCACTCGACCTGATAGAGGAAGTCGATGCGGAAGCGACGATCGCCGAACAGCAGCCAGCTGCGGCCCGTTGCCCCGATGGCCTGCCGTTCCTGGACGAACGCGCGGAACGGCGCCACACCGGTGCCGGCGCCGATCATGATGATGGGCGCTGCGGGATCCCGGGGCAGCCGAAAGTGTTCGGTTCGCTCGACGTATACGGAGACGGCGTCGCCGACGGCGCGCCGGTCCGCGAGATAGCCGGACGCCACTCCCGTGTGCCGCCGCCCGTGTGCCCGGTAGCGCACGACGCCGACGGTGAGGTGCGCTTCCTCGGGATACACCGTCAGGCTCGACGCGATCGAGTAGAGCCGGGGCTCGAGCCTCCGGAGCATGCCGACGAACGCCGCGCCCGGGAGCCCTCTCACCGGGAACGCGGTGACGACATCGATGATCCGCCGTCCGGCCAGGTAAGCGCTGAGACGGCTCTGCTCGTCCGGGCGGGTCAACGTGCGGAGCGTTTCCGCCTGAGCGGCGTCCCCGTAGCGCGCGATGAAGCGCGGCGTCAGGGTGGTGATCTCGTAATCCGTCGTCAGCGCCCGCGCTAGCGTCGTCTCGCCCGCAACGCCCGCGACCGGTTCGTCCGGGTCCAGCGCGAGCGTCTCGATCAGCTCGCTGACGAGCGCGGGGTCGTTCTCCGCAACCACGCCGAGCGAGTCGCCAGGCTCATACGTCAACCCGGAGCCGCGGAGGGAGAGTTCGAGGTGGCGCGTCTCCTTATCCGAACCGCGGCCGTTCAACACGAGGCTGTCGACGATCTCGGCAGGGAATGGCCTCCGGCGGTCGTACGACGGCGCGGTGGCTTCCGGCGCCGCGCCGTCCGGGGACGCCGTGCGGAGCACGGCGCGTGCGCTCGACCCGTTGCGCGTCCCGCTTGGCGAGGCGTCGCCGTTCGACGTCAGGCGCGCGAGAACGGCCTCGATCCAGGCGCCGGCGGGTTCCTCGTAGTCGGTATCGCAGTCGACGCGGTCGAGCAGCCGCCGGGCGCCCAGTTCCTCCAGCCGGCGATCGAAGTCCTTGGCCGTCTGGCAGAAGCGTTCGTAGCTGGAGTCGCCAAGACCCAGCACGGCGAACGTCGTGTGCTCGAGCCGCGGCGCTTTTCGGCTGTGGAGGAATTCATAGAAGCCGGCCGCCGGGTCGGGGGGCGCGCCGTCGCCGTGGGTGGCCGTCACCACGACGAGGTGCGTGACGTTCGTCAGTTCCTGGGGGCGAAACGCCGCCATATCGACGACGCGCGCTGGGAGGCCTCGAGCGGAGGCGAATTCGCCCAAGCGCTTCGCCACCGTTGCGGCATGACCGGTCTCCGAGCCGTAGAGGATCGTGATTGGTTCGGTGGCGGGCGGCGCGGTGGACGGCGCCGCGGGGACGCCGGCGCATTCCTGCAGCGCAACCCTGGCCAGGTACCCGCTGATCCACAGCGCTTCCTCTCGCGACAGCGTTGCAAGGAGTGCCTCGAGTTGCCCGGCGTGACCGGCGGTGAGCGGGACCCGCAACCCGGCGGGCCCGCCGGGTGCCGGACCGGGCCGGCGCGCAGGCGATTCATGCGGGGTGTCGCTTCGTGTCATACCTTGTCAGGCCATCGCGCGGCGCATGCGGCCGGGGCGGACGCCGGAGTTCGCGTACGGGTCCGGATGTCTGATCGGGCATCGAGCCGCGCGGGCGGCCGTGGGGCGCCCCAGATCGGGCTCGGGCCCGGGGAGCCCTCGGGTACGTGACGCTCGGGCGCGAACCAACGCAGTGTCTGCCCCAGGCGCGCCACGTCCCCGACGATGCACACGGTGGGCGCCGGCAGCGCCACCGCGCGCGCGCGCTGCGCAATCGTCCCCAGCGTGCCGGTGACGGTGATCTGCCGCGCGGTCGTTCCGAGGCTCACAACCGCCGCCGGTGTGCGGGCGTCGCGTCCGTGAGCGATCAGGCGCCGGCACGTCTCGGGAAGCGCCCGCAGACCCATCAGCACCACCAGCACGGGCATCCTCGCGAGCGCGCTCCAGTCGGGACCCCGCCGGTTGCCGCCCACGTGGCCCGTCACGACCGCAAAGGCGGAGCCGTGGCGCCGGTGGGTCACGGGGATGCCCGCGTACGCCGGGACCGCGATCGCCGAGGTCACGCCCGGGACCACCTCAAACGGGACACCGGCCGAGCGCAAGGCTTCGCACTCTTCGCCGCCGCGACCAAATACGAAGGGGTCTCCCCCTTTGAGCCGCACGACGGTCGCCCCCCCGCGGGCGCGGTCGATCAACAAGGTGTTGATCTGCTCCTGCCGGAGCGTGTGGTGTCCCGGCCGCTTCCCCGCGTAGATGCGTTCCGCCGCGTGCGGCGCTTCCTGAAGAAGCGCGGGGTGGGCGAGCCGATCGTAGACGACGACGTCAGAGGCGCGCAGGACCTCGAGCCCGCGCACGGTGATCAATTTGGGATCGCCCGGGCCGGCGCCGACGAGGTAGACGGCCCCGGGCCGCACCGCGCCGATCGTGCGTCCCGCTCCGGAGACACGCGCGTCGCACCGTGCTGTGGGAACTGCGGCGGTCGTGCCCGAGCCCGCGCCGCCCGTGACGTGCATTACCGGCCGGCTCCGGCACGAACCAACGATGCGAGACGCTCGCGGGCGCCCGCCGCATCACCGCGCCGCACATGGTCGAGCACATCCGAATCCACGAGGCGGTACCACAACGCCGCGCGGCGAGCGGGGTCAGGTTCTCGTGCCGCCACCGCGGGCCGCAACTCGCCCAGGATCTCGAGGAGGACCCCGTACTCCGGGCCGACGAGCTTGGCGATGCGGTTTCGCAGGCGGACGGCGAGCGCCGGGCTTTTACCCGCCGTGGAGACGGCAATGACGAGCTCGCCCTGGCGATGGATGGCCGGTGCGATGAAATGGCAGTACGGGGCGTCGTCCACGGCATTGAGGAGGATGCGTCCGCCGGCGGCTTCATCCCACACGGCCGGGTGCATCCCACGATCGCCCGCGGCGATCGCCAGGAACGCTCCCGTGAGATCACCTCGCCGGTACGCGCGTCTCGTGATCTCGACGCGTCCGTGCGACGCGAGGGCATCCAGCCCGGGCGTGACCGACTCGGCGATCACCACGACGCGTGCTCCTGCGTCCAGCAACCCGAGGACTTTTTGTTGGGCAACCGATCCGCCGCCCAACACGACACAGCGCCGGCCGGCGAGGTCAAGCGAGACCGGATAGTAACGGCTCACGGGCGGTCGCTCCCCGCGGGTCCGGCGCGCTCACGGCGATCGCGGCCCGGGCACAGCGGCGGTCGAATGACGCGGGGCGGATGGAAGCTCAGCGCGAACGCACGCGCCGCCTCCGGTCGTGGCAAATCCATGGGATCCTCCCGTGCGCAGGCGGCAAATCGCCTGGCGCCGTATGGCTAGCCGGGACGGTAAAGGCGGCGGAGGAAGTCTGCTACGCGAGGACGACCCGGACGCAGGCAGGCTGCCTCCGCCGGGTACACATGCATTGCGCGAGGAACGCCGGGTGATTCATTCTGTGCGGCAATGTACAAGACGGCCGGGTCATTGTCAAGTACGCGAGGCGCGCGCAGCTGTTCAACGATTCCATTCGTAGAGCACGTCGGGCTCGCGCTCCTCGTTGTCCGACCCGTCGGTGAATCTCACCGGAACGAATCCGTGCGCTTCGTAGAATGCCCGCGCGCGTTCGTTCCGCTGGAAGGTCCACAGCGTCAGGCGCTGCGGGCTGAGGTCCTTGGCCTTATGGAGAAGCAGGCTGCCGATGCCGCGCCCGTAGTATCCCGGTTGGAGATACACATGATCGAGTTGATCACCGTGCAGCGCGAAAAACCCGACCACCGCGCCGCGGAGCTCGGCGATCCAGACCTGAGTCTGCGTCAGGAGCACCGACGGAACCCACGTCCGTATCTTCTCGTCCGTGTGTGCGTTGCGGATGTACGGGAGCGCGTCGCGGCGAGAGGCCAAATAGATGTGTGCGATCGCCGCCGCGTCGCCCGGGCGCGCGGGGCGGACTACGACGTTCCGCAGGGCGGCGTCAGGGAATCGCTGGTCTCGGCGTAGCCGCGGTCAGGGGTGTCCGCATCGGTCCACGCCAAGAGTCCAACGACTTGCCCGGCACCATTGATTGCCGGCGCGCCGCTGAACCCCGCGCCCGGCGCCGACCGCTCAGGGAACGCGAGCACCCCCACCCGCGTGCCATCCCGGGCCCGCTCGATCTCTCGGACGGTGCCCGCGATGCGTTCCTGGGTCATGGCCGGACTCGCAGCGCCGTACCCGACGACGGTGACGGCGTCGCCGGGTCTCATCCCCTTGCCCAGGGGGAGGGCCGGAAAGGCCGGCAGCGCTCCTGTATGCGCCGGCGCGCGGACTTGCCGGCCGTCGCGTGTCTCCCATGACAGCGCACCATTCGGCAGCGAGAGATCGGTGCCCGGGCGAAGCTTGATCGCCGCCACGTCGCGGCTCCACGCGTGAAAACTGTAGAGGCCCGGGACAGACGACGTGGGATCATAGGGCAGCCGCGAGGCGCACACGACGTCGGCCGCGTAGGCCTCGCGATTTACCACGGCAATGAGCCGCTTGGCCCGATCGCGTGTGACGACCGACGCGACGTGACTCGCCGTCAGAGCCGTCCCGCCGGGATCGATAAAGAATCCCGTGCCGGTTTGCAGCGGGCGCGTGCCGTCGCTGTCAACCGCCGCCACGAAGAACACGGCGGGGTTCTCGCCGGCCGGCTGATCCCAGGCCGCTCCCGGCGCCGCGGCCAGCGCCGCCAACGCGAGCACGATCTGGACACCGATATGTCGATGGAGTCGCACGGTCCCGGCACCGCCGATACGGGATGAGCAGCGCGCTATTCGCCGCGGGACGACGTTCCGCCTGGGACGGAGGCGGCCGTGCCCGCGTCCGGTGGGCGGTCGGCGGCCGGGCGCCCGAGAGGATTCGGACGCCGGACCGGTGTAAGAGGCGATGCACGTCGGCACCCAGCGGGGGGATCGAAGCTGAACCAGCCGCTCCTCGGCGTCCTGTACCGCCTCTACGAACACCGCCTGCTCAAATCACTCCGCCACGGCGGGCTTCCCCGGCACATCGGGCTCATCCTGGACGGCAATCGCCGCTACGCGCAAGCAGCGGGGTTGAGCGGCGCGGATGCGTACCGCCTGGGCGCGGATAAGGTCGACGATGTGCTGAAGTGGTGCGACGAGCTGGGCATCCCGGAGGTCACCATCTGGGTCCTGTCCATCGACAATCTGGAGCGTCCCGAGGACGAGGTGCGGGCGCTGCTCGCCGTCATCGAGGAGAAGATCCGGGAGCTGGCGCGGCACCCCGAGACGGCGGGGCGGCAGCGACAACTGCGCGCCGTCGGCCGGCTGAACGTGCTCCCGGCGTCGCTCCGGCAGGCCATCGCGGACGCGGAGCGCGCCACGGCCGACCACGCGCGGTGCTGGCTCAACATCGCCGTCGGGTACAGCGGACGCCAGGAGATCGCGGATGCCGTCCGGGCCCTGGTGCGGGCGCGTTACCGCTCCGGGATGACGGCCGACGAGCTCGAGGCGTACATCACGCCGGAGGAGATCGGAACCCGCGTCTACGCCAACGGCAGCCACGATCCCGATCTCATCATCCGGACGAGCGGCGAGATTCGGCTCAGCGGGTTCCTGCTGTGGCAGAGCGTGTACAGCGAGTACTACTTCTGCGACGTGCCGTGGCCGGCGTTCCGCAAGGTCGACTTCCTTCGAGCGCTCCGGAGTTACCAGCAACGGGATCGGCGGTTCGGCACCTAGCGCCGCCTCGGGCTGCCGCTACTGGATGCGCGTGACGCCTGAACGGCCGGGACGGCCGGGGGAGCCGGCCGCGCCCTACGGGTCGGTCCGGGATCCGGGGGTGGTCTTCTTGCCGCTCGCGCGGCGAACCGGCTGTTTCGCGGGCAGCGGCGGATGCGTCGCGGAGCCGGTGTCCGCGGCCGGCGGCACGCCGCTGATCAACCACCGCGTCTTCGCACGCAGATCGCGCGGGTCGGGTACCCAGAAGTCCAGACGCATGCGGGCAAGGCTATCGTAGAGGACCGCCGGCCGGCCCTCGATCGACGCGGCCGTGACCTCGTCCGGCGTGAGCGGTTCGACGCGCTGCATCCACCCGAGGATCTCGGACGACGTGAGGTCGGTCAGCACATCGCCGTGCGCCGTCTCCACGATCTGGGGGATCCGCACGATCACGCCGGGCTTGTGCACCTGAGCGAGCGCGGCGCGGACGAAGTGCTGCTGCCGCCGAATGCGACCGATGTCGCCTTCCGGATCGTGGCGGAACCGCAGGTATTGCTCGGCATGGGCGCCGTCGAGCACCTGCGGCCCCGGATACAGGTTGATGTAGAGGCCCTGCTCGTGGTCCGTGTACACCATGCGTTTTTCCACGTCGATGGGGACCCCGCCGATCAAATCGACGATCTCACGCATGGCCGGCAGGCTGAACACGACGTAATGGGCGATCGGCACATTGAGCAGCCGCACGACCGCGGCGCGTGCCCGCCCGATCCCGCCCGTCGCGTACGCATGATCGAGCTTGGTGACGGGGTCGCCGGGAAGGGCGATCGGGATGTCCCGCGGGATGCCGAGAATCCTGACCCGATGGTGCGCGTCGTCCCACTGCACGACCTCGACCGTATCGGTCCGCTGGCGGTCCTGGGTCAGGCCCACGATCAGGAACCGGGCGTCGCCGCGCGGCACGACCACGGCGACGTGGTTCGCGGCGTGCGGTGTCCGGCGAGCCTGTGGTCCGGACGGCGGCGAGGCAACGGCCAGCGCCAGTGCCAGCGCACAGCCTCCCAGGGCGATCCTGCGGATCGTAGTTGCGATGCTACGGGCGCGCATCTACCCCCCCAGCTTGTACGGCGGCGTCGGCGAGGTTGGACGGGTGAGGTCCCTGTGGCACACGAAGGAGTATACCATGAGTGTACCCACGCTCACCCGATATGCATCAGATGCGGCCCGGCGTATGCCTACTGGATGTACACGTCGCCGCAGAGCGCCCGCGGCACCGTCACCCGGTGTCCATCGATTTCGACGCGGCATCCGCTCGGACGCTGCGCCAGGATCTTTACCTTGACGCCCGGGAGGATTCCCAGGCCGGCGAGGCGGCGCAAGGTGGCCGGGTCGCGGTCGCTGACACGCGCCACCACGCCCGTCATGCCGGCTCCGAACGCCGTCAGGGCGGGATAGCGGATATCGCGCATCGTTCCCGTCGTGGAGGGGATCGGGTCTCCATGGGGGTCCGTCGTGGGATTCCCGAGGGCCGCGGCGATACGCGCCTCCACGTCGTGTGAGAGGACGTGCTCCATCTTCTCGGCTTCGCCGTGCACCTTGTCGAGGTCGACCCCCAAGTGCTGCGCCAGGTACAGTTCGATCAGACGATGATGCCGGATCGTCTCGAGCGCGATCCGTTCGCCCGCGGAGGTCAGGGTGAGGCCGCGGTAGCGGTGATAGGACACCAGCTTGAGCTTCGCCAGCCGCTGCACCATGGCCGTGGTCGTGGCGGCGGCCACGCGGAGCTCCTTCGACAGCTCCACGGTCGCCACGGAGCCGTGTCCCCGTTGTAGCTTGTAGATGGCCTTGAGATAGTCTTCCATCACGCCGGTGATGAGAGGCATGAGGTCAGTCCATCCCGAGCGGCGCGTGCATAGGACACATGTAGCAGCCGCGTGTACGGGTGTCAATGGCGACGCCCGCCGCATCCGCCCAACCCGCCGGAGGGAGAGGGAACGTGCCCCCCGTGCCGTACCGTAGTATGGAGCGTAGCGTGCGCGAGCCACATCACCCAGGGGGGTCAGCATGATCGAGCGCTGGGCGCGCGGGAAGATGATGGACCGCCGGGCATTCTTGCGCCGGGGGATCGGCGGGGCCGCGGGCGCGGCGCTCGCGGCCGCCGCATGGCCTGGTGCCCGGGGCCGCGCGCAAGCCCAGACCCGAGCGGCGGTGCAATTTGGCTGGGTCAAGACGGTGGAGTTCGCCGGCAGCTTCATCGCGGACGATCGCGGCTACTACAAGGCCGAGGGGTTGGACGTCGACATGCTGTCCGGCGGCCCCGGCATCGACGTGGTCACCGCGATCGTCTCCGGCAGGGCGATGTTTGGCTGCGGGACGGGCGCGCAGATCCTGGCCAAGGCCCGGCAGCAAGGCGCGCCGCTCAAGGTGATCGGCGTGCTGTACCAAAAGAGCCCGCTCGCCGTGCTCTCCTTGAAGAAGAGCCCGATCCGCACCCCGCAGGACCTACTGGGCAAGCGGGTGGGGGTGGCGGCGGCCGACAGCATTCCATGGACGACGTGGCTCGCGCTCAACCATCTCGACGCATCCAAGATCACGCGCGTGCCGGTGCAGTTTGACCCCGCGCCGCTCGTCACCGGTCAGGTCGATGCGTTTCTGTCGTTCGCGACGGAGCAACCCGTGGAGCTGCAGGTGCAGGGGGTACCCGTGGAGTTTTTCCTGCTCGCGGACTACGGTTACTCGTCGTATTCGGGATGCTACTACGTGCTCGAGGATACGCTCAAGGCCCGGCGCGATGAGGTCGTGCGGTTCATGCGCGCCGAGATCCGGGGGTGGGAGGCGAACGTCGCCAACCCGTCGCTGGGCGCGAAGCTGACCGTGGAGAAGTACGGCAAGGCCCTGGGGCTGAGCTACATGTCGCAGTACCTGGGGAACAAGGTCACGATCGAGCGGCTCATGCAGACCCCGGTCACGAGGCAGCACGGGCTGCTCTGGATGGGCGAGGGCGAGATCGCGGCCAACGTCTCCTTGTTCAAGCAAACCGGCATCGCGGTGGGCCCCGAGCTGTTCACGAACGACGTCTTACAAGAGATCTACCGCGGACGGAACCGGGTGTGACCGCGCGGGCCGCGCCTGCGCCGACCTCGCCCGGCGACGGGGTGTGACCGGACCGGATGGGAGCCCGCCGGCCGCGCGGGACCGGCTCGGCGGGCTGGTCCTGGACGGCGTGCGGAAGACGTACCGGCTCGGACGGCGCGAGATCCATGCGATCGCCGGCATGGATCTACACGTTCCGGCCGGGGCGTTCGTGGCGCTGCTCGGCCCCTCGGGGTGCGGCAAGTCCACGGCGCTGCGCATCCTGGCCGATCTCGAGGTCCCGACGGAGGGACGGGCGCTCGTCGAAGGCGCGCCGCCCTGCGCCGCGCGCGCGCAACACCGGCTCGCGATTGCGTTTCAGGATCCCGCATTGCTGCCGTGGCGGACCGTCCACGGCAACGTGACCTTGCCGCTGGAGGTCACCGGCATCCGCGTCTCCCCGCAGGACGTGCGCGACCTGATCGCCCTCGTCGGCCTCCGGGGGTTCGAGGCCGCGCGCCCCGCGCAACTGTCCGGCGGGATGAAACAGCGCGTCGCGATCGCCCGCGCGCTCGTGACGCGCCCCCGCGTGCTGTTGCTGGACGAGCCGTTCGGCGCGCTCGACGAGATGACCCGGCAGCGAATGAACCTCGAGCTCCTCCGCATCTGGCACGAGCAGGAGCCGACCACGCTGCTCGTGACACACTCGATCGCGGAGGCCGTGTTTTTGGCGGACCGGGTGGTGGTGATGACGCCCCATCCCGGGACGATCCGCGCGGACGTCCCCATCGACCTGCCCCGCCCGCGCGGGCCGGCCGTCGTGCGCACCGCGCCGTTTCACGCGCTGTGCGACCGGCTCAGCGAGCTGCTGTTTGCGGGCGCCGACGCCGGTGACGCCGCCGGCCGCTGAGCGCCCCCACGTGGACGCTCGCGCCGCGCGCCGCCGGGGAACCAGGCTGGGATCCGCATGGCCCTCGTGGGGCGACGCGATCCTCGGTCCGGTGGTGCTCGTGGCGCTCTGGCAGGTCGCGGGCACCGTGCTGCCGTGGGCGCGGTACACGCTCTCGAGCCCTGTGGCGATCGCGGCGCGCGCATGGCACGATCTGCCCCTGTATCCGGCCAACGTGGCGGCGACGCTGGGGGAGGCGGGCCGGGGGTTTCTGTGGGGCAACCTCGTCGCCATCGCGCTGGCGCTGGTCATCGTGCAGGCGCCGCGGCTGGAGACGCTCGTCATGCAGGTCGCGATCGTGATCTACGCCACGCCGCTGCTCGCCGTCGCGCCGATCATCGCGGTGGTCCTGCCCGGTGACGAGCCGAAGGTGGCGCTCGCCGCGCTCGCCGTGTTCTTTCCGACGTTGATCGCGACGCTGCTCGGCCTCCGGTCGGCCGGGAGCGCGCCGCTCGAGTTGCTCCGCACGCTCGGTGCCGGCGGCCGGCATGCGCTCGTCAAGGTCCGCCTGCCGGCCAGCGTGCCCTGGCTCCTCGCCGGCCTGCGCGTGGCTGCCCCCGGCGCGGTGCTCGGCGCCGTGCTCGGGGAGTTCCTGGGCGGCGACCGCGGCCTCGGTATCGCCATGGTCAACGCCATGGCGACGCTGGACACGCCGCGGGTGTGGGGCCTCGCGATCGCCTCGAGCATCCTGGCGGGCGCAGGGTTTGCCCTCGCCGGCGCGGCCGCGCGCCTGCTCGTCACGTGGGCGCCGCCGCTGGACGTCGCGCCCTCCATCACCCGGCTTACGGGCGCCGGCGGCGGCGTGTGGTGGATGCTGCGCCAGGCCGCGCTCGTGGCCGTGTCGATCGGGGTGATCCTGGCGCTGTGGCAGGCGTTCATCGTGCTGTTCCAGCTCAGCCCGTTCTTCGCCAAGGACCCCGCGGCGGTGGTGCGGGACCTCGTCTCCGGGCCGCAGGCGCCCGGCGAACGGGCCCTGCTGGCCCAAGCCCTCGGCGCCACGGTCGAGGACGCGGCGGCGGGGTTTGCGGCGGGCACGCTGGCGGCCGCCGCCCTCGCGGTGGTGTTCGTGATGTATCCGCGAGTGGAGCGCGCGTTGATGCCGGCCGCGATCGTGCTGCGGTCCGTGCCCGTCATTGCGATGACGCCCCTGCTCGTGCTACTGTTCGGCCGGGGAGTGCTCGGCACAACCGTGATCACGGGCATCATCACCTTCTTTCCGACCCTGGTGAACGTGCTGCAGGGGCTGCGATCGGCGTCCCCGCAGGCCGTCGAGTTGCTGGCGCTCTACGGTGCGGCGCCGTGGATGATCGTGTGGAAGGTGCGCCTCCCGAGTGCGCTGCCCGCGCTGTTTGCGGCGGTGCGGATCTCCGCGCTCGCGTCGATCCTCGGCGCGATCGTCGCGGAGTGGCTGGCGACCGGCCGCGGGCTCGGCTACGTGATGATCACGGCGCGGGCGCAGTTCCAATTCACGGTCCTGTGGGCGGCCGGGATGCTGGTGACCACCGTGTCCGTGCTGCTGTACGGGCTCGTCTCGTGGATCGAGACGCCGGTGCTGCTGCGCTACGCGCCGGGGCAGGCGCGGCCGTGACGGCCTGCCGGCGCCGCGCCCGCCGGGGCGCACGCTGATGGCATGGGACGACGCGCCGGGGTACGATCGTGCCGCCCTCGTCGCCGCCGCCGCGGGGCGCCGGGACCTCGATCTCGTCCTGCGGGGCCTGTCCATCGTGAACGTGTTCACGGGCGAGACGCTGCCGGGCGACCTCGGCATCTCGGAGGGGCGCGTCGCGCACATCGCCGGGCCCGGCGATCCGCCGCTCCGGGGCCGCGAGGAACGCGACCGCCGGGGATGCTGGGCGATCCCGGGGCTGATCGACACCCACGTGCACATCGAGAGCAGCATGGTCACCGCGCGGCACTACGCGGAGGCGGTGCTGCCCCACGGCACCACCACCGTGCTCATCGACCCCCACGAGCTGGCGAACGTCGTGGGGCTGCGCGGCGTGCGGTACATGCTCGACGACTCGGCGGACCTGCCGCTGCGGGTCCTGGTGATGGCCCCGTCGTGCGTGCCGTCCGCGCCGGCCGTGGAGACCGCGGGCGCGAGCTTCGGCCGCGCGGAGATCGAGGAGATGCTGCGCTGGCCGCGGGTCGTCGGCCTGGCGGAGGTGATGGACTATCCGGCGGTGATCCGCGGCGACCGGCGGATGCTCGACCTCATCGACGCCGCGGAGGCCGCGGGCGGGCTGGTGCAGGGGCATGCGCCGCGGGTGCGGGGCCGCATGCTCTCCGCGTACGCGGCCGCGGGGATCGATTCCGACCACGAGAACCGGGAGGCGGTGGACGCCCTCGCGAAGCTCCGGGCCGGCATGTACCTCGAGGTGCGGGAAAGCTCGCTGTCGCCGAACGCCGCGGCGATGGCCGCGGCGCTGCGCGGCCGCGGCTATCTGCCCAACGTGATCCTCTGCACGGACGACGTCGTGCCGCAGGATCTCCTGGACCACGGCCACGTCGACCACGTCGCGCGGCGGCTCGTCGAGGAGGGACTGGATCCGGTCGACGTCGTGCGCTTCGCCACGCTCAACGCCGCGAACCGTCTCCGGCGCCGGGACCTCGGCGCGCTGAGCCCCGGGCGGATCGCCGACCTGGTGCTGCTCAGCGACCTCGGCCGGTTTCGGGTGCATGAAGTCTACCGCGCGGGCCGCCTGGTGGCCGCTGACGGCCGGTGCGTGGTGGACGTCGGGGGCCCGGTCCGCCCCGCCGCCGCGCTGGAGCGCGAAAATACCGTCCGGCTGCCCGAGCATTTGACCGCCGAATCGTTTCAGATCCGCCTCCCGCAGACGGCCGACGGCGAGGTGACGATCCGGGTGATCGACTTCAACGGCCGGAGCGCGCCCGTGCGGACCACGTACGGCGAGATGCCGGTCCGGGTCACCCGGGGCGAGGTCGTCCTGCCCGCCGCGGGCGGCGATCGGGTGGCGCGGCTCGCGGTCGTGGAACGCCACGGCGGCCACGGCGGTGTTGCGTGCGCGGTCATCCGCGGGTTCGGGCCGCGCGATGGCGCGCTCGCCAGTTCCGTCTCGCACGACTCGCACAACCTGACCGTGGTCGGCACCGACCCGCGCGACATGCTTACGGCGTGCCGCGCGCTCGCCGAGCGGGGGGGCGGCATCGTGCTCGTCCGCCAGGGCGCCGTTGCCGCCGGCATCGCGCTGCCGATTGCCGGGCTGCTCTCGCCGCGGCCGGCCGCGGACGTCGCCCGGGAGGTGGCGGCATTCCGGCGCGCGGCGGAGGCCGCCGGGCTGGCGGGCGAGCGCGCGTTTACCGGGATCGTCTCGCTCACGCTGGCCGTGAGCCCGGAGGCCAAGCTGTCCGACCGCGGCTTGATCGACGTGGAACACCAGACGCTGCTGCCGATGGTCATCCGATAGAACGACGCATCACCTTGGAGGGGGTGTCGGGATGGACACTGCGTTGCACCGTGTGTGGACCGCCGCCCGCGGCCGTGCTCGGCTCGGGCTCGGCCTGCTGGCTCTGCTCGCCCTCGTCCCGGTGGCGTGGTCCGTGCCGGGAAGCCCCGCGTCCGCGCAGGCGCGCCCCAGGGCGCCGTGGGTGATCGGTGTCAGCAACAACCTCGTGGGCAACGGTTGGCGCGAGGAGATGATCTGCTCGGTGAAGGCCGAAGCGGCGGCCCACCGGGCCCTCGTGCGGCGGGTGCTCGTGAGCGACATCAACGGTGGAGCGGCGGAGCAGATCGCCGGGATCCGCACGCTCATCTCCTCGGGCGTCAACGCGCTCATCATCGATCCGCCGGACGCCACGAGCCTCAACGGGGTGATCCAGGAGGCGACCCAGCGGGGGATCGTCGTCGTCATCGTCGATCAATTCGTGAGCTCGGACCTGCCGTACCAGGCCGCGAACGATCAGGTCGCGTACGGCCGTCTCGGCATGGCGTGGCTCGCGAAGCAGCTTCACGGGCAGGGCAACGTCGTCCTGCTGCAGGGCATCGCGGGCGCGCCCGCGGACACGGACCGGTACAACGGGATCCAGGAGGCCCTCAAGGCCTATCCCGGGATCCACATCATCGCCAAGCCCTACACCGGCTGGCAGTGGGCCCCGGGCGGCAAGGAGATGCTCGATCTATTGAACGCCCATCACGACATCGCCGGCGTGTGGACGTCCGGGATCGACTACACGGCCGTCAACGCGTTCACGACGGCGCACCGCGCCTTCGTGCCGATCGTCGGCGCGGACAACAACGAGTTCGTGCACCAGCTGATCACGATGCGGAGCAAGGGACTCGTCGGCGCGGCGGTGACCAATCCCGCCACGATCGGCGGCGTCGGCGCGGACATCGCGCTGCGCGTCCTCCAGGGGCAGACGGCCCCGAAGAAGACGCTGCTGACGCCGGAGGTGTGGGACAACGTCCACGATCTGGCCGCGCTTCAGGCCCACTACCTCCCGACGCAGGCGGCCACGTACAGCGTGGATTGGAGCGTGGCGGGGTACACGCACTACACGCAGCAGCAGCTGTTCGCCTGCAAGGGCCTCTAAAGGGCCACCTCTAGTGGGAGCCGTTGCCCGCGCGGGACGATAGCACCATGCGGGGGCCCGGCCGCAGGCCGCGGCCCCCGCGCGCATGGGCCGGCATCCGATGCCGGCGGTGAATCTCCTGGAGGTCCGCGGGGTCTCGAAGCGATACGGGGCGGTCGTCGCCCTCCGCTCGGCGAGCCTGACCGTCGCCGCAGGGGAAGTGCACGCGCTGCTCGGCGCCAACGGGGCCGGCAAGAGCACGCTCGTCAAGATCCTGACCGGCGTGATTCGCCCCGACGCCGGCACGATCGAGATGAGCGGCCGGCCGGTGCGCTTCGCGTCCCCGGCGTCGGCGCCGCGCGCCGGGCTCGCCGCGGTGTTTCAAGATCCGTCGCTCGTGCCCGACCTCACGGTGCGCCAAAATCTCCGGCTGACCGGGGCGGATCCCGCGGGCGTGCGCCGCTGGCTCGCGGCGATGGATCTCGGCGTCGACGAGGACGATCTCGCCGGCGACCTCCCGTTGCCGCTGCTCCGCATCTTGGACCTGGCCCGGGCATTGGCGCGGGAGCCGCGCCTGCTGATCCTCGACGAGATCACGGCCGCGCTCCCGGCGGACCTCGTGGAACGCGTGTTCCACGTGATCCGGCGGTGGCGAGCGCAGGGGCGGTCGGTGCTGTTCATCTCGCACCGGCTCGTGGAAGTGCGGACGATCTGCGACCGCGCGACGGTCCTGCGGGACGGAGCCGACGTCGGCACGCTCGTGCTCGCGGAGCGCGCGGAGCAGCAGATCGTGGCGTTGATGCTCGGGCCGATGGCGGCGAGTCCGGAGGCGCTGCGCCCGGCCGGGCCGGGCGCGGGCACGCGGCCGGACGCCGCCGTGCGGGACCGCGCCGGCGGCGCCTCGGCGGCGCCGCTCCTCCTCGAGGCGCGCGGGCTCGCGGTGTCCGGCGCGCTGCGCGGGGTCTCGTTGAGCCTCCGCGCCGGTGAGATCGTCGGCGTCGCCGCGCTCGAGGGGCAGGGCCAGGACGCGCTCTTCGACTGCCTCGCGGGGAATCGCCGGGCCGATGCGGGTGAGATCCGCGTCGCCGGCCGGACGCTCGCGCCGCGCACCCCGTACGACGCGATCCGCGCCGGCGTCGTGCTCGTGCCCGCGGATCGGGTCCACGCGCTGCTCCCGCAGCGGTCCGTCCGGGAGAACATCGCCCTGCCGCTGTACAACCGTGCGGCGCGATGGGGCCCCATCGACCTCCGCGACGAAGGGGCGCGGGCCGGCGCCGCCATCGCGCGGCTCGCCATCGATACGCGCGCGCAACGCCAGGTGCGGCGCATGAGCGGCGGCAACCAGCAAAAGGTGGTCGTGGCGCGATGGCTCGCCGCGGGGTTCCGCGTGATGCTGTGCTTCGACCCCACGCGCGGCATCGACGTCGGGACGAAGCGCCAGATCCATCGTCTGCTGCGCGACCTCGCGGCGGCGGGCGCGGCCGTGCTGCTGTTTACGAGCGAGCTCCCGGAAATCCCGCTCGTCTGCGACCGCGTGCTCGCGCTCTACGAGGGGCGCGTCGTGCGCGAGCTGCCGGCCCGCGCCGCCGACGAGGCCACGCTCCTCCGCGTGGTCCACGGGCTGGCGCGGGAGGAACCGCCGGGGTGACGGGGCCGCCGGCGCCGGGCGCCGCGGGCCGCCGCCCGATCGCCGCCCTGCGCGCGGTCCGGCGCAGCGCGTGGACCGTGGCGATCGTGGGCCTCCTCGGGGCGCTCCTCGCCGTGGAGAAGCTCGTGCACCCGACGCTCAACGTCTTCGATATGCAGTCGCTCGTGGACGGAGCGCTGCCGCTCTGTCTCGCCGCGATGGCGCAGACGGCGGTCGTGCTCTCCGGCGGCATCGATCTCTCCGTGGGACCGATGATGAGCCTCGTGAACGTCGTCTCCGCCCTGCTCATGACGCACGCGACGAACGGCCAGGCCGTGCTGATCGCGCTCGGCCTCATGGCCGTCGCGGCGGCCGCGGGGGCGCTGACCGGCGCCGTCATCGTCGCGACCGGCGTGCCCGACATCATCGTGACGCTCGCGACGGGGTTTGTGTGGGGCGGGCTCGCCCTGCACATCATGCCGATTCCCGGCGGCGCGGCGCCGGCGGGGTTCGCCGCCCTCATGACGGGAGAGCTTGGGAGCGTGCCGTCGGGTCTCGTGGTCATCCTGGCGGCGCTCGCGATCCTCTGGGAGCCCGTGCACCGGTCGCCGGCCGGCCTGGCGCTGTACGCCGTGGGCAGCAACCGCGCGGCCGCGTATCTCAGCGGCGTCGCGGTCGGCCGGGCGCGCGTCACCGCGTACGCCATGGGCGGCGCGTTTGCGGCGCTGGGCGGGTTCGCGCTGACCGCCAGCACGACGAACGGCAACGCCGCCGCGGGGACCTCGTACACGCTGACGAGCGTGGCCGCGACCGTGCTCGGCGGGGTGAGCCTCGCCGGAGGGCGCGGCGGCATGATCGGTCCGGTGGCGGCGGCGCTCCTGCTCACCCTGATCAACACCCTGCTGACCTTCGAAGGGGTCGACCCCAACTTCAGCCTCGTCGTGCAGGGGGCCATCGTCGTCCTGGTCGTGATGGTGGCGGGCCTCGTGCTCGTCCGGAGGCGCGGCGCATGACGCCTTACACCGCGACCGGACGGCCGGAGGTGCGCTGGCCGGCCGCGCGACGAGCGCTCGCCGACCGGCCGGCGCTCACGCTCGGGGGCATCTTGGTGCTGCTGCTCGCCGCGACCGACGCGGTGAGCCCCGGCTTCGTGACGCCGCACCAGTTGTCGACCACGCTGTTGTATGCGGCGCCGCTCGGCGCGCTCGCGGCCGGGCAGACGCTGGCGATGCTGACGGGCGGCATCGATCTGTCGGTCTCGGCGACGGCCACGGCCGCGGCCTACCTGATCGCCGGGCTCGGCGCGCGGGGCACGGCGCAGGCGGTTGCGGTCGCGCTCGCGCTCGGCCTCGCCGTGGGGATGACGAACGGCGTGGGCATCGGGGTCTGCCGCGTCCAGCCGCTCATCATGACGCTCGGGATGGCCGGCGTGCTCGGCGGCGCGCTCACGCTCGCGAGCCTCACGTTTACGAACGGCGTACCCGTGGTGCCGGACGCCGTGCACCAGCTCGGGTCGGGCACGGTCCTCGGATACCTGCCGCTCGACACGCTCGTGTGGGCGCCGCTCGCGATCGCGCTCCTCGCCGGCCTCGCGCGCAGCGGCCTCGGCCGCGCCATCTACGCCGTCGGCGACAATCCGCTGGCGTGCCGCCTGGCCGGCATCCGCGTCTGGCAGGTGCTGCTCCTGACGTATGTGCTGGGCGGCGTGTTGAGCGCGATCGCGGGGATCCTCCTCGTCGGGTACACGAACGCGGCGGACCTGAACCTCGCGACCCCGTATCTACTGCAGTCCGTGGCCGCGGTCGTGATCGGGGGGACGTCGATCCTGGGCGGGAGCGGCGGCTACGGGGGCACGATCCTGGGCGCGTTGATCCTGACCGTGCTCGACAGCCTGCTGACGATCCTCAACGTCTCGCAGGCGGGCAAGCAGATGCTCTACGGCGCGATCGTGCTGGGGCTGGCGTGGATCTACGCCCGCGCCGCGCCGGCCGAGTAGGAAGCCCCGCGCCGCCGCGGGAAAGTACCGGGGACGCCGCACGTCCGCAGGAGGCACCCGATGCAGCTTGGGTTCGTGAGCGCGATTCTCCCCGAGCTCAGCCTCGAAGACGTGTTTCACGTGGCCGCGCAGAGCGGGTACGACTGCGTCGAGGTGATGTGCTGGCCGCGCGGCAAGGCGGAGCGGCGCTACGCCGGCGTGACGCACATCGACGCCGCCGCGCTGGACGAGCGGACGGCTGCCGACCTGCGCGGGCTGATGCGCTGGAGCCGCGTCGGGATCTCGGCGCTCGGCTACTACCCCAATCCGCTCGCCCCCGACGAGGCCGAGCGCCGCGTGGCGCTCGATCACCTCCGGGCCGTGATCGACGCCGCGGAGCGCCTCGGCGTCACCTGCGTCACGACCTTCATCGGCCGCGATCCTCGCCGGTCCGTCGACGACCACTGGCCGTTGTTTCGCGAGGTCTGGCCGCCGCTGGTGCGCTACGCCGCGGAGCGGCGCGTGCGCATCGCCATCGAGAACTGCCCGATGCTCTTTACGCAGGACGAGTGGCCGGGGGGCAAGAACCTCGCCGTCAGCCCGGCCGTCTGGCGGCGGATGTTCGAGGAGATTCCCGACGCCGGCTTCGGCCTCAACTACGACCCCTCGCACATGATCTGGCAGCGCATGGACGAGATCCGGCCGATCCGCGAATTTCGCGCGCGGCTGCACCATCTGCACGCGAAGGACGTGCGCATCGACCGGGAGCGGCTGGACGAGGTCGGGATCCTCGCCACCCCGCTGTCGTATCACACGCCGAAGCTGCCCGGGCTCGGCGAGGTGCGGTGGGGGGCGTTCTTCTCCGCGCTCACGGACGCGGGGTACACGGGCCCCGTCTGCGTCGAGGTGGAAGACCGCGCCTTCGAGCGCAGCCTCGACGATCGCAAGCGCGCGCTGCGGCAGGCCGCCGCCTACCTGCGGCAGTTTCTCCCGCGATGAACCGCGGGGACGGCGGAGGGGGCGCCGCCGGGGAGCCCTGAGATGGCCCGCGACCTCCCGATCCGCGTCGGCGTGATCGGCGCCGGGTTCATCGGCCCGGCGCACATCGAATCGCTCCGCCGGCTCGGGTTCGTCGAGGTCGTCGCGCTCGCCGGCAGCAGCCAGGCCTCCGCGGAACGCAAGGCGGCGGCGCTCTGCGTTCCCCGGGCGTACGGCGACTACCGGCGCCTGATCGCGGATCCCCAGGTGGACGTCGTGCACATCACCGCCGCGAACGTGCTCCACTATCCCGCGGCCCGGGCCGCGCTCGCGGCCGGCAAGCACGTCGTGTGCGAGAAGCCGCTGGCGATGACCGCGGCCGAGTCGGGGGAGCTCGTCCGCGCCGCGGAGGCCAGCGGGCTCGTCCACGCCGTGACGTTCAACGTCCGCTTCTACCCGGTGCTGCAGCACGCCCGCGCCCTGATCGGCCGCGGCGACCTCGGGCCGGTGACGCTCGTGCACGGCGGCTACTGGCAGGACTGGCTGCTCCTCGATACCGACTACAACTGGCGCGTCGAGACGGCGCAGGGCGGCGCCCTGCGCGCGGTCGGCGACATCGGCTCGCACTGGCTCGACCTCGCGCAGCACCTCACCGGTCTTGCGATCCGCGCGGTCTTCGCGGATCTCGCGACCGTGCTGCCCGTCCGCCGCAAGCCCGCGCGGTCGCTCGACGCCTTCGAGACGGCCGAGGTCGAGCGGACGCCGGTCCGGGTGGACACGGAGGATGCGGCGAGCGTGTTGCTCCGGTTCGGGGGCGGCGCGCACGGCGTGATGATGGTGTCGCAGGTGAGCGCGGGCCGCAAGAACCGTCTCGCCATCGAGATCGACGGCGCCCGCGGCGCGCTGGCGTGGGACGGCGAGCGGCCGGACGAGCTGTGGCTCGGGCACCGCGAGCGGCCGAACGAGGTGCTCATCAAGGATCCGGCGCTGCTGGATCCGCTCGCGCGGCCGTACGCGCGCTACCCGGGCGGCCACGCCGAAGGCTTTCCGGACAGCCACACGGCGATCGCGCGCGCGATCTACGAGTACATCCGCGCGGGCGGGCGCGCCTCCGGACGGGCGCCCGGCTTTCCGACGTTCGCGGACGGCCACCGCGAGGTCGTGATCGCCGAGTGTATCGCCAGGAGCGCGCGCGAGGAGCGGTGGGTCGAGGTGCCGGTCCCGTGATCCGGGTCGGGATCCTGGGGGCGGGGTTCATGGGCGAGGTCCACGCCGCGGCGTGGCGCAGCGTGCCGGGCGTTCGCGTCGCCGGCATCGCGACGCTCGATCCGGCGGCGCGCCCCTGGCTCCGCGGGTTCGACGGGCGCGTCGTGACCGATCCCCGGGTGCTGATCGCGGCGCCGGACATCGACGTGATCGACGTGTGCCTGCCGACCCCGCTGCACGAATCCAGCGTGTGCGACGCCGCCCGCGCCGGCAAGGCCATCGTCTGCGAAAAGCCGCTCGCGGCGACCTTCGCCGCGGCGGAACGGATCGCGGCGGCGGTGGCGCGCGCCCGCGCGCCGTTCATGCCGGCCCACGTGGTCCGGTTCTTCCCCGAGTACGCCGCGGCGCGCGACCTGGTACGCGGCGGCCGCATCGGCCGCCCGGCGACCGCCCGCACGTTTCGCGGCGGCCCGCCGCCCGGGTGGGCGCCCTGGATCCTCGACCCCGCGCAGTCGGGCGGGCTGTTTGTCGATCTCTTGATCCACGACTTCGACTACCTGCGCTGGGTGCTGGGGCCGGTGCGGCGCGTGCACGCCAGGGCCGCGGCGAGACCGGACGCGGGCGCGGGCGCGGTCCACGGCCTCGCCGTGCTCCGGTTCGCGAGCGGCGCCGTGGCCCACGTGGAAGGGTCGTGGGCGTACCCGGCCGGCAGCCCGTTTTGGACCCGGCTCGAGCTGGCGGGGCCGGACGGCCTCATCGTGCAGGACAGCCGCCGGGCGGCGCCGCTCGTCCGCCACCGTCCGCCGGATGCGGCCGAGCCCCGCTACCCGCAGGCGGCGATCGACCGTGGTCCCTACGCGCGCATGCTCCATCACGTCGCGGAGCGTCTCGAACACGGGTCCGCGTTCGACCCCGGCATCGACGACGCCGTCGCCGCGGTCCGCATCGCGTCGGCGGCGGCCGCGTCCGCGGCCGCCGCCGCGCCGGTCGAGGTGGGCGCGTGAAGGTCGCGGTCCTCGGCTACGCGCACGTGCACGCACCGGCCTACGCGGGCCGTCTCGGAGAGGTCCCCGGGGTGACGCTCGCCGGCGTCTATGATCCCGATACCGGCGTCGCCGCGTCCGCGGCGCGCTCGCACGGGGTGCCGCACCGTGCGACGCTGGATGAGGCGATCGGCTCCGCCGACGCCGTCGTCATCGCCGCGCCGAACGCCGATCATCACGATCTCGCGGTCGCGGCCCTGCGGGCCGGGCGGCACGTGCTGTGCGAGAAGCCGCTCGCGACGCGGCTCGAGGATGCGGACGCGATGATCGCGGAGGCGCGGGCGCGGGGGGCGGTCCTCGCCACGGCCTTTCCAATGCGGTTCGCGCCGCCGATCGTGGCGGCGTACCGGGCGGTTCGCGGCGGCGGCCTCGGGCGCGTGCTGGCGCTATCCGGCGCCAACAACGGGCAGCGGCCGTCCGTGCCCTGGTTCAGCGACCCGCGGCGCGCGGGCGGCGGCGCGGTGATGGACCACACGGTGCACCTGGCCGACCTCATGCGCTGGTTGCTGGACGACGAGGTGGGGGAGGTCTACGCCGAGGTGGGCACGTTGCTGCACGACGGCCCGATCGACGATGTCGGCGTGCTCTCGATCCGATTCGCGGGGGGTGCCGTCGCGACCATCGACGCGAGCTGGAACCGGCCCCCCGGGTATCCCGCGTGGGGCGGGCTGGAGCTGCGCATCGTGGCCGAGCACGACGTGCTCGACGTTGACCCGTTTGCGGAACGGCTCACCCTCTACGGTCGCGAGCGCGCCATCTGGGTCGACTGGGGAGCGGACGCGGACCGCGCCATGCTCGAGGCGTTCGTGGCCGCCTGCCGCGGTGCGTCCAACGCGCTCGCGCGGGGCGAGGACGGCCGCGCGGCGCTCGCCGTGGCGCTCATGGCCTACGAGTCGGCGCGCACGGGCCGGCCCGTGCGCGCCGAGGCGGGAGGAGCGCCGCGCAGGTAGCGCCGCGGCTCCGGGCCGGGCACTCGGCTCAGCGTCCGCGCATGACCCGCCAGAGGGTCTCCTCGTTGAGCGGCAGATCGACGTGCCCGACGCCCAGCGGCGCAAGAGCGTCCGCGACGGCGTTGGCCAGGGCCGCGGGGGCGCCGACCGTGCCGGCTTCACCGACGCCTTTGGCTCCCAGGCTGGTGTAGGGGGACAGGGTTTCCGTGAACTCCGCGGTGATCGATGGGGCGTGCGGCGCCCGGAGCGTGGCGTAGTCCGCAAAGGTGGCGGTCGCGAGCTGGCCGGTCTCGTCGTACACGGCCTCCTCGACGAGCGCCTGCCCCAGCCCCTGCATGATGCCGCCGATGACCTGGCCCTCCGCGAGGAGCGGGTTGATGATGCGGCCCGCGTCGTCCACGGCGACGAACTTGAGGACGCGCGTGCGCCCGGTGTCCCGCTCGACCTCCACCACGGCGGCGTATGCGCCGAACGGGTACACCATGTCGGGCAGGGTAAAGGTGCCCGACGTTTCAAGGCCGGGGTCCGTCCCTTCGGGGATGCGGTCCGGCCGGTGCGCCGCGGCCGCGACGTCGCGGAACGTCACGGCGCGGCCCGGCGCGCCCCGCACGGACAGGCGTCCGGGGTCCCACTGCACGTCCGCTTCCGCCACCTCGAGCAGGTGCGCGGCGATCCTGCGCATCTTCGCCTTGACCTTCTCCAGCTCGCCGACGAGCGCCGCGCCGCCCACCGTGATCGAGCGGCTCCCGAAGGTTCCGACGCCCCGGTCCAAGAGCTCGGTGTCGCCCTGCTGCACCTCGATCATCTCGAGCGGCAGCCCGAGCGTATCCGCCGCGATCTGCCCAAACGTCGTGTCGTGGCCCTGGCCGTGGGCCGTCGATCCCGTGCGGACGATCACCCTCCCGTCGGGGCGCACCGAGACCGCGGCGCTCTCCCAGAGCTGCCCGCCGGCCGGCTCGACGTAGACGCACACGCCGAGGCCGACGAGGCGGCCGGCGGCCCGTGCGCGCCGCTGCTCCGCCCGCTGCCGCTCGTAGCCCACGAGAGCGCAGGCCGTATCCAGCGCCCGCCCGTAGTCCCCGGAGTCGTAGAGGGACCCCAGCGGAGAGCGGTACGGAAAACGGTCGGGCGGGATGAGGTTGCGGCGGCGCAGCGCGACCGGGTCGACGGCCAGGTCGCGCGCCACGAGATCCACGAGCCGCTCGATCATGTACGCCGCGTCGGGCCGCCCGGCGCCCCGATACGGCGACGTCGGGACCTTGTTCGTGGCGACGCCGATGATCTCGACCCGCGCCGCCGGGATCGCGTAGACGCCCGTCAGCAGCTCCCCGACGCGCGACGCGGGCATGGCCGTCGCCGGATAGAGATACGCGCCGGCGTCGGCGAGCACCGTGCCTCGAAGCGCGGTCAGGCGTCCGCCGGAATCCACGGCCACCTCCAAATCGGCGTCGAAGCCGCGCCCGTGGGTCGACGCCATGAAGTTGTCCCGCCGCTGCTCGATCCACTTGACCGGCCGCCCGGTCTCCACGGCGAGCCGCGCGGCGAGCACGATCTCGGGGGCGAGCGCGCCCTTGGTGCCGAACGCGCCGCCGACGTCCGGCACGACGACGCGGATGCGCTCTTCGGGCCGCCCGAGGATCCGGCTCAGCTGCGCGCGGGGACGGTAGGGTTCCTGCGCCGAGACCCACACGGTGAGCCGGTCGGCGGCGCGGTCGTAGGCGGCGACCGCGCCGCGCGGCTCCATCGGCGCGGGCACGATCCGGGGGATGTGGAGCCGCGCCGGCACCACGCGCGCCGCCGCGGCAAACGCCGCCTCGACATCGCCGCTGCCGCGCACGAACCGGAAGAGGACGTTGTCCGGGAGGCCGTCGTGCAGCAGGACGGCCCCCGCTCGGGCCTGGCGCAGGTCGGCCACGGCCGGCAACGCCTCGTACTCCACGTCCACGAGCGCCGCGGCATCGAGCGCCGAGGCCAGGGTGTCGGCTAGCACGGCCGCGACGGCCTCGCCGGCGTACCGCACCCGTCCTGACGCGAGGATCGGGTGGGGGACCTGGGCGACGTACGCGTCCTTGAGCGGGTTCAGCGGCAGGGAGGAGATGCCGCCGAGGTCAGCCGCGGTCACGACGGCGAGGACGCCCGGGGCGCGCCGCGCGGCGTCCGTGCGGATGCCGCGGATGCGCGCGTGCGCGTGCGGGCTGTGTATCGTGACGAGGCGCGCCAGGCCCGGGAGCGTGATGTCGTCGACGTACCGGGCCCGCCCCTGGATGAAGCGCAGATCTTCCCGCCGCTTCAGGGGGCGTCCGATGAGCGTGCCCGCGGGGAGCGCGGTCCCCGGCGTCTGATGCATGGCGTGCCTCCTCAGTCCTTCAGTCCGGCGCCGCGGTGCCCGGCCGGCGCCTCGGTCCTGCGCGCCCGGCGCGGCGTCCCTTGTCAGTGGTCCGACGACGGATCGAGCGCGTCCCGCAGGCCGTCGCCCACGAAGTTGAGGCTCAACAGCGTTGCCGCCAGCACCACCGCGGGCGCAATCACGAGGCTCGGATACGACTCGATCGCGTCCACGCCGTCGGCGATCATGATACCCCAGCTCGGCGTGGGCGGCTGCACGCCGAGCCCGATGAAGCTCAACCCCGCTTCCGCGATGATGTACATCGGGATGAGCAGGGTGGCCATGACGATGATCGGCGCCGCAACATTCGGCAACAGGTGCGCGGTGAGGACCTGCCGGTCCGAGGCGCCGAGGCTCTTGGCGGCCTGCACGAACTCGCGATGCCGCAGCGTGAGCGCCTGTCCCCGGACGACCCGCGCGACGTCCAGCCACCCCACGAGCGACAGGGCGAGGACGATCGCCGCGACGCCGCCCGTGCCCTGGTTGAGCGCGCGCAGCCAGACGAGCGGGCCCGACCGGATCACCGGCAGAAACGCCGTGAAGAAGGTCTGCAGCAGCACCACGAGGAGCAGATACGGGATGGCGTAGACGACGTCGACGACGCGCATGAGCAACAGGTCGAACGTGCCGCCGTAGTAACCGGCGGTCAGGCCCGCCGGCACGCCCACCATGAGCACGATGGCGGTGGCGGTGAGGCCCACGCCCATGGATACGCGGGCGCCGTACATCAGCCGGCTCAGCATGTCCCGCCCCAGGGCGTCCGTGCCGGCGAGGTGATGGGCGTCCGCGGGCCCGTAGGTGTCGAGCAGGTCCTGCTGATCGTACCGGTAGGGCGTGAGCGCGGGGGCCGTGGCGGCGACGAACAGGACGGCGGCGAGGAACACCGCCCCGACGGCGGCCATGCGGTGGCGCCGGAACCGGGCGAGCGCGCGGCGGTAGCCGCGGCGCAGATCCGGGCGGCCGGCCGGGACGCCGGTGTGGAGCAGCGACGTGCTAGCCATGGCGGCCCATCACCGGTAGCGCACTTGAGGGTCGATCACGGCGTAGGACAGGTCGACCAGGATGTTCATCGTGATGATGATCACCGCGAACAGCAACGCGAGGGCGAGCAGGACGGGGTAGTCGCGCCCCGTCGTGGCCGTGACGAAGTACCGCCCGATGCCGGGCACGCGCGTGATCGTCTCCACGAAGAACGACCCGGTGATGACATCCGCGACGAGCAGGCCGGACACGGTGGCGAGCGGCGTCAGCGCGTTTCGGAGCCCATGCCGGATGACGACGCGGGACCGCGCCAGGCCTTTGGAGCGGGCGGTCCTGACGTAGTCCTGGCGCAGCACCTCGAGCAGGGAGGCGCGGAGATACCGCGCGAGCGTCGCGGCCGGGCGGAAGCCGATCGCAACCATCGGAATGAGCACGCGGGAATCCAGCGGGCCGCGCCATCCGCCGGTGGGCAGCCAGTGGAGCCCGACCGCGAAGATCGTGATGAGGATCGGCGCGATGACGTAGTTGGGCACCGAGATCCCGAGGACGACGATCCCGGTCGCGGCGTAGTCCACCGGCGTGTTGCGATAGACGGCGGCCATGGTGCCGAGCGGGATGCCCACGGCGATCGCGAACATCATGGCTTCCGTGCCGAGCTGCATCGAGACCGGAAAGAAGTCCTTGATGATCTCCGCGACGTCCTCCGACGTGTTGACGTAGGACGGCCCGAGCGAGCCGTGCAGCGCGTTGCCGAGGTAGAGCACGTACTGCTTCCAGAGCGGGTCGCTGAGGTGGTATTTGGCCTTGAGGTTGGCCAGGACTTGCGGAGCGAGCGGCTTCTCCGCATTGTCCCACGGGCCGCCGGGCGTGGCGTGCACGAGCAGGAAGGCGACCGTGTAGACGATCGCCATGGTGGGGAGCGCGAGCAGGATCCGGCGGGCAAGGTAAGCGCCCATCGCGAGAGGCCGGGGCCGCGCGGCCCCGGCCCGCCGCCCGTCAGTGGTCGAGGATCTTGACGCGGCCGAACGTGCCGTACCAGGCGGTCGCGGCCGGCGGCAACGCGAATCCCTGTACCCACGGCTTGATCGCGATGATGACGCCGAGGTGAAAAATCGGAATGGCCGGCAGTTCCGTGTTGAGAATCTTCTCCGCGGACTCGTAGAGCTGCTTGCGCTTCGCCGGGTTCCCCTCGGCGGCGCCCGCCCGGATCAGCGAGTCGTACCGCGCGTTGCGCCACTTCGTGTGGAAGAAGTCCTGGTCGGAGTCGAACAGGATGTTCGCCCAGTTCGCCGGATCCTCGTAGTCCGAGCCCCACCGGTTGAGAAACGCGTCGTAGGGCTGGGTCGCGTACGATTGGAACGCCGCGTTGAACTCCTTGGCCTCCATCCGCTGGAGCGTGATGGTGACGCCCAATCCGGCCTGCCACATCTGCTGGAGCGCCTGCGCGACCAGGTCGAACGTCACGAGCTTCGGCCATGTCAGCTTGAAGCCGGGGAAGCCCTTGCCGCCGGGATACCCCGCCTCCGACAAGAGCTGGCGCGCCCGGGCGAGGCCGCCGGTGAGCGGCGGCGCGGCGAGCGAGCCGATCGTGCCGGGCGGCGTGATCGTCGTCGCCGGATCATAGATGCCGCGCAGGACGTTGTTCGCGATGCGATTGTGGTCGATCGCGAGGTAGAGCGCCTGACGGACCTTCGGGTTGCTGAGCGGCGACTTGGTGTTCGTGGTGTCGCAGAAGACCATCGCCGTCCCCGACCAGCGGAACTTGTGGAGCTGCTTGGCGAGCGTCGGGTCGTTGCGCACCCGCGCGATGTCGGCGGGCTGGATCTGGTCCGTGACGTCGAGCTCGTTGTTCTCGTAGGCGGGGAGGCTCGTGCGGAACGGGTCGTCGGTCAGCGTAAACGTCACCTTTTGCAGCGTCGGCTTCGGGCCCCAGTACCGCGGGTTCGCCACGATCACGAGCTCCTTGTCGTGCTCCCACGACTGCAGCTTGAACATGCCGTTGCCGACGTGGTTGCCCGCCTCGACCCACTTCTTGCCGTACTTCTCCACCTGCCAGCGGGGCACCGGCATGTAGTTCCACGTGGAGACGAGCCGCGGGAAGTACGCCGCGGGGGCGGCCAGCCCCGCGCGCAGCGTCAGGGGGCCGACCGCCTTGATCGCCACGTTGTCCGCCGTCTTGGTCTTGCCCTTGTTGTAGTCGAGCGCGCCTTTGATGGGGTAAAACGCCGACGCGTAGTCGCTCGCGATCGCGGGATCGAGGACGCGCTTCCACGCGTACTCGTAGTCCGCGGCGGTCACCGGGTGCCCGTCGGACCACCGCATCCCCGGGCGGAGGCGGAACGTGTACGTGAGACCGTCGGAGGACACGCTCCACGACCGCGCCGCGAGCGGCACGATCCGCCCCTGGGCATCGAACGTGATCAGCGGGTCGAACAGGGCCATGCCGATGAGGATCTCGGGGCGGGCTTCCATGGTCGCCGGGTCGAAATGCAAGGGCTCCATGTCCGGGTAGCGGAGGACCTGTCTGGCGGGCGCCGCCAGCGCGGCCTCGGCCGTTGTCGGGCGGTCGAGCGTGCCGGTGCCCGCCGCGATCGTCGCCGCGCCGCCGAGCAGGGCGCTGAGCTTGAGGAACTGCCGCCGCGAGATCAGCCCCGCGTCGTAGTACGACTGCCACGGAAACCGCACCACCCCGTTCGCCACCGGACCACCACCTCCGCCCGAGACTAAAGTGACCTGTGCACGGATTCGGCCGGGTGCGCGGCGCCACCTGTGCGCCGCGGTCACGCCGCCGTGACGGGGCCGCCGCTCGCGGCGGCCCGGTTGATCGCGTCCATGACGGCGATCACGCGGCGCCAGTGATCGAACGGATCGGGCGGCGCCGCCTCGCCGGCCGCGATGCGCACGGCCTCATGGACCAGGGTGACGACCGCGTCATCGAGCCAGGGCAGGCGCGCGGTCTCCCGCTGCCCGTACAAGCGGACCGCCGCGCGAAACGGCTCGATGCGGACCGCGTCGCGGGCGCCGATGAGCTCGATCTCCACCTCGCCCTGCGGCGCCGTGGCGATCGACGGCGGGAGGCAGCACGACAGCTCGGCGGTCAGGATCGTGTCGCCGCCGAGGCGCGCGATGACCACCGCGGTGTCCGCCGTGCCCCCAAAGAGGCCCGCCACGGTCGCGCTCACGCGGACCGGCGGGCCTGAGGTCGCCGCGCAGACGAAGTCGAGCAGATCCCAACCGGCGCGCTCGAGGATCGGCGCCGCCCGGTCCGGCCGGTCGGGGACGGGGAGGCGGACCGCGGCGTAGATCGAGTGCAGCGCGCCCAAGCCGTCCTGGGCCGCGGCCTCGATCGCCCGCGCACCCGCCGGCGTGGCGCGAAGCTCGCCCGACGCGACCAGGGTGCCGCCGCCACGGGCCGCCGCCGCGGCCAGGCGCTCGAGCTCCTCCCGGGTGGTCGCGGCGGCGCGGGGACACACCACGGTCTTGCCCGCGCGCAACGCCGCCTCGACGGCGCGCCGTCCCGCGTCCTCGCCCGCGACGAGCACGATCGGGAGCGCCGGGTCGGTCGCCACCGCGTCCCACGTGCGCCGGAACGCCGCGCCCAGGCGGCGGGCCAGCGCTGCGGCCGCCGCGCGATCGAGCCCGGCGGGGGCGGGCGCCACGGCCGAGACCGAGGCGCCGGCGAGCGGCGCCCCGTACTCCGCGAGCGCGGCCGCGTGGCGTCCGGCGCCGACGACCCCGACGGCGATCGGCGTCATGCCCGCGCCCCCGCGTCGCGGGCGCCGTCCTCGGGCGCCAGGCGCACGGTCCGCCCGGAGCGCGCGGACTCCACGGCGGCGAGGGCCAGCCGCAGCGCCGCGCGCGCCTCCTCGGGCGGCATCGGCACCGGCGCATCGCCGCGGATCGCGTCGATAAAGGCGGCCTGCTCGCGCACGTACGCCGGCAGGTTGTGCAGCAGGATCTCGTATCCGCCCGGAAATTCGGCGGCATCCTCGCGGAAGCGCGTGATCGTGATCAGCTCGTGGTCGCGCGCGCGCAGCGCGCCCCGCTCGCCGTACAGCTCGAACTGATGGAACGCCGGGTAGCCCGGCGGCAGGCAGTTGCTCAGCTCGCTCGACCCCACCGCGCCGCCCTGGAACCGGACGGTGAAGGTCAGGAAGTCCGGCACGCCGCGATTGCCCTCGATCGTGATCTTGTGCTCGCAGCATACCGACGCGGGCTCCGCCCCGGCGAACCAGCGCAGCAAATCGGCTTCGTGTACGCCGTTGAGGATCGCGGCGCCGACCGACACCGCGGGGTCGCCGGACCAGTGCTCGGCCGTGTAGTAGCCTCGCCCGCCTCGTCTGGCGCGGCTGCGGCGCTCGTTCTCGCGCACGAGCAGCACCGCGCCCACCTCGCCGCGGTCGACGGCCCGGCGCATCTGCATGTAACGCATCGTGAACCGCCGGCTGTGCGCGATCATGAGATGAACGCCCGCGCGCCGGCACGCGTCGATCATCGCGTCGGCGTCGGCGGCGGTCGTGGCCATCGGTTTCTCGCAGAGGACGTGCCGGCCGGTCGCGGCCGCGGCCTCGGTCCACTCGCGGTGCCAGGCCTCGGGGGTCGCGATGAGCACCATGTCGATGTCGGGGCGGGCGAGCAGCGCGTGCCCGTTCGTGTACGCATCCGCGCCCCACGGCGCGGCGGCGGCGCGGGCGGCGGCTTCATCGACATCGGCCGCCGCGACGAGCGCCACGCGATCCCGGAGATGGCGCATGGCAGGGAGGTGCGCGCTTTGGGCGATCCCGCCGCAGCCGATGAGGCCGATCCGGATGCGCGCCACGCATCACCTCCAGGAGCATGCCGCAGGGAGACGGCGCCGGCTCCCGGGTGCGGCCGCGAGTACAGGTCGGGGATATCCAGGGATTCCTATTCGCCGCCGCCGCCTCCTGCCGCGGCGCACGGAGACGCGAGGCCGGTGGAGGAGGTCGCGGCGGGCGCTCCCAAGCTTATGGCGTGGGTGACGGCGGCCGCGACCCGAGTCGCGCGATCGAAATCAAGCCGGGCACGGCGCGGCCGCGCGCCGCGCCCTGGTTCCTGCTCGGCCTCCTCTGGATGATGGGCGTCGACTTGCGCCTCACGGTGCTCGCGGTGCCGCCCGTGTTGACGTCGATCCACCGCGACCTGCACCTGTCCGAGACGGCGGTCGGCGCGCTGACCGCGCTGCCGGTGTTTCTCCTGGCCGCGGCGGCCGTGCTGGGGTCGCTGCTGATCGCGCATCTCAACGCGACCCGGGCCGCGACGGTCGGGCTGCTCGTCGTCGGGATCGCATCCGCGCTCCGCGGCCTCGGCCCGTCGGCGGTCATGCTCTTTTCGATGACCCTCTTGATGGGGTGTGGGGTCGCCGTGACCCAGCCGGCGATGCCGGCGCTCGCCGGCGCCTGGTTCGCATCCCGCGTCGGGCTCGCCACCGCCGTGTACGCGAACGGCATCCTCGTCGGCGAGGTGCTGAGCGCGGCGCTCACGCTGCCCGTCGTGCTGCCGCTCGTCGGCGGCAGCTGGGCGTGGAGCTTCGTGGTCTGGGCGGGGCCGGTCGTCGTGACGGCGCTGGCGCTGGCCGCCATTCCCACCCCGGCCCCGGCGCTCGCCGGCGGGCGCGAGCGCCGCTGGTGGCCCGATTGGCGCGGCGCGCCGACGGTGCGCCTCGGGCTCACGCTGGGCGGCGCCTCCGCCGCGTACTTCGGGTCCAACGCGTTCATCCCGGAGTTTCTCAACGCCACCGGGCGTGCCGGGCTCATCGGATCGTGCCTCACCGCGTTGAACGCGGGCCAGTTGCCGGCGTCGGTCGTGGTCGCGTGCCTGGCCCAGCGGGTCATCGGACGGCGCGCCCCGCTCGTGGCGAGCGGCGCGCTGATCCTGGGCGGGCTCGGAGCGTTTCTGGCGCTGCCGGGATGGGGCGTCGTGCTCGGCGCGGCGCTGATCGGGTTTTTCACGGCGCAGATCCTCGTGCTGATCCTGGCGATGCCCCCCGTCCTCGCCGAGCCGCACGACGTGCACCGGCTCTCGGCCGGGGTGCTGGCCATCGCCTACACGTGCTCGTTTGTGTTTCCGCTGATGGCCGGCGCCGCGTGGGATCTGACCCGCCTGCCGGTGACCGCGTTCTTGACCGTGGCCGCGGGATCCGCCCTCGCCGCCACGGCGGCCGCCGGGCTGCCGCGCTCGGCCGGTGAATCCTGAGGGGCCGGAGGTGCCGGCGTGATCCGCGTCGCGGTGCTGGACGACTACCAGGACGTTGCGCTCCAGATGGCCGATTGGAGCGTGCTCGGCGAGCGTGCGCGCGTGGAGGCGTTTCGCGACCACCTCCGCGACGAGGGCGCCGTGGCGGCGCGGCTCGCGCCGTACGCCGTCGCGGTCGCGATGCGCGAGCGAACGCCGTTTGGCGAGGCGTTGCTCGGGCGCCTCTCGGAGTTGCGCCTCCTGGTGACGACCGGGATGGCCAACGCCTCGATCGACCTCGAGGCCGCCACGCGCCTCGGCATCGTGGTCTGCGGCACGCCGATGCTGCCGTATCCGACCGCGGAGTTGACCTGGGGCTTGATCCTCGCGCTCGTACGCCGGATTCCGGAGGAGCACCAGCGCGTCCGCGACGGCCGCTGGCAGGGGACGGTCGGCGTCGGGCTCCGCGGCAAGACGCTCGGCGTGATCGGGCTCGGCCGGCTGGGGACGCAGGTCGCAGCGATTGGCCGGGCGTTCGGCATGACGGTCGCGGCGTGGAGCCAACACCTGACCGCCGCCCGGGCGGCGGACGCGGGAGCATCATGGATGCCGAGGGACGAGCTGCTGGCGCGCGCGGACGTGGTCACCGTGCACCTGCGGCTGAGCCCGCGGACGGCCGGCCTGATCGGGGCCAGGGAGCTCGCGCTGATGCGGCCCACCGCGTACCTGGTGAACACCTCGCGCGGTCCGATCGTCGACCAGGCGGCGTTGGTCGATGCCCTCGAGCGGGGGGTCATCGCAGGCGCCGCGCTCGACGTCTACGATGCGGAGCCGCTCCCCGCCGAGCATCCGCTGCGCCGCGCTCCGAACGTGGTCACGACGCCGCACCTCGGCTATGTCACGGTGGAGGGCTATCGCGAAGCCTACGGCGGCGCGGTCGACGACATCCGCGCCTATCTGGACGGCGCTCCCGTACGGGTGCTCAACGAGGCCGTGCTCACGTCGCCGGCGCTGCGCGCCCGCCCGTCCGGCTGACCGCGTGCCGCTCGCCGAGGTAGGCGCCCTGCCGCAGCAGGCGCGACTGCAGCTCGACGACGGGAATCCGCCGCGGAGGCGTGCCGGTGGTCGCGGCGAGGGCCGCCGCCGTGCCGGCCGCCTGCCCCATCGCCATCGCCGGCGGCATGACGCGGACGGCGGCCAGCGCCTCGTGCGTGGCGGACAGCGAGCGCCCGGCCACGAGGAGCTGCTCCACCTTGAGCGGCACCAGGCAGCGGTAGGGAATCTCGTAGATGTTCGCCGTCTCGAGCTCTCCCGTCGCCCCGCCGCCGTCGCCGGTGGGGCTGTGGATGTCCACGGGATACCCGGCGAGCGCGACGACGTCGTCGAATTCCGTGCCGCGCGCGAGGTCCTCGAGCGTCAGCGTGTACTCCCCGGCGATCCGCCGCGTCTCGCGGACGCCGATCTGCGCGGCCGTGTCCAAGAGCTCGCAGCGCTCGAATCCGGGCAGCCACTTGCGGAAGAACGCCAGCAGGGTTTTGACCTGCCGCCGCCCCTCGATCTCCGCCTGCGTCAGGTCGTGTGCGCTCGTCCCGGCGAGCCGCTGGATGCGGGTGGTGTTGATGCGCCAGACGCCCGGCTCGAGCGTCCGGTACAGACCGACCCCGCGCCGCGGAATCGGAAACTCGCCGCGGGCCCGAGCCTGCTGCACGATCGAGGCGAACGGCCGGTAGTCTTCCGGATGGGCCGCCACGTAGGCTTTGACGCGCTCGTCGTCGACGTTGGCCACGCGGAAAAACAGCGTCATCGGCTGCATGAGGCCGTCGGAGGGTCGGCCCATCTCGAACGGCGCCCCGGCCCTGGCCGCCACGTCGCCGTCCGCGGAACAGTCCACGGTGACGGTTCCGCGGAGCACTTCGAGCCCGGACTTGCTCGCGGCCACGACCCCGGTCAGGACGTCGCCGCTCGTCACCGCGTCCACCACCAGGGTGTGGAGCCGAAGCTCCACGCCCGCCTCGAGGCACATCTCCATCGCCACGAGCTTGGCGGCCTCCGGATCGAACGGCGTCACCTTGTCGTGCCCGTAGGTGATGAACCCGCAGTACTCGGTGGACGCCGCCACCTTGGACGGATGGATGGCGCCGCCGATGCGCTCCATCCGCAGCACCATCTCCTCGAAGATGCCGCGGATGAGCTGCGTGCGGCCGTCGAGGCTGTAGGATGTCATGCAGGGACCGACGAGCCCGGCCGTGAGGTTGCCGCCGAGGAAGCCGTAGCGCTCCACGAGCAGGGTGCGCGCGCCGTTGCGGGCGCTCGCGATCGCGGCGCCCAACCCGGCCGGACCGCTTCCCACGACCAGCACGTCGGCTTCGGCCGCGACCGGAAGCTCCTTACGGTATTCGATCCGTGCGCTCATGTCTCGTCCCTCCTCGCGAGTGCGCGTCGATCCTCGCCTTGCGTGACCGTGGCCGCGGGCATGCCGCGGGTTACACCGGCAGCGTTGTCGTGAGTCCCGCGGCGTCCCGCATGATCGTCTCGATCTCCGCGACCGCGGCATCGGGGAGGCGCACGCCCGCCGCCCCCGCCGCGCCGTCGACCTCCGCCGGCGTGCGGGCGCCCACGAGGGCCGTGGTGACCTGCGGCTGCGACAACACCCAGGCCAGGGCCAGTTGCGGCAGCGTGATGCTGCACCGCCGCGCGACCGCGGCCAGCCGGTCGACGACCTCGAGGTTGCGCTCGAGGTTCCCCGGCGCGAGCAGCGGCTGGCCGAACAGCGTGCCCGCCTTGCGCCAGTCCGTGTTGTCGAACCCGGTCGTGTGCCGCAGCGTGCCGGTGAGCAGCCCGTGCGCGAGCGGGCCGTAGGCCATGATGCCGATCTCCAAGTCGGCGCACGCCGCGGACACGTCGCGCGCCCACCGCCGATCGAAGAGGCTCAGGCTGATCTGGTCCGCGACCAGCCGGCCGGGGCGCGCGGCCGCGCACGCCCGGAGCTGCTCCCCGGTGAAGTTGGAGACGCCGGTGTGCCGCGCCTTGCCGGCCTCCACGAGACGCTCCAAGGTTTCCATCACGTCCGCGAACGGCGTGGCCGCATCCGGCCAGTGGATCAGGAACAGATCGACGTAGCCGGTCCGCAGCCGTCTGAGGCTGGCCTCGAGTTGCGCCGTGAGCGTCTCCCGGCGGCTGGTGCGTCCCAGGACCTGGCTGCGTTCGTTCCACACCAAGCCGCCCTTGGTGACCACCACCGTGTCGTGGCGCCGCGCGCCGAGCGCGCGGCCCAGCAGCTCTTCGGCATGGCCGTTGCCGTAGGACGGCGCCGTGTCGAAACAGGTGATGCCACGGTCGAGCGCGGCCGCGATCGCCGCCAGGGCGTCCCGGTCGTCGCTCGGGCCGTAGCGTGCGCCGCCGATCGGCCACGTGCCGAGCCCGATGACGGACGCGTGGAGTCCGCTCCGTCCAAACGCACGGGATTCCACCGTCGCCTCCTTTCCCCGCGCGAGCCTCGACTAGCCCGCGACCGCGCGCGGGTCCAGATAGTCGCGCAGGGCGTCTCCGAACTGTCCGACCGTGATCACCACGAGGCTCAGCACCAGGCCGGGGATCGTCGAGATCCACCACCCCGTGGTCAGGTAGTCCCGCCCGTCGGCGATGATGAGCCCCCATGAGGGATGGGCGGGGGTGGTGCCGAGTCCGAGAAAGCTCAGGGACGCCTCCGCGAGAATGACCAGGCCCAGCTCGACGGTCGCGACCACGACGAGCGGGGGGATCGCAAACGGCGCGATATGGCGGCGGACGATCCTCGAGGCGTCGGCCCCGATCGCCCGCGCGGCCGCGACGAACTCGCGTTCCTTGACGACGAGGCTCTGCGCGCGCGCGATCCGCGCAAACGTGACCCAGCGCGTCACGGAGAGGGTGATGATCACGTTGGCCACGCTGCGGCCGAGCACCGCGGCGATGAGGATGGCGAGCAGGATCGACGGAAACGCGAGCTGCAGGTCCGCCAGCCGCATCAGCACCGCGTCGAACGGGCCTCCACGGTACCCGGCCGCCACGCCCGCGGTGAGCCCGAACGCGCCGGCGGCGAGGACGGTCGTCAGCCCCACGACCAGGGAGATGCGGGCGCCCTGGAGGATCTGCGCGGTGAGGTCCTTGCCGACTTGATCCGTCCCGAGCCACGCCCGCAGACCATCGGGCAGCAGCGCGCCCGGGGGCGCGAGGCGGTCGGCGAGGCGGACCGTGACCGGATCGTAGGGGACGACCACAGGCCCCGCGACGGCGACGGCGGCGAACACCGCAAGCGGCACGCCCCACCGGAGCAGGCGCCGCCGAGCCCGGCCCGCGGCGGGCCGCGGGGCGCCGGTCGCGGGGGATCGTTCCGCGGTCATCGATAGCGGATCCTGGGATCGAGATACGCGTAGCTCACGTCCACGAGGAGGTTGATCAGGATGAAGCCCGCGGTGATGCACAGCACCGCCACCTGCACCACCGGGTAGTCCCGGTTGCCGATGGCGTCGACGAGGAGGCGGCCCGCGCCCGGCCACCCGAACACCGTCTCCACGATGACCGCGCCGGCGAGCAGATTGCCGAGCTGCAGCCCGACCACCGTGACCACCGGGATCAGCACGTTCGGGACGGCGTGGCGCGCGATCACCGCCCGTCTCGACAGTCCTTTCGCGTACGCGGAGCGGACGTAGTCCTCGCCGATGACCTCCAGCAGGCCGCTGCGGACGAGCCGGGTGAGGACCCCGATGAGCAGCAACGCAAGCGTGAGCGCCGGCAGGACGAGATGCCGCATGCCGCCGATCCCGGCGCTCGGCAGCCAGCGGAGCCACCGCGCGAACACCAGGATGAACATGATGCCGAGCCAGAAGTTTGGGACGGATTGTCCGAGCAGCGACGCGACGGACACCAGGTAGTCGACCGCGGAGCGGATTCGGATCGCGGCCGCGATGCCGAGCGGGAGGCCCGTCGCGACGGCGAGCGCCATCGCGCTCCCCGCGAGCAGCGCCGTCGCCGGAAGCCGTTCACCGACGGCCTGGACGGCCGGTTCCTCGAGCCGGAGCGACTGGCCGAAGTCCAGCCGCGCCGCGCCCGCGAGGTAGCGCGCGTACTGCGCGCCGACCGGTTGATCCAGCCCGAGGCGGTGGCGCAGGGCCTCGACGTCCTGCCGGGTGCCCGAGGCGCCGATCATCATCTGCGCCGGATCTCCCGGAACGACGCGGACCGCGACGAACACGATCGTCAGCGACCCCCAGAGCACGAACAGGGCGTAGACGAGCCGGCCTCCGAGATACGTGCTCACGCCCGGGCCGGACGGAGCCGCCGCGCCTTCGCCACGCCTACCGCCCCACGGTGACGGACGTAAACGTGGGGAACGTCGGGGTGGGGACGAACCCGCGCACGGCCCGGCGGCTGGCGTACGTCTCGAGGAGCTCGAAGGGGTAGATGCCCACGGCGTCGTCCCACAGGATCTCGCACACCTGGCCGTAGTACACTTTGCGCTTGTCCTGGTCGACCGACTCCGCCGCGAGCTCCAGCGCGCGGTCGACCGTCGGATTGGCGTACCCCATGCGATTGGCCTGGGTGGTGTAGAGCCGGCGCAGCACGAAATCCGCGTCGCCGGTGATCACGATATTCGTCTGCAGGTCGAGATCCCAGTCCAGCTTGAGCAGGCGGTCGAGCCACTGCGCCCGCTCCGCCTGCGCGTCCTTGACGCGCACCCCGACCGCGTTCCAGTAGGAGAACAGGGCCTGCGCGATCTCCTGATCCTGCGGCCCCGAGCCGGGGTTCCAGATCATCGACGTGTCGAAGCCGCCGGGATGTCCCGCGGCGGCGAGGAGCTGCTTCGCCCTGGCCGGATCGTAGCCGTACGGCCGCTGCGGCGCGTACCCGAAGACGGTGGAGGGAATCGGCGCCGTCATCGGGCGCGCGATGCCTTTGAGCAGCGCGGTGAGCATGGTCTGCGTGTCCAGCGCATAGATCATCGCCTGCCGCACGCGCTTGTCCGTGAAGGGGCTGCGCCGGACGTTCATCCAGATGAAGTAGTACCGGTACGACGGCGTCGTCTGCAGGTGCAGGTCCTTGTTGCCGCGGAGGGTCGCGAGCTGATCCGGCGGCAGGCCGTACGTCAGGTCGATCTCCCCGGTGATCAAGGCGGTCACCCGCGCCGCGATCTCGGGAATGTCCCGAAATCGCAGCGTCTTGACCCCGGGCGCCGGTCCCCAGTAGCCCGGGTTCGCGTCCAGGACGAGCTCGCTGTCGGGCCGGTAGGACGCCACCCGAAACGGACCCGATCCCACGGGCCGGTTGAAGAAGCCGGCGTTGTTCATGGCGGCCGCCGGCAGGATCGACAAGAGCGACAGGTTGGCGAGCATCGTGCCGACCGGCGTCTTCGTCTTGATGCGCACCGCCGCGTCCGCGGGGGCGTCGACGCTGTCGATGGCCGCCCACAACGGCGCGAACGGGCCTTTTTGCGCGATCATGCGCTCCAGCGACGCCTTGACGTCGCGAGCCGTGAGAGCGCCGCCGTCGTGAAACCGCACCCCCGGGCGCAGGGTAAAGACCCAGGTGGCGGGATCGGGTGTTTCCCATTTCACCGCGAGCGCGGGCCGGTAGCCGCGGGTACGGGGATCATGGACGACGAGCGTGTCGAAGATGTGCGCCGAGACCACGCGGACCGACTCCTCAGCCGCCTGGGCTCCCATGGGGTCGAGCCCGACGATGCGCGCCGGCAGCGAGACCCGAAGCTCTCCCGCCGGCGCCGCGGCGTACGCCGCGCGGACAGGCCGCCTGGCGGCGCCGAGGAGCGCCCCGCCCGCGGCGAGCGCCGCGCGACCGAGGAAGCGGCGCCGGCCGAACGCCGGCCGTCCACGCACTCGTGTGTCGCCTGCCATCACCGCACCTCCCGGCCCGTATCCCCGCCGCCGAGCTGCTCGAGCGTCGCGAGCACCGTACGCATGCCGCCCAGGATGTGATCGCGCATGAAGCCGGCGGCGGCGTCGCGATCCCGGCGGCCGAGGTGCGCGAGCAACGCGGCGTGGGCGTCCGGATCGGGCACCGATAGCCGGCTGGGATCGAGCAGGCGGGAGCGATAGTATTCGCATTGATCGGCGAGGTTTTCGAGGAGCTGCTCGAGGCGCGGCATGCCCGCCGCCGTCCGGACGTGCCGGTGAAACGCCCGGTCCGCGGTTCTGAGCGCGTGGATCGCCCGCGGCAGCTCGGCGCGCCGCTGCCGCACCGCGTCGTTGAGCCGCGCGGCCTCGTCGAGGTGCGCCGCCTGGATGCGCGCCGCGGCCTCGCCGGCGGCCAACGCTTCGAGCGCCGCGCGCATCAGATAGATCTCGCGCACGCCGTCCGGATCCAGCCGCGCGACGACGGCTTCCTTGTGGGGCGTCAGGCGGACGAATCCCTCGCCGGCGAGGCGCTTCAGCGCATTGGCGATCGTGATGCGGCTCACCCCGAGGTCCGTGGCGATCCGGCTCACGACGACCGGTTCGCCTGGACCCCACCGGCCCTGGATGATCGCCTGCCGGATCGACTCGTATGCCGCCTGTTCGCGTGTCTTGAAGTCGAGGGCCGGTGCCGGCGGGTATTGCATGTTGCATGCATTATGCAATGAGCGGGCAATTCCCTGCGGGAACGCGGGAGGAGGCGCGCGGCGCTGTACAGTAGTGCTGACGGATCCCCGATGCGGTTCACCAGACGACGCTTCCTGGTGCTGGGCTTCGCGCTGTCCGCGGCGGCCGCGTGGGTTGGGCGGCGGTCAGCCGCGCCCGGGCCCGGGCCGAGCCCTGAGCCGGCGCTCGGGCACGAGCCGCCCGGACCGCTCGGGAGCCCGGCCATGGCCGCGCTCATCGCCGCGGCAGGCGCCGTCACCGGATATGCGATCGACCCCGCGCACTACGCCGAGTACTATCGTTGGCGCGCCGAGCACCTGCGCGGCTATCGCGTCCTGTACGAGCGGTTTGCCCGGGACGCCGATCGCGCCGCACGGGCGAGGGGCGCGCGCTCGTTCGCCGCGGCAACGCGGGAGATACAGCTCGACGTGCTCGGGCGGGCGGCGCCGGCGCGTGGCGGTCGTCCGCTGACCGTCTGGGAGCGGTTGCGCGCGGACGTGGCCGGCGACCCCTGGCCCCTCTACGAGCGCTTCGTCGTCCGTGAGACACTCGCGCTGTTCGCCCGCACCGACGCGTGGATCGCGCTGGGATACCGGGGCTGGCCGGGCGTCCCCAAAGGGCTAGACCGGTACCGGCTCGCCCCCGGATAGTGCGTACCATGCCGCTCCGCTCTGTCGCGATCGTCGGCTCCGGCGTCGTCGGGACCGCGATCGCATGCGTGCTTGCCCGTCGCGGGTACCGGGTCGACATATTCGAAAAAGGCCCGCCGTATCCGTACCCGCACGCGCCGCAGTTTCAGGACCGCTTCTTGCACGGGTACGACAACCCCGCATACCGGCCGGCGCCGGGCATCCAGGGGCTTTCGCTCACCGGCGACTATCATCGCGACCTGGACAGCGAGCGCTATTCGGTCGCGGGCGGTTCGGCAACGCATTGGGGCGCGATCGCGCTTCGCATGCGGCCGCCGGACTTCCGTACGAGGAGCGCCTACCGGTACGGGGATGACTGGCCGATCGCCTACGACGAGCTCGAGCCGTACTATTGCCGCGCCGAGGCGTTTCTCGGGGTGTCCGGCACCGACGCGGACAATCCGTTCGCGCCTCGCCGGTCCCGGCCGTACCCGCTGCCGCCGTTCGAGCTGAGCTATGGAGACCGGATCCTCGGGGCGCGGCTCGCCGAGCGCGGCATCACCTTGCACACGACGCCGCAGGCCGCGACGCGCCGGGCGTACCGCGACCGGCCCGGCTGCCAGAACTTTGGCGCCTGCGACGTCTGCCCCATCGGCGCCCGCTACTCGCCGAACTACGACCTCGCTCGGGCGATCGCGACCGGGCGGTGCACGCTCCACACCGCCACCGCGGTCCGGCGCGTGGTCGTCGATCGGGGCCGGGCCCGGGCGCTCGTCGTGCGTGCGGTCGACGGGACGGCCGACCGTGAGCACGCGGCCGGCGTGATCATCGTGGCGGGCGGCGCGATCGAAAACGCACGCTTGTTGCTGCTCTCCTCGCGCGAGCGCGCACCCGACGGCGTGCCGCTCGGCGAGACGGTGGGGCGCTATTTGACGTTCCACCATCTGTGGACGGCCCGCCTGCGCTACGCCGAAGCGCTCTACCCCGGGGACGTCGGGCGGTTTACGGGCCAGAGCCATCAGTTCATCGACCCGCCGGGCCGCGGCAGGCATGGCGCCGTCAAGCTCGAGTTCTCCTCCAACATCGTGCCGCCCCCGGAGCGCTCCCTGGACGAGGCCGCGACCGGCGCCGAACTCGTGGAAATCCTGAGGCCGGCGCGATCGCAGCGGATGCTGACCGTGCACGCGGAGTCGGTGCCGGACGCGCACCGCTCGGTCACCCTGTCCGAGGCGCGGGATCGGTTCGGCGACCCGTACGCGCACGTGCACTACGCGCTCACGGACTTCGATCGCCGGACCTACGCGTTCGGCCGCAGCCTCGTCGGCCGGGTCGCCGCGGCGACACGCGCCGAGGGCGAGGAGTTCGAGCCGCTGGAGAGCGTCTACTCCGGCTGCCACCACATGGGCACGTGCCGGATGGGCCGCGGGCCGCGCGACAGCGCCGTGGACTCGTTCGGCGCCGTCCACGGGGTCCGCGATCTCTTCGTCACCGGCGGGAGCGCGTTCGTGAGTCCCGGCGCCGTGAACCCGACGCTCACCATGGTGGCGCTGGCGCTGCGCACCGCGGACTACGTGGCGGAGCGCCTGGGCTGATCCGGCAAGCGCCTCCGGCGGCCGCCGGCCGCCGCATTGCCGCGTACAGGATTCGCGCGCCGGCCCGCGTAACTGGATGATGTCGGAGCTGAGCCGGCAGGTGCGTTGGCGATGTCGCGGTACGTGGTCGGGCGGGTCGCGGAGTTGCCGCCCGGGAGCCGCAAGATCGTTATGGTCGACGGCCGATCGATCGGCGTGTTCAACATCGCCGGGCGCTACTTCGCCCTGCGCAACCGGTGCCCGCACCAGGGGGCGCCCCTGTGCCTCGGCAGAATCAAGGGGACCACCTTGCCGGGCAAGCCATACGCGCGCGTATACGCGCGCGACGGCGAGATCATCCAGTGTCCCTGGCACGGCTGGGAGTTCGAGATCGAAACGGGACGCACGTATTTCAACCCGCACCGACTGCGGGTCAAGACGTACGACGTCACCGTGGAGCGCGTCGAGATGGCGGATGTGACGCTCGAGACGTTCTCGGTGACGACCGAAGGCGATTTCGTGATCCTGCATGCCTGACCCCCCCGGGAGGGATCGCCTGTGAGCGCGGCCGCGCGGGAGCCCATCATCGATTGTGATGTCCACAACCGGTTCAAGGATCGGAGCATGCGCGAGCTGCTGCCGTACCTGCCTCGCGTCTATCAAGAGGACGTGAAGCAGTGGGGCGTCAACATGCCGGCCGGCGGCTACCCCAACGGCGGCGATCGCGGGTACCGCGCCGACTCCTGGCCGCAGGATGGGTACGCGGGGTCGAGCGTGGATCTCATGCGCGAGCAGCTGCTCGACCGGTACCATGTCGAGTACGCCGTCCTGCTCGGCCAGGAGCTGCGGCCGCTCGGGACGCTGCCCGACGCCGACTACGCCGCGGCCCTGGCGCACGCGTACAACGAGTTTCTCATCGAGCACTGGCTCGCGGCGGACGCGCGGTTCCGGGGCGCCATGCTCATCGCGACGCAGGACGTGCCGCAGGCGGTCAAGGAGATCGACCGCATCGGCCGGCATCCCGGCATCGTGGAGGTGCTCGTGGCGAACGGCGCGCGCCTGCCGTACGGGAACCGGTACTATCACCCGATCTTCGAAGCCTGCGAAGCGCTGGGGCTGCCGTTCGCGCTCCACACCGGCAGCGAGGGCGTGGGGATCAACGGGCAGCCGTCGGTCGCCGGATACGGGTCGTACTACGTCGAGAACCGCCAGGTCCGGCCGCAGGGGTACATGACGCACCTCACGAGCCTGATCTTCGAAGGCGTCTTCGAGCGGTTCCCGAAGCTCCGCGTCGTGTTCGTCGAGGGAGGCTACGCGTGGCTGGCGCCGTTTCTGTGGCGGCTCGACGCGGACTATCGCGGGTTGCGGGACCAGACGCCGTGGGTCCGCCGGCCGCCGAGCGAGTATGTGTGGGAGCGCGTGCGCTTCACCTCGCAGCCGCTGGAGGAACCGGAGCGGCCGTCGCAGCTGCTCGAGGTGTTTGCGTGGAACCGTGCGGACCGCACGCTCATGTTCGCGTCGGACTACCCGCACTGGGACTTCGACTCCCCGGTAGACGCGTTCCCGCGCCTGCCGGACGAGCTGCGGCGGCGCATCTTCCGCGACACCGCCGCGGAACTCTACGGGTTCGCGCCGCGCGATGCGGCCGCGCCGTCTCCGAGCATCGCGTCACCGGGCGGCGGCGAGGCCTAAATAAGATAGACCTGCGATTCGCGCGCTGCGCCCGGCCGCACCTCGTCGGGCGCGGCAGGAAGCCTGCCACGTGGACGCTGAACTCGCCTCGCGGGCACCCAACGAAGCGGCGTGCGCCGGCGCACGCCGGTTGATCGGGGGACTCGTGGACGGCACGGTCGCGGAAGGCACCATCCTCTGGACGCCGCCGCCCGAGGCGCGGGCGCGAGCCAACATGACCCGGTACATGGGGTGGCTCCGCGAGACGCGCGACCTGACCTTCGACTCCTACGACGCGCTGTGGCGGTGGTCCGTCACCGACCTCGACGCGTTCTGGGCGTCGATCTGGGAGTTTTGCGGCGTGCGCGCCCGCCGTCCGTATGCGCGCGTCCTGGCGGACCGCCGCGTCTTTGGAGCCCGCTGGTTCCCCGGCGCGGAACTGAACTTCGCCGAGCACGCGCTCGCCCGGCGGGATGGGCACCCCGCGGTCGTGTTCGCATCCGAAGACCGCGCGCCCGCGAGCATCAGCTACGCCGAGCTGGCCCGGCAGGTGGCCGCGGCCGCCGCGGGGCTCCGCCGTCTCGGCGTGCGGCGCGGCGACCGGGTCGCGGCGTACATGCCGAACATCCCGGAAACGCTCGTCGCGTTTCTGGCCGCCGCGAGCCTGGGCGCCATCTGGTCGAGCTGCTCGCCCGAGTTCGGCACCCGAAGCGTCGTCGACCGGTTTCGGCAGATCGCGCCGCGGGTGCTGTTGAGCGTGGACGGCTACCGGTACGGCGGCCGCGACTTCGACCGCCGCGACGCGCTCGGCGAGATCCGGCGCGAGCTGCCGACGCTGGAGGCCACGGTGGTCGTGCCCGGCCCCCGCGGCGCCCCGCCCGCTGGCGGCGGCGTGCGACCCTGGGCCGAGCTCGTCCGGGACCCCGGGGGCGAGCCCGTCTTCGAGCCCGTCCCGTTCGACCACCCGTTGTGGGTGCTGTATTCGTCCGGCACCACCGGCCTGCCGAAGGCGATCGTGCACGGTCACGGCGGCATCCTGCTCGAGATGCTCAAGGCGCTCACGCTGCACCTGGATCTCGGACCCGACGACCGGTTCTTCTGGTTCACGACGAGCGGCTGGATGATGTGGAACTTCCTCATCAGCGGCCTGCTCGTCGGGGCCACCGTGGTCCTGTACGACGGGAGCCCGGCCTACCCGGACATGGGCGCGCTCTGGCGCCTCGCGGACGACGCCGGGATCACGTACTTCGGCACGAGCGCGCCGTACGTGCTCGGCTGCGGGAAGGCCGGCGTGGAGCCGGCCCGCGTCGCGCGGCTCGACCGGCTCCGGGCGGTCGGCTCGACCGGGGCGCCGCTGCCGCCGGAAGGGTTTGCCTGGGTCTACGACCACGTGAAGCGCGATCTGTTGTTGGGATCCGTGAGCGGCGGGACGGACGTGTGCACGGCGTTTCTCCTCTCGTGCCCGCTGCTGCCCGTGCGCGCGGGGGAGCTCCAGTGCCGGGGCCTCGGCGCGAAGATCGAGGCGTACGATCCCGCGGGGCGGCCGCTCGTCGGCGAGGTCGGGGAGCTGGTGATCACGGAGCCGCTGCCTTCGATGCCGGTGGGCTTCTGGAACGATCCGGAGGGCCGCCGGTATCGCGCGAGCTACTTCGACGTCTATCCCGGCGTGTGGCGGCACGGCGATTGGATCAAGATCACGGACACCGGCGGATGCGTTGTCTACGGGCGGTCCGATTCGACGCTCAATCGGGCCGGCGTGCGCATGGGGACGAGCGAGTTCTACCGGGTCGTCGACGACTTGCCCGAGGTCGTGGACAGCCTCGTGGTCGACACCGGCGAGCTGGGACGCGACGGGCAGCTCTTGCTGTTCGTCGTGCTCAGGCCCGGCGCGACCCTCGACGCTTCGCTCCGGGGGCGCATCACGCAAACGATCCGGACTGAGCTCTCGCCGCGGCACGTGCCGGACCGGATCTACCAGATCGCCGAGGTGCCGCGCACGCTGAGCGGCAAGAAACTGGAGGTGCCGGTGAAGCGGATCCTCACCGGGACGCCGCCGGAACGGGCGGCGTCCCGGGATGCCATGAGCAACCCGGACTCGCTTGACGTGTTCGTCGAGATCGCCCGCGGCGCCGGCCCGCCGCGCTAGTGCGCCTTCCGCCGGCCCCGCCGCGGCGCGGCGCGCCCGGTCGAGAGCGCCGGCGCGAGGGAGAAGTGGGAATGCACGGCCACCCAACGCCCCGCCGTCCGCACGAGGAACAGCGTGGCCCGGCCGGGCCGCGAAAACGTGGTGCCGTCGGTGCGGACGCCGCGCGAGGTCCAGGGCACGATCGCGCACACCGCGTCGGGGCCGCCGAGGCACCGTAGCTCGCCCAGCCTGAAGCGAAAGCCGCGAATCGCCGGCCAGACGCGCCGCCACTGGTCGCGCTCGAGGCGGCGCCGGCCGCTCGCGACTTCCGCGCGGGTGCCGAACGCGACCACGTCGATCGCGAACATCGGGCGCGCCGCCTCGAAGTCGGCGGCGCGCACATGCCCCTCGAACGTCCTGAGCCATTGCCGGATAGCTGCCGTGACGCGGGCCGGCGCGCGCATGGACTTCCCGTTCGCCGCCCGGCCGGCCGCGTCCCGCCCCCGAGAGGGTGTGCGGCGAGCCTCGGCTGCCGCGCGACCACGAGGAGGGACCGCCGCGCCGCGCCGCCGAAGCAACGGGGCATGCTACCTCCCGCCGTTCACGCCGCCGGTGCGCATGCCGGCGGCATCCCTTCCGGCGGGGCGGCGCGCCCCCCGAAATGGGCCAAGGTCATCGATCACACGCGCTGCATCGGCTGCCATGCGTGCACGGTCGCCTGCAAGTCGGAGAACGAGGTGCCCCTCGGCGTCACCCGCACGTACGTCAAATCGGTGGACGTCGGCGTCTTCCCCGAGGCGCGCCGCGCGTTCCAGGTGACGCGCTGCAACCAATGCGACGACGCCCCGTGCGCGGCGGCGTGCCCGACGTCGGCGATGTTCGTGCGCGAGGACGGGATCGTCGACTTCGACAAGACGATCTGCATCGGGTGCAAGGCCTGCATCGCCGCGTGCCCGTACGACGCGATCTTCATCAATCCCGAGGACCATGCCGCGGAGAAATGTAATTTCTGCACGCACCGCCTCGACGCCGGCCTGGAGCCCGCGTGCGTCGTCGTGTGCCCGACCGAGGCGATCCTCGTGGGCGACATGAACGATCCGGCCTCCGGGGTTGCGCGCATCATCAATCGCGCGCCGGTGGCGGTGCGGCGGCCCGAGAAGAACACCCGCCCCAAGCTCTTCTACGTCGGGGCGCACCAGGCGACGCTGGACCCGCTCGGCGCGCGGCGCCCGGAGGGCGGCGTGTTCATGTGGAGCGAGCAGGGGACGGGGCCGGACCAGGTGACCGCCGGCGCCCCGCCGTCGTGGACCACGACGTCCGCCGAGGCGCTCCTCAGCTACGACATCCCGCACGGGGCGCCGTGGCAGTGGCGTGTCAGCCTCTACACGTGGACCAAAGGCATCGCCTCCGGCGCCTACCTCGTGCTGCTCGGCCTGCTCCTCGCCGGCGCGCTGCCGTGGACTGGCACGCTGTGGGTGTGGGTCGCGCCGGTGCTGTGCGGGACGGCGCTCGCCGCGACCGGGGCGCTCCTCGTCGCCGATCTCAAGCATCCCGAGCGGTGTTACATGATCTTCACGCGGCCCCAGTGGGGCAGCTGGCTCGTCCGGGGCGCCTTCATCATCGGCGCCTACGCCCTCGTCCTGGCCGCGCACTTCGCCGCGAGCCTCGCCGGAGCGCGCGCGTGGCAGCGCGACCTGGCCGTGCCCGGGCTGGCGCTCGCGGTGCTGTGCGCGGTGTACACCGCGTACCTGTTCGCGCAGGCCAAGGCGCGGGATCTCTGGCAGAGCCCGCTGCTTCCGGTGCACCTGCTGCTCCAGGCGCTCGTGGCCGGCGCGTCGGCGCTGCTCCCGCTCGCGGGCTGGCTGGAACCGATCGCCGTGCGGCCGCTCCTCGGCATCGCGGGGGGCGGGAGCCTCGCCCACCTGCTGCTCCTGTGGGTGGACGCGTCGCTGCCCCACGTCACGGCCCACAGCCGGCTCGCGGTGCACGAGCTGCTCGGCGGCCGGTTCGCGCGGGCGTTCTGGACGGGCGCGGCGCTGGCCGCCCTCGCCGTGGTGGCCGCCGCGGCCGGCCTCGCGGCGCCGGCCCGGCCGCCGGCGGGGAGCGGCGCGCTGGTCGCGGCGCTGGCGCTCGCCGGGCTGCTCGCCTACGAACATGCCTACGTGCAGGCGGGACAGTGCGTGCCGCTCGCATGAGGAGGACCGCATGGACCTGACGCGTCTTGGCCGGCGCGTGAGCGCCGCGCGGCGGGAGACCGAGGCGCGCGGCGAGACGTTCTACCCTGGGCCGAGCCGGATCCACCTCGCGGCGTTCCCGCCGAAAGAGCGCTGGGACGATTGGGTCGAGCTCGACTCCCGGGCGTGGCCGGCCCGCCGCGTGGAGAAGCGGTACATGCTCGTCCCGACGACATGCTTCAACTGCGAGTCGGCCTGCGGCCTGCTCGCGTACGTGGATCGGGACACGCTGCAGGTGCGGAAGTTCGAAGGCAACCCCGAGCACCCGGGATCGCGCGGCCGGAACTGCGCAAAGGGGCCCGCGACCCTGAACCAGATCACGGACCCCGACCGGATCCTGTACCCGCTGCGGCGCGCGGGGCGGCGGGGTGAGGGCAAGTGGGTGCAGGTGGGATGGGACGAGGTGTTGGACGATCTCGCGGCGCGCATCCGCGGCGCGATCGTCGGCGGGCGGCCGAACGAGATCATGTACCATGTCGGGCGGCCCGGCGAGGACGGGTTTGTCGAGCGGGTGCTGGCGGCGTGGGGCGTCGACGGCCACAACACGCACACCAACGTCTGCTCGAGCGGCGGCCGCGCCGGCTACCATGCTTGGATGGGCGTGGACCGGCCGAGCCCCGACCACGCCAACGCCCGCGTGATCCTGCTCGTGAGCAGCCATCTCGAGGCCGGCCACTACTTCAACCCGCACGCGCAGCGCGTGATCGAGGCCGCGCAGCGCGGCGCCAAGCTGATCGTGCTCGACACGCGGCTGTCGAACACGGCGACGCACGCCGACCGCTGGCTCGCCCCGTACCCCGGCTCGGAGGCGGCGATCCTGCTCGCGATCGCCAACGACCTCATCCAGCGGGGTCGCTACAACCGCGAGTTCGTGCGGCGCTGGTGGAACTGGGAAGAATACCTCGCGCACGAGCACCCGGACCGTCCGGCGACGTTTGAGACGTTCGAGGCGATCCTGCGGGAGTTGTACGCGTCCTACACGTTCGAGTTCGCCGCCCGCGAGTCGGGCGTGGACGGCGGGGCGCTCCGGGCCGTGTCGGAGGTCGTCGCGTCCGCCGGGACGCGGCTGTCCACGCACACGTGGCGGAGCGCGGCCGCGGGCAACCTCGGCGGCTGGCAGGTGCCCCGCACGCTGTTCCTGTTGAACGCGCTGCTCGGCGCCGTCGCCACCGAGGGCGGCACGTATCCCAACGCCTGGAACAAGTTTGTCCCCAGGCCGATCTACGTCCCGCCCCATCCGCCCGCGTGGAACGACCTGACCTGGCCGGTCGAGTACCCGCTCGCGGTCAACGAGCTGTCGTTTCTGCTGCCGCACCTCCTCCGGGACGGGCGCGGCCGCCTCGAGGTGTACTTCACCCGCGTCTACAATCCCGTCTGGACCAATCCCGACGGGTTCTCGTGGATCGAGGCGCTGACCGACGAGCGGCTGGTGGGCTGCTCCGTCGCGCTGACGCCCACGTGGAACGAGACCGCGTTCTTCGCCGACTACGTGCTGCCGATGGGGCACGCGTCCGAGCGGCACGACCTGCATTCCTACGAGCAGTACGACGGCCAGTGGGTCGCGTTCCGGCAGCCCGTGCTGCGCGCGGCGCGGGAGCGGCTCGGGGAGCGTGTCGCGGACACGCGGGCCGTCAACCCCGGCGAGGTCTGGGAAGAAAACGAGTTTTGGATCGCGCTCTCGTGGCGGATCGACCCCGACGGCTCGCTCGGGATTCGCCGGCACTTCGAGTCGCAGCGCGAGCCCGGCACGCCGCTCGGCGTCGACGAGTACTACGCGTACATCTTCGAGCACTCGGTGCCGGGCCTGCCCGCGCGCGCCGCGGCGGAAGGGCTCACGCCGCTCGCGTTCATGCGGCGGTACGGCGCGTTTGAAATCTCGCGCCGGATCGGCGCGGTGCATGAGCGGCCCGTGCCGCCCGAGGAGCTGGAAGACGTGCGCGTGGGACGGTTCGGCCGCGTCTACACGCGCGCGGGCCCGCCGCCGGACCCCAACGTCGTGCCGGTGGGCAGCCCGGATCCCGACGCGGACGGGCGGCGGCCCGTGGGAGTCCGCGTGGACGGCGCGATCCTGCGCGGCTTCCCCACGCCGTCGGGCCGCCTGGAGTTCTACTCGCGCACGCTGGTGGAGTGGGGCTGGCCCGAGTGCGCGCTCCCCACGTACCTGCGCAGCCACGTCCACCCCGCGGCGCTCGACCGCGATCAGATGGTGCTCATCTCGACGTTCCGGCTGCCCGTGCAGGTCCACACGCGCAGCGCGAACTCGAAGTGGCTCGACGAGATCGCGCACACCAATCCGCTGTGGATCCATCCCGACGACGCCGGCCGCATGGGCGTGCGGACGGGCGATCTCGTCCGGGTGGAGACCGAGATCGGCTACTTCGTGGTGAAGGCGTGGGTGACGCAGGGCATCCGGCCGGGCGTCGTGGCGTGCAGCCATCACATGGGCCGCTGGAAGATCCAGGACCAGGGGCAGCGTCAGATGATGGCGTCCGTCGCGCTGGACCACGATGGCGGCCGGTGGGCGATGCGGCGGGCGCAGGGCGCGAGACCGTACGCGTCCGGCGATCCGGACACACTCCGGGTTTGGTGGACCGATGTCGGGGTCCATCAGAACCTGACCTTTCCGGTGCACCCGGATCCCGTCTCCGGCCAGCACTGCTGGCATCAGGCCGTGCGGGTGCGGCCCGCCGCGCCCGGTGACCGCTACGGCGACATCGCGGCGGACACGGAGCGCGCGCACCGCGCATACGCGACGTGGCTGGCCATGACCAGGCCGGCGACGCGGTATTCGCCCGACGGGACGCGCCGGCCCTATTGGTTGCTCCGCCCGCTGCGGCCGTCCCGCGAGGCGTACCGGCTCCCCGATCACCGGGCTCCCGAGCCCGCGCACGCCGGCGAATGACCGGATCGCCGGCGTCCGCGTCGATGGAGCTGTGGCGGGCGCTGGCGGTCCTCGCCGAGCCGCCCGGGCCGGAGCACGCGAGGGTCGCCGAGCTGCTGCGCCTGCCGGGGCGGCCGGATCCGGCCGACTACACCGAGCTCTTCATCCTCCAGCTCCCCCCGTACGCGTCCCTCTACCTCGGCGGCGAGGGGATGCTTGGGGGCGAGGCCCGTGATCGCGTCGCCGGATTTTGGCGCGCGCTCGGACGTGTTCCGCCGGCCGAGCCCGACCACCTCACGGTCATGCTGGCGCTCTACGCGGCGCTCGCCGAGCAGGAACCGGACGAGCCGGACCCGGCGCGCCGCGCGCTCGCGGGCGCCGGCCGCGGGGCGTGGTTGTGGGAGCACCTCGCGTGCTGGCTGCCGCCGTATCTGGCGAAGGTCCGGGAGCTTGGGCCTCCCTGCTACCGCGCCTGGGCGGCGACGCTCGACGAGTTGCTGCTCCGGGAGCTGGCCTCGTCGGGCCGGCCGCGCATCCTGCCGTTGCACCTGCGCGCGGCGCCGCCGTTGCCCGATCCGCGGATCGAGGGCGCCGCGGCGTTTGTCCGGGGACTCCTCGCGCCGGTCCGCTCGGGGGTGTTTCTCGTTCGCGCGGAACTCGCACGGGCGGCCCGGGAGACCGGCCTCGGTCATAGGATCGGCGAGCGGCGCAGAGTACTCGAGGCGCTCCTGGCGCAGGACGCGGCACGCACGCTCACGTGGCTCGAGGCGGAGGCGCGCGCATGGGCCGGCCGGCACCGCCGTTGGCGGGACGCGACGGGACCGATCGCCGGCTTCTGGGCGGCGCGGGCCGAGGCGGCGGCGGCGCTGCTGCGCCGGCTCGCGGAGGAGCAGGCCGAGGCGCCTCGCCACCCGGTCACGCCGGGGTGAGCGCAACGCGCCGCCCGCCGGTCGCGGGCGGTGCGGGCGCCCGGCGCGTGTCGGGTTAGCCGAGCGGGCGGCCGGCCGGCCGGTCCTGGTCGGCCTCGCCGGGCGAGTCCGTTCCGGGCGGCCCGGCGAGGTGGGCGCGGCTGTTTGCAAAATCGACGACGGCGCCCGTGTCGCGCCGGCGGAGGCGCGAGAGCGACGCCGTCCCGATCTCGAGCGCGCGCAGCCGGGCCGGCGGCATGCCGACGATGCGCGCGATCAGCGCGCGGATCGGGTCCGCGTGCGAGACGATGACGAGCGCCTCACCTGGATGGCCGGCCACGAGGCGCTCCATGCCGTCCCACATCCGCGCCGCCATCGCGCCGACGGGCTCCACTCCCGGCACATCGTCGCCGCGCGCCACCGCGTCCACCGCATCTCGGTCCCGCGCGCGGATCTCCGCGGAGAGCATTCCCTGCCACCGCGCATACTCGCGTTCCGTGAACGCCGGATCCTCCAGGACGGCGAGCCCGTGGGCCCGGGCGATCGCCGTGGCAGTCCGGTGCGCGCGCTCGAGCGGGCTTGCCGCCACGGCGCGGATCGGCAGCGCGGCGAGCCGGGACGCGACCGCCGCGGCTTCGCGACGGCCGTCGGCGCTGAGCGCGATGCCGGGCAGCCGCCCCGCGATCCGGCGGGCGACGTTCCAGTCCGTGACGCCGTGGCGCACGAGGTAGACGGTGGTGATCACACGGGGGAATTCGCGCGCGCTGAATGGAAGTCTTGCCCTTGAATTCCGCCGGGAGGCCCGCATGCTCCAGAACCCGTTGAAAGAGCGGCTGCGCCGAGGGGAGGCCGTATTCGGCACCATCGTGTCGGTGCCCAGCCCCGAGCTCGTCGAGATCGCGGGCGTGGCGGGCTACGACTGGATCCTGCTCGACACCGAGCACGGGCCGATGACGGCTGAGACGGTGCAGGCCATGGTCCGAGCGTGCCGCGCCGCCGGCACCGTCCCCGTCGCGCGCGTGCCCGACCACCGGCCGAAGCAGATCTTGCAGATGCTGGACGTGGGCTGCCTCGGCGTCATGGTGCCGCAGGTCGAGACGCGGGAGCAGGCGACGGTGTTGGCCGCCGCCGCCAGGTACGCGCCCGACGGCAATCGGAGTCTCGCGGGAGGCACCGCCGCGTCCCGGTGGGGCGCCGTGTCGCTGGCGGAGCACGTGGCCGCAAGCAATGCCGCGGTGATGACCCTGCCGCAGATCGAGACCGCGGCGGGGCTTCGCGCCGTCGACGAGATCGCCGGCGTCGCCGGGGTGGACGTGTTGTTCATCGGACCGTCGGATCTGTCCCAGAGCCTCGGGCACCCGGGACGGACCGATCACCCCGAGGTGCAGGACGCGATCGCACGCATCGTCGCGGCGGGCCGGCGGGCCGGCGTCGCTGTGGGCATCCTGGCGTTGACGCCCGAGGACGTGCGGACGTATCATGCCCTTGGGGCCACCATGTTTGTGGACAGCGCGACACGGCTCTTGCTGCGCGCGGCGCAGGCGCACCTGGCGGGGCTGCGGGAGGCGGCGGCGCCGGCGGCCGGGCCGCGTGAGCGCCGGTGACGCAATGACCACCCGCAGGTTGGACTACCACGATCCGTTTCACGAGTTCGCCGGCCGGCTCACCGACGCGCTCGAAGACAATCACCTGGTCGTGTCGGGGTACGCGTTCTTCGTCGACGTGGACCACATGAGCCGCGAGTACCGGTACGTCGTGCACCTCGAAAGCGAGCCGCCGCCGGAAACGCCGCAGCAATTCGCGTGGCCGTCGGCGGAGCTTCGGTTTCTCGTGGATGCCCTGTCCTTCGGCCGGCACATCGCCGAGTACGACGAGGGCGTCGAATTCTCCCGAACCGTGCACGAAGAAGTTCAGGTCTTCGGCGAATTGCTGACGGAGATCACGATGGACCGGCTGCTCGTGCCTCCGGACGTCGTGTCGCTCCGCCGCACCATCAGCCCGGTGTCGTCGGATCCCGGCGTGCCCAGCATCAGCCTCCAGCAGCACTTCTCCACGGAGGACGCGGCGCCGCAGTACAGCGCGCGCGTCCAGTCGAGCGTCGTGCTCAAGGAAGACGAGCTCGTGGACACCGACCGTCCTCGCAAGATCGCCGCCGCCGTCGCGGCCATGCTCAACGCGCTGCAGTCCCTGCGGCTGCCGGCGGAGGGCGCGCCGTTGCCCTTGTCGGAGGAATAGCGGCCCGGTCCGTGCGCGACGCCGGCGAGGCGTGCGACAGCGCCTTCATGCGGTGCGCGCTCGCCGAAGCGGAGATCGCCGCCACGCTCGGTGACGTGCCGATCGGCGCCGTGGTCGTGCGTGAGGGGCGTGTGCTCGCGCGCGGCCGTAACCGGCGGGAGACCGATCGCGATCCCCTGGCGCACGCCGAGTTGCTCGCGCTGCGCGAGGCGGCCCGCCACCTCGGCGCCTGGCGGCTCGCCGGGTGCACGCTGTACGTCACGCTCGAGCCGTGCGCCATGTGCGCGGGCGCGATGATGCAGGCCAGGCTGCCGCGGCTCGTCTACGGCGCGGCGGATCTCAAGGCGGGCGCGGCCGGCGGCGTCGTGGACCTGCTCCGGGACGGGCGGTTTCCGCACGCCACCGAGGTGACGGGGGGCGTGTGCGCGGAGGAGTGCGGGGCGCTGCTGCGGCGGTTCTTCGAGGCGCTGCGGGCGCGCGGCGCCCGCTGGTGATCGGTGGCAGACGCGCGTGGATCGTACAAGGGCGCCGGGCTGCGGCGCGGGCACCGGGGGTGATCGGTGGCGTTACTGCTCCGTGAGTCGCACCTCCGTGAGTTGCTGACCATGCGGCGGCTCATCCCGCTCATGGAGCGGACCTTGGCCGCGTTCAGCACGGGCGCCGCCGTGCAGCCGCTCCGGCCCGTGGTCCCCGTGGATCCCCACCGCGGGTTTCTCGCGGTGATGCCGGCCTATCTCGTGACGCAGGAGGCGCTCGGGCTCAAGGCGGTGAGCGTGTACCCCGACAACCCGTCGCGCGGCCTCCCGTCGCACCTGGCCACGATCCTCCTCATGGACGCCCAGACCGGGGTGTTGCTCGCCGTCATGGACGGGCGCCTCATCACGGAGATGCGCACGGCCGCGGTCTCGGCGGCGGTGACCGCGAAGCTCGCGGCCCGCCCGCCGCGCGCGGTGGCGTTGCTCGGCGCGGGGGTCCAGGCGCGCAGCCACCTCGAGGCGCTGCGCGAGGTCGCGGTCCCCCACGACGTGCGCGTGTGGAGCCGCACCCGCGACGGCGCGGAACGATTCGCGGCGGAGACGCGGGAGCGGCTCGGCCTGCACGTCACCGTCGCGGCGTCGCCCGCGGACGCGGTGCGCGGCGCCGACGTGGTCTGCACGGTCACGTCCAGCCGCACGCCCGTGCTGGAAGGGGCATGGCTGGAGCCCGGCCTCCACATCAACGCCGTGGGAGCGGCCCGGCCGGATTGGCAGGAGCTTGACGTCGCCGCGGTGTCACGCTCCCGCGTGTTCGTCGACGCCCGCGCCAGCGCGGTGGCCGAAGCAGGCGACTTGGTCGTCCCCCTGCAGGCCGGCGCGCTCACGGCCGCGCACATCCAGGCGGAGGTCGGCGAGGTGTTCGCGGGCCTGCACCCCGGGCGGACCGCCGCCGACGAGATCACGCTGTTCGAATCCGTCGGCCTCGCCGTGGAGGACGTGGCCACGGCGAAGCTCGCCTACGAGGACGCGCTGGCGCGCGGCATCGGCGGCGAGCTATCCCTGACCTGAGCGGCTACGTCGAGGTCTCGCCGAACCGCTTGATGTCCTCGGGGCCCGCGGCCGTCCGCACCGGCCCGGCGCCCTGCACCATCGTCCGGATCTGCTCGACGACGTCGGGGTTCGCGAGCGTCGTCACGTCGCCCGTCTCCATGTTGTTGGAGATGGCGGCGAGCACCCGGCGCATGATCTTCCCCGACCGCGTCTTCGGCATGTCCGGGACGATGCGCACGGTCTTCGGACGCGCGATCTTGCTGATCGTCGTTTCGATCGCGCGGACGACCTTGTCCCGGATCGCATCGCTCGGGTTGACCCCGGGGCGCAGCGAGACGTACACGTCCGGCACGCGGCCCTTGAGCTCGTCGACGACGGGGACGACCGCCGCCTCGGCGACCTCCGGCACGGTCAGACACGCGGACTCCAGTTCTTTGGTCCCCAGCCGGTGGCCGGCGACGTTGATCACGTCGTCCACGCGGCCGAGAATCCGATAGTAGCCGTCGGCCGCCTGCATCGCGCCGTCGCCCGCGAAGTATGGCCAGTCCCGCCAATCCTTGCTGTTCTTGTTCTTGCAGTACTTCGCGTAGTACTGCCGGACGTACCGGTCGCGGTCGCCCCAGATCGTCTGCATGATCCCGGGCCAGGGGTTGCGGATGCAGATGTTGCCGGCCTTGTTGGAGCCCGGCGGGATCTCGCGCCCGTCTTCGTCATAGATGACGGGGTAGATGCCGGGCATCGCCGGCCCGGCGCTGCCCGGCTTCATCGCGTCCAGCGCGGGCTTGGTGCTGCAGAGGAACCCGCCGTTTTCGGTCTGCCACCAGGTGTCCGTGATGACGGCCTCGCCGCGGCCCACGACCTCGTGGTACCAGATCCACGCTTCGGGCTCGATCGGCTCGCCCACCGTGGTCATGCACTTGAAGCGGTACCGGTACTTCCTCGGTTCCTCGGGCCCGACTTTCCGCAGCATGCGAATCGTCGTCGGCGACGTGTGGAAGATGTTGACGCCGAGGCGCTCGGCGATGCGCCACGGCCGGCCCGCGTCGGGGTAGGTCGGGACGCCCTCGTAGAGCACGCCCGTGGCCGCGAGGGCGAGCGGTCCGTACACGATGTAGGAGTGGCCGGTGATCCAGCCGATGTCGGCGAAGCACCAGTAGACGTCCGTCGGGTGGATGTCCTGGATATACTTCGACGTTCCCGCGACGTACGAGAGATAGCCGCCCGTGCCGTGCTGGCACCCCTTCGGCCGTCCCGTGGTGCCGCTCGTGTACATCAGGAAGAGCGGCGCGAGCGCGTCCATGGAGACCGGCTCCACGATCTTGCCCGCGTGCTGCGACACCAGCTCGTTCATCACGTAATCGCGGCCCGGGCGGAGCGGGGTGTCGGACGCCGGGCGGTCGCGGAACCGGCGCCAGATCAGGACCTTGTCGATCTGCTGGCCTTCCTGTTCGGCCGTGCGGACGGCGATGTCCGCCTGCGCCTTGTGATCGAGTACGTTGCCGTTCCGGTAGTACCCGTCCATGGTGACGAGGACCCGGCTCCCCGAGTCCGCCGCCCGGATGCCGCACGCCTCCCCGCTGAACCCGCCGAAGACGACCGAGTGGATCACGCCCAGCCGGGCGCAGGCCAGCATCGTCACCGGGAGCTCGGGCGTCATCGGCATGTGCAGCGTGACCCGGTCCCCGGCGCGGAGCCCGGCGACCTCGCGGAGCACCCACGCCACCTCGTTGACGCGCGTAAAGAGCTCCCGGTAGGTGATGACCTCATGCGGCGCGTCCTCCGGCTCGGGCACGAAGATGAAGGCCGCCTTGTTCCCGTACTGGGCCAGGTGACGGTCCACGCAGTTGAAGCACGCGTTCAACCGGCCGCCGACAAACCACTTCCAGAACGGCGCCTCGCTCGTGTCGAGCGTGGTGTGCCAGTATCGGTCCCACGTCAGCAGGTCGGCGTACTCGCGGAAGCATTCCGGAAACCGCTCCACGCTGAACCGTTCGTTCACCGCGGGGTCGGCGAGATTGGCTTGGGCGATGAACCGGGCCGGGGGGTGGTAGTACCGTTCTTCCTTCCAGTGCACCGCGATTTCGGCTTCGCTGACCTCGGTTGCGAGGCGCTTTCCCGGAGCCTGTGCCATGGGGTGCCTCCCTACGCCGCCGGCGGGGGTGGAATCGGCCGGGAGCCGCGCCGGCGGTCACTCGCGTGGATTGGACCGTGGTCTCGCCCGCGAGGGGTCCGCGCCACGGCTTCGATTTCTGCTTCTGGTCAGGCTCTAGGCATCCCTCCCGCGGGCCGCTACACCGAAAAGAGGCGCTGCTCCGGCAGGGTGAGCCGTTCGGCTCCGCCGGGCGTCACGGTGAACTCGTCTTCGATCCCGACCGCGCCGGCCCCCGGGAAGACGATCTTCGGCTCCACGCAGAACGTCATCCCCGGCTCGAGCGGCGCCGTGAACCCGTCGGCAAGCACGGGCCACTCGTCCAGCTCCAGGCCGACGCCGTGGCCGACGTACCGCGCGCGAAACGAGCCGGCGCCCATGAACGCCTCCGCGTATCCCAGCGCGTCCGCACGGCGCAGCGCCAGACGGTACAGCTCCTGAGGCGTCGCGCCGGGCCGGATCGCCGCCTGGACCTCGTGGAGGATATCCAACGCCGCTTCGTGCGCCCGGCGAAATTCGTTCGAAAGGCTGCCGATGACCAGCGTGCGGGTCTGATCGCAGATGTAGCCGTCCAGGGCGCCGACGTAGTCGACGATCACCGGTTCGCCCGCGGCGATGCGGCGGTGGCCTGCGCCGTAGGGCGCCGCGGCGCTCGGGCCTTCGCCGCCGAGCGGCAGGTCGGGAAAGCTCGGCACCGCCGCCGCGTCCCCGGAGAACACGTGTCCGTAATACGCCTCCTGGTTCCACGCGCGGGTCCGCACGATGCCCTGGTGGCCGCGGCGCCGGGCCGCGGCCTCGATGCCGGCCGCAAACTCGAGGTCGGTCATGCCCGCGCGCAGCGTCCGCACCGCGGTGTCCAGCATCTCGGCGGCCAGCGCGGCGGCGGCGCGAATGCGGGCAAGTTCGTAGGCCGACTTGACGGCTCGCACGGAGCGGACCGCGTGCGAGCCGTCGGCGATCACGGCCCCCTCGAGCGCCGCGCGAAACCGCTCGTAGACGGCCACGGGAAGCACGTCCAGTTCCAAGGCGACACGCTTCGGCGCGGCCCCGGTGGCGCCGCGGACGAGCGCGGCGAGGTCGCGCAGGCTGGGGAGCGGGACGATGCGCTCGAGCGCGCTCTCCCGGACCGCTCGCTCGAACACCCGCCGCACACCGTAGACGGGTTCACCGTCCGTGGGGATGACGAGCGCGCCGCTTTGCATGCTGCCGGCGAAATAGAACAAGTCCGCGTTCTGGGTGACGACCATCGCGTCGACGTCGAGCCGGGCGAGGTGCCGCTTGAGCGCGGTGGTGCGGCCGACGAGTTCGTCACGCGGGGTCGAGGGCACGGCGGTTCCTCCGGCGCCGAGGCGGTCGCCGTGGTTTAGTATAGCGCACGGGGTCGCGGGCGGCCCCGTTCCGAGATCCCCGCGCACGCCCGTTCGATCCGGCAGGCGGTTGCGCCGGAGGAAGTTCCGCGCCGTGGGCGAACGCCCTATACGTCACACACCACACGAACCGGCGCGGCTCGCCCAACACCATCACCGCAGTGTCTCGAGCGTCTGCGTCATCCAGCGCCGGCCAGTCGCGGGTGTGGATCACGTCGTGACCCCCGGGTGCGGACGCGATGGACGTTCCTCGCGATCCAGTGTTGGGCGGCCTCACCTCGAGTTTCCGGCGGCTGCGCGCATACGTGCGTGCCGGGCCCCGCCCGCGGCGGGATCCGGCACGCGTCATCACGGCGCGGCACACCGCGCCAAGGAGGGATGGACGGTGAACCGCACGGTCAAGGTTACCGTGAACGGCGTGACGCACACCCATGAAGTCGAGCCGCGCCTGCTCCTCGTTCACTACATCCGCGAGGTCTTGGGCCTCACGGGGACGCACATCGGATGCGACACGACGAGTTGTGGCGCGTGCACGATTCTGATGCACGGCAAGGCCGTGAAGTCGTGCACGCTGCTCGCCGTGCAGGCCGACGGCGCCGAGCTCACGACGGTCGAAGGCCTGGCCAAGGACGGGGAGCTCCACCCGATCCAGGAGGGATTTTGGGAGGAGCACGGGTTGCAGTGCGGCTTCTGCACACCGGGGATGATGCTGACCGCCGTGGACCTCCTCCGGCGGATCCCGAATCCCACGGAAGAGCAGATCCGGTGGGGCATCGAGGGCAACCTGTGCCGCTGCACGGGGTACCAGCACATCGTCAACGCCATCCAGTACGCGGCGAAGAAGCTTCGGGGTGAGATGCCGGCCAAGGCCGCGCGCTAACGCGGGGACGGGAGGGAGCATCATGGCCGTCACCAAGCTGTTTGGCGCCAGCGTCAAGCGCCGGGAGGATCCCCGGCTCATTACGGGACAGGCCACCTACACCGACGATCTCTCGTTCCCCGGCATGCTCTACGCCCACATCGTCCGCAGCCCGCACGCCCACGCCAAGATCGTGCGGGTCGACACCGCCCGGGCGCGCCGGGAGCCGGGTGTGGTCGCCGTCTACACGGGCACGGACCTCGCGGGCAAACTCAACCCCATCCCGACGGCGTGGCTCGTGCCGAACGCCGATCTCCGGACGCCGCCGCACCCGGCGCTCGCCACCGACGTCGTGCGCTACGTGGGGGACGGCGTGGCCGTCGTGCTCGGCGAGACGCGCTTCGCCGCCCGGGATGCGGCGGCGCTGGTGCAGGTCGAGTACGCGCCGCTCCCGGCGGTGGTGGACCAGGAGCAGGCGGTCCGCGACGGCGCGGTGCAGATCCACGCGGAGGCGCCGAGGAACCTCGCGTTCACGTGGCGGGTGGCGGGCGGGGACGCCGAGCGCGCCTTCGCCGACGCGCAGCGGGACGGCGTGGTCGTCTCGCAGCGCTTCGTCAACCAGCGGCTGATCCCCAACGCCATGGAGACGCGCGCCGTCATCGCGAAGTACAACAGCGGCTCGGGAGAACTCGTCGTCTGGGGCACAACCCAAAATCCGCACATCGCCCGGTTCCTCCTGAGCGTGGTCACGGGCATTCCCGAGCACAAGGTGCGCGTCATTGCCCCGGAGGTCGGCGGCGGGTTCGGCAGCAAGATCCCGTTGTACGCCGATGAGGCGATCGTGGTCCACTGCGCGCGCGCCACGGGGCGGCCCGTGAAGTGGGTCGAAGACCGGCGTGAAAACTACCTCGCCACGATCCACGGACGCGACCATATCACCGAGCTGGAGGCGGCGGCGCGGAAGGACGGCACGATCACCGCGCTGCGCGGGCGGACCTGGGCCAACCTGGGCGCGTACCTGTCGACGGCCGCGCCCGGGGTGCCGACGATCCTGCACGGGTTGATCCTGACCGGGCCGTACGCGATTCCCAACATCTCGTACGAGGTGCTCGGCGTGTTCACCAACACGTCGCCCGTCGACGCGTATCGCGGAGCGGGCCGGCCGGAGGCGACGTACCTGATCGAGCGCATGGTGGACCTCGTGGCCGGCGCCGTCGGCATGGACCCGGCCGACGTCCGCCGCAAGAACTTCATCAAGCGCGAGCAGTTCCCGTACACCACGGCCGAGGGGCTGACGTACGACAGCGGCGACTACCCGCCGGCGCTCCACAAGGCGCTCGACCTCATCGGATACCAGCGGCTCCGGGACTTCCAAAAGCAGGGCCCGAAGAACGGCCGCTACCTCGGGGTGGGGATCAGCACGTACGTCGAAATCTGCGGGCTGGGCCCGTCCTCCGTGGCCGGCGCCGTGGGGTTCCAGGGCGGGCTGTGGGAGAGCGCCACGGTGCGCCTGCACCCGACGGGCAAGGCCACGGTGCTGACCGGCACGTCGCCCCATGGCCAGGGCGAGGAGACCACGTTCGCCCAGGTTGTCGCCGAGGAGCTGGGGCTCCCGCTCGACGACATCGAGGTGGTGCACGGCGACACCGGGGCCGTCTCCATGGGTTGGGGGACCTACGGCAGCCGGACGACGGTGGTGGGCGGCGCGGCGATCGTGCTGGCGGCCCGCCGGGTGCGCGACAAGGCGGCCAAGATCGCCGCCCACCTGCTCGAAGCCTCCGAAGGAGACCTCGTCTTCGATCAGGGCCGCTTCTCCGTGCGGGGCAGCCCGGATCGCGCGAAGACGATCCAGGAGGTCACGCTCGCCGCGTACCTGGCGTGGAACCTCCCGCAGGGCGTCGAGCCGTCGCTCGAGGCGTCCGCCTATTACGACCCGTCGAACTTCACGTTCCCGTTCGGCGCGCACGTCGCGGCCGTCAAGGTCGACGCGGACACGGGCGAGATCGAGCTGCGGCGGTACGTCGCGGTGGACGACTGCGGCCGCGTCATCAATCCGCTGATCGTGGACGGGCAGGTGCACGGCGGGCTGGTGCAGGGCATCGCGCAGGCGCTGTGGGAGGGCGCGGTGTACAGCCCGGACGGGCAGCTGCTCACGGGCTCGATGATGGACTACGCGGTGCCGCGCGCGCACATGTTCCCGACGTTCGTGACGGCCCGGACCGAGACCCCGTCGCCCCACAACCCGCTCGGGGTCAAGGGCGTGGGCGAGACGGGCACGATCGCGAGCACGCCGGCCGTCGTCAACGCGGTGCTCGACGCGCTGCGCCCCCTCGGGGTCACGCACCTGGACATGCCGCTCACGCCGGAGCGGATCTGGAACGCCATTCACAAGAAGACGTAGACGCGCCGCTGCCGCGGGGTGCACGGCGCGGGCCGGCGCCCGCGGCGCGGGCCGCAAAATCCGGAGGTGACGAGACGATGATTCCGGCAGCGTTCGAATATCTCGCGCCCGCAACCGTCAAGGAGGCGATCGGGCTCCTGCAGCAGCACGGCGAGGACGCCAAGGTGCTCGCCGGGGGACACAGCCTGTTGCCCATCATGAAGTTCCGGCTGGCGCAGCCGAAGTTCGTGATCGACATCGGCCGGATCCCCGGGTTGGACGGGATCAAGGCCGACGGCGACGCGGTGACGATCGGCGCGCTCGTCACGCACGACGCCGTCGAGCACAGCGACGTGCTCAAGAGCAAGTGCCCGCTCCTGCCCGAGACGGCGGCCGTGATCGGCGACATGCAGGTGCGGAACCGGGGCACGATCGGCGGAGCGCTCGCGCACGCGGACCCGGCCGCCGACTATCCGGGCGCCGCGCTCGCCCTGGACGCCCAGATTACCGCCGCCGGCCCCAAGGGGACGCGCACCATCAAGGCCGGCGATTTCTTCGTCGAGATGCTCACGACGGCGCTCGAGCCGTCGGAGATCATCACCGAGGTGCGGGTCCCGGTGCTCGGCAAGGGGACTGGCGCCGCGTACGTCAAGCACCCGCATCCCGCGAGCGGGTACGCGGTCGTCGGGGTCGCGGTGGTCCTGTCGGTGAGCGGAGGCAAGTGCCAGCGCGTCGCGATCGGGGTGAACGGCGTTGCCGGCAAGGCCTACCGCGCGAGCGCGGTGGAGAAGGCGCTCGCGGGGCAGTCCCTCGATGAGAAGACCGTGGCCGCGGCGGCGGCCCGCGCCGCCGACGGCGTGGACGTGCAGAGCGATCTGTACGCGTCGAGCGAGTTTCGCGCGCACCTCGCCACCGTCTATGTGAAGCGGGCGGTGCTCCGCGCGGCCGAGCGTGCGAAGTAGCGCGGGCTGCGGGACGCCCGGCGGCCTGTGCTATAATGAGGCCGTTCCGGAGGGGTGCGAGAGCCCGGCCGAATCGGCACGCCTGGAGAGCGTGTAGGCGGGTAACCGCCTCGTGGGTTCAAATCCCACCCCCTCCGCCAGCGGATCGCCGAAGGAGCGGATGAGCACGCGGGACGCGCGCCGTGTGGTGTGGGAGTTTGTCTGCACGCTCGCCATCGCGTTCGTGCTCGTCCAGCTGGTCATGACGTCGGTCGCGCAGGCCTTTCAGGTGGAGCAGTACTCGATGCAGCCCAACCTCCTGCCGCGGGACCGCGTGCTCGTCAACAAGTTCGTCTACCGCTTCCGCCCGCCGCACCCGGGGGAGATCGTGGTCCTGCACCCGCCCAACGACCCCGCACGCGACTACATCAAGCGCGTCGTCGCGGTCACCGGGCAGACCGTGCAGATCCGCGCCGCGCACGTGTTCATCGACGGCCGCATGCTCCGGGAGCCCTACCTGCGGGTCCCGACCGATGGCGCCTACGGCCCGGTCAAGGTGCCGGCCCGGGAGATCTTCGTCCTCGGCGACAACCGCGACAACAGCGAGGACAGCCGCGCCTTTGGGTTCGTGCCGGATGCCAGCCTCGTCGGAGAGGCGATCCTGATCTACTGGCCCCCCCGCCGCGTCCGCCTACTGCATTAATGCGTCATTGCCGAACTCCGGCAAGGGTTCGAGCCGGCCGGACCTGCCCTTCGCTCCGCGAACCGACGCCTACCGATTCAGGGTTGTCGCTTTGTCCGCCGCGCAATCGAAAATGCGGGGGCACACGTGCGCAACCGCGGGCGTCGACCGGAGGCGGCTTACGCCGCCGGAGGGGTCGAGGCCGTCGCTGGATTAGATTCATGAGGGCCGAGACCAACCCCGCGAGCAGATCCGGCCGGCCCATCTACCCTCGTCAAACATCAAAGACGCTGCATTAGCGGGTACGTCTATCCGGGCGGGTCCGCGGCGTCGTCGAGCGAGCCGTCGCGCGCGGCCGAATCGCGGAGGAGGCGGCGGAGCGGCTTGCCGATGAGCGTCGTCGGGATCTCGTCGACCAGCGTGATCCGCCGCGGCACCTTGTAGGCCGGGAGGCGGCCGCGCAGATATTCGCGCAGCTCTGTGCGGAGCGGACCGGGGTCCCCGACGGGGGTCGCCGGGACCACGTACGCGACGACGATTTCCCCACGGATCGGGCGCTTGACGCCCACGACCGCGGCCTGCCGAACCGCGGGGTGCTGGCGGAGCGGCTCCTCGATCTCGCGCGGGTAGACGTTCAGCCCGCCGACGTTGATCATGTCCTTCTTGCGGTCGACGAGAAAGAAGAAGCCGTCCTCGTCCATCCAGCCCACGTCCCCGGTGAGCAGCCAGCCGTCGCGGATCGCCTCGGCCGTCGCGTCCGGCGCGTTCCAGTAGCCCCGCATGACCTGGGGGCCGCGGACCGCGAGCTCGCCGGGCTGGCCGGGGGGCAGCGTGCGCGTGCCCGTCTCGACGTCGACGACGCGCACGTCGGTGGCCGGCAGCGGCACGCCGATGCTGCCGGATTTTCGCACGCCCCCTTGCCACAACGGGTTGGCGGCCACGAGCGGGGAGGCTTCGGTCAATCCGTAGCCTTCGACGAGCCGGCCGCCCGTGATGCGCTCGAACTCGGTCACCACGTCCTGAGGGAGCTCCGCGGCGCCGGACACGCACAGCCGGATGCTGTGGAGATCATACCGCTCGACGTGCTTGAGCCGGTTGATCGCCGCGTACATCGCGGGGACGCCCGGGAACACCGAGGGGCGGTGGCGGGGCACCTGCTCGGCCACCATCCGCGCGTCGAACATGCGCATCAGGACCATGAGCATCGTCGCGCCGAGCCGGATGCCGGCGTTCAGCACCACCAGCCCGTAGGCGTGAAACAGCGGCACCACCGCGAGGAAGCACTCGGCGCCCTCGCGGAGACCGACGAACCACGAGATGCCCTGTGCGGCGTTGGCCGCGAGGTTTCGATGCGAGAGCATCGCGCCGCGCGGCAACCCCGTGGTGCCGCCCGTGTACTGCAGCACGGCGATGTCGTCCAGATCCGGCGCGGCGTCGGGCGGCACCGGACGTCCCATCCGGAGCGCGCGGGCCCACGACAGCGCGGGCGCGGCGACGGGCATCGCGTCGCCCTCGCGGCGCGCGCGCGTCACCGCGTACAGCGTCCGCCACGGCTGCGGGAAGTAGGTGGCCACCGGCGCCAGGATCACGTGCTCAAGCGCCGTCCGCGACCGGACGGCGTCGACCTGCGGCCACAAGCGCGTCAGGGTGACGAGCACCCGCGCGCCGGAATCGGCGAGCAGGGTGGCGAGGTCGTCGCCGTGATACAGCGGGTTGACCTGCACCGCCGTCGCGGCGGCCTTCCACGTGCCGTACAACGCGATCGGGTACTGCGGCAGGTTTGGCAACGCGAGCGCCACGCGGTCGCGGGGCCGGATCCCGAGGCGGATCAGGGCGTGCGCAAAGCGGTCGCTCTCGCGGTCGAGCGCCCGGTACGAGAGGCGGCCCGTAAACCCCGGGCCGCCGAGCAGCACCGCCGGTCGCCGCGGGAAGCGGGCCGCCGTGGCTCGGAGCACGGCCTCGAGCGTGGTCTCCGGGAGGGGTATCGAGCGCGGCACGTTGTCGCTGTAGATTCGGTGCCACGGCCGCGACTCCACCTCTCCCCTCGCTTCCCTCGCCGGGTTGGGGCGCGCGCTGCCGCCGCGGCGGCGGCTCGGCCCCGTGCGTCCGCACGGGCATTCCACGCCGCAGGAACGCCTCCCTCTCCTCCCTCTCGCGCGCGGCGGGATGCGCGTCCGGATGTGCTATACTGGCACATGGCCGTGCTAGGCGGGGAGCTAGCGGTTCCCTGTACCCGCAACCCGCTACAGCGGGGCTGAATTCCCGCCCGAGGCCTCGTCTCTGAGGAACGGCCCGCGCAAGCGGTGAGGAGGATCGGGTCCCGCGCAACGAGATCTTACCAACCCCGCCAGGTCCGGAAGGAAGCAACGGTACGTAAGGCGTCTCGTGTGCCGCGGGGACACCTGGTCGGAGCCGGCTACGTGGGGACCGCCTCGGAGGGGTTGTCGACGGCGGGTGCACGGCCATACTTCCCCCGGCGAGCCGCGTGACGGCGCCGCTCGGCGCGACCGGCCTACGTCGGGCTCGGTCCGAGGCTTTGATAGAAGAAATACAGCGCCGCGAGATTGTTGGCGCCGTGCGCGATCATGCCGGGGACGAGCGATCCCGTGTAGTCGTACGCGTACGCCAGCACCGCCCCGAGCAGGATGATCGGGAGCAACGTCACCGGCTCGAGGTGCGCCGCGGCGAAGAACAGCGCGCTCAGCAGCACCGCCAGATGGCGGTTCATGCGCCGGCGCAACGCGCCGAACGCGAGCCCGCGGAAGAACACTTCCTCGCCGATGGGAACCACGACCCCGACGAGCACGGCGATCACCGCGATCTCCGCGGTCTGATGGAGCTGCGGGAGCAGCCGGTACACCGGCGCGCGGGCTTCCTCGCGCGTGATGAGCCCGTCCGCGGCGCGGCGGCCGATCCACAGGCTGAGCGCGAGCACCGTGGCGCCCTGTCCCAGGCTGTTGCCGGCGATGCCGGCCGCCGCGGCGACGGCGCCCTGGCGCACACGCTGCGTCCAGGCGTCGAACCGGAGGCCCACCGCCGCGAGCGGCAGGCGGTACTTGACGGTCGCCACGTACACGCCGCCGGCGACGAACGCCGCGTTCTGCGCCACGGCCAGCGCGAAGATCACGCCGAGCGGGGGCACGGCGCCGGCAGGGATGCGCAGGAGCGCCCCGGTGAGGGGAATCGTCGTCGTGAAGAACACCGTGAGGGCCAGGACCTCCGGCACGCCCCACATCGCCGCGCGCGACGGACGTACGAGCAGGTACAGGGGGACGGCGACCGCCGCGGCGAGGAACGCGGCCGCCGCCCACAGAGCGGCGGCCGCGATCCCGGCGCGCCGGCGGGCGTCGACGAACACCCAGACCGCCACGCCGGCGGAGACGAGCGCGAGCAGCCCCACGCGAGGCACCTCCAGGAGTGGGGGTAGGGTTCGGCGAATACGTGGCAAGACCTGCGCGAGGTGAACGTCCGCGTGTCTCACGTCTCCTTCTACCGCAAGTGGCGGCCGCAGACGTTCGAGGACGTGTTTGGTCAGGAGCGCGTTACCCGGACGCTCCAACACGCCATCGCCGGCGAGCGCATCGTGCACGCGTACCTGTTTTGCGGGTATCGCGGCACGGGCAAGACGACGACGGCCCGCCTGCTGGCCAAAGCGCTGAACTGCGAGCAGGGTCCCACCCCGACGCCGTGCAACGTCTGCGTCAACTGCCGCGCCATCAGCGACGGTAGCTCGCTGGACGTCATCGAGATCGATGCCGCGAGCAACCGCGGCATCGACGAGATCCGCGACCTCCGTGAAAAGATCACGCGCGTGCCCGTCGGCAGCCGGTACAACGTGTACATTATCGACGAGGCGCACATGCTGACCACGGAGGCGGCCAACGCGCTGCTGAAGACGCTGGAAGAGCCGCCGGCGCACGCGGTGCTCGTGCTGGTCACGACGGAGCCGCACCGCCTCCCGCCGACCATCACCTCGCGGACGCAGCGCTTCGACTTCAAGCGCATTCCTCTGGGCGCGATCATGGAGCGCCTGGGGCAGATCGCGGCGTCCGAAGGATTCGCGGTCGAGGAGGAGGCGCTGCGGTTGATCGCCCGCAGCGCGGATGGCGCGCTCCGGGACGCCGAGAGCCTGCTCGATCAGCTGAGCGCGTTTTGCGAGGGCACGATCACGACCGCGGACGTGCTGACCGTGCTCGGGGTCGTCGAAGAGGAGATCGCCCAGGAGCTCGCCGAGGCCGTGATCGGCGGCGACGCCGCGCGGTGCCTGGCGGTGGCCGGTCGCGCCATCGACGAGGGGCGCGACGCGCGTCAGGTATTTCGCGGGCTCATCGATCACTTTCGCGATCTGCTCGTCGTGGCGGTGGTCGGGGACCCCGGCGCGGTCGTCGAGACCAGCGAGGGCCGCCTCGCCGTCCTGCGCGCCCAGAGCGCACGCCTGCCGGCGGCCGCGATCGTGCAGAAGCTCCGGGTGCTGACGGCTGCGGACGCCGAAGCCCGGCAGACGACCCAACCGCGGATCGCGCTCGAGCTCGCGCTGCTCCGGCTGGCTCGACCCGACGTGGACCCCACGCTGGATGGATTGGCCGCCCGGGTCGAGGCGCTGGAGCGGCGGGACGATCGGAGCGGGATCCAGGCGCCGGCGGCGCCGTCGAGTGCCGAAGCTCCGGCGGCGCCGCCCGCGTCCCCCGGCGCCGCGCAGGGCCGCACGACGCCGCGCCCGGCCGCGCCGCGACGGTCGCCGCCCCGCGGGGCGGCGCAGGACAGCGCCGCAGACGGCGCCGCCGCGACGGAGGAATCGCGCGCGCGGACCCCGGAGTCGAGGTCCCCTCGGACGGCGGCGTTCGAGGGGGCGGCCGAGCCGTCTCGCGGCGCCGGCGCTGCGCCGGGCGCGGTGCTCGAGCCCGGCGTGAGCGTGGAGATCCTCCAAGCTCGCTGGCGCGAGGTGATGGAGGAGGTCAAGCAGCGTACGCGCACGGTGCACGCGTTTCTCCTGGAAGGCCGGCCGCGGGAGGTGCTGGGATCGGAGGTGCTCCTCGGGGTGCGGCACCGGTTCCACATGGAAAGCCTTCAGGACACCAAGTGCCGCCGGGTCGTTGAGGATGCGCTGGCACGCGTGTTCGGCGCGCCGCTCCGCGTGCGCTTCGCTCTGGACGATGCGCCGGAGGCGCCGGCGGAGGCGGAGCAAGCTGACGAGCCTGCGGCCGCGGGCGACATGCTGGTCGCGGAGGCGGTCCGGCGATTCGGCAATCCCGTGCAGGAAATCAGGCGGCTCGAGTGACGGGAATCCGCGGCGTGCGGCGGGCGGTCCCGGCGCGCGGCGGCCGGCGCGCCCAGGGGTGACCGATGTTCAACATGCAGAAGATGCTCCGGCAGGTGCAAAAAGTCCAGGAGGAGATGGCCCGCGTCCAGGAGGGGCTGTCGAATGAGCGCGTCGAGGGCACGGCGGGCGGCGGCGCCGTGCGCGCCGTGGCGAACGGGCACGGCGACCTCGTGTCCATCAAGATCGATCCGGGCGTCGTCGATCCGGCCGACGTGCCGATGCTCGAGGACCTGGTCGTCGCGGCGGCCGGGGAAGCCACCCGGAAGGCCAGGGAGCTGGCGGCCGAGCGCATGAAGGCCGTGACCGGCGGCCTCCACATCCCCGGTCTGCCCGGCGCGGGTCCCTGACCGCCGGTGTTCACCTACGCCCCGCCGCTCGCCCGGCTGATCGAGGAGCTCGGGAAGCTGCCGACGATCGGGCCGAGGACGGCGCAGCGCCTCGCGTTCCACATGCTCGGCATGTCGCCCGAAGACGCCCAGGCGCTCGCCGAGGCGATCCTCGAGTGCAAACGCCGGATCCGCCACTGCTCCGTGTGCGGGAACATCACGGAACTCGACCCCTGCGCGCTCTGTACGAACGATCAGCGCGACCGGTCCGTGATCTGCGTCGTCGAGGATCCGCGAGACATCGCGGCGATGGAACGGACCCGCGAGTTCAAGGGCGTCTACCATGTGCTCAACGGCGCGATTTCCCCGCTCGATGGCGTGGGACCGGACGATCTCCGCATCGGCGAACTGCTCCACCGCGTTTCCACGGGCGACGTCCGGGAGGTCATCATCGCGACCAACCCGCGCGTGGAAGGCGAGGCCACGGCGCTGTATCTCGCCAAGGTGCTCAAGCCCCTGGGTGTCCGGGTCACGCGGATCGCGCACGGGTTGCCCGTGGGCGGCGACCTCGAGTACGCCGACGAGGTGACGCTTGCCCGGGCGTTGGAGGGCCGCCGCGAGCTCTGACGCGCCTTGCCGGGCCGATCTTCCTCCGGTATACTTGGCACGGTGAGGGTATGGAGTTCGTCAGCCCGACATACGGCCGGCTGAGCTTCGACCGTATGTTCCAGCAGATCGTCGGCTATATGCGGGAACAGCCGGAGCAACCGTACCATCTCATTATCGGGACGGACTCCCTGCTGGGCGATGATACGTGCTTCGTGACCGCCGTCGTGATCCACCGTGTTGGACACGGCGGCCGGTATTTTTACCACAAGTTCCGCAATCGCAAGATCGCGAGCCTGCGGCAGCGCATCCTGTTCGAGACCGCCCTCAGCCTCGAAACGGCGAGCCAGCTCAGCGGCGAACTCGCCAAGAACGGGTACAGCGAGCTCCCGGTCGAGATACACCTGGACGTGGGCGATCGCGGCGAGACCAAGCGGATCATCCGCGAGGTCGTGGGGATGGTGCAGGGCAGCGGGTACGCCGCGGTGACGAAGCCCGACAGTTACGGGGCAAGCAAGGTCGCGGATCGGGAAACCGGAAAGTCGTCGCCGCGCGCGCGCCAGGTCCTGCGCCGCCCGGCCCCGGCCGTCACGCCGCCGGGGGATGCGCCGGTCGCTGCCCGCCGGGAGCCGGGTCCCCGGCGCGGTTAGCCGTTCCGGCGCCGCCGCGCGGCGCCGGGCTCGCGGCCGCCGCCGAGACGTTGAGGGCCGGCGGGGCCCGACGCTACGGCGACAATTCTTCTCGGTCGGCGATCATCTTCACGGGGTGCTCGCCCGCGCACCGCGCGAGCACGTCCCCCGCGCCGCGAAGCCGGTTGATCAACTGGAGGGCGTCCGCGTCGGGCCGCGCGTCCTGTTCCATCCATTCGACGACGGCGTCGATCGCGGAGCACACGTGTTCCAGGGCCGCGTGAATGTCCTCGGCGAGCTTCAGCCGGCGCGCCACACCGGGCAGCGCGTCCGGCGGTATCGTCCCGCCGCGAATGGCGCGCACGGCCCGGAGCGTTTGCGCCAGCATGAGATCGTCTTCCTCCTGCGGACTGGTAAAGTGGCTGTCGGACAACGGCACCGTCTTCTCCCCCGGAGCAAAGTCTCCGTAGCAATTTTTCTGTGCGCCGTGCGCAATGCCTGCTTCGCCGTCGAGAACAAATCGGAAAGTCGCGCGCGCGGCGGCGGTTTGCGCGTCCGCCGGCGCGCGCGGCCGGCGTTCGTGCTGCAGGAACTCGCGCACCGGCGTGCAATGGCGGTCGCGTGAGACGGTTGAGCATCATGCGCGCGGATGCGGTCCGCGGAGCGGCTGCGGGGGTTGCCGGCGACCGCGCGGACCGCACGCCGCCGGCGGCCGGACCGGACGTGATCGTCGATCGCGCCGGCGAGCCGTGGGAGCTGAGCCGGGCGGCGGTCGAGTTCGGCGCGGCGTGGGGCGGCGACGAGTTTTGGCGGGCGGTCGCGAGAGAAGTGGCGCCGCCCGCACGCGAGACGGAGCCCGCGGGCGCGGTGCGTTATCTTTCGGTCGATGAGTACCGATCAGATGGCAGTGTCGAATTACTCGCTTTGATCGAAGGACGCGGCGAACCCGGCGGGGGAGTTTCCCTCACGCTTCACCTACCGGAGCGCGAGGCGTCCGCAGCGGCCCCGCTGCTCGCAGCCGGCCGGCGCGGAACCCGAAGGGGAGGGATCAGGGTGCAGTTGAAAGAGCTGGTGCACGGTCTTACCGACCTCATTTGGACGCTCGAGCGCGACCGGCCGCAGTCGGCGGAGGGACCGATTCTGAGCTATGTGCAAGAAGCCGTCGCCGTGGAGATCGAGTATCGGCGCCGCATGCGCGATCTCGATCGCCGGCTCGCGGAGATCGAGGGCGTGCAGGGAGTCTCCGTAACGTCCTGAATCCAGGCCGCGTCCCGGGCGCACGCGCGGCCACCCGCACCGGGCGGGTGGCCAAACGGTGCGGGCGCGGCGCTACGGCGTGCGGGCGGGCTCGCGCGGCCGGATCTCGGTGAGGCCGCCCATGTACGGCACCAGCGGCTCCGGGATCGCCACGCTGCCGTCGTTGCGCTGATAGTTTTCCAGGATCGCCACGATCGTCCGCGTGACCGCGACGGCCGTGCCGTTGAGGGTGTGGACGATGTCCGTGCCGGAGCGGTCCCGCCGCCGGAAGCGGACGTTTACGGCGCGCGCCTGGAAGTCGGTGCAGTTGCTGCAGGATTGCGTCTCTCCGTATGCGCCCCGGCCCGGCATCCACGTTTCGATGTCGAACTTGCGCGCCGCCGGATCACCGAGATCGCCGGCGGCGATGTCGACGACCCGGTAGGGCAGGCCGAGCGGGCGCCAGAGACGTTCCTGCACCTGGAGGAGCAGTTCGTGCTCCTCCCACGAACGGTCCGGATGGCAGTACGAAAACATCTCCACCTTGTCGAACTGGTGCACCCGGAAGATGCCGCGGGTGTCCTTGCCGTGGGCGCCGGCCTCGCGGCGGAAGCACGTTGAGATGCCGCACAGGCGGATCGGGAGCCGGTCCTCCTCGAGCACTTCGTCGGCGTGCATGGTCCCGAGCGCCATCTCCGACGTGCCGCTGAGCGCGAGATCCTCGCCCTCCACGCGGTACACCATCTGGTCGTCGAGCTGCGCGCCGCCCATCATGCCCAACAGGCGCTCGCGCCGCACCAGCACCGGCGTGATGGTCGGGACGAACCCCGCGGCGGCGAGGTGGTCCACCGCGTAGCGGACGAGCGCGAGCTGAAGCAGCGCTCCCTCGCGGCGCAGGAAGTAGAACCGGGACCCGGCGACCTTGGCGCCGCGCTCCACGTCGAGCACGTCGAGCAGCGTGCCGAGCTCCACGTGGTCGCGCGGCGTAAACGCGAAGGCCGGGGGCTCGCCGATGACGCGCACCGTCGCGTTGCGGTCGGGGCCGCCCTCCGGGACGGACGGGTGGGGCGGATTGGGGATCGCCCGCAACGCGCCGCCGAGCGCGTTCTCCGCCTCGGCCAGCCGCGGCTCCTCGCGCTTGATGTCCGCCGCGAGCCGCCGCGTGTCCTCGATGCGCGCCTCCCGTTCGGCGCCGCCGAGCCGGCGGATCTCCTCCGAGAGCCGTTTGTGCTGAGCCCGGAGCGTTTCCACGCGGTGCAGGAGCTCGCGGCGCGCCGCGTCGAGCGCAAGCGCCCGCTCGACCGGGGCGGGATCCAGCCCGCGCTTGCGCATCGCCTCCCGGAACAGGTCCGGCTGGTCGCGTAGCAGGCGCAGGTCGATCATGGGCGGGGCCTCCGCATCACAGGCGGATGTGCCGCGCGTCGACGATCCCGTCGGCGGCGGCGATCTCGCGGACCGCGGCCTCCGGCGGCGGCCCATCGAGCGTCAGCACCATCACCGCGGCGCCCCCGGCGTCGTTCCGGCCGACGTGCATGTTTGCGATGTTGACGCCGTGGCGTCCCAGGATCGTGCCGACGCGGCCGATCATGCCGGGGCGGTCCGCGTTCCAGACGAACAGCATGTCGGGCGCGGGCGCGAGGTCCAGGTGCCAGCCGTTGAGCTGCGTGATCTTGGGGTCCCGGCGGCCGAACAGCGTGCCGCCGATCCGAAACGGCCCCGTCGACGTCTCGAGCTCGGCGAGGACCCGGCTCGCGAAGTCCTGGCAGAAGTCGCTGTGAGACTCGCTGACCCGCAGGCCCCGCTCCTTCGCCACGACGACCGCGTTGACCGTATTGATCGGTTCCTCGGACATGCGCTCCAGCAAGCCCACCAGAAAGGAGGCCGACAGCGGGTGGGACGCGAGTTGCGCCACCTCGCCCTCGTAGCTCAAGGAGACCGCGTTGACGTGGCCGTCCGCGAGCTGCCGCGTCAGCGCGCCCAGCGTGCCGGTGAGGCGCATAAAGGGGTCCAGCCGTTGCCAGGCATCCGGGCCGAGCGCCGGCGCGTTGACCGCCCCGCGCACGGGCGCGCCGTTGAGCGCCGCGACCACCTGGTCGGCGATCTCGAGGGCGATCAGCCGCTGCGCTTCCAGCGTGGATCCGCCGAGGTGCGGTGTCGCCACCACCCGGGGATGCCGCAACAGCGGATGGTCGGGCGGCGGCGGTTCATCCTGAAAGACGTCCAGCGCCGCGCCGGCGACTGCCTCCCGCTCGAGGGCGTCGAGCAGCGCGCCCTCGTCCACCAGGCCGCCGCGGGCGCAATTGACGAGGCGGACGCCCGGCTTCATCATCGCCAGCTCCCGCGTCCCGATGAGCGCCGCCGTTTCGGGGCCGAGCGGGACGTGGAGCGTGAGGACGTCGGCCTCCCGGAGCACGGTCTCCCAGGACCCGAGCTCCACGTCGAGCCGCCTGGCGCGCTCCTCGGAGACGTACGGATCGTACGCCACGACGCGCATGCCAAAGGCGCGCCCGCGCCGGGCCACCTCGCTGCCGATCTTTCCGAGTCCGACCACGCCCATCGTCTTGCCGGCCAACTCCGTGCCGACGAATTTCTCGCGCGCCCACTCGCCCGCCGCCAGCGAGGCGTGGGCCTGCGGGATGCGCCGGACCAGGGCGAGCAGCATGGCCACCGTGTGCTCGGCCGCGGCGACGGTGCTGCTGTCCGGCGTGTTCAACACGAGGATCCCGCGCCGCGTCGCGGCGCCGACGTCGATGTTGTCCACGCCCACGCCGGCCCGCGCGATGACCCGCAGGCGTTCGGCGTCGCGCAGCGCGCGCGCCGTCACCCGCGTCCGGCTCCGGACGACGACCGCTTCCGCCCCCGGCAGGAGCCCGCACAGTTCTTCCTCCGACAGCCCGCGTCGGACCACGACCTCACCGGCTCCGCGGAGCCGTGCGAGCCCTTCTTCCGCCAGCCCGTCGGCGACCAGCACGCGCACGGCAAACCTCCGCTAGCGTTGCGCCGCGGCTTCGAGCGCCTCTCGCGCGGCCGCGGTGCCGGCCTCGGTCTGGACCGGGTGCCCGAGGTCGGCGAGCGACCGGCCCAACGTCTCGAGCCCGGCGAGCAGCCACTCCGGTTTCGTATAGCCGAGGTGCCCGATACGCACGACGGTATGCTCCAGCCGTCCGATCCCGGCCCCGATCAAGACGTCGTAGGCGTCGCGGGCGCGCGCCACCACCGCCTTGCCGTCCACGCCCTCCGGCATGACGACGGGCGTCACCGAATGCACGGCGTGCGCATCGTCGACGAGGGGCGCGAGCCCCATGCCCCGGACGCCGGCGCGGACCATCCGCGCCATCCGCCGGTGCCGCGCGAACACCTGGGGCAGGCCTTCGCGAAGGATCAGGCCCACCGCCGCATGGACGGCGTACGCGACGGTCATCGCGGTCGTGAACGGCGTGGAGGGAAACCGGTCGTGGATCGCCGCGCGGCCGCGGGCCAGGTCGAAGTAGAACCGCGGCGTCGTCGACCGCTCCGCCGCGGCCCAGGCGCGGTCGCTCACGCTCAGGAACGCCATGCCGGGGGGGCTCATCAGCGCTTTTTGCGATCCGGTGATGACGACGTCGACGCCCCACGCGTCGGTCTCCAGCGGGATCGCGCCGAGGCTGCTCACCGCGTCCACCATGAGCAGGGCGGGATGGTCCCCGAGCGCCTCGCGGACGGCCCGGACGTCGTTGTGGACGCCGGTGCTGGTCTCGCTCTGCGTCACCAGCACCGCCCGGTATTCCCGCCGCGCATCGCTCCGCAGGTGCTCCGCGATCGCCTCGATCGGGACCGGGTGTCCCCAGTCCGCCGTGACGCGGTCCACCCGCGCGCCGTATCGCTCCGCGATCGCGGCGAACCGCTCGCAGAACGATCCGTTGTTGACGGACAGCACGCGGTCGCCCGCCGACAGGAAGTTGGTGACGGCCGCCTCGAGGCCGCCCGTGCCGGAGCACACCAGCGGGATGACGTCGTGCTTGGTCTGGAAGACCTGCCGGAGGCCGTCCAGCATCTCGCCGACAAGCCGGCCGAACGTGGGTCCGCGGTGGTTGGTCATCTGCCGGTCCATCGCGCGGAGCACCTCCTGCGGCAGCGGGGTGGGGCCGGGGATCAAGAGCAGGTTGATCTGTGCCATCACGTTCCTCCTCGTGACACGTCTTGCGCGTGCGTACCGGCACGCGGTCCGGCGCAAACAAAAAACGCACCCGCCTCACGGAGGCGAGCGCGCTCGCGGTGCCACTCCATTTCCGGATCCGCCACGGCGGCGGCCCGGCACTCGATCGCGGTAACGGGGCGTTCCCGGCACCCTGCGCACGCCACGGAACGGCCTGCGAGGGGTACGGCTCAGGAGGGGATGCCGGCCCGCCGGCTCCGCCGGGTTCCACCGTCTCCGGCTCTCTCGAGGAGCGGCACGGGCCGACGCGCTCCGTCATCGCCCTGCGCGACCGATGATAACATTCCCGCGGCGACGGCGTCAACGCTCGCGGCGGCCGCGCACATCCGCGGCGGCCGGTGGGTGGTCACCATGATGAGGCATCACCCCTCTGCTCGGTGACGCGGTATGTTGAGCGCCGCGCTCGGCCGGGCGGCAGGACGCGACTTTCGCGCCGCAGAAAGGTGGCGACCACTGTCCTGTCGCCGCCGCGGAGGCCGATCGCTGACCGCCTACCTGGTTCGACGCATGGCGCTCGCGTTACCGACGACGCTCGGCGTTCTCGTGGCCGTGTTCCTGCTGATCCGGCTCGTGCCCGGTGACGTGGTGACCCAGATGGTGAGCCTGGAGGCGTCGATCTCGCCGCAGCGCGTCGCGGAGCTCCGGCGCCTCTTTGGGCTGGATCAGCCGCTCGCGGTGCAGCTCGGCGGGTATCTCGCGGCGGTGGGGCGGGGCGACCTCGGCAAGTCGCTGCGGACCGGCCTGCCCGTGGGCGGCGAACTCCTCCACCGGTTCCCGGTCACGATCGAGCTGGCCTGCCTCGGGCTCGCGACGGCGCTGGTGATCGGCGTTCCCGCAGGCATCGGCGCGGCGCTCCACCGGGGCCGCGCGGCGGACTACCTCGCCAACGCGTTCGTGCTCCTCGGGCTGTCGGTGCCGTCGTTTTGGCTCGCCGTGCTGCTGATCCTGCTGTTCTCGCTGCGCCTCGGCTGGCTGCCGCCGACCGGGTACTTCGCGCCGTCGGAAGGCCTCGGTGCGAACCTGGCCCACATGGCGCTGCCCGCGGTCTCGCTCGGGCTTGCGCTGGCGGCGGCGATCGCGCGGATCGTGCGCAGCAGCCTGCTCGAAGTGCTCGGACGCTCGTACGTGCGTACCGCGCGCGCCAAAGGCCTGGACGAGCCGCGCGTCATCCTGTGGCACGCGCTCAGGAACGCGCTCATCCCCGTGGTGACGGTGGTGGGGCTCCAGTTCGGCACGCTGCTCGGCGGCACCGTCATCATCGAGCAGATCTTCAGCCTGCCCGGGATCGGCCGCTACGCGCTGGAGGGGATCAACCTGCGGGACTACCCGGTCGTCCAAGGCGCGGTGCTGGCGATCGCGCTCGCCTTTGTGCTCGTCAATCTCTGCGTGGATATGCTCTATGGATTCCTCGACCCTCGCGTCCGATACAGCTGAGCCGGCCGCCCTCGTCCCGCGCGGCGCGCCGCGCCCGACGGACGGCAGGGCGGGCCTGCGGGGGCTCGGCCGGCGCCTCGTACGGCACGCGGGGGCGCGGGTCGGGCTGGTGCTCCTCGCCGTGGTGACGGCCGGCGCTCTCGGGGCGCCGCTTTGGACGCGTGATGATCCCGTGCAGATCGCGCCGGCCTCGCGTCTTGCGCCGCCGAGCGCGGCGCACCCGTTCGGGACGGACCTCTACGGCCGCGACGTCCTGGCCCGGGTGTTGTACGGAGGGCGGATCTCCCTCGGCGTCGGGGTGATGTCGGTCGGGCTCGCGCTCCTGGGCGGCGGCGTGCTCGGCGCCCTGAGCGGCTACTGGGGCCGCGGCGTCGACGCGGTGATGATGCGGGTGTCGGACGTGATCCTGGCGTTTCCCGCCATCCTGCTCGCGATCGCCTTGCTGGCGTTTCTCGGAGGCGGCTTTTGGAACGTCGTCATCGCCATCGCCGTGGTGTACGCGGCCCCCATGGCGCGCGTCGCCCGGGCGGGTGTGCTCACGGTGCGCCACGAAGAATACGTGGAAGCCGCGCGCGCCGTGGGCGCCGGCGACGGCCGGATCCTGCGGCGGCACGTCATGCCGAACGCCGCGGCGCCGCTCATCGTGGAGAGCACGCTCCGGCTCGCGTTTGCGATCCTCGCGGAGGCGGCGCTCTCGTTTCTCGGGCTCGGCACGCAGCCCCCGGCGCCGAGCTGGGGCCAGATGGTGGCGGAAGGACGCGCGGTGATGCAGTTCAGCGCGTGGCCCGCGATGGGACCGGGGCTGGCGATCACGATGACCGTGCTGGGGTTCAACCTGCTGGGCGACGGCATCCGCGACGCGCTCGATCCGCACCTGCGCGGCGCCGGATAGCGCCGAGCGCGTGGCGGCGAGGCAGGTCTCGCTCGCGCGCGGCCGGCGACGCCGTGGAAGGGTTCGAGACCGTTACACGGGGGGGCGACGATGCGGATCGGGCGATGGTTCGTAGTGACCGGTGTGATCCTGTTGCTCGCGCTGCCGGCCGCGCTCGCGCAGGCGCCGGGGCCGCGATACGGCGGCACGCTGCGCGCGGGCATGCAAACGGATCCCGTGGGGCTCGACCCGCACACCACGACGGCGACCGCGACGCGGAACATGATGGAAAACGTCTACGACACGCTCGTGACCGTCGACCCGATGCTGCGGGTGCAGCCCAGCCTCGCGGCCTCCTGGACCACATCTACGGACGGGCTGACCTGGACGTTCCGGCTCCGGCCGAACGTGAAGTTCCACAACGGCCGCACGATGACCGCGGACGACGTGGTGTATTCGCTCAACCGCATCCGCGATCCCAAGACCAAGTCGCCCCGGGCGTCCGACTTCGCGGTCGTCGACAACGTCTCGGCCGCGGACCCGCTCGCGGTGACGATCCGGCTCAAGCAGCCGTTCTCGCCGCTGCTCGCCAAACTGGCGCTGTCCACCAACGTCATCGTGCCCCGGGAGGTCGTGGAGCGGGACGGGGACCTCAACAAGGAACCCGTGGGGACCGGCCCCTTCCGGTTCGTCGGCTACACGCCGCAGCAGCGCCTGACCCTCGTCCGCAGCGGCGACTTCTGGGGCAGCGACGCCACGGGGCGGCGGTTGCCGTATATCGACCGCATCGAGTTTGTCTTCTACCCCGACGCGGTCGCGCGGTCGACCGCGCTGCGCACCGGCAACGTGGACTGGATCGAGTACGTGCCGTCCTCCGACGTGCAGAGCCTGCGGAGCGACCCAAACGTGACGGTTGTCGGCGGGCTCTCCGCGAACTTCCGCGCCCTGTACATCAACAACGCCGTGGCGCCGTTCAGCAACGTCAAGGTGCGCCAGGCGATGGCCTGGGCCATCAACCGCAAGGAGATCGTCGACACCGCGCTGTTCGGCGTCGGCGGGGTGGTGGCGACGGGCACGGCGATCCCGCCGGGCGGCTACTACGCGCTCACCAAGAACGTGTATGACAGGGTCGACGTCGACCGGGCGAAGCGCCTCCTCGCCGAGGCCGGGTTCTCCAACGGCATCGACGCGGAGCTCTACGTGACGAGCACGTACGACTTTCTCCGGGCGCCGGCGGAGCTGATCCAGGCGCAGCTCGCGCGGATCGGCATCCGGACCAAGATCGTCGCCGCCGACTGGAGCGTGTACCTGCCGACCGTGTTTCAAAAGCACTTCACGCTGACGATCCTGGGGACCTCGGGGCAGACCGATCCCGACGACTACCTGTACAACAACTTCCACACCGGCGCCGGCAACAACTTCGTGGGGTACTCCGACCCGCAGTTCGACAAGCTCGTGGAGCAGGCGCGCCTCGTGACCGCCGAAGCGAAGCGGCGCGCGCTGTACGAGCAGGCCCAGCTGCGGCTACAAGAGACGGTGCCGATGGTGTTCTTGTTCCACTCCACGCAGTACGAAGCGGTGCGCCGGAACGTCCACGGCTACCGCCACTGGCTCAACACGTCGTACATCGGGCTGCGGACGACGTGGTTGACGGAACGGTAGGCGCTCACACGGCGGTCCCGGACGGCGGGGGCAGCGCCTCGAGGTAGGCCGTAATGACGGCGTTCCCAAGCGCGCCGGGCCGGCGGCGGCGGACCGGCGCGATCGCCTTCGGCCCGCGGATGCCGAGCATCTTCATGGCCGCGAGCGCGACTGGAACGCGCTTCCGCCGCCGCTGCTCGTGCGTCCGGAGCACCGACGCCGCCGATGGGCGGTATCCGCGCCAAAGCCGGCGTTACGGTCGGTGTTCGGCGTCGAGCACGGCGGGCGGCGTCACCATGTCCACGAAGGCCCGGGCAATGCGCGGCAGGCGCCGGTCACGGTGGTAGACAAGGAGAATGTCCCGTTCGATTCGCAGCCCCTCGATGGGGATCACGCGCAGGCGGCCCGCCGCGGCGTCCGCGCGCACCGCCTGTTGGGAGAGGATCGACACGCCGAGGTTCGCGGCCACGGCTTGTTTGACCATCTCGCCGCCCTCGAGCTCCATGGCGGGGGCGATGTGGATGCCGGCCCGGTGCAGGGCGTCGTCCACGACGTCGCGGGTGCCGGATCCCCGCTCGCGCAGGATGAACGGCTCGTGAGCCAGGTCCGGGATTCGCACCGAGGGCATCGAGGCGAACCGGTGCTCCGGCGCGGCCACGAGCACCAGCTCGTCCGTGGCGATCGGCACCGTCTCGAGGTCCGGAAACGTCACCCGCCATCCCACGACACCGAGGTCGACCTCGCGCCCGAGGAGCCACTCCTGGATGCGCCGCGTTCCCGCCACGCGCAGCGCCAGCTCGACGCGGGCGTGCGCCTCGCGAAACCGCCGTAGCAGGCCCGGCAGCCAATAGGCGGCCGGCGTCGGGGTCGCGCCGATCGCGAGCCGCCCGCGCCCGAGCCCCTTGACGTCGTCGATCGCGCGCCGGGTCTCGTCGATCAGGGCGAGAATCCGGCCCGCGTAATCGTCGAGAATCCGGCCCGCCTCGGTCACCCGGACCGATTTCCCGGCTTGCTCGAACAGCTCGACCCCAAACTGCCGCTCGAGCTCTCCGACTTGGATGCTCACCGACGGCTGGCTGATCTTGAGTTCCGCGGCCGCGCGCGAGAAGCTCCCCGACTTCGCGACGGTATGAAAGATCTTCAATTGGTGCAGGTTGATGGCCATCGAGCCGTCCCCGGGTCCTACTATAACAGGGCCGCCTCGCTGTGAGGAGGGGCGCCGGCCGGATGTTAGAATGGAGGCAACCCATGGACCGGCGCGGCCGCGTCGCAGGCGGTGCCGGCCGCCGAGGTGAGGCCATGACGGAGCGTGACCGGATCCGGCTGACCACCATGGTGGCCTGCGCGGGCTGAGCCTCCAAGCTGAGTCCCACGGACCTGGCGCACGTGTTGCGCCACCTGCCACCGATCACCGATCCCGCCGTCCTCGTCGGCACGAACACCGCGGACGACGCGGGCGTCTACCGGCTCACGCCGGATCTGGCGCTCGTCCAGACCGTCGACGTCTTTACGCCGATCGTGGACGAGCCCTACTGGTTCGGCGCGATCGCCGCCGCGAACGCGCTGAGCGACGTCTACGCGATGGGCGGCGTGCCGAAGCTCGGGCTCAACATCGCGACGTTCCCCCGCAGCCGGTTGTCGCTCGACATCCTCGGCGAGATCCTCCGCGGCGGCAGCGACAAGTGCGCCGAGGCGAGCGTGACCATCATCGGCGGCCACACGATCGACGACCCCGAGCCCAAGTACGGGCTCGCCATCACCGGGTTCGTGCACCCCGACCGTGTCGTCACCAACGCCGCCGCCGAGGCCGGCGACGCGCTCGTCCTGACCAAACCGCTCGGCATGGGTGTGATCACGACCGGGATCAAGCAGGGGCACACGTCGCGCGAGACGGTGGACGAGGCGATCCGCATCATGGCCGCGCTCAACCGCACCGCGGCGGAGGCGATGATCGAGACGGGCGTGTCCGCCGCCACGGATATTACCGGGTTCGGCCTGCTCGGTCACCTGCACGAGATGACCCGCGCGGCCGGCGTCCAGGCGCGCGTCCACCTCGCGGCGGTTCCAATCCTCGAGGAGGCGTGGAGCCTGGCGCGGCGCGGGGCCGTCCCCGGCGGGACGCAGCGCAACCGCGCGGCGTTGGAGCGCGCGGTGCGCTGGGACGGGGTGGCGGACGAGGCGCAGGTGCTGCTGTGCGACGCGCAGACGTCCGGGGGGCTCCTGATCGCGGTCCCGGAGAGCCGCGTCGATCGGCTGGTGGGAGCGCTCCGGGAGCGGGGGACGCCGGCGGCCGCCGTGATCGGTCAGGTGAGCGGCCGCGGGGAGGGCGAGATCACCGTGGTCGCGCGCTGACGTGGGCGCCGCGGGGCCGGAGGTGCTCGCGGGCGTAAGTGAACAGGTGCTGCTGCGCATACCCGGCGAGCGGGCCGAAGCGGGCCCGCGCGAAGGCGCGAATGTCGCGCAGCGGCCGCGGCCGGCCCTCGAAGTACAAGCGCTCCATGGCCCGCCAGACCCACACGTCCACCGGAAACGCCGTCGTGTGCCCGAGGCCGAACAGCAGGATGCAATCCGCGACCTTGTCGCCGATGCCCGGCACGGCGCGTAGCGTCTCCCGCGCTTCCTCCTCGGGCATCCGCCCGAGCGCCGCGAGATCCAGCCGCCCGGACGCCACCAGGCGCGCGGCCGCGCGGACGTACGGCGCTCGGTAGCCGAGGTGGCACGCCCGGAGGACTCCGGCCGGCGCGGCGGCGAGCCGCTCCGCCGGCGGGAACGCGTAGCCGGTCTCGTCGACGGGGTCGCCGAGCGCCCGCGCGAGGGCGTCGATCGACCGGCTGATCTTGGGGATGTTGTTGTTCTGCGAGACGATGAACGAGATCAAGACTTCCCACGGATCCTGGATCAGCAGCCCGGTGCCGCGCGTGTGCGGGATGACGCGTGCGAGCACCCGGTCTGCCGCGAGCGCGGCCTCGATCCGCGCGAGGCCGGCCCCCGCCGCCGCGTGCGGGCGGGACCGCGGCCGGTCGCGCACCCCGCCGGGCGCTCCGCCGTCCGCCGTCGCGGGCGTACCGGCGCGCCGCGCGTAGGAGCCTGAGCCCGGCCCGAGGCCGAGGTACCGCGCGATCGCAGCGCGCGCCCCGCCCGTCACCGGCCCGAACAGATGGATGCCGCCCTGGTCCTGCGTTATCCGGACGCGATGGCGGCCGACGATCCCCGTGGCGATCGGACCGCCGTCGTGGCCGTCCTCCCACCGCCACCGGAACGCTTGGCCGGAGTCCAGCGTACGCCGGAGATCGAGGCCCGCGGGCTCGAGCGTCCACACGGGCCTAGATCTCGAGCAGATCCACCCCATCCACCACGAACTGCGACCAGGACTCCAGGCGCGGGTACGCCGCCCGGATTGCCTCGGGGGTCGCAAACTCGCCGGCGAGCTTGGCCGTCTCACGGATCCGGACGCGCGGCGACGGGAGATCGGCGACGTAGACGAGGCCGAAGTGCACGCGGCCCACGGCCTCGACGTCGTCGTTGAGCAGCCCGACCGGCCTGGCCCGCCAGCCCGGCGGCAGGTCGACTTCCTCGGTGAGCTCGCGCTCCATCCCGGCGGCGACACGGTCGGCCGCGTGGTCGCCGTCCCCGGGGTTGATGTGGCCGCCCAGCCCGATGGAGAGCTTGTCGCGAAGCCTGGCCTCGGACCCGCCCCGCGTGCGCTCCACGAGAAAAATTTGCCCGCCGTGACGGAGGATCACGTAGGGGATGACCTGCTTGAGACCCGGGTCGTTCTCGACGCGATCGCGCAGGGTGAAGAACGCGTGGGCCTCGATGGCGTCGAGGTAGGCCGCGAGCCCGTCGCGCGTGAAGCCGTGAAACCCGCCGTGCGGAAACAGCCGCTCCCGCGGCACCACGAGAACCTGCTCGGGCATGCCGTTCAAGTTGTCCCTTGCCGCCGGCAACTCCTGCGCGTCACGCCATGCGGAACTCGTAATCCACGAGGACGTCGTCGTCCGCGTGGATCTTGCCGATCAAGATGCCGGGGTCGGGCGTGAACAGGTGCGGTAGGATCAGCGGGATATCCGCCGGCACCGGCAACGACGGTACCTCGGACAACGGCACCCAGCTGAGCGTGCCTTCATCGGTGGTCACCGGGTCGGCGCTCCCGGACGGCCGCTCGCCGATGAAGACAAAGAGCAGCCAGCGCGCGCCCGTGGAGCGGCTGATCACCGTGAGGATGGCCCGCAGCCGGGCCTTACGGAGCCGGATGCCCGTCTCTTCGTGGACCTCGCGCAGACACGCTTCGTAGGGATCCTCGTCCCGCTCGATCTTGCCGCCCGGCGCATTGTAGAGGCCCTGGTTCGGCGGGTGTCGCCGTCGGAGGAGCAACACCCGGTCGCCGTAGCGGATGAAGCACAGCGTGCGCAGGTGGGTCGGCGCGGCGGGCCGTTGCTCGCCCGTCATCTGGGCCGACCGTTCCGCGCTCCCGCGATCAGGCGACGGCCGGGCCCGCCGGCGGGACCGAACCGGTCCGCCGACCTACGCCCGGTCGCGGCCGGTACGGACGCGCCATGCGCAGCGTGCGGCACGGGCGCGCCGGCTAGGTTAATGTCCCTGGAGCCGGGACAGATCCGCGCGCGCCCACCCTTGAAACACCGAGTCGTAGTAGGCGCTCCCGTGGACGGTGAGCGCCTTTTGAAACTGCGCCGTGGCATCGGGGACGCGGTGCTGCGCCTCGTACACGCGGCCCAGGGTGATGTAGTACAGCGCGTACTGCGGATCCAGCCGGATCGCGTTCTGGAGCTCGGTGACCGCGTCGGAGAGGCGTCCCACCAGCGCGAGCGCCGCGCCGTAGCGCCAGTGCAGGTCCGCGCTGAGCGGGGATGCATCCACCGCGGCCTTGATCTTGTCCACGTCCGCGGGCGTCGCGGCTTGCCACTGAAACGCCGTCTCGTTCTGGGGTGTGTTATTGATCAGGACCTGGAGGTGCCAGGTTCCGGTGTGCGACTCGAGGTCCGTGCCCAGGATATAGAGCGGCGCCGCGAAGTCGAACGTCTTGGGGTTGCCCTTGTGCGGGGGGATCTTGGCCTGGACCATATAGGCTTCGCCCATTGGATCGCTCAGGCGCAAGGCGACCGTCGTGTCCGGCGCCAGCCCCTTGATTCGTACGATCGCGTACGGCAGATCTGAATTCACGAACGTCGTCGCGGGGTCGACCGCGGTGAGCGTGCCGCTCCCGAACAGCGACGCCGACTTGATGCCCTTGGCCAGGGTCACGGATTCGATCTGGTTGGGCGTCTGGCCGGGCGCTGCGCCCGGCGAGGACTGAGCCGCGACGATCGCCGGTGTGCGCGCCTGGAGCATAAGCACCGCCCCGGCCACGAGGATGCCCGTGCTCCACCGGATCTTCATGGTCCCTCCACTGCCTAGCGGAGAATCATGTGGCCCGTGGCGGCGAGTATGAGAAGCGCCAGCAGGACAAAGACGATCACCTGACCATCCCCCCTCGTTCCATCCACCCAGGTCTATCCCCCGGACGGCCGAGGCACAAACATCGTTCCCGCGGGGGTTGTCCGCGCGATCCACCGGCGGCGCCGGCGCGGCGCCCTCGAGAACGCCGATGAGGGGGATGATCGAGCCCCCCTCATCGAGATGCGCACGTACTGATCTCCCGCTGCGGTCGCGGTCAGCGGACGATGAGGTGGCCGGTTGCCCACAGTGTGATGCCGACGAGCGCGAGAAATGCGACGAGTGCCACCGCGTTCACCTCCTTCGCGACGAGATATCACCCGCGGGTTCGCGGGGCGCGGAGCAATTCCTTCTCCGCCGCTCGCGCGCGCCCGCTTAGGCGTCCGGGGCGCCGGCCGCGAACCCGGCCGACACGGGTGAGCTGGGCAGGGACGCCGGTGCGGTTCGCGAAGCCGAAGGTCACATGGCCGGGCGACCCGTCCACGGCCGCGGCCGGGGAGGACACTCATGGGCAAGGGGCATGTCTTTGCGTCGCTCGACGCGCTCCCAGGCAAGCACATCGCGCAGGGCGTCATGATGCGCCCCCTCGCCGGCGAGCACGTCATGCTGACCTGTGTCGACCTGGCGCCGGAGTCGACCGTGCGGCTCCATGAGCATCCGCACGAGCAACTGGGCGTGGTGCTGTCCGGCGAGATCGAGATGCAGATCGGGGACGAACGCCGCGCGCTCGGGGCGGGCGATGCGTACGTGATCCCGGGGGGCACGCGGCATGCGGCCTGGGCGGTCCGCGGACCTGCGCGCGTCCTCGACGTCTTCTATCCGCTGCGGAAGGAATACCTCGACCTGTAGCCGCCACGCCCGGGGCGGGAGCCGGGTGCGGGCCGGGGTCCGGGTCCGGCGCGCGGCGCGCGCGGCTACGAGGCCGGCGTGTAGCGCTCGATCGCGGCGCGCAGGAGCGCCCCGAGGGTGCGCGCCAGTTCGGCCCGCGTGACGATCGCCGCGTCCTCCTGACCCGTGGGCGGCGCTCCGGTGATGCTCAGCGCGACGAGCGTCGCCGCCGCGTCGCGGCGGAGCGGGAGCACGTCGTCCTCCGGCGCCGGCGCTAGCGCCGGGGATTCGGGATCCGCCGCGCCGCCCCACCGTGCGATGCTCGCCGCGGCGGCCGCGATCCAGCGCTTGCCCGCGTCCGTGCGCACCGGCAGGTCGGGCCCGAAGTGGAGGTCGGCGTCGCCGCCTTCCCACACGCCCTCGACCGCCAGCAGTTGCGTGGCCGCAAACGCCGGGTGGCCGAGCGGCACGTCATCGTACCAGTAGATCGGGATCTGCTCGTCGAGCAGCAGCAGCTGCAGGCGGCGCTGCAGATCGGGCCGGGCGGCGAGGACCTGCGGGGCGATCCCCTCCCGCCGGCAGAACACGGCCACCGCGGCGGCGGCGTCTCCGACGGCCCACTCGGTAGGGTGGAGCCGGTACGCTCCGTTGGTGAGGTGGGTCGTTCCGATGTTCTTCGCCGCGGGCAGCACGTTGAGCGTGCGCACCGGGATCATGGCGCGGAGCGGAATCTGGAACGGCTTGGTGTCGATGTCGGTCGTCCGCTCGCCGCAGCCGTGCAGGTCGATCGGGTAAAATCCGATGCCGACGGCGTCCGCAAAACGCGCGGCCCGGGATTCCGGATGCGCGTGCGCGGCGATGTTTTGCTCGACGATCGTGTAGAGCGCCCTGAGGCGCCGGCCCTCGCGCACGTACGGCATCTGCGAGAGGCCGTCGGCGCTCCCCATCACGTCCGGCCGCGGGCGAAGCTCGGGATAGCCGGTGCCGCCGTCGTCGCGCGGCGCTTCGGTTTGCAGCCAGTACAAAAAGCCGAGGCTCAGCAACCGCGCCTCGCGGTACCGGGCGTCCTGCTCCTGGGGCAGCCGATCGACCACCGTGCCGCCGCGGAAGTCGTTGCTCGTCCAGTTGATGATGCTCACGTCCCGCGGCACGCGCGGGTCGTTGAAGTTGTGCGCGTCGAGCGCCCGCCGGTACGTCCAAAACGGACCGCCGGCGCCCGGCGCCGTCGCGAACATCTTGTAGGGCGCGGACCCTGGAAGCCACGGACGGTAGACGAGCGTGTAGGGCTGCGCCTCGCGATTGCGTTCGTAGCCGTCCGGCTTCGGGATCGTGTGATGCTCGCCCGGACAGTATTCCACGGCCACGGGGAAGGTGAAGTTTTGCACACAGGCGAGATTCGGGGTCTCCGGCGCCGACGGCTCACCGGTCTCGGCCCGGGACTCCTGGCCCAGCGCGTACGCCGTCGCCGTGTAGACGAGGACGTCGCCGAGATCGGTGGCGTCGAGGACGTAGTCGGCCCGGAAGCGGATGAATGTCCCGTTCTCCCGGTGCCGGGTCAGCACCGACGCCGCGCGCGCATCGTAGACTTCGGCCGCGACGGCCCGCGTGTGGTAAAACACCTGCAGCGCGCCGCGCTCGTGCGGTCCGGCCATCATCGCTTCCAGCACCGCCGCGCCCGCGCGCGGTTCGAACGACAGGCGGCTCACCCACGCGTTGCCTGGGTTCAGCTGCGGCGCGGCGGCCGCCGCCGGGCTCAGCGTGTACTGCGTGCGATAGTAGTCGCGGATGGCGTTGCGGAGCGCGTAGTAGGAGCCCGTGCCGCCAAACGTCTCGATGTAGCGGTGTTCGTCGAGCGAGGACACGCCCTGCGTGCTGATCTGCCCGCCGGGCCATCCTGTTTCCTCCACCAGGCAGACGCGCTGCCCGAGCCGCGCCGCCCGGAGCGCCGCGGCGCATCCTCCGAGTCCCGCACCGACGACGAGGATATCGCAGACGATCTCGATTTCTTGAGGACCCGGCATGCGGGAACGTTGCTTCGGCGGAGGCGTGGGTGCTCCTGCCGGCGCGCGCGCGCAGACGGGACCGGCCGGCGCTCGGGGAGAACACTGGGGCGGCGATGCCTCCGCGCGCATTCGATGTAGGTTCCCCGTCGCTGTGGTACCAGGGACAGGTGCAGACCGCGCTGGCCCGTGCGGGGGGTCCGCTCTGGCTCGTGCGCGGTCGGGGCAGCCGCGTCTGGGACTCGCGCGGGCACGCCTATCTGGATGCGCGATCCGGCTTGTGGGCGGTCCTGCTCGGATACGGTCGCGACGAGATCGTGGCCGAGGTGACCGCGCAGCTCCGGGCGCTGTCGTTTGCGCCGCTCACCGATGCCGCGGCCCCGGTCGCGGAGGAACTCGCCGCCCGCATCGGCGCGCTCGCGCCCGGGGACCTCGCCAGCGTCGCGCTCGTGCCGACCGGCTCCGAGGCGGTGGACACCGCCCTCAAGTTCGCGCGGCTCTTCCACTACGCCGGCGGCGATCGTCGGCGCCGGATGATCGTCAGCCGCGAATACTCGGCGCACGGCGGCACCTACGCCGGGCTGTCGCTCAGCGATCCCGACCGGGGACTCCTGCGCGGCGTCGGACCGGGCCTGCGGGGCGTCCGCTTCGCTCCCATCCCGTACCGGTACCGGTGCCGCTATTGCGCGGAACAGCCCGCGTGCACGCTGGCGTGCGTCGGCGCGCTCGAAGACGTGCTCGTTCGCGCGGGTCCCGATCGCGTTGCGGCCGTGTTCGCGGAACCGGTGCCGGGACCCGGCGGCGTGATCGTGCCCCCGGATCCGTACTGGCCGGCGGTGCGGGCGCTGTGCGACCGGCACGGGGTGCTGCTCGTCGCCGACGAGGTCGTCACCGGCTGGGGCCGCAGTGGGCGATGGTTTGCGTGCGACCACTGGGACGTGGTGCCCGACCTGTTGGTGCTGGGCAAGGGGATGACCGCCGGCTATCAGACCCTCGGCGCCGTGGTGACGCGCCGCCGCATTGCGGAGCGGCTGGCGGGCCGCGCCGTCCCGCACGGCTTTACGTACAGCGGGCACCCGGCCGCATGCGCGGCCGCGCTTGCGGTCCTGCGGATTCTCGAAGACGAGCATCTCGTGGCTCGCGCCGCCCACCTGGGCCGCCGCCTTCTCGACGGTCTCCGTGCGGAGCTTGCCGGATGTCCGATCGTCGGCGACGTGCGCGGCATCGGGCTGATGGCGGCCGTCGAGCTCGTCGAGGACGTCCGCACGCGCGCCCCGGCCCGGTTGTCCGCGCGGGGGCTGCGCCGTCTCGAGGTGGACCTCCGCAGCCGCGGGGTCCTGTGCTTCGTCGACAATCCCGTGATCGTGGCGCCCCCGCTCGTCGTGTCCGACGACGAGCTCACACGGCTGGTGGAGGCCGTGGGCGCGTCGGTGCGGGGACTCGCGGCGCGGCGCCGCGGCACGCGCGAGTGAGGGGAGGGCATAGCGCATGCAACCTACGGGAGCGACGCTGGACGGCCGGGACGGGATCTTTACCCTGACGCTGCGCAGGCCGGCGGTGCTGAACGCGCTCAACGTCGCGTTGTGCCGGGAGGTGGCGGCCGCGCTCGCTCGCGTCGCGGCGGATCCCGGGGCGCGCGTCCTGGTGCTCACCGGCGAGGGACGGGCGTTTTGCGCGGGCGCCGACCTGCGCGAGCGCGAGGGCGCGACCCTGGAGGCGCTGTGGGCACACAACCGCAGCATCGCGGCGATCCCGGACGCGCTCGAGCGGCTGCCGGTGCCGGCGATCGCGGCCATCAACGGGCCGGCGCTCGGCGGGGGATGCGAGCTGGCCCTGGGATGCGACCTGCGGTGGGCCGCCGAGACCGCCGTGCTCGGGTGCCCCGAGGTGACGCGCGGCATCATGCCGGCAGCGGGCGCGACGCAGCGGCTCCCGCGACTGATCGGCTCCTCGCGCGCCATGGCGCTCGTGTATACCGGCGCGCACGTCACCGCGACGGAAGCCTACCGCATCGGACTCGTGGACGCGGTGGTCCCCGGGGGCCGGCTCATGCCCGCGGTCTTGGAGGTGGCGGGGGTCATTGCGGCCAACGCGCCGCTCGCGATCCGCGCCGCGAAGCAGGCGATCCGCGCCGGAATTGCCCGTGGCCTCGAGGAGGGGCTCGAGCTCGAAGGCCGGCTGCAGCGGCAACTGTACGAGACCGAGGATTGCCGCGAAGGCATCGCCGCGTTTCGCGAGCGGCGCGCGGCCCGCTGGGTCGGTCGCTGATGGGCGGTCGCGACGTCGAGCCGGCTCGGCCGCTCATTCGCGCTGACCCCGTCGCCGGCCCGTGCTGGCCCGGTTCGCATTGTGCGCCGGCTCGGCCGCCGATGTGTGCCGGGGGTCAGGTTCGGCCGACGGCAAACCCAACCATCAGCATCGTGAAGACGAAGCCCGCCAGCACGAGGTACAGCCAATCCCGCCGCGCCGCGAACGTCACGGCCGCGACGGCAACGCTCACGACCGGGGTCGCCATGAGGAGGAGCAGTCCGACGTCCGTCACGGCGGCGGCCTGGGGCGGCAGGAGTTCGTGCAGGACCACCCGGAGCGCGTGCGGATCCTGCTCCGAGCTTCCAGAGAGGTGCTCCGGGGACAGCAGCACGGCGCGCATGCCGGCGTGGGCCACGAACAAGGCGACGCCGATCAGGATGATGGCCCCGGCCGTCACGACCCCCCAGCGCAAGACGCGGCTGATCGCGGCGTCGGCGCCGGCAGCGCCGGCCGCCGTCTGCGGGTCGGCGCTGCGATCGACGGCGACGCTACACATGGAATCCTCGAAGGACCATCTCGACCGCCGTGACCGCGAGCACCGGGATGAACAGCTTGCGGATGGTCACGTTGCGCAGGCGCTGCATCACGCGCGTGCCGCTCCACGCGCCGGCCAGTACGCCGAGCGCGACGGGTGCCGCGATCAACGGGTGGATGTCGCCCCGGGCAAAGTAGACCCCCGCGCTGGCCGCGGCCGTCACGCCGATCATGAAGTTGCTCGTCGCCGTCGACACTTTCATCGGCAGGCGCATGACGATGTCCATCGCAAGCACCTTGAACGAGCCGCTGCCGATGCCGAGGAGTCCGGAGAGGACGCCGGCCACGTACATCATCGCACCGCCTGGAAGCACGCCCGTCGCGGTGTACGGCACACGCTGTCCGAGCGCGCGATCGAAGTACTCACCCGACAACCCGAGACGTTCGGCCAGCGGATCCGGAGGGACCTCGCCCGGGACTTCGACCGTCAACCGGCCCAGCAGCGCGACGGCCGAGTAGGCGAGCAGGATGCCGAACACGATGTACAGCCAGCGCGCTGGGACATGACCGGCGAGAAATGCGCCCGAAAGCGCCCCCACGGTGGTCGCGACCTCGAGCGCGATCGCGATGCGGAGGTTTGCGATGCCGCCGCGCACGTAGGCCGCCGCCGCCCCGCTGCTCGTCGCGATCACGGAGACAATGCTGGCGCCGACGGCGTAGCGGATCGGCAACCCGAGAAGCAGCGTCAGTCCCGGGACGATGATGATGCCCCCGCCCAGGCCGAGCAGGGCGCCGAGCACGCCCGCTACCACGGACAAGGCGAGGATCTCGATGAACACGTCGAAGCCGCTCCCCCCAACCGGCGTGCAGCGGTCCCTATGTTCACCCGCGGAACGCGCGGGGCCTGCCCGCGGCGCGCCCGGCGTAGGGATTGGCGTCGTTCAATCGGCGCTTCAGGATCTGGAGCCCGAAGCGGCTTACTTTACGACGCTCGGAGGAGGACAGCGCGGCGGATTCGTGGTCTTCGACCTCAAAGACTCCAGCGACCTGCCGCGGATCGCGGAGCCCTTCTTCATGGGGCTCAATGCGACCGTGGAATTTACGCCCGTGATGAACGCCGATGACCTGAAGGCGGGTCTCGGCAAGATGAAGCTCTAGACACGTCGCGACGGAGGGGCGGCGCCCTGGCCGCCCCTCCCGACTCCCCGGTGAATCTCGTCGTGAGACTGTACCTGATGCAGCACGGGGAAGCGACGTGGGCGGAGTTCCCGCCTACATGGCCGGCATCGCCGGCGTGGCGACATGCCACGTGCCGTTTTGCGGCCCGGGCTTTCCGTCGCCGCCGACGTCTCCCGGTTTCGTGTCGGGTGCGTACCGGTACAGCGGGTGACCGTTGTAGGTGACCTGCGAGCCGTTGGCCGTTTTCACGACCGCGAGCTTACCCGGCAGGGAAGAAGGCCCGGTCGGTGTACCCGTGCTGGTGAGCGGGGGCCAGAAGCCCGCGCAGCCGCCGGTGCACGCACTCGTCGTGGCCGTGTCCGAGGTGAGGTAATACAGCGCTAGCCCCTTGCCGTCGACGAGGATCTGTCGCGATTGCCCCCCTACCGTCGCGTTTGCGACGTTCACGGTCATGGCCGCTTGCGAGTCGCCGGGTAGCGGGCCGACGCCCGCCATCGCCGCCATCACGAGCAGCGTTGCGCTTCCAAACCACGCCCACCGCTTGCTCCTCATGCCGCACACCTCCCGCGGATTTTGACTCGGTACACCGAGGGGCTGGTCCAATGCGCGGACCGCGCGGCCTGCTGCACGAGATGGCGGCCGGTGATGCTCACTCGGCCTCGGAGTACGGCCCCCCCGCGCCGCACGCCCAGCTCCCGTCCTCGCCGCGCCCGCTGTTTTCTCTTGTGGCCCGCCACCGCTCCTGCCACAGGCGACGACCTCACATTTGAACGTTTCGCGCGGCTGCCGGGCATCGCCGGGAGCCATAATCGAAGCGCCTCCAGGAGTCCCGGATTCGTCGGAGTATAGTGTCCGTGATGGACTCGGCGACGTTGCCAATCCGTGTGGACAAGAGCCACCTGGTCACGATCGGCGAGCGTCTCTACGCCGAAAGCGTCGAGTTGATTCGCGAGCTGGTCAATAACGCCTATGACGCCGACGCCACCCAAGTCCACGTGTCCATCAGCGATGCGGAGATACGAGTCGAGGACGACGGCCTCGGGATGGATCTCGACGGCTTACGCGAGTATTTCACCATTGGCACGTCGGACAAACGCCTTCATCCCAAGTCTCCGCGGTTCGGGCGTCCGCGGATCGGCCAGTTCGGGATCGGAAAATTCGCCACGCTATCTGCCTGCGAACGATTCGTCGTATTCACCCAGCGTGGTTCGTTTGCGGCGGAAGTCGTGTTTGACAAGCAGGCCTGGGAGGGCGCCGATGACCGCTGGGATCTGCAGCCCCGCACCACGGTCTCGGACGCTACGGCAGCCAACGAATTCGGAAGGACCGCGCTACCTTGACCTCGCCGCGCTTGAGCAGCGCTTGGACGTCCCTGTAGTGGTCGTCCGGTAGCGACCAGAGTTCCGCACCCGCACGAATGGCGGAACCCGCCAACAGGAGATCAACGGTCTTGCCCGTCTTGCCGGCCTCAGCAAGCCCTTTGCCGATGGTTGCCGCAATGTAACTGGCCTCGCCGTCAACTTCCACATGGGGGAGGGATCGAAAGTCCGCTTCGCGGACACTGTACTCGTGCGGGTCACGAATCCCACTGAGCACCTCGACGAGAATGGGGGTGGCGACGGCAGCCTCTCCGGTGGCCAGGGCCCGGCGGACCTCCTTGACGATACGCGGATCTGGCGCCGGACGGAGGTACGTGATCCACACGGAAGCGTCGATGAGCCGCAGCAACTAGCTGCCCTCACGCATGGCCCGGACGTCCGCGGGGGTCCATCGGATCGAGCTTGTCCCGGCAGCCGATATGAGGCTTCGGGTACGGTGGCGTTTCACGAACTCCCGCAGGGCGACTTCGACGGCCTCACGCTTTGTGCGCACTTTGGCCAGCCGGCGGGCGTCGTCGAGGAGTTTCTCTTCAATATCCAGGAGCGTCTTGGCCACGGTCAACACCTCTCTTTACCCTCGAAGTATATCTCCAACGGATATATCGTCAAGATATGCTCAGACCCCGCGCGGCAACAGGGCTGCGCTGTCATCATGCGCACGAGATCATTCCCGGGGGCTTCGAGGTTGGTGCCCCCAGCGGGATTCGAACCCGCGTTACCGGCTTGAAGGGCCGATGTCCTAGGCCGGCCTAGACGATGGGGGCAACTTCTCGATCACCTTAGCACATCGCCGGCGCGCCCGCCAACACGCACGCACGCACGCCACGGCCCAGGGGGCGCAGCCACGCGAGCACGCGCCCACACCGTCGGCGCGCTCGATAACGGCGCGGCCCCACACGAGGCGATCGGATACGGGTCCGGGCGCGGCGCGCCGTCTGTCGCGGCGATCACGGGCGGCTCGCGGCCGCGGGCCCTTCGGCGAAGGACGGATGCCCGACCGACGCGAGGATCAGCGACCGGTGGTCCTCCCGTAATCCCTCCGGCCACTCGCCAGGGACGATGTACCGAACCTCTGCCACTTCGTCGCTCGGGCGGAACGCGCCGCCGTCGGGACGGGCCGCGTACACCACGGTCAGGTGGTGCGGCGCTTCCCGCTGAACCGTCATCGGTCGAATCGCCCGGATGCGCAGTCCCGATTCCTCCAGGACCTCGCGCACGACCGTGTCGGCCGGATCCTCGCCGCGGCGCACCCAGCCGCCGGGCAGGCCCCACGGCCGCCGGCGCCGGTACGTGTGGCGGGCGACGAGCACGCGTCCGGCGTCGTCGCGCACCACCGCGACCGCGCCGATGACAAAATGCGCGTTGAGCCACCACACGAGCGTGTATCGAGCCCACAGTGGGAGGCGGGACCAGAGGCGCGCCGCCGCGCTTCGCCACCGGTAGAGCACCGTGGCCGCACGGCCGCACGGTGCGGTGGCGGCGTGGTCCGATGGTCGCCGGACGACGGGATACACCCCCGCCGCGCCGCACGCGCCGGCCGCGGCGGAGCGGGGCACGTCGCTAGCCGCCGGGCGCAGGCGGCGTGCCCTGAGGCGGCCGATCGTCTGGCCGCCCGTCGCGTTCCCCGAACTTTCGATAACGGCTCGCCAGCTCGGCGAGGCGCGCGGCGACCCGCGCGTTGACCGACCCCGCGGGGTAGCGGCCGGACTCGTCGGGCGTGCCCGCGGGCGCGCCGGTGAGGATCTCTATGCCTTCGTCCACATCGCGCACGGCCCACACCCGGAAGCGACCCTCGCGCACGGCCGTGACCACCTCGTCCCGCAGCATGAGATGCGACACGTTTTGATGCGGGATGATGACGCCTTGCCGTCCCGTGAGCCCCTTCGCCTTGCACACGTAGTAAAAGCCTTCGATCTTCTCGTTGACGCCGCCGATCGGCTGCAGATCGCCCATCTGGTTCACGGACCCGGTGGTCGCGATTCCCTGGTCGATCGGCAGGCCGGAGAGCTCGCTGAGGAGCGCGTACAGCTCGGTGGAGCTCGCGCTGTCGCCGTCCACGTCCGAGTAGAGCTGCTCGAACGTCAGGGAGGCGGAGAGGCTGAGCGGCTGCTGCTGTGCGAACCGGCTGGCCAGAAAGGAGGAGAGGACGAACACGCCCTTGCTGTGGATCCGCCCGGACATCTGCGTTTCACGCTCGATGTTCACGACCCCCCGGCCGCCGACGTAGGCCCGGGCGGTGATGCGGCTCGGTTGCCCGAACGTGTAGTCGCCGAGCTGGAGCACGGAGAGGCCGTTGATCTGCCCGATGACGGTGCCCGCGGTGTCCACGAGGATCTGGCCCTGCGTGATCATCTCGCGGATCTTCTCCTCCACCATGTTCGAGCGAGAGGCCTTTTCCTCGATCGCGCGCATCACGTGCTCGCGCGTCACCAGCGAACTGCCGGCTTGCCGCGCCCACGCCGTGGCTTCGAACACAATCTCGACGACCTCGTTGAAGCGCGTGCTGAGCTTGTCCTGACGCGCCGCGAGACGGGCGCTGTACTCCAGAATGCTCGCCATCGCCGTCGGATCGAGGTGGCAGAGCTGGTGCCGGTGGCAGATCGCGGCGATCGCACGCGCGTACTCCTGGATCGTCTCGGGCGTGCGATCCATGACGACGTCGAAATCCGCGCGCACTTTGAACAGTTTGTCGAACTCCTCGTCGAGCGCGTACAGCAGGTGGTAGAGCTCGGGCGTGCCGATCATCACGACCTTCACGTCGAGCGGAATCGGGTCCGGCCTCAAGGTCGCGGTCGGGATCATGCCGAGGGTCTCGGCGAGCGACTCGATGCGGACCTGCCCGCTCCGCAGCGCGCGCTTGAGGCCGTCGTACGCCATGGGGTTGAGCAGCACGTCCCGTGCGTTCAGGATCAAGTAGCCGCCGTTTGCCAGGTGCAGCGCGCCGGGCTTGATCATCGTGAAATCGGTCACCATGGCGCCGAACTCGGCGCGATACTCGCTCTTGCCGACGAGGTTGTAGTACGTGGGGTTGGGCTCGACGACGACCGGCGCCCCCGACTCCTGCGCGTGGGAGACGAAGAGGTTGACCTGGTATCGCGCGAACGGGTCCCGCCGCGGGATCGGGAGCTCCGGTCGAGGCCCGCCGTCCTCCTCGCCGTCGCCCCGGATCTCCGAGAGGTGCTCCAGCATATCGCGGCGCGTGGCGTCGAGAAACGCCGTGACCGCCGGGTGGTCCGCGTACTCGTCCTTGAGGCGTGACACCGGCGCGTCGATCATGTACCGCGCCGTCTCCTGCTCCAGCGCCCGGAGCGCTTCGCGCCCTTCGCGTTCCTTGGCCCGAACCTGCCGCAGCATCTCGGCGACCGCGTCCTGGAGCGCCTGGGTGCGCTGCCGGATCCGCTCCCGGTCCGCCTCGGGGAGTTGCTGAAACACTTCCTCGGAAATCGCGCGCCCCTGCAGATCGACCGGCACCGTCACGACGCCGGCGGGGGTGCGCTGCACCAGCAGCCCTTGCTGCCGCGCCTGCTCCTCGAGGCGTTGCCAGATCGCGCCGACCGCCTGCTCGTACTGCTTGATGACCTCCGTTCTCCGGCGCTCGTACACGTCGCTGGCAAACGCGCGCCGGAGCCCTTCTCGCACCTCGGCGACCATCTCCGCGACGTCGTGCTGGAACGCCGCCCCGCGCCCCGGCGGCAGCGAGATGGCCGTGGGCTGGCTGGCGTTCGCAAAGTTGCGGACGTAGCACCAGTCGGGCGGCGCCGGCCGCGTGCGCGCCACGCGTTCCACCTCGGCCCGCGTGTACGTGCTGCGCCCCGTGCCCGGCGCCCCGCTCACGAAGATGTTGTAGCCGCTGTGCTCGACGCCGAGCCCAAACCCGAGGGCCCGGACGGCGCGCGTCTGGCCGATGATCTGGACGTCGGGCGATACCTCTTCCGTGGATCGAAATGCGAGCTGCTGCGGATCGCAGCGCCACGCGAGCGCGTCGGCGGGGAGTTGCCGGGCATCGTGGGGAGAGGCAGTCATGGTGCGGATGCACTTCGGTGGAGAGCAACAGTTCGCCTCTTGACGCGCGCGCCTCCAGAAGTATAGTGATGTCTGGACATCAGAACTATGAAACATCACGACGTCGATGGGCCGCGGCAAGGCGGCGACGGAGCAGCGCACCCACATGGAGATCACCCTCACACCAGGCGCGACGCAGCGGATCCGTGAGGTGCTTGGCGACGACGTGGATCTCGCGCCGAGCGCCGTGCCGTCTATCCTCGCGCGGCTCGCCGTGGAAGCCCCGGACGTGTACTCACACGTCCTGGCGGAGTTGTCGGGGACGCAGATCCGGCTCGACAGCGAGCGCGCGCTGGCACGCTCGCGATGGTGGCGCGCGCTGCGCGCGCGATTGTTCTGGTGGGGCGAGTATGAGAGCGATGCGGGAGACCGGCTGATCGCCAAACGCCATGTCGCGGCCGCGATCCCGCTGGGACTGGCCGGTCTCATCCTGCTCTCACTGGCTGCGTCTTCGTTCTTCCGCCGCCACGCGCCCGAGCCGAGCGCTCGCCACACCCCGCCGCCGGCGTCACACGCGCTGATGCTGCGTTCGTTCGTGGCCGAGCACGCGCGCCCGCGGTTCGTTGCGCCCACGATCCCCGAGCGGCCGGCATCGGTCGCGGGACCGGTTGCCGGCCTGCCGGCGCTGCCACCTGTGCCCCAGGCGTGGACGGTGACGTCTGCCGCGTCCGCGCCGGACCCCGCGCTGTCGGGCAGCCCGCTGGTGTTCAATCGCGAACAGGGGCCGGACGCGGTCTCGGCGACGGCGGCGCCGCGCGGGGCCGCTCCCTCCGAGGCGACCCCGCCCGGCTCGCCGCTGGTCTATGACCGCGATGCCGCCGCCCCGGAGCAGGCCGGGCGGGGCGGCGGCGCCGAGCTTGCGGACGGCGCGGCCGGCCCCGGCGAGAACGCACGCTGGACCGTCGGCGCGCGCCTGACCGCCCGGTTGGCGACGGGCGTGCTCGTGGCGTCGAGCGGGACGCCGTCGCCCGCGATCGCGGAGACCGACCATCCGGCCGCGGCGTGGCTCGGAGAGGCCACGTTGAGCCCGGACGGGCGCATCGAGATTCGCTTCACGGTGACCCAGGGCCGTGGCACGGCGCACGGCGTCGCGCTGGATCCCGATCATCTGGTTCCCGGGCTTGCCGGCCGGACCACGTTGCGGCAGCCGCAGGCCGCCGCGGCAGCGTTGATCGCCGCGGCCCAGGCCACGGCCGCGTACGGACAGGCGCTTGCCCAGCAGGGCCTGACGCTCAGCGGCAGTTGGGGACAGGCGACCGTGGGCCAGACAGCGCCGCCGTGGGCGTATCTGGCCTCGTCGCTGGCGGGGACCGTGGCGCCGCGGAGCGGCGTTTCGGGGCCGATCGCGACGAGTGAGCTCCCCGCGGGGACACCGCTCGTCATCCTCGTGACGGAGGCGTCGTGACATGTCACGCCGGGTGATGCGGCGTGCGGCCGCCGTGCTGGCGGCGAGCGCCGGCGCGGCGGCCGGGCTCGCGGCGTATCCGTCCGCCGCCGGGGCCCAGACAACGTCCGGCGGCGATCTCTTCGCGCCGTTGACGAACCTGTTCAACGAAGCCGCCTCGAGCCTGTCGGGCGCGTTCGGGCTTGCCTACGCCACCGCGGCCCTGCTGGTCGCCGGCGCGGTGATCGTCGCCGACCACCGGAACGGCGTGCGCAACGCGCTCTGGGTCATCATCGGTTCCGTGGTCCTGTTCTTCGGCGGTCAGATCATCCGCATGATTCACGGGTGAGCGGGATGCTGCCGCAGCATCCCGTGTACCGGAAGCTCGACGCCCCGGTGACGCTGCTCAGCGTGGAGCTCGAAGACTGGTTCGGGTTGGGCGTGGCCTTCGTGGTATTGTCGCGCGTGAGCGACCTCGTCGTAGGCGGGTTGTTCGGCTGGCCTCGTGCGGAAGCCGGGGCATCGCTGCTCATGACCGGCGTGCTGTTCGCCGTGTGGCGCCGCGTGCGCGAGCGCACCCCGCGTCACTACCTGCGCCACCTGCTGGAGTACCTCGGTGAACCGCACGCCTACATCGTTGGGCCCGATGTTGACGCGAACCCCTACGTGCGGTGAAGCCCTCGGGATGCGGCCGGATCCGGCGGGGAACCTAACGCGAGAGCTCCCATACTGGACGGTGCGCGACGGTGTCGTCGTCCTGCGCGACGGGAGCTACCGGCTGGGCTTCGAGGCCACGCTCCCCGGCACCGAGGCGTGGGACGCCGCGCAACTCGCCAGGAGCAACGATCACCTCCGCACGATGCTCGGCGCCGCGATCCCCGAGGGCGAGTGTCTCCGCGTGATCGTCGAGGTCCATGCCGACTATACCGGGCTGCTGCGCGCGTTCGCCGACGGCTGCCGGTCCCCGCATCCGCTCGTCCGCGAGCTGCACCGCCGGCGCGTGGCCGCGTGGAGCGGCGCGCACGCACGCGAGCAACTGACGAATTATCGCTGCTTCTTCGATCTCTCGTATCATCCGCCGCGTCGTACCCGGCGCTGGTGGACGCCGGTGGACGGCGCGATGTATGCCCGCCACCTGGAAGAACTGCGCTTCCTGCGCGACGCGCTGGTGGTGCATGCCGGCCGCGCCGGGTTCCGGGCGTCGCCGATGACGGACGAGGCGCTTGTGGCGACCATCTGGCGGTACTTCAACCCCGGCCGCAAGCGCCTGGGTGGACCGCCGCCCGTCCCGGCGACGACCCAGGAGGTCGAGTTGCCGCGCCGCCTCCTGGCGTCCTGGCCGGGCCTCGGGCGAGCGTCGGTGCGGACGGTGGTGGCGCGGTCCGACCTGTATCGGCGCTGGGATTTCCTCTGGATGGATGGGTTTGCGCATGCCGTGGTCGCGCTCGACGTCCTGCCGGACCGCCCGACGTCGCCCAACATCCTTGCCCCTTTGCTCGCCCTGCGGGGTCCCCGATGGATCCTCATGGAGGCGTGGAACGATCCGCGCTCCGACCAACTGAAGCGGCTCGAACTCAAGAGCCGCCTGAGCCGTCAGGCGGTGCGGGCCCAGGACGGCGGAGACTCGAACGCCCGCGCGGTCGAGCGGCAGGTGGCCAGCGCGCTGGACCTCATGCAGGTCTCCGGCGAACGCGTCATGCGCGTGGGCGTCGCCGTGGTGCTGCAGGAGCGCACACCCGAGGCCGCGCGGGAGGCGGCCCGCCGGGCGCTCGACGCCTTTCGCCAGATTCCCGGCGCGGACGCGCGCATCGAATCGGTCGCGCTGCGGCGGCAGTTTTTCCAGCTGGCGCCGTTCAGTGGGCTCCCGAACGAGCGACTGCTCCGCATGCTGAGCAGCAATGCCGCGGATTTCATCCCCTCGTACGCGCCGTGGCGCGGTGCCGAACGCCCCGTGTGCCCGTTGCTCACCCGCGGCGACAGCGTCGTCGCCCTCGACCCCTTCGACCCGCGGCTGCCGTCGTGGAACGCGGTGGTCGTCGGGGAGTCCGGCGGCGGGAAGACGCATTTTGCGATCGCGTGGCTCTCCCACCTGCTTGCCCTCGACCCGGTCGTCGTCATCGTCGACAAAGGCGGCGCGTACCGCCCGTTCTGCGAGCTGTACGGTGGGCAGCACGTGCGTCTCGATCCGGCCGCCGGCACGGCGGTGAACCCGTTCGAGTTGCTTCCCGGCGAGACGGAGCCGGATCCCGCGCAGCTCCTGCTGCTCCGCAGCCTGGTCGCGCTCATGGTGGTCGACCCCGGCGCCGGCTTGAACCGGCAGGAAGTCGCGGTGCTCGAAGCGGCGATCCGGCAGACCTACGAGCGCGCCGCGGGCGCAGAGGTCATGCTGCGTGATCTCGTGCGCACGCTTCGCACGTTCGAGCAGGTGGGCCGGCACGAGGCGGCGCCCGAAGACTGGGCCGCCGCCCGTGGCATCGCGCGGCGGCTGGAACGCTGGAGCGATCGCGGCGTGTACGCGCGTCTTCTCGACCGGCCGTCCACGGTGGATCTGCACGCGCCGATTGTCTGCCTCGACACCGAGGGGCTCGACGCGGACTACCCGGAACTTGCACCGATCGCCGCGCTGCTCGCCAACCACCTCGTCTACCGCCGCATTCGCAGCGAAGCGGCGCGGCCGAAGTACGTGGTCAGCGACGAGACCTGGACCGCTCTCCTCAACCCGGTGGCCGCCGAGTCGCTGGTGGGGATGTTCCGCCGCTTTCGGAAATTCGGCGCCGGCGTCATGGCGATCAGCCAGCGGCTCGAAGACTTCGAAAGCGAGCACGCACGCGGCATCTTGGACAACGCGCCGATGAAAGTCTTGGCCCGCACGGCGAACGTGGACCGCGTCGCGGCCGCCCTGCACCTCGGCGATCAGTACCGCGCCCTGTGGAAGACCCTCGGGCAGCGTAGAGGCGCTTTCAATGAGGTGTTGATCGTGTTGGATCTGCTGGAAGGACGCGAGGGCGGCGTCGCCGTGGTTCGGGACATCCCCGAGGACTATGTCATCGCGACCACCACGGCGGAGGAGCGCTTGGAACGGGAGCGGCTCGCCGGCCAAATCGGCATCTGGCCGGCGGTGCAGCAGCTGGCCGCGCGCCGGCGAGCCTCGTCTACGGGGTGACGCGCGCCGTCGCGCGCCGGCGTCGACGCGAGCCCCGGATCCGCGCCGGCCGCTGCGCGTCGTTGTCAGCGTGAGCCGGAACGGGGGCCGGGCGGTGGTCGCCGCCGAGCGCCTGTGACGCGGATGATGGCAGCGTCCGCTCCCGGCACGAGGCCACACCCAAACGCCGGAACCAGAACGGGAGGATGACGCCGATGCACGTGTCTCCAGCCGTCCGTACGGCCGCCCGGGGCGGGACTCGCGCCGCGCCCGCGGCGCGCACGGCGGCAGTGGCAGGGCTCGTTGCGGCCGCGGCAACGGCCGTCCTGGTGGTGACGGGGGCGCCCGCGAGCGCCGCACCCGGCGCGTCCGCGCCCCGCCGGGATGCCGTCGCGGTCGCGGCGCCGCCGCGCCTGCCGGTGATTGCCGGCGATCTCGCCGCCGACATCACGAGCGTGCAACAGATGCTGCAGGCATTGGACGCCTGGATCCGCAGCGCGGAAGACGCTCTTCGTCAGGCGATCGGGCAGATGATCTGGGCGGCGCCGGGATATCTGCCGAACGGCGTCGACCTCTCCAGTCTGATGGGGACCGTCGCCGGATTGCCGGACGCGCTGCGCCAGGCGCTCGCCGCCGCCATCGCGCCGTGGCAAGGGACGGTGCAGCCCGGCACGCCCGCGGCCGTTCATCAGCAGTACGTCACGGCAAGCCCCCAGCTGGCGCACGACGCGATCGACGTGGCCGTTACGTCCGCCGCGGTCGAGGCCGCGAACGTCCGCCAGGACGCGGCGTCGGCTGCCGCCGCGCAAGCCGCGGCGTCGGTGACGGCAGACCCCGCCGTGCCCGCGGCCGCGCTGGCCGCGCGGCAGGCCGCGGCCACCCTGCTCCAAGGCGCGCCGCAAATCCCGAGCGCGCGCGCCGGAATCGAGATGCTCGTCGCCGGCATGGGTGCCGGTATGCAGGCGCAGGCGGATTTCAGCACCGCGGTGGCGGATCGTCTCGCCGTCCTCGCGCAACAACTGGCATCGGTAAGCACGCAGCTGGCGGCGCTCGGCGAGACGGCCGCCGTTGAGACCGCGCGCGACGCCGAACAGGACCGCCGGGGGCTCGACGCGCGGCTCGGGCTCATGGACGCCGCTCGTGCCGGCGCCCAGGCCCTGACCGAGATGCTGGCGGGCGCCGACGAACAGCCCGGCGTCGAGCTACCGCTGGCCGCGCTGTACTGAGCGGCGCGTGCGTCCATGACGGCGGGGATCGAGCAGGCGATCGCGGACGTCTTCACCAGCCTCGAGACGTGGTTGGTCTCGACCGGCGCGACGGCGTCGATGTCACGGCTCGCGTGGGCCGTCCTCACGGTGCTGTGGCTCGGACACGTCGCCGCGGCCAGCCGGCCGGGCCGCCAATTTGATCTGATCGAAGCCTTCGGGCGGTTGGTCGTCGCCGGCGGCCTCCTCACGGCGGTGGGGCCCGTGACGCAGGCGATTGTGCTCGGGTTCGATACCTTTCGCGACGCCGGGACCGCCGTGCTCAACAGCCTGATCGGGCAGAGCTGGGAGCAGTTCACCCGCACCTGGCTCGTGCCGCAGATGGGCGCCTTCTTCGACGCCGCCGGTCCCTGGTTCACCTATCCGTGGGCGCTCGGCGCGATGCTCGTCGGGCTGCTGCTCGGGATCCTCCTGCTGGCCGCCGGCATCATGGTCTACCTTGCGATCCTGTTCTTCGCGCAGCTGACGTTGCTGCTCGCCGTCTTTCTGGCGCCGCTGGCGATGGCCCTCCTCGCGGCGCCGGCGACGCAGCGGTGGACGGCCCGCTGGGCCGTGGTGGTCGCGCGCACGGCGCTGGTGGTGTTTTGTGTCCGCGTCCTGCACGCCGCGGTGTTGTACCTCGCGGTGATCGTGCCGGTGCAGCAGGTCGCGTCCGGCGTCCGGCAAGGATTCCCGCAACCCGGTGCAAACCCGGCGCAGGCCGTCGGGCTGCTCGTCTTCGACCTCGCCGGCTATCTGTTCCTCATGCTGATCGGGACCGGCATCGGCGTCTACGCGATGCTTCGCGCCGAGCACCTGATCGGCCAGTTCGTCGAAGGGGTTGCGTTCGGCCAGGGTGTTCTCGGCGGGTCGCTGTGGCTCCAGCGTCACGCCGCCGCGTGGATCGAGCGGTCGGCCGCCGGCTCCCTCGAGCCCAACGTGGCCACGGGCTACTCGGGACCGGGCGGTACCTGGAGCGTTGCCGGCGGCGCGCAGGAGGCGACGGTGATGCCGCCGGCGGGCCGCGCGTCGTGACCGGGGCGTGATCGTGGACGCCCAGCGGGCCGCCGCGACCGCCGCCGGTATCCTCGCGGCCGCGCTTGCGCTCGGCGCGCCCCCCGGCGCCGGTCCTTGCGGAGGCATCGGCCCGTGTGCCGGCGGCGCGGCGGCGCTGCCGGCCGGGAGCACCGCCGCGGTGCTGTCACTCGTGGACGCGGCATCCGGTGTCGTCGAGGTGACCCGCCACTGGCCGGGTGCGCCGGCGGACGTCGCGGTCGCGCCCTATGTTCCATACTTCTGGGATGGCTGTCCCGGTCCGGGCGCGATCATGATGTTGATCACGGGGCCGCCGGCGGCCAACCCGGCGGCCAAAGCCGCTGCCGCGCTCGAAGCCGCTTCTCACGAGGTCCCCGTGCCCGGCGCACTCGCGGCGGTCATCGCGTCCCTGCGGACGCCCGGGTCCGCGGACGCGGAGGCTCTGAAGACGGCCGCGCCGTGGGTCAGCGACCTGGCCGAGTACGAGCGCGACGGCTACGCGGTGTTTCTGTTCATCCGGTGGGCCGGCGCATGGTGTTCCGTGAGGGTGCAGGCGGTCCCCGAGGGCTACGGCATTCCATTTGTACGCTGAGCGCCTCATGGCGGCGGCGTGGTGGGGTGCGCTGGCGCTCGTCGCGGCGGCGGCGGCGTGGCGGCTCCTGCGCGACGATCCGCCCGGCGTGACCGCCCGGCGTGGCGCACGGTTCGCGGGACGCGGCGACCTGCGGCGCTTGCGGCGGGCGCGCGACGCGTGGTTCCCGCTCGGCTACGTTCGCCCGCGGGGAATCCCGCGCTGGCTCGCGGGGAGGCGCCCCACGCGGCTGTGGCGGTTGCTGTGGGGGCCGCTGCTCCGGCTGCCGAACGAGGCCGTGGCCCGCCACGTGTTGGTCGTAGGGCTCACCGGCGCGGGGAAGACGAGTACCGTCACCATGCCGGTCTTGCTCGAGGCCGCGCGTCACGGCGTCTCCGCGGTCGTCTTCGACCTCAAGTACGGCGAAGACGACACCCTGGCGTCCGCGGCGATGGCCTGGCAGCGCGCGGATCGGGATGTCTGCGTGTTCGCCCCGTTGGACGCGGCGTCGCTGTGCTGGAATCCGCTCGACGGATGCGGGACGATGGCGGCGGCCCAGCGGATCGCGACGATGCTGTTCGAGGAGCCTCGGGACGGAAGCCCCGATCTCGGATACTGGGCGGGCGTCGAACGGCACGTCTGCGCCGCGCTCATCTGCGCGGTGGCGGCCGACGGCGGCGCCGCCGGGCTGGATCGCGTCCGCGCGCTCTCCGCAGCGGGCCCGGACGCCGTGCGCGCGTACGTGCACGGTCACGCCGCCGCCGAGCTGCTGGAGCGGCACCTCGGCGCCTATCGCACGATGCTGCCGAAGGACCAAGCGGGCATCCTGCAGGGCATCGCCTCGCGGCTGGACGCGTGGAGTGATCCCGCGGTGTGCGCCGCGACGCGGGCGGCGCCCCCGCACCGCCGCGTCCCGCTGGATCGTCTCCGCCGTGAACCGATCTTGCTCATCGTCGGGATTCCGCAGTCCGCCCTGGAGCGGTGCCACTGGCTGTGGCGCCTGTTTCTTCGTGATCTCACCTCGCGTCTGCTCCGGCCGCGGGCGTCGGGCGAACGGGTCCCGGTGCTGGCGCTGTTGGAGGAACTGCCCGCGTGGGGCGCACTGCCGGCATTTGCCGAGCACCTGGCGACGCTGCGCAGCCGCGGGGTGTCGGTCATGGCGACGATTCAGAGTGAGGCGCAGGGCGAACACGTCTACGGCCGCGCGGGGTGGGCCGCGGTGTCGGCCAACCTCGTCACCAAAGTCTACCTCGCGCCGCTGGCCGACGGGGACGCGGAGCGGCTGAGCCGGGCGCTCGGATTGGCCGGCGTGCCCGACGCGGCGCACAGCACCGGCCCGCGCACCTCCGGCAGCGCTCCGTACCGGCGCGTCGTCGGGGTGCCGCTCTGCTCGCCGCAGGAACTCCAAGGGATCGACGCGGGCTCGCACGAGATCCTCGTTCGCGGCGCGGGCGTGCCTCCGGCGCGCTTGTGGTGCCCTCCGTATTATCGGCGGCCGGAGTATCTCGGCCTCGTTCCCACCCGGCCGCCAACCACCGCCGAGATCACGGTGTACCACGATCTTCGAACCCGGATCACCTCGGGCTCGGCCGGCCGGCCGGCCGCGTCGCCGCGTCATGCCCCGGTGCCCGGCGAGGCCCCGAGCGCGACCCCGACTCCGGCTGCCCCTACCGGGCAGAGCGCCGGAGCGTCCGCCGTGGACGCCGCCGATCGCACCGTCACCTTGGATGAGGTCGATCGGGACCGTCCGTCCGGCCGCAACACCGAGCGGATCTCGCCGCTTCCGGCCGCGCCGGCTCCGAAGGCAATCCCACCCGTCGTGCCGGGCGGCGAGGCAGGTCCCGCGGCGCCTGCCGCCAGCGCGTTTTTCGCTCATGCGCCGGCGGCGCGGCGCGGTGCGCCGTCACCAAACAGTCCGACGGCGCCGGCTTCCCCGGTGCCGGCCCCCGAGGACATCGGTGCTCTCGAGCGCTTCGCCGACGCCCTGTTGGCGCGCGGTTCGGACGGACGCGCCCCGCGCGGCCTGCGGCGCGGGGACCGTCTGGTCGAACTGCGGGTGGACGCGGAAACAGCGGCCCGCCTGTGCGGCGGTGCGGAAGCGATGTATGCGCTTGCGCGGCGTTGGTCGGAGCTTCGGTGGGTACGTCGCGTCCGGCCGGCCCTGGTGCTGGAACGCCGCGCGCTGGAGGCGCTCGCCCCGGCCGTCCGCGACCGGCTCGCGGCGGCGTGTGATGCGGACGGAACGGCCGCCTGCGGCATCCGTGCCCGGCCCGACTGGCACATGTGGTCACCTGATATTACAATGAGGTCACGATGATGATCGGGACAGGGACGGTCGGGATTCGAGAATTGAAGTCGAAGTCGCACCTGAGGACCGGGAGCCGCGGGAGGGTACTTACCGCCCCGGCCCGGACGCCGCGACGTCCAGGCGCGTCTCCCTGCCCGCGGCCGGCGCGGCCGCGAGGCGAGGCGGGCGCTCGGGGACGAGCCCCTGCGGGCGGTACCGGAGGACGGCGATGAGGCCGACGGCGATCGCAAACTCGCGCACCGCCGCGACCTGCACGGCGCTGAGGCCGGCGATGCCGATGAAACGCGCCGACTCCTGGAACGCCACGATGACGAGCGCCCCGAGCAGGGCGCCGTAGTTGCTGCCCAGGCCGCCGAGCACGAGGGCGAGGACGACGTTGAGCGTGAGCAGCGGGACGAACACGTCCGGCGCCACGTACGAGGTGTAGTGCCCGTACAGGGCGCCCGCGAGACCGAGGATGCCCGCGCTGACCGCGAACGCCTCGACCTTGAACCGCATCACCCGCTTGCCCGCTACCGCGGCCACCTGCGGGTCGTCCCGGATGGCGCGGAGCACGCGTCCGTAGGGGGAACGGGACACGTTCTGAAGCAGCGACAGCACGACGGCGATGACCGCGAGGGTCAGCGCCAGATAGATGAGGTTGAACGTCTGCGGGCTGACCTGGCCCCGCCACGGTCCCGGTAGGCCGGAGATGCCGTCGGTGCCGTTGGTCAGCCAGATCTCGTTGCTGGCCGCGATGCGGATGACCTCCGCCAGGCCGAGCGTGACGATCGCGAGATAGTCGTCGCGCAGCCGCCCCGTGATCAGGGCGACCACGACCCCCGACGCGGCGCCGACGGCGAGGGCCGCCAGGGCGCCCGCAATCAGGGGGGCCCCAACTTTGACGGTGAGGATCGCCGACGTGTACGCGCCCACGGCGAAGAAGCCGACGAGCCCGAGGTTGACCATGCCGGCCATACCCCACGCGATGTTGAGGCCGAGCGCCATCAAGCCGTACAGGCCGGCGAATGTGAGGACCGTGACCGCGTAGTCCAGCATGCGCGCTCCCGCCGCGGCGCCTCAGTACGCCCGGTCTCCGAGGATGCCGCGCGGCCGCAGGGTGAGCACGAGCAGGATCGCGACGAACCCGACGGCGGTGCGGTAGTCCGGCGCCACGACGAGCAGCGACAGTTCCTCCGCCACCCCAATCAGGAGGGCGCCGACGACCGCGCCGGGGATGCTTCCCAACCCGCCGACAACCGCCGCGGCGAAGATCGAGAGGATCGCCCGGAAGCCGGTCAGGGGGTCGACGGTCGTGTCGAGCGCGAGCAGCATCCCGCCGACCCCGGCCAAGCCCATCCCGATGCCGGTGGCGAGCCGGCCGACGAACACCGGGTCGATCCCCTTGATGTCGGCGAGGACGGGGTTGTCGGCGACGGCCCGCATCGCCTTGCCCGTGCGCGTGAACCGGAGGAACAGGAACACCGCGGTCATGGCCACGACCGCGATCAGAAAGTCCTTGGCCTCCTGCGGACCGAGCAGCAGCCCGAAGACATGCCAGTCGCGCAGGACGGGCAGGTTGTAGCCGCGCGCCTCGTTTCCGAAAAAGAAACGCAGGACGTTTTCGAGCGCGATCGTGAGCGCCACGGACGCGATCGTGGCGGCCATCAGCCCGCCGGGGCGGATCGGGCGGACGGCAATCTCGTCGCCGGCGATTCCGACCAAGGCTGCGACCAGGAACGCCACGACGGTCGCCGCGGGCGCCGGCAGCCCGAGCCACGTGTTGGCCGCATAGCCGGCGAACGCGCCGACCGTCGCCAGCGACGCGACGGCAAAGTTGGGGAAGCGCAGCACCGCGTAAATGGTGTTGACGCTGATCGCCGGCACCGCAAGGATGGTGCCGGCGATCAGCCCGTTGAGCAGCAACTGGAAGACCTGCTGAGCCATGCGCCGGTCCGGCTCTCGCGGCGGCGGGTGTCCCGGGCGTCCGGCCGGCGCTCACATGATCTTGATGAAACGATAGGCGCCGTCCTCGATCCGGTCGTACCGGAACTGGCACGAGACGATGTCGCCCCTGGGGTCGAACACGCAGGGGCCGCTCGCGCCGTCGTACTTGATCGCCTTGCCCTGCTTGAGGAGGGCGAGCCCCTCGACCGCGCTGTGCACGTGCGTGGCCGACACGTCGTTCGAGATGTCGCGGACGTGGTCCCGGACGGCGGTCCCGGTCGTGGCGCCCGCCTTCTGCATCGCCAAGGTCACCAGGCTGATCCAGTCGGTCGCCTGGCAGACGTACGTGTCGGGGTGCTCCAGGTGCAGCCGCTCGGCCGTCAGCGCGTACGCCTTCGAGTCCACGGCCGGCGACGGCTGCACAACGTACGTGCCCTGGGTGACCTCGTGCGGGAGGGAGGCCAGGACCTTGGGGGTCATCACGTACGATTGGGTGAACTTCGCGCCCGCGTACCCCGCCTCGTACAGATTCTTGAGGATGACCGAGACGTCCGGCGCGTAGCCGTTGAGGTAGACGAGGTCCGGCTTGGCGCGCATCGCCTCGTCGACCTCGGAGCGGTACGTGGTCTTGCTGCCATCGTAGATCAGCGCGCCGACCTCCTGCGAGCCGTGCTCGCGGAGTACGGTGGCCAGCCGCGTCTGCGTCGGCACCGCGAACGGCGCCTGGATGGACATCACGTAGACGCGCTTCATGCCGATGCCCGCGATGAAGACCGCGTGGCTTGACGCCTGGAGTTTGTTGTTCGGCTGGGTCCGGATCAGGTAGCCCTGGTGGGGCAGCAGCGTGATCGAGTCCGCGCCCGACACCGTGGTCAGGAACACCTTGGACTCCCAGCACACCGGCGCCACGGCGGTCGTCACCGCGGACGCCCACGTGCCCATGATCACCGGGACCTTGTCCACGTCGATCAGTTTGTGCGCGGCGCGGACGGCGGCGTCCGGGTTGGTTTGGCCGTCTTCGACGATCAGTCGGACGTCGCGGCCGAGGACGCCGCCAGCCGCGTTGACCTCGGCGGTCACCGCCTTGATCGCCGCGGCCATCCGCGGGCCGTCGTTACCGCCGGCGCCCGTGAGTGGCGTCAACACGCCGAGCGTGATAGGCTCGCCGGCGGCCCAGGCGCGGCGAGGCAGCGGTAGGGCCGCGGCCAGCGCCGCCGCCGCCGCACCCCGCAGCACCGTGCGTCTTCCGATTCGGTTGCCGTTCGTCATCGGTTGCCCTCCCCGTGTATCGTGTTCTTCGCGGCGACGTTTCGCGGCACCGCGTGTACCTTCGTCGTGAGTTCGGCACGCCCGCGATCCGGCTTGTTCTCGTCGGCCGGGGGACCGCGGCGGGCCTGCCGGCGCGCTCTCCGGTCTGGCGTGTTTCCAGAAACGCGCCGCGCGTCCCAGTCGCCCCCCGGCGTCGGGCTTCAATATATCGCTCGCGCCGAGTGTCTTGCCCCGTCGCGCGCTCTTGGCTGCGTCACGCCCCTAAAAACAGCCGCCGCACCTCCGGGTCGGCGGCGAGTTCCGGGGCCGGGCCGCTGCGGCTGTTCCGCCCGTCCACGAGGATGTACGCGCGGTCGGCGATCTCGAGCGCCTCGCGCGCGTTCTGCTCGACCATCGCGATCGCCACGCCCTCCCGCTTGATCGCGATCACGATCTCGAACAGCTGCTCCGCCGCGCGCGGCGCGAGCCCCGCCGACGGCTCGTCGAGCAGGAGCACGACCGGCTCCACCATCAGCGCCATCGCCATCGCCAGGATCTGCCGCTGCCCGCCCGACAGGGTGCGCGCGGCGTGCCGCCGCTTCCCGGCGAGCACGGGAAAGCGGTCCAGGATCCGCGCCGCCCGCGCCCGCGCTCCTCGCGGATCAACGAACCCGCCCATCTCCAGGTTCTCCTGAACGCTCAGCGCGGCGAAGATGTTCTGCTCCTGCGGCACGAACGCGATCCCGAGGGCGCTGATCTCGCGCGGGCGCCGCCCTTGGATGGGCACGCCGTCGAGGGCGACCCCGCCGGTTCGCGGCCGCAGCAGGCCCGCCACGACCTTGAGCAACGTGGACTTGCCGGCGCCGTTCGGGCCGATGATGCATGCGATCTCGCCCGAGGCCACCTCGAACCCGACGCCCTTCAGGACCTCGTCGGCGGCGTGGTAACCCGCGACCACGCCCGCCGCGCTCAGGACGCCCATGCTCGCCGCCCCATGTACGCTTCCTGCACCTCCGGGTTGGCGGCGACCTCGGCGAACGTGCCCCGGGCGAGCCGGCGGCCCTCGGCCATCACGATGACCGGGTCGCACAGCCGTGCGATCGTGTCCATGTGGTGCTCGATCACGAGCAGCGTCATGCCGTCCGCGCACAGCCGCTGCAGGTGTCCGGCGATCTCGCCGGCGAGGGCGGGGTTGATCCCGGCGATCGGCTCGTCCAGCAGGATCAACCTGGGCTCGGCCATGAGCGCGCGCCCCAGTTCGAGCAGCTTTTTTTGGCCGCCGGAGAGCGCGGCCGCGGGGCGGTCGAGCACCGGGCCGAGGTTCAGCCGGCCGGCGATCCGCAGCGCGCGGTCCACGAGTTCGCCTTCCCGGCGCCGGATGCCACGGGCGGCGAGGAGCGCGGGGCCGAGGGCCTCCCCGGGCTGGCGCGGTCCGTAGAGCAGCAGATTCTCCATGACCGTTAGCCGCGGGCACCCGCGCGCGATCTGGAACGTCCGCACGAGGCCGCGCCGGCTGATCTCGTCGGGCCGCCGGCGCGTGATGTCCTCGCCGTCGAACCGGACGCTGCCGCCGTCGGGCGGCACGAGGCCGGAGACGCAGTTGAACAGCGTCGTTTTGCCCGCGCCGTTCGGGCCGATCAGCCCGGTGATCGTGCCCGCCTCGACCTCGAGGTCGGCGCCGCGGAGCGCGGCGACGCCGTAGAAACTGCGCCGGAGGTTGCGGACCTCAAGGAGCGTCATTGGGGGACTCCGTGTACGGACCGGGGCGTTTGCGCGCACCACGCCGGCCCGCCCCGGCGTTTGGTGCGGCCGCCGGCGCCTCGAATTGCTTGCCGTCCCGTTGGCGCGCTCCGGGCGGCGGCGAGGCGGACCCGGTGCGCGGGCCTGCACGAAACCGGCTCGCGCCCTTCCGTCGGGGCGGGCGAACGCGGCACGCTCGGGAGATCGGCGCTCACGGACGGACTATTGTACGTCCTGCGGCATGGGTGAATCCTCCAGCAGCAGCACGTCCTCGGCGTGCCATCCCACGCGAACTCCACGACCGCATCGAACCGGTTGGGGTACGCGGCGCCCGCCGGAGGGTTGAGCACGATCCGATTGGGACGGATCCCGACAAGCGTCGCATCTCCGCGTGCCCCGCCATGCCGGATGCGCAGCCCGCGCTCCGTGACGAACCAGGGACCCTATGTGCGGGAACAGCGCATAATGTTGGAACACCATCGCGATGTCACGCCGGTGCGCCGGGACGGCTATGATACACTTGGGGTTGGACCTCGGGGAAGACGTCGCCTTTGCGAACGTCGAGCGGCTCGTCTCCCGGGCCGCAACGCACGGGCAGTTCGTGCGCATGGACATGGAAGAATCGGCGCGGGTCGATGCCACGCTGCGGATCTACCGGCGGCTGCGGGAGGCCGGCCACGAGAACGTCGGCACGGTACTGCAGGCGTACCTGTACCGCAGCGAGCGCGACCTGCGGGAACTGCTGCCCATCGGCTCGAATCTGCGCCTCGTCAAGGGCGCGTACCTCGAGCCGCCGGACGTCGCGTTCCCGAAGAAAGCGGACGTCGACCGGAATTTCTTCAAACTGATCGCGCTGTCGCTGACCGAGGGGCGGTACACGGCGATCGCCACGCACGACGACCGCATCATCGAGCGCTCGATCGCGTTCATTGACGAGCGGCGCATCGCCGGCGACCGCTTCGAGTTCCAGATGTTGTATGGGGTGCGCCCGGGCCTCCAGCGCGACCTGGTGCGGCGGGGCTACCGGGTGCTGGTCGCGACGCCGTACGGCGAGGACTGGTATCCCTACTTCATGCGCCGGCTCGCCGAGCGTCCCGCCAACGTGCTCTTCTTCGTGCGCAACTTGTTCCGGAGGTAGCACGGCCGATTCTGTGACTCGAACCACACCGGCGTGTTCTTTGTCATCTACAATCTGGTCATCCACGGCACGAACGTCACGGGGACGTTGCGATGGGGATCCATGAAGACGCAGAGCGGGGGGAGCCTATGACAGCAGTCCGCGATCCGGGACAACCGCTCGCAGGACGGGTTGCGCTCGTCACCGGCTGCGGCAACCCGACCGGCATCGGCTTTGCCACGGCCCGCGCTCTGGCGCGCGGCGGCGCGGCGGTGGCGATTACGTCGACGACGGCGCGGATCCACGAACGTGCGCATGAACTTTCCGGCGCCGGCGGCACGGTGACCGCCTTTGTCGCCGATCTTACGCAGACGGACCAGGTCGCGTCGCTCGTGCGGGCGGTGCGGGCGCGCTATGGGCGGATCGACATCCTGGTAAACAACGCCGGGTTGGCCCAAGTCGGCAAGCCGGCGAGGGTGCGCAGGTTCGTGCGGCTCGATCCGGCTGAATGGCGGCGTACGCTGGATCGCAACCTCACGACGGCGTTCCACATGACGCGAGCGGTGGCGCCGCTCATGGTCGAGCGCGGCTACGGCAGGATCATCAACGTCTCCTCGGTGACCGGGCCGTTTGTGGCATACGACGGCGGGAGCGCGTATGCCGCGGCGAAAGCCGGGATGGACGGCCTGACCCGCTCGCTGGCGCTGGAGCTGGCCCGGGACGGCGTGACGGTAAATTCCGTCGCGCCGGGCTGGATCCTGACGCGGCCGGGGGGCGCGCAGACGGCGGTGGAGACCGGGGGCTTCCACACACCCGTGGGACGCCCGGGACGGCCCGACGAGGTCGCGGCGGTGATCGCGTTTCTTGCGTCGGACGCGGCGAGCTACGTGACGGGCCAATCGATCGTCGTGGACGGCGGAAACATCATCCAAGAGCACAAGGGCGCGGGGGCCGCCACGACGGACACGCACAAGGGGGAGGCCGCCTTGGACGGGCGCGTCCGGCCGGCGAGACGGAGGGTTCCCTCCAAGCGCGGGCGCTGACGCCGCCCCGCGCTCTCGCGTCGCGGGCTCCGCCGAAGCGGCGCGGCGCACCGGCACGCCGTGCCGCAGGCGCCGGTTAGGAGCATACCGAACTGCGCCACATGGAAATTGCCCGCGTCCTCGACGCCATCGCGTCCGATCCGCAGTATCGCGGCCAGATCGTCCACCGGGAACAATTTCCGGCGCGGACGGCACGCTTCGGGACGCAGGATCCGGCGCTGCCGGCGGACCTCGCATCGGCGCTCGATCGTCTCGGCGTGCGCCGGCTGTACACGCACCAGGCCGAGGTGCTGGAGGCGGTCCGCCGCGGCGCCTCCGTCATCGTGACCACGGGGACGGCGAGCGGCAAGACGCTGTGCTACGCGCTGCCCGTGCTCGAAACGCTGCTGGCCGATCCCGCGGCGCGCGCGCTGTTTATCTATCCCACCAAAGCGCTCGCCCAAGATCAGATGGACGCGCTGGCCGGCTTCGGCCTCCCCGTGCCCCTCGGGACGTATGACGGGGACACGCCCCCGGAGACGCGGCGGCGCCTGCGCGGGGACGCGCGGATCCTCCTCACCAATCCCGACATGCTGCACGTCGGCATTCTGCCGCAACACGCTCGATGGGCGGGTTTCCTGCGCTCACTCCGGTACGTCGTCCTCGATGACATGCACGTCTACCGCGGCGTCTTTGGCAGCCACGTCGCGCTCATCCTGCGGCGCCTCCGGCGGCTCGCCCGGCTTCGCGGCGCCGACCCGCAGTTCATCTGCACGTCGGCGACCATCGCCAATCCCGAGGAGTTCGGAAGCCGCCTCGCGGGCGTGCCGCTCCGCCCCGTGTCGTCGGATGGTGCGCCGCGTGGACCGAAGCAGTTTGTCCTCTGGAACCCGCCGGTCATCGACCGGGCCAACATGACGCGGCGCAGCCCCTACCTGGAGGCCAGCCGCCTGTTTACCGCGTTCCTCCGACACGGGTTGCGGACGATCGTGTTCACGAAGGCCCGCAAGATTACCGAGCTCATCTACCGCTACGCGGTCGAGGGGCTGGCGGATGCGCCCGAGCTGGCCGGACGGGTCCGCCCGTACCGTGCCGGCTATCTACCGCACGAACGTCGCGAGATCGAGCGGCGGTTGTTCGACGGCGAGCTGGCCGGCGTCGTCAGCACGAGCGCGCTCGAGCTCGGGATCGATGTCGGCGGCTTGGACGCAGCGATCCTGGTGGGCTATCCGGGGACGATGGCGAGCGTCTGGCAGCGCGCCGGCCGGGCGGGCCGCGGCGCCGGCGAGTCCGTCGCCGTCCTCGTTGCGCTGGGGGATGCGCTGGACCAGTATCTCATACGGCAGCCGGCGTACTTCTTCGGCCGTCCGGTGGAGCGCGCCGCGGTCAATCCGGACAACCCGTACGTGCTCGCGGGCCATCTGCGGTGCGCCGCTTCCGAGATCGCGCTGCGGCCCGGCGACGAGCCGGCGTTTGGGCCGGGCATGCGCGACGTGGCCCGGGCGCTCGAGGGGCTCGGCGCGCTCGTCCGCCGGGGCGACCGCTGGTACGCGCCGCGGCGCGAGTACCCCGCGGGGGCCGTGGACATCCGCGCGGCCTCGGGCGACAGCTACCGGATCGTGCGCGCCGGGACCCGGAGCGTCCTGGGCACGGTGGATGCCATGCGCGCGTTCGAGCAGCTGCACGAGGGAGCCATCTACCTGCATCAGGGAGAGTCGTACCGCGTGACCCGGCTCGACGTCGACGCGCGCGCGGCCCTCGTGGAGCCGGACGCCCGCGGATACTACACCGAAACGCGCGTGCTCACGGAGCTCGCGGTCGAAAGGACGTCGGCGGCCGCGCCGATCGGCCCGGCCCAGGCGCAGTTTGGCGACGTGCGCGTGTCTCAGCAGGCCGTCGAATACCGGCGAAAGCAGCTCGTCACGGACACCGTGCTCGGCGTCGAGCCGCTCGACATGCCGGAGCAGGAGCTGCGCACCGCGGCCCTGTGGGTCGTGCTCCCGGACGCGCTCGTCTCGGCGGTGGAGCGCGCCGGCCTCGATCTCGCCGGTGGCATCCATGCGGTGGAGCACGCCGCGATCGGACTGCTGCCCCTCTTGGCCATGTGCGACCGGTGGGATATCGGGGGCGTAAGCTACCCGGTCCACCCGCAGACCGGCCGTGCAACGATCTTCATTTATGATGGATACCCCGGCGGCGTCGGCATCGCCGAGCAAGGGTTCAGGCAGCTGGAGGTCCTCCTGGGACGGACGCTGGAGGCGATCGCGGCCTGTCCCTGTGAGGCGGGGTGCCCGTCCTGCATTCAATCACCGAAGTGCGGCAACCTCAACACGCCGCTCGACAAGAGCGCGGCGATCTTCCTGCTGCGCCGCCTGACGGGCACCGGTCCGCCGGCGCGGCCAAACGCCTCGGCGTCGCGCCGCGCACGCGGCGGGGGCTGACCGGCGCGAGGCCGGGCGAACGGCGGGCAGCGCATTCTTCGCGCGGCGCTTTCCGGTCGCGGGGGGCTGACCCGCGGGCTCACGCGCGAGCCGCGCCTGCCACTCCGCGGCCGCCGGCCCTGATCATAGAAAGGGCCGCAGGAGGCCGGCCGGGCCCGGCTGCCGAACACACGGGCCGCAACGCCGTGGGTCGTCCGTCGCGAAGCCGCCGTCGCGTACGCCGCAGCACACATCGCAGCAACGGAGGTCGCACACATGCGCTCGTCTGTCGTCGCGCTTTTCGCAGTGGCCTTGATCGTGTTCCCCGCATCCGCTGCTCCGCCGCAGGCACGGTACCTCGTCGTTCCCGGCATTGGCATGGGGCCCATCCGCCTTGGCATGAACGTCCGCGACGTGGAAGCGATCCTCGGAGCCCCCGCGAGGGTCGACCGGGATCCCCGGACCGTCTGGTACACGTGGCGCGACGCATCGGGCTCGCCGCGGTCGATCGCCGTCGAGGCCGTGGACGACCTGGTCATCTTGATCAGCGTCGCGCACGACGAACGCTACCGTACCCGCGAGGGCGTCGGCCCCGGCGACACCGACCACACCGTCCAAGAGGCGTTCGGGCGCCCTTCGGGCGTGCTGCACCTGCCGGGCTACGATCTCGTGGAGTACAAGGCCCGCGGCATCACGTTCGTCGTGGACACGGGCGCGGAACGCCGCCGCGTGACCGGCGTCGTCGTGGCCGCACGCCTCTAACGCCGCGTCCGCGATGGTTGACGAGGGTAATCGGCGGGGCGCCCCCGGGGGCGTGGCCGGTGTCTCGATTACGGCGGCGTCTGCGCGCTCGCCAGGACCGCGTGGAGGTTGAAGTTGAGCCGGCTCCCGAGCCGCCGGAACTCCGCCGCCAGGGCGGCACGGTCCTCGGCCTCGGTCGCGGCCGGGGACTCCGCGAGCAGGTCCCGATGGCGCGTGGCCGCGACGTTGTAGAAGTTTTGCACCTGCCAGAGGTTCACGGCCACGCCGAGGGCGTCGGCAAGATCGAGGAGCCGGTGCGTCTGCGCCAGCGGCGGTCCCAGCGGATCGTGCGCCAGACCCTCCGCGCGCGCCTCCAGGGCCTGCCGCAGCAGCGCCTCCGCCTCGCGCCACTCCGCCACGAGCCCGAGCGCGTCGAGGTCACCGGCCAGCTCGAACGCCCGGTCTCCCAGCGGCTCGTCCGCGGCGCGTCGAATCTCCTGGGCCAGCGCGCGCGTGAGCGTGTACTGCGCGGCCATGAGAACGGCCGGCGGGATCGGGATCTCGGAGTCGCGCATGAAGGCGATGAGCGGGCGAGACTCTTCGTAGAGCTCGCGGTATACACCCTCGAAGCGGCCGAGCCGGTCCTCGGTGAGCAGGCTCAGGATCTTCCGGCGCTCTTCCACAAAGAGATCGGGAAGGCCGAACAGGCCGCGGCCGAACCGGGCGTCCAGCGTGCGAAGCGCGGCGCTCGCACCCTGCCCCTGAAACGCCTCGACCAGCGCCTGCTTCGTCTCCTCGAACCATGCCTCGGTGGCCCCGAGCCGGACGCCGCACTGCAGGTCGTGGCCGCCGAGATGGAGCGCGGCGTAGGCCGCGTCCGCGGTCTCCCCCGTGACGCGGGAGGTGACGGTGACGAGCTCGGCGCCGAGCACGTGGCCGCCGGCCGCCTCGCGGCGTCCATCGCGATGGTGCACCGTGTAGCTGAAGAGGGATGTGTCCGGCGTTTCGTACGGCTCGAATAGCGAGCTGATGCCGTAGTGGGCCACGACGCGCGGCAGCGTCACGATGGAGCGCTTGACCGCGCGGCGGTACACGCCCGCGCCGTCGCCCCACTGCCGCAGGTTGCTCTTGGCCTCCGCCAGCCGCCGGATGAACTCGTCCTCGAGCCGCGCCCCGAACCGTTCCGCGAGCTGGAGGGCGCGCGCGGCGTACTTGATGACCTGCACCGTTTCGATGCCGGAGAGCTCGTCGAAGAACCACCCGCACGAGGTGTACATGAGCATGGCGTGGCGCTGCATTTCCAGCAACTGGAGGGTGTGCAGCCGGTCCCCGGCGTCGCCGGCGGACCGGCCGTGCGCCGCCCAAAACGCCTCCGTGCGCTCCGGCGCGCGGTCCAGGATGACGTCGATGTACGCGTCGCGCGCGGCCCAGGGGTCCTTGAGGAGACGCGCGCCCTCGCGCTCGAACAGCGGGGCCAGCTCGTCCCGCAGCCAGTCCAGCCCGGCGCGCAGCGGCCCGCGCCACGCCTGGTTCCATCCGGGATGCCCGGCCCGGCAGCCGCAGTTGGCGCGCCACCGCTCGATCCCGTGCGCGCACGACCAACTCGTGCGCTCGACGATCTCCGCCTCGTCCCGGGGCGGGAACATGGCGAGGTGCTCGCCGTAGTTTGTCAGGCGGCCCAGCTGCCGCTCCTGGATCACGCGGAGCGCGTACGTCAGCGCCATTTCACCGAAGGCGTGGTGATGGCCGTACGACTCGCCGTCGGTGGCGACGTGGACCAGCTGCGGCCCGGGCTCGTCGGTGAATCCTCCGGCCAGTCGTTCCGCGAACGCCTCGCCGTTGTTGAGCAGGCCTTCGAACGCGATCGCGCGGGAGGCCGGGCCGTCGTAGAAGAACAGCGTGATGCTGCGCCCGCTCGGCAGCACGCACAGGTACGGCCGCTTCGGATCGACGCGCGCCCCTTGCACGTCGCTCCACTCCGCGGCGCCGTGCGGCCGGACGCGCGCGGCCTGGTGCGGCGCCAGCACCGTGAACGCGATCCCGTGCGCCGCGAGCGTCTCCAGGGTCTCCGTGTCGACGGCCGTCTCCGGCAGCCACATGCCCTCCGGGTCGCGGCCGAAGCGGTGGCGAAAATCGGCGATGCCCCACAGCACCTGCGTGTGCTTGTCGCGGCGGTTCGCGAGCGGCAGGATCATGTGATTGTAGACCTGGGCGAGCGCGTTGCCGTGGCCGGCGTGCTGAGCGCGGCTGTCACGGTCGGCTTCGAGGATGCGCGCGTAGGCCTCCGGCGCCCCGTGCTCGAGCCATGCCAGGAGGGTGGGGCCGATGTTGAAGCTGATCTGCGCGTAGTTGTTCGTGATGGCGAGGATCCGCCGGTCGCCGTCCAGCACGCGGGACGCGCCGTTCGGCGCGTAGCACTCCGCCGTGATCCGGGCGTTCCAGTCGTGGTACGGGGCCGCGGAATCCTGGACCTCCACCGCCTCGAGCCACGGATTCTCCCGGGGCGGCTGGTAGAAGTGGCCGTGCACGCAGATGTACCGTTCCGTCATGAGGTCCTCTCGCGCGAAGGCGTCTCGGGCGCCGGCGCGGCACCTGCTAGGAGCGTACCGGCTGGCTTCCCCGCACGCGGGTGACGCCGCGTCCGATCACGGCGATGCCCGAGCCGTCCAGGATGCCCGCGGCGAGGTCGCGTTCGCGGTACCAGCCCAGGGCCGCTCCCGGCTCTACCACGTTGAACCGGTCGATGATCGCCCGGCGAATGCGCGCGCCCTGCCCGATGGTCGTGTAATCCATCACGATGCTGTCCTCGATCGACGCCCCGGCCTCGACGACCACGCCCTGACCCAGGATCGACCGCCGGACGGTTCCGCCGCGGATGACGGTGCCTTCGCCGAGGAGCGAGTCCTCCACCTCGCCGCCCACAATCCTCGCCGACGGTCCCGCGAACGCGGGCGAAAGAATGGGCCAGTGGGGATTGTCGAGATCGAGGACCGGCGACGAGCCCAGCAGGTCCATGTTGGCCTGCCAGTAGGCCTCGATGGTCCCGACGTCACGCCAGTAGCCGCGCTCCTCGGAGGGGCGGAGATCGGGGATCGTGTTCGCCAGGAAGTCGTAGGCGTAGACTCGGGCGTATGGGTACAGTTCGGGGATGATCGTGCGCCCAAAGTCGTGATCGGTGCTGCGCCGAGCGTCCTCGATGAGCACCTCCTCGAGCACCCCCGTATTGAAGATGTAGTTGCCCATCGAGGAGAGCGCCCGTCCGGGATCTCCCAGCATCGGCCGCGGCGCCGCGGGCTTTTCCTCCCAGCCGACGATCCGGCCGCCGGCGTCCGCGTCGATGATGCCGAATCCGGACGCGATCTCGATCGGCACGGGAAGCGCGGCGACCGTGACCTCGGCCCGGCGGGCGAGATGCGCGTCCACCATCTGCTGCAGATCCATACGGTAGATGTGATCCGCTCCGAAGATCGCCACGAGGTCCGGATCGACGTCGCGGATCAGGTTCAAATTTTGAAAGACGGCGTCCGCGGTGCCGCGATACCACGTCTCACCCCACCGCATCTGCGGCGGGACCGGAATGACGAAGTGCTCGTCGACCACGGCGCTCATACGCCAGCCGCGGCGGATATGGTCGATCAGCGACTGGGACTTGTACTGGACCAGGATGTACAGCGAGTAGATTCTCGAGTTGACGAAGTTGCTGAGGACGAAGTCCACGATCCGGTACTTGCCGCCGAACGGCACGGCCGGCTTGCTGCGGTCCTTCGTGAGCGGGTACAGCCGCTCGCCGCGGCCGCCGGCGAGAATCACGCCGAGCACGCGGGGCCGGGTCACCGCGATCGGAAACGCGGGCGGTGGATCATGCCGGCGGCAGCGCCGCCGCGGCTTCGAGGTGCTCGGCGATCCCCGGGAAGCAGAAGTCCTGCGTCTCTTTGCCCACCAGGAGCTCTTCGTCCTCCGACGATACGGCGCCGCCGCCCTCCACGCGCTTCGCCAGTTCCAAGAGGCGCGTGAAATCGGCGTAGTGCTGGGCGAAGCGCGCCTCCGCGTAGTTGCGGGCGGCCCACGTGGTAATCAAAAACTGCCAGTCGGACGCCTGCAACAGCAGCAGCTCGCGGCCGAGCTGGGCGACGATGCGGCGCAGCAGCGGCTGCTGCCGCCACGCGGCGCGCGCCACGAAGTTCCACAAGTCGTCCTCGGCCTGGTACACGGTCTCCCACGTCCACGCGGTGTCCTTGTTTAGCCAGACCCGGTGGTCTCCTCCTTCACCCCACGATCCCTCGAGCAGCGTAATCGGCCCCTGCGCCGCCTGCTCGGCCAGATACGCGCTCGAGGCGACGGAGGCGACGCCGGCGCCGGCCAGGCCCCGCAGCACGTGGTCCAGCCACACCGGGCCTTCGTGCCACCAGTGGCCAAAGAGTTCCGTATCGAAGGGACTGCAGAGCACGCCGTTGTCGCCGGATCCAGCAGCGTGTCGCTCGAGCACGCCGCGGACGAGCCCGATGAAATGCTCGGCGTGCGCGCGCGTCCGGGCCTCGGCGCGTTCGGGCACGTAGACCTGTTTGTCCCCGAGATCGCTCGCCGGCGAGGTGACCCGCCAGAAGCGGAGGCCGCCGGGAAAGTGCCGTTTGTGAAACTCGAGGTACCACTCGTCGCCCGGATACCCCGCGTCGCGGCTCCAGACCTGGAGCGTCGTCTCCGGATCGCGGACCAGCGCGACCGCATCGCCGGTGCCGCCGCGGGACGCGACCCGGTACGGGAGGTACGGGCTCCGGCCTTCGCGGCGCCGGAACTCGGCCTCCTGGCCCTGCACGGTCCGCAGCCGCGGGAAATAGTCGCGGTACGCCGACAGCGCCTGGCCGCCGCGCACCAGGTGCACGTCGGTGAAGAAGTACTCCAGCCCGTGCGCCGCGAGCAGCTCCTCCACACCGCGACGCCGGTATCGCACCTTCCCGCTGCGAGGTCCCGCCGGGGGCGTCCACTGATATCGGGGACGGTAGGCGCACTCCGGGAGCCAGACCCCCCGTGGCCGGCAGCCGAAGTGCCGGGTGTGCGCATCGATCGCCGTCCTGAGCTGCAGCTCCAAGCTCTCGTCGCGGCTGAGCAGCGGGAAGTACCCGTGGGTGGCCGCCGTGGAGATGAGTTCCACCGTGCCGCGGTCGGCGAGCCTGCGGAAGCGCGCCAGCAGGTCGCCGCCCATGGCGTCAAACTCCCGGCGCCGCTCCTCGTGCACGGCCCGCCAATAGTCGCAGAGCGCGACGAGGTTGTGCTCCTGGGTGTCGGTAAAGTGCCGGCGCGTCTCCTCGCAGCTGCGAAGCCGCTGGTCGAAGAACGCCGTCATCTCCTCCTGGAACGCACTGCTGGCGAGCTGCTCGCACAGGATCGGCGAGATGTTCATCGTGATCGCGGCGGGGATGTCGTCGCGGGCGAGGCCGTCGAGCATCCGCAGCAGCGGCAGGTAGCACTCGACCGTGGCCTCGGACAGCCAGTCGCTCCCGTGGGGCCACCGCCCATGGTTGAGGACGAACGGGAGGTGCGTGTGGAGCGTGAAGACCAGGTGGCCTGCGGGTTTCGCCATCGTATCCCTACCGGGACGCGCGGATCCAGTCCCGACCGAACCAGAATGCACGAGAGCGGCTCTATTATTGTAGCATGGCCGCGGCGCCGGAGGTCCAAGACCGCGAGGCGCCGGGACCGCGAGGTTCGGCGGTTCAGCGCCTGGGGAGGAGGGAGGAGGCCGGCGGCGTCGCGGCGCGGCGGCGCCGCACCGTCCGCCAGTGACTGAGCCGGCCGATGTAGCCGACGAGGATCGCGGCGTCGTCGGGCGGCAGCGTGCCGACGCGCCAATTGATCTCCCGCACGAGTTCTGCGGAGGTCATCTCGGGCACGCTCGCGGAGGCATGGTGGGCGGCCCGGACGCCGCCCGGGACCTCCGTCCGCTTCCGGCGCAGCCGTGCCATCATGGCCAGGACGCGCCGCTTCGCCTGCTTCGGCAGCAGGTAGGCATTGACTTTGATGAACTCGCGATCGCGCATCAGCGCGCCGACGTTCACGACGCGCCGCACACGCTGCTTCCGGCGCCGCGCCTCGGCCGGCGCGGCGCCCGTCGGATCCCGTTTCGGCGGCTCGAGCGATCGGGGCACGGTGATGCTTTTCGGGCCGGCCGCGGCGGTCCCTGCGGGAGCCGGCGGCCGGACGGCCGGGCCTCGTGAGGAACGTCTGTCGCATCCGGCGAATACGCCGGCATGACGATCCTCGACGACCCGTCGCGACTCCGCGCGGCCGATCCGTCCGGGATGCTCGGGACCGTGCTCGCCTTTCCCTCCCAGCTGGCCGAGGCATGGGCGCAGGCGATCGCCCGGCCCATCCCGCGGCCGGCGGAACCGCTCGCGCACGTCGTGACGATCGGGATGGGCGGCTCCGCCATCGCGGCCGATCTCGCCGGGGCGTACCTCGCCCAGGAGTTGCGGGTCCCGCTGATCACGATCCGCGACGCCCGGATCCCGCCCTACGTCGGGCCCGGCTCCGTCGTCATCGCGACGAGCTATTCGGGCGAGACCGAGGAGACGCTCGCCGCCGCCGGCGCGGCCATCGCGTCCGGCGCGCACGTCCTGGCCATCACGTCCGGCGGGCGCCTTGCGGACCTCGTGCCCGGCACGGTGCTCCGTGTGCCGGGCGGTTTGCAGCCGCGGGCGGCACTCGCGTACCTGCTCGGCGCTACGCTCGCCGTCTTCGCCCAATGGGGACTCGCGGGATCGTGCGCCGCCGACGTGGACGAAGCCGCCGCGGTCCTCGGGGCGCTCGCCGCCGAGACGGCGCCGTCCATCCCGGCTCCGCGGAACCCCGCCAAGAGGCTGGCCGAGTCTCTCTGCGGCAGGATCCCCGCGGTGTACGCGGGCGGTGCCACCCTGGCGCCGGTGGCCCGCCGGTGGAAAACGCAGTTCAACGAGAACGGCAAGACGCTGGCCACGTGGGACGTCTTTCCGGAGTTGACGCACAACGAGGCCGTCGGCTGGGGCGCGTCCCCGGACCTCGCCGGCCGCCTCGCCGCCGTGATCCTGCTGGCCGGCGACGAGGACGCACGGGCTCTGCGGCGGATCCGCGTCGCGCGGACGAGCGGGCTCGAGGGCGCCGTGGCGGGCGTCCACGAGGTCTCCGGCCGCGGCGCAGGCCGGCTGGCCCGCATGCTCTCGCTCGTCCTCCTCGGCGATCTCACGAGCGTGTACCTGGCCTACCTGCGCGGCATCGACCCGACGCCGGTCGTCGCGATCGACCGGATCAAGCAGGGTATGCGCGACCCGTGACGCGCGCGGAGCGCCGCCCGCTTCGCGGGCGGCGGGGGAGGGGTCCCCTGCGGGCGCGTCGTAGATGCCCCACAGCGCGGCGGAAACTCACGGGGTGCGGTCTCACCGCGCCGAGACTGGTCTGCCGCGCGGAGGTGGCCGGATGGCCAAGGTGATGCTCGAGGAGGTCGTCAAGCAGTTCGGCAACGTTGTGGCCGTGAACCACGTCACGCTCGACATCCCGGACCGGCAGTTCACGGTGCTCGTCGGGCCGTCCGGATGCGGCAAGACGACGTGCCTCCGGCTGATCGCCGGCCTCGAAGAGACCACGGCCGGGAACATCTACATCGGCGACCGGATCGTCAATGACGTCGCGCCGAAGGATCGGGACATCGCGATGGTGTTTCAAAACTACGCGCTGTACCCGCACATGACGGTCTACGACAACATGGCGTTCGGGCTGCGCCTTCGCAAGTACGCGCGCCCGGAGATCGACCGGCGCGTCAAGGAAGCGGCCGAGATGCTCGGCATTCAGGAACTGCTCGGCCGCAAGCCCAAGCAGCTGTCCGGCGGCCAGCGGCAGCGCGTGGCGCTCGGGCGGGCGATCGTGCGCGAGCCGCAGGTGTTCCTGATGGATGAGCCGCTCTCCAACCTGGACGCGAAGCTGCGGGTGCAGACGCGCGCGGAGATCAAAAAGCTGCACGCGCGCCTGCAGACCACGACGGTGTACGTGACCCACGATCAGGTGGAGGCGATGACGATGGGCGACCGCATCGTCGTCATGAAGGACGGCGTCGTCCAGCAGGTGGACAGCCCGCTCAACCTCTACGAGCGGCCCGCCAACCTGTTCGTCGCCGGCTTCATCGGTTCGCCCGCGATGAACTTCCTGGAGGCCAAGCTGGCGCGGCAGGATGGCAAGCTCCTGGTCGACGGCGGGGTCTTCCGCGCCGAGGTCCCGGCGCCGTTCGTGCCCAAGCTCGCGGACTGGGCCGGCCGGCCCATCATCTTCGGCATCCGGCCCGAGGACGTGCACGACCGGGCGTTCCACAAGGGCAGCGAAAACGGCGCGGTCATTCACGCCAACGTCGACGTGCACGAGCCGCTCGGCTCCGACGTGATCCTCTACCTCACGGCGGGCGAGCACAGCGTCGTAGCCCGCGTGGACGCGCGCACCCAGGCGCGCATGGGGCAGACGGCGGAGGTCGTGTTAGACATGAACAAGATGCACGTGTTCAACGCGGAGACGCACGAAGCCGTGATGTAACGCGCGCGGTCGTCGGCCGCTAGCGCGGCGGGACCCGGATCGCCGGGTCCCGCCGCCGGCTTCCGGAGCGTCAGATCAGGGCGAGCGCGGCGCCGCCCGGCCCGCGCCGTCGACGAACGGCTGCAGCAGCTTCGTAAACTCCATCGGAAACACGAACTTGGTCGAGGGGCTCGCGCCGAGCGCCTTCAGCGCCTCGAGGTACTGCAGGCTCATGGTGTTGGCGTCCACGCCCCTCGCGACCGAAAAGATCTTGTCGAGCGCGAGCGCAAAGCCTTCCGCCCGGAGGATGGCGGCCTGCCGATCGCCCTCCGCCTTGAGGATGGCCGCCTGTTTCTCACCCTCCGCGATCGTGATCGCCGCCTGCTTCTTGCCGTCTGCCTCGGTCACGAGGGCCCGCCGGCTGCGCTCGGCCGACATCTGGCGCGTCATCGCCTCCTGCACGTCCTTCGGCGGGGTGATCTCGCGGATCTCGACCGTGGTCACCTTGACGCCCCACCGCTCGGTGACCTCGTCGAGCTTGGCGCGCATGATCTGGTTGATCTGATCGCGCTTGGCCAGGACCTCGTCCAGGCTGATATCGCCGATGACCGCGCGGAGCCCGGTGGTGGCGATGCCCTGTGCGGCCCCGGCGAAGTTGCCGACTTGAATGACGCTGAGGGAGGGATCCACCACCTTCCAATAGATGAGAAAGTCGATGGAGATCGGGGCGTTATCCTTGGTGATGCACGTCTGCGCGGGGATCTCGAGGAAGACTTCCCGCAGGTCCACCCACACGGCCTTGTCCACGACCGGGATGAGGTAGACGATGCCCGGCCCCTTTTGGCCGACGCTGCGGCCGAGGCGGAACACCACCAACCGCTGGTACTCGCGGACGACCTTGACGCCGTTCCACCAGAGCAGGATCGCCACGATCAGGAGCGCGACCACAAACGCCATCTGCGTTCCCCCCTTTGCCGTGGGGACGTCGTTCGCGCCGCGCCTGGACGCCACCTGCCGCGCCGCGGGGCGCCGGGCGGGAGCGGGTCCGCGCGGCGGCGAAGTCCCCCGCGGTCCGGAGCGACGGCGCCGCGCCGCCCGCGGCTCATCGTACGCTTCCGGGCCGTTTGCCGGCCCGGCGAGCGCGATGCGGGCCCCGGCGCGGGCGGGCGCGCGCGGCACATGAGGGAAGCGAGGTGCTGGGGATGCGGTGGACGATCAGCGCGGACGAACATCGGCGGCGGCAGGCGCGGGTGCGCGAGGCGCTGGGGCGCCGCGGGTTGGCCGGGCTCTGCCTGTTCAGCCCGACGCAGGTGTTCTACGTGACGGGCTTCGCGTTCATTCAGACCGAGCGGCCGATCGGTCTGGCCTTTCCCCGCGAGGGGCGGAGCGTGCTGCTCGTGCCGCAGCTCGAAGCCGAACACTCCCAACTCCACGCGCTCGTGGACGCGATCGAATCCTACCCCGAGTATCCCGGACGCACACATCCGATGAAGCGCTTCGCCGAGATCTGCCGGGACCTCGGCTTGGGCGGCGGCCGCGTCGGCGTGGACGGTGACGGGTACGGCGGCGGCTACGGATACCGCGGGCCGGCGCTGAGCGAGCTGCTGCCGCAGGCCACGATCGTGCCGTCACGGGACCTGATCGAGGACATGATCGCGGTGAAGTCGCCCGAGGAGGTGGGGTTGATCCGCGAGAGCGCGAAGTGGGGCAACCTCGCGCACACGCTCCTGCAGCAGTACACGCGCCCCGGCCTGACGGAGACGGAGGTCAGCGGGCGCGCGTCGTTTGACGCCACGCAGGCGATGATCCGCACGCTGGGTCCGTCGTACCGGCCGCTGACGTGGCTGCGCGCCGGCGCGCACGCCGGCTACCGCGGGCAGATCGGCAAAGATTCCGCCCTGCCGCACTCCCTCACGACCAACGCGGTGTTTCATGCGGGCGACGTGCTGGTCACGGGCGCCGGCGCGGGCGTCGGCGGGTACGGGAGCGAGCTCGAGCGCACGATGATCATCGGGACGCCGGACGACCGCCAGCGCCGGTACTTCGACCTGATGGTGGGCGCGCAGCAGGCGGCGTTCGATGCCATCCGGCCGGGGGCCAAGTGCTCGGACGTGGACCGAGCCGTGCTCGCCTTTTTCGAACGCCACGACCTCATGCCGTACTGGCGTCACCACACCGGGCACGCGCTGGGCATGGGCATCCACGAGGGTCCGTTCTTCGACGTGGGCGACGACACGGTGATCGAACCGGGAATGGTCTTCAGCGTCGAGCCCGGGATCTACGTCCCCGGGTACGCCGGGTTCCGCCACTCCGACACCGTGCTGGTGACGGAGACCGGCATGGAGATGCTCACGTACTACCCGCGGCTGCTGGAGGACCTCACGATCCCCGCGTAGCGGCGTCGATCGCCGGGGGGCTGGGCGGGCGCCCGCCCGTTCGCTCCGCCGCCTGAGCGGATGTCGGGTCGCTTCTCCCCGGGGCTCCCTCCGGGCCGCCGCCGTCCCGGTCGGCCGGAGCGCGGTCTATGCGGATCGGGGCCGGCCGGCCGGCCCGAGATCGATCCGCCGCTGGACGAAGTTGACGTACACCTCGCCCTTGCGGAAGAAGGCGTTGTCGAGCACCTGCAGGTGGAAGGGGATCGTCGTCTGGATGCCGCCGATGTCGAACTCGCCGAGCGCGCGCCGCATCCGCGCGATCGCCTCGTCGCGGTCCCGGCCCCAGGCGATCACCTTGGCGATGAGCGAGTCGTAGTACGGCGGGATCGTGTAGCCGGTGAACGCGTGCGTCTCCACGCGGATGCCGGGCCCGCCCGGCGGGATGAACGCGGTGATCTGGCCCGGGGACGGCAGGAAGTCCCGCGCCGGATCCTCGGCGTTGATGCGGCACTCGATCGCGTGCCCGTGCGCCTCGATCTCGCGCGGCAGCGACAGCCGCTCGCCCGCCGCGATCTTGATCTGCTCCTTGACCAGGTCGATGTTCGTCACCATCTCCGTGACGGGATGCTCCACCTGGATCCGCGTGTTCATCTCGATGAAGTAGAGGTGATTGGTGCCCTCGACGAGGAACTCCACCGTGCCGGCGTTCACGTAGCCGACCACCGTGGCCGCGCGAACGGCGGCGCGAAGCAGGGCGCGCCGGAGGCGGGGGCTCAGGCCGACGGCCGGCGACTCCTCGAGGAGCTTCTGGTGGCGCCGCTGGATCGAGCAGTCCCGTTCGCCGATCGCGACGACGTTGCCGCGGCCGTCCGCGAGGATCTGCACCTCGATGTGCCTCGGTTCCGTGAGGTATTTCTCGATGTAGAGCTCGGCGCTGCCAAACGCGGCCGCGGCCTCTTGCCCCGCCGCGGCGAACGCGCCCCGCAGGTCGGCCGGCGACTGGACGACGCGCATGCCGCGCCCGCCCCCGCCGGCGGCGGCCTTGATGAGGAGCGGGTACCCGGTGGTCCGGGCCACGGCGAGCGCCGCCGCCTCGTCGCGCACTGGCCCCGGGCTTCCGGGAACGACGGGGATGCCGGCTTTGCGCATCATCTGCCGCGCCGCCGCCTTGTCGCCCATCTTGTGGATCGCCTCCGGCGGCGGGCCGATGAACGTGATCTTGCAATCCTGGCAGATCTCCGCGAAGTGCGGGTTTTCCGCGAGAAATCCGTACCCGGGATGGATCGCATCGGCGCCGAGCAGCTCCGCCGTGGCGATGATGTTCGGAATGTGCAGATAGCTGTCGCGCGCCGCGGGGGGACCGATGCAAAACGCCTCGTCCGCGAGGCGGACGTGCAGGGCGTCGCGGTCGGCTTCGGAGTAGACCGCGGCCGTGCGGATGCCGAGGTCCCGGCACGCGCGGATGACGCGCACCGCGATCTCGCCGCGGTTGGCGATCAGCACCTTGTTGAACATCGGTTAGGCGGCCGGCGACGGATCGACGAGGAACAGCGGTTGCCCGTACTCGACGGGCGCTCCGTTCTCGGCCAGGATGCTGACGATGCGGCCGGCGACCTCGCTCGGGATTTCGTTGAACAGCTTCATCGCCTCCAGGACGCACACGATCTGTCCGGCCTCGATCATGTCGCCTTCGTTCACGAACGGCGCGGCGTCCGGCTTCGCGGCGCGGTAAAACGTGCCGACCATCGGGGCGACGATCGGAGTATACCGATGCTCCTGGACGGCCGTGCCGCCGGCTCCCGGCGTCGCGGCGGCATCGGGACGCGGGGCCTCGCCGCCGTGCCCCGCCGGACCCGCATGGCGTGCCTTTTTGATTCGGACCTTGACGTGGGCGCCCTGGACCTCGAGTTCTTCGATATCGGCCTCGGCGGCCAGACGGATCAGCGCCCGCAGTTCCTCCAGGTCGAATCGCGGATGGTCGCTCATTCCGCCTGTCCCCCTGCCGCGGGCGTCGTGCCCGCGGCCTCGGCGGATCCCCGGCGCACGCGCCCGATACGGCGGTACTTCTCATACCTGGCCGCGATCAGGGATTCCTCCGGACGCCTGGCGCACGCGGCGAGGTGGCGCCGGACGCTTTCGACAACCGCGGCGACCGCATCGTCCCGGTGGCGGTGGGCTCCGCCGGGCGGCTCTGGGATGATCTCATCGACGATCCCGAACTCGGCGAGATCGTGCGCGGTCAGCCGCAGCGCCTCCGCGGCCTCGGGTGCGCGGCTCCCGTCGCGCCACAGGATCGCCGCGCAGCCCTCGGGCGAGATCACCGAGTATACCGCGTGTTCCATCATGAGCAACACGTCGCACAGCCCGATTCCGAGCGCGCCGCCGCTCCCGCCTTCGCCGGTGATGACGGCCACGATGGGCGTCCGGAGGCGGGCCATCTCGAGGAGCGACCGCGCGATCGCCTCGCTCTGGCCGCGCTCCTCGGCCTCCTTGCCGGGGAAGGCGCCCGCGGTGTCGATCAGGGTGACGACCGGCGCCCGCAGCTTCGCCGCGAGCGTCATGACGCGAAGGGCCTTGCGGTATCCTTCGGGGTTCGGCATGCCGAACCGCCGGGCGATATTCTCCCGCGTGTCGCGCCCTTTGGCGTGCCCGACGATCGCGGCGGGACGGCCGTCGACCATGCCGAGCCCGGCGATCATGGCCGGGTCGTCGCCGAAGGCCCGGTCTCCGTGCAGCTCGAGAAACTCCGAGGTCAGCGCCGCGATGTAGTCGCCGATCCGCGGCCGTTCCGCGTGCCGCGCGAGCTGCACCCGCTGCCAGGCGGTGGGGTGGCGCGCGATCTCCTCGCGCAGCCGCTCGGCGCGCGCTTCCAGCGCGGCGATCTGCTCGCCCAGGTTCATCTGCTGGGTCGTCGTGATGCGGCGGAGGTCTGCGATCTCACGCTCCACCTCCGCGAGATCGCGGTCCAACGCCCCTCCCGGCGCCGCGGCGCGGGCATCGGACGCCCGCGGTTCAGGCGGGCGGCGGTTCATCGGCCCTGTCCGTGGGCTCGCCCCATCCCTGCGCGCCGGTCCCGGCCGCCCCGGGATCGGCCGGCGCGTTGGCCAGCCGCAGGATCCGCCCGAGCGTGGCCCGCAGCTCGGCCCGCGGCACGACCGCGTCCAGGAACCCGTGCTGCAACAGGAACTCCGCGGTCTGGAACCCGTCGGGAAGCTTCTGCCGGATCGTTTGTTCGATGACCCGAGGGCCCGCGAACCCGATGAGCGCGCCGGGCTCGGCGATGATGATGTCGCCCTGAAACGCGAAGCTCGCGGCGACGCCGCCGGTGGTGGGGTCGCAGAGGACCGTGACGAGCGCGACGCCGGCGTCGGCGAGCCGCGCGACCGCGACGCTCGTCTTCGCCATCTGGAGGAGGGACAGCGTGCCTTCCTGCATGCGCGCCCCGCCGGAGGCGACGAACAGGACCAGCGGCCAGCGGTGATCGCGGGCGCGGTCGGCGCTGCGGGCAATCTTTTCGCCGACGACGGAGCCGAGACTGCCGCCCATGAAGCCAAATTCCATCGCGCCGACCACGGCGCGGGCGCCCTCGACGGTCCCCGTCCCCGTGACGATGGCCTCGGCCTGTCCCGTGCGCCTGCGGTACTCCGCAACACGCGCGGGATACGGCTGCTCGTCCACGAATCCGAGCGGGTCCTGGGGTTCGAGGTCCCCATCCGTCTCCACGAAGGATCCGCGGTCCAGCACCAGGGCCAGCCGGTCCTGCGCCGAGAGGCGGTGGTGGAAGCCGCAACGCGGACAGACGCGCAGGCCGCGCTCCAGCTCCTTGCGGTAGACGAGATTGGCGCAGCGCGGGCACTTGACCCACAGGCCCGCCGGGATGTCACGCCGCGCGGCCGCGGCGTGTTTAGGCCGGGGGAGCCAGTTCAGCAACGAGACGGCCGCCGGTGCGTGACGGGATGCGAAGGTGGGTATCCATCTCTCAAGGCGGCTTGATTATACCGCAGGCCGCGGCGGCGCGGCAAACGCGGCCGGCCGCGTCACCGCGGGTGTTATAATTGAAGCGCTGTGCGAGCACGTCAGGAGGGATCGGGCTGATGGCCACACAACCACCGGCCCCGCGTCTGCGGGGCGGTCCCGGCTACTCGGCCACGGTGATGCTCGTGCTCGCCGTGGTCTCGGCGGGCGCGGTGCTCGGCGGGATCGTGCTGCCGCAGTACGTGCACCCCGTCTTCCAGGCTCAGCCCGTGGTCCCGGCTCCTGTGCCCTCCGCGCCGGGCACGCCGCCGCCGGCGGCGACACAGCCGCCGGCGGGTACCCGGCCACCGGCGGTCGCGGCGCCGCCGGCCGCGCCCGCGCCGTCCCCGTCTGGCACGCTCACGCCGGATGAGCGCGTCGTCATCAACGTGGTGAAGATGGTGCGCCCGGCGGTCGTCAACATCAACACCGAATCCCAAGTGCAAACGATGTTCGGCGTCTTCCCGGCTCAAGGGGCCGGCTCCGGCGTCATCGTACGGCCGAACGGCTACATCGTGACGAACAACCACGTCGTCCAGGGCGCGACGACGATCAAGGTCACCCTGGCCGACGGCAAAGAGCTGACCGGCAAGGTGGTCGGGACGGACGCGTTTGCGGATCTCGCCGTGATCAAGGTCGATGCGCCGGCGCCGTTGCCCGCCGCGGCGCTCGGCACGAGCGGCGCGCTGCAGGTCGGCCAGCTGGCGATCGCCATCGGCAACCCGTTCGGCCTCGGGAGCACGGTCACGACCGGCGTGGTCAGCGCCCTCAACCGGAACGTGCAGCTGCCCAATCTCATCGTCGAAAACTTGATCCAGACGTCCGCTGCGATCAACCCCGGCAACAGCGGCGGCGCGCTCGTGGACAGCGCCGGGCGCGTGATCGGGATCAATACCGCGATCATCCAAAATGCCCAGGGCATCGGCTTCGCCATCCCGAGCGACGTGGCGCGCGTCGAGATGGAGCAGCTCATCGCGCACGGCCGGGTCATTCGCCCGTGGGTCGGCGTCGACTACGGGGGCGAAGTGGACTCGCAGGTGTCTCAAGCGTACAATTTGGGGACGGACCACGGCGTCGTCGTCCGCGGCGTCGAGTCGTCCTCGCCCGCGGCCAAAGCGGGGATCCAAGCCGGGGACATCGTCACCGGCGTCAACGGCGCCCGCGTCGACAACTGGAACGACTTCGTCCGTGAGATCGTCACGAAGAAGATCGGCGAAACGGTCACGCTGACCATCATGCGCAACCATGCCACGCGGCAGATCCCGGTGACATTGACGGAGCGGCCGGCCGACTCGCACTGAGCGGTTGCGGCGGTTCTGCCGCGCGATCGATCCGGCACATCGCAGGTTCGGGCCGAGGCCGGCGCCGGTAGCGATGCCGCACGCTCGACGCACGGGGCCGCAGACGGCCGCCGTCCTTCGCACGGGAGAGGAGGAGCGCCCATGGAGCCGCGAACGCTCGCGATCGACGTGGCGACAGTGACCGAGGCCGCCGCGCTCGCCGCCGCCCATCACATGGGCGAGGGTGACAACGAGCGCGCGGACCAGGCGGCCGTGACCGCGATGCGGGAGGTGCTCGGGCGCCTGCCCATCCACGGGCGTATCGTGATCGGCGAAGGGGAGCGGGACGAGGCGCCCATGCTCTACATCGGCGAGGAGGTGGGGAGCGCGGACGGCGTCGCGGTCGACATCGCGGTCGATCCCGTCGAGGGCACCAACCTCGTGGCAAAAGGGCTGCCCAACTCCATCGCGGTGCTGGCGATGGCGGAGCGCGGCGGGATCCTGCACGCCCCCGACATCTACATGGAGAAGCTGATCGTGCCGCCGCAGGCCGCCGGCGAGGTCGACCTCCGCTGGCCGCCTGAGCGCAACCTCGGCGTCCTTGCCCAGGCCCTGGGCCGCAAGGTCACCGACATCACGGTCGTCATCCTGGACCGGCCCCGTCACACGGAGCTCATCGCAGCCGTCCGGCGCGCGGGCGCGCGGATCAAGCTCATCTCCGACGGCGACACGGCGCCGGCGATCTCGGTGGCCGTCTCCGGCACCGGCGTCCACGCCGTGATGGGGATCGGCGGCGCGCCGGAGGGCGTGCTCGCCGCGGCGGCCCTGCGCTGTCTCGGGGGCGAGATGCAGGCGCGCCTGTGGTACCGCAACGACGCCGAACGCGAACGGGCCCGCGCCATGGGGATCAGCGACCCCGACCGCATCTTCCGGACCGAGGAACTGGTGCGCGGCGACAACCTCATCTTTGCGGCCACGGGGATTACGGACGGGGACCTCTTCCGCGGCGTGCGCTTGTTCGGCGGCGGGGCGCGAACGCATTCGCTCGTCATGACCTCGAGCCCGCGCGAGATCCGGTTCGTGGACACCATCCACGCCCACGACATCGCCCGAATCGGTGTCGTTCGACTCTAGCGCGCCGCACGGCGTCATGGTCACGCGCGAACTGGGCGCGCTGGTCGCCGCGGCGGTGGGCCGCGCCGCCCAGGCGGGGGATCTGCCGCCGGTGCCCCAGCCCCTCCCGCCGTTCGAGGTCGAGCCGCCGCGCGATCCGCGGCACGGGGACTTCGCGACCAACGTGGCGCTGGTCCTCGCCAAGGCCGCGGGCGAGCCCCCTCGCCGCGTCGGCGAGGCGGTGCTCCGGCACCTCCCGGTCCCGTCGGCGGACCTCGCGCGCGCGGAGCTGGCCGGTCCCGGCTTTCTCAACCTCTTTCTCGCTCCTGCCTTCGTGCACCGCTGGCTGCGGCACGCCCACGAGGCGGACGCCCGCTTCGGCGCGTCGGACGAAGGGCGGGGCCGCCGGGTGCTCGTGGAGTACGTCAGCGCGAACCCCACGGGGCCGCTCCACGTCGGAACCGGGCGGGGCGGCGCCGTGGGCGAAACGATCGCGCGGCTGCTCGAAGCGCTGGGGTACGAGGTGTCGCGGGAGTACTACGTCAACGACTACGGCGGGCAGGTGGAGACGCTGGCCCGGTCCGTCGAGGCGCGCTATCTTGAGCTCGCGGGGTGCGCCGCGGAATTTCCCGCCGGCGGCTACCAGGGGGCGTACGTCGTGGAGATCGCCCGCCGGATCGCCGACCGCGAGGGGCTCTCGCTGGCGCGGGCGGGCGAGGCGGAGCGTCTCACCCGCATCCAGGACTACGCGCTCGGCATGATGCTCCAGGACATCCGCGAGACCCTGGAAGCGTTCGGGATCCGGTTCGACACGTGGTTCAGCGAGCGCACACTCCACGAGCGCGGCGACGTGCGGCGGTGCCTCGAGGCGCTACGCGAGCGGGATCTCGTGTATGAGGAAGACGGCGCGGCGTGGTTTCGCTCCACCCGGTTCGGCGACGACAAGGACCGGGTCATCGTGCGCCGCGATGGGCGGCCGACCTACTTTGCGGCGGACGTGCCGTACCATCTGGACAAATACGCGCGGGGGTTCGAGCATCTGATCGACGTCTGGGGCGTCGACCACGTGGGGGACGTGGCGCGCGTGCGCGGCGCCGTCGAGGCGCTTGGGCACGCGCCGTCCAGCCTGGAGGTGGTCCTGCACCAGCACGTTCGTCTGAGGAACGAGGGCGAAGTAGTGCGCATGAGCAAGCGCAGCGGGGAGTTCGTGACGCTGCGGGACCTGCTCGAGGCCGTCGGCAGGGATGCCGCCCGGTTCTTCTTCATCATGGTCAGCCCGTCGGCGCCGATGGACTTCGATTTCGCCCTCGCCCGGCGGCAGTCGTCCGAAAATCCCGTCTACTACGTGCAGTACGCCCACGCCAGGATCTGCAGCATCCTGCGCGAAGCGGCACGGCTGGGCCGGGAGGTGCCGCCCGCGGCGGCCGCCGACCTCGCCCGGCTCACCGCGCGCGAAGAGTGGGCGCTGGCGAAGCGCGTGATCACGCTGCCGGAGGTCGTGTACGCGGCGGCGACGCGCCGCGAGCCCCAGCGCCTGTGCGCGTACGCGCGCGAGCTCGCGGAGGCGTTTCACGTCTTTTACGGGCAGTGCCGCGTGCTGTCCGACGACGCGGCGCTGACGGGGGCGAGGCTCGTCCTGGCGGACGCCGTCCGCCGCGCCCTCCGGAATACGCTCAGCCTGGCGGGGGTCAGCGCCCCGGAGCGGATGTGACGGTCCGGGGGAATCTTTTGCGTCGCGGCCGCCGTATATGGGAAGGAGGAAATTGAAGCGCGCCGGTAGAATAGCGGGCGAAAGGTTTATGGGTTCATCCCGCTTGTTTCGCACGACATGCCGCGGGTCCCGTGTGCTTGGGTGGCGTAGGTTCTGAGTCTGCGGAGGCCCCGAGCGAGCGTACGGCCCCCTGTGTAGGCATGCCATTCCGGTGATGTCCGGCCCGCTGTCCGTCCGGACCGGCGGCCGCCCCTCCCCGAAGTGATGCTCGCCGGACTTATCGGGATCGGTCGGAGGGCGCTCGGCGTGGTGCCCTTTCGATGCGGCGCCACACGCGCGAAGGTGAAAATCGAGTAAGGAGGTTTGGTAATGCCCATGCGAAGCCCCTGGGTGCCCGCGGCGCTCTTGGCCGTCGCGATGGCCGCCGTACCCGTCCCGCCGGCGCACGCGGCCTTACTGTTCTCGGACATTGCGAACAGCCCGTATCAGCAGGCCATCATCAAGGTCAGCGTGACGGGCGTGATGAAGGGCAATCCGGACGGCACGTTCAAGCCGGACCAGCCGGTCACCCGGCTGGAGGCCGTGGAGGCGCTCGCGGCGGGGCTAAACGTCCAGGGCAGCGGGTCGATCCCCAACTACAAGGATCTCAACGAAATCCCGGAAAACGTGCGCCCCGTGATCGCGGCCTTGCTCAACACCGGCGCCGCGTCGGCGCAGAACGCGCAGGTCAAGGTGGGGGACATCACGTACACGCTCACGACGGACAAGGCCGTGTACGGCGTCGATGACCCCGTGGACCTCACGTTCACGATTGCCAACACGGGCAAGACGGACGCGGTATTCGAGTTCCCCTCCACGCAGAACTACGACTTCATCATCAAGCGCGGCAACGACGAGCTGGCGCGCTGGTCGCTCGGCCAGACCTTCGTGCAGTCGCCGACGTCGCTCACGTTGGCGGGCGGCAAGTCGTTCTCGTTCACGACGCGGTGGCTGCAAAAGGACCAGGATAGCCGCCCCGTGCCGCCCGGGACGTACACGCTGAGCGCGCTGTTTCCGCTGAAGGACCACCCGGTGGAGGTGGATCTCGAGTTCCAGAAGGGCCTGCTGCCGACGTTCCCGGACAACACCTTCCGTCCCAACGCGCAGGTGACGCGCGCGGAGTTCGCCGCGCTGCTCGTGCGCGCGATGGGGCTGCAGGGCGAGGCGACGCAGAAGGCGCAGGCGGAGCTGTCGATCAAGGACGCCGCGGACGTGCCGGCCCCGCTGCACGGGTACGTGGCGACGGCGATCGACCACAAGATCATGCCCGTCCTCCCGGACGGGGCCTGGCATCCGACGCAGCCGACCACGCGCGGAGACGCGGCGGGCGCGCTCGCCGCCGTGATGGATTCCCTCAACAAGTTCAACTACGTCAAGGGAACATTCGTGAGCGTGAGCGGCTCCGACGTGACGGTGAGCGGCGCGAACAAGACCGTGACGAGCTACGCCCTGACGCCGGCCGCGGCGATCTACCGCAACGGCAAGCCGGCCGGTCCGACCGACCTCAAGCCCAACGATCAGGTCGTCATGCTGCTCACGGGTCCGCGGGGGCGAGCCGGGTATATTGAAGCCACGGGGCAATGAGCGCCCCGCGGGGCGTCCGCGCGCCGCGGCCGAACGCGGCGGCGCCGCGGGTGACCGTGACGGAGGTGGCACGGCGTGGCAATCGCTGAGCTCGAAGGCAAAAGCCTGAATGAGCTCCAGGACGTGGCCAAGGATCTCAATATCCCAAACTTCCGGCGGTACCGGAAGCAGGAGTTGATCATGAAGATCTTACAGGCCCAGACGGAACAAAGCGGATTGATGTTCCGCTCGGGCATCCTCGAGATTATGCAGGAGGGCTACGGGTTTCTGCGGACGGGCGGGTACCTGCCCGGGTCCGAGGACATCTACGTGTCGCCCTCCCAGATCAAGCGGTTCGGCCTGCGCGTGGGCGACGAGGTCCTCGGTCAGGTCCGCGCGCCGAAGGACAACGAGAAGTACTTCGCCCTGCTGCGCGTCGAGGCCGTGAACGGCCTCGATCCCGAGCAGGCGCGGTCGCGGCCGGACTTCGAGAAGCTCACGCCGGTGTTCCCGCACGAGCGGCTCAAGCTCGAGCTGCCGCAGAGCGATCTCACGGTGCGGATCGTCGACCTGTTCTCGCCGATCGGTAAGGGCCAGCGCGCGATGATCGTGTCCCCGCCCAAGGCGGGCAAGACCACGTTGCTCAAGAAGATCGGCCAGAGCGTCGTGCAGAACCACCAGGAAGTGTACCTGATGGTGTTGTTGCTCGATGAGCGGCCCGAAGAAGTGACCGACATGCGCCGCTCGGTCGAAGCCGAAGTCGTGGCGTCGACGTTCGATCGTCCCCCGGAAGAGCACGTGCAGGTGGCCGATCTGGTGCTGGAGCGGGCCAAACGCCTCGTGGAGGGCGGTCGCGACGTCGTCGTGCTCCTCGACAGCCTGACCCGATTCTCCCGCGCCAACAACTTGGTCATCCCGCCGAGCGGCCGGACGCTCTCCGGCGGCCTCGACCCGGCGGCGCTGCACCGTCCCAAGCGGTTCTTCGGCGCGGCCCGGAAGATCGAAGAGGGCGGGAGCATCACGATCGTCGCCACGGCGCTGATCGATACCGGCAGCCGCATGGACGACGTGATCTACGAGGAGTTCAAGGGCACCGGCAACATGGAGCTGCACCTGAACCGGAAGCTCCAGGAGCGGCGGACGTTCCCGGCGATCGACATCAAGCTCTCGGGCACGCGCCGCGAGGAGCTGCTCCTGTCCGAGGAGGAGTTGCGCAAGGTCTGGGTGCTACGCAAGAGTCTGGAGACGCTCGACACGGTCGCCATGACCGAGCTGATCCTGGACCGGCTCCGCAAGACGCCCAACAACCAGGGGTTCCTGCGCTCGATCATCAAGAACAGCGACGCCGACAATTAGTGCCGCGTCTTTGATGTTTGACGAGGGTAGATGGGCCGGCCGGATCTGCTCGGAGCGGGCGTTCGACGCCCGCGGTGCGCACGTGTGTCTCTGCATTTTCGCTTGCGCGGCGGACAAAGCGACAACCCAGAATCGGTAGGCGTCGGTCCGCCGAGCGAAGGGCAGATCCGGCCGGCTCGTCCATCTTATCTAGGGACCCGGGGCTCGCCACGGACCGTCGTCCGCGTACGGGCGGGCTGGGTGTATGCGGCGCCCGGGACGCGCACGATCCGGACCACGGCCGTGGGCGTGCCCGGACACAGGGAGGAAGTCGCGCGCCCGGCCTGAAGAGATAGCGCCGCAGACGTACACGACGCACACGTCGCCCGTTCAACCCCGTTCAATCTAACGCGATGCCGCGCGCGGCGGCGTCGCGCCAGTGATCCCGTCACGCGGGTCAACAGAGTCGTTGTGTCCGGGGAGGCGCGATGCCGCTGATCGTGTCCCGCGCGCTGGCGCTGTTCGCTGCCATGACGCTGCTCGGCACCACCATGTGGACGGGACGCCGCTCGGGCGTGCAGGGACGCACGTCCGGGCCCACGCCGCCGGCCGCCGTCGTGTTTCACCTCAAGCCGGTGTCCCTGCCCGTGCCCGCGCCGCCGGACGGCGCCCGCCGCCACCCCGGAGACGCCGTGCCGGCCGACGGCGTCGCGCCCGCCGGCGCGGCGGCCGCGCTCGCTCCCGGCCGGCTCCACTGGCCGGCGCTCGGCTGGGTGACATCACGGTTCGGCTGGCGGATCCATCCCATTTTTCGGACGCGCGAATTCCACACCGGATTGGACATCGCGACGCGCTGGGGATCGCCCGTGCTTGCCGCCAGGCGTGGCATCGTGCGGTTCGCGGGCTGGGCGCCGGGCTACGGGGAGATGGTCGTACTGCAGCACCCCCACGGCATGGAGACGCGGTACGCCCACCTGTCGCGGCTGCTGGTGAGGGCCGGCGAGCGCGTCAGCGAGGGGCAGCCGATCGGACAGATCGGCAGCACGGGCTGGAGCACCGGTCCCCACCTCTTCTTTGAAGTGCGGCGGAACGGCATAGCGGTAGACCCGGCCCCGTACCTCGACCGATCCTCGGTGTCTCATGGCAATCGCGGCGGCCGCACCTGAGCCCGCCGGCACGGCCGGCGCGCGCGCGATGCGCGCGATTCGGTTGTTTGCGCCTCCGCGGCGGCGTGTGATATAATGCGCTGGCCGCCTGAGACCACCCGCGCGGCGGCATTCGAGGTGGCCGGTTCGATGAAAAAAGGCATCCATCCGCAGTACCAGCAGACCACGGTGACGTGTGCCTGCGGCGAGACGTTCACCACGGGGTCGACGCGGGCCAATATCCGGGTCGAGATCTGTTCGAAGTGTCATCCGTTCTACACGGGTCAGCGCAAGTTTGTGGACGCCGAGGGCCGCGTGCAAAAGTTCGCCAAGAAGTACGGCCTGCAGATCTGATCGCCCGGGATTGCGCGGGTGCGGCGGGCGGGGCGGCACTTGGCCCCGCCCGCCGCGCTGTCTGCGCGCGGTATAATTGAGGCGGTCGAGGAGGCGGCACAGGTGCGGCCGGAACTGCTCAACAGGCTCGCGACAATCGAGACGCGGTACGACGACCTGACGCGCCGTCTCGCGGAGCCGGCGGTCTTTGGCGACCCGGCGCGGTATCAGCAGGTGGCCCGGGAGCACGCGGCCCTACGCGAGGTCATGGCCGCGTACGAGGAATACCGGCGTGTGTCCCGGGAAGCCGGCGAGGCCGCGGACCTGGCGAGGACCGGCGAGGACGAGGAGTTGCGGGCGCTGGCGGCCGCGGAACGCGACACGCTGGCCGAGCGGCAGCGCGCGCTGGAGCAGGACATCGAGACGTTGCTGGTGCCGCGCGATCCCCGCGATGCGCGCAACGTCATCATCGAGATCCGGGCCGGTACGGGCGGCGACGAGGCGGCGCTGTTTGCCGGCGATCTGTTTCGCCTGTACGGGCGCTACGCGGAGCGGCACGGATGGGGGTCGGAGATCCTCTCGGCCAGCCCGACCGGCCTCGGCGGGTTTCGGGAGGTCATCCTGGCGGTGCAGGGACGCGGCGCCTACAGCCGGCTGAAGTATGAGAGCGGCGTCCACCGCGTCCAGCGCGTTCCGGTCACCGAGGCGAGCGGCCGGATCCACACGTCTACGGCGACGGTGGCGGTGCTTCCCGAAGCCGAGGAAGTCGACGTGGTCATCCGTCCGGAGGAACTGCACATCGATACGTACCGCGCCGGCGGGGCGGGCGGCCAGAACGTCAACAAGGTCGAGACCGCGGTGCGCATCACGCACGTACCGACCGGGATCGTCATCGCGTGCCAGGACGAGCGATCGCAGCACCAAAATCGCGAAAAGGCCATGCGCATCCTGCGCGCTCACCTGCTGGAGCGGGCGGTGGAACAGCAGAAATCCGAGATCGACGCGGCGCGCCGCCGCCAGGTCGGCACCGGCGAACGCAGCGAGAAGATCAGGACGTACAACTTTCCGCAAGATCGCGTGACGGACCACCGGATCGGCAAGACCCTGCACGATCTTCCGAGCATCCTCGACGGCGATCTCGACCCGCTGATCGACGCCCTGGCGGCCTCGGAGCGACTGGAGAGCTTGACGTCGGCGGGCGCGTGAACGCCACCCGGCGCGATCCGCGTGCGCCCGACCCGGCCGCCGCGACGCCCGTCCACCGGCGGGCGGCGCTGGCGTCGGCCGAAGCCCGGTTGCGCGCGGCCGGCCTGGCCGCGGATGCGGCGCGGCTCGAAGCCGAGGTGCTGCTCCGGCATGCCGCCGGCCTGAGTCGGGAGGAATTGTTCCTCCGTCCCGAGGCCCCGATCGATGACGCCGCCGCGCGCGCGTACGCCGCGCTGGTCGCGCAGCGTGCGGCGGGCCGCCCCACGGCGTACCTCGTTGGCCGCCGCGAGTTTTTCGGCATCGATTTCTCCGTGGATCCGCGGGTGCTGATCCCGCGGCCGGAGACCGAGCGCCTCGTCGAAGTCGTGTACGAGGCCCTGCGCCGTCGGCCGGCCCCGATCGCCGCCGATATCGGCACGGGGAGCGGCGCCATCGCGGTCGCCCTCGCGCGGCAACTGCCGGCGCTCCGCGTCATCGCAACGGACACGTCCGCCGGCGCGCTCGAGGTGGCGCGGCGGAACGCGGCGCGCGCGGGGGTCGCGGAGCGGATTGCGTGGGCGGAGGGTCCGGGCACCGGTCCGCTCGAGGGGCGCGTGTCGCGCGGCCGGCTCGACGCCGTCGTCTCGAATCCGCCATACATTCCCACCGGTGAGATCGCGGCGCTCCCCGTGGAGATCCGCGCGCACGAGCCCGCGGCCGCGCTGGACGGCGGTCCGGACGGCCTGGTCGTGCACCGCCAGATCGTGAACGGCGCGGCGTGCTTCCTCCGCCCCGGGGGGCTGTTGGCCCTGGAAGTCGCGGCGCCCGGGACGCAGGCCCGGGCGGTGTGCGCGCTGATCCGCGCGACCGGCCGGTACGAGGCGCCCTCGATCGTGGCGGACTACGCCGGCGCGGAGCGGGTGGTGCTGGCGGTGAGGGGGAGGGACGATGCGGATTCTCGGCGTTGACCCGCGCAGCTCGGACGTGCCGCACGCCGCCACGAGGGCGCTCCTCGACGGCGGGCTCGTGGCGTTTCCGACGGATACGTATTACGCGCTCGGCGCCGTCGCCACGAACGCCGGCGCCGTGGCCCGCGTGTTTGCCGCCAAGCGCCGCGACGCGGGGGAGCCGCTGCCCGTGCTCGTCGCCGACCAGGATCAGTGGCGCGCGGTGGCGGACGCGCTGCCCGAGGTTGCGCTGCGACTCGCCGAGCGGTTTTGGCCGGGCGCCTTGACGATCGTGTCCCGGCGCGCCCCCTACCTGCCGCCCGCACTGACGGGCGGCCGTGATACGATCGGCGTGCGCCAGCCGCGCTGCGCGCTCGCGATCGGGCTCTGTCGAGCCGTCGGGGCGCCGCTTGTCGGGACCAGCGCGAACACGCACGGGCAGCCGGCGCCGGTCAGCGCCGCGGAAGTGGCGCTGGATCTCGGCGCCTCGGTCGACGTGATCCTCGACGGCGGCCGGTGCCCCGGGGCCCGCCCCTCCACGATCGTGGATGTCACGCAGACGCCGCCGCGGATCGTGCGCGCGGGGCTGATCGGCCCGGGCGCGCTGCGGGAAGTCTTGCCGGAGCTGCAGCTCGTCGGCTCATAGCCGCGCGGCAGGGCGGCGCCTGCGGCGCGCATAATGAGGGAGACAGCGGTTTGTTGCGCGGCCCGGAGGAGGCACCGTCGTGACGGAGCTCAGGCGCACGGATCCCGAGATCGCGGAGGTCATCGACCGCGATGTCGAGCGTCAGCGGTTCTACGTGAACCTCATCGCGTCGGAGAACTACGCGAGCCGGGCGGTGCTCGACGCCCTCGGCAGCGTGTTGACGAACAAATACGCCGAGGGATACCCGGGCAAGCGGTACTACGGCGGCTGCGAGTTCGTGGACGTGGCGGAGCGCCTCGCGATCGACCGCGCCAAGGCGCTGTTTGGGGCCGAGCACGCCAACGTCCAGCCGCATGCGGGCGCGCAGGCGAACATGGCCGCGTACTTTGCGGTCATCAAGCCCGGCGACGCCATCCTGGCGATGAACCTGGCCCACGGCGGACACCTGACGCACGGCAGCCCCGTGAACTTTTCCGGCCAGCTGTACCGCGTGATCCCCTACGGGGTGCGGCGGGATACCGAGCAGATCGACTACGACGACCTGGCCCGGCTCGCGCGCGAACACCGTCCGCGCGTCATCGTGTCCGGCGCGACGGCCTACTCGCGCACGTTCGATTTCCCGCGCATCCGCGCGATCTGCGACGAGGTTGGCGCCGTGATGATGGTCGACATGGCCCACTTCGCGGGCCTGGTCGCCGGCAAGGTCCATCCCGATCCCGTGCCCTACGCGGACATCATCACGTCCACGACCCACAAGACGCTCCGGGGGCCGCGCGGCGGGATGATTCTCTGCCGGGCCCAGCACGCCCAGGCGATCGACAAGGCCGTCTTCCCGGGCATCCAGGGCGGGCCGCTCATGCACTGCGTCGCCGCGAAAGCCGTCTGCTTCAAGGAAGCCGGCGGCCCGCAGTTTCGAGCGTACGCCGCGCAGGTCGTGGAGAACGCGCGCGCCCTGGCGGACGAGATGCTGCGGCGCGGCTACCACGTGATCTCGGGCGGGACGGACAATCATCTGGTGCTCGTCGACGTGCGCAGCCGGTCGCTCACCGGCCGAAAGGCCGAGCAGTTGCTGGACCGCGCGCACATCGTGGTCAACAAGAACATGATTCCGTTCGACCCGGAGAAGCCGATGACGGCCAGCGGGATCCGCATCGGGACGCCGGCGATGACGACGCGCGGGATGGGCGCCCGGGAGATGCGCGCCATCGGCGGGTGGATCGATACCGTGCTCTCCGCGCCGGACGACCCGCTCGTGGCGGCGCGCGTCCGCGACGAGGTGCGCGCGTTGTGCGCGTCGTTCCCGATCTATCCGGCGCCGGCGGAGGTTGCCGGGTAGAGGCGGGCAGCGGACAGGCGGCGGGCGGTGGCGCGGCCCGTCGCAGGGCGTCGCCGGAGGGTGACCTGATGGGGCAGGTCCGGGTCTTCAGCCACCCGCTGATCCAGCACAAGCTCACCATCCTGCGCGACGCGGCGACCGGTCACAAGGAATTTCGGGAGCTGGTTGAGGAGATCGCCATGCTCATGGCGTTCGAAGCGACCGGGGACCTCCCGGTCCAGGCCGTGGAGGTGACGACGCCCGTGGGCCCGGCGCGCGGCTCGACGATCGCCGGCCAGGAGCTCGCGGTGGTGCCGATTCTACGCGCCGGGCTGGCGATGGAGGCCGGCGTGCTGCGGCTGATGCCGACGGCGCGGGTGGGGCACATCGGCATCTATCGCGACCCCGCGACGCTTGAGCCGCACACCTATTACTGCAAGCTTCCCCCCGACGTGGGGAGCCGGCAGGTGCTTGTCGTGGACCCGATGCTCGCGACCGGCGGCTCGGCGGTCGAGTCCATCACGTTGCTCCGGCGGCACGGGGCCAGGACGATCCGCCTCATGGTGCTGATCGCGGCCCCCGAGGGGATCCGCCGCCTGCACGCGGCGCATCCCGACGTCGCCGTGTACACCGCGGCGGTCGACGATCACCTGAACGACCACGGGTACATCGTGCCCGGGCTGGGCGACGCCGGCGACCGGCTGTACGGAACGCGGTGATGGGCCGTCCTTCGTGGGATGTCTACTTTATGAGCCTGGCCCGGCTTGCGTCGACGCGGTCCACGTGCCTCAGGCGGCGTGTGGGAGCGGTCATCGTCAAGGACCGGATGGTGCTCAGCACCGGCTACAACGATACGCCGCGCGGCATGAAGAACTGCGGCGACGGCGGCTGCGCGCGGTGCCGGTCCGATGCGGCGCCCGGTACGTCCCTCGACACGTGCCTATGCCTGCACGCGGAACAGAACGCGATCATTCAGGCGGCGTACCACGGCGTCGGCATCGCGGGGGCGGCGATCTATTCCACCCACCAGCCGTGCCTGACGTGCGCCAAGATGATCGTGAACGCCGGGCTCGTGCGGATCGTGTACGAGGAGCCGTACCCCGATGCGCTTGCCGAACGGATGCTGCGCCAGGGCGCGGTGGAGCTCGCGCGGCTGGAGCGGGAGGCGGCGCCGGCCGCGGACTGACGGACGCGGGCGACGCGGCGCAGGGCGCCTCGGGCGCCTCGTTGCGCCGTTGTCGGGTACTCCCGGCGAGTGCTATAATGGGCCGTCGTGGCGATGCCCCGTGCGGGCCGGGGACTCGGCGGCGCCGGGGTTGGTGACGGGGAGGGTTTGCCAATGGATCGGATCAGCCTGAGCGCCCTGTCGCGCTCGGCGGTCGGCAAGAATGCGGTCAAGAAAGTCCGGCGGGACGGGTTCGTGCCCGCGGTGCTGTACGGGCGTGGGCGCGACCCCATCCCGCTGTCCGTGGGCCGCAAGGATTTGCTGGGGGCGCTCGCAACCGGCCGCAACGTGCTGATCGACCTCCGGATCGCCCAGAACGGCGACGAGCGAGCCGACATCGTGATGATCACCGAGGTCCAGCGCGATCATCTGCGGCGCGACGTGCTCCACGTCGATCTTCACCGGATCAGCATGACCGAGGCGCTGGAGGTCGACGTTCCGGTCGTTCTCGTCGGGACCCCGCAGGGGGTGGCCGCGGGCGGGGGCGTGCTCGAGATTCACCTGCGCGAGCTGACGGTCCGATGCCTGCCGACGCAGATTCCCGACCGCATCACGGTCAACGTCGAGTCCCTCGGTGTCGGCGCGTCGCTTCACGCGCGGGACATTCGGGTGGCCGAGGGCATCGAAGTCGTGACTCCGCCGGAGCGCGTGCTGGCGGCGGTCGTGGCCCCGGTCGAGGAAGCCGAGGCGCCTGCGGCTGCGGCGGCCGGCGAGGGGGAGGCGCAACCGGAGCTGGTGGGCCGGCCGGCGCCCGCGGAAGGCGAGGCCGTCCCCACGGCGGAAGCCAAGCCGGCGAAGCCCGACAGGAGCGAGAAGAAGGAGTAGTCCCGGCCGGAGTCCTGTGTCCGTGTCGATGCCGTACCACGTGCAGGGGGGCGCGTCCGCGCCCTCCGCGTTTGTGCCGTGATCCTCATCGTGGGCCTTGGAAATCCCGGCCCCCGGTACCGCGGCACGCGGCACAACCTCGGCCGCGCCGTGGTGGAGCGGCTCGCGGCCGAACTCGGGGTGCGGTTGAGCGACGACGGATGGGCCCGTGCGGGGCGTGCGCGGCTGGGTCAGGCGACCGCGTGGCTGGCCGTCCCGGAGACCTATATGAACGAGAGCGGCGTCGCGGTGCGGGATCTCCTCCGCCGGCGCCGCCGGAGTCCGGCCGACCTGGTCGTCGTCTATGACGACCTCGACCTTCCGCTCGGGACCCTCCGGCTCCGCCCCGGGAACGGCGCCGGCGGGCACAATGGGATCCGTTCCATCATCGATCACCTGGGCACCGGCGCGTTTCCACGCGTGCGTATTGGCATCGGCCGGCCGCCACGCGGCGTCGACCCGGCGGAGTACGTGCTCGCGCGATTCGCGCCCGAGGAACGGGCGGCGGCCGAGGACGCCGTGGCGCACGCGGCGGCGGCGGTGATCGCCGTGGCGCGCGACGGCCTGGAGACCGCCATGAACCGGTTCAACCGGCGCGCGGCGCCGATCGCCGCGCCGCTCCCGTGACCGCGCCGGCGCACGGTCCCACCGGCCGGGCGTTCGCATGACGGACGCCGCCGGCGTCCCGGCCGTCGCCGCCCCCGTCACGGCGGAGCCCCACCTGCGGCGGGACGTCTCGGTGTGGGGCTCCTTTATGTGGGGGTTCGCCGATGTCGGCGCCGACATCTACGCGGCCCTCGGCATCGTCATCGCCGCGACGATGGGCGCGGCCCCGCTCGCGTTTGGCGCGGCCGGGCTCGTCTACGTCATGATCGGGCTCGCCTACACCGAATTGGCGTCGGCGTATCCGATGGCCGGCGGCGGGCAGTATTTCGTCAGCCGCGGGCTCGGCGACCTCGCGGGGTTCATCGCCGGCGCCGCGCTGCTGCTCGACTACACCATCGACATCGCCCTGTTTGCGACGTTTTCCGCAGGCTACGTGAACTTCTTCCTCCCCGCGGCGCGCGACTTCAAGATGACGCTCGGGCCGTTCGTCAACATCAACCCGGTCTGGGCCGGCGAGACGGTCGTCATGATCGTGTTCCTGACCTGGGTGAACATGATCGGCGTGCGGGAGTCCTCGCTCCTCAACGAGCTGCTCGGCGCGTTCGGGCTGGTCGTGGAGGCCGGCCTCATCGTCGTCGGACTGATCTTCGCGTGGGACCCGGGGCTGTTGGTCCGGCAGTGGGTCCACCAGTTTCCGTCGCTCCCGCAGTTCATGTACGGCTCGTCGCTCGCCATCATCTCCTACGTGGGGCTGGAGTCGATCTCGCAGGCGGCCCAGGAGACGCGGCGGCCGGCGACCGTGATCCCGCGCACGTCGATCGGCCTGATCGGCAGCGTGTTCTTGTTCGCCGTGTTCTTCGCCATCACGGCGCTCGGGATTCTCCCCTGGCAGGCCTACGCCCGGGACACCGGCGATGCGGTCGCGCTCTTGGCGAGCCGGCTCCCGTTCGTCGGGCTGATCGCCGGGCCGTTCGCCGCGGTGCTCGGCGCGGTCGTCCTGCTGATCTCGGCGAACACGGGCGTCATGGGGGCGAGCCGGCTCGCGTTCTCCATGAGCCGCCTCGGCCTCGCCTCACCGTGGCTGCGCGAGGTACACTCCCGCTACCGCACTCCGGTGCGCACGATCCTCGTGTTCTCGGGCCTCGGCCTGCTCGAGGCGGTGCTCGCGTTTCTCACCCCGAGCGCGGTCGACGCTCTGGCCAACATGTACGCGTTCGGCGCGACGCTCGGGTATACGCTCGTGTTCGTGGCGCTGATCGCGCTCAGGTTTCGCGATCCCTATACGCCGCGGCCGTACCGCGTGCCGGTGAATCTCCCCTGGCGGCGCGGCGGCACGACCGTCATGGTGCCGATCATCGGCTTCCTCGGGCTGGTCGGGGTGCTGTTCACGCTCACGGAGGTCGTGCTGACCCACGCGATCGGCCGCATCGCGGGGCCGGCGTGGGTGCTCGGATGCCTCGGCTACTATTTCTGGTACCGGCGGCGGGAGCGCCTGCCGCTCGCCGGCAGCGTCGCGCACCACTGGGAAGAACATCAGCGGGCGGTGCTCCGGGATGCCGGGGAGCACGATCTGCTCGAGGAGTACGAAATCGCGCTGGCGCAGCGCGACCGCCAGCTCGCGAAGAAGCAGTCCCGTGCCTGACACGCCGCGCTTCACGTGGGCGGACGGGTACCGCACCGTCACCAGCGCCCTCATGGTGGTGGTCGGCGTGGTGATCCTCGTCCGGACGCTGCCATTCGGGGTGCATCTCGCGGCGGTGCTCGTGGGCGGGTGCTTCATCGGGCTCGGCGCCTACCGGCTGTCGTTCGTGGTGGCGTACCTGGGGCGGCGCCGGGGTGCGGCGTGACCGGCGGGGCGCACGTCAGCGTGATGGGCACGGTGCTGGCGGCCGGGTTTGCCGCCGCGCTCGCCGGCCTGCTGCTGTGGATGCTGCGGGTGCCGCGCCCGGTCTCCGCGCAGGTGGCGCGGGCGGTCCACTCCGTGGGGGCCGTGCGGGTCATCCTCGTGCCGATCCTCGAAGCCTACTACTCCGAGCGCGCGGTGGAACTGGCGAGCCGGCTCGGCCAGCTGCAGAAGGCGGCGATCCGGCTGAGCTACATCATCGAGGTGCCGCGCACGCTGTCGCTGGGCGTGCCGCTGCCCGCCACCGAGGAGCAGGCCGCGCGGGCGCTCGACGGCGCCAAGCAGATCGTGCAGATGCACGACCTCGAGGTCGACGCCGAGATCGTGCGCGCGCGCGAGGCCGGCGAGGGCATCGTGCGCACGGCGAGGGACAACGACGTGGATCTCATCGTGCTGGGCATCTCTCCGGGTTCCGGCCTGCTCGAGGGCTTGACCGCGCGCGCGGCGGAGTCCCTCCTCCGTCACGCGCCGTGCGAGGTGATCATCGACCGGCTGGCGGAGACGAGCCCGGGCCTCCCGAGCCCCGAGGAGCCGGAGGCGAGCGCCGGGGCAGGGCGCGGCCGGGAGGAGGCGCCCTCCCGGCCGGTGTAACCCCACAGGGCAGGGAGCGTGGCGAAGGGAGCGGATCGGATGCACATTGTCGTCCTTGGCTGCGGGCGGGTCGGCGCAACGCTCGCGATGGCCCTTGAAGCCGAGGGCCATTCCGTCGCGGTGATCGACCGGAACCGGGACGCGTTCCGCCGCCTCCCCCGCGACTTCAAGGGCAAGACGGTGCTGGGCATCGGTATCGACGAGGACGTGCTGCGCAAGGCGGGGATCGAGCGCGCCGGGGGCTTCGCGGCGACCACGAACGGCGACAACACCAACATCATGTCCGCGCAGATCGTCAAGGTGCGGTTCCGCGTGCCCCGCGTGATCGCCCGGATCTACGATCCTCTGCGCGCGGAAGCCTACCGAGAGCTCGGCATCGACACGATCAGCCCGACGCTGCTGGGGGCGGGGATGTGCCGGGACTACCTGCTCGGCGAGCCGTACCGGCACGTCGACGAGTATCTCGCGCTGCGGGACGCGCCGCGGGGCCTGGCTCGACGCTCGGGGGCGGTCCCGGAAAGGGGCCGGTGACATGTATGTGATCGTGGCCGGAGGCGGAAAGGTCGGGTACTACCTGACCAAGGCGCTGTGCGCCGGCGGGCAAGAGGTCACGCTGATCGAGAAGGCGCGCCAGCGCTACGACCTGCTGCAGGAAGCGTTCGGCGAGAGCGTCGTGCTGGGCGATGCGTGCGAGGTCACCACCCTGGACCAGGCCGGCGCCGGGAGGGCGGAGCTGGTGGCCGCGGTGACCGGCGACGACGAGGACAACCTCGTCATCTGCCAGATGGCGAAGCGGAAGTTCAAGGTGCCGCGCGTCATCGCCCGCATCAACAATCCCAAGAACGAGGTGACGTTTCAGTTCCTCGGCATCGACGAGACCGTGAGCTCCACGAAGCTGATCTACAGCTTGATCGAGCAGGAAGTGGAGGTGGCCGACGTCATTCCGCTGACCGCCCTGCGCCGCGGCAACCTCGAGCTCGTCGAGGTCGCGCTGACGGCCGATTCTCCCGCGGTCGGACGGATGCTGCGGGACATCGCCCTGCCGCCAAACTGCATCCTCGCCATCCTCGTGCGCGGCGAGACCGCGTCGATCGTGACCAGCGACCTCCGGTTCGAACCCGGCGATATCCTCGTGGCCATCGTGCCGTCCGCCGCGGTCCAGTCGTTCCGGGAGGCGCTGCTCGGCCGGGGTGTCCCGACGCGCTGACGGCGGCCGGGAACCGCGGTCCGTCCCCGGACGCTACAGAGAAGGGAATGTTGCGTCCAAGGGGTCGCGGATGGCTGATGCGGTTTCCGTGCTGAGCGGCCGTGTCGAGGGGGTGGCGGTGACGCCCGAACCGGCCGAGCAAGGCGCTGCACACCGCCTTGCCGCCTTCGAGGAGCTCCTGCACCGCCATCTCCGCAACATTCACCGCGTCGCGTACCGTCTGTCGGGAAACGCCGACGACGCGGAAGATCTGGTTCAGGAAGCGCTCGTCGAGGCGTTTCGAGCCTTCGACCGGTACCAGCCGGGCACGTACTTCGACCGCTGGGTGTACCGCATCATGACGCGCACGCACATCGATCGCGTGCGCCGGCGGGGACGGCGCCCCGAGACATCGCTCGACACCCCCGTCGGCCCGAGCGGCGACGCGCTGGTGACGATGATCGGCGACACGCGCGACGACCCGCAGCAACGCACCGAGACGGCGGACCTGGACGGGCCGATCCAGGCCGCGTTGGACGCATTGCCCGCCGAGTTCCGGACGGCCGTCGTCCTTGCGGACGTGGAGGGCCTATCGTATGATGAAATCGCGGCCGCGGTTGGATGTCCGATCGGCACCGTGCGGTCGCGCCTGCATCGCGGCCGGGAGATGCTTCGCCAGGCGCTGCAGCCGTATCTAGGGCGTAGGAGTCGCGAGTGAACGAGCACGTCATCGATCGCCTCTCTCCGTACCTCGACGGCGCGCTCGGGGCCGCCGATCTCGAGCGGGTGGAGGCGCACCTCGAGGCGTGCGCGAGCTGCCGGCGAACGTATCGGGAACTCGAGACCCTCCAGGGCCTGGTGCGCGCGCTGCCCGATCCCGAGCCGCCGCCGGGATTGGCCGACCGCCTGCACTGGCGCCTGCGGCGCGAGGCCGCGGGTCTCCGCCGCCCGGCGCCGCTCTGGTGGTTCTCCGTGCGGCCGCCGTTCCGTGTCGCGCTGGCATGCGCCACGCTGCTGGTCGTCCTCGGAGTGCCGGCCGCGTGGATGGCGAATCGGTTCGCGCCGCCAAAGACGCCCCTGGATACCGACGCCTACGTCCGCGAGTACCTGATGCTGTCCGTGGATCGGCCGCTCGGGGACGAGGCGGCGCCGCCGTTCGTGCTGTCGGACACGCCCGCATCGGAGTCACCTCGTCGGTAAGATGACACGCGCGATCCGCCGCCGCGTCGCCGCCCTGGCGATCGGTATGGCGGGCGTTGCCGTGCTCGGCGCGGCGCCGGTGCTGCCGGCGGCGGCGCAGCTCCCCGGATCGCCCGCGGGCAACGAGGCCCTGGCCTGGTTGCGGGCGGCCGCCGCGGCGCCGCAGACGGTGAGCTACGAGGGCACGCGGACGTGGAGCGTCTGGGCCGGCCGGGTGCAGGCGTACCAGGTCCACGTCTACCACCGGGCGCCGAACCAGACGCGCCTGGAGTATCTCGCCGTCGGCGACCAGCCCGCGCGGATCGTCGTCGTCAGCGGCGCGACCCAGGTGACGTATACGCCGGCCGCCAACACGTTCGTCCGCGCTCCCGCGGCGCGCACCGAGGAGGCGCTGGCCCAGCGGATCCTGCCGCAGATCGCGGAAAACTACGTGGTCCGCTTCGCCGGCGCCGATCAGGTCGCCGGCCGCGCCGCGCGGATCATCGACGTCCAGAGCAAGTTTCCCGGGCGGCCGCGCCTGCGGGTGTGGGTGGACACCCGCACGCACCTGATCCTGCGCTTCGAACGGTACGGCCCCGCCGGCGCCCTCCGCCAGGAATCGGCGTTTATCCAGCTGCGCATCAATCCCCAATTCCCGCCGGGGCTGTTCGAGCTCGCCCCGCCGCCCGGCGCGCAGCTCGAGACGCGGCGCCCGGCCGGAAAGCTCACCATCGAGGAAATTGCGCAGCGGGTCGGATTCACGCCCCAGCTCCCCGCATACCTCCCGGCCGGATACGCGCTGGTGGGCTCTCGGGTGGTGCAGGTGCGCGGCGTGTCCGCGGCGGTCTTCACGTTCACGGACGGCGTGGCGACGTTGACGCTGTTCGAAAGCCGCGGCGCGCAGGGCGAGCCGGCCAACGCGCAGCGCGTCCAGATCAACGGGGCGGCGGGCGCGATCACGACGAGGGGCGTGGCGAACGTGCTCCACTGGAACGTCCGCGATCTGTCGTTCACGCTCGTGGGCGATCTGCCGCGGCAGGAGATGGTGCGGGTCGGAGGGTCGCTCCGGTCGTTCGGCGTGTCCGAGGCGCCGGTGGACTGGGGGCGGCGCGCGCGCCTGTGGCTGGCCGCCGCGCTCGCGCTGCCCGCGGCGCAGGCCGCGCAGCCGCGGGGCGCCGCGGTGCCGGCCGATGCGTCTGCCGCGCCGGGCCCGGTGGCGCCGTACATCACGAACAACACGCACGTGATCGGGCCTGGGATCGTCCCCGAGGAGCGGGCCGTCTGGAAGGCCATGGTGGCGCGCGGGCTCGCGCCGGCGGTGGTCAAGGTCACCGTCGCCGGCGACGGGGTCACGAGGCTGCCGGACGGGCGGCTTGCCCGTCTGGCGTGGATCTGGTTTGTCTACGGCATGCAATGGACGGGCGGGGCCCCGGGCGCGGTGCACGAGGTGCAGGGCCGCGCCGCCGCGCTGGCGCGCGCGGCGTTCGGCGCGGACCCGCGGATCACGCGGGTCCTGCTGACGGGGTACTACCATCAAAGCGGCCGCTTCGACGGGCGGCGCACCGACGTGACGTTTACCGCACAGCTCACGCGCGCCCGGTTCACCGCGAGCGGGGGCGACCCCGCGCCGGGAGCGTTCCTCGCGAGGGCGGGGGACGTTTGGTACAGCCCCGCCCTCCTGGCGGGCGATCTGGTCGAGCAACCGGCGGAGCCGCACGACCCGCACGTGTCCGCCGCCGAGCGGCTGCGCCTCGCCCGGCTGCCGGGCGACCGCGCCGTGGAGTCGGCCGAGACGTTCCACGGGGGGCTCCTCGCGAGCATCGTGGAGACCAAGCGCCGGCTGCAGGGTCTGCTCTTCGGCGGCGAGAACGAGGGCCGGCTCTGGCGCGGCGACCCGCTCCGCCGCGAGATGGCCTTGACGTTCGATGACGGCCCGAGCCCGCTTGCCACACCGTTGCTGCTGGCGATCCTGCGGCGCTACGGCGTGCATGCCACGTTTTTCGTGATCGGCGAGCACGCGCGGGCCTATCCCTATCTGCTCCGCGAGATGGCCGCCGACGGCGACGAGATCGGCGACCATACGTTCCACCATCCCAACCTGTCGTCCGTCGACGACGCCACCGCGGCGCAGGAGATTGCCGCGACCGCCGCGGTCATCGAGCGGGATGCCGCGCGGCGCCCCCGGTGGTTCCGCCCGCCGGGCGGGGACTATACCGGCGCCGTCGTGACGGCCGCGGGCCGCACGGGCCTGGGGCTCGCCATGTGGACCGACAATTCCGGGGACTGGGCGCTGCCGCCGCCCAAGGTCGTCGTCGAGCACGTGCTCGCGCATGCGCAGCCCGGCGGCGTGGTACTCTTACACAATGGGACGCTCAACACCGTTCAGGCCTTGCCCAGAATCATCGCCGAGTTGAGACGCCGGGGCTACCGGCTGGTCACGCTCTCCCAGCTCGTTCGGGACGCAGAGTGAGCCGCGATGCATGACAAAGAGATGACCCTCGTCGAACACCTGGAGGAGCTGCGGCAGCGGCTCACCCACGCCATCCTGGGCCTCCTCGTCGCCAGCGGGGCCGGGCTCGTGTTCGTGGACACCCTGCTGCACCTGCTGCTCCGGCCCTTGGGCGGCATCAAGCTCACCACGCTCACCGTGCTCGAACCGTTTCTGGTCAAGCTCAAGGTGGCGTTCCTGTTCGGGTTCGCCGTGAGCATGCCCTGGATCGTCTACCAGATGTTCGCGTTCGTCGCGCCGGCGCTGACCGATCACGAGCGCCGCCGGGTCGTGCCGATCGCGCTGCTCGCCGGCGCGCTGTTTGCCTGCGGCGTCGTCTTCGCCTACGTGTTCGTGCTGCCGGTCAGCACGCACTGGCTGATCGCGCAGGCCGGGCGCCAGTTCAACGTCCTGATCACCGCAAACTCCTATATCACCTACGTCCTGTTCTTTCTGCTGATCGTCGGCGGCACGTTCGAGACGCCGCTCCTCATCCTGTCGCTGGCGATGCTCGGCATCGTCAGCCCGCAGACGCTGCGCAAGGAGTGGCGGATCGCCTACATGGTGGCCGCCGCGATCGCCGTGCTCGGCACCCCGGATTGGAGTCCGGTCACGATGGTCCTCGTGTTCATCCCGATGGTGCTGCTGTACGAGTTCAGCCTGATCTTGTGCCGGATTTTCGTCCGGCCGCCTAGCCCGCAGCCCGCGCACACCGCCGGCACCTAACGCGCCCGGCCCTCCGCGCATCGCGCCATCCCTCGTCCGGAGGATTCCGCCCGCTCGGGCGGGTGGGCCCGCCGGCGTCGTTCCCGCGGCCCGGGGTATAACGTCGGCGGAACAAATCGCTTTTCCAGGCCGTCTTTCTGATACAATGTTGCGCAAGGTGTCTCAAACTGGCCGAACGGTCGTTGCGTTGCCGCGCCTGCGCGCCGTCGCGGCCGGCGTGCTGGCCGGCATCCTGGTCGTCGTGGTGAACGGCCCGGCCGGTGCCGGCGTCGCGCCGCCGTCAGTTCCGTACGAGTGTTCCATGCTGGTCCCCGTCTACGTTGCCGGCGGCACCCCCGCCGGGGTCGCGGCGGCGGTGACGGCCGCCCGCATGGGCGAGCCGGTGTTCATGACCGAGGAGCGTCCGTATCTCGGCGGCGATCTCACCGGCCCGATGCTCAATATGCTGGACATGGACTTCGGCCGGGACGGGCTGCAACTCGCCCAGGGCGTGTTCCTGGACATCTATCACCGTCTCGGCCTGACGTTCGACGTCGAGACCGCGAAGCAGGTCTTCATGGACGAGGTGCGCAAGGAGCCGTTGATCACCCTGCGGCTGCTCACGCGCCCGGTCGCGGCGATCGTCGACGGCCAGTGGATCCGAGGCATCGTCGTCGAAAATCTGCTGACGCACCGCCAGGAGACGATCTGCGCGAAGCGGATCATCGACGCGACGGACGACGCGGACGTCGCCGCCATGGCGGGCGTGCCCTACGCGCTCGGGCGGGAGAGCTCGGGGATCGACCGCACCATGATGTCGTCGACGCTGGTGTTCGAGCTCGGCGGCGTGAACTGGCGGCAGGTCGTGGCCTACATCACCGGACGGAGCCGCGCGATGCTCCACATGACGGGCATCTACCGCGGGAACGTCTGGGGATACGACACGATCATGCGCCAGTATCACCCCTCGCAGCCCGGCGTTGCGATCTACGATCTGAACATCGGCCTGCAGCACGACCACTCGGTGTTGATCAACGGGCTGTTGATCTTCGGCGTGGACGGCACGGACCCGGTCTCGGTCGCGGACGGCATGCGGCGGGGCCGCCTGGAGCTGCCGGGTCTCGTGGAGTACCTGCGCGAGATGGCCCCGGGATTCGAGCACGCGTATCTGATCCGCGCCGCCGACTACCTCTACATCCGCGAGACGCGGCACATTCGCGGCATGTACACGCTGACGGCCCAGGACATCGTGACGAGTCGGGTCTTTTGGGACGCGGTCGGGGTCGCGAGCTATCCGATCGACCTGCACCCGTACCGGCCGGGGGAGTTCAACCCGTTTGCGGCCCGCCGATACGTGTACACGATTCCGTTCCGCGCGCTCGTCCCGCACGGCATCGGCAACCTGGTGGTCGCGAGCCGGTCCATCTCCGCCACCTACGAAGCCGCCGGGTCGGCGCGCGTCGTGCCGACGACGATGGAGGAAGGGCAGGCGGCGGGCGCGGCGGCGGTGATCTCGATCGACAACCGGCTCTCGTTTCGCCAGATGGCGCTCGCGCCCGACCTGGTGCACACCCTGCAGCTCGCGCTGCACGCCGAGGGCGCCTACCTCCTCCCGGAGACGCTGCTGGCGGCGGGGCAGTCGTCGCGCGGGCTTGGAGACCGCCAGCCGGCGGTGCCCGCTCCGGTCGCGCGGTCGTCCACGCGCCAGTAGTGCGCGCGCCGCCCGTGCGCTCAACGGGGATGTGTCGTGCGGCCGCCGGCGCGGGGCGGGCTCCGGCGGGCACCGGATGATCTGGAACCCGGCGGTCGAGACCCTCCCCCGCGCTGAACTGGCGGCGCTCCAGCTCTCCCGGCTTCGGGCGGTCGCGCAGCGCGTGTACGACGGCGTGCCGTTCTACCGCGCGGCGTTCGACCGGGCGGGCGTCCGGCCCGACGAGCTCCGCAGCCTCGACGATCTGCGCCGGCTGCCGATGACCCGCAAGAGCGACCTCCGCGACCACTATCCGTTCGGCCTGTTCGCCGCTCCGATGGACCGGATCGTGCGCCTCCACGCTTCCTCGGGCACGACCGGGCGTCCGACGGTCGTCGGCTACACGCGAGCGGACCTCGCCGTGTGGGCGGAGGTGTGCGCCCGGTCGCTCGCCGCGAGCGGCGCGCGCCCGGGCGACGTGTTCCACAACGCCTACGGGTACGGGTTGTTCACCGGGGGCCTCGGGATGCACTACGGCGCCGAGTTGATGGGGCTCGTAGTGGTGCCCGTGTCAGGGGGGAATACGGAGCGCCAGCTGCTCCTGATCCGGGACTTCCGGCCGCGCGTCATCGCCTGCACCCCTTCGTACCTGCTCACGCTGGCAGACGCCGCCCGGGCGCACGGCCTCGATCCGGCCGGGGTGTCCCTGCGGGTGGCGGTCCTCGGCGCCGAGCCCTGGACCGACGAGATGCGCCGCCAGATCGAGCGCAGTCTTCCGCTCAAGGCCGTCAACATCTACGGGTTGAGCGAGGTGATCGGGCCGGGCGTCAGCAACGAGTGCGTGGAAGCGCAGCGGGGCTCGCACGTGTTCGAGGATCACTTTCTCGTGGAAGCCGTCGATCCAAACACCGGGGAGCCGGTCCCGCCGGGGACGCGCGGCGAGCTCGTGTTCACGACGCTCACCAAGGAAGCGCTGCCCGTGATTCGCTACCGCACCGGGGACATCGCCGCGCTCGACCCCGCGCCGTGCCCGTGCGGCCGGACGCACGTCCGGATGTCCATGGTCGTCGGCCGCACCGACGACATGCTGATCATCCGCGGCGTCAACGTCTTTCCGTCCCAGGTCGAGTCCGTGCTCGTCCAGTTCGCGGAGCTGTCGCCTCACTACCAGCTCATCGTCACGCGGCCCCGCACGCTCGACGTCCTCGAGGCGCGGATCGAAGTGTCGCCGGCGTGGCCGGCGGCGGCCCGGGCGCTCGACCCCGGCGACCGTGAGGTCGAAGCGCTGCGCGAGCGGGTCACGAAGCAGCTGCGGGGCGTGATCGGCATCGCCGTGGACGTGTCGCTGGCGGCCCCGGGGACCCTGCCGCGCAGCGAGGGCGGCAAGCTCCGCCGTGTGGTGGACCGGCGCGTCACGCCCGGCCAAACACCAGGCTCGCGTTGATCCCGCCGAACCCGAAGGAGTTGCTCAGAACGTACCGGGGCGCGAGCGCCCGGCCCGTGCCCGGCACGTAATCCAGATCGCACGCGGGATCCGCCGCCTCGAGATTCAACGTCGGCGGGATGTACCCGTGCCGCAGCGCGAGCAGGCAGACCGCGGCCTCGATCGCGCCCGTCGCGCCGAGGGCATGACCGTGCATCGGCTTCGTGCCGCTCACGGGAATCCGGTAGGCGCGCCCCCCGAAGACCTGTTTGATCGCCAGCGTCTCCGTGGCGTCGTTGAGCGGCGTGCCGCTCGCGTGGGCGTTGACGTAGTCGATCTGGTCCGGCGCGACCTCGGCTTCGCTGAGCGCGTCGCGCATGGCCCGGGCGGCCTGGGCACCCGACGGCAGCGGCGCCGTCATGTGGTGCGCATCGTTGGAATTGCCGTAGCCGAGGATCGTGCCGTACGCGGGCACGCCGCGCCGGCGGGCGTGCTCGCGTTCCTCCAGGACGAGCAGCGCCGCGCCCTCGGCCATGACGAAGCCGTCGCGGTCGCGATCGAACGGCCGGCACGACGCCGCAGGCTCGGCGTTGCGCGTGGACATCGCCCGGATGAGATCGAACGCGCCGAAGATCAGCGGCGCCAGCGGGACTTCCACGCCGCCGGCCAGCATGATGTCGGCGTACCCGTCGCGTACGGCCCGGAACGCGTTCCCGATGGCGATGGCGCCGCTCGCGCAGCTGTCCGAGTTCGCGCTGCTCGGGCCCCGCAGGTCGTGCTCGATCGCGACGTTGCACGAGGCGGCCCCGCAGAAGACGGCGAGCGCGAGGGTGGGCTTGATCCGCCGCACGCCCTGGCTGAGAAATACGGCGTGCTGTTCCTCGGCAAACGCCGCCCCGCCGAGCGCCGAGCCGACGAAGCAGCCGATCATGTCGCGGTTCTCGTCCGTCAGATCGAGGCGCGCGTCATCGAGGGCGAGGCGCGCACACGCGATCGCGAACTGGGCGTAGCGGTCCAGGCGGCGCAGGCGCTTGTGGTCGGCGTAGGCGCCGCCGTCGAACCGCCGGACCTCGGCCGCCACGTGGCAGTGAAACGGCGCCGGATCGAACCGGGTGATGGTGTCGATGGCCGAGCGCTCTTGCCGCAGCCCCTCGTACAACGCCTGGACGCCGATGCCGATGGGGGTGATCGCGCCGATCCCCGTGACGACCACCTGCCGGTTCATGCGCCACCTCCGTTAGGGGGCGAGACCGCGCCCCGCGGCGCCGGGGTCCGGCCGGCCGGGCGTTCCTCGCGCCGCGGCGCGGACACCGGCCGTTCCACGAGCCGCTTGATCCGCGCGAGCGTTCGCGCGGCGATCGGTTCCACAAACAGCGGCCCGATGATCCGGCGGGCGACCGCGCGCCCGATGAGCGGCCAGCGGAGGTCGAGGTCGTGCACGACCGTGACGACGACGTCGTCCCCGGCAGCCGGTTCGAGACGCCACTCGACCCGCATTCCCCTCGTGACGCCTCGCACGTGCGTGTAGCGGATGCGGCGCTCCTCGGGCATCCGCACCTGCTCCGCCCACCACCACACCGGGAGCCACCCGCGCCGGGCCTTCATCTCCACGATCCGCGCCGGGCCGCGCGTGGCGAGCACGCGGACGCTGCGGTAGTGCGGCAGCCACTCGGGCCACCGCTCGACCCGCGCGGCGTAGTCGAAGATGGCGTCTGCGCTTCCCCGGATTCGTGCCACCGTCTCCGTGTGCACCGGTGTCCCTCCGTTACAGCACGCCGAGCGCGCGCGCCACGAATCCGGGGCGCAGCACGGAGCGTGGTTCCGCGGCGTTCCCGACGGCGGCGATCAGCGCGGTGCCGAGGTCGGGGCGCGCCGCGAGGCGCCGGAGCGCTCGGCCCGCGAGGGCGGGGTGAAAGGCGAGCCGCTGCAGCACCCGCGAGATCATGAGCACGCCCGCGAACTCGCGATCGCGCCGCCGCTCGTACGCGGCGAGCGCCGCACGGCGCGGGCCGGCGCCGTCGAGGGCCCGCAGCGCGGTCGGGACCGCGAGTTCCGCGCCGCGCAGCGCGAGATACACGCCCTGCCCGGTGAGGGGATCGATGTAGGTGGCGGCGTCGCCGACCAGCATGATCCCGTCGGCCACGCACCGGCGCCGCCGGTAGGCGAGCGGTCCCGCTCCCGCGACCGCCTCGGCCTGCCGGGCCCGGCCGAGGCGGTCGCACAGCCCCGGAAAGGCGAGCAGTTCGCGCCAGTAGCCCTCGCGGACCTTGCCTCGCCATCCCTGGATCACGGCGCGCCCGAGGGCCAGGGTCACGTTGGCAATGCCGCCCGGCAGGTAGGCGACCCCGCAGTACCGGTCCGGCCGCAGGTGGATCTCCCCGACGTCCAAGCCTCCCGCGCCGCCGAGCGGCGCGAGCCCCGCGACGTAGCTCCCCACCGTGTAACGTCCGCGGCGGGACGCCCCTTCGATCCCGGCCGCGCGTGCCACGGCGGAGCGCAGCCCGTCCGCGCCGACCACGAGCGCGGCCGTGTGCGCTTCGGCGCCGCCGCGGCCGCGAAACTGGACCGCGACGGTCATCCGCGGACCCTGGCGCGCGACCGCCGCCACCGTCGCGCCCTCGTACACGCGCACGCCGGCCCGGGCCGCCTCCGCGAGCAGGATCGCATCCAGCACCCGGCGCGGCAACGACCAGCCCGGGCGGTCGGCAAACCAGAGTGTCGCCGCGTCTCCCCGCGGGCCGGCGACGTGCATGCCGCCGACGGGCCGGGCGCCCGAGCGGACCACGGCATCCCGAACGCCGAGCCGGTCGAGCGCCGCCGCCGCCCCGGGGTTCACGTAGTCCCCGCACGGCTTGCGCCGGGGAAACACCTCACGCTCGAACAGCACGACCCGGCACCCCGCTCGCGCCAGCGCAGCGGCGGTGGCGCTCCCGGCCGGACCGCCGCCCGCGACGATGACGTCCGCCGACGCCGTCACGCGCGGGGCTCCTCCCCGGGGCGGCGCGGCGGCGGTGCGTGCGGCGCGCGTGTCACCGGCGCCGCTCCGGCATCCTGGAGCCGCGCAAGTGACACGCGAAACCCCGGGAGCGGGGACACGCGCAGATCCGGAATGCCAGACGACTCGGCGAGGCGCTGGTATTCCTCGATCGACCGTGCCCGGCGCATCGAGAGCGGCCCGTCGTGGCGCAGCACGCGGCTTCTGGAGAGCCGCGTCAACAGCCACACCGCCGCGTGCCCCATACCGCCGCGCACGAGGTCGACGGCCAAGAAGCCGCGCCGCGCAACCCGGTGCAGCTCACGCAGGACCAGGGCGGCGTCGTCGTCGCGCATGTGGTGGAGCGCGAGCGTGCACAGGCCGACGTCGAACGTCCGATCCGCGAACGGCAGCGCCCGGGCATCGCCGCGAACGACGGAGATCCCCCGATGGCGCCGCGTGGCCTCGCGTGCCAGCCGCGTGGTGGTCGCATGACGATCCACCGCGACGAAGCGCACGGCGATGTTCCGCCGGGCGGCCCAGCGCGCCACGGCCACCGCGACGTCGCCGCCGCCGCTCGCCACGTCGACGAGGCAGAACGCGCCCGCGCCGGGACGCCGGTGTCCGGCCGCGCGGACCGCGCGATCGAGATAGGCACGCACGAACCGGTGCGCGCCGAAGACGCGGTTGATCCGGCCGAGGTCGCGGAGCGCCAGCCGGAGGTCCTCTTCGGCGCACGCCGGATCGTCCATGAGTTCCTGCGCCGCCGGGCGTGTCCGGATCTGCGCCACCTGACTCCGCCTGTCGTCGATACGCGGCCCGACCGCACGCCCGAGAGCGCCTTGCGCCGAACCCGGACCGCGCCGTGTCCGCCGGTCCGGCGTAAAGGGGCCGCGACCGGCGATGGTTGAGTATACCCCGGTTCCTGCAACGTCACCGTAACACATGTGGCCGGGTGCCGCGGCCACTCGCCTCCATCGCCTCCGCGCGGCCGCTGCACGGCGCGGGAGCGGTTTGCTATCCTTACTCGTATGGAAACCCGCGCCGTCCTCTTTGATTTCGACGGCTTGATCGTTGACACGGAGACGCCGGAGTACCTGGCTTGGCGGACGGTGTATGCCAGGCGCGGCCTCCGGTTTCCGCTCGAGTCGTGGCTCCAGAATGTCGGCCGCAACGACCGTCCGTTCGATCCGCTCGGCCCTTTTCGGGGCGGTCCGGAGGGCGCGGACGCGGTGCGCGCGGAGTGGCGGGCCGCCCATGCCATGCTGGAGCCCGCGTACATGGTGCCGCTTCCGGGGCTGCTGCCGCTGCTGCGCCTGCTCCGCGAGCACGGCTGGCGCGCGGCGATCGGATCGTCCTCGACGCGCGGGCGGATCATCGCCATGCTGGAGCGACTCGGGCTCGCGGGCCGATTTGCCGCCGTCGCGGGCGGCGACGAGGTGCCGCGGGCAAAGCCCGCGCCCGACGTCTATCTGCTCGCGGCCGAGCGCATCGCGGTGCCGCCGGCCCGGTGCACGGTGCTGGAGGACAGCGAAAACGGCGTTCGCGCGGCCAAGGCCGCGGGGATGCGATGCATCGCCGTGCCGTCGATGCTGACCCGGTCGTTGGACTTCTCGGGCGCGGATCTGGTCGTCGACCACCTCGCCGCGGTGACGATGGACACGCTGTGCCCGCCGGCCGGCAACGGCGGCGGTCGCGGGCCGGCCGCGGACACCCGGCCCGCGGGCGGCGCGGACGCGGGCGTGGCCGTGGGGATGCCGGGTGGCGGCGAGGCCGCGGAGGAGGATCGCCGGTGAAGATCGCCACGCTCCTCCCGAGCGCGACCGAGATCGTGTGCGCGCTCGGGTTGGAGGGCGACATCGTCGCGGTCAGCCATGAGTGCGACTATCCTCCCGAGATTCGCGGGCGGCCCGTGGCGGTCCACCCCTCGATCGATGCCGCGCTCTCGAGCCGGGAGATCGACGCCCAGGTCGAGGCGGCCCTGCGCCGCGGCGATCCGCTGTATCGCGTCGACGCGGACGTGCTACGCGCCGCGGCGCCCGATCTCGTGATCACGCAGGACCTCTGCGACGTATGCGCGCTGCCGAGTCTCGACGTCGAGGCCGCGGCGGCGCGCCTGCCCCGGACGCCCGCCATCGTGCGGCTGCATCCGCACACGCTCGACGACATCCTCGGCGATATCGCGCGGGTCGGCGGCGCCGTGGGGCGGCCGGAAGCGGCGGTCCGGCTCGCCGACCGGCTGCGGGCGCGCGTCGCGGCGGTGCGGCGGGCCGTCCAGGACCGCCCGCGGCCGCGCGTGTGTTGCATGGAGTGGCTCGACCCTCCGTTTTGCGCGGGACACTGGATGCCGGAGCTCGTCGAGTGTGCGGGAGGCCGGGAGGTCATCGGCCGTCCCGGGCGTCCGTCGTTCCGCGTGGGATGGGACGAGATCGCCCGGGCTGCGCCGGACGTCGTGGTGCTCACGGTGTGCGGGTTCGACGCGGCGCGGACGGTTGCGGAAGCGCGCGCGCTCGCCGCACACCCGGAGTGGCGGCGGCTCCCGGCCGTGATCGAGGGCCGTGTCTACGCGACCGACGGCAGCAGCTTCTTCAGCCGGTCGGGGCCGCGCGTCGTCGACGGCGTGGAGATCCTCGCGGCGATCCTCCACCCCGACGCGGCCGCGTGGAGGACGCCGCCGGGCGCGTGGACGGCGGTCCCGACGCCGGCGGGCGCGTCGCCGGACGCCGGGTCCGCATCTCGCGCGTGAACGCGGAGGAGCGCCCGCCGTCCGACCCGGGCTTCCGCCGGGAGGCGGCGACGGCGCTCCGGAGGGGGTGCACGTGGACGTCTCGGTGAACGCGGTGATGCGCCGCGGCCTCCTGCGGCTGTCGACGCACCGCGGCGCCGCCGTCTGGATGCGGCGCTACGGCATGCGGCTGGGAGCGGCGCGGTTCGTGGCCGGGGAGACGCTCGACGAGTGCGTCACGGTGCTGCGCCGGCTCACCGAGAGCGGGTTCGAGACCAACACGACCCTGCTCGGCGAAGGCGTCGGGGACGCCGAGACCGCCGGGCAGGTGACGCGCGAGTATCTCGCCGTGCTCGACCGCCTCGCCGAGGAGCGGCTGCCGACGCGGCTCTCCGTGAAGCTGACCCACCTTGGGCTCAATGTGGCCCCGGACCTGGCGCACGACAACCTCGCGCGTTTGGTCGAGCGCGCCGGGACGCACGGACAGTTTGTCCGCATCGACATGGAAGAGTCGAGCCGCGTCGACGCGACGCTCGACATCTACCGGCGCCTGCGCGACGCCGGTTCCGCGAACGTGGGTGTCGTGCTGCAGGCGTATCTCCGGCGGACCGGCGCCGATCTCGAGGCGCTGCTCCCGTTACGGCCCAACCTGCGGCTGGTCAAGGGGGCCTACCTCGAGCCGCCGGACGTGGCGTTTTCGCGGAAGGCCGATGTCGACCGCAACCTGGTGAGCCTCATCGTGCGGTCGTTGCGGGAGGGCGGGTATACGGCCGTGGCGACGCACGACGACAAGATCATCGGGCAGGTCCGCGCGTTCGTCCGCGAGCAGGGGATTGCCCGCGACCGGTACGAGTTTCAAATGCTCTACGGCGTGCGCCCGCAGTTGCAGCGCGATTTGGTCGCGCTCGGCGAGCGCGTCATGGTCGCGACCCCGTACGGCGCGGACTGGTACCCGTACTTCATGCGGCGATTGGCCGAGCGGCCGGCCAACGTGCTGTTCTTCGTCCGCAACCTGGTCCGCCGCTAGTCCGGCGTGTCCCATGTCTGGCGAGACGAGGTAGCGGGGCCTGCCGGACCTGTCTGAAGCATCGCCCCCTTCGGCGCCGGCGACGCTCGCGCCGGCCGGGAGGAGCGCGGCCCGGACCGCAGGCGCGGTCCGCGGCCCGGCCGGGGTCGCGGGACGGGCGCGGGGCGGCTGCGGCAGGGCGCCTCGGGGTATGAGCATAAACTGTACCCGATACGCAGGGAGCCGCGGAGGCGGATGCCGATGGCGGAACGCTCGACCGTGACCCCGACGGAGCGTTGGCTACGGGTGGCGATGGGTATGGTCATCGCCGCCGCGGCGGCGTACTTGCTCTTTCGCCTCCGCTTCGTGCTGTTGACCGTCGCGCTCGCGGCCATGCTGGCGTACGCCCTGCTCCCGTTCGTCGAGCTCGCGGCCCGCATCCGGATGGGCGGGCGCCCCGTGCCGCGGGTCCTCGCCGTGCTGGCCGTGTTCGCCGTCGTCGCCGCCGCGCTCGCGGGGACGTTCCACGTGGCGGCGCGCCCGCTTGCCGCGGAGTCGAGCCGGTTTGCGCAGAACGCCCGGACCTACCGGGATCACGTGTCCGCGTTTCTCAGCACGACGCGCGCCTCCGTTCGCCGGGGGCTCCCGGCGCCGGCGCAGGCCAGGCTCGACCAGGCGATCGACCAGGCCGGCACCCTGATCGTCAACTCCGCCGGACGCATGATGCAGGCGGCGGCCCGGTGGCTCACCCATGTCATCGAGCTCGTGCTGATCCCGATCCTCGCGTTCTACTTCCTGGTCGATCTGCCGTCGCTCAGCCGCGAGCTGTTGGGGTTTCTGCCGGGGTCGTGGCGACCCGTCGCCCGCGGCGCGGGGCAGCGCGCGGATCGCATCGTGGCCGGATACGTGCGAGGCCAGCTCCTCCTGATGTTGATCTCCGGGGTGGTCGTGTGGATCGGCCTCGCGATCCTGGGGGCGCCGTTTCCGCTGCTGCTCGGCGCCGTCGCCGGGCTCACGCGCGCGATCCCCATCGTGGGCCCCGTCATCGGGGCGATTCCGATCGTGGGCGTCACGCTCTTGCAGTCGCCCGGCATCGCGGTGCCCGTGCTGGTGTTCTTCGTGATCCTGCAGCTCGTCGAAACGAAGTTCATCCTGCCGCAGGTCATCGGCCACGAGCTCCGCCTGCACGCCGCCACGATCCTGCTCGCGTTGTTGGTCGGAAACGCGCTCTTCGGGTTCATGGGCATGTTTCTGGCGCCGCCGGCCGCGGCGTTCATCAAGAGCCTGCGCGAGGTGGATACGGGGCCGCCGGCCGAACGCGCGGCACTCGACCCCGAGGCCGCGCCGGCGTCCGTGGCCGTGGGGCGCCGCTAGGCCGGCCCGCGGGCAGCGGGCGCGTCTGTCGCGCCGATCACCGAGCGAAGCAGGCGCGGGAGATCGGCGCTGACGGTGCCGTTCGTGGCGACGAGATCGCACCCGGCCTGGTGGGCGGCCGCCCGCCGCGCGAGATCCCGGTGGCCGCAAAAGCCGAGGAGGGGGACGGCGCGCGTCGCCGCGTCGCCCTTGGCGTCACGGATCAGCGCGACGCCGTCGAATCGCCGCGCCGCGAGGTTGATGACGGCCGCGGCCGGGCGGCGCCCGAGCGCCCGCGTAAACGCGTCGCCGCCGCGGACCACGACGGGCGCGTATCCCAGGGCGGCGAGCGCCGCGGTGATCCGGGTCGAAAACAGCACGTCGTCGTCGGCCACGACGACGACGCTCCCCGCGGGGGCTCCTGTTTCGGCGTTCATGCGCTCGCGCCGGCCGCTCGGTGGCGCGCTGCCCCGGCGGGGCGGCTCAGACGGCGAACCCCATCGCCTGGAGCTGCAACCGCCCGTCATCGCTCAGCCGCTCGGGCGACCACGGCGGCGTCCAGACCATCTCCACCCGGCAGTCTTCCACGCCGTCGACCGTCAGCATCTTCGACTGGATCTCAGAAACCAGCTGCGGGCCCATGGAGCATCCCATCGCGGTGAGCGTCATCTTGAGATCGACCACACCGCCCGCGATGGTGATGTCGTAGATCAGCCCGAGGTCCCAGATATTGACCGGGATCTCCGGATCGTAGCATGTCTTCAAGACATCGATGACCTGATCGCGCGTAATCATGGCATCCGCCTCGGTTGTATTGTACCATAGACCCTGATTCACTATCCTGACGCGCGAGGAGGCCAGCCGTTGACGATTCGCCGGGCCGTGCTCGTGGCGCTGGTCGCCGCGCTCGTGCTGGCGCCCTGGCTCGCGCGCTGGTACACGGAATGGCTGTGGTTCGGCGAGGTCGGGTACCGCGTCGCATTCTGGACGCCCATCGTGTCCGAGATCGTGCTCGGCACCCTCGCCGGCCTGAGCGTCTTTCTCATCTTCTATATCAATACCCGGCTCCTGCTACGGCTGCGCCCGGTGCCGAGGGTCATCGAGCTTCGCGCCTCGGGAGGACGAGCGTATCGTCAGATCGTGACCCGGCTCCAGCCGGCCAGGATCGCCGCGCTCGGCGCGGCGGTCGTCGGGGGGATCGCCGGCATCGCGGCCTCGGGGGCATGGCTCACGTTCCAAATGCTCGTCCACCAGGTGCCGTTCGGCACCCGCGATCCGATCTTTGGAATGGACGCCGGATTCTACGTCTTCACGCTGCCCGCGCTGTCCCGGCTGTACGAGTGGTTGATCGGCTGGCTCGCCGCGGCCCTTGCCGTGGTGGCGATCGGATACTATCTGGACCTTGCCCCGCTGGCGATGCGCGGGGTGTGGGTGGTGCCGCGGGGCGTCCGCGCCCACCTGAGCATCCTCCTCGGCGTGCTCGTGCTCGTGCAGGCCGCGGGGCTCTGGCTGCAGACGTACGGGCTGCTCTTGATGCAGCGGGGCGTGGTGTTCGGCGCCGGGTACGCCGACATGCACGCCGCCTTGCCCGCGCTGCGCGTGCTGTCGGTCCTCGCGGCCGCGACCGGCCTGCTCCTCATGGTCTCCCCGCGGATGCGGTCGTTCCGGCCCGCCGCCGGCGCGCTGGCCGGCCTCGTGGTCCTGTGGATCGCCGGGGTCCAGTTCTACCCTGGATTTGTCCAGCAGTTCAACGTGGCGCCCAACGAGCTGCGGCGGGAGACGCCGTACATTCAACACAACATCGCGGCGACGCTCCACGCGTACGGGCTCGACGCGGTGGAGGAAAAAGCCTTTCCGGCATCCACCACGCTCGATCCCGCGACCGTCGTGGCAAACCAATCCGTGCTCGACAATGTGCGGCTGTGGGACGATCGGCCGCTCCTGCGCACGTACACGCAGTTGCAGAGCCTGCGGCTGTACTACACGTTTTCGAGCATCGGCATCGACCGGTACCGCATCGCGGGCCGGGAGCAGCAGGTGATGCTCGCCGCCCGCGAGCTGGACGTGTCGCGGCTGCCCCCGGATGCGCGCACCTGGGTCAACGAGCATCTCGTGTTCACGCACGGATACGGGCTCGTGATGAACCCCGTCAACCGCTTCACCGCCGAAGGGCTGCCTGAGTTCTACGTCAAGGACATCCCGCCCCAGAGCGTCATGGGCGAGCCCGTGAGCCGGCCGGAGTTGTACTACGGCTTGACGGCCGCGCCGTACGTCGTGGTCAAGACCCGGACGCGGGAGCTGGATTACGCGGCCGGCGACCGCAACGTGTATGCGGACTACACGGGATCGGGCGGCGTCCCGATCGGCGGGAGCCTCAGCCGGCTCGCGTTCACGTACCGGTTCGGCGCGCTGCCGCTGTCCCTCAACACGGACATCACGCCTGCCAGCCGCATCATGTTTCACCGCGCGGTGCCCGAGCGCGTCGCCCACATCGCGCCGTTTCTGACGTTCGACCACGATCCGTACCTCGTCGTGGCCGGCGGCCGGCTGTTCTGGATCATCGACGGCTACACGACGACCGCGGCGTATCCGTACGCGCAGCCGACGGGGCAGCTCAACTATATCCGCAACTCGGTCAAGGCGGTCGTGGACGCCTACGACGGCTCGACCCGGTTCTATGTGGCCGACGCGTCGGATCCGCTCATCGCGACGTACGCGCGGATCTTCCCCGGCGTCTTCGCGCCGCTGTCGGAGATGCCGCGGGCCCTTGCCGCGCACATTCGCTATCCCGTGGACCTCTTCACCGTGCAGGCGCAGATCTACGCGACGTTCCACATGACGGACCCGCAGGTCTTCTACAACCGCGAGGACATGTGGGCGGTGCCGAACGAGGCGTTCGCTGGCGCGGCGCAGCCGCTCGAGCCGTACTACGTCGACCTCCGGCTCACCCCTCGGGGCCGCGACGAGTTCACCCTGATCCTGCCGTTCACGCCGTCCGGCAAGGACAACATGGTGGCGTGGATGGCCGCGCGAAGCGATGCGCCGAACTACGGGCACCTGCTCGTCTACCGCTTCCCCAAGGATCGTACGGTGTACGGCCCGATGCAGATCGAAGCCCGCATCGACCAGGATCCGAGCATCAGCAGCCGGCTCACGCTGTGGAACCAGCAAGGGTCGCAGGTGATCCGGGGCAACCTGCTCGTCGTGCCGGTGGCCGATGCGCTCCTGTACATCGAGCCCCTGTACCTGCAGGCCTCCGGCAGCGGCCTTCCCGAGCTTAAACGGGTCATCGCGGCGTACGGGTCCAGGATCGCCATGGAGCCGACGCTCGACGAGGCGCTGGCCCGCATCTTCGGCACCCCGCCGCAGCCGCCCGTCGAAACGCCGCCGGCGGGGCCCGGAACCGCGTCACCGGCCGCGATGGGCGGGCCTGCGCCGGTGTCCGGTGGTACGGCGTCATCGCCCGCGCCCGCGGACGGCAGCCATCCCGGTCCCGTGTCCGCGGGCCGGGGGCCCCTGAGCGCCGGTTCCGCGCCCGGCCCGGCCGCGCCCGCACCGCGCCCCGTGCCCGCACCCGCGCCGCGCCCCCCTGTCCCGGCCGCACCGTCGCCGACGGCCGCCCAGCGCGCCTTCCAGCGGCGGGTGGCCGGCCTGGTGGAGCAGGCAAATGGGCACTACGCTCGGGCGCAGGCGGCGCTCCGCGCGGGCGACTACCAGACCTACGGCCGCGAGATCGCGATGCTGGGCGGCGTGCTGGACGAGCTGAGACGGGTCACCGGCGCTCCGTAGACGCATCGCCCGCGGCGAGGGACCCGAGGCGCGCCGCTGCCGCGGCATACTCCTCCGGGGTGTTTACGTTGACGAACGACCCCAGCTCCGGATCGAGCCGCCGGAGTTCGGCTTCCTCGACCACGCGCACCCGCACCTCCGCGAGGAAGCCCGTCGCCGGCTGCCGGCCGGCGGCGCAGCGGTGGATGGCCTCGAGGCACGCCGGCGCGTAGACGGCATGGAGCGGTTCGTACCCGCGGGCATGGCGCGGGATGATCACATCGGCGCTCCCCGCAAGCGACACCAGGTGGCGCACCAGGCGAGGGTGGAGGAACGGCATGTCGCACGCGCAGGCGAAGACCGGTCCGCCCGCGTGGCGGAGCCCGCTGTAGATCCCGACGAGGGGATGCCCCGGCGGCAGCGCATCGCGCAGGACCTCGACGCCCGAGCGCCCGAGGCGATCGAACCGCTCGGGCGTGTTGGTCACGAGGATCAACCGCGTGATGCCGGCCGCGCGAAGCCGGCCGGCGACGAGCTCCACGAGCATCCGCCCGCCGACCGGAAGCGAGGCCTTGTCGCGCCCCATGCGCCGGCTCCGGCCGCCGGCCAGGATCACGCCCGCCACGGCGGAGGGCGGCGCGGCCCCCCGGCGGACCGGCGATCCACGGGTCGCGGTCACGAGACGCGACGGTGCCGGCAACCGGCGGGCGTCATGGTTCGAATATAGCACGGCCCAGGACGCCGCGCGCCGCCCGACGAACCACACGAAGCATCGACGATGCCGGGAGGAGCTGCGATGCACGAAGCCGAGGCCGCGAGGATGCTCAAGGCATTTGGCGCGCAGGTCGCGCAGTTCATGGACCGGCGGCGCGAACTCAAGATGCTCGCCGCAAACGCGATCGAGGGCCGGGACCGCACGGCGGTGGCGGCCGTGCTCGCTCAGCTCGGCACGGAGACGTCCGAGCTGCACCGCCAGTGGCTCCAGGTGACCAACCTCGTGCTTCAGGAGGAGCGCGAAGCCTACAGCGAGATCGCGCGCCTGCTGGAGCAGGCCGGTCAGGCGGAGGCGTCGTCCCAGGCGCCGTAACTCCGCGCGCGCCCCGCACCGCGTGCTCCGGCGCCCGCGCCCGCACGGCCTGAGGTCGCGCGAGCGCTGCGGCGCGGCGGGAGAGGGACGTGCCCGCGCCGCCACGAAGGGACGTAGCCTGAAATCGGGCCGTACCCAGGGGGAGGTTGACATGCGTATCGACGACGCGCCAGTTCATTCCCGACGCGCTCGGAAGGGCCTGTCACGCCGCGAGCTGCTCCGCATGGCCGGTGCCGCGGCCGCGGGCCTGGGGCCGCTCTCCGGACGCCTCGGCCGCGCGTGGGGGGCGGCCCCGGTCGGGAAGCGCGGCGGCGTGTGGCGGATGGCGATCCCGGGCAATCCCACTGCGTACCCGATCACGATCCCCGGGAAGCTCGTGGACATTCTCGTCGACAAGACGATCTTCAGCACGCTCGTCAAGTACGAGCTGCGCAACGGGGCCATCCGGGTCGTCCCCGACCTCGCGCTCTCCTGGAGCGCCAACCCCACCCTCACGGAGTACACGTTCCGGCTGCGTCCCGGCGTGAAGTGGCACGACGGCCAGCCGTTTGGGGCCGAGGACGTGAAGTTCACGATGGATACCGTGCTGAACCCGAAGGTCAACGCGGGGATGGCGGGCGTGGTGTCGGCGATCGCCCGGACGACCGTGGTCGATCCGTCCACCGTGAAATTCACGCTCAAGTATCCGTACGCGTCGCTGCCGGTGATCCTCGGGTACAACATCGCCATCGTGCCGAAGCATCTGCTCGAGGCGCAGGATCCGAATCAGCCGGTGCAGTTCATCCGGAATCCCGTGGGCACGGGACCGTTCAAGTTCAAGTCGTTTGCGCAGGACAGCTACCTCGAGGTCTCCGCCAACCCGGACTACTACCTGGGTCCCCCGATGCTGGACGGGATCGAGTTCAAGGTCATTCCCGACGGGAACACGCGGCTCGCCCAGCTGCGTTCCGGCGACATCGATTTCACGGTCATCGATCCGCCGCAGGTGGCGGCCGTCCAGGGAGCGCGCGGCATCGAGGTCCGGCGGGCGCCCCAGGTCAATTATTACTTCTTTGCGATCAACCACGACCTCCCGAAGTTCGCGGACGTCCGCGTCCGCCAGGCGCTGACCTACGCGATCGACAAGCAGGCCATCGTCAAGAACATCCTCAAGGGCGATGGGCGGCCGGCGACGGGCCCGATCAACCCGCTCTTGGGCGCCTATTACAATCCCAACGTGGAGACGTACCCGTACAATCCGGAGAAGGCGCAGGCTCTGCTCGCCGAGGCGGGGTGGCGAAAGGGCGCCGGCGGCGTCCTCGCCAACGCAAAGGGCGAGAAGTTCACGCTGCTCTTCAACGGCCCGAAGGGCTACCCGGTGATGGAGCAGGTCATGACGTATGCCCAGCAGCAGTACCAGAAGCTCGGGTTCGATGTCACGCTCGACATCGTGGAGTGGCCCGTCCATCTCCAGAAGTACCACGACCGCAAGTACGATCTGCTGATGGAGTGGTGGATCACGCCGCCGGACCCGGACCTGTACGACCATTACTACAGCGCCTCGCCGGACAACTGGTGGGGCTACAAGAACGCGGCGCTGGACCGGATGCTCGTCAAGGCCCGGAGCGAGCCGGACCCGCAGAAGCGGGTGGCGCTGTACCACGAGATCCAGGCGATGCTGGCCAAGGACGTACCGCTCGTGTACCTGTACTATCCGCCGGAGTTGCAGGCGATCAGCTCGCGCACGCAGGGGCTGCCGCTGATCGGATACCGGGACGCGCTGACGTGGATGTCCAAGGTGTGGCTCGCGTGACGCTCGCCTGACGCGGGGCCCCCCGGCGGCCGTGGCCCGGCGGTTCCGGAGCCGGCCGCCGGTCACCCCCGCCGGTCCGCATGGCCGGATATCTTCTCCGCCGCCTCTTCCAGGCCGCCGTGCTGCTGTGGGTCGTCAGCCTGGTGACGTTCGTGCTGATCCACGCCGCGCCGGGGGGGCCTGCGATGCTCCAGAACCCGGATCTCAGCCGGGATCAGATCGCGCAGTTTCGCGCCAATCTCGGGCTCGACGATCCGGTCCCGGTGCAGTACCTGCGGTGGCTCCGTGCCGCGCTCCACGGCGATCTGGGACGCAGCTACAATACCGTGGAGTCGGTCGGGCGCCTGCTCGCGACGCGCCTGCCGAACACGCTGCTGCTCACCGGCATCGCGCTCGGCCTGTCGCTCGCCGCGGCGATCCCGCTCGGGGTCGCGTGCGCCACGCGCCGCAACACCGCGTTCGACCGCATCATCGCGGGCACCGCGTTTCTCGGCATCTCCACCCCGGTGTTCTGGCTGGCGATCGTGCTCCTCATCGTGTTCTCGGTGCAGCTCAGGGCGCTGCCCGCCGGCGGCATGTATCAAGTCGGCGCCGCGTTCTCGCTGGGCGACCGCATCCGCCACCTGCTCATGCCCGTGTTCGTGCTCACGATCGCGAACCTCGCGGAGACCACACGCTACACGCGCTCGGCGATGATCGGCGCGCTCGGCGAGGACTACGTGCGGACCGCGCACGCCAAGGGCTTGTCGGGGCCGATCGTGCTGTTCCGCCACGCCCTGCGCAACGCCCTCATCCCGGTCCTCACGATCGTCGGCGTGTACCTGCCCCGCGCGGTCAGCGCCACCGCCATCACCGAGACGGTGTTCGCGTGGCCGGGGATCGGCCAGCTCGCCGTGCAATCCACCTTGAGTCGCGACTATCCCGTGCTGGTCGGGGTGACGCTGGCCGTCGCGGTGTTCGCCATCGGCGGCAGCCTCCTCACGGATCTGGCATACGGGCTGGTCGACCCGCGGATCCGCCTTGGCTAGGGCCGCGGGGATGGCCGAGACGGCGTCTCCGCCCCGGCGCGAGGCCGCCGGCGCGGCCCCGGGTCCTCGCCGTGCCGGATGGCGGCGGTTTCGCGGCAACCGGATGGCGGTGGCGTCCGCCGTGTTCCTGGTGGGCATGTACGTGGTCGCGGCCGCCGGCCCGCGGATCAGCCCCTACGGGCCGAACGCGGTGGACATCCTGAACACCAACGCCCCGCCCTCGCCGGCGCACTGGCTCGGCACCGACGAGAACGGCCGGGATGTGCTCGCGCGCCTCATCGCCGGCGCGGCGACGACGATGACCGTGGGGTTGATCGCGATGGTCATCGCGGTCGGCATCGGCGCCGCCGTGGGCAGCCTCGCTGGGTATCTCGGCGGGTGGGCGGACACGGTGCTCATGCGGCTCACCGACGGGATGCTGGCCATCCCCTACATCTTCTTGCTGCTCGTCATCGTCGCGGTCTTCGGCGCCAGCTTCCGCACGATCATCGTCGCCATCGGGGCCATCAGCTGGATGGTCGTCGCGCGCATCGTGCGGGCCGAGGTGCTCCGCTACCGGGGACTGGACTTTGTCTGCGCCGCGCAGGCGCTCGGGGCCACGCCGGCGCGGATCCTGGCGCGCCACATCATCCCGCAGACGGTGCCGTCGCTCCTGGTCGCGGCGACCTTCGGCGTCGCGAACGCGATCCTGTTCGAGTCGGCGCTCAGCTATTTCGGCCTCGGCATCCAGCCGCCCCAGGCCAGTTGGGGCAACATGCTGAGCAACGCCCAGGCGTACGTGTGGGAAAATCCCCGGCTGCCGATCTACCCCGGCTTCCTCATCGTGTGCACCGTGCTCGCCTACAACTTCCTCGGCGACGCATTGCGGGACGCGCTGGACCCGCGGTACCGCGAGAGCAACGTGTAACGCAGTCTATTCCGGCACCTCGCGAAAGGAGCGAAACCTCATGAGCCGTGTGGCAGAGATCACCGCGTGGAGCGACGACGAGCTCGAGCGCCGGGTGCTCGACGCGGTGTCGCTCAGGACGCCGTGGCGGGTGGTCGAGCAGTTCGCCGCGCTCACCCGCCTGTCCGGGTCCGCGGAGGAGCGGCGCGCGTTCGACCTGCTGGCCGGGCAGCTCGAGCGGTTCGGCGTGCCGTACCGCCTGCACGAACCCGTGTGCTTCATCTCCATTCCGGGGCCGTCGAGCGTCCGGTGCAACGGCACGGCGTACCGCGCGAAGACGCCGGCGATGTCCGTGTCGACCGGCGGCGAGGAAATCTCGGGCGAGCTGGTGTACGTGCCCGGCGTCACGGGCGAGAGCGCCGGCGACGTCTTTTCGGCCGGCGTGGAGATCGATCGGGCGCGGGCCGCCGGCAAGGTCGTCGTTACCGAGGGGATGGCGTCGCCGGGCAAGGTCAAGGACCTGATGGCGGCCGGCGCGCTCGCCGGGATTTTCGTCAACCCCGGCCAGAACATTCACGAGGGGATCTGCACGACGATTTGGGGCACCCCCGACCTCGACTCGGCGGCCCGGCAGCCGACGATTCCGGTCGTCGCGGTCAACCACGCCGACGGACAGGCGCTGATCCGGGAGGCCGAGCGGGCCGGCCGGGTGGCGATCGCCACCCGGCTCGACACGGGGTGGCGGCCGATTCCCGTGCTCGTGGCGGAGATCCCGGGGCGGCGGGTTGCCGATGAGTTCGTCCTGCTGCACGGGCACCTCGATGGGTGGCACTACGGCGTCGGCGACAACGCGACGGGCAACGCGGCGCTGCTCGAGTTGGCCCGCGTGTTCTGGAAACACCGCCGCCGGCTCGCCCGCACGCTGCGCATCGCGTGGTGGTCCGGCCACTCGCACGGCCGCTACGCCGGCTCGACGTGGTACGCGGACGTCAACGCGATCGAGCTGGCCCGGTCGTGCGTCGCGCAGGTCAACTGCGATTCACCCGGCTGCCGCTGGGCGACGACGTACGATCACCTGACCGCCATGAGCGAGACCGTGCCGCTCGTCGACGCCGCGATTCGCGCCACGACGGGCCTGACGCCGAGCCCCGAACGGCCGCCGCGCGCCGGAGACTACTCGTTCAACGGCATCGGCATTTCGTCGTTCTTCATGCTGAGCTCCACGATGGCGGAAGCCGACCGCAGGGCGAAGGGCTACTACGCCGTGGGCGGGTGCGGCGGCAACATCGCCTGGCACACGGAGGACGACGTGATGGAGATCGCGGACAAGGACAATCTGCTCCGCGACATGCGCGTGTACGCCGCGTCGCTGCTGCGCGTCCTCAACGCGCCGCTCCACCCGCTGGACTGGACGCGCACGACCGCCGAGTTCCGCGCGACGCTGTCGGACTACGAGCGGGCCGCCGGTGGCCGGATCTCCTTCGATCCGGCGCGGGCGGCGCTGGACAGGCTGGAGGCCGCGCTCGACGCGTGGTACGCGAAGGCGCCGTCGCGCGGCACGGCCCGGACCGCCTCCGTCAAACGCTTCAACGCGGTGCAGCGCCGGCTCGGGCGTCTCTTGATCCCGGTCAACTACAGCCGCATGCCGCCGTTCTGGCACGATCCCGCGGTCAACGTCCCCCCGCTGCCGGACCTGGCGCCCGCGGCGGGCCTGGCCCGCGCCGCGGGGGACGACGCCCGCGAAGGCACGCTGCGGGCGCATCTCACGCGGGGGCAGAACCGGCTCGTGTGGGCGCTGGAACAGGCCCGCGAGATCGCCGGCGGCGCCTGAGGGAGCGCGGGCCGGCGCACGCTGCCCGGCGTGAGGCGGCCTCGCGCGTCGCGGAGCGCTGCCCGGTGTGCGGGTTGCCTGCCGTGCCGGGGCGGATCGTTCGCTCGCGCGGGGCTACCCGCGTCCCGGAAACGTCTCCCTGCGCAGCGTGTACTTGTCCACGAGCGGCTCCACCACGGTGACGCCGAGCCCGGGACCCGACGGGACGTCCACCGTGCCGTCCGGGTTCACCTCGAACCACGGATCGATGATATCCTCGTGAAAGTAGCGCCGGCTGGCGCCCAGGTCGGCGGGGAGCGTGAAGTTCGGCAGCGCCGCGAGCGCCACGTTCGCCGCGCGGCCCACGCCCGTTTCCAGAAACCCGCCGCACCAGACCGGCGCGCCGCGCGCCTGGCAGAGATCGTGGCAGCGGACCGCCGCGTCCAGACCGCCCATGCGCGCCGCCTTGATGTTGATGATGCGGCACGCGCCGATGTCCAGCGCTTTCCGCGCGTCGTCGGGCGAGCAGATCGACTCATCCAGGCAGAGCGGGGTGCGAAGCTCCCGCTGCAGGGCGGCGTGGTCGATGATATCGTCGTGGTCCAGGGGCTGCTCGATCATGAGCAGATCGTAGGCGTCGAGCGACCGCAGATGCTCGGTGTCCGCGAGCGTGTAGGACGTGTTCGCGTCCACCTGCAGGCCGATGGCGCCGAACCGCCCGCGGATCGCCTCCACGACGGCCAGGTCGAACCCCGGCTTGATCTTGATCTTGATGCGCCGGTAGCCTTGCGCCAGCCAGGTCTCGACGCGCCGCAACACCCCGTCCACGGTAGGCTCGATGCCGACGCTCATCCCGACCGCCACGCGTGTGCGCGTGGCGCCGAGCGCCTGCGCGAGGGAGAGGCCCCGGGACTGCGCGTACACGTCCCATGCCGCGGCCTCGAGGCCCGCCTTGGCGAGGTAGTTTCGGCGGATCGGCCGGAGCCACGCGGCGAGCTCGCGAGCGTCGGAAAAGTCGCGGCCGAGCACGCGAGGGACGGCGAAGTCTCGGAGAATCGACCAGGCGGTGTCAACCGTTTCTTCCTTATAATACGGCCTGGCCGTCACCGGCGACTCGCCCCATCCCACGAGACCCCCGGCCCAGATGCGGACGAGGAGACAATCCTTGGCGTCCTCTCGATCCACCGAGGTCTCAAAGGGAAAGACATACGGCATCTGCAGCCGGCGCAGCTCGACGCGCTCGATCTTCACGGCGTGCCTCCCTGGGCGTCGACGACGTACGCGATGCGCGGCCCCGGGGCGCCCGCCGCACGGATGACGGCGGTGGCGGCGTATCCCCGCGCAAAGTAGTGCCGGAACACGCCGCGGGTGGCCTCCCGCCAGCGCAGCGCCGTTTGCGGCCGCTCGGCTTTGAGGCAGCCGAGATCCGGCGGGATCGCCACCAACAGGCGCGCGTCCGAACGTGAGAGGTCCGGCGCCGCGGGCTCCATGGCCCACGCGCCCGCGTCGCCCTCGGGCGCGGCGGCGGCGAGGGCCCACGGGAGGTCCTCCGCGCGCGGCGCGGGCGGCGCGCCGCCGGAGAGCCTGGCGAGCACCCGCGGCGAGCGAAGCCACCAGTCCACCTCGAACCGGTCGCTCGGGAGTCCGCGGTTGATCGCGTCCGTCATGGGGCCGTAGTAGTCGACGTAGTATCGCGACGCGACGACGCCCAGCCGGTCGAAGTTGAAGCGGGCGTTGCGCGCCTGCAACGGATCATAGGTCCAGACGATGCGCTCGACGCCCGCGTCGATCGCAGCCTCGCGCTGGGCCCACTTCAGGCAGGCCCCCAGTCCGGCGCTCTGATGCGCCGGCAGCACGCCCAGCATGTGCGAGTACCACAGCGGCCCGTCCGCACGCCGTCCCGGAAACGCGTAGGCGAAGCCTACCAGCTCGCCGTCCTCGTGGAACGCGCCCAGCACCTGGCCGCCTGCGGAGATCGCGGCGACGAGCTGGGCAAGCGGGACGATCTCGTCGGCGCCCATGCCCCACACGGCGGCCTGCAGGGCTTCGCATCGCCGGAGGGTTGAGGGGTCGGTGATGGGGCGGATGGCGTAACCGGCCGGCGGGTCCGGTGGGGGCGGGGCGGGCGCAGGGCGGCGGTCATCCAAGGAGCGTGTGCGCCTCCTCGACGAACGCGGTGACGAGCCTGACCGCGTCCTCCACGTCGCGCGTGCGGAGCAGGCTGAGCGGCGTGTGAATGTACCGGCACGGCACCGAGACGCCGCCGGCGAGCACGCCGGCGCGGTTGAGATGGATCGCCCCCGCGTCGGTGCCGCCGTAGAGCGGCGTCTTGAGCTGGTACGGGATACCGCGTGATGCGGCGATGCGCTCGAGCGCACGGACCAGGTGCGGCCGCACGATGATCGAGCGGTCCGCTACCGAGATCGCGGGACCGCCGCCCATCCGGGTGACCTGCCGGGCGCCGGCGACGCCCGGCACGTCCGCGGCGACGGTGCCCTCGATCGCGAGCGCGATGACGGGGTCGAGCTGGTACGCCGCCGTGCGCGCGCCGCGCAGCCCGACTTCCTCCGACACCGCAAACGCGCAGGCCACGGTCATCTCCGGCGTGCGGGAGCGGAGCGCCGCGAGCACCTGCACGAGCACCGCGCACCCGACGCGATCGTCGAGCGCCTTGCCGAGCACGTGACCGTCCGGCCACCGTTCGAAGGGGTACGCGAGCGTGGCGGGGTCCCCGACGCGGACGCCGCGCGCGGCTACGGCCGCCGCCGAGTCGGCGCCGATGTCGATGAACAGCGACTCCGCGGGCAACGGCTTCGCGCGTTCCTCTGTGCTGAGGAGGTGCGGCGGCAGCGTGCCAATCACGCCGCGGTGCAGGGTGCCGTCCTGGGCGCGGACCGTCACGGCCTGCGCCGGGAGAATGCGGGCGTCCCAGCCGCCGATCGTGGCGAAGCGGAGAAATCCCGCGTCCTCGACGTGGTTGACGATCATGCCGATCTCGTCCATGTGCGCGTCGAGCATCAGGACGGGCGCCGTGCGGCCGCGGCGGACGGCGATCAGGTTGCCGAGCGCATCCGTCCGGACCTCGTCCGCAAGCCCGGCGACCAGGGGGTGGAGCACCCGGCGCACGTCGTCTTCAAAGCCGGACACCCCAAACGCGTTGGACAGCGATTCCAGTAGCGTGACCGTATCCATCCGGGCTCCTCGTGCCGGCGTTGGTGGCGCGTCAACTCTTCCGTTCCGCGTCGCCCCGATCCTGTGCGTGGCTCTGTGGAGTTTAATAATGATAAACTATGGCAGTTTCGAGCCGGGACACCGCGGGCGACCCATCCCAGGAAGCCGAAGCGCCAAAGATCCATCGGCGTCCATCACGGGGCCAAGCCGCAAGGCATCATCTATCCGCCTAACATAGGATGGGAGGTTAATGGGATCCCGGCCGGGGTCCCGGGCGTTAACATCATCGTGAGAGACCGCTCGCGATAGTATACTGGAGGAGGTAACTCTCCGTCCGATGCGGGCAGAATTTCGCCCCGCGTTCCGAGTCCCGGGCTTCGTTCCGGCGCGTCTTCGAGCAGCCAGACACGTCAGGTCAACGTCGGCGTAGAGGAGGGGAGCACATGTCGGTGATGGTGGGGCAGCAGGCGCCCGATGCCGTGCTGGTCAATGGCGAACGGAAGGCGGTCCGCATCAGCGAGTTGCGCGGCAAGCCAACGGTGCTGGCGTTCTTTCCCGCCGCGTTCACGGGGACGTGCACCAGGGAGATGTGCCGATTTCGAGACGACCTGAGCCGGTTCAACAGCCTGCGCGCGCAGGTCGTCGGGATCAGCGCGGACACGCCGTTTGTGCTCGGCGAGTTCGCGAAGCAGCATCAGCTGACGTTTCCGCTGCTCAGCGACTTCAATCACCAAGCGATGAGAGCGTTCGGCGTCTATGACGAGAACTTCCTCGGGCTGCTCGACGGGATCGCCAGGCGGTCGGTATTCGTGCTGGACCGGGACGGCAAGGTCGTCTACACGTGGCTGTCCGACGCGCCCGGGCAGGAGCCGCCGTACGATGCCGTGCAGGCCGCGGTCGAGAAGCTGAGCTAGCCGGCGGCCCGGCGCGGGTGGCGCGCGCCCGGGCCCTGCCTTCACATGAGGAGCGCCGCGCCGGCCGGCGGCACGGCGGATCGATGCCAACCGTCATGCGCGGCCAGGAGAGGAGTCCCGGGATGATGCCCACGGTCCGTACCACGTTGCCCAACGGCTTGGTCGTGCTTCTCCGCGAGGTACACACGGCTCCGGTGGCGACGTTTTGGGCGTGGTATCGTGTGGGGAGCCGCAACGAGGTCCCCGGGATCACCGGCATCTCACACTGGGTCGAGCACATGCTGTTCAAGGGGACCCCGACCCTGCCGAAGGGCGAGTTTTCGCGCCTCGTGAACCGGCACGGCGGCACGTGGAACGGTTTTACCTGGAAGGACTTCACGGCGTACTTCGAGACCTTGCCCGCGGAGCACGTGCAGCTCGGGATCCGCATCGAATCGGACCGCATGGTCAACTCGTTGTTCGAGCCCGCGGAGGTGGAGAGCGAGCGCACGGTCATCATTTCGGAGCGCGAGGGTGCGGAGAACAACCCCGAGTACGCCCTGTACGAGGAGCTGGAATCGGCGGCCTACCGGGTCCACGCGTACCGGCACGCCGTCATCGGGTACAAGAGTGATCTGTGGGCGATCACGCGCGACGACCTCTACCGGCACTACCGGACGTATTACGTCCCCAACAACGCGGTCATCGTGGCGGTCGGCGACTTCGACAGCCGGGAATTGCAGCGGCGTATCGAGGAGGCGTTCGGCGGGCTCCCGGCCGGGCCGGCGCCGCCGCCGGTCCGGAGCGTGGAGCCGCCGCAGGAGGGCGAGCGCCGCGTCGTGCTCCGCCGGGCCGGCGGCGCCGTGCCGATGCTCCAGATGGGGTTCCACGCGCCCGCGGTGACGCACCCGGACTTCTTCCCGCTCGTGCTCGTGGACGGCGTGCTGTCGGGCTTCAAGGGGCCGGGCGTGTTCGGGGGGGAGGGCATCGGGACGCGCAGCAGCCGTCTCTACCGTGCGCTCGTGGAGCGCGAGCTCGCGGTCGAGGCCGGGAGCTCGTATCGGGCCTCGCACGACCCGACCTTGTTCGAGGTGGGGGTCACACTGCGGCCGGGCGTCGACCCCGCCCGGGTGGAGGCCGCGGTGCTGGACGAGCTCGGGCGAATGGCCGGCGAGCCTGTCGCCCCGGACGAGCTCGAGAAAGTGATGAAGCAGGCGCGGGCCCAGTGGGTCTACGCCGCGGACGGCGTCTCACCCCAGGCCGTGCTGCTCGGCAGCATGGAAATCGTCGCCGGCCCCGAGTTCCTGGGCGGATTCTGGGACGGATTGTCGGCCGTCACGCCCGAGGCGATGCGGGCCGCCGCCGCCCGCACGTTTGCCGCGCAGAACCGGACCGTGGGCTGGTACTTCCCCGAGCCCGCCGCCGGGGGCGCGGCGAGCGCGGCGATGGAGGAGGTGGCGCACCATGGTTGAGGCGCACAGCCGGGCCGGTGCCGCGAGCGAGGCGGCCGTCTCCGTCCCGATCACGCCGGAAGCGGTCGAGCGGCGCCCGCTCCGCGAGGTCGCGACGGTGCTGGTTCGGGAGAGCCGCGGCACGCCCGCGTTCACCGTGCGTGGCTACCTGCACGCGGGCGGGATCCGCGACCCGGAGGGACGCGAAGGGTTGGCGCTGCTGACCGCGTCGCTGCTGACGCGCGGCACGGCGCGGTACACGTCGGAACGGTTGGCGCTGACGCTCGACTCGCTCGGGGCGAGCCTGAACGTGCGGGCCGACGTGGAGGGCGTCTCGTTCGGCGTGCGGTGCCTGGCCGAAGACGCGGCCCTGCTCCTCGACATGCTGGCCGAGGTCTTGATCCACCCGACGTTTCCGCCGGCCGAGATTGAGAAGCAGCGGGCGAAGCTCATCACCGGAATCCGGGAGGCTCGCCACGACACGCGAGCCGTGGCGGACCGGGCGTTCCGGGCCGCGGCGTTTCCCGCCGGCCATCCGTATCACCGGTCGCTGGAGGGCGAAGAGGAGACGGTGGCCGCGCTCACGCGCGACGCACTCGTGGATTTTCACCGCCGGTGGTACCGGCCCAACGGGGCCGCGCTCGCCGTCGTCGGCGACGTCCGAGCCGACCAGGTGTTGGCGCGGCTCGATCATGCCTTTGCCGCCTGGCAACCGGCGCCGCCGGACGGGCCCCCAGCGGTGCCCGCGGCATCGCCCGGCTCGTCGGTGCAGCGGCGGACGGAGTCCATTCCCGGCAAAACCCAGGCCGACATCGTGCTCGGCGTCCCCGGGTTCAGCCGCACGAGCGCGGACTACTACCCCGCGATGATGGCGGATCTGATCCTCGGCAGGCTGGGCCTGATGGGCCGGCTCGGCGCGACCGTGCGCGACGAGGAAGGTCTGGCCTACTACGTCTACAGTCAGGCGCAGGCCGGAGTTCTGGCGGGTCCCTGGACCGTACGCGCGGGCGTCAATCCCAAGAACGTCGAGCGCGCCGTCGCCGGCATCGTCCGCGAGATCGAGGGACTCCGCCAGGAGCCCGTGCGCGGCGGCGAGCTGGAGGACGCGCGGGACTACCTCATCGGATCACTCGCCGTCCGCTTGGAGACCGACGCGGGCATCGCGCAGGCGCTGCTCGAGATCGAGCTGTTCGGCCTCGGCCTGGACTATCTGTTGCGCTACCCGGGGCTCATCCGGGCCGTCACGCCCGAGCAAATCGGCGCGGCCGCCAGGCGGTATCTCTCGCTGGACGGCTACACCGTCGCGGTCGCGAGCCCGGCCTAGGCTCGGCCGGGCGGTGCGGTCATGAGCAGGACCATGACGGCGACCGCACTCGCGGGCATTCCCGAGGTGCGGCCCGGTGCGCCGTTGCCGGACCTCCTCGTGGACGCGATGCGCGAGCCCGGGCCCGTTCCGCAAGAGGGCGACGTCCTCGTGGTGGCGCAAAAAGTCGTCAGCAAGGCCGAGGGCAGCCTGGTCGACCTCGGCGAGGTCGTCGCCGGTCCCGAGGCCATCCGCTTGGCGCGCCAGGCGGGCAAGGATCCGCGTCTCGTGGAGGTCATTCTCCGCGAATCCAAGCAGGTGGTGCGCGCGCGCGGCGGCGTGCTCATCACCGAGCATCGTCTCGGCTTCATCTGCGCCAACGCCGGCGTGGATCACAGCAACGTGGGCGTCGGCCCCGAGGTCGTCAGCCTCCTGCCCCGCGATCCGGATGCCTCGGCCCGGTCGATCCGGGAGGCGGTGCGGCGGGCGTTCGGCGTATCCGTCGCGGTCCTGATCAACGACAGCCACGGGCGGCCGCACCGCGAGGGCGCCGTCGGCGTCTGCATCGGCGCGGCCGGGCTGGAGCCGTTGATGAGCCTGATTGGACGGCCGGACCGGTACGGGTACGCCATGCGCACGTCCGTCGAGGCGGTCGCCGACGAGCTGGCCGGGGCCGCCACGCTCCTTCAGGGACAGTGCGACGAGGGGACGCCGGCCGTGTTGATCCGCGGCGCGGGCGTGCCGAGCGGGGATGGGCGCGCCGCCGCGCTCTTGCGCGACCCGTCGCGGGATCTGTTCCGGTAGGCGTCGGGGGCGTGCGGCGTCCGCGATCTTGCAATGTGACCATCGTCGTGTACGATGGAGCGGCAGACGTTCCCAATCCCCGCAGAGGAGGAAGACGGCATGGCTAACGCGTTCGTGCACCTGGAGCTCAACACGACGGATGTGGCGAAGGCCAAGGCGTTCTACGGAAAGCTCTTCTCCTGGAAACTGGAAGACACGGACATGGGCGGTGGGACGACCTACACGATGCTGAAGCCGGACCAGGGTCCGGGCGGAGGGATCATGAAGCACCCGGTTCCGGGTGCGCCCTCCGCGTGGCTGGCGTACGTGGAGGTGGACGACGTCGGGGCCGCGACGCAAAAAGTGAAAGCGCTTGGCGGGACCGTGCTCAAGGACGTGACAGAAGTCCCCGGGTACGGCTGGTTCAGCGTGATCGCCGATCCCACGGGCGCCGCGCTCGGGCTCTGGAAGGCCAAGGAGCGGTAGGCGCCGCGTCGTTCCGGCGGTTCCACGGGGCGGCGACGCCGAGGGCGCGCCGCCCCGTGGGGCATCGTTCGATCTGCGAGCCTCGGACTAGTAGCCCCAACCAACGCCGTTGCCCAAGCGGGCCCGCCATGTCATGTCGGTCGCGACGTTGCCAAAATCCGCCTGCTCGTACGTGATGGTCACGCGATCGCCCTTCTGGAGGTCCGTAATCGGCACCGTCGTCCCGTTGTCCATCGTGATTGACGTGCCGGGCATCACGTACACCGTGACGGCGGCGGTCGGCGCGACGGCGTTGCCGTGATCGACTTGAGGATCAACCGGCGCCGGCGCGGAGGTGACCTGCAGGACGGCCCAGCACCCGTGGGACGGGGCCGACCGCGCCTCCGGCGTCAGGTCGCACTGCGTGAGATGAACGTCCGCGATGATCCCGTCGATGGTCGTCGTCGGCCCGCTGGCCGCGGGCGGGGTGGCGTAGGGGCCGATCTGCGGCGGTGACGCCGGCGTCTGCGCAAGCGCGGGTCCGGCGAGCGACGCCGCCGAGAGTGCCAAGCCGAGCGCGAATGTGACGAACTTGGTCATGTGGTTCCTCCTGTGTGTCGGGCTGCCACGATCGATCGGACCGGTGGTTCCGGCGGCGCCCGCGGCGATCACACATGCGCTCGCGCACGACGCCGCCGCGCGGAGGTCTGTCCGGGAGGGTCTCGCGATCCCGCGTGCCGGCTCCAACCCGGCGCGGGCCGTCTGTGGCGGGTCATGTGCGCCATTACGGTCCCTCGCGCGCCGCGCGAGCGGCGCCGTGTGTTCCCCCGCGATGGCCTCGTATTGATCTTGCCCACGCCGGGTCGCTCCATACCACCCGCGGTGCGGCGGGTCGCCGGCACGAGCGTCATGAGCGTTTGCCCGGGCTGGACGGCCCGGCCCGGCTGCACCGGAACCTGCTCCGCGGCTGAGCACGGACCTCGTCGTTGCTCGGCATCGTCGGACCGCGCTGGATTGCCCGACAGACGCGGGATGTTCGCGCCCGCCTCGAAATGGCCGCGGGCACGGTCACGAGCATGTTTACCCGCGGTGTGCCGGCGCAAACGGGCAGGAGTTGGCGCGCGCAGGCCGGAAGTTGCGGGCGGCGCCCGGACACGTTGGCGCGCGGAGGTGCGGTGTGGTGCGGCGGTGGGCGTGTCTCGCGGTGGTCGTGGCCCTCGCGTTCCCGATGGTCGCGCTGCGGCCGGCGGGCGCGGCGATCGAGCTCCGGTTTTACTACCCGGTGGGGGTCTCCGGCCCGCTCGCCAAAGTGATGACCGCGCTGGTCGACGACTTCAATATGGCGCACCCCGGGGTGCACGTGACGCCGACGTTTGCCGGCGACTACTATCAGACGATGGCCAAGGTGCAAACGGCCGTCATGGGCGGCGCGCCGCCCGACGTGGCCGTGTTGCTCTCCACCGACCTGTTCACGTTGCTCGACCTCGGCGCGATCATCCCGCTCGACGGGTTCATCCGGCAGGCCGGCGGCGAGCGGTTCCGCTCCGACTTCTTCGAGGCGTTCATGCGCAACTCGGAGATCCGCGGTGTCACGTATTCGATCCCGTTTCAGCGGAGCACGATCATCCTGTACTACAATCAGGACGCGTTCCGCCGGGCGGGGCTAGACCCCGCGCAGCCGCCGAAGACGTGGACGGAGCTCGCCGCCGACGCGCAGAAGCTGACCATCAAGGACGCGGCGGGCCGGGTGACGCAGTGGGGCGTCGGGATCCCCACGTCCGGCAACACCTACTGGGTGTTTCAAGGGTTCGTGATCGAGGCGGGGCAGCCGAGCCTCGCGAATCCGGAGGGCACGCAGGTCTCGTTCGACACGCCGGCGACTCACGCCGCGCTGGCGTTCTGGTCCAGGCTGCAGTCGGCGGGCGTGGAACCCGCCGGCATCACCGACTGGGGCACGCTGCCCACCGCGTTCGCCAACGGGCAGTTTGCCATGATCTACCATTCGACCGGCAGCCTCACGTTCATTCACGACAACGCGAAGTTCCCGTTCGGCACCGCGTTCATGCCGGCGGGCAAGACCTACGGGACGCCGACCGGCGGCGGCAATCTCTACATCTTCCGGGGCGTGCCGGCGGACCACCAGCGGGCGGCCTGGCAGTTCGTTCAGTGGATGACGGCGCCGGCCCAGGCGGCGCGCTGGAGCGAGGCCTCGGGGTACGTCGCAGTCCGCCGGTCCGCCTTCGGCGTTCCGTCCTACAAGGCATACACGGACAAGTTCCCTCAGGCGCTCACGGCCCGCGACCAGCTCCAGTACGCGCTGGCGGAGCTGGCCACGCATCAGAGCGGACAGGTCCAGTTGATGTACTCCAACCACCTGCAAGCCATCCTGACGGGGCGCGAGACGGTCGATCAGGGGCTCGCCGCGGCGCAGCGAGAGGCGTCGGCCATTCTCGCGCCGTTTCAGAAAAAGTAGCGCGGCGGCCGCTTGCGGCTCACGTTTCTCGGGACCGGCGACGCCTTCGGCAGCGGCGGGCGGTTCCACACGTGCATCTTGGTGGAGGGCGAGTCGAGCGCGTTTCTCGTGGACTGCGGCGCGTCGGCCGTCACGGCGTTGCAGCAGCGCGCGGTGGACACGAACGCCATCGGGACCGTGTTCCTCAGCCACCTCCACGGCGACCATTTCGGCGGGCTGCCCTACGTGATCATGGACGCGCACTTCCTGCGCCGGCGGACGGCGCCCCTCGTCGTCGCCGGGCCTCCCGGCACCCGGGCGCGGATGCTCGCGATGATGGAGGCGCTCTATCCCGGCGCCTGGGCGGCGGGGTGGCGGTTTCCCCTGGAGATCGCGGAGCTCGCGCCCACCCGGCGGTGGACGCGCGGCGAGACCGCGGTGACGCCGTACGTCGTCGAGCATGAGAGCGGCGCGCCGGCGTTCGCGCTCCGCTTCGAGTGCGGCGGGAAGGTGTTCGCCTACTCCGGCGACACGGAGTGGACCGGTACGCTCGTGGAGGCGGCCCGAGGGACCGACCTGATGATCTGCGAGTGCAACTCCTACGACCGAAAGATCCGGTACCATACCGACCTGCCCACGTTGATGGCGCACCGGCCGGAGCTGGAGACAAAACGCTTGATCGTGACCCATCTCGGTCCCACGATGCTCGCCCACCGGGGTGCGCTGCCGTTCGAGCACGCGGAAGACGGGATGGTCGTCACGCTCTGACGCTCCCCGCGGCGATCCCCTCCGGCGGCGGGCGCAGAGGGACCGCGCGGGCAGCCGGTGAACTCCCCCTGCGATGCGCCGGGTCCGGTTTGCCGCGGAAGGAACGATCCACGCCGGGACGTTCAGCGACGGCGTGCTCCACGACGGCGGGGGCCGCGCGCACGATCCCGCGTCCGTCGTGTGGCTCCCGCCCGTGCTGCCCACCAAGGTCGTCGGGCTCGCCCTCAACTTCGCCGACCACGCCGACGAGCTCGGCATCCGCACGCCGGAGGAGCCGGCGCTGTTCTTCAAGCCGCTCTCGTCGCTCATCGGCCACCGCGCGCCGGTCGTGTATCCGGCCGGCGCGGAGTACATGCACTACGAGGTCGAGCTCGCGGTCGTGATCGGGCGCACGTGCCGGCGCGTGCGCGCCGGCCGGGCCTACGACGTGATCCGGGGCTACACGATCGCCAACGATCTCACCGTGCGCGACTTCGTCAAAAACTTCTACCGGCCGCCGGTGCGTGCCAAGGGGTACGACACGTTCGGCCCGGTGGGGCCGTGGGTGGTGGAAGGCGAGATCGCCGACCCTCACGCGCTCGGGTTGCGCGCGTACGTCAACGGCGAGCTGCGGCAGGAGGGGACCACGGCGCACCTGATTCATCGCGTTCCCGAGCTCGTCGAGTTCATCTCGGCGATCATGACGCTGGAGCCCGACGATCTCATCCTGACCGGCACGCCGAAGGGAATCTCCCACGTCCACCCGGGAGACCTGATGCGTCTGGAGATCGACGGGATCGGCGCGCTGGAGAACCCCGTGGTGGCCGATCAGGTGCCGCCGGCGGCGCGCGGAGGGTAGGCGGTGCCCGCACGCACGGGGGCGCAGTTTCTTCAGGGCCTTCGGGAGCGGCCGCGCGAGCTGTGGATCGACGGCGCGCGCGTGGCGGACCCGGTCGAGCATCCGGCCTTCCGCAACGTCGTCCGCAGCGTGGCGGCGCTCTACGACATGCAGCACGATCCCCGGATCCGCGGCGAGATGACCTACGTCTCGCCGAGCACGGGCGATCCCGTCGGCCTGTCCTTTCTCATGCCCCGGACCCACGACGATCTCGTGCGCGTGCGCGGCATGATGAAGCGCTGGGCCGACTACTCCGGCGGCTTCATGGGGCGGACGCCCGACTACCTCAACCGGGCGCTCGTCGGCTACGCGTCCGCCTCGGCGTACTGCGGGGAGAACGACCCGCGGTTCGGCGACCACATCCGGCGCTACTACGAGTACGTCCGCGAGCACGACCTGTGCCTGACGCACACGCTCATCCACCCCCAGGCCAATCGGTCGGTGGGGCCGTCCCAGCAGGCGGACCCGTTCCTGGCGGCGCGGATCGCGGAGGAAACGCCGCGCGGCGTCGTGCTGCGCGGCGCCCGCATGCTCGCCACGCTGCCCACGGCCGACGAGATCATGGTGTTCCCCTCGACGCTGCTCAAGGCGGGCCCTGACGACGCGCCGTACGCGTACGCCGTGGCCCTTCCCACGGAGACGCCGGGCCTCAGGTTTCTGTGCCGGGAGTCGTTCGACTACGGGAAGTCGCCGTTCGATCATCCCCTTGCGGCGAGATTCGAGGAAATGGACGCCGTGGTGATCTTCGACGACGTGCTCGTGCCGTGGGAGCGGGTGTTCCTGCTGTGGGATGTGGACAAGTGCAACCGCGCGTTCGCCGCCACGGGGGCGGTGGCGCAGATGGCGCACCAGGTCGTGACCAAGAACGTGGCCAAGACGGAGTTTGTGCTCGGCGTGGCCTCGCTCATCGTCGACGCCATCGCGATCGAGCCGTTCCAGCACGTGCACGAAAAGATGGCCGAGATCATCGTGGACCTGGAGGCGATGCGCGCGTTTCTGCGGACCAGCGAGGTCGAGGCCCAGGTCAACCGGTGGGGGATCATGCAGCCCGCGTGGCCGCCGCTCGACGCCGCGCGAAACATGTACACGCGGATGTACCCGCGCTTGGTGGAGATCCTGCAGCAGCTCGGCGCGTCCGGGTTCATGGCCATCCCGGCGGAGCGCGACCTCGGGGGGCCGCAGGCGGACACCATCCGGCGGTACTATCAAGCGGCGCGCGCGGACGCGGTCAGCCGCATCAAGCTGTTCCGGCTCGCGTGGGACATCGCCCTGAGCGCGTTCGGGTCGCGCCAGGCGCTGTACGAGCGCTACTTCTTCGGCGACCCGGTGCGGATGGCGGGCGCGATGTTCAACGCGTACGACCGCCGGCCGTACATGGAGCGGGTCCGGGAGTTCCTGGAGCGCGCCGACCGCGCCGCCCCGGCGCCCGCGCCGACGGAGTAGGATGGGGACCGCGGGGCGGGCCGGCCCCGAGCCCACGGAGTTTCGCCGCGTCATGGGGCTGTTCGCCACGGGCGTCGCGGTGATGACTGCCGCCGGCTCCCGGGGGCCGCATGGGATGACGGTCAACGCCGTGATGTCCGTGTCGCTGGACCCGCTCCTCGTGTGCGTCTCGGTCAATCGCGCGGCCCGGATGCTCCCGATCCTGCGGCACGCCGGCGCGTTCGCGCTCAACGTGCTCGCCGAGGACCAGCAGCCGCTGTCGCGGTACTTCGCCGAGGCCTGGCCGCACGCGACCCCGCCGGAGCACCGGTTCGAGCCGTGGGTCGGGGGACCCCGGCTCGTCGGATGCCTCGCCGCCGTCGGGTGCCGGGTCGAGCGAAGGCTGGACGGCGGCGACCATGAGCTCGTCCTGGGGCGCGCGCTCGCGCTCTACCAGGCCGCCCCCCCGCTCAGGCCGCTCCTCTTCTTCGGCGGCCGCTACCACCGCCTGCGCGAGCCCGCCGCGGCGCCGCGCGACCCCGTGGAGGTGTGGAACCCGGAGGAGGTGCAGATCTTTTATGACTCCTGAGATCGATCTCGCCGCGGGGCACCCCCCGTTCAACGTCCTGCGATGCGCCCACGTCGAGTTCCGGGTGACGGATCTCGCGCGGGCGCGCGAGTTCTACGTGGACCTCCTGGGCTTCGTGGAGAGCGGGCGCGACGGAGACCGGCTCTACCTCCGCGGCTACGAGGAGCGTGACCACCACAGCCTGCTGCTGCGCCGGGCGCCGTCCCCGGGCGTCGCGCATCTGGCGTATCGCGTCGCCGCGGAGCAGGACCTCGCGCGGCTCGCGGAGATCGCGGAGCGAGACGGCCTGCCGGCGCGGTGGGTGGAGGACAGCCCCGGCCACGGCCGCGCGCTCCGGCTCCAGGATCCGGCGGGCCTGCCGGTGGAGTTCTTTCACCGGGTCGAGCGCGTAGACCGTCTCCTGCAGCGCTACGACCTGCACCGGGGCGCGTTTGTCATGCGCCTCGATCACTTCAACTGCCAGGTGCCCGACGTGGCGGCCGCGGCCCGCTGGTATCAGAAGACCCTCGGGTTTGCCTGTTCGGAGTACACGGACACCGGTGACGACCCGCCGCGGCTCTTCGCGATCTGGCTGCACCGCAAGCAAAACGTGCACGACCTCGCGCTCATGACCGGGATCGGTCCGCGCGTCCACCACGCGGCGTTCTGGGTTCAGGACCAGCTGGCCGTGCTGCGCGCGTGCGACGTGCTCGCCGCCGCGGGCGCGGTCGATCGGATCGAGCGCGGCCCCGGGCGCCACGGGCTCTCCAACGCGTTTTTCCTCTACCTGCGCGACCCCGACGGCAACCGCATCGAACTGTACACCGGCGACTATCTCATCGTGGATCCCGATTGGCAGCCGATCCGGTGGACGCTGGACGACCCGCGGCGCGCCACGTACTGGGGCGCGCCCGCGCCCGCCTCGTGGTTCAACGACGCGGCGGTGGTGGAGTCGATTCGCGACGGCACGTTGATGCCGACCCGGGCGCCGCGCCTGCGGGACCGGCCGATCGGGGTGGCGTAGCGGTGCCGCCGCCGGCCGGACCGGCCGTGCGGGTCGCGCGCACGGGCCAGCGGCGCGCGTCAGAAAATACGAGAGCCCTCCGGGACGTCGCGCTCAAGCCCCAGCAGGACCACGCGCCGCTCCGCGTCCGGGGCGCCGAGCACCAGCACCTCGGAGTCGAAGCCCGCGATCGTACGGGTGCCCAGGTTCATCGCCGCGACGACCTGCTTCCCTACGAGGTCCTCCGGCCGGTATAACTCGGTCAGCTGCGCGCTCGACGTGCGCTGCCCGTACGGGCCGAAGTCGATCCAGAGCATGTACGACGGCTTGCGCGCGCGCGGATGCCGTTCTGCGCGGACAATCCGGCCGACCCGCATCTCCAGGGTTTCGAAGGCGGCGGCGCCGCGCGGCGGTGTGCCGGGTTCCATCGGCTGCACCGGATCGGGTCCTATCCCGGCGACGAAAGGTACCGCAGCAACAGCCGCACGCCGAACCCCGTGCCCCCCATCGCCATGTACGGCGGGGCGCCCCGTTCCTCGCAGTACGACGGGCCTGCGATGTCGAGATGCACCCACGGCGTGCCGCCAGTGAACTCGCCGATGAACGCCGCGGCGCGCTCGGCGCCGGCCTGGCGGCCGGCCGAGTTCTTGAGATCGGAGATCTCGCCCCGCATCGCATCCAAAAACTCGGGGTACATCGGGAGTTGCCAGACCTGCTCGCCGGCCAGCGCGGCGGCGCGGAGCACACGCTCCGCGAGCGCCTGGTTGTTGGTCATCAGCCCGGCCGTGTAGTCGCCGAGCGCGATCACGCAGGAGCCCGTCAGGGTCGCCAGGTCGATGATCTCCGTCGCGCCTTCGCGCGTCGCAAAGGCCACCGCGTCTCCCAGCACGAGCCGTCCCTCGGCGTCCGTGTTCGTAATCTCGACGTCTTGCCGGCGAGGCTGCGAATCACGTCGCCGGGCCGCATGGCGCGGCCGCTGATCATGTTCTCGGTGGCGGCGGCGATGCCGAGCACGCGGACCGGGACGTCGTGATCCCTGAGCGCGCTCATCGCGCCGATCACCGCCGCGGCGCCTCCCATGTCGCCCTTCATGGTCGCCATGCCGCTCGCGCCCTTGATGTCCAATCCGCCCGTATCGAACGTGATGCCCTTGCCGGCAAGGGCGACGACCCGCGCGGCGCCGCCGGCGCGCGGCGATGCGCCCGCCCGCGCTTTGGGCTCGTAGTCGAGCACGATGAATTTCGCCGGCTGATCGCTGGCCGCCGCAACGGCGGCGAACAGCCCCATGCCCATCCGTCGCGCCTCGTCCAACTCGATGACCCGGCAGCCGAGACCGTCGCGCTCCGCGCCCGACCGTGCGACGTCGGCCAGCGCGGCGGGCGTCATCACGTTCGCCGGCTCGTTGACGAGGTCGCGGGCAAGACACGTCGCGCGCACCGCGCTCTCGCCGAGCCGGAGCGCGCCCCCGAGCGCTTCCCGCGTGCCGCTCGGGACGATGACCGCGATGCTTTCAACGGGAGCCTCGGGACCGCTCCGGTACCGGTCGAAGCGGTAGGCGCCGAGTCCGGCGCCCTCCACGATCGCCCGCACCCGTTCCGCCAGGGCGGCGCCGTTCGGGCCCGCGGAGAGCGCCACGCGCGCCGCCCGCATCTCGCGGGCCTTCCGGACCGCGACGGCGGCGTAGCGGCGCAGGGCCTCCGGATCGTCCGCGGTGCCGGTGCCCACCGCGAGCACGCGCGTGAACGGCGCCTCGGGCGCGAAGTGGGTGATCGTGGTGTCTTGCTTGCCGGTAAAGGCCTCGATGCGCGCCAGCTGGCCGAGACGCCCTCCCGTGGCGCCGTCGATGTCCGCCGCGGCGCCGCTGAGCGTGCCGGGTTCGGCGACGGGCACCGCGAGCAAATCACACGGCACGCGGGGCGGCGCCGCATCCTCGAGTCCGAAGCGCATCTCCACGACCTCCCAGGGTACGCCGGCGGTGCCGGCGGCAGATGACGCGTCGGCGACGCGCCCGAAGAAGTATGGAGAGTATTGGGGGAGGTCGCGGAAAACCCCTCCGGCCGGTTCAGCGCACCAGCTGAGACACCGTCACCAGTTGAATGCCGGCCTCGTCGAACTCGGGGAGCATCGAGCGCAGCACCCCGGCCGTCACCTTGCCGACGTGGCCGATGGCGATGGCGTCGCCGTTCCGCGCGGCGATCCGCATCAACTCGTGGAACTGTTTGCGGACGTAGGCGTCGGTGTTCTCGTTGTCCAGGAACACGGCGCGCGTGCCGGTCGGGACGCCCATCTCCCGCGCCACTCGGGCCGCGACAGACCGCGGCGAGGTCAAGCTGTCGACAAAGAAGAGCCGCCGGGCCTTGATGACGCCGATGACGTCCCGCATCACCCGGGCGTCCGCGGTGCCGCGCGATCCCTCGTGGTTGTTGGCGCCGACCGCGGTCGGCACGGTCGCCAGGTCGGCGCGGACCGTGTCATCGATGGCGGTGTCGCTCATGTCCACCGTGACGACCCCGGGACCGAGCGGGATCGTGGGGTCCAGGGGCTGCACCGGCAGGTGCAGGATGACCTGTACCCCGCGCGCCGCCGCTTCCTCCGCGATCGCGGTGGAGAACGGGAGGTGCGGGAGGACGGAGATCGTCACCGGCCGCCCGAGCGCCATGACTTCCCTCGCCGCCGCGAGGCTATACCCGGCATCGTCGAAGATGACGGCCACGCGCACCCTCCCCGTCGCCGGCGCCGGCGCGGGGCCGGGCTGCGGCGCCGACGCCGGGGGCTGCGGCGCGGGGACGGACTGCGTCTCCGGCCGCGCCTGGGCCGTCCGTGGCGGCGCGGGTGCTCGCGGGACCAATGGCGGAGTCCGCCGTTGGGGCGCCGCGGGGTGCGGCCCGGCGGGAGCGACCGCGGTGCGCGGCACGGGGACAATCCGGCTGTGGGACATCCACAGTCCTACCGCCGCCAGCCCAAGACCGGCGGCCACGCCGACGAGCAGCGAGCTGAACCAATGCGGAGACGTGCGTCGAGCGGACCGACGCCGGGCCATCTAGGTCCCCCCTACGGGGCGTTCGACTGCTGCGCCCCCAGATACCGCCGGATGCCTTCGAAGATGCCGCGCGCGAAGAGCTGCTGCGTCTCGGGATTCCGGAGCATCTGCTCCTCACGGGGGTTTGTGACGAACGCGGTTTCCACGAGGATCGCGGGGATCTGCCGGTTGTCGAGGAGGACCTGGAACCGCGCCTGCGCCGTGCCCCGCGGGGTCAGCCCCGACGCGCGGCTCAGCTCCTCCAGGACCGCCTGGGCGAGCGGCAGGCTCTGGACGCTGTAGTAAAATGTCTGGACCCCGTTGGCCGCGGCGTCGACGGATGCGTTGGCGTGGATGCTGACAAACAACGTGGCGCCGCCCCGTTGGGCGATGGACGCGCGGTCATCCAGCGGGACGAACTCGTCGTCGTCGCGCACCATGACCGTGTCGATGTGGCGCTCGGCCAGCAGCGAGCGGAGATCTCGGGCGATCGCGAGGACCACGTCTTTTTCACGGACGCCGTCCGGTCCGATGGCGCCCGGATCACTGCCGCCGTGCCCCGGATCGATCGCCACGACCACGGGACCGCGCGGGCCGGCCGCGGAGGCGGGCCCGCGGGCGGCGTCACCAACCGCCACGAACGTCTGCGTCGGTTCCGGACCGGCCCGGACGGCGAACGGGGCGGGACGCGCAAGCTCGACGACGACCCGCACGATGTCCGGCGCTTTGTGGAACTGCGCGGCGCGCACCTGGACGACCAGCCCGTCGTTCACATCGATCGCCTGCTTGACGGGGACAAATACCGCGCCCTGGGCGTCGAGCACGATTCGATCCGGGGCCCTGAGCACGTGTTGCGTCAGGACGAGCGGCCGAGTGCTCGTGATGACAAGCTGCCCGCCCCCGTCGAGCCGCTGGTAGTCGACGCCGGTGATGCGCGGCTCGCCGGGGCTGCCCGGGACGCCCGCTGCGGCCGCCGGCGGTTGGCTGCCCGGAGTCAGCGTGAGGAGGGCCCGGCGGGCCGCCCCGTCCGCGGCGAGACGGAATCCCGCCGGGCCCTCGAGGGTCAGCACAATCTGCGTGCCCGATCGCACGGCGACGGCGCTGATGGTCGCGAGCGGACCCTCGTGGACCTCCAGCGTGGCCTGCGGGAGCCTGGCGGCGGCGCCGTCGATGTCGACCACGACGCGGTCGGGGGCTCGCAACCGGGCGGCTCGCGCGTGCAGCGGCGCCGTCCCGTCGATTTGGACCTCGAGACCGTCGCCGGCGGCCCGCCAGGCGATGTTCGTAATCTGCGCGTCGATCGTCACCGTGCGGTTCCCGGCATCGTACGCCGTGACGTCGCCGAGCGTATCGAACACCCACTGCACGGGGATCAACACACGGCCGAACACGGCGACAAGCGGGATCGGGATTGGACGGCGCTCGCCGTTGACCGACGCGTACGGGTCGTTCGGATGGAGGCGCATCTCGTCGCCCGCCGGCGTCGTCAGCGTCAGGGTTTCCGTCCGGGGATCCCAGACGGCGCGGATGCCGAGCGGCTCGAACAGCCCCTGGTACGGGGCCATGACGACGCCGTCTTGGATGATCGCGTTGCCGCGAAGCGGGACGTCCTGGCCGTCGGCGACGACGCGCACCATCACGGCCTGGCCGCGTGCAGGTGTGAGGGGGAACGCCAGCCCGGCCGCCGCGGCGAGCGCGACGACCAGGATTCGGCAAACCGCCCCGCGAGCTCGGAGCCGCGAATGCACCGGCGACGGTTCCTCCCAATGCTGCTGCGATGAAGCGGCGATGCGTACGGCGTTGTCGGGCGCGACGCCCCGCGGCGCGGACGCCTCGGGCCGCTAGTACGCCCGCGGGGGCAGGAACTCCTGCCTGGCGGTGGCCGCCCGGCTACCCCAGCCAGACCTCGTCGATCGGGGCCTCGTCGGCCGCGCGCCCGAGCGCAGGGAGGCCCAAGTTGTCGGTGATCGTCCGGCAAAACCCGTAGTGCGTGTGGAGCGCCGCGGACACGCGTCCGCGCTGCACGCCGCGTCCCCACCAGGCGGCAAACACCCGATTGTCCTCGCTGCCGTCGTCCTCGTCGTAACAGATGAAGAGCGCCGGGTAACGGCCGTCGCCGTCCGGCGTGGCGAACCAGCGCGATCGGTCCAGGACGTCGAGCAGCGCCGTCAGGTTGCGATCCGCCGATTGAAAATCCCCGTTGTGCAGATCGTTGGCATCGTCCCAGCCGACGTAGACGAGGCAGCGCCGCGGCAGTCGCCCGTCCAGGTCCCGGGCAAACGCGTCGAATCCGCGGCGCTCCGCCGCCACGGGCGCGTGCAGATCCACAAACGGATTGTGCCGCCGTGCGATGGTGCCGGCGAGGTGGTAGATGTAGGTCGGCGTTGCCGAACGCGCCGTCGCGGCGGCGCTTCCGACGGACGGATGAAACGCGTCCACGACCTCGCGGCGTCCCCACGTTTCGCCTGAGATCATGGCCCGGTAGTTCGGCCCGGACGGGTGGCCCACGGCATGGTAGCGGGAGAGCAGGGTCCCCTCCCGCGCCATCCGCTCGTGCGACGGCAGCGAGGCGACGCGATGGAACGGTTGGTTCTCCAGCACCCCGAAGACGAGGCTGCTCCACCACCGGCCGGCCGCGGCGGCCGGAGACGTCCACTTGAAGGACGTCGCGGCCGCGAGCGCAAGGCCCAGGAGGATCCGGCGTGGATACCTGGCGGGCGTCGGGAGGCACTCCGCAGCGTGCGGCACGCGTCGGCGGTTCACGAAAACTTACACGGTCACTTAGTGGTGCTTTTCGGCCCGCAGCACCCGTAGCGTTCGGGCCAGGTACGGGGCGGCTTCCGAAGGGCGCTTGTGCTCCAGGAGCAGTTCTCCCAGTTCGCTGCAGGCATTTGCGAGGTCCGTGTGCATGCCGAGCGATTCAAAGGCCGTAATCGCCCGCTGGTAGTGGCCGACGGCGTCTTCCACCGCGCCGCCGGCCGCGCGGAGGCGCGCCCACGCCATCTGAATTCGCGCCGCCTCCGTGTCGTCGTGAAACTTGGCCGTGAGGCGATCGGCTTCGATCAGCGCCGCTTCGGCTTCGCGGAGGGCGCCCTTCACGGTGAGCGCCCGTCCCAACTCCGTGAGCGAGCGTGCCCGTCCCGGATCGTCCCCAATGCGTTCCTTGATGCGCAGGCTGGCGCGGATGTGATCGAGGGCTTCGTCGATGTTACCCCGAGCCAGAAGCGTGATGCCCATGCTGTTGTGCGCCCACCCCAGCAACCGGGTATCCTGAAGCACCTCGAAGAGGTGCTCGGCCTTCGTCAAGTGGGCGATCGCCGCGTCGTAGTCGCCGCGCTCGCGCTGGGCCACCCCGAGCTGCACGTGCACGAGGCCGAGCCGGTGGAGATCCTCGGTCGGCTCGACCAGGGCCAGGGCCTCCCGGTACCAGCGGGATGCCTCTACGTGGTCGCCGAGCTCCATGTACGTGTTGCCGAGGTTATAGAGGAGAATGCCGCCCAAGCTGAGATCGGGGTGCCCGGTCTCCCGGAAGCGCCGGAACCCTTCGAGGAAATGGCGCCGGGCTTCATCGAGCCGCCGATCGAGGTAGGCAACGAGGCCGAGTACATGGCTGACGCGAACGAGTTGCCGCGGGTCGCCGCCGGCTTCGACGAGCGCCCGCCCGGCGTTCAGATTCTGGAGCGCGACATCGAATTGCCTGAGATGCGCGAGCGCGGTCGCGAGGCCGAGGTAGCACTCCGCGCGCGTGTCGTGGCTCTGGTTCTCCTCGCTCAGCCGGAGCGCCTCTCCGAAGCGCTCCGCCGCGAGCGTGTAGTCACCCTGCTTGATTGCAATCCACGCCGAGGCAACGGCCACGCGGACGGCCTTGCCGCTGAGGAGGCTGCCCGGCTCGAGAAAATAGCCGACCGGCTTCTGGAGGCGTTCGGCCAGCAACAAGAGCGTCTCGAGCGACGGCTTGGCCCGGCCTTTTTCCACGAGGCTGATGAATCCCTTGGTTAGGTTGCCGCCGCCGAGCTGGGTTTGCGTGAGTCCCAACTCCTTGCGCCTCGCGCGGATTCGTTCCCCCAACGTCGACACGATACGGCTCCGTCGCGCCGATATGGTGTAACTTTCAGAGAGTTAGTGTCGCTTAACAGGGCTTTAGCTTTCTACTACCGCGTCGACGAAATCCTGCTGCGCGGTTCCGCGATGATCGAAGAATCGCCCCGGCGGGCTTCCAGGTAAAGAGCACCGTTCGGCGGCCGGCGCTCTTCAACACCCTTGTGCGCGCGGGGATCTATCGTTCCCGGGCGCTGCCAGTCGGATCCGTCGCGGGACCGGCCTTGCCAACCGCTTACGTGCCGTGTTCCTGACTCTGCGGCACGAGCGGTGGCAGGCCGTAGACGGCGCCGGGCCCATTGTCGTCGCCCTGGGGCACGAGCGGCGGCAAGCCGTAGACGGCGCCGGGGCCGTTGTCATCGCCCTGGGGGACGAGCGGCGGCAGGCCGTAGACGGCGCCGGGGCCGTTGTCGTCGCCCTGGGGCACGAGCGGCGGCAGGCCGTAGACGGCGCCGGAGCCGTTGTCATCGCCCTGGGGAACGAGCGGCGGCAGGCCGTAGACGGCGCCGGGGCCGTTGTCATCCCCGTGCATTATGAACGTGGGGTTGCCGGTGGAGAGGGAGGCGAGGGCGGCGTTCGTCAGCGACAAGCCGAGGGCGAGCACGCAGCCTGTGACGACGAGCTTCGATCGTATTGTGCTCACGATCACAACCACCTCCAATGACTGGTTTAGACCGCCGAACGGCAAGTAACACTTTACTTGATCGGTGACTGCACCCCTTTACCTGGAGACGGGCGCGCATACCCGGCGGCGGCGCGCCGCATCGCGCGTTGGGAGAAGCCGGGAGGCTTACTGCGGGAGGCTGTCGATAAAGGCACCGAGCCGGCGTGGCGCCGGCAGTGGTGTCTGGCAAAACGCCACCCAGGTCTCGGCGAGGCGGGCGGCGAGATCCTGGGAGAGCGGGGCGAGCGGGATGCCCGTTGCGGATTCCCACGGAGGTCCGTCCATGCCAAGCCCGACCTGATCTACATAGTCCATCGCCGCGTCGGCGACGGCGCGCAGAGAACCGCCGCCGTCCATCTGCCGTCCGCTCGTATCCTCGTAGAGCAAGATCAACACCGCGGTGAGCGCGCCCAGTCCTGCGACCGCCCGCAGCACAACCCATTGGTCCTGGATGCTGGCATCCGCGTCCCAGAGCACCGGGGGCCTGGCGCCGTTTGGCGTGCCCGCGGCGCGGTGCCCGCCGGTGGTCCCGGCAGGTGGCCGTGAGTCCTGCTCGCTCGCGGCGATCGCGCTAAGCCAGCGATCGAGGAGCGAACCGCAAACCATGGCGGCGCGATGAACGGCATTCGAGCGGGCGCCGGGTGCGCCCGCGTGCCGGCAGAGGGCGACGGAAGCGTCGGTCACCCTCGCGGCGAGATCCGGCGGCGCGAGCCGCGGAGGCCGCACTTCGCGCTCGTACAGCAACTCCGCCATCACCGCGAGGCCCCCGGGGAGGTCGTACCGATCGCCGCGCCGCGCCACCTCGCGGCGCAGCGTCTCGCGCACGCGCGGGCTCCACGCCTGGAGCGCCTCGATGGCGATGCGGCCGGGAACGAAGACACACACCAACCACACGGCGATAACGATGAACAGGTGGCGGCCGCCCGCCAGCCCCAGCGTGACGATCGCCCCGGCGGAGCAGACCGCAAACCATAGCCGGCCCACAGTGCGCCGCACGCCCCGCCGGCTGAGTTGCGCCACGCGGTACCGCCACGTCACCGCCCGGCACTCCACAGACTGCGCTGGCACCGCATTGCGATCTCCCGTTTCCGCGCACCGCGCGCGTTGCTTGCAGATCGGCCGCTATATGGTACCATACACGATGATGCGGTGAGGAGGATCGGGTGCCGGCCATCGCGGACGCACGCTTCCAGATGGTTCAGTTCGTTTTCCCCGAGCACACCAACCAGCGCGGCACCCTCTACGGCGGCAGGCTGATGTCGTGGATCGCGACGGCCGGCACCCTCGCCGCAGCGCGCGTGGCGCGCGGACCGGTGGTGCTCGGGGCGATGGACGATTTTGACTTTCTCACGCCCATTCACCAGGGTGAGATCGTGACGATGGAGGCCCAGGTCGAGTTCATCGGCCGGTCCTCCCTCGAAGTCGGCGTCACCGTAGACGCGGAGCTGCCGCAGCGGGGCGCGTCGCGGCGAGCGACGTCTTCGCATCTCGCGTTTGTGTCGCTGGACGAGCACGGCCGGCCGCGTCCGGTGGAGACGAAGATCACGCCGGCGTCCGCCGCCGAAGCGGCAGTGTCGGCGGAGGCCGAAGCCCGCAAGACGGCGCGGCTCCTGCGGCTCCGGCGCGCCCCCGGCGGCGACGAGCCGATCCCCGCCGCCGCCCGGCACGCGGTCGTCCTGTCGCGGCTCGTCCGTCCAGAGGACGCGTTGAGCGGCACCCTCATGTTCGCCGGCAAGTTGCTGGAGATGCTGGACGAAGTCGCGTCCATCACCGCGGTCCGGTATTGCCGCGGCGCGACGGTGACGGCTTCGCTGGATTCTGTCGCCTTCCACGCGCCGCTGCGGGTCGGCCAGGTCGTGGACTTTCGCACGGTGCTCACGCACGTGGGACGATCGTCCATGGAGATCGGCGTTCGCGTGGATGCCGAGGACCCGCGGTCCGGCGAACGCCGCTACACGTGCACCGCGTTCTTCACGATGGTGCATCTTGACGAGGAGGGCCGCCCCGCCCCGGTACCGCCGTTTGTTCCCGAGGGGGCCGTCGAACGCCGGTTGTGGGAGGAGGCGGCGGCCCGCGTGGCTCGCCGCCGCGCGCGCGTCGCGCAGCTCCGGCTCGCGACAGGCTCGAATGCCCCTTAGGGTGGTCCAAGTAATGTTGTTCTCGGTCGTCCCGTGGGTCGAGCTACGCCTCGCGATCCCGTTTGGGATCACGAAGGGGCTGTCGCCGCTCGTGGCGCTGCTCGCGGCGGTGCTCGCCAGTTGGGCGATGATCGTGCCGATGTTCCTGATCCTGGACTTGTTCTATCACCGCTTCCTCTCCGGATTGCCGCTCGTCCGGTGGGGCATCGAGGAAGTCCGCAATCGCGGCCGCGCCTACGTGGAGCGGTGGGGGGTCTTGGGTGTCGGCATCTACGTCAGCCTGCCGCTGCCGGGACCGGGCATCTATTCCGGGACGATCCTGGCCTGGCTGTTCGGCCTGCCGAGGCGTCAGGCGATGCTCGCGCTGGCGCTCGGCACGCTCGTCAGCGCGATTCTCGTCACGGTGATCAGCACCGGCGTCATCGCGCTGATCCGGAGGTTTGTGTGAGGGAGGGCCACGGCGCCTTCGGGGCGGTGCGACGAGCGCCACGCGAAACCGCGCGGCCGGAAGGGAGGTGGTGCGGTGGAAACGGTCGGGCACCATTACATCGTCGAGGGCTCGGGGTGCAACGCGGACGTCATCAGCCGGGTGGAACAGGTGGAGCAGATCATGGTGCGCGCGGCCGAGGTTGCCGACGTGCAGGTCTGGGCGATTTCCTTCCACCGGTTTCGCCCCACCGGCGTAAGCGGCGTCGTCGTCATCTCCGAATCGCATCTGTCGGTGCACACGTGGCCGGAGGTGGGGTACGTGGCGCTCGACATCTTTACGTGCGGTGACCGCGCGAAGCCCGAGGCCGCCGTACAGCACGCGCTGAAAGCGTTCGGCGCCCAAAACATGCACATCACCGAGGTGACCCGGGGCCTCGACGAAGGCGACAAGATCTACTTTCACAGCATGATCACGTGGGAGGAGAATCTACCGGACAACGTGCTGGATCACAAGCCGCGCCGCCGCCGCCGGGCGGCCACCCGCAGGCGCCGGCGGTCCGGATCGACGTAGCCGGCGACCTCAGGCGCCGGCGAGCACGGAGAACAGGATTCGGGTTACCAGCTGCCCGACGAGTTGGAGCAACAGGATGGCGACGATCGGGGAGAGGTCCAAGCCTCCGAGCGGCGGGAGGATGCGCCGCACGGGTTCGAGCACCGGATCGGTGGTGCGCATGACGACGCGGATGATCGGGTGCCCGTAGTCCGTCGTGGGAATCCAGGAGAGAATGGCGCGCACGACAATGAGCAGGGTCAGCAGTTGCACCGCGTCGGACACGAGGGTGATGAGAAGCATTGCGGCTATTGTAGCACAGCCGCCCGCAGCGCGGGCCGCGGCCCGCGGACGGCGCCGCCGGTGACGGAGCGCCTCTACTACACGGATGCGTACCTGCGGGCCTTTACCGCCCGCGTCACGGAGATCATGCCGCCGGGAGGCGGTGCTGCCGGCGGCGTGGTCCTCGATCGTACGGCGTTCTATCCGACGTCGGGCGGGCAACCTCACGACCTCGGCACGCTCGACGAGCGTCCGGTCGTGGACGTGGTGGATGCGGGCGCGTCCATCGTGCATGTCCTCGACGGTCCGGACCCGTCCGGGGGCCTCGCGGCCGGCGCGTCGGTGGCCGGTGAAGTGGAGTGGACCCGCCGATTCGATCACATGCAGCAGCACACCGCCCAGCATCTGCTCTCGGCGCTCTTCCTCGAGGTGGCCGGCGCCCAAACCGTCTCCGTGCATCTCGGCGAATCGTGCACGCTCGATCTCGATGCCGCGTCGCTCGAGCCGGACCTGGTCCGCCGGGTCGAGGACGCCGCACATGCGATCGTCTTTGAGACCCGCCCGGTGAGCGTCCGGTTCGTCGAGGCCTCCGAGGCCGAGGCGCTGGGGCTCCGCCGGCCGGCCGGGCGCACCGGCACGCTCCGCGTCGTCGAGATCGCGGGATGCGACCGCTCCGCCTGCGGCGGCACCCACGTGCGCAACACCGGCGAGCTCGGTCCGGTCCTCATACGCCGGTGGGAGCGGAGCCGCGGGCGGACGCGGGCCGAGTTCCTCGCGGGGTGGCGCGCCGTGCGGGACTATCGCTGGAAACACGCGCTGGTCGGGGAGTGGAGCGCACGGCTCACGGTGCGCGACCGGGAGCTCGGGGACACGCTGGAGCGCATGGTGCAAGAGACGCGCGCCCGCGAGCGGGCCCTGCAGGACGCGCGAAAACGCCTGCTGCGGTACGAGGCGGCGGAACGGGTCGCGGCGATCCCGGCCGGCCCGGAGGGACGTGTCGCGCGCCTCGTCTTCCCGAGCCGCGACGGGGATGAGGTGCGTGCCTTGCTCCGCGAGATGACCGCGCTGACGCCGGCGGTCGTGATGGCCGGCGTGACGGAGACCGGCCGCGTGTGGTCGGGCCGCGCGCCCGGAGCGGGCCCCGATCTCGCGGCCGTGCTCGCCCGCGCGTGCCGGGCGGCCGGCGGCCGCGCCGGCGGCAGCGCGGAGTTTGCCCAGGGGGCCGTTCCTCCGGGCGATGCGGTGGCCAGGGCCCTCGCGGCCGCGGAGGAGGAGGTGCGCCGTGCCTGAGCTCCCGGAGGTCGAGGCGGCGCGGCGGAGCATGGTGCGCGCCGTCGCGGGCAAGACGATCGCGCGGTGCGTCGTGCTCCGTCCCGTCGCGGTACGGTCGCACACTCCGCAACGGCTCTCCCGCGCGGTCACGGGTGCGACGGTCTCGGACGTTGCGCGCCACGGCAAGGTCCTGTGGTTCATGCTCGGGCGTCGGGCGCTCGTGTTTCACTACAAGGCTGCGGGGACGGCCGACATTTTTCTGCCCCTCGTGCCAGCACTGAGCCTCCACGGCACCCGCCGCCGGCCGCCTGGGGCGCGCCGCCGCCGTTCATGCGCATCGTGACGTTTCTATCCGACTTCGGGTCGCGGTCACCATACGCCGCGGCCATGAAGGGCGCGGCGGCCGCTGCCGGCGCGCTGACGTTCGTCGATATCCCGCACGACGTCCCGCGCCACGACGTGCGGGCGGGCGCCTACCTCTTATGGTCGGCGGCGCCGGCGTTCCCGCGCGGAACGGTTCACTGCGCCGTGGTCGACCCCGGCGTCGGCACGACGCGGGGCGCCCTCGTGGTCACCGCGGGCGGGCAGTTTCTCGTGGGACCGGATAACGGGATCCTGCTCCCCGCGGCACGCCGGCTCGGCCGGGTGCGCGTGTATCGCCTTGCCAGCCCCCCGGCCGGCCGGGCACGTATCTCGAACACGTTCCACGGCCGTGACGTCTTTGCGCCCGCCGCGGCGCGCCTCGCCGTCGGCGCCGGGGTCGCGTCGCTCGCGCGCCCGGTCCGGCGCTTCGTCGACCTCGCGTTCCCAGCCGGCCGGCGCCGCGGGCGATCGTTGGTGGGCATGATCATCTGGGTGGATGCGTTTGGAAACTTGATCACGACGATTCCCGGCGCGCTGCTGTCCGGCGCGCGCGCCGGCGGCCCGGTGACGGTCGAGGCGGGCGGCGGGGCGCTCGACGCCGGCGTGGCGCGCACGTTCGCGGAGGTCGCGCCGGGGCGGGCGCTCGTATATGTCGGAAGCGATGGCCTGGTCGAGGTGGCGGTCAACCGCGGGAGCGCGGCCGATGCGCTGGGAGCGGCCGCGGGCGGCGCCGTGCGCCTCCATCTGAGGTGACGCGGCCGCAGCGATGATCGCGATGATGTGATGGAGACGCGGCTGGGTTGACGGGTGTCGCCCGGGTGCCCGGCCGCGGGGCGCGTGGATAGGAGCGTGACAACCGGACGCGAAGACTAGGATGCCGTGATGTCCGGCACATCACGGACCGGAGAAACCCGCCGGCATGCCGAGGAGTATGTAACGGTGAGGCTTGCGGCGGGACCGGGACGCCCGCGACGAGGGGGGAGCACCGCATGAGGCATGTTCGTATTGTGTCCGCCGTCCTGATCGGCGCGGTCGCCGTGATGCTGGCGGCGCCGGGGATGCCGCGGGCGGAGGCGGCGGACGCGCAGTTCGTCTTGCGGGCGCTGCAGGTTCTGGAGAAGCATTATGTCGACCCGCTCTCCCCGCCGGCACTCCTCAACGCCGCGCTCGACAGCGCGCGGGAACAGTTTCACCTCGCGCCGTTCGGCGGCCCGATTCCGCAGAACGCGGATGCGGTGGAAGCCTCCCAGATCTTCACCCAGCGGTTCGACGAGATCCTGAGCCAGGCGGACGGCGCGGAGGAAGGCACGGCCATTGCCTACGCCGCGGTGGCGGGTATGCTCGACAGCCTCCACGATTCGCACACCGCCTTCATCCCGCCGGACGTCTACGGCGAGGAGCAGCGGCGCGAGAGCGGGGCCGCGGCCTTTACGGGGATCGGGATCGAGATGCTGTCGCGGGACGGGCAGTTCTACGTGAGCGAGGTGTATCCGGGAAGCCCGGCCGGCGACGCCGGCGTGCAGCCGTTCGACCGGGTGGTCGCCGTGGACGGGCATCCTGTGGCGGGTCTCAGCGACGATACGGTGAGCACGATGGTACGGGGGACCCCCGGCTCGGCCGTGGTCCTGACCATCGACCGTCCGGGCCAAGCGCACCCCATGGACGTGCGCGTGACCCGCGCGCCTATTCATGTCCCCCGTGTGACCAGCCGGATGCTCGACGGGAGCATCGGCTACGTCAAGATCTACGAGTTCGTGGACGGCACCGGCGCGGCGTTTCGCAGCGCGATCTTCGGGCTCCGGCGGGACGGGATGCGCGCCATGGTCCTGGACCTGCGGGGCAATCCCGGCGGGCTCGTGGACGAGTTGCGGGACGTGTCCGCCGCGCTGCTGCCGCAACAGTCGCCGTTCATCCGGTTGCGCACGAGAAGCGGTCGCAACATGATGCTCGTCACGCCGGATCCGCCCATCCTGCCCGTGACCATGCCACTCGTGGTGCTCGTCGACGAGGGGACCGGCTCCGCGGCCGAGCTTCTCGCCGCGGCCCTCAAGGAGCAGTCCCGCGCGGAGCTCGTCGGGGTGCGGACGGCGGGGGCGGTGGAGATCGGCATTACGGTCGATCTTCCCGAGGGAGCCGGGATGGCGATCACCGTCGCCCGCGTCTGGAGCGGCGGCGGCGCCCGGCTGGAGGGGAACGGCGTGGTGCCGGACGATCAGATCAGCCTGACCACCGACGCCATGAAGCTGGGGCGCGACAACCAGCTCGACGCCGCGCTTGAACGGCTGCGCGACAAGTTGAACGCGATGCCGAAGGGTGCGCTGGGAGCGCCGGCGTCCACCGGGCGCGACCTGGCCGCCTAGCGCTTCCAGCCGCTTCACCGCACGCCGTTTCGCAGAGCGGTACCGATGGGACCTAGACCGCGCCTTGGCTGCGGTCCCGTGAAGCTCGAGAGGAGGGGCGCATGCGCGCCGCGGCCGCCATCGTTCTCGCGATCGTGCTCATCGCCGGCCTCGCGTACTCCGCCGTCGCCGGCACCTACAACCGTCTCGTGCAGGCCAACCAGCAAGTCAGCGCGGCGCAGGCCGAGGTCGAAACCCAGTTGCAGCGCCGGTTTGACCTGGTGCCCAATCTCGTCGAAGCGACCCGCGCCTCGCTGGCGCAGGAGCGCGCGGTGTTCGGCGAGATTGCGCAGGCCCGGACACGGTACGCGGGCACCCAGCCCGGTACGCCCGAGCGTGTCGAAGCGGCCAACCAGTACGAAGGCGCCATCGCGCGGCTGTTGGTCATCGTGGAGAACTATCCCGTGCTGCGCAGCAACGAGACCGTGCAGGCGCTGATGCGCCAGCTGGCGTCCACCGAGAACGAAGTCGCATTCGCCCGGCGCGGCTACAACGCATCGGTGCAGACCTACGATACGATGCTCCAATCCTTTCCCACGACCTTGTTCGCGGGCAGCCTCGGGTTTCATCCGCGGCCCTACTTCCAGGCCCAGCCCGGCGCGGAGCAGGCGCCACGGGTCAACCTGACGCCCCAGCGCTGAGCCCGGTCCGAAGGCGGGGCCGCGCGGCCTCGGCGTGGCGGCGCCTCCTGGTCGCCGCCGTCACCGGCGCCGTGCTCGCGCTCTCCGCCGCCCGGGGGATGGCGGCAGGGCCGACGCTTCCGGCCCCCACGGGGTACGTCAGTGACTTCGCGCACGTCCTGGACCCCGCATCCCGGGCCGCGCTCGACCGGCGGCTCGCGGCGTACGATCAGGCTACGGGCAACCAGATCGCCGTCGCGATCTTCCAGGACCTTGGCGGTGCCCCGATCGACGACTTTACGGCCCGACTGGAAGAGGCGTGGAAGGTCGGCCGCCGCGGCAAGGACAACGGCGTGCTCGTGGTCGTGGCGCTGCACGAGCGCCAGGTACGGATCGAGGTCGGCTACGGGCTCGAGCCCAGGATCACGGACGCCGACGCGGGGGCGATCATCCGCGACGATATCGCGCCGGCCTTTCGCGCGGGACGCTACGCGGACGGGCTCGGCGCCGCCGTGGACGCGCTCCAGCGGCTGATCGGCGCCCCGGCCTCGAGCGGCGGGCAGTCCTCGGTTCCGGTCTCGTCGGGGAGCCGCGCGGCGGGCGGGATCGGCCTCCTGCCGCTTGCGCTGTTTGGGGCGTTTCTCGCCTTCTCGCTCCTGGCAGGCCGCGGGCGCGGACGGCGCTGCCCGCGGTGCGGCGCCGCGCTCATGGCGGCCGGTGCCACCCAAGCCGGCGCGCTCGGCGCGCTGCAGTACTGGACGTGCCCGCGCTGCGGGTATCGTGAAAAGCACCTCCTGCGGGGTCCGGGGTCCGGCATGTTCGTGCCGTGGATGGGCGGTGCGGGCGGCGGATGGGGGAGCGGCGGCTTCGGAGGCGGCGGCGGGTTTGGCGGGTTCGGCGGCGGGGCGTCCGGCGGCGGCGGCGCCACGGGCGGGTGGTGACGGTGGAGCGGCACCCTCGCCACGCCCTCGCTCACGCGGAGAAATCGCGGCTGCGGCATCTCGTCGAGGAGATCGAACGCGAGACGGGCGTGGAGATTGCCGCGGTCATCGTCCGGCACGTGCCCGACATCGAGGCGTTTGCCACCGCATACTTCAACCACGTCGGGATCGGCAAGCGCGGGCACGACAACGGAATCCTCATCGCGATCGCGGCGGACCGGCGTCTCGTGCGGATCGAGGTGGGGCGGGGCCTTGAGCATGTCGTGACCGGCGAGGTGGCCGCGCGGATCATCGCCGGCGTGATGGTTCCCCAGTTGCGCCGTGAGCGGTACGGCGAGGCGATGCTCCGCGCCGTCGAGGCCCTGGGACACGTCGTGCGCGGCGCCCCAGACCGGCTGCCGCGATGAGCGCGCCTCGGGGGCCCGCCGGGCGCGGCGCCGCGGTCGCCGCGCTCGTGGCGGCCGCCGTCGTCGCCGGGGTGGGCGCGTGGGCCACGGCGACGTACAATCACCTGGTGCGGGCGCGGCTCGCGGCGGACACGCAGTGGGCGCAGGTGGAGGTGCAGTACCAGCGGCGCGTCGACCTCGTTCCATCGCTCGTGGCGGCGCTGCGCGGCTACCTCACGCAGGAGCGGAGCGTCCTCGAGGATGTGGCCCGGGCGCGCGACGCCTATCTATCCGCGCCCCCCGGATCTGCCGATCGGGTGCGGGCGGCCGACGCGCTCCAGCGCCCGCTCGGACGCCTCGTTGCCGTGGTCGAGGCCTCGCCGCAGCTGCGCAGCAACGACACGGTGCTCCGGCTGATGGACGAGCTCGCGGGAACGGAGAATCGGATCGCCGTGGAGCGGCGCCGCTACAACGATCGCGTGCTCGCGTACGACACGCTGGTCCTCCGCGTGCCGTCGTCGCTCGTCGCCCGGGCCGCCGGATTTCGCGTCCGCCCGTATTTCGAGGCCGGGCCCGGCGCCGCCGCGCCGCCCCGCGTCGTCTTGCCGTCGAGATGAGGCGTGACAGGCCTTGCGCCGGTGCCCAGCGAAACCGAGCGGTGGACCCGTTCGCGCCGCGCGCACGGTGCCGCGGCGCATGCCGGCGGACCCGGCGATTCCCCTTGGGGGTGGAGCATGGTGGCCCTGGCCGGGGTGGTTCGGACCCTGGCGCTGGCGTTCTGGATCGGCGGCATGGCGGCGCTCGACTTCATCGATGCGCCCACCCGGTTCGCGCTCCTCGACCGCAACCAGGCGGTGCGTGTGGGCCAGGCGCTGTTCGAGCGGTTCAACCGCGTCGAGCTCGCGCTCGCCCTGGTGGCCCTCGCCGCGGCGTTGGTGGCGCAGAGCGCCCGCTGGACCATCTGGGTGCTCGTGCTCATGCTCGTCGTGGTCGTCGCGCAGGCGACGTACCTCACGCCCGCCATCACTCGCTTGGCGCACGGGCTCGACTTTGTCCATCGCTCGCACGATCCCCGCTACGCCGCGATCCGGCCGCTCCACACCGCGTACACCGTGCTGGAGATCGTGCTGTTCGTCGGCGGGATCGCCGTGCTGGCGGCATGGGCGCGCCCGGGGCGTCGTTAGGCACCCTGGACGCGGCGGGCACCCTGGGCCGGGGGCGGCGCGGCGGGTGATGGTGCCGGAGATGCGGACGGCGTGGCTCGTCAACGGTGGCCGGATGGCCTACAGCGACGCATGGGCGCTGCAGCGGGCGCTTGTGGCCGCGCGCCAGGCGGAACAGATTCCCGACGTCGTCCTGATGGTGGAGCATCCGCCGGTGATCACGGTCGGCCGCGCCGGGCGCGTGTCCAACGTGCTGGCGCCGGCGGAGACGCTCGCCGCGCGCGGCATCGACGTCCACCACGTGGAGCGCGGCGGCGATGTGACGTACCATGGGCCGGGCCAGCTTGTCGGCTACCCCATCCTCAATCTGCGCGCGCTCGACGAGGACGTGGTGCGCTACGTGCGGCTGCTCGAGGGGGCCTTGATCGCGGCGCTCGCGCCGTGGGGGATCCTCGCCGAGCGGGTACGCGGGTTCCCCGGGGCGTGGGTCGCGGGCGCGAAGATCGCCGCGATCGGGGTCGCGGTCAAGCGCCGCGTCACCATGCACGGGTTTGCGCTCAACGTGGATCCGGCGCTCGAGCATTTCGCCCTGATCAACCCGTGCGGTCTCGGCAAGCCGGTGACGTCGATGGCCCGGCTGCTCGGGCGCGCGATCGCCGTCGGCGACGTGCGGCCGGGAGTCGAACGCGCCCTGGCGGAGACGCTGCGGATCGCGCTGACGCCGGTCTCCCTCGGCGATCTCGAGGCGAGGATCGGCGCGGCCGCGGCGCCGGCCTGAAGCCGGCTCCGCGTCGTTGCTCCCGGCGAAGGCCGGAGGACCGGGACCGAGCCACCATACGAGCGACCGGACGCGGCCACGCTCGCGCCGGTCGGCGGAGGGATACGATGGCCGGCGACACGCTCGTGGTAGGATCCGCGGCGGCGCGCCCCGGCGGCAAGGCGACGGGATACCTGGACGTCCCCGGGACGCCCATCCGGATGCCCGTGACCGTCGTCAACGGCGCGGCTCCGGGGCCGCGGCTCAGCATCACCGCCGGCGTGCACGGCGGGGAGTACCCGGGGATCGAGGCTGCGATTCGCACCGCGGCGCAGCTTGATTCGCGCGAGCTGCGGGGGCAGGTGGTCGTGATCCACATCGTCGATGTGCCGGCGTTCCAAGGGCGAAACATCTACATCTGTCCGCTCGACGGCAAGAACCCGAACCGCGTCTTTCCGGGCAATCCGGCGGGGACCGCGAGCGAGCGCCTGGCGCACACGCTGTTTAGCGAGGTGATCGCCCGCGGCGACTACTTCGTGGACCTCCATGGGGGCGACATCAACGAGGCCCTGCTGCCGTTTACGATCATCGTCCAGTCCGGGGCGCCCGACGTCGACGCGGCCGCGCTCGAGCTCGCCCGCGTCTACGGCATCGAGTACGTCGTGCAGGGACGGGTCGGCGGCGGCACCTATGCCGCGGCCGCTCAGCACAAGATTCCCGCGATCTTGACGGAGGCCGGCGGGCAGGGGTTGCTGGAGCCCGAAGCGCTCGAGATCCACATGCGCGGGCTGCGTAACGTCCTGCGGCATCTCGGGATGACGCCGGGCACGCCGGAGCGCGTCGCGCCGATCACGGTGTTGACCGAACTGCACTGGGTCAGCTCGTCGCACACCGGGTTGTTCTACCCATCGATCCGCCCCGGGGATCGGGTGACGGCGGGGCAGCGTGTCGGCGAGACGCGGGACTACTTCGGGACGCGCCTCGCCGAGATCACGGCGCCGGCGGCGGGGCTGGTGCTGTTCACGGTGACGGTGCCGGCCACGAACCCGGGCGATCCGATGTTCGCCGTGGCCGCGCTTCCCTGACGCCCCGCGCCGCGCGGCGGGCGGCGCGGCGTCGCGCCCAGGCCGTGAGCGCTCGGACCGGCACGCTCATCGCGGCAATTCTCGGCTCCTCCGTGGTGTTTTTGGACTCCACCGTGGTGACCGTGGCATTGCCGCGGATCGGGCGCGACCTTCCGGCGCATGTGTTTGGCGTCCTGGAAGGCCAGTCCTACGTCTACAATGGGTACCTCCTGGCCGAGAGCGCGCTGCTGATCCTCGCCGGGGGACTCACGGACTTCTATGGGCGGCGCCGGATGTTTTCGGCCGGCGTGCTGGGATTCGGCGTCGCATCCATCCTGAGCGGCCTGTCGCCCACGCTGGAATGGTTGGTCGCGTTCCGGGTGCTGCAGGGGATCGCCGGCGCCTTCATCGTGCCCGGCTCGCTCGCGCTCATCACCCAGACGTTCGAGGGCGAAGAGCAGGGCCGCGCGTTCGGCATCTGGTCCGGCGCTTCCGCCGGGCTGGCCATCCTCGGGCCGTTCGTCGGCGGGTTGCTGGTCGACGCGGTGTCGTGGCGGGCGGTGTTTTTGATCAACGTGCCGCTGGTCGCCCTGACGTGGTGGTTGGCGCAGCGATGTGTGCGGGAGAGCCGTGACGAGACCGCCCCGGCAAGCTTCGACATCATCGGCACGGTCCTCTCGGCGCTCGCGGTGGGCGGGCTCGTCTTCGGGACGATCTCAGGGCAGCAACACGCGTGGCACGGCCCGGACACGTTCCTGGCGCTCGGCGTCGGGTGCGCGGCCGCCGCGCTGCTCCCCGTGCGCATGCTGCGCGCGCCCCATCCGCTCGTCTCGCCTGCGCTGTTTCGGTCTCGCAACTTCACGGTCGCCAACCTCTCGACGCTGGTGATCTACGCCGCGCTGGCGGTGATCTTCTACTATTCCGGGCTGTTCATGCAGGGAACGCTCGGATATACGGCCGCCGCCGCCGGCATCGCCACGGTTCCGGGCGCGATCTTCATGGCGCTGTTTTCGGCGCGGTTCGGCGCGCTCGCCGGGCGTCACGGGGCGCGGTGGTTCATGACGGCGGGCCCGGCCCTCATGGCGCTCGGCGCGCTGTGGCTGGCCCAGGTTCCGCCAGAGAGCGCGGCCTGGGCGATGCGGCCCGGGGAGATCGCCACGCTGGTCCCACCGCGAGCCTACGCGACGCACCTGCTCCCCGGGTTTGTCTTGTTCGGCCTCGGCGCCATGATCATGGTGGCGCCGCTTACGGCCACGGTCATGGGTTCGGTGCCGACCGAGCACGCGGGCATCGCATCGGCGATCAACACGGCCATCTCCGACGTGGGACCGCAGCTCGCCGTCGCCCTCATCTTCATCGCCGTCACGACCGCCTTCTATGGGCTGCTCGGCGCCCACGCTCCGGGCCTCGACATGGCGTCCGCGGGGATGCGCCAGCGGATTGCGCCGCTCAACCCCGTGCCGCCGGACGCGCCGGACGCTGTCCGGACCGCGGCGCGCGCCGCGTCGACCGGCGCGTATCACCTGGCCATGCTCATCAGCGCCGCGCTCCTGGTGCTCGGCGCGGCCATCAACGGCGCGGGGATCCAGGCGCCACGCGCCCCGGAGCGCCGCCGCGCCGTGTCGGCGGACCCCCTGTGGCGCAAGTGCCGGCATGCCACGGCCGTGCCGGAGCGCGCCGCGGGCGGGACGTGATGGGGCGTTACCGCGCCGGGGGCTTCCCGATGCGGGGCGGCGCCGCGGGCAGCGGCTTCCCCCATCTTCATCACCTCCAGGACGACGCGGCCGCGGCGGTCCGCTCAGCCGAGTGGCACGCGTTCCACCATGAGGAGTGCGTAGTCCAGATTTTCCGCTCGAACCCCGGCGTGGCGCAGCATCGCCATGACTTGCGCCCGGTGATGGATTTCGTGGAACAGGAGCTGTCCGGCGATGCCGCCGGCCACCGTGCGAACGCGCATCGGCGGCGTGAAGAACTTCGTGATGTATTCGACGGGCCGGTTGGGATCTCCAATGGCCGCCAGCGCTTCGCGCGTCGCGGGCCGTTGCCGGTCCCACGCGGCGAGAAACGGTTCCAGGTCCGGCAACCGCTCGTAGTCGAACGGGTTGTCCTCCGGGAGGTGGCCCCGGCCGCGGAGACGGTGCACGTAGCCATACTCCGAGGACGCGATATGGACGAGCGTAGCCTGGATGGTCCCGAGGCCGATCGGGAATCGCTGCGCGAACACCGCCGGCTGCCCGCGGATCCACCCGAGAAGTGTCCCCCGGGCGCGGACGAGATAGTCGAAGAAGTACGCGAAGTCTACGTTCGAGGCTGGCATACGCTCACTCTATCGCGTGGCGTTGCGCAAGGCGGACGCCGGGTCATCTTCCCGGTCCGCCGGCGCCCGTGTCAGTGGTTGAGTGTGGCCGGGGTCCGCGCGGGCAGTCGGCGAAAAGGCCGTACAACTTGACCACGCGCAGCCGCCGGTACGGCTGCGCCGGTACCGGGCCGGCATTCTCGCTCCGGCGAAAGCATCGCGCCCACGGAAATGCGGAATACGTGACGCCCACGCCGTTCGCGTTTCGATAGTCCTTGAACCGCGGCCAGACAGACGCGGGATCGGTGGCGCCGGCGAGCAGCACCGGGTACCGCAGGTTGCCGTAGTAACTGAGCGCCGCCGCGATGCTGTAGCGATCCGTCACCACAATCGTGGCCGCATCGAGCTGCCTCATTTGCTGTTCGACCCGCTGGGCCACGGTGTTCCAGCCGTACAGGTACGACAGGAACGAGAGAGGAGGCACCGAGGAGAGACCGGCCACGGCGAGCGCCATCGCACAGCCGACGACCAGGGCGTTGCCGGCCGCCATCGCGGCGACCGCCCGGTTCCACAGCACCCCGACGACGACCGCAAGTTGGAGGTAGACCGGTCCCCACCAATGGCCCCGGGCCACGCCGGCCGCGGCGACCACGATGGGAAAGGCCACGGCCGGGAGGCTGGTCCAGCAGAGATAGCGGAATCGCTCGTCCTGCGCGCGCCGCAGCGTTGTCCAAAACGCCCACACAAACGCGGGCGTGAGAAAGGCGACGTAGGGCAACGTCAGCCAAAAGGTCTCGAAGCCGGCGAGACCCTGCCGCGGTCGCGGTCGGTCGTCGAGGAGGAACCGGATGTTCGCCCAGTGGTGATGCAGATTCCAGTACGCGACCGGGAGCACCAACGCCAGCGCGATAATCGCGCCCTGGTACGGCTGGACGCGGCGCAGCCATGATCTGGCATCCAGGACGATGTAGAGGAGCATGCCGAGGGCGAGCCACGCCATGTAGAACTTGCTGAGCAGCCCGAGGCCCATCGCGAGCCCGGCGGCGCGCCAGCGTTGGGGGCGCCCGTGGAGCGCCTGCCAAACAAACCGCAGGGCGAGCACCCAGGCGAGATACATAGGGGCATCGGGGACCGCCATGATGCCGCCGAACATGAGGATCGGGACGATCTGGAAGAGCCCCGCGGCGACGAGGCCCGCGCGGTCGTCGAACAAGTCCCGGCCGAGGAGAAAGAGCGCGTAGCTCGTGGCCGCGCCCAACAAGAGAGACGGCAGCCGGATCCAGATGACGGCATCGCCGAGACGGGTCGCGAGGAGAATGAGGTAGGCGACCATCGGGGGTTGATCGAGATACCCCAACGCGGGGTGGTGCGCCCACAACCAGTAGTAGGCTTCGTCGGGGTGGATCGGAAAACGCGCCGCCACGGCCGCCCGCGCCGCCGTGCCGATGGCGATGATCCAGACGAGACGCCTCACAGCCGTCGGCGACGGCTCGTTCACTACCGCCTCCGGCGCGGTCGCGGACGCGGCTCGGCCGTCGAGCGTTCGGACGGGACGATTGAATCGAGAGCTGGTTCCCGGTAGCGTCGTCACCGGCACCTCGCGCAGGCGTGATGGAATAATAGCGGTGTCGGCCCGGCGTGCGGTCGTTGCCACCCGCACGAGCGCGGCCGGACGGCCGCGTGGTGCCGGCCGGCACGTGATCGTGGCCATCCGCACCCGCGGCGTGGCGCCGGCGTGCCGGCGCCACGCCTTGTTGCCGTGTCCCCGTGGTTCGCGAACCGGCGTCTGCGAGCACGCGAGCATGGGGGCACGGCGCCGCTGTACAGCGACGCGGATGCCACAGCCACGCAACCTGCGGATACTTATGGACGCTCGTGCGCGTCCCCTGCGAAATGCGCGGCAGATCTGGGCGCCCGACGACGTGCTGCCCGTCAGCGCCGTTGCCGCGCGTGTGCCCGGCGGTCTTTCAACGGGATGCGGCGACGTGCGCCGGCGATTCGATCCGCCGTGGCTCGCCGTAGCGCGCCGCGCGGAGGCGCCGCTCCGAACCGCGACTCGAATCGCCGCATGAGGCGGCGCAGAAGGTCGTTGAGCGCGCGGAGCGCCGTGCCGGAGAGCGCGCCCCCGATCACCGCCGCTTCCCGGCGGGTGCGTGCGTCCGTCGCCGTTCGCCACGTCCGGTATCCCGCCGGCGTCAACCGGACCGGCTTCTCGCGGCCGTCGGTCCCGCGCGTGACCGGCTCGATGAGGCCGGCGTGCAGGAGGCGGGCCAGCCGGACGCTCATCGTCCCCGATGTCACGCCGAGGTTGCGGGCAAGGCGTCCCGGACTGACGACGTACGGCGGCCCCGCCCGGCGCAGGGCCGAGAGCGTCTCCCAGTCTCCCAGCGTGATCCCGTGGGCCCGCGCGGTTGCGGCGAGGCTCCGCTCCAGTTGGCGGCCTAAGCGGAGCAGGCGCATGCGGACGGCCTCGATCTGGCCGTCGACACCGGGCAACTCGGCGAGCCAGGCCGCGAGCTCGCGGTCCACCGTGTCCCGGACCGCCGCGGCGGCCTCGGCGTGTCGTCGCGCCATCGTTACCGGTCAGCATACCAGAATTACCTTGACCTTCAAGGTATAATTAACTTGAGCATCAAACTAATTTCCCCGCAGGCCCGGCCCCGCCCGCGTGCCGGGGCGGCCGGGATGCGGCTCCCACGAGCGCGGCGCCGGCCGGGGTGGCAGCGTCGGGCGGACGAGCCCCCGGGAGCCGCCGAGGAGGCGTCGATGGATCCACGTGTGGTCGTGATCACCGGCGGCGGCACCGGCATCGGACGCGCCGCGGCGGCCGCATTTGCGCGGGGAGGCGACCGGGTCGTGATCCTCGGGCGGCGCGAGCACGTGCTGGCCGCGACCGCGGCGGACCTCTCCGCGCGGTCGTCCATGAGGGTCCTGTGGCGCGTCTGCGACATCACCGTTCCCCGGCAGATCGACGATACGGTGGCGTGGCTTCGGGCCGACGTCGCGCAGACCGGCGACGTGCTCGTCAACAACGCCGGCGGCGCGCTGGCCCTCGGCGCCGATGCGAGCTTGGAAGAGGTGGCGGCCTACGCCCGCCGCACGCTCGACGCGAACCTGACGGGTGCCTACCTGATGATCCATGCGCTACGCGGCTGGTTGCGGCGCCCGGGCGGTCGCATCATCAACATGAGCTCGATCGCCGCGTACCGCGGCGGCGGCGACATGTACTCGGCCGCCAAGGCCGGGATCGTCGGGTTGACCTACGCGTTTGCGCAGGAACTCGCGCCCGAGGGCATCACGGTGAATGCCGTCGCGCCCGGGCTGGTCCTGGAGACCGAGTTCTTCGGGGATCGCATGACCGACGAGCGCCGGCAGCGCACGATCGCGCAGACACCGACCGGGCGCGCCGGAGTCCCCGCGGACATCGCGGCCGCCGTGCACTACTTGGCGTCGCCCGAGGCCTCGTTCGTCACCGGGGAGGTGCTGCACGTCAACGGCGGCTGGGTCTTCGGCCGGTAAGCACCCGCGGCCGCGTGATCCGAAGCCCGGAGGCCGCCGCCGGGACGCGTACGAATGCGGTGATCGCGTTGGCGGACCACGTCGCGAGTTCACGTGAATCCACCCGAGTCACCTTCTCGAGCGGGGGCGCGGCCACTCCCGCCGCCCTCGTGCTCCGCGCCGCCCTCAGGTCACCGCGGACGCGGGCAGCGCTGCGGACTCTGTCGCGCGCGCTGAGCGTGGCGGCGGGGATCCTGCTCGCCGCTCACGCCCCGGCGGTCACGCCCGGCTCCGCGATGCCCTCCACGCCGGATGAAGGCCCCGCCATCGTCACGTACCACGGCGACCTGGCGCGCACCGGCTGGACGCAAGACGAGCGCGCGCTGACGCCGGCCGCTGTGCGTGGCGGGAAGTTCGGAGAGGTGTGGACGGCGGCGCTGGACGGCGAGATCCGTGCCGAACCGCTGGTCGTCCCCGGCGTGGCGATGTTGGGCCGGGTCCGTACCGTCCTGTACGTGGTGACGGAGCGCGACACCGTCTACGCGCTCGATGCCGCCGGCGGGAGCCGCCTGTGGGGACCCGTCTCGCTGGGAGACCCCGTGCCGCGCGCCGCGATCCCGTGCGCGGATGTCGACCCGGCCGGGATCACGGGCACGCCGGTGCTCGATCGCGGGTCCGGCACCCTCTACGTCGTGGGCCTCGTCTCGCCGGATGGCGGACGAACGACGACGTACCGAATCGGAGCGCTGGACCTGAAGAGCGGGATGGAGCGGCCGGGGTGGCCGGTCGCGCTGGCGCCGGCGGCTCCCGGTTCGGCCTTTGACCCCGCCATCCAGCGACAGCGGGGTGCGCTCACGCTGACGCGCCGGGTTGTCTACGTCCCGTTCGGCGGACGCGGGGAAGGATGCCGCGACGCCCGTGGATGGATCGTCGCCGTCCCGACGTCCGCTCCATCGCAGCAGCGATCTTTTGCAACCCCGGTGCCGGGGGCGGGCGGCATCGAGTCAGCGGGCGGGATCGCGGCCGACGCCGCCGGCAACCTCTACGCAGCGACGGGCGGCGGGGACTCGATCCGTCCGGGGGATCTCGGGAGCAGCGTGGTCCGGTTCCGCGCCGTCCCACCACGCGGGCCCGTCGGGGCGCCGGGCGACGGTCTCGCGCCGAGCGGCGCGATCGCGTTGCAACCCGCTCCGGCCGGTCCCGGTGGGTCGGCGCTCCTCCTGCTGCCGGACCAGCACACATCGGCGATGCGGCGCCTCCTCTTCGTCACCGGCGCGCAAGGGATGGTTTATCTCGTCGACCGTGACCGGATCGCCGGGCTGACCGGCGGGCGTGGCGCGGCCGGATCCAGCGTGTCGAGCCGGTGTGTGTTCGGCCCATGCGGGGGCGGCCCCGGCGGTATCCCGGCAGACGCGGCCTACTGGGATGGCGGCGCCAGGGCCGGACCGATGGTCTTTGTCCCGGGCCGCGGTCCGCAGCCGCCGCCGTGCTCGGGAACGGGGGGCGTGGTGGCGCTGCGGCTCAGGGCGGGCGGCGAATCGTCCATGCCGCGATTGGACGTCGCGTGGTGCAGCGCGTCGATGCACGATCCCGGGGCGCCCTCCGTCTCGGGCGTTGGCCCGGCCGGGGTCGTGTGGGTGACGGACCAGGACGAAACGCCCGTCCTCCGCGCGCTCGACGCGGGTACGGGCGCGCCGTTGTACGAGTCGCGCATCCCGGCGGGCGGAGGCGCGGCGCAGCCGCCCGTGACACCGGCGGTCGCCGGTGGCCGTGTGTACGTGGCCGCCGGCCATCTCGTTCGCGCCTTCGGCCTTTGGTGATCCAGGGATCGCCCCAGCGCCGCGACGGTTGAGCCGGCATTCGTCGCGGCCGCGTGCGCCCGCTACGCGCGGGTGCGCTTGAGCCCGCCGCGAGTCGTATCACGCCGGCCCATGAGTTCACGGGCGTCCTTCTGTGTCACATCGGCCGGGCCTTGGCCGTCATCCCTATGACGGACCGTGGTGGAGGAACCTGACGGATGATCGACCAGGACTGGCTGGCAAGCCGATTTGAAGAGAACAGGCCGCGCCTGCGGATGCTGGCCTACCGGATGCTCGGTTCGATCAATGAGGCGGACGACGCCGTACAAGAAACCTGGCTCCGGCTCAGCCGGAGCGGCGCGCAGGGCATCGAAAACCTCGAGGGGTGGCTCACAACGGTCGCCGCACGCGTCTGCCTCGACATGCTGCGTTCACGGACCGCGCGGCGCGAGGAGCCGTTGGACCCGAGCTTGCCGGAACCCGCGGCCGGGAGCGATACGCGTGGCGACCCCGAGCATGAAGCCCTTTTGGCCGACTCGGTGAGCGTCGCGCTGCTCGTCGTCCTCGACCGGCTGACGCCCGCGGAGCGGATCGCGTTCGTCCTGCACGACATGTTCGACGTGTCGTTCGACGAGATCGCGGCCATCGTCGGTCGCTCCGTGACGGCGGCGAGGCAACTCGCCAGCCGCGCGAGACGCCGGGTGCAGGGCGCCTCCGCGATCTCCGCCACCGCCCGGCCGCAACAGCGGCAGGTCGTGGACCGGTTTCTCGCGGCGCTCCGCGCCGGCGACTTCGATGGCCTGCTGGCGGTGCTCGATCCGGATGTGGTCGCGCGCGTGGACGGCGGTGGGGGGCGACCAGGGGCGCCGAGAGAGGTTCGCGGCGCGCAGACCTGGGCCAAGGGGGCACTCGCGTTCACCCAGGCCGCCCGCTTCGTGCATCCGGCGCTCGTGGACGGACGGCCCGGTCTCATCCTGGTGCGGGGCCTGCGGCTCCTGCGGGCGCTCTGCTTTGAGATCGCCGGAGACAAGATTGTGCAGGTCGACGTCGTCACCGATCCGGCGCGGCTCCGCGCCCTCGATGTCGCCGTCTTCGGCGATTGATGGGCCGGCCGGGACGGTTTTCCGCCGTCCTTAACCCGCGGCCCGCACCGCCGCCGCTACGCCGAGGACGGCCAGGACGGCGCCCGCGGCCATCATCGGCCAGGCCCCGTGGGCGCCGATCCCCAGCCGTCGCAGGCCGGCAACGATCAGGCCCAGCCCCGCCAGCGCGATCGTGGTGCTGGGCAGGAGGACTCTCCAGGGGCCCATCCGCTGAATGAAGACCGCATCCTCCGTCTGAATTGGAAACTGCGCGCTCGCCGGCCCCGCGCTGATCGCCATTTGCCATCGGCCGGTCATCGGAAGAGCGAACGCGCCTCGGTATTCACCGGGACGGACTTCGTTCAACAGGGCGTGCACCGGCGGCATCGCCATGTCCAGCATCGTGAGCGTGAGGCTGGAGGCCGCCCGTGGTGGAGGCGCCCCGCCGAGGTTTCGGACTTCGACGGCGATCGTGAAGCGTCCCGGATCCTCTCGTTCGATCGTTCCGCGAAACGTCCAATCTCCAGCGACTTGGCGAAAGGACACCGGCCTGGACAGCGTCGGGGCCGTGTCGGCGGGTGACTGGGTCACCAGCACGGCCGTTATGCCGAGCACGATCAGCGCCAGCAACGACTCAATTTTCACGAGTCGGCCCAGCCGGTACGCGGTATCGCCGTCCGCAAGCGACGGGAGCAGCACCCACCGGTTTGTTGCCGCGACCGCCGCGATGCCGCACACCACGGCGAGCTTTACGAGTAAGACGCGTCCATATAGTGTCGCTGTCAGCGCTTGCGGACCCCACAGGTGGGTGAGTGACGCGTACACGCCGGTGGCGGTAATAAGGAGCGCGCTGCCTAATCCCAGGCTTGAGAGTCGACGCGCAGCGTCGGCGACCGCCGCATCGCGCGCGAGCGGCGCACGCCAGGGGAGCAGCCAAGCCCCGTAGACGAGCGCGCCGCCCCAGGCGGCGACCCCGGTCAGGTGCAGGAGGTCAGCCGAAAACGGCAGCACCCCGGGAAGCGCGCCCGCATGGCCAACCAGGCTGACGGTGGCGAGCAGCGCGAGACTCAGCACCAGAAACGCTCCGTGCTTCACGCCCGTCCCTCGCTGGCACACCGGCGCCATCCAAATGAGCGACACGGCGAGGATGCCCCGTGCCAGGATCGCGTGACCCTGCCTCGTGTCGGTCAGGTAGGGCATGACGAGGGATGGGTCAAATGAGCCGGCTGCGCGAGCGATGGTGTCGGCCACGTCGGCCGCGCTTCCACCGAGCAAGAGCACAGCGCCCGCGTAGGCGCCCAGGCGGATCCTTCGGCGCAGCGGAGCGCTAACCGGAGGGTGCAGGATCCAACGGGCAAACACACCCGCCCCGAGGAATAGGATGAGCCCGACGAACTCTGCAACCTTCGCGCCTACCTGCATGCCTGGGTACGCCGGGCCGCGCTCGCCTTGCGTGGATCGTAATGCTAGAAACTTTTCGTCAGTTCGAGTTCGTACATTTGTGCGTTCGCAAGCTGGAGGCCGGAAATCGGGCTCGTGGTGACAGTCCCGCCATCGACCTGATAGCTGTTGTAGCTCAGCTTGATCAGGATGTCGGTCGTCAGGCTATACTTGATGCCCACCGAGTACACGGTGTAGTTGGGCCCGCCATCCTTGTAGGTTCCCCACTCGGCCAGCCCAAACAGCCCGAGGGACGGTGTTACGGCAACGTCCAGACGTCCGCCCAGGCCGGTAAGATTGTCGTTGATGTTAAAGACTCCGAACTCATCGGGCGTGAGGAGATGGCCCAGGGGGGCGTCGAGCGGCGCCGTATACGGGTCGAAATTCTTGTACCAGATCCTGAACACCGGCTGGGCTGGGAGTCGCAGCAACTGCTGCAGGTCCAGCGTGAGGCTCGGCTCGTAGTACCAGCGCGCGATGTCTCCCGATTGCGTGTACGAGGCCGCTTCGACGACGAGGTCTATGCCGGGCACGAGGGCCCCCTGAATCCCCGCGGAGAAGCCGCTGCCGGTATTGCACCCAATTCCAGGGCACGCTCCGCCGTTCACATCTGCGGCCGTGTCTGCACGATAGCTCACCGTAAGCGCCCACCCGGCGCCGAGCGCCACGTCGGCTTGGGCGCCCCACACGCGGCGCGACGACGACCAGTTGCCGAGCTGCAGCCCGTCGTCCAGCGCGTACTGCATGAAGCCGAGGAGCGTAACCGGCCCGAGTTGCGAGAAGCGCATCTCGACGCCGTCGCGCCGGCCGCCGTCGAAGATCGTCTCGTCGAGGAGCAGTCCGTCGAAGCCGAGCTTGATGCGATCGCGCCCAAAGCGGACCCCAGAGCCCGACACGCCAAAGAGGTCGTGTGCGTCGACATAGGCCTCTTCGATGTCCGAGGTGTTGAAGTCTTGGCCCGTGGTGTTTTCCAGGCTGAGGTCCGCGAACAGGGTGAACGAGGGACTCAACGTCCACGTGATCGCCGTCTCGAGCAGTCCGTCGTGGATTGTGGGGAAGTCGGTTGTCGGTGCCAGGTCGTTGTTGTTTCCGTTCGGCGCCGGCGGAACGGGACTGGTCAAGAACCGGTACTGCAGGACTCCCGCGATCTGGATCGCCGACGCTTGCGGAGGATCCTGGGGGCCGATACCTTGCGCGGTCACGGGACCGCGTGATTGCGCCGGATCGATCGCCGGGCTCGGCCTGGCGGCGCTCAGGGACAACACCGCTCCGCTACCTGGGGTCAGTGGCCGCCCGGGGCTCTCGCCGCTCCACGCCGCGAATGGCGCCGTCTCCTCGAGCGGTAGCCACAGACCCGGTTGCTCGTCGCCCCGGTCGTTGCCGGGTACGCTCGTGCCCTGCGGGGAATCGACGCGCACACTCCCGTTGTCAGCCGGAAGAGTGGGCCACAGCGCCGGCAATGCCGGGCCGACCGAGGTGCTCCAGCCGAGGTCGAGCGCGTTGGTCGCCTCCACACCGACGGGCGGTGCCGGCAGGGACGCACCAATGCCCGGCCGCGCGGCGGGCCGGAACGCCGCTGGAGTGGCTACCCCGAGTGCGAGGAGCACGGCCGCGGCGAGGAGGGCGCACGTCGCGGGTCGGCCGCGCCGTCGCCCGCTCATGAACTGCTGGGCGCGTAGACGAAGATAAACGACCCCTGGGTCGTGTGCGTGTCAACGGAGAGGACACGCCACATGAGCACATAGGCGCCGGGCTCCAGGTCTTTGAGCCGCACCGCGATATCGGTGCTGGTCTGGCCGGTGTTGGCCACGCCCGCATCGCTTCGCTGGGCCTCGTCCCCGCGTTTCAACAGGTCGGACGACACCAGCGAGTCCGCCGCGCTACGGAGTGTCCGCATGTCAGCGCCGGGCGCGGCGCTTATCTTGTACACTTTGAAGATGCTGAATCGAATCTCGACCGGCTCGGAGTACGATAATCTGACCTCCTTCGGTGCCATGCTGACGGTGCTGTCTGCGGCTGGTACCGAGGCGTTGAGAAAGGCGTGAGCCAGGGCGGGCCGCGGCGACCCACACAACGTGAGGGCGAGCAACGTAACGCATATAACGCTTCGACCTCTCACCATCGCCCGTACACGCCTCGTCTAGACGCTGTACTGAGGGGACCGCGATTGCCGCGTCGCGGTGCACGCTATCACGAGCGGCCAAACGGGTCAATGTGCCGAAAGTCGTAGCAGCCGCACCGCACGCTGGCGGATCGGCACGCGACGGTCGGGCACCACGATCGGTTGTGGCGCGCGTGGGCGCCCTGGCATCAACGGACGAGCCGGACCTGGAGGTGCGTGTCGATGGTCCCTCCGCCCGCCGGCGCCGCGGTAAACTCGAGATTCCAGGTGCCGGCCCCGAGCGTGGCGTCCGCGATGAAGTGCCCGGCGCTGAACCGGCGGACCGGTAACGTGCGCGGCACGCCGCCGGGGGGCGCCACGGTCACCGTGATGAGCCGCGGGATGCTGATCTCGTTCCCCTGCGCGTTCGTGTACGTCGCGTGGATCTCGTTCAACCCCGGCTTGCCAGGGTCGAGGTACGTGCCGAGCGTCCCGCCGCCGGGCAGGTCGATGTTGTAGAGCGTCGGCTGCCCCGGTGCGGTGATGGTGTGGATCGTTTCCGGCGGGATCCGGGTGGTCAGGCTGAGGGGCACGGTGGTCGAGCGGACACCCTGCGCGATCAACGCGGAGACGGCCCACGCCCCCTCGAGCGACAGGTTCGCGCCGTCGGCCTGATACGTACCGTCCGGACGGCGCCGCAGGGTCAACGTGGACGGGCCGATGTCGGACCGGTCCGGCTTCGTGAACGTGAGATCGATCCGGGCCGCGTCGACCGGCCGCCCGGTGTCGTAATCCGTGACGCGGGCGGTGAAGTGGTTCGGTCCCGGCGTCCCGGGGGTCACCTCGAGGCGCAGGCGAACCGACGTGCCGAAGTCGTGCCCCGTCGCGACGACCGGCGTGGGCACGGCCGCGCTTGCGGGGGTGTAACGCGGCGGTGCGAGCCCGGTGAGATACGCCGCGATCCCGAGGACGATCACACCGATGGCGACCTCGGTCGCACCGACCCGGACGAGACCCTGCGGCGCTCGCTGGAGCGCCGCCAGGTTTCGGTAGCGGTTCACGGCTCCCAGCGCGGCGAGCAGCAGCAGCATCGCGACCTTGATATCCACGACCCGGCCGAACGCGGTCGTCACAAACCCGTTCCACGAGTTGACCTCGTAGACGGCGCGAACGACACCGGTCGCCGTCACGAGCGCCAGCGCCGCCGCGGCGCCGCTCGAAAATCGCCGGGCCGCGCGCAGCGCATCGCCGCCGCTCACGCCGGGGAGCGCCACGAGCAGGGCGGCGAGACCGCCGATCCACGCGCCGACCGAGAGCAGATGCAGCCACTGCGCGGCCACGCTGGGCCACCACCAGGGCGCCGTACTCGCCGCGGCGTGGCCGCCAAGCACGTGCGCGAGCATCGCGGCGGCGGCCGCGACGCCCCCCAGGCGGATCGCGCGGCGTCGCACGCCGCAGCCCCCTCGAGCCGCCGCCACGACGGCGCACCCTGCGAGGATGACCGGCACGGCCCGCCACCAGAGGCTCTGGCCAAGCCCGCTCGACAGCAATTGACCGATACCGATGCCGTCGTCGGCGGCCTGGGCCGCGGCGAGAATCACAAGCCCGAGGGCGCTCGCCAGCCAGGCGACCCCGGGGAACCACGGTCGCCCGGGCACCTGGCGAAACGCCCAGGTCCAGACCCAGGCGCCACCAACGAGCCCCGCGAGGCCGAGGTAGAAGAGCCAGCGTCCCACGATGTATCCCGCGGACGGCGGCGGCGACGTCGCCTGCGCGGCGGGTCCCTGCGTCGGCGTTTGTCCCACCCCGAACGAGAATGCTCCCCCGGTGACGTGGCCGTCCACCGCGGAAACCGTGCGCCAGGAGACCGTGTACACGCCGGTCGGCAACGGCCCGAGCGGGACCATTAACGTGTCGGGATGGCCCGGTACCTCCCGCACGCGGCCGCGCTCGACCGATCGTCCGCCGGCGTCGAGGACGTGGACAATCGAGAATGAGACGTCCGGACGTTCCGTAAACGACATGGTGACCGCGTCGGGCGCACGGGTCACCTCGGCGCCGTTCGCGGGATTCGATTGCCGGAGCAAGGCGTGCGCCGACGCGCTGACGGCGATTCCAAGGATCCCCGCCAGCGCGAGAGCGAGGGCCGGCCGGCGCATTCCTACGCGGCAGCTCGCCTGCGGGCGGTCACCCCGACGATGATGCCGATGAGTCCGACGACGACGCCGGCGATCCCGACCGCGGTCGCCCGCGTCACACCCGCCGCCGCTGCCGCATTGGCGGCCTGCGTCCGGGCCGCGACCCGGGCGGCGAGCTCGGCCACCTCGGCGACGGAGGGATCCTTGACCGGGAACTCGATGGTCGAAGGGGCGACCACGGGATCGAAGGTCGTCTCGGACGACGTGAACGCCTGGTCGATGGGTTGACCGTTGATCGTGCCGACGAAGCGAAACGTGTACGTTCCCGGACGGGTCGGAATGATCGCCGCTTCGTACTCCCCGGGCCGCCGGGCTGATTCTTCGAGCTCGAGCGGCGCCGTCCGTTGGCCGCCGAAGATCACCTGCACCTTGAGGGTGTCGGAGGCTCCGGTAATCGGCTTCTTCGACGCGTCGGCGAGGAGCAACTGCACGGCATTCTTGAGCCCGGCGTACGTGGGTTCATCCACCCACCCGACGGTCATCCGTACGGACCCCACCGTACGGTGCTCGTGGGCGAGCGCCGGGCCGGCCCACGACGCGGATACGAGCGCCGCCGCGAGCGCCGCAACGAGCTTGTTCACCCGAAGCCGTCTCATGCCTGGCCTCCGTCCGCGCGGATCCGGTGCGCGGCCGCGTACTGTCGTGCGCACGGCTCGATGGGCGAGCGCCCTGCCGTGCGCGGCCCGCGGCCGGGTCCGCCCGAGATGAGCATAGCAGAGCATACTCAGTGCGAGCGGGCCCGTCGCGACCGGCATCCTCGCGCGCACGGAAGAACGAGCCTAGGATAGATGGACGGGCGCGGCACTGTCTCTACTACTTTCGGCACATTTACCCGAGGGGTAGGGGGTGGTAGGGTGCGGGTGGATTGCGGTCTCATCGTCGGGCACACGTCATGGTGCAGCGGAGGTTGGGAAGTGAGTAGGCCCGTGGGGTTGGTCGCCGCGGTCATGGCGAGCCTGGCGCTCTCCGTTGTCGCCGCGCCGCGAGCGTCCGCGCACGCTCACATGGTTAAGTCGTCCCCGGCGGATCACGCGATGCTCGCCCAGAGCCCACGGGTGATCCGGGCGTGGTTCAGCGAGGCGTTGGCCGCGCGCGGCAGCGTGCTCCGTCTCTACGATGCGCATCAACGGCTCCTGGCGCAGGGCGGGCTCGACCCGGCCTTTTCCTCCCACGAAGTACTGAGCCTGACCCCGCCGCGCCTGGGTCCCGGGTCGTACATGGTGGCGTGGCACTCGGTCTCGTCGGATGACCAGGCGATGACCCAGGGCTATTTCCGGTTTTCGATTGGAACGGCGATGCAGATGCCGCCGGCGCAGCACACCGCCGGGCCGATGGGCTCCATGCACAACATGCCGCCCTCATCGTCCGCGGCCCGATCGGGCTCGCTGCCCCAGCTGCGGCTCGTGGCGCCTGCCAACCATGCTCGGCTGCACAATCCGGTCTCCGTCGTCATCGAGACCCCGAGCGACATCTCGCTGGTGACGATGGGGCCGAAGATGATGTCCGGGCCCGGCGTGCACCTCCACATCGTCGTGGACGGCGTCGTCAACATGCCGGCCTCGGATCAGTTGACGCCTGCCGGTGCCCACCGCTATGCGTACGAGCTCGCTCCCTTGAAGCCGGGGCGTCACACGATCGAGGTGTTCTGGGCGGACAACCACACCCACGCCGTTGTCGGAGGCTCGCAACAGGCAGCCGTGGACGTGTTCTAGCGCCGCGGCCCAAGGGGTCAACGGCGGCCGCACCGAACCTCGCACGCGATGTGAGACCTGCGACGTCTCCCGTACTAGGCCGGGCTGAGGACCTCCGTGACGGCCCCGAAGGCCGCTGGACAGCGGACGCCGGGAGCGGGCGGACGGCGCAGGAGCGTCCGCGGGCGCATTTTCGGGCGGGGCGCGACTGGCACGGGCTGTTTCGTCTCGCGACGGTGTTGCTCCCCGCGATCGTGGTGTTCGGCGTGGAATATCTCCGCCATGAGGTCTTCCACGATCTCGTCCCGGAACTGTGGGGCAACCTCATGACCGGCGCGATCGCGTTCGGCAGTTCCGCGCTGATCCTGATCCCGATCTACCGCCGGCTCGAGGCGGCGGACGAGCAGCTGCACGCACGCGAGATCGAGCACGCGGTCTCCGAAGAACGCGAGCGTCTTGGGCGAGAACTGCACGACGGCGTCGCGCAGGCGTTGTTCTTTCTCGGGGTCAAGGCGGACGCGCTCCGGCGGTTTCTCGGCGCCGGAGCGTTGGAGGCGGCGGGGCAGGCCGCGGCCGAGATCACGCAGGCGCTCAACGACACGTCGTCCCGCGTTCGGGACGCGATCTTTGACGTGCGGACCGCGCCCGAGCCGGGCGAATCCATCGGGGCATGGACTCGCACGTATGCGCGGAAGTTCGCGGAGGTCCACGACCTCCGCGGGGAGGTGGCCGAGACCGGCCCGGACGTGGCGCTGCCGCTGCCCCGCGCGTTGCGGGTGATGGCGATGATCCGCGAGGGCCTGCATAATGTGGCGAAACATGCCGAGGCGCAATCTTTTGCCGTGCGATTGGCCTGGGGACGGGACAGCTTGACGGTGGTGGTGGCGGACGACGGGCGGGGGCTCCCGGCGCCCGTGCCGGGTCCGGACCGGGGCCGGTACGGGTTGGCGACGCTCCGGGAATACGCGCAGGCGAACGGCGGAACGCTCACGGTGTCGGCCCGCCGCGGGGGCGGCACCGAGCTGGTCCTGTGTGTGCCCTACCGCGGCGGCGCCGGCGCATGAGCGCGCGCACGCTGATTATCGACGACAGCGACCTGGCGCGCCGCGGGATTCAAAGCTTGCTCGGAGGCTCCGCGGACTTCGACATCGTGGGCGTGGCCGGCGATGGGATCGAGGGGCTCGCCGCGGTCCGCGCGCTGGCGCCGGATCTCGTGCTCATGGACCTGCGGATGCCGCGCCTGGGCGGTCTCGACGCGATCCGGATGATCAAAGAGGAGTACCCGGCCGCCACCGTGGTCGTGTTGAGCGTGTCCGACGATCCTCAGGACCTTTTCGAGGCGATGCGGGCGGGCGCGCAGGGCTACCTGATCAAAAACGTCCACCCCGGCCTGTGGCTCGAGTATCTGACGGCGTTGATGCGGGGCGACGCGCGGATCTCTCGGGGCATCGCGGAGCGCATTCTGCAGGAGTTCATGCGCCGCGCGCCGGTCCCCGGCGACACGCTGCCTACCTTGACTGCGCGGGAGCAGGAGATCCTGGCGCTGGTTGCCCGCGGATTGCAGAACAAGGAGATCTCCGCGTGCCTGGAGATCACGGAGGGCACGGTCAAGCGGCACCTGGAAAATATCCTCGCCAAGCTGCACCTGCGCAATCGCGTGGAGCTGGCAACATTCGCCGTCACCCGGGAGCTCCGGCGGGAGCCGCCACCGGACGATTGAGCCGGCGGCACACCGGCTCAGCGGTCCACCGGCGCAAAGGTCTTAATGTAATTCACCACGTGCCAACGCTCGGCATCTGTGAGCTCGTCCCTGAACCCCGGCATGCCCGTGCCGGGCATGCCCTCGGTAATCCAGAAGAACAGGCGGCCATCCGGGTGGGTGTGTCCCGAGCCAAAGTGGGCCCAGAAGTCGACAGGGCGGGGGAACATGCCCGCCGCCTGGGGTCCGTCGCCTCGCCCGTCGGCGCCGTGACAGGTCTGGCAATCGGCGTGGTAGACGCGCTCGCCAATCGCGAGGGAGTCGGCGGTCGGAGGAAACGGGTTGCGGCGCGCGTCGATATCTTCGGGCTGCGCCGGTCCGAAGAGCAGGCCTCGCGTGGCGATGACCGCCGCGACCACGACGACCACGAGCGCCGCGGCCGCGACCGGCGTTTTGGAGTCCAGGAGGCGGCGCGCCAAACGATCACGCACGCGGACGAGGGACGTCCTCACGGCGTGTGCCGCGCCTGCGGCGGGCGCGCAGGGCCGCGGCCGCCGAAAGCACCGCCGCGATCGCGAGCAGCGAGGCTCCCCACACCCAAAGTCCCGCCGCCGCGAAGCCGGCGGGCGCCGCCGCGACGAACACGCCGAGTCGGTCCGTCGCGCCCGCGAGCTGCTGCGTCATGGGAAAGCGCGTCGCCCGCAGGCGGATCCACCCGCCGGCCCGAGCCCGCAGCAGCGCGGTCGCATGGACCGGGTACCGCAAGACGACCGTCGCGGACTTGGTCAGCCGTACCGGGCGCCCGGATCGTGCGTACGAGGCCGTGATGTCGTAGGCGTTGCCGTCGAACTTGAGGCCCCTCGGCGCGGGCGCGATGGCCCGCGGGTCGAGGGGGACGAGCCGCACGGTTGCGGCCCGCTCGCCGGGACGTAACGGGATCGCGCCGTCGGGGACCGTGATCGCGGCCTGCTCGTCCTCCGTCGACGCGTCCCCGGGCATCGACTCGATCGCCCCCAGCGTGATCGCGGCGGTCCCCGATGATGGGGGCTGGTTCGCGGCGGCGAGATCCGGCGGCGGTGAGACCCATCGGTACGGCGCGAGCGGGACCGGACCGTCGTAGAGCAATCGCGCGCCCGGCTGCGGCGGGGCCAGCGCAACCGCGACCAGGTACAGCGCCACGATCGCGACGCCGCTCCATGCGGTCGAGCGTCCCGCCGCCGGCGTCATGGTTCCCGAGCGCCCTCAATGCGCGACCGGGAAGGCCGGCGGAGCGTCGTGGCAAGAACATGGGCCGGTGCCGCCATGCGGCGCCGGCCCGTCGCGGTCGTCCTGTGGCTACGTCGGCTCGTCTTCTTCGTCTTCGAGGTCTTCCTCCGCCTCCACGTCGAGGGACTGCGTCCCCCACAGCGAGTCCTGCGGAGCGCGTGCGGCAGGCTCCGCGGCCGGCATCCCCGCGAGATCGGGCTCCGCCGCTGGACCGCGTTCGGGACCGGCCGCGATGGCCGAAGGCGCCTCGGCCTTTCGAGCCCGTGCTCTAGGCGCCGCGCTCGTCCGTCGTCCGGTCGTACGACGCTTCGCGGCGGCCCGGCCCTTTACCGCGCCGGCTGTCCGCCGGCTTCGCGAGGCGGACCGCTTTGCCGCGCCGCGGCCGGACGGCTTCCTCGTGCGGGTCCGGGCTGTTGTCCGCTTGCGGGGTTTCGACTTGGCCTGAGTCCTTCGCCGCACCGCTCGCCTCGCCATCCTCGGCCTCCTCTAGGATCGCTTTAATCCAATTTCCCTCTCGATCGCTTTACTCTAGTTTTCCTCCGGAACGCCGGTTCACGCCGATCTGCGGCGGTTGTTCGACGAACCGCAACGGTTTCCTTTGCAATACGGGCTCAGCGGCAGGAGTTCGCGTCCGCCCGACGAATATGCGGTTCCGTGCTCGGGGGGAGTCTCGGTCGCCGCCCCGCGTCGCACGGACGGTGTACATCGCCGCGTTACGTCGCAGCCGGGATCGAACCAGCGATGCGAGGCCGATTTAGGGTGCGCGTGGCCGCCCTGCTATGTGGGCCGCTGATTGCGGCGGTCTCCCTGGAGCCGGGAGTCGCCGCGGGGTCTTCGCCCGTCCGGCCTCGCACAGCATCGGTTGCGGTCGCCTCTGCACAGTCGGCCCTCGCGTCGATCCAGCAGCAGCTCGCGGTTCGGCGGCAGCGCCTCGCGGAGGCCCGTGTCGCCGAGCACCGCGCGCTCGTCCAGCTCTCGTGGGCGCAGGAGCAATTCGAACGGGCGCAGGTCAACCTCTCCCACACGGCACGGGCCCTCGACGGCACGCGCGTCGCCGTGGCGCAGGCCACGCGGTCGCTTGCGACCGTGACGAAACAGCTCGAGACTCACGAAGCGCTCATGGGGGCGCGACTTCGCGCCTTCTATGAGAGTGGCCCGCTCGGATACCTGGACGTGCTGCTCGGCGCGACCGACTTCCGAGATTTTGTCACGCGCTCGTACCTCATCGGGGTGATCATCAACCACGACCTCCAGCTCTACCAGCAGGTCAGCTCGGAACGGGCGCAGCGGAGCGAGGTCGCGGCGGCGCTGGCCGAACGCCAGCGCCATCTCGCGGCCGAGCAGGCGCGGTGGGTCGTCAGCCGCGCGGAGACTGCCCGGCTGGCCGCCGAGCGCCGCGATCTCCTTGTCCGCATCCGCACCCAGCGGATGGCCCAGGAAGAAGCGATCCGCGAGCTCGAGGCGGAATCGCTGCGCATCACGGAGATCATCAGGCAGGCCACGAGAGGCGTGCACGCCGGTCCGGTTCCGACGCTTCGCGGCGGAGCGCTCCTGTGGCCCGTGGAGGGACGGATCAGCTCGGGCTACGGCTGGCGGATCCACCCAATCTTCCGCACTCGCGAGTTCCACACCGGGATCGACATCGCGGTGCCCTGGGGGACCCCGATCCGCGCCGCGGCGGCCGGCACGGTGATCTTCACGGGATGGATGCGCGGGTACGGGATGCTCGTGATCCTCGACCACGGCAACGGCCTCTCGACGACCTACTCGCATCTCTCGTCGTACGCCGTCCACGTCGGGGAACGCGTCGAGCGGGGCGACGTCATCGCCCGGATCGGCAGTACCGGGTGGAGCACAGGACCGCACCTCTTCTTCGAGGTGCGGGAGGACGGGCAGCCGGTCAACCCGCTCGGTCAGTAGCCGCATCGAATTCCCGCGCGCCAGAGTCCACCGAGTCCACCGCGGAATTGCGAGTCACGGCGCTCCGTTTGCTATAATGAAATGGCCATGAACACGGTAGTCGTCTGCATCTGTACGAGCGCCCACAGCCCGGCGGGGGTGTGTCGCCGGGAATAGTGTGATGGGCGTCGTGCCCGTGCATTCACGCATGATCACAGCAGCCGCGGCGCCCGTACCCGCGGCTGCTGCACTTCGGGGAGGTGACGACACGCATGGCGCAAGTCTATCTGCCGACGCCGCTTCGCCGGCTGGCACATGGCCGGACCCGGGTGGCGGCCGAGGGACGGACCGTGGACGAGGCGCTCGCCGCGATGGAGCGGGAGTACCCGGGCCTGCGCGAGCAGCTTCGTGAGGCGTCGGGAGAGATGCGAAGCTTCATTAATATCTTCGTGAACGGGACCGAGATTCGAGCGCTGCAAGGGCCGTCCACGCCGCTTCGCGAGGACGACGAAATCTCCATCGTCCCGGCGATGGCCGGAGGCGGGGAGGCGCGCGCCGCGGCGCATGGGTCCGTCCCGTCGATCCGGCGCGCGCTCGGCTGACCCGCTCATGGATGTATCGCTCCGCGAGCCGCCTCGCGCGCTCCATACCGCCCCGGTCCTGCGGATCATGCCAACCGGCAACCTGCTATTGCACGAGGATCCCGAGCCGGGGCGCGTCGGCCGTCTGTGCGACGCCTTGACGCGCGACGGCGTGCTGCGCAACCCGCCCATCGTGACCCCGGCGCCGGACGGGCGGGCGGTGGTGCTGGACGGGGCGAACCGCGTGACCGCCCTGGCTCAACTGGGGATCCGGTATGCCGTGGTCCAGGTGGTGGACTATGCGCGCCCGGACATCCGGCTATCCACGTGGCGCCACCACGTGCACGATGGCGGCGGGCTGCGGCGGCACGCGGCACGGCTGCACGGGGCCAGGGCGCTGGCCCGCTCTGCGATCGCCGACGCCGAAGCGGTGCTCGCCGCCAGCCGCGCAGCCGCGTTCCTCGCGGACGCGGAGGGCGTGACGCTGATCGGCGAGCGGGGCGGGGCGGATGCCGCGGGGCCGGTCTCGGAGCTCGTCGCGCGCTATCGCGGCGCTGACGGCGTGCATCGCGTGGAGGGGGGCACGCCGGATGCGCTCGACGCCGAATACGGGCGCGGCACGCTCGTCGCCTTTCCCCGCTTCGCGAAGGAGGACATTGTCCGCTTGGCGCTCGGCGCCGGCCGTCTCCCGGCCGGGATCACGCGCCATCTCGTGCCCGGGCGAGCGCTGCGGATCAATGTCCCGCTGGACTGGCTCGGTGCGGCATCGGACCCGGCCCGCACGCAGGCGGAGCTCGATGCGATGATCCAGCGGCGCCGGCTGTCCCACGGCGTCCGCTACTACGAGGAATCGACGTTTCTGTTCGATGAGTAGCGGCGACCGCCCGGCGTCGCCCCCGACCCGCGGCGCCGACGAGTCGCTCCTGGCTCGGATCGGGGGCACGCCGCTCGTGCGCCTGCAGCGGGTGACGCGCGAGCTCCCTTCTGCGGTGGAGGTCTACCTCAAGGCGGAGTGGCTCAATCCGGGCGGCTCGGTCAAGGATCGGCCGGTGCTGCGCATGCTCACGGACGCGGAGCGAGACGGACGCCTGCGGCCCGGGACAACGATCCTCGACTCGACGTCGGGAAACGCCGGCATCGCCTACGCGATGATCGGCGCGCTGAGAGGCTATCCGGTCGAGCTCGTGATGCCGGCGAGCGCGAGCCAGGAACGCCGCCGGATCATCGCCGCGTACGGTGCCAAGATCACGTTGTCTGATCCGCTGGAAGGCAGCGACGGCGCCATCCTCTTGGCGCGAGAGATTTACGCCGCCGACCCCGGCCGGTATTTCAAGCCCGATCAATACAACAACCCCTCGAATTGGCGGGCGCACTACGATACCACCGGCCCCGAGATCCTCGAGCAGACGGGGGGCCGTGTCACGCATTTCGTGGCCGGCCTGGGGACGACCGGAACCCTCGTCGGCGCGGGGCGGCGGCTCCACGAGGCGGATCCCAGTATCCGGGTCGTCGCCGTCGAACCCGATGCGCCGTTGCACGGTCTCGAGGGCCTCAAGCACATCGCCAGCTCCATCGTGCCGGGCATCTACGATCCCGGAGTCCAAGACCGCAAGATCTCCGTGTCGACCGAAGACGGATACGCCTTGGCGCGCCGGCTGGCGCGAGACGAAGGGCTGTTCGTCGGCGAATCGGCCGGCGCGGCGGTGGTGGGGGCGCTCCGTGTGGCGCGCGCCTTGGCCCGGGGCGTCATCGTCGTGATCGCGCCGGACGGCGGCGACCGGTACCTGAGCACGCCCTTGTGGCGCGACATGACCGCGTAGCGCGGCGCGGGCTCCATCCCCCCGTTCCCCGTCCCCGCGGGCGTGCGCCGCCGCGCACGGGGCACGCGGCCGGGCTTTCCCGCCGCGGCCGATTCAGGTACAATGACGCTACGGAAGGGATGGGGACGCGTGGCGCTGCACCTAACGCGGACACAGCTCGATCAGATGATCGCGCAGGCGCGGGAAGAAGCTCCAAACGAGTGCTGCGGTCTGCTGCTGGGGACCGGCGATATTGTCATTGAGGTGTTGCGGGCCCGGAACAAGGCCGGCGAGCTGCCTCAGCCCCGCGATCCCCGGCGCCACTATCATGTCGACGACGAGGCGCAGTTGACTGCGCTGCGGTTGGAGCGCGAGCGGGGGTGGGAGATTGTGGGCATTTACCACTCGCATCCCGCAACACCGGCGCTGCCTAGCGCTACAGACCGCGCGCTCGCGCTCTGGCAAACCCCCCGCTATGTGATTATTTCGCTGGCCGACCCCACGCACGCGGACGTCCGTGCGTTTCGGATCACCGACCGCATGGACGGCAATGGGACCGTCGCCGTGGACGAGCACCGGCAGCCCATCCGCGACGTCACGGAAGAGGATGTGGTGGTGACATGAAGGTCAGCTCGCGGGCGGAGTACGGCATCCGGGCCCTGATCGATCTGGCGCAGCACTACGGTGAGGGGCCCGTACAGAGCCACGAGATCGCACGCCGGCAAGGGTTGCCCGAACCGTACTTGAACCAGCTCATGACCACGCTTCGACGCGCCGGGCTCGTCCAGAGCAAGCGCGGCCCCAGCGGCGGCCACGTCCTCGCGCGCCCCCCGGAACGCATCACGGTCGGAGAAGCGTTTCTCGTCCTCGAAGGTAGCGTTGCTCCGTGGCTCTGCGTGGAGGAGCAGGACGCGCACTGCATCTACGCCCCGGGTTGCGGCCTGCGCCCGGTCTGGCAGGCGGTCAAAGCCGCAACCGAGGAAGTCCTCAACCGCACGACGCTCGCCGACATTGTCCGTCCCGCTCTCGTGCCCGCTGTCCAGGCATGACCGGGCGCACCGGTCCGGGCGCTGGAGGCTACGGGCCGCCGGCCGGTTCGTAGAGGCGTTGGGGGTCCTGCGCCGGAATTTGGCCGCCGCGATCGGCGTTCTTGACAATCGGATGCGCGCCAGGCCGGCGTCGGTCCGAGGGCGCGTGGTGATCCGGCCCTTCGGTGCGGGAGCACAGGCATGAACTGCAACGAAGCCGTGGAGAAGCTGTGGCAGTACCTCGATCGGGAGCTCGACGGCGAGGCCGTCGTGGAGGTCGAACGGCACCTGCAGGAGTGCCGCGAGTGCTTCTCCCGGGCCGAATTTGAGCAGCGCCTCCGCGCGCTGCTGCGCCGGTCGTGCGGGTGCGAGCAGGCGCCGGCGGCGCTGCGCGATCGCCTCCATCGACTCCTGAGAATGTTCTGAGTTTCGCGCGCCGGCTCGCAGCGATCGACGTCGGCACGAACTCGGTGCGCCTGCTCGTTGCCGACCGCCCCGACCCTATCGCGTCCGCTGCGCCCGCACGCCGGGATCCAGGCGCCGTGCCGCTCCGCCCGGTATTGCGGCGCCTTGCGATCACCCGCCTCGGCGAAGGTATGAACCGCGACCGGTTGATACGCGAGACCGCTGCCGAGCGGACCGCGGCCGCCGTGCGGGAGTTTGTGCTGGCGGCGGAGGATGCGGGCGCTCGCCCCCCCATGGTTGTGGCCACGCACGCCTTGCGCGTCGCGCGCAACCCCGGGACGTTTATTGAGCGGGTGGGGCGCCCCGTGCGCCTTCTGAGCGGCGCCGAAGAGGCGCGCCTCGGGTTCCGCGGCGCGGTCGCCGGCTTGCCCGATCCTGTCCGCGACGCCGAAGTGCTCGTCGTCGACATCGGTGGCGGCAGCGTCGAGGTCACGCGGGGTGGACCGGGCGGCATTCAGGCGAGCCACAGCGTGCCGTTGGGGTGCGTCGTCTTGACCCAGCGGTTTCTGGCACACGATCCGCCCGATGACCACGAGGTGGCCGCGCTCCGCGGGCTCGCTGCGCGGACGCTCGGGCCGCTCTTGGATCCGGCGCGCGGCGCGGTGGACGCCGTCATCGGGGTGGGTGGGACGATCACGACGATGGCGGCGCTGGCGCAGGGACTCACGCCCTACGATCCTGATCGGGTGCATGGGTATCGCCTAACGCTCCCGCAGGTCGCGTCGACGCTCCAGGTACTGCGAAGTCATCCGCTCGGAGCCCGCCGGACGCTTCCAGGCCTTCAACCCGAGCGCGCCGATGTGATCATCGCGGGCGCGCTCGTGCTGGAGACTGTGCTCGAGGGTCTTGGCGGCCGGGCAATCATCGTCAGCGAGGCCGACCTGCTCTGGGGCGTGCTCATGGAAGCGTAGCGGCCGCGCGGTGAGCAAAATCTTTGACACGACTCGTTCGGCTGGTATAATTGGGGTTGCACGCTAACGATCGCGTACGATGGCGACGCGGGGTGGAGCAGTCCGGTAGCTCGTCGGGCTCATAACCCGAAGGTCGGAGGTTCAAATCCTCCCCCCGCTACCAGAAAATTGGATTTTACAGGACCGCCAACAGGTCCCCGAGTGCACCGGGGACCTGTTGGTTTCGGGCAGGGAGTTGCACGGCGACCTCAACGCAATGGCTGACGAGGCGGCCGCGATAATGAACTGGGACGATTATGCTCAGACGTCCGAAGCCTGTGAGGTTATCCCTGCGCGACGCCCTCGAAGAAGGTTGGCGAGTTGCTCTGGCGTTATGTCCGCGCGGCGAAGGATCTTCGCAAGTGTCCCGCCGCAAGCGGTCGCCCGGGATGAATCGGCACCACTACATCTCGCTTTGGATCACTCGGCAAGACCAGTACGCAATGACTGCCCGATTAACGATCAACGACGTAGCCCGTCGCTGAAGAGCCCGGACGAGTGTAGGGCCGTCCAGGTCTCTTGGAAGCCTGCCCGTCACGCCGGCACGTGAACCTCCTCGATTCTCACCTCCGCATCATCCGGGACGGGCAGCCTTCGAGCGCGCAGCGACTCCAGGTAGAGTTTGATGGCGTCGGTCGCGTTGGCCAAGGCATCATCCCGGGTGTCGCCCTCCGTCACGATGGCCGGGAGGGCCGGCACGGTGACCGTAAAGCCGCCGCGTTCGTTGCGCTCATGGACGACCTTGTAGCGTCTGGCTCCGTCCACAGCTATCACCCAGCCTAGTGTATCACACCCGGTCGCAGCCGACTCGAGCGCGCTCTTCATGCAACCAAATCGCCGACGAATTCAACGCGTTGATCGACACCCATACACTTAGCGGGTGTTCCCGAAAAGTGAAGATCGCACTCCAAAACTTGCAGCCTCCAGACACACGCCATCCAGGCATAGCCGCCAAGATCCACCCCTCGATGCGGATGTCCCCGATCCGCTTCCGGCTCATGGCACGCTGGCTGACGATGCGAGGTGTCGCCATCTCCTCGAAGAATTGCTCCAAAAAGGTACCGAGATGGAAGGCGTAACCGTGACTACCAAATTCCACCTGGTATGGATGAAGCAGTGTGAGGCAGCCCAAGAAATCCGGACGCGGTGGGGCCCCCACAAGGCCCTTGGGTACCTTATCGGAGAGAAGTTCGTAGAGTATCTGCGGGAGGCCCAGACAAGACCGGAATGGCGTGCGCAGGTTCCCAGGTTTGTCGCCGAGATCAAGCAGCTCTTTACCCCGGAAGAGATCCGGCACTACTTCCAGAACGTACGTCGAATCGGACCGCTCGGCCACGTCATGACGGATGACCAGTTCGAGGAGTTCCGTGCGGCCGGGGCGGTCGAGGACAACGCAGTGGAAGGAGCGGAAGACGTGCTCCGCTTGGAGCGCGCGCGACGCCTGCTGCTTGAGTGAACGACTACGCTACATCATCGGGCGAAACCAACAGGTCGATGGACTGGGTAACTTCGCCGGCCGACGGCTTGGTCCTCAGCTACCGCACGATTCCGGCGGCCCGTGCCGGGGCGTGGAAGTACTCCATGGTTCTGATGGTGGGCGAGGTCGGCCGGGACGCTCCGCTGAACGCGGCGGTGGAGGCACGGCGTTGACGGCGCTCGAGACGCAGCCGTTGTTCTTCTGCGGTGACGATGTCCACGCTGCGAAGATGGACAAGATACAGCGGGCACTTGACCAGCGCCGTTTGGATGCGCTGCTCCTGATCAAACATGATGCGGTCCGCTACGTTACCGAGTTCTACGCCAAAGGCTACCGCCCGTTTCTCGACATAGATTACGCGGCGATCGTCCCCGCCGGGAAGAATCCCGTGCTTGGCTTCACGCTCTCCGGCGAGGACCGCCGCGTCGCGATTCGAAGTCGCGTGCAAGACGCACGGCGCCTCCCCGGATTCCGCGATTGGCCCAAGGCGTTGGCGGAGATTATCGCCGACTATGGGTTGAGCTCCGGCCGGATCGGATACGACCTGATGCCCTACTCCCTGTACCAGGGCCTCCGCGACCGATTGCCGCGCCTGGAACTGGTTGATGCGAACGACGTCTGGGTCGATTTGACCGCGGTGAAACACCCGCTCGAAGTCGCTCTCATCGAGGAGGCCCTGGCGATCGCCCAGCGCGGTGTCACCGCGGCGGTTGAAGCGGCGGTGCCGGGCAAGAGCGAAATTGAAGTATCGGCCGCCGCCGAGTATTGCATGCGCTGTTTGGGCTCCGAGATGAACCCGTTCATTCCGGTCGTCGCGTCCGGGCCCAACGCGGCGGTGTGGGAGCGCGTGGCGACCACCCGACGGATCGAATCGGGCGAGATGGTGATTCTTGATTTCGGGTGCGTATATCGCGGATACACGGGTGACTTCGCACGGACGGTTATCGTTGGCGATCCCACGCCCGCGCAGCGGCGCCTCTACCGCACAGCCTATCAAAGCCTTCGAGCGGGGATCGAAGCCGCCAAACCGGGCGTGCCGTGCTCGGCGGTCGATGCCGCCATACGGCGGGCGATCGAGGAGGCCGGTTTCGCGAAGTACGGTCAGGGGTGGGCCACGGGACATCAGCTCGGATTCGGCCTGCACGGCGAACCGCTCATCGCCGCCGGCGTGGATCTTCCTCTTCGGCCCGGGATGGTCATCAATCTCGAACCATCGCTTTATACCTTCGATGACTTATCGGTCGGAGGCGTCGAAATCGAAGATTCTTTGCTTATCACCGACACGGGATCCCGACTGCTCACGAGCGCGGCATATGATGAACGGTTGTTGGGCTAGTCATGCATCCGGCGGTGAATGAATCTTGCCGCTCGCGTGCGCGGCGCAGGCTTTCACAATCGTGCCGGCCGACGCCATCCAGGCGAAGCGGAGGGAGATCGAGGCGGTTTCTTTCTTGAAGGTCCCAGGAGGGACAGACAGGCTCTCGGCGGCCGGCGAAAGCACCCCGGATGGGAGAAGCCGGGTGGGCATCTTTGATGAGAGGAGTACAGGCGTCACAAAGGAAATCCCCATGTATATTGAGCGTGCAAACACGATGCCCGAACCGATCCAACTGCGTTGACCTCTTCCCACTGGAGAACCGGATGGCCATCGATCGAGTCGCGCCCGTGCTCCACAAGGGCGCCCGCGTGAACCCTCCTGCGCCGTCGCAGGCGGCGAGCACCGCTGTGCCCATTTCCAATGGGGTCGTGTGAAATGACCGACGACCTTCGCGTCGCCCATATTTCTTGTCCGCCCGGCCAATCGGCCCGGGGTCGAATCGTAGTTGGGTACCAGCAGGATGGGACGGAACTCGCGTTGCCGGTGCTCGTCATGAACGGTGCGCGTCAAGGTCCGACCGTCTACATGGGGGCGCTCATTCACGGCGGCGAGCCATCCGGCGCGGAGGTCATCCGCCAGATCATGCGCGAGCGAGTGGACGCGTCGGCCCTTGCCGGACGGCTCATCGCCATCCCGATCCAGAATCCCTTAGCCTTCCGCACGAGTACGTACCACAGCATCGAGGATGGGCTGAACGGCAACAGGATCTTCCCGGGCGATCCGACCGAGACGTTGACCAACCGGCTCGTTGCGGCGATATCACGGTACGCGGTCGAGAACTCCGACTACGTTCTCGATCTGCATTGCAACGCTCGCGACTCGATCCTCTTCAACTTCGTTCGCTGGAACGAGTCGGAAGCCGCACGTGAAAGCGTTGCAATCTCGCGTGCCTTCGGGTTCACGACCGTGCTGTCGGAGGCGAAACGGCAGGGCTTCGGATTCGAGGAGCGGCTGGTCGGATTGCTCGCCGACATGGCGCTCGCTCACGGCAAGCCGACGCTGACCGTCGAGCTCACGCCGAACTATGACCTGGTCCCGCCCATCATCGCGGGAGGCGTTAAGGGAGTCCTCAACGTGCTCCGCCATCTCAAGATGATCGAGGGCGAGCCCGAGCCGCAGCGCGACCTGCCGATCATCAACGCGCTGCTCGGGCCGCAGCTGCGGGTCACCGCGGACCGTGGCGGTTTCGTGCACCCACAGGCTCCGATTGGGAGCTGGGTGGCGAAAGGCCAGATCGTCGCGCTGATCCGGGATCCGTGGGGGGACACGGTGGAAGAAGTCGCGAGCCCGACGGACGGGTACGTCCTCGCGTACCCGCGCCACGGCAACCATGCCGCAGCCAGCGGCGACATCGTCGTGTTTGTGGCGCCAATTCATCCGCCGGTCGATTGAACAAGCCGGGCGACGTGCTCGCAGGAAAGGTCATGACACAAGAGGACAGCAGAGTCGCGATCGTGACTGGTGGGGGATCGGGAATCGGTCGAGCCATTGCGCTCGCGCTGGCCGCCGACCGTTGCGCCATTGCGATCTTCGATCGCAACGCCCGGAACGGCGCCGCCGTCGCGTCGGAGATCGAGGGCTTAGGACAGCGGGCGCGTGCCTACGAGATCGATGTGACCGTGAGCGGGCGGGTTCGTCAGGCGGTCGAGGAGGTGGTGCAGACGTTCGGCCGGATCGACGTGCTGGTGAACAACGCCGGGATCGGCACCCTCGGCTCGGTCGAGGAACTCGCAGAGGAGGCGTGGGACGATGTGATGTCGGTCAACGTCAAGAGCGTCTTTCTATGCTCGCGAGCCGTCATCCCCCATATGGCGGCGCGTGGGGGCGGTCGCATCATCAACGTTGCATCGGTCGCCGGGCTGGTGGCCTCGCCAGGCCGCGCCGCCTACTGCGCGTCGAAGGGCGCCGTCGTGATGCTTACGCGCGCCATGGCGCTTGACTGCGCCCCCCGGAACATCAACGTGAACTCGATCTGTCCGGGGGTGGTCATCACGCCGATGACCGAGAAGTCGCTGCGCGATCCTGCGGAACGCCAGCGAAGGCTCGACGGCACGCCGCTCAAACGGCTCGCGCAGCCCGAGGAGATCGCCCCAGCCGCCGTCTATCTGGCTGGCCCCGGGGCCAGCTTTGTGACCGGTTCCATGCTGGTTGTCGATGGCGGCTGGAGCATCGATTGAGCGCCTTCGCCCGGTCGTTGCGGCGCGGGGCATACTGCCTTGGCGATCACTCTTTCAGCACCGTGTCTAATTGGCGGACTTTGGCGAACAGGAGGAGGCGTCCGATGTCCACAAGTTCCCGGCTTCGTCCCTGGCAACTGGCCGGACTGGCGGTCGTTCTCGCGTTCGTGGTCGCGGCCGGCGGCGCCGCATCGTCCAGCGCTGCGGGCTCCCCACGGCCGGGAGGCTCGATCAACATCGCCATCGTCGGCGATCCGGGTACGATCAACCCGCTGAAGGATGGCGGTATCGCCGACAACTACGTGTCCGAGCTCATTCGCGATCGGCTCGTGTGCAGCGGCCGGGACGGGGACATCGTGCCCTGTCTGGCGACGAGCTGGAATACGCCGAACCCGACGACGTTCATCTTCCATCTTCGCCGGGGGGTGAAGTTCAGTAACGGGGCGCCGTTCACAGCGGCCGATGCGAAGTACACGTACGACCAAATCGCGTTCGGCAAGAATTCCGACTTCAACGGCGCGGAGGGACCGATCAAGAGCACGAAGGTCATCGACGACCACACGTTCGAAATCGACCTCTCGCACCCCGACCCCTACTTCCTCGAGTACATGTCGCTGAACTCCGACATGGGGATCATCCCCCAGGGCTGGCTCTCACAGTGCGGCCAGAACTGCGACACGACCGTCGTCGGGACGGGTCCGTTCACAGTGACGGAGTGGGTCAAGGGCGATCACCTCACGCTCCGGCGGAATCCGAACTACTGGGACAGCCCGCGTCCCTACCTGCAGCAGATCAGATTCAAGGTGACCCCTGACCCTGCCGCCCAGGTGCTCCAGCTCAAGGCGGGCGCCGCGGACATCCTCTTTCAGGTTCCGTTCAAGGACCTCCAGAGTCTGTCGCAAACACCCGGCATCACGGTCGGAAAGCACGGTTCGGGCAGCTTGACCGAGATCATCTGGAACAATCGCGTCGCACCCTTCAACAACCTCAAAGTGCGCCAGGCCCTTTCCTACGCGATCGACCGGAACCAGATCGGCCGAGTCGCAATGTACGGCTACGCTGATCCGATGACGGATCTCCTGCCGCCGTTCCACTGGGGTCACGATGCCTCGTACCCAGCCCCGACGTACGATCCCAACAAGGCCAAGGAGCTGCTCACCGAGGCGGGGTACGATGCCAACCACCCGCTCTCGTTCGAGTTGCGGATCATCAACAATCAAGACTTCATCGATCAGGCGACACTCATCCAGCAACAGCTCCAGCAGATCGGCGTCCAAGTGAAAGTGACCCCTCTGGACAAGGCGACGTTCCTCGCGCCGATGTTCTACACGAAGGGCGCCCACAATCTTTCGTGGCAGGCGGCGCTGGAGCGGTACACGTTCGGAGCCGACACCCCGTCGATCGTGTGGCAAACGTACGACACGGGCAGCTACATCAACTTCTGCGGTGTCAATCTTCCAGGCGGTGTCCAGGATTCGACCCTGCAGAACCTCATCGATCGGGCGAAGGTAGAGACCGACAAGACGAAGGCGAAGGCGCTCTTCTCGCAGATCTCTACCCAGGTCGACAAGGACGCCCTGACTGTGCGTCTACCATGGCAGAACAACGTCATGGCATATCGGAACCGAGTACAGGACTTCCGTGTACTCACGGCGTTCGAGTACCCGCTCCAGTACGTATGGGTGAACGACGGGAAGTAGGCAGATGAGCGGCCCGAGCGGCGTGGGGCACCGGTGGCGCTGACGGATGTGGCGCTATGCTGCGAGGCGGGTTCTCCTTGTGGTCCCTGTGCTGCTCGGGTTGTCGATCCTGGTCTTCCTTCTCATCCATCTCGCGCCCGGCGACCCGGTCACGGTCCAACTCGGGATACATGCGACAGCCGAGACTGCCGCGCGGTTGCGAAGCAGTCTTGGCCTCAACGCCCCGCTCCCCGTCCAGTACGCTCTGTGGCTCAACCGCGTCGTGCGCCTGGATCTCGGGACCTCGCTGTATGCTCACGCGCCGGTCACCGAACTCATCGCGCAGCGTTTCCCCACCACACTTGCGCTAACCGGCGCGAGCATCCTTTTGTCGCTCGTCATTGGCGTGCCGCTCGGGGTCGTGTCGGCGACTCGGCGCGACGGGATGACCGACAATGTCGGTCGCCTGCTCTCGATCATCGACGTATCGATCCCGGTGTTCTGGCTCGGGTTCCTGCTCATTCTCGCCTTTGCGATTGGTATCCCGGTCTTCCCGCCAGGTGGATCGGTGAGCGAGTACGGCCCAATCGCGCTCGTCCTCCCGTCGGTCACGCTCGGCGCCTCGTTCGCGGGGATCGTCGTCCGATTTACCCGCGCCGCGATGCTGGAGGTGCTCGGCGAAGACTACATCCGAACGGCGCAAGCGAAGGGGCTCTCCACGTTCGCGGTGAACTACCGCCACGCGCTCGGAAACTCACTCATCCCGCTCGTGACGGTCGTCGGGCTCCAGGTCGGGGTCCTCCTCTCCGGAGCGGTTCTTACCGAGACGGTCTTCTCGCTGCCGGGGCTCGGCCTCCTCATGGTAGGCGCCGTTGCGGCACGGGACTACCCGATGATCCTCGGTACCGTTCTCTTCGTGGCGGTGCTGGTCGTGCTCGTGAATCTCGCCGTCGATCTTCTGTACGGCGTGCTGGATCCTCGCGTTCGCTATGAGTGACCATTCCACAACCGTCAACCAGACGCTCTCTATGGCGATCGCTGAAAACGCCGTGCTCGGCCGCCTCCGCCGCAATCGCCTCGCCCTCGTTGGAGTTGCGGGCATCGCGCTGTTCGTGAGCGTCGGCCTGGTCGCGCCGCTCATCGAGCCGTATCCGTGGAGCCAGTTTGACCTTGCGCATCGCCTGAGCGGTCCGACGCTCCGCCACGTGTTCGGCACCGACCAGTTCGGGCGAGACATCCTGTCGCGCACGATCTACGGGGCACGGGTGTCGATGCTGGTCGCCCTGGTCGCAACGGCGATCGGGACCGTCGGAGGCGTCCCAATCGGTGCGGCGGCCGGCTTCTTGGGCGGCTGGATCGACGAATTGTCGATGCGGACGATGGACATCATCCTCGCGTTCCCCCAGATTGTGCTCGCGATCGCCGTCGCGGCGTTGCTCGGCCCGAGCCTCATCAACGTCATCTGGATCGTCGGTCTGCTCATGGTTCCCCAGTTCGCTCGCGTCACACGAGGCTCCGTAATCGGTGTGATGAACCTTGAATACATCACGGCCACCCGGGCCGTCGGGCAAAGCGAGGTCATGGTGGTCGTACGGCACATCCTCCCGAACATCGTCGGCCCGCTCATCGTGCTCGCCTCGCTCGCCATCCCCGGGGCGATCATTACCGAGGCTGCCCTCAGCTTCCTCGGCGCCGGCGTGCAGCTCCCCGAACCGAGTTGGGGCAATCTCCTGTCCGGGGGCAACGCCTACTTGCTCCAGGCGCCGTGGCTCTCCATATTTCCTGGGCTCGCCATCACGCTCGCCGTTCTCTCATTCAACCTCCTCGGCGACGGGCTTCGCGATGCCCTCGATGTATCGAGCGGACCGGCATGGCGCCGGTCGTGATTGTCGCTGGCTTGACTCCCCGCGACAGCTTCCATACTCGGTGCTGGCTCCGGACCCGCCTTGGCAACCCGGAGATCTGCGATCAGGTCGAGCCGGTCCTGCGGGGCGCGACCGGCGGGTCGATGGTCGCCTGCCACTTCGCGGAGGAGACGCCCCGTCATCGGCCGAACAGAGCGGCCGAAGCAGCTGGTGAGGCTGTGTGAGGGGAAGTTCGCAAGTTCGACCCCGTCGCACATTCGCGTGGTCCACGAAGTAGTCAACCGCTAGAGACTCGTCTAGAGACTCGTCCGGCGGCACGACGCAAATTCAGGAGACGAACGTGACCAAGCGGTCGGTGACCCGCTTTTCGCTCTCGTTCCCGTGCTCGATCTCATCGACCCCGATCACGGGTCGCGCGTTCGTGGTCGTCACGAAGAGCGTGGACCGACCATACGTCGTCGCTCCTGGACCCGGGGCACTTGGCGGCGCGGAGCAGGGCATCGAACCGCGTCGGCAGGCAGGCACGTGGAAGAACCGCGTGCCGTTTTTCGGTACGTACCAGAAGAGCGTGCCCTACTTCAGTCCCTGGGTGACGAGCGCGCCGTTCTTCGGTGTCGACATCGACCGGGTCGAGCCTGACCAGGTATTCGTCATCGATGAATCGGCGCCGGGCTACCCGCCGCTCAGCATTCGCGACATTCCTGCCGGGGATTACTACGTGCAGGCCGTCCTCAACGTGTACACGCGGTTTGTGCGATCGGACGGCCATACCATCTGGGCGCACCTAGATCAGTGGGAGGGCCAGCATTGGAACTCGTCGCCGGGCAACCTCGTGAGCTCGGTCGAACGCGTGCACCTCGATCCCGATTCCGGATACGACGTCGAGCTCAAGCTCTCGACGCGGCTTCCGGCAGTGGCAATCCCACCCGATACGGAATATGTCCGCCGGATCAGGTTCGAGAGCCGTCTGCTCAGCGAGTTCTGGGGCCAGCCGATCCACCTCGGAGCAGTCGTGCTGCTGCCGAAGGGCTACGACGAGCACCCCAACGAGCGGTATCCGGTCATCTATAACAACGAGCACTTTAACCTCGGCGCACCGTTCGGGTTCTCGCCAACTCCGGTTGAAGAGGCGGAGGAGCAGCGGTACATGCGCGAGCTCCGAGGCCTCGAGAACGGACATGAGTTTTACAAAGCTTGGACGTCGGATGATTTTCCCCGGGCCGTCATCGTCACGATGCTCCACCCGACCCCGTACTTCGACAGCTCCTACTGCGTGAACTCGGCGAACGTCGGCCCGTACGGCGATGCGATCATGGCCGAGCTGATCCCCACGCTCGAGAAGACGTTCCGAATCGCGCGGGAACCCCGGCTTCGCCTTCTCACCGGCGGCTCGACCGGCGGCTGGGTCTCGCTCGCCTTGCAGGTCTATCACCCGGACTTCTTCGGCGGTGCGTGGGCGTTCGCGCCCGATTCCGTTGACTTCCGGCGATACGGTCTCGTCAACATCTACGATGATCCGAACGCCTATCAGACGCCCAACCGGGAATGGCTCATTCCGGAGCGGGTGTTCTACCGCTCCCCCGATGGCCAGCCCGAGCTCACGCTCCGACAAATGAGCCAGCTCGAGGCGGCGTCGGGCACGCATTGCCGATCGGGCGAGCAACTCGACGTATGGCACGCCACATTCGGGCCGGTGGGCGACGACGGGTATCCCCGACCCCTGTGGGACCAGCGGACCGGCGAGATTGACCACGCTGTCGCCGAGTATTGGCGCGCCAATGGATACGACCTGCGCGCCTACATCGAGGAACACTGGCCGGAGATCGGGTCGGATCTCGTCGGGAAGATCCACGTGTTTTGCGCCGATATGGACGACTACTTCCTCAATCTCGGAGTCTATGCGCTCGAGGAGTGTCTCGAGAACACAGAAGCGCCTTACTATGCCGGGTCGTTCAGATACGGCCGCCCGCTCGACGGCCACGTGTGGCATCCGTTGAACCACGCCGAGCTGGTGCGCGAGATGCTGGCGTCGATCGGCGCGCGGCCGCGGGAGCGGCGGCATTTCGCCTCGCGGCCGAGTGCGGTCGCGTACAGGATGGGCCAGAGGCTCCGCAAGCCGGGAGGCCGAACAGGCTGATCGTATCCCATGCAGCACGAACCGGACCATATCGGATCGCTTTGATTAAGACGTGCGGCCCTTCGCGCGCGTGCAGGCTCAGTCGCGTCTGTTCCGGTTATGGTCCGGTTCAGCTGCAGGCGCAGTCAAGATCGCTGACGACCTTGGAATCCAGATGGAATAGGTCCTGGAGAGGACACCGCCTCGCTTACACCGAGGAGGTCGCGGGTTCGACCCCTGCCTCGCCCACCAGTCTTAATCAAACGCTTCTGAACGCGCCCGTTCAAGTCGGGAGGGGCGCGCAATCCTTATTTGCAACCCATTGGCAACGCGATTTGCACAATACTATTTCCGTGGCGGAGAGAGCGTGACAGAGGCCCACCTTTCACGGCAATCTTGCGACGGGAGAGTCCTTGCGGCTAATGCTTGACGTTTAACGGCAAGCGTTATAGAATGCGATCGTGATCAAGTCCTTCCGATCGGAAGAGACAGAACAGCTCCATGCAAGGCAACACGTCAAACGGTTTCGAGACTTCGAGCGGGTGGCGCAACGAAAACTACGACAATTGGACATTGCCACCGAGCTGCGCGACCTTGCGGCACCTCCGGGCAATCGATTGGAAGCGCTCAAAGGTGATCGCGCGGGACAGCACAGCATTCGCATCAACGATCAGTGGCGCATCTGCTTTGTGTGGCGTGATGGGGATGCTTACGACGTTGCGATCGTCGATTGCCATTAGGAGGACGTGTGGCTAAGTCTAGAGGGCTGTCACCGATTCACCCTGGCGAAATCCTCCGCGAGGATTTCATGGTGCCGCTCGGCATCAGTATGAATAAGCTGGCGCTGGATCTCCATGTTCCTGTGACGCGCATTGCGGAAATCGTGCACGAGCGTCGGGGCATTACGCCGGGTACGGCCTTGCGCCTAGGGCGTTACTTCAATACCAGCGCACGCTTTTGGTTGAACGCGCAAGCGGCATACGATCTCGAGGTTGCGCAAGACGAGCTCGAGGGCACAGTCGAGCGCGAAGTGCGGCCCCGAGCCAGGCTTGCGCCCGGTTCGAAGACCGCTGCGAAGGCATGATGTTCGGCGAGGACCCCGACAAGAAAGTTTCCTTAATAAGGAAAAACGCATCAGAGACAAATCGCCGTGATGAAACGCGCGGTCCCGCCGTTCCTGGATGTGATCCATGTTGTTACCCCGTTCGGACTCAATGCGCGGCCGCGTAGTGTGACGGGGGTCGGTTCGGCACTTAACCGGCAACTCCTACGATCGATCGGACGCCAGCCACACCCCAGCGAACGTCAGCAGCGCGCCCGCCGCCTGGACGGCGCTCAGCGACTCCCCGAGCAGCACGGCGGCGATGACCACGGCCGAGACCGGCTCCAGATACACATACACCATCGTCTGACGCTGACCGAACCGATGCAGCGACCGACCCCACAGCGCCATCGCCAACACCATGCCGGCGGTCCCGCCGTAGACGAGCCCGGCCCACGCCGGCCACGACACCGCGGCCCACGTGTGTCGCGTCGTGTCGGACAGTCCGAGCGGCGCAAAGAGCAGCATCGCAATCCCCATCGCCCATCCGGTCGCTTGCCACGTCCCGGCCGCCGCGACGACGGGCCTCACCGCAAAGCCGTACCAGCTCCATGCGGCGGCGGCCCCGAGTGCGAGTAGATCGCCGAGGATCCGCGACGCGTCGAGCCCGCCCGCCGCCCTCCACACGAGGAGCGCGACGCCGGCGATGCCGGGGCCAGCGGGATTGCCGACGGGAATATTTCTCCAAGACGAGGGGTCGAACTTGCGGTGGTTGCTTTGGCTGGGGGGCAGGACATCGTCAAGGCTCTTCGAGAAGTCGACACGCAACCTGGATACATGCAAGGCGGGAGAGCTAAAGCGCGATGGCGTTGCGAAACCCATTGCTCGACAAGTACCGAACCGGTGGAACCGCACTCGGAGTGATCGTGAACAGTCCCGACATGATCGAGGTCTGCGCGAAAGTGGGGTTCGACTGGGTCGAGATCGACCAGATGTTTACGGCGTTCGACTGGAGCGATGTGCAATATATGGTACGCACCGCGGAAGCGGCCGGCATCACGCCGGTCCTTCGCATCCAGTCCTATCCCTGGCTCGGCTACGATCATCGAATTCCCGTCGACGTGAGCCGCGCGCTCGCCATCGGGCTTCAGTTCGTCATGGTGTCCCACTCGGGCAAGCGAGAAATCGAGGAGTGCCTCTCCCTCGCCGGTGACTGGCACCGGAAAGCTTTGTGGCTGCACCCGTTCAAGAGTTTCGATGACTGGGGCACGGTCACCGATGAGATGAAGGAGGGGACGTTTATCATTCCTCAACCGGAGACCCTCGGCGCGCTCGACGACATGGAAGAGACGCTCAAGCTGCCGGACGTGAAGATGTTCTTCTTTGCCATGGGCGACCTCAGTAAGACGCTGTCCGGTTCGAAGCATCCGGACTGGTACAACGCGCGGCTCTGGGAGTACATTCGCCGCGCGGTCGCGATCGGCCGCGAACACGGCGTCATGATCGGCGCGGTGACGAGCTACGCATACGACCTCAAGGAGCTCGCAAACCGCATCAAGGTGATGCACGAAGCCGGCGTGCGGCTCATCATGCTGCCCGGGGTGAATTTCGTCACCCAACTGGTCCTTGGCAACTTCCTCGACGACGTCAAAGGCACGTTGAAAGTGTGAGGGCCGGGGAGGGGGAGGGCACCCGGATGCCGTCACGACGCTCGTCGCCCACCCTCGCGTCGCTTGTGGCGCTCGTCGCGGTGCTTGTGTTCGCAGGCGGAGCCGGCGGCGCCGTGTCGCTCCCCACAGACACGACGCTGACCGTGAGCCTTGGGACAGAGGTCAACTCGCTCGATCCGTACGCCTTTACGGATACCCGCACGCATACGGTGATCCTCCAACTGTTCGATCCCGTGCTCGACCACAGCCCGCTCAACGGCGATCCAATCCCCCGCGTCGCGACCTCAGTGCAACCACTCAGCCCAACGGTATGGCAGCTGAAGCTGCAGCCGAACGCCCGGTTCACAGACGGTGAGCCCATCGATGCGAACGTCGTGCGGTACAGCGTCGGGCGCCTGTTGGACCCTAAGCATAAGTATCTGCTGACGCCCCAGTTCAACTGGATCAAGGCCGTCACGGTGGTGGACCCGCAGACGGTGCGTCTGACGACAACGGCGCCCTACCCGCTGGTGCGCCAGTTTCTCTCGGTCCTGTCGCTCGTGCCGCCGAAGTACCTTGAGACCGTGGGCGACGACCAGTTCGCTCGGAATCCGGTCGGTAACGGCCCGTACAAGCTCTCGTCGTGGGTGCCCGGGCAGCAATTGGTGCTCGTGCGCAACGACGAGGCGCTGCCGCCCAAGCCGCAGGTGCAGAACCTCGTCTTCCTGCCGATCACCGAAACGGCGACGCGCATCGCCGGACTTCTGTCGGGGAATATCGACGTCGTCCAGGACGTGCCGCCCGCCCAGATCGACGCCATTAACCGATCCGGCGTGGCCCGTGTCTTCACGGCGCCCGGGCTGCGCGCCGACTTCCTGGTGTTTGACGCGTTCGGGATGGCGTCGAAGACGCCGCTCATGCAGCGGGACGTCCGCCTCGCCATCGCGCACGCGATCAACGTCAACGAGATCATTTCGAAACTGCTGAACGGCCACGTGACGCGGACCTGCACGGTCGGCAGTCCTCTCGCGTTCGGCTACGATAGCAAGGTGCCATGCGATCAATACGACCCCGCGCTGTCCCGTCGCCTACTCGCGGCGGCCGGGTTTCCGCAGGGCTTCACGATCACGCTCAACATGTTTCCTGGTCTCGCGCTCGACGCGCCGGAGGTCAGCCAGGCGATCCAGGGGTATCTGGCTGCCGTCGGCATCAAGGTCACAATCAAGCAATATCCTACGGTCGGCCAATTCTTCGGCGACGTGACCGCCCACAAGGTCGAGGGCATCCAGCTCGTGAGCGAGGGCGGGTTTGGATTGTTCGACCTGCAGGCCGCATACACGGCCTTTGCCGCCCAGGACGGCGAGTACTCGTACATCGGCGACCACGACATCTTCGGATGGTACACCGGCCTGACGCAGACGATCGACATGGCGCGGCGGCAACAGCTCTACGGGAACATCCAACGCCGCATTGCCGAGCAAGCGTACTGGGTCCCGCTGTGGGTCCAGCAGGTGAATCTCGCCATCAGCAACCGAGCGAAGATGGAGGTCAGCCCCGACGACGCGCTGCGCTTCCGCCTCGCGACCTGGACCAAGTGACGGCCGGGCGCAGCTGCCGCTGAGCGGCGTCGACAGGGGATCGCGTGGTTCGCTATCTGGCGCTGCGGATCGTCCAGGCGATCGTCGTCGCGTTCCTTATCTCGCTCGCGACGTTTTTCCTGCTCTTCGTCGCCGGCAACCCGGTGCATCTTATGGTCGGAGAAGGCGCGACGACCGGCCAGATTGCCCAGTTGTCCCATCAGCTCGGCCTCGACCGACCGATCCTGGCGCGGTACATCCGTTTCGTCGCCGGCATGCTGGCGGGCAACTTCGGCGAGTCCCTGTTCATGCGGGGCCAACCGGCGCTCGGGGCCGTGTTGGCGCGGGTGCCGGCGACCCTCGAGCTCGGGGCGGCGGCGCTGTTCTCGACACTTCTTCTGGCCTTCATACTCGGGATCGCGGCGGCCGTGAAGCGAAACGGGCCGTTCGATCACGCCGTGCTGTTCGGCGCCGCGCTGGCCCAAGGGGTGCCGAGCTTCTGGTTCGGCATCGCACTCATCATGCTGTTCAGCGTGCGCCTCCATTGGCTGCCGTTTGCCGGGATGGGCACGTGGCGGCACCTCATGATGCCGTGCGCCACGCTGGATCTCTACCTGCTGCCGACGTTCGTGCGGCTGGTTCGGTCGCGCTTCATCGACGTGTTGCGGGAGGACTACATCCGGACGGCGCGAGCCAAGGGCCTGGCCGAGACCCGCGTGTACGTCCGGCACGCACTGCGGAACGCGTCGGCGCCGATCATTGCGGCGCTTGGCCTTCAGAGCGGCCACTTCTTCGGCGGGGTCGTGGTCGTGGAAACAATTTTCGGCTGGCCGGGTGCCGCAAGCCTCATCGTCGGTTCCGTGGCGCAGTTCGACTATCCCGTGGTGCAGGCCGGCGTCATCGTGGTGGCGCTGATGATTGCGCTGAGTAACCTCCTGGCGGACACAGCGCTCGCGCTCTCCGACCCCCGGGTGCGCTACGCGTCATCCGAGTAGACGCATGGCCATCCTCGGCACAGCCTCCGCGCTCCCGCAGGCCCGCTCGCGGAACCCACGGGCCAGGCGCGGCGGGCCGATCTGGAAGCTGTGCACGGGCGTCGCGATCTGCACGCTGCTGGCCTCCGCGGCGCTCTTTCCCGGAGCGTTCACCAGGAGCGACCCGCTCCAGCAGCAACTCGCCGATAGACTGCTCCCGCCGGGCTGGAGCCACGGCGGGAGCATGGCGCACCCGCTCGGCGCGGATGCGCTCGGTCGCGATCTGCTGGCCCGCGTGATCTACGGGGCGCGCTACACCCCACCGATCTCGATGGCGGCCGTCGCAGCCGCCGGTACGGTGGGGACCGTCCTGGGCATCGTGGCGGGATATTTTGGCGGCCTCGTAGACCTGGTGATTATCGCGCTGGCCGACTTCATGCTATCGTTCCCATTCATCCTGACCGCGCTGCTGATCGCCGCTGTGCTCGGTGCAGGCGTGATCAACCTCATCGTGATCCTGGCGCTCGGTACGTGGCCGACCTACACACGGATTGCGCGCGCCGAGACTGCGTCCATGCGGCACCGCGAGTTCATGACCGCGGCGCGGGCCATGGGGCTGCGCACCGTGGTGATGCTGCGGCGACATCTCCTTCCGAACATCAGCAGCTCGCTCATCGTCATCGGGAGCCTCGAGGTAGCACGTCTGATGATCGCGGAGGCGTTTCTGAGCTTCCTGGGCTTCGGGGTGCCGCCGCCGCTCCCATCCTGGGGAAACATGATCGCGACCGGCCGAGACTACCTGATCCAGCAGCCCTGGCTGGTCACCGTCCCCGGCCTTGCGATCATGCTCAGCGCGACGGCTTTCAACTTCCTCGGGGACGCGCTCCGGGAACTGCTCGACCCACGGTTCGCCCGCGGAGATTGAGCGTTCATGCGGCGTCTGATTGCGAGGCGCCTGCCGTCTGGCGCGGATCAAGCGCGTCCCGTACGCCGTCCCCGAGCACGTTCAGGCTCAAGCTTACCAGAAAGATCGCGAGCCCCGGGATCGTAGCGACATGCCATGCCGTTGCGAGCACCGTCCGCCCCTCGCTCAGCATGGCGCCCCATTCGGGCGTGGGCGGCTGCACGCCCAGGCCGAGGAAGCTCAACGCCGCCGCGAACACGATCGTCTTCCCCGTCTCAAAGGTGCCGTAGACAATCACGTGGGACACCGTGTTGGGCAGAACGTGTCGGATCAGGATCCGCCGCGTGCCGGCCCCGATTGATCGCGCCGCCTCGACGAAAGCCCGCTGCCGAAGGCCCAAGACCAGAGACCGTACAAGCCGGGCGAACGACGGGATCGCCACGATCGTGATGGCGAGCATGGCATTAAAAATCGAAGGCCCCAGTGCCGACACAATCGCGAGTGCCAGGAGGACGGCGGGGAACGCGAATAGCACGTCGAGTGTGCGCGTGACGACGTGGTCGAGCGCGCCGCCGTAGTAGCCCGCGACCAACCCGACGCCCGTGCCGACCAACGCCGAGCAGGCGACCGGTACGATGCCGACCACTAACGAGACGCGTCCTCCCCACAACGTGCGACTGAGCATGTCGCGCCCAAGTTGATCGGTGCCGAGCACGTGGCCCGCGGTGCCGAGCGGTGCGAGCCGGAGCCTCGGGTCCACCCGAGTCGGATCGATCGAGGCGATGAGCGGTGCCAGCGCCGCCGCGCCGACGACCGCCGACAACAGTGCGCATGCACCGAGCAGCAGCGGGTCTCGACGCAGCCGATCCCACGCTGACCGGCGTCGCGTTACCAGCCGGCGCCGTGCCGCACCGGAGGCTCGCGACGCTACGGCTACGGTCATGCCTCCGCCACTAGGCCGCATAACGAATGCGAGGATCCAGGTGCGCGTAGAGCATGTCCACCGCCAAGTTGATGCAGACAAACAGGCTCGCAACGAGCAGGACGCCGCCTTGCACGAGCGGGAGATCGCGGGCTCCAATGGCGTCGTAGAGCTGCAGGCCGAGACCCGGCCACGAGAACACGGTCTCGACCAGGATCGATCCGCCAAGCAGGTACCCGGTCTGAATTCCGACGAGCGTGACCACGGGCAGGAGGGCATTCCCGAGTGCATGCCGCACGACGACACGTGTCTCGGCGATGCCCTTCGCGCGTGCGGTGCGGACGTAATCGTCGTGCAGGGTCTCCAGGAGGCTCGACCGCGTCACGCGCGCGAGCACGGCGGCCGGCACGCCGGACAGGGTGAGCGCGGGCAGGGTCAGATGCCACACGAGATCGCCGAGTCCGGCAGAACCTCGCAATGAGTACATCCCCTGCGACGGGAAGAGCCGGAGGTGGAGCGACAGCACCAGGATCAGCACGAGACCGAGCCAGAAGCTCGGCATGCTATTCCCGAACAGCGCGAGGACGACGGACGCGCGGTCGAGCAGCGACGCTCGGCGCGTGGCGGACAGGATGCCGATCGGTACACCGATCGCGATCGCGAACACGGCGCTTCCGATGGCGAGTACCAGCGTGTTCTTGAGCCGGTCGAGCACCATCGCGGTGACCGGAGCCTCCAGCTCAATCGACCGTCCGAGATTGCCCCGGACGGCGTTTCCCAGCCACGTGGCGTACTGCACATACAGTGGCCGGTTGAGGCCGAGGCTCTCTCTGATCAACGCGACCTGTTCTCGCGTTGCCTGGGGGCCGGCCAGCACCTGGGCCGCGTCACCGGGGATGAGCTTCATCGTCAGGAACACAACCACCGACACGCCGAGCAAGACCGGCACCGTCGCCAGCACGCGACCAACCACGAAGCGGAGCATCTCAGCTCATCGACACGGTCCGGAACGTGAACATGTAGGACGCGGGATTGACGAACCCCCGGACGTTCTTGTTCCAGGCGCGGGCCGCCTTCTGATGCACCACGAAGATCCACGCCGCGTCGTCGACCGCTTTCTGCTCGACCTGGAAGTAGAGCTGCCGGCGCTGCGCATCGTTCGTGGTTCCGAGCGCCCGGTGCAGCAGCGCATCGACCTGGGGATTGCCGTACCATCCGGGATTGGTGTTCCCATTGGGCGGCTGGAGATCTGTTCGAAACATCCGCTGCAGGTTGACGAACTCGTCCACGCTGAAGCCGACTTGGATCGCGTTCACGTCCTTCTGAATGCCGTTGGCCATGTTGTTTTGGAAGGTCTGAAACTCTTGTTGCTGGAAGGTCGCGTTGACGCCGATGTCCTTGAAGTTCTGTTGGATGAACTCGTTCATCTGAATGCCAAACGGCGAGCCCGCGCCGCCAGCCGGGATCCAAACCTCGAGCGGGAGACCGGTTGGAAACCCGGCGGTTGAGAGCAGTTGCTTCGCCTTGGCGGGATTGTACCCGTAGCCCTGGATGGCCGGATCGTAGCCGGGTGTGCCGGGAGCGTGGGTGCCCCTCGCCGGGATCGCGAGCCCCTTCATCACATCCCGTGCCAGCGTCTCACGATCGATCGCCCAGCTCAGCGCTTGGCGGAGCGCGAGTTTGGTCGTCGGTGGGTATTTGTGGTTGGGGATGTACCCCCAGGTGTTCGGCAGCTGCGCGAGCGCGAGCACGAGATTGGGGTTGGACTTCACGGCGTCCATGCTGTCCGGGTTCACCGCGTTGATCCAGTCTACTTCGCCGGTCTGGAGCGCCGTGACACGGGTCACCGCCTCCGGCAGTGGCCGGACGATAAAGCCGTCGAGCGCGGGAGCCCCGGCCCAGTAATCCGGGTTGCGCTCGAAGGCGACCTTGACGCCCTTCTCGCGGCTGACGTACCTGAACGGCCCCGTGCCCACTGGATGGTTGGGGTAATCATCGTTGCCATACTTTTGAATCGCTGCTGGACTTGCGATCGAGTATGTCCCGAACGCCAGGACCTCAAGAAAATCCGCGAACGGTTCCTTGTGGACGATCCGGATGGTGTACTGGTCGAGGACGTCCACGCTCGCGAGATTGCCGTACCCTAGCTTTAGGCTCCCGGCGCCAGCCTTCGTGTAGAATTTGTGGCCGGGGTCGGAGTCGCGGTCGATGTTGAACTTGACGGCCTCGGCGTCGAACGGCGTCCCATCGTGGAATTTGACGCCCCGGCGCAGTTTGAACGTATAGGTGCGCGCGTCGGGCGAGACCTGCCACGCGGTAGCGAGGTTGCCGACGAGCGGTTGTCTCGCTGGCACCGTCATGTCACGATCGACCAGTCGGTCGTAAATGTTGTGCAGCAAGGTGCGGGTTACCGCTCCGCGGTCGATATCATTGTCGAAGGCTCCCGGCTCGGCTTCCCAGCCGCAAATCAACGTGCCGCGCGGTTTGGCCGGCGGTGCCGCAGCCCAGGCGCGCGGTGCGATTGAGGCGGCGGCTCCGAGCAGGACGGACGACACGAACCGGCGACGCGTAAGTCTTCGCGTCATTACATGCTCCTTCGTGTTTGACGTTGATGCCTGTCGCTGTGACGCGGCGACGCGCCAATCCTTGACCGCGGAGTTTCCGGTTTGAGGCCCGTACTCCTCCCCATACGGGGCCAACGAGGCTTATGCAACTCGGACGTGCGTTACTGGTAATGAAAGGAGCGGGCCCCGGCTTCTCCGATGCGGTAGAAGGTCCTCAAGAACCGGACGCGGGACCATCTATCTCGCAGCACGTCCGCCTGCACCATGCCGCACTGCACGGACGTGGCCGGCCCGGGACCAGACCCGGCAAACCAGCCAAACCATCAAGGGACAGGGAGGAATGCTGGCATGCTATTGACCATGTATTTAGATCCACCGTACAATATAGATTGTCAAGTCGCCAAACAGTGAGGCGGTCTTATGTCTCGCCGAAAGGCAATATCGAACCGGACAAGGGTGCGTGAACGGGCGGCACAAGCGGCTCTCCCAGTGCTCGCGACGTCCGACCCCCTGTACACTTCGGTTGCTACTCTTGTCGAGCAGTCCAAGGAACCGCTTCGCCGAGCTATTCTGGCACGCTTCCTTCGTGCTGCCGGCACCGCGGTCGGCCGCGCAACCCCCGCCACGTTGACCCAGGCGGCCAGCGCAGACTCAGATGTCTCAGCCGTGCTTACCACGCTAGAAGCCCTGATGCCTGAGGAGGGCAAGGCGAGCGACGACGACGTTATCACCCAGGCTCAGTTACGCGGCCTGGAGGCAAGGCAACGGATGTTGGATGCGGAAGGGGGCACGCTGAGCGTTGAACAAATGGCTCGCCGCCTCCACCTGACTCGGCAGGCCGTTGATCTGCGTCGCCGCAACCGTCGACTCATCGGCTTACCGGTGGGTCGACACGGATATCGTTACCCGGCCTGGCAACTCGGCCCCACCGGTATCTGGTCTTGGGTGCCAGCGGTAGTGGAGGCCTTGTCTCCCCACGACCCCTGGCAACAGGTCTTTTTCTTGCTCAGCCCGCACCCGGATCTTGGGGGCGAAACTCCGTTGAACGCGTTACGCAGTGGCCGGACGGAGCAGACTCTGGGCCTCGCTCGGACCTACGCGCGATATGGTCTCGGCTAGCGCGCCGACCGACGCGACGCCACCAGGGGATCTTGCAGCGCGGACGCTTCCGCTGACGAGAATGGAAGGACCGGCTTGGCGGGTCTATCCAGGTGCTTACGAGGCCGAGCACTTCAACAAGCAGGACGGTCGTTTCAACGATCCTGAGCAGCAATACGGGGTGCTCAACGCTTCTGGGAGTGACGTCGGTGCTTTTGCTGAGCGCCTGCTGCTAGCGCCGGGCGTGCTTGGTGGCGGTGGCAGAGCTGCCGGCCCGAGCGTGCCCATCTCCGCGACGGCGCTTCAAACCTTCTCACTCGCCGAGATCACCTTCGGCCAATCAATCACGTGTGTTGATCTCCGAACACCGGACGGCCTTGCACGGATCGGGGCCGGTCCATGGCTACTCACCGCGCCGCACGCCGTATCGAAGCAATGGTCGCGCCCGATTTTTCTCCATCCAAGCGCGCCGGATGGCATCGTCTGGAACTCACGAGCCGGAAACGGTGTGGTCTCGATGGGACTTCATGAGCGTGCCAAGCCGAAGATCGCGACAGTTGGCCGGGGACCGCTGGTTGGTCATCGGAGACTACTCGCTGACGCGATTCGACTGTTTCACGTGGCCATTGTTCCCGCGTAAGCGTGGGATGACTGAGGCCGGCGCCGATGATCGGGGTCCATGTCAACGCCGGGTCAGAACGGGTAGTTACATTAAGGTCCAGCACCTCTGGTGTAGAGTGGGCGAGAGTCCACACCTGGAGGTGTTGTCGCAGTGGTCGATCTTGTCGGTGAGTTCACCGCTGATCTCAGTCGTCGCTTCCCTGGGACCTCAACCGTTGCACACTACAGTAGTGATGTCCGTCCCTTTCTGCACTGGTGGCGGCGGTCGCCAGCGGACGTGCAGCGGACGGACATCGATCAGTTCATCGTATGGCAGCAGACGCTGGGCCGTGCCCGTGCGACCATTAACCGTCGCCTGGTGGCGTTGCGGATGTGGTTCGAGTTCCAAGCCGAACTGGCGAACGCTCCGGCCGCCGCCCCAATCACTCCTCCTCCCAACGTTCTTCGCCTTGAAGCGGTTCTTGTCCACCGGGGAACAATTCAGTATGGGCCAGGCGCCCGCGGGTGCGGATCTCGTGTCCATCGTGCTCCCCACGCGCAACGGGGCGCGGTACATTGAGCGGTCCATCGACAGCTGCGCCGCGCAGACCCACGACAACTGGGAGCTCATCGTCGTCGACGACGGTTCCACCGACGAGACGCCGGGCATACTTGCTCGGTACGCTGGCGGGCGCGTCCGCGTGACGCGGCCATGCCGCTAGCCTGGGCCTGTCGGCCGCGCTCAATACCGGGTTTGCCCTGGCCCGCGGGGAGTTTCTCACGTGGACCTCGGACGACAATTACTACCGCCCGGCCGCGCTAGAGCGCATGCTCGCGTTTCTCTACGGACATCCGGACGTCGCATTCGTGTACACGGACAACCAGTGGATCGACAGCGCGGGGAGACCGACCCATGCTTACATCGTGGAGCCGCCTGAACGGCTCCTCTACACCAACGTCGTGGGCGCATGCTTTCTTTACAGGCGACGGGTCTACGAGACCGTGGGATCCTACGCCGAAGACATTCCCTTGGCTGAAGACTACGATTACTGGCTTCGGGTCTCGCTTCGCTTCCGCATGGCCGCCCTTCACGAAGATCTCTACTGTTACCGCCACCACGAGCAAACGCTGACGCACCGGCATTCCCCCGAGGCGATCCGGGCCGCGATGTGGAAGGCCCTTGCACGGCACATTCGCGCGATTCCCTGGGCGGACGCGGAAGCCAAGGCCGCGGTGTGCATCAACGAGGCCCGTCGCGCTCGATTCGAGCGGCACCTCGCGCGGATGATCCAGTACCTTACGCTCGGGTTTCTCCTGGCCCCCACGTGGGCGGCGCGGTATGTGACCGCGCGGGTGATCGGCCGGAGTGCTCTCTGATGTCGCCCGGCGGCACTCCCTGTGCCGGCACGACGTGTACACAGCGCTCGGGAAGCTACCATATCCACGACGGCCTCGGTTCCCTGGGCCGCCACATGCCAGGTTCCCCGACCAGGGCCCTGGCACCACCCCAGATGCGCACTCTCGTCGCACGGTCCCTACTGCAAGGGCGAGAGCATCGGCGCTATCCGGCGACCGGGCTGCCGACGTGCGGATGCCGGTGCCGGCGGGAGCGGCCCGGCGGACCCTTATCGTCCGAGCACGATGTCGATCCCCGAGAGAATCGACGCGAGTTGCCGCGCCGGAAGTTTTCCGGTCCGTTCGGTGAGGTCGCTCTTGTTCAACGTAACAATTTGGGATACGTTCGCGACGGAGGGCTTGGGAAGCCCGGTCAGAGGCGGAGGCAGAAGAACATTCCCCGGCGCGTCGGCCCACTTCACGTTGCTGGTCAACGGGACGCAGATGACGGTCGCGATCCGGCTGCGGTTAAAGGCGTCGCCTTGCACAATGGCGACCGGACGCCGAAACCCCGGCCTGGAGCCCGTGGGCGCCGGCAAATCAGCCCACCAGATCTCTCCCTGGGCGATACTCACCAGCGACTCCGTCGCAGCAGCCGGCGTGACGCCGTGCGCACAAACTGGTCGGGCGATTCTTGGATCTCCGCCAATGCCCGGTTGAGACCTTCCGTCACGCGGTCGGGTGCGTGCCGCGCGACATACTCGGCCAGCGCTCGACTGTAGACGTCGCTTCGGGTGCGTTTCATGCGGCGCGCCAACTGCTCGGTCTCCGCAAACACCGCATCAGGAATAGAGACGGCAACTTTCATACCATGAGTATAATGGACGATATCGTCCCGTCAATCGACTCTTCGCAGCACGACCTGGGGAGGTCGGTGCCCCGCAGTTCCCGCCTGGCCTACGATGCCGGTACTCGCGAGCAGCCGCTCGTCGCCTCACACCATGCTCCACGGGCCGCTCCTGCAAGGTTGGTGTAAGAGGTGGGCCCGGCGCGGTGCCGGCACATGTACGACCACGTACTCGGGGTCGCGAGATTCGACCAGCCCCGCTGCCCGCAACTCGCGTTTCAGAGCCGGGCTCCCCACCACAAGAACGCGTGCGCCCCGATGGTGACGCCGGAGATACTGGGCGGTAGCCCAAGCCGATGTAATGATGTCCTCTTCGGGGATGGGCACGTCGAGCCGGCCCAGCTTCTCCGCGTACTCCGCGGCCGACCGTGCAGAGTTATTGGTTACCGCGACGAGACGCCGGCAGGTCCGCCGCACGAACGACACAAACTCCGGCGCACCCGGGAGCAGGGTGTCCTCTCTGTAGACGACCCCGTCGAGGTCGAGCATCACCCCGCGCACGCCCGCGAGCACACGCTCGGACGGTTCCACCGCGCCCGCATCCATCTGGGACACTACTGCGCCAGCAGGGGCAACGCGCAAGGACCGGCCTTGGTTTGGGTCAGATGGCCGTGATGGATATCGGCGATCAGTGCCAGCCCCAACCGATGGGTCATGACGCTCCCGGGAGCCGGCGGTCACACACGCCGCCGCTCGATAATGGCGGTGGTCCGCGCCAAGGTGGCGAGCGCGCCCTCCAAGGAGCGCGTCGCGAGCGCAACGTACAGCGTGTCGACCAAGGACAGGTGGGCAATCCGCGACGCCATCGCCTCGACCCGAAACGCCGTCTCGGCGGTCGCAGTCACGAGGAGGATGTTCGCGACCGCCCGGATCGGCGCGCGCAGAAACGAGGTAAGCGCGATGACCGTCGCGCCCTGCTCGCGGGCGTTCCGAGCGGCCTCGAGCGTTTCGCGGGTCCGCCCGGTGTGGGAGATCACGAACGCGACATCGCCGGGCTGGAGGAGGGCCGCGCTCACGGCCTGCATGTGCGAGTCCGTGACGACGGCGACGCGAAACCCGATCCGGAGCAGCCGGTAGTAGGCATCCACGGCGACGGGCGCACTCGACCCCACGCCGTAGATCTCGATCCGGCGCGCCGCGCGCAGGGCCCCTACGGCTTTGTTCAGCGCGGTCTCGTCCAAGAGCTCCAATGTGTGCGCGATCGCCTGCATGTCGGCCTGCAGCACCTTGCGGGCGATCTGCATCGGGGTGTCCTCGGCGCGCACATCTTCGGATAGCACCGCCGGCGACCGACCCGCCTCCACGGCAAGGGCGATCTTGAAGTCCGCGTAGCCGGCAAACCCGAGGGTCCGGCAAAAGCGCAGCACGGTCGCCGTGCTCACCCGTGTGCGCCGAGCCATCGCCTTGATCCCCATGCCCAGCGCCGTCGCCGATTCGGCCAGCACGAAGGTGGCCACCGCGCCCTCGGACCGGCTCAGGGATGACTGGACGCTGCGGATTCTCGCTGAGACCGCGTGCCCGCGAATGCTGCCGGACTCGAGTGCCCGGCCCGCCGCGGCTCTCGCCATTACGGGCTCCTTTCCGCGTTACAAGTTGACGAAGCCGTCGTCGGGCCACTCCCGCTTCGCGTGAAAGTTGTACGGTACGAATAGATCGTGGAGGATCGCATTCGCAAAACGGCCGGTGGCGATCCACCCCTCGCGGTGGAGCGGGAGCAGCGAATCCACCGCGCGATCGAACCGGACGTAGTCGGGCCACAATCCCGGGAAGCGCGGCGGCCATCGCCGTTTGCGGGGATGGTCGGGCACGCGTCCTCCACGCAGAGACGCGTCGAAGCCGCGCCGGAGCGCGGCCTCGACACCGGCGATTCTCTCCCATCCCGCAGGCAGCGTCCCATGTGTCCCCCACTGCACGCGGACCGCCGGACGCGCCTCGGGCGACGGAGGCTCACTCGTGAGGAGGCGCCCATGAAAGTAGGTGGTGACCTCGACCGGCATGCCGTCGTCCGGCCGGTAGCGCACCCAGGCGATCTCATGGTCGCACGGCTCGTCGTCGTCAGGGTAGTCCCAGTCGTCCTCCCAGAAGAAGTGGTAGGCGACGACTGGAACAGACGGATGGTGAATCGCCGCGCAGTCGCGCAGCGCGAAGCACTCGGCCGCCGTCGTCAGGACCAGCGGCGCGAGACGGTCCACGGCCCGGCGCTGGCGGTCATCCGGCGGGCGGGGCGGATCGAGGCGGTTGACCTCCCCGTACAGAGCGCGCGCCGCGTTCAGTCGCCCGACGTTGTGCTCGAGAATGGCAAGCTGCTCCAGGCACCGGGCGTCACCCGGACGCGACGCGATGAGGGCCCGCAACGCCGCGGCCGCCGCCTCGATCATTGGGTGGCTTTCGCGCCGTGCGTCACCCCGGTCTGCAGCCACCGCCGCCTCGAGAAGCGTTCGCACAGCGCGGTCGAGGGCGTCCTCACGGCCCACGGGCCCGCCCGCGGGCGCATGTTGCCCCGCCGCCGCCCGCTCACGATCCTGCGCCGTCACCGAGGGTCGTCCGCCAGGCCGAACGGAACGGCGGCGCCGCTCTGCGAATCGAACAGGTGCGCCCGACGCCAGAGGAGGCGCAGCGAGACGCGCGACCCCACGGCGACGGCGGCGCCGGCGCCCGTAAGCAACCGCAGGGACGCATCGCCGCAGGCGGCGTGGACCAGCCATTCCCGACCCATCTGCTCGACCAGAAACACCTCGGCGCGCAAGTCGCCGTCTGCGGCCAGTTCCAGGTGCTCCGGCCGGACGCCGAGCAAATAGGTCCCGGGAGGGACGGGGTGTGCGAGCGGGCGCGGCATCACCCCCGCCACCGCCAGGCGGCCATCCTCGACGCGGGCCTCGAGGAAGTTCATCGGCGGCGTTCCGATGAACTCGGCGATGAACCGGGACGGCGGGCGCTCGTAGAGATCCGCGGGCGTCATCACCGCGATCAGCCGGCCGCCGTGCATGACGCCGACGCGGTCGGCGATGCTGAGCGCCTCCGCCTGATCGTGCGAGACGAAGAGTGTCGTGATCCCGAGTTCGCGCTGGAGCCGGCGGATCTCCGCGCGCGTTGCCTCGCGCAGCCGGGCGTCCAAGTTGGAAAGGGGCTCGTCGAGCAGCAGGACCGCGGGTTCTTTGACCAGCGCTCTGCACAGGGCGACGCGCTGCTGCTGCCCGCCGGACAGCTGCGCCGGGCGCCGCGGCAGGAGCTCGGCGATACCGACCAGATCGGCCACGCGGCGCACGCGCTCGGCGATCTGGGCGCCGCGGCTGCGACGAACTCGCAGCGGGAAGGCGATGTTCTCGAAGACCGTCAGGTGAGGGTACAGCGCGTAACTCTGAAACACCATGCCCACCCCGCGCTCCTGCGGGGTCGCGTCGTTTACCACGCGACCGCCGAACAGGATGCGTCCGGACGTGGGCCGGTAGAGACCGGCGACCAGGAACAGCGTCGTGGACTTGCCGCAACCGGAGGGTCCCAGGAGCGCCACCAGTTCGCCCTCCCCCACGGTCAGGGAAACGCCCTCCACGGCCGTGACGCGTCCGAACTGCTTGCCCACGTGCTCCAGCACGACGTCCATGACCGGCTCGTAACCCCTCCGAGCGCGCGCAGTGCGGTCCAGCCTCGCGCCTACCCCTTTACTCCTCCCGAAAAGATCCGGAGCAAGTACCGCTGGGTGAGCGCGAACACCGCCACCGCGGGCAGGATATAAAAGACACTCAGCGCCGTCACGAGCCCGTAATCCGCAAACCGCTCCTCGCCCGACAGGCTCGCCATCAGCACCGACAGCGTCTGCGAGCCCTGGCTCGGCAGCAACACGTACGGGAGCAGGAACTCGTTCCAGCCGCTCAGGAACGCGAAGATCGCGAACGCGAACAGCCCGGGGCGGATCAGGGGCAGCATTACCTTCCACCACACCCGGATCCGCGAGTACCCGTCCACGAGGGCCGCCATCTCAACGTCCCATGGGACCCCGTCGAAGAAGCCTTTCATGATCCAAATCCCGAGCGGCAGATCAAGCGCGAGCTTGACCAAAATAACCCCGGCCAACCGATCGTAGAGTCCGAGTGCGCGCAGGATCAAGAAGATCGCAATGAGGAGCGTCACACTGGGGAACGAGTGCAGCACGATCGTCGAGCCCAGAAACAGGCCGCGCCCCGGAAACGTGAGGCGCGACAGCGCGTACGCCGCCATCGCGCCCACCAGCACCTCAAACACCGCCACCGTGACCGCGAAGGTCAGGGAGTTACCCGCGGCGACCCAGGCGTTGGCTTCGTTCGGCAGCGTTTGCCAGAGAAACCGCCAGTTGGCGAGCGTCAGGCCGTGCGGGACGAGACCGGTGATCGTCACGCTGAACGAGGCAAGGAGCAGCCAGCCGTAGAGCACGATGATCGGCGCCGTCAGGATGACGAGCGCCCCTGTAACGCCCCATCGCCCGTGCGGTCCGACGGCATCCGGCGTCATCGCGGCCGCCCCATCAGTTGACCTCGATCCGCGGCGCGGCAACGAGTTCGCCGAACCGGAACACGCGCAGGTAAACGAGCGACGCGCCGAGCCCCAGCACAACGAGCACCGCGGCCAGCGCCGCGCCCAGACCAAACTGGGTGTTGCCGAAGTAGTTGGACAGCGCGAGGTGGAACGCGTAGAGCGACCACACCTCGGTCGTGTAGAAACCCGGCCCGCCGTTGGTCGTCAGCAGGATGTACTCGAACGACGTCAGCAGCGACAGCGTCTGGTACGCGGTGACGAACAGAATCGGCCACCGGAGCCGCGGCAGGGTGATGCGCCAGACCTGCTGCCACGCCGACGCACCGTCTACCTGCGCCGCCAGATACTGGTCGCGCGGGATCCCGGCGATCGCGGACGAGAAGATGATCATCCCGAACGACGCACCGACGAAGCCGTTCAGCGCCACGACGAACGCCCACGGGTGCGCGTTCATCCAGTTGTGCCCCGGGATCCCGACCAACCCCAGGACCTGGCTCACCGTCCCGTAGGGAGGTTCGGCAGCGAACCACCGCCACATCAAGGCGAGGATCACCGACGGGGTGATCCTCGGCAGCATCCAGAGGACCCGGAACACTCCCGCCGCGCGTTCCGACAGATGCGCGGTCAGGATCGCGAGCACCAGCGCGAACCCGACGTTGAACAGCACGAGCGTAGCCGCCACGTACAGCACCGTGTTGCGAAGCACCAGCACCAGCCATGGGCTGTGGGCGATCTGTCCGTAGTTGGCGACCCCGATCCAGCGGTAGTGCGTCAGGCCGGTCGCCACACTGAGGTTGGTCAGGCTGATGACGACGGTGACGACCGCCGGGGCGAGGAACAGCGCGGCGATCAAGAGGACGGCCGGCCCGAGGAACAACACGGGAGACGCCGCCCCGCGGAGCACGTCGCGAACCGCGCCCCGCCGCCGCGGCGCCGGCGCCGCCTCGAGGGCTCCCACGAAGCGCCTACCGGATCACAACGTTGTCGCCCAGGTTGGTGCGCATCTGCTGGGTTACCGTCTGCACGGCCTGGTCGGGCGACATCTGCCCGGCGATGACGGCGGACAGGCCGAGCCACATCGCCTGGTCGTAGGTGCCGAAGTCCTTGTTGTTGGGCAGGAACGTCGTGTACTTCAGCATGTAGGTGGTGGCCGCGGCGAAGCGGTCCTGCGCGTACTGCGGGACCTTCGCCTCATCCTGCAGGATGGCCAGGTGACCGCTGGCAACGGCGTGCCGCGCGTTGAGCGCAGGCGTCGTGGCCAGCGCAAGGATGCGCGCCGCGAGATCGGCGTGCTGTGAGTCCTTGCTGATCATGTAGACGATCGGGTGGCTGAGCGTGATGGGCCGTCCTCCCCGTTCGCCCGGCGGTACGAGCGCGAACCCGTACGTCGCCTGCAGCACATCGGCCGGCATCTTATACTGCTTGAGCCACTGCGCCCAGCACCACGTCCCGCACTGTGTGAAGAGGACCTGCCGGTCAACGACGACTTGGTGCCAGCTGTTCCAATCGGTCCCGATGATATCCTTGGGCGTCACCTTGTACGTGTCGACGGCATCGTGGAAGAACGTGTACTCGTTCCGCAGGGCCTTCGTGTCGAGCAGGAGCTTCCCACTCGCATCCGACATCCGGCCACCGAACGCCTCGTAGTACATGTAGTAGTCCGGCCCGTTGATCGGCCGGATCCACCAGCCGTGCCCGGCCGCGACCAGGTTCTTGTCCTGCGCGTCCTTAGCGGTCTTTAGCAGGTCGGTCAGAGTGAACTGTCCCGCCTCGATCGCCTTGGGCAGGCCCGCCGCCTTCTCCCGGCTCCAGCCCAGTTTCTCGAGCAGCGGCATGTTGAAGTAGAGCGGCCGGGCCTCGACGTCCTGGGGGATCGCGTAGATCCTGCCGTCGTACTTCGTCGCGTTCCAGAGCGTCGAAATGACGTCGGCGAACTGCGCATACTTCTTGACGTACGCATCGAGGGGCGCGACGTAGCCGGCGGCCGCCCACGCGGCGATGTCCTCCTCGCCGGTCGCCACGATGTCCGGCGCCTTGCCCGACTGCGCCGCGAGCACGAACCGCTGCTTATAGGCCCCCCACGCCTCGCCGCCGCCGGTGACGAACGTGGCCTCGAGCGCGACCTGCTCGCTGCCTCCTTGCGCGGCGAGTTGCTTGTTCAGCTCATCGACCGCGGTCACCAGATTGTCCTTCCGGTAATACGATGGTTCGTCTGGTCCGATGGTCCAGGCGGTGAGGTGCACGGGCGGCGCCGCCACAGACGTCTGAGATATTCCCAGCGTTAGGGACGTGAGCGCGATCACAGTCGCGAGCGCAATCGCCGCAGCGCTCCGCCATGTCGAACCACCCGGCGGTGTGGCCATTCAGTTCACCCCCCAAAGAAGGCGATTCGGCGGATCCGGCCTGCCGGTCAAGGCTCCCGATGTTCTTTGCGCCGGCAACGCGGTCGTAGAGGTGAATTTTTGTCGGAATGGCATCGATAACGTGTCAAGGGTTTACACATGCCCGAGGCCAATCCCTGCCACCGAAGCCGAAGTGGAACGGCGGACATAGCCTGCACGTCTCGAGAGAGCACGCACGACCTAGCGCGAAGTACGCGGTCGTAGATCCGAGGAGCGCTGACGGGGCCACAGGCGTTGAGCCTGGAGGTCCTCGGTCGCTCCGCGAACGTGCTCGGCGAATTTGCCTCGCGTCCCGGGCAAGGCTGCCGCAAGCGTGAACTCCGTTCTCATGGTGAGCACGAAGTTCTGCGCCCACCGTTCGGCTGACGTTCCCGGAGATGGCCAGTCCGGTCCCAGATCTCCCTGTCGCGCCGCTGCGCGGAGGGCGCGTCGGACTTGCCTGAGCGTCGCGATCGAGGGCGTCCGCCATACCTCCTCCGCGGCGCGAGCGATCCAGTCCGTGGTTGAAGGGCGAAGGGCGAGGACCCAGGTGCCCGGGCCGCGCGCGGCGCCGGAGGCCCCGATCGCTCGAAGAAGTTGCGTCGATCCCGGATCCAGCCCCGCCACCAACGCCGCTGCGTGGAGAAACCCGGCGACCTTGCGTGGATCGACGGATGGGTCTGCGTGGACGCTCGCGATGGCCAAGAGCGCGCGGGCCGGAAACCGCCGCAGGAGTCCTTCGGCCAGGATGAGGATATGGTGCAGCCACGTAGTTGCCACCCGGGGCTCTGTTGAAGGATGGCCGTCCGGCCGCCAGCGCAGGAGGTGGGCCTTCATCACGTCGTGCAGCACTTGGGCTGCGATAATGTCGTCCAAGGCCACGGTGGCAGCGCCGGCTGCTCCGATCGCTGCGCGAATTGCGAGGGCCGCTTGGAGATTCAGCGCCGTGTGTAAAACGAGCCCACCCGGGTACACGTGGTGGGACGCGTGCGCCCCCGGGGCAGCGAGCAACTCGGGTCCAAAGGCGACCCCGCCGGTCGAGTACGCAACGTCGGCCTCCGGCGGCATCGCGCGAGGTTGGTAGAGCGCGAGGAAGTCCGTTTCCGTACGCGCTGCCGGCACACAGAGCCCGGCTGCGACCAATCGCCGCCAGCGCGACCGGACCTGAGAAGCGGCCCACGATCGAGAGAGCGCGGTGGGGTGCGGATATCTGAGGAGGTCCCGCACGTGTTCGCGGACGCGTGGATCACGCAGACTGCGCACCGCACGAGCGATGATCCGGCAGGCTCGACGCACCGGCTCGGAGACGAGGGCCACCTGCGCGGCGCGCGCATCCATCGCCGGCCGCGAATGCCGCATCAGCGCGCGCGGTGGGTCTCCGGGGGGAGGAACCATCCGTGCGCCACCCGTACACCGACGGTGTCGCCCGCCCGAATGCGATGGTCCCGAGCGTCCCTGCGGACCCGGATTTCGTGAGGTCCTATCCGGACCCAGACGTCTTCTCGTTCCCCCCCGTACGCGGTGCGGATCACCGAACCCGGCCATCCCTGCGCCCCCGGCTCGATCCGGACGTGCTCCGGTCGCACGACGAGCACGAACTCGGGGCGGTCGGGCCGGCGGGGGAGGGTACACTCGATGGGGGCGTGCTCCGCCGGCAGGCCCCGGAGCCGGATCCGGCCGGTCCAGTCGGGCTCAAGACGGGTCTCGTCCACCAGCAGCACCGGAAGAAAATTGACCAGACCGACGAATGAGGCAACGAACCGGTTGACCGGGTGGTCGTAGATCTCCGTCGGCGATCCGACCTGCACGAGTTCCCCGGCGCGCATCACGGCCACGCGGTCGGACATGGCCAATGCCTCGGCTTGGTCGTGCGTCACGTAGAGTACCGTGCTCCCAAAGCGCCGCTGAAGCTCGCGGATCTCGAAGCGCATCGCCTCTCGCAGCGCCGCATCAAGGTTGGACAGGGGCTCATCGAGCAGCAGGATGTCGGGATTGCTGACCAGGGCCCGCGCGAGCGCCACGCGCTGTTGCTCGCCCCCCGAGAGCTCAGCCGGATGCCGGGCCGCCATGTGGCCGAGCCCGAGGGTCTGGAGCACATCCGTCACGCTGCGGTGGCGCTCAGGCGCGGACACCCGCTTCATGCGCAGAGGGTACGCCACGTTCTCGAAGACCGTCATGTGCGGCCACAGCGCATATGATTGGAACACCATGCCCATTCGCCGCTCGCGCGGCGGAACGAATACGCCGGCGCGGACGTCGTTGACGAGCCGGTCGCCAACACGAATAGTCCCGGCCGTCGGCGATTCAAAGCCGGCGACCAGCCGGAGCAGAGTCGTCTTCCCGCATCCGGACGGGCCCAGGATCGACACGAATTCGCTGTCGGCAACGCGCAGCGTGACACCGCCGACGGCGGTCACCGGCCCGAAGCGCTTTTCCACTCCATGGAGTTCGATCGCTGGCACCGCGACTTACCTCCACGCTCGGACGAGCGCGGGCACGTCCGCGAGCCGGGACGCGGCGAAGGTCGGCTGCACGTCGCTGACCCCGCGATCCGCGCGCTCGGTGAGCGACGATCGGATCAAGATGGATCCGAGGAGCCCCGTTCGGTACGCGCCCAACACGTCGCGCGAGAGGGTATCCCCGACGTGGACCGTGCGGGCGGCCGCCACCTGAAGGGCCGAGAGCGCGGCGCGGAAAATCGCAGGGTCGGGCTTCCGCACCCCATGCTCAGACGACAAGACCACGACCTGAAACCAGTCGGTTAGGGTGTATCGGCTCAGGAGCTCGCGTGTTTCGCGCGTGCTGATGTCGTTGCTGACGCACCCGAGACGGTACCCCGCTGCGCGCAGGTCCGCAAGCACCGCGTGCGCCTCCGGAACCAGCGTCTTGTCCTTCCCGTAACGCTCGATGAGATACGTCAGGTCCTCCGACGCGGCCGCCAAGACCTCGCCGGCGGGGGTCCCCGCGGCCTCCGGCCAGATAAAATCGAGCCACAGCGTCCGGGGCGTACCCTCGCGCATGGACTCCTCGCGCGCCCGATTGAACTCGCGCAGCCCTCGGGCGAGGCGTGCCGCGATGCCGTCCCCGGGCTGGCCGAGGCCGAGCTGGTCGAGCGCCGCCGTGACTTTCTCGGCGGCTGCCCGTCGCGTTGCATCGTCGATTCGGACATCGACGAGAGTACCCCCGATATCAAATAGGACGGCGTCGATCGCCGGCGAGCGGCCGGGGATCACCAGAGCGCCGCCCGGCCTCGGGACACGCGCCGCGCCACCGCGTCGCCCAGCACGACCACGAGGATCATCAGCAGCCCAAATGCCGCGGCGGTCGCGATGCGTCCGTCTCGGATCATGAGGAAGGCGGCCACGCCAACCGTCTCGTGTCCGGGACCGTACAGGAGGATGGACACGGTAAGCTCGTTCAGGGCCGGCACCGCGACGAGCAGCCAGCTGCTGAGCAGGCTGCCCCACACGAGTGGCGCCGCCACGTCGCGGACGATCCGGAGCGGGGTCGCGCCGGCGCCGGCCGCGGCCTCTTCAAGGGCGCCGTCGTACTGCCTGAGCGCGCTGTTGAGCCCGCGGATCGGCACAGCGAGATAGCGGGCACAGTACGCGAGCCACAGGATCCAGAGCGTGTTGTAGATCGACACGCGAAGCACCGGCAGCGGCTGGATCCACGCGAGAATCATGGCGATCGCGATCACCGTGCCCGGAATGACGTACGGAATGCCGCTTACATAGTCCAGCACCGCCGCGAAGCGACTGTGCGACCGCACGCGGAGGTACGAGATGACGAACCCGATCGCGGCCGTCGTCGTAGCCGCGGCGACGGTTAGGATCGCCGAATTTGTCACGGCAGTTCGGACCAGCGGATCGGATGGCAACTCCAGAAAGTGCTGCCACGTCAAATTGCCCCAGGCCGGCGGCAGGCCGTAGGCGCGAGTGAGGGCGAGCATTGCCAGCGAAGCGAGGGGACCGCCGGTGGTCACAAGGCCGAGCATCCATGCGCCCGCGGTGACCGGCGCGGACCACCGGCCAAGCCGCACCGGTCGCGTTCGTCCTCCTCTGCCGCCGATGATGACGTGCCGGCCCTGAGCGTGCGTCCAGAGTTGGAATAGCGCCACAGCCAAGGCGGCCAAGGCGAGCCATACGGACAACGCCGCGGCCACCGACAGATGATTCGGGACCGTGACGTCCTGGACCGTCGCGTAGATCGCCGTGGTCATCACGCGAAATCCAACCGGATCACCGAGGAGGGCGGGCACCCCGAAATTGGACAGATCCCCGCTGAACGCCAACATCGCCGCGCTCGCGAACGCGGGGGCGACGAGCCGTAGTGTGATATCGCGCATGACGCGACCCGGCGACGCGCCGCTGATCTCAGCGGCTTCCTCCAGTTCGGCGTTCATCTGATCGAGCGCGCGGGCAACGAGGATCAAGAACAGCGGATAGGTCGTCATCGCCAGCACGAAGACAATCCCCGCCGCGCCGTAGATGGTGAACACGGGGCCGGCGTGGGAAAGCGTCAGGTACGCCTGATTGAGATACCCGGCCGGGCCGAGCAGACCGTGCCACGCGAAGGCGGCGACGAACGGTGGGATCATGTATGGAATGACGAGCCAGCGCCTGAGCGCGACCCACCCCGGAATATCCGTTCGAGCGACGACCCACGCCAACGCCCCGCCGATCAGACCGGCGACGACCGTCGCGGCGGTGCTGACGGCCAGGGAGTGGCCGAAGGCCCTCCAGTAGTCGGGCTCCGCGAGCACCCGCGTGTAGACAGTTCCCGAGATCCGGCGGTCAACCAGCGCGCTGGCCACGAGAAGCTGCCCCAGGGGGTAGGCGACCACGACGACGAGCGGGCCGGCCAACAACCCCCAACTTGCCGCCCGCAGCAACCTCGCGCGCGCGTTTGTGGCTTGGGCGGCACGTCCTCCGGCGGTCACGGCCGGCCCGCGTCAGTGAAGGCCGAAGATCGCGCGAAACTGACTCAGGAACTTTGCGTGCTGGGCGGAGGCGGTCTTCCAATCTGCAGACAGCACAGGGATGCCCGCGAACGACGGCAGTCCCTGGGGACGAATCTGCGGGTTCACCGTTGCGTAGCCGAACGCCGCCGAGTCCGCGAGGCCTTCTGGGGACAAACAGAAGTCTGCGAACGCCTCGGCAGCCGCAAGGTTATGGCTCGTACGCAGCACGCCGGTGGGCTGCGGGACCACCACCAAGCCGTCCTTGGGAAAGACGATATCCACCGGAGAGCCCCGCTGCTTGAGTGAGAGCACATCGCCGTAGGTGATAGCGGCGAGTGGCCGCTCGCCCGAGGCGATGGCTTGGGCCGCAGCCGGATTCCCTTGGCCCACGAGGGTTCCAACCTGCTTGAGGCCTCGGTAGAAGTCCCAGCCAAACGCCCTGGTGTTGACGAGCGTGGCCAGCATGGCGAACGCCGCACCCGAGTACCCCGGATCGGGAATGATGATCTTGTTGCGATACGCTGGGTCCAACAAGTCCTTGAGGCGCGTCGGAGGCTTCTGGATCAGACGCGTATTGTAGCCGATCGCGATCGCGACCAGCTCCGTCTCGAAGTCGCGACCGCCGTCATAGACGTAGCGCGGATCAATCGACGACAGCCAACGCGAGCGCACTGGTTCCAGGAGACTCTGCCGTGCCAGCGTCTGCACGAACGGCCGGTCCGCGAGCGTTATGACGTCGGCCTTGATCGCGCCCGCCTGCTGCTCCGCCGAGAAGCGCGCGATGACGTCACCCGAACCGGCACGGTACACTTCGACCCGGACGCCTGGGTATTTGGCCTGAAAGTCGGTGACCACTTTGTTGACGAGCTCGGTGGGCTTGACCGTGTAGTACGTGATGGTCCCCGATACCGTGTCGGCTTGTGAGACGGGGATGTCCGAGGTTGCCGCGACGGCAATAAGGCACGTGAGCGCGATCAACGCGTACCTGTCAGGTTTCCTCCTCATGCTGCTACCTCCCCGGCGTCCACGAAGCGCCGTCCAAGGGCGAGGCTTTGCGGCGGACTGGGACACTATGAGCCGCGCCGTACCGCCGCAGCACCTGCAGACGCTTGAGCTCGCGCAACGCCCGGGTGCCCTGTTGGTTGGCGATGGCGAGGACCAACGCGTCGGCCAGTACTACCGGAACGTGGAGCGAATGAAATGCCGCAGCTTGGCCGCGGGTGATGAACAGCGTGACCGTGGCCATATTTACAAGTGTGGACTCCATCGCATCTGTGATCAGGATCCGCGGCGCGCCAATCCGCTTCGCGTGATCGAGCGCGTGGTGCGCTTCTGGTCCGGCCCCAGAGAAGGCCAAGGCGAGCGAGGTATCCTCAGCCGTCATTCTTGGTCAATAACAATGATGAAAGTTTTTGGTACTCGTTTATCCGACTCCTCTTCGCGCCGGTGGAGAGTATCGACGTTCCACCAATGCATAGCCTTTCTCTTTCGTCGCGCGGCCGGGGAAGCGTCGCCGTCCGACGGTAACAACCGGTATCTTGGCCGAAGAGCATTCGCCGGGCGGTCGCCCGGTACTGCGAGGGTATCCTCGGGGGATAGGCTCGACGTGCACACTCCCTGCGACCGGCGCCGGTGCGGTAGACTGAACGGTACATGCAACCCCTGGATCGTGACGCGAGCGCGCTCCTCGAGGCCGCAGCTTCCATCATTCGATTGCGGCATCGTCCCGGCTTTCACCATGTCGGAGCGGCCCTCCGGACCAACGCCGGCGCCGTGTTCTCCGCCGTGCACCTCGAGGCGACCGTGGGCCGAATTGCAGTCTGTGCCGAAGCCGTGGCGCTCGGGATGGCCGCGGCCGCCGGCGACACCGACGTCGCAATGATCGTGGCGGTGAACCAGGCCGGCGCCGTCGTCGCGCCGTGCGGTATGTGTCGAGAGCTGATCTCAGATTACGCCCCGGACGCGCTGGTCATCGTCCCGGGCTCCCATCCGGACCGGCCGACGGTCGCGCCGATCGGACAGTTGCTGCCCAACAAGTATCGCCGGTGGCCGCGTCCCCGGTAGCGCCCATGTCGATCTTGCCCATCAAACTCACCGCGAGCACGCGACGGGCCCTGGCCCGCGTGGCGCTCGACAAGCCGGGGCCGACGCGCTTCCCGAAACCATTTCGGCCGATGCTCGCGGAGCCGGGCAAGGAGCCGTTCGACGACCCGCGCTGGACGTACGAGCCCAAGTGGGACGGGATCCGCATCGTTTCCTACGTCCACGGGACGCACGTCCGGCTATTGTCGCGGACCCTGCAGAACTTCACGGGCCTGTTTGCACCGATCGCGGAGTCACTGATGGCGGTCGCCGTCCAGGTCGTCCTGGACGGCGAGGTCGTGGCCGTCGACGCCGAGGGGCGTCCAGACTTCGCCATGCTCCAGCAGTGGCTGCGGCCGAGCAGGCAGCCTCGCGCCGGCCACATGACGTACGTCGTGTTCGACTGCGTGTACGTGAACGGGCATAATCTCAAGGAGCGGTCCCTCCGGGAACGGCGGGACGTCCTGGTCGCGCTGAAACCGGTGCTCACAAGCGACGCCGTGCGCGTGACGGACCCGTACCCTGGCGCGCTCGGCACGTTCGTCTACCAGGAATGCCAGCGGCACGGCCTCGAGGGCGTGGTCGCCAAGCGGCTCGCGAGCACGTACCACCCGGGCAAACGGACTCGGGACTGGCGCAAGATCGCGTTCCGCCGGCGCGAGGAGTTTGTCGTTGGGGGTTATCGTCGGCGCCGGGTCGGCTCAGCACGCTGATCCTAGGTCAGTACGATCGCAAGGGCAAGCTCGTCTTCGCCGGCCTGGTCAGCAGCGGTCTGTCGCTCGAGACGCGCCGGGATCTGCTCGATCGCCTGCGGGCCACCGAGATCGAGAGGTGCCCGTTCGCGCCGGTCCCGGCGCTCCGCGACCACTGGGGCGAGCTCCGCACAGATCTCCCGCCACGCTGGGTCAGGCCGGCCCTGGTCGTCGACGTGGAGTACGCGGAACGTCTCGCCGATGGCCTGCGGCATCCGTCGCTGAGAGCACTGCGCTCCGACAAGGAAGCGCGCACCATACGGCAACCGTCGAAGGATTATCGTGGCGCTACTTGACACGGCGGCTGGGGTGCGTGTATCTGTGAGAGTACCCTCGCATCGGGGAAGGAGGGGGGAGCAGTGGGGGTCGTCCGATCTGACGAAGGGTTCAACATCCGGCGCGTTTTGCCGATGCTCGTGTTGGATGTCGCGTGCCCGTACCTTACCTATCATTACCTGATCCGGTTTGCCCCGGCAATGTCACCGGCTCTCGCCCTCGTCCTCTCGGGAACGTTCCCGGTCCTCGCCAACGTGCTCAGCCTGATGCGAAGCCGGACGCTGGACATCATCGGGGTCGTGGTGCTGGTAGGGATCGGGGTCGGGGCCGTCACCGCGTTCATGAGCGGCGACGCCCGGATGGTGTTGCTGCGAGAGTCGTTTGTCACCGGCGCCCTGGCCATCGTGTGCCTGGCGTCGCTGTGGTGGCCCCGCCCGCTCTTGTTCTTTATCGGACGGGATTTCAGCACCGGGCACGATCCGGCCCGGGTCGCTCAGTTCAACGCGCTCTGGGAACTCCCGGGGGCCCGCCGTACATTTCGGGTGATGACTGCCGTGCGGGGCGCCGGATGGATCGCGGGAGTAGCGATCAAGATCGCGCTGGTGCTCACGTTGTCGATTCCGCAAGTGCTGGTCGTCGGGCCGATCGAGTCCTGGGGGATCACCGCGGCGTTGATCTGGTGGACGCTTCGGTACGCGCGTGACGCCCGGGCGCGCCGCCAAGGGGCACAGGCTTAGGACGACATCCGCTGGGGTGCGCATTGCAGGCCGCCAAGCTGCCGCCCGACGAGCGCGGCGTAGAGCCCGCCGCGCGCCAGGAGGCCGGCGTGCGTCCCCGTTTCGACCAGGCGCCCTTGGTCGAGCACCGCGATGAGATCGGCGGTGCGGACGGTCGACAGCCGGTGGGCGATCACGATGGTGGTGCGGCCCCGCATCAGGTCGGCCAGCGCCTCGCGGATGAGCGCCTCGTTGACGGCGTCGAGATGCGACGTTGCCTCGTCGAGGATCAGCACGGGGGCGTTTTTGAGAAACGCGCGGGCGATGGCGACGCGCTGACGCTGTCCCCCCGAGAGCTGCATCCCGTGCTCCCCGACCGGTGTGTCCAGGCCGTCGGGCAGGGATGCCACGAACTCACTCAGCGCGGCGCGCTCGACCGCCAGCGCGATCTCGCGGTCGGTGGCCTCGGGTCGGGCGAGCCGCACGTTGGCACGCAGGGTTTGATTGAATAGGTAGGTGTGTTCGGCCACCAGCGCGATCCGGCGGCGGAGATGGTCGAGTTGGTAGTGGCGCAGATCAAGGCCGTCGAGCGTGATGGCGCCATCCCGCGGGTCCCAGAACCGCAATAGCAAGTTCGCCATCGTGGTCTTGCCCGCGCCGGACGGCCCGACCAGGGCCACCGTGGCGCCCGCCGGCACCTCGAGCGTAACGGACGTGAGGGCCGGGCGGGCCGTCTCCGGGTAGGCAAACGTGACGCGGTCGAATCGGATCGAGGAGCCGTGGGATGAGGGGAGTGCGGGCGTTGCGGGCCCGTCCGTGACGGCGATCGGTTCGGCGTGGACCGCCTGTAGCCGGCGCGTCGACGCAAATGTGTCGGCCAGTTGACGCCCCACGGACGCGATCTCGGCGATCGGCAGAAACGCCGAGACCGCGAGCAGCGTCAACAGCGGCAGCATGCCTGGGTCGAGCCTTCCCCGCACGGCCAGCAGGCCGCCGGTCAGCGCGACGGCGAGGCCTCCGAGCCCGGTGACCATCTCCAGTTGTGCGGTCTGCCACGATAGGTCGCCCAGAAACCGCAAGCGGACGGCGTTATAGGCCCGCAGCGCGGTAAGAAACTCCTCGCGGCGCCTGCCGACGGCCTGGAACGCGACGAGCTCCGATAACCCCTGGATCGTGTCTGTCACGTGCGCCGTGAGGCGGCCGAGCCCTTCACGCACCCGTCCTCCGATCTCGTCGATGCGCCGCCGGACGAACAGGGGCTGCCACAGCGCGTGCACGAGGAACGGCGCGAGCGCCGCGGCGGTCGGCCATGCGACGGCCGCAAGCACGGCAAGCACCGCGGCCGGGATCACGGCGGCCACCGTCACCGGGGCGATCGTGTGCGCGAAGAAGTACTCGATGGTCTCGATGTCCTGCGTCGCAAGCCCCACCAGGTCGCCGGAGCGGCGGCGTAGCAGGTACGCGGGCGCAAGGCTGTCCAGTTTTTGATACAGGGCGATGCGCATGTCGACGAGCAGCCGGTACGCCACATCGTGGGCCAGCCACGATTCGATCCAGTGGAGAATACCAGCGAGCGGGGCGACGATGGCAAGCACCACGAGATACGGGCCGTACGGTGCGTGGCGGCGGATGGCGGCGACAATCAGGGCGCCGGCGATGGCGACCCCGATGTACGCGATCGTGCGGCCGAACGCCAGCGACACCGTGAGGGCGAGCCGAAGCCGCTGCGGCCGGACGAAGCGCATCAGCGCGGACACCGTGCGCCCGAGTCCGAGGCGGTCGGCGCGGAGGATCGCATCCGGCTCCCCGGCTGCCCCCCCGCCGCCGGGGCGCCCCAGCGCGTCCGGTGCCGGCGCTCCGTTCTCGCTCCGCGCCGGTTCGGCGACCTCGCCGCGCTCGTGTGCTTGCTCGCCCATGAGCCGGCGATACGCGCCGTCCCGCCCCATCAGCGTTTCGTGGCGACCGCTCTCCACGACGCGGCCGGCGTCGATCACGACGATGCGATCGGCACCGATGACGCTGGAGAGGCGGTGCGCCAGGATGAGCGTGGTCCGGCCCACCATGAGCCGGTCGAGCGCCTCCTGGATAACGGCCTCATTCTCCGCGTCGACCGACGAGAGGGCCTCGTCCAGGATGAGGATCGGCGCGTTGCGGAGCAGCGCCCGTGCGATGGCTAAACGCTGGCGCTGTCCGCCGGACAGCTTCGCGCCGCGTTCTCCGATGCGGCTCGCATAGCCATCCGGCAGCGCCGCGATAAATTCGTGGGCGTTCGCCGCCCGCGCGGCCGCCTCCAAGTCGGCCGCGGTGGCGTCCGGCCGGCCGAGGCGCAGATTATCCTCGATGGTGCCGTGGAACAGGTACGTGTCTTGCTGCACGACGGCGATGTGCGCCCGCACGACCTCCGGATCGATGTCGCGAAGATTTCGCCCCCCGATCCGGACGGCGCCGGCCTGCGGATCGTAGAGCCGCATCAGCAGACGCGCGATCGAGGATTTCCCGGCGCCGCTCATCCCGACGATGCCGATCCGCTCGCCCGCGGCGATGTCGAATGACAGGCCGTCCAGCGCAGCCCGCCGGCCGCCCGGATACGAGAAGTGGACGTTCTCGAACGCGATGGACGGCTGAAGCGCGGCGGGCCGCTCGCCGCCGCGGGCCTCGAGCGGCGGGCCCGCATCGAGGAGATTCTTGATGCCCATCGCGGCGGCTTGACCCGTCAGCCCCTGATGCATGACGGTACGAAGGTCCCGCAGCGGCCGGAAGACCTCGGTGCCTGCCATGAGGACGACGAGCAGGGAGGGCAGCGTCATGAAGCCGTGTGAGACCCGGTACGCGCCGACGGCGAGCGCGCCGCCCGCGCCGAGCGCGATGGCCACGTCGGTGATCCCGCGCGTGATCAGGCTGATGGCGAGCACGCGGATCATGGCGTGGGCGAGCGTCCTGGCGCGCTGGCCGAGCAGCCGGCCGTACGCGGCGCTCTGGCCGAACGCCTTCAGCGTGCCGAGCCCCTGCAGCGCATCCAAGAACTCCGCGCTGAACGCTCGGGCCGAGGTGTCCTGCGCGTGCGATGCGGCCGAGGCCCAGCGGTGAACGGCCGATGGCACCGCGAGGCCCGCAACCGCAAACACCAGCATCACGGCCGCCGCGGGGACGTCCCACCACGCGATGAAGGCGAAGATGACGATCGGCGTCACCGCCGCCACGGACAGTTGCGGCAGATACTGTCCGAAGAAGGTCTGCAGTCGCTCGACCCCGTCCACGACAGACAGCGTGACGGCCCCCGTGCGCTCGCCGGCAAGCCAGGCCGGCCCGAGATCGGCGATCTTATCGTAGAGCCGCCCGCGCAGGGCCTCCTGGATGCGCGCCGCGGTGCCGTGCGCGACCACCGTGCGGGCGTGCTCCAGCGCGCCGCGCAGCAGCACCGCCCCGACGGCGGCGATGCCCGGGGCGACGAGGGCGCCGGCGGAGGCGCCTCGGAACACGAGGGCCAGCATCCACGCGAGCAGCGCGAATCGCGCGATGCCGATCCCGGAGCCAAGCAGCCCCAACACGACCGCCGCGGCGATTCGCGCGCGATAGCCCCGGGTCCACTGCCACAGCCGCCAGTCGAAATACATGGTGTGTATCGCAGGTGTACCGCCGATGCCGTGTGCGGGCCGACGCGATGAACGACGTGGCTCGGGCGTCCGTGCCCGGGGATCCCGTACCTAATGTCACGCTCTTCGCGAAGAGCGCGGGACGGTTCCTCCGTCGTGAACCGCGAACACCGTCCGGGGACGAGTCGTGCCCTGCTCTTGAACGCGCGGCCCAGACCGCCGCGGATCCGCATCGTCGCGGCGCCGGGACCGGCGATGGTATATCCTGTCCCATGTGACAGGCCATGCCCTGCGTATCGTATCGGTGCGGGCCGTGGAGCTTTGTTGCCACAATCACGGTAAACGGTGGAGGTCCTCGGTGAACCTCGATGCAACGATCGTCATCGACCTGGGCGGCGCGTACCGGCTGGAGATGGAGCGCGAGATCGCCGGCGAGCGGCTTCGCCGTCTGCTCGAAGGCACGGCCACGCACCGCATCGGCCCTGGAGAACCGGCCATCCCCGTGGTCGACCGTATCCGCCGGCGGCTCGCGCCGAGACGAGCGACCGGCGGGTAGCGGTCGGGATCGACCGGCGGGATGATCGGAGCTTCGACCGGCCCGAGCTGGGCAGACGTGCTGAGCGAGGGACGGCTGCCGGCCTTCGTCCTGATTTGCCTGGCGGTGTGGCTGTACGCGGCGGACAGCTTGGTCACCACGACCATCATGCCCAGCGTCGGTCGGGCGCTGGGCGGTTACGCGTATTTCGGCTGGGCCACGGCAGGCTATCTCACGGGCTCCGTGCTCGCGGGGGCCACGTCGGGCATTCTGGCCCTGCGCCTTGGCCTGCGCACGGCTACCGCCGCGGCGGCGCTGCTGTACGCGGGCGGCTGCGTGGTGAGCGCCGTCGCGCCGCAGATCTTCGCGTTCGTGGCGGGGCGGGTGTTGCAGGGGATCGCCGGGGGCTGGCTGGCAGGCCTCTCCTCGGTCGCGATCGGCCTCCTGTTTGCGGACCGCTTGTTGCCGCGCGTCTACAGCGCGATCAGCTCGATCTGGGGCGTCGCCGTGCTCGTGGGGCCGCTGCTCGGGGGTCTGTTCGCCGACGCCGGTGCATGGCGGGCCGTGTTCTGGATGTTCGCCGCGCAGGGCGCGATCGTCGCGGGCGCCGCCAGGGTCATGCTGCCGGCCAGGGAAGGCGCCGTCGCGCCGACGGCGGTGGCGTGGCCGCAATTGGGCTTCATCGCCATCGGGATTACGTTGATCGCCGTCTCGGATTTGGCGGGTGACTTCACGCGCGTGGCCGTGTTGGACGGCCTCGGCGCCGCGGCGCTCCTGGTCATGCTGCGGCTCGACGCCCGCCGGACGGTGCGATTGTTCCCTCCGGGGTCGGGTGACCCGCGCACCCTCCATGGCGCCGGGTACGCCACGCTGTTCCTGCTCTACGTTGCCACGATGGGGCTGACAGTCTATGGGCCGGCTGTGCTCCAGACGTTGCGGGGCCTGTCGCCGCTTGCCGCCGGCTACGTGGTCAGCGCGGAGGCCGTGTGCTGGACCGCAGTCGCGCTTCCCGTGGCGGGGCTCGCCGGGCAGTGGCCGAACCGGCTGATCCGCCTGGGGGCCGCGACGATCTTCATCGGCGTGGCATGCTGCGCCGCGGTGTTTGACGGTGGCCGTCTCCCCTGGGTGGTGATGGCCAGCGGCTTGATCGGCGCGGGGTTCGGCCTATCGTACGCGTTTATCAGTCAGGGTATTCTGGGCGCCCTCGCGAGCGAAGAGCGCGCGCTCGGCGGCGCGGGTATCGCGACGATTCGACTCACGGGGGCCGCGGTCGGTTCGGCCCTGGCCGCCGCGGTCGCAAACCTTGCCGGGCTCGCCCATGGGTTCTCCGTGCCGGCCGCGCGGACGGCCGGCGTGTGGGTGTTTCTTGCCGCGCTGCCCGTCGCGGCGCTCGCGTGTCTCAGCGCATGGCACATGAGTAGACTCGGCGCCGTCCGCGAGGTGGTCCCATCGTGACCGCCGGGGGGTAGCCGGCTTCGACGGGCGGGGCCGCTCCGCGCTTCCCCGCGACCGCAAGTCGTTCGGTGCGACCATCATCCTCTTGCGCCCACCGTGGTCGCGCGGCGCTCCACCGAGGACTACAGGAACCCGAGGACGCATCTCCGAATGTGGACGCGGGATTGCGCCGAGGTTTCTCAGTCGCACCCGGACCGTTCCAGCTCGCCCGTCCGTTGAACGGCGACGTGTGGGAGCCCCACCTGTGGCCGCGACACGCGGAGGTCCATGCCGCGTGGCGCGCCTAAGATGGCATCGTCCCCGGTAGCGAACCGCACCGGTAACAGCGCGGCGACCCTCACGGAGGTGCAAGGATGAGCGGTACGCTCGACCGAGCCGTCGTGGCGCGCGCTCTCGATCACCTCGTCGAGCAACACAGTCCCAAGGGGTCCCAGGTCGGATGGTTGATGATCGCATCGATCTTCATCGAGTCGTGGGACTTGTATTCGATCGCCTTCATTTTGATTTTCCTGTCCCAGATCTTCCACCCGTCGTCGTGGCTCCTCGGGTTGACCGGGGCGGCCACGCAGGGTGGCGCGGTGGTCGGCGCGTTGGCCGGCGGGTGGTTGACCGACCGGGTGGGGCGGCGCGTCGTGTTTCTCGGCACGATGCTCATGTTCTTTGTGTTCGGGACGGCCCAGGCGTTCGTCCCGAACATGGGCGTGCTCGCGGCGGTGCGGTTCTTCCTGGGGATCCCGCTGGGCGCCGACATCGCCAACGGCTACACCTACATCATGGAGTACATGCAGCGGGGCAAGCGCGAGGTGATGGGGAACCGCTGGCAGTTCGTGTTTGCGCTCGGCGAAGTGGTGGCCATCGCGGTGGTGCTGGTGTTCCTCGTCATGAAGGTGCCCCCGGACACGCTGTGGCGCGTCGTGCTGGGACTGTCCGGGCTCCCCGCGATCATCCTGTTCCTCCTGCGGTACAATTTGCCGGAGACCGTCATCTGGTTGGTCCAGCGGGGCAGGTTCCGCGAAGCCAAGCGCGTCGCGCAGCAGATGTACGGCGACAGCCTCGAGATGTTGCCGGACGAGGATGTCGAGGTGCCGCACGCGCGGCTCACCGCGTTCATCGCGGACGTCCGCCGGAACCGGATCGCGTGGCGCGCGACGCTGTACGGGTGGATCGCCTGTTTCGCCGAGAGCACGGAGTTCTCGACGTTCGCGTTCTACCTGCCGGTCCTGTTCGTGCTGTTGAACGTGTCCGGCATCTTGCAGACGAACCTCATCACGCTGGCGATCTATCTGATCGCGGTCATCTCCGGGTGGGTAGGACCGATCATCACGCCGAAGATCGGGCAGCGAAAACTCAGTATCTGGGGGTTCGCCATCGTCTTCGTCTCGTTGATCGTCGCCGCTATTGCCATCTACACTAACATGCTGATCCTCCTGCCGTTCGTGGCGGCCGCGATGCTGTGGGGTCACTACTGGGACGCGGAAAATGTCATGACCATTCCGTCCATGGTGGCCTCGTCCGCGTACCGGGGGACCGCGAGCGGCTTTTCCTATGTCTTTGTGAAGCTGCCGTCGTTCCTGAGCATCTTTCTCTTCCCAACGTTGTTCGGCGCCATCGGCAAGGCGAACGCAACCCTGTTTATCGCGGTGTTTCCGTTGATCGGGCTGCTGGCCGCGCTCTTTCTGCTCCCCGAGGTCTACGGGTACAAAGACGAGGCGGGGGCCGAGGCGGCCGCGCCGATCGCCGCATCCGGGAGTTGAGCACGACGTCCGGTGCGGCGGGGCCGGCCGCGTCCACGCCGGGGCCGGGAGGTGCGAAGTCGAATGCGGTGCGCGAAGGGGGAGTGGGGATGAGGCTGGAGATGCGGCGCAAGGTCATTGCACTCTGCGCCGGTGTGGCGGTCGTGCTCACGATGGGGGCGGCGGCGACCCGGGCGCAAACGCCCCGTACGCTGGTCGTGGCGCAGAGCGCCGACATCGACACCGGCGACCCGGCCGGGAGCACCGGCCTCGCGACGGTGGCCGTGCTGGCCAACGTGTATGATACGCTGGTGCGCCGCGATGCGGCGCTGAATCTCAAACCCGGGCTGGCGTTGTCGTGGCGCGCGGTCGACCCGACGACCTGGGAATTCAAACTCCGCAAAGGCGTGAAGTTCCAGGACGGCGAGCCCTTCAATGCCGGGGCCGTGAAGTTCTCGTTCGACCGAATGTTGGATCCCAAGACGCACTGGGCGGGCGCCGGGGCGCTGCGGTTGATCAAGGCGGTGACCGCGGTCGACGACGACACGGTCCGCATCACGACCTCGCAGCCCTGGCCGCTGCTGCCGCGATTCCTCGGCTACTATGGCATGGTCGTGCCGCCGGGATATCTCCGGCAAAATGGCGCTGACGCGCTCGTCCGGCACGCCGTCGGGACGGGAGCCTACCGCTTCGTGAGCTGGGTCAAGGACGACCGCGTCGAGCTCGAGGCCAATCCCGACTACTGGGGCGGGCGGCCGAAAATCAGCCGCGTGACCGTTCGCGTGATCCCCACCGACGCGCCGCGGGTCGCGGAGCTCCTGGCGGGATCGGTGCAGCTGGCCCCTCTGTTGCCGCCGGAGCTGTTCACGCCGCTCGAGACGTCCCCGAGGACCAAACTCGTGGTGGGCAAGAGCCTGAGCGTGTTCTTCGTCATCTACAATTTGGTCAACATCGCGAAAGACAAGCCGCTGGCCGACCCGCGGGTGCGGCAGGCGCTCAACTACGCGATCAATCGCCAGGCCATTCTGACCAGCGTCATGCACAACGTGGGTACGCCCGTGGCGACGTTTTGCAGCGAGGTGATGGATGCCTGCGACCCGTCCATCCCGCCGTTTCCCTACGATCCGAACAAGGCGCGTGCCTTGCTGCGCGAGGCCGGGTACCCCAACGGGTTCGACTTCTCGATCAGCGGAACGAACGGCACCTACCCCGGCGACCGCGACATCGTGCTCGCCGTCGCCGCGCAGTTGAACCAAATCGGGGTCCGGACGAAGGTGAACGTGTCGGAGGTCGGCGTGCAGTTGCGGGCGGTGATGGACCGGAAGCTCCCCGAGGACGGGTGGTTCACCCGTTTCACCGATTTCTTTGGGATCAGCACCATCATCCCGCTCCGGGCGTTCTACTCTCCGGGCGAGTGGTCGCAGTGGCGCCCGGGTAACGGCCCGTTCGATCAGCTGGTGGAGGAGGCGCAGGCGGCGCCCACCGAGGCGAAATTGCGCGACATCTCCCGGCGCCTGCAGCTGCTGTACAAAGATCAGGCGCCCGCCATCACGCTGTTTACCGCGCCCAACGCGAACGGGATGAGCCGCGACCTGCAGTGGACCCCGCGTCCGGACCTGGAGTTGACGATGGCCGACGCGTCGTGGAGCCGCTGAGCGGGCGTCCGCGGCGCGCGGCGGCGACTCTCCGGTCATGAGCGAGTACGCGATCCGCCGGGTGGCGTTTTCGCTCACCGCCATGCTGGGCGTGATCACGATCGTGTTTGTGTTGCTGCACGTGAGCGGCGATCCCGCGACGCTGCTGGTGACGCAGGACGCGACGCGGCAGGATATGGAGCGGATCCGGCAGGCCTACGGCCTGGACCGGCCGCTCGCCGTGCAATATGGGCGCTTCATCGCGCGGGTCGCGCGCGGCGACCTCGGCTACTCGTACCGCCAGGGCGTGCCGGTGACGGAGCTGATCGCCGGGCACATCGGCGCGACGTTTGAGCTGGCCCTCGCCTCCCTCGCGGTGGCGATCGTGCTCGGCGTCGCATTCGGCACGGTGGCCGCCGTGCGGCGCGGGTCGAGCATCGATGCGGCCGCGATGGCCGTGGCCCTGCTCGGGACGAGCATGCCGAGCTTCTGGCTGGGCCTGCTCCTCATCATCGTGTTCGGCGTCAAGCTGGGCTGGCTCCCGGTCTCCGGCTACGGCGGCCTCGACCACCTGATCTTGCCGGCGTTCGTGCTCGGCGGCTTCTACGCCGCGCAGGTCAGTCGGCTCACGCGGACGAGCCTGCTCGAGGTGCTGGCCCAAGACTACATCCGCACGGGGCGCGCCAAGGGCCTGCGGGGCCGCGTGGTGCTGTTCAAGCACGCGCTGCGCAACGCGGCGCTGCCCATCCTGACGGTGCTGGGACTGAGCTTCGGGCAGATGCTCGGCGGCGCGATCGTCGTCGAATCGATTTTCGCGTGGCCGGGCATGGGGCGTCTCGCCGTGCAGGCGGTGCTGGGGCGCGATTTCCCGGTCGTCCAGGGGGCCGCGATCATCGGCGCGGCGGTCTTCCTCACCGTCAACCTCACCGTGGATCTGGTCTATGGCTGGGTCGACCCTCGTCTTCGCGGCGCCGCACAGGGCGCGTAGCGACGGGCGCGCCTCGACGCTGCTCCGCCTCCTGCGGAGCCCGTCGGGCGCTGTCGGCGCCGCGCTGCTGGCCGTTCTGCTGGCGGCCGGGTTCGGCGCGTCGTTCGTGACGCCGTACGATCCGGCCGCGCAGAATCTCGGCATCCCGGTGCATCCGCCGTCGCTCGTCCCCGTCGCGGGGGGCGTCCACCTGCTCGGCACGGATCAGTTGGGCCGCGATGTGCTGAGCAGGTTGCTGGTCGGCCTGCGCATCTCGCTCGGGGTGGCGCTCGCGGTGGTCCCGCTGTCCACGGCCCTCGGCCTTGGGATCGGGATGGTGACCGGCTACCGCGGCGGGTGGCTCGACGTCGCGTTGATGCGCCTCGTGGACGCTCAGCTGTCCGTCCCCACGTTGCTGCTCGCCGTGGCCGTGGTGGCGGTACTCGGCACCGGGCTGCTGCAAATCATCGCCGTGCTGGTGATCGCCGGGTGGCCCGGCTATGCGCGCGTGGTGCGCGCCGAGGCCCTGGCGTTGCGGGAGCGCGAGTTTGCGGCCGCAGCCCGCGCGGTGGGCGCATCCGACGCCCGCATTCTCGCGCGGCACGTGCTGCCCAACGTGCTCCCCACGGTGCTCGTGCTCGGCACCCTCCATCTGCCGGTGGTGATCGTCTTCGAGGCCGCGCTGAGTTTCCTCGGCCTCGGCATCCAACCGCCGACGCCAAGCCTCGGCCAGATGATCGGGCAGGCGCAGGACTTGGTGTGGCAAGCCTGGTGGATGCCGACGATTCCCGGGGTCGTCATCACCCTGGTCGTCCTCGCCTTCAACCTGCTGGGCGACCGCATCCGGGATGTCCTGGATCCGCGCCTGCGCGGTCTCGGGCCGGTGTGAGCCTGCGCCGGCGGCGAACACGAATCCTCGACCACGGCCCGACGCGTGAGACCGCACCGGCCTCGCCGGCGGCCCGCCCGTCTTCACCCCGTCGAACGGTCACGATGCTCGATCTCGGTCGGCGCCTTGCGGAGCTCCATCTCGACGCGGGCGGTGTTCTTTAACCAACCTTTACAACCGATCGGTACAGTGCCACTGCGCCACGACATTGCAGCGGAGACTCCCCGGAGGGACGATTCCCGTCTCGTGCACCATGACGCATCCGAACGAGCGGTGACGGCGCGACGACACGGGCGGTCGACCCGGGGCACGCTCGTCCGGGCGGAGATCCCGCGACCGCAGTCCGCCGCCGACGCGCCGGTCATCCCGCTGGCCCGGACCCGCGCCACGGCGCTGCGCCGGCTGTTGCTTGCCCTGGGGCTGGTCCTGGGATTCCTCGACGCCGTCGCGTCGCGCAACGCGATGAATCCGGACGGCATCTCCTACCTGGACATGGGCGACGCCTTCTGGCGGGGCGACTGGCACACCGCCCTGAACGGCTTGTGGAGCCCGCTCTACGGCGTGCTCCTCGGCGGCGTCCTGCGCGCGGCGCGCCCGGGTCTCTTCTGGGAGTTCCCGGTGGTGCACGCGGTCAACTTCGCGATCTACGCGGCCGCGCTGTTCTCCTTCGACGCCTTCCTGCGCACGCTGCTGGCGCGGAGCGAGCGGGACGCGCGGCATCCCGGCGCCGACGGCCTCGCGCCGCTGCCGCGGTGGGCCTGGTTTGCGATCGGGTATCCGGTGTTCATCTCCGCATCGCTCGTGGCCACCGGCGTCGCCGTCGTCGCGCCCGACCTGCTGACGGCCGCGCTCGTCTACGCTGCGGCGGCCTTGTTGGTCCGGCCCGAGGGCCTGAAACCCGACGCGTGGCGCCTGCCCGCGCTCGGGGCCGTGCTGGCTGTGGGCTACTTGAGCCGGGCGCTCATCCTGCCCCTGGCCGTCGTGCTCCTCGGGGCGCTGTGGGCCGTGTCGCACGAGCCCGCGGCGAAGCGCGCCGCGTTGCTCGGCATCGCGGTGTTTGTCGCGATCGCCGCGCCGTTCATCGTCGCGCTGTCCGTGCACGAGGGCCATCTGACGGCGGGAGACACGGCGGTCCTCAATTACGCCTACCACGTCGACGGCGTGCCCTACGTGCACTGGCGAGGCGGACCGCCCGCCTGCGGCGCGCCGAGGCACCCGGTCCGCCGCATCGCCGCCGCGCCCGCGGTGTACGAGTTTGCCGGGCCCTTTCGCACCACGTATCCGCTGTGGTACGCGCCCGCGTATTGGTACGACGGGATCGAACCGTGCTTCGTGCCCGGCCAGGTGGCCGCGACGATCGCCGTCAACCTCACGAGGCTCTCGCATATCGCGCTGGTCACCAATGGGGCCGCGACCCTCGTCATGCTTACCCTGTGCTGGTGGGCGGTGGTGAGCGGATCGGCGCGGGGGTTCGTCCGGAGCCTGGCCCGCGTGTGGGGGATCCTGCTGCTCGCCTGCCTCGGGCTGGCCGGGCTGATCTGCGTCTACGTCGAGCCTCGCTTTGTCGCCTTGTTCATGGTGTTGCTCTGGGCGGGCCTGCTATCTGCGGTGCGGCTCCCCGCAGGGGGGCGAACCATCGCGGGTGTGCGCGCGGTGGCGGGCGCCTTCGTGACGGTCGCGCTGGTCATGCTCCTGAGCCGCGGTCTCGAGTCGCTCCGCAGCATTGCCGCCCCGGCGCAGCCTGCGCCGGCGCAGGTCGCCGCCGGCCTGCGCGCCATGGGGGTCCGGGGGGGCGACGCCGTGGCGGTGATCGGCACGGCGTTCCCCGACTACTGGGCGAGGCTGGCTCGAGTGCGCGTGGTCGCCGAGGTGCCCGACGAGGCGGTGCGGGCCTTTTGGACAGCGCCCCCCGGCGCGCAGCGCCGGACGCTCCGCGCGCTCGCGTCGGCCGGCGTCAGGGCCATCGTCACCGAGGACGTCCCGCCGGGCCACGTTCCCCGGGGGTGGCGCCGTGTCGGTGCGACGCCGTATTACGTCCGCCTTGCACGGCGCGATTGATGCGCTCGCGCGGCCGCCGCGCCCGCGGCACCATCGTGAGACCGTCGCGAGACCTTTAACATTCCTTTACAGGGGCCACGTACAGTGGCGCGGGGAGCACAGCCGCATGCCCGCGCCGCCGGATGCTCCGGGCCCGGGGGTTGGCGGGCGCGATCCCTATGGAAACGAATGGGCGCAACGACGCGCTACGTCGGACTGAGGTGACGCACGGTGGGCCAGTCGGTGGCTGTTGAACGGGACGAGGGCATCCCGGCGGCGGGCATGCGCCTGATGCCGTGGGCCATCGCTCTGTTCTTCATCATGACCGTTGCGGGCTTGTACTACGTCAAGTGGAGCCCGTACGTTCACAAAACGTTCACCGCCATCGCGCGGCACAGCATCGGCCCCTCGATCATCACCGGCTCGGGAGCGGCGCCCCCGGCGGTCGGATGGCCGGCGGCGTGGTCGTTCACGGTCGCGTACTTCGGCGCCATCTGGCAGGCGATGGTGCTCGGCCTGCTGGTGGGCTCGGCCGTGCAGGTCCTGCTGCCGCGCGAATGGCCGGCGCGGGCGCTCGGCAAGGCGGGGTGGCTGAGTACGGTGCTCGCCGGCGGCGCGTCGGTGCCGTCGATGATGTGCACCTGCTGCGCCGCGCCGGTCGCGGTCGGACTCCGGGCCAGCCGCGCATCCCCCGGCGCCACCGTCGCGTACTGGCTCGGCAATCCCACCCTCAATCCCGCGACCATGATTTTCATGGGGTTCGTGCTCGGGTGGCGTTGGGTCGCGCTCCGCGTCGCCGCCGGCGTCGTGCTCGTCCTGGGCGCCGCGTATCTCGCCGAGCGGGCCGTGGCCGTGACGCCGCCGGCCGCGACGCCGGCCGGACGGGCGCCCGAGGCCTACGATGCCCGGTCGCTGGTGCGCCGCTGGGGGCGGGCCCTGTGGCAGCTCTGCTCGGGGCTCGTTCCCGAATACGTGATCGTCGTCCTCGCGCTCGGGGCGGTGCGGGGGTGGATGTTCCCCGCGGTGACCCCCGCGATCGGGCATAGCGCTCTCGTGCTGCCGCTGCTGGCCGTCGCCGGCACGGTGTTTGTCATCCCGACGGCCGGGGAGGTTCCCATCGTTCAGACGCTGATGTCCTTTGGGCTCGGCCCGGGCGGGGCGGCGGTCCTGTTGACCACGCTCGCCCCGGTGAGCCTGCCCTCGCTCGTGATGATGGGGCGTGTGCTGCCGGTCCGGGTCTTGGCCCTGACCGCGGCGTCGGTGGCGTGTCTCGGGCTGGTCGCCGGGGTCGCCGCCCAGCTCCTCCGGTTCTGAGGCCGGGCATCCGTGCGGACCACGCCGTTCGCCGACGCGGTCGGATTCCTGACGCAGCCACGGTGGACCACGGGCGTGTTCTGGATTCTCGTCATCGTGAGCGTGATCGCGGCCTGGGCCAATTGGCGCCGCGATCCCGATCAGCGCTCCGGCCGGCGATTTTGGACGTGGGTCGCGCGCTTCGCCGTGGGCACGATGTGGTGGACGCAGACGCTGTGGAAGCTCCCGCCGACGTACACCGATCGTCCGGACGGGTCCGGCGGGCTCCGCTTTTGGGTTGGCCAGATGGCGCAGTATGCGGCGTTCGGCGGGCATCGGGACTTCATCAAACACGTGGTGCAACCGCACTTCTACGTGTTTGCCCCGCAAGTCTACCTCGGGGAAGTCCTCATCGCGGTCTTGCTCATTGTCGGGCTGTTCAGCCGGCTCGGCGCGGTGCTCGGGCTCCTGGCGGCGCTGAACCTGTGGTTGGGTCTGTACCGCGACCCGTACGAGTGGCCCTGGACATACGTGTTCCTGATCGTCATCCAGCTCCTGTTCATGCTCTCCCGGCCGGGTCGCAGCCTGGGGATCGACGCGATCTTGCTGCGGCATGCGGATCGGGCGCGGGACACGGCGTGGGGGCGCGTGCTGAGGCTCTTGTCGTGACCGCGGAGCGTCGCACGGTGGGGCGCGCGGGGGACGCGCGCGTGGTGGCATGCGAACAGGCGCTGGGCATGCGCGCCGGGGTTTCGGCGCTCGCGCGCTACACGCACGTGCCGGCGAGGCCCCGTGCCCGGGCCCGCGAGAACGGAGGCGTGTGATGTCCGACACCCGCGCCCCCGCGCCGGCATCGGAGGCGCGCACGGCCCCGCCCGGGGTGGCGCTGGGACTCGGCCTGACGAACGAGTGCAACTTGGCGTGCGCATTCTGCTACCGGGATCCGGCGCGCGTGGACCGGCTCACGCTGGATCAGGTCCGGGCCGTGATGGCGCGGCTCCCCGTACAGTCGGTCAACTTGGGCACGGGCGAGAACGGGCTGCACCCCGACTTCAGGGCCATCCTCGCGTACCTGCGCGCTCAGCCGGTCAAACTGACGATCACCTCAAACGGCTACAGCGTGGCCGTGCTCTCGGACGCGGAGCTGCGCGCCTTTCACGACGTCGAGTTCTCGCTCGATTATCCGACGGCGGACGAACAGGACGCGCAGCGGGGCGCCGGCAACTGGGCCCTGATCCACGAGCAGGCGGCGCGCTGCGTGCGCGCCGGCGTGCCCGTGACCATCGTCGCGGTGATGATGAAGTCCAACTATCGCCGCCTCGCGGAGGTGGCGCGCGTCGCCGCCAAGTTCCGTGCGCCCCTGCGGGTGAATGTGTACCAAGCCGTGCGCTCCGACGCGTATGCGCTGACGTACGAGGAGTACTGGGACGGGTTTCGGGCGCTGTTTGCGGAGACGGACGTCATCGCGATCGGCGAGCCGTTGGTGCGCGCCATGGCCGGGCTCCCGGCGCCGGCGGGCGGATGCGGCGTGAGCACGGTGCGGGTCACCCCGCGCGGCACGACACAGCCGTGCGTCTACTGGCCGGGGCCCGGCGAGCCGCTCCGCGAGGGCCTGCGCCTGGGGCGCGACATCGTGAACACCGAGCCGTTCGCACAGGCGCGCGCGCTCCCCGAGGCCTGTCAAGCGTGCGAGCACCGCGCGGCCTGTCACGGCGGGTGCGCCGGGCGCCGGCGGTTGCAGGGTGCGCTGGATGCCCCCGACATGTACTGCCCGATCGTGCGCGGCGACCGGATACGGCTCGCGGTGCGATCCGCCGGCGCGCGCGACCTGCCGAAGCTGAGCAGTTCCTGCACGACGGTCGTGATGGCCCGCGAGGGCGCCCGCTAAGCGCCGGCCGCGCCCGGCCGCACGGCAACGCGCGGGACGTGCGAGAGGAGGAGCGAGATGCCAGTCCGGCGATGGTATGTGCTGGCGGCGGCGCTGGGCGCGTTGCTCGCCGGTTCCGTGATCGAGACCGTGCGGGCCGCCGCTCCGGGCGCGTCGCCCCGGACGGTGACCGTGGCCGCGTTCCCCGTGTCCGTGACGGCCGGCGACTACGATCTCTACGACTTCGTCGTGGATTTCCCGCCCGGCAGCGCGACGCCGCGGCACGTGCACGGCGGCCCCGTGGTGGTGACCGTCGTGTCCGGCCAGCTCGTGCTGCAGCGCGGCGGCGGCGAACGCGTCATCAAGACCGGCGAGAGCTTCCTCGAGGTGCCCGGGGACGTGCACGCCCTCATCAACCGGAGCGCGAGCCCCGCCCGCATCTCGGCGGCCGAGTTGATTCCCAAGGGCGCCGACGAGACGACCGTGGTCAAATGACAAGCGGCATGCGGCGCCGCCCCGCGGGTCGCCCGGGGTCGTCCCACCCCGGCCGGTGTGCGATCGGGATCATGACCAAAGCGCCGCTCCCCGGGCGCGTCAAGACCCGACTGACGCCGCCGCTATCGCCGGCCGAGGCCGCCGCGCTCCACGCGTGCTTTCTTCGCGATACCGCAGCCGCCATCACGGCGGCGTGCGCCGCCGGGGCATGCGAGGGGGCGGTGGTGTACACACCGGCCGGGAGCGAGGCGGTATTCGACGCGCTCGTGCCCCCCGAGTTCCATCGGGTTCTCCAGCGCGGCGGCACGCTCGGCGAGCGATTGTATGGCGCGGCGGCGGACTTGCGGGACGCCGGGTACGCCGCCCTTTGCCTGGTCGGCTCCGACAGCCCGACCCTGTCCCCGGCGGTGTTCACGGAAGCGGCGGGGCTGCTGGCGCGCGATCCCGACTGCGTGGTCATCGGTCCCGCGGACGACGGCGGCTACTACCTGATCGGCATGACGGCGCCGGACCCGCGGCTGTTTGCCGGCATCGCGTGGGGGACGGAGGCCGTATTCGCGCAAACGCTCGCGCGCGCCGCCGAGGCCGGCGTGCGGGTCGAGGTCCTGCCGAGGTGGTATGACGTCGACGATGCGCCGAGCCTGCGCCGCCTGTGCCGGGAGTGCTTCGACGGGCACGGGGGCCGGGGATCTCCGGCACCCCACACCCGCCGGTATCTCTCGCAGCTGCTCGCGCACGCGCGGGAACGCATCTGGGCGCCGCCATCCGTGACCGGCGAGCGTCGTGGCGATCGCGCCGGCCTTCCGCGGTAACGGGGTGCGGCCGGCCGCCGGGACCGCGGTGCTCGCGGGTCTCGGCGCGCTCACGGTGGCGTCGTACGTCTACGGCGAGCGCGCGCACATCCCCGATATCTTCGCCGTGCGGACCCTGGCGCTCGCACAGACGCTGTTGTTCGGCGGCGCGGCGTGGATGGTCCTCACCGGGCGGGTCGCCAGAGGCGGCCTCACCGTGATCCTGCTCGTCGCGCTCCTGTGCCGCATCCCGCTTGTTCTGAGCCCGCCGAAGTTTTCCGCGGACATCTACCGGTACATTTGGGACGGGCGCGTGCAGGGCGCCGGCGTCAATCCATACCGGTACGTGCCGGCGGATCCGGCGCTCGCCGGGCTGCGCGACGCGGCGATCTACCCGCACGTCAGCCGGCGGGACTACGCGCACACGATCTACCCGCCGGCGGCGCAGGCGATCTTCCTCGCGGTGACGCGGGTCAGCCAGACGGTGACGGCGATGAAGGCGGCGGTGGTCGCGTTCGAGGGCGGGACCGTGTGGCTGTTGTGCCTCACGCTCGGCCTGGCCGGCCTGCCGCGGGAGCGCGTCTTGCTGTACGCCTGGCATCCGTTGGTCCTGTGGCAGTACGCGGGGGACGGTCACATCGACGCCGCGGCGATCACCTTCATCCTCGTGGCGGTGCTGGCGCACCTGCGCCGCCGGGAGAGCCTCACCGGTATCGCGCTCGGCTGCGCCACGCTGGTGAAACTGTATCCCGCCCTCCTCGTGCTCGCATTTTACCGGCGCGGCACATGGAAGATGCCGGCGGCGCTGGCGGCGACCGTCGCGGCCGGGTATCTGCCGTATCTCGGCGTCGGGACCGGGGTGATCGGGTTTCTGCCGGGCTACGCCGCGGAGGAAGGCATCGTCACCGGCGACCGGTTCCTCGGCCTGACGCTGGCCCGGCTGGCAGGCGTGGCCGCGCCCGTCGCGGCGTATGCCGGCGCGGCGCTGCTCATGCTGTTCCTGCTCGCGTATCGTGTCTGGCGCACCGAGCGCCGGACGGCGCTCGGCGACCTCGGCTACGGCGCCACGGTCGCCGCCGCGTTCCTCGTGCTCCTGTCGACGCACTACCTCTGGTACTTCGGATGGCTCGTGGCGCTCGCCTGTTTCACGCCGCGGATCGCGCTCCTCTACATGACCGGCGCAGCCCTGTGGCTCTTCTCGGCGTTGTGGTACCGGCCGTGGTTCGGCATCAACGACGAGATGCTGGCGTTCGATATCGCGCTCTATGGCCCGACGGCGGGCTTGGCGCTCGCGGAGCGATTCGGGGCGGAGATCCGGGGGCGCCTGCGGCGCGGCGCGCTGCGGGCCGCACACCGCCGGCGCCCGGGATCGCCGGTGCTTCGAAGGGAGACGTGAATGGGGGAACGGGTGGGGCGGCGCGCGCTCGTCACGGGCGGCGCGGGGTTGATCGGGTCGCACATCGTCGACCGGCTGCTGCAAGACGGGTGGCGCGTTCGCGTCCTCGATCGTCTCGAGCCGCAGACCCACCGGCACGGCCGGCCCGCGTGGGTGCCGGATGCCGCCGAGTTCGTGGAGGGAGACATCCGGGACCGCGCGCTCGTGCTGGCGGCGCTCCGCGACATCGACGTGGTGTTTCACCAGGCGGCGTACGGCGGGTTCATGCCGGAGATCGCGAAGTACGCCGACGTCAACGTCGTCGGCACGGCGCTGCTTTTGGAGCTGATCCGGGACGAACGGTTGCCGGTCCGCAAGGTCATCGTGGCGTCCTCCCAGGTGGTGTACGCCGAGGGCGCGGTCGCCTGCCCGGTGCATGGGACGGTCTATCCCCCGGTGCGGCCGGTGGCGCAGTTGCGGGCCGGCGACTTCACGGTCCACTGTCCGCGCTGCCGCGGGCGGACGGTCTCGGTGCCGACGGGCGAGGACGCGCCGTTGTGCGGCGCGACCCCCTATGCCATCAGCAAGGTGGCGCAGGAACGCCTCGTCCTGTCGTGGGCCGAGCAGACCGGCATCCCCGCGGTCGCCCTGCGGTACTCGTGCACCTACGGGCCCCGGCAGTCGCTGTTCAACCCGTACACCGGGGTCATCGCGATCTTCTGCACGCGCCTGCTCAACGGCCGTCCCGCCGTGATCTACGAGGACGGCGCGCAGACGCGCGACTTTTGTTTCGTGGAGGATATCGCCGAGGCCAACCTGCTCGCCGCCACGACCTCGGCGTGGGACGGGGTGCCGGTCAACGTCGGCAGCGGGACGGCGACCGCCATCCACGACCTCTACGAGGCGCTCGCCGGCGCGCTCGGCCGCCGGATCCCGCCGGTCCTGCGCGGGGAGTTCCGCCCGGGCGAGATCCGGCACCTCACCGCGGACATCTCGCGGGCTCGCGCCGCGGGCTTTACCCCGCGCACCGGTCTCCCCGCCGGCCTCGAGCGGTATCTGGCATGGGTCCGGCGGCAGGCCGACGTGCGCGACTACTTCGCCGCGGCCGAGGCGATCCTCGGCGCCAAGGGGATCGTGCACCGTGTGGCCGGGGCCGGGCCCGGCCGCGCGGATCCGGTCTCCACGGGCGACGCATGACGGGTCCGCGGGCGGAGCGTCACGGCGCCTGGGTGTCCGTGGTCATTCCCGCGCTGAACGAGGCCGACACCATCGCGCGGGTTGTCGGGGCGGTCCCGCGGGGGATCGCCGACGAGGTGATCGTGGTGGACAACGGGAGCGACGACGCCACGGCCGAGCAGGCGCGAACGGCCGGGGCGCGGGTCGTGCGTGAGCGGCAGCGCGGCTACGGCCGGGCCTGCGCCGCGGGTGTCCGCGCCGTGGACCCGCGGTGCGCCGTCATCGTGTTTCTCGACGGCGACGGCAGCGACCGCCCCGAACTCATGGACCGGCTCGTGGCGCCGATCCTCGCGGGGGACCAGGATTTCGTCATCGGCTCGCGCCTTCGCGGCCGCCGGGAGGCCGGGAGCATGGGCCGCTCGCAGGTGCTCGCGGCGCGCCTCGCCGGCATCCTCGTGCGCCTGCGGTACGGCGTGCGCTACAGCGACATGTGCCCGTTCCGCGCCATTCGCCGCGGCGCGTTGGAGCGGCTCGGGATGCGGGAGCCGACGTACGGCTGGAACCTCGAGATGCAGATGCGCGCGGCGGCGTTGGGGCTCCGCATCCTGGAGGTGCCGGTGGACCACCGCCGCCGCGCGGGCGGGAGGTCCAAGGTATCGGGCACGCTGCGCGGCACGCTCGCGGCGAGCGTGCGCATCACCGCGACGTTCGCCCGCGTCGCGTTCGGGCGCGCGCGCGGGCCCGCCGCCGCCGGATGAGCCGCGCCCGTCCCGGGACCCTCGAGGGTACGGCCCGGTTGATTTTGCCGCAACCGCGGCGCATCATTGAAGCAGGATTTCGCCGCATCCGGGAGGGGCGCCATGGTGACGGATCGCCGCGCTGAGTCGCTGTGGTGCCAGATGGTCCGGCTGGAGCACGTCAACCTGGTGCGCGTGCAGGGCGAAATCGACGTCAGCAATATCTACGTCCCGCAGGACGTCCTCACTCAGGCGTTGCGCGATCGCCTGCCGCTCGTGATCGATCTGTCGCGCGTGACGTACCTCGATAGCACGGCGTTGAACGTGCTCATGGGGATCCGGGACCGGTGCCGTATCATGGATGTCGATCTGGCGCTGGTCTTTACGTCGCAGGCGATGCGCGAGGTCTTCTCCGCGCTGTCGCTCCACGAGGTGTTCGACATCTTTCCGGACGTCGACGACGCCGTGCGCTCGATGACCGAGCGGCGCACCCCGGACGCCGCCCCTCCGGCGCGCGTGCCCGATGAGGCCGCGGACACCGGCGGCTACGCGCGCCCGCTCCCCTAAGGCACAGGCGCGCCTCCGGGCGCTCCGTTAGTTTCTCGCGGCGCGCGCGGCCGGGCGGAGCCAGCGGTCCGCCCACCGCTTCATCTCCGCCACGACCCGTTGCAGGTCCCGTCCCTTGTCGGTGAGGGCATATTCGATCCTGACCGGCGTCTCGGCATAGACCTGGCGCCGTACGATGCCCTCGGCTTCCATCTCCTTCAAGCGCTCCGACAGCACCCGGTCATGCAGGCCGGGAATGACGTCCAGGAGCCCCGAGAATCGTTGCGGCCCGTCCAGCAGCGCCCAGATGATGGCGCCCGTCCACCGCTTGCCGATCAACTCGATGGCGCGGTGGAACTTTGGGCAGATGTGCGTCCCGTCGTCCATCGCGGTTTCTCCTCGGAATATTTTTCTTTGCCTACCTGTTACATACTAACAGAAGGGAAGTGTCTTGACAATAAGAAGTCTCCATGGTATCGTCTGGTTGTGAATAGTAAGCGGCTTGTACCAAAGAAGAATCAGACCCTAGATCTGAAAGGATCGAGAAAGGAGGACACCTTCGATGCGTCGACTTCTGGCAATGGTTGTACTCGGAGCGGCAGCGGCGCTGACGCCGGCCGCGGCGATGGCGGATGAGAACGGGCATTCGTCTCCGTTCACGGGCACGACGTCGAGCGCCGCCGTCGAGATCGGGTCGGGCAGCGGTGCGGGCGCGCAGCAGCTCGGACCGTCCGACGGGGCACCGGCGGATCAGCAGACGCCGGTGTACCTGCAGAACAACCAGTAACGGCTCGCAACACGAGCCCACAAAATCGAGCGACCGAACGTAGAGGAGGCAACGATCATGCGTCGAGTTCTGGCACTGCTCACCCTGGGTGCGGCGATGGCCCTGGCCCCTGCCGCCGCTCTCGCGGACGAGAATGGACAAGGGTATCCGGCCGGCGCCGTGTCGACGCCGGACGTGGCGACGACCATGGTGACCACGGGCAACACCGACCAAGCGCCACAGCTGAACACGGGCGACAACACGCCGGTCTACCTGCAGCAGAACCAGTAACCGATTCGTCGCCGCCGGCGGCCGGACCGGGATGTCCCGGTCCGGCCGCTCGGTCTTTTTGGGGCGGCGCGCCTTCGGGCGGAGAAAGGGGACCGATGCACCACACCATGATCGTGCTCGCCATCTTGACAATCGGCGCCGCGCTGGCGTTGCCGGCGGCTCCGATCGCGGGGTCGTGCCAGCTGGACCCGCAGCCGTTGCCGCTGCCCGGGATCCCCGGGGTGTTGGCGCCGGAGACCGGCTCGCCCGTTCCCTGCGCCGTCGCGTCGTGCTGTTTGCTGCCGGAGCTGTCCGCCGCCGCGTCGATCCGGGATGTCGTTCGTCCGGCTCCGGCGGCCCGCGCCGCGCAGCACCGCGGCAGGGACGGCGCCTAGTCGGAGCGGCGAACGTCCCCGCGTTGTTCGTGCCAGTCGTCGAGCCGGGCCACGTACGCGCGGAGCACGCCGCCGCGACTATCGCGGTCGAGCGCGCGCCGGTCTGCGGGCAAACCATGCCGCCACGCGCTGCGGGACGATATCGATCACGAGAGCCTCGTCCAGCGGCATGGTGCGGTACTGGCGGTACTTGCGACGCAGGAGCCGGATTGCCGGAGCGTGGCGCGGTGTGCCCGGCTCGACGAGCTCGGCCCGCCCCAGCACGAGCACGTACCACAGCCTCGTCCACGTCTCATGGTAGGCGTCGACAAGCAGCGCCACCCGGGGGTTCAGGGCGATATTGCGGATCCGGCGTAGACGGCGTGGGGCGAGGCGCTTGGGCTTGGCGTCGATGACGCTCACGATGCTCCCGCCGTCGAACGCAAAGCACACGGGCACCGCGTATGGCTGCCCGCGCGGATCGGCGGTGGCCAGCCGGGCCACGCGGGCTCGTCGAAGCAGCAGCGCCACGCGCGGCGGCAGCGCCGCGGGTCCCGGGGAACGCGCCGCGGCCGCGGTCTGCCTCCGGGCCTGCCGTTCGGACGGGTACCGGGCCGCACCGCGGACCCGCGCTCCGGCGCGGCCTCGAGCCTCTTGCTCGGCCCGTCGCCGTCGCTTAGGATAGCGGTACACAGTGGCCGCTCCAATCGACGGTGGTCATCATGGACGCGATCGGCGTCGGTGAGCGATTGCGCCGGGCGCGGCAGGCGCTCGGATGGTCCCTGCAAGCGGTCGCCGCGAACACGCGTATTCCGGAGCGCCACCTCGACGCCCTCGAGAGCGACCGGTTTGGCGACCTTCCCGGCCCGGTGTACGCCAAGGGATTCCTTCGCAACTACGCCACCTATCTCGGACTGTCCCCGGACGAGCTCATTCAGGAGCTCGTAGCGGCCCGGGCCTTTGCCGGGGAGGGCGAGCCGCCGCCGGCGTCGGTTTACCCGGAGACGCGCGTGGCATCGCCGGCTCGCCGGCCGGCGAGCCGGCTCGTGGCGCCGGTTGCGCTTGTGGCCGCCGTAGCCGCCGCGTATCTCGTCTATCACGGCCTGGAACGCCCGCACGGCGCCGCCAGGTCCGCGCGCCCCGCGACGTCCGCCGCCGCCGGCGCTGCGGACGCCGGGGCCGCGTCGCCGCCCTCGCCGCGCGTGGCCACTCCGGCGACCGCGGCGCCCGGGACGGGGGCCCAGGGCGCGCCCGCCCCGACCAGCCAGGCCGCGCCGGTGACCGGGGCAGTCGTGCGGCCGCCGGCCGCCGGTCAGGGATCGCCGGTCAGTCCAAGCGCCCAGCAGGCGATGCCGGCTCCTCCCGCGCCTGTCACCCTGGCTTCGCCGCCTGCGCGCGCGACTCCCGGAGCTGCCCCCGCCCCGGCCTCGACATCGGGCTCGCCGGTCTCCCAGGCATCGCCGGCGCCGCCTGGAGCCACCGCCGCCCCGCCGCCGAGCGTGCGGCCCGGGGCCGCGCAGTCCGTGCGCGTGGAGATCGCCGCCAGCGCGCAGGCGTGGGTCCGCGCGATCGTTGACGGGCGCGCGGTCTACGACGGAGTGCTGGCGCCGGGCGAGCGGCGGGTGTGGGCCGGCCGGCGGGAAGTCATCCTGAGCACGACCAACGCCGGCGCCGTGGCCGTCGCCGTGGATGGGCGACCGCTGGGGCGGTTGGGCAATCCCGATCAGATCGTCGAGCGTTCTTTCGCGCCGGCTCCGGCGCCGTCTCCCTAAGCGCACAGCGCGATCGCGCCGCCGCCGCCCGACCCCCGGGCGGTACCCGGACTGCGCCCGCGCCCGATGGGTCGCGCGCCAATTGGAGGTGATGCGGTGCCGCCATACGATCTCGTGCTCGCGAACGGCACGGTGCTGGATCCGTCTCAGCGCCTGCACGCGGTCGCGGACGTCGCCATCGCGGACGGCCGCGTCGCGGCGGTGGGGCCCGCGTTGCCGCGGGAGGAAGCCGCGCGCGTCATCGACGTGTCGGGCAAGCTCGTCACCCCCGGGCTGATCGACCTCCACGCGCACGTGTACTGGGGCGGTACCTCGCTGGGCATCGATCCCGACGCGCTCAGCGCGCGCGCGGGCGTGACGACGTTTGTCGATGCCGGGAGCGCGGGCGCCGGCAACATTCGGGGATTTCGCCGGCATCTGATCGAGCGCGCGCGGGTTCGCGTGCTGCCCTTCCTCAACATCAGCTACGCCGGTATCTTCGCGTTTTCGCGCCAGCTCATGGTGGGAGAATCGGTCGACCTGCGCCTGCTGCATGTGGGCGAGGCCGTCCGCGCGGCCCGCGAGCACGGCGACCTCGTGCTGGGGATCAAGGTGCGCCTCGGCCTGATCGCCGGCGAGGGCCGGGGCATCGCGCCGCTGCACCTCGCGCTCGCGGCGGCTGAGGCCCTCGGCGCGCGCCTGATGGTACACACCGATATGCCGCCGCCGACCCGGCGCGAGGTGCTTCCGCTCCTGCGCCCGGGCGACATCTTGACCCACGCGTTCCGGCCGTTCCCCAACGGGCCGACGGTGGATCCGGGCGTCACCGGCCGGGTGCTGCCGGAACTGTGGGATGCGCGTTCGCGGGGCGTCGTCATCGACATCGGCCACGGGATGGGCAGCTTTTCCTTCGAGAGCGCCGAGGCGTGTCTCGCCGCGGGCTTCCTGCCGGACGTGATCAGCAGCGACGTCCACGCATTGTGCATTGACGGCCCGGCGTACGATCTGCCGACGACGATGTCGAAGCTGCTCGTGCTCGGCATGCCGCTCGACCGGGTCATCGCCGCCGCGACCGTGGCGCCGGCCCGGGCGATCGGGCGGCCGGACCTCGGCACGCTGCGTGCGGGCGCGCCCGCGGACGTCACGGTGCTGGATGACCGCGCCGGTACGTTTTCATTCATGGATGTCACCGGTCGGACCATGCACGCGCGCCGCCGTCTCGTCCCGGTCCTGACCGTGATCGGCGGCCGGCCGCTCGCCGCCGAGGACGGCGGGAGCGGATGAGCCCGGCCGCGCCGGATTTCGCCGCGCGCCCCCGGGGCATTACCTTCTATAGGGGCATCGCGAGGCACACACCCAGTGGCGCGGCTGCGAATGCGCATCCCGGCGCGACTCGGCAATGGGCACGGTGCGGATCCGTGGCGCCGGCGGGCGAGGGGCGCCGTCGCGCTCGGCATGTGCCTGCTCACGCTGAGCCTGGGAACGGTGGCGGCGGTGTCGCCGGTGGTGCCCCAGCCTCCGTCCGTGTTGTCGCCTGTCGCCGCGACGGGCTTCTACCGCGTGGCCCGGATCGACGGACGGTGGTGGTTCGTCGACCCCTCCGGGCACCCCGTGGTATCGGTCGGCGTCAACGACGTCACGTACGATGGTGATCCGATCCGCGGCACGGGGCCGTCCCCCTACCTGGAGGCGGTGCGCCGGCGGTACGCGGACCGGGCGGCGTGGGCCGATGCCGCGCTGTCGCTCCTGCGCCTCTCGGCCTTCAACACGCTCGGCGCGTGGTCCGATCCGCAGTTGTGGACCCACGGTATGGCGTATACCGTCATGCTCGATTTCGGGGCGCGGGCGGGGGCGGATCCGCCGCGCGGCAAGCCGGTCGACGTGTACGCGCCCGGATTCGAGGCCACGGCGCGGCAGACCGCGGCGGCCCTGGAGTTGCCGATCGCGGACGACCCGAACCTGCTCGGGTACTTCAGCGACAACGAGCTGTGGTGGGGGACCGACTGGCGGCGGCGCGAAACGCTGCTGGCGGCATATCTGGAATTGTCAGCCGGCGCGCCCGGGCGCACCCACGCGGTTGCTTTTCTTCGCGACCGCTACGGCGGCAGCATCGCGCGTCTCAACGCGGCATGGCGGGTGGCAGCTGCGGACTTTGCCGGCGTGCCGCCGTCCGCGCGGACGCGCGCCTACCGCCTCGATGCCGAGGCATTTCTCGGGCGGGTCGCGGCGCGCTACTTTGCCGTGGCCGCCGCGGCGATCCGGGACGTGGACCCGCACCATCTCTACCTGGGGGAACGGTTTCAAGGCCTGCCCCCGTTCCCGGTGCTCCGGGCGGCGCGGGCGGCGGATGTCGTCTCGATCAATTTGTACGTCCGGGATCCGCGCCGCGCCGTTCGGCGCGTGTACGCGGCCACCGGGCGGCCGGTGCTGGTGACCGAGTTTTCGTTCCGGTCGCTGGATTCGGGCCTGCCAAACACGATCGGCGCGGGGCCGTGGGTCTTCGACCAGCGCACGCGGGGCTTAGCCTACGTGAACTACGTGATGAACCTGGTGAGCCTGCCCGAGGCCGTCGGATATCACTGGTTCCGGTGGGCGGACGAGCCCGCGCAGGGCCGGGCGGACGGCGAGAACTCGAACTACGGTCTGGTCACCGTCGACGACGTGCCCTACCGCGAGTTTCTGGACGCCGTCTCGGCGACGAACCAGGCGGCGGCCGCCGAGCACAGCGGGCTCAGCCTTCGCGCGCATCTCGACGAGCAGGTGATCCGCTATCGCTGGGGCATGCGCGACGCGGCCGGGCTCCTGCTGGGAGGGGTCCGGTGGACCGTCACGGCGCTCAAGGCCCTGCGCCTCACGCTGCGGCATTCGTCGCGGTACTCGGCCGGCCCGCGGCCATGGACGGGGCCGTTCCCGTGATGAGGTATCGCGTTGCGCCCGGGCTCGGCGCCGCGCCGCTTCTGCGCCCTGCGGCGGCGGCCCCGGCCGGCCCGGCTTAGCGCAGCGTCGGGCCCGCCCGCTTCACGACCGACCATGCGCGGCCGTCGAACTTGACGGTGTCGCCGAGTTGCACCCGGTCGTAGAAGGCTTGAGGCACCGGGTAGAACTCGTCCTCGACCTGCAGGATCCAGGTCATCCGATCGCCGGTGGACGCGTACTTTTGCGCCACGACCCCGTACACATAGGCGGGGCCGCACCCGATCGTGATATCCGCGGTAAAGGCCGCCAGCGCCAGCACGACCGCGACCGCGGCGAGACGCGGCGGCCTCGGCTGTCGAGGTCCAGCGGCCGCCGGGGCCTCACACCGCCGTGCGCTGCGACGGCGCCAACCCATGCTCGTGCTCCAGCGCGCGCACCAATCGCCGTCCCGCGGCGTCCGCGAGCGGCAGCAGCGGCGGTCGGATGTGGCGCCACCGCTCGTCCCCGGACCAGGCGGCCAGCACGTATTTCTGCGCCGGGATCGGGCCGTGTTCTTGCACGAGGAGCCGGACGGCCTTGACCGCCTCATGCCGCTGTCTCGCATCCGCCTCCCGGCCTCGCTGGTACGCCGCGACGACCTCCGCCAGCGCCGCGGCGTTGATGTTCGCCGTGGCCGTGATGCAGCCCGCGGCGCCGAGCGACAGGGCGTCCAGCAGCGGCAGCTCCGATCCGGGATACACCGCGAGCCCCGGCACCTCGGTCAGCAGACGGCGCGTGTTGCTCCAATCGCCCGAGCTGTCTTTGATGCCGACCACCTGCGCCGGAAACGCGGCGTGCAGCCGGCGGACGAGGTCGATGGAGAACCCGACCTGCGACACCGGCGGGATATGGTAGAGGTAGATGCGGAGGTTGGCCGACGGGATGCGCTCGATGAGACGCGCGAAGTACGCGAACAGGCCGTCGTCCGGGACGTTCTTGAAATAGAAGGGCGGCAGGACCAGGGCCCCCGCGCATCCGCGCTCGGCGGCGTGCCGGGTCAGGGTGATCGTGTCCGGGAGGTTGGTCAGGCCCGTCCCGGGGATCAGCCGTTGCGGGTCGACGCCGGCGTCGATCAGGCGGTCCAGGGCGGCGATTCGCTCGTCGATGCCGACCGACAGCGCTTCGCCGGTGGTGCCGAACGGCGCGAGGCCCGCGCACCCGGTGGACAGCAAATGCCGCGCGTGCGCGATGAACAGATCGTGGGCGACGCTGAGATCGTCCGCAAACGGCGTCAGGATCGGCGCGAGCACGCCGCTGATAGGCTCGAATCGCGCGGTCATCGGTTCCCTCCTCGGGCGGGCCGGCATCGCCTGCGTGGTGCCGCCGTGCCGCCAGGGCAATGGTACCACGCGGCCGCGCGCCGCGGTACCGCGGCGCGCCGTCGGTCTCGGCGGAGCGGCACGCGCAGAGCGCATCGCTCGTCTACGGCGGGGGTGCGTTGGGCACCACCATCATGTATGCTGCGAGAACGCCGCAACCCCTCACGCCTTGGCCGCGAGCGCCGCGCCGCGTTCGCGGAATCGCTGGAGCGCCTCCGGGCGCTCGGCATGCCGGATTGGGCGGTCCAGTGCTACGGGCGCGCGGCGCGCATCGCGGGCCAGTTGCCGCACGACGTCGTCTGCCGGGTCGCGGTGTGGACGGCAAACCAGATGCTCGGCGCGAACCCGTCCGGGGGCCAATCCTCAATCGCGCCGCCGCCCGCGGATCGCGGCCGGTCCGATCCTGCGTCCGCCGGGCCGCGCAAGCGAGGCCGGACCCACTAGCGCAATTTGCCGCGGAACCGGCAGGCATCCGCGGCCGCCGCGGCGTAGTCTCTCGTAATTCGGCGACCGGGTCCTCGCCGGAGACTTCCCGCCCGACACCGTTACACGCGACAACGACAGGCAGAGGCGGCGCAGGAGCTACGGGCTTGCGCGGGCGACAGGTCTGGCGCGCCGCCGGAGACCGGCAGGCCGGGCGGCCGCCGGAGCATGGCGTGGACGAGCGGAGGCTTCCGGGAATGGGATACCCGAAGCTGCGCGGACGCCTTCTCGCAACGCTGGCATGTTCGAGTGTCGTCGCGGTGGCCGCCGCCGTGGCACCTGGATTTTCGCAGAGCATCGGCGCGGTCGGATCGGTCGTGGTTCGGATCGGGTACCGGGCGCCGGTGAGCGCCGTGGTTCCCGCCGGGGAAACGACGCTGCTCGGCCTCGTGAATCGTGCGCGAGAGGCGCATCACCTGCCGCCGCTGGTCATGAGCAAGGCGCTGCGCACGGTCGCGCGGCGCCACTCGCAAGAGATGGCATTGGACGGCTATCTCGGTCACGACTCGGCGGCGGGGCAGTCGTTCGTCGCCCGGTTGTCGGCCGCGGTGCGGGGATGGCGGGCCGTCGGAGAAAACGTCGTGCTGGCGCCCACCGTGGAAGAAGCGCACCGCACGCTCATGAGCAGTCCGGGGCACCTGCGGAACATCTTGGATCCCGTGTTTCGCCGCGTCGGCATCGGCATCGCTACGGCCGGCGCCGCGGGATACATGATCACCGAGGATTTCGCGGAGTAGCGCCGGGAGCCGCCCTGGCCGCAGGTCTCACGGAGCCGACAGGATCCTGACACCGGCGGCGTTGAAGGCTCGGACGTGGGCGCTACCGTCCGAATCCATCTCCAGCGTCAGCCGCGCGTGCTTCTGCGCATCGCCAAACGCGATGATCGGGTCGCCTTCCGCGTTCGTCTCGCTCATGGCCAGCCGCACGGTGTCCGCGGGATCCATCAGCTCGACGTACGGCGTGCCCGCGGCGGCCACCCCGAGCGTCATCCGGAGGCGGCGCTGCGCGTCATGGAAGTCGATTTGCGGCGTCCCGGCTGTGCTCACGGCAAGCGACAGACGCGGCTGCCCGGCGTTATCGACAAGGTCCAACGACCGTGCGACGAGCGCCGCCGGTTGCGACTCGCCCCGGACGGCGGCGATCCCGATCACGAGCGCCAGCGCTGTGCTCAGCGCGCCGCCGATGAGGACGAGCTTGAACCGGCGTTCGACCGCTGACAGCCGGGCCTCCAATCGCTGGATCTGTTCGGATTCCATGACGTCCTCCTGTTCGTCGGATCGACGCTGCCGGCCGCGGTGTGGCCGCGGCGGCGCGTGCGCCGCGGCCGTCCATTAGGTGCTTTCCCTGAGCGGCGCGCGGCCTCACGGCGTCGCTGCGCGCGGCTGTTAGCGCGGTCGGGAAACGGGGGATCGTAGCAACGGCAGAAATCAGGGAGGTGACTTCGAATCGTGCGGCGGACACGCGGTTCGCTGTTCATCGTGCTCGGCGTCCTCATTCTGCTCGGGCTGGTGGCGTATGCGCGGACCTATTTTGCCCGGCAGAGCGGACTCGTCGATCCGCCCAAGTGGGCGGTCGGGGATGAATGGACATGGCACAACTCGGACGGCCCCGATGTCTCATTCCGGGTCGTCGGCGTCCAGGGCAGCTCCTACACGGTGCAGGTGCACGCGCGCGGGCGCGACACGACGATTCAGGTCGGCCCGGATCTGTCGCTCCGGAACGCGGATTGGTTCCGCTTTCAATGGCCGATGACGCCGGGGCGAACGTGGACCTATGTCGTCACCGGAACGCTCAACAACCGCCGGGTGACGTGGCAGGGCACCGCGCACGCGGCGGCCCTGGAGTCGGTGACCGTGCCGGCCGGCACGTTCCAGGCGGTGCGCATCGACGGGCGCCACTGCAACGTCACGGACGGCGGGTGCGGAACCTTCACGCTGTGGTACGCGCCCCAGGTCAAGTACGTGATCAAGCTGGTCGTGGGCAACACGTCCTATTGGGTGCCGGCCGTGCGGGGGTTCAGGCAGGAGCTGGTCTCGTACCAGGTCCATTGACGGCGCGCGCATCGCGCGATGATTCCGGTTACCGGGCCGCGGGCATGGTAACATACTATGGTAGACGGCGGGGCGGCGTATTTACGTCGAACCGGGCGATACCGCGTTGAGTGGGAGAGCGGAGCCGATCCTTCGCCGGTGTTGGCCAAGGAGGTCGTGTACGATGGATGGTCGATCGCTCAAGCTGCTGGGCCTCGGCTTCGCCGCGGGCGCGTTGGCGTCGGCCGCGGTTGTTATCGGCATGACCCAGGCCGCTCGCACGGCCGGCGCGACGGCCGGCCGGGACGCTCCCCCCGTGATCCTCGCGGTCCGGCCGGTGCAGGACCAGGGGCAGGCGGGTGCGCTCCCCAAGGACTTCGTGCCCATCCCCGTTCCGCACAACGGCAACAGCATCGGTCCGGGACAGCCATCGCCGGGCCTCGGCGGCAACATTCCTGGAGCGCAGCAGCCGTCGTCCGGCGGGGGCGGTCAGGATTGCAACGGCAAGGTGCTGTTCTTCTATCAGGGACGACTCTACCAGTTGAGTCCCGGGCCGATGCCGCCGAACGGCGGCAATCCCGAGTTCTTCTTCATGCAGCCATATCAGGGGCCACAGATTCCGGGGTTCCCGGAGCAAAACGGGCCGAGCGGACCGACCCCGGGGCTTCCGTCCATCCCGCCGACCTTCAAGTTTTAACGCCGCGGTGCGTCCGGGCCGTCGCGGCGGAGGCGGGTCGAGCGACCGCCTCCGGTTGTCGGACGCGCGAGCCCAGGGGCCCTACGGATGGTGCGCCGGCGCGGTCGCGCTCGCGATCAGGGCCGCCGCGTCGCCCGTAAACTTCTCCAGCGACGCCTGTGATGTGTACAGCATGTGCCCGCTCTCGTAGTACCGGCGGATCACATTGTCCGCCAGCGCCGGCGCGAGCGCGAGCCGGTTGAGCGCGTATTCCGTGCCGTAGTACGGGACCGTGAGGTCGAAGTAGCCCAGCGCGACGAGCACTTTCATCGCCGGGTTCTGCTGCATCGCGTCGCGCAGATCTCCCGTGACGTCGAGGACATCAGCCGGCCCGCGGACGCCCCACGTCCAATCGCGCTCGACCCGCTCGGACAGGGCCTGGTATCGATCTGGGCGTGCGTAACCCAGTTCCGTGCTTGCGTACCGCTCGAAGATCGCCGCGAGCGGCGTCATGAGCCCGGTCGTGCTCGCGGCGTGAGCGGCGCGCGGATCAACGGCGATCCGTCCGTCCAACGCGCTGATTTGGAGGTGCTGATCGGACAGCAATTCCCGCCTGAACGCGGTCGGGAGCAGGCGGAGGCGTTGCGCGCGGAGCACCGCCTCGCCGATGCCGGTGTATTGCGACAGCGCCTGGGCGATCCGCTCCTGCGCCGGCGCCGGGAGCGCGTCGCCCTGAACCAGAGCGGGCAGATACTCGGTCACCGCCCAGCGCTCGGCCGCGTGCACGGCGGCGGCGAGATCCGGAAACTCCGGGCCGAGCTTCTTGTGGTACCAGGCGGTCGCGGCATACGTCGGCACGTCGAGGGCGTACGCCAGATCCATGCTCCGGCCCGGGTTGCGGTACTGGGAGTTCAGCGTTGCGAAATCCACGACCGGCGAGATCAGGATCAGCCCGCTGACGTCGATGCCCGCGTCGTGCAGGAGCCGCGCGAGGAGGATCGCGCGCGTCCCGCCGTAGCTCTCGCCCGCGAGAAACACGGGCGACGCTTGCCGGTGCGTTTCGGCGATGTACCGCTGAATGAATTGCGCGAACGACCGGGCGTCGCCGTCGGGCTGGAAGAACGTGGAGTCCGGCACGCCAGCCGCCGCGCGGCTGTACCCCGTTCCTACCGCGTCGACGAAGACCAGGTCCGTAAACGTGAGCCACGTGTACGGGTTGTCGCTCCAGCGGGTCGACGGGGTGGGCGGCACGCCGTGGTCCAGCAACGGCACCCGCTTGGGCCCGAGCGCGCCGAGGTGCAGCAGCACGGACGCCGCGCCGGGCCCGCCGTTGAAGGCAAACGTGATCGGACGCCTCGAGGGGTCCGCGGCGTCCTGCCTCACGTAGGCGACGAAGAAGACGGCGGCCTCGGGCTTGCCCGCGCGGTCCGTCAACGGCTCCTCGCCCGCGGTGGCGGTGTACCGTACGACCGTGTCCCTGACCGTGATCGAGTGGGTGGTGACGGCCGGGTGGGGCGCGGCGAGCGCGCCCGCGGGCGCCGGAGCGCCCGCCGCCGAGGCGAGCGGCTCCATCCGGGGCGGCGGCGCGGCGAGCGCCAGGATCGCCGCAAGGGCGGATGCTACGAGCCAGCGCGTCAGACGGCGCCGGCGTCGAGTACTCACCGCCGGCGCTTCCTGCGCGTCATCGGGGGTCTGGGGCAGCGGCATGCTCCGGAATCGCCGTGCACTCCTCCATGGCGCATGTCCCTGTTGCCGCGTGCGCGGGCCGGCGATCGGCGGTCGGATCGAGCGTCTCCGGGCCGGCGCGCTATTCCGCCGCTCCGGACACCACGCCGTTGTCGCCGTCACACGACGTGCCGGACTGGAGCGCCGTGTATGTGCCGGTCAGATGGTTGCCCGCCACCGTCAGCGCAAGGCTCAGGCGGGCGACGCCGTCGCTGTATCCGGTCAGGGAGTACGTTGTTGCCCCGCCGCCGGCCGCGGCGCCGGCCGAGCCGAGGAGCTGTAGGTTGGGATAGCACGCGGTGCCGCCGAACGTGGCGCTCCCGATCACCGTGGGGCCGCGCTGCGAGAGCGACGCCGTAAACGATCCACGAGTGGCGCCCTGCCGGCTCGCCCACTCTCCGGACCAGGTGCGAGCCGCGCTCGGCGCGAGCGCGGGCGGCGTGGGGGGTGCGGCCGGCGGCGGGGTCGGAGCCGCCCCGGACCCGCCGCCGAGCTGTGACACGGCGTAGGCGAGCAGGTCTTCGATGTCGCCGGCGGGCACCACGCCGGACACCGATCCCGCGACCGCGCCGCGCACCGCGGCCACGCTCACGACCATCCCCACCAGGTTGCCGTCCGTGTCGATCACCGCGGACCCGCTCGTTCCCGGGGAGCTCGGAAGCACCACCGTGTACTGCCCGGCCCGGTCAGACAAGAGGAGGCCCGACGACACGACGGGCGGCCCGCCCCCGGCCGACAGCATCGAGAGAACGGGAATCTGCTGGTTGCTTCCGAAGCTACGGTACACCCGGCAGTCGCCGCAGTCGGCGAACGCGACGGGCCGCTCCGTGTACGCGACGCGCAGGACCACAACATCGGAATTTTCGGCCCCGGCGAGCTGGATCACGTCCCCGCCGGTGCCGCCCGCGTACGTCACGTCGATCGTGACGCCCAGCTGGTCGAGCGACTGCGCCTGCGCGATGGGCGTGGTCGCGAGATCATCGATGCAGTGCTTCGCCGTCACGACAAACGCCGCGTCGCCGTCGACTCCGGCCACGAAGCCCTGGCAGAGAGCCTCCCGGTGCCGGGACGCATTGTCGACCCGGATCTGGACGGTCATGGCCTTGAGCAAGTCGGCCGGGTCCGGGCGTTGGGCCGCGGCAGGCGTCCCCGCCACGAGACAGATCAAGGCCGCGACCAGTGGCCGGCGCATCATCCACCTCTACCGTCGGTCCCGCGTGGCCCGACGGACGTTTACCCCCCGCGTGCGGCGCGCGCCCACGGCGCTCCTCCAGCTTAGCATTTTGATGCCGATCGGGTTCTTCCTCGCCGGTCGAGGGCACGCCGGCCGGACGCCGGTGCGGGCCGGCGTCTGCTTCGGGTGTGCGGCGGAATCCGGGCCGGCCGGACTCAGTGATGCTGGGGGATGTCCTGGACGGACGATGCGGGGGTGTCGGTGAGCGGGTGATGGCCGTCCAGCATGATGCTCACCACCTTGGCGTCCAGCAGGTCTGGACCGTACATGCGCACCGCGTCTTTGATGACGTCCGACACCATCGTCGTGATGTCACAGTGGTCGGCCCGGGATACCGCCTCGAACTCCACCGTGATCCTGTACTTCTGTGCCGTCATACCGGAACGCCTCCGCCCTCGCGTGAACCGCTATCCAGCATATTCCCCCCGTGCGCGACGCCAACACTGTCGGGAGAACGAAACTGCGGATCGGATGGCTGTCTCGCGACCCGGCGCTCGGTCATCGGATCGTTTGGCGGAGCGCGCTCGATCGTTGTGGCGATGCTCCCGGTCTGTGGCCGCCGCGCGGCGCGGTGCTCACCCCGGAGGTCGTGGGCCGCCGCTACCGTCCGAGCACCCCGATCTCATAGACCTGGTTGTAGTAGAGCAACCGGCTGTCGAGCTGGATGAAAAACCACAGCCCGAGCGACTTATAGTACAGGATCTTGTTTTTGTTCGCGTCGTCCACGATCACGTTGGACGGCGGTCCCAGCGCCGCACGCACGTCCGCCTCCGTGCTTCCCACGTGCAGATTCTTGTCGGTTACGAACCGCGGGTCGTTGACCGCCCAAATGCGGTCGATCGTCCCGGCCTTCGTCACCCGCACGCCGATGCCGTCGTTCTTCGGCGGCTTATACCAGTGGAGTTCCACGGTGCCGTCGTTCTGCCGGGTCGTTGAGGCCGGCGGACCGAGCACGGCTTGAATATCGGCCACGCGCATGCCGAGCCTCGCCGCGCCGATGCGATTGCCCGGCACCACCTGGAAGCCGCCGGCCGTGGCCGGTTTTGCCGGGGCCGGCGCGGGCCGCTGGGGTGGCGGCGCCGCGGGCTTCGGTGCCTGCGGCTGCGTCTGCGCCGGAGGCTTCTGCGGGGGTGGCGGCCCTTGCGACCGCGCCGGTTGCTGCGGCGCGGATTGCGATTGTGAGGGCCGCGGGGCGGGTTGCGGCTGCGACGGCTGTTGCGGGCCAGACTGCGACTCCGCGGCCGGCGATGCCGGATTGATGACCTGGAATGAGGGGGGCGGCCCGGACGGCGCCAGGAGATGCTGCTGCGGCGGCGGACTCTGCGAGGGCGCGGGCGGCGTCTGCGGCGGGGGCGGCTGCGGTGACTGCGGTAGCCCCTGCGGCTGCGCCGGCACCGGCACCTGCGGCTCGCGCGGCGGTGGCGCCTGCGGCTGCGGGGCCGGCGGCGGTATCTGCGGCTGCGGCGGGGCTTGCGTCGGCGGAGGTGTACCGGATGGTTGCGGGGACGATGGCCCCGGCGGCTCGCTGAGCGCCGTGTCGCGCCGCTGCGCCTCGGCCAGCACCGGCTTGATCGCGTCCGCCGGCAGGGCGGAGGCGATACCTGGAGCGCTGCCGGCGAGACCCGCCCGTGCGACGCCGATCACCTGACCCTTGTCGTTGAGGACCGGTCCGCCGTCGGTCTCGAGCGGCTTGTGTGGTCGGAACAAGAGCACACCGTCGTGGATGGCCGTTACCGTGCCCTCCTGAACCACCATCGCCGGCGCTTCCCTGTCCGGATTCTGGGAGCGCTTCGCCGCCGCCGCGGCCGAGGGGAAGCTGAACGTCAGCACGTGGTCGCCCGGTCGCACCGACGAGACGTCGCCCGGCGGCAGCGGCGGCACCGTGCTATCGCCGATACCCAGGACGGCGAGGTCGCTGCCTGGGTCGACCGCGAGCACCGTCGGCTGCAACCATGGGGATTTTTGGAATTTCACGCGCAGCTGCGACGCCCCGGCCACGATATGGTATGCCGTGACGGCGGTAGTCTTGTCCACCACGAAGGTCGTTCCGGACGACGGTCCGGCGGGACGATCCGCGAGGACGATGCCGACGCTCGGGATCGCCTTCTTGGCCACCGGCTTCAACCCCGAGCTCGAAATGAGCGAGAGCCCCACAGCCCCCGCCAGGACGCCGGCGAGGATCTCGTAGATCAGCAGCGGGATGATTCCGAAGACCGGCGCGAGCATCGTCTCGTCGCCTCCACGTTGATCTCGCAGCCGCTATTCCGCGCCTCATCGGGCACCGGGGCCGCTCGTATACCTCTTTCCCCGTCTCGCACGGTTTGCTGGGGGCGTGCGGTGTCCCGAGCGGCAGGCCGGGTGCGCCGCAAGATGGTCCGCGCGGCGCGCCGGCAGCCGCGCGAGGTGCCGTCACATCAGGGGAGCGGTCCGCTAGGAGGTCTTGAGCAGGCCGCGGTTCGCGACGAACGCGACAGCCTGGACGCGATTGCGAACCCGCAGCTTGCGATACACGGCGCGGAGGTGCGCCTTGATCGTGGTTTGCGACACGTACAGCTTTTCCGCGATCTCCTTGTCCCCCAGGCCGCGGCCCAGTTCCACCAACACCTCGAGCTCACGTCCGGTGAGCCGGTGGAGGGCGGCCCATCCCGCGGCGCCGTTCGCCCCGCCGTCCATGTCCGCCAGCAGGCGGCGCGCCAGACGGGGATTGATCATCGTCGCGCCGCCGTGCACGGCGCGCACCGCGCGCGCAAGGTTGACGGCGGAGATGTCGTAGTTCACGTATCCGGCGGCGCCGGCCCGCGCCGCTTTCTGGAGCAGTTCGACGTCGGCGTGCGCGGTGAACACGAGCACCTGCGTGTCGGGGAGCTGCTCCTTGATGCTTCGAATGAGCGGGGCCGCATCATCGTCTCGTTCGAATTTGATGTCCATGACCAACACATCCGGCCGGAGCGCCGTCGCGCACGCGAGCGCGTCTGCACCGGTGGCCGCCTCACCCATCACCTCGATGTCGGGTTCGGCCCGGAACACCGCTTTGAGGCCCTCCAACATCACCGGCTGCGCGTTCGCAAGCACGACCCGAATACCCATGGTTTCGTCCTCCGTTGCGGCGTCGATCTGGTGCGGTCGATCGTGTCCCGGCAGCGGCCGTAGCCCGCGTGGTGCTCGTGCGGTGCGTCGCGCGCCAGGTTGCACATGCCATCATACGTCGGAACCCGGGCGATCGCGATAGGCAGGCGTCGATGCTTCGACCGTGGTTATTGGATCGTTCGATAGGTGATTCCTGCTTCGAACGAAGGAGTCAGATGGCAGCAAGGCAGTTGCAACCGCGGCGAACCCCCGGGTACCCGGGCTCTCGCGGGTCGTCTTGCGGCGCTGGCTCGGTCCGGAGGGTCCTATCGGGGCCGCGCCGTAAGCAAAAGCCATCATGGAGGCGCCGGCGACAATACCCCGGGTCCCGCTCTCGCCGCTGCAGTTTTTTCGGAGGGCGTCGGAGGTGTATCGGCACCGGGTCGCGGTCATCGACGGCGACCTCGAGCTGACCTACGGCCAGTTCACCGCGCGCTGCGCGGGGTTGGCGGCGGGACTGCGCGCAGGCGGGCTCCGGCCCGGGGACCGTGCGGCGCTCCTCTCGTGGAACACCCATCGGGCGTTGGAGTGCTATTACGCCGTGCCCCTGGCCGGGGGCATTCTCGTCCCGCTCAACACCCGGTTGACCGTGGACGACTATCGCTACATCCTGGATCACGCCGGGGCCAGGCTCCTGCTCGTGGACCCGGCGTTGGTGGACCTCGCTCGCCCCGTGGCGGACGCGGTCGCGGACCGCGTCGTCGTCCTCGACGACCGCACCGTCGCGGGGGTGCCATGGCCGGCCTCGGAGTCCTTGATCGGCGGCGCCGCGAAGGGCGATCCGGCCCGGGTGCTCGACGACGTCGATCGGGTCGACGAGGACGCGCCGGCGACCATCAACTACACGAGCGGGACCACCGCCCGTCCGAAGGGCGTGATGCTCACCCACCGCATCACGGCCCTCAACGCGCTCGACCTCGTGATCCATGCGCGGCTCACGCTCGACGACGTGTACTTGCACACGTTGCCGATGTTCCATGTGAACGGCTGGGGCGGGGTGTGGGCCATCACGGCCGCGGGCGCGACGCACGTTTGCCTCGCCAGGCCGGAGCCGCGGCGCATCGTCGAGTCAGTGGACGCGCACGGGGTGACGGTCGCGTGTGCGGCGCCCACGGTGCTGGTCATGCTGGGCAACGATCCCAGCACGGCCGGCTGGCGGCCGCGGCGTCCGGTCCGCTGGTACGTCGGCGGCGCGCCGCCGCCCGCGGCCCTCATCCGGCGGATGGAGCAGGAGCTCGGGTTCGAGATCGTCCACGTGTACGGCCTCACGGAGACGGGGCCGTGGCTCACCGTGTGCGAGTGGCGGCGCGAGTGGGATGGGCTCCCGCTCGAGGATCGGGCCGCGCTCAAGGCCCGCCAGGGTGTCGGGCAGATGCTGACCGGATCGGTTCGCGTCGTGCGTCCCGACCTGGCCGACGTGGCCCGAAGCGGGGAGGAGGTGGGCGAGATCGTCGTCCGCGGCCCGACGGTGACGCCCGGGTACTACCGGGACGCCGAGGCGACGCGCGCCGCCTGGGCCGGCGGATGGTTTCATACGGGTGACCTGGCCGTGGTGCACGCCGACGGGTACATTCAGATCGTCGACCGGCAAAAGGATCTCATCGTGAGCGGCGGGGAGAACATCTCATCGGTCGAAGTAGAGGCGGTGCTCTTTCAGCACCCGGCGGTCATGGAAGCCGCGGTGGTCGCGGCCCCGGACCCGCTCTGGGGAGAGGTGCCGAAGGCGTTTGTCGTGCTCCGTCCGGGCGCCAGCGCGACGCCCGATGCGTTGATCACGTTCGCGAGGGAACGGCTGGCGCACTTCAAGGCTCCGCGGCTGATCGAGCTCGTGGGCGAGCTCCCGAAGACGGCGACAGGCAAGGTCCAAAAGTACCTGCTGCGCGCGGCGGCGCGCGAGAATCCGCCGCGGCCCGCGTGAGGCCTCTGATGCCCCTGCGTTCTCCCGAACAGTTTCTCGCGAGCCTCCGAGACGGCCGGCGGGTCGTGTACCGCGGGCAGGCGGTCCCCGACGTCACCGCGCACCCGCATCTCGGGCGGGGGGCGCGCCACGTGGCCGTGGATTTCCGGCTCGCGCACGAGCAGCCGGCGAACCCGCTGCTCGTGGACCGGGACGAGCACGGGCACGCGGCGAGCCGGTACTTCACGATCCCCGCGGGCGCCCCCGATCTCCTCCGCCGGCGGGACCTCATCGAGCACGTGACCCGCGAGGCGCGTTCCTTTGTGCCGTTGATCAAGGAGATCGGCACCGACGCGTTCTTTGCGCTCATGATCGTTGCGGCCCGCATGGACCGCGCGCTCGGCACGGCGTATCGGGAGCGCGTCCGCGCCTGCTTCGACCGGTGCCGCGACGGGGATCTTGCGATGGCGGTGGCCCAGACGGACGCCAAAGGCGACCGGAGCCGGCGTCCCTCGGAGCAGGCCCGCCCGGACGTCTACGTGCATCGCGTGCGCGAGACGCCCGGCGGCATCGTCGTGCGCGGCGCCAAGGCGCACACGACCAACGCCGTGTTCGCCAACGAGATCCTCGTCGTGCCCACGCGGGCGATGACGCAGGCTGACGCCGAGTACGCCGTGGCCTTCGCGGTGCCGGCCAACGCGCCCGGCCTGACGCTCGTGGCGAGCCCGCGGGGGTTCAGCGCGACCAGCGAGTTCGACAACCCGCTGAGCAGCCGGTACAGCCTGACCGAATCCCTGACGATCTTCGACGACGTGTTCGTGCCGTGGGAGCGGGTGTTTCTCTGCGGCGAGTGGCAGTACGCGGGGGCCCTCGCCCGGACGTTTGTTGAGTTCCACCGCTTCACGGCCGTCTCGTACAAGACGCCGCTGATCGAATTGTTGCTCGGCGCGGCGGCGCTCATCGCCGACTACCACGGGATGGCGGCCGCCGCCCACGCGCGCGACAAGCTCGCGCGCCTCATCATGTACCTCCAGACGACCCGGGGCCTGACCACGGCGGCGGCGTCCGAGTGCCGGGCGGCGGAGGGCATCGCGGTGCCGAACGTGCTCTTGACAAACGCGGCCAAGTACCAGTTCGCCCGCGGGTATCACGACGCCGTGCGCGACGTGCAGGATCTGGCCGGAGGCCTCGTCGTCACCGGCCCGGCCGCGGAGGACTGGGAGGCGCCGGACATCCGCGCGCTGATCGAGCCGTACCTCGGCGGGCGGGAAGGGACGAGCGCGGAGGACCGCCTCCGCGTGATGAATCTGATCCGCGATCTGGCCGCCTCGGACCTCGGAGGATACCTCGAGGTGCTGGCCATTCACGCCGAAGGCTCTCTCGAGACGCAGAAGCTGACCGTGCTGGCCGACTGCGATCTGGAGCCGCTGAAGCGCGCCGCGGCGCGCGCCGCCGGCGTTGCCGGGCCGCCCTAACCCGCCGTGGCCGACGTCCGCGAGCTGTTCTCGCTCGGCGACCGCGTGGCCGTCGTCACGGGGGGATCGCGCGGCCTCGGACTCGCGATGGCCAGGGCGCTGGGAGCGGCGGGGGCCCGGGTCGTCATCGCGGCGCGGCGGGGCGAGTGGCTCGACCGGGCCGCGGCGGCGCTCGCAACGGCCGGGATCGAGGCGCGCGCTTACGTGTGCGACGTCGCGGTGCCCGAGCAATGCGATCGCCTGATCCGCGACACGCTCGCGGACCTGGGCCGCCTCGACATCCTCGTGAATAACGCGGGCGCGAGCTGGGGCGCTCCCTTTGAGGAGATGCCGCTCGACCGCTGGCGCCGGGTGCTCGACACCAACGTCACCGGGAGCATGCTGGTCACCCGGGCGGCTCTGCCCGCGATGAAGGCGCGCCGCTACGGCAAAATCATCAACATCACATCGGTGATGGGGCTCGTGGGGTTCGCCCCGGAGATCGTGGAGGCGGCCGGCTACAGCGCCAGCAAGGGCGCGCTGGTCGCCCTGACCCGCGACCTCGCGGTGAAGTACGGGCGATTCGGGATTTGCGTCAACGCGATTGCGCCCGGCTTCATCCCGACCCGCATGAGCGAGGGGGTCCTCGAGCGCTCCGGCGAGCGAATCGTGGCGGCGACGCCGCTCGGGCGGGTCGGCCGGCCGGACGACGTCACGGGCGCGGTGGTGTTCCTAGCGTCGCGCGCGTCGGACTACGTGACCGGTCAGGTGCTCGCCGTCGACGGGGGACTGACGGCGACGTGATGCGGGGCTGCGTTGCGCGGCCGGCGGGGGCGTTCGCCGCGGACCCGCCGGGGAGAGGGAGCGGTCCCGGCGAGCGCGAAACGACACCGCAAATCCCCCGGCGAGGTGCGCGCATGCGAGTCGTGACAATGTGCCTGGCGGTTGCGTGTCTCGCCGCCGCGCTCGCGGCACGGGGCCCTGCCGGGTCGAGCCCGGCGGAAGGCGCCGCGCCGGCGGGGACCGTCCGCGTCGGGCTGGACGTCGATGCGGGGACCGGGGACCCGCGGTTCGCGCTCGACAGCACGGCCTACCGGGTCGGCGAGCTCGTGTACGACGGCCTCGTGTACCTCGATGCGCGGGAGGCGCCGCAGCCTGCGCTGGCGGTCAGTTGGGACAACCCGGCGCCGACCACCTGGGTGTTCCACCTGCGGCGCGGGGTGACGTTCCACGACGGCCAGCCGTTCACCGCCGATGACGTGGTCTACACGTTCCAAACGATCCTGGATCCCGCCTCCAAGGCGCCGTACCGCAACCTGTACACGCCGATCGCCAGGATCGAGAAGGTGGACGCGTACACGGTGCGGATGACCACGACCGCCCCCTACGCTCCATTGCTGTCGTACCTCAACATCGGCATCGTACCCAGGCACGTCGGCGAGAAGGCGGATGGATCGCTGGCGTCCCATCCCGTGGGGACGGGCCCCTTCCGCTTCGTTTCGTGGGACCGCGGGTCGAAGATTACGCTCGCGGCCAATGCGGCCTACTGGGGCGGAAGCCCCAAGGTGGCGGGCGTGGTCCTCGCCATCGTGCCGGACAACTCCGCCCGGGCCGCGGCCGTCGAAGCCGGGGACTTGGACCTGGTGCACTCGCCCCTCTCGCCTCAGGACATCGCACGGCTGCGTAAGGCCAACGGGTTGGTTGTGACGAAGATGACGGGTCTCGGCATTACCTACCTCAACATCAACACGTCGGTGTGGCCGTTGAGCGACGTCAAGGTGCGCCGGGCGCTGGCGATGCTGACGGACCGCCAGGCCATCGCCGCCGACATTTACCAGGGCATGGATACGGCCGCGACGTCGGTCCTCACACCGGCGTTGTGGGCGTACACGCCGAGCGTGCGGCAGCCCGCGTACAACCCGGCGCGGGCGCGGGCCCTGCTCGAGGAAGACGGGTTCACGCTGCGGAACGGCGTCTACGAGAAGGAAGGGAAACCCCTGGCGATCCAGCTCTGGACCCACAGCGAAGACCCGAATCGCGTGCAGACCGTGGAGTTTCTCCAGAACGCCTGGCAAAGATACGGCCTGAGCGTCAAGGTCCAGACCAGCGAGTGGCCGACCTTCTCCAGCGCGGTCTACGCCTCCAAGCATCAGGTGGCGCTCCTCGGATGGCTGAACATCGTGGACCCGGACCGGTTGCTCTACAATCAGTTCACGACGAGCGGCGGTCAGAACTGGGAGAAGTACTCCAATCCCACGGTCGACGCCTTGCTGGAACGCGGGCGCACCACGCTCGACCGCACGGCCCGCGCGCGCATTTACCGCGAGGTCGCGCAGATTCTTGCCAATGATCAGCCCTACGATGTCCTGCTGTACCAGGGGTACGTCGTGGTGCACGGCGCGCAACTGCGCGGCTTCGTCCCGAATCCGAGCGGCAGCCTGAAGACGCTCGACGCGGTCACGCTTGGCCGTTAGCGGCCGCCTCCGGAACGGGGCAGCGGACGGGACGCCGCGCGCAGGGGACCGCGGGGCGGGTACCCCCAGGCCGCGCCGGGCGGCGTGAGCCCCGCGGCGAGTTCGCCGGCCGCTTCGAGGTCCTGCCGTGTTGGGTTACGTGGCGCGCCGCCTGGCCCAGATGATTGTCGTGCTCCTCGGCATCTCGGTGCTCGTGTTCGCCCTCCTGCATCTCGTCCCCGGCGATCCGGCCGCCATCCTGCTCGGCCAGCAGGCGACGGCCCAGGACATCGTCAGGCTGCGTCATGTGATGGGCCTCGATCGGCCGCTGTGGGATCAGTTCGTCCGGTACGTGACCCGCGCGGCCCGCGGCGACCTGGGAACATCGATCTTTCTCGGAGGTCAGCCGGTGACGGCGTTGATCGCGACCCGCCTCCCCGCGACGGCCGAGCTGGCGCTCACCGCCATGGCCTGTGCGGTGGCGATCGGCGTCCCCGTCGGCGTGGTCTCGGCGGTGCGGCAGTACTCCGTGATCGATATCGTCGGCATGGCCGTGACGCAGGTCGGCATCTCGATGCCCGTGTTCTGGTTGGGGATGCTCCTCATCTTGGTGTTCTCGCTCGAGCTGCGCTGGCTCCCGACGTTTGGGCGGGGGGCGCCGCTGACCGCGGCGTTCGCCGCGCTGCTTGCCGGCCGCGGCGCGCCGTTGCTCGACAGCGCGCGGCACCTGGCGATGCCGGCGATGACGCTCGCGCTCTCGGCCGTCGTGCTGATCACCCGCATGGTGCGGTCGGCGATGCTCGAGGTCCTGGGGCAGGACTACGTGCGGACGGCGCGCTCCAAGGGGCTGTCCGCGCGGGCCGTGACGTACCGGCACGCCCTGCGCAACGCCGTCCTGCCCGTGCTCACCATCGTCGGACTCCAGGCGGGGGCCCTCCTCGGAGGCGCCGTGGTCACGGAGACGATCTTCGGATGGCCCGGCGTGGGACAGCTCCTCATCAATGCGATCGGACAGCGGGACTTTCCCATCATTCAAGGGACCGCGCTCGTGACGGCGCTGGTGTTCTCGGGGATCAACCTGGCGGTCGACATCGCCTACGCGTGGCTCGACCCTCGCATCCGGTACGGATAGTCCGGGATGCCGGTGGTGCTCGCGCGCGCACGGAGGAGCCGAGCCCTGGTCCTTGGGGCCGCGCTCGCCGGCTTGATCGTGCTCGTGGCCGCGCTCGCACCGTGGCTCACGCCGTATGATCCGTTCCAGATGGCCATGGCCGAGCGGCTCCAGCCGCCGGGATGGTCGCATCCGCTCGGGACGGACATGTTTGGACGAGACCTGTGGGCGCGGGTGGCGCTCGGCGCGCGGTATTCGCTCGCCGTGGCCTGCTTGGGCGTGTCGATCGCGTCTGCGATCGGGGTGACCGTGGGGCTGCTGGCCGGCTACTACGGGGGATGGGTGGATGCGGCCATCAGCCGGGTCGTGGACGTGTTTCTCGCGTTCCCGGTGATCCTGCTCGCGCTCGCCCTGATCGCCGCCCTCGGGCCGAGCCCGGCCAACGCCATGGTGGCCATCGGGCTGGTGTACTGGACCACGTATGCGCGGGTGGTGCGCGTCTTGGTGATGGCCACCCGCCACGAGGAGTACGTCGTGGCGGCCCGCGCCGTGGGCGTCCGCGATGCCCGGATCTTGATCCGGCACCTCCTCCCGAACGTGCTGGCGCCCGTGATCGTGCTCGCGACGCTCGGCATGGGGGCGGCGATCGTCATCGAGTCGACCCTGAGCTTTCTCGGCCTGGGCGTGCAGCCGCCCGCGCCATCCTGGGGATGGACGCTCGCGCTCGGCATGCGCTACATGCGACAGGCGCCCCACCTGGCCGTGGTGCCGGGCGTGGCCATCATGCTGACGGTCCTGGCGTTCAATCTGCTGGGGGACGGACTGCGCGATCTCACGGACGCCCGATCGAGGTCCGGGTGACGCGTGCGCCGATGGCGATCGCCACGGGGCGCCGGCGGGACGCCGCCGCCGGTCGAGAGCCGCCCCCCCCCCCCGGCGGTTGCGGCCGGCGCGATGCGGAGGTGACGGTTGGCCATGATCCGCACGACCTACACCAGGGTTCCGGTGACGACGCTCGCCAGCGGAGCCGAGCTGTGCGTCCCGATCCATGAGATGCGGGGCCGGGATGGGCCGACGCTGGGCATCTCCGCGTGCCTGCACGGCGACGAACAGGTCTCGACCGAGATCCTGTACCGGTTCCTCGAGGAGTTCCACGCCGGCGAGCTCAAGGGACGGCTGCTGATCGTGCCCGTGGCCAATGGCCTCGCCTACGAAGCGGTCACCCGCAACACGCCGCTCGACATGCACAACCTGAATCGCGTGTTCCCCGGCGGCGGCGAAGGCTTCCTGTCGCACCGGCTGGCCGAGGTGCTGGTGGCGCACTTCCTCGACAAGCTCGACTACTACATCGACCTGCACGCGGGCGGCGCGTACGCGACCGTGGATTACGTCTACATCACAAACGCCGAGGCGCTGTCCCGCGCCTTCGGCTCGCGGGTGCTGTTCCGGCCACCGCAGGGGTACGGCTACGGAGGCTCGACGGCGCACTACATGACGGCCAAGCGGGTTCCCTGCGTGACGGTGGAGTTGGGCGGGGGCGCCGTCGACCAGGGCGCCTACGTGCGGCGGGGCGTTCAGGGGATCGTCAACGTCCTGCGCGCGGCGGGAATGCTGGCCGGCGATCCCGTACCTCCGCCGCCGCAGACCGTGCTGCGCACGATCGTCACGCTCCGGCCGCGCGCGGGCGGGATGCTCGTGCCCGAGACGACCGAGGTCCATCTGACCCTGCCGCGGGGCGCGGTGCTCGGGCGGGTGCTCAGCCCGTACTCGTTCGAAGAGCTCGAGACCCTGCGGGCCCCGTTCGAGCGCAGCCTGACCGTGCTCGTACGGCCCGCGATCTGCCGGGTCCACCCCGGCGACTTCGGATACATGATCGGCGATCTGTCGACCGCGGAAGCGTGATTACCGGCGACGGCCGGCGCGGGGACGCATGCCCGCCGCGCACACCGCGGGCTGTCTCGAACGGCGCGGACCGGCCGTTCCGGCACCGCGGGTTTACGCTGCTGTGGGCCGCGCGGATGCTTTCGGTGCTCGGCGTACAGGTGCAGGCCATCGGCGTGGGCTGGCTGATCTACGCGCTGACCCGGTCCGTGCTCAATCTCGGCCTGGTGGGCCTCGCCCAATTTCTGCCGACCATCGGCCTCGCGCTGTTCACCGGCCACGCCGCCGACCGCTGGGACCGCCGGCGCATCCTGGTCGTGTGCTACGTCGCCGAGTCGCTGTGCGCGTGCGCCCTGCTGGCGCTTGCGGCGGCCGGCGCCGCGGCGCCGGCCATGCTGGCCGTCCTGGTCGCGTTCGGCGCGGCGCGGGCGTTTGAAAACCCGGCGACCAATGCGCTCTTGCCCCGCCTGGTTCCCCGCGCCATCTATGCCAACGCGCTGGCCCTCAACACCTCGGCGCTCCAGACGGCGACGATCGTGGGGCCGACGCTCGGCGGCCTGCTGTTCGTCGCCGGACCGCGCGCGGTGTTCGGCGTCGGCGCCGCGGCGTTCGTCGCGGCGGCCGCGCTGGTTCTCGCGATCCCGGCGGGCGCGCGGGACGGCGGCCGGGCGACGATGTCGTGGGAGAGCCTGCTCGCCGGGCTGACGTTCATCCGGAGACGGCCCGAGGTGCTCGGGGCGCTCTCGCTCGATCTGTTTGCCGTCGTCCTCGGCGGATCGACCGCCTTGCTGCCCGCGTACGCCAGGGACGTCCTGGGGGTGGGACCGGCCGGCCTCGGGTTCCTGCGCAGCGCGCCCTCGATCGGCGCGCTCGTGACGGGGGTCGTCCTGGCGTACCGGCCGCTTCGCCGGGGCGTCGGCCGCGCGATGTTCATCGCGGTCGCGGCATTCGGCGGCGCCACCGTCGTGTTCGGGCTGTCCCGGAACTTCGCGCTGTCGCTCGCCGCGCTGGCCGTCGCCGGCGCCGCGGACACGGTGAGCGTCGTCGTGCGGCTGATGCTGGTGCAGCTCTCGACGCCGGACGCCATGCGCGGCCGCGTCTCGGGCATCACGAGCATCTTCGCCCTCTCGTCCAACCAGATCGGCGAGTTCGAGTCCGGCGTGACCGCGGCGTGGCTCGGGGCGATCCCGTCGGTCGTGCTGGGCGGGGTCGGGACCGTGCTCATCGCTGCGCTGTGGGCATGGTGGTTCCCGGCCCTGCGCCGGGTCGATCGCCTGGAGGTTGTCCCGCGCGACGTCGCGCTCGCGGAACCGACCACCGCAGGAGTCATCCCGGCCTCCGTGGAACCCGACGGCGCATGAGCGATCGATGGTCGATCTGATCATCCGCAACGGAACGATCGTCAGCCCGGCCGCCAGCCACCGCGGGCACGTGCTGATCGACGGCGGCCGGATCCTCGGGATCCGCACGCGGGACGACCTCCCGCCCGCCCGGCGTGTCATCGATGCGACGGGCCTCCACGTGCTCCCCGGGCTGATCGACCCGCATGTGCACTTTCGGGTTCCCGGCCTCGAGTACAAGGAGGACTTCGCCACGGGCTCGCAGGCCGCGGCAGCCGGCGGAATCACCACGGTGCTCGACATGCCGAACGTGGTGCCGCCCACGGCGACCGTCGAGGCGTTCGAGGCCAAGGCCGCCCGCGTCCGCGGCCGCGCCTACGTCGATTATGGATTCTACGCCGTGCTGGTCTCCGGCAACAGCGACCAGATTCTGCCCCTGGCCGAGGCCGGAGCCGTCGGGTACAAAATCTTTCTCGGGGAGACGGTGGGGCGCATCCCGGCGCCTGAGGACGGGGAGATCCTGGACGCGTGGCGGATCATGGCCGCGACCGGCCTGCGCTGCGGGGTGCACGCCGAGGACAACGGCATCATCGCCTACCTTGAGCGGAAGCTCAAGGCCGCGGGCCGGACCGACCCGCTCGCGCACGTCGACTCCCGCCCCGCGGTGGCCGAGGCGGAGGCGATCGGCCGCGCGATCCTGTTCGCGCGCGAAGCGCGGAGCAAGCTCATGATTTACCACATGAGCTCCGCGGACGGCGCCGAGCTCGTCCGCGCCGCGAAGGACCGCGGCGTGGACGTGATGGCCGAGACGACGCCGCACTATCTCCTCTTGGAGGCCGACGACATGGTGCGGCGCGGCCTCGGCGCGCTGATGAAGATAAGCCCGCCCGTCCGATCGCGCGAGCACGCGGAGGCGCTCTGGCGCGGCCTCCTGGACGGGACCATCGAGGTCATGGGCACCGATCATTCGCCCCATACCCGCGAGGAGAAGCTGGCCGCGGACCCGATGGGAGATATCTGGACGGCGATGGCCGGGTGGCCCGGGGTGGAGACGAGCGTGCCGCTCATGCTGACGCAGGTCAACGCCGGCCGCATCAGCCTGAACCACTACGTCAAGGTGCAGGCGGAGGGCCCGGCGCGTGCGTGGAACCTCTGGCCCCGCAAAGGGCATCTCGGGCCCGGCGCGGACGCGGATGTCACGATCGTGGATTTGCACCGCGAGAGCGTGATCGACGAGACGCGGCTGCACAGCAAGAGCAAGGTGACCCCGTTCCACGGGTTCCACGTCACCGGTCTGCCGGTGTATACGATCGTGCGCGGGCACGTCGTCATGGAAGAGGGACAGGTGAGCGGGTCCGCGGTCGGCGAGCTGCAGCGTCCCGCCGGGTAGCCCATCACGACAGCTTCGCTGCACCCTCGGCGGCGGGCTGTGCGAGGATGCCGTGAGACTGGAGACCGAGATCGCGGTGGCGATCGCCCCGGCCAAGGTGTGGGCGTTCCTGTGGAACGTGGAGCGCGTGGCGCGCTGCCTTCCGGGCTGCCGCGACGTGCGCACGATCACCCCGCACGAGCGGTACGAGGCGCTCATCGCCGAACGGGTGGGCCCGTTTCGCGTCGAGGTGCCGCTCGACATTCGCGTCCTCGAAGCCGACAAACGGCGGAGGCTCAGGGCCGAGGCATCCGGCCGGGATCCCGGCACCGGGACCTCCCTCCGGATCGTGCTGGACCTGCGCCTGGAGCCCGCGGACGTTGGCTCGCGGGTCGTCATCGTCTCCGACGCGGAACTCTCGGGCCGCCTGGCGATGTTCGGGCGCGGGCTCATCCGGCAAAAGGCCGGCGACATGATGGCGAAGTTTGCCGAGACCATGCAGCGCGAGCTCGAGGACGCCGGCTGAGGTCCGGTCGCGTCGGCGCGGCGCCGCGGGCCGCGAACCCGGAGGTCGGAGACTCCGCGCCGTGACGTACGAGCGGCTCCTGCGGCCGGTGTTGTTTCGGTTGGACCCGGAACAGAGCCACGAGCTCGTGCTGAGCCTGCTCGCCGCGGCCGGCCGCGCCTGCGCGTGGACCGGGATGGCGCCGCGGGCCGGTGATCCGCGTCTCGCCGTCGACGTCTGCGGCCTCCGGTTCCCCGGCCCGCTCGGTCTTGCCGCGGGGTGCGATAAAGGCGGCCGGGCGCTCTGGATGTGGCCCCGCTTGGGCTTCGGGTTTGTCGAGGTGGGCACGGTGACGCCGCGACCTCAGCCGGGCAACCCGCGGCCTCGCGTCTTTCGCCTCCCCGAGGACCGCGCGTTGATCAATCGCCTCGGCTTCAACTCTCCGGGCGCGCGCGCCGTGGCGGAGCGCCTCGCCGCCGCGCGGCGCGCCGGCCGCTACCCGGTGCCGATCGGCGTCAACATCGGCAAGAACGCGGCGACGCCGATGGCGCTGGCGGCGGACGACTACACGCGCGCGCTCGAGCGGCTCCACGGGCATGCCGACTTCTTCGTCGTCAATGTGTCGTCGCCCAACACGCCGGGTCTCCGGGCGCTCCAGGAGCGCCGGGCCGCGGCCGTACTCCTCGACGCGGTCGCGACACGGAACCGCGCCTTGGGGGAACGGCCGCTGTTCGTCAAGGTGGCGCCGGACATGACGCGCGACGAGCTCGAGGGCGTGGTCGACGCGATGCGCGGGCGCGCGCACGGGCTCGTCGCCACGAACACGACGGTGACGCGGCCGGGCTTACGCAGCCGATGGCGCGGCGAGGCCGGGGGCCTCAGCGGGGCGCCCGTGCGGGACCTCGCCACCGAAGCGATTCGCGTCCTGGCGCGGGCCACGCGGGGCCGCGTGCCGATCATCGGCGTCGGCGGCATCATGTCGGCGGAGGACGCCTACGAGAAGATCAAGGCGGGCGCAACGCTCCTCGAGGTGTACACCGGCTTCGTGTACGCCGGCCCCGGACTGCCGCGCCGCATCGCGGCCGGGCTCGTCCGGCTGTTAGAGCGCGACGGCCTGCGGACGCTGCGGGACGCCGTCGGCGTCGACAGCCGCTAGAGGCTCATGCGCCCGAGCCGCGGACGATGCGGGCGATCGCGTCGATGAAGCGGGTTTGGCTGTCGTCCTCGGGGCGATACCCCAGCGTCTCCCGGGCGTTCGCCAGGCTCCAGAAGCGGTGCGTGTTTCCGCTGATGCCGTAGACGATCAGAAATGGGACGCCGCGCGCGTCGCTGATGTGCTCCGTCTCCACCATGCGGATGACTTGCTGCACCTGATCGCGGCGGGAGAGGAACGCGCCGAGGGCCCGGTGCATGCCCGTGAGATCGCCCGGCTTCACGTGAAGCACGTCATCGTCACGTGGCGCGCCGATGCGCCACTGCACAACCTCCAGCTTCCGGCCGCCGACACGCCCGGTGGCGAAGACGAACCCGAGCAGCTCGTATGACGCCTTGGCCCACCCGTACCAGTTATCCGAGCGCGGCGGCATTTCGGGCGTGACCATGTCGAGCTCGCCCGCCCAGACCAGGCGCTCGTAGTAGTCCGACGCGTGGTTGGAGCTCGCGACCACGACGCGGCGCACGCGCTCCTCCAGCGCCGTCTGGTAGACGTTGTACGCGAGCGCGAGATTTTGGTGCTCGGCCCAGAACTTCGCGTCGGTGTTGTCGTCCCAGCCGGCGGGACCGGACGGCCGCACGAACGCGCAGTGAATCACCGCGTCCGCGCCGCGGAAGTGCTGCCGGTAGCCGTCGCGGTTCGGGTCGCTGAGGTCGGCCACGATGATGCCGGGCACGGGCCGCCCATCAGACGTGGTGTCCCGCACGTCGATCGGAAGGAGGTCCCACCGCGCCGCCAGTTCCGGAAACATGCGCTGCGCGACGTACCCGCTGGCACCGGTGACGACCACTCGCCGTTTCGCCATGGCTCAGCAACTCCGCTCGTGGACGGGCGTGGACCCTCGTCCTCTTCGGAGCGGGTTGCCGGTCCCCTCCGCACGGGACGCGAAGGCCGGCCGCGGGGGAGGATGAGCGGCGTGCGGCCGCGTCGAACATGCCGGCGCCGCGATTGCTCGACGCCGGGCCGGCCGGGCTCGGACACGTTCGGGCGATCGGGGTCGTCGCGCCGCGGCACGGATCCAGCGCATGGAGACGGAGGTGTGGGAGTATGGATGCCCCGAGGTTGGTCCTGTTCAGCAATGCCACGGTCGTCGACGGCCGCGCTCCGGATCGGCGGGAAGGGTTTCACGTCCTGGTCGAAGGCGGAACGATCCGGGAGGTGTCCGACCGGCCCATCACGGCCGCCTCGGCCGCCGTGTTCGACTTGCGCGGGCGGACGCTGATGCCGGGCTTGATCGACTGCCACGCGCACGTGCTCGCGTCGCTGGTCAACCTCGGCATTGTGCTGCCGGAGTCGCTCGTGACGCTACGGGCGCTCCCCATCCTGCGCGGGATGCTCGAGCGCGGCTTCACCACCGTGCGCGACGCGGGAGGCGCCGACTACGGGCTCGCCCAGGCCGTGGAGCAGGGCCTTGCCGTGGGGCCGCGGCTGTTTGTGTCCGGCAAAGCGCTCAGCCAGACGGGCGGGCACGGGGACGGCCGCGCCCGGTTCGACGACGCGCCGGTGCATCCGCGGGGCCGCCCGGGCGGGTTGACCAGGATCGCCGACGGGGTGGAGGCGGTGCGTCTCGCCGCTCGGGAGGAGCTCCGCGCGGGCGCACACCAGGTCAAGCTCATGGCGTCGGGCGGAGTCGCGTCTCCAACCGATCCGATTGCCAACACGCAGTACTCGCGCGACGAGCTTCGCGCCGCCGTCGAAGAAGCGGAGGCGGCCCAGACGTACGTCATGGCGCACGCGTACACCGCGAAGGCCATTCGCCGCGCCGTCGAGTGCGGCGTCCGGACGATCGAGCACGGTAATCTCGTGGACGAGGCCACCGCTGCGCTGATGGCGCGGGCCGGCGCGTACGCCGTGCCGACGCTCGTCACCTACGAATACCTGGCGAGCGAAGGCGCAGCGCTCGGGCTGCCGCCGGACAGCGTGGCCAAGGTGGCCGACGTGCGCGAGTCCGGCTTGCGGTCGCTCGAGATCTTTCGCCGGGCCGGCGTCAAGATGGCCTTTGGAACCGACCTCCTCGGAGAGATGCACCGGCATCAATCGTCGGAGTTCACGATCCGGACCCGCGTCCTGCCGGCGTTCGAGGTCCTGCAGAGCGCCACGACGGTCGCGGCCGAGGTGCTGCGCATGGACGGCCGGCTTGGGGTGGTCGCGCCGGGCGCCGTCGCTGATCTGCTCGTCGTCGACGGCGATCCGCTGACCGACCTCGGCGTGCTGCTCGACCAGGGTGCCCACCTGGACGCGATCATGAAGGCGGGCAAGTTCTACAAGAACCGGCTGAGCCCCGTCAGCGTCGCAGTACGGTGAGCCTGCGGCCGGGCTGCGTTGCGGGTGACCCGGTGCTCCGCTGTCGATGTCGCAGAGGAGATGACGCGAGGCGGGCCTCCATCACGGAGGCCCGCCCGGCTACAGGCCTATAGTCGTCTCAACCCTGCAACGCCCTGCTGCGCCCGCGCCGCGCTCGGGCTAGTGGCACGACTGCCCCTGGGATTGCTGCCCGCAATTCCCGCCGCGCCCGCGGTAGTTTTGCGGCGCTGAGTAGCGGCCGCCGTCGTTGTAACGCGGCTGCTGCGCAGGACGATTATACGCCGGCGACTGGAACGTCCGGGGGTCGGGCTGGCGGTACGTGGGCGCGGTTTGCTGGCTCGGGCCGCGCCAGGCGGGCTGGTTGGCCGGCTGCGACTGAAGCGTCCGAGGGTCGGGCTGGCGATACGTGGGCGCGGTTTGCTGGCTCGGGCCGCGCCAGGCGGGCTGGTTGACCGGCTGTGACTGAAGCGTCCGAGGGTCGGGCTGGCGGTACGTGGGCGCGGTTTGCTGGCTCGGGCCGCGCCGGGCGGGCTGGTTGGCCGGCTGCGACTGGAACGTCCGGGGGTCGGGCTGGCGGTACGTGGGCGCGGTTTGCTGGCTCGGGCGCCAGGCGGGCTGGTTGGCCGGCTGTGACTGAAGCGTCCGCGGGTCGGGCTGGCGGTTCGTGGGCGCGGCTTGCTGGCTCGGGCCGCGCCAGGCGGGCTGGTTGGCCGGCTGCGACTGAAGCGTCCGGGGGTCGGGCTGGCGGTTCGTGGGCGCGGCTTGCTGGCTCGGGCCGCGGAACGCCGGTGCCGCACCGGGGCCGCCGGCATGCGACGGTCCGTCCCACCGCGGGTCTCCCTGTCGGATGGGCGCGTTGAACGGCGCGCTACCGTAGGTGCCGTGATACGGCTGATACGCCGCGTGGTAGTACTGGCGATACGGGCCGTAGTATGGATACCGGTAGAAGTGCCCGTCGTGGTCGCGCGCCACGAGATAGGACAGGCCGCCCACCACCACCGTCCCGAGGACGATGCCGACGATCGGCACGGGGACGTAGACGACGGGGCACACGGCGGGATAGTAGCCATAGTAGGGCCGATAATACGGCCGGTAATAGTAATGGTAGTACGCTCCGTAGTAGGGGTACCGGTAGTACCCTCCATCCGGTCCGTGCACGAGAAGAAATATCAGCCCGGCGACGACAATCGTCCCGAGCACGACGCCGACGATCGGCAGCGGGCTGGGTTCGTAGGCGGGCGCGGGCGGCGGGGGCGAAGCCGGTCCGTACGCTGCTCCGGACACCTCGATCTGCGCCGCCACGAAGTCGTTGCCGTTGGCCGCGAGCCACACGGTGATCGGGGCGCCGATGTACTGTTGAAGCGCGCACAGCGGCACGTTCGCGGAGTCGATCGATATGGCCGTCCCGGGCGTTACCGCGATCGTGTTCACCGATCCGCCGTTGTCCACGGTGATCGTCTGCGCGTCGCAGTCCACCGCTTGGATCGTGCCCTGCACCTCGATCGTCGACTGGGCCTCGCCGACGCCGGCGAGTCCGAGGAAGGGAACCAGCAGCCCGAGCGCGATCGCCACAACGCTTCGCATCGCCCACCCCTCCGTTGCTCGTCCCCGCATTCGAGGCGGACGGCTGCAACGCCCTCACGGCGCGTTGCCTTCTTTTACCCTACCAGCGGCGATTGAAGAACTTATGAAAAAGTCATGAAGAGGCGGCGCTGCCCAACCCGGCCGCTGGGAATCGCATGCCGCGATCGGCGCGTTCCGGATCGATCGGAAGGAGGAGAGTGCGGTTACTCCAGGCCGACGACGTTGCCGTCGTCGTCGATGTCCATACGTTCCGCCGCCGGGTGCGAGGATAGCCCGGGCATGGTCCGCATCTCGCCGCAGATCGGATAGATAAAGCCGGCGCCCACGGACGCCCGGACCTCGCGCACCGGCAGCGTCCAGCCGGTCGGCGCCCCCTTGAGCCCCGGATCTCCCGACAACGACAGATGGGTCTTGGCGACGCAAATCGGCAGCCGTCCGAGGCCGTGCCGCTCGTAGGTCTCCAGCTGCCGCGCTGCAACCGCCGAGAACGAGACCGCGGCGGCGCCGTAAATCGTGCGCGCGATCGTCTCGATCTTCTCGCGCAACGGCATCTCGTCCGGATAGAGGAACTGAAACTTGCTCGGCGTCCGCGTCGCTTCGACCACGGCTTCTGCAAGTTCCACGGCGCCGCGCCCGCCCTCGGCGAAGTGGCGGCACACCGCGGCGTCGGCTCCGGCGGCTTCGGCGATGTCACGGATGGCGTCGTGCTCGGAGGGGAAATCCGCGGGGAACGCATTGATGGCGACGACGGGCCGGACACCGTGGACGAGGACGTTTTCGATCTGCTTGCGGAGATTGGCTCCGCCGGCCTGGACATCGTCCGGATTCTCCTTGAGGAGGTCGGGCGGCAGGGGGCGCCCCGGGACGATCCGGTAGTGTCCGGAGTGCGCTTTCAAGGACCGCACGGTGGCGACGATGACCGCGGCGTCCGGGCGCAGGCCCGACGTGCGGCATTTGATGTTGAAGAACTTCTCCGCCCCGATGTCGGCTCCGAAGCCGGCCTCCGTAATCAGGAAGTCGCCGGTGTGAATCCCGATCATGTCGGCGATGACGGACGAGTTGCCGTGGGCGATGTTCCCGAACGGCCCGGCGTGGACCAATACCGGCGTCTGCTCCAGCGTCTGCAGGAGGTTCGGTTTGACGGCGTCCCGCATAATGACCGCCATCGCTCCCGCCGCCCCGAGCTGGTCCGCGGTCACCGCTGTGCCGTCCCGGGTGTAGGCCACGACCACGCGCCCGAGGCGGCGCCGCAGGTCGCCGAGCGATGTGGCGAGCGCCAGGATCGCCATGACTTCCGACGCCGCCGTGATGTCGAAGCCGGTCTGCCGGGGAATGCCGTCCTCGCGCGCGCCGAGGCCGGCGACGATGTTGCGCAGCGCCCGATCGTTGACGTCGAGAACGCGCCGCCAGGTCACGCTCGCCGGATCGATTCCCAGCGCGTTGCCGTGGAACAGGTGGTTGTCGATCATCGCGGCGAGCAGGTTGTGCGCCGCCGTCACCGCGTGGAAGTCACCCGTGAGATGCAGGTTGACGGTTTCGAACGGGACGACTTGGCTGTATCCGCCGCCCGCGGCGCCGCCCTTGATGCCGAACGTCGGCCCCATCGACGCCTGGCGGATCGCGATGGTGGCGCGCTTGCCGATGCGCGCAAACGCCTGTCCCAGGCCTATCGTCGTGGTCGTCTTGCCCTCGCCGAGCGGCGTGGGTGTGATGCCCGTCATGACCACGTACTTGGCCCGGGGGCGCGCCGCGAGATGCTGGATCGCCCCGAGCTTGATCTTCGCCGTATGGTCGCCGTACAGTTCGAGCCATTCGCGGGAGAGCCCCATGGTCTCGGCGATGTCGGTCACCGGTTTGAGCCGCGCGCTCCGCGCGATCTCCAGGGCGGAAGGGACCTGCGTGGCCATCGTGCACCTCGGCGTTGGGGAGCGTGTCCAATGGAACCTGCGCTATCATAACACGTCGCTCTCCACGCATTGCAATCGGGCGCGGTGCTAGACTGCTGTCGGGATGAACCGTGACGCCGGACATGGCTTGCCGCTCCCGTGAGCGCGATGAATGAGGTGCGCGCCCGAAAGGCCGAGCTACGGGCCGCGGTTCGGGCGCGGCGCGACGCGATCCCCCCCGACGAGCGAGCGCGCCTGTCCGCGGCCATTACGTCGCGGCTCCTGCAGATCCTCGCCGAGCTCGCTCCGCGCACGGTCATGCTGTTCTCGTCGTTCGGCTCGGAAGTCTCGACGCGCGGCGCCATCGAAGCGCTTGCGGGCGCGGGGACGCAGGTCGCCCTGCCGGTCGTCGCCGGGACCGACCTGCGGTCCGTCTTGTTCAGGCCCGGCGATGTGACGCGCACCGCGCGGTACGGAGCCGCGGAGCCGGTCGCCGCGCCGGAGGTGCCGCCGGCGGCGTTGGACGTCATCATCGTGCCCGGGTTGGCCTTCGACCGCGAAGGATTCCGCGTGGGCTACGGACGCGGGTACTACGATCGATTCCTCGCCCGAACCCGTCCGTCGGCGCCGCGCATCGGCATCGCCTTTGCGGTGCAGCTCGTCGACGCGGTGCCTCACCGCGACGGGGATGAGCGGGTCGACGCGATCGTCACGGAGCGCGACATGGTCCGATGCCGCCCGGCGCGCGCTCCCCTCGAAGGCGGCTGGGCCGGCCCGTGACCGGAACAGGAGTTTCCCCCGGGGCGGCGAACGCGTCGCCAAGCCCGGGTGCGCACGCGTAGATCCCCGGGGGAAAGGAGAGCGGCTATGTGGAGGCTCCTCGCATTCGCCGTCGCGGTCCTCGCGCTGGGCGCCACGGCGCGCGCGGCTTTTGCCTGTGGGTCGGATGAGGTTTACGTTCCCCCGCAGAATAGCTCGCCGGCGGTTCAGCAGCCGCAGCCCGGGACCACGACCTGAGCGGCGTCACGTCGCGCCGCGCGCGCGGCGCGACCCTATCGATCCGCGGGCGGCCGGACGGTGTTGCCGGCCGCTCGCGTCGCTTGCGCGGAGACCGGGCGCCGCGGGGCGCAGCTGGGCGGGACCGCCGGCCGTGAGCGCGCCCGCCGGTGGAGTCGACGCCCGCCTGCGGCGGCTGGCCGGCGAGCGCCGGGCCATCCTGTTCGCGGGCCTGCCCGGCACCGGCAAGAGCTTCCTCGCGCATCGCGCCGCGGAGTTCGCGCACGCCGCCGGGCGTCCCGTGCACCTGTTGCAGTGGGACGTCGTGAGACCCGTCTTCGAAGCGGCCCCGGCCGGGCGACGCTACCCGATGCGGAACGGGATCACGCAGCCGATCATCCGGCGCGCCGCCGGAATCTGGGCGCGGGGGGCGGTGGCACGGTGGGATGCCGCGCAGTCCGGGGACGCGGTGCTCATCGGCGAGTGCCCGCTCGTTGGACACCGGTTCGTCGAGTTGGCCCGGCCTGCGGCGGACGCCGCGGAACGCCTTCTTGCCGGAGCGGCCTGCGTGTTCGTCGTGCCCGTTCCTTCCGTGGAGGTCCGGCGGGCCCTGGAAGCCGACCGGAATCAACGGTCCCGGGAGCGGCGTCACGAGCGGGAGCGGGAAGATGCCCTCCCCGCGGTGCTGCACGCCCTATGGGACGACGTGGTGGAGGCCGCGCGGCGGTTGGGCGTCGCGGAGAGGCGCGCGGATCTTTCGTCTCCATACGACCCGGAGATATATGCGGACGTGTACCGCCGGGTCCTCGGGCGGCGCGGCGCCTGCGTGTTGGAGATCGATCGGCTGATGCGCAGCTCCGTCCCATCGGTGTACGCGTATTCGTTTCCCACACACGACGTCGTGCCTACGTCCGCGGAGGCGGACGAGCAGATCACGGCGGTCGAAGCCGCGTATCCGGACCCCGGGGTCTTGGATCGTGAGGTGGCCCGCTGGTATGCGCCCTAGGTCAGTGCTCGAGCGCGGCGTTGAGCCGGGCGAAGCCGGCGTCCAGGTCCGCGATCAGATCCTCGACGGATTCCAGGCCGACATGCAGCCGGATGAGGACGCCGTCGCCCGGGCGCGGCCGCACGGTCCGCTCCGGTCGGGCGGGGAGGATCAGGCTTTCGAAACCGCCAAAGCTGGCGCCTATCTTGAACACGGTCATGCCGTCGAGCATCGCGGCGACCGCGCGGCCCTGGTCGGTGCGGAGGACCATGCCGAAGAGGCTCGACGATCCCAGGAAGTCGCGCCGCCATAAGTCGTGGCCGGGATCACCGGGCAGCGCGGGGTGCAGGACCCGCGCCACCTCCCGCCGCTCCGCGAGCCACCGCGCGACCTCGAGCGCCGAACGCTCGTGGTGGCGCAGGCGGACTGCGAGCGTCCGCAGGCCCCGGAGCGTCGCGTAGCACAGATCCGGCGAGACGCAGTCGCCGAACTCATCGAGGCCGTCCTTTACCCGGCGGAACAAGTCCTCGTCCCGCACCGCGATGACGCCCATCAGCAGGTCGGAGTGGCCGGCCAGGTACTTCGTGGCGGCTTGGATCTCGACGTCGGCGCCGTGGTCGAACGCGCGGAAGTTGAGCGGGGTGGCCCACGTGTTGTCGAACAGCACCACGGCGCCGCGGCGGTGGGCGGCCCGCGCGATGGCCGGCAGGTCCTGGACCTCGAAGGTCTGGGAGCCGGGAGATTCGGCGTAGACGATGCGGGTATTGGGCCGCATGAGGTCGGCGATCGCCTCGCCCGCGAGCGGATCGTAGAACGTCGTTTCGACGCCGAAGCGCGCGAGGACGCTCTGGCAGAAATTGCGCGTGGGCGCGTACACGGTGTCGGCGACCAAGATGTGGTCCCCCTGCCGGAGGAACGGCAACAGCGCCTGCGTGATCGCCGAGAACCCGGACGACGTGACGAGCGCCCGATGGGCCCCCGAGAGTTCAGCGAGGGCCTGCGTGAGCGCCATGGTGGTCGGCGTACCCTGGATGCCGTAGTAGAAGCTCGTGTACCTGCGCTCCTGGCGTCGTTCGAACTCGGCCGTTGTCGGAAACAGGATCGTGGAGGCGCGGTAGACCGGGGGGTTGACGATCCCGAAGTGCTTCTCCGGTTCCCGTCCGGCGTGGACGAGCCTGGTGTCGGGCTTCATGGCGTTGTCCTCCCACGCAAACGACATGCCGGGGCGCTGAGACTCGACTTCTATGACCTTTGCCCCGTTGTCCTTTCCGGAGGCGCCCGGCCGGCGCACACCCGCCGCCCGATCACCCGTGGCGGGCGCTTGACGCGGTCTAACGCCGGTGGGACGATACGGGAGCAGCCGAACGAATGACCGGGAGTCCACGTAAGGGAGGGGATGGCGGTGGCGCGACTCGGGCATGGACGGGCGGCTACCATGTGGATCGTTCTCTCGACGGCGGTCATTGCGGGATTTGGCCCGCCGCTCGGCATGCGATCGGCCGCGGCCGCCGCGGCCGGTACGCTGACGGTGACCGTGGGTGGAGTCACGCCCGGCGGACCGGTGCCGGAGGTCAACGCGTATTGCGTGCCCGACGGGCACGGTCGTGCAACCGACGGGGCCAACGTCAGCCCTGCCATCTCCTGGTCGCCGGGGCCAAGCGGGACCGCGTCATATGCCATCATCGTTCGCGACCCCGACGTCCCGTCGGTGTTCACCGACGCCAATCAGCCGGGCAAGACGATCGCCGCCGGCTTCCCTCGCGTGGACTTCTACCATTGGGTGCTCGTTGATATCCCGGCGGGGACGACGAGGCTTGCCGCCGGCGAGGATTCCAGCGGGATCACCCCCAATGGGAAGCAACCGGGCCCGGTCAAGTATGGCGTCCGCGGCGTCAATAGCTACTCCCCGGGAGTGCACGGCGGCTACGACGGGCCGTGTCCTCCTTGGAACGACCTCAGGGTACATCATTATCACTTTACCGTTTATGCCTTGGACGTGGCCCACCTCGGAGTCTCCGGTAACTTTACCGGCCCGGACGCCCTACGGGCCATGCAGGGGCACATCTTGGCCAGTGGGGAGGTCGTGGGAGTCTATTCGCTAAACCCGGCGGTCCGCAAGACGCTCGGCCTCAAGTGATGCCCTGCGCCGGGTGGCGGGACGGGTGATTCCTCACAAGGGACTGGCCGGCTGCGCCGGCGTGAGTGGCGAAGAATAAACGGATAAAGTTAGAAAAAGTTGGAATGTATGGAATAAGTATGGTGCCTGAAAGTCGCAACACGACCGTTCTTCAAGGGAAAGCTACGATGGAGCGGTGCCAAACGGTGAATTGGTCAAGAGCAGGCGTCTTCGCCGGGGTATTCGTCGCCGCGGTGTGGGTAGGCTACCTCATCGGCGCGGCGTTTTTCCCTCGAGGAACGACGACCGGGGCGCTGCCGGCCGCCGGCCGCGCGCAGATCGTCGCCGGTTCCTCGCCTGCGACCGGCGCGTCCGAAGGCGCTCCGCCTGCGGCACCAGGGATTTCACACCCCAGTCCCGCCGGCGCGACACCAAGTCCTTCGGCCGCTCCAGAGGCACCGGCTCCGAAGCGTGAACCAACGGCGCCGGTCCGGCCGGCGGTTGCGCCCGTGAAGCCGGCCGCCGGGACCGGACCGCAGGCAACGCCCGTCACCGCGATCCCGGCGCCGGTGAGCGGGAAACCGGCGCCGCCGGCGGCCACGCCGCCGGCGCAAACTGCGGCTGCATCGGGCACGGCGCAACCCTCCCAGGCGCAGCCGCCGTCAACCGCACACGCACGGCCCGCGCCGTCGTCGGCGAATGTCCCGCACGCGCCACAGGCAATCGCGAGCCCAGGAGGGGACCTCACGATTCCCATCCCGCCGGCGCGGCCTCCTGGCCCGAGCCCGAAGGGCGCATCGCCTGCGCCGCCCAAGCCCGGGGCCTCGATCCCGGAGGCGCCCGGCCCTGCGCCGGGTTCGCCGGGCGCACCTGGGTCGACATCGTCCGCCGCGTCATCACCCGGCTCGGGCGACCCCGCGTCCGCCGGCGGTGCGTCGGGAGGAGTGACGGTTCCGGAGCCGTCTCCGTCCTCGAGCCCCGCTGGAAACGTGTCCAGTTCGCAGGGATCGCCACCGCCGACCTCCGGGCGTGGGGCAGCGCCCGGCGTTGCGCGGGTCCACGTGCAGGCGGGCGTATTCGACTCGGCACAGGAGGCGGACGCCCTCGCGCGGCGCCTGCAAAAAGACGGATACTCGACGACGATCAGCAAAGACGCCCCGTACCGGGTGTGGGTCGGCGGCTACCTCGATCGCCCCACCGCTGAGCAGCTCATCCGCAACCTGCAACAGGTCGGCTTTACGGCCACCATGGTGCCGTAGGCCGCGCGCTACGCGCCGGGAACGCGACGCCGGAGTTTCGTGAGACAGGGGAGCTCCCGCGGCGGCGTCATGAGGCGCCCGCGGATGGTCCACGAGACTTCTCCCACGTAGACATGGCCGTGTGAGTCCACGGCGATGGTGTGCGGCGCCACGAACTCGCCGGGCGCGCTCCCAGGCAGCGGCGCCCCGAGCCGGGCCAGGCGTTGCCCCGCGGCCGTGTACACGCTCACGCGCGCGCCCAGATTGGCGACGCCCTCGCTCACGGCGAGGCTCGGGCACAGCTCGCCGACGTAGACGCGATCGCCCGCCCGGTCGCGCGTGTCCACACAGAGCCCGCACGGGCGATACATGTTGTTCCACTGGGCCTGGTACCGTCCAAGGGCATCGAAGACCTGCACCCGATGGTTCTCGCGGTCGGCGACATAGACCAGCCCCTCGCGGTCCACGCACACGGCGTGCGGGAGGTTGAACTGCCCCGGGTCGGTGCCCGGCTCGCCCCACGATCCGAGGAGCCGTCCATCCGCGGAGAACCGGTGGATCCGCGAGTTGCCGTACCCGTCCGAAATGTACAGCGAGCCGTCCGGGCCGACGGCGACGTGCGTGCAGCGGTTGAACGGCCGTCCGCTGTGCTTCGGGGCGGGCTGGCCGGGCGTGCCGATCGTGAGCAGCACCTGTCCGTCGAGCGTGCACTTGCGTACCGTGTGGTCACCGTCGTCGGTGAGGTAGATCGTGTCATCCGGACCCATGGTCACGGCGTGCGGCCGCGTGAAGAGGCCCTCGCCCCAGGATGCGAGCAGGGTGCCGCCTCGGTCGAAGACCGTGACCGGATGCTCGCCTCGGCTGAACACGTACACGCGATCCTGCCGGTCCACGCCGATGCCCGAGATCTCCTTGAACGACCAGCCCTTGGGGAGCGCTCCCCAGCCCTCGACCACCTCGAAGACGTAATCTCCACCGCCCACCGTGACCATGCCGCGCCTCCTCGGGTGTTCGCATGGGTGCCCCGCGTACCTTCGATGGTCTCGCGGGCGTTTCCGCGCCGGCCGCGGTCCCGCGGGGCGGGAGAGTGGAGGCGGCGGGCGAAACCGGGAGTGGATGAACGGTTCAACGGATTCCCGCCCGCCGGAACGCGCCGGCGCCGCCCCGATGCGCCGGTTGAGTGTGGCGGCGGTCGGCGCGGGCTGGGCCGTCTTCGTGATCGCGAACGCCCAGCGCATCGACGTCGTGCCGTTTTTCGACCGGCTGCGCGCCGCGTATCACGTCGACTACGCCGGGGTCGGCGGGCTCCTGTCGGCGTACCTGCTGGGCTACGTGCTCGCCCAGGTGCCGATGGGGCTCGCCGCGGACAACCTCCCGGCCAGGCGCGTCACGGTCGCCGGGCTCGCCGTCATGGCCGCCGTGTCCGGCCTCTTTGCCCTCACGCGGCAGTACTGGCTGGCGATGTGCCTGCGGTTCTGCATGGGTCTAAGCGGCGCCGCGCTGTACTCCTCGACCGTGAAGCAGTTGCTCGGCGCCGCGCCGAGCCGGGGGACGGCGATGGGCCTGCTGCAGTCGGGCGCCGGCGCCGGCGTTGTCGTTGGGCTCCTGGGGTTGCCGCTCCTTGATCAGGTGATCGGGCTCTGGTCGGCGTTTCTCCTCCTCGCGGCGGCGACCGGGCTGACCTGCGTCTTCGCCGGCGCCAGCCTGCCGGGGACCGATCCGGCGCGCCGCCGCGCGGCGTCGATGTCGCAGCAGGTGGCGAGCATCGTGCGGGACCGCTGCTTCCGGTACATCGCCGCGTGCAACGCGCTCACGCTGTTCAGCGTCTACGGGATCACGGCGTGGGTCCCGACCTACCTCATCGCCGAGTTTCACCTGCGCAGCGCGGCCGCGGGCGGCGTGGCCGCGTTGATCAACGTGGGTCTCGCGGTCACGTCGCCGGCGACCGGGGCGGTGTCCGACCGCCTCGGCGCGCGCGCGCCGGTCGTGACCGCGGGCGTGGGCGCGCTGGCCGCCGCGTTTGCGCTCCTCGCCGCCGTTCACCGCGTCGCGGGCGTCGTCGCCAGCGCGGTGGTCGCCGGACTCGGTATCGCGCTCACGCTGCCGATCCTCACGACGATGACGACGGACATGTTCGGGGTCGCGCGCGCCGGGGTGGCCATCTCGCTCAACCTGGCCGTGAGCCAGGTCGCGTCGACCATCTCCGGCGTGCTGTTCGGCTTGCTCCTGGACGCGACCGGCAGTTTCCGGCTTCTCTGGACTGTCGGCCTCGCGGTCGCCCTGGCGGCGCTCGTGCCGGCGGGGTTCCTGCGGGGATACGAAGCGGCGCGCGCCGCCCCGCGGGCCCGCGACGTCTCCGCGGCAAAGCCGGGATGAGGACGGCGGCCGCCCGCGCCGCGCGAGCAGGAGGGCGCGGGCGCCGGAGGCCAAGAACAAGCGCACCACACGAAAGCGGTGCCGACATGCCGGAGCTACCGTTCCTTGCGGTCCTCGCCGAAAACCTCGAACGGGAAGTCCGCGGCCGCGCCGTGCGGGACGTGCTCGTGCGGAGCGTTTCGGTGCTGAAGACGTTCGATCCCCCGATCGGCGCGATCTCGGGCGCGCGGATCACCGCGGTGCGCCGGCGCGGGAAGTACCTGCTCGTCGAGCTCGACGCGGATCTCGTCGTCGTGATGCATCTCATGCGGAACGGCCGCCTGCAGCTCGCGGGCGGGGACGGGCGGATCCCGCCCCCCGGGCGCGCCGCCAAGGATCTCGCGCTCGTCGTGGCCCTCGACGACGGGCGCGATCTCCGCATGATCGAGATCGGACCGAAGAAGCGGGCCGCGGTGTGGGTGTACCGGCGCGGCGAGGAAGCCGGCGGGCCGCTCGCGGGCCTGGGCTTGGAGCCGCTGTCGCCGCCGTTTACCGTCGAGGCGCTGGCCCGGATGCTCCGCGGGGCGCACGTCCGGCTCAAGCTGTTTCTCGTGGGCCAGCGCGACGTCGTCGGCATCGGCAATGCCTACGCCGACGAGATCCTGTGGGCGGCGCGGCTGTCCCCGCAGGCGATGGCCGACCGGCTCGACGCCGCCGCGGTCGAGCGGCTTCACGCCGCCATCGTGGAGACGCTGTCCCGCGCCGTGGATACCCACCGGCGCGAGTTCGGCGGCGCGCTGCCGATGAAGGAGCCCCGGCACCTGCTCGCCGTCCACCGCCACGGGAAGGAACCGTGCCCCCGGTGCGGCACCCCCATCGCGGTTATCTATTACGAGGACCGGCAAACGTACTACTGCCCCGCGTGCCAGTCGGCCGGCAAGGTCTACGCGGATCGCCGCCGGTCGCGTTTGCTGCGATGAGGCCGGCCGGCGGCGCCGCGGCGCCGGGCGGAGGAACGCGCGCCGGGGACGTCGTAGCCGACCCGGCGGTCCGCGTTTGTCCTTCGGGGAGGACGCCATGAGCATGGATCGGATCTTCGCGCGCATCGACGCCGACTTCCAGTCCCACCTGGACCGCGTGCGCGCGTTTGTGCGGCAGCCCAGCATCAGCGGCGAGGGCGTCGGCATGGCCGAGATGGCGGAGTTGCTGCGGGAGACCATCGTGCGGTTGGGCGGGCGCGCCGAGATCGCGGCCACCCCCGGGTGGCCGGTGGTCTGGGGAGGCATCGATGCGGGCCGCCCCAAGACACTGCTGCTGTACGGGATGTATGACGTGCAGCCGGTGGAAGGCGAAGAGTGGATGGTGTCCCCCTTTGCGGGTGAGACGGTGACCTTGCCGGACGTCGGACCCAGCATCGTCGCGCGCGGCGTCTACAATACCAAGGGACCACTCGCGGGCTTATTCAACGTGCTGGAGACGATCCAGCGTGCCGACGGCCGGCTCCCGGTCAACGTGAAGTTCGTCATCGAGGGGGAGGAGGAGCTCGGGAGCCGCAACTTGCCGGGGTTCATCCACGCGCACCGCGACGCGCTCGCGGCCGACGCCACGTACTTCGCGTTCTACTGCCAGGACCGGCACGGCAAGCCGGTGCTGTGGCTCGGCGTCAAGGGGATCCAGTACTTCGAGGTCACGTGCCGGGGCGGCGCGTGGGGCGGCCCGCGCACGCGCGGGGTGCACGGCAGCAACGCCGTCTGGATCGGCAGCCCGGCGTGGCGGCTCGTGCGCGCGCTCGCGACGATGATGGACGACGAGGAGGAGATCCAGGTGGCCGGCCTCCGCGACGACGTGATTTCGCCGAGCGCCGAGGACGAGGCGCTGCTCCGGACGCTCGCGGAGACGTTCGATCCGGCGACGCACCTGTGGAGCTGGGACGCGGAGCGGTTCAAGCACGCCGACGACCGCGCGGCGCTCCTCCGTCACTACCTCTACGACCCCACCCTCAACATCGACGGGATCTGGGGCGGGTACACCGGGCCCGGCATGAAGACGCTGCTGCCCCATGAGGTGCGGGCCAAGATGGACGTGCGGCTCGTGCCAAACATGGAGCCGGAGGGCGTGCGGGCGCGGATCCGCGCGCACCTCGCGCGCCTCGGGCGCGAGGACATCCAGGTGCACTTCTACGAGGGGTACCCGCCTGCCAAGACGAGCCTCAACGAGCCGGTGGTGCAGGCGCTCATCCGCGCGATCCGCAGCACGGGACGCGAACCGGAGGTGTGGCCGCATCTCGCCGGGTCCGCGCCGTTCTACCTGTTTCGCCGGACGCTCGGCCAGCCGTTCGCCGCGGGCGGGCTCGGCCACGGCGGCCGGCCGCACAGTCCCAATGAGTACGCCACGATCGAGGGCATGCGGTTGTTCGAGCGGTCCGTGGCGCAGTTCTTCTACGAGTTCGCCGGCGCCTGACGCGGCGCGGTGCCCGCCGCATCGCGCCGGCATTATGGAACGCGCCCGCCGACCCGGACGGCCCGTACGGCGTCTACGCCGTTCGCCGGAGCGCGGGCGGCGTGCGGCCGCGGGGGCGGGCGGGGCGGCCGCGCTTCAACGCGCGGACCGGGCCTCCACCTCGAACTGCAGGCGGTAGAGCTTGGCGTAGATCCCGTTGCGGCGCAGCAGGTCCGCGTGCCGGCCCTCCTCCGCGAGGCGGCCGTGATGCAGCACCAGGATGCGGTCCGCGTGCTGGACGGTCGACAGCCGGTGCGCGATCGTGATCGAGGTGCGGCCGCGCAGGGCCGTCGCCATCGCGCGCCGGATCAACGTTTCCGTCTCGGCGTCCACGCTGCTCGTGGCTTCGTCGAGGACGAGGAGGATCTCCGGATCGGCGGCGAGCGCGCGGGCGAACGCGATGAGCTGCTTCTGGCCCACGGAGAGGCCGGCGCCGCGCTCCTGGAGCACGGCGCCGTATCCGCCCGGGAGCGCCTCGATGAAGCGGTGGGCGCCGACCCGTTCGGCGGCGCGGCGGATGTCCTCGGCGCTGAGGTCCGCGTTGCCGAGGCGGATGTTGCTTTCGACGGTCCCCGCGAAGAGGAACACGTCCTGCAGCACCAGCCCGATGCGCCGCCGCAGCTCCCGCTGGGCGACCCGGCGCACGTCCACGCCGTCGATCAGCACCTGCCCGCGCTGCGGGTCGTAAAATCGGGTGAGCAGGTTGAGGATCGACGTCTTCCCCGCGCCGGTGTGCCCCACGATGGCCACGGATTCGCCCGGCTGGATCGCGAACGTGACGCCGCGCAGCGCCCACGTCTCATCGTCGTCGTAGGCGAACCACACGTCGCGAAACTCGAGCCGGCCCCGCCCGCGCGGCAGCGGCGCCGGCGCCGGCGGGTCCTCCACCGTCACCGGTTCGTCGAGCACGCGGAAGATGCGCTCCGACGACGCCATCGCCGCCTGCAGGATGTTGAACTTGTCCGCGAGGTCGCGGAGGGGATCGAAGAACCGCTCGGCGTACTGGATCGTCGCGACGAGCACCCCGAGCGTGGCCGCGCTCCGGACGACCTGCCCGCCCCCATACCATACGAGGACCGCGACCCCGATCGCGCCCAGCACCTGGATGATCGGGTAGAACTGTGAAAAGTTTCGCGTGGAGATCAAGTTGGCGTCGAGCAGGCTCGCGTTCAACTCGTCGAAGCGGGCCCGGCTGCGGCGCTCCTGCGTGAAGAGCTGCGTCACCGTCATGCCCATCAGGTGCTCGTTGAGAAAGGCGTTGAGCCGCGCGAGCCGCGTGCGCACGGCCCGGTAGGCGCCCCGCGACCGCCGGCGGAACCGCTCGGTAACGGCGAACACCGCCGGCAGCACCACGAACGCCGCCAGGGCCAGGCGCCAGTTCATCCAGAGCATGATGGTTGTGATGCCCACCAGCGTGGCGATGTCGCCGAAGATGGCGACGACGCCCGACGTGATGAGCTCGTTGAGCGCGTCCACGTCGTTGGTGAGCCGCGTCACCAGCCGGCCGACGGGAGTGCGGGAAAAGAACCCGAGGGAGAGCGTTTGCAGGTGGCCGAACATCTCCACGCGGAGGTCGGCCATGACACGCTGCCCCACGTACTGCATCAGGTTGCTTTGGAGCCACCGCGCCGCGAAGCCGGCGCCGAGGATCGCGAGGTACAGCGCCGCCACGCCCGCGAGTCCACGGGCGTCGGCCGCGGGGCTCAGCGCGCGGGCACCCGCCGCCTGCGGCGCGATATACCGGTCGATCGCGACCCGGTACAGGAGCGGGCCCACGAGATCGGCCGCGGACGCGACCAGCAGGACGCCGACCGCCGTGGCGACGACGCGCCGGTACGGCCGCACATAGCGCAGCAGCCGCCGCATGAGCCGGGCGTCGTACGCCCGCCCGACGATCTGGTCGTCGTCGAGCATCGCGTTCACGCGCGGGGCGCCCGCGCCGGGCGCGGGGGGTCGGCCGCGTCCGGCCCCGTGTCCGCGGCGTCGAGTTCGTCGCGCAGGAGCTGCTGCTCGTACAGCGCGGCGTAGAGCCCGTCCGCGCGGACGAGGGTCTCATGGGTGCCCTGCTCCGCGATCCTCCCGTCGCGGAGGACGACGATCCAGTCCGCGTCGCGGACCGCCGAGATCCGGTGCGAGATGACCAGGCACGTCCGCGTCGCCATGACGCCGCGCAAGCCCGCGAGGATGCGGCGCTCGGTGTCGGTGTCCACGCTGCTCAGCGCGTCGTCGAGGATCAGGATGCGGGGATCCCGGATGACCGCCCGCGCGAGCGCGGCCCGCTGGCGTTGCCCGCCGGAAAGCGTCACGCCGCGCTCGCCGACCACCGTCTCATAGCGGAGCGGAAACCGCTCGACGTCGCCCGCCAGTTGCGCCACCGCCGCGGCCCGGGTGACGGCGCCGCCGTGCGGCGTCCCCCCCGGTTCCTCGGCGCCGTCGAGGCCGAGGCGGATGTTTTCCGCGAGCGTGTCCGAGAACAGGAACGTCTCCTGCGGCACGAGGGCGACCGCACGGCGCAGCGACGCCAGCGACAGGGAACGCACATCGTGCCCGTCCACGAGCACCTGACCCTGGACCGGATCGTACAGGCGCGGGACGAGGCCGACGAGCGTGCTCTTGCCCGCCCCGGTGGGACCGACGATCGCGACCGTGTGGCCCGGGGGCACCGCGAACGAAACGTCGCGCAGCACGGGCACGCCGTCGAAGGCCACCGTCACGTTCCTGAATTCGACGGCGCCTCGAGGCGCCGCCAGCGCCGCCGGATGCTCCGGATCCCGGACCTCGGGCTTCACGCCGAAGATCTCGTCGAGCCGCCGCATCGACGCGCTCCCCTGCTGCCACAGGTTCGTGATCCATCCCAGCGCGACCATGGGGAAGGTCAGCCGCGCCAAATAGTACGAAAACTGCACCATCTGCCCGAGCGTCAGCCGGCCCCGAATCACCAGGTCGCCGCCCTGCCACAGCAGCACGACGGACGCGAGCCCGAAGATCAGGCCGATGGCGGGCCACAAGGCCCCCTGGACCCGGGCCAGCCGCACGTTGACGCCGACGACCGCATCGACCTCCTGTGCGAAGCGCGCCTGCTCCGCGGGCTCCTGGGCAAACGCCTTGACCACGCGGATGCCGCTCAGGTTCTCCTGGACCCGTGTCGAGAGGGCGGCAAACTGCGCCTGGACGCGGTCGAAACGCCGGCGGATCTCGCGCCCCAGCCCGAGGTAGAGGAGCGTGATCAGCGGCATCACCGTGAGCATCAGCAACGTGAGGCCGGCGTGCAGCGTCAGCATCGCCGCGACGGACGCGACGATCATGATGGTCGTCTGCACGGACCGCATCAGGCCGACGCCCGCGAGTCGCTGGACGGCCCGGATGTCGTTGACCGCGCGGGCCATGAGATCGCCGACCGGCATGCGCTGGTAGAAGCGGAGCGGCATGCGCTGCAGGTGCGCAAAGTAATCGTGCCGGAGGTCGGATTCGACGCGGTAGGCGACGCTGAGGATCTGGATGCGCATGACGTAGGTCGCCGCCGCCTCCGCGAGCGCCAGCACGGCCAGGATGCCGGCAAACATGCCCAGCCGCCCACCCGCCCCGTGCTGGATCGCGTCGACCGCGGCCCGCAGGGCCCACGGCGAGAGTTGCGCCATGGCCACGGCCACCGCCGAGGCCGCGTACCCGGTCAGGTACGCCCGGCCGTGCCGCCGGACATATTGCCAGAAGCGTCGACTATGCACGAGTTGTCATGCGGACCCCGATCGTGACAGCTTCGTGCTGCGGGCGGGCGCCGGGGACCGCGGCGGCGGCCGCCGCGCCGTGCGGCGGCGTCGCCGTGCGGACACCGCCGCGCGGCCCCCGAGTGCCCGCGCGGTGGGAGCGCCGGGCTGCCGGACTAGCGCTTGCGGGCAAGCAGCACGCCGTCGCGCAGGGGGACGATGACGGCGGAGAAGTCCGGATCGGCGAACACGGCGCGCGTGAACTCACGGACGCCCGCCGTGGCCGCGTCCCTCGCTCTCGAATTCAACACCCGGCCCGACCACAGCATGTTGTCGGACACCAACAGGCCGCCCCGGGCGAGGTGCTCCTTGATCACCGGGAGCGCAGCGGGATACCCGTCCTTCTCGATGTCGTTGAAGATGATGTCGAACGGGCCGTCTGCCCGGCGCAACTGCGCGACCGCCTCGCCGACGTGGTACCGGACGAACTCCTCCAGTCCGAGCCGGCGAAGGTATCCCCGCGCGTCGTTGGAGAGCGCCTCGTCCCAGACCACGTGCGTCACCTCGCCGCCGCCGTTGTCGCGCACGCCCATCGCGAACCATGCCGTGGAGTAGCCGAAGCCCGACCCCAACTCAAAGACCCGGCGCGCGCCGCCGAGCCGCGTGACGAGATAGAGGAGATGCCCGACGGCGGGGCCCACGATCGGGAAGCGGCTGGCGCGCGCCCGCGCCTCCATCTCCCGGAGCACCTCGTGGCGCGGCGGAAGTACCCCTTCGAGGTAGGCGGAGATGGCATGGATATCGAGTGTGTCGGTCACGGCGGCCTCCGGAAACGACAGGCAAGCGTCGTACTGGTAAACGCCGGCGCGGTTGCGCGGATGCCTGGCACGGCTTGTCCCGCCCGCACGCGGATGCGAGAATGCCTGTAGGTCCCGCTCCGCCGCGAGCGGCAGACGCCGCTTGCACGAGCATTTGTGGACCACGGCGGTCGTTCCTGCCGGCCGCGGGCGATCGGTGCGCCAACGCCGTGGAGGGCGCCGGGCTTTCGGGGAGGCATCGCTCAGCATGCGCTCGATCCTCGTGTCGGGGTCTCACGGGCTGATCGGATCGGCTCTGGCGCGGGCGCTCTCTTCCGGAGGCGACCGGGTCGTTCCGCTCGTTCGGCCGGCGAGCGCCCCCACGCCTCAGGGACTCGTGTGGGACCCGGCGGCGGGCCGGGTCGATGCGGGCGGTCTCGAAGGCCTCGATGCGGTCGTGCACCTCGCCGGTGAGAGTATCGCCGGCGGCAGGTGGACGGCGGCGCGCCGAGATCGGATCCGGCGCAGCCGCATCGACGCCACGGCCTTGCTCGCGGGAACCCTCGCCCGCCTGGCCCGTCCGCCGCGGGTCTTCGTCTGCGCGTCCGCCGTCGGATACTACGGCGATCGCGGCGACGAGGTGCTGCACGAGGACAGCGGGTCCGGCGCCGGGTTCCTGGCGGACTTGTGCCGCGACTGGGAAGCGGCCGCGTCGCCCGCGCGCGCCGCCGGCATCCGGGTCGTCTATGCGCGGAGCGGCACGGTCCTGTCCACGGCCGGCGGGATGCTGCCCCGCGTGCTGCCGCTGTTCCGCCTTGGCCTCGGCGGTGTGCTCGGGAGCGGGGCGCAGTATCTGAGTTGGATCGCGCTGGCCGACCACATCGGCGCGCTCCAGTACCTATTGGGCGCGGACGGGATCGCAGGGCCCGTCAATCTCGTGGCCCCGCATGCGGTCACCAACCGCGAGTTCACCCGAGCGCTGGGGCGTGCGCTGCGGCGCCCGACGCCCCTGCCCGTGCCGGCCGCGGCGCTCCGATTGGCGTTCGGGCGGCTCGCGGACGAGGCGCTCCTGGCGAGCACGCGTGTCGAGCCTGCGCGGCTCCTTGCATCCGGATACCGGTTTCGTTACCCCGACCTCGGGGCCGCGCTCGCGGCCCTGCTGCACCGGCACCGCGGCTGAACCATGCGGGTGGATCTGTGGCGCGCCGGCCTCGCCGGCCGCCGCGTTGCGTCGCGTGCGTCGCGGTACCGTGTTGCGGGGGCCACCGGCGTCCGATATAATCACGTTTGGCCTCGCCTGCGGGTGAGGCGGCGTCCCGGGTGCGGCGGGATGCGTCGTTGCGCTACAGCCGGACGTGGGGACGTAGCTCAGCTGGGAGAGCGCCTGAATCGCACTCAGGAGGTCGGGAGTTCGAATCTCCTCGTCTCCACCATATTTTTCTTGGTTTCTGAGTGATCGCTAAAGACTGCGAATACACGACTTCCGTTCGCCACTGATCTCCGCCAGGTTTGTCAACGTTTTGGAACGGTCGCTCACAACGGTTTTCATTAGCAACGCCCGCGGCATGTCTTGCGCGCGAGACGATGTGGGCGCATCGTTTCAGCGTGAAGATGGCGAGAAGGATCCAGGTCGATCCACTACGGTGCGCACGTCTGCGCCGGCGGCCACCAGGCGCGGGCAATGACGTCTTTACACGCGGACTACCTGTACTTGCGGGATAGCTAGAAAATCATCGTCCTGAGTATATACTGGCAAACTGTGCGCTACCGCAGTAGCGGCAACCCAGGTGTCCATGATCTTGGGGCGTTTGCCTTGGCGTCTGGCCTCGGCGACAATCTCGGCAAACGCGCGAGCAACGGTGGCGTCGATGGGCAAGGGCTCGAATAGCGCCTGCACGGCGGAGAGCGTCCGGAGGCGGATGGCCCGGACTCTCGGATTGTCCGCCATCAGAACGCCGAGGTGGAGTTCAGCGATCGTAATGACGGAAACTGCGGTGGCGTCCGGAAGAAGACCGAGTGGACGCCGACGCTCCCTGGCTATGAAAATTGAAGTGTCAAGCAACCCGCGTTCGGCTGGATCCACCGGAGATCCAGTTATACCTCGTCGATGGTGGTTCCAGTAGCCGCAGCGATATCGCGGATGAACGCGCGGTCAAGCGGAGCGTGCGACAGGAGCTCCGTGACAGCATCGCGCGGCACGAAAGTCCGCCTTGGGCCGGCGATCGGGACCAAGTCAGCCACCGGCCGACCGCTGATGGTAATCCTCACGCGATGGCCGCGTTCCACCTGGCGTAGGATCTGACCGATACGGTTCCGGAGGTCACGCTGTGGGATAGTCTTCATGAACCCAGTGTAGCACATATGCTACGGACATTCCACTGGTCGCGGTTCGCATCATGCGGGGTGTTAGACTCCGCCTGCTCTCGGCTGTGGGCGGTGCAGCAGCGCGCAAGCGTCTCCTGCGCGGTGTTGGTCATCCGGGCGGCAAAGTCGCGATGGCGTACCCTTCGGCTGTCTCGGTGACCAGGCGAACTTTGCTGCTCGCTGTGTTGGTCATGTCAGTTCCTCCTTGTGGTGTGATCATGGCGTTCCAAAGATAGAGACAACCGAGCCCGCCAAAACTCATCGGTCTGAAACGCGATCTCTGGGCGATCTCCTCCCGCCTCGGGCCCGCGGCCGCAATCTCCGACACATTTGAGACACACCAATGTCTTGGCGTCTGAACATTCCGTCCCGCTACCATGAGTTGTGGGACGGGACGCGCCATTATGACCGCGATCGAGGGATTCGTGTGGAGGGTCTGTATTGATATGCAGAAGCATTGGCAATTCATTAGCCGGTACCCCGCAGCGCCTTGCCAAATAAGGCCCAGCGAGCCGAGCCGCTGAATCGCACTGGTTTCACGGTCGGCGTGCGGTGCGCGAAGCCGCGGGGTACTTTATCGAGCCGGAAGACTGGTGGGAGTACCGCGCGCCGCTGCACCGGGCCGGGCTGAGCCGTCTGTCACCCGAAGCGCGCGAGCGCTTCAAGCGGGAGACGATCGAGGACGCCGCCGCACTCCGGACGGAGAACGGCCTTTGGCTGGATGCCACGGCCCTCATCGGGCTGGGCGTGCGGGAGTAACCTTAGCGCGCGGCATCGACGCGACAACCTCGAGACGGCCCGGCGATCGAGAAGTACAGTAGTCGCCATACCGATCCCCAAGCAGGTCCGTGGCGAGGGCCGCGGAGCGGCGTCCGGCTATGGAAACAGGGACGAGACCTTGATGCGCGCCTCGGGCGCCGCCAGGGGGCTGACGGAATCGTCCGCGCCGAAGACGAGGTGCACCTCGTAGTGATTCCCGCGAGGCTGCCGGAGCACTTCGAGCCGATGATCGGCGAGGTTGAGGATCCAATACTCTGGGATGTGGCTGCGCGCGTACATCTCCGCCTTGCGTGTCCGGTCGAACTCCACGGTCGTATCGGCGACCTCGGCCACCAGGATGGCCATGGCCGGGTGGTGATCGCGATAGTCATCGATGGTTCCGATGACGACGGCGATGTCCGGTTCGGGTTCGGACATCGTGTCGTGCGCCAGCGCGAGCGGCATTTGCGCCCGCACTTCGTGCCCGCGGGAGAAGACGCGACCGAGTGCCTCTTGCAGACGGCGAACAGCTGTGGCGTGTCCGGGGCCTTGCGGTGTCATCTCAACGATCTCGCCGGCAATGAGCTGCACGCGCGCCTCGGGCGCGAACGCACCGGCTGCTACCAGACGATCATATTCCTCACGGGTCCAGAGCTTGCTTCGGACGCTCACGTCTCGTGACCTTCATCCGACGCCGTTCATCCACATGCCTTGAGGGTAGTGTATCAGGGCTGTTGCGACAAGGACAATTCGCCATTCGGCCTCCGAGAAGCGTTGCACGGCGTCGTCCGGTCTCACCGCGGCGTGGCCTGCGCGCGGGCGCGGCCGGCGGCCTTGGGATGGCGATGGCGGAGACACTGCGGAGTTGGCTGCCGGCAGGCAGATCGACAGCTCGTTCATGGATGCCTGAGGAATCTCAAGTAGAACGCTGCGAACACCAAGACAATGCCGATATTCACCGTCAGCCGTTCCCAGAATCGGTTTCTGAAGAACGCGAAATCTACACCGGCGATGACGGCTGCCATCACCACCACGTAAAGCACGACCGCTAGCTGTCTGCTCATTTCAGCCTCGTAGTCCTCTTGGTGCTTGCCTTCGTCCCGGCGCGCCTCGGGTCGACGCTATCTAAATATCCCGGGACTTTCCAGGCTTCCAGGTCTAAGAAGGAAAACCCCCCGCCGGCGTGAAATTGGTAAGGCCATAAGGTCATAATATGGCCAGGCTATCAGCTAAATCTATGCCGATTACACCGGTCAAATCGACAAAGCTCTACCACTTGATCGTCGAGCAGCTTAAGCAGCTGATCCAGTCGGGCGAATACCGCCCAGGAGACAAGCTGCCTCCGGAGCGGGAACTCGCGCAGCGACTTCGGGTCAGCCGCGCACCGGTGCGGGAGGCGCTCGTGGCCTTGGAGCTGCTGGACGTCGTCGAAGGGCGAGTGGGCGACGGCTGGTTTGTAAAGCGCGCCCCCGACTCCTCGCTCGACGTGTCGTCGGTCGAGGGGCGCCCGCCGTCGGACATTCTACAGGCGCGCGTGCTCGTCGAGTGTGCGATTGCCGAACAGGTCGCGGCGCATCACGACGACGAGCTCGTCGTGGGGCTACATCAGGCGGTGGAGGCCTTTGCGGACGAACTGAGGCGGGGACAGTTGAACGGCGAGGCTGATCGGTCGTTTCATCTGCTGCTCGCTCGTGCCAGCGGCAACGCCGTGTTTGCGGACCTCGTGGCCTACCTGTGGGATCTGCAGAACGGCCAGTTCTTCCGTCTCGTCGAGGGCATGACCGGCAACGAGCGCCCGCGCCTGGAACGCTACGTCCGGGAACACCGGGCGGTGTACGAGGCGGTCGAGACGGGCGACGCCGGCCGGGCGCGGGATGCGATGCGGATCCACCTCGAGGGTGTGGCTAAGGATCTCCTGGACTCGTGAGGCGATTTCCGTCGCGGGAAGGGGGACGGCCCACAGAGCATGCAGTCGGCGGAAGGTGTTTCCCGCGCGTCGCGGCTGCCGAGGTATCGGGTCCGGTGGAATGGCGAGCCCATGGTCGCGTGGGCCTTTCTCGCCCCGGCGCTGCTTCTGCTGGTGCTGCTGGCGGTCTACCCGTTAGGCTACGCCCTGTACCTCAGCATGACGACGGCCCAGATCGGCGTTCCAGGCCGGTTCGTCGGGGCCGCAAATTTTATCCGCCTCGCCCGCACCGAGATCTTCTCGCTGACCCTGTGGAACACCGTCTGGTACACGGCCGTGGCGGTGTTCGCGAAGCTCGTACTCGGGTTGACCCTCGCCCTCGTCCTCGCGCAGCGCGTTCCCGGCATGAAATGGATCCGCGGGGCGGTCCTGGTGCCGTGGGTCGCTCCGATCGCGTTGAGCGTGCTCGCGTGGACGTGGATGTTCGATTCCACGTACAGCGTCTTCAACTGGGTGCTGATGCGCCTGCATCTCGTCGCGGCCCCCGTGGCCTGGCTCGGGGTACCCGCCCTCGCGCGGTTCGCGGTCGTGCTCGTGAACGTCTGGGCCGGCCTGCCCTTCTTCGGGATCACGTTCCTGGCCGGCTTGGTGACGATCCCGAGGGAACTCTACGAGGCCGCGACGGTTGACGGCGTCGGCGCGCTCGGGCAGTTCCGGCGGCTCACGCTCCCGTTGCTGCGGCCCGTGCTCGCGACGGTCGTGCTCTTCTCCGTGGTCATGACCAGCAGCGATTTCGCCACGATCTTCGTGCTGACCCGCGGCGGTCCGATGAACACCACGCAGGTCCTCGCCACGCTGGCCTACCGGTTGGGGCTCGCCACCGGCGACCTGGGAACCGGCGCGGCGATTTCGCTGTACCTCTTTCCCATCCTCATCGCCGTGACGGCGATCCAGGCGCGGCTGATGCGGAGGTCCTGGCAGTGGTAGGGTCGCCGGCGCGGCGCGCGATCTGGGCCTACGCCGGCGCGGCGCCGTTCGTGGTGTTCGCGCTCTTCCCGTTCGCCTGGATGCTGATCACGTCCGTGAAGAAGGACGCCGAACTGTACGATCTCGCCCAGAACCCGTTCCTGATCCGGACGGGGATCACCTGGGACCACTACCGGTTCCTCTTCGAGCAGACCGCGTTTCCGCTCTGGCTCCGTAACTCCGTGCTGGTCGCGGTGTCGTCCACGGCGGCCTCGGTGGTGCTGGCGCTGCTCGCGGCATATGCGCTGGCCCGGATGCGATTCCGCTACGCGGAAGGGGTGTCCACGTTCATCTTCGTCGTGTACTTGATGCCGACGACGCTGTTGTTTCTGCCGCTGGCGCGGCTCGTCTCCCTGCTGCACCTCGCCAACACGCTGTGGTCGCTCATCGTCACGTATCCCGCGTTCATGGTGCCGTTCATCACCTGGATGCTCGCGGCGTACCTGGCCGCCATTCCGAAGGATCTGGAGGAGAGCGCCCTGGTGGACGGATGCACGCGCCTGGGCGCGCTCCGCCGCATCGTCCTGCCGCTCGCACGGCCGGGTATCATCACGGCGACGCTGTTCGGCTTTACGCTCGCCTGGAGCGAGTTCATCTACGCGCTGACCTTCATTTCGACGACCAATCTCAAGACCGTCACGGCCGGCGTCGTCGTCGATCTGATCCGCGGCGACGTCTTCTACTGGGGGTCGCTGATGGCCGGCGCCCTGACGGCGTCGCTGCCGGTGGTGGTGTTGTTCTCCCTCTTTCTGGACCACTATGTCTCGGGGTTGACCGCGGGCGCAGTCAAGGGATAGGGGGTGAGGAGATGCGGGAGGTGCGCGGACCGGTGATCCGGATGACGTCACACGGGGAGGGATGCTCATGGGCATGACGCGCAGGAAGTTTCTTGCGGCGACCGCGGGGGCGGGGGCGGGCCTCATGGCGGGTGCGCTGGCGCCGTCCGGCGGGCGCGCCGCGGCGTCCGGGACGATCCGTCTGCTCGCGCACAGCTCCTACAACGAGGACAGCGACAAGGCGATTCAAAAGATCGGCGCCGCGTTTGCGGCCAAGCACGGCGCGACGTTCGTCGGGGAGTTCATCGACCAGCCGCAGGTCGCCGCGAAGCTGACGGCCGAGGAGCAGGCGCAGGCGGGACACGATATCGTGGATCTGCAGGACAACCTGCCCGCGATTCACCGGGAGTTTCTCGTCCCCCTCGACGACGTGGTGGCCGACATCACCAAGAGCTTCGGCCCCTTCTATGATGTGGCCAAGCGCTCCGGCTACGTGGGCGGACACTGGTTGTCGGTGCCGTGGCTCGGCAACTCCGAGCTCGGCGTCTACCGCGCGGACTACTTCGCGCAGGTCGGCGAGCGGGCGCCGCAGACCTGGGACGACCTGCTCCGCGCGGCGGCCAAGCTGAAGAGGGCGGGGCACCCCGTCGGCATTGCCATCAGCCAGACCGAGGACTCGAACGCCGCGCTGTATCCGCTGCTCTGGTCGTTCGGGGGGTCGGTGACGGACGCGGCGGGACGGCTGACCATCGATTCGCCCGCGACGGGCGCGGCCCTGGACTACGTCCGGAAGCTCGCCGCGCAGATGGAGCCGGCCGTGTACTCCTGGGACGACAGCAGCAACAACAAGTACATGCTCTCCGGCCGCGGCTCGTACACCATCAACGCCCCGAGCATCTATCTCACGGCCAAGCAAAATCACCTGGCGTTCGCGGGCGCGGTGAAGCACGCGCAGCCCCCCGCGGGCGTCAAGGGCCGGTTCTTCTACGTGGACATCCATGGCTGGGGCGTGTTCAAGTTTAGCCAGAACATCGACCTCTCGAAGCAGTTCCTGCGCTCGATGTACACGGCGGAGAGCCAGAAGCTGTTCCTCACGCTCGGCGAGGGGTATGACATGCCCGTGCTGCCCCACTTCGACGTCAATCCGCCGTACGCCGCCGATCCGCAGCTGCGGCCTCAGGTGGGTTACATGCCGCACGCCCATCTCGCGTCCTACCCCGCCGCGCCGGACGCGCGCGCGGAGAAGGCGTATCAGACCTTCGTCATCCCGAACATGTTTGCGCGGGCCGCGCAGGGCGCGTCCAACAAGGACGCGATCGCGTTCGCCATGAAGGCCCTCAAGGATATCGGCTACGCGTAGCGTGCCGCGCGCGCCGGGGGCCGGCGGCTCCCGGCGCGCGCGGACAAGGAGGACGCATGCGGATCACGCAGGTTCGAAGCCGCCAGGTGGACATCCCGCTGCCGCACCCGTTTCATCCCGCGTGGGCGCCTGGGCGAGTGGAGACGCGGATTCGGGTGGTGTATGTGCGGATCGAGACGGACGCGGGCCTGTACGGGATCGCGGGCCACGAATTCTACGGCGCGGAGGAGCAATGCGTCGCGCGCGTGGCCGCCGACCTCATCGGCCAGGATCCGCTCGAGATCGAGAAGCACGCCGGGACGCTGCGGTACCATTGGCCCTACTTCGGGACGGCCGTGTGGTTCGTCGAGATCGCCCTGTGGGATCTGCTCGGCAAAGCCGCCGGCCTTCCGCTCTTCAAGCTGCTGGGCAACGCGCGGGCCGAGCTCGCGGCATACGCGTCGACGGGGCAGAACCGGACCCCCGCCCAGCGGGCGGATGACGCGCGCCGGCTCCGCGACGAGGGGTTCCGGGCGATCAAGCTGAGAATCCACAACGAGACGCTCGCCGAGGACATCGCCCAGGTCGCCGCCGTCCGCCGGGCGGTCGGCGACGGGATGGCGATCATGGCGGACGCCAACCAGACGGACGTGCACGACGCGCCGTTTCCCGGCCCGCACTGGTCCTACCATCGCGCGCTGGAGACGGCGAGCGCGCTGGCCGACTACGGCGTCGCGTGGCTGGAGGAGCCGCTCCCCCGGCACGACTACGCGTCCCTCCGCCGTCTTCGCGATGCGTCCCCGGTCCCCATCGCCGGCGGCGAAGTCAACCAGGGGTTCACCGAGCTGCAACGCCTGTTGCTGGACGGGTGCTACGACATCCTGCAGCCGGATGTGACCTTGTGCGAAGGGGTGCTGCGGACGCGCGCCCTCGCCACGCTGGCCCACGCCGCGTCGGTGCCGATCGTGCCCCATACCTGGGGCGACCCCCTCGGGATGGTGGCCAACCTGCACCTGGCCGCGGCGATTCCCAACACGTCGTACTTCGAGTTCCCGCACGACCCGCCGGCGTTTCCGAGCGCCGTGTTCCAGCAGACGCTCAGGGAGCCGCTCGTGGTCGACAACGGCCTGATCCGGGTGCCGCAGGGCCCGGGCCTGGGCGTCGATCTCCAGGAGTGGATTTTCGAGTAGCGGGAGGACGATCGTTGCCGGAGACCGGGGTGCGTGCCGTGACGCTCGTGGCGCCCGGCCGCTATGAGCTGCGTGAATACCCGTTGCCCGAGCCGGCCCCGGGCTGCGTGCTCGTGCGTATCGAACTGTCTGGAATCTGCGGCACCGACAAGCACACGTACCAGGGGTACACGACGCAGTACGCCGGGACGTGCGCACCCCGCGTGATCCCGTTTCCGATCATCCAAGGACACGAAAACGTCGGCACGATCGCCGCGATCGGCGGGGACGGGCGATGCGTCGACATCGAAGGGGTGCTCCTGTCGGTGGGTGACCGGGTGGTCGTCGGCGCGAACGTCGTGTGCGGCCGCTGCTACTATTGCCTGCAGGGGTTTCCATACTACTTGTGCGACCGCATGGTCGACTACGGCAACAACATGAGCGCCGCGACGCCGCCGCATCTCTTCGGCGGCTGGGCCGAATATCTCTACGTCGTTCCGGGGAGCTTCCTCGCGCGCGTTCCGGACGAGTTGCCCTCGGATGTCGCGGTGCTGGCCGAGGTCATGGCCGTCACCGTCGGCCTGGATCGCGCCCGGCAGATCTCCGCGGTCCCGTCCGAGCCGTTCCTCGTGGACGATACGGTCGTGGTGCTCGGTGTCGGGCCGCTCGGAGCCTGCTTCGTCATGAAGGCGCGCATGCTCGGCGCCGGCACCATCATCGCCGTGGACCTGTCCTCGTTCCGGCTGGAACGCGCCCGCGCCGTGGGCGCGGACTACGTGATCAATGCCGGCGAGACGACGGCGGCGGACCGTCTGGACGTCGTGCGCGCGCACACCCGCGGGAGAGGCGCGGACGTCGTGGTGGAGTGCGCCGGCGTGCCCCAGGTGCTTCCGGAGGCGCTGGAGATGCTGCGCCCCGGAGGGCTGCTGGTGGAGGCCGGCAACTTCTCGGACCTGGGCGATGTCGCGATCAACCCGCACCGCCACCTGTGCTCCAAGAGCGTCAGGGTGCTGGGCGTGGGCGGTGAGGAGAAGGGCAGCTACGGCCCCGGGATGCGGCAAATGGCGCGCTACATGCGGCACTATCCCGTGCAGTCCTTGATCTCGCACCGCTTCCCGCTGCGCGACGCCGAGGCGGCCATGCGGGCGGCGATCGCGCCCGACTCGATGAAGGTGGTGTTCGACCCGTGGGCGTAAAGGTCGGCCTCGTCGGCGCCGGCGCGATGGGGCGCAAGCATCTGCGGGCGCTGGCGACGGACGCGCGCGCGGAGATCGTGGGCGTGGCCGATGCCGTCGAGGATGCCGCCCGCGCCGCCGCCGCGGACGCCGGCGCCGCCGCCTGCCGCGACCTCGACGACCTGGCCGCGCTCGGCGTCGACGCGGTGTTCGTGACGCTCCCCAACGTGCACCACGGCCGCGTGGTGCTCGCGGCGCTCGACCGCGGGTTCCACGTGTTTTCGGAGAAGCCGATGGCGACGGATCTCGGGGAGGCACGGGCCATCCGCGACCGGGTCCGGCGTGGGCGCGCGGTCTATCAAATGGGCTTCAACCGCCGGTGGGCGCCCGCGTACCGGTTCCTCCGGCGTCACATCGACGCGGGGTTCGCGCCCTACTCGGCCAACGTCAGGATCAATGACGGCGACATGCTGACGCCGAGCTGGTACACCGATGTGGCCGTCTCCGGAGGCTTCATGTACGATACGGCGGTGCACCTCGTCGATCTGATCGCGTGGCTCATCGGGCCCGTCGAGTCCGTGTCCGCGATCGGGCGGCGCAGCTGCTACCCCGACTATGACGACATCGCGTTGCTGCTCCGGTGCCGGGGCGACCGGCCGGTGGCGCTGACCACCTGCGGGCACGCCTCGTGGGCCGCCCCGCAGGAGCGCATGGAGCTGTACGGCGACCACGCCCTGCTCGCGTCGGAAGACCTCGACCGCGTGCGCCTGACCACGCGCGACCTGCCCCATGCGGAGTGGCAGCGTCTGCCTGCGCCGGACGAGCTGACCCTGTGGGGCTACGTCGACGAAGACCGGGCGTTCATCGACGCGTGCCTGGAGGGCACGCCGCCGCCCGTCGGCGTCGAGGACGCGTTCCACAGCGTGGCCGTGCTGGCCGCCGCGTACGAGAACATCCGGCGCGGCGGCGCACCTGTGCCGGTCTCGCGAGACTAGCGCGGGGTCGCCCGAGGACCACCGGCGGGTGGCGCGCCGCACGCCGGTGAGTGCGACGCCGGGGCGTTATCGCGGCCGTCATCGACCGGAGCCGGATCTCGATTTCCGAGGGTAACCGAGGATCCCCGCGTGTCGCCCCCGGCGTTGGTCGGCGCGGGAAAGTTCCGCCCGTGCGTCGAATACACGGCGAAATTTCCGAACTTTCGGGGCGCGGCCAACGTCTAACCCGCGGCCGATCCTGCATCGGAAGGGGGCGCGTCGATGGCATGGAGTTCCCGGGTGGTCGTGCTGTCCATCCTCGTGGTCGTCGTGGCGGCCTTGGGGGCGCCGCGGCCGGGCGGGGCCGCCTCGTCGCCGGCCGTGCTCACCTACGCCCTCATCTCCACCGGCACGGACAAGGTCCCGGCGTTTACGACCACCGGCGAGGATACGCAGGTCTTCGAGCTGATCTACGGGTCGCTGCTGCGGGTCGATGCCGCGACGCTCAAGATCGGCCCTTCGCTCGCGACGAGCTACACGACGAGTGCGGACGGGAAGACGTGGACGTTCAAGCTCCGGCGAGGAGTGAAGTGGCAGCGCGGGTACGGGGAGTTCACGTGCGCGGACGTCCAGTTTACCTGGGACTTCAACAAGAACCCCGCGAACCACTCGTTCTGGCAGACGCAGGCCTCCATCGTCGACAACGTTTCCTGCCCGGATCCATACACCGCCGTGTTCCACCTCACGGCCCCGTTCCTCGGGTTCACGTGGAACGTCGTCGACGTCGAGCCCTCGACCGGCTGGATCCTGTCCAAGGCCGCCTGGGACAAGCTCGGCCGCGACGGGTACGAAAAGACGCCCGTCGGCACGGGCCCGTACATGCTGCAGTCGCTCGTCCCGACCCAGGACATCATCCTCGTCCGCAATCCCGATTACTGGGGGCCGCGCCCGAGCGTCGAGGAGATCGACTTCAAGGCGATCGCCGACAGCCAGACCGCCGCGCTCGGCGTGAAGACGGGATCGGTGGACATCTCGAGCGTCGACGCCGTGATTGCCCAGCAATACGCGCACACGCCGGGCGTTCATGTGGTCAACCGGCCGGCGTTTTTCACCGACTTCCTCGAGATCAACATGACGGTGAAGCCGTTCGATGACGTCCGCGTTCGCCAGGCCATGCGCTACGCGATCGACTACAAGGGGCTGGTCAGCACCGTGCTCCGGGGCTACGGCCGGCCCGGATACGCGGGGCTCATGATGCCCGGCATGGACGGCTACGACGCATCGGTCAACCCGCCGAACACCTACGACCCCGACAAGGCGAAGGCGCTGCTCAAAGAGGCGGGCGTGTCGCTTCCGATTCAAGGCTTCTTTACGACGTACAACGACACCAAGGACGTCAACGCCGCGCAGTACGTCGCAGCGAACCTGAGCCAGGTCGGCATCAACATGCAGGCCAGGCCGCTCGAGCGCGGCACGCTCGTGCAGGAGCGGATCAAGCCGACGACCCCGGCGTCCGTGCTGGGCACGACCCTGGCGCCGGACCCGGACTTTCTCTGGTCGCTCACGTTCATCGGCAAGCAGATCCCGCCGGCCGGGCTCAACATCGCGCGCTACACGGGCATCGACCAGCTCTATGAGGAGCAGCACACCGCCGCGACGAAGGCCGCGCGGCTCAGGGCGCTCAAGGAGATGCAGCAAAAGGTGGCCGCGGACGTGCCGGCGATCGAATTCTGGCAGCAGAACAGTATCTGGCTGGTCAACGACCGGGTGCAGAACTTCGAGGCGAGCGTGCTGTTCAACGGCGATCCGCTCGATCGGGTGACGCTCAAGCCCTAAGGGGAGGGTGTCCGTGACCTACAGCTTTGCGGAGCTGGAGCGGCGCCTCGCCGAGGTGCCCAGGCTCTCGCTCATTCACCTCCCGACGCCCGTCGACGAGTGGCCGCGCCTTTCGGCGAAGCTCGGCATTCGCCTCCTCGCGAAGCGGGAGGACCTCACGGGGTTCGCGCTCGGCGGCAACAAGGGCCGGATGTTCGAGTACATCCTCGCCGACGCGGTGCGCAAGGGCGCCGACACGCTCGTCGCCGGCGCCGCGGCCCAATCGAACTACTGCCGCCAGCTCGCGGCCGCGGGCGCCAGGCTCGGGCTCCGCGTGGTCTTGATCCTCCGGAGCGTGCGGCGGGCGGTGGACCGCGAGGTGCAGGGCAATCTCCTCCTCGATCTTCTCGCCGGGGCGGAGGTGCGGGTCGTGGACTGCGAGCCCGCCGCGCAGGCGGCGCTGCTCGACGCCGAGGCCGACAAGATCCGCGCGGCGGGCGGCGTCCCATACGTCCCGCAGCGCGAGAAGGGCCTGGGCGTCGTCGCCTACGTGCACGGCGGGCTCGAGCTTCTGAAGCAGCTCAAGGAGATGGGGAGGTCCCCGTCCGCGATCTACGTGGCCGCGGCGGGTGAGACGCAGGCCGGGCTGGCGCTGGCCGTGAAGGCGCTGGGCGCCGGCGTGCGTGTCGTGGGGGTCGACCCCGGTGCGACGTGGATCGACGTCCCGGCGCGCATGGCGCAGATGGCGAACCTCGCCGCGGAGCGTCTCGGCCTCTCGGTGACCCTCGAACCCGGCGAGATCATCAACACGAGCGCGTACTACGGCGACGGGTACGGATTGCCCACGCCGGCGTCCGTGGACGCGATCCGGCTGCTGGCCCGAACCGAGGGCGTCTACATCGATCCCGTGTACTCCAGCAAGGCCATGGCCGCTCTCCTCGCCGAGTGTGCCCGCGGGCGCATCGCCCGGGGCGCGGAGGTCGTGTTCGTGCACACGGGCGGTACGCCCGCGCTGTTTCACTACCGCGACCAACTGGGGCTGCCGCAGACCGTCTAAATCGCTACGTCCTGCATCGCGACGCCGCGGCCGCGTGCCCCCGGGCTCCGGCTCGCGCGTGGACGCGTGAGGATGAACCGCGCAGCGCCGGCCCTCCACGGGAACGGGTTTGATCCGCGGCCCGGGTCATGTCAGGAAAGCCCCGCCGCCGCGTCGGCAAGGTACCATGGTCTCCTCCCGGGTCTTGTCCAGGGCGCCCGCGCCGCCGAAAGCAGGGGGCGCGCGTTACGAGCGCAAAGGATGGCTCGTGTTCCCGGGCCTCCGGCGTGGTCGCCCCGCGCCGCCGGCCGAGTTCGGCGCGCGCGCGCCTGTTTCGGGCGCAGCGCGCGTATGGACACGTCGAAACGTGCCAGACATCCTGCGCCCGTGGCATCTCGGGCGCAGCGCGCGTGTGGACGCGTTACGGGGTGCGGATGGAGCGATCGGCCCACTCGAGCGGCTCGACGGTGCCGGCCGGCGACACCGGCCGGACCGGAGCGCATGGTGCGGAGTGGGCCGCCGCGCCGCGCGCCGGACCTCCGCGCGCTCATCGGTTCGACCCCGGCGACATCGAAGGCCTGGCTTCGCCGGACCCCGAGACCCGCGCATCGGCGTGGGAGCGTCTCTACACACAGGACTATGTCCTCACCGAATTGTCCGGGAGCGCGGCGCCTCAAGATACCCGGCGGGACGGCGGCTCGTTCGAATGGGCCGGATACGCCGTGAGGGTCGCGCGCCAGCTCGAGCCGAGATTTCGGATCCGGGACGGCGCGGTACTGCGCCCGGTCGGAGACCCGGAGGATTTTGCGCAGGAAGCCTGGCTCCGGTTGGGTGTGCGCGCCCGGAAGGAGCCGCTCGAGCTACGATCACCCGATCTGGTTCAAGGGTTTCAGGCATACCTGGCGATGATCGTCCGCAACGTCATCCTCGATGCCCGGCGCAAGCTGAGGGGACAGCCGGGCGCGGCGGCGCAGCTTCGGGGGCTCCTCGCCCGGTGCACGACCGATGCTGAACGGTACACGTTGCAGGCCGCCGTGGATCTGGCGCGCGAGGGCGAGCGCTGGGACGACGTGGCGGAGATCGCACGGCGCACGGGTCAAACGCATGCCGCGGTGGCCGAGATCCTGGCCCGGGTCGCACGGCTCCGGCTCGCCGCGCACCCCGCGTCACAAGCGGCCGGCGGCGACGACCCCCGGCGCACGGCCGAGATCCGGCATGCGCTCTTCGAATATGCGAAGGGGTTGTTCCGGGAGGGCACCAAAGCGTATTGGGTCGCCAAGGCAATCCTCGACAGCGGCTTGACCGAGGACGACCTCAAAGGAAAGGGGTCCCTCGACCACGTGAAGCTCATGGACGTCCTGGATCGATTGGGTCAGCCGTGGACATCACAGGATGCGCGCGCCCGCGCGACCGCGCACCCTGCCCACGCGCCGGGGCTGCCGGAGGCGGGCAAGTGCCCGCAGTGCCGCGCGGCGCTCTACCAGCAGGCATCCCGGGTGCTCCGGGCGATTCGCGGCCATGCGGACGCCAAGGCGCTGTGGGTGCGCCTGTCACAGGAGCGTGCCCTCGCCGAGGAAGCCGCCGCGCGCGACGCCGCGGCGCAGGCAGCGGACCTGGCCGCACCGTGGGAGACGCGATGAGCCGGGAGCGGCGGCGACAGTCCAAACGGTCCCGTCCTCCGGGGCGCGTCCGGAGCTTCCCGGAGCGCCCGGCCGAGATCCAGGCCGGCATTCACCGGCTCGATGAGGAGCTCGACCGCGCGCATGCCTCGGATGCGTGGCTCGCGGACGCGGCGCTGGCGGCGGGCGAACCGCCGGCCGGATACCGGCGGCGCGCGGCGGGACAGGCCGCGCGGGAACTGGCCGCGGTCGCCGCGGCGCGATCGCTCGAGCTCGCCGTCGAGGAGCTCGCCGACCGTGTCGCGCTTCCGCTGGCGCGGCCGGCCACGTGGGCCGCGGTCGGAGGAGCCGGCGCGGAGGCCCGCCGGCGCGTGTTGGATGCGGTGGCGGCGCATCGCGACGTGGCCGGGCATCCTCTCGCGCGGCAGCACGCCGGTCTCGATCCGTTTATCAGGCCGGACGTGCCGGCTTCGGTTCTCGTGCTCGACGAGGGACTCGCCGCGCCGCTGCTGGAGGACCTCCTCGTCGTCCAGCGGCGTCCGGTGGTGGTGCTGTCGGCCAGCGCGGCGGATTGGACACATTCCGATCCGCCGCTCGAGGCCCGCACGGTTCGTCTCCCGGATGACGCGGCGGGCGGGCACGTCCCAGTATCCGCCATCGACGAGATCCTGCGTTCGCCGGCGCTCTCGCACGCGTGCGCGCTTGCCGAGTGGGGAATCCCGGCGCCGGTGCGCGCGCTCGCCGTCGCGGCCGGCGACGCGGGGGCGGCCGCGCGCCTGGAATCCGGCGGCTTGTTCGCCGTGCAAGACTCGCCGGTCGGGCCGGTCGCCGTGGCCCGGAGCGACCGCGTTCTGAGCGATCTCGGGCGGCGACCGGATTGGCGCGAGCGCCGGGGCGGAGTCTTGGAGGCGCTCTGCGCCGCGCTCGGGGTCGCCGAGGCCGGGGTCGCCGTGGCGCTGCTGCACAAGCTGCTCGTCGCAGGTCAGAGAGGGCTTGGCGCGATGCTCGGGAGCGCAATGTCCGCGCGCCTCATCGGAGACGAGCCGACACGTCTGGCGTCGTGGGCGCGCGTGCTTTGCCGTCTCGGGCTGCCCGAGCACGCTCGTCCGGCGCTGGAGCGGGCGGTCGCGGAACACCCTCACGATCGCACGCTGCGCTGCGAGTGGGCGCGGACGCTGCACGCGCTTGGCCGGGGACACGACGCCTGGAAGGAAACGGAGCAGCTCGTACGGGCGGGCCCGGAAGACGTGCACGGGTGGCGCATCCGCGCGGAGCTCGAGGAAGCGCAGGGCCGTTTGGATGACGCGGATCGGAGCCTCGGGCGCGCGCTGGCCGGGGATCCGGGGAATCCGGCCCTGCTCGTCGCGAGGGGCCGCCTCGCGATGCGGCGGCGGATGGGCGACGATGCCGACCGGTATTTCGGGCGCGCGCAGGAAGCAGTTCCGGGCGCCGCCACGATCTGGCACGCATGGGCCGCTGCCCTGTTCGAGCAGGGGCGGTTCAGCGAAGCGCGGTCGTGCCTGGAGCGCGCGGCGGGCATCGAATCGTGGAACGCCCGGCATCGGCTCGGGGGCGCGGTCGCGGCCGCCGAGGCCGGCGCGGCGCCGGCAGCGTCGCCCTCGGGCGCCCCGGACGGCCCCGACGCGGTGCGACTCCGCGCGCAGTTGGCCGTCGCGCGGGAGGATCCGGCGGGCGCAGACGCGCTGGTGGAGGACATCATCGCGGCGGCGGACAGCCCGGAGGTCCTCGAGCAGGCCGCCGACGCGGCCAGACGCGCGGGACGGTTTCACGCCGCCGTGCGCGCGCTGCGCCGGGCGCTCCGGCTGGCCCCGGGACGCGCGGAGCTGCGGGTGGCATGGAGCGCCCTGCTCGGGCAGGTGGGGCGGGTCGTGGAGGTGGGCGCCGCTCGATCGTTCACGCCCTCGAACGCTCCCGGGCCTGCTTTGGTCTTTGCGGCGGACGCATCGGCGCCCGCAACCCCCGCGCTGATGTACGCCGACGGTGATCTCCGCGTGGTGGTCGTCGAGGCCGCGGGCGGCGACTACGTGGTCGTCGCCGAACAGGCTCGGCGCCCGGTGGAGGGTGCGCTCGTGACGTTGCTGCATCGCGATCCCTCAGGCCGGTGGCAGCACCGCGCGGCGGGGCTGACGGGCGAGGACGGCGAAGGCCGTATCGAGCCCGCGCAGGCGGTCCGCGACATGACGCGATCGCCGGGGGCCGAGTATACGTGGCACATCCTGCTACCGCCCGGCGATACAGATGGCCGCGGATGACGGCGACCGCTTCTTTCATATCATCGAACTCGCCGCGGCGCTGTTTGAGGACGGCGCGCCGGTGGTCGCGGCGCGCACGCTGGTCGGGGGGATGGCCGAGATGTCCCGGCTCGAGCGCAGGTTGTCCTGTCACGTGCTCCGCGCGGGCATCCGGCAGGCCGGGCGGTGGACCGGTTCCGAGCGCGCGGCCGTCCGCGCCGAATTGAACCGGCTGCCCGCCTCGGGCTCGCTTGCCTCGGAGCATCGGACCCTGATATCCCTCCTCGATGCGGCGCCGCCCCGCGAGCCCGGGACGCCCGTGATCGGCCGCGCGAACGTGCTCGTCACCGCACGCGACGATGGTGTGGGGCAGTACGGACGCGTCGTGCACCTCGACGTGTTTGTGCGTCCCGGGGGAGGGAGCATCCGGTTCGAGCAGGCGGGCGACGACCTGGCCCAATTTCGAGGCTTCTACCAAGGGGTCTTGGCGGCCGAAGAATATCTTCTCCGGCGAACCCGGGGATCGCTTGCCGCCGCCCTGTACCTTCGCGCCGGCTCCGTGCGCGGGCTCGTGCCGGTGCTGCGGCGCGGGTCGCGGCTGTCCGGAGCGTCGCTTGGGCTGAGCACCGCGATGGCGGCGCTGTCCGCCTTTTTGAATCTCGGGCTTCCGGAGGACGTCGCGTTTACCGGCGGCGTCGATCCGCGCGGCCGGGTTGATCCGGTGGGCGACGTTGCCGTCAAGCTGCAGGCCGCCAAGGAGCGGGGCATCGGGCGGGTGTACATTCCGTCGGGCAATGCGGACGCGGTCACGGGGCTCGATGGTCCGGATCTGGACGTGGTGACCGTGGCGACCGTCGACGACGTGGCATCACAGGCGTGGACGTCCGGCGAGATGGAGCGCTCCCTGGATCGGCTGCACCGGATCGCGCCCGCGGTGTCCGAGGCCCCCGCGCTCGACATCGAGCGGTCCGCGGGCACCCGGCGGGCCCTCCTCAGCTGGGTCGGCAGGGCCGATCCCTTCGGGGAATACCCGGATGCCGCGGGCGGGGACGCGTCCATGGAGGTGGTGGAAGAGGGTCCGATCCTCACGCTCTGCCGGATCCTCCGGCCGGACGCCGTCTTTTTGTTCCACACGAGTGCTCCCGACCGGTGGAGCGATTTCACCGACCGGGCGGCCGAAGTCGAGCGCGTGATCGGAGAGATGCTGCCCGGAGCGACGGTCCACCGCCGGCCGCTGCCGGCGGTGCAAGATCCCAGCGATTACGGCCAGCTGGTACCCGTCCTTCGCCGGGAGGCCTCCGGCATCGTGGCCGCGGCGTCCCGGGAGGCGGATCCGACGGAGTTTGTCGTCAACTTGTCCTCAGGATCGCCCCAGATGGAAACGACGTGGCACCTGCTCAAGGCCTGGCGCGTCATCCCTGCACGTCTCTTCCAAGTGCGCGAGGCGCGGTTTGCCGGCGCGGGCGAGGCGCGCGTGCGCGAGGTCGTGCTGCCGGCGTACACGTGAGCGAGGCCGGAACTCGGATCGCCCGGGTGCGGTACCGCCGGTCCGCTGCGAGAGAGCGGGAGGCTGCGTGTCACGGGGAGCGCGCCGTCGCTCGATGAGATCGGGCAACGGGTTCGCGCCACGCCACCAGACCGCGCGGCATCTTGGCGACCTGGCCCCTGGCGTCGGCGAACAGCGGGGAGCGCCCCGGGCGCTCGATACCGTATACGGCTCGATAGATCCACCTGAGCGCCGAGAGCAGCGCGCGTTGCGACAATTGCGGCGCTTCGTACACCCGCCCGAATTCCTTGTACAGGAGGCGGAGAACCGGCGCATCCGCCGTCGCGTACGGCTCGCCTCCCGGCAGGGCGGGCTGCCGGTACGTGATCGCCACTTCGTGAAACCCGAGGTCCCGAAAGATCCGGCCCTGCGGCCCGCTCGGGTCGCACTCAACGTACCAGCCGGTCGCCCCCCGGCCGTCCCGGACCATTTGTTCCTCGATGCGGGCGACGAGCGCGCCGAAGCGGCCCGTGCCGCGGAGCGGAGGCCCGAAGGCGACGTAGCCGCCGAATCCCGCCCCGGGCAGCGTAAAGAACGACGCCATGCCGCCCACGCCGCCCGCGGGCGTCGCGCGCAGTGCCCACAGGTGGTACGCGTAGCGGCCATCCCGCCGCGAGCGTGACAGCGACGCGGCGAACGCATCGGATCTGAGGCTGGTTGCGCTCGCCGGAAACGCGTCCGTGTACAGCCTCGCGACGCGACCCAGATCGGCGTCGCGAGCGCCGGTGATCTCGTGGACATGGAGGTTGCCCGGCGCCCGGCCCAGGTACGCGCGCAACGACAGGAGCGGGACCGCGCGCCGGCGCGCGAGGTACCGGCGCATCCGCTTGTACTCGGGGGACCGTGCGGGCCGAAGCGGCATCATCGCCCACCGGATGTACTCGTGCACCGCGCGCTCGACCACGCGTGAGGGCACGTGCTCCCGGAGCGCCGGGTTGATCGGTTTCGCCGCCAGCAAGAGGTGCGTGACCGGGCGCTGCGCGCGCGACAGGGCGGGCTGCACGTACGGGAAGTCCAGCTTGCGGAATCCCCATCCATCCCAGATGCCGAGACGGTCGAACGGGTCCGGGTACGCGTGATCGTCCGCGAATTTAAAGGGATCTTCCAGCTCGGCCAGCATGAGATCGAGACCCCGCCCCAGGCTGCGCCGGGCGTCCGCGGCGGCCACGCGCTCCGCCCATCGCAGCATGCGTGAACCGAGCCGGTACCGCCTCCATCCCGGGGCGGTCACGATGAACTCCACGATACCGGCGTTCGGCGCGGCCAGGTAGTCCATAATGACCCCGGCGACGGGCCGGTCGCGGTGCAGCGCGATCAGGATGTGGTAGTTGTTGGGACCGTAGCCGCCCCGCGCTTTGAAGGCAAGGTACCCTTCCAGCCGCTCCACCGCTTCCTGCTCATCCGGCTGCGGGAACGCGGGCCGGTACGTCTCCTCGTAAAAGCGGCGGAGGATGCCTCGATCCTCCTCCGACGTCGTGAGCTCGCGGAACGAGAGGGCGAGCGCGCGGTTCCCGGTGGGCCGGTTTCGCGATCGCGTGTTGCGCATGATTCCCGCCATTGGCCGGCTGCTAGCGTTCGACGGCGAAAATCCCGGCGCCTGTCTCGCGGACGACAGAAAAGTGGACCCGGAGCGCGCGAGCGTTTGACTTCCCCGGGTGGACCGTGATGGCGCTGCGCGCAGCCGAGGCACTGCGAGGTCGAGTCCCTCCGTTCGGCGTCGGCCCGGAAGGATGTCAGGACGCGGTGAGCGGGCACGTCAAGATCGGTGAGAGCCCAGAGGAAACGGCGCGACGAGTCGGTGGCGTAAGGCGCGGGGCGACCCGCGGTGCCCAGAGAGCCCTGCACCTATTCCGCCACTCGGCGGCGGAATACTGTCCTGAGCTACTCTCGCGCCGCCTGTCGCGTCATCGACGACCTAGTCAAGGAGGGGATGTTGAACGATCTACGCCGGCCCGTTCATAGGGCGGACTCCGTCTATACGGATCTCAAATCGGCAAGCCGCCCGCACCCGGACTGGATCGCCGCCTGGCTCGCATCGCAGGCGCCGCTCGCCCGCGACCCCGTCAGATGGAAGCACATCCTCGGCGTGTGCCGCGTCATGGGCGCGGTGGACGGTCTCTGCCACGATCTGTACAAGACGCTGGCCGGTGTGCGCGAGACCCGCGCGTGCGAGTCCCCCCGGGAGCCCGCGGACGATTGCCGGCTGATCCTCGGCGTGGATGGCCGATTTCGCACGGCGTTCCGGCGCGCCTGCCTCAGGACCCCGCTCCTTGAGCCGCGCCGCTACCTCGAGGCCTTGGGTCGACCGTACGGGGTCGTGCCGACCGCCGCGATGGTTCAGGCCCTCGAGGCGCGCATCGAGCTGGAGATGCAGCTCCTATACACCTTCTTCGAAGTGAAGGCGGTCCTGGAGCGCCTCGGTGCGGTCTACCCCCAGGGACTGATCAGCGATTCCTGGCCGTTCCCGGTCGACAGGTTTCTCGCGGCGCAGGGTCTCGTCACGGTCCTGGAGCACCGTGTCATCTCCAGCTTCGAGGGCGTCTGCAAAAGCGACGGCGACGGAACAGAGATCTACAAGATTGCCGCGAACAGGATGCGGTTGCCGGCGGATCGACTCTGCATGATCGGCGACGACCCCTACCGCGACTGCCTCCCGGCGATGCGGATCGGGTTCAAGGTCATCCTCATAGATCGCGATTACGAGCACGTGGATCGGCTGGGCAACTGGAAGGACCCGGGGCTGGCGCCGCTCGGGATCCCCGTAGTTCGCTCGTATGAACACCTGCCGGCTCCGCAGCCACGCGGGCACGGTGTTGCAGGACGGGCGCATCGCCCGACAGTGAGCTCTGCAAACGCTTCCGACCCCGGCCCGGCCACGCTGAGGAGCTGAACCCGGAGGCCTCTGCCCAAGAGGCATTTGAGCCGGCCATGTCAGGGAATCCCCGAGCGGCGCGTCAAGACAAGCTATGCAACGGGCGAGCGAAACCGGGCGGGTGGATGTTAGGGAGTCCACGGGCGGTCCGTCAAGGTAAAGATAACGGGCGAACGGAGGCAAGCACGGCGTAAGGCGCGGCATGGCCCGCGGTGCCGGGAGAGACGGGGAAGGTATGCGGCTACGGCAACACGAGCGGCTGGCGGTCCGGCTGCGTGAGGCAAAGGCGCGCGGCGACGTCCTCCGGGTCGCGCGGTTGCAGCAGGCGCTGGCGAAGCGGACGGAAGCGGCGGCGGAAGCGGCCGCGGCCGGCCGCCCGGAGCGAGTCAACCTCCGGGCGACGGGCGCGCCCACGGCGCGCGAGGCGCACCGGGTACGGCGGGCGGCGGTGATGGCCGCGGGTGCGGTCGACACGGTCGCGGTGTTCGACCGGGTCACGCCCGGGGTGTGGGCGGATCGGGTGGCGGACGCGTGACGGGGGCGGACATGACGATCGGGATGATGTGGAAGGGGGAAGCATGACGAGCGTGCTCACGACGGCGCGGCCGCAGCAAACGGCGCAGGGCGCCGGGGGCATCGAGACGCTTCCGGCGTGGCTCGCGGAGATCGAGCGGTTGCGCGCCGCGCGCGCGGCCCATTTCTTCGTCCTCCACGGGAACGTCGCCGACTACGTGTACGATGGGGCGCTCCCGCCCTACCGGTTGCTGACGTACCTGGTGCGGTATCTCCGCGCTCACGGCTACGAGCGGGTGGGGACGTTCAGCATCTCGGAAGGGCTCGCCTGGGCCTCATCCGAGTGCGCCGCTCCGGGTGGGAGCGCGCCCGCCCCGGCGGCCGTGTCGCGCCGCTCCGGCACGCTGATCGAGGAGTTGCGTCAACTCGAGCGCGTCCTCGTGACCGCGGGCGAGGCGCCGACCGCGGTCGTCATCGAGCACCTCGACTTCCTCGTGCCGGCAAGCGCCTCGGCGCAGGACCGGGACACAGCCTCAGCGACCGAGATCCTGCTGCGGCTCGCGCTGGACGACGGACTGCGGGCCGCTCCGGTCACGGTGATCGGTTTGGCGCGATCGCTGGAAGCGGTCGCGCCCGCGCTGGCCGATACCATCGGCGCCGTGGCCGCCGTTGCCGCCCCCCTGCCCGGCGCCGGCGAGCGGCGGGGGTATCTGACATATCTGGCCTCGCCCGCCAACGTGGTCGGGCTCGCGCCGCTGGCGCCGGAGCTGTCCCTCGACAGTCTGGTCAACCTCACGCAGGGCATGACCCTCGGCGGGCTCGACGCCATGAACCGTGTGGCGCGAATGTCGGGGGAGCCGATCACCTCCGAGGGCGTACGCGCGTACAAGACGGAGGCGATCGAGCGCCAAAGCCATGGGTTGCTCGAGGAGCTCGAGCCCCGGTACGGGTTCGACTCGGTCGGCGGGCTGGCGTACGTCATCGATTACCTGCGAACCGTGGTCGCGCACCTTCGGGAGCGGCGCCTCGAGGCGGTGCCCAAGGGCATCCTGCTCGCAGGACCGCCCGGCACCGGCAAAACACTGGTCGCGGAGGCCCTCGCGACCGAAGCCGGCTTCAACCTGGTTCGGTTGGGCGACGTCCGGAGCAAGTGGGTCGGGGAGACCGAGCGCAACCTGTCTCAGGTGCTCCGGCTCCTGCTGGAGCTAGCGCCGGTGGTGGTGTTTGCCGATGAGGTGGACCAAGCGGTGGGCCGCCGGACCGAGGGGTGGGACGGCGACAGCGGCGTGTCCGCGCGCATCTTCGCGCGTATTCTCAACTTCATGGGCAAGAACGAGCACCGGGGCCGCGTCGTGTGGATGGCCGCGACGAACCGGCCGGACCTGCTGGACGAGGCCATGATCCGGCGTTTCGACCGTGTCTTCCCATTCTTTGTGCCCGGGCCGCAGGAGCGCGAGCGCATCTTGCGGGTGATGCCCAAGATCACGGGCGCCGCCTACGCCCCCGGGCTGGAGCTGACGCAGGTCGTGGAAGCAACGGAGGGGCTCACGGGCAGCGCCCTGGAGACCATCGTGCGGCGCGCCATGGAACTGGCGGACGGGGCGCCGTTGACCGAGGCGCACCTGCTCCTCGCCGCGGACGATTACAAGCCCAATCACGACCCCGCCACGTATGAGCGCCAGAGCCTGCTCGCGCTCAACGCCGCCAACCTGTTCTCGGCGCTGCCGGCCGAGCCGGACATGCCGCCGAGCCTGCGCGAGTTGGTGGGAGCGATGCGCCGGTCGAGTTCGCCGGCGCCGCTATGGGAGCGCCTGCGGCAATTACGGTGCTCTGGAGAAGGGGGGCCTCGATGACGCCGTTGACCATCGTTCCTCGCGGGGTCACGCCGGCGCGCCGGACCCCCGATCCTGCGTGCGAGCAGTGCCCGCAACGCCTCGCGCTCGCCCAGCGGATGGAGCTCCAGGAGCGCCAGCTGGCGGAGCAGTGCCGCCTGGCGCACGCGCGGCTGCAGGATGCGTCCGACCTCCGGCAGCGGCTGGCGGCGCTGGAGCAGCGCAATCGCGAGCTGGAGGCGACGCTCGCCGCGCAGCGATCCGCCGGCGGCACGCCCGGCGCCGGCGGCGCCGCGGATGCGTCCCGCATGGCGGTGCTCTTGCGCACGCCGTCCGTCGGTGAGATCCCGATCGTACGCGCGCCGTCGCAGCCGCCCGGGCCCGAGGACACTCGTTGAACGTCCGCGACGTCGCACGGGCTGTTCGCGAGAACCTAGGGCACGGCAGGGTGGTGAGCATGCTCCATCTCCTGGTCGCGATGCTGCTGCTCTGGGTGTTGGCGCGCGCGCTTCGCCTCGTCCTCTGGATGGCGATCGCGCTCATCGCGGTCGCGGCATTCGGAGGGCCGCTGTTCAGCGTGAGCATCGAGCGATGGCTCTGGACGATGCTGCGCGGGTTCAATTGAAGTCGTACGCACGTCGCGCCACGGATCGTGGTGTGGCGCCGGTTTAAAGCGCGGGGCGGCCCGCGGCGCCGAGAGAGGAGCGGACATGCACATTGTTGTGGGGCGTGAGGGATACGCGCCGTGGATCGTCGTCACGGGGCTCGACGGGTCGGGCAAGAGCACCCTCGTGGCCCGCCTCGCCGGGACGGCAGGTGCGTGCCGGTTCCGGCTGCCGTACCACGGGTTCGTGAGGGAACAATTGGCGCGATCCGGCGGCGGCCGCCCGTTTGGCGATGTTCGTACGGACCGCCTGTTGTTCGCGGCCGACGCGCGCCTTGTCAACTACCGCATCCGCGAGTGGCGCCGGACCCATCGCCTGCTCGTGTCCCAGCGCGGATGGATGGACAACTACGTCTTCGGAGCGGTGCAGGGCGTCTCGTACGAGGAGACGGCGGCGCTGCTCGGCACGAACGAGCTGGAGCGTCCTTCCGCCATCGTGCACCTGGTCGCAGACCCTCGCGTAGCGTTTCTGCGCATCCGAACCGACCCCCACGGCGACAAGTTCGAGACGGCGGCGTTCATGCGGCGTCAGCACCGTGAGACGCTCCGCTTGTTCGAGGGCGTGCGACGGGGGTTGGCGTCGCTGGCCGCGTTTGCCGGCATCCCGGCCGTCTTGATCGACACCACGGACATGACTCCGGATGCGGTCGAGCGCGGCGCCCGGGCGTTTCTGCGGCACGCTGGCCTCGACCGGGCGTGTCCCGCCGCCGGTGCGGCGCGTACAACGAGAAGCGAGGTGTACGCATGATGGTGACCTGCCCCGCGTGCGGATTCAGGCATTGGATGTTCGACGGCGCGTGCCCGGCGTGCAAGCTTCCGTGGACGCTCGCCTGGGGGTTCGGCGCGGGCCGGGCCCGCGGCGCCGTGGCCGGTGCCGGTCCACGAGCGGCCGTCGTCGCCGCGGCGGCAGCGGGAGTGCTCCGCTGCGCGCTGCTCGTGGGGGGCGTCGTGGCCGGCGCCATCGCCGTCGCGGTCGTCAGCGTCTTGGGACAGGCCTGTCGCGGCTGGGCTCGAGGCGTGGGAGCGGGACGGGGCGTCGGCCTGGGCGGCGGTCCCGGCGTTGGCCTCCCGTTCGAGAGCGGGTGGCGGCGTCCGTGGCCGCCTTCCGGAGGCGGTCTTGGACAGGCGGCCGGACGCCGGCTTCTCGGTCCGTGGCGATAGGCGGGCGGTGTCCCGCCGATCCAGTTTCACCCCTGATTGCGCTCGTTTGATGCTAACGGGGCCGGGCGTATCGTCCTTGTGGAGCAGAGGAACGGCGCCCGGATCCGCCAAACGGTTCCGCGCCGGGACTTGCGCGGCGGGCGATGCCCCCGGCGAGCACGCCGGCGGCGGCGACGAGGAGACACGTCGCGCGCGGGTAGCGAGGGATCCGGTTCGAGCATATGCGGTGCGAGAGAGGGGGAGCCATGACGTTCGAACGAGTCTTACTGGTGCGGGGCCAGGTCGGCGCGCGCGAGACCGTGCGCACGGAGGCGCTCAATCGCCGGGGCTTGTCCAGCGCGCAGAACATGCTCGATCTGCTGCGCGAGCTCGTGCGCGGCGGTAACACGCAGGGGCTTACGCGCGGGTCCGTGGCGACCGGGACTGTCTGCACGGTTAAGCTCGGCTTCGCTCATTGCTTCAAGCAGCCGCCGGCGCCGTACGTCGACTACGAGCGCCGGCACCCGGATCACACCTTTACGATCGAAGACACCACGCCGTTCCTCTGTACGATGGTGCTGCCCCAGCGCGAACTGGAGGAGACCGAGCGGGTGCTGCTGCTCAACCTGGTCCATATCTCCGCGGGCGGCGGCAGCACGGACGCCCAGTTGTCGCAGTCCGCCGAGACCGCCTCGCGCCTGATGCAGGCGCGCCCGGCGGTGGTCTCGACATACGTCGCCATTCCCGCGAGCAAACCACTCCTAGCGGAAGCCGACGGGCTGGCGATGTATCTGGGAGCCTGCGTCCTGCTGGGCGCTCAGGGCGCCGTCGCGGAAGCGCCGGCACGAGCGAAGGGCGCGGCTGCGCCGCCGGACGCGGAGTCGATTCCTGTCCCGCAGATTTCGCTCAAGCACATGGTGGAATTGAACCGCCGGTCGGGCCTGATCCTGACGGGAGCGGCGCGAGGCTCGAGCGCGCAGGCGCGGCGGTGGGACGCCTGGGTCGAGGCCCACCGCGTCGCCGAAGCGGAGGCGGTGGCCGCCCTCGCACCCCACGTCGCGACGGCACAGACGCTGGCGACGCAGGTCGCGATGGCCGAAGCGCGTTGGTGGTTGCTGCCGCCGGGCGCTCGCTACCGGTTCGTGTCCATATACGGCGGGTCGGCGTTCTACGCGATCCCGGCGGGCGCGGACCCGGTGCCGAACATCACCGAATTCGACGAGAGGCCATCCTCCTCGTGAACGCGCTCCCGCCTGGAGGATAACGTCGTCCCACACACCTCCGGCACGCTCATTCGCCGGATCAGGTGCGCCGACCGGCCGCCGCTGGCGGCGTCGGATCGACTTGACCGCATCGCGTACCGCGTCCCGCTAACCTCCCGCGCGCCGTCCCGGCACGGCGGCCGTCCCCCGGCGTGCGATGCTGAACGCCGCGCGCCGCCGGTGCCGGGCCGTGAGCGCCGGTGGCTATGTCGGGAAATGCCGATCGGGCGCGCCAAGATCGATGGCACGAGCAGGCGCATCCGGTGCGAAAGGAGACCACCACAGTGGATACCATGAAGACGCGCCGCGCTACGGCGGACGTCGAGCGCGCCGGCGGGCGACCGCGCGTCACCGTCACGCTGCCTCGGACCTCGCCGTTCTCGCGGCAGATGCTCATCCCGGGGTGGGACCAGGGTCGCCTCGAGCGGGCGCGGGTGCTGATCGCCGGGGCCGGGGCGCTCGGCAACGCCGTCACGGCCAACCTTGCGTTGATCGGCGCAGGACACCTGGCGGTGGCGGACTTCGATCGGATCGACGTCTCGAACCTCAGCCGCACGGTGCTGTTCCGGCGGGGCGACGAGGGGCGCTCCAAGGCGGCCGTCGCCGCGGAGCGCGTCCGCCCGTTGATGCTGGCCGGAGCCCCGATCGTCGTGCCGCTGGAAGGCGACGTGGTATGGGAGCTCGGGTGGGGCGTCTTCCGGCGCATGGACCTGATCCTGGGCTGCGTCGACTCGTCGGAGGCGCGCGCGGCAATCGGGTTGCCGGCCTGGGCGCTCGGCGTGCCCGCGGTGTTCGGCGGCCTGTACGCCCACAACGGCGGGGTCGTCACCCAGGGGGTGGGCACGGGGCCGTGCGTCGCGTGCGGCTTCAGCCCGGCGGAGTGGGATGACTGGTCGCGCCGCTACTCGTGCGACCAGGTGCGTCGCGCCGCGGCGGCGGAGGCCAAGGTGCCGGCGACCCAGATCATCGCCAGCCTCATCGGGGCGCTCATGGTGCAGGAGGGGCTCGCGCTCCTCCACGACGGCGGCCGCAACGCCGGGACGCGGCTCTTTGTCGCGGCGCAGCGGCCGGTGATCGAGCGCGTCCGGCTCACCCGCAAGCCGCGGTGCCCGTTTCACGCGCACATCGCTTGCGTCGAGGAATTCCCCGCGCTGTCCAATCAGCTGACGGCCGGTGAGCTACTGGAGGCGCTCGGGGCGCGCGGTCGGGAGATCACCGTCCGGCTGGGGCGCGAGTTCCTCGTGGGATGCCGCTGCAAGGGGTGCGGCCGGTCCTTGCCGCTACGCAAGCCTCGTCATCGCACGCACGCGAGGGACCTCGTGTGCGAGGCGTGCCGCCGGGCTGATCGCCCGCTTGTGACCGACCCGCGGATCGCGTCGATTGACGCGCTGTCGCGCGGGATGGATGCGGCGGTGCTGGGGCTGTCCCTGGAGGCCCTCGGCATCCCCGCGCTGCACCTGCTGGAGGTCGAGCGCGACGGGCGCACGGGGTGGATCGAGCTGACCGGAGACCTGGCGCGGGTCCTGCCGGGTTGGCCGGGCGAGGCGTCACCGACAGCATCGCCGTGACGGCGTGTCCAATCGCGGCTCACCGCTCTTGGTTGTGGATCATCCCCCGGTTCGTACGCCGGCCCGGAGAGCATTGACGGCGTAGGCCCTTCGCAACGGGCTGCCCCTCACGACGTGCGCGAGACGAATCCCCCGCGGCCCGCTCGGGCCCCCGCCGATGTCAGGAAGTGCCGTCGCCGTGCGTCGAGATCGTGAACGCCGGAGAGAGCGCGGCAAGGAGACGCACAGACTGCACGGCGGCGTAAGGCGCGGGGGCGGCCCGCGGTGCCGGGAGGGAGGACGCACTATGCGGTTACGGCAACACGAGCGGCTGGCGGCGCGGCTGCGGGAGGCGAAGGCGCGGGGAGACGTGCTGGGGATGGCGCGGTTGCAACAGGCGCTGGCGGCGCGGACCGAAGCCGCCGCCGAAGCGGCGCAGGCACGGCGGGGGGAACGGATCAGCCTGCGGGCGACGGGAGCGCCGGCGGCGCGGGAGGCGCACCGGGTACGGCGGGCGGCGGTGGTTGCGGCGGGCACGGTGCAGGCGGTGGCGGTGTTCGCCGCCCGCACACCCGGGCCGTGGGCGGATCCGGCAAATCTCGAAGGAGGACAGGAGGGGTGAGCGTGCCACGGGTGCTGCGCATCAGCGTCCGCGCAATCGGCGGCTTTGTGCCGCGGTTTCAGGAGTGCCGGCTGGACGTCGCGGCGCTCCCCGCCGGGGAGGCGGAGATCCTCGCGGGGCTCGTTTTCGCGAGCGGGATCCTCGCGTATCCGCCGGGCACCGTGACGCGGGTCCCCGGGGCGGCGGACGTCGTCACGTATACGTTGACCGTCGAAACCGGTCCGGGCGATCACGCGCATACCGTCACGTTCGACAGCCTGAGCGTGCCGGAAGCGGCGCGGCCCCTGCTCCGATATCTTCTGGCGCGGTCGCACGATATCTTGGATCACGTCGATCTCGGGAGAAGCGGTTCGATGACGGATGAGCCGGCCGCGGCGGAGACGATCGTGATCGTCAACAGCGGCAGCACCAATCGCCCCGGCTACGAGATCACCGTGCACGAGTCGGGGACGCTCGTCTACCGGGAAACGCCGTCCGGGGGCGGGCCCGATCGCGAGGCCGGCGGCGGGTCCCGCACCGTGCCGCGAGAGGTCCTCACCCGGATCTTCGGCGACGTTCGGGCGGCGCTGCCGTTCTCACAGTACCCCGATCCCGGGTGCCCAAAGAGCAAGTCGTTCGGGGTTGTGATTCGCATTCGCCACGGCCGCGAACAGAGCCCGGACCTGGCATGTCCGGTCCACGACCCCAGGCTGGAGGCGCTGGTCAAGGACGTGCGCGATATCGAGCGGATCGCCGCGCCGGGCCCGCAATCGGAGGGAGCCTGACCGCGCTCCGCATGCGTCTCGCGCGGCGGTGTGGGGTGGCCGCGCGGGTGCCTCGCGGGCGCGGCCTCGACCGAGGGCCCGCCTACCCGTCCGCTACGCGCCGATCGTCGCGAGCAGCTCGTCACGCGTGCCGCCGGTTTATCAGGAACGTTCGATTCCACACGTCGGAGCGGTAGCAATCGGAAATCGGAGCCGCCGGCTACGAGGCGGCGGCGTGACCGAGCGGCGTAAGACGCGGGACCGCCCGCGGTGCCGGAGAGGATGCCGGGGAGTCTACGCAGACGAGCGCCGGCGGCCCCGCGGGCTCGCTGGACATCACCATGGCCGGGAGGGTACCTCGATGGGTGATGCGGTTTCGCAGGCCGATCTCAAGACGGTCTTGATGCAGGCGCGGCGAGTCGCGGCTGCGCTGGGGCAGGCGGTGGGTCCCAGGGAGATGCTGCTCGCCGCGGTCACCGTGTGTCCGGAGACCGTCGTTGCGCGTGCCCGCGAGCGCGGCATCGACATGCGCCGTCTCCACTGGGCGCTCCTCGAGTGGGGACCGATCCGGGCCGCCGGCGACGCCGCGGCGGCCGCATGCTCGGTCACCGCGGCAGCGCGTGCCATCCTGGCGGGCATTGGCGACGGGGATCGCGGGCAGGCGTGCTCTGCCCTCGTCGATCGGTTGCTGGACCCGGCCGCCCTCGGCCCGGAGCCGGGGCCTGAGCCGGAGACCGGGCCCGCGCCCGACGCCACGAGCAAGGTGTTGAGCCGGCTTCGATTGATCTGACGCGGCCCGCGCGAGCGGGCAACGCGGTGTTGCAGACCGGAGATACGAGGAGGAGCGACATGACCGAAGTCACGCTCGAGCAGATCGCTGGATACTGCACCGAGCTCGGCCTGATGAACAAGATCAACGCCGAGCGGCGGCTTGTCGAGACCATCATCCCGACCAATCACCGCACGTACCACGCCTACTTGAAGGTCGATGCACCGCGGGATGTCATGCAGGTGCGGATCTGGGGGGTCGTGATCGCCCCGCCGGAGCGGCGTGCCGTGATGGCGCGGGTCGTGGCCCACGTGAACTACAATCTCTTGCTCAAAGGGTTCGTGTTCGACTGGGCGGATGGGGAGGTCGCCTACGATCTTCCGGTGCCGTTTCGTGGAACCGGAATATCAGCGGTCCAACTCGATCAGTGCCTGCAGGCGGCGGTGTGGACGCTGAACACGCACACGCCGACCCTGTTCCGGGCGGCTTGGGGATCCGCGTCCGCGGAGGAGTTGCTCGGATTGCCGATGCCGGATCCGGCGGACGCGCTCACGCGGGCGCTGACCGACGCGGCCGGACAGGTACCTCCGGTTGCGGAGGGTGGGTCGGCCGGCACGGGCCACCCGTGACCGGCCCGATGCGTTGCCCGGCGCGAACGCCTGTGCGGCGGCCGCGACCCGGCGCCGGTGCCAGCCGCATCGCAACCGCGATCTGCCGATGCCGCGTCAGAGGGAGGAGATGATATGGTGAGCTCGGAGCACGGATCGTCGTTTGCCGACCTGTTTGCCGGGGTGGAGGTCGCGGCCGGCCTCACGGGGCACGGGCTCAGCCTCGCGGATGCCGCCACCCTCGCCATCGCGATCGACGTGGCTCAGGCTCACGGGGGGCCCGCGGAGCTCCACGGACACGAGACCGGGTACTGGCATGATGTGCCGGCGCTCGCAGGATCAGGCTGGGCGGCTCCGGAGCCCGCCTATGTCCAACCTCGGGGCCGGCTTGTGACGCTGCCCGGCGTGGCGCGGGACGCGACGAGCGTCGAAGTGCTCGTCTGGCCGCACGGCGACTGTGGAAACTCGGTGCGCGGGCATGTCCAGCAGCTTGCGCAGCGGGCCGGCCTGGCGCCGTTCCGCTTCTACGAGCACAATGTGACCGGCCTGCACGACATCGAGACCATGAAGCAGGGCATCCTCCCCCTCGGGCCGGAGGAGCGTTCGGATGCGCGCCGGGGTCTCCCCAGCGGATGGTACCGCGATGCCCGCGGAACGACGTATCTCTGGCGGGAGTGCTTCCGGAGGCGGCCGGGGCTGTTCCAGCGAGATGATTTCGAGCGCCGGCGCACGTTCCTGGTGGTGACGGGAACGACCTGGGCGTACCGGGAAACAGGCGATTACGAGACGAGGGCGGCGTTCTCCGTGTTCTCGAGCCCGCTCGTGCTGAACCGCCGCTGGACGTATCGGTACGAGCAGATCAAGGAATACCGCGGGCTGGCCGAGCGATTGGCAACCGGGCTCAAAGGCGTGCTTGCCAAGTATCCGGCCTCATCCGAGTCGATCGAGCGGAGGCGTCGAATGAGCCCGGACGCGACCGTTCCGGCCGGCTCATCCGCCTGACTGGGCGAGCCCTCGATCTCCGATTCGAGCGGCACGACGTTTGCGTGTCGATCGCATCGGCGGAGCCGCCCGGGGGAGGCTCACGACCGCTTCAGGGCTCCGGGTCACTCACCGCGGGGCCCGCCATTTCGCGGCGCGGCGCCCGGCCGGGACAGATTGGTGACGCCCACTTTCGTGACGACGTCCGAATCGAGGTTGGTCGCGACGTACGCGCCGTTGGCAAACTGCCACACTCGCTGGGTCCGGGATTGACGCGAGGAGGCCGGTGGACCGAACTCCTCGATGAACGCGGCCACCGTGTCGGACACTCGATGGCCGGCCCGTGTCGCATAGTCGGGGGATCCGCCGGTCTCCACGGTGTCCACTCTTCCCGTCGCGGCGTCGACGATGATCCCGAGATATGGCGTGCCCGCCGTACCGCCCGGCCCGCTCAAGATCCACTGGCAGCTTGTGCCCTGCTCCGTCCCGCGCTGATGATCCGGCGCCCTGCCCATGGCAGCGATCGCGCCGTCAAACGTCGCGCCGAGCCGGAGCTTGCCGATTCCCTCCCCGGGGACGATCCATCCGGCGCCTGCCGTCGACGGCGACGGCGGCGGCGGCGGCTCGTCGCGCAGGTTATAGAGTCGCCACGGCAGCTCTCGCTCCCCGTAGACGATCGCGTCCGATTTGTCCAGGAGCTTGAAGGCGCCGTAGTCGGCGCTCCTGGCGAAATAGGCGCACTTGGTGTCGATACTCTCGAGGGCCCACTTCACACATTCCGGGTTGGTCAACTCGATGTGCTCCCAGACGAAGATCACATCCTGGAAGTGAAGGTAGCTCCGGCCGTCGGTCCACCGCTCCGGCGCAATGCATTTCCACAGGTACCCGGTATAGGACTCCGGCGCGCCGATGGGCGTCAGACGACCGTCTCGATCGTCGACCACAATGCAGAAGTCCTTGCCGCTGAAGACGGATCCGCGGAGGTGCTCGATCTCGGCGACTTCGATCTGGTACGCGAGCCGCCCGGTCAGCTCCGCCGTGAAACACGCGATCCGGTCCGGCCGTCCCGATTGGAGCAGACCCCTTGCCGTTCTCGCGTGGGACCCGCGCAACACGACGCAGACCGATTCGCCCTCGTCTCGGCCGTCGTCGACGAGTTGGCCCACGAGCAGTTCCGCCCCGTCCACGGCGAGCGCCGACAGCGCGTCTCGCGCATCCCATGACGGGGCCCACTCCTCCAACCCTCGAAGGAGCCAGCGTTGGAGATCGCTTCGCCACGCGCCGGAGCGTTGTTTCTGGGGCGCCTCCCGCTTCTGCGACAAGCGGAAGCGGTCGAGCAGCACGCGGGGAGCGAACGTCCCCTTGACGGTGACTCTCTGCGTCGCGCCCTCCAAGATCTGAAGTTCGCCGCTCTCCTTTGCATCCCGCAGGTCCGCGACGCTGTCATAGGGCTGCACGGCGAGGATCGCGCCGGGATGCGTGAGCAGATCGGGCTTGAGGCGTTCGATCACTCCCCTGACGATGGGCTTCACGCGCCTCAGGGAGCGGACGGCCCGCACGTGGTCGGGAAGCTGGAGTTTCTCCAGGAGCCGTTCGGCCGCGGTGATCGCATCATCGGTGTCGCTTCTCCATTTGTCGGGCTTGACGTGCGACATGTCGTCGCGGAACCTCTTGAGGGTTTCGATCTCTCCGGGGAAGTTCAGGGGCTCGCCGCGTCTGTTCCGGAACCGTTCTCCAAATTTGAGGAGCGACCAGACGGAAAGCCCGGGCTCCGGCCTCGGGGTATCCTCGTCCGTCCTCGGGCCTTCGGTCCTTAGATATCTGAGTAAAAACCCCACATCTTCCAGCTTTTTGGTGAACCATTCCTTGCCCTGAGCGGACGAGACGTTGTCCGGTCCCGCGCCGTTCCTGATGTTTCGCCAATCCTGCTTGGTCAGATAGGGGACAACGCCCGCCGCCCACCAGTCACCGTCGCGGGCCGGGTGCTCGAGCGCCTCGAGCTGTTGCAGCACCATCGGGGCCAGCGCGGTCTGCACCTCGCGTAGGACGAGCTCTTTGACGCCGGCGAGAACGAAGATCTTGGATTGGAGTTCATCCGAAACGGCAGTGGGGACGACCCTGACGTTCGCCGCTTGGCGGCCCTTCGGCCCCTCCGTGATGTCGTACTCGACCCGGTCGCCCATCGCGAGCGTCTTGTCGCCGTCGCCCTGAATCCCGGTGCGATGGACGAAGATGTCGTTTCCCCCGTCTTGCGGGGTGATGAAGCCGTATCCTTTTGCCGCGTCGAACCATCTGACCGTGCCGGCTCGCATGCCGATCCACCCCACCACCCTCAACCGAGCGCCACCGACGACGACGCGAGTGACGACCACAATTCTGCCGCCGGCGGCGATAGACCTCCCGACGGCCCGACCGTGACCGCCTCGCGCGCCGCGCGGGCGCGGTTCTGCGTGGAGCACGCCGTTGTTCGGCGAACGGGCGCTTCCGAGCTTCGGGACAGCCGCGGTCCGGCCCCGCCGTGATCCCCGGCTCGGAGCTCCAGGGATGTCAGGAAACGCGGCCGGATTCGTCGAGACGAGTGAAGGCCGACATGGGTCACATGAGCGGAGGTAGACGGCGGCGTAACGCGCGGGCGCAGCCCGCGGTGCCGCGCGGAGGGAGCAGGTATGGGTGGAACAGCGCAGGACGCGATGATGCCGGTGGCGACCGGGGTGGGACAGGAAGAGGCGGCTCCCGGCACGTCCGGAGCGGCGACGCTGCGGTTGACGGTTGTCAATCCGGCCGACAACACGACGTTCGACCTGCCGGAGGTCCCGGCGGAGATGACGCCGGCCCAGCTGGTCGAGGAGTTGATCCGGCAGGGGCACCTGCCGCCGGGGCCGGACGGGCGCGGGTACCTGGTGTCGGTGCGGGGCGGTCACGACCTCGATCCCGGGCAAAGCCTGGCCGCCGGGTGCGTGGCGGATGGGGTCACCCTCCAGCTGTTCACCCACACCCCGGGTGCCGCCATCCAGGCCGTCCATCGCGAGCGGCTCCGCGGGGATCATGCCGAAATGAGCAAGATCCGGTGCCGGTGGATCGACTGGGTCGGCAACGCCGCGATGCCGCCCGACGGCTACGTGGTGACGTACCGGCTGCCGAGCTACGTCGACGCCGCGTTCACGAAGCGCGACGAGCACCGGGTGCAGTTTGTCCTCCCCGCGCCCTACCCGACGGTCCCGCCCGCCGTCCGCATGCTGGACCAGCCGCCCGTGTATCACCCGAACATCTACGCCGACGGCCGCATTTGCACGGGGCTATGGCATCCGGAGGAAGGATTGGCGTTCATGGTGATCCGGGTGGCGAGGATGCTCCTCTACCAGCCGGCGGTGACCAACCCCTCGAGCGCGGCCTCCAGCGCGGCCGCCCGGTGGTATGCGGCGCACCCGGAGCGGTTCCCGCTCTCGAGGCACGTCACGTTTCCGGATCCGCTGACGGGTATCCACGTCCGCGATCCAAGATGGGTCACCGTTACGGTGAGGATGCCTGTGCGGTGCGGGGCGGTTCCGACCGCGTAAGGGCCGCGGAAGCCGCATTGGGGGCGTGCCGATGAAAGCGCTGTTGTGGATCGGGGCCGTTGCCGCGGTGCTGGCGCTCAGCCACCATCTGGCGGATGCGCTGCGGGCGTGCGTCGAGATCGCTTTCGGCGTGGCCCTGCTGTTTGGCGTGCTGGCGGTAGCGGCATCCGGCGGCAGAGCGGCCGCGAGCACGGCGGCGCCCCGCGGAACGGCGACCACGGCGGCGTCCGCCGCGGATCGCCCGGCCGCTGTGGAACCGGCGTCCCAATCGTCCGCCACGTCACCCGTCACGGGTCCCCCGGCGGCCCGGCCTCCCCAGATCTACGCCGAGCGCCTGGTGATCGGGCCCGAGTGCGCTACACTCCAAGACCGCATCGATCCGTACACCCGCACCCGCTTCGCGATGGGCGAAGAGGTCATCCGCTGCGGCGGCGCGTGCGGCCGAGTGTACAAGCGGTCGACCGCCGAAGCGCTGGAGCACGTGTGCCCCGTGGACGGGGCGTCCCTCAGACCGAGGGCGGCGCCGTTCCGAGTCCGCATCACCCTCCCGAGGTCCTAATGGATCCGGGCCGCCTGACGCGATGGGCGCGCGGCGCGAGCCGCGCGGCCTGCTCCTCGGCCGACACCTGCACGTACTTCGAAGGGAGAGCCCAGGATGCTGATCCCGCGTGATCTCGCACGAGTGCTGCCCGCATGGCCGCCCGCGGCGGCGCAGGAGGCGGCATCGTGACCGCCCGTCTCCCCGCGCGTCCGCGGCTCATCGTGCGCCGCGTCCTCGATACGGCGCCCCCGGTCGAGACCGAGCCGCAGGCGGCCCGCATCGAACGCTCGAGACGTTCGGCCGCCGTGCGCGTGTACATCGCCGAGCGTGCCATGGACGACGTCTGGCGGTCGGTGGGACGATGCCCGCGCTGCGGCGCGGCCTCCGGGCGCGCACGGGTGGAACGCGGGGGCGCGCTCGCCGGGCGCTACGCCGTGAGCCCAACGGGGCAGCGATTCGTGATGATCAGCGAGGCGATCCCCGCCGATGGGGCGTCGGCATCGCGAGCGCGCATCGACATTCGGGCGGACGATTGGCGGGAGATCTACCGGCGCATCGCGGACACGCCCGGCTGCCGCCTGCTCGGGTGGTACCATTCGCAGCCGGGGTTCGGCATTCGCATGTCCTCCACGGATCTGGACACGCAGCAGTTGTTCGAGGCCGAGTGGCAGGTCGGGCTCGTCGTCGATCCGTGGGACGGCGCGTACCGGTTCTACCGGGGGCGGTGGGCGCAGCGGGTCCGGTGGGTGGGGTTTGTCGCGGATGCCGCCGGTCCAACGGCGCCCGGAGCGGCCTCGAGCCCCGGAGGCACGGCCGCTTGCGATCGCTCGTGCGCGCCGGACCGGGCGGTCCCGGTGCGGCGAGGGTTCCCCTGGTTCGCGCAGCCGGCGGGGCGCATGCCGCGCGCGTCCGTACGGAGCGGGAGCGTACCGCGAGCTGTCGAGCGCGCGGTCGATTAGCCCGCGGCCGCGCGGTCGTTCCGGCTTCTGTGCTACAGTTAACCGTGCGGGGCCGCACGTCCGCGATGTGGAGCGCCCGCGCCCGGGGGGCGAACGGTGGCTGAGGACCGGACCCTGCACATTCAGCAGGAGGAGTGGGGCCCCGAGGTCGTGCTCGTTCACCTTGGCGGCGACCTGGATCTGAGCACGGTCACGCGACTCGTGGAGCTCGTCGAGGACCGGATCCCGGGCCGGGACATCATCGTCGACCTCAGCGGGCTGCAGTACATCGACAGCACCGCGATCGCCACCTTGGCCCAGCTGCACAACCGCGCGGTGCGGTTGGGCCGCCGGTTCATCCTCGCGCAGCCGTCGCTGTTCGTGCAGCGCATCCTCGATCTCACGAGCCTGCGGCACGCCGTGATCGTGTACCCGGAGGTGGCCGTGGCGCTGGACGCGCTCCGCGAGCAGAGCGCCATGGGCGAGGCGTTCCGCCGGTTGGAGCCGGCGACCGTGGGCGACTTCGCGCGAGAGATGGCGGCGGTGGTGCGCGCGTCCCGGGAATGGGTGCGGCTCGCGGAGGCGCCCGCGGTGCTGGACGCGCTCGTCGATACCCTCGTGGAGCGATTGACGGCGCGGGCCGACCGGAGCGGCGCGACGTACGTGACCGAGGAGCAGTTTTACGGCATGCTCTTCGGGGACGTCGAGGCCGAGGCCGGCGACGACATGGCGCGGCGCCACGCGGTCGCGGCGGTGCGCTCGCTGTTCACGAACGCGATCGCGCCGCAGCTCGCGCAGCGGCTCGCCGACCGTAACCATCCGCAGGTCTCCGTGACAAGGCACCGGTGGATTCGCGCCGGGCACTGGGACGTCGCGGTCGTCCCGCGGGGCGCGCGAAGCGCGCCGTAACGCGGGTCCGCCGGGCCGGGTCGCCGGTCGCCGAGATGCCGGGGTCACCGTGAGGCCGCGGGCGGACGGGGGGGATGGCGGTGGAGCTGGACGCCAAAGCGCAGCAGCGGCTCATGACCAATCCGCTGTGGCGGTGGCGAATTGCAAACCGGCGCGACGCGCGGGAGGTCGAAGGTGCGCTCGGCCTGCCGCCCGGACGCCTCGAGGCGTGGGAGTGGGGGACGCTCATGCCCCGCCGCGACGAGCTCAGGAAGCTCGCCCGGCTGACCGGCATCGGAGATCTGGCCGCGCAGTGGGCGGAGTGGGCTAACTCACCACGATCATCGTCTTGATGGCGCCGTCACGGCGCGCGGACTGAAGCGCGAACGCCTCCGGGGCGCGGTCGAGCGGAAACCGGTGCGTCACGAGCGGTCCGAGGCGCACGCGCGCCGTGCGCACGAGCTCGATGGCCCGAGGGTACACGCGCCCCATCCGTCGCTGAAACTTCAGCGTCAGCCCTTTGCGCCGGGCCACCGAGGCGGTGAGGGTGACGGCGTCTCCGGATGGGATGCCGATCAGCACGATCCGGCCGCCGGGGCGCGCCAGCTCAACCGCCGCCGCGGCGCCGGACGGCCCATCGGTCGCCTCCAACACGGCGTCGACCCCGCGGCCGCCGGTCCACCGGAGCACGTCGCCGGGTGTCTCCGCGACGCCGTCGACCTCGAACCGGCGCGCCGCATCCAGCCGGTATCGCAGCGGATCGATCACGAACACCCTGCCGGCGCCGGACGCCCGCGCCACCTGCGCGGTCATGAGCCCGATCGGGCCGGCTCCCACCACGGCGACGGAGTCCAGCGGGCGGAGGTGGGCGAGGTCCAGGGCGTGCACCGCGACGCCGAGCGGTTCGAGCAGGGCCGCGGTGGCCGCGTCGAACTCCGGCGGCACCGGGATGAGGGTGTCGGCCGGCGCAGCGTGATACTCGGCGAGCGCGCCGGGGACGCCGCCCGGCGTGCCGGCAAACTTCTGAACCTGGCAGAGGTTGGGATCGCCGGCGAGGCACCATTCGCACCGCCCGCAGGGGCGTGCCGGCTCCACGGCGACTAGGCGTCCCGGCGCGAGATCCGGCGTCTCGCCGCCTTCGATAATTTCCGCGGAGAACTCGTGCCCCAGGATGAGCGGCGACGACGCGTCGACGGTGGCGCCGCCGTCCTGGTGGTAGAAGTGAAGGTCGCTGCCGCAGATCCCGACCTCTCGAACACGCAGCACGACTTCGCCGGGTCCGGGAACCGGATTCGGGATCGCCTCGACGCGTAGATCGCCGGCGCCGCGCAGGACGACCGCTTTCATCGCGCAGACCTCTTCGCGACGGAGACGAGGGTTTCCCGTCGCGCGGGCCCGCGGCGTCTCGCGCTGTCGCGGCGCCTGGCACGCTAGACGTGAAAGAACCGGAGCAGCAGTTGGGTCGAGAGGAATGCCAGCGCCGGAATGACGATCACGAGCACGACGACGAGCCAGAACGCCGGACGCCGCACGAGCGGCGTCTTTTGCGCGGGCCGCGTCACGGCAGCACCCCGGCGACGACCGCCGATACCATGAGCATAGGGCGACGTTCGGGGGACCGGCCGCGCACTCCTCGGGAGCAGGAGCGACTTTGGACTGCCTGGAAGACCCAGATACCCCGATTGTCACGGCTCTCTTCCGGCGAGGTGTACACGATGGCATCCGGCGTTATCGGACGATCGATCCGCCGCGTGGACGGCGAAGAAAAGGTCACCGGCCGGGCGAAATTCGCGGACGATCTCGGCGTGCGCGGCGCGCTGTACGGCCGCATCGTGCTGAGTCCCTACGCGCACGCCCGGATCCGGCGCATTTCGAAGGATGCCGTACGGGGCGTGGCGGGGGTGGTCGGCGTATTTGTCGCCGGCGATCTGCCGTCCGGCGGCGCGGCGCCGTCGTCGAGAGCCGGCTCGCTGCTCGCGCGCGGTGAGGTGCGCTACGCGGGCGAGCCGGTCGCGGTGGTCGTCGCCGAGACCGAGGCGGCGGCACAGGACGGTCTGGAGCGGCTCGCGGCCTCGGTCGAGTACGAGCCCCTCGATGCGCTCGTGGACCCGGAGGCGGCGGCGGCCCCGGGCGCGCCCCTGGTGCAACCCGATCTCTCGGGCAAGAGCGCGGAGGCGCTGCTGCACGCGGCGCTGCGGACGGAGGAAGAGGACGCGCAAGGGCCCAGCAACGTGACGAGCCGCGTCCGCTTTTCGCGCGGCGACGTCGGGCGCGGGTTCGCGGAAGCGGCGACGGTCGTCAGCCGGCGCTTCCGGACGTCCGTCGTCCATCAATCCTACATCGAGCCGCACGCGACGGTCGCCGAGTATGATCCGTACGCACGCCGGCTCACCGTGTGGACGGCCACGCAGGGCGTGTTCTACGCGCGGGAAAGTATCGCGGCGACCCTCGGGCTGCCGGAAACGTCCGTCCGCGTGGTGCCCATGACGGTCGGCGGTGGATTTGGCGCGAAGATCGTGCTGCTCGAACCGCTGGCCGGCGCGCTCGCGATGGCGCTGCGACGTCCGGTCCGCCTGACGCTGACCCGGATGGATGAGTTTCGCACCGGAACCCCGGCGCCGCAGTCGATCCTGGACGTGAAACTCGGGGCGCGCCGCGACGGTACGCTCACCGCGCTCCAGGCGCGGCTCCTCTTCGATGCCGGGGCGTTTCCCGGGGCGCCGGTGAGCATCGCGGCCCTCCTGCTCGCCGGGGCGTATCGTCTCGATCACCTGGACGTCCGGGGGCAGGAAGTGCTGACGCACAAGGCGCCGGTCGGCGCGTACCGGGCCCCCGGCGCGCCGCAGGCGACGTTTGCGATCGAATCCGTTGTCGACGAGCTGGCGCGGGCGCTCGGGCACGACCCCATCGAGTTCCGGCTGCGCAACGTGGTCCAGACCGGCGACCCGATGCCGAACGGAGAGCCGTGGCCGAAAATCGGGCTGCGTGACGCGGTGGAGGCGCTGCGGAAGGACCCGCTCGTTCGGCCGCGCCGCCGCGCGCACGGCGGCGAAGGGGTCGGCGTGGCGATCGGCGGCTGGCTCGGCGGATTGGAACCGGCGAGCGCCTGCATCCGGATGAACACGGACGGGAGCGTGCACGTGCTCGTGGGGTCCGTCGACATCAGCGGGACGTCGACGGCGCTGTCGCAGATCGCGTCGCAGGCGTTGGGCATCCCGGTGGAGCAGGTCCGGATCGTGAGCGCCGACACCGACGGCGCGCCGGCTGCCGGGATGGCAGGCGGCAGCAAGATCACCTACACGGTCGGCGCCGCGGTGCAGGCCGCGGGAGCGGATGCGCGGCGTCAACTCATACGGCTGGCGGCTTCGCGGCTCGAGGCGGCGGAACCGGACGTCGAGATCGTCGACGGCAGGGCGCAGGTGCGGGGCGCGCCGTCCCGCGGGGTGGCGATCGCCGACCTCGTCAAGATGACCTCGGGATTCGGCGCGGCGCACCCGCCGGTGTTCGGCGTGGCGTCGCAGGCCATCACGCACCGCGCGCCCGCGTTCGGCGCCCACGCCGCGCGTGTGCGCGTCGATGCGGAGTCGGGTCGCGTGCGCGTCACGGAGTACGCCGTGGCCCAGGATGTGGGCCGGGCGATCAATCCCGCCGCGGTACGGGCCCAGATCCACGGCGGGGTCGCGCAGGGAATCGGGTGGGCGTTGCTCGAGCGGATGGACTACGATGACGCGGGGACGCTGTCCACGGGCAGCTTTGCCGACTACGCGCTGCCGCGGGCGACCGATGTGCCGATGATGCGCGACAGGCTCGTCGAGGTCGCCGCGGAGCACGGACCGTACGGTGCGAAGGGCGTCGGCGAGCCGCCCGTCGTCCCCGTGGCCGCGACCATCGGAAACGCGATCGCCGACGCGACGGGAGCGCGCGTTGATCGCCTGCCCATGACGCCGGCAGCGGTCGTGGCTGCGCTGCGGGGCTCCACGGGAACGTGACCAGCACGCCGGCGCAACTCGCCGTGGTAGGCGCGGGCCCGGCCGGCCTGGCCGCGGCCGGCGAGGCCGGCGCGGCCGGGGTCCGCGTCGTGCTGATCGAGGAGCGTCCCGCGCTCGGAGGACGCGCCATGCTGGTTCCGGGCGCGCGGGGCCTCACCGAGGGATTGATGCGCGACCTCCGCGCGGTCGAGGTGTGGAGGCACAGCGCCGTGTGGGACATTTGCCGCCGCACGCTCATGGTGCTGCGCGCGGACCGCGTCGAATGTGTGACTGCGGACGCGGTCGTGCTGGCCACGGGCGCGCGCGAGACGCTGCTCCCGTTTCCGGGCTGGACGCTCCGAGGCGTGACGACCCTGGAAGGCGGGTGGGAGGCGGTGCGCGCGGGCCGCCTCGGCGCCGGCCCGGCGATTGTCGCCGGCGGCGCTGACGCCGCGATGCTGGCGAACCGATTGCAGGAGCGCGGCCTGCCCGTGACCCTCATCGCGCCGGAACGCCCGGCCGCGTTGGTCGCCGCGGCGGGCTACGCGGCCGGGACCATCGCGGCCGCGCTGGGCGCCGGGGACGTCGAGTCCGTCGAGACGCGCGACGGCGCGCGCTATCCGTGCGCGATGCTGTGCGTCGAGTCGCCCCGCTGTCCCGCGACCGGCCTGGCCCGGCGCGCCGGATGCCCGGTAGTCTACGAGGGCCGGTTGGGCGGTTTCGTGCCGCGATACGACCCGCTCCTGATGCTCCACGGTCCGGCGCCGCGGCTGTTCGTCGCCGGGGACGCCTCCGGGCTCGATGCGCCCCGCGCCGCCGCCGAGTCCGGGCGTCTCGCTGCGCGGGCCGCGCTCGCCGCGCTCGGCCTGCTCCCGGACGCGGACGAGAAGATCGCGGACGCCAGGCGCCGGCTGCGCGCGGCCTCGATCCCGCTTCATGCGCGTGCCAGGGAGGCGTTGATGGCGGGGGCTGCGCCGGACGAGGTCGTGGACGCGTGGGACGGTGACCCCGCGACCGTGGTCTGCCCGTGTGAGGGCGTGTCCGTTGCGGATTTGCGGGACGCCCTGGACGAGGGCGCGCAGACGCCGGACGATGTGCGCCGGCTCACCGGGTGTACGGGCGGGGATTGCGCCGGGCGCCGCTGCGAACTGGCGCTTCTGCGCTGGTTGAGCGGCGCTCGCGCGACGCCCATCGGGCGGCTGGCGCCGGCGCCCCCGCACGCTCCGCTCCACCCCGTGCCGGTTTCCGCGATCGTCTTGCCGGCCTCTGCCGATGCCTGAACGGCCGCGAGGCCAGGAGATCCTGGTGCTTGGCGCTGGACCTACCGGTTGCGCGATCGCCCACGCCCTCGCCAGGCGCAAGCTCCCGCCGCTGGTGCTGGACCACGGCGGCCCGGGTGGCGAGATACCCGGGCCGTTCCTCACGGGCCTCTGGGATCACACCGAGCGCGCGCCGGTCGCGCGATTCGCGCTCCGTGGTGCGGGACAGTTTCCGGCGCTCCAGGACCACATCGGCCCGATCGGCTACCTGCGGAGCGGCGCCATGGTGCCCGCGCGTACCGATGCGGAGGCGGACGCCGGCCGCGCGCTGGCGGATGCGCAGGCCGCCGCGGGTCTGCCGGTGCGGTGGCTGCCGTCCGAGGAAGCGCGGCAGCGCGAGCCGGCGCTGGCTCCCGATATTCGGGGGGCCACCTATTCGGCGCACGGGGGCCTCGTCGACGCCGCGTTGATGACGCGGCGCTTGGCCGCGGCGGCGCGGCGGGCCGGCACGACGTTTTCGTACCACACCGGGCACGCAACCGTCGCCAGGCAGGGCCGGGCGATCGTGATCGGCACCGCGCGCGGACGCTTCGAGGCGCGCCGGGTGATCATCGCCTCCGGAACATGGCTCGTTATGCTGGCACGGCAGCTCGGCGTCGACGTCTCGATGCGCACCGCGCACGGACTGGTGATCGCCACGGAGCAACGCCCGTCTCTGCTGCGCCACCGTCTCGCCTCGATCCGCCAGCAGCCCCGCGGCGATATCCTCGTGGACTGCGAGGACGTCCACGGTTCCGGGTGCACGGCCGCGGCGCCCGTGCTGCGTGAGGCGACAGCCACGGCCGCGAGCTTCGTCCCGGCCGTGCGCGACGTCCGCATCACACGCGCGTGGCCGTGGGCGGCGGTCCTGCCGTCGCACGGCGTCCCCCTGCTCGGCGCGGTCGACGACGGCGTCATCGCGGCCGTGTCGCACACACGGGACGTCGCGCTCACACCGTTTCTCGCGCACGCGGCGGCGCTGCTCGTGACCGACGAGCGTCTCCCCGAGGGCGTGGAAGCGTGGGCTCCGGAACGCGCGCCGGCCGCCCCACTGCCCCCGGCGGGCTAGCGCATAGGGAGGATTCGCCGGAGGGTCCATAGTATTAGGGGGGTACTTTGATGCGGGCAACTGGCCCCAGGGGAGGAAGGAACCGAGTATGCCGAAGGGCACCGTGAAGTGGTTCAACCGGGAGAAAGGATATGGTTTTATCACCCCGGAGGAAGGCAAGGACGTGTTCGTGCACTACACCGGCATCGCAGGCGAAGGATTTCGCAACCTGGAAGAGGGGCAAATCGTCGAATTCGAGATCACCCAGGGGCAGAAGGGCCCGCAGGCCCAGAACGTGAGGGTGGTCGGTTAGCCGAACTCCAAACTGACGCAACAGACTCGCTATAGCAAGGGCGTCAGGCTCGTCCTGCTTGGCGCCCTTTCAATTGAGGATCTTCGAGACCGGCTCCACCTCCCCCGTCAAACTTATGAGTACTATTGGATTTATCGAACCCATGTGCGTATATCGGTCTCCGAACCGGTGAGCATGCGCTCATCATGCTGCGTTGAGCGTAGGTTTGTGGGCATTTCCATGCGGCGCGTGTTGCGTGACCCTCTATGGCCGTGCTAGATTACATCGAGGGGGCGGGAGATGGCGCGCACGTGACACCGCGGCGGACTTCTTCGAGAAAACCGGGCAAAACGCGGACCGCCGCCGCTCGACGTAAGTCCGCCTCCCGGGCCGGGCGGGCGGTCGGAGCGCGCGTCAAGGTCGTGCGATCGAGATCCACCCGCGCGCGGCGTCCTGCGCGGCCTCTTCCATCGCCTGACCCCATCAACGAACGGCTGTTCACATCCAGCCTCGAGCGAAGCCTCCGGGATTATCGCGTATTGTGGGAGGCTCTCGCGAAGCGGTGAAATACCTCACGGCGGAGCAGGTCAAGACCGTCAACCAGCGGATGATACGAGCGACCGGCGGGTTGTATCTGGCCGGTGAACAAAACGTTGTATACCCTCCAAGCCTCGACTCGCTGGTCGGCTTCGTGCAGACGCGGATCGGTCTGCGCCCGCAACCCACCGTCTGGGAGATGGCCGCCTTTTACATCGACCGCCTGGTGCGGGACCAAGTCTTTCACGACGGCAACAAGCGGACCGCGCTTGAGGTCACCCGCTTGTTCCTGGAGGGTGCGGGCTACCGCCTCGTGCTGCACCCCCCATCGGACGTCGTGGAGTTCATCACGGGCGTGGCACGTGGCGGGATGACGCGAGACAGCATCGCCGTGTGGCTCCGGGCGCACTCCAAGCGTAAGCTTAACGGCAAAAAGTAAACGCGATTCTCCCTGCGGACCCACAGGATGTATCCCGCCGCTCGCCCCGCCTCGGATCGCGGCGGCTTGACACACGTCGGGCTGGGAGCGATGATGTGTCTAGTCGTGAAAGGAGGTGATGCGGATGGATGATAGTAGACGCTCCACGTTGCACTGTCCGACCTGCCGCCAGTATCCGCGAATCGAGGTGATGGCCGGATAGCGTTACACGATCCGGTCGCCGTCGGTTCGTGGCTCAGCTGGCCGACGACGGTGCGGCGGGAGAGTTCGGTTGTACGGTGCGTCCCCGTGCTCGCAGGTCCCGGGAGCGCCGCGTGAGGTAGGTCATCAGGGAAATCCGCTACGGAGGCCCCGCCCGGCAGCGCCGGGCGGGGCCTCTGCCGTCTCGCCGCGGGTCTACGGTTTGGGGACCGCGCCCCAGAGGTGGTCGGCGTCGAGGTAGACCAGATCGAACAGCATGGCGCCCCGGGTGAGCCCCTGCGACATGCGGACGGCCTGCGTGAGACGCGCCGGATCGCCGGCGTACAGCGGCGTCAAGAGCGCGCCGACCACGGGCGTGTCACCGCCGACGACCGAGAGCCCGAGCATCGCGGCGCCCTGCACGCTGATCTCGGCGTGATCGTGCCGGCGGTAGGCGTCCCAGATCGTCACCGGCCGGTAGTAGAGGCCGATCATGAGGAAATCCAGCCACGGAGCGAGCCCTGAGCGGACCCACGTCTCCCCGATCCAATCGTACGGGGGGTGGACGTGCGGGCTGCCCCAGTTCGATCCTTCCTCATAATATACGGGGTACCATGCGCCCACGTACATGGACAGCGTGGCCGCCGGTCGAACCGTCCGCACCAGGTGGGCCACCGCCCGGGTATACGCCATGATCGTGTGCGCGCGATACCCCAGCCACTCCCGGTACAGCGGCCCGGGCCGGCGGGCGACCCAGTAGCCCCGCGGCACGTACGTGTAGATATCATCCGGCCAGTGCTCCACCGGATGGCCGATGAAACGCTCGAACGCCGCCCGGGCGCCCGGTGAAAAATCCTCCGAGACGTCCTGGTACCGCGTGCGGTCGAGGATGATGCCGTCCACATCGTACCGGCTCAGGATCTCGTTGACGGCGGCCAGTTCGTAGTTCCACACCGCGGGATTGGTCGGGCTCACGAACGCAAAGATGCTGTGCGAGGACGACGGCGCCATGCGCGTCTCCACCGGCCCGATCGACACCGCGGCCCCCAGCGGCAGGGCCGACCGCAGCCACGCCGCCGCGGCCCCATGTCCTGAAAGCACGTACCCGTCGCGGGGAATCGCCGGCGCCCCGGGATCCTGCGGGCCGGCGCTGCGGTCGACCACCGCGGCGACCGTGCCGCCGCGTACCGTGACCTCGACGCCCCACCGCGACGTCGGCGCGCGGTCGCCCGCCGCCGCCGTATACAGCACCAGCGCATCGGGATCCCGCGGAACATTCACGCCGGTCAGGGCGTAAGATTGATCGTTCGGGGCGAGGACGCGACGGGTGGCGAGGTAGGCAAGGGCCTGCCACTCCGGATGCGTAAACGCCGGCCCCGCGCGCAGCGGGGAGAAGCCCTCGCCGAACGTATTGACCGCGGCGTCCACGCGCATGCCCCGGGCGTGCGCTTCGGCGACGATCGTGGCCAGCATGTCGTAGCCCCGCGGATACCATTGGGCGGGCGGCGGGTAGGAATCGCCGGGGTCGCTGTGCGGGATCGGCGAATCGGCAATCGACGGCGCAAAGCTGCTCAGGTACGTTACGTACCCCCAGGCATTCTTCGCCTCGGGCATCACGACGTCCACGCCGGCGGCGCGCGCGCGGTCGAGCGCCCGCGCCACGCCCTGCCGTGTGCTGAGCAGCGTGAGATTGGCGCCGGGCTCCATCCACAGCGCGAGCCGCGGCACAAGGTCCCGCCGGGGCGGGCCGGCGGCCGAGAGGGGAGGCGCGGACACGAGCGGGAGGGCGACGAGCAAGGCGATGGTGCCGAGCAACCGCATGATCGACACTTCGGGTCGTGCGCGGCGCCTCCTCCTGCGGCTTGCATCGGCAGGCGCTCGTCGTTAGGATAAAGGCTGTCCGCGTGGAAGGGAGTGGTGTTGCGTGATCCAGGCCGATTCGCTCTCCCGGAGTTATGGAGAGCGCTGGGCCATACGGGATGTGTCGTTCCAAGCCCGCGAGGGCGAGATCCTCGGCTTTCTCGGCCCCAACGGAGCCGGCAAGACGACGACGATGCGCATTCTCACGGGGTTCCTGGCGCCGACCTCGGGCCGCGCGTCCGTGGCGGGGTTCGACATCGTGGACAATCCGATGGAGGCCAAGCGGCGCCTCGGCTATCTCCCCGAGACGCCGCCGCTGTACGATGACTTCACGACGCGCGAGTACCTGAGCTTCGTGGCCCGGTTGAAGCGCGTCGACCGCCGGAAGATCGGCGACGCCGTGGACCGCGCGATGTCGATGTGCGGCGTGGAGGAGGTCGCCGGCCGGTTGATCCGCAACTTGTCGCGAGGCTACCGGCAGCGCGTCGGCTTGGCGCACGCGATCGTCCACGACCCGCAGGTCCTGATCCTGGACGAGCCGACGTCGGCGATGGACCCGCGGCAGATCGTGGAGATCCGCAAGGTCATCCGGGGACTTCGCGGCAACCACACCATCATCCTGAGCACGCACATCCTCCCCGAGGCGACGGCCCTCTGCGACCGCGTCATCATCATTAATGAAGGGGCGATCGTGGCCGTCGACACGTACGAGCAGCTGGCGGCGCGGTTGCGCAGCTCGGAAAAGACCCTGGTGCGCACCGCGCGCGCCCCGGCGGACCTCGCGGCGCGGGTCGGCCGGGTGCCCGGGGTGCTCCACGTCGCCCCGGGCTCGGGCCGCGGCGAATGGGTGGTGGAAGCCGCGCTGGGCCAGGACGTGCGCGAGCACGTGGCGCGGGCGGTGGTGGAGGCGGGCGCGGGGCTGCTCGAGCTGCGGCCGCTGGCCATGAGCCTCGAGGAGGTGTTCCTCAAGCTGGTCACCCACGAGGACGACGCCGCGGCGGACGGCGAGCGCGAGGGGGCGCGGGCATGAGCGGGGTCCTGGTCATCGCCCGCAAAGAGCTGAAGCAGCTGTTCACCTCCCCGATCGCCTACGTCGCGCTGGCCATGTTCTTCCTGATCACCGGGTTCCTGTTCTTCTCGCTCATCGGGGTGTACACGTCCCAGGTGCTGCAATTGCAGGGCCCGCCGCCCTCGGACTTCGACCCCACGCGGATCATCTTCTCGCCGCTGTTCCAGGACGTGAGCTTTGTGTTGATTTTGCTCGTGCCGATCCTCACCATGCGGCTCGTCTCGGAGGAGGATCGCGCGCGGACCATGGAACTCCTCGCGACGTCGCCCGTGACGAGCACCGCGATCGTTGTGGGGAAGTACCTGGCGAGCCTCGCGTTGTTCGCCGTGCTGCTCGCGATCAGCGCCTACATGCCGCTCTCGCTCGCCGTCATGGGCCGGCTCGATTGGGGCCTGCTCGCCGCGTCGTACCTCGGTCTCGTGCTGCTCGGCGGGGCGTTCCTCGCCATCGGGCTGTTCGCCTCCACGCTCAACGAGAACCAGATCGTGTCGGCGGCGATCGGGTTCGCGCTGCTGCTGCTGTTCTGGGTCCTCGGGTTCGCTCAGCAGGCGTCGGGATCGGCGGTGCAGCAGGTCCTGTCGTCGTTGTCGTTCTCGACGCACTTCTCCAACCTCGCCAGCGGTGTGGTGGACACGCAGGACATCGTGTTCTTCCTCAGCCTTGCGGGCTTCTTCGTGTTCCTGGGCGTGCTCGCGCTCGAGTCCCGCAAGTGGAGGTAGCCCGATGAAGCGCCGGAACGCCCTGCTGACGACCAATGCCCTCGTCTCCGCGGCGCTCGTCGCCGCCCTCCTCGTGGGCCTCAACTACCTGGTGACCGAGCACCACGTGCGGTGGGACCTCACCGCGACCCGCGAACACTCGCTGTCGCCGCAGACGATCAAGGTGCTGCGGACGTTGCCGGGGCCGATCCAGGCTGTCGCGTTCCCCGGATCGGATTCGGTGCAGACGTACCGGCAGTTGCTCGCGACGTACCAGTACTACAACAAGGACTTTCAATACCGGATCGTCGATCCGGACCGCGACCCCGCGCAGGCGCAGAAGTACAAGGTGACCTCGTACGGGCAGATCGTGCTTCAGCGCGGCGCGGCGTCCTACACCGTCGACGACGGGTCCGAGGAGGCGCTGACGAACGGCATCCTCCACGTGCTCGCCACGTCGAAGAAGACGGTGTATGTCCTGCAGGGCGAGGGCGAGCCCGGGGTGGACGACTTTACGCGCAACGGGATGGGATCCGCCAAGCAGGCGCTGACGAGCAAGGGGTTCGATGTCAAGGCCCTCGCGTTGATCCAGACGGGCCAGATCCCGGCCGACGCCGCGGCCGTGATCGTGCCCGCGCCGACCACCGACCTGCTGCCGCAGGAGACGGCGGCGCTCACCCGCTACTACGAAGGCGGCGGGAAGCTGTTGGTGATGGTGGACCCGCAGACCCCGGCGGGCGTGCGGGCGTGGCTCGCCACGGCGTTTCACGTCGGCGCGCCGGGCGGGGTCGTGATCGATCCCGTGTCGCGGCTGCTCGGCGGCGACGTCCGCGTGCCGATCGCCACCCAGTACCCGCCGAGCGACGTGACCCAGAACTTCTCGCTGGCGACCGCGTTCCCGCTGGCGACCCCGCTCGTGCCGAACGTCAAGACGCCCGGCGTGACCGTGACCCCAATGGTGAAGAGCTCGGATGCGAGCTACGTCAAGGTGAACACCGCGACCGAAGACCTCCGGTTTCAACAGGGCACGGACGTCAAGGGCCCCGCCGTCCTCGCCGTGGAAGTCTCGCCGAACCCGTCCTCGGGATCCTCGCCGGCTTCCGCCCCCGCCAAGGGCGCCCCGGCCGCGCCGCCGGCGCCGAAGGGGTCCGCGGCGATCTTCGGCAACAGCGCGTTCATTCGCAACACGTACATCGGCCTCGTCGGCAACCGCGATCTGTTCACCAGCGCCGTGGCCTGGCTGACGCAGTCCGGCAATCTCGTGAGCATCGCGCCGCGCGCCACCCCATTCGATCCATTCCTGATCACGGGGGCGGAGGGGCGCTACCTGTTTGTGGGCAGCGTGATCGCCCTGCCGCTGCTGCTCCTCGTCGCCGGCGGCTCGATCTACCTGCAGAGGCGCGCGCTGTGAACCCGCGCGTCACGATCGTTCTCGCCGTGCTCGTCGCCGCGGTCGCGGGATACATTTTTGCCGTCGACCGGCCTCAGGCGCAGCGCGCCGAGGAGGCGAAGCACCTCGTACAGCTGCCGAAGGCCGACATCACCGGGCTGTCGGTGACATCGTCCAAGGGGACGGTGGATCTCGAGCGCACGGACGCGACGCACTGGCAGATCACCCGCCCCTTCGACGCGCCGGCCGCGTCGTTCGCCGTCGGCGATCTCCTGGACGCGGTCACCGGCATCGTGCCGCAGCGCACGCTCGCCGGCGGGGGGGATGCGGCGGCGTACGGGTTCAACGCGCCGAGCCTGACGCTCGCCCTGCGCGCGTCCGGCGGCCGGTCGGTCACGGTCGTCTTCGGCAAGGCCGACCCGGTCGGCTCGGCCATGTACGCTCGCCTCGCGTCCGGCACAGCCGTCTACCTCGTCGACTCGTCGCTCAAGGATGCGCTCTCCAAGTCGGGCGCCGATCTGCGCCAAAAGACGCTCGCCGACTTCGCGAACGCGGACGTGCAGCAGGTCCGGATCGCCGCGCCCGGGCGCACGCTGGTCGTCGACCGGACGGGGCCCGATCGCTGGCGCATCGAGGGAGCGCCGGCGCCGCATGCGCGGCCGGCCTGGCCGGCGGACGACTTCAAGGTGACCGATCTGTTCTTTCCGTTGACGACGTCCGAAGCCAAGCGCTTCCATGACGGGGTCACGGATCTCGCGCCGTACGGCCTGGACCACCCGGCCGTGACGATGGATCTTACGATGAAAGGCCGCACGGAGCCGCTGCGGATCATCGCGACGCAGCGCGGCAAAGTCGCCTACGGGATGGTGGCCGGCGCGCACACCGTGCTGGAACTGGACCCGTCCATCGTCGGGAAGCTCACGCCGGCCCCGATTGCGCTCGTGAGCACACGCATCCTGCCCTATGACCCGCAGAATCTCGTCGCGTTCACGTGGCGGCGGAACGGGCAAACGCTCCAGGTGCGCCGCCAGGGGCCGGGGTTCACGGGCAGCCATCTGAGCGACCAGGACGTGTCGGACATGTTTTCGGCGATGAACCTGCTGGACGCCGACAAGGTCCAGGAGCTGGGGGCGGCGCCGGCGGGTGCGCCCGCGTTCGAGATCCAGACCGACGGCGGCGAGAGCGCCCGGTACACGGTGCAGTTCTACGCGCGGCCGAACGGCGGCTGGATCGTCACCGACCGCGCGCTTGGGCTGCAGTACGCCCTGGCGTCGAACGCGCTCGACGCGCTGCCGAAGTCCATCAAGGCGTTCTTGGGCCTGCCGGCCCCGGCCGCGGCCGCACCGGCGGGCGCGAGCCGCACGTCGAAGCCGAAGCCCGCGGCGCCTCACAAGCCATAGCGGCCGGCGGCCCGGCACGTCGGCGCGGCCGCCGAGCCGGGCCGTGCGATCCCGGCAGGGTCGCGCGCGCCGATCGACGAACGTAGGCGGCGTTGTCAACGTCGCAGCCACGGACGGACCCTGGATGCCCCACCGCCCGGATGCCCGTCGCGCCGTCGGATGGTGTCTGGTGGCGCTGCTCTCGCTCGCGCTCGCCGCCCCGATCGCCGCCGCCGTCCCGTCGCCGAATATATGGCCCGCGGTGCTCGCCGCGGATACCCTCGACCTGCCGGTCGCGGCAGGCATTCAGTATCACCGCGCGACGCTCGCGACCGCGGACGGCCCGCTCGTCGTGCATCAGATGCAGGTGGACCTCGGGACCCCGACGATCCGGCTCGGCGTCGGGCTCGCCCGCGATCGGCTGATGAGCGACGACGAGCCCGTGTCGTCGATGGTGCTGCGCACGGGCGCGATCGCGGGCGTCAACGCCGATTACTTCGACATTCACCAGTCCGGGATGCCGCTCAACATCGTCGTGCAACAAGGTCAGCTGCTGCGCAGTCCGTGGCGCTGGGTGGCGTTCGTCGTCGGCAAGGACGGCACCGCGCGCATCGTCCGGTACCGGTGGACCGGCAGCATCACCCTGCCGGAAACGGGCGAGACGCGGGCGCTCGACGGGTTCAACACCGGGTTGATCCCGAACGGCATCGTGCTCATGTCGAACATCCGCGGGTACGGGGCGCCGCCGCCGGACCCGGCGACGCGCCAGATGGTCGTGGAGCTGACGGCGCCCGACGAGACCGGACACGCCTTCGTCAAGCAGATGTGGCCGCAGCAGGCATTCTACGCGCCGTTTCCCAACAACGACGTCATCCTGGTCGGCCTCGGAGCCGGGGCGGACTGGCTCGCGCGGCTCACGGCCGGTAGCCCGGTCCAGCTCAATCTGACGACCGATCCCGATTGGCACGACGCCCTGATGGCGATCGGCGGGGGGCCGATCCTCGTGCAAAACGGTCAGATCGTCGAGGATCCCGACGCGCCGTCGCCCAAGGAGCGGGACTACCGCTACCCGGTGATCGCCGTGGGCATCGGCCGCGATGGGCACACGCTGACGTTCGTCGAGGTGGACGGCCGGCAGCCGGCCCTCAGCATCGGGCTGACGCGCCCGCAGCTGGCACAGTATATGCTGCGGCTCGGCGCGGCCCAGGCCATGGCGTTCGACAGCGGCGGCTCCGCGACCATGGTGGTGCGTCTGCCCGGAGCGCCCGCGCCGGCCGTCGTGAACTCGCCGTCCGACGGCCAGGAACGCCCCGTGGGAGACGCGATCCTCGTGTACAGCTCGGCCGTCCCCGGGCCGCCGGCCCGCGTTCTGGTCAATGCCGGACGTCCCCTGGAGCTGTTCGCGGGCGCGAGCGCGACGCTGCCGCTGATCGGCGTGGACGCGCAAGACAATCCCGTGGCGCTGAGCGCGCCGGTCTCGGCCACCGTATCGCCGCCCACGCTAGTCACGATCGCCGCCGGGGCGGCCGCGATGCCGGCGCGCCCGCCGGGGGCCGGTGACCCCGCGGCGCAGGTCGCTCCGCCCGCCGAACCGGCGCCGTCCCTCAGCGTCACGGCCGGCCCGTCCGCGGGAAGCGGGACGCTCCAGGTGCAGAGCGGGGACGCGGGCGGGTCGATCCCCGTCTCCGTCGTCACGCGGCTGAGCCGGCTCGTCGTCAGCCCGGCGTCGGTGGCGGTGGCGCCGGGTGCCGGCGCGCAATTCACGGTGAGCGCCCAGGATGCCGGCGGCCGGCCCGTCGGCCTCGCCGGTGCGCCCGTGGCATGGAGCGTCACGCCGGGCATTCTCGGCGCGATCACGCCGGGCGGCGCGTTCGTGGCCGGCGACGCGTTCGGCGCCGGAAGCGTGACGGTGCGGGCCGGCGGCGCGGTGGGGCACGCGCAGGTTGCGATCGGCAGCACCGCTCAGTACCTGAGCGTCTTCGATCGCGGCGCGTGGTCGTTTCGCGGGTATCCCGCGACGGTCTCCGGATCGGTCGGTCTCGTGAGGGATCCAGCGCACGATGGTCACCCCTCGGCGCGTCTGGCGTTTGCGCTGGACGGCACCGGCACGCGCGCCGCCTATCTCCTCACGCAGCTGCCCCTGCCGGGCGCTCCCACCGGCATCAGCGTCTGGGTGTACGGGGACGGAAGCGGCGTCTGGCTGCGCGGCGCCTTCGACCAGGCCAACGGTGATCGCGGGACCGTCACGCTGGCGCGCCGCGTGGATTGGACCGGCTGGCGCTCCATCACGGTCCAGCTGCCCCCGGGCTTGGCGCTGCCGATCACCTGGGCGACCTTCTACGTGGTGGAGACGGACGCGTCGAGGACGCCGCACGGGGTGCTCTACCTGAGCGATCTGCGCGCGATCTACCCGGCGGGCGCCAAGTAGCCGCGCGACGCGCCGGAGGGGACGCGTCGCCGCGCGTCGAACACACGCGCGTTCCTGGACGCCTCATGGCCTACGCCGTGCGATCCCTGTTGAGCCTCACGCTCGCCGTCGGGCTGCTCGCCAGCACCGCGGGGCCCGTGTTGCCGCAATCGCCTCCCACGCTCGCCGACGCGGTGGCAGCCTACGCGCGCGGCGACGTGCCCGGCGCCAGGATGATGTTGACCGCGCTGGCGCAGGACACCACCGCCGACGGCGGGCGGGCATCGTACCTGCTCGGCGTCACGGAGCTTGCCGCGCGGCACTATGCGCCGGCCGCGCAGTTGTTCGTGCGTGCCGGGCAGGCCGTACCGGTGCTGGCCGACTACGCCGTCTACAACGGCGCGGTCGCGGCCTTCAAGATGGGCGAGTACGCGGCGGCCGCGCAGGGATTTCAGGACCTCCTGCAGCGATTTCCGGACAGCACGCTCCGGAAGGCGGCGGCGTTTCAGCGCGCGGAGTGCCTGCGCAACCTCGGCGCCCCGGACGCGCCCGACGCGTACCACGCGTACATAGAGATCGCGGGCGACGATCCGCAGACCGCGCAGGCGTGGTACGAGATGGGCGGCGCGCTGGAGCGCCAGAATCGATGGGGAGACGCGGCACAGGCCTATCGCCGCGTCCTCTGGGTGTTTCCGCAGACGCCCTACGCCCAGCCGGCAGCCCAACGCCTCCGCGCGCTCGCGGCCTCGCATCCGTTGCCGCCGGATGCCACGCCGCCGGCGGCCGTGTACGAGCGCGGCGCCGGCGACTTCGCGGCGGGTCAGTTCGCGGCCGCGCGCGCCGAGCTCACGCACGCACTCCAGATGCCGGGCGGCTGGGTCGTGGCCGATCAAGCGCTGTACACGCTCGGCGTGATCGCCTACCGCAGCGGGCAGCTCGGCTCCGCCGCGGCGCTGTTCCGGCGGGACGTGGCGCTCGGGCAGGCCCACGCGGATGACGCTTCCTATTATCTTGTGCGCATCGCCCTCGCCCGCCGGGCCGAGGCCACCGCGGTGGCGCTTGCACGCACGCTGGCCAGGTCGTTCCCGCGGTCGTCGTTGGCGCCGCGCGGGCTCTATGCGGTGGCCGCGTTCCGGGAGGAGCGGGGCGCCGTGGAGGCGGCCGGCGCGCTCTTCGACGAGGCGGCGGCCGCCTTCCCCGGCACCTACTGGGGCGACCGCGCCGGCTGGGAGCTCGGCTGGATTCGCTACCGCATGCACGCGTGGCAGGGCGCGCTGGCCGCGTGGCGGCGGCTCGCCGGGGTGGCCGGCGACGCCGTCATGGCCGCCGCGGGATCGTACTGGGCGGCGCGAGCCGCCGCGGCGGTCGGCGACGGCGCGGGCGCCCAGAACGGCTATCTCGTCACGGCCGCGAAGTTTCCGGAGACGTTCTACGGTCAGCTCGCGGCCGCGCAGGCGGGCGTCCCGCTGCGCCTCGCGGTCGCGCCACCGATGCCCGATCCGCCGGCGGGCGAGATCGCCTCGCTCGACCGCTTCCGTGAACTGGACGCGCTGGCGCAGACGGCCGACGCGACCCGCGAACTCGAGGCCGCGGCGGCCGCCGCGCCGGCCCAAGACCGTGCCGCCGTGACGCTTCTGCTCGGTCAATACTACGAGCGGCAGCAGCAGATCGCGCGCGGCATCCTCGAAGCCGAACAGGCGCAGGCGCTCGGCGGCGCGCCCGGCGCCTTGCCGCTCGCGGTCTGGGAAGCGCTCTACCCTCGCCCGGAGTGGTCGACTATCGCGCAGGCCGCCGGGCGGGCGGAGGTCGATCCGTATCTCGTCGCCGCGGTGGTGCGCGAGGAGAGCCGCTTCGACCCGGCCGCCGTGTCCCCGGCCGGCGCCTACGGGCTGATGCAGCTGATGCCGGGCACGGCCAGGAGCGCCGCGCGGAGCGCCGGCGTGGCGCCGCCGGACCTGCGTGCGTTGACCGATTCGCGCATCAACGTGCAGCTGGGCACGACGGTGCTCGCCGAGTTGCTCCGGCAGTTCGGGAGACCGGACCTGGCGCTCGCCGCGTACAACGCGGGGCCCGGCGCCGTGCGGCGCTGGCAGGCCCAACACGACTCGAGCGACCCCGCGGCGTTCGACGAGTCGATCCCGTACGACGAGACCCGAAGCTACGTCAAGACCGTGTTGCGCTCCGCCGCGATCTATCGCTGGCTGTACCGGGACGGGCATCCCTCGCCGCAGTAACACCGCCCCGTTTTTGCCGCAAACCTAGCGCAAGGGATATTCAAACTTCCCGAGAACTTCCCTGGACCGCGTCGGAACCGCGGGGGCCGCGGTCATCACGGCCGCGGGGAATCGATCGAGGGAGCGCAGGATTGCAGGAGCCGGGGGAATCATCCTCCCGGCGTATGCTGCCGGGCGCCGGGCTCATGCTATTGATCGAGATGTCGCAGCCAACGTGGATGCCACCGGTATCCAGCACTCGACGCTAAAGGACGGAGCGCAATGACCGCAGCACACGCACGGGCAGCACTCATCGTGGTTGCAATCGCCGCGGGAATCGCCGTGGGCAGCGGGGCGGCCGTGGACGCGCCGGCTGCGCAGGCTGCGGCCGGATGGACTCGGGTGAGCATCGCGGGCTTGCTCGTGTCCGTCGACGCGGGGCGCCACACGCTGACGTTGGAGACCGCGCGCGGCCGGCTCCGGGTGCGGACCACCGCGTTCACGACGCTCGCAGTGGCGCCGTCGCGCGACGCTCCCGTCCGCCTGCCGGTGCGGTCGGTCGTGGAAGGCGTCCAATTGTCGGACGGTTCCGTGATCGCCGGCGTCGTGATCCTGGGCGGCGCCGGATCACCGCACGAGAGCGGCCGCCTGTCGGCGACGCCCATCGGAACCTGGCTCGGCCAGCTCGATCCACCCGTCGGCGCCCACCAGACGGTCGCCTCGTTGTCGCAGGGTGAAGACGGGGTGCCGGCCGGGGTTCACTCCGGCGTCGATCCGCCGGTGAGGGATTTCTCGCCTCCCAAAGGCGCCGGCGGCAACGGCGGTGCGGGCGGCCCAGGCGGCGGCCGGAATTCGGTCACCGGGCTCGGCAACGGCGGTCGCGGCGGCAACGGAGGGGACGGTGGCGACGCGTTCGGGCAGTTCAACGGGGGCAACGGCGGCGCGGGCGGCGCCGGGGGCGCGGGCGGAAACGACAACGGCGGCAACGGCGGCCGGGGCGGGAACGGCGGGGACGGCGGCGCGGCGGGGGCCGGGGTCGACGGCGGCAACGGCGGTGATGGCGGCCAGGGCGGTGGCGGCGGCAACGGGGCGGTCGGGCCAAACGGCGGCAACGGCGGGCGCGGCGGCAACGGCGGCAATGGAGGCTCGTGCGCCGGCGCAGGGTGCTCGGGCGGCAACGGCGGCAACGGCGGCATGGGCGGCAACGGCGGCATGGGCGCCGCCGGCGGAGCCAACGGTAGCGGCGGAGCCGGCGGCAACGGCGGCAATGGCGGTGGATGCGTCGGCGACGGATGCTCGGCCGGCAACGGCGGCAACCGCGGGCTCGGCGGTAGCGCCGGAGTGCCGACGGGGAGCCGCAGCGGGCAGGATGGTCAGAATGGCCAGAACGGCCAAAACGGACGGCCGGGGTCGGGCGGCGACGGTGGGAACGGCGGCAACGGGGGAAACGGTGGGAGCGCCTCGTGGGGCGGCGGCGCCGGCGGTTCGCCGGGCCCGGACGGCATGGGCGGCCGGGGCGGCGGCTGCGCGGGCAACGGGTGTTCTCCGGGCCGCGACGGCCACTGACGAGCGCCGCTGCGGCGCCATCGCGGGGCGCGCGCCGTGGTGGGGATCAGGACCGCCCAGCGCTCCGGATCGTGCCCACGAGCCGGTAGCCTGACGGCGTCAGCGTTGCGATGCGGAGCCGGCCGCCGACCAGCGGGTGAATCGGGCCGTCACGCCGCCCACGCACGAACCGGGCCACGCCGAGCGTGATCGTTCCGAGGAACCTCGCCAGATCGACGCCGTCTGTGAGGCTCATGTCGCGCAGCGGCACCACGAATTCCAGGTTGGCGACCTGCTCCCGGGTGGTCGCGTCCAGCGCCGACAGATCCATCGCCGGATCGATGCCCTTGAAGAGCCGGCTGATCGCGAGACCCTGGCCGCGCCAGTGAAAGTTCGGCGCGTCGGTGGTGGAGAGCAGGCGCCGCTCGCCGGCGGGCCACACGGCCTCGTAGATCCGGCCGACGCCGTCGGGGCCGTAGGCGCCGATCAGAAAGCCGACCGCCTCGCGCGGCGGCGCGTCCTCCCGTGCGGGTTCATCGGCGCCGAGAAAGGCGAGCAGCTCGTCGGCCACCGCCGCCGCGTCCCGCACGGCGCCGGCGGACCGGCCGGCGGCGTATCGCCCCGCGAGCGCCGCAATCGTGTGACCGCGGACGTGGCTCCGGCCGTGCGTCACCGCCGCGGCGTGCCGTCCCAGCGCGAACACCTTGTGCGCGCCGTCGGTCACCACCTCGGCCCACCGGTGATCCGCCGCGTCGCGCCATCGCGTCGTCCGGCTGTCCGCCGCGAGCACGATGCCCTCTGAGAGTGAGATGGCAATCGCAATCGTCATGCACGGGCCTCCTTGTCCCGGGTCGCTTCAAGGAATTCTGGCCACGGGCCAGAATCCTTGTGAGCCGGACGGGCACGCGTGACGCGCCACAGAGTCGCTCCAGGAGACGCCTTTCTTACGTGGATCGCATCGGCATGGCGAGACGTGCGTCACGGCACGTGTGGCTTGCAGGCATCCTGATCCTCGCGGGCGCGCCGGCCGGCGGCCCCGCGGCGGCGCAACCGTTCTCGGACCGCGCCGCCCCGGCCTGGGTCTCGGCCGCGGTCCGCACGCTTGTCCGCGACGGCGTGGTGGCGGGGCCCGCGGCCGACGCGCAGGTCGCTCCGCTCCTCCGCGATGGTCGCGCTCACGTCACGCGCGCGGAGGTCGCGGTATGGCTCGCGCGCGTCCTCCCGTTGATTGCGAACCGGCTGCAGGCGTCTCCTCCCGCGGGTCCGATCTCGCGCGCCGACCTCGCCGCGCTGCGCCGCCTCATCGACGAATTTCAGGCCGAGCTGGCCTCGCTGGATGTCCTGACGGACGTGCTGCGGCGGCAGGTGACCGATCTCCAGCCGCTGCCGAGGCAGGTCAGGATCAGCGGCGATGTCCGTCTCCGGTACGAGCTCAGCCGCACGGCGCTCAACAACCCCGGGTTGGGCCCGATCGCGCCGTCGAGTGGCCAACCGCTCCTCAACCTGGCAAGCTTCCGGGCCCGCCTGGAGTTCGACGGCGGCCTGACGGATGACGCCCGGTTCCGGCTGCGGCTGACGACGTTCAACCAGATCGGGACGACCGCCGGGACGTTCAGCATCGTCAACGCGCCGCCGGCGGGCCAGCTCAACTCCATGTTCCTCCCGTTCAACAGCGGGCAGCAGGCGTCGATGACGATCATTGACATGTTCGAGTTCGACTGGGAGCGCGCGTTCGGGCTTCCGCTCGAGCTCCAAGCCGGCCGCCTCGGCGGCGATACGTGGTTGCCGCGTAACGGCGATCCACTGTACCCCGTGTCTCCGCCGCCCGGCCGCATCTCGCTCCTGCGGCTGGGCCCGATCGGACTCCTGCTCGACACCGCGAAGGATGTCATCGGCGAGCGCAGCCTAGAGACCTACGGGGTGGACGCGCTCGTGGCGAGCTACCGTCCCGACGGCTTCCGGGTGCAGGCGCTGCTCGGCGGGACGGGCGGCGTAACGTTCGCGGGTGGCAGGGTCGAGAGCGTGGTGGCGCCCGGCGTGACGGTCGGGGCCAATTTTCTCACCGACGCCTGCGACCCGGGCGGCGGCGTGAACAACGCGGAGCTCGTATCCGACCTGACGCTGCTCGGCGCCGGCAAGGGCGTCGCCCAATGTTCCTTTGTCTGGTGGGGGGCGCAAAACGGATGGGTGCCGGCCGCCAATGCCGGCACGACGAGCCCGATCACCAACATTCCCGGGACCGGGTACGGCGCCGACATCGACGCGGCGCTCGCGCCCAACCTGCGCCTGCAGGGCGAGATCGCCTGGTGGTACGACCCCGCGGCGCAGACGACGGGGCTCGGCTGGCAAGTGCAGGCGGTCCTGGGGCACGCGGGCGGGCGGACGCCCGCCGTGGTGCTCGGCTATCAATCGTTCGATTCGGCGTTCTATCCGGCGTACGGCGGCGCTGAGGATCCCGTCGTCGGCTTCATCTGGCCGGGCGGCTTCCGGGACGCGTTCGGGATCATCGACCTGCCGCCGCTGGCGGGGTGGACGCTGTCCGCCGGGTACGAGACCGGCACGTCGCTCGGCGTCGGCCCGCAGCCGGGGGCGGTCGGATTTGGCGGCCCGGCGTTTGCGAACGCCGTGTGCGAGAGCTGCCTCGGCTCCGGCCAGCCGTTCTCCGGCTGGCTCGCCGCGGCCGCCCACGCGGTCGGCGGGAACGCGACGGTGCGCCTCTACTACTATTCGTGGCAGCTGAACGGCGCCTCGCAGGACGACACGTACCGCGTAGAAATCGACTACCGCTTCTAATACGGCCCGCCCCATCCGGGTCGTGCCACCGGACGGGAGACCTCCGGACTCGCGATCGCGTCCCACAGCTTCGCGTATACTGGTGTCGGCGTCATGAGCCGCCACCCGGCTCGGCGAGCCACCATTCGCATGGAGGTGAGCACCGTTGCCAGCGCTCCGCACCGCGCCGTACGGCTCGTGGAAGTCTCCGATCACGGCGGATTTCATCGTGTCGGGGACGATCGGGCTGGATCAAGTCCGGCTCGATGGGGACGACGTGTACTGGATCGAAGCGCGGCCGGCGGAGGCGGGGCGCCACGTCATCGTGAGGCACCGGCCCGGCGGCCGGACCGCGGACGTCACGCCCCCCGGCATGAACGCGCGCACCCGCGTGCACGAGTACGGCGGCGGCGCGTACACGGTCCACCGGGGTGTCGTGTATTTTTCCAACTTCGCGGATCAGCGGCTGTTCCGGCAGGAGCCGGGCGCGCCGCCCCATCCACTCACGCCCGCGGCGGACATGCGATACGCCGACGCGATCGTGGACGTCCGGCGTGAACGGTTGGTGTGCGTGCGCGAGGATCACACGACCGGGTCGGCCGAGGCGGTCAACACGATCGTGGGCCTCCCGTGGAACGGCGACGCGCATGCCGGGGGCCAGGTGCTGGCCGGGGGCAACGACTTCTACTCGTCGCCGCGCCTCAGTCCCGACGGGTCCCGTCTCGCGTGGCTGACGTGGAACCATCCGAACATGCCCTGGGACGGGACGGAGCTGTGGGTCGGCGATCTGGCGCCCGACGGCTCGGTCGCGCGCGCGGCGCGCGTTGCCGGCGGTGTCACGGAATCGGTCCTGCAGCCGGAGTGGACGGCGGACGGCGCGCTCGTGTACGTGTCGGACCGGACGGGTTGGTGGAACCTCTACCGGTGGCACGACGGCCGCGACGAGGCGCTGTGCCCGATGGCGGCGGAGTTTGGCGGCCCGCACTGGGTCTTTGGCATGTCGCGATACGCCGTCATGTCCGACGGGCGGCTGATCTGCGCCTACCGGGCGCCGTCGGCCGGCGGCCTCGGGGTGCTGGATCCGGCGACGCGCCGTCTCGAGACCGTCGACACGCCGTATGCGGCCATCGAGAGCCTCCGGTGCTCCGGCCCGCACGCCGTCTTCGTCGGCGGCGGCCTCGACGCGTTCCCCGAGGTGGCGCGGCTCGATCTGCGCACGGGGCGGACGGAGACGCTGCGCCGCGCGGCGGAGCACCGGCCGGATCCCGGATACCTCTCCCGGCCGGAGACGGTCGAGTTCCCGACGACCGGCGGGCGCAGGGCGTACGCCTATTTCTATGCGCCGCGCAATCGGGACGTCGAGGCCCCGGCCGGCGAGCGGCCGCCGCTGCTCGTGACGAGCCACGGTGGTCCGACGGGCGCGGCGTCGCCGGTGCTCAACCTGTCGGTGCAGTACTGGACGAGCCGCGGGTTCGCCTATCTCGACGTGAACTACGGCGGCAGCACCGGCTACGGCCGGGAGTACCGCGAGCGGCTGTACGGCCAGTGGGGCGTGGTGGACGTCGACGACTGCGCGAACGCCGCGGCCCACGTGGTGCGGCAGGAGCGCGCCGACGGCGGCCGGCTCGTTATTCGCGGCGGGAGCGCGGGCGGGTACACCACGCTGTGCGCCCTGGTGTTCCGCGACGTCTTTCATGCCGGGGCCAGCCACTTCGGGATCGCCGACCTCGAGGTGTTTCGCCGGGACACGCACAAGTTCGAGTCGCGCTACGATCAGCACCTGATCGGGCCGTATCCGGCCCGGCGGGATCTGTACCGGGCGCGCTCGCCCATCCACTTCCTCGACCGCCTGGCGCGGCCGCTGATCCTCTTCCAGGGGCTCGAGGACAAGATCGTGCCGCCGAACCAGGCCGAGATGATGTTCGAAGCGGCCCGGGCGAAAGGGCTGCCCGTGGCCTACCTCGCGTACCCGGGGGAGCAGCACGGGTTCCGGAGAGCGGAAAACATCAAGCGGACGCTGGAGGCGGAGTTGTACTTCTACGCGCGGATCTTCGGATTCGCGCTCGCCGATCCCGTGGCGCCGGTGCCGATCGAGAACCTGTCCGGCGCCTAACGCGTCCGTTGCCCGTCCCTCGATGCGGCGATCACGGAGGAACGCAGGTGTCCCCCCGCGCGCGCAGCGAACATGACGGGCGGTGCGCCGGCGGGCGAGGACCCGGTGTGCCGGAGGGGCGGGTGGCACTCGACGACGCTCGCGGACGCCGGTGGTGGCGAGACCACGGCGCGCTGGCGATCGCCCACCGGGGCGGAGCGCGATACGCGCCCGAGAACACGCTTGCGGCGTTTCGACTCGCGCTCGCGGACGGCGTGCCGGCGGTCGAATGCGACGTCCAGCAAACCGAGGACGGGCGCGTGGTCGTGATCCACGACCAGACCGTCGATCGCACGACGAACGGCCGGGGGCGCGTCGCGTCGTTTGCGTTCGACGCGCTGCGGCGGCTGGACGCGGGCGGCTGGTTCGGCGCCGGGTTTGCGGGCACGCCGATCCCGACGCTCGACGAGGTCCTCGATCTGGTGCGCGGGCGCGCCCTGCTGCAGATCGAGATCAAAAACGCGCCCACCTTCTACGAGGGGATCGAGCGCCGGGTCGTCGATGCGGTGCGCCGGCGCGGGATGGAGGAGGACGTGCTCCTGATGTCCTTCGACCACGTGAGCGTGCGGACCATGCGCGAGCTGGCTCCGCGAAGCCCGTGCGGCATCATCTACGCCGCCCGGCTCGTGGACGGTGTCGCCGCGGCGCGCGCGGCGGGCGCGGATGCGCTGTGCCTCCACTGGGCGTTCGCGACCGCGGACGTGATCGCCGCGGCGCACGGCGCGGGGCTGCGCGTCCTGGTGTGGACCGTCGACGACGAGGCGGACGCGCACGCGTGCCTCGCGGCGGGCGTGGACGGGCTGACGTCGAACGATACCCGCCTGCTTCGGCGGCTGCTGCCGGCGTGACGGGGCGAACCCGGACCCGCTTCGCGCCCGCGCGCGCGCTCGTGCAGGCGCTCGCGTACCTCGTGCCGTCGCTCCTGGTGTTTGCGGTGTTCGTGTTCTACCCGCTCGCCCGGAACGTGCAGCTCAGCCTGTACGACACGACCCCGTTCGGCGGGCTGAGCCGGTTCGCCGGCGCCGGGAACTACGCGGAATTGCTCCGCTCCGGGGAGTTCCTCGGCAGCCTCCGCGTCACGGTCCTCTTTGCCGTGTACACCGTCCCCGCGGGGCTCGTGTTGGGCCTGCCGCTCGCGCTGCTGGCCAACCGCCGCATGCGCGGCATCGCCGCGTTTCGCACCGCGTACTCGTTTACGATCGCGGTCAGCATCGCCGCCGCGGCCCTCATCTGGGAGTGGATGTTCGACCCGAACGTCGGCATCCTGAACTACCTGCTGTCGCTCGTGCACGGGCCGCGCATTGGATGGCTCACGGACCCGCATTGGGCCCTGCCGGCGGTGGCGGCCACGACGGTGTGGCAGAGCCTGGGGTTCGACGTCGTGGTGCTCCTCGCCGCGCTCCAGGGCGTCCCCGACGAGCTGGTGGAGGCCGCGCGCATCGACGGCAGCGGCCAGTGGGCGGTGTTCCGGCACGTGGTGGTCCCCGCGATCTCGCCGGCGCTGTTCTTCGTCGGGGTCGTCGCCACGTTGGGCGTGCTGCAGTCGTTCGGCCAGATCCACATCCTCACGCAGGGCGGCCCGGTCGGCGCCACCAACGCCATCGTGTACTCGATCTACCGCAACGCCTTCTTCAACTTCCGCTTCGGCCTGGCCGCCGCGCAGGCGATGGTGCTGTTCGTGCTCGTGCTCGCGTTCACGACGCTGCAGTTCGGGGTGTTCGAGCGGTGGGTGAGCTACGGGTGACGCCGGCGTCCGCGACGCGCGCGTCCGAGGTCGCGGCGGCCGCTGCCGGCCGGCGGCCCGCGCGTGCCCGGGCGGTCCGCCGCGCCGCTCCGCGCGTCGGGCTCGGCGCCCTGATGGTGGCCGTGGCGCTCATCGTGCTCTTCCCGCTCTTGTTTGCGCTGTCGACGAGCCTCAAGGGCGGCGCCGAGGTCAACCAGTACCCGCCGACGTTGTGGCCGCATTCGTTGGACCTCGGCAACTACACCGCGGCGCTCCAGCAGGCGCCGCTCGCGCGATTCCTGCTCAACTCCCTGATCCAATCGGGTGCGATCACGCTGGGCCAGCTCCTCACGGCGTCGCTCGCCGCGTTCGCCTTCAGCTTCATGGAGTTCCCGGGGCGGCGGTGGCTGTTTTTCCTGTTCCTCTCCACGCTGATGATCCCGGGCGAGGTGACGCTCATCCCCAACTACCTCACGGTGCGCTCATTCGGATGGCTGGACACGTACCCCGGGTTGATCGCGCCGTACCTGGCGACCGCGTTTGGGACGTTCCTGCTCCGGCAGTTCTTCCTGACGATCCCGCGCGAGCTCGCGGACGCGGCGCGGATCGACGGCGCGTCCCGCCGGCGGTTCCTGTGGACCATCGTCGTGCCGCTCTCACGGCCGGCGCTCGCCACGCTCGCGATCTACGCGTTCCTCTCGTCCTGGAACCAATACCTGTGGCCGCTGCTCGTCATCAATTCGACGGAGATGCGGACGGTCCAGATCGGGCTCGCGCTGCTGCAGTCGCAGGAGATCCTGTCGTGGAGTCTGGTCATGGCCGGGGTGATCCTGATCATCCTGCCGACGGTCGTCCTGTTCGTCTTCGGGTACCGCCATGTGGTACGCGGGCTGACGGCCGGCGCCGTCAAAGGATAGCGCGCGTCCGGCGCACCTCCGATCGCGAATCGCGGGCACGCCCCGGGCGCCGGCAACGACGCGCCGGCGGCGGGCGCGAACAGCGCGCCGGTCCGCGCGCGTACTCAGTGGGGAGGGGGTGACAGCATGAGGGTCAAGGTGACACGGCGGCGGTTCTTGCGGGCCGCGGGGGCGGCGGGGCTCGGGGCCGCGGCGGGGCGGCTGCGGCTGCCGAACGTTTCGGCGCAGACGCCGGTCCGCATCGCGTTCTGGCACGCGATGGGCGGCAACCTCGGGGATACCGTCATTCGCGCGTTCGTCAACACGTTCAACGCGTCGCGCAAGGACATCCAGGTCACGGCGCAGTTCCAGGGCAGCTACGACGATCTCATCAACAAGCTGCGCGCCTCGCTCGGGTCGTCGTCCGTCCCCGCCGTGAGCCAGGTCTACGACATCGGCACGCGGTTCATGATCGACAGCAAGGCCGTGGTCCCGGTCCAGGACTTCATCGACCGCGAGAAGTTCGACCTGACGCAGTTCGAGCCGAACATCCTCGCCTACTACCGCGTGGGCGGGCGCCTGTATTCGATGCCGTTCAACACGTCCACGGCGATCCTGTACTACAACAAGGACATGTTCAAGCAGGCCGGCCTGGATCCCAACCGGCCGCCGCGGACCTTCGACGAGATCGAGGCATCGGCCGCGAAGCTGGTGCGCAGCGGCGCCACGCGGTCGGGGATCACGATCGCGATCTACGGCTGGTTCTTCGAGCAGCTGCTCGCCCGCCAGGGGGCGCTCTACGCGAACAACGGCAACGGCCGCGACGCCCCGGCCACCGCGGTGGCGTACGATCACGAGGAAGCAGGCGCGCGGATCCTGGAATGGTGGGCCCGCATGATCAAAAGCGGCGTCGCCACCAACCCGGGGCGCCCCACGGCCGCGAGCCAGCGCGCGTTTGCCGCGGGCCAAACCGCCATGACCATGGACTCCACCGCGGTCGTCCGGAGCCTGCTCACGCAATCCGGCGGCCGGTTCCAGATGGGCACCGGCTACTTCCCGAAGCCGCCGGCCGCCGCGACGGGCGGCAGCATCGTCGGCGGCGCGTCCGCCTGGATCTTGAGCGGGCGGCCGCCCGTCGAGCAGCAGGCGGCGTGGGAGTTCGTGAAGTTCATCAGCGAGCCGGCCCAGCAGGCGGCGTGGTACGTCGGCACCGGCTACTTCCCGGTTCGCCGGGACGCGTATCACGAGGCTACGGCGCAGCAGACCCTGGCGCAGTTTCCGCAGTTTCTGACCGCGATCAGCGAGCTGCGCAGTAGCCCCATCAACCGCGCCACCCAGGGGGCCCTCCTGGGGGTGTTCCCCGAGGCCCGGCAGAAGTCCGAGGACGCGATCGAGGCCACGGTGCTCGGCCGCAAGACGCCGCAGCAGGCCCTCGCGGACGCCGCGCGCGACGTCAACCAGGCCATCGCCGTCTACAACCGGACGATGGGAGCGAAGTAGTGGGACGCCGCGGCCCCTACGTCGCGGCGATCGATCAAGGCACGACCGGGACCCGCTGCATGGTGGTCGACGCGGCGGGGCAGCCCGTGGCCTCCGCCTACGCGGAGCACGCGCAGATCACGCCGCGGCCGGGGTGGGTGGAGCACGATCCGGAAGAGCTGTGGGCCGTCGCCTGCGGCGTCGTCCGGGAGGCGCTCGGCCGGGCCGGCCTCGGCGCGGGGGAGCTGGCGGGGCTCGGCGTGACCAACCAGCGCGAGTCCACGGTCCTGTGGGAGCGGCGCACCGGGGCGCCCATCTATCACGCGATCGTCTGGCAGGACACCCGCACGCGGGACGCGTGCGAGCGGTTGATCCGGGAGGGGGCCGAGCCGTTCGTCCGCGCGCGCACCGGCCTCCCCGTGGCCACGTACTTCTCCGCGCTCAAGGCGGCCTGGATCCTCGACCACGTGCCGGGGGCGCGGGCGCGCGCGGAGCGCGGCGAGATCTGCTTCGGCACCGTCGATTCCTGGCTGATCTGGCGGCTCACCGGCGGCGCGGACGGCGGGGTGCACGTGACCGACGTCACGAACGCGTCGCGCACCCACCTCATGAACCTGCGCGCCGGCGCCTGGGACCCGGACCTCCTGGCGCTGTTTCAGATCCCCGCCGCGGTGCTTCCCGAGATCCGCGGCAGCAGCGAGCGCTACGGCGCCACGCCGGCCGCCGGCGCCGTGGGCGGCCGGGTCGAGGTCTGTGCCGACCTCGGGGACCAGCAGGCGGCGCTGCTGGGCCAGGCGTGCCATCGCGCGGGCGACGCCAAGAACACCTACGGGACCGGATGCTTCGTCCTGCAGCACGTCGGGGCGGAGCCGGTGGCGAGCCGCCGCCTCATCGCGACGGCCGCCTACGCGCCCCGCGGTGCGGCCGCGTTCGCCCTCGAAGGGTCGATCGCGGTCGCCGGCGCGGCCGTGCAGTGGCTGCGCGACAATGTGGGCCTGATCCGCGCGGCCGCGGAGACCGCCGAGCTCGCGGCCTCCGTGCCGGATTCGGGCGGGGTGTACTTCGTGCCCGCGTTCTCGGGCTTGTTTGCCCCGCATTGGGACATGACCGCGCGCGGCGTCATCGTCGGCCTCACGCGCTACGCGACGCGCGCCCACCTCGTGCGCGCGACGCTGGAGGCCATCTGCTATCAGACGCGCGAGGTGGTCGAGGCGATGGCGGAGGACGCCGGGCGCGGCCTCGCCGCGCTGCGCGCCGACGGCGGGGCCGCGCGCAACGACACGCTGATGCAGCTGCAGGCCGACATTCTCGGCGTCCCGGTGGTCCGCCCAAAGGTCAGCGAGACCACCGCGCTGGGCGCCGCGTACGCCGCGGGCCTCGCGCAGGACGTGTGGGCGTCCCCCGAGGCCGTCGCGGAGCACTGGGCGGCGGATCGCGTCTTCGAGCCCCGCTCGGTGCCCGGGCGCGATCGCGGATACGAGGAGTGGAAACGGGCCGTCGAGCGTGCGCGCGGCTGGCTCGCGGGCCCGTGAGCGACAATGACGCCCGCTCCGATCGGGCGCTGGAGGTCGAACCGTGGCGCGGTCTCTCAATCCGTTCACGCTGCCGGGGCAATGGTACCGCGGCATGTTCCACTGTCACACGACCAACTCCGACGGGGCGCGGTCCGTCGAGGACGCGGTGCGCTGGTACGCGGACCGCGGCTACGACGTGCTGGCGATCACGGATCACAATCAGCTGACGCAGGCCGCCCTGGCGGCGGGCAGCCGGATGCTCGTCGTCCCGGGGACGGAAGTCGACGCCGGGCGGTCGCGCCTGGGCGAGCCCTATCACCTCGTCGGCATCGGGCTCGCGGAGATGATCGACGTGCCGCGCGAGGTCGCGGCCCGGCACGGGCTCCCCGCGCAGACCGTGGTCGACCGCCTGCGGCGCGCCGGCGCCGTGGTGTTCGTCGCGCACCCCTACTGGAGCGGGCTGGTCGTCGACGACCTCGTGGCGCTCGACGGCATCGCCGGCTTGGAGGTCTACAACACCAACACGGAGGTGGACGTCGCCAAGGGCGACGGGAGCGTGCACTGGGACGACTGTCTCAGCGCGCGCAAGCCCCTGTACGGCGTGGCGAACGATGACACGCACTGGCGCATGGGCGACGCGGGCCGGGCCTGGACGATGCTCCGGGCGGACGGCCTGTCCGGCGCCTCCGTGACCGCGGCGCTCGCGTCGGGGGCGTTCTATGCCTCGACCGGGGCCGCCCTCGAGGACGTGGCCTTCGACGGCGAGACCGTGGCGGTCCGCGTCGCCGAGCCCGGCGCCGCGGAGATCCGCTTTGTGTGCGACCGCCGGTGGGGCCGGCGGGTCGCCGCCGACGGCGCGCCGCTGCGAGAGGCCGCGTTTGCGTTGCGGGGCCCCGAGCGCTATCTGCGCGTCCAGGTCGTCGGTCCGGCCGGCGAGCGGGCCTGGACCAACCCGTTGTTCGTGGAGCGGTAGGCCATCCCCGCAGCATCGCCCGCGCGGCGTCCTTCGCCGGCCTGGACCAACCCGATGTTCGTGGAGCGGTAGGCCCGGCGACCCGACCCAGGACCGCCGTCCGCTCGGGCGAACGGAGAGACGGGATGCGGTTCGCCGCCTGGCTCATCGACCTCGTCTACAATGCCCTCGCGCTGGCGGGCAACTCGGTGGCACGCGCCCGGGGGCGCCCCGTCTACGTGGTCGTCGATCTCTCGGGCGAGTACCCCGAGCACCGGCCGCGCAGTCCATGGTGGGTGCGGCGGCGGCCCGAGAGCCTGGAGGATCTTCGCGGGCGGCTGCGCCTGCTGGCCGCCGATCCCGCGGTGGCCGGCATCGTGGTGACCGTGTCGGACCTGCGCGCCGGGCTGGGCGCCGTGCAGAGCCTCCGCCGCGCGCTGGCGGGCGTGCGCGCCGCGGGCAAGCGCGTGATCGCGTACCTGCCCGAGGCCTCCACGCACGTCTACTACGCGGCCAGCATCGCGGATACGGTGATCATGCCGGAGAGCGGGACCTTGAACCTCGTCGGCCTCGCGCTCGAGGCGACGTTTCTCGGCGACGCGCTCGAGCGGATCGGCGTCGCGGGCGAGTTCGAGCAGATCGCCGAGTACAAGACCGCCGTGGAGCCGTTTGTTCGCGGGACGATGCCGGCGCCGATGCGGGAAGCGCTGAACGCCGTCTTGGACTCCGTCTACGACGACGTGATGGCCGCGATCGCGGAGGCCCGGCGGATCGCGCCCGCCGATCTCCGGCGCGCGGTGTGCGGCGCGCCGCTCCCCGCCGGCGCGGCCCGTGACGCCGGGCTCATCGACGCGATGCTGTACGAGGACGAGCTCCCCGCGTACCTGGCGGCAGGCAACCGCGCTCCCGCGCTCCTCCCGTGGGCGATCGTCCGCCGCCGCCTGCGGCGGCCGCTCCGCCGGCCCGGGGCGGGCCCGGCGATTGCGGCGATCACCGTCCGCGGCCCGATCCACATGGGCGAGAGCCGCCCGCGGCCGTTCGGGGTGCCCCCGCTGTTTGGCGCCGCGGAGACCGCCGGGCACGCGACCGTCATCCGCGCCATCCGCGCGGCGGAGCGCGATCGCCGGTTTGGCGCCATCGTGCTCGCCATCGATTCGCCCGGCGGATCCGCGCTGGCGTCGGATCTCATCTGGCGGGCGGTCGCGCGCGCGAATCGCGCCAAGCCCGTCGTCGCGTTCCTCGGCAACGTCGCCGCCTCCGGCGGCTACTACGTGGCCGCGGGGGCCCGCCGGATCGTCTGCCTGCCGGGCACGCTGACCGGCTCGATCGGCGTCATCGGGGGCAAGTTCAACGTCCGCCGCCTTGCGGAGCGCGCCGGCGTCCACCGTGAGCTGCTGGCCCGCGGCGAGGCCGCGGCGCTGTTCTCGCCGTTCGTGCCGTTCTCGGCGGCCGACCGGCGGCGTGTGCGCGCGCTGATGGAAGGCGTCTACGAGCGATTCGTGGCGCGGGTCGCCGACGGACGGGGTCTCGCGCTCGACGCCGTGCGCGCCGTCGCCAGAGGCCGCGTGTGGACCGGCCGCCAGGCCCACGGCCACGGCCTCGTGGATCAGCTCGGCGATTTCACGGACGCGGTGGACGCCGCCAAGCAACTGATGGGCGTCGCGGCGTCGAGCCGCGTGCCGGTGGTCCACGTCCGCGTCCCGAACGCCGTCGCCGTCTCCCGGCCCGCCGCCTCCGTGCAGCGTCTCCTGGCGCCCGGCCTCGCGGCGCTCCTCGACGAGCCGATCCTCACGCTGCTGCCCTGGGAGATATCGATCCGGTAGCGTCGGGCGCGGTGCGTGTCGCGCCCCGGCCGCCGGGCCTGACGACGGCGATCCGCGCCGGCGGGCGCGAGGGCGCCCGCGTCAAACGCGCACACGGCCGCCCCCAACGACTCGATTCGGGGCCCGTCGAGCCCGCACAGGAGGGAGGTGCCCCGCACTATGCCTCGCCGGCCGCGCGCGCGATCGCGTGGACGAACCGCTCCGTGATCGCCTCCGGCATGGTGATGGCCCGGCCCACGACCACCGCCCACGCGCCGGCCCGGAGCGCCGCCACGGCCTCCTCGGGGTTCGTGATGCGGCCCTCGGCGACGACCGGCACCGCAACCTCCCGCGCGAGCGCCCGCACCAGGTCGAGATCGGGGCCGGCCGTCTCGTCGCTGCGCGGCGTGTAGCCCGCCATCGTCGTGGCGACGAGATCGGCGCCGTTCGCCGCCGCCGCGCGGCCCTCGTCCAGGGTCGATACGTCGGCCATGACCGGGAGGCCACACTCGGCGTGGATGCGGCCGATCAGCGCGGGGAGCGGATCCGCCGCCTCGTCCGCGTCGCGCTCTTGCGTGGCCTGGACGGCGATGAGGTCGGCGCCGGCGTCGGCCAGGGCGCGGGCTTCCGCAAACGTGGGCGTGATGTACGCGGTCCGACCGCGCAGCTTGTAGAGCCCGATGACCGGCACGTCGACGACCCGCCGGACCGCCGCGACATCGGCGGGTCCGTCGATCCTCAGGCCCGCGGCGCCGCCGAGCACGGCGCAGCGGGCGAGCGCCGCGATCATCGCGGGGTCGCGCAGCGGACTGCCCGGCAGCGCCTGACACGACACGATCAGCTTGTGGCGCAGCCGGTCCCGCCAGCCCGGCGTCACGACGGTCGCTCCTCGGCGTTGCGGAGCGCCCACGTGGCGGCGAGCAGGGCGAGGCGCTCCGGGGTCGGCGTCACGTCCGCGGCCTGCAGCGCCAAGAGCAGCGCGCCGGCCGCGGGCTCGTAGCGAGGCGGCACCACGGCGGCGCCCGGGACCTGCGCCGCGAGGGCGAGGCGGAACGGCTCGAGCACGATCGCGCCGGCGTCGAACACCCCGCCGACGGGCGCGACCGCGGTTGCGCCGTCGGGCCAACGGAGGCGGCGGATCACGGCCACGGCCAGCGCCGCCAGCGACGCGGCCGCGTGCTCCACGATGCCGCGGGCGACCTGGTCCCCCGCCGCCGCCGCCGCGGTTACGGCGGGCGCAAGCCCGGCGATGCGGCGCCGGTCCAGCTGCCCGGCGTAGTAGGCGATGGGGATGGCCTCCAGGTTCATGCCCCCCACGGCCGGGATCCGCGCGGTGAGCGCGGTCGCGGGCCCGCTGCCGTCGACGGCCCGGAGGGCCGCGTGCACCGCCGCCCGGCCGAGGGCAAAGGCGCTGCCATCGTCGCCAAAGAGGTATCCCCAGCCGCCGGCGCGGGCGTCGATGCCCCGGGCATCGCGGCCCAGGGCCACGGAGCCCGTGCCGGCGATCACCGCCACGCCCGGACCACCGGCGAGCGCGCCGGCCAGCGCGATCCGGGCGTCGTTGTCCACGCCGATCGTGCGCGCCCGGAGCACCTCGCGGACCACTTCTTCGAACGCGCGTGAGCGGTCGGTGTTGACATTGATGCCCGTCATGCCGAACTGCGCCGCGCGAAACTCGACGTCCCCGAGCCGGGCCGCCCGCAGCGCCGCGGCGAGTGACGTCGCGACCGCCTCGCGCGCCCGCGCCCGTCCGCCGGGTGCGAGGATATGGTTACTGGGACCGCCGCGACCGATGCCCAGCACCGCGCCGTCGATCGTGGCCACGGCGCAGAGGGTACTCGATGCTCCGCCGTCGACTCCGAGCACATAGTCCATAGCGCGGCTCCGTTTCGCAGGCGCGTACCCCGGGTCCTTTGCCCGGCGGCCTCACCTGCACCCGGATGACCACACGGGAGACCGCGACCTGCTCCAGGAGCACGCGTGGCGCCCGATACCCCGTCCTAGGCCGGTGGGCGGGGGAGGAGCGCACGCGCCACCGCCTCGGCGATCCGCGGGCGCAGCGCCAGGATCTCCGTGCGGTCGCGGCCCAGATGGATCGCGTTGGCGAGCAGCACGATCGCCAGCTCGTGCTCCGGATCGATGACGAGCGCGGTGCCGGTGAAGCCGGTGTGGCCGTACGCACGCGCCGACAACGCGCCGCCCCACCAGCCCTGCGTCCCCGTGAGGGCCCAGCCGAGTCCCCGCGCCGCGTCGCCGGAGGTCTGCGGCGCCGTCGCCTCCCTCACGAGTTCCGGGCTCAGCACCCGCGAGCCCGGACCGCGACCTCGTGCGAGCCACATCCTCGCGTACTCGATGAGGTCGCCCGCCGTCCCAAACAACCCCGCGTGCCCGGACACCCCGCCCATGGCGTGAGCGTTGCCGTCGTGGACCTCGCCCCAGACGAGCGTCGTGCGCCAGCGGTGGTGGTGGTGGCGTGCCGCCTCGGCGGCGGGGCGCTCCCGCTCGGACGCCGTCATCTGCTGCTCGATCCCCGTGCCGTCCTCGGTGGGCGCCACGCGCGCGCGCAGGGCCGCCGGCGGACGGTAGCGAGTGTCGCGCATCGCGAGCGGCGCAAACACGCCGTCACCGGCCGCCTCGTCGATCGGCCGGCCGAGCGTCCGGCGCGCAATCTCGCCGAGGAGAATAAATCCGACGTCGCTGTACACCACGCGCGTGCCGGGCGGCGCCTCGAGCGGCGTGGCCGCGGCCCGGGCGATGATCGCGTCGTACCCCTCGGCCTCGAGGTAGAACGGGATCCACGCCGGGAGGCCGGAGGTGTGAGCGAGCAGGTGCCGCAGCGTGACGTCGCGATGCGGGAACTCGGGCAGGTGCCAGGCGGCGGGATCGTCGAGGCCGAGCCGGTGCTGCATCACCGCCTGCAAGATCAACGGTGTGGCGGCCACCACTTTGGTCAGCGAGGCGAGATCGTAGATCGTCGCCGTGGTCGCCGGGCGGGGCGCCGGCCGGCGGGCGGCGAGCCCCTCGGCGTGCCGCAGCACGACTTCGCCGCGGTAGAGCACGGCGAGCACGGCGCCGGGGTACGCGCGTCCGACGCCGTCTGCCAGCAGGCGGAGCGCGGGGGCGAACGCGCTCGCGGGAGCGGTCACACCCGGTTCCGCGCCGCGCCCCGGAGCGCCCCGGGCGGCGGCCACGTCCACTTCCCGAGCAGCGACGCGTGCCGCGCGCCGGTGACTCGGGGCAGGTTGCCCGCCATGCCCATCACGGTCGCGTGCCCCAGCAGCGCGAACGCGATGGCTTCCTTGGCGCTGGACGGCACGCCGAACTCGTCGATGCGCCGCAGGCGAATCGGCGCGATGTCCCGCGCGAGGCGCCGCATCAGCACCCGGTTATGGACGCCGCCGCCCGCGGCGACGAGGTCGACGATGGCGTGACGCGGCAGGACGTACCGTCTGATGTTGAGGCTCACGGCGTCCGCCGCGAACGCCGTCGCCGTCGCGATGAGGTCGTCCGCGCCGAGGCGGCGCCATCGGGCGAGCAGCGCGCGCAGGAACGGTTGGCCGAACTGCTCGTGCCCGGCCGTCTTCGGCGGCGGGGCCGTGACGAAGGGATCGTCGAGCAGTTCCCGGAGCAACGCGTCGTGCACCCGGCCGCGGGCGGCCCGGTTCCCGCCGCGGTCGAAGGTCTCGGCGCCGCGGGTGAAGTGCCGCACCAGCCCGTCGATGACCATGTTCGCGGGCCCGCAGTCGAACGCGGTCACGTCGGCGCGGCGGGCGCCCGCCGGCAGGACCGTCAGGTTCGAGATCCCGCCGAGGTTGAGCGCGATCCGCCCAGCCGGGCCCGCCAGGAGCGCGAGGTCCGCGTACGGCACCAGCGGCGCCGCCTGTCCCCCGGCCGCGATGTCGGCGGCCCGAAAATCGGCGATGACCGGACGCCCGGTCCGCTCCGCGATGACGGCGGCCTCGGCCAGCTGCAACGTAGCCGCGCGCCCCCACGGATCCGCGGCGTCCGGAACGCCCACGTGGGCGACCGTCTGCCCGTGGGAGGCGATGAAATCCACGCTGTTCATCCGCCGGCCGGCGCGCCGCGCGGCGGCGGCCGCGGCGGCGGCGAAGTACTCGCCGAGCAGGTAATGGAGCGAGGCGAGCCGCTGCGTGGTCACCGGCTGCGTGCACACGTCCAGGACGCGCTGGCGTACCTCCGCGGGATAGGGCACCGTCGTGTATGCGACGAGCCGTACGCGCGGCGGCCCCGGCTCCGCGTCGCGCCGGCTCCGCGTCGCGGCGGCACGCCCGGCGGCGCCGTCGGTGACCTCGACGAGGGCCGCGGCCACGCCGTCGGCGCTCGTCCCCGAAATCAGGCCGATGATGTGCTTCGTCCGCTTCGCGCGGATCGTCTCCAAGGCGCGCGCCCCGGTCGCGAAAGGGGCGCCGGAGCCCGCGGCGGCGAGGCTCGCCGCCGCAGGCCCCCGGTTCCCCGGCGCGGATCCGCCGCGGCGTGTGGGGCTCACGGGTCCGCCCGCCCGACTGCCCCGCGGACGCTTCCGGCCTCCTGGAGCGCGCGGGCCGCGGCGTCGGGGTCGAGGCCGCGGGCGAGCATGACGATGGCGACCGGCACCCGGCCGCCGGCGCGCCCGAGGGCGTCCGCTGCCGCGGCGGCGCCGGCTCCGGTCGCCGCCGAAACGATGCGCAGCGCCCGGCGGCGCAGCTTGTCGTTGGTGGCCTGCACGTCGACCATCAGGTTGCCGTAGACCTTGCCGAGCTGCACCATGGTCAGCGTGCTCAACATGTTCAGCACGAGCTTCTGCGCCGTGCCGGCCTTGAGTCGCGTGCTGCCGGCGATGATCTCCGGGCCCACCAGCGGCGCGATCGTGAGCGCGCAGGCCGCTTCCAGCGAGGACGCGGGCGAGCACGCGACGCCGATCGTGACCGCGCCGCGCTCTGCGGCGCGCCGCACCGCCCCCAGGACAAACGGCGTCTCGCCGCTCGCGGCAACACCCACGACGGCGTCGGACGGGCCGGCCCCCAGCGCATCCATCTCCCGCGCTCCCTGCGCGGCGTCGTCCTCCGCGCCTTCGATCGCGTGGAGCATCGCGCCCGGCCCGCCGGCGATGACGGCTTGCACGAGGTCCGGCGGCGTGCCGAACGTCGGCGGGCACTCGGCCGCGTCCAGCACGGCCAGGCGGCCGCTCGTGCCCGCGCCGACGTAGATGAGGCGGCCGCCGCGCCGCAGCGCCTGCGCGATGCGGCGCACCGCCTCGGCGATCTGCGGCAGGGTCGCCCCCACGGCGCCGGGCACCAGCCGGTCTTCGTCGTTCATGAGCCGGGCCTGCTCGATGACCGGCAGCAGGTCGAGCGCCCGTGTCCGTTCGTTGACCGACTCGGTCAACGGTTCGCGCGGCGACGATGTCATGGGGCCTCCGTGCCGTCGTTCGACATGGGTGCCCGCCGAGCCGGTGCGTCGCGCCCACGCGGGCCCTCGATCATAGGCGCAGGCGGGGATCCAACACGTCCCGCAGCCCGTCCCCGAGCAGGTTGAACCCGAGCACGATGAGGGAGATCGCCGCCCCCGGAAATACTGCGGTCCACGGCGCCATCGTCATGAACCGCCGCGCCTCGGCGAGCATGTTGCCCCAGGACGGCGTCGGCGGTTGCGTGCCCAGGCCGAGGAAGCTCAGGGCCGACTCGGTCAGGATCGCGAAGGAGAGGCTCAGCGATGTCTGCACGATGATCGGCGCCAGGATGTTGGGGACGATGTGGTGCAGCAGGATGCGCGGCACGCCGGCGCCTTGCGCCCGCGCCGCCTCCACGTACTCGATGCCGCGCGCCTGGAGCACGCTGCCTCGCGTCACCCTCGCGAACTGCGGCGTGTACACGATGCCGATCGCGGCGACGAGCACGGGCGGCGTCGTCCCCGCGACGGCCATGATGGCGATGGCGAGCAGGACCGCCGGAAAGGCGAAGACGACGTCCATGCTCCGCATCAACACGCTGTCGAGCGCGCCGCCGTAGTATCCGCTCACGACGCCGATGGTCCCGCCCGCGCCGAGGGCGAGCGCCACGGACGCGAACGAGACGCCGAGCGAGACGCGGGAACCGTAGAGGAGCCGGCTCAGGATGTCGCGGCCGAACTGGTCCGTGCCGAACGGATGCCCCGCGCCGGGCCGGGCCAGCAGCGCGGTCGGGGCCATGGCGGCCGGATCGGCCGGAGCGAACAGCGGCGCGCCGGCCGCCGCCACGAGGTACGCGGCGACGATGAGCGAGCCCGCCACGGCGGTCGGGGTGCGGGCCAGGGCCCGGACGCGCGACGGACGGCGGCGGGTCGCGGCGCCGCCGGTCGCGCGTCCCCGTCGCGCCGCGGCGAGCGCCGGCTTCGGCGCGGGGGCGGTGCTCATCGGTAGCGCACGCGTGGATCCGCGAGCGCATAGAGCACGTCCACGGCCAGGTTGGTCAGCACGAAGAGGCCCGCGATCAGCAGGACGACGCCTTGGACGACGGGGTAGTCTCGCTGGCCGATGGCGTTCAGCGCCAGGCGGCCCATGCCGGGCAACGCGAACACCTCCTCGATGACGACGGTGCCGCCGAGCAGGTAGCCCGCCTGGTAGCCGATGACGGTGATCACCGGGATCAGCGCGTTGCGCAGCGCGTGACGGTTGACGACGATCCGGGCGAGCAGACCTTTGGCCCGCGCGGTCCGCACGTAGTCTTCCCCCAGGACCTCGAGGAGCGAGGACCGGACGAACCGCATGAAGACCGCGGCGAGCGACACGCCGAGCGAGATCGCCGGCAGCGCCATGATCGTGAGGTTCGCGAGGGGGTTGGCCGCCAGCCCGACGTACGTGCCGATGGACGCGATCGGAGAGTTGGCCAGGAGGAGCAGGAGCATCGCGGCCAGCCAGAAATTCGGGATGCTGAGCCCGAGGAGACCGCCCACGGTGACCAGCGTGTCCGCCGCCGTCCCGCGGCGTAGGGCCGCGACGATGCCGATGGGGATCCCGAGCCCGAGCGCGATGACGAGGGCCAGCACGGTGATCTCGATGCTGATCGGAAGGCGTGCCAGGATGTCGGGCAGCACCGGGCGGCTCGTGCGCAACGAGACGCCGAAGTCGCCCTGCAGGACGCGGCCGATCCAATCCACGTATTGCAGCGGCAGGGGCTTGTCGATGCCGAAGAGGCGCCGGAGCTCGGCCATCTGGGCCGGCGTCATGGCCACCTGGGTGCCGAGAAACATTTGCACCGCGTCGCCCGGCAGCAGCCGGACGAGCAGAAAGACGACGATCGATACTCCCCACAGCACCGGCAGCAGCCCGAGGAGCCGGCCGGCGAGATAGCCGGTCACCCGGCGCGCTCCGGTCGCGCGCGGCCACCCGGCCGCCGGTTGCCGAGGTGCGGGGGCGTCACGATTGGCTGCGGGGGAGACGCGCCGGCGGGCGCGGCCATACGGCGCGCCCGCCGGCAGCGCAGGTCAGCGCTGGATCGAGGTATCCTGCAGGAGCTCCAGGGATCCCGTCGGGATGACGCGGAAGCCCTTGACGTAACTCTGCAGCACCTGTGTCGTGTACGGCGTGTACAAAAACACCGCCGGGGCGTCCGTGACCAGGGCCCGCTGGACGTCATCGTAGATGGGCTTGCGCTCGGCCACGGCGACGTGAACGCGGCCGCGGTCGAGCAGCTTGTCCACCGCGGGGTCCTTGAAGAGGAAGTTGTTGACGGCGCCCGTGCTGTAGAACGTGCGGTACAGGAAGCGGTCGGGGTCTGGATCGCCGCCCCGCAGTTCGACCATCGTGTCGAAATCGCGCTTCACCCAGCGGTTGATGTACGTGCCCCATTCCACGTTGTCGATCGTCGGGTTCAATCCCACGGCCCGGAGTTGCGCCTGGATGATCTGCGCCACGGCGAGCCCGCCCTCGTACGTCGGCGAGGCGACGATGTTGAACGCGGCGCCGGCCGCGCCGGCCTCCTGGAGCATCTGCTTGGCCTTCGCCGGGTTCGTGTGGTACTCGGGGAACGTGGAGACGGGAAGCGCGTACAGTTTGTCGGGCGCCGGGATGGGACCGCTGACCTGGCCGAACCCGAACTCCGCCGCGGCCACAATCGCCTGGCGGTCGATCGCATAGGCGATCGCGTCGCGCACCTTGGCGTTGGTGAACGGGGGGTGGGTCGTATTGAACGAGAAGATGCGCAGGTTGAGACTCGGGGCCTGCAGCACCTGGAGCGACTTGTCGCCCTGGGCCTGCTTGATCACGCTGCCGTCCGAGATCGTGGCCATGTCCAGGCTCCGGCTGCGCAGGCCGGCCAGCAGGGATGCCTCTTCGGGCACGATCCGGATCACGACCTCATCGACCTTGGGATTGCCGCGCTTGAAGTAGTTCGGGTTCCGCACCAGGCGCATGTAGTTGTCCGGCACCCACTCCGCCAGCATGAACGGCCCGGTTCCCGCCTCGGTCTTTTGGAGATCGCCGTTCTTGAGCACGGCCGCCCGTTCCACGATCGCGCTGTTGCCGGAGGCGAGGCCGGCGAGGGTGCTGGCGAGCGGGTACTTGAGGTGGATGCGCACCGTCAACGGATCGACGGCGGTGACCGTGTCCACCGCGTCAAGATACGACCGCGCCGGCGATGCGGTCTTGGGGTCCAGGATCCGCTGGATCGTGAACACCACGTCGTCCGCGGTCAACGGGGTGCCGTCGTGAAAGCGGACGCCCGGGTGAAGGTGGAAGACGTACGTCCGGTTGTCCGGCGTGTCCCACGAGCTCGCCAGATCGCCGACGACGTGCAGCCCGGGATCGTACGTCACGAGCTTGTTGTAGAGCAGATCGATCCGGCGGAACGAGGAGAACGCCGTGACCTTGTTCGGATCGAGGCCGACGACCTCCTGATCCACGCCGAGCGTCAGCGTCACCTTGGCCGGCGCGGCATACGTCCGAGCCGCCAGCGGCAGCGCCAGCACGAGCGTCAACACCACGATCAAGAACCGCGTTGCGCGCATCGCTCACCCCCGTCGTTGCGTCCCCGGGCCCGGCGCGAGCCGGATGCCGGGTCGGCCATCGCGTACCTCAGCGTACCAGGCGCCGGCGCATCCCGGAGCGGGCCCCGGCCCGATCGGCCGCCCCGCCGCGCGCCGTCACCCCGTGCCGTGGTGCGCCGGTGCGTCCGGCCGGATGGGCCCCGTCGTCTTCCGGTAGAGCCGTTCCGTGATCCCCCGGCGCACGTAGTTCGGGATCTCGCCGATCCGCTCGTATCCCCGCCGCTCGTAGAACCGCGCGGCGGCGTCGTTGCGGGTCCACGTGAGCAAGAACACGTTCGGGCCGTGGGCCAGGATGTCATGCTCCGCGGCGTCCATCAGCCGCGCCCCCACGCCCCGGCCCTGGACGTCGGCCGCGACGCCGATGGCCCGGACGTAGCCGCTATGATCGAACGTGCCGCGCAGGTGGTACACGATGAATCCCACGAGGCGACCCTCTGCCTCCGCGACGTGCGCGGACGCGGCGCCGCAGAGCGCCCCGGCGAAGAGCGCCCGGGCGTCATCGCGGGTCGCCCCGTACGCCCGCCAGAGCGGGAGATCCAGCATGATCGCGATGCACGGCTCGATGTCGGCGTCGCGCAGCGGCCGGATGATCACGCGACACCTTTCTCCGGCGGGCCGAACGGCGCCTGCCGCCGCAGGAGGCGCGCGCGGCCGGCCTGAAGCAGATCGCGTCATGATCGTCGCCGCCGGCACCATCATCGCCCGCGAACGGAATCTCAGCCCGGGGTTCGTGCAGATCGACGGCGGACGGATCGTGCGCGTGCGCGGCGGGGAGCCTCCGGCGCCGGATGGAGCGCCGCTGCTGCGGTTCCCCGACGGCACCGTGATTCCCGGGATGATCGACCTGCAGGTGAACGGCGGCGCGGGCGTGGATTGCGGCCGGTGCGTGCCCGCGGATTACGACGTGCTGGGACGGTACCTGGCGGGCACGGGGGTCACGGCGTACCTGCCGACGATCACGAGCGCGCCGCTCGAGGACATGCGCCGCGCCGGCGAGGTCGCGGCCGGCGCCATGGCCCGCGAGACCGCCCTGCCCGCGATTCTCGGGGTGCATCTCGAGGGGCCGTACCTGAACCCGCTCCGCCGCGGCGCGCATCGCGCCCAGGACCTCCGCCCGCCGTCGGTGCCGGAAGCGGTCGAGACCCTGCGCCGGCTCTCCGGCGCCGTGCGCGTGGTGACGCTCGCGCCGGAACTCGAGGGCGCGGAGGCTCTGGTGCGCGCGCTCGCCGAGCGGGAGGTCGTCGTGGCGCTCGGGCACACGGACGCCGGCTACGACGAGATTCGGGCCGCGGCGCAGTGGGGCGCCAGGCTCGTGACACACGTGTTCAACGCGATGCGCGGCCTCCACCACCGGGAGCCCGGGGCCGCGGGCGGCGCCCTGCTCACGCGCGGCCTCGTGGCGAGCGTGATCGCGGACGGCATCCACGTGCATCCCGCCATCCTGGGACTGATCGCCCGCGTGGCCGGCCCCGGCCGTATCGCGCTCGTCACGGACGCCATCTCCGCCGCCGGCATGGAACGGGGCAGCTTTTCGCTCGGCGGGCGGGGCATCGAAGTGCGGGACGGCGTACCGCGCCTGCCCGACGGCACGATTGCCGGCAGCGTGCTGCAGATGGACCGCGCGGTGCGCACCTTCGCGGCGGCCGCTGAGATCGGCCTGCGCGAGGCGATTCACTCCGCGACGGCCGTGCCGGCGCGGCTGCTGCGGCTCGCGCGCAAGGGCCAGATCGCCGAAGACTACGACGCCGATCTGGCGGTCCTCGGCCGCGACGGAAGCGTCGCGCTGACGCTCGTGGGCGGGCGGGTGGCGTATCAGCGCCGGCCGTGACCTGCTCCCCAAAATCCGAACAATGACGCGGTTTCGCTTGACAACCTACGGGATCTTTGGTAATCGACATTAAAACCGAGGGAGTGTGCCTAGGGTTCCGCGGCCCGTAGGGCCGGCCCGGACCGAGCGGCGCAGGCGCCAGCGGGCGCTACACCGTCGGGACAAAAGCCCGAGGGAGAGGTTCCTCTGAACAGGATCGCTCCCCCGGGTTTTTCTATGTTCGCCCCGGGGAGCCTCCAACCGGCGTGCCAACGGCCGCCCGCCTCGCAGCGGGCGGCGTGCGTGGGGGGTGGACCGCGATGTCCGGCCTATATGACCCGAGGTTCGAGCACGACTCCTGCGGCGTCGGCTTTGTGGCGACGACCGGCGGACGCAGCCACGCGCCGCTGTCGATGGCGCTGGAGGCGCTCGCCAACCTCGCGCATCGCGGCGCGGTGTCGGCCGATGGCAAGACCGGGGACGGCGCGGGGGTGCTCACCCAGCTGCCGTACCGCCTACTGCTGCCCGAGCTGGCTCGGCGCGGCGTGCGGGTCTCCCGGCACAGCGATCTCGGCGTCGCCATGGCGTTCTTGCCCCGCGAAGACGGCGCGAGGGCGCGGATGCGCGCCCTGGTCGAGGACGCCGTCGCGCGGGAAGGGCTCGTGTTCTTTGGATGGCGTCCGGTCCCGGTCGCATCCGGCGCGCTCGGCGCGGAGGCCGAGCGGACCCGGCCCGACATCGCGCAGGCCCTGATCGGCCGCTCCGGCGCGCGCGCCGGCGACGACTTCGAGCGCGCGCTGTTCCTCGTTCGCAAGGGCGTGGAGCGGCGGCTCGGGGAGGAATCGATCGCGGGCTGCCTGCCGTCGTGCTCGCATCGCACGGTGGTCTACAAGGGCCTGTGCGTCGCTCCCCAGCTCCGGCGCTTCTATGCCGACCTCCGCGACCCATCGTTCGAGACGGCGCTCGCGGTCTTTCACCAGCGGTACAGCACGAACACGTTTCCCAGCTGGCCGCTCGCGCAGCCGTTTCGGCTGCTCGCCCACAACGGCGAGATCAACACGTTGGGGGGCAACGTCAACTGGACCCGCGCGCGGGAGGCCGACCTGTGCGCGCCGCGCTGGCGAGCGCGGATCCGGGATGTGGTGCCGGTGATCCAGCCGGAGGGCAGCGACAGCGCGATGCTGGACAACGTGCTGGAACTCCTGGTGCGGTCCGGGCGCGACCTGGTCCACGCGATGATGATGCTGGTGCCGGAGGCCTTCGAGGCGGCGCCGGAGATGGACCCGGGCGTCCGTGCCTGGTACGAGTATCATGCCGGGTTGTGCGAGCCGTGGGACGGCCCGGCGGCGCTCGCGTTCTCGGACGGCCGCGTGGCCGCGGCCGCGCTCGACCGGAACGGCCTCCGCCCCGCGCGGTACGTGATCACACACGACGGCCTGGTGGTCGTGGCGAGCGAGGCGGGCGTGATCGAGCTCGACCCGGGACGCATCGCGGAGAAGGGGCGGCTCGGCCCGGGCCGGATGATCGCCGTGGACACGGCGGCAGGCCGGATCCTCACGGACGAGGTGATCAAGCGAGAGGCGGCGGAGCGGCGACCCTACGCGCCCTGGGTCGCCGCGGCGAGGACGCGCATGGCCGCGGACGACACGCCGCCCGTCCCTGACGATGCCGGGCTGGCCCGGCGGCTCGCGGCGTTTGGCTACACCGAGGAGGAGCTCCGGCGGATCCACGCGCCGATGTTCCTCGAGGCCAAGGATCCCGTGGGCTCGATGGGCGACGACACGCCGCTCGCCGTGCTGTCGCCGCGGCCCCGGCTGCTGTACGCGTACTTCAAGCAGCGGTTCGCCCAGGTGACCAACCCGCCGATCGATCCGCTGCGCGAGCGGCTGGTGATGTCGCTCGTGACCCTGCTCGGCCGCCGCGGCGACTGGCTTGAGGAAACGCCGGACCACGCGCGCCTCGTGGAGATCGCCTCCCCGTTGCTGACCGCGGCCGAGCTGAGCGCGCTCTCAGCACTTCCGGAGGAAACGCTCCGCGTGCGCACGCTGCCGGCGCTGTTCGCGGCGGCGGGCGGCCCCGGCGGTCTGGAGCGCGCGCTCGAGCGGCTCTGCGGCGCGGCCGCGCGCGAGGCCGAGGACGGGGCGACGCTCCTCGTGCTCTCCGACCGCGGCACCGATCGGGCGTACGCGCCGATCCCGATGCTCCTCGCCGTGGGCGCCGTGCACCACGCGCTGATTCGTCGCGGCGTACGGATGCGCGTGAGCCTGATGGCCGAGACCGGGGAGGCGCGGGACGTCCACCACGTGGCGGCGCTCATCGGGTACGGGGCGAGCGCGGTGTGCCCGTATCTCGCGCACGAGATGATCGCCCGGGAGGCACGCCGGGCCGGCGCGGATCCCGCGGTCTACCTCGCCCGGCATCGCGCGGCCATCGAGGCCGGTCTCCTCAAGATCATGTCGAAGATGGGGATCTCCACGGTGTCGAGCTACCACGGCGCGCAGGCCTTCGAGGCCGTGGGGCTCGACCGGGCGCTCGTCGAGTGCGCGTTCGCGGGCACGCCCTCGCGGCTTGGCGGCATCGGGCTCGGCGAGATCGCCGACGACGTGCTCGCCCGCCACCGGCGGGCCTACGGCGGCGAGGAGCCGGCCTTGGACGACCCCGGGCTGTTTCGGTTCCGCAAGGACGGCGAGTACCACGCGTTCCACCCCAACGTCCTCCGCACGCTCCACCGGCTCGCGCTCGACGGCGGCGACGAGGCGTACCTGGCATACGCGTGGGAGGTCATGCACCGGCCGCCGACCGCGCTCCGCGACCTCCTGGAATTTCGGGGCGGCGTCCCCATCCCGGTGGAGGACGTGGAGCCCGCCGCGGCGATCGCCCGCCGGTTTGTCGTCTCGTCGATGTCCCACGGATCGCTGAGCAAGGAGGCGCACGAGACGCTGGCGATCGCGATGAACCGGCTCGGCGCAAAGAGCAGCAGCGGCGAGGGCGGGGAGGATCCCGACCGGTTCGCGCGGCGCCCGAACGGCGACTGGCCGAACTCGGCGGTCAAGCAGGTGGCGTCGGGGCGGTTCGGCGTCACCCCCGCGTATCTCGCCGCGGCGCAGGAACTGGAGATCAAGATGGCGCAGGGCAGCAAGCCCGGCGAAGGCGGGCAGATCCCGGGCGCGAAGGTCTCCGAGGAGATCGCGCGGATCCGCCACACCCAGCCGGGGATCGCCCTGATCTCGCCGCCGCCGCACCACGACATCTACAGCATCGAAGACCTGGCGCAGCTCATCTACGATCTCAAGCAGGGGAACCCGCGCGCCCGGGTGTCCGTCAAGCTGGTGAGCGAGGCCGGCGTGGGCACGATCGCGGCGGGCGTGGCCAAGGCGTACGCCGACACGGTGCACATCGCCGGCGCCGACGGCGGGACCGGCGCGTCGCCGCTCGACTCGATCAAGAACGCGGGCGTGCCGTGGGAACTCGGGCTCGCCGAGGCGCAGCAGACGCTCGTGCGCAACAACCTCCGCGGCCGGGTCAAGCTTCGCGTGGACGGCGGGTTAAAGGCCGCGCGCGACGTGGTCATCGCCGCGCTGCTGGGCGCGGAGGAGTTCGGCTTCGCCAGCGCCGCGGTCGTGGCGCTCGGCTGCGTCATGGCCCGGCAATGCCATCTCAACACGTGCCCGGTGGGGATCGCCACGCAACGCGCCGACCTCCGGGCGAAGTTTCCGGGGACGCCGGAGCGCGTCGTCAACTTCTTCTTGGCCGTCGCCGAGGATGTCCGCCGGATCCTCGCCTCACTCGGCGTCCGCGGCATCGATGAGATCGTGGGCCGCCCGGACCTGCTGCGCCGCCGCGAGGTCCCGGCGCCCCGCGCCCGCCGGCTGGCCCTGGATGCGCTGCTTGCCGATCCGGATCCATCCGGCACCCGGGCCCGGCGCCATCAACAGGAACGAAACGATCGGCCCGGCGAGCCGTACGACGACGCCGTGCTCATTCAGATCGGCGACGACCTCGCCGCGGGCCGGCGCGTCGATCGGACCTTCGAGGTGCGCAACGTGCACCGGACCGTGGCGGCCCGCATCGCGTCGGCCATCGCGCACCGGCACGGCGACGCCGGCCTGCCGGCGGAGACCATCACGCTGCGCTTCGTCGGCAGCGCCGGGCAGTCGTTCGGCGCGTGGTGCGTCACCGGGATGCGGCTGGTCCTCTACGGCGAGGCCAACGATTACGTCGGGAAAGGCATGGGGGGCGGTGAGATCGTGATCCGGCCGCCCGACGCGCTGCTCGCGCGGGCCCACCGGCACGTCATCATGGGCAACACCGTGCTCTACGGGGCGACGGGAGGCCGGCTCTTCGCCGCCGGGCGGGCCGGCGAGCGCTTCGCGGTGCGCAACAGCGGGGCCGTCGCGGTGGTCGAGGGCGTCGGCGATCACGCCTGTGAATACATGACCGGCGGGGTCGTCGTCGTGCTGGGCGAGACCGGACGCAACTTCGGCGCCGGCATGACGGGCGGATGCGCGTACGTGCTGGACGAGGGCCACGCCCTGCGGCGCCGGTACAATCCGGGCCACGTCGGCCTCGCGCGCGTCGCGGGAGACGATGCGCGCGCGCTGCGCGAGCTGATCGCGGCGCACCGGCGTGCAACCGGAAGCGAGCGCGGGGCGGAGATCCTCGCATCGTGGGACCGGTGGCTGCCGGAGTTCTGGAAGGTGACGCCGCGCGCGGCTCCCACGGCGGACGTGGGCGTGACGCTCTCGCCAAACACACCCGGCGGCCGCGCGTAGTCGCCGGCGCGCGCTCCCGGCCGGACCGTGGTCCGCCGTCCCCGACCGCCCGCCGGGCCGGGGCGCCGCCGCACTGTGTTACAATGAGCGTGGCCAGTTCGAGCGGCAAGGAGTCCGTCGTCGTGACCGCGTTCGACCACCTCACGGGTTTCCTATGCGGCGAAGAAGAGATCGCGGCGGCCTACCTCTACGGGCAGCCGGCCGTGACCCGTACCTGGCCCGACTCCGATATCGAGATCGGGATCCTCTTTCGTGAAGGGCTCGGCAACGACGCCATCACGGAATATCTGGAAGGACTCGGGAGCAGCCATCCCCTCGGTGATCACCCCGGGATCCTCATGCCGTTTTCGCTCAACGTGCACCTGCTGCCCGTGGTGTACGAGGTGCTGACGTGGGGCTCGCTGCTGGCGGACAACGACCCCGCGGCGCGCGAAGGCTTTGTCCGGCAGACGAGCGAGCGCCTCGCGCAGGAGCGCCCGCGCCTCTTGGAGGAGGCGCACGAGACGATTCTCAAGGCGCGGGCCTTTGGGCTCCCGTCCACCGACGACGCCGTCCGTGCGGCCTCGCAGCCGGCCCGGCCGCTCGATCCTGTGCGGGCGGGCTGGCGGCTCGCGCGCGTGCTCACGTCGGTGCCCATCCTCGAGATGTTCACGCGCGACGTCGAGGCGGTGGCGCAGGACGCCGAACGGGTGGGGCAGATCATCGGCGTCTTCAGCAACGCCAGCGGCGCCGCGACGGGCATCGCCAAAGCGCTGCTGACGACGCTCGGCATCGCGCGCCCTCCGCGCCGGTGGGAGGTATTTCTGCCGCTCGCCGACGCCGGCATCATCCCCATGGAGCTCGCGCTCCACCTCGCGGCGATGGTGGAAACGCGGTGGACGCTGCTCACGGGCGGCGGCCTCATCGCGCCGGAGCGCGTGATCGCGCTGATCCGCGGTTACCTGCCGGCCATCATCACGTTCGCGCGGCGGGCGTCGTGGGCGACGGAACTCCCCGGTTTGACGGCGACGCAACGGCTGCACTGAGCACGTCCATCCCCATGGCGGCCCGGCCCCCGAGTCCCACGAACGCAGCTTCAGATTCCCTGTCGCCCGGGGTGGCGCCGGACCCGGCTCCCGGCGGACCGGTGCTGGGCGGCCGATTTGTCCTCGGCGCGCTTGCGGGGCGCGGCGGCATGGGCGCCGTCTATCACGCCTGGGATCGAGTCCGCGGCACCCCCTGCGCCGTCAAGGTCCTGGCGGACGCGCTCGCGCATGACGAGGAGCTGCGCGCGCGGTTCCGCCGCGAGGCCGAGGCGGTGATGCGGCTCGACCACGAGCGGATCGTCCGGGTCCACGCGTGCGGAGCGACCGGCGCCCGCCAGTTCATCGCGATGGAGTACGTGGCGGGCGGCACCCTGCGCCAGCTGCTCGCGGACCGCGGGCCGCTAGGGGAGCGACCCGCCCTTCGCATCGCGCTCGAGATCGCGGAAGCGCTCGCGTACGCGCACGAGCGCGGCATCGTCCACCGCGACGTGAAGCCCCAGAACGTCCTGCTCACCGTGGATGGGCACGCGAAGGTCGCCGACTTCGGCATCGCCAGAGCCGCCGACGCGACGCGGCTGACGCGGACCGGAAGCGTGTTTGGGTCGACGCATTACATCGCGCCGGAGCAGGTGCGCGGAGAGGCGGCGGGGACGGCCGCGGACCAGTACGCGCTCGGCGTTGTGTTGTACGAGGCGCTCGCCGGCCGGGTGCCGTTCGACGGCGAGGTGCCGGTCGCGATCGCGCTTCGCCACGTCCACGATCCCGTGCCGAACCTGGCCGCGATTCGACCCGACCTGTCACAGCCCACCCTCGAGATCGTGGCCCGGCTCCTGGCGAAGACCCCGGCCGGCCGCTACCCCTCGGCCGGGGCCGCCGCCGAGGCGCTGCGGGGAGCGCTCGGCGCGCTCCCGGAGGGAGCCGGTCAACAGGAGCCACTCGACACCGTGGTGCTCTCGCGCGAGCCGGACACCCAGCACGCACAGACGCAGGGCCTCGTCGCTCCCCCGGACGCCGCCGGCGAGACACCGGCGCGTCCCGCTGCCACGGACGGGCGCCGGGGCCACCGCGGGCGGGTGGCGGCGGCGTCGATGTGGGCCGCCGGCATCGTGGCCGCGGTGGCGGCCAGCGTGGCGCTCGCCGCCGGGTACCGCGGCGCGTGGCTTGCGGCCCACACGACCGTCCCGGTACTGACGGGGCTCACCATGCAGCAGGCCGCCCGGGAAGCCGTGGCCTTGCAGCTCGGCGTCATCGTGACGGGACAGCGCCAGGATCTCCACCTCCCGGTGGGTGCGATCGTCGATCAGGATCCGCCGGCCGGGCAGCAGGTGCTCAAGGGGGTCGTCGTGCAACTGACGGTGAGCGAGGGTTCCGGGATCGTGCCCGATCTGCGCGGGATCCCGGTGTCGGGCGCGGCCCGCGTGCTCGAGGGCGCCGGGCTCCGGCTCGGCGCGGTGACGTACGCGTACGACAATCAGGTGGCGGCCGGCTACGTCATGAGCCAGGCGCAACGGGCCGGGGCGCACCTCCCGGCCAACGGCGGCGTGGACGTGGTCGTCAGCGCGGGTCCCAATCAAACGCCGGCCGGAGTCCCGCAGGCTCCGGTTCCCGAAAGCGGCAGCGCCAACAAGTAGCAAGCGGGGAGGAAATCGTGTGACCGCAGCGTTGACCGTGACCGTGCAGCCCACGCCGAACGTCAATGCGCTCAAGTTCGTCGTGAACCGTCAGATGACGGCGGGGCGGAGCCGGACGTTCACCGACGCCCATACGGCGGATGCGCCGCTGGCGCGGGACCTGCTGGGCATCGCCGGCATCCGGCAGGTCTTCTTTCTCAACGACTTCATCACGATCACGCGCGCGGACGACGCCGATTGGGACGCGATCGTGCCGCAGGTCGAGTCGTTGATCCGGCGCCACCTGGGCGATGCATAGCCGGGCGGCCGGACGCCGCGCCGGCCAACGAGGGATCCCCGCTGCGCCGGGCCGCGTTTGAGCGCCTCGTCCAAAGGGCGCTGGACGACCTGCCGCCGGTCTTTGCCGAGCGCCTGCGCAACGTCGCCGTGCTCGTGGAGGATCGCCCGTCCGCCGAGGTGAGCGCGGAGCTCGGCGGTGACATCCTCGGCCTCTATCACGGCGCGAGCGAGCTCGAGCAGTCCCCGTTCGCCCCGTACGAGCTGCCCGAGGTGATCGTCATCTACCAGCGCAACATCGAGGCCGTCTGCGAAACCGACGCGGACGTGATCCGCGAGGTGCGCCTGACCGTCATCCACGAGATCGGGCACCATTTCGGGTTGAGCGATGCCGAGATGGAGGCCTGGGAGCAAGACGCCTAGCACCAACCAGACAGTCCCGCGGACTCTACCATCAGGCGGCCAATAGATTTGACAGGCCAGGGGGCGAACCATATACTCCCGTTGGGAGACTGACCAGTCAGTCTAAAGGGGGGTCGGATGGCAACCGCGATAGAACGGCTGGGAAGGCCCACACAACGCGAAGAGACTCGCCGCAAGATTCTCGCATCCGCCGCGCAAGTTTTCGCCGAAAAGGGCTTCTATCGCTCGGTTGTCGACGATATCGTCAAGGCGTCGGGCACCTCCAAGGGCGCCGTGTACTTCTACTTCGATAGTAAAGAGCAGATCTTCATGTCCCTCGTGGAAGACTACGCCGCGACGGTCGCGCAGGAACTGCAGATCGCCGTCCACCGGAGCCGTGGCCTCATCGCCGAGGTCGAGGCGACCGTCGCCACGCTGATCCGGAACTTCCAGGCGCACCGCACCCTTGCCAGGATCGTGCTCGTCGACTGGCCCGCGGCCGGCGCCGAGTTTCAAGGGAAGCGGATCGCGCTCAAGACCATGCTCGTGGAAGTGCTGCGCGGCTACTTGGACCGGGCGGTGCAGGACGGCAAGATCCCCGCCCAAGACACTGAGATGGCCGCGCACGCGTGGATCGGCGCCATCGGTGAGATCGTGGCCAGGTGGCTCAACACCGGTAAGCCCAATCCGCTCGATGAGGTGCTGGCCCCGCTGACGCGCCTCCTGCTCTCCAGCGTGGGGTTTGTCGCGAGCCCGGCGGCGGCGCGGTAACCCGGACCTCGCCGGCATGACGCCCGGCCTGCCAGACGCGTGCGGTGTGCCGCCGGCCCGGCAGCGGCTCGGTAACCGCCCGTGACGTCGTTCCCCGCGGAGCTCGGGCCGGCGCTCCGGGCCCGGACGTGGGCTCGTATCGTCCGCGCGGCGGTGCTCCGGGGCTCCTTCACGCTCAGTTCCGGCCGGCACAGCTCATACTATATCGACAAGTATCTGTTTGAAACCGATCCCAGCGTGCTCCGCGACATCGCGCGTCTCCTCGCGCCGCTCGTCCCGGACACGGCGACCCGGCTCGTTGGCCCCGCGCTCGGAGGCGTCCCGCTCGCCACCGCGCTCGCGCTCGAGACGGGGCTCCCGTTTGTCATCGCGCGCTCGGAGGCCAAGCCCTACGGCACCGGCCGTCTCCTCGAGGGGCGGATCGAGGCGCACGATCGCGCGGTCGTGATCGAGGACGTGGTCACGACGGGGGCCCAAGCCCTCCGGGCGGCGCACGATGTCGAAGCCGCGGGCGCCGAGGTCATGCTCGTGCTCGCCGTCGTTGACCGGCACGAGGGCGGGCGCGAGCGCATCACCGCGGGCGGCTACCGGTACGAGGCCCTGTACGACCTGGGCGAGTGGTCGCTCTCGCCGGACGCCGGGCCGGCGCCGCCGGGGTGACGGGTTTGCTCGTCGCCTCGTAGGAGCCTACGTGTTCCGGGAGCGCGTCGCGGGGTCCTGAGCACCGGCCCGCGTCGCGGCGCCGGCGCGCCGCCGAACCCCGAGCTTGTCGTAGATGTGCTCCAAATGCTTCTGCACGGTCCTCGGGCTGATGCGCAGGCCCGCCCCGATTTCGCGGTTCGTCTTGCCGGAGGCCACCAGCGATAGCACGTCGCGCTCCCGCGGATTGAGCCGGACATCGCCCGCGGCGTCGATCTGGCGCTGTGCGTCGACCAGATACGGATGCACGAGTTGCAGGAGTTCCAGGTCGCGCCCGGAAAAGTCCCGCGCCTGCCGGTCGAGCGTGACGCATCGAACGGTGCCCGCAGGCGCGGGCAGCGTCATGGCCATTTCCCATCGGATCCGCGCCGGCCGGTACAGCTCGCTGAACAGCCCCGTCCCGCTAAATGTGCGCATCGACGTCATGTCGGTCATCCGGTGGGGACTGCCGTCGCCCGTTCGCATCTGGTGCAGGAACAACGGGTGGTCCCGGTAGTGACGGGTGAACGGGGTGCTCCCCTCCGGCAACATGGACGCCGGCACCGCGACGGTGCGGATCGCCCGCGAGGCGGGCTGCACCTCGTTGTAGCTCGTCATCTCGCACGGGATGAGGGTCCTGAGCCCCTCGAGCACCGCGGCCACGAAGGCGCCCTGCGCCGTGACGTGGCGCAGCCGCCACAAGAAGTCGAGCACGGCCCTGCCCTGGGTGATCGCCAAATGGTGCACGACCGCTCCATACGCCAAACGGCGTATTGTTCCTCTACCACGCCCATGATGTAATGGCCCCACTGACCCGGGCCAGTGTCCTCGGGTCACGAACTTCAGTTCGCGTCGGACCAGACGCGTCGACAAGGTGGTGCAGTGATGGGGGTCGAGCAGCTGAAACTCAAGCGCGGACCGTGGCTCGCGATCAACTGCGGCAAGTTTCCGAGTGAAAAGAACTGCCAGCTCGTGATCATGGCGCCCGCCGGCCAGCGTGACGACCTGATCGAAGCCGCGAGTTCCCACGCCGTCAAGGTCCACGGTCACGAAGAGTCCGCCGAGTTGCGGCAGGAACTGGGGCACCATCTCGAGTCGATCGACCTCTAGGGGCGGTGGCGACGGCCATGATCGTGCACGCCACCTTTCACATCCACCCCAAGGATAAGGAACAGGCCAAGGGTGAGTTGCGGAAGTTGCGGGCCACCGTCGAACGGCACGGCGGCCGGCACTTTCGGTACTACGCGTCGATGACGTCTGGGACGCCGAACCGGCTGTTCGTCTACGAGATCGACTCGTTCGCCCACTTCGACGCCCTGAACAACGATCCGGAATTTCGCGCCGTCAAGCTCGACTCACTGTACTCCCTCGCGGTGCAAACGACGTGGGGTGAGGTCGCCCTGTGACGCACGGCGGTGCGCGGCGTCGAGTAGCGTACATACCCCGTTGACCTGAGCGGCCGCGGCCGCCGTCGGCGATCGGGGTGTCCCGGCATCAGCACGGTTCCACCCGTCCGTACTCCTTGCGATCGGGGGCAGACATCATGACCGAGCAGGCGATTTCCGGCTTCCAACAGGCTCTCCGCGGCCGGCTCATCCAGTCGAGCGATAGCGACTACGATGCCGCGCGGGCGCTCTACAACGCGATGATCGACAAGCGCCCGCGCCTGATCGCGCGCTGCGTGGACGTCGCGGACGTCATCGCCGCGGTGAACTTCGCGCGGGAACAGGAGCTGCTCCTTGCGATTCGCGGCGGCGGCCACAACGGCCCCGGGCTCGGGAGCTGCAACGACGGGCTCGTGATCGACCTGTCGGCGATGCGGAGCGTTCGGGTCGATCCGGGCGCCCGGACCGTCCGGGTCGACGCCGGATGCACGTCCGGCGACGTCGATCACGCGACGCATCCGTTTGGGCTCGCCGTTCCATTCGGCATCGTGTCGAGCACCGGCGTTGCCGGCCTGACGCTCGGCGGCGGCACCGGGTATCTGACTCGCAAGTACGGGCTCACGATTGACAACCTGCTCGAAGCCGATGTCGTGCTCGCCAACGGCGAGGTGGTGACGGCCAATCGGAGCCAGCATCCCGACTTGTTCTGGGCGCTCCGCGGCGGCGGCGGCAACTTCGGCGTCGTGACGAGCTTTCTGTTCCAGGCGCATCCGGTGAGCACCGTCTACGCTGGCCCGATCTTCTGGCTCGCCACGGACGCCAAAGCCGTGATGCGCGCGTATCGCGACTTCCTGCCCGCGGCGCCCGAAGAGCTCGGCGTGTTCGTGGGTCTCAAGACGGTGCCGCCCATGGACCCGTTTCCGAAGGACTACTGGGGCAAGCGCGCGTGCGCGGTGATCGGCAGCTACAACGGCACCGCGGCGGACGGCCAGCGGGCGCTCGCGCCACTGCTCGACGCCGTGCCGCCCCCCATCTTCAACTGGATGAGCGCGATGCCGTTCCCCGCGATGCAGTCGCTGTTCGACCCGTTCTTCCCCAAGGGCCTGCAGTGGTACTGGAAGGGCGACTTCGTGAAGTCGCTCCCGGACGCCGCCATTGATACCTATATCGAGCAGGCCGGACAGGCGCCGACCGCCTTGTGCTTGACGCACTTGTACCCGATCGATGGTGCGGTCCATCGCGTCGCGAAGGATGCTACCGCTTGGAGCGCGCGAGACGCCACGTGGTCGATGGTCATCGCGGGGATCGACCCGAATCCGAGCGGGGCCGAGGCGTTGAAGAGGTGGGGGCGTACGTTCTGGAATGCGGTGCATCCCTTCAATCTCGAGGGCGGCTACATCAACTTCATGATGGACGACGAAGCCGAGGGGCGCCTGACGGCGACCTACGGAGCGAACTACAAGCGCCTGGCCTCGGTCAAGGCGCGGTACGACCCGCGGAACCTGTTCCGGGTCAACCAGAACATTCAACCGGCCGCGGTCTGACGGGCCAACTCGGCCGCCGCCGTCACGCGCGGGGCCGCCTCGCGCTCGACCTGCGGCGCCCAACGGCCGCGGGGCGCGGGGCGCTTCGCACGTGAACGGACGGTGATCACGAAGGGTTGGGGCGCGGCCACCACCGCCGCACGCGACGGCAATACGCTTCGTACTCGGGACCGAACGTCCGCCGGAGCGTGGGCTCCTCGTACCACACGACGAAGAGATGGGCCGCGAGCAAGAAGAGGGCGGCGTATCCCACAAGCCGCAGCGATCCGTACAAGAGCGCCGCGCCCGCCAGCGCCGCGCCCGCACCGAGGTAGATCGGATTTCGCACGAAGCGGTACGGGCCCCGAGTGACCAGGCGCCGGGGCGGATCGAACGGCGCAGGAGTCCCCTTGCCGAGCCACGCAAAGGTCAGCGCGCACCACAGGGCGAGCGCGACCCCGGCGGCCCCGAGGAGCATCCCCGCGATCTGCCGGGCTCCCATGGACGCGGGGAGATGGGCGCGCCCGTAGAAGAGGACGAGCGCGCCGAGCAGCGCCGCGTACGTCAACGCGCGACCAACCGCAAACATGTCCGCCCCGCCTGCACGTCGATACGAGTACCGGGGCCCCCGGTTCGCCACGCGGCATGAAGAAACCCTCAGTCACTGGCCTGCATGTTCGCCGATCCCCGTATTAGGTACTCATAGTCGGACCCTATAAGGCGGCTCCTCACAGCGTCCCGGAGCGCCGTGTGCGGGACCGCCGCGGCCCGGCGCACAAGTTGATCCGCTCAAGCCGCCGTCGCGCCTCACGCCTTGGCCGGCGGGGCGGCTGTCTGGGCCTGACCCAGCGTGGCGAACAGGCCGGCACGCTTCTTCTCTCGTAGACTCCGGGTCCCAGGCTGGAACCGTAAGGGGGTCACCTCGACAACAGAAGGGAGGCGGCGTTCGCTCGTCCGGCCCCAGCGTCGCGTTGCTCCGCGCGTCGCTTCGCTCCGTTCACGACCACCGATCGCGGCGTTCACCATGGAGCGAAACGAGTGTTCATGATGAGCGAAACCAGCATCCCGTGCGAGGCGGACTGCTTGCTCCCGAAATTGCGGCGGATACTAACGGTGTTTGCCTGGGAGCTATTGGGCCTCAGCAAGACCTAGGACCATCGCGCTCCTGAGTTGACAGATAATTGCACGCATGATATTGTTTTACCGGGCGGTAAAATATATCAATGTAGACAACTTTCCAAGAGACCATGACAACACCAACCATCCAACAAGTGGAGAAGCTTCTCCCGTCTCTCATCCCGGGATTCAGAATCTCAAGCATGAGAAGGCAACCAAGACCCAAGTCTGGGGACATTCGACCGGACTTCCTCCTAAAGGGATACCTGAAGGGCCGCCCGGTGACCTTCGCAGTCGAAGTGAAGAGCGTTGGCGAACCTCGTTATGTTCGACAAGCAATGAACGAGCTACAGGCGTTCAAACGGGAGAATCGAGATGTCTATCCACTCCTCATCGTACCGTACATGAGCCCGAACGCCCAGCTCTTGGCAAAGGCGGAAGGCATTGGTTTCTTGGACTTGGCCGGAAATGCGTGGCTGGACCTGGAACAAGCGTACGTCGAACGAATCGGACGGCATCCAGAACGCGTCCCCGCACGACCGATTCGTCGAGTGTTTGCTCCTGTTTCTTCGCGAGTCATCCGCGCTCTTCTGGAGTCCCCGAAACAGACGTGGACATTAAGCACGTTGGCTGCCGAAGCTACCGTCGGCTTGCCCCTAGCGTCCAGGGTGGTGCGGAGGCTTGCCGAGGATCGCTGGATATCCTTGAAACGCGTTGGCCGGAGAGCAGAAATCAATATTACAACGCCAGGCGAACTGCTCGAAGCGTGGGCGAGCGAATATTCTTTCCTCACAACGAACTCGGTCTCACGGTTGTACAGCTTTGAGTCAGACCCAGGACGCCTGATGAAACAAATAGCGTCGGTTGCCAACCGAGAGCGTAAGAAGTATGCGTTTACTCTGGCGGCTGGTGCGACCCTGATAGCTCCGGCAGCGAGGATCTCGGATGTCGCACTCTACATTGAAGGAGATCTTGAGGCTTGGAAGAGCTTGCTTGACCTGAGGCCAGCGGAGACCGGTGGCAACGTCTTGATAGCTGAGCCTTTCGATGCGGGTGTCTTCTATCGAATTCAGACGCCAGCAGACCAGTTTTGGGTCGTTGGCAACGTTCAACTGTATCTGGACCTCGTTTCGTGGAAAGGCAGAGGTGAGGAACAGGCGGAGGCGTTGCGCCGACAGAAACTAGGTTATTAACACATGGCCACCGACCGCGGCATTGGCCATTTTGCATCCGACACCGTCGGCGCATCTCAGTCGGTACTTCTCGAACTGGCGACAACGTTGAGAGTTTATAGAGACGCACTCGTTCTTGTGGGAGGGTGGGTCCCCTACTTTCTCATCCGAAAGTACTGGGGATCCCGCGCGCATCACGTGGGATCAATTGACATCGACTTGGCCGTGGACTTTCGACAGGTCTCCGAGGCAGAATATCGAGGCATCGTAGCGCTTCTTCGAGAGCGCGGCTACAGCCCGAAGGAAGACGTTAGCATGCCGTTTGAATTCATCCGCGCGGTACCCAGGGACGGCGGGCTTGGGCCAGTCGAAATTGCTGTTGACTTCTTATCCGGGGAATATGGCGGAACCGGCCGAGGTCATCGACATCAGCGAGCCGGCGATTTGCTCGCGCGAAAAGCGCGCGGCTGCGATGTCGTCTTCGACCACCGGTGGCTTCTCAGTCTCGAGGGTCGTCTGCCACTTGGTGCAGAGGCCCAGTGCGACTTGTGGGTTGCTGACCTGGTCGGTTGTTTGACCACGAAAGGCATCGCAATGGCGTCGCGCTACAAGGAGAAAGACGCTTACGACATCTATATGGTCATATCCAATCACCCACGGGGCCCGAGAGGTGCAGCGGAGGAAGTCGCGCCCAGCCTGAGCCATCCGCTCGTGACGGAGGGACTTGCTGGAATCCGCCAGCACTTTGCTTCTCCACAGAGAACTGGTCCCCAGTGGGTTGCGGACTTCTACGGGGAGACCGCGGGCGAAGCAAGAGATCGCCGAGTGACCGACGCCTACATGCGCGTTTCGGAGTTTCTGCGTGTTCTGGGTTTGGACAAGTAGAAACCAGCCTCCAGATTGGTTCGGGTCGGTTTCGGGGAGCGAGGATAGCCTCTTCTACAGCGAGAAACCCCCGGAACCCCCCTACGTTCAATTGACAGTGAAAACGATGGGCGGCTATACTGAATCATGACTAAGTTAGTCGACAATATCAGCTTCGCGTCGCGGACGTGTCCGCGCGAGCGCGCCGCCGCGCGGCGGCGCGAGACGCCGGGACGGAGGGGTGAATGAGCGCCGAACTCCTGATCAAGAACCTGTGGGCGCAGGTCGAGGACAAGGTCATCCTGAAGGGGGCGAACCTTGCGGTCCGGTCCGGCGAGATCCACGCGTTGATGGGGCCGAACGGTTCTGGAAAGACGACCCTCGCCCACGTGCTCATGGGGAATCCGTTCTACCAGGTGATCAAGGGCGAGGTTCTCTACAACAACGAGGATCTGCTGGCGATGGCGCCCGATGACCGGGCGCGCAAGGGCCTGTTCATCGCCTTCCAGTACCCCGTCAGCATCCCGGGCGTCACCATGGCGAGCTTCCTGCGGACCGCGGTCAGCGCCCGCCGGGGCTATGAGAAGGACCACCTGATGAGCCTCGCCGAGTTCCAAAAGCTCGCGCGGGCGAAGGTGGAAGAGTTGCAGGTTGATCCGGCCGTGCTCGGCCGCTACGTGAACGAAGGGTTCAGCGGCGGCGAGAAGAAGCGCGCGGAGATTCTCCAGATGGCGCTCCTCGAACCGGAGATCGCGATCATGGACGAGACCGACTCCGGACTCGATGTGGACGCGGTGAAGATCGTGGCGGCGGGCGTCAACCGGATGTACGAGGCGTCCGGGAAGAAGATGGGCGTGCTGGTCATCACCCATTATCCCCGGATCCTGAAGTACATCAAGCCCACGCGCGTGCACGTGATGTTCGACGGCCGGATCGTGACGTCGGGCGACGCCGACCTTGCGGAGGAGTTGGATCAGATCGGGTACGACGGGATCCGCGCGCAGTACGAGCGTGTGGCCGCCGAAGTCGTCGGCGAGGGCGAAGTCCGGAGCGCCGGCAAGGTCTTCTGGGTGCAGCACTAGGCGATGAGCACCGCGTGGCGGCAGGGCAGGCAGGAGAGGGGCGCAGGCGGGGCCTGGACGGAGCGACTCGGCATCAGTCCAGCCGCCGGAGCGACGGGAAGGACCGCCGAGCCCCTGATCGACGCTAACGACTATAGCGTTCGAGGAGGAGTGCGATGGCAGTTGTAAACCCGCTGGGCATCGATCTGGACCAGTACCGGTACGGGTTCCACGATCCGGTCGACGGCTACGCGTTCCGGTCGGAGCGAGGGTTGAGCCGGAAGGTCGTCGAGCAGATCTCGCACCTCAAGAGCGAGCCGGACTGGATGCGGGCGTACCGGCTGCACTCCCTGGGGGTGTTCGAGAAGAAGCCGATGCCGACGTGGGGCGGCAACGTCGGCGAGATCGACCTCGACAACATCTACTACTATATGAAACCGACGGAGGGACAGGGCCGCACCTGGGACGACGTGCCGGAGAACATCAAGAGGACGTTCGACCGGTTGGGGATCCCGGAAGCGGAGAAGAAGTACCTGGCCGGCGTCGGGGCGCAATACGAGAGCGAGGTCGTCTACCACAGCCTGCGCGAGGAGTGGACGAAGCAGGGCGTCGTGTTCCTCGACATGGACTCGGGGCTCAGGGAGCACCCGGACATCGTGAAGGAGTACTTCGGCACGGTCGTGCCGCCGGAAGACAACAAGTTCGCGGCGCTCAACAGCGCGGTGTGGAGCGGGGGCTCGTTCGTGTACGTGCCGGCGGGGGTGCACGTGACGATTCCGTTGCAGGCGTACTTCCGGATCAACGCGCAGAATATGGGGCAGTTCGAGCGGACGCTGATCGTGGCGGAGCCGGGAGCGTATGTGCATTACGTCGAGGGGTGCACGGCGCCGACGTACACGAGCGACTCGCTGCACAGCGCGGTGGTGGAGATCATCGTGAAGGAAGGGGCGCGGGTCCGGTACACGACGATCCAGAACTGGTCGAAGAACGTGTACAACCTGGTGACGAAGCGGGCGGTGGCGTACCGGGACGCGACGATGGAATGGGTGGACGGGAACCTGGGGAGCAAGCTGACGATGAAGTACCCGAGCGTGTACATGCTGGAGCCCGGGGCCAAGGCGGAGATCCTGTCGGTGGCGTTTGCGGGAGCGGGGCAGCATCAGGACCCGGGGGGCAAGGTGATCCACGCGGCGCCGCACACGCAGTCGTCGGTGGTGAGCAAGTCGATCAGCAAGTCGGGGGGACGGGCGGGGTACCGCGGGCTGGTCAAGGTGTATCCGGGGGCGCGGGGCAGCAAGTGCGCGGTGCGGTGCGACGCCCTGATCCTGGACGACCAGTCGCGGTCGGACACGTATCCGACGATGGAGATCGACGAGGACGACGTGCAGGTGACGCACGAGGCGACGGTGTCCAAGGTGTCCGACGAGCAACTCTTCTACCTGATGAGCCGCGGGATCAATCAGGACGAGGCCATGAACATGATCGTACGCGGGTTCATCGAGCCGATCTCGCGCGAGTTGCCGATGGAGTACAGCGTGGAGCTCAACCGGCTGATCGGGCTCGAGATGGAGGGCTCCGTCGGGTAAGCGTCGACCGCAGGCGGGGCGGATCACGGGGAGGGCAGGGCGTCCGCCCTGCCCTCCGCACCGTCCCGGCGACAGGCGATGGGCGCGCGATCGAACGCCGGCGGACCCGGAGCGGCCGGACGCGCGCGGCAGACATGTCCGGGGATACTCAGGGTGGAGGCGAGCGTGAGCGACACGCAACCGGTAGTGACTAGCGCCTTGAGCCGGGCCGCCGTCGAGCGGCATAGCGCCGCCGCCGGCGAGCCCGTGTGGCTCCTCGAGCGCCGCCTGCAGGCGTGGGAGGCGTTTGTGCGCCTCGCGCCGCCGGCCGCGACCGACGAGGAGTGGCGGCGGACCGACCTCAGCGCGCTCGACCTCGACGCGCTGCAGCCGCTCTTGGCGGCGGGGGTCCGCAAGGCGACGCCTCCCGCGCCGCTCATGCGCCTCGTCGGCGACCCCGCGGCCGCGGCGGGACTCCACCTTGCGGTCGACGGCACGCCGATTCAATCCTGGCTGGCGGCCGAGCTCGTCCGGAGCGGCGTCGTCTTCGCCCCCCTCGGGGAGGCCGTCCGGACGCACGCCGACTTGGTTCGCGAGTACCTGGGGTCCGTCGTCCGCGACGATGAGAACAAGTACCGGGCGCTCCACGGGGCCCTGTGGTCGGGCGGCACCTTTCTCTACGTGCCGGACGGCGTCGAAGTCGATCTGCCGCTCGTGAGCGGGACGTGGCTGGACCGGGACGGCGTGCTGCTTTCTCCGCACACGCTGATCGTCGCCGGCGAGCAGAGCCGGGTGACGCTGGTCGAGCTCTCGGCGTCACGCGAGGCCGACGCCCGCACCCTCATCAACCACGCGGTCGAGCTCATCCCCAAACCCGGCGCCCGGATCCGCTACGTCAACCTGGAGGACTGGGGCCGGAACGTGTGGGAACTCGGCGTCGTGCGCACGCTGGCGCAGCGCGACAGCACGGTGCACACGCTGATGGTGGCCTTTGGGGCGGGTCTCGTCAAGACCAACGTGGAGTCGCGGCTCGTGGGCCCGGGGGCCACGTCGGAGATGCTCGGCGTCATGTTCGGCGACGGCGCCCAGCACTTCGACTATCACACGTTGCAGGAGCACGTCGCTCCGAGCACGACGAGCGACCTCCTGTACAAGGGCGCGTTCAAAGACCGGGCGCGATCGATCTTCGCCGGCCTGATTCGGGCGGACTACGGCGCGCAGAAGACCAACGCGTTCCAGCTCAACCGCAACCTCATCCTGTCCGACGGGGCGCGGGCGGACAGCATGCCGAAGCTGGAGATCATGGCGAACGATCTCCGGTGCACGCACGGCGCGAGCACGAGCCGGCTCAACGAGGACCAGATCTTCTACCTGATGAGCCGGGCCCTTCCGCGGGCGACGGCGGTGCGCATGATGATCGACGGGTTCTTCGCGGAGATCTTCGACCGCATCCCGCTCGACATGGTGCGTGAGCGGTTGAGCCGCGCGATCGAACGAAAGATGGCGGAGGCGTAATGGGCGAGTTCGTTCGGGTGGGCCGTGTCGCGGACCTCCCGCCGGGGTCGGTCACCCGCGTGGAGGTCGGGGGGCACCTGGTCGCCCTGGTCAACGTCGACGGGCAGTTTTTCGCGGTGGACGACACGTGCACGCACGAGGAGGCGTCGCTCAGCGAGGGCGGGCTTCTCGGCGAGGTCTTGGTGTGCCCGAAGCACGGGTCCCGGTTCCACGTCAAGACCGGCCGCGTGCTGTCGCTGCCCGCGGTGCGGTCGGTGGCGGTCTACCCGGTGCGCGTCGAGGGCGACGCGGTGTGGGTGTCGCCGGACGCGCAGGCGCCGAGCGGGCTGATGCCGCACCGGCGATAGCCGGGACGCTCGCCGCGACGCCGCCGCAGCGGGCGGCGGAGGAGGAAGCCGATGGCGATTCCGGCGACGATTCGTGACGATTTTCCGATTTTGAAGCAGCGGGTCCACGGCCGGCCGCTGGTCTATCTCGACAGCGCCAACACGTCGCAGAAGCCGCGCGTGGTGATCGATGCCCTGGTCCGCTACTACGAGGAATACAACGCGAACATCCACCGCGGGGTGTACGCGATCGCCGAGCGGGCCACCGCGGAGTACGAGGCCGCCCGCGCCAAGGTGGCGCGGTTCCTCGGCGCCGCCGAGCCGGCGGAGATCGTGTTTACGCGCAACATTACCGAGGCGCTCAACCTCGTGGCGCACTCGTGGGGGCGGCGCCACGTGGGCCCCGGCGACGAGATCCTGACGACGGAGATGGAGCATCACAGCGACCTCGTGCCGTGGCAGTTCCTCGCGCAGGAACGCGGCGCCCGCCTCCGGCACATCCCGTTCGACGACGAGGGCCGGCTGGTGCTGGGGGACCTCGACCGGCTGCTTACCGCGCGCACGAAAATCGTGTCCTTGGTCCACGTCAGCAACACGTTCGGCACCGTCAATCCGGTGGCGGAGATCGCGCGGCGCGCCCACGCGTACGGGGCGGTCGTGGTGGTCGACGGCGCGCAGAGCGCCCCGCACCGCCCGGTCGACGTGCAGGCCCTCGGTGTCGACGTCTTCGGCTTCACGGGCCACAAGATGCTCGCGCCGATGGGGGTGGGCGGGCTGTGGGCCCGGCGGGCGCTTCTGGAGGAGATGGAGCCGTTTCTCGGCGGCGGCGAGATGATCAGCGACGTGTGGCTCGACCACGCGACCTGGAACGAGGTGCCGTGGAAGTTCGAAGCCGGCACGCAGAACGTGGGCGACACGATCGCGCTCGGCGTGGCCGTGGAGTATCTGGAGGCCCTCGGCATGGACGCCGTGGCGGCCCACGAGCAGGAGCTCACCGCGTACGCGCTGGAGCAGCTCCGCGACGTGCCGGGCCTGCGGATTCTCGGGCCGGCCGGGGCCGCGGACCGGGGCGGGGTCATCTCGTTCGCGATGGACGGCGTGCATCCCCACGACATCGCGCAGGTGCTCGACGAGGACGGCGTGTGCGTGCGGGCGGGGCACCACTGCACGAAGCCGCTGCACCGGCGGCTGGGCATCGGCTCGTCGGTCCGCGCCAGCTTTTACGTGTACACGACGCGCGAGGAGATCGACGTGCTCGCGCGGTCGCTGTTGAAGGTGAGGAGTCTCTTTCGTGTCGCTTGACACGCTCTATCGCGAGGTCATCCTCGATCATTACAGCCACCCGCGCAACCGGGGCGTGGTGGAGCCGGCCGACGTGGTGCGCGACGGCGCTAACCCGCTGTGCGGCGACGAGATCCGGGTGTCGCTGCGGGTTCGGGACGGCGTCGTGGAGGACGTGCGCTTCGAGGGCAAAGGGTGCTCGATCAGCCAGGCCTCCGCGTCCATGATGACCGAGCGCGTCAAGGGCCGGCCCGTGGAGGACGCGCGCCGGACGATCGCCGCGTTCAAGGGCATGATGCACGGGGAGCAGGCGCCGGGCGGCGACGACCTCGGCGACCTGGAGGCGCTCCAGGGCGTCCGCAAGTTTCCGGTCCGCGTCAAATGCGCGACCCTGTCGTGGATCACGCTCGAGCTTGCGCTGGACGAGCTCGGGACCGCTTAAGATTCCGGAAGGTCTTGACCGGCGCTCCCGCGCCCGGTCCCGCGTGCCGGCCGCGGCGCCCCGCCGTGGATTGCGAGGGTCGCGTACGGGTGTTAGGGTGAGACCGTGGAACTCGGACGGGGAGGAGCCAGGATGGCCACGGGACTGCCGCCCGCGGCCGGCGAGGCGCGGTCGGAGCCCCAGCCGCGGCGGACGCAGATCGGGCCGCTCGCGGAGGTCGTGGAGGTTCTGGACAGCCTGCCCGGCGGCGGGTTGATTTTGACCACCGTCGAAAGCGCGCTCAATTGGGGGCGCGCTTCCTCGTTGTGGCCGCTCACGTTCGGGCTGGCGTGCTGCGCGATCGAGATGATGGCGGCGTTTGCCAGCCGGTTCGACCTGGACCGCCTCGGGGTCATCCCCCGGGCCACGCCGAGGCAGGCCGACCTGATGATCGTCGCCGGGCGCTGCTCGATCAAGATGGCGCCGATCGTGCGGCGCCTGTGGGAGCAGATGCCGGAGCCCCGGTACGTGATCTCGATGGGCTCGTGCGCGACCTGCGGCGGACCGTTCTTCTACGACAATTATTCGATCCTCAAGGGCGTGGACCAGGTCGTGCCGGTGGACGTGTACGTGCCCGGCTGCCCGCCGCGCCCGGAAGCATTGATCGAAGGCATCCTCAAGCTGCAGGAGCGGATCAAGAAGGAGCCGTTCCTGCGCCGCCAGGCGTACGCGGCGCGCGACGGCCAGGCAGGCGCGCGGTAGCGAGGGCGGGCGCGGAGGCGAAACGGTGCCGCTCAGGACGGAGGAGCTCCTGCTGAACATGGGCCCCCAGCACCCCAGCACGCACGGGGTGCTGCGGCTCGTGCTCACGCTCGACGGGGAAAACATCACCGACGTGCGCCCGGATATCGGCTACCTCCACTCCTCGGTCGAGAAGATGATGGAGCACCGGACCTACGTGCAGAATGTCGCGCTGACCGACCGCGGGATGGACTACCTGATCGCGCTCAACAACGAGGCCGCGTACTGCCTCGCGGTCGAGGCGCTGGCCGGGGTGGAGGTGCCTGAGCGCGCCCGCTACATCCGCGTCATCTTTCAGGAGCTCAACCGCATCGCGAGCCACCTCGTGTGGCTCGGTACGTGGGGCATCGACCTCGGCGCCACCACGGTCTTTCTCTGGTGCTTTCGAGAGCGCGAGCGGGTGCTGGACTTGTTCGAGCAGGTCACCGGCGGGCGGCTCCATCACGTGTACTTCAGGATCGGCGGCGTGTACGCGGACGTGCCCGACGGCTGGACCGGGGCGTGCCGCGACTTCCTCGACTACTTCCTCCCGCGCGTCGACGAGTACCATCAACTCCTGACCCAAAATCCGATCTTCGAGGCGCGGACCCGGGGGGTCGGCGTGATCGGCCGCCGCGAGGCGGCGGCGATGGGCGCGTCCGGGCCCGTCGCCCGGGCCAGTGGGATCGCCTACGACGTGCGCAAGGCCGCGCCGTACGAGGTCTACGACCGGCTCGAGTTCGACGTGCCGGTGCAGACCTCGGGCGACTGCCTGGCCCGCTACCTGGTCCGCCTGGAGGAGATGCGGCAGTCGGTCCGGATCATCCGGCAGGCGCTCAAGGATCTCCCGGCGGGAGAGGTTCGCGCGCGCGTGCCGGTGGCCATGAAACCGCCGCGCGGCGAAGTGTATGTCCGGACCGAGTCGCCCCGGGGGACGCTCGGCATGTACGTCGTGAGCGACGGCGGGGAGACGCCGTACCGCGTCAAGATCCGCGCGCCGTCGTTCAGCAACCTGTACGCGCTCACGGAGATGATGAGAGGGTGGAAGATCGCGGACATCATCGCCATCCTGGGGAGCATCGACATCGTGCTGTCGGACGTGGATCGGTGATGCGGCGCGGCGCCGCATCCACACCAGTGGCGCCCGCCGCCGCGGCGGGGCCGGCGGGGCGTGCGGGAGGTGGCCGGTGAGCGCGGCCGAACGCGTCATCCGGGGAGCGGCGGCGCTCGGGACGGGGCTCGGGCTGACGTTCAGGACCATGTTCCGCCGGAAGGTCACGGTCCGCTACCCCGTGGAGAAGCTCCCCACATCGCACCGGTTCCACGGGCTGCTGTCGCTGCCCATCGACCCGGAGACGGGCAAGGATCGCTGCATCATCTGCTTCCAGTGCGAGCGCATCTGTCCGGACCGGTGCATCCACATCGAGGCAGAGGGCAAGGGCAAGGAGCGGCAGCTCAGCCGCTTCGACATCGAGATGGACAAGTGCTGCTACTGCGGCATGTGCGTCGAGGTGTGCCCCACGGAAGCCATCGTGTTCGTGCCGCACTACGAGACGTCCACGTACAACCGGGCACGGCTGCTCTACTCGCACGAGGACCTCACCCGCGCGGCCCCCAAGGAACCGATCGCGACGGGCATCGTCGCGCGGCGCCGTCCATGACCCCGGAACGCGTGGCCGCGCTGCTCGGGCGATTCCCGCATCTCCGCGATCTCGCCGCCGAGGCCGTCGTGTCGCAGGCGCGGGCCGACGAAGCCTGGGCGGCTAAAGAGCGCGAGTGGCAGGCCGCCGCGGCGCAGGCCAAGGCCGAAGGGAAACCCGCGCCGCGCCCGCTCCGGCGCGAGGACCCGCCCGTCCACCGGTATCGCGCCCCGACCTTCGAGGTGCCCCGGGACGAGATCGTCGACGTGTGCCGCTGGCTGCGCGACAATCCGGAGTACGACATGACGCAGCTCGAGTTCGTGTCGGCCGTGGACTGGCCCGACCGGTTCGAGGTCGTCTATCTGCTCGTGTCCATGTCCCGCGGGCACACGGCCGTGCTCAAGGCGCCCGTTCCCAAGGACGATCCGCGCATCGCCTCGGTGGTGGATGTGTGGCGCGGGGCGGACTGGCACGAGCGCGAGGCGTACGACCTGTTCGGGATCACGTTCGAGGGCCATCCGGACCTGCGGCGCATCATGATGAGCGCGGACTGGAAGGGCCACCCGCTTCGGAAGGACTACGTGTACGAGGATCCGGCGTGGCTGGTCGAGGTGGCCGCGCAGCGCCAGCGCGAGATTGCGCCGACCCAGGACGGGGAGCGGCCGTCCCGCGCCTGAACGCCCGCGCCGGTCGTTGCGTATTCATCATCGAATCTTTACACGCGTATCGTTAACTGAAAGGGCGGCCCGGGAGGGCCCTGCGGCCGGGGCGGCAGCGCCGCCGAGGTGACGCGTCATCCGGGGTGGACGGCGATGGAACGTGCGCGCGTGAGGTGGGTACGCGGATTTGCGGCCGGAGCGGCGGGCGGCGCGGCGGTCGCCGTGGTGTTGTTCGCGTACCGCTTCGCCACCGGGATGCCCACGTTCCAGGAAGCGCTGGCCGAGCGCATGATCCGCCTGCTGCCGTACCAGGTGTTCGCGTTGATCCTGGCTCAACTCCAGCACGCGGCGAAGCCGCTCGGGCTGGCGATGGCCGTCCTGGCGAGCATCTTCGGCCTCGGACTGGGCGGCGTGGTGTATGCCGGGACGGCCGGTCGCAGCCGCCGCTCGCCGGTCGTCCTGGCCGCCGCGACCGCCGCGATCACATGGCTCGCCCTGACGTTCGTGTTCCTCCCCGCGATCGAGGGCAATCTGCTGGGCGTGCCCCTCACCACGATCGTGACCGCGCCGGCGTTGCCGATGGGGATCGCCAGCGCCGTGTACGCCGCGGTGCTCGCCCTCGTCGTCGGGCGCCCCGCCGCCCGGCGCGCGGCCGCCCCGGGCGACCCGCGATCCGGGTCCGCCGATCGAGCGCCGGGGACGCCGGCCGCCCACCCCGCGGGCCGGGATGCGGCGGACGGGGGCGGCCTCGCGATGCGGCGCCGGGATCTCCTGCGCCGGTCGCCGGTGATCGTCGCGGCGGTGCTGGCCGGAACGGTCGCGGCCTCGTGGATCGCGACGGCCGGCGCGGCCGTGGCCCGCGCGGCCGAGCAGACGTTCCGGCTCCTCAAGGGCATGCCGGACGAGGTCACGCCCGCCGGGCAGTTCTACCAGGTGTCGAAAAACTTCTTCGACCCCACGGTCGACGTCAAGAAGTGGACGCTCGAGGTCACGGGCATGGTCAACAAGCCGCTGCGCCTGTCGCTCGAGGAGTTTCAGCGAGCGGCCGCGCCGGTGGAGCGGTATCACACGTTCGAGTGCATCAGCAACGAGGTCGGCGGGGACCTCATCGGCAACGCCAAGTGGAAGGGCATCCGCATGAAGGACGTCCTGGACCTCGCCGGGCTCAAACCCGGCGTCACGACGATCATCATGCGCAGCGTGGACGGCTACGCCGAATCGGTGCCGCTCGATGTCGCGGTCGAGCCCACGACGTTGCTCGCGTTCGAGATGAACGGCGCCCCGATCCCGCAGAAGCACGGCGCGCCGGTGCGCGTGCTGATCATGAACCGCTACGGGATGAAGCAGCCGAAGTGGCTGACGAGCATCGAGGCGGCCAACCACGATTTCACCGGGTACTGGGAGCAGCAGGGCTGGAGCAAGCAGGCGATCGTCAAGACGAACAGCGCGTTCAAGGTGGAGACCAAGGACGGGGCGCGGCTCGCGCTCGGCGGCTGGGCGTTCGCCGGGAGTCGCGGCATTGCCAAGGTGGAGGTCAGCGCCGACGGCGGCAAGACCTGGATGGAGGCCGCCGTGAAGCCGGCCCTGGGTCAGAACACGTGGCAGTTCTGGTCGCTGGAGTGGCAGCCCCCGCGAAAGGGCGAGTATGCCCTGAGGGTGCGGGCCACGGACGGGACCGGGGCGCTGCAACCGGAGGCGCCGGAGCCCACGTTGCCGGACGGCGCCCAGGGCTATCACACGGTCCACGTGACGTTCAACTAGGTCCAGAGGGTTTTGCCCGCGCGCCACCCAAGCAATCCCTGTGGCGCGGTCCGGCACGGCTTTCGGCCCTTCGAGCAAGGCACCGGGCGTCAAGCCGGCCAGGCATGCCCGGCCAGGCGCCGCCTCCGCTGCGTTCCCCCGCGCACGCCGCCGCCGGCGGGGCCGCGCGCGCCCGATCGTCATCCTCGGCGGCCCCGGCGCCGAGGTGCTGCGCACGCGCAGCGGCCCCGTGCCGTCGGTGACCGATGCGATCCGCGGGTTGATCGCCGATTTGACGGCGACCATGCGCCGCGCTCGAGGCGTCGGGCTCGCGGCGCCGCAGATCGGCGTGCCGCTTCGGGTGCTGGTCGCCGACGCGGGTGGCGGGCCCATCGCGCTGGTCAATCCGCGCCTGCGGCGCCGGTGGGGCGTACAGGTCGGCCCGGAGGGCTGCCTCAGCATCCCGGGCGCCGTCTACCAGATCCGGCGCGCCCTGGGCGTCGTGGTCGAAGCGCGCTCCGCGAACGGCCGCCGCGCGCTGGTGCGCGCGACCGGATTCCTCGCCCGGATCCTGCAACACGAGATCGACCATCTCAATGGGGTCTTGCTCCCCGATCGGCTGCCGGCACGCCGGCGCGCGCGAGGCCCTCGGCATGCGCGGGCGCGCCTCGCACCCGCCAAGGCGCGGACGGTGTTCCGCGGAGGCGCCTGACGGCCCGAGGGGATGGGGCCGGAAGCGGAGGGCGTTGTCCCCTGTGAGGAGGCGTTACCGTGGCCAATTCCTTTGACCTGATCGTCGTCGGCGGCGGCCCGGCGGGCTACGTCGGGGCGATCCGGGCGTCTCAGCTCGGCCTCCGGACCGCGCTAGTGGAGCGGGACAAAGTCGGCGGGACGTGCCTGCACGTCGGCTGCATTCCCACGAAGGTGCTGCTGCATACCGCCGAGCGGCTCGAGGAGATGCGCGAGGGGAGCGAGATCGGCATCGTCGCCGACAACGTGCGGCTGGACCTGGATCTGCTGTACAAGCGCAAGGACCGCGTCGTCACCACGAACTTTCGCGGCGTCGAATACCTCATGCGCAAGAACAAGATCGCGGTGTTCCCCGGCCAGGCTCGCCTGACGGGGTCGACCGGCGTGCACGTGTCGGCCGCGGACGGCTCGGAGACCGATCTGGAGGCGCGCCGTATCCTGGTCGCCACGGGCTCGCGCCCGCGCGACCTGCCGGGGGCGCGCCTGGATCACGACCGGATCGTCGACAGCACGGGGGCCCTCGCGCTGCGCGCCGTGCCGCGATCGATCGCGATCCTTGGGGCCGGCGCGGTCGGCACGGAGTTTGCGAGCATCTTTGCCGCCTTCGGCTCCGAGGTGACGCTGATCGAACTGCTCCCGTCGGTGCTCCCCATGGAGGACGAAGAGTGCGCGGCCGTGGTGGGCAAGGCGCTCGAGCGCCGGGGCGTCCGGGTGCGTACGGGGACCGCGGTCACGGGTGCGCAGCCCTGCGGCGACGGCGTTCGGGTGACGATGCGCACCGGCGACGGGCCGGAGGAGTCGATCGAGACGGAGTACGTGCTCGTGGCGGTTGGCCGCGCGCCCCTCACCGACGGGCTCGGCCTCGAAGAGGCCGGCGTCGAGGTCGGGCGCACCGGCATCACGGTCAACGCGCAGATGCAGACCTCCGTGCCGTCGGTGTACGCAGCCGGCGACGTGATCGGCGGGCTCCTGCTCGCCCACGTGGGGTCCGCGGAAGCCGAGGTGGCCGTCGAGGCGATCGCCGGGGAGTCGCCGCGGCCGCTCGACCAGTCGCTCATGCCGCGGGCCACGTTTTGCATCCCCCAACTCGCGAGCGTCGGGCTCACGGAACGGCAGGCGCGCGACGCCGGGCGCGACGTCTCGATCGGCCGGTTCCCGTTCACGGGGAACGCGCGGGCGGCCATCCTTGGGCGGCGTGAGGGGCTCATCAAGATCGTGGCGGACCGGGAGTTGGGGGAGATTCTCGGCGTGCATCTGGTGGGCCCGGAGGTCACCGAGTTGTTGCCGGAGGGCGTGCTCGCGCGGGGCCTGGAGGCCACGGTCGTCGAGATCGGGCAATCCGTCCACGCCCATCCGACACTGTCCGAGGCCGTGCGCGAGGCGGCGCTCGCGGCGCTCGGACGCGCGGTGCACGGGTAGCCGCTGCGGCGCCGATCAGGCCGCGGTCGCGCCCGGCGGGGGGAGGAGGCCCCTGGCGGGGCGCGGAAACTCACGGCGGTTTGTGCCGGCCGCCGTAACGTGACGGGGAGCAGAGGGAGGGCCGCGTGAGCGCGAGAGAGGCCAAGGCCGTCAAATCGCCGGTCGAGCGCACGCCGCAAGCCCTGGGCGTCCAGGACCGAGAGCTGCTCGAGATGTACTACTACGTCCGGCTGGCCCGGGCGGTCGACGAGCGGATGTGGGCGCTGCAGCGCTCGGGCCAGGCGGCGTTCGTGATCTCCGGCCAGGGGCACGAGGGCGCGCAGGTCGGGACGGTGTACGCGCTCGACCGCGACAAGGACTGGCTGGTCCCGTTCTACCGCTCGGTGGCCGCGGTGCTCGTCAAGGGCATGCCGCCGGCGGAGATCTTTCTCATCCAGCTCAGCAAGGCCACCGATCCGAGCAGCGGCGGACGCCAGATGCCGGGACACTACGGTCACTCGGGCCACAAGATTCTGTCCACCAGCAGCCCGGTGACCACCCAACTGCTGCACGCGGATGGGATCGCGTACGCGGCGAAGCTCCGGGGCACCGGTGAGATCTGCGTCACCGAGGTCGGCGAAGGCGCCACGAGCGAGGGCGACTTTCACGAGGCGCTGAACTTCGCGGCGGTCCACAAGCTCGGCGTGATCTTCCTCGTGGAGAACAACGGGTACGCGATTTCCGTGCCCGTCTCGAAGCAGATGGCCGTCCCGAACGTGTCGGCCCGCGCCGCCGGGTACGGCATGCCGGGTGTCACGGTGGACGGCAGCCACGTGCTCGACGTGTACGTGGCCGCCCGGGACGCGGTGGCGCGGGCCCGCCGCGGCGACGGCCCGACGCTGCTCGAGGTGAAGGTGCCGCGCCTCACCGCCCACAGCAGCGATGACCGCCAGGAGAAGTACCGGTCGGCGGACGAGATCCTGCACACCAAGGAGCACGATCCCGTGCATGTCTTCGCGGCGGAGTTGCGGGCCTGGGGCGTGCTGGGCGAGGCGCAGGAGCGGCAGATCGCCGAACGCGTCCGCCGCGCGGTCGATGAGGGAACGGAGCTCGCCGAGGCCGCGCCGGCGGTGGATCCCGCGACCGCCACCCGCTACGTCTACTACGAGCACGACGCGCCGCCGGGCCGGGGGCGTTGAGCATGGCGGACAAACGCTACCTGGACGCGATTCACGACGCGCTCCACGAGGAGATGGCGCGCGACGAGCGCGTGATCGTCCTCGGCGAGGACGTCGGCCGGAAGGGCGGCGTCTTCGGCGTCACGGACGGCTTGTTCGAGGCGTACGGCGAGGACCGGGTGCTCGACACGCCGCTGGCCGAATCGATGATCATCGGCGTCTCGGTCGGCATGGCCGCCAACGGCCTCATCCCGGTCCCCGAGATTCAGTTCGCGGATTTCATTCACCCGGCGTTCGACCAGATCGTGAGCGAGGTCGCCCGGATGCGCTACCGCTCCAACAACGACTACGGGTGCCCGATGACGATTCGCGTCCCGTACGGCGGCGGCGTGCACGGCGCGCTGTATCACTCGCAGTCCATCGAGGCGTTTTACGCGCACGTGCCCGGGCTCAAGGTCGTCGCCCCCTACAGCCCGGCGGACGCCAAGGGCTTGCTCAAAGCGGCGATCCGCGACCACGATCCGGTGCTCTACCTCGAGCACAAGAAGCTGTACCGCATGATCCACGACCAGGTGCCGGACGGCGACGTCGACGTGCCGATCGGCCGCGCGGCCGTGCGGCGCCCGGGCCGCGACCTCAGCATCTTCGCCTACGGCCTGATGATGCACGAAGCGCTGGGCGCGGCGGACCTGCTGGCGCGCGACGGCGTCGAGGCGGAGGTGGTAGACCTTCGCACGCTGCGGCCGCTCGATACCGCGACGATCCTGGAGTCCGTGGCCCGCACGAGCCGCGCGCTCATCGTGCACGAGGACAACCGGTTTGGGGGATTCGGCGCGGAGGTGGCGGCCACGATCGCCGAGGAGGGCTTCCGGCACTTGGACGCTCCGCCGACCCGCGTGTGCGGGCCGGACGTCCCCGCGGTCCCGTTTGCGCCGCCGCTCGAGCAGTGGTTCATGCCGAACGCCGAGAAGATCGCGGCCGCGGCGCGCACATTGGTCGCCTACTGATGCCGCGCCCGCGATGTCCGGCGAGACGCGGTAGCGGGGCCGGCTCGAACCCTTGCCGAAAGTTGGCAATGACGCGCTAGCACCCCTGGGCGCGGAGCGCACTTTCCCGCGGAGGAGCCGGCGATGGCCACCGAGGTCAAGATGCCCCAACTCGGCGAGAGCGTGCACGAGGGCACGATCGGCAAGTGGCTCAAGCAGCCCGGGGATCGTGTCGCGCGGTACGAGCCGCTCGTCGAGGTGATCACCGACAAGGTCAACGTGGAGATGCCGTCGCCGTTGGCGGGCGTGCTCGGTCAGATCCTGGTCCCGGAAGGGCAGACCGTCGTCGCGGGGACGCCGATCGCGATCATGGAGGAGACCGGCGGCGCCGTAGCCCCGTCGCCGGTCGCGGTGGAGGCGGCGCCGGCCGCGACCGCGAGCACGACGGCCCGCGACGGCCGGGTGTCCGGCGCGGAGGCCGCGCGGGGCGGGGCGGCGCGTCTGTCGCCGTTGGTGCGCCGGCTGGCCGAAGAGCATCACCTGCGGCTGGACGAGCTCCAGGCGCTTCAGGGAAGCGGCGCCGGGGGCCGCGTGACGAAGGACGACGTCCTCCGCTACCTCCAGACGCGCGGCACGGCGGCGCCCGCGGCGCGCCCGGCTGCGACGGCACCCGGACCGGCAGCCGGGGAGCCCGGTGCCGCGGGGGGCCCGTTCGGGGCGCCCGCGGCGGTGGCCCCGCGTGCCCAGGGCGACCGGCTCCAGCCGTTCTCCATCGTCCGGCGGGCGATCGCGGAGCGCATGTCGCGCAGCGCGCGAGAGATTCCGCATGCCTACGGCGTCCTCGACGTGGATGTGACGGCGCTCACGCGCCATCGGGCGGCCTACAAGGAGGCCTGGCGCGCGCGCGAAGGCACGAACGTCTCGCTGACCGCGTTCGTCGTCCGGGCGCTCACGCGTGCGCTGCGCGCCTACCCCGCGGTCAACTCGACGTTCACGCCCGAGGGCATCCTCCTCAAGCAGGCGATCCACATCGGGATCGGCGTCGCGGCGCCCGAGGGGCTGATCGTGCCGGTCATCAAGCACGCGGATCAACGGAGCGTGGTCGGCATCGCGCGCGAGATCGAAGCGCTGGCGTCGCGGGCCCGGCAGGGCAAGCTCGCCCCCGACGACATCGCCGGCGGCACGTTCACCCTGACCAACGCGGGGGTGTACGGATCGATCTACTCGATGCCGATCATCAATTACCCGCAGGCCGCGATTCTGTCCACCGACGCCGTGGTGCGCCGTCCGGTCGTCGTGGGGGAGGGCATCGCCATTCGCGACATGATGAACCTCGGGCTCGGCTTCGACCACCGCATCTTCGACGGCGCGCTCGCGATGCAGTTTCTGACGCACATCAAGCGCCAGTTGGAGGAGTTCGCGCCGGTCGGCGATTCCCCGGAGTTTTGACGGTCCCAGGGAAAGGAGATGATGGTGGACATCCATGAGCGTTGAGCGCCGGCCGGCATGGCTCAAGGTGCGGCTGCCGAGCGGTCCGAACTTTCGCGAGCTGGTCGGGGTCATGCGCACGCAGGCGCTGCACACGGTCTGCGAAGAGGCGCGGTGCCCCAACATCGGCGACTGCTGGGAGCGCAAGACGGCGACGTTCCTGATCCTGGGAAACGTCTGCACGCGGCACTGCGCGTACTGCGCGATCGCGCACGGGCTTCCCACCGAGCTCGACGCGCAGGAGCCGGAGCGGGTCGCCGCCGTGGTGGCCCGGATGGGTCTCAGGCACGTGGTGGTCACCTCCGTCGATCGCGACGATCTCAAGGACGGCGGCGCGGGGATGTTCGCCCGGACGATCCGCCGCATCCGGGAGCTCGCGGCGGGGTGCTCCGTGGAAGTCCTGATCCCGGACTTCAAGGGCGACGCGGCGGCCCTCCGCACCGTGCTGGAGGCCGAGCCCGAGATCCTCAACCACAACATCGAGACGGTGCCGCGGCTGTTCCGCGACGTGCGGCGGGGCGGCAACTACCGCCGCTCGCTCGAGCTGCTCGCGCGCGCGAAGACCTGGGGCCGCCGGGGACTGACGAAGAGCGGCATGATGGTCGGGCTCGGGGAGACGGTCGAGGAAGTCCACGCGACGATGCGCGACCTGCGCGCGGTTTCGTGCGACATCCTGACGATCGGTCAATACCTGAGTCCCGGCAAGGACTATGCGCCGATCGCGCGCTACTACCACCCGGACGAGTTCGCCGCGCTCAAGCGCGAGGGGCTCCAGATGGGCTTTCGCCACGTGGAATCCGGCCCGCTCGTGCGCAGCAGCTACCACGCGGACGAGCAGGCGGTGGCGGCCGCGACCTGACCGCGGCGTGTCGCGCGGGCGCGGCGGCGGCCCGCGCCCGCGCGGGAAGGCCGGCCGCCTCGCCGGCGTTGCACCTAGAGAGACGCACAGCCGCGGCGCGGCGGGACCGCGAAACGCCGCGGCGGGTTTCCTTGACACGCCGGGCCGCGAATCCTATGGTATGGGCGACGCGGCCGGCCGCGCGGTGAGACGGACCAGGGTGGAGGGGCAGATGGCGACAAGCGGGACCACACAGACGCGGACGACGCCGCCGGTGTTGAACGCGACCCAGATGGAGCGGTATGCGCGCCAGCTGATCCTGGAAGAAGTCGGCATCCGCGGGCAGGCGCGGCTGCTGCGGGCCAAGGTGCTGGCGATCGGCGCCGGCGGGCTCGGGTCGCCGGTCGCGCTGTATCTCGCGGCGGCCGGCGTGGGCACGATCGGCATCGTGGACGGCGATCGCGTGGACTTGTCCAACCTCCACCGGCAGATCCTGCACACGACCCAGGCGGTGGGGCAGGACAAGACGGTGTCGGCGCAGCGGACGCTCGCGGGCGTCAATCCCGAGGTCACCGTCGTGCCGTACCAGACCGTGCTGACCAGCGCGAACGCGCTCGACATCATCCGGGAGTACGACGTGGTGGTGAACGGGAGCGACAACTTCCCGACGCGCTACCTGGTCAACGATGCCTGCGTCCTGCTCGGCAAGCCCCTGGTGGACGCGAGCATTCTCAAGTGGGAGGCACAGGCGACGACGTTCCTGCCGGGGCGCGGCTGCTACCGCTGCCTCTTCCCGACGCCGCCGCCCCCGGGCGCGGTGCCGAGCTGCGCCGAGGGCGGTATCCTGGGGGCGCTGTGCGGGTTCGCCGGAGCGCGGCAGGCGCTCGAGGTCCTCAAGATTGTGCTCGGCGTCGGCGAGACGCTGGCGAACAAGCTGCTCATCTTCGACGCGCTGGAGGGGGAGACGCGGGTCGTCCGGTGGAGCCGGAGTCCCGAGTGCCCGATCTGCGGGGACCATCCGACCATCCACGAGCTCATCGACTACGAGCAGTTTTGCGGCATGCCGGCCCACGATCGGAGCGCGGCGGCGGTCGGACCGATCCCCGAGATCACCCCCGAGGAGGCCCAGGCCCTGCTCGCCAACGGGGCCGTGCAGCTGATCGACGTGCGAGAACCGTGGGAGTACGAGGACGCCCACATCCCAGGATGCCGGTTGATCCCCATGGCCGAGGTTCCTTCGCGCCTCCGGGAGATCGACGCGGACAACCCCGCGATCATCTACTGCCGGTCGGGCGGGCGAAGCGGCAAGATCGTGACGATGCTGCGCAGCGCCGGCTACGGCAAGGCGGTGAACCTCCGGGGCGGCATCCTGGCGTGGTCCAACGCGCGGCTCCCCACGGAGTAGCGCCCGCGCGCCGGAGCTTGTTTGACAAAGCGTCGGGCCCTGCGTACAATTTGAGTGCGCCGCGAGGCCGCGGCGCAAGGAGGCTTGTCGCATGATTACCGTGACCGACCGGGCCGTGTCCAAGCTCAAGGAGTTGCTGGCGGAGCAGGACGAGGCCGGGCTGTATTTCCGTGTCTTCATCACCAAGGGCGGCTGCGACGGCTTCTCCTACGGCATGACGTTCGATTCCGCGCCGGAGGCGGATGATCAGGTGATCGACCGCGGCGACGTGCGCGTGCTCGTGGACAAGACGAGCTCGCGTCTGCTCGACGGCGCGGAGATCGACTACGTCAGCTCCGTCACGGCGGCCGGATTCGCGATCCGCAATCCCAACGCGGTCTCCACGTGCGGGTGCGGGCATTCGTTCAAGACGCGCGATGACGCGGGCGAAGCCCAGCCGTGCAGCGAGACGGAAGAGACGCGCGCGTAGCCGGGAGGACGGCGATGGAGCAGACGGCGTCGCAGGCCGTGTCCGAGGGCACGGGGCTGCAGGATCGGGTGCAGCAGGTCCTGGACACGATCCGGCCGCACGTGCAGGCGGACGGCGGGGACATCGAGCTCGTTGACATCATTAACGGGGTCGTGCAGATCCGGCTGGCCGGCTCGTGCGTCGGATGCATGTACTCGATGATGACGCTGCAGGCCGGCGTCGAGCGCATGCTGCGCGAGCAGGTGCCCGAGATCAAGGCGGTCGAAGCCGTCCCGTTCTAAGCCGCTCGGCCCGTCAGCGAGAGGAACCCTGAGCCTCTCATGGAAGCCCATGGGAGGCTTTTCGTTTGACCGGCCGTCGCGGCGGCGGCGCGTGTCGCGGCGAGGAGGCGCGGGCAGGGCGGTGCGCTTCGAGTATACGGAGGATCAGCGGCTCGTCCACCGCACCGTGCGCGAGTTCGCGGCGGCGGAGATCCGTCCGCACGCGCGGCGGTGGGACGCCGAGGCCACGTTTCCCCGGGCCCTCGTCCCGAAGCTGGCCGCGCTCGGGCTGTGGGGCATGACGGTGCCGGCCGATTACGGCGGCGCCGGCATCGACACCGTGAGCATGGCGCTCGCGATCGAAGCCCTGGCGTGGGGTGACGGCGGCGTCGCGCTCAGCGTCGCGGCGCACAACTCGCTGTGCACGGGCCACATCGTGCGGGCGGGGACGGACGCGCAGAAGCGGACCTACCTTCCCCGGCTTGCCTCGGGGGAGGCGCTCGGCGCGTGGTGCTTGACGGAGCCGGGATCCGGGAGCGACGCCGGCGCGCTCGCGACCCGGGCCGATCGCCGCGGCGACCGGTGGGTGCTGTCCGGGACCAAGGTCTTCGTCACCCAGGGGAGCATCGGCGGCGTCTACGTCATCATGGCGCGGACGGACCCGGCCGCGGGGCACCGGGGCATCTCGGCGTTTCTCGTCGAGGCCGGGACGCCCGGGCTCCGGGTCGGCAAGCACGAGGACAAACTCGGCATGCGGTCCAGCGACACCTGCGAGGTCATCCTGGAGGAGTGCGCGGTGCCGGACTCCCAGATGCTGGGCGCGCCGGGCGCGGGATTTCACGACGCGATGCGGGTGTTGGAGGGGGGTCGCATCGGCATCGGCGCGCTGGCCCTGGGGCTCGGGCGCGCCGCGCTCGACGCGTCGATCGCGTACGCGCGGGAGCGCCGCGCGTTTGGCCGCGCGATCGCGGAGTTCCAGGCGATTCAGTGGATGGTCGCGGACATGGCGGTGGACCTGGACGCCGCCGAACTGCTGGTGATGCAGGCCGCCGACGCGGCGTGGCGAGGGCGCCCGTACCGCCGGGAGAGCTCCATGGCCAAGCTCTTCGCCTCGGAAGCGGCCGCGCGGGCGGCGTCCCGCGCCGTGCAGATCCACGGCGGATACGGGTTCATCAAGGACTATCCCGTGGAGCGGATCTACCGGGACGTGAAGCTGTGCGAGATCGGCGAGGGGACCTCCGAGGTGCAGCGCCTGATCATCGCGCGCGAGCTCGTTCGATAACGCTGGAGGTGCGGGCGGTTGCAGACGACGGTCGTGGGCAGTTATCCAAAGATCCCGGATCCCCCGGCGCCGGGCCGCTGGCGGACCAGCGTGGAGAAGTTCCAGCGCGGCGAGATCTCGGCGGCCGACCTCCGGCGGGTCGAGGACGACGTCACGGCGGAGGTCCTGCGCGAGCAGGCCGAGGCGGGCGTGGACGTCGTGACGGACGGGCAGATCCGGTGGGAGGACGGGCTGACGTACTTTGCGCGCGGCCTCGAAGGGTTCACGATCAACGGGCTGCAGCGGTATTTCGACACCAACGTGTACTACCGCCAGCCCGTGGTCGCCGGCGAGGTCGCCTGGCGGGCGCCGATCTCCGTCGCGGACTTTGCGTTCGCGGCGGCGCACAGCGAGCGTCCCGTGAAGGCGGTCGTGACGGGGCCACTGACGCTCGCGGCCATGAGCCGCGACGATCGCGGCGGCGGGCTGGAGCGCGTCGTGATGGCGCTGGCCCGCGCGCTCAATGACGAGTTGCGCGCGCTTGCGGCGGCGGGCGCGCCGATGATCCAGGTCGACGAGCCCGCGCTGCTCGTCCGCCGGGACGCCCTGCCCCTGTTTCGCCGCGCCATGGACGTGCTGTGGGAGGGTGTGGGGACCCGCCGCGCGCTCTACACGTATTTCGGCCACGTGGACGGGCTCTACCCGGCGATCCTCGAGGTGCCCGTGGACGTCATCGGGCTGGACTTCGTCGCCGGGGGCGCGCGCAACTGGGACGTGCTGCGCCGGGCCAAGTTTACCAAGGAGCTGGGATTGGGCGTGCTCGACGCGCGCAACACCCGCCTGGAGACGCCGGAGCAAGTCGCGGCGGCGTGTCGCCGGGCGATGGACCTCGTGCCGCCGGCCTCGCTCCACGTCGGACCGAGCGCCGGCCTCGAGTTCCTGCCCCGCCGCGTCGCGCGCCGGAAGCTCGAGACGCTCGTCGCGGGCGTTCGGCTGGCCAAGGAGGGGGCGGCATGACGGCGACGGCGTTTCCCACGACGACGGTCGGCAGCCTGCCGAAACCGCCGTACCTGCTCGAGGCGCGGCGCAAGGTGTCGCGCCGGCAGCTGGACCCGGCCGAGCTGCGGCGTCTGGAGCGGCAGGCGACGGAGGAATGGATCCGCCGGCAGGAGGAGATCGGACTCGACATCCTCGTCGACGGCGAGATGTACCGGGGCGACATGGTCGCGTTCTTCGCGGAGCAGATGGACGGGTTCGAGAACGCCGGCCTCGTGCGCTCGTACGGAAACCGCTACTACCCGAAGCCGGCCGTCATCGCGCCGGTCGGACGGCGCGGGCCGCTCACCGTCGACTGGTTCCGGTTCGCCCAGGGGCTCACCGCGCGGCCGGTCAAGGGCATGCTCACCGGGCCGTACACGATCGCGGAGTGGTCGTTCAACGAATACTACCCGACGCGGCGCGAGCTCGTCCTGGAGCTGGCCCGCGCGGTGCACGACGAGGCCGCCGACCTCGAGCGGGCCGGCGCGCGCTACATCCAGATCGATGAGCCCGCCATCCACACGCGCCCGGATGAGGACTTCGAGCTGGCGGTCGAAGCGATGGAGATCGTCACACGGGGCCTCGGCGCGTACACGGTGACCCACGTCTGCTACGGCGATGTGCCGCGGATCTACCCGGCGATGCTGCGGCTCGCGGTGCGGCAGATCGATCTCGCGCTCAAGAACGATGAGTACGCCCTCCTCCAGACCTTCCGGTCGCCGCGCTTCACGAAGGACATCGGCCTCGGCGTGATCGACGCGCACAGCCATCGCGCCGAGTCGGCGGACGAGGTGGCCGACGGCATCCGCCGCACGCTGGAGGTCATTCCCGCGGAGCAGATCTACGTGTCCCCGGACTGCGGGCTCAAGACCCGCACGGCGGATGAGACGATCGCCAAGCTGCGCGCCATGGTGGAGGGCACCGCGCGCATGAGACGGGAGCTCGCGTCATAGCCGTGCCGGCCCCGCCCGTCCTCGCCGTGGAGGCGCGGCGGGTGATCCGCGCCTCCATGGAACACGTCTTCAGCCACCTGGTGCCGCCGGAGGCGATGGCGCGCTACGGCGGGCCGCTGTGGATGGTGGCCGAGGTCGTGGAGAAGCGCGGCGCCGCGCAGCTCGTCTCGCTGCGCGGCTACTTCGCGGGGCTGCCCGCGGAATGTCTGCTCCGCGTCTCGCTCCGGACGCCCTCGTCGATCGAGTTCACGCAGGTGCTTGGCACGCTGCGCGCGTTTTCCGGCCGCTGCACGCTCCGGAGCGGCGAGGACGGCGTCGAGGTCGTCTATCGCGTCGACGCGGATCCGGGCATCGCGATGATCAGCGACGCGGCGGCGCGGCAGTTCCTCGTGCAGTTCCTGGAGCGGATGCTCGACCGTATCAAGCATGCCTCCGAGCGCAAGCCGCCCGGCCGCCGGCCGGCGGCCAAGGGGACGGCCGTCAGCACGGCGCTGGGCGAGGCGGCGCCGCCGGACGAGGAGTCCCTGGACTTTCCGGAGGTCCACGCGCGGGAGACAGCGCACATGCCCTCGGCGCCGCGGCCCGACGAGGCGCGTGGAGCGCCCGCGGGCGGCCGCGCCGCGCGGCCGGAAGCACGGCCGCAACCGTCACCGCCGGTTCAGGCGCCGCACCCCGCGCGGCGGCGGCATCCGAACGACGGGGCGGCGAGCGCGTCCCACGCGCCGCGGGCGGGGTCCGGAACCCCGGACGCCGCCGCCCCACCGCCGGCGGCGGGTGAGGCGGCGAGTGCCGCGCCGCACCAGCGCAAACGCCGGAGGCGGCGGCGCGGGCGGCGGGGCAGCGCGGGCGGCGCGGCGACGCCGCAACCGTAAGGTCCCACTCCAGCGCCACGCTCATCCACGTTCCGCCAGCGCGAACCCGGACCGTCTTGTTCCCGGTGTCTGGGACCCCTGCTGTGTGCGTCGTCGAGGGGCCGCGTCAGCGGCGCGCCGGGGCCGAAGTGTCCCGGGCGAGGCACCGTACGATTGCCATCACCTCGTCCACGTGCCGCGCCCACGAGAACGCGCTCGCCCGCGCACGTCCTCGGTCCGCCATCGTCCGCCTCGCCGCCTCGTCACCGCGCAGCCGCGTGATCTCGGCCGCGAGCGCGCCGGCGTCGAGCGGCGGGTAGTACGCGGCGGCGTCGCCGCACATCTCCCGGTTCAGCGGACGCTCGGCGGCGATCACCGGGAGGCCGCTCGCCATCGCCTCCACCAGCGGAAAGGCAAACGACTCGCAGAGGGAGGGGTGCACGAACACGTCGGCCGCGGCGTAGACCCGATGCACGGCCCCGTGAGGCACCCGGCCGAGGATTCTCACCCGCTCCCCGAGGGCGTGGCGGGCCAGGAACGCCTGGTAGCGGGAGAAGCCCTCCGGCCAGTCTTCCGGGGCGATCGTGAGCCAGACGGTCGATGGGATGCCGCGATCCCGGAGCAGTCGCGCGGCCTCGAGCAGGATCTCGATCCCCTTATAGGGGGCGGCATGGGAGACGTAGAGCAGGCGGACCCCCCGAGATCCGGCGATGGCCGTCCGGACGGCGTCGGGAAGCGGCGTGTCCGTGTGGAAGACGTCCGCGCCGAAGCCGTGCGGCACCACGCGGAAGCGGTCCTCCGGGAGCCCGGGATAGTACGCGCGGATCATGTCCCGCATCGCCGCGGACGGGGTCACGATGCACTGGGCCCGCCGCATGATCGCGTGCGCAAGGGTTCGGGTCGCGATCACGGCCGCCTTCTGCCGGACGGTGAGTCGGCGGAGGTAGTACTCGCAGTAGTAGACCGGGTTGCGCTGGAACAGGACGTGCGGAACCGGGCTGCGCACCGGACCGAAGTTGAGAAGAGAGACCAGCACGTCGGGACGCTCCCGCCTCCCGGTCCGGTTCACCCCCCATTGGTCCCACACGGCGTGGGCGAGGCGGCCCCGCAACTCGGGGGTGCGGATGAGCCGGACGTTGGCCGGTAACGGGGGCGCCTGCCAGCGCTCGTTGACGCAGGCGATGAACGAGTCGGAGGGGTACCGGAGGCCCGCCGTCGCGAGGAAATTTGGAAGATGCGTGGCCGAGCCGCCCATGCGGGCGGATACCGCGTTGATGAGGATCCGCACGCGGCCTGATTGGCGGCCGGCGGCCCGGGTTCCTGGACCGGGCGCCATGGCGCGCCATGGGACGTTCCTTGACGCTCCCAGGGCGCGATGCTACGCTCGTTATGCGTTGAGAATGACTCTCATCGGCCCCCCGCCGGTCCCGGCATGATCGCCGCCCCGGGGCCTGATTCGCGCCCAACGACCTGAGGAGGCCAACCATGGCTGCCCGCCAGCTCGCGGTGACCCGAGACCAAGTGCTCGAGGCGCTGCGTGACGTCATGGATCCCGAGCTTCACCGTAGCATTGTGGAGCTCAACATGGTCAAGGACATCGCGATCCGCGGCGGTGATGTGCGCGTGGACGCGTTGCTGACGATCAGCGGGTGTCCGCTTCGGGAGACCATCATCGACTCGATCAAGACCAAGGTCGCGTCGCTCCCGGGCGTCGAGCGGGTGGACGTCCACCTCGGCGTGATGACGCAGGAACAGCGGCAGGCGCTCGTCGCGCAGCTCCGCCCCGGGCCGCAACGGCAATCGCCCCTGCTCGCCCCCACGTCGAAGACGCGCATCCTGGCCATCGCGAGCGGCAAGGGCGGCGTCGGGAAGTCCACGGTGACCGTCAACATCGCGGCCGCCCTCGCCAGGCGGGGCCGCACGGTCGGCGTCGTCGACGCGGACGTCTACGGGTTCAGCGTCCCGAAGATGCTCGGCGTGTCGGGTCACCCCACCATCATCGATCAGATGATCATCCCGCTCGAGCGCTGGGGCGTGCGCGTCATGTCCATCGGCTTCATGGTCAACGAGGGCGAAGCCGTCATCTGGCGCGGCCCGATGTTGCACAAGGCGCTGACGACGTTTCTCACGGAGGTCCACTGGGGCGAGGTGGACGATCTGCTGATCGACCTGCCCCCCGGCACGGGCGACGTGTCCTTGACGATCGCGCAGACCCTGCCGCGGGCCGAGATGTTGATCGTGACGACCCCGCAGTCCACGGCGACCGGCGTCGCCTACCGCTCCGGCAAGATGGCCGAAAAGGTCAACATGGGCGTCGTCGGCGTCGTCGAGAACATGTCGTACTTCGTGCCGTCCCCGGGGGCTGAGCCCGTGTATATTTTCGGCCGGGGCGGGGGCGAGGAGCTGGCGCGGATGGTTGACGCGCCGCTGCTCGGCCGCATTCCGCTCGACCCCGCGATTCGCGAGGGCAGCGACCGGGGGGTCCCCGTCACGATCGGGTCGCCGGATTCCGCGTCGGCGCGCGTCTTCTTCGAGATCGCCGACGCCCTGCTCGGCGCCGGCGTGCCGAACGGATAGTGGAGGAGGGGGCGCACCGCATGGAGCCGGCCTCGCTGAACGCCGAGATCGAGAAGCACGTCCGCCCGCAGACTTTTCCGGTCGGCATCCGCATGGTGCGGCCCGGCGAGGCGCTGCCGGACAACGCGCGGCGGCCCGCACAGGATCTGGGCATCCGGGTCGCCATCTGCCAGACCTTCTCGATAGCGCGCCGGTATGGGTGGACGGTGGCGGTGGGGCGGGACGACCTGAGTTGTCCCCTCGCGAAGACCGCGTTCGGGTTCGAGCCGGTGCTGCCGTACTACGCCGAGGGTCAACTCGCGTGCGGCATGTATGTCGACACGCCGGAGGCGGCGGCGCGCACGGAGGCCGAGGTACCGAAGTTCTCCTTCGGCGAGTACGAGCGCATCCTCATCGGCCCGCTGGCCCGGGCGGCGTTCGAGCCGCACGTGGTGCTGGTGTACGGAAACTCCGCGCAGGTGATGCGTCTCGTCGCCGCGGCGCTGTTCCGGCGCGGCGGCCGGCTGCACAGCAGCTTCTCCGCGCGCCTCGACTGCGCCGACGCCGTCATCGAGACGATGCATTCGGGGCAGCCGCAGGTCATTCTCCCGTGCTACGGCGACCGGATCTACGGGCAAACCGAGGATCATGAGATGGCGTTTACGATCCCCTGGGCCATGGCCGAGGAGCTCGTGGACGGGCTTGCCGGGACGCAGCGGGGCGGCGTGCGGTACCCGATTCCGGCCTGGCTCAGATATACAGGAGAGTTTCCCGAGAAGTACCGCAAGCTGGACGCGCTGTGGGACGAGGAGCGCGCGCGCAAGCCGGGGACGCCGTAACGTCGCGTTCCCGCAGCGCAGCGCGGCCGAGGGGAGCCGACAGGTGGCGGTCACGACGGCGGGGAGGGGCAGGCGGCGGGCGGTCGCGCGGGGCACCGGCGCGACGCTGGCCGACCGCCTGGAGGCGCTCGAGCGGCAGGGTTACCGGGCCACGCCGCAGCGCCGTGCGATTCTTGCGGCCGTGCTCGGCGCGGGACGCATCAACGTCTCCGCGGAGGAGGTGTGCGGCCGCGCGAAGGCGCTGTGCCCGACCGTCAACCTCGCGACGACGTACCGTACCCTGGACCTGCTCAAGCGCCTCGGCATCGTGCGCCGGGTGACCTACGGCGACGGCCGAGGCGTCTTTTGCGCAAACCCCGACCCGCATTACCACGGCACGTGCCTCCAATGCGGAGCCGTGGTCGACCTGCCCCGGGGACGCATCGCGGACGTGCTCGAGCGCGAGCAGCGGGGCCTCACGGACCCGGCCTTCGCGGTGGTGGGACACCGCGTCGAATTTTACGGGTACTGCGACGCGTGCCGCTCGGCCGGCCGGACCGGGGCGATCCTGTGACACGCCGGCGGACGGTACGGGCTGCCCTCCTGGTGAGCCTCCTGCCGGCGCTCTGCGTCGCATCGTGGGCCGCCGCCTCGGGGAGCGCGCCGTTGTCGCTCGCGTCCCCGCTGCAGCTGACCGCGGACCAAGTCACGGTGGACAACACGGGCGCGACGCTCACCGCGGCCGGCCACGTCCGCATCGACTACGGCGCGGACCGTGCGACCGCCGACCTGCTGCGCCTGAACCGTGCGGCGCGCACCGCGGTGTTGTCCGGCCACGTCACGGCGACCGGACCGCAGGGGCAGGCCACGGCCGACGCGATCACGCTCGTCCTGAGCCAGGCCAACGAGATCACGCGGGCCGTCATGAGCGGGAACGCATCCGTCGAGACGACGCAATACGCGCTCTCGGCCGATTCGATCGATGCGGACCGGTCCGGGGAGCATCTCGTCGCCGCGGGGCACGTCACCATGTTCGACGCGCCCGACCTCGTCGTGACCGGGGACCGGCTGGTATACGATGGGCGGAGCCAACACGGGCTGGTGACGGGGCATCCGACCGTGGCCAACAAGGCCGGCCGCCTGCAGGGGAGCGCGATCGAGTTGTTTCGGGCCGAAGACCGCGCCGTGATCCACGGGCCGGTGCAGGCCGACGTGTACGGTGCCGTGGCCACCAGCGAGGACGCCGCCGTGAACTTCAAGACGTCGGTGGCCACACTCACGGGCAAAGTCGTCATCGTACGGCGTCAGGGTACGCTGTGGGCGGACCGCGTGACCATCGACTACAAGACGCGGCGCTTGGTGGCGGAGGGAACCACGCGCGCGCACTTTACCGACCTCGGCGACGCCGGGACGCCCTGACACGGCATGCGCACCCCTATCGCCCGCGGTCGTGAGCGCGGCCGGACCTCCACCCGCCGCGGATCTGTCCCGCCGGGGACCGCTTAAGCGTGCGGGGGCGAGTGTTGCGGGCGGCCGTCTGGCGCTGGACGGTCGCGGTGGCGGCGGGCGTCGCGGTCTTTGAGGGGTTGGACTCGCTCGGGGCCAGCCCGCCCGTCGTGGAGGCATTGCCGGCCGCGGCCTCGCTGCCGGCGGTGTCGCCGTTTGCGTGCGGTCTCGCCGCCGTGTGGGCGACCCGCCTCCCGGTACCCGCCGCGCTCGCGGCCGCCGCCGCCGCGGTGTGGGCCCGGATCGGGGCGGACCGGGTGATCGGGATGTGGCACGGGGTCAACCCACCCCCCGAATACGGCGTGGTGCTCGTGCTGGCCTTCGGCGTGCCTTGGATGGTGAGCGCGCTGGCCGGCGGCGCCATCGCGGCGCTTGCGAGAGGAGCCGTCCGCCCGCTGATCGGGCGGTGGCTGGGGTCATAGCACGTCAACCGGTCGCCGGCGCCCCGGCCGGTTCGGCCGCGGATCTCCCGTCGTCGTTCCGCGCGAGGCGGCGCGCCAGGTCCTCGGTAGCCTCATCGGCCGGGTAGAAGCACCGACGCGCAACTCCTGTAGCGTAATGTCCTGCGGCGTTCCGAGGGTGGCGTGACTCAACGGATTTCGAGGGTGCCGGCCATCCCGGCTTCTCGGTGCCCTTCGATCGTGCAGGCGAAGGAGACGCGCCCGCGTATCGCCGGCACAAACGTCACTTTCGCGGTCGCCCCCGGCTGCAGACGAACGACCGTGACGCCGGACGCCTCGACGCGCAGCGCGTCGGTGACGACGACGGTGGGGACCGTCCGCAGATAGCCGGTTTCGAATTGATGGGACAGCTGGCCGCGATTCTCGAGGACGAGGGTCACCGGACGGCCGGCGCTCAGGCGGATGACGGCGGGGTGAAACGCAAACTCGACCATCTCGACCGACACGACGGAGGCCGGCCCGCCATCGGCGTGAGGCGGCACGAGCATCAGCGGCGTGAGGAGCAGGAGCCACGGCCAGACGAGCACCGGGGAGAGCCTTGGGGCTCTCCCCGGGCGTCGCTTACTCGACATTGAACGGCGTCACGAGGGGATTGAATTCACCGAACACGCCGGAGGGATTCGGGTACCAGATCCAGATGTGAAACGTGACCAGCGACGGGTGCCAGAACATGAAATCCGCACCGGTTGTGGGACTGGTCTTGCCGCACGCCGCTTGGGACTCCGATGGGATGAACGACCCGTCGGTATAATGGCAGGCCGCTCCGAACGAACCGTACCGGGCGCCCGGGAGGGGAGCGACCGCCGGTTTCTTGGGCCACACCCACTCCAGCGCCACCAGCTGCCACGCGTCCCCTCGATGCACATAGACCAGGATCGGAGGCTTCGTGACGTCGAACGCCGTAATTTTCGGGTTCAGGAAATGATAGCCCATATTGGGGATCATGGGCGTGATGATCGTGTATCCGTCCGCCTTGGCGCGCTCGAGATCCGTCGCGTATTTCGCCGTGGCCAGCCTCGCCATCGCGAGCTTCGTCACGACGTCCGGCGCCACGGTGGTCTGGGCCCCGGCGACCAGCAGATTCCCGACATAGGCCAACGTGACGGCGAGCAATACACCGAGCGTAATGGAGACGGTCTTTCGCACGGTCCTTCACCTCCTCTCAAGCTTGCGAGCGTACCCGTGGCCTCTGAGTTGGTTCAGCCCGCCTGCGCCCGCGGAGCGACGCCGCGCGTGACCTGTTGCTCCCCGGTCAGCTCGGGAGCGCGTAGGTGGCGGCGCATACCTCCACGACTTCCGTCACACGGTCGCACGGGATGTCGGCCAGCCTGGCAGCCTCCCGCACGGCGTCTGGGTTGGGCGCTTCATATTCACAGAAGAACTTGCTCCGGTCGACCGCGAGGTTGCTGTGAACCCAGCGAATCTGCGGCAGCGTCGTATTGACGGCGATGGCGCGCCGGACCGCATCCTCGACCTCCGCGGGCGTGATTCCCGGCGGCAGGGTGCGCTCGATCACGTATCTCGGCATAGACGCTCCTCCTCTGCGCTGGTCTCGCCGGCATCGTAGGCGCACCGGGGCGCCGCGGCATCGGGGTTTCCCCCTATCTTTTTGCGAAGGAGGACCGCCCCGGCCGCCGAAACACGCAGCCACTATGAGGCCGGCGGGGAACGCGTTTCTCGAGCGCGGCGTGTTTCTGCAAGAACTATCCGTCCGGCTGGAAGCCGCCGGCAAAGGTCACGGGTCGCTCACCTTTGTGGGCGCGGAGGCCGGGGTCGGCAAGACCACCCTCGCGCGGAAGCTCTGCGAGATCGCCGGCGGCGGCGTGCGCGTCGCCTGGGGGATGTGCGAGTCTCTATCGACGCCGAGCGCCTTCGGCCCCGTGGTCGAAATCGCCGAGGTCTTGGATGAAGCGGTGGCGCGGTTGTTCGACGATCGCCGGCACCGGGCCCTGGCCTTCCGCTCGTGTGTCGGCCTGTTGCGGCAGCCGAACCCGGCGACGCTGCTCGTCATCGAAGACGTTCACCAGGCCGACGAGGCGACGCTGGATTTCCTTCGCTTCATCGGCCGGCGCATCGCCGACACCACGGCCGTGGTGATTGCCACGTACCGCGACGACGAGGTGGGCCCCGATCATGCGCTGCGGGTGCTGCTGGGCGATCTGGCCACCGCGCCACGGGTGTACCGCATGATCCTGCCGCCCCTGTCCGAAGCCGCGGTCCGCGTGATGGCGCGAGAGAGCGGATTGGACGCCGCGCTACTCCACCGGCGTACGGGCGGCAACCCGTTCTTTGTCGCAGAGATCCTGAGCAGCGGGGAGCCGGACATGCCGGAAACCGTCCGCGACGCCGTCCTGGCGCGGGTGTCCAGACTGTCGCAAGCGGCGCGCTCCGCGCTCGAGGCCTGCGCGATCATCGGTACCCGGGTGGAGCCGTGGCTTCTGGATCGGGTGGCCGCGCCAAGCCCCGCAGCGATCGAAGAATGTCTGTCCAGGGGGATGCTCCAGGGGACCGGAGCGGTCCTGAGGTTCCGTCACGATCTCGCCCGGGACGCGATCTTGCGCTCGATTCCGCTGTCGAGGTCCCTCGGCCTTGAGCGCGCCGTGCTGGCAGCGCTCAGGGCGTCGCCGTTGGCCGATCGCGATCCGGCGCGCCTCGCGCACCACGCGGAGGCCGCGGGCGACGACGCGGGCGTGCAACAGTATGCGCCGGAGGCCGCTCGACGGGCGTCGGCGCTGGGAGCGCACCGCGAGGCCGCAGCGCAGTACGCGCGAGCCTTGCGGTGCGCCGGGGGGCTGCCGCCCGAAGCCATGGCCGACCTGCTCGAGCGCTACGCGTATCAGTGCTTCCTCATCGCCCGGTTTGATGACGCCGTCGCGGCGCACGAGCGTGCGCTCCGGTGCCGCCGGACGCTCGGCGACCCGAGAAGCGAAGGCAGATCGCTGTGCGCGCTCTCGCGTATGCTGTGGTGCGAAGGCCGGATCCTCGAGGCCGGCAAGCGCGCACGCGAGGCGGTGTCCGTCCTCGAACGGCTTCCAGCCGGGCACGAGCTGGCCATGGCCTACAGCGCCATGACGTCGGTGTGCATGAACGCCGAAGATGCCGAAGGGACCATGGCCTGGGGCGCCCGCGCGCTGGAGCTGGCGGAGCGCCTCGGCAACAGCGAGGTTGTCATCCACGCCCTCAACAGTATCGGCACGATGGAGCTGGTTCGCGGTCTGCCCCAGGGGAGGGACAAGCTCGAGCGCAGCCTGGCGCTCGCGCACGCGGCCGGGCTCGAGGAGCACGTCGGCCGAGCCTACATCCACCTCGGCTGGGCCGCGGTCCGGACACGGCGGTTTGATTTGGCCCCCCTTCTCTCAGCCGGCTTGGAGTACGCGACGGAACGCGACCTTTACCTCTGGCGGCTGTGGCTGCTCGCGTACCGCAGCCGTCTGGAGCTCGACCAGGGCCGTTGGAACGCAGCGGCCGACTCGGCCGGGTTTGTCGTCCGCTATGCCGAGCGCGTCACGGTGCAGCGTATCGTCGCGCTCTCGGTGCTTGCGCTTGTGCGCGCCCGCCGCGGTGACCGCGACGTCAGGCCCCTCCTGGATGAGGCACGAACGCTGGCGCAGCCGACCGAGCAGCTCCAGCACCTGGCGCCGGTAGCCGCCGCGGCGGCGGAAGCGGCATGGCTCGAGGGCGACCCCGGTGCCGTCGACGCGGTAACCCGGCAGACGTTTGATCGGGCCGTCGCGGCCGGTGACCCGTGGACGCTCGGCGAGGTCGGATATTGGCGGTGGCGCGCGGGTCTGCTGCGTGAGCCGCCGCCCGGCGCCGCGGAGCCCTATACCCTGATGATGACCGGTGCATGGCAGCGAGCGGCGGCGCGCTGGCGGGAGATTGGCTGCCCGTATGAGGCGGCGCTCGCCCTCGCGCAGTCCGACGACGAGGAAGCCCTAAGGCAGGCGTTGGCCGCGTTCAGGGAACTCGGCGCGCGCCCGATGGCGGCCCTCGTGACTCGCAAGCTGCGGGCGCGCGGCGTGCGTAAGATCGCGCGCGGGCCCCAGGGCTCCACCCGGGCCAATCCCGCCGGGCTGACAGTGCGTGAGCTGGAAGTGCTCGCGCTCCTTGCCGACGGGTTGTCGTATCAAGACATGGCACGGAGACTCTACGTCGCTCCCAAGACGGTCGAGCATCATGTCTCCAGGGTGCTCGCGAAGCTTGGCGTGACTGCCAGGGGAGAGGCCGTCAGAGAGGCGGCCCGGCAGGGTCTCGTCCGGTTCCCGGGGACGCCGTCGAGAAACTAGTTTTTCGCACTGTGGGCTGCCGCGCAGGCTTCCCGATGTCGTCCCAGGATGACGTGGCGCATAGCGCAACGTACCCGGGGCCGCCGCCGCCGAAGCCGTCCGCTACGGTTCCTCGCCGCGGGTGATGTAATTGTAGAGGGTCCGGTCGCGATAGGCGAGGTTGAACTGCACGGCCGCGTCCCGCGTGCGCCCGGTGCGGTAGTAGGCGGAGCCGAGCATGTAGTGGAGGACGCTGTTGCTCGGGTCGAGCCGGACGCCCTCCTCCCACTGCGCGACGGTGTTTCTGGCATCATTGCGCGTCGAGTAAATGTACCCCAGGTATCCGTGGTTCATGGCGTTCATCGGGTCCTGCCGCGTGATCTCGAGGAACTGCTCGAACGGCGTCCGGTGGTTGCCGCCGATCCATGTGGCAAACGCCAGCTCGTAGCGGGCCAGGAGATCGTGAGGATCCCGGCCGATGTCGGCCGTCGCGTCCGTGACGATCTTGTGCTCGAGCGCGGGGCGGTGCGCTTCCCCGCCGATCATCCGGTCCACCTGTTTGAGGACGTGCCATCCGTCGATGAGCATGCCCTCATGCGCATACACCATCGACAGGCGGAACGCCAGCTCGGGATCGGGATGCTCGGCGAGGCGCGCCTTGAGAACGGGCACCAGGGCCTTCCAGCTATGGCCGCCGGCTTGGGCCGCGGCCGGCGTCCACGCCGGAGGCGCGGCGAGGACGAGCGAGGCGAGGACGGCGGCAAGGGCGAGGACCGATGCTGCGACGCGGCGACTGCGACGGTGCGTAGTCATGTTCGGCGACACTCCGCAGGGGATCAGAACGCCGACAGTGTAGCACAGCCGGCCCGCGCCGCGCTAGGGCCGGGTTCAACATTTCGAGGCGCGCCCCGGCTTCGTTCGTGCCCGGGGCAGGGTCTCTATCGCTCGGCGCCGATCCACTCCGCGCCGCCTTCCCAGACCTCCTTCTTCCAGATCGGCACCGTGAGCTTGAGCGTGTCGATGCAGAAGCGGGCCGCGTCGAATGCCTCGGCGCGGTGGGGCGCCGACACCGCGATCGCAACGCTGATCTCGCCGACGTCGAGCCGGCCCGTGCGGTGCGCGATGCCCACGCGCGTCAATGCCCACCGCCGGCCCGCCTCCGCCGCAATGCGCTCCAGCTCGCGGCGCGCCAGCGCCTCGTACACTTCGTACGTCAAATGGTGCACGCGCCGGCCGCGCGCGTTGTCACGCACAACGCCGAGAAAGAGGACGATCCCCCCGGCTCGGGCGTCGGCCACCTCCGCGAGCAGGCGATCCACGGAGATCGCACCGTCGGTGAGGACAATCAACGGCGTCCGGGCCGCCTGCGCCGCGGTGGCGGCCGGGTGGGGCGACGCGGCGGCGTCACGCCCGTCCCCACCGCTCACCGGCGGGATGAGCGCAACCTCATCGGATTCGCGGAACGGGCGGGGAGCTTGCACGTACTCGTCGTTCACCGCGTACCCGCTGGGCGCGGGGAGCGAGGCAAGGGCGGGATACCGCGCGACGAGGGAGGCCCACAGCGCGGGCCCGTCCGCGCCCGGGTCGATCGCGTGCTCGATGACCGGCTGTCCCACGGCTTCGCGGTAGGAGGCGAACAGCCGGATCTTGATGTTCACCGCATCACCGTCCGGCCCCGGCACGAACGCGCCGGCTGCGGCAGACGCGGACATCCCCTGTACATGGCTCAATCGTAGCACATGTGCCACGCGCCGCTCTCACAGCGCCGCGGTCCTCAAGGTGCTGGTGCATCGCGGTCGAACCTTGTGCGGCGGCATCATGACGGGCACGAGTCTTCTGTCGACCGATTCGTCGCTTCCCGCCTGGGACAACAAGGCCGGGGGGCTCGCCGCGGTCGCGACGCTCGGCGTCATCATGGGCGGAGCCCTGGTGCTTCGCCTGTGGGGCGTCGCGCGGGGGCTCCCGTACGTGCACGAGTGGGATGAGCCGCTCGTGCTGACGTGGGTCATCGGGATGCTCCAACGCGGGGACCTCAACCCATCCACGTTTGCGTACCCAAACGCCTATTACTACATGCTCCTTCCCGTGGTGCGCCTGTGGTACTTCTACCTGCACCTGCGGGGCCGCATCACCACCCCCTGGGACATCCAGCTGTTTCACCCGCAGGGCGCCTACGCGCACTATTGGTGGTACATCGGCTACCCTTCGTTCTATCTCTGGGGGCGCGTGCTCACCGCGTCCCTGGGGACGGCCACCCTGTTGTTGGTGTACCGGATCGGCGCGGTGCTGTTCGAGCCCGCCGTGGGGCTCCTGAGCGCGGCGATCCTGGCGCTTGCCCCCGGCATGATCTACTATGCCGACACCGTCCGGGTCGACGTGCCCATGGTGTTTTTCCTGATGGCCGCGGTGCTCGCCGGCACGAGGCTCTGGATGAGCGGCGCCCGGCGCGACTACGCTCGCGCGGGCCTGCTGGCCGGGGTGGCCGTGTCGACCAAACCGAACGCGTTGTTTGTCGCGCTGCCGTTGTTCGTCGCCCACTGGCTCAATCCGAGCCGCCGGGGCGCCGTCGATCGCCTCCTGGTGCGGCTCGGCTGGTTCACGGTCCTCGGGTTCGTGATCGGGACGCCGTTCGCGCTGGCCCAGGTCGGATACTTCTGGGAGCGCATGGGGCAAAACGCCGCCGCGTACGGAGGCTTTCCGACGCTCGCGATGATGCGGATCGGCCTGCCGCTCTACCTCCGGTACCTCGTCCTTCCGAGCCAGGGACAGGAGTGGTATGTGATTCCCCATACCGCGATGGGTCTCGCGCCAACACTCGCCGCGCTCGGGGGCGCCGCGGTCGGCCTCGCGTGGAAGCCGCGGGCGCAGCTGTACCTGCTCAGCTTTCCCGTGGCCTACTTTCTCTACACCGCGGGGCAGCGCTTTCTTCCGTTGCGGTACATCCTGCCCGTGCTCCCGTTCATGGCATTGTTCGCGGCGACCGGCATGGTGGGGGCCTGGCGATGGGCACGGCGGCGCTCGCGCGGCTCGAACGTCTGGCTTCCCGCGTGCGCCGTCGCCGGCGTCGTGGTGCTGCTGGGCGGCCCCGCCCGCGATTCCCTGGCCGTCGCCCGCGCGCTCGCGGGTGACCGCGACACGCGCACGATCGCGGTCGACTGGCTTCGCCGTCACGCCGCCCCAGGCTCCAGGGTGGCCGTCGAGGCGGAGCTGCGCTGGTTCCTGCCGGACCTCTCCGGGTTGCCGGATACGATCGTGTACGCGAGCCGCAGCACCCCCGCGGCGTGGTACCGGGAGCGCCGCATCGACTTCGCCGTTGTCGATCCCGAGAGCGCGCTGCGGTCCGGTCAGGTCGTCGCCCGGATCCCGTCGCCGCCGTACCTCCCGGACTTCTCGGATGTTGCGACCTGGGCGCAGGACACGTTCCCGGTTATCGACCCGCCGCTCGTGATCCTGAGGGACCCCGGTCGTCCGGCGCCATAGACGCGCGCCCCGGATGCCGGTGCTCCCGGCGGCACAGGCCGGCGACGCTGCGTCGCTCCCGTTGCCGAAATCCGAGGGCCGGCGGACCGTCCCGCCGGCCCTCTCGGACCGTAGGCGTGCTATATGGGCGCCCGTTCGGGTCGCGTGAGGGCTCGCCGCCGGGCGGCGGCGGGGATGTCAGTGTCCGCCCTGGCCTCCGGTCCCGCCGTTCGCCGGGATCGGGTTCCCTGCCGGCGGCGTTCGGCTGGCGGGCCCGCTCACGATGTCAAACGAGCTCATGATCCGCTCGAGGACGGCTTGGCGATTGGCCAGGCCGGGGGCCGCATTTTCCGTCGTCGCGGTCACGACGTAGACCGTCCCGTTCTTGACCACGCACTGCTGCCGGCTCCAGCGCGGTTCGCTCTTCGAGGTTTTCCACGTGTAGACCCGGGCGTACGCCGGAAGACCGCCCACGGTTGCCGGCCCCGCGCTCACGGTTGTCGAGTTGATGTGGCCGAAGTGCTGGCCGATCCACTGCGCCTCGTTGATGCACGACCGCGCCGTCATGCCGGCGAGCGCCCCGTGGATCACGGCGTCGACGGTATCCGGCAAGGCGCCCGCCGCGGGCGCCGGTCCCGTGGCCTGAAGGGTGACATTGCCGCTCGGCGATTGCACCGTCCACCCGCTCGGTACGGTCATCGAGATCTGGTTCGAGTGATCGTATACGGTTTTCCAGCCCGTTTGCGCGGCGGCGAAAGCCGGCGGCATGACGGCCGCGGGCGCCGCAAGGAGCGCCGCTACACCCATGAACAATCCATACGCTTTCGCGGATCTCGCCATCGTATCACCCCGGGTAGAGGAACGTGCCTTGGTCTGGCGCCCGCCACGAGGATTTTACCCAGGCGCCGCCTCTTCCTAGAGGCCGCATCGGGTCTCGGCCCGGGTGCTCCGGGCCGGGGATGAAGCGGCGGCCGCGACGAGGAAAGATTGAGATGTGTCATCCGCAGCGGGACGGCCGTGTACCCGCCCGCTCAGCAGGTCGGCGGACAGAAAGGGGGCCTCGCCGGTGGGTCGACGCCAAGGCGCCGCGACGCGCGTCCTGTCCGTGGTGTGCTTGATCGCGATGGCCCCGCTTGGCCACGCCGGACGGGCGGACGCCCAGCTGTTCGGGATCAGCGAGCAGCAAGAGATTCAGATCGGCCGCGAAGTGGAGCGCCGGATGGCGCAGCAGTACGGCTTCGCCGACGCTTCGCCGCAACTCCAGCGCGTCACCACCATCGGCCTCAGGCTCGCGCGGGTGTCCGAGCGGCCCAATCTGCCCTGGACGTACCACATCGTCAGAGGCGCCGTTGTCAACTCGTTCGCCGCGCCCGGGGGCTTCATCTTCGTGACGCAGGGCATGCTTCGGTTTGTCCAATCGGACGACGAGCTCGCGTTCGTCCTCGGTCACGAGACCACCCACGTGGCGCACCGCCACGCGGTGCAGCTCGCCCAACGCGCGATGGAGTTGCAGCTCGGCGCCGCCATCGTCACGCAGGTGCTGTTTGGCGGCAGCCTCGGCGCGTACGAGCTGTCCCAGGTCGGCGCGGCGCTGATCGGCGCGAAGTACTCGCGCGACAAGGAAGCCGAGGCCGATCACTACGGTGTGATCTACATGCGAAAGGCCGGGTGGAATCCGCTGGCCGCGCTTACCTTCTTCAAGCGCCTGGCCGCGAGCGAACACGCGCAGCCGGGCGCGTTTGCCCACGCGTTCGAGGACCATCCCGACACGCCGGCCCGGATCGCCGCGATCCAAACCGAACTGCACGACATGGGCTACGACGTGCCGCTGCCGCATTCGTCCCCGGCGCCCGCGAGCGTCCAGGCGTCCGGCCCGACGCCGCCGGCGACGCGCGCTCCCGGGGTGGCGGGCCGGGCCGCGGCCGTCTCCACGCATCATCGCGAGCGTCCGGACAGGGAGCCGTTCCGTGTTCCCGAATCCTTCGGGAGTGGCGCCACCGCGCATCCTCGACCCATACGCCGGCCCCGGCCGGTTCCGCAAGGCGCAGCTGCATTGCCACACGACCAACTCTGACGGGCGATTCTCGCCGCGCGCGCTCTTGGAGCTATACCGCGCGCGCGGGTACGCGGTCGTCGTCTTCACGGACCATGAGCGCGTGACCGCCTGCGACGAGCTCAATGACGACGAGTTTCTGGCCCTCCCCGGCGTCGAAACGACGGTCCCGCGGCCGATCCGTCCGCTCGGGCCGCACATGGGCCGCCTCGGCGCCCCGGGCGTGCTGCGCGCGGGCGGCGCCCAGGCGTGCGTCGACGCCACCGTGGCGGCGGGCGGCGTGGTGTCGTTGCATCATCCTTCCTGGACCGGCAATGGGTTGACGGGACGGTGGTCCGTCGCCGAGCTGGTGCGCCTCCGCGGCTACCACCTCGTCGAGATCAACAATCACCACAGCCGGAGCATCGAGGACACCCGGCGGTGGACGGCCGCGCTCCGGCAGCGCGGCCCAAGCGCCCCGGTCGGCGGGGTCGCGGTGGACGACCTGCACCGTGAGCGCGACCTGGACCGGGGATGGGTGATGGTCAAGGTCGCCACGCTCTCACCGGCGGGCGTGCTCGCGGCTCTGCGGGCCCTCGCCTGTTACGCCTCCACGGGGCCGTGCGCCGAGTTCGGCGTCCGGGACGGCGTGGTCCGCTGTGTCACCGACGCGCCGCGCGTTCGATTCCTGGATGCCGGGGACCGGGTGCGGCGCGAGGCGCCGGGGCCGGAGGCGGAGTACGCGCCCGCGGGCGACGAGGGGTTCGTCAGGGTCGAGTGCTTCGGACGCTCGGGCGCGACGGCCTGGTCCCAGCCGTTCTGGCTCGGTGGACGCGAAGCACGCTGAGCGATCGGCGCGACGCCGTCGTTGCGGCGGCGCAGAACGAGCCGGGCGCGGCGCTGGGTCACTTTGGCGGCCGGCGCCGGCCGGCAATTGGACATGGCTCGCCGGCACGCGAGGCGCGCAGATCGATGTCTGGATCGGCGCGTGAGCCGCGAGAGAGGTTCTCTCCCGCCGCGCGGCGAACGCCGGTCTCGTTGCGGCTGGTCGCCGTGCGGGCGCGGTGGCCGCGGTCCGGATCAAGCCTGTGATCGGGGGACGCGCGATGCGGAGTGCGTGGAGAGCGTGCGGGGTAGCGATCCTGGTCGTCGTCCTCGGCGCGACGGCGATGGCGCAGAGCCAGCCCCGGGTGACCATCACGTACTGGCAGTACTACTTCGAGAGCAAGGTCAAGACCATGGACACGCTCATCGCGCAGTTCGAGGCCAAGACGCCGGGCGTGCACGTGGTCCAGGAGACGTTTCCCTACGACTCCTACAATCAAAAGGTGGCCAGCGCGATCCCGGCCGGGCAGGGACCCGACGTCGTCAACCTGTACTACGGGTGGCTGCCGCTGTACGTCGGCAGCGGATACCTGCAGGTCCTGCCCGCCCAAGCATTCCCATCCACCCAGATCGAGCGCGAGTTCGTGCCGATGATCAAGGCGGCGAAGTTTGACGGCCAGTACTGGGCGCTGCCGACCGCGGTGCGGACGCTCGCCTTGTTCTACAACAAGGACCTGTTCAGCCGCGCCGGCCTGAGCCGTCCGCCGATCACCTGGGACGAGTTCCGGGCCGACGCGCAGAAGCTCACGCAGCGGGACGCCGGCGGTCGCATCACCGTGGAAGGGTTTGGCATCGCGCCGAACGGCCAGGACCACCAGTTGCTGCGGGAGATCCTGTTCCGCCAGTGGGGCACCGCCCCGTACAGCGCCGACAACCGGCGTGTCACCTACAACAACGCCCAGGGCGCCGCGGCCCTGGCGTGGTACACCGATTTGGTGACCAAGGACAAGGTCGGCGTCATCGACTTCTTCCCCGGCGGCAATGGGTACCGGGACGCGTTCAACGCCGGCAAGGCCGCGATGATCGTCGACGGCTCGTTTGCGATCGGCGCCGTCCAGTCGGGCGCGAAGTTCCCGTGGGGCGTCGCGCTCCTGCCGCGGCGGACGGCCGGCGGTGCGCCGAGCAACTTCGGCTCGTTTTGGGTCAACGGCATCTCGCGCAAGGCGACCGGCCCCCGGCTCACGGCGGCCGTCGCGTTCCTGAAATACCTGACCTCGCCGGACGTTCAGCGCACCTGGCTGAGGCAGGTGGGGGAGATCCCGGCGAGCCAGGCGCTCGCCGCGGACCCCAAGCTGGCGCAGGATCCCGTGTACGGGCCGTTCATCGCCAGCCTGCCGTACGCGCACGCCACGTTCTTCGTCGACGAGACGGCCCAGCGGACCATCATGCTGGACGCGATCAACGAGGTCGTGCTCAATCACAAGGATCCCAAGGCCGCGCTGGACGAAGCCGCGGCCAAGGAGCAAAAGGTCCTCGACGACTTCTGGGCCAAGCAGGCGCACAAGTAGCGCGGGGGACGCCGGGGCGCGGCCGCGCCTCGGGCGCTCCGTCCCGGGCGCCGGCTTGGCCGTGAGCGGTCCCGCGGGCCGGGCGCGGCGGGGCCTGAGTCTCCGCGCGCGCCGCACGCTGTCCGCCTATACGTTCCTCGCCGTGCCGCTCGTGTTTTTCTTGGCCATCCGCATCGCGCCCGCCGCCGGCGCCATGGTCATCAGCCTGCACCGGTGGAACATCGTCGGGACGGACCAACCGTGGGTCGGGCTCGCCAACTTCCGCGAGGTCCTGAGCGACCGCCAGTTCTGGCAAGCCGCGACGAACACCCTCCGGTACGCGGCGGCCGGGATCCCCGCCCAGCTCGTGCTCGGGTTCGCGGTCGCGTTGCTGCTGCGGCGCGCCGCGCGCTTCCGGGGACTCTTTCGCACCGTGTACTTCGTCCCGTTCGTGACCCCGGTCGTCGCCGCCGCGTGGGTGTGGCAGTGGATGTACTCGCCGAACTTCGGGCCGCTGGCGATGCTCGCCGGGCGGTTGGGACTGCCCGCGCCGGCGCTCCTCCGCACGCCGGTGCTCGCGCTGTACGCGATCACGGCGCTCGTCGTGTGGGAGTATCTCGGCTTCCAGGTCGTGATCTTCCTCGCCGGCCTCGAGGCGATTCCACGCGTCTACTACGAGGCGGCCGCCGTGGACGGCGCGCGCGGGTGGGACCTGTTCCGGCACATCACGGTGCCGCTGCTCAACGCGACGCTCGTCTTTTCGGTCGTGTACGCCACGATCGTCTACCTGCAGTTGTTCACGCAGGTGCTCAACATGACGTTCGGGGACCCGGGTGGACCGCTCGGGAGCACGGCGACGGTCGTGCTGTACGTCTACACCCTCGGGTTTCAGCGGTTTCACATGGGCCAGGCGGCCGCGGCCACGGTGGTGTTGTTTGCGGCCCTCCTCGGCGTCGCGCTGCTCCAGCTTACCGTCCTGACGCGGCGGGTGGAGTACTGATGGCGCGGGCGCTTGCGCCGGGCGGGCGGACCGGTCGCGCCGCGAGTGCCCGCGTCCCGCGCGGGTCCCGCACCGGCGCCCGCTGGACGAGCGCCGCGGTGTACGTGGCGCTTGCGGCCGGCGGCGTCGCGGTGGTGTTCCCGTTTGCGTGGATGCTGGCGACGGCGCTCAAGACCCCGCAGCAGATCTTCGAGCTCACGTTTTGGCCGAGCGCGCCCACGCTCGACAACATCCGCCAGGTGGTCCTCGCCACTCAGTTCCCGCGCTGGTTCGCCAACAGCCTCGGCGTGGCGGCCGCGACGACCGCGAGCGTGGCGTTCTTCGACTCGCTCGTGGGCTACACGCTCGCGAAGCTGCGCTTCCCCGGCCGCGACCTGATCTTCATCGTCATCCTGAGCACGCTCATGATCCCCACGGAGATGCTCGTGATCCCGTGGTACATCATGAGCGCGCGGCTGGGGTGGATCGACACGTACTGGGGCATCTTGTTCCCGGGGATCATGAGCGCGTTCGGGGTGTTTCTGATGCGGCAGTTCATGGCCGGGGTGCCCGACGAGCTGCTCGAGGCCGCGCGGATCGACGGGCTCAGCGAGTTCGGCCTGTTCACGCGGGTCGCGCTGCCGCTCGTGCGGCCGGCGCTGGCGGCGTTGTGCATCTTTACGTTCCTCGGCAACTGGAACGCGTTTCTCTGGCCGCTGATCGTGATCCAGACCGCGGGGATGCGGACGCTCCCGGTCGGCATCGCGCTCTTCAGCGGGGAGGCGGGGTCCTCGTGGCATCTTATCATGGCCGCGTCCACGCTGGCGGTGCTCCCGGTGCTCGCGGTGTTCGCGCTGCTGCAGCGGCAGATCATCGAGGGGGTTGTGCTCACGGGTCTCCGGAGTTAGCGCAGCGTCTTTGACGTTCGACGAGGGTAGATGGGCCGGCCGGATCTGCTCGGAGCGGGCGTTCGACGCCCGCGGTGCGGACGTGTGTCTCCGCATTTTTGCTTGTGCGGCGGACAAAGCGACAATCCGGAATCGGGTAGGCGTCGGTCCGCGAAGCGAAGGGCAGGTCCGGCCGGCTCGCACCCTTGCGGAAGTTCGGCAATGACGCATTAGGAGGTCCGCTGACCCGCTCAGAACGGCGCCGGGTGACGGCGGCCCAAGACCGCCGGGGGCCTGAGGCGGCGACGAGGTGCAGGCGTATGGCGACGGTTTCGGTGCTGGACTTCCACGCGCATTTTCCCGCCCGCGATGCCGGCGATCGCGTCCGCGAGGAGTACGTCGCGCGCCACGGTGAGGCGAAGTGGCGGATCGTGTCCGGCTGGCTGCGCGCCGACCAGGCCGCGTGGCGCCGGGCCTGGGGCTTCTCGGACCCCGAGCCTCCGGGACCGGACGAGGAGATGGCGGACCGGTGGGCGGGGGAGGTGGCGCGGCATCGCCTCCGCCGCGTCGTGTTCGTGACGGGCGGCGGCAACGACCGGCTCGCGCGCGCGGTCGCGCGGCACCCGGACAAGTTCGTGGGGTTTGCGCATCACGATCCCTTCCGCCCCGACGCCGCGCGCGAGCTCGAGCGCGCCGTCGGGACGCTTGGCCTGCGGGGGTATAAGCTGATCGCGCCGTTGCTCCACGGGCGTCTCGACGACGAGCGGCTCTCCCCGCTCTGGGAGACCGCGGAGCGCCTTGGGATCCCGGTGCTGATTCATTTCGGACCGCTCCGCTACCAGGGGATCGTGTCGCACCCCAACATGAGCCCGCTCGTGCTGCAGGACGTGGCGCGCGCGCACCCCGGGATCCCGTTCGTGATCCCGCACTTCGGCTGCGGGTACCCCCGGGAGTTGCTGCATCTGGCTTGGGTGTGCGGCAACATCCACGTGGACACGTCGGGCTCGAACGAGTGGATGCGGTGGATGCCGTATCCGCTCACGCTCCCGGGGCTCTTCCGCATGTTTCTGGAGACGGTCGGGCCCGCGCGCATCGTGTTCGGGACCGACTCGTCCTGGTTTCCACGGGGATTTGCCGTGCGCTACCTCGAGGATCAGCTGCGCGCGTGCTACGGGATCGGGTGCAACGAGGAAGCGGTGCGGGCGATCTTCGCGGGCAATGCCGAGCGCTTGCTGCGGTTACCGGCGAGCGAGGCGGCGGAAACGTAGCCCGACGGCGCTGGCGCGCGAGGCCCGCGCCCCGGCCATCCAGACCCCAATACCACCGGCCGAGCACGCGGGCCCGCTGAGTCCCAAATTCCCTGGCTATTGCGTGACGATGATCGTGCCCCGCATCCCCTCCGGGACGTGGACCACGCACCAGTACGTGAACGTGCCGGCCTGCGTGAACTTGAGGCTGTAGGACGTCGGCCCCGGAGGGATGACCGGGAAGAGAATCCCCGAGTTGTAGTACCCGCTGCCGGCATGGGCTGCGCCGCCCGCGGGCTCCAGGATCTTGGGATTGTAGTAGAAGTTCGGCGGACCCTGGGCCTGCGGCGCCGCCACGATGAACTCGGGCAGCGGCCCCGTCCCCGCGAACGTGACCGTGTGGATCTCGTTCAGGTCGGCCATCACCCACTTCACCGTGTCGCCGACCTTGACCCGCAGGGTGTCGCTCCCGAAGCGATAGAGGGAGAGGCGCCGCCCAAAATCCCCGGCCATCGGCGCCGTGTACAGGGTGCCTCCGGCGCTGTGGACGGCCGTCGCCCGCGTCGCCCTGCGCAATTGAGCGCCGGCGGCGAGGGCCTGGGCGCGCGCCTGGCGGGCGAGGCGATCATACTGGGCCTGGGTCATGGGGTACGGCGTGCCCGCGGGCTGCACGACCACCGTGCCGATCTGCGCGGGGTGCAGCAGGCATTGGTACGTGTACCGCCCCGGCTTCGTAAAGGTAACGGTCCAGCTCTTGCCGAGCCCGGACAACAGGCCGGAACTGGCAAGCCCGGCGCCGTCGTACGACGGGCCGCCCTGCGGGAACGCGACGTTGGACGGGAAGCGCACACGCCCATCCTGCTGCGGCTCGGCCAGGGCCGGCCGCTTGGCGCCCGACAAGAACGTGACGGTGTGGTCCGACACCGCCCCCATAGTAAAGGTGATCGAATCGCCGGCGTCGACCGTGATCGTCCGCGGATAGTAGTCCTGCACCTGCACCGCGTGATCGGCCGAGTCGGCGCCGACCGTGACGTGCCAAGTCCGTCCGGGCGCCGCGTTGCCGAGCCCCACGAAGACACCGATGCCGAGTGCCACGCAAATCAGTATTGCTCCCGCTCTCGCCATGCGCTCCCCCCGATCCCGATGCAGTCCATAGGACTATACGCTATCAGGCGATACCCTGAATTTTAGCATGGCGCCGGCTCCCGGTGATCGACGACATGCGGTGAGCCCGGTGGCGCCCAGGCGGGATCGACCGAGGGGGAGGCTGAATCGGCTGTTAGCCGGATGTATTCAGGGCCACAGCGGAGCGAACGAGCGCCTTGAACGCGCCCTCATCGATCTCGTCTCCCTCGTGGATGACGATGGCGCGCGTAGCATTGCCGTCGAGGCTGGCGTTGAAGAGGCGCTTCGGATCCTTGAGGGAGGCTCCCCTGGCGAAGGTCAGCCGCACGTGGTTCTTGTACGTCTCGCCCGTGCAAATGATCCCATCGTGAGACCAGACTGGAACCCCGGCCGGGTTCGAGGGCTTCCTCCATTTCACTTCTTCGACCACCTCGGGGTCGGCTTGCTTGATGAGCGTACGGATCCGGGAGAGCGTCTGCCCTCGCCAGTCGCCGAGCTCCCTGATCCGCGCATCGATCAACCGCGATGGCGACTCGGCTCGCTGCGGAGCGGCGTTCAGCGCGATCTTCACGGGCTTCCTCCGTGTTGTCATCGTTCGCGGGCCTCTGCCGCGTCACTCCGATGACGGAACGCGGCCGGAAAATGTGACCGGGTGTGCATGTTCATGCGTGCGGCGGCGCGGCGCTCGCCACGGGCCTTGGTCGCGTGTTCGCGGATGAACACCGATAGGCCTGGCCGCCGGGCTGCGAATTCCCGGCCCGGCCGTGACGGCGGGCCTCCGCGCCGGTTCACGGCCTACTCGACGTGCACGCGCCAGAGATGCGTGACCGCGTCCTCCCGCCGGACCGCCGTGCCGGTCGCGGCGAGGATCTCGCCGTCGTTGTCCCCGGAGGGGAGGAGGATGTTGGCGTAGCCGAAGAGGCGGAGATGCCATCCGTCATGGGGCCAGCGAACCACGGGTTCCCACTCCGTCCCGTCGGCGCTCGCATACAGCACGGCGTCGCGCCCGTTGTTGACGCGGCTCGGCTCCACGCCCGTGGAAAAGAACAGCGCCCGGCCTACCCGGCAGCCGTAGAAGCTCGACGCGGCGATCGGCGCGAGGCGGGTCACCGTACCGCCACGATCGAGGCGGTAGATGTAGTTCGCCTCCTGCTCGGTGTCCGACGCGTAGTAGACGGCCTCTGGCAGCGGCACCAGCGCGACCGCCCGGGCCTGCTGGCCGCCCGCCATCACCACCTCGACGGAAGACCAATCGGGGCTCGCGCGGAGGATGCGGCACTCGTCCCCGTGGTCGCCCGTGAGCACCCAGAGGCAGTCGCCGTGTGGGTCGTAGGTGATCGTGTGCACATGGCGGATGGAGCGGCGCGGAAACGTGTACACGATCTCCCACCGCTCGCCGTCCGGCGAGCCGTACACGTGGACGGCGTCCCGGCCCCGGTTCGAAAAGTACTCGCCGAAGTAGACGCGGCCGTCGGGCGTGCTCGCCATCGCGAGCGGGCGGCGGCCGCGCGGGATGTCCAGCACGGGATCGAAGCGAAACGTGCCGGGGCGGCGCAGCGCGAGGACCCCGGGGAACGAGGCCACGAGCCCGCCATCGCCCGCCCGCGCGACCCCGTGGCAGCCGCCGCGGGTGAGCCGGTCCGCCAGCCGCGCCTGCGACGCCCAGCGCCGGAGCAGCCCGGGGTCAAATTCCCCCGCGGATTCCCATTCGAGTGAGGCCGGCATCCAGCGGACCACCTCGTACCCGCGCGCGGCGTACAGGACGCCGGCCTGCCATCCCAAGACCCGCAGCCCGGGATACCGCGCGAGCGGTTCGAGGCGGAGCCGCATGCGCTACTTGCGGGCGAGATAGTCGCCCAGGACGAGCGCGTCCATTCGCGTCCGGAGAAAGCACTCGATGGCCTCCTCCGGGGTGCAGACGATCGGCTCGTTCTCGTTGAAGGACGTGTTCAAGATCACCGGCACGCCCGTGATCCGCTCGAATTCCTTGATGAGGCGCCAGTAGCGTGGGTTGGCCTGCCGGTCCACGGTTTGCAGCCGGCCGGTGCCGTCCACGTGGGTGACCGCGGGGATCACGCCGCGCTTGTCCGGCAGCACCTGGTACACCTTGACCATGAACGGGTCGGGGTACGTCTGATCGAAATAGTCGCCGACGGCCTCGAGCGTCACCGACGGCGCGAACGGCCGGAACGGCTCGCGGTGCTTGATGCGGGCGTTGAGAATGTCCTTCATGTCGGCGCGCCGGGGGTCCGCGACGATGCTGCGGTTGCCGAGCGCGCGCGGGCCCCACTCCATGCGCCCCTGGAACCAGCCCACGACGTTGCCGTCGGCGACGAGCCGGGCCGCGCGCCGCGCGACCCCGTCGGCGTCCAGCGACTCCGCCGCGATCCCGGCGCGATCCAGGGCCCGGGCGATGTGGTCGGCGTCGAACTCCGGCCCCGTGTAGGCCCGGTCCATGACGTACCGGCGGGGCCGGCCGAGCACGTGGTGGTAGAGGTAGTAGCAGACGCCGAGCGCGGTCCCCGCGTCGTTGGCGGCCGGCTGGATGTAGATGTCGGTGAACGGGGTCTCGGGCAGGACCTTGCCGTTGAACGCGCTGTTCAGCGCGACGCCGCCCGCGAGGCACAGCGCCCGTTCCCCGGTGTCCCGCGCCAGCCGCCGCACCAGGGCGAATTCCCCCTCCTCGAGCATCGCCTGCAGCGAAGCGGCGACGTCCCGGTGGTGGTCGGTGAGGGGCTCGCCGGGTCCGCGCGGCGGGCCGAACACGTCGACGAACTTCTCGGAGTACATCGTGCCGATCTCCGGCGCCCCCTCGTCGAACGTCATCGAGACGCCGGCGGCGTGGTGGACGAAGTAGTCGAGGTCCAGCTCGAACGTCCCGTCCTGCTGGAGGCGGACGATCTTCCGGAACCGGTCGAGATACCGCGGCTCGCCGTACGGGGCGAGGCCCATGACCTTGCCCTCGTCGCCGTACTTCGGGAAGCCGAGCCACTGGGACGCCGCGGTGTAGATGTAGCCGAGGGAGTGCGGGAAGTTGATCTCGCCGTGGACCTCGATGCGCGTGTCCCGGCCCACGCCCCACATGGTGCTCACGAAGTCGCCCATGCCGTCCACGGACAGCACGGCGGCCCGCGCAAACGGCGATACGAACAGCGCGCTGGCCATGTGCGCGCGATGGTGCTCCACGTTGTGAAACTGGGCCCGCAGGCGCCGGGGGTCGAGCGCGAACGCCGCGCACAGGGCCGCGTCCGGGCGGCGCACCCGGGCGGCGTTCGCCAGCCGGGCGCGGATCATCGCCGCGCTCGGGCGCCGCCGGATCGCGAACGCGACCTTTTTCAGGAGGTTGGCCTTGGGATCGCGGGAGATGCCGACGTGGTCGAGCTCGTACGGGGTGATGCCCGCGGCTTCCAGGCAGTAGGCGATCGCACGGGTGGGGAAGCCCGCCCAGTACTTGATGCGGCGGAACCGCTCCTCCTCCGCCGCCGCGACGAGCTCGCCGTCGCGGATGAGGCAGGCCGACGATCCGCCGTGGTAGGCATTGATGCCCAGAATGTACACGCGCCGCCCTCAGGTCCGGCGCGGCGTCCGGGTTCGGGCGGCCCGGCGGACCGCGGCCCGGCGAACCGCAGGCCGGCCCGCGCGGTCCAGGGCGTCCTTGAGATACACCGTCAGGATGTGGCCGATCGCCAGGTGCGTGTCCTCCACGATCTCGTATTCGCGGCTCGGGACGACGACGGCGAGGTCCGCGAGCGCCCGGAGCTCGCCGCCCGGGTGGCCCACGAGCGCGATCACCGCCGCGCCGGCCGCCCGCGCCGCCCGCGCCGCGGCCACCATGTTGGGGGAGGTGCCGCTCACGGACAGCAGCACCGCGGCGTCGCCCGGCCGGGCGTGCGTGCTCACTTGCTCCGCAAAGACGCGGTCGTACCCGTGGTCGTTGCCCCACGCCGTGAGCACCGCCGGGTCGCACAACGACAGCGTGCGAATGCGCCGCGCGCCGGGGCGCGGCGGGCGGCCGCGCGTGGACTTGCCGAGGTCGAGCGCCATGTGCGACGCCGTGGCGGCGCTGCCGCCGTTGCCGGCGAGCAGGATGGTCCCCCCGGCCAGGGCGACGCGGTGCAGGCGATCCGCGACGGCCGCGACCTCCTTCGCCGCGACCGCGTCCAGGCAGGCCCGCAGCCGGGACGCGTAGGCTTCCACCGCGCGGCGCGCGGCGTCATTCCTCGACATAGATGATCCGGCTCCCTTGCGGCTCGAACCTGAACGGCACCGGACGCAGTTCCGGAAGCGCCCGGCGGATCGCGTCGTGGCGCTCAGGCGACGCAAATAATAGCAAAAAGCCGCCGCCGCCCGCGCCGAGGATCTTGCCGCCGGCCGCGCCGGCCGCGCGGGCCCGCGCGTACCAGGCGTCGATCTCGGGCGAGGTGATCCCCGGGGCGAGGGTCTGCTTGAGCCGCCAGCCGGCCTCCAGGATCTCGCCCACGGCATCGAGCTGCTGCTCGAGCAGCGCCGCGCGCAGGTCCAGGGCGAGATCTCGCACTCGCGCCGCGCTTGCGCGGACGGTCGCGTCCTCGCGCAGGTTGCGGCCCTGTTCCTGGAGGATCGCGTCCGCGCTGCGGGTGAGGCCGGTGTACAGGAGGAGGAAGCACGTCTGGAGGCGCTCGCGGAACGCCGCGCTCATGACGAGCGGTTCGACGCGGACGCCGTCCGCGTCGAACCGCATGAACTGGAGGCCGCCGTAGGCGGCGATGTACTGATCCTGCTTGCCGATGGGCTTGCCGCACCGCTGGAGCTCGATCTCGCAGGCTTCCTCGGCGAGGCGCTGCGCGCCCGCGTGTCGGCCCGCATACGCGTGCAGCGCGTGCAGCAGCCCGACCGTGTAGGTGCTGCTGGAGCCGAGCCCGGTGCCGCGCGAGGGGATGTCGGAAATCGACGTGATCTCGATGCCGCCCGGGACCCCGACCATCCGCAGGGCCTCTCGGATGAGCTCGTGGCGCAGGTCATCGACGCGGTCGACCATTTCCGTGACGGAATAGCTCGCCCGAATCCGGTCGTCGAACTTCTTGTTCACGGTGATGTAGATGTACTTGTTGATCGCGGTCGTGACGACGGCGCCGGGCTCGCGCCCGTAGAAGGCCGGCAGATCGGAGCCGCCGCCCGCGAAGCTGATCCGCAGGGGAGTGCGCGAAATGATCACGCGCTCAACCATTCGGGCCGGTGCGGCCAAATCCTGGCACCGTGACGCGTCCGCGGCGTCGCTTGCCGCTCCGGCGATGCCTAGCGTATAATCCAGGCGTGGCGGCGTCCCGCGGTTCTGTCGCTCCGCCGAAGGCCTTTCCCGCCGACAGCGTTGGAGCTCGTGCCTCCGCGGACCTGGTGATCGTTTCGAGCGGTCCCGGCGAGGTGTCGAATTGGGCGGTGCCGATGGCCCAGGCCGCGGCGGCGTGGGCCCGCGAGCGCGGCACGCCGCTCGGCATCTCGCTGGTGCTTCCCCCGTGCCAGTTCGCGAGCGGGCAGGAGGCGGCGTACGCGCGCCGCCAGGGACCGTTTGCGCGCATTCTCGGTCCGGGCGCGTGCCTCGCCGTGGTCGCCGGCCTGCGCCGGCTGCCCGTCTCGAACGCCGGCTGCGTGTTGCATCTGGGCGGCGACCTGTGGTACACGGCGACGCTCGGCCGGCGCCTGCGGTTCCCCGCGTTCGCCTACGCGGAGACGGATCTTGTGCGGCGCCGGGCGCGCCGGTTTGCGCGCATCTTTCTCCCGTCGCAGGAGCTCGCCGATGCGCTCGCGTCCCGCGTCCCGCCGGAGCGGCTCGCGGTCGTCGGCGACCTCCGCGTGGACCATCTGCGGTCGTTCCGCGGCCTCGCCGGCGGGCCGAGGACCGGCACCCGCGTCGCGTTGCTGCCGGGGAGCCGCGGGTGGCTGCTCGCCGGCATGCTGCCGTTTCTGCTGGACACCGCCGGGGCCATGCGCGCGCGGCGGGCGGCGCTCCGGTTCGTCCTGATCGCGTCGCCGTTTCTTGCGCCCGACGTGCTGGAGCGCGTGGCGGGCCCGTATCGCGGGCGGCTCCAGGCGCTCGGCATCGACGTCGTGCGGGACGACCGCCTGCGCGCCCTCGCGGAGTGCGACCTCGCGATCACCATGCCGGGCACCAACACGGTGGAGCTCGCCACCCTCGGCGTGCCGATGCTGGTCGTCGTGCCGCTCAACGAACCCGCGCGCATCCGCACCGAGGGGCTGAGCGAGTGGATCAGCCGCCTGCCGGGCCTCCGGACCGCGGTCAAGTCGGTGATCGCCTGGCGGTTTACGCGGCGCCGGCAGCTGGTCGCGTGGCCGAATCGCAAGGCGGGCCGCGAGGTGACCCCGGAGATCGTGGGCCGTCTCACGCCCGCGGACGTCGCGCACCACGCGCTCGACCTCCTCGCCGACCGCGCGCGGCTCGACCGCATCGGCGCGGAGTTGCGCGGGCTCTACGCGACGCCGCCCGGCGTGGCCCAGCGCATGCTCGACGAGATGGCGCCGTTTCTCTCCACGCGCCCGGACCGGTGCGCCGCGCTCGCGTGAAACGGTTGCTGGTCGTGAGCAACGGGTACGGAGAGGACGTCGAGGCCGCGCAGGTCGTTCGGGCGCTCCCCGCCGGCGCCGCCCAGGTGGTTGCCTACCCGCTCGTCGGCCTCGGGCACGCGTATCCGCCCGGCGTGGAGCTGCTCGACCCGCGGCGAGAGTTTCCGAGCGGCGGCTTCGCCGCGCGGGCGGGGCCCGCCGCGCTGTGGAGCGATCTCCGCCGCGGCTGGCTCGGATTCTGGCGGGCGCAGCGGCGGACGCTCAGAGCCGAGCGCGGCCGCACGGCGCTCGCGGTGGCCGCGGGCGACGCGTATTGCCTGTGGATGACGGCGCTCGCAGGCGGGCCGCTCGTCTACCTGGCCCTGCCGCGGTCCGAGTACGTGGCCCCGCACACGGCCGCGGAGGTGTGGTTCCTCCGCCGCACGGCCTCCCGCGTGTTCACCCGAGACGAGGTCACCGCGCAGGCGCTGCGGCGGCGCGGCATTGCCGCCGAGTACCGCGGCTTCCCCCTCATGGACGCGCTGGCGCCGACCGGCGAGACGTTTGGGATCCCGCCCGGCCGGCCGGTGCTGACGCTCCTGCCCGGCAGCAAGCCCGCGGCGTTCGACAACCTGCTCCTCTTGCTCCGCGCCGCGGCGCTCGTCGCCGCGGAGAACGGCGCCCGCCCCGAGGTCCTGGTGGCGTGGGCTCCCAACCTGTCCCGCGACGACCTGCGGCGCACCGTCGAAGCCGCGGGCGGCCGGTGGGCCGGCGCGGGGCGGTGGGACTGGCACGGTCTGGAGGTCGCGCTGGCCGGCGACCGGTTCGCGGACGCGCTGGCGCGCGCGACGGTGGTGCTGGGGATGGCCGGCGCGGCGCACGAGCAGGCGGCCGGCCTGGGCAAGCCTGTCGTCGCGTTCCCCGGCACCGGCCCGCAGTTCACCGCGCGGTTTCTGCGGGAACAGCAGCGGCTGCTCGGCGACGCGCTCGTCGTCGCGCGCACGGCCGAGGAGGCGGCGGCGCTGACGGTCGCTCTGCTGCGCGACCCCGGCGAACGCGAGCGTCGCGGCCGCATCGGCCGCGAGCGCCAAGGCCCCCCGGGCGGCGCGCGGGCGATTGCGGAGTATCTCCTGGAAAGCCTCGGCGCTTGACGGCGCGCGAGCGGCTGTGGACGTGCGCCCTGCTGGCCGGCGTCGCCGCGCTGACGTTCTATCGGCTCGGCGCGGGCTCCCTGTGGGATCAGGACGAGACGAAGTACGCCGAGGTCGTCCGCGAGCTCCTCCAGCGGGGCGACTGGATCACGCTGTTCGTGAACGGAGCGCCCTGGTACGTGCACCCGCCGTTCTACATGTGGGTGACCGCGCTCACGGCGCGCGTGGCCGGCCTCAGCGAGTTCACCGTGCGATTCTGGTCCGGGGCCTTCAGCGTCGCGGCGGTGTACGCCACGGTGCTGATCGGCTGCGAGTTGTTTGGGGCCCGCGCCGGGCTGGTCGCGGGCGCGCTGCTCGCCACCACGCTGCACTTCCTCGTCCAGTCGCGCCTCGCCGTGTTCGACACCGTGCTGCTGGCCTGGATGCTGTTCGCGGTGCACGCGTTTCTCCGCGCGTACCGGACCGGCCGCCGCGGTGACTACCTGCGGTTCTTCCTCTACTGCGGGCTCGCCACGCTGACCAAGGGGCCGATCGGCCTGGTGCTCCCGGGGCTCGCGGCCGCCGCGTTCGTCACGGTCCGCGGCGCGTGGGGCCGGTGGCGCGAGGTGCCCTGGACGTCCGGCCTGGCCGTGTACGCGGTGGTCGGCCTGTCGTGGTACGGCGTGGAGACGTGGCTGCACGGGCGCGCGTTTGCGTTCGCGGTGTTTGGCTACTATGGGCTCGGCCGGTTCTTCGGGGTCGTGGAGAACCAGGCCGGACCGTGGTACTACTACGTGCCCATCGTGCTCGCGGGGGCCTTTCCATGGACCGCGTTCTGGCCGGCCGCGGCGGCGTTCCACGGCCGCCGGCTGAGACACGACGGCAGCCTGTTTGTCGCGCTGTGGTGTGTGCTGACCTTGGTCTTCTACTCCGTCGCGGGGACCAAGCTCCCAAACTATGTCCTCCCAATCTACCCGCTCGCCGCGGTCGGCGTGGCCAGTTGGTGGGAGGCGTCCGAGGCATCGGCGCGCGCGAAGGGCGCGGCCGGCGTCTCCGTGGGCCTGCTCGTCGTGCTGCTTGGTGGGGTGTGTTGGGGCGTCGCCGGGTATCTGGCGCGTCTCTACCCCGACCGGTTCCACGCGCTCGGGCACGTGCTGATCTGGCCGGCGGCGGCGCTCGCGGCCGGCGTCGCGGCGGTGGGGGTGCTCTGGGCCTGGGGAGCGTGGCGCGCGGCGCCCGTGGCGCTGTGCGCGGCCATGGCGCTCACGTGGCTCGGGGTGATCGCCGGGATCGCCCCGGTCGTGGACGCGGCGAAGCCCATGAAGCCGCTCGCGCTCCAAATCCGCGGCGCGCTCACGCCGGGGGACCGTATCGTCGGCTACCGGTTCGACATCTACGCGTCGCTGATCTACTATACCGGCCATCACGTCGATTGGATCGACGATCCGGGCGCGCTGCGCGCCGCGGTGTGCGCCCCGGGGCGGGTGTTTGTCGTGGGCGACGCCGGCGAACTCGCCCGCGTGCCGCTCCCCGGGACGCGCGTGTTCGCCGAGCGCGGGGGCGTCCGGATCCTCGTGAAGCCGGCGGGCGAGCGCTGCGGGCCGTAGCGGCCGGTCAGGAACCCCGGCGCCGGGTCCTCCGTTTCTCAAGGGAGGTGCCGGACCACCAACGACGGTGTCGAGAGGAGCCGGACGTGCGTATCCTGTACGCGGTGAGCGGACTGGCGCTCGCGGTGAGCACGTTATGGGCGTGGACGGCGGCCGTTGCCCAGTCGCCGCCCGCGCCGTTTCCCGATGTGCCGCCGTGGCACTGGGCGTACCAGGCCGTGCTGCGCGACGAGCAGGCGGGGCTCGTGATCGGCTATCCGGCCAGCCCGGCGGAGCTCGTGGCGACGTCGATCACGCAGGTGTACGACAGCTTTGCGCACGCGCACGCGACCGGCGCGCAGGCTTGGGCCGAACGCTTCACGTACAACCGGCCCGCGACCTGGCCGGGGCCGCTCGAGCGCTCACAGGTCACCGGGTTTACGCTGACCGACCTGCGGCCGGTCGTCACGGGGGACACCGCGACCGCGACGTTCAACGCGAGCGTCACCACCGCCGGCGCGGGCACCGCGGTGACGCCGATGCGCGTCAGCCTGCGATTCATGGACGGTGACTGGAAGATCGATTACGGGACGCTCGCGCAGGGCAGCTCGCTCTTTCGCTGACGTGGCGGGCGGCCTGCCCGCGGGACATTAACGAAAGAGCGCAACTGCGTAAATAGCGAAGTAGTTATTTCTGGGGGGCGAAAATATCGGCCTCAGAGTGATGGATCCCGGCGCCACCCCACTGCGCCCGCGACAACGCCGGCGAGGCGCTGGGGTCTCGCCGGGGGCTCAGCGCGGGATCAGGCGAAGCTCGCGCAGGCGGACGCGCATCGCGGCGGGCGTGACGCCGAACTCCTGCGCCATGGTCCGCACGATATCGTCCGTGGACGCCTCGCCGGTGACCCCCGACCGGTTGCCGTCGGCCGTGAGCCAGTACCGCCGGGTTTCGGCGAGCGGCATCAGCAGTTCGGCCGCAAACGCGCGCGCCTCCCGCTCGTAGATCGCACGGCGATCCTCGAAGCTGCCGATCTCCGGGCCCCCCGGTTGCGTGCTCTCGACGAGCTCGTGTCCCAGCAGCACATGACCGAGCTCTTCCGCCAGCACCCATCGCCGCTCGTTCTCCGACGAAAACCGCCAGTCGCGGTTCAGGATGATGGCGCGCTGGCCGGCGACGTCGCCGATCGTGCCGCGCACCCCTTCGGGCAGCGCGTGCTCCACAATCGGAATGCCGGCCCGATCGATCACGGCGCGGACGTTCACCGGCAGGCGCCGTTGCATGAACGCCAGCAAGACACGGGCGCGGTTGCGGGCGAGCGCATAGCGGGGCGCCTTGACGGCCTCCGAGGTCAGCACGCGGTCCTCCCGTCGCCACGACGCCGGCGGAGATGTGGGTGGTGTTAGATCAGCGACAGGAGGGGCACCGTCTCCCCCCGAGACGGAATGTGCGGGATCGCGGGTGCGATGGAGGCGCGTGGTTGTCGTAGTGTAATGACTTCTGCGTCGGACAGTTCGGGGTCCCGTGACGCGTCCCTGCCGCGGTCGCGCACTTTGTCCGAACGATCCGATGACACCCGCGTGTCCCGATCCTCGCCGCAGGCCCCCGGTGACGCGCGACCGCGGCCGGCGCGGGTGCCTGCGCCGGAAGGCGCGGCCGGCATGCCGGTTCGAGCGCGTACGTCGCGCGGTCAGGCCGGCGCGTTCACAAGGAAGGGCACGGGGCCGCCGCAGAAGCCTCACGCCGGAGGAACATCGTTGCTCACCTCGTCCGCCGTGATCATGATCGCACGATGAAGACGCTCGTCACCGGGGGAGCGGGGTTCATCGGCTCGACCTTGGCGGACCGCCTGCTGGCCCTCGGGCACGACGTGACGTGCCTCGATAATTTCGACGCGTACTACGAGCCCGCGGCGAAGCGGCACAACCTCGCGACCGCGTCACGGTCGCCGCGGTTCCGGCTGGTCGAGGGCGACATCGGCCAGGCGGCGCTGCTGGACCGCCTCCTCGCCAAGCGCCCGGAGGTGGTCGTGCACCTCGCCGCCCGCGCCGGCGTGCGCCCGTCGATCGCGGATCCGGCGCTCTACGAGCGCGTCAACGTGCAGGGGACGATCACCCTGCTCGAGGCGTGCCGCCGGCACGCGGTGCCGTACGTGGTGTTCGCCTCGTCGTCGTCGGTCTACGGCGTGTCACGCGACATTCCGTTCCGGGAGGATTCGAGCCGGCTCATGCCGGCCTCGCCCTACGGCGTCACGAAGCTCGCGGGCGAGTTCTTTTGCCGGGCCTATCACCACCTCTACGGGATCCCGATCACGTGCCTGCGGTTCTTTACCGTGTACGGGCCCCGGCAGCGTCCCGACATGGCGATTCACCGGTTCGTGCGGCTCATCGAGGACGGGCAGCCGGTGCCGGTCTACGGGGATGGGACTGCCCGGCGTGATTTCACGTACGTCGACGACGTCGTCGATGGCGTCGTGCGTGCGATCGAACGCCCCCGGGACTTTCAAATCTACAACCTCGGCACCCATGAGACCGTGGCGCTACAGGACCTCGTCGCCGCGATCGAACGGGCCGTCGGCAAGCGCGCCGCCATCGCGCGGCAACCGGATCAGCCCGGTGATGTCCCGGTCACGTATGCGGACATCACGCGGGCTGCGCGGGATTTGGGGTACGCGCCCTCGACGCGCCTCGGCGAGGGCATCGCGAACTTCGTGGACTGGTTCCGGAGGACGCGGCCGGCGCGGATCTAGGGACCTTACCGCACCTCGACGTCCTCCCAGAAGCCGATCCAGTGATCGACCTGCTTCATGGACGCCTGCGGCGCCTCGTAGGACCACGCGGCGCGCGGGCTGCGCGCGGCGCCGTCGACGACGTCATAGAACTGGACGCCGTGCGGGCAGGCGAGATCGCTGTCCGTCTTGGGCGTCGGGCGCAGCATGTCCATGCGGACGGCATCCCGCGGGAAGTAGCGGTAGCCGCCGACTTCCACCGTGCGGTCGCTCGAGGCGATCTCATGTCCGCGCCATGTGGCCTTCATGACCTGACCCCTCCGTGCCGGTTGTGAGGCTGTGTTTCCCTACGGTGTGGAGAACGCCGCGGAGGCACCCGGCGATTTCTACGCGGCGACGCCGCCGTCGAGGGCCACGGCCATGACCGGCGCCGCGCCCGGCCCGGTCGTCCGTGTTGCCGCCGGGGGCGCGATGATGCGTACGGGCCGGGCCCGGCGGCGCGGGACGGTTCGAGCACGATCGTTGATCAGGCGGTCCGGGCGAGACCGGCGAAACACTCCCCGGTCCGCTCCAGCCCGGCGGCGAAGACGGCGGGGTCCTGGCCGATCCCGATGCGCAGGCGATGCTCGTAGCCGAAGGCGGAGCCCGGGGCCAGCATGACGCTGTAGCGCTCGGCCAGCAGGTTCGCGAGGTCGAGCGACGGGAGCGGCACGTGGTACCTGAGGAGGCCCACGAGCCCGCCGCGCGGCGGATGCCAGTCGGCCAGGCCCGCGCGCGCCGCAAACCACCGCCGGGCGGTCGCGAGGTTCGCCGCGATGATCTGGCGGCTTCGCTCGACGATCCGCTCCCGGTGGCGCAGCGCGATCACGGCGAGCGCGTCGCTCAGCCGTCCGGGGCTGAGCGAGACGTAGTCCCTGAGCGCCCAGCAGCGCGCCCCGACGTCGCCGTGCGCGGCCAGCCATCCGATCCGCAGCCCCGGCAGGCCGAACGGCTTCGAGACCGTGCCCACGCTGATGCCCCGCGCCCCGAGATCGAACATCGGCGGCGCCGGCGGCTCCCCGCCCGGCACGTCAAGCCAGCGGTACGCCTCGTCCGAGAGCACCGTGGCGCCGGCCGCATCCGCGAGCGCGTAGACCCGTCGCACATCGGCGTCCGAGAGCGCCGCGCCCGTGGGATTGTGCGGCGTGTTGAGGACGATCAGGCGCGTCTTGCGCGTGACGAGCCGCGCCAGGTCGTCGACGTCGAACCGGAAGCCGTCCTCCTCGCGCGCCCGCCAGTAGGCGACCTCGCAGCCCAGGCCCCGCGGCACGCTGTAGAGCTGTTGATACGCGGGATAGCACGCCACGACGTGGTCGCCGGGCTCCAGCAGGAGTTGAAACAGCAAAAAGTTCGCCTCGATCGCGCCGGTGGTCACCAAAATCTCGTCCGGCGCCGCGTCGCGGTACGTCGCCGCGAGCAGCCCGCGCAGCGCCTCGGTGCCGCGAGCCTCCGAGTAGCCGAGGCGAAGATCGAGGAGCGCGTGGAGCGCCGACGCGCGCTCGGCGTCCGGGAGCAGATCCAGCAGGTCGCGCGCGCGGAGCGGGTGGATGCCGCTCTCGGCAAGATCGTACTGCACCCGGGTCTCCCAGGTGGTCATCCAGCGCTCGAGCGCAAACGGCTCCATCTTCATGACCCGTCCTCCAACCGGGGCGCCGCAGCGCCTCCCCGGGACGCGTCGCCCGCTACCATGGGTTGCCCGGTGTGCCCCGGCGGCGGCGCGTCTCCTTCCATGTACGTCCGGTGCCAGATCTGCAGCACGAAGAGGTTCCACAGCTTCTTCCGGTGGTCGTGCGTCCCGGCGAGGTGCTCGTCGAGCAGCCGCGCGACCGCCTGCGGGTTCAGGAGGCCCTGGCGGGCGAGGCGGTCACGGCTCAGCACGTCGCAGAACAGATCGCGCCAGGGGCCGCGGATCCACGCGCCGACGGGCACCCCAAAGCCCTTCTTGCGCCGGTGCAGGATGCGGTCCGGCAGGAGTCCCTTGAGCGCGCGCTTGAGCACAACCTTCGTGGTGAGCCCGCGGAGCTTCTCGTGGGCCGGCAGGCGGCTCGCGAACTCGACGACCGCGGTGTCCAGAAAGGGGCAGCGCACTTCGAGCGAGCAGGCCATGCTCGCGCGGTCGACTTTGACCAGCACGCCGTCCTGCAGGTAGAGCTTGGCGTCGAGATAGAGCAGCGTGCCGAGCCAGCCGCGGTCGCGCGCCGCGCGCAGGTGCCCGCGGACCTCGGCGAGCAGGTCGTCCGCCTCGACGGCGCGCCACACGTCCGGCGCGAGCACCTCGGAGAGCTCGTGCGGGCCGAACGTGCCGAGCCACAGCGTGTGCCGGAGGGCGAGCGGGTGGCCGAGGCCGGACAGAAACCGGCGGATCTTGAAGTCCAGGCTCAGGTCGGCGTAGGAGATCGGGAGGCGGCCGGCCAGCGCGCGGGCGCCGGCCAGGACCGGCCGCGGCGTCCAGGCGAGCCGCCGCGCCACCTGGTGCGCCTGGTACGTGGGATAGCCGGCGAACAGCTCGTCCCCGCCGTCGCCGGAGAGGGCCACGGTCACGTACCGCCGCGTGAACCGCGACAGCAGGTAGGTGGGCAGGATCGAGGCGTCCGCCAGCGGCTCGTCCAGGATCTCCCCGAGCCGTGACGCGAGCGCGGCCATGACGGCCGGCGCCATCACCTCCGCGTGGTGATCCGTGCCGAGGCACGCCGCCACCTCGCGGGCGTAGCGCGACTCGTCGAAGGACCGCTCCTCGAAGGCGATGCTGAAGGTCTTGACCCGGCTCGCGCTGTGCCGGGTCATGAGCGCCGCGACCGCGGACGAGTCGATCCCGCCGCTCAGGAACGCGCCGAGCGGGACGTCGCTCAGGAGCCGGCGCGCCGTCGCCGCCTCGAGGAGCTGCACGAGCCGCTCCGCGGCATCGGGGACGCCTGCGCCGTTGCCGTCCGGCGCCGGCAGATCCCAGTAGCGGGAGACGCGGGCGTCCCCGCCCTCGAACACGAGCACGTGACCCGGCGGGAGCTTCGCCACCCCCTCGAAGATCGCGAGCGGCGCCGGCACGTAGTCGAACGCGAGGTAGCGCGCCAGCGCCGGCGCCGACAGCGCCGGTGCGACGGCCGGGTGCCGCAGCAGCGCCTTGAGCTCCGAGGCAAACACCAGGCCGCCCCGCGGCCGCGCGTAGTGCAGCGGCTTTTTGCCCATCCGGTCGCGCGCGAGCACGAGCCGCCGCCGCCGCGCGTCCCAGACCGCAAAGGCAAACATCCCCTCGAGCCGGTCGACGAGGTCCGGCCCGTGGTCTTCGTAGAGGTGCACGAGGACTTCCGTGTCCGACCGCGTGCGGAACCGGTGGCCGCGCCGCGCGGCCTCGGCGCGGATCTCCGGGAAGTTGTAGATCTCGCCGTTCTGGACGACCCAGACGGTGCCGTCCTCGTTGGGGATGGGCTGATGCCCGCCCGCGAGGTCGATGATGCTGAGCCGCCGGGCCCCCAGCACCGCGCCGTCCGCATAGTAGCCCTCGTCGTCGGGGCCCCGGTGGCGCAGCGCATCGCACATCGCTCGGATCACGGCGTCCGCCCGGTGCCCGATGAGCGTGTCGGCCGTAAACCCGGCGATGCCGCACACGGCGCCGCTACGGCCGCGTCGTCGTCAGCGACGGCGCCTGCGGTCCCACGCGGTCCGCGGCGACGCTGTGTCCGGCAACGCGCCGCACCACGTAGATCGGTTTCGCCTGCGACTCGTGGTAGGTCCGGACGATCAGCTCCGCCAGCAGGCCCATCAGGATCAGCTGCAGCGCGGACACGAAGCAAAAGCCGGCGATCCACGCGAGCGGATTCTGATGCACCCACACGCCGTACGCCAGCTTCTGGACGGCCACCACGACGGTGACGAGCAGGCCCGCCGCGGCCAGCGCAAACCCCGCGCCGCCGAAGACGTAGATCGGCTTGGTGAGGTAGCCGCTCAGGAAGCGCACCGTCAGGAGGTCGAGCAGCACCTTGAGCGTGCGCACGAGGCCGTACTTGGACCGGCCGAACCGGCGCGGGCGGTGGTGGATGGGCAGTTCGGTGATCCGGGCCCCGATCGACGCCGCGAAGCCCGGGATCAACCGGTGCATCTCGCCGTAGAGGTGCACGTGGTCCAAAATCTCCCGCCGGTACGCCTTGAGCGTGCACCCGTAGTCGTGCAACCGCAAGCCGAGCACGGCGGAGATCGTGCGGTTCGCGAGGATCGAGGGAACGCGGCGGGTGAGCAAGGGGTCCGCCCGGTCCTTGCGCCACCCGCTCACGACGTCGTACCCTTCATCGAGCTTGTCCAGGAGCCGCGGGATGTCGGCGGGATCGTGCTGTAAGTCCGCGTCCAGCGGGACCACGATGCGGCCGCGCGCGTGATCGATGCCGGCGGCGATCGCCGCGGTCTGTCCGAAGTTCCGGCGGAACTGGATCGCCACGACCCGCGAGTCCGCCCGCGCCAGCTCCTCGAGGATCTGGAAGCTGTGGTCGGAGCTGCCGTCGTCGACGCAAATCAGCTCCCACGAGCGGCCGACGGGCGCCATGGCGGCGGCGATCTCGGCGTGCAGCGTGCGGAGGCTCTCGGCCTCGTTGTACACCGGCACCACGATGGACACGTCCACCGCGGCGTCACGGGATGCCATGATCGGCGCCTCCGGGCACAGGATGCGCGGCCCTGGGGGCCGCGCCGCCGGGCCGCCACGCGGCGAACACGCCGGCGTAGTACGCTTCTTGGAGCAGGTTCTTATAACATTCGTTGAGGAGGAGCAGCCACCCGCGCCGCTCGCCGACCGGGACCAGCCGCCGGAGGAGCGGCATCACGAGCGGCGTCCGGTACACGAGCCGCTTCAGGGGCAGCATCCACGGCTGGATCTCGAGGAACAGGCCGAGACGCCGGGCCCGGCCGTGCTTTCGCCACACGTACACGGCGCACATCCCCGCCTCGTACATCTTGGCGAGGACGCCGTCGAGGGTTTCCACGTGATGGTGGTACCCGCGCGCCGCGGGTTCGTACTCGAACACGACGCCCATCGCCTCCATCCGCAGCGCGAGGTCCAGGTCCTCGTAACCGTAGCCGGGAAACCCTTCGTCGAAGCCGCCCGCCGCCTTGAGATCGGCCCGCAGCATCGAGATGTTCCGCGAGACGACATGGTACGGCGACATGCGGCGCCGGCTGCGCACGGTGAGATCCGGGCTCACCTGTTTGACCCGCATGAACGGGGTGGCGAGGCTGTCGGGGTGGATCATCGTGGCGCCCTGCACCGCGATCCGCGACGCCCCCGGCGGGTAGTGCCGGTGGTGGGAGGCCAGCAGGCCGGGATCGGCCCAAAAGTCGGCGTCGATGAACAACACGACGCGGCCCCGCGACGCGCGCCAGCCGAGATTGCGCACGGCGGAGGCCCCGCGGTGCGGCTGGACCGCGTGGCGCAGCGGCACCGGACACGCCGCCGACCGCAGCACCGCGGCGGTCGCGTCGGTCGATCCGTCGTCCGCGACGACGATCTCGTACTGGCCGCGCGGAAAGGCTTGGCCCGCGAGGTGCTCCAGCGTGCGCGCGAGCACGTCGCACCGGTTGTAGGTGGCGACGACGACGCTGAGCTCCATCGTCTAGGTGCGGCGGGCCTGCGCCGCGGGCTGGAGGGCGGACGCCCGTGTCCGCCTGAGCGCCGTAAAGACGCCGTCGTAGTACGCTTCCCAGATCAGCTCCGTGTAGCATTCATTCGCGAGCAGCAGCCACCCGCGCGCCTCGGCGTACGGGCGCAGCCGGCGAAACAGCGGCATGAAGAGCGGGGTGCGGAACACGAGCCACTTGAGCGGGAGCAGCGCGGGCAGGATCTCGAGAAACACGCCGAGGTGCGCCGAGCGGCCGTGCTTTTGCCAGAAGTACACGGCGCCCTCGCCCGCCTGCCGGAGCTTGCGGCAGGCCCCCTCGAACGTCTCGACGTGGTAATGGTACCCGAGGGCCGCGGGATCGTACTCGAAACGGACGCCCCGGGCCTGCATCCGCATCGCCAGCTCGATGTCCTCCCATCCGTAGCCGGTGAAGCCCTCGTCGAACCCGCCCGCCGCCTCGAACTCGCACCGCGGGATGGAGAAGTTCCGGGTGATGATGTGCACCGGCGCCAGGTTGCGGCGGCGGCGGACCGAGAGATCGGGCGTGAGCTCCCGGGCCCGCATGAACGCCGTGGTCCGCGCGTCCGGGTGCGTGAGCGTCCGGCCCTGCACGCCGAGCCTGGACGCCCCCGGCGGGTAGTGCGCGCGATGCGTCGCGAGCAGCGTCGGCGTCGCCCAGATGTCCGCGTCGATGAACAGCAGCACGCGGCCCCGCGCCGCGCGCGCCCCGCGGTTGCGCGCCGCGGACCGCCCGCCGTGGGCCTGGACCACGTACTGAATCGGGACCGCGCCGCGCTGGGCCTCGGCCACCATCGCGCGCGTGCCGTCCGTCGAGCCGTCGTCGGCGATCACGATCTCGTAGGCGCTGGGCGGGAGCGTCTGCCGCCCGAGCGCCTCGATGGTCCGGCGCAGGACGTCGCAGTTGTTGAACGTGGGGATGACGACGCTGATCTCCACCGGCGCTATTGTATCATCGCCCGCGCCGGCCGACCGGCGGGTCGCCCGCCGGGGCGCGGCGTCACGGCCGGCCGGCCGCGCGCGCTGCGCCTCCGCCGTCCGGGGCGCGCAGGCGGGCCAGATACCGTTCGTTCAGGATCCCCGTGAGGAGGACGCGGCCCAGGGCCGGCAGCCCCCAGCGCTGCGAGCGATCGACGAGGGCCTCGACGTTGCCGGCGTGCACGAGCCCGAACCCGCGCTGCAGCGCGTTGAGGAGCAGGTGGAGCGGCGTGAGCTGGACCGCAAACCGTGATTCGAGCGTGGGGTGCTTGGCGTAGAAGAGCCGGGCCGTCCGGGCCCGTTCGTCTTCCTTGGCCAGCATCGCCTCCAGCGTGCCCCGCAGCGCCTCCGGCCGGTAATGGTACAGGGGCGCGTCGCGGCGGTACACGCGCCGGAGGCCCAGGCGCCGCAGCCGCAGCCCGAGGTCCAGCCCTTCCCAACCGTACGGGAAAAACGTCTCGTCGAACAGCCCGGCACGGAGCACGTCCGCGCGCCGCACCGATCCGTTGTCCGTGTCGAAGTACGCGGTCGAGATATCCAGCACGCCGCCGCGGACGTCGAAGGGACGGTCCAGTGACCGCGTCACGATGACCGGGCCGCGGCAGACGATGCCGGCCGGGTGCGCGTCGTGCGCGGCGAGGTGGGCGGCCAAAAACCCGGGCGGGGCGAACGAGTCATCGTCCACAAACGCGACGATCGCGCCGCGCGCGGCGCGGATCGCCGCGTTCCGCGCCGCCGGCACGCCCGCGCGGCGGTCCGCCCGCCAGCAGCGGATCGCGCAGCGGGCGCGGCGCGTGGCGGCGCCGACGACGGACGGCGTCTCGTCGGTCGAGGCGTCGTCGGCGATGACGACCTCGTAGCGGGAGGCGTCGAGCGTCTGCTGCTCGAGCGCCTCGATGGCGCGCGCCAGCACCCGCGCGCGGTTGCGCGTCGCCGTGATCACGCTGATCGCGCACGTCACGGCGCCGGGGCGGGCGCCGCGGTCCGGGGGGTGTCCTCGAGGAGCTGGCCGCGGACCAGGCGGCTGTAGACGCCGTCCCGGACCGTCAGGTCATCGTGGCGGCCGGTCTCCACGATCCGTCCCTCCAGCATCACGACGATCCGGTGGGCGCTGCGGACGGTGGAGAGGCGGTGCGCGACGATGAACGTCGTCCGGTCCTGGGTCAGGCGCGCCATCGCCTCCTGGATCGCTTCCTCGGACTCGCTGTCGAGCGCCGAGGTCGCCTCGTCCAGGATGTACACGGCGGGGTCGTTCAGCACGGCGCGGGCGAGCGCGAGCCGCTGCCGCTGCCCGCCGGACAGCCCCATCCCGCCTTCGCCGAGCACGGTGTCGTAGCCGCCGGGCAGCGCCGAGATGAACGCGTGGGCGCCCGCGACGCGGGCCGCCGCCTCCACCTCCGCGCGCGTGGCGCCGGGCCGGCCGTACGCGATGTTGTCCGCGACGGTCCCGGCAAACAGGACCGTCTCCTGCGGCACGAGGCCGACCTGCCGGCGCAGCGATGCGATCGCGACGCGCCGCAGGTCGTGGCCGTCGATCTCCACGCTGCCCTCGCTCGCATCGTAGAAGCGCGGGATCAGGTTGACGAGGCTGCTCTTCCCGGCGCCGCTCGGGCCGACGATCGCGATGTGCTCGCCCGGCTCCACGTCGAGGGTGATGTCGCGCAGGGCGTGCCGTCCGGGCTCATAGGCGAGCGAGACGTTGCGAAACCGCACGCGGCCGCGCAGCGGCGGGAGGGGGAGGGGGTGCGGATCTTCGCGCACCGTCTCCGGGACGTCGACGAGCTCGAAGACCCGGACCAGCCCGGCCATGGCCTGGCGCGCCTCGGAGTACAGCCGCGTCATCCCCATGGCCGGATCCATCGCCAGCGCCAGGTAGCCGAGGAACGCGAGGAGGGAGCCCGCCGTCATCTCGCCCCGGGCGACGTCCCGCGCGCCGAGCCACAGCACAAACACGAGCGCGAGCGTGGTCAGCAGGCTGACAAACGACACCTCGACCGCGATGAGCCGACGGATGCGGTAGTTGGCGTCGAAGGTGCGATCGTTCTCGGCGCCAAACCGCGCCTCCTCGCGCGCCTCCTGCACGAAGGCCCGGATGATCCGCGCGCCGACCACCGACTCCTTGATGAGCCGCGTCAATGCCGCGACCTGCTGCTGCGCGCTCGCGGAGCTCCGCTGGACCTCGCGGCCGAACAGGCGGGCCAGGCCGAAGAAGACCGGCAGCGCGAGGAAGACGATGAGCGCGAGACGCCAGTTGATCGTAAAGACCATGACGATGATCCCGGCGAGCGTCAGCACGGTCGTGATGAGGTCCACCAGGCCGGTGAGCAGGCGCGATTCCACGAGTTGGGTGTCCTGGATCGTGCGGGAGATGATCTCGCCGCTGTGCCACCGCGCGAAGCGATCGAGGGACCACCGCTGCACCTGGTGGAAGATCCGGGCGCGAAGATCGGCCACCAATCGATGGCCGACGTACGCCAGCAACGACAGCTGCCCGTACAGGCAGACGCTGCGAAACAGATAGATCCCGAGCACCATCACGGCGCTCCGGTTGAGGACGGCCAGGCTGCCGGTCTTAATGACGACATCGGCCTGGTTCCCGAGGTAGCGGGGCACGTACAGCCACGCCACCGCCGCGCACACGGCGGCGCCGACGCCGACGCCCAGCTGCGCGGCGTACGGCCGGACGAACGCGGCCAGCCGCCGCAATTCGGTCATGCCGTCATTATAGCGTCCACCTGCAGGGGCAGGTAGACTCCACGGGAAACTGTTGTGTCCGGAGGCGAGCGCATGCGACCGGCAGCGACGAGCTTTCGCGAGTACGACATCCGGGGCATCGTGGGACGCGACCTGGACGCCGAGGCGGCGGAGATTCTGGCGCGTGCGTTCGGCACGTACCTCGGCGAGGCGGGCGTGCAGCGCGCCGCGGTGGGACACGACAATCGGACCAGCTCGCAGGCGTTCTACGATGCGGCGATCCGCGGCCTGCGCGACGCCGGCCGCGACGTCACGGCGATCGGCCTGGCGATCACGCCGATGTTCTACTTTTGCCTGCACCACCTCGGGCTCGGCGGCGGCATGATGGTCACGGCCAGCCACAATCCGCCCGAGTTCAACGGGTTCAAGTTGGCCTGCGGGCCGGGGACCCTGTACGGCGAGGAGATCCAGCGCGTGCGCGAGATCGCGGAGCACGAGCCGCCGCGGCGGCCGCAGGGGCGACTCGACGCCGCGGAGATCGCCGGCGCCTACGCCGCGATGCTCGCGGACCGCATCCGGCTCGGCCCGCGCCGGCTCCGCGTGGCGCTGGACTGCGGCAACGGCACGGCGGGCGCGTTCGTTCCGGAGATCTTCCGCCGGTGGGGCTGCGACGTGCTGCCGCTCTACTGCGAGCCCGATCCGGCCTTTCCGCACCATCACCCCGATCCCGTGGACCCCCGCAACCTCGCCGACCTGATCCGCCTCGTCACGGAGGAGCGGGCCGACGTCGGCATCGGCATCGACGGGGACGGGGACCGCATCGGGGCGGTGGACGACCGCGGCGAGATCCTGTGGGGGGACCAGCTGATGGCGCTGTACTGGCGCGAGGTCCTCGCGGCGCACCCGGGCGCGGTGGCCCTGATCGAGGTGAAGTGCTCGCAGGCGCTGGTGGACGAGGTGCGCCGGCTCGGCGGCCGCCCGGAGTTCACGCGGACCGGCCACTCGCTCATCAAGGCGCGCATGCGCGAGGTCGGCGCGGTGTTTGCCGGGGAGATGTCGGGCCACATGTTCTTCGCGGACGAGTACTTTGGCTACGACGACGCCGTGTACGCCGCGGGGCGCCTGCTCCGGATGCTCTCGCACACGGACCGGCGGCTCTCCGGCATGACGGCGGAGATCCCCCGGTACTACGCGACGCCGGAGACCCGCGTCGAGTGTCCCGACGACCGAAAGTTTGCCGTGGTGGAGGCCCTCACGCGCGACTTCCGCGGACGGTACGAGGTGATCGACGTCGACGGCGCGCGCCTGGTCTTGCCGGACGGGTGGGCCCTGGTGCGCGCGAGCAACACCCAGCCGGTGCTGGTGGTCCGGGCCGAGGGCAAGACGCCCGAGGCCCTGGAGCGCGCCAAGCGGGTGATGACGGACGCCCTCCGGCAGCATCCCGAAGTGGCCCCGGTGTCCTGGTAACGGAGACGATGGAGCGGACGTGCCGGGTCGCCAGCTGATTCGCGCCGCGCTGTGGGCGGCGCGGGCGATGCGACGGCGGGGCGGGCCGCGCGCGGCGCTCCCCCGGCGCGGGCGGGCGCTCGGCGCCGCGGTCCTGCTCGTGGCCTCGCTCGCGCTCCCGGCCCTCGGCGCGCCGGCGCCGGCCGCCGGCGCGCCCATCACCGTCACCGGCGATCACGTGCAGTACGATACCAGCACCGGCGACTTCACGGCCGACGGCCACGTCAAGGCCACGCAGGCGGACCAGACGATCACCGCGGATCACCTCACCGGGAACGTCAACACGGGGATGGTCCGCGCCGAGGGGCACGTGGTGCTGACCCAGGCCGGGCAGGTCGCGACCGGCAACACGCTCGTCTACAACTACCGCACGCGTACCGGCAACATGGAGACCGTCACGTCGAAGTACGGCCCGTGGAACCTCACCGGCCGTTCGCTGGAGACCGCGCGCGGCCAGGGCGTCGGCTACAACACGTCGGTCACGCCGTGCGATCCTCGCCACCCCGCGTTTCTCGTGAAGTCCAAGCGCGTGGTCGTGATCCCGGACGACCACCTCACCGCGTACCAGTCGACGCTGTACGTGTACGGCGTGCCGGTGGCGTACCTGCCGGTGTACACCGCGTCGCTCCGGCGGCAGCAGCGCAACCGGGGCAGCGGGCCGACCGTCGGCTACACCAACTTCGACGGCCTGTTCATCGAGTGGAACCAATGGTTTCCGGTGGGCGACGCCCAGGATCAGTTCCGCATCCGGTACAGCGAGGCCAGCCCCACCCCGATTACCGCCGAGAACACGCTGACCCAGCGGATGGCGGACCACGTGTGGACGTTGCACCTGGGGCGCCAGGAATTCTACGATATCAACGGCAACCTGGCGAACGTCGACCGCAACTCCCTCGACGTCGTGTGGGACGCGCACGACATCCCCGGCGTGCCGGCCTCGTATCAGTTCGAGGCCCACTACGGCGACTACGACGAGATCAGCACCGGCGTGCACACGACCCGCGCCGCCGGGATCCTGACGGTGTCCAGCAAGACGTTCCAGCTCACGAAATCCCTGAGCGGCGCGATCAGCGCGTACTACCGCTACGACGTCTACGGCACGGGGCAGGAGCGGGAGATCTTCTCGACCCAGGCGGCGGTGTCGCAGCCGCTCAACGCGGTCAGCTCGGCCACGCTCTCCTACAACCTGCTCGCGATCAGCGGGGTCAATCCGCCGCAGTTCGTGACGAACGGCGGCCCCTTTTCGCCGTTCTCGTTCGACAGTCAGAGCCCCGCCAACTCGGTGACGCTGACGTACTCGTACTATCCGTCGAAGGGGCTGTTCAACTCGGGCACCGTCAACTTCCAGTACGGCTTCGACAGCCGGCAGTTCGCGAGCACCGCCACGGTCAACTTGCAGGTGAGCCCCACCATCCTGTTCACGACGTCGGCCACGTACAACTACACGCAGTCTCAGGTGACCGAGGTGGACTACGGGTTGAGCGGGACCTGTGATTGTCTCCAGCTCGGCGTGCTGTACCGCACCTTTCCGAACAGCCCGTCCAACAACACCTGGTACATTACGCTCGGCATCAACACCCTGCCCGGCGCGAGCACGCAGTTCCAGCTCGGCGGGGGCGGTCTGAACACGACGATCCGCTGACGCGTGTCCTGTTCGACTCGGGCATGATCATAGGATGTGGTGAGCTTGCGCGCGGAAGGAGTTACTTCTCGATGCTTCGAACGGGTCGCACCGTGCGTCGACTTCTGGCCTTGCTGATCGTGATCGGCTGCGCCGTCATGGCCGCCATCCCGGCGCGCGCCCTGACCATCGCGGACACGTCGCTCCTGCTGCCCGTGTTTGCGGATCTCCTCAACCATCCGCCCGTGCTGCGCGTCGACGCGGTGCCCGACTTGTACGACGGCGGGTACGCCCGCATCAGCGTGTACGCCGAGCGCCCCGAGATCAAGGGCATGCGGATCGACCAGTTGTGGGTGCGGCTCGTGGGCGCGAGCTTCGACCCCGAGGCCCTGCGGCAGGGGACGCTCAAGGTGCTCGACGTGCGGGAGAGCAACGTGTACGGCAGATTGGCGCTCGCGAGCGTCCAGGACTTCCTCAACCACCAGGGAGCGGTCCGGGACGTACGGCTCAGGGCGCAGGAGGACGCGATTACCGCCGTCGGGACCGTGATGTACAACGGCGTGCCGACGCGCGTCCGGATGCAGGGCGTGTTTCAGGTGTACGGCGCGCCCGAGGTGTTTTTCCACCTGCAGCAGCTCTTCGTCAACTCGCTGCCGCTGCCGTACGTCCTCGTCGACAAGATCGAGCGCCAGATCAATCCCGTGCTGGACTTCCGCAGCTGGCCGGTTCAGTTCCCGCTGCGCACCTTCCGGCTGGACAAGGACGTCTTCGTGTTGAGCAGCCAGGCCGATTACTCCCAGCCCTGTGCGGCGTGCGGGGGCGCACCCCTGCGGCTCAAACCGTGACGCGGCCCGAGCACCCGTTCCTGGCGCGGCTCCGCCGGGGCCCGCTCGTGTGCGACGGCGCCATGGGGACCTTGCTCTACGCCCGGGGCGTGCCGTTCGACCAGTGCTTCGACGCGCTCAACGTCACCCAGCGCGAGCTCGTCCTGAACGTCCACCTCGACTATCTGCGCGCCGGCGCCGAGATGATCGAGACGAACACGTTTGGCGCCAACGCGGTGCGCCTGGGCGCGCACGGTCTCGCGGAGCGGGTGCGCGAGTTCAACCGGCACGGGGCGAAGCTCGCCAAGGAGGCGCGCGACGTCTTCGGCCGGCCCGTCTGGATCGCCGGCTCCGTGGGTCCGCTCGGCCGTCCGGTGGCGCCGTACGGACGCATCACGCCGCCGGAGGCGCGCGCGGCGTTTCGCGCCCAGATCGACGCGCTGGTCGAGGGCGGGGTGGACGTGCTGATCCTCGAGACCTTCGCCGACCTCACCGAGATCCAGGAGGCGCTCCGGGCGGCGCGCGAAGCGTGCGACCTCCCCGTGATCGCGCAGATGACGTTTACCGACGACGGCCGCACACGGTACGGCCACGGCCCGGCGGAGGTCGTCGCCGCGCTGGAGGGCCTCGGCGCCGACGTGATCGGGGCGAACTGCAGCGTGGGCCCGGTGCCGATGCTCGAGGTCGTGCAGCACATGGCCGCCGCGGCGCGGACGCCGCTGTCGGCCCAGCCCAACGCGGGGTTCCCCACGCTGGTCGAGGGGCGCTATCTCTACCTCTCGTCGCCCGAGCACGTCGCGGCCTACGGCCGCAAGATGATCGCCGCGGGCGCCGCCGTGATCGGCGGATGCTGCGGCACCACGCCCGAGCACATCGCCGCGCTGGCGCGCGCGGTCGCCGACCTGCGGCCGGGGTCCGCGCCGCCCGCCGTGGCCGAGCGCGCCGCGCCCCAGGACGCCGCGCCGCCCCGCGTGGACGAGCCGAGCGAGCTTGCGCGGAAGCTCGGCCGGGCGTTCGTGATCAGCGTGGAGGTGGACCCGCCCAAAGGCCTCGACGCGACCAAGGATCTCGAGGGCGCGCGGCTGCTCAAGGAGGCCGGCGCCGACGTGATCGACGTGGGCGACAGCCCGATCGGGCGCGTGCGCATGAGCGCGCTCGCCATGTGCTATCTGATCCAACAGCACGTGGGCATCGAGACGATCATCCACTTCACCACGCGGGATCGCAATCTCGTCGGGCTGCAGGCGGATCTCATCGGCGCGCACGCGATGGGCGTCCGCAACGTGCTGGCGCTCACCGGCGAGCCGCCGCGCGGAGACTACCCCAACGTGACCGCGGTGTACGACGTCGACAGCCCGGGCCTCATCCGGATCATCAAGCAGCTGAACGACGGCCTCGACCTCAGCGGCAAGTCGATCGGCCACCCGGCCCGCTTCCTGATCGGCGCCGCGCTCGACATGCATCCCGCGACCCTCGAGCGCGAGTTGCCGCGCCTGGAGCGCAAGCTCGAGGCCGGGGTGGATTTTTTCATGACGCAGCCGATCTACGAGCCCGAGGTGCTGGACGTGTTCGAGCAGCGTGTGGGGCGTCTTCCCGTGCCGGTCCTGGTCGGCGTGCTCCCGCTGCAGAGCTACCGGCACGCCGAGTTTCTGCACCACGAGGTGCCGGGCATCACCATCCCGCAGTGGGTCCGCGACCGCATGCAGGCCGCGGGAAACGCGGGGCGGGAGGAGGGCCTGCGCCTCGCGCGGGAGCTGCTCGTGGGCCTGCTCGATCGGATCGACGGGGCGTACCTGATGCCGTCGTTCGGGCGGTACGAGGTGGTCGCCGCGCTCGTCCGGGACGTGCGGGCGCGGATCGGCGCGGGCTCGAGCCGGCGTCGCACGTGAGCCCGCCCGCATCACCCGCCGGCCCCGCGGGCGCGCACGTCACTCAGAGGGTCCACGGCAAATCTCCCGCACGGCCGGCGCACGGCCGCCTTCGGCGTCGATCTCCGCGGGTCCTCGAACACCGCGGGGCGGGCACCGGGCCGGCGCCGGGACGGGTGCGACCGTGACCGTCGGCGTCAATCACCCGGAGGCGGTGCCCGTGCGGCTGCCGGGCGGGGCGTTTTCCGCCTATATCCGCTGGGCCGCGCTCGCCATCGCCGCGTTGTTTGCCGCCGGGTATTCCACCATCGGGTTTGGCCTGCTGTTCTTCGGACAAGTGTGGCGGTTGGTCCTACGGCGCGAGTGGCTGTGGGTCCGGACGCCGGCCGACCTCCCGCTCGCGGCATTCGGCGCCATCCTGGCGGCCTCGGCGCTGCTCTCTCCGTACCGCTCCGTGGCCGCCGTTGTTACGCTGGCGCTCATCCTGTCGGGCCTCGTCTACCTCGGCGGGTTGACGTGGCTCTTGCGGCGCGACCCTGCGGTCCGGGGACCGTTACTTCGGGCCTGGGCGGCCGGGTCGGCGGTGACCGGTCTGGCCGGGCTCGCCTACAGCCTGAGCCACCCGATCCGGCTCAACGGCGGCGAAGTGGTTCCCGAGCGGGCCGAGATCTTCCACGGGGTCGGCCCGAACGGCCTCGGCACGACCATGATGCTCGGGAGCGTGCTCGGCCTGGGACTCGCGTTTCGCAGCCGGGGCCCGGAGCGGGCCCTCTGGGCCGTCGCGAGCGCCATCGGCTTCATGGCGCTGCTGGCGACCGCGTCGCGCGCCTCGATTGCCGGATGGCTGGTGGCGATCGTGTTCCTCGTCTGGCGGGAGTTGCGCGGCCGGCCCCGCGTCGCCGCCGCGCTGCTGGCGTCGGGGCTTGTGGCGTTCGTCCTGCTCGTCGCCGCCTCTCCGCAGCTCATGTCCCGCGTCCGGTACACGATGAGCGACGTGACGGGCAACCGCGTCCAGATCTGGGAAACGTCGCTTCGGATGATCGCGGAGCGGCCGCTCCTCGGCACCGGGTTCGGCACGTTCGAGACCGCGTACGACCGGCAAAAGAGCCCCGCCATGAGCCCGGAGCCGTTCGCGTTTAACATGGGCCTCAACCTGGCGGTGGAGACGGGGCTGCTCGGATTGCTCGCCGCCTGCTGGGTCGGGGTCGAGGCGGCCCGGGCGTGGCGGCGAAACGGGCGCGCCGTGCCGCCCGGGGTCGATCCCTACCGCGCCGTCATCGGCGCGCTGTGGCTCGGGCTGCTGGTCGATCAGCTGGCGGACAACACGCTGTTCTCGATCAGCACGAGCGCGGGCGCGTGGTTGTTGCTGGCGCTGGTGGTGGTGCCGCCCTAACGGCGGGTCCCACTCGGCCCGGCCACCGGATGGGCGGGCAGCGTCGAGATGAATCGCCATGGCGCCTCGCGGACGTCCCCGAGCGCAAGGTGGAGCGCCGACGCACAAGTTTGTGCTATGCGCTTTGTGGAAAAATAAGCCGGCAGAAGACGCCGGCCAGTGCACGGTAACTGCTGCGGCTTCCTCGATCCGTCGGATATCCACACGATCACACCCTGCCGGTGGTTACCGGGGTGCGCGGACGGAGGATCGAAGGGCGTCGTGTGGCGCGGTTCCTGGTACCGACCTCCGCGTCGTTTCCAGATGCTGACCGTGAACACGTCGCGGTCGAGTGGCACGGCGACATTGGGACCGTCGCCGGGGCACGGCCAAACGTGCGCACGATTGTGGCCCAGGCGTGGTCGCGATTGCGGCTTCGTTGTGCGCCCGCGACGCCGTGCGAACAGGCAGGCAGAGGCCGGGTATCGATCCGGCGAGCCAGGTCGTGGGCGGCGGTTCCCCAGCGGGACCAAATTGCGTGCCCGGCCGGAGGATGATACCATGGGGCAGCATACGCAGAGGCCAGATGGGCCGGTGACCACGGTGATCAACGGGAGCGAGACAGTGCCATGCGACTGAGCGTCATCGGCACCGGGTACGTCGGGCTGGTTACCGCCGCGTGTTTCGCTGACCTGGGACACCAGGTGATCGGGGTCGATCGGGATGAGGAGCGGATCCGGGCGCTGCAGGCCGGCCGGTCCCCCATCTTTGAGCCCGGGATCGAGGAGCTGCTGGCGCGTGGCGCGGAGCACCGGCGCCTGCGGTTTACCACGGACACCGCCGAGGCGGTGCGGGAGTCCGAGGTCATCTTCATCACGGTCGGCACGCCGTCCCTCGAGAGCGGGGACGCGGATGTCACGGCGGTCGCCGCCGTGGCGGAGACCATCGCGGAATCGCTGCGCGACTACCGGGTGATCGTCGAGAAGAGCACGGTCCCCGTGCGCACCGGCGAGCGCATCCGGGATCAGATCATGCTGCTGACGGGCGGCTCGGTGCCGTTCGACATCGCCTCCAATCCCGAATTCACGCGGGAGGGGTCGGCGATCTACGATTTCATGCATCCGGACCGCATCGTGATCGGCGTCACGAGCGAGCGGGCGGAGAGGCTCCTGCGTGACGTCTACCGCCCGTTCGACTGTCCGATCCTCGTGACCAACCTGGCGACGGCGGAACTCATCAAGCACGCCAGCAACGCGTTTCTGGCGATGAAGATCTCGTACATCAACGCCGTGGCCAACGTGTGCGAGCGGGTCGGCGCGGACGTCAAGCTGGTCGCGGAGGGCATGGGGCACGACGCGCGCATCGGGCGGGCCTTCTTGAACGCGGGCGTGGGGTACGGCGGATCGTGCTTCCCCAAGGACGTCGCCGCGTTCGTGCGCATCGCGCACGAGGCGGGCTACGATTTTCGCCTGCTCCAGGAAGTCGCCCGTGTCAACGAGGGACAACGCGAGCTGTTGATCCGGCATCTCAAGGACGCGCTGTGGGTGCTGTCGCACCGTGTCGTGACCGTCCTCGGCCTGGCGTTCAAGCCGAACACGGACGACATGCGCGAGGCTCCGTCCGTGTGCGTGATCGAGCGCCTGCTGCGCGAGGGCGCGCAGGTCAGGGCCTACGACCCCGTGGCCGAGCCGAACGCCCGCCGCCTGCTGCCGTCGGTCGCATACTACGACGAGCCGTACGAGGCGTGCCGCGGGAGCGATGCCGTGGTGCTGTTGACCGAGTGGGAAGAGTTTCAGCGGCTCGACCTGATGCGGCTCCGCTCGCTCATGCGCCGCCCCGTCATCGTCGACGGCCGCAACATCCTCGATCCGGCGAAGGCGCGGGCCCACGGGTTCCACTACGCCGGGATGGGGCGATGAGGGTTGTCCTGACAGGCGGCGCGGGGTTCATCGGGTCGCATCTGTGCGACCGGCTCCTGGCCGACGGCGCGCACGTGCTCTGCGTGGACAACCTGCTCACCGGCCGCGCCGACAACCTCGCCCATATTTCCGATCCGCGCTTCGAATTTCGCCGGCACGACATCACGACACCGATCGAGGTCGCGGGGCCGGTCGACTATGTCCTGCACTTTGCCAGCGCCGCGAGCCCCGTCGACTACCTGACGCACCCGATCAAGACCCTCAAGGCCGGCGCGCTGGGCACGTGGATCACGCTCGGATTGGCCAAGGCCAAGGGGGCCCGGTTTCTCCTGGCGTCCACGTCCGAGGTGTACGGCGATCCGGAGGTCTCCCCGCAGCCCGAGACCTACTGGGGCAACGTGAACCCGATCGGCCCGCGCGGATGCTACGACGAGGCGAAACGCTTCGCCGAGGCCATCACGATGGCGTACCACCGGTACCACGGTCTCAACACGGCGATCGTTCGCGTCTTCAATACGTATGGACCCCGGATGCGGCCGGACGACGGGCGCGTGGTCCCCACGCTGCTGACGCAGGCGATGCGCGGCGAGCCGCTCACCGTCTACGGCGACGGCAGCCAGACGCGCAGTTTCTGCTACATCACGGACTTGATCGAGGGCATCGTACGCCTCGTGCGCTCCGATATCCACGATCCGGTGAACCTCGGCAACCCCGAGGAGATCACCGTCCTCGAATTCGCCCGCCGCGTGACCGCGATCACCGGCAGCCGGAGCGAGATCGTGTTTCGTCCGTTGCCGCAGGATGATCCGGCGCGGCGCCGCCCCGACATCACGCGGGCGAAAGCGCTGCTCGGTTGGGAGCCCCGGGTGCCCCTCGAAGAAGGGCTCAAACGAACGCTCGAGTGGTTTGCCGCCCGCGTGGGGAGCCGGGCGTAGCGTGTGCGGGATCTGCGGGATCTACGAGCCGCGCGGCGCAGATCCTGAGCGGCTCCGCGCCTCCGTCGCTCGGATGGCCGTAGCGCTCGCGCACCGGGGCCCGGACGACGAAGGCGTGTGGGCGGATCCGGCCGGGCGGGTGGCGCTCGGGAACCGCCGGCTGGCGATCATCGACCTCTCGCCTGCGGGGCACCAGCCGATGTTCGCTCAGGACGGCCAGGTGGCCATCACCTACAACGGCGAGATCTACAACTTCCAGGACCTGCGCCGGGAGCTCGAGCGCGAGGGACGGCGGTTTGCGGGGTACTCCGACACCGAGGTCGTGCTTGCGCTCTACCTGCGCGATGGGGTCGACGCGATCCGCCGGCTGCGGGGGATGTTCGCGATCGCCATCTGGGACGGCCGCACCGAGCGTCTGCTGCTCGCGCGGGACCGGCTGGGGATCAAGCCGCTCTACTACACGCGCAACGGCGGCCGCTGGTTGTTCGCCTCTGAGATCCGCGCCATCAGGGCGGCCCTGCCTGGTCCGCTCCCCGTGGATCCCGTGGCGGTCGCCGCGTTCCTCCGTCTCGGCTCCGTGCCCGGTCCCCTGACGGCCTTCGACGGGGTCAAGGAACTGCCCCCCGCCACGACGCTCGTTCTGGGCGACGGCGACGAGGTGACCCCGCGCCCATACTGGCAGGTTCCGGCGCCCGATGCGGGACCGTCAGGGGACACCGAGGCGTCCGCCGGGGAGCTGCGCGACCGCTTCGTGGATGCCGTGGCGCGGCATCTCGTGAGCGACCGGCCGGTCGGCGTGTTTCTGAGCGGCGGCGTGGATTCCGGCGCGATCGTCGCCGCGATGCGCGAGGCCGGGCACGCGCACGTGCGCACGTTCTCGATCACCTTTCCCGAAGTGGAGTTCGACGAGGGAGCAGACGCGGCGCGGGTCGCCGCTCGCTATGAGACGGAGCACACCGCGAGAACGGTGACCGGCGGGGATCTCGCGGCTGACCTCGATCGCATCGTTGCCGCGATGGACCAGCCGACCGTGGACGGCGTCAACACCTACTATGTTTCCGAGGTGACCCGCGGTTCGGGCACAGTGGTGGCGCTCTCGGGGCTCGGCGGCGACGAGTTGTTCGGCGGCTACTCATCGTTCCGGCGGTTGCCGAAGCTGCTCGTCTGGCAGCGGGTGGCGGGTCGTGTTCCCTTCGCGAGACCGCTCCTTATGTCCGCGCTCAGTGCGGTCCGGTCTCCGCGATCCGCGAAGCTGCGGGAGGGGCTCGCTCTGCCCCCGACGGTCCGGTCCGCGTACCTCACGCTTCGCGGCCTTCTCAGCCGGGGCGAGGTGACGGATCTGCTGCGTCCCGGGCCGATCCACGAGGCGTGCGAGCAATTCGATGCCGCCGCGGCAATCGGGGCGCTCGCCGCCGACGTGCCGGACGATCCGGTGGCAGCGACGAGCGTGCTCGAGTTGCGAGGCTACATGCACAACCAGCTCCTGCGGGACACGGACGTGATGAGCATGGCGCACAGTTTGGAGGTCCGCGTTCCATTTCTGGATCACCCCCTTGTGGAATTTGCAGCGCGGCTCCCAGGCCGCCTGCGCGTAAATGGACATCCGCCGAAGTGGCTGCTGTTGCGCGCGCTCGGCGACCAGCTGCCGCCGGAAGTGGGGCGGTCGAAGCGCGGGTTTACGTTTCCGATCGGCGAGTGGCTGCGGGGGCCGCTCCGCGAGCGCGTCGACGGCGTTCTGAGCGACGGTGCCGGTCTCTTTCAGCCTGCCGCCGTTGTCCGCCTCCGAGACCGCGTGGAGCGCGGACAGAGTCACTGGTCGCGTCTGTGGGCGGTGGTCGTGCTCGCTCGATGGATCGGTGTCGTCGGCGGCCGCCGCGCGCTGATCGCGTGACGGATTTCCCCGAATTCTTCGCCGTCTAATGCCGGCCCGCGAATTCGCCGGCGGGGCGTCGTTCGCATGCGCCTTCTAGTACTTGCTACGAAGTACTTCGGGCTCGGTGGCGCGGAGGCGTACACCCGTACGTTCGCGGAAGCGATCGCCGCTTCCGGAGCGGACGTCGAGGTCCTTTCGTTTCTCGAAGGCGACGTCTCCGGGCACGATTCCCCGGTGCGATACCTTGGGCACGTGGCGGCGCGCTCGACGGTGCCGTCGCAGATGCGCTTCGTGGCCGACGCGCTCCGCCGCGGCCGCGGCTACGATCTTGTACTGTGCGGCCACGTCGCCACCGCTCCGGTCGCGCAGGTCCTGCGCCGCTTGGTGGGGACACCGTACATGGTGTTAGTGCACGGTATCGACGTATGGGGCGCCCTTGGTCCGAGGCGACGCGTGGCGCTTCAGCGGGCCGCGCGCGTGGTGGCCGTGAGCCGCTTCACGGCGCGCGCGGTGGTCCGCGAGCATCATGTCTCCGAGGCTCGGGTCAGCGTGATTCATCCCGCGGTCGATCCGGTATTGCTCCAGCGGGCCCGCGTGCAGGACGGTGCCGTACGCAGCCCGGATGCCGTGACGCTCCTGACGGTGGCGCGGCTGTCGGCCCAGGAGCGGTATAAAGGGTGCGACGCCGTGATTGACGCGCTTCCTGATGCCGCCGCGGCGGCAGGCCCGATGCGGTACGTCATCGTAGGCGACGGCGATGACCGCCCCCGCCTTGAGTCGATGGCTCGCGACCGGCACGTGTCGGATCTGGTCTTGTTCGCGGGCAGAGTGCCGGCCGAGGAGCTGGCGTCCTGGTATCGCGACAGCGACATCTTTGTCATGCCATCCGTGGCGGAACTGCGCCCCGATGGCTGGACGGGCGAGGGATTTGGGATCGTCTATCTCGAGGCGGCCGCGTTCGGCCGCCCGGTCATCGCGGGCGCCGGGGGCGGCGCGCCCGAAGCTGTGTTGGACGGCACGACAGGCGTCGTCGTGGATGGCCGCGACCGGCGCGCGTTGGTAGGGGCGATCGCACGCCTGGCCCAGGACCGGCAACTCCGGCAACGCATGGGCGAAGCCGGCCGCCGTTGGGTCGCCGAGCGATTCACGGTGGACCGCCTTCGCGCCGAAGTTGCAGCCGTCATCGCGACGGCGCAGCGTCCATCAGTCGGCGCTCGGTGACACATCGGGCGCCGGCTTGGCCCGGCCCAGGTGTTCCAACATTTCGCGGAGCCGGTCGGTGTACGTGTGGTGGTGCGCGCGGACGTACTCCATTCCCGCGCGCGCGATGGCCTGCCGTTCCGTGTCGTGCGCCAGATAATATCGAATTTTGTCCGCGAGTTCGGCGGGAGAGCCGAAGAACGCCGCCTCGCGCCCTTCCCGAAACAGCTGCACGTGGTCGTCCGTGCGCTCGGCAAGCATGAAGCCACCGCACGCCGGAATCTCGAACGTCCGCATGACGTGGCCGTCACGGTTGGCCCGCCGGACCAGACACAGGCAGATCTTGGCCCCGCCGAGGGCGAGCCGGTAACTGCGGCCCACCGCAAAACCCCTCGCAAACGGCCGGGTTCGCGCCAGGCGCTGCCAGTATCCGCCATACAGCGCGATGGAGATGCCGGGAATGCTCAGCAACGCGTCGACGTAGGGGACGCGATCGGCGTCGAGCCCGCCGATGAATACGACGTCGCTCGCGAACTGCGCCGCTTCCTCGGGGCCGGAGGGAGCTTCCGGAAAGTGCACCGATGGCTTGTAGCCAAAGGGCACGAACTCGGCGTGCGGGCACCCGGCTTGCCGGACGTCCGCCATGATCGCCCGTTTAGTGCACGCGTAGAGATCGTAGTGCGGAATGCCCCGCAGCAAATCCCGGGTGGTATGCACAGGATTGAAGGGATCATCGGTTGCGTAGTTGATCAGCAGGGCGCCGGTGGTCTCCTTCACCCGCTCCAGCGTGCGCGGGCGCACGTAGGCTCCCTTCACGACAACGACGACCGTCGGCCGGAATGCGGCGGACGCGGCGATCAGGGCGCGATTCAGCGCCGCGGCGGTGAGCGGACGCCGACCCGCCAACCGGTACGCGATTTTGTGCACGATGGAGCGGTCGAGCGGCCGCAGGAACGGACCCTCGTCGAGAAACCGGTACGGGGCATTGCCCTCACGCAGGGCGTCGAGAAACAGTGGAGTCGTGGGTTCGTATTGGGTCGTATCGACGAGCAGAACGCGGTGAGCACTGCCGGCGGTCTGCGTGCCTATCGGCAACGACATCGCGCGAGGACTATTCTGGCGGGCGGAGAACTTCCCCTCCCGTGCGTTGCCAGCCTATTCTCGAAACTTTGTTGCTGGCGCCATGTTCTCTACCTCGCCGTGCGCCGCGCTGTCCAGGTGACCGCCTATACGACGTCCTGGTATCGAAGGGGAGTTGAGGTTCATGCCCGACAAGTCCGATGAGACCACCCCGACGGCCGCTCGCGGAGCGGAGACGCTCATGACCGCCGCTGAATTCTGGCGCGTTCTCGCGCGCAACGTCAAGACCGCCGCGGTAATTTTCATTGTGTGCGTGCTCGGCGCAGTGTTGCTCGGGGTCACCTCGCCGCCACTCTATAGAGCGGTCGCGCTGTTTCGTGTACAGGTGCCCAATACCTACGGGAGCGCCGACATCCCGTCGCTCGATGTATCGGTCCTCCAGGCGTGGCTCGGGCAGGTCGACGTGCTGGCGAGGATCATCGACAGCGCCGGTCTCCGCGGGCGCCTGACGACGGGTCAGTTGCAGGCCAGCATCGGCGTGACGGCGGCCGGCGGCACCGACACGTTCGAGACCGCGGTGGCTTCGTTTTCCCCCGACCGTGCGCAACGGCTGGCCAACGCCGCGGCAAGCGTGCTCAATGCGCGGGCGGTGGAGGTCATTCAAGCTGAGCTTCCCTCCATGGCGGATGGCGTGCAGGAGTTGATCGGACGAGCCCGGGCGCTGGTGGTCGCCGAGCAGGACGCGGCGCGGAGGACCACCGCTCCTGACGCGTTGGCGCCGCTTCGTTATCAGGCGGCCAGCATGGTGTACCGGGACCTGCAGGCTCGACTCATGCTGCTGCACTTGCTCGGTGCTCCAGGCGCGGTGCGGGCCCGGCTCGTGATCCCGGCCGGCGTCCCAAACGCTCCCGTGAGCCCCGGCCGATCGTTGTACATTCTCTTCGGCATCGTGGCCGGGGTCATTTTCGGCGTGACGGGCGCCCTGGTAAGCGAGGCCGTGCGTGGACCCCGCGGGTAACGCGCTCCGTAGCTCGCGGGTCGCCCTGGGCAGGATCGGCGTCCTTGCCTCGGTCGTGTCTTGCGCCGCGCTCGCACTCGTATACGGCGCCGTGACCGAACCATCCGAGATTGCTCTCTGGCTGACGGCCGCGGTCACCGCTGCGCTGACGTTCCTGCCCGTCGCCATCGGATTGGCACGGGGACGGGTCGACATCTTCGAGCCGCCCGTGTTGCTAGGATTGTTCTTCTTCATCGGATACCCGCTCGCCGCCGTGATGGAGCTCGCATTCGGACAGGAGTTTGATGCGAGCCGGTCCGTTGCGTGGTTCCCGATCACGCTCGCGGTCGCCGCCCTAGGTCTTGGCGCATGGTTCCTCGGTTACTATCTGGGGCCGGGAGCCAGAATCGCCTCGGCGTTGCCGTCACTGCCGCGGCGGTGGGACACTCAACGTGCGATGGTCGTGGTCGGAGGACTGGCCCTGGCAGGGTGGGCCGCTCAGCTGCTCGTGATCGTGCGCGGAGGCTATCTGCACGGCTTCCGGACCCAGGTGGGCCTGCAGTTTTCAACGGCCGTGGCATGGGTGGGCCAGTTCGCGCTCGTTGCGCTGGCCTGCGCCGCCGCCCGATACTTCGCGGACGTCCGGCGGGGGCGGTCGTCGTCCGGTTGGCGGGCCGCCTTTCTGGCCCTCTTGGTGCTGGAATTGGCGTATACCGTTCCGACCGGGACGCGGCAGCCGTTGCTGATGGCGCTCGCCATTCCCTTGATCGGCGCATACTACGTGCTCGGCCGCGTTCGCTGGTCGACGCTCGTCGCGCTCGTCCTTGTGGTTGGGTTGTTCGTGTTCCCCGCCGAGAACGCCTACCGCATGGCCGTTTCGGAGAGCGTCGACATCAACAACGCGCACCCTTCATTCACGTCGGTCCAGACCCTCCGCCGGGCCGCGGAGGCGGCGATGACGCAACTTGGGAGCCTCTCCGGTGTCGGATACGCCGTTGCGTCGTTCCGCACGGTGGTGGAGCGGCTCAACATGGTCGGCATCGTGTCCGCGATCGTGCGCTGGACGCCGTCGCCGTGGCCATTCGATCTGGGACGGAGCCTCGAAGCATTCGTCGTGTCGTTGGCGCCGCCGCGATTCGTGATGCAGAAGCCCGTTTCGGAGGTGGGCGGGGTCGAGTTTGCCCACCGCTACGGCCTCATCCAGCCCGCCGACACGATCACATCGGTGGGACCGACCCGTCTGGGAGAGATGTATCAGGATTTCTGGCTCGGCGGCGTTCTGGCCGGCATGTGGGCTGAAGGCATGCTGAGCCGCGTCTGTTATGCGTGGTGCATCGGACGCGCGGCGCCGTCGATCTCCGGGGTGGTCCTCTACACGTTTTTTGTGCTCACGTTTGTGCAGTTCAACGCGTTCGCGGACTACGCCCTCATGTTGAAGTTGTACGTGGTGATGATCGTCGTCCTGTTTTGGGTCGGGGCCGGGCCTCGTGCAGCCCGTGATCGCGTCGCCCGGGACGGGTGACGTTCTCCTTCACACGCCGCCGGCCGGAACGCGCGGAGTCTGCCCGGACGATCCGCGCGTGCGGGCGCGTTCCCTCTGCCGGTCCACACACCACACCAGAATGCCGACCAAGAGCGTGCTGCCGCTCACGAGACCGCCTATGACCAACCGGCGGTCGTGATACGCAAAGATGACGGTGTGCGTGCCGGCCGGTACGAAGACCGCGCGGAACAGGTAGTTGGCCCGATAGACCGGCGTTGAACGCCCATCGACGGATGCGTTCCACGCAGGGTAGTAGAGGTCGTTGAGCACGAGGAACCCGGCGCTCCCAAACACCACGTGGAGTACCACACCGTCGGGACGATAGGAGGTAATCGCGACGCGGGACGCCGGGTCGGGGGGCTGCGTGGCGCGGCGGAGCGTTGGGCCGGCCGTCGGCTGCTGCTCCAGTATGACATAGCGGCGCGGATCATAACCCGGCCGGCTCAAGGTCCGCAGAATCTCCAGACGATCCGTCAGCACGCGATAGCTCTCCGAGCGGATCGCGCGGGGAACCACCGCGGTATTCCGGTATACCGTGACGCCCGGGGCGACCTCGGTCGGTAACCACGGCGCCGCAAGCGGCGGGAGCATTCCCGACCGATCGACGACGTACTTCACGTTCAGCAAGCTGATGAGCGGCGAGTCGAAGTGGCCTCGGAGCAGGACGCCGTGCGGGCCCGCCGGGCGGTTCGAGAAATTCCAGATAGGATAGCCTTGGATGAAGTTCGTGTACTCACTGTACCGTGCGGAGAGCAATCCCACTTCACCCTGCACCTCTTGAACCTCCGCGGCGACGGCGCGATCTCCGAGCCCGTACACGCGGTAGTCGGACCGGTCGCGCTCGAGGTAGCGCTCCACCGCCTCATCGGCGGCGGAGCTTCGCATGTCGGTGCCGGTATTGACGAGCGGCAGCGCAAACCCGAGGAGATCCGCGATGACGAACGCCGCCGCGGCCGCGGCGGTGCGGGCGGAGCCGGTCGGCCACCGGGCGCGGAGGTGGAGCAGTCCAAAGCTGATCCCCAACATGACAAAGGCGAACGCGGCGCTCTCTTCCACGGCAGGTACTAATCGGGCCCTGACCGCCGCGTCGTTCAGGATCCCCCGGCGCGCCACGAGCGTCGCTGCCGCAAGAACCACGGCTGCGCCGAGACAGCGAAGCAGTATCTTGAACGTCCGCGGCCACAGTGCGGGTGCGGTATCACGCGCCCGGAACACGTCGAAGCCGACGCCGGCGAGCACGGCCGCACTGAGCGGTACGAGGGCGTTGATGTCCTCGATGTTCTTGAGATCGCGGAGAATCGGAACGTACTGCACGGCGCGGTAGACGAGCCCGTACTTGCCGAGCGCAATCCAGAGTACGCCGAGGCCGAAGAAGGCGAAAAACCTGACATGCCAGCGGTCCCAACGCGTGACGATACCCGCCGCGATCAGCGCGAGCGTGAAGAAGCCTACGTACAGCGTGGAGGAGTGAAAGTAGAACTCACGCTCGAGCGATTCGCCCCAATTCGTATGCTCGTTTCCGAAGAACAACGGCGCGACAAACGAGACCAGCCCGACCGGCGGGATCGATCCGATGAAGGGGAAGTCCGGCTCGGGGCTGCTTCGGTTCGCCAGGGCGAGGGCTTGCGAGGACGGGAGATACTGTACCGCGACGAGGGGCGCGGCGATGCCGAACATGAACAACAAGATCACGACAATCGCGCTGGCTCGCACACCGCCCTGCCCGCGAACCTTCAACGCCCGGCTGGCGGCGTACGCGGCGGCCGCCATCGTGGAGTAGACAAACGTCTGGGGATCGCCGGCCAGGAACTGCGATGCCAGGACCACGCCACCGACCAGCGCGGCGCCGGCCCGGCGGCGCCCATCGGTGATCCCGTCGATGAGATAGAAAAGAAACGGCGTCCATGCGTACACTTCCACCCGCTGGATCTCCCCGGCCATGAGGCGGGTACCCGTGTAGCCCGCGAGCATGTACACTGCGGCCCCCACCAGGCGCGCCGGACGAGTGAGCCCGAGGCCCAAGAGATAGAGGTCCATGAATGCGCCGGCGAGCACGAGATGCACGACAATCCCGGTGTTGATGGCATCGTGCACCGAAAGCACGGCGAGCAGTGGAACCGTCAGCGGATAGAAGAATCCCGTCGGGAGATCGGCGACTGCCGGGTAGCCGGACGCAAGATACGGGTTCCACAACGGCAGGTGCCCGGATCGTATCTGTCTTGCAACGAACAGCAACCGGTAGAAGTGGTGAGTGAGCTCGCCACCCCCGATCAGGTCTCCCCGGCCCAGCGACGGCAGCACGAGCAGGCATGCCAGCGCCGCCAAACAGGCAAGGTCTGCCGGCGGAACGCGGCGTTGCGGTCGTGGCATCATCGTTGACCCGGCGCTTCCGGGACGACCGTGCTCGCAGGATGCGGCGAGATCACGCGGACACAGGTACTGCGGCGCTGAGGGAGATCCTTTTCCGCGTCGTGGTACCGGGAAGGCAGGAAGCGGAAACGGGCCCGCGAAACGTATCGGGCAATCCGGCACACCCGTACGGTCTCGCTGCAAGTACCCGCGAGACCGGTACCGAGGGCCCGTTCGGACGTATCGGTACCGCAACCGAACGCCACCGGCCGCTCATGCGGGGGAGACGCCGACTCGCATGCCCAACCGATCGAGCCGCCGAAAGCGAGGTGCTGATTATGCCCCATGATGGGTCGAGACGCGGCATGGAGATCTTCTTGGATTCCGCGAACATGTCGGAGATCGGGCGCTGGCTCGACGAAGGGTTGGTGGACGGAGTCACCACCAATCCTTCCATCATGCTCGCCGACGGCGTCTATGATCTGACGCTCGGCGCGCGCCAGATTGCAAAGTTGATTCACCCTCTTCCGCTGTCCGTGGAGGTCACGACCGACGACCCCGATGAGATGCTGCGCCAGGGGCGAACGCTGGCCGGTATTGCGGAGAATATAGTCGTGAAGATCCCGGTCATCGATCGGTCTGGGAATCCCTGCCTGCGCGTCGTCCGAACACTCGAGACCGAGGGAATCCGCGTCAACGTGACGGCGTGTCTGTCTTTCGGTCAGGCCGCCATGGCCGCGAAGGTCGGCGCGACGTACGTGAGCTTGTTCGCCGGCCGGATTTCCGACGAAGGCCATGACGCGAGCGCCGTGATCCGCGCAACCGCGGAGTGGCTGGCGTACTGGGGATACCCGAGCCGCATCATCGTCGGAAGTATTCGCCAGGTCTTCGACGTTCAGGCGGCTGCCTTGGCCCGTGCTCACGTCATCACGGTGCCGCCCGCGTTTCTGGGGAAACTCCTGGATCACCGGTATTCCCGCGATACGGTGCGCGGGTTCCTCGACGACGGCCGAAAAGCGCTGTCCAAGATGGAGGCTGCAGGTGTCTGAGGTCCAAGAGTCCCACTCCGGGGCCGTAGTTCCCCGTGCCGCCGAGCGTCCAGGCGTGCCGGAGTGCGAGCTCCTCCGTGCGATGCTGCGGATTCGCTGTGTCGAAGAGACGCTGGCGGATTTGTACGCCGAGCAGGAGATGCGGACGCCGACGCATTTTTCGATCGGACAGGAAGCCGTCGCCGTCGGCGTTTGCGCGGCCCTGCGGCGCGCCGACGTGATCTATAGCGGCCACCGGTGTCATGCCCACTATCTCGCGAAGGGCGGCAGCCTGCTGGGCATGGTCGGCGAGCTCTACGGCCGCGAGATCGGGACGGCGCGCGGGCGCGGCGGGTCGGTCCACTTGGCGCAACCGGAGGTGGGCGTGATCGCCTCCTCGGCCATCTTGGGGCAGACGCTGGCGGTCGCGGTCGGCTCGGCGTGGGCGTTCGCAATGGATCACGCGCCACGGATTGCCGTGGCATTCTTTGGCGACGGCGCGGTGGAGGAAGGCATCTTTCACGAGAGTCTCAACTTCGCGGCGCTGCACCGCGTCCCGGTCCTCTTCGTGTGCGAAAATAATCTCTATTCCACACACAGCGGGCTCGCCGTGCGTCAACCGGCGGGCCGGTCGATCTACGAGCGGGTCGGCGCCTACGGCATCACCACGGAACATGTCGACGGGAACGACGTCCTTGCGGTGCGGCAGGCAGCGTCGCGAGCCGCGGACCACTGCCGCAGTGGAAAGGGACCGTACTTCCTCGAGTGCGCCACGTACCGCTGGCGGGAACACGTCGGGCCGCTCTGGGACTACGATCGCGGTTATCGCACGAAGGAGGAGGTCGAGCAGTGGATGGCGCGCTGTCCGATCAAGCGGCTGACCGAGCATTGTCTGGCCCGAGGGTTGTGCACGCCCGCGGACGTGGAAGCGTGGCGTCAGGAGTTCCGCCGCGAGGTCGACGCGGCCGTGGCGACCGCGCGGCGCAGTCCGTTCCCGCGGCCTGAGGCTATTCTGGAAGGCACGTACTGACGTCCCCGCTGCTCGTGCGCGCGACTCGCCGCCAGCTCTCCGCCCCGCACGAGGATCGTACAATCGAGCGGCCGAGGTCACGGCTGCGACCCACGGGAGGCACCGTGTGCAACGCCTGAAGTACTGGCAAGCGATCAGTCAGGGTCTGGTGCAGTGCATGGAGCGCGACCCCGCGGTTATCATCACGGGGATTGGCGTCGACGACTTCAAAGGGATCTTCGGCACCACCCGGGCCGCCTTCGAACGGTTCGGGGCCGCGCGCGTGATCGATATTCCAAACTGCGAGAACGCGTTCGCCGGGATCGCGATCGGCGCGGCGGCGATGGGGAAACGGCCGGTCGTGGTCCACCCGAGGAACGACTTCATGTTCTTGGCGTTCGACCAGATCATGAACCTGGCGGCCAAGTGGAAGTACATGTACCAGGCGAAACGCGGCGTTCCCGTCGTCTTTCGCGGAATCGTTGGACGGGGCTGGGGACAGGGAGCGACGCATTCCCAGAGCCTCCAATCCGTCTTCGCGCATTTTCCCGGCTTGCACGTCGCCGTGCCGGCGTCGCCCGCCGACGCCAAAGGGCTGCTCGTGGCGGCGCTTCGTGAGGATACGCCCGCGGTGTTGTTGGAAAACCGGGCCCTGTACGAGCTCGAAGGCGATGTCCCGGAAGAGCCGGTTCCGATCCCGTTCGGCAAAGCCCGCATCGTGCGGGAAGGCACCGACGTGACGATCGTGGGCGCGTCGCTCATGGCGTACGAGGCGGCGCGCGCGGCGGATCTGCTGGCCGAGCATGGGATCAGCGCGGAAGTGATCGACCCTCGAAGTCTACGGCCCCTCGACACCGGCACGATCCTCGAATCCCTTCGCAAGACGGGACGATTGATCGTCGCCGACACGAGTTGGGCCATGTACGGCTTCTCCGCCGAGGTGGCGGCGCTCGCGGCGGAGCACGGTCACGCGTGTCTCAAGGCTCCGGTGCGCCGGGTGACCCCGCTCGACTGTCCCGCGCCCGTGTCCCGCCCGCTCGAGGAGGCATTTCATCCCACGCCCATGACCATCGTGCGTGCGTGCCTCGATGTGCTCGAGTTGACGGCGACGACGAGCCGGGCGCTCGCGGACGTCCAGGCGCGCTTCCCCGGGCCGTATTGAGGAACGAGGCCAGCGTGCGGACGCCATCGTTAACGATCTTCGTCCCGGCGCACAACGAGGCCAAGAACGTGGCGGGGGCGGTTCGGGACGTCGTCGAGGCTGCGTCGGACACCTGCCCGGATTACGAAGTCCTCGTCGTCGACGACGGCAGCATCGACGGGACGGGCGAGGTCGCGGATCGGCTCGCGCGAGCGAATCCGCGCATCCGCGTCGTTCACAATCGCCCGAAGCAAGGGTTGGCCGGCGGGTATCGGACCGCGCTCAACGCCGCGACCAAGGACTACTTCGCGTTCATCCCCGGAGATCGCGAAATTCGCGCCGACTCGATTCGCGCCATCTTCGGCGCGATCGGGTCCGCGGACCTTGTCGTGCCGTACCACGCAAACCAGGAGGCCCGGGCCTGGCACCGCCGTGTGCTGACCGTCGTATCGACTGGGCTGATCAACCTGCTGTTTCGACGAGGATTGCGCTACTATCAGGGGCCCACGGTCTATCCGACGGCCCTCGCGCGGGCGCTCCCGACGCGCACGCGGGGCTTCTTTTTCCTGGCGGAGATGCTGCTGCATGCGCTGGACCGCGGCTGCACCTATGTGGAGGTCGGCCTGGTGCATCAGGAACGGGCGTTCGGGAAGTCCAAGGCCGTGACGCTACCTAACATCCTGACGGCGCTGCGCGCCATCCTGGGGACGTGGTGGGTGCTCCGCGTTCACCGCGCCGGCCCGTCGGCCGTACGGGAACCGTCCGAGCTCACTCCGGACCGTCACATGGGAGGCCGCGTGAAATCGTGAGGACCGTCTTGGTGACCGGAGGTGCGGGGTACGTCGGAGCGGTTCTCGTCCCGAAACTCCTCGGGCGCGGGTACCGCGTGCGAGTGCTCGACCTCTATCTCTTCGGCGATCGGGTGTTCGCGGAATATTCGGACACCCGCGCGCTGGAGGAAGTCCGCGGCGATATCCGCGACCAAGCGTTGCTACGCCGTATTCTGCCGGGATGCGACACCGTGATTCACCTGGCATGCATCTCCAACGATCCCAGCTTCGAGCTGAATCCGGCGTTGAGCCGGTCGATCAACTACGACGCCTTCGAGCCGCTTGTCGCGATCGCGCGCCAGGCCGGCGTGCGGCGCTTCATCTACGCCTCCACGTCGAGCGTGTACGGCGTGAGCGACAGCGAACGGGTGACAGAGGAACACCCGCTCGTCCCCCTCACCGATTACAACAAGTACAAGGGGCTGTGCGAGCCAATCCTGCTGCGGTATCAGTCGCCGGAGTTCACGACCGTGATCATCCGTCCGGCGACGATCTGCGGGTACTCGCCGCGGCTGCGCTTGGATCTCAGCGTCAACATCCTCACCAACCTTGCGGTCAATACGCGCAAGATCACGATTTTCGGCGGCGCTCAGAAGCGGCCCAATATCCATATCGACGACATCACGGATCTCTATGTCGATCTGGTCGACATGCCGGAACGGGCGATCGCCGGCCAGATCTTCAACGCGTCATATCAGAATCAAACGATTGCGCGTCTGGGCGAGATCGTGCGGACCGTCGTCACCGGCGAGATGCCCAACCTCGCGCCCATCGAGATCGAAACGACGACGAGCAACGATCTGCGCTCCTATCACGTGTCGTCCGAGAAGATCGAGCGTGTTCTCGGATTTGTCCCGAAGCGGACGGTCGAGGACGCCGTGCGGGATCTGTGCGGGGCGTTTCGCGCCGGGAAGATTCCCGACCCGCTCGAGGACATCCGCTACTACAACGTCAAGACGATCCAGGCGTCGAAGCTGAGCTGAAGGGTGCATGGGGGGCGCCCCGGGGCAGGTGTGGTCGTGAGAGTTGTTGTGACCGGCGGCGCGGGATTCATCGGCAGCCACGTCGTGGATCTCCTTGTCGATCGCGGCTTCGACGTCATCGTGATCGACGACCTGAGTACGGGACGGGCGGACAACCTGGTCCGGCACCGGCGGAACTCGAGGGTGCAGCTCCACCAAATCGACGTCGCCGCCCTTGCCCCACCTTCCCCGGTGTTTGCCGGCGTCGACTACGTGTTTCATCTGGCGGGGCGCGGCGACATCGTGCCGTCGATCGAGCGTCCGCTCGACTACATGCGTGTCAACGTGACCGGCACGCTCGCCGTGCTGGAGGCGGCGCGATGGGCCGGGGCGCGCAAGGTGGTCTACGCCGCGTCCTCGTCCTGCTATGGATCGCGTCCACCCGTGCCGACCGATGAGAGCGCGCCCATTGTCGCCGAGTATCCGTACGCGCTGAGCAAGTATCTCGGGGAGTGCGCCGTGCTTCACTGGGGCCGGGTCTACGGGTTGCCCGTGACGTCGATCCGCATCTTTAATGCCTTCGGGCCGCGAGCGCGAACCCGCGGCGCCTACGGGGCGGTGTTCGGCGTGTTCCTGGCGCAAAAGTTGAAGGGCCAGCCGTTCACGATCGTGGGCGACGGCAGCCAGCGGCGGGATTTCGTGTATGTCACGGATGTGGCCAACGCGTTTGTTTTGGCCGCGGAGTCGACCGACAGCGGAGAGATATTCAACCTCGGAGCGGGCAATCCGCAGAGCGTCAATCGCCTCGTCGAGTTGCTCGGAGGCGAAACGGTGCACGTCCCGAAGCGGCCGGCGGAACCAGACTGCACGTGGGCGGACATCCGCAAGATTCGAACGCGGCTCGGGTGGACTCCCCGCGTGTCGTTTGAAGAAGGAGTGGCCCGTATGCTCGAAGCCATCGACTACTGGGCGGACGCGCCGGTCTGGACGCCGGAGGCGATCCACGCCGCGACCGCGACGTGGTTTAAGTACCTCGGACGGCAGCCCGCGACCGGGGAGGGGAACACGTGAGTCCGGACTATCGGCAAAAGATCAGGACCCGCGAGGAAGTCGCCGCATTGATCGGGCCACGGCCGCGCGCCCGCACGGTCGTCATGTGCCATGGGGCCTTTGACATTGTGCACCCGGGACACCTGCGGCATTTGACCTATGCGAAGGAGAAGGCCGACCTGCTGATCGCGAGCATTACGACCGATTTGGAGATCACCAAGGCAAACTACCGCCCGTACGTTCCCGAGGAACTGCGGGCCCTGAACCTTGCCGCCCTCGAGGTGGTCGATTTCGTGATCGTGGACCACAACGCGACGCCGATCGACAATATCCTGTATCTGCAGCCCGACTACTTCGCGAAAGGGTACGAATATTTTTCGAACGGCATCCCCCCGAAGACGCGCGAGGAGATGGAAGCGCTCAAGACATACGGCGGCGAGATGCTCTTTACGCCCGGCGACATCGTCTATTCATCCTCGGCACTCATCGAATCTCAGCCGCCCCGGATCGCCGTCGACAAACTGCTGATTTTGATGGAGTCGGAACGAATCAGCTTCGACGATCTGCGCCGGACCCTCGAACGGTTCGAGGGACAGCACGTGCACGTGGTTGGCGACACCATCGTCGACAGCTATTGTTACTGCTCGCTCCTCGGGGCGACCGCAAAGTCGCCGACGCTCAGCATCCGGTTTGAGCGCAAGGATGTGTTCGCCGGCGGCGCCGCCGCGGTGGCGAAGCACATGCGCGCGACGGGCGCCGATGTGACGCTGTCCACGGTGCTGGGCGACGATGAGCCGCGCGCCTTTGTCGAGCGGGAGATGCGGAATGCCGGTGTGCGGCTCTTCCCGGTGGTCGACCGGATGCGCCCGACGACCTACAAGGAGCGGTTCTTCGCCGAAGGGTACAAGATGCTCCAGGTGGACCGGCTGGACAACCGGACGGTGTCCGAGGCCGCGCTCGACGCGATTGGACGGACGCTGCGCGACGCCGCGGCCGATATTGTCGTATTCAGCGACTTCCGCCACGGTATCTTCAATCGCCAGACGATCGGACGGCTGCGCGAGAGCATTTCCCGTGATGCGCTCACCGTTGCCGACAGCCAGGTCAGCAACCGGTGGGGCAACATCTTAGACTTCACCGAGTTCGACTTGTTGACTCCCAACGAGCGCGAGGCACGGTTCGCCCTCGGCGATCAGGATTCCGTCGTGCGGCCGCTCGCGTTGAAGTTGTTTCAGGCGGCGCGGTGCCGCTGGCTGATTCTCAAGCTGGGCGAGCGGGGGTTGTTAGGATACCGGACGCCGGGGCACATGCCCCGCGAGTTCTTCACCGTGGACAGTTTCGCCGAACACGTGGCCGATCCGATCGGGGCAGGCGATGCGCTGCTCGCCTACGCCTCGCTGGCGCAACGCGTCACCGGGAACATCGTGATTGCGGCGATCCTCGGGTCCGCCGCGGCGGGGGTGTCGTGCGAGCGGCAGGGCAACGTTTCCGTCACACCCGAAGAAGTCCATCGGAAGCTCGATGCGCTCGAGAAGCACGTACAGTATCGATGAGGTACCTGGTCGTCGGCTACGGGAACATCGGAGCGAAGCGGCGGGCACTCCTGGGCGACCGCTGCATCGGCACCGTGGATCCGTACAATCCCGAGGCGGATTACGCCGACCTCGAGGCATGCCCCGCGGACCGCTACGACGCCGCCGTCCTTGCAGTGCCGAATCACGTGAAGATTCCACAACTGGAGTTCCTCCTGGATCGTGGTAAGCATGTGCTGGTCGAGAAGCCGCTCGTCTTTCCCGACGGGTCCGTCGCGGCGCGATTGGCACACACGGCGCGGGCGAACGGCGCCGTCTGGTACACGTCGTACAATTTCCGCTTCGAGCCGCATGTTGTGGCGATTCGACGGTTGCTGGCCGAGGAGGCCGTCGGGACGGTGTATCGGGTGCGCATGTTCTACGGCAACGGGACCGCGGCGAACGTCGCCGGAACGTGGCGGGATGATCATCTCGGAGTGTTGCAAGATTTGGCGAGTCACTTGATCGACCTCGCCGGGTGGGCGTTCGGCCGCTTTGGGACCGAGTTTCTGGTCTGGGCGCGGGAAGCGCATGAGCTCCGAGGCGTCGACCACTGTATCCTTGCGACGGCGGATCGCCGCGTGGTGCTCGAGTGCAGCTATTTATCGTGGAAGAACCGTTGGTCCATCGAGGTCGTCGGCTCGAGGGGCACGCTGCAGATGGAAGGATTGACCAAGTGGGGGCCGACCGTGCTCGTCGTGCAGCGTCGCCGCCTGCCAAGCGGCGTGCCTGAGGAGGAGCGCGACGTGGTGAGCCTGCCGGATCCGACCTGGGCGGCCGACATCGTGCACTTCGAGGCGATGGCGGCGGCCGGCCAGACCTCGTGCGACAATGATTTGTGGGTGTCCCGAACTCTGTTGCACGCAGCGTCATGTCCGTTGAGTTGACGTCCGTGGCGGCGAGACCGACCGGCTTCGTCGGGCTCTCGCACCTTGGGATCGTCTGCGGCATCGGCTGGGCGTCGCTCGGGGGGCCCGTCATCGCCGTGGATCCCAGGCGCGAGGTGATCGAGGAGCTCGCCGGGGGCGGCCTGCCCATTCATGAGCCCGGACTCGGATCGCTCTGGGACGGGGTCCGTGCCTCGCTGAGGCTCACCACGGATTTCGCGGCGCTGCGGGAGTGCCCGCTCGTGATCCTCGCGCAGGATGTGCCGACGGCCGAGGACAATCGGAGCGATCTCGATGCCATCCATAGGCTCATCGATCGAATCCTGCCCCACCTCCGCCCGCAGGCGACTCTGGTCATCATGAGCCAGGTACCGGCGGGTTTCACGCGGGCGGTTGCCGGCCGCGTCCGGACGGAGTATCCCGAGCGCGACCTCGGCGTCTACTACTGGGTGGAGACCCTCGTACTCGGCCGAGCGGTGGAGCGGTATTTGCACCCGGAGCGGATCATCCTGGGATGCGAGGATCCGGCGAAGCCATGGCCGGAGGCGCTCGCCCAGGGGCTGCGCCGGTTCGACTGTCCAGTCCTGCCGATGCGATATGAGAGCGCTGAGCTGACGAAAACCGCCATCAACCTGTATCTGGCGAGCGCGGTGACCTTCGCGAATACGCTGTCGGATCTGTGCGAACGAATCGGCGCCGACTGGTCCGAAGTGACTCCCGCTCTTCGGCTGGACGCCCGGATCGGGCCGGCCGCCTACATCCGGCCCGGGCTCGGGATCGCAGGGGGCAACCTGGAGCGGGATCTCGTGACGCTCGCAGAGCTGGCGGCCGCCCACGGCAGCGACGCCTCGTTTATCCAAGCGATCACGGCTTACAACGAACGGCGGATCCGCTGGGTGCTCGACAAGCTCGATACGCTCCTCTTTCCGGAGACGCCCCGGCCCACGATCGCTCTCTGGGGACTCGCGTACAAGAAGGGGACGCAGTCTGTGAAGAATTCTCCGGCCCTCCGCGTGATTTCAGATCTCGCCGGCCGGGCGCTGCTCCGGGCCTATGATCCGGTGGTCGGCCGGCTTCGGGTGGATGGGGTGACCGTCGTGTCGCACCGTGACGAGGCCGCCGCCGGCGCGGATTGCCTCCTCATCATGACCGACTGGGATGAATTCGGCGCCGCGAATGTCGCAGAGCTCGGCAGGAACCTCAGGCGGCCGCTGGTCATCGATCCCGTGGGCGCTCTGGAGCATCGTCGGGCCGAACTGAAGGGACTTCGGTACGTCTCGATGGGCCGCCCGGTCGCCGGATGAGCGTGGGGCGTCGCGCGGTTTTTCTCGACCGTGACGGCGTCCTCGTGGAGGAGATCGTCCGCGGGGGCCGTGCATACGCGCCCCTGCGCCTCGAGGACTTTCGCGTGGTCCCGCAGGCCGGCCGCCAGGTGGAGCGGCTCCGTGCGGCGGGGCTGACCTGCATCGTCGTGACGAATCAGCCGGACCTCGCACGCGGCGCGCTGCACCCGCACGCCCTTGAGCAAATGCATGCCCATCTGCGGACCGAGGTTCACGTGAGCGATATCTATGTATGCCCGCACGCCTCGACGGACGGGTGCGCTTGTCACAAGCCCAAGCCGGGCCTGCTGCGGGCCGCCGCGCGCAAACACGACATCGACCTTGCGCAATCGTTTCTGATCGGGGATCGGTGGCGGGACATCGGCGCGGGCCGCGCGGCCGGGTGCTTTTCGATCCTGCTGGACCGTTCCTACAGCGGCTGCGACGCCGCCGACGCGCGCGTCGGCGACCTTGGGGAAGCCGTCGACGTGATCCTCTCCCGCCTGACGGGGTGACATATGGAGTTTGTGCGCCGATATCTGAGCGACGTCAAGGCCATTGCGGACCGGCTCGACGCGGCGGCGATCGAGCGGTTGGTGGCGCAGATGGTCGACTTGCGCGACCGCGGCGGACGGCTCTTTTGCCTGGGTGTCGGAGGCGGGGCGGGACACGCCTCGCATGCGGTGAACGATTTTCGGAAGCTGGCGGGGATCGAGGCCTACTCGCCGTCCGACAATGTTTCCGAGATCACGGCGCGCATTAACGACGAGGGATGGGACACCTCCTACGCTAACTGGCTCAAGGCGAGCCGGTTAGGGCCTCGGGACGGGATCCTGGTGCTGTCCGTGGGCGGCGGCAATGTGGAAAAGGGCGTCAGCATCAACCTGGTGCGCGCGGTCGAGCTGGCCAAGGAGGTCGGCGCGCGGGTGTGGGGCATCGTGGGCCGCGATGGCGGCTTTACCGGCCAGGTTGCGGATGCGTGCGTGCTGGTCCCGAGTGTGAACCCGCAGACCGTCACGCCACACACGGAGGCCTTTCAGGCGGTCGTGTGGCATCTCATCGTTTCGCATCCGCGGCTGCGGGTGTCTTCGGCAAAGTGGGAATCGCTCGCGACGTCCTAGAGGGAGGGGCCATGGGACGGATTGTCATCCTCGGCCACACCGGATTCATCGGCAGGGCGCTGCAACAGCACCTCCACGATTCCGGGCGGGACGTCGTCGGCTTTTCATCGCGCACAGTTGACCTTCGACGGGCAGAGGCGCTGCGCCCGCTGGAGGATGTCATCGATCGGGACGCCATCGTGATCTTCGCGTCCACGATGACGCGCGAAAAGGGGGACACGCCGCAGACGCTTCTGGACAACGTTGCGATGGCCGCAAACCTGGGCGCGTTCGTCGAGCAACATCCCCCCGCGCGGCTGATCTGCTTCAGTTCAGATGCGGTATATCCGATGCAAGACCGGGCGGTGAGCGAAGACACGCCCGTTGCGCCGGGCGGCACATTCTACGCTATCGCTAAGTACGGGGCAGAGTGCGTGCTGCGGAAATCTGCGGAAGCAAAGGGGATCCCCTTGCTGGTGCTGAGGCCCACGGCCGTGTTTGGACCCGGCGACACGCACAACTCCTACGGACCCAACGCATTTCTCCGCGCGGCCGTACGTGACCGCACGGTCCGGATTTTTGGTCAGGGTGAGGAGCGCCGCGACCATCTGTACATCGGCGACCTCGTGCGCGCGGTGAAGGCTCTCGTCGACGCGGGCGTGGACGGGACATTCAATCTCGCTACCGGCGTGAGCCGATCCTTTGCCGACGTGGCCGGGGCGATCCGTCGCGTCGTACCGTTCGAGCTCGAGATCTTGTATCAACCGCGCCGGGCGCCCATCACGCACCGCGAGTTTGACGTCACGCGCCTTGTCCGGCAATTGCCGGGATTTCAATTTACCGGCTTCGACCAAGCGTTGCGCGAAACGTACGAGAGCTTCCGCGAGGTGGCGGAAGCTCGCTGACATGCGCGAGGTCAACCTGCTCGACTCGTACCCGCGGAGCAAGCGGCCGATCCGCGAGCGCGAGGCCGCGAGGGCCGTGCAACGTGAGGTGGCCAAACAGTTTGGACGGGAGTATTTCGACGGCGACCGGACGCAGGGATACGGCGGCTACCGCTACGACGGCCGCTGGGTCGCGGTGGCCCATCGAATGCGGGAGTACTACGGGCTCCGGGCCGGGCACCGCATCCTTGACGTGGGGTGTGCCAAGGGCTTTCTCCTCCATGATTTTCGTCGCGTGATCCCCGGCGTGGCGGTGGCCGGGCTCGACATCTCAGCCTATGCGCTTGACCATGCGATGGAAGACGTACGGCCGTTCCTGGTGCGGGGTACAGCGGACCGGCTGCCGTTTGCGGACCAGTCCTTCGACCTCGTGGTCTCGATCAATACCGTGCACAATCTGGATGCCGCGCGTTGCGCGGACGCGCTTCGCGAAATGGAGCGCGTGAGCCGCGCCCACAAGTACGTCCAGGTGGATTCGTTTCTGACCGAGGAGCAGCGAGAAACCTTCGAGCGGTGGCAACTTACCGCCGTTACTTACTTCGATCCTGACGGGTGGCGACGGCTGTTTGCGGACAGCGGTTACACGGGTGACTACTACTGGACGATCACGGAATAGCGTAGGAGTTGGCTGAGATGGCAATGCGAGCTGGCCACCAGTTTCAGTTGCTGTCAAGGATACTTGCTTGCCCATACTGCTGGGCCCCGCTTGCCGTCGATGGGGACGCCCTGCGATGCACTTCAACAGCTTGCGCGCGCATGTTGCCGATTATGGACGATGTAATCCTAGTTGAAGATCGCAATCGGAATCGGTCATTCTTCGACGGCACGTTTGGACTCATGTCCGAAACAACACATCAACCCGGGACGCGTAAAGTGTTCTACATGCCGCAAAGTAAGTGGTTGGAGGCCAGTTTGGACGAATATCTACGTCGTGGCCGCGGCGATGCCGTGCTTGTCGATGTAGGGTGTGGGCCGAGTGTGCCTTACACCCGCCGTCCACGAAATGTCTTGGTAGGAGTGGACCTATCTTACGAGGCGGTACGGCGGAATTACGACGTCGATGTGCGAGTGTACGGAGCGGCCAGTCATCTTCCGTTCGGTGACAGATCGATTGACGCAATCATTTGCTTCTACCTGTTGCACCATATCGTTGCAGAATCGGTGGCCGAGGGCGAAAGGTGCATCCGAGAAGCCTTTGTCGAGTTCGGCCGCGTCCTTAAGCATGATGGTAGGATCTACGCGTTCGAGGTCATTCTCGGGCACCCGATGTTTCTTCTTCAACGCTTGGCATGGAATACGCTTCGGAACGTGTATCCGTCGTTGGACATGTTTTTTTGGTCAGATCGGGCTTTGCGCGAACTATCGCTCGAGTGTCTCCCGAGGGGAACCGAACTGCGCCGACACGTGTTCAAGGCATCGATGTGGGCGACATTCCCCTTCATCTTCACCCTACCGCGGTTGAAACTCCCGCGGTTTCTCTATCCCTTCGAGATCTGCGGATACGAGTGGCGTGTTTCCTGTTAGCTCGAATCTTTCGCTGCGACGCGAAGCGCGGTTCGGGGCATAGTGACTGCATCCGTAGACATCCGTCCAAAACGACCCTGTCCGTACGCAGCAACCGAGGCGGGACGGCAGTCGAATCCGCACTCCAGGACGGTTAATTGAGTTGGAGTGGACCCGGGACCGCGATCACACCGCCGGGTTAAGTCAAGACAGGCACCTTACCGGCGCCTTGTGGAGGGTATCACATGCCAAATATCTCGGCCTGAGTCTCGTCATATACCTGGGGTTCGTTGGTGCACTTCTAGTTGCATCAAGCTGTCTTCCATACGTCACCGACAACAATGAGAGTTTTTCAATGTGGGTGCACGCCCACAACATGGTCCAGTTCGGTGTGTGGCACGCGGCCGGATTGTCGGACGAGGCATACAACCCGGAAGCGGCTGCTCACCCCTATGTGTACACGCATGAGGGCAACTTCCCACGATTTTTCGTTTACGCGCTCATGCGGCTCGGCATCACCAGCGTGGAGTGGCAGATTGCGGTCTCCGCCGTGCTGATCGGGGGCGCGACGATCTACCTGTGCTTCCGCTTCTTCTCTCGCTTAGGGTCCGATCTCTTCGCGTTTCTCGTGTGCGCGGTGCTCGCGACGGACTACCTCCTCTTCATGCAATGGGAGGTCAACACGTTTCGCGTGTGGCAAGGATTGTTGTTTTTCTTGAGCCTGGTATGCGTTCAAGGGCTCGGCGGCAGGAGGTCCCGCACGGCGGGAGTGTTGCTGTTTTTCACAGCGGTTGCGCTCTTCTATTTCGAGATCGTCTTTGCGCTGTTCACGGCGACGATGGCTGTGTGCTACGCGCTCCTCACGTTTTGGCGGCGTTGGCGCGCGCCTTTCGCGGCTACCGTGCTGCTGTGCGTGGGAGCGTTCGTCGCAGTTGGCGGCCTGTTTATCCAGAGCGCGGTGCACCTTGGATGGAAGGCGGCGCGAGACGACATCGGTCTGACGTTCCTGGCCCGCAATTTCTACCGTCAGACGTCTACGACATCAGTACCCCTGGAGTTCTATGTCGCGCATCACATTGTGTATTGGCTGGACCAACCAAACACCCAAGGCCACCTTCATCTGGATGCGTTTCTGAGTACGATTGGAGCCACGGCGCAAATTGATACGCCATACCTGTTGTTGCTTGCTTGTGTAATCGTAATGGCATGGTTGTGTCGCCTGGGAATGCGCTTCAGGTTCCTCCATGGCTTTCATCAACAGTCCTCGATTAGAAGCCAAGGGCCCGGGATCGCGGTAAGCGCGGCGTCTTCGTGCTTGCGGTGGCGGGCTGCAGGGGTCGGCGCGTTGTTGTTGGGCTTGTCGTACGCGATCGTGAGCATGGCCGTTCGAGCGGGGAGTCCGCTCCAGGGCGATTCGCAGACCGCTCAATATACGCACATTCCCGGGTTCGTGGCGCACTGGCTGGCGTTCCCCACGTCGTCCATCTCGGTAGCGACGATCGCCCTGGCTGCGGTCATCGCCTTTGGCGCATTGTCGTACGAAGCGCCGCTGACCACTTTGCGGTGGCGCCGCGGCACTATCTCAATTGACGCCCAGCGTCTGTTCGCGTGGAGTGCTGACACGGCAGCGAGGGTTTCGCTGCAATCTTGCGCCCTCGTGGGGCTGTTTCTCTACCTGGCCGGCCACTATGAGAGCTTCCACGCACGACTGTACGGTACGGACAAAGCTGCATTGTGGATGGGCGCCATTGCGGGGTACTTTCACGATCGTGTACTCCAGGCGGGATTGATCGGCGCTGGACTGCTTGGGATGTTGATAATTCTGGACGGCGGACGATCCTACCTTCCGCTTCACGCCGATCGATCTCTTGCGGGGACGCTGCGTTATCTGATTGCGGGCGCTATGGCGTTTATGATCGTGTATATGATCTTTCCCGGCTACCTGTGGGCCGGCTACGTGAGCCGTTACGCTCCCTTGCCGGTTTTCCTCCTCGATGTCTGGATCGCTATGTTCTTTTACGTTCTAGTGGCCGTCGCATGGGACAGCGGCCGAGATGTTCTGGGCATCGTACGCCGGCGCGTCCATGTTCGCAACACGGCAAGTTCGCGCGGAGCCATTGTGCGACCGCATTTGTTTGCCGTCACATCAGTGTTGTTGCTGATCTTTAGTCTTGCCTACTGGGCGCGCGTGCAGACGGTGTACTTCGAGGCACTTCCGCCAACAGACTATTTGTTTGTACGACAATTGGCCCGTGCACCCTACGTGGGTGCCACGGTGATCACCAACAATTATGCGGCTCCGATCGCATACTACACGAGAACGTGGGCCTACGAGGACCCCCTTGTGCAGGACGATAGGTACATAGTGAAAGGCGGACAACCGATGCATGTTATCGCAGGATACTATCTCTGGGAAGCTGATCGTTTGCAGAATTCGGCGTATACTCGGCCGCGATACTACGTGTGCATTACGAATCCAGACTTGAGTTTGGCCGCAGATCTCGTGGCGCTCCGGCGAGGCGAACGACTTGTCAGGTGTTCGGGCCAGCCCATCGTGCGGAATGCGATGGCGTCCATGGGACGGTTCCACAATCGCCTCATTGCCCGGGATCCCAGTCCGCGCGATCTTTGGGCGATTGTCGAGCTCGACACGCGAGTCCCGCTTACGCCACTACACTAAATGGCATCGTACGGATTCGCGGAGGCTTGCAACCCTGAATCGGCCGCGCCCACGGCTTGGATAGCGGCATGGCAAGCGCAGTAGGGAGCCAATCGAGGTTCGCTCAGCTTGACGGTCTTCGGTGGCTGGCCGCGCTTTCCGTCGTCGTGGCCCACTTTAACCCCGTCCCGCTTGCCCCGTCTCCCAACTTCTCCCACGGATTGTTTACTGCCGTTTCGCAATTGTCGCTGGCCAACCTCGGCGTCGTCTTCTTCTATGTGCTTTCGGCATTTCTGCTCACATTTCTCGCTGTGCGCGAACATGATCGAACCCGGCGTCTCGACACGCGGAAGTTTTATGCGCGTAGAGCGTTCCGCATTTGGCCGCTGTATTTCGTGATATTGGGTTTGGACGTGTGGCTGAGCAGGCCGGGATCCCTCTTTGCGGTCGCGTATTCGTTGGACCCTACCCAATGGGCTTGGGTCAAGACGCACCTCCCATACTTTGTCGGATTTGTGTCAAACTGGAGTCTCGCTCTTAATCATGTGTCGGGATACGTGGATCATTCATCTCCGCCATTTGCAATTCTATGGAGCATTGCCGTTGAGGAGCAATTCTATGTTCTCTTCCCGCTTTGTATCTATTTGTCGTTGCGCTCGCACGTTGGTCTTCGCCGCCTGATAATTGGAGTGTCTGTGGTTGGACTGCTGTTTCGACTCGCCTTCCGGTACGTGCCGGTCAATCCCGGCGATCTTGGCCCCGCAGGGGGGATGTACTATGCGACGCTGAGCTACTGTGATGTATTCCTCGTCGGTGGGATTGCGGGATGGATCGCTGCACGCGGTTCTCCGGAGGAGGCCGGATGGGTGCGGGCACTGCGCTGGCCAGGCGCCGGTCCTGTGATCATTTTGGTAGCCGCCGTCGTGAGTACGTTGTGGCGTGGACAACTTTGGTATCCTTACGCGATCTACAGCGTGCTCATATATCCGTTCACTGGCGCCGTTTTTGCCGCGATCATTCTGTGGACTATTGCAAATTCCGGAAGCGCGCCGAGTCGCTTGCTGCAGTGTGCGCCGATGGCTGCATTGGGCGTCATATCGTATGGGATCTATCTGTGGCATCCTATTGCTGCCGCAATTGTAAGATTCAACCTCGGAGTTCTGGTGCCGGATAGACAAGCAAGCGTCGATTTCCTGGCAACGATGTCGTTTTGGGAGTATCTGGCGGCAACAATTTGCGGTGCAACCCTAACGTACATTACTGTAGAGCGACCCTTCTTGAATCTGAAGGAGCGGCTATGGTCAACGGAGCAACATGCGACCGCCAAAGCGGGGGCTCCACTATCTGCGACGTGGGCTTTGGGCGCCGGCATTGTGAGCGTGTTGCTCATAGTCGCCTGTGAAGTTGCAATTCGCGCACATCTCGGTGTGTTTGCCCAAACAAGGCTTGCATCATTGGCGCCCGTGACACTGAAGAGCATTCGTCCCAAGGATACTGCCACGATGAGGGCACTCTTTTTTCCCACTACACAGCAAGCGGCGTTCGCGTACGGAACTCCATTTGGCGGAGCCGGAGCTGCTCACTCTGCAATGGCCATTTTGATTGGCGATCCTGGTATCATGTTCTTGGTCCAATCCACGGGGCGTGTCGCCAAAGTGATGGTGCCGGACGGGCAGAAGATACTCATTCAAAACGTTGGCGAGTGGAATAGTTTGACCTCGAGCCTCAGTGGACTCTATGCGACGTCGCGACACGCAAGGTGGGTGATTGACGAGGGCGTTATGCATCCTGTGGTGCAGAACGATCTTGGGCCGGGTCGGGGCGATGGTATCCCTGGTCTTTGGGTCAGTCCGGGAAACGCGACGTACACCATCAAACGTATGCACGATCGAGGAGAGTCCTTTGTAAGGGTTACTGCGTTGAAATCCAGTTCGTACTTGTCGATCTCCGGGACGGCCCCGCTCAGCCGGCTTGATCATATGCCGGTCTCAATTCGCGGGCGGATACGGGCACACAGCAGACTCGGCCACATGTCCCTGTCCCTGTACGATGTCGTCGCCAAAGACGGACGCGCTATGGATCACCGGACGGAGACGACGCCGAGGGATCCATGGACGACACTGACTGTTGGGACCGACCATTTTGTTGCCAATACAGGGAGTAACTACTCAATCGGCTTGGTCGGCGTGCAAGCGGGCGATTGGTTCGATGTACGAGAACTGGACGTCTTCGTAGGTCTCCTACCTTTGGATCCGGAGGTTGGGACGCCATGACCGCCACCCGTGAGGTCCTATTGCGGTCACCCTAGCCGGGCGCACGCTGTGCTTGACCACCGCCTGTTGCTCGCGACTTGCGGGACAACCCACAGTTCAGTGGCGCAATTGCCGTAGAAATGCAGATCAGATTTGTCGCAAAACACTGTGGACCGAGTTGACGCAGCACGTTCTGGCGCGATGGAGGGAATAGGGTCAGAAATGTTCTGCGATCAAGAAGGTTCAGGTTATCAATCTCACTAAAGTATCCTAACCCTATGCGCTGTAGCACTTCTCGGTAGGCGGCGCTTGGCAACCAGTGAAGCAACGGCAACATAGTGTGCACGTCTAGGGGAAACCACTTGTTCGGCGTGGTAAACACCACGCAGCGACAGACACGGCACACTTCATGAACTAAGCGTGCCTGCTGTTCGCTGGTGCCTGCGTGCTCCACAACGGCATTACAGATTCCGCAATCGAAATACAGATCCGGGAGTGGAATGTCTCGAAGATCGGCTTCTAGAAAGGTCAACCCGGGAAACTCGTCGGGCAGCCAATGCGCCCCTTCGCTTGCCCGCGCGATGGCGGTGAGGTTCCTACGATACGGATACATCGCTTCGAAGAAATAGTGGGCGGGGTGCGAACGGTGTCCCGACACCCCGAAATCAGCGACTAGCGAGTTTGAGTTCGGGTTGCATTCCTGCATGAAGATCTCGAAGATCCTGCGGCGGGCGCGCAGCGCGAGGCCATCTCGGACTTTATTCAGGATGCCGAGATTGGTGGTGTAGGTTAACGGCATGGACGTCGCATTATCGCGAACACTCAAGACCGGCGCTGTGCCGACAGTTCTCAATCGTAATACTTGTTCATGCGTAATACTTGTTCATGCAGTTGCCTCAAAGCCCTGCTTCACTGGCAGATCGGCGCTGAAAGGACGCACGGCTTGCGCACGGTCCATAGCGATCGGACGATAGCGCGTGGATCGGCGCCCTACCGCGAAACGTCGCCTCCGGATGTTCGGGCGCGGGCACTCGCCCTGCAGTGATCGGCAGCCAAACGGATTGCATCCAATGACGATGAAGCTGCGGGGCAGTTTGCCCGACCGGCCGTGGTGGTTCGGAACGGCGTCCGCGCGCTACCTTGGGGCGAGCCTTGGTCTGTATGTTGGGCTGTTGTTCGCGCTTCTCATCTCATCGGGATTCGTCCCGTACGTTACCGATAACAATGAGAGCTTCTCCGCCGCTATCCATGCGCGGAACATGATGCGTTATGGGCTCGGCAACGCGATGGGACTGGCCGACGAGGCAACCGCAACTAGCCGGGCCGCCCACCCCTATGTGTATACGCACGGCGGCAATTTCCCGCGGTTTCCCGTGTACATACTTCTGCATCTCAGGGTCGCGCGAATCGAGTGGCAAATTGCTTTGCTATCGCTCGTTCTCGGATGCCTCACGATCTATCTGTGCTTCGAGTTTTTCTCAAAAATTGGCGACAGCTTGCTGGCGTTCCTGGTTTGTGCGGTGTTCGCGACTGACTATGTGCTGTTCATGGAATGGGAGGGCAGCACTTACCGCGTGTGGCACGGGTTGCTCTTTTTTGCAGGCTTGGTCAGCGTCCAGCGCATCGGGGGACAGCGACGAAACGTAGCCGCCGCGTTGTTATTCGCGGCCGCCGCGATTATCGGCTATTTCGAGATCGTTTTCGCGGCGTTCACGGCCCTGACATGGTTCCTATATGCGTTAATGGCGTATTGGCGGCAGAGGCGCACGGCTCTGAGGGTGGCGCTAACTTCGGCAGCCGGGATCGCAAGCGGACTCTGTACGCTGTTCGCGCAGAGCGTGGCGCTCTTCGGTTGGGCAACGGCGCTGCAGGATATACGGCTCACTTTTCTGTCGCGTAACTTCTCCCAGCAGTCCTTCACCCCGGCCGGGGTGCAACGTATGCTGGCGTTCTTTCAGCAACATCACATCGTCTTTTGGATCGACAATCCTGATACACGGGGCTACCTGCACCTTGATGCATTTCTTCGCACTGTGGGGACCGAGGTCTTGCAGATTCACACACCATTCTTCGTCTTGCTCACATGGATCATCACTGCGGCCTGGATGGTCAAGTTCGGTTGGCGCATTCGAGCGATGCGGGCGCGCACCAGATCGGCGACGTCGACATCCTACCAGCGGCGGCGGACGCTGCAAACGAAAGTGGCTGGCGCAACGACGTTCGTGGTCATCACCGTGATGGCCTATGTGGTGGTGAGTCTTGCGACCAACGATCCGAGTCGCATGCCCGTCGCGAGCTACGGTGGCCTCCCCGGTTTCCCAACGCAACTCTTCGCGCCGAGGACGACCACAACGGTTGCGGCAGTGCTGCTGCTGTTGTGGGCAGTCTACAGGACCGCGGTACGCGCTTTCACCCGGCGCGTGGTGTTGCGTCGTCATCTCGGTTTTGTCCTCGTTGATGCGCGCCAGGCTCTGCAGGCGGCAATGGTCGCCGTGCGCCACATGAAAATTGCTGCGCGGGAACTCGTCCTCGCCGCGACTTTGCTTGCCGTGGTGGCGGGGTTCGAACTGAACTACTGGCAGTTCTTCAACATCGATTTCGCCGCCCTATGGCTGTGGGCGATTGAAGGGTTCTTCGGTCCGCCTCTCCTCGAGGCGGCAGTTGTTGGATTCATCGCGTTGGGCCTGTTGCTCGTGCTGCGCAGAGGGCGAAATCTGCTCAGAGCACACCACGACGCGGTGTTCGTCGGGGCGCTACGGTACCTCGCAGCGGGGACGATAGCGTTCGGAATCGTGTACGTGATTTTTCCCGGTTATCTCGCGAGCGGCTATTTGGTGCGCCAAGCGCCGCTTCCGGTGTTCGTCGTGGACGTGTGGGTCGCCCTGTTTTTCTATGCCCTGGTGAACATCGTAGTGGAGAGCGGGCGACGGGCCGGCGTACTTGCCGGTGATACGGCCGGCGGCGGAAGGCGCGTCGCCGTTGCCAGCCCGCGGTTCGTGTTTCTCCTCTCGACTGGTCTTCTGATATTCGGGTTGGCGTATTGGGCCAGGGCGCAGTACGTCTACGTCGAAACGCTTCCCCCCACCACCGTACAGGGCCTCCGCCGCGAACTCATGCGGCCCGAGTATGCCGGAGCGACCTTTATCAGCAACAATTATCCAGGACTTGTTACCTACTATACTCGAGCGTGGGCCTATCCCGACCCCACATTCAACGATGACGTAGTTGTTATGCGGCGCGGCGTCCTTTCTGCAATCATCGGCGGACAGTACATTTGGGAAGCGGACCGCGACGTCAACGAAGCCTATGCGCGGCCCGAGTACTATCTGTGTCTGACGATGCCATCGATGTACATGGCAAGAGATGTCGCGGGGCTGCCGCCGGGCGGCCATTTGTCGAACTGCCGGAGTGATCCTATCGTCGAGGATGCCGCCCAGCATGTCGGTCCATTCTTCAACGTGCTCGCGGCTGAGGACCCCGGCCGGCGAGGACTGTGGGCGATTGTGCGGCTGGATCCCGCGATGACGGTCGAGTCCTTGCACTGATAGCGGTGGTCATCCCGCTTCCCCCTGTCACGATGATGTCGTAGCGTGCCGAGCTTGAGTCGCGGGAGGCATCGCACACGGAGCCGTGGATGGCACGATATATGAGGAGGGCGAGAATGGGATCACGCGAATTCGACATTTTGGACTCTCGTCTTGCGCGCGCGGACGCGCGGCTTCGTTCCATGTCGATCGCTTGGCTCGGAACGATGGTCGCCTTGATTGTCCTTGCCGTCACGATGGGACATGCCCACTCTCAGCCCGCACGGGTGACGGCGAGAGAGCTGCAGATCGTCGATTCGTCGGGGCGGACGCGGCTCGCGTTGTACGCGGCTCCCGACGGCACGCCCCGCGTGGTGCTAACGGGACGTGGTGGTATCCCTCGCGTGACGATCGGTGTCGGCTCGGACGGTGAGGCACGTCTCGGCCTCTACGATGCGAAGGGGCACCCGCGCGCGGACGTCGGCGTGGAGCGTGACGGAGCTCCTTCGATACGGTTGCTCGACGCAGACCGCAGGGCCCGGTTGGAGATCGGCACGGCCTCGGATGGAGCAGCTTGGGTGCGGTTTCTCGATGCCAGCGGGACCCTGCGGACAACACTCGATGCCGCGAGCATGGGAGCGTCGGAAATGGTGCTATATGACGCGGATGGGAGACGGCGTGTCGGCCTCGATGTGGCGCGCGACGGCTCACCGCGGATTGTCGTCACGGACGCGCATGGTCACGACGTGTTTTCGACGCCGTAGCTATCGGCGGCGAGAACATATCTGCGCTCAATGCGAAAACCGGCACCGTGAAGGGCGTCGCGAAATATGTGTAGATCGCGCGAAACAGCTGGCTGCGGGTGCCGAAGGAGGATGCCGTGATCCTAGCTTTGGTGCTCTTGTCAATTGTGATGGGCGTTATCGGTCAGTTCTTACTGAAAATCGGGGCCAGCACGCCGGTACATTCGCCCGCCGACCTTTTGCGAGATCTTCTGCGGCCCACGACCGTGGCGGCGCTCGCGCTGTACGTGGGAGCGACGTGCCTCTGGATCACCGCGCTTTCCAGGGCTCCGCTCAGCTACGTGTACCCGTTGCTTGGGCTCAACTTCATTTTTGTCGTGGCAATTTCATCAATGATTTTGCATGAACCGGTGTCGATACACCGCTGGCTCGGCGTGGCCTTTGTAGCGATCGGGTTCATCCTCGTGGCAACGAGTTAGCACCGGGGACGAGTTGACGCTCGACGGCGCCGGCACTCCCCGGCGGGCAGTACCTACAGATGCGACGCTCGTGACAGAGCGATCTGACGTCGTGGAGACCCGTGCGCCCGCACAAACGTGGCGCATCGCGCTGCCGGTGGCCCTCGGCTTGGCCGTGCTTGTCCTGGGGATGTATTTTTTTCGGCTGTCGGCTACGAACGCGATCGGCGCTGATCAGGCAGGGTACCTGCTCTACGCCGACGACCTTCTTCGCGGGAACTGGGTGGTTCGAGGCTGGACGTTGCCCGAAGATCCATACTGGGTACCCGATGGGTTTCTGTACATAGTCGGTGCGGCGGTTCGAGGCCTAGATCCGGTCATTCTGTACGCCGTGCCCACGCTCGTGTGCCTTGCGCTTGTCCTCGCGATGGCCGTGGCGGCGACGGTGAAGAGTGTGCCACGGATGGCCATCCCGTTTGTCGCGGTGGCCGCGGTGTTTCCCGTTCTCTTCCCGTCACGACACATGGCCTCCGTAATTCTCATGGGGCCATTCCACACAGGCACGATCGTAGTCGCGCTCACCTCGATGGTCGCGCTGTACCTCGCCGGGCGTCCGGGGGCGCGACCCTCCCGTCGATGGACCTTGGCCGGCGCCACGCTGTTCCTCCTAACGTTGGGCAGGCTGGGCGACCCGTACATGACCATCCTGGCCGTCATTCCGATCATCCTCGTCTCGGGCGTGCGAGCGCTAGCGTGCAACGATGGAGCGGCACGGTCGTGGCACCTGTTGTCGATGAGCGTCGGCGCGGCATCCTGGCCCGGATCACTCGGGGCGCAGTGGTTGATGGGGCAACTGGGGGGCGGTACCGTTACGCCGTTCCATCCGACGATCATTCCATACGCAAAAGTCGGGGACGGTCTCGCCGCCCTGGGCCTCGCCCTGCTCAACCTGGTCGCCGGGAACGTTTTCGACCGCGTTGTCGACGCTTCTCTCATCCCCGCGCTCCTACGACTTGCCTATCTCGGGGGCGCCCTGCTGGTAACCTGGCTGATCTTGCGCGGGGAAATTCGGGCCGTCTCGCAGGGGCAGCCCGGGGACGACTGGCTCACGGCGGTCCTCGGCGTTGCCGCCTTGGTCTCCGTGCTTGGCAACATGCTCGGTACGTCAGGCGACGACATTCGTTATCGGGTGCCGCCGTTGGTGATGATGAGCGTTGCGTGCTCGCGGTGGCTAGGAATACGGTTCGGCTCATGGATTGCCGGCCGGCCGGTTCCCGCCGCTATTGTCGGTCTCGTATTGATCTATTTTGCCGTGGGGCCGCTCGGACAATATGTCGCCCCGCCGATAGTCGGCCACACGATTCTCCCGGCAGCAATGATGCGCGGTTCCGGTTCAGATCGCGATCTCGGCAGTTGGCTGGCGCGGCACGGGCTGACATATGGATACGGTGGCTACCCGGAGGCATCGATTGTGACTGTCGTCACGCACGGCGCCGTCAGCGTGCGCCCGGTCGCGTCCACGCGGGTGAGCCAGCCGGGCTTGGGGCCCTCGCATGTGCCGCCCGCCGATTGGCGTATCACGCCGTACCGGTGGTTGTCATGTGACGCCTGGTACGGAGCCGGCCACGACGCCAATTTCCTGGTGCTGAACCCCGCACCATCCTGGGACCGGGACGTAGGCGTCGACGTCAGGACGGCGGTCAAGACGTTTGGCCCGCCCGCGCACATCTACCGGCATGTCGGCAGGTACACGGTGCTCGTGTGGGACGGGCCGATTCATTTTTAACGTGTCGCACGCACCCTGAGGGCCTGAGTAGGTTCGAGCTGGTTCGCAGAGGCTCGACGCCGGACGGCGTCTCATGGTAGGCTCAGGTAGCGCGATGGGTGGCCCGACTCTCTCGTTCCGCCGAGTGGCGCCTGGCGTGAAGGGATAATGCCCTTCCGCCTGGCTTACCTGGTCTCTCATCCGATCCAATATCAGGTGCCGCTGCTGCGCCGTCTCGCGGCGCATCCTGACGTCGACCTGACCGTCTATTACATGGACGATGCGGGCGCGCGGCAGTACCGCGACCCGGAGTTCGGCGTCACCGTCCAGTGGGATCTACCGCTGTTGGACGGATACTCCTGGCGCGTGCTCCCCAACCGATCGCCGATTCCACGGGCCGACCATTTTCTGCGTTACCTTCAGCCGTCGGTGATCCGTGCGCTTCGCCGCGGGCGCTACGACGCCGTGGTCGTGCACGGATACGCGCACGCCACGGAGTGGCTCGCGTTCCTCGGCGCCTGGCTCAGCGGCACGCCGCTCTTGCTGCGCGGCGAGTCGACGCATCTCGGGCGCCGCCGGTGGGCGCGCGCGGTCAAGCGGCTCGTGCTCGGCCCTGCGCTGCGGCGCATGGCGGGAGTGCTCGCGATCGGCTCGCTCAACCGTAGATTCTACCGCGCGTATGGCGTGCCCGAGTCCCGGATCTTCTGGGTGCCGTACGCCGTCGACAATGAGCGCTTCATGGCCGAGGCGGATCGTCTTGCGCCCGAGCGGCAGGCGCTTCGACGCCTGCTCGGCTGGCCGGACGATCTGCCGGTCGTCCTGTACTCCGGCAAGCTCATCCCCAAAAAGCGGCCGTTGGATCTCGTCGACGCGTGCGCACGGCTTGGCGTGGACCGCCCCATCGTGCTCGTCTTCATGGGCGACGGCCCGCTGCGCGGCGAGGTCGAGGGAGCCGCCCGCCGCCGAGGCCTCGCGCACGCGATCGTCACCGGATTCATTAATCAGAGCGAAGTCCCGCGCTACTATGCCGCGGCCGACGTGCTCGCGTTGCCGTCCGGATACGAGCCATGGGGGCTCGCGCTCAACGAGGGCATGTGCTTTGGGTTGCCGGTCGTGGCGAGCGACGCGGTCGGGGCCGCGCCTGACCTGGTGCGTGACGGCGAGAACGGGTTCGTGTACCCGGCCGGCGACACCCAGGCGCTTGCGGAGGCGCTCCGGCGCGTGCTGGCGAGCCCGGAGCGGCGGCTGCGGATGGGGGCTCGTTCCCGCGAGATCGTGTCCGGGTACTCGTACGAGGCGGACGTGAGGGGCATCCTCGAGGCGCTCCGGAGCGTCGCGGTGCGCGGCCGCGCGGTGGACCACGGTCGTTCGCAGGACGGCTTCCAACGCACCGGGAGCATCCGGTGAGTTCCAACTCCGGGATTCGGCGGGCGCTCGTGGGCGCCGTGTGGCTGAGCGCGACCGGCTACCTGTCCTTTATGCTGAACTTTGGCCTCAACCTGCTGCTCGCGCGGCTCTTGTTTCCCAAGGACTTCGGGCAGTTCGCGCTCGCGGCGTCGCTCGTCGATCTGTTGTCGCTCATCACCGGGTTCAGCTTTTCCCAGGGCATCATCCAGATGCGCGATACGCCGGCGATCGTGGAGACGGCGTATATCCTGAGCGTCCGGTTGTTCTGGGGGCTCATGGGCGTCGGCGCGATCCTGGCGCTCGCGCTCGCGCCGCACTACCCCGGGCCGTTCATCCCGTTGTTCATCTCGCTCTTTGCCGTGCGCAACCTGAGCGTGACGACGTACGTCTACTCGGCCACGATGGAGCGTACGTTTCACTACAACCAGATCTCGCGAGTGCGCATCCTGTCGACCCTCTTGTCGATCGCGGTGGCGCTCGCGCTCGCGCGCGCGGGCGCCGGGGTGTGGAGCCTGCTCGGGCGCGAGCTGGCGTTGTCCGGGGTCACGCTCATCGGCACCCGGCTCGCGAGCGGGTGGCGCTACCGGGGCGGGTACGATCCCGAGACGGCGAGGAAGCTCTGGCGGTTCGGCTGGCAGATGTTCTCGATGCGGGCGCTCGAGACGATCTGGTACCGTGCGGACACGGCGCTGCTCGGCCTCATCAGCGGCACGGTGATGCTCGGATTTTACGATCGCGGGCGCTACCTGGCGGAGTTCGGGCACTACATCGTGTCGTTCGGCGCGGTGCAGGTGGCATTTCCGGTGTACGCCCGCCTGCAGGGGCGCCGCGAGGGTCTCACGTACGCGTACCGGCTGACGCACGGGTTGCTCGTCCGCCTCATGCTCCCCGCGCTCGTCTGGCTCGCGTTGTTCCCGCGCGAGCTCACCGGTCTGCTCTACGGCGCCGGGGTGCGCTGGGCGGAGACCGCCACGATCCTGCCGTGGCTGGCGGGCTTTGGGTTCCTGTATCCTCTTTCGGAAAACATCAAGGTGCTCTTGCAGGGGATCGGCCGGATGCGGGCCGCGACGATGATTCGTCTGTCGCAGGTCGCCGTCGCGCTTCCGCTGCTCGTCCCCGCGATCAAGATGGGCGGCCCTTACGGCGCCGCCTCCGTCATGTTCGTGAGCGAGGCCGTGGGGCTCGTCGTCGGTTACCGCGCGTTGCGCAAGGAGGTCAGCGGGCTCTACATCCACCACTACTGGCGTCCCGCGATCGCCGCGGTGGCCGCGGGCCTGATCGTCGCGGTGGGGCGGAGCCTGCACGTGCTTCCCTGGGCGGGGCGGCTCGGATTCGCGGCGAACCTCGGCGCCGCCGCTGGACTGTACCTCGTCGGCTTGGCCATCGTGGACCGCCAGCAACTGCAAGAGCATCTGCTCGCCATGATCGCGGGGTTTCGCGGCGAGACGCCCGCGGCGCTTGCCGCGGCGGCCGATGATATCGACGTGGAAACGGTCGACGCCGGCACAAACGGCCGCCGGGCGGCGGTCGCACCGGCGGCTGACGATCCGGCGTGAAGGTCACGGTCTGCGTCGGCGGGACCTGGAACGCCTTCCGGCTTGCCGAACAACTGGACCGGCGCGGCCTGCTCCACCGCTTGGTGACGACGCACGCGCCGCGCCGCGGCGAGCGCATTTCCCCCGAACGCATCGTCATCAATCCCGTCCCCGAGATCCTCATGCGCGGCCCGCGGGCGCTCAGGCTGCGGTGGCAGATCGGCGATTACCTGAAGGCCGTGAGCTTCGACCGCTGGGCCGAGCGCTACGTCCATGACTGCGACGTGCTCGCCGTCTGGGCGCTCTTTGCGCTCAGGTCCATGCGGGCCGCGCGGCGGCACGGGGTGCGGACCGTCCTACAGCGGGGCTCGACCCACGCGTCGGCGCAGTGGGAGCTGCTGGCCGAGGAGTATCGCCGCTGGGGGCACGCGGCGCCGCCCCTGGATCGCCGTCTTCTCGCACGCCAGTTGCAGGAGTACGAGGAAGCCGACTACATCGAGGTGACGAGCCGCTTCGTCCTCGAGACCTTCCTGGACCGCGGGGTGCCGCGCGAGCGCCTCCTGCACGTGCCGAATCTCGGCATCGATTCGACCCTGTTCCATCCGGCGCCCCGGGATGCGCGCCCGTTTCGGATCGTGGCCGTCGGGTTGAGCCTGCGAAAAGGGACGCCGTATCTCGTGCAGGCCGTGGCGAAGCTTCGCGTGCCCGACCTGGAACTGTGGCTGGTCGGCGGGATCCACGCGGATCTCGCGCCGTTCCTGCGAACGGCGGGGGTGGCGTTTCGAGACGTCGGACGGCTCCCGCACTCGGCGCTCGCGGACGTCTACCGCGCCGGGTCCGTGTTCGTGCTGCCGTCGATCGAGGAGGGGCTGCCCCAGGCCGTGCTGGAAGCGATGGCGAGCGGGTTGCCGGTGATCATCACGCCCAATACGGGCGGCGAGGACCTGATCGAGCACGGCCGCGAGGGCCTGATCGTCCCGGTGCGCGATCCCGGCGCGATTGCGGACGCGCTCCTGTCACTGTACGAGGACGAGGACCGGCGCCGCGCGATGGGCGAAGCGGCCGCGGAGAGCGCCCGCGCGTGGACCTGGGACGCGTACGGCGATCGCGCGGTACGCGCGTACACGGGGTTAGCGAAGGGTGCCGGCGTAGCCCACGCCTAGTATGACGGATTCGGGCGCGCCACGTCGCATCTCAGGGGCCGGGGACGAGTCGGTGGGTAACGGGATCTTCTCTCGAGGCGGGTCCGGCGTGGCCGCCAGGTCATGCCACGCGGGCTTCCGATGAGGGTCCTGCTCCTGACCCCGCACTACCTGCCCGAGATCCGGAGCGTGTCCGTTCTCATGTCACAGCTCGCGGACGATCTCGGTGCGGCCGGGTACGATGTGACGGTCTTGACGCCGTATCCGCCCGTCAACATGGCGGAGGCGCACACGGGTCCAGTCGCGGCTTGCGAGCAGCGCGGCCGCGTGCGCATTCTCCGGGTTCAGGTGCCGCCGTTCGTCAAGGTCGCGCCCGTCGTGCGCGCGCTGACCCACTTCACGCTCGCCGCCGGGATGGCGGTCGCCGGCTTCCGCGAGGGCCGGCACGACGTGATGATCGCGTACTCGCCCCCGCTCACGCTGGCGCTCGCGTGCGAGATCCTCGGGCGCTGGTGGCGCGCCCCGTACATCTTGAACGTGCAGGACGTGTACCCGCAGGCGCTGATCGACCTGGGGCTCGCGCGGCACCGCGCCGTCGTGGCAGTCCTCAACTGGCTCGAGCGGCGCGCGTACCGGCACGCGGCGGCGGTCACCGTGCACTCCCCGGGCAATCGCGCCCTCGTGGCCGCGCGCGGGGTCCCGGACGAGAAGATCACGGTCGTCCACAACTGGATCGACACCACGGAGACGGTCCCGGGTCCCCGCCGTAACGGATACCGGGACGAGTTCGGGCTCGGCAACGCGTTCGTCGTGCTGTTTGCCGGCGTCATGGGCTACGCGCAGGACATGGCGGTGATGATCGACGCCGCCACGGCGCTTCGCGACGAGCGGGACATCGTCTTCCTGCTCGTCGGCGACGGGGTGCGGAGGGGGGAGGCGGAGGAGCTCGTCCGCGTCCGGGGGCTGCCCAACGTTCGATTCGGGCCGTTCCAACCCGTGGAGCGGTATCCGCTGCTGCTCGCCGCCTCAGACTGCTGCCTTGCGACGCTCCAGGCATCGGTGGCAACGCCCGTGGTCCCGTCGAAGATCGCCGGGATCATGGCGGCCGGGCGCCCCGTCGTTGCGGCGCTCCCCCAGGGCGACGCGCGCGCCCTGGTCGAGGAGTCGGGCGGCGGGATCTGCGTCGCGCCCGGGGACGGCGCGGCGCTTGCCGCGGCGGTCCGCCGGCTTGCCCGGGATCCCGACCTGTGCCGGACGCTCGGAGAGGCGGGGCGGATGTACGTCGAGGCGCATTACGCCCGCGGCGTCGCGACGAGCGCGTACGACCGGCTGATCAGGCGCGTCGCAACGCCGGCAGCGGCCGGTCGGGACATCTCCGGACGCGGGTCGTCCGGCGTGTGAACCGTGCGGGCGACTTGACCGCGCAGCGGAGTTCATGTACTATCCATGGGACTTCATGAAGGAGCGTCGCGGGATGGTTGAACGTGTGCCGCTTCAAGTCTACATCGAGCAGTCTACCGCGCGCCGGCTGCGCCACGAGGCCGGGCGCCGCCGGATATCGCAGTCCGAACTGGTCCGCCAGTTTATCGCGAGGGGTCTGGAAGAAGCGCCATCGGGCCCCGGGGATTCCTTGGACCGCATTATCGGCATGGCCGAGAGTCACGTTGGCGATGTGGCCGCGAGGCATGACGACTATCTCGCGGACAGTTATCGCGATCTTCAGCGGTGACATCGCTCTTTGTCGATACGGCGGCGTGGATCGCTCTTACCGACAAATCAGATCAGCATCATCATCCTGCGACACGGTTCTATCGGACGCCCGCGATGAGCACGGCAAGGCTCATTACATCGAGCTTGGTGCTGGCGGAGAGCTACGCGCTACTGCGCCGGACGCTCCCGATCCATCGTGCGATCGACTGGCTCGAGCAGCTTCTTGCGTCATCGCGGCTCGAGGTCGTCTACGACACGCCGGAAATCCTCCGGCGCTCGCTCCGGGTGCTCGCTCGTCACGCGGACCACGCGTTCTCGCTTGTCGATGCGGTGTCAATGCAGGTCATGCAAGACCGTGACGTGCGTGCGGTCTTTACGTTCGACCGCCACTTCGAGATCGCCGGCTATGCGGTCCTGCCGGGCGCGTCAACGTCTCCGTAGAGGCGTTGAGACGCGGACACCGACGCGGCCGCGGAGGACGGTATGAGAGCCGTGCACATCGAATGGGAATGAGTCGAGGCGACGCCATGTCGGTGACTCGGAGATCCCAAGGATCGCCGGTCGCGGATCCCCTCCGCGCCCTGCGGGATTTTTTTGCCCGCAGGGCGCCGGACGAAGTGCTGGCGGCGTATCTCTTCGGTAGCAGAGCTCACGGGGCGGGAATGCCGTTGAGCGATTTCGACGTTGGTCTGGTCCTCGATCCAAAGGATCGATCTGATCCGCGGATGCGCTTTGATCTCCGGGTGGACGTGACGGGAGAACTGATCCAGGCGCTCGACTGGAACGATGTTGATGTTGTGGTGCTGAACGACGTGCCTCCCACGCTCGCTGCGCGAGCAGCCACGGAGGGCACGCCCTTGTTCTGCCGTGACGCGCGGCGCCTCCGGGAATTCGTCCGGGACGTCCAGTTGATGGCAGCGGACCTCCGTCCGTTTCTCCAGCGCATGGAAAAGCGGTTGCTCGAGCGGCTCAGCACCTCGTGACCTATCTCAATGAGTTATACTTAGTATGACCCGACTAATCTTGGAGGGCGTCGTACCGTGGGACGGTCCACGAAGGTCGTTGCGTTTTCCATTCCGCCCGCCATTGCACGGGAGATTGAGCGGACGGCCAAGGCCGAGCAGAAGACCAAGAGCGAGCTGCTTCGAGACATGTGGGAAGCGTACCGGACGGTTCGTGAACAGGAGGAGTTGTCTCGGATTCAGCGGTCCGCTCAGCGCGCCGCGCGGACGGCGGGCGTTGCCATTCGTACCGAGGACGACGTGGATCGAATTCTGCACGAGCGGTAGCTCGTGCCGCGGGTCGTCTTTGACACGAATGTTTTCGTCTCGGTCCTCTTTGGAGGGTTTCCCGAGGAAGCATATCGCGCGGCGCTGGGCAGGCGATGCTTGCTCGTGGTGTCGTCGGCCATTCTCGCCGAGGTCGCGAGGGTCCTTCGTGATACGTTCGCGATGCCGGATGCTGACATTGTCGCCTACGTGAGACAGATTGGACGCATTGCCGAAATCGTGCGCCCAGCCCGGTCGGTCAACGTCCTTCACGACGATGGGGACAATCGCGTTTTGGAATGTGCCGGCGCAGGCAAAGCCGACCTCATTGTGTCGGGAGACCGAAATTTGCTGCGGCTGAAGCAGTATGGCTCCATACCGGTGATACGCCCGGAGGGGTTGGTCCGGACCTTGGGGCCTCGAGACTGAGATGGGATGACCTACCACCGCGTGTTCCTCGAGCGCGGCGGCGGGCACCGCGGACGAATCGCAAGAGAAATCGGAGTATACGTGGCGGGCGCGCCATAACGCCGTCAGTGCGCAGGAGATTACGTCCAGAGGGCCTAATCTGAGGCGGGGTGTGCGTGCGCGGGGGTATGGATGCGTAGATGAATTCCGTCGGACAGGCGCCTGAGGAAGCGATCGGGACGTTCCCTGTGGGGCGCGCCGCGGCGGCGCCCGCACACGAGGACGCCGGCGAATACGCGCTCAAGCGACCGGTGGAGTTCGTGCTGGCGCTGCTCGGCCTCATCGTGCTCCTGCCGGTGTGTCTCGTCGTGGCGTTTCTCGTGTGGATCGGCGATCGCGGTCCGGTGTTCATTCACCAGGTGCGCGTCGGCCGCTACGGCATCCCGTTTCGGGTGATCAAGTTCCGCACGATGTACGTGCACGTGCCGGGGCGCGTGCACCGCCAGGCCACGGTCAACGACAGCCGGATCACGCCCGTGGGCCGGCTGCTGCGGGCGGCGGCGCTCGACGAGATCCCGCAGCTGCTCAACATCCTGCGCGGCGACATGAGCTTCGTTGGGCCGCGCGCGCTCCTGCCGCAGGAGATCGAGGTCGACCCGCGCTCGCGCCGGTATCACCGGATCGAGGAGGTTCCGAACTATCACGTGCGGATCTCGGTGCGGCCCGGGCTCACCGGGCTCGCCCAGGTCTATGCGCCGCGCGACATCAGCCGCCAGCGGAAGTTCAAGTACGACGCCCTCTACGTGCGCCGGATGAGCCTCGGCCTGGACCTGCGCCTCTTTGTCCTCTCGGTCGTTATCAGCCTCACCGGGCGGTGGCCGCGGCGCGGCCGGCCGGCATGGCACCGGATGGCCGGGTGACCGGCGCCGCGGGCGACGGGACTCACGGCCTCCAGCATCCCGCGCGCGGCGGCGACGTCCCGCTCGCCGTCGTTATCCTCACGCACAACGAGGAAGCCAACCTCCCCACCGCGCTCGCGAGCGTGACCGGCTGGGCGGGCGAGGTCTGGGTCGTCGACTCGCACAGCACGGACCGGACCGCCGCCGTCGCGCGCGCATGGGGCGCGGGCGTCGTGGCGCACGACTTCGGCGGATACGCCGCGCAGCGCACGTGGGCGCTCCGCACGCTGCCGTTCCGCTGCGACTGGGTGCTGTTTTTGGACGCGGACGAGAGCGTGACGCCGGAGCTGCGGGACGAACTGCGCCGCCGGCTGGCGGCGCCGCCCGGGGATGTGGCCGGGTTTTACGTGAAGCGGCGATTCATCTTTTTGGGCCGCTGGCTGCGCCACGGCGGGTACTACCCGGTGTGGCTCCTGCGCGTGGTGCGGCACCGCGTCGCGCGCTGCGAGGAGCGCGGTGTGGACGAGCACCTGCTCGTCGACGGTCCCACGGAGCGGCTCGCGCATGACCTGCTGCACGAGGACCGGCGGCCGCTCTCGCGCTGGGTCGAACGGCACACCCGCTACGCGCAGCTGGCGGCCGCGGACCTGGCCCGCGGCGCCGCGGCGGACGGCGTCGCCCCGAGGCTGCGCGGCGGCGAGCCGTCGGAGCGGTCGCGGTGGTGGTACGAGCGCGTGTACCGGCGCATGCCGCTCGGGCTGCGCGCGCTGGGGTACTTTACCTACCGCTACCTGCTGCGCGGCGGGTTTCTCGACGGCCGGGAGGGTCTCATCTACTACGTGCTGCAGGCGCTCTGGTATCGGGTCCTGATCGACGCGTACGCGCTCGAGGCGCGCCGGGGAACGCCGGACCGCTCGCCCGGCCCGCGCGTGATCCCCCGGGCCGATTCCCCAGCGGAACGATGAAGCAGGTGGTCCTGAGCCCCCGCACCGGCGTGCTCACCGTGGCCGACGTTCCCGTGCCGCGGGTCCGGCCGGGGACCGTGCTCGTGCACAACGCCGTCTCGATCGTGAGCGCCGGAACGGAGCGATCGGTGATCCGGCTGGCCGGGCAGAGCCTGCTCGGCAAGGCCCGGGCGCGGCCGGACCTCGTCCGCGAGGCGCTCAACAAGATGCGCCGGGACGGCCTCAGGGCCACGGTGCGGGAATCGTTCCGGCGGCTCGAGATGGCGCAGCCGCTCGGGTACAGCAGCGCCGGCACGGTGCTCGCGACCGGCGCGGGCGTCGACGCGATCGCCCCGGGCGACCGCGTCGCCTGCGCGGGCGCGGGGTTTGCGAACCACGCCGAGGTCGTGGTGGTGCCGCGGCAGTCGTGCGTGCCGCTCCCCCCCGCGGTCTCGATGGAGGCCGGCGCGTTTGCGATGCTCGGCGCGATCGCGCTGCACGGCGTGCGGCGCGCGTCTGCCGCGCTCGGCGAGACGGTGGCCGTGCTCGGGCTCGGCCTGCTCGGGCAGCTCACGGTCCAGCTGCTCCGGGCGGCCGGATGCCGCGTGGTGGCGTACGACCCGGCGCCGGCCCGCGCGGCGCTGGCGGCGGATCTGGGGGCCGACGCGGCGGTCACGGATCCCGCCGCGGCGTCCGCCGCGGTCCTGCGGCTGTCCGGCGGCATCGGCGCCGACGCGGTGATCATCACGGCCTCGACCGCGGGAAACGCACCCATCGAGCTGGCCGCCGATCTCGCGCGCGCCCGCGGGACGGTGGTGATGGTGGGCGTCACCGGCATGGAGATCCCGCGGCGCGCCTTTTGGAAGAAGGAGCTCGCGTTCGTGCTCTCGCGGGCCTCCGGTCCGGGGGCGGAGGAGGCGGCGTACGAACGCCGCGGCGCCGAGTACCCGCCGGGCTACGTCCGGTGGACCGCCGGCCGGAACATGGCCGCGTTTGTCGCGGAGGTCGCGCGCGGCGCCGTGCGCACCGAGCCGCTCGTGACCCACCGGTTTCCGATCGATCGCGCGCGCGATGCCTACGCGTTGATCCGGGGCGGCGCCCCGCACCTCGCGGTTGTGCTCACGTACCCGGAGGCGGCGCCCAAGGAGCGCACGGTGCCGCTGCCCCGCCCCCAGGCGGCGTCGGGCCCGGGTCTCGGGATCGGCGTGATCGGCAGCGGGCTCTTCGCGCAGACCGTGCTGCTCCCGGCCCTGCGGCAGATCCCCGGCCTGCGGTTCCGCGGGATCGCCGGCGCGTCGGGGCTGTCGGCCCGCAACGCCGCCGACCGTCTCGGCTTCGAGTTCTGCGCGACGGATGCGGATGCCGTCCTCGGGGACGGGCACGTGCAGGCGGTCGTGATCGCGACGCGCAACGATACGCACGCGTCGCTCGTGGAGGCCGCGCTCCGGGCCGGCAAGCACGTGTTCGTGGAAAAGCCGCTCGCGCTCTCGCCGGCCGAGCTCGGACGCGTGCTGGCGGCGTACGGCGCGTCGCCGCGCGTCGTTGTGGTAGGATTCAACCGCCGGTACTCCCCCATCGTGCGGCGGGTCAAGGCGTTCCTGGGCGACGAACACCCGCTGACGCTCGCCTACCACGTCAACGCCGGCGCCGTCGAGGCCGAGCACTGGGTGCACGATCCCGTGGAGGGCGGCGGGCGCTGGCTCGGTGAGGGCGGCCACTTCGTCGATCTGCTCCAGTACCTTGCAGGCGCCGATCCCGTGGAGGTGTTTGCGCGCGCGAGCGCGCCCGAAGGAGCGCCGGGCGCGTCGTTCGTGGTGTCGCTGGCGTTTGGCGACGGCTCCGCCGGCACGATCGTGTACGCGGACGGCGCCGATCGCGCCGCGTGGCGGGAGCGCCTCGATGTCTTCGGCCGCGGCGTCGCCTGCACGCTCGAGGACTTCCGGCGCGTCACGTTCGCCCGCGGCGGGCGCGTGCGGCGGGTGACGCTCGCCGAGGCGGCCCGCGGGCATAAGGAAGAACTGGCCGCCTGGGTCGCCGCGGTGCGCGGACAAGCGCCTCCGCCGGTCGAGATGAGCGCCTACGCGGCCAACGCGGCGTGCTGCTTTGCGGTGCTCGAGTCCGCGCGTTCGGGGGCGCCGGTCGCGGTCGCGCCCCCGGGGGCGGAGCGGGAGCGAGGCGGGTGAACACCGTGGGGAGGGAGCGGGCATGACGGCAGAGCAAGGGTACGCCGGCCGCACCGTGCTGGTCACGGGCGGCGCCGGCTGCATCGGCAGTAACCTCGTCGCGGCGCTGGCCGCAGCCGGGGCGACGCGGGTCCAGGTCCTCGACGACCTGTCGTCGGCCAGCCGGTGGAACATCCCCGACCACCCGGCGGTGCGCTTCATCTACGGCAGCGTGCTCGATCCGGAAGTGCTGCGCGCGGCGTTCTCCGAACGGCCGGACTGTGTGTTCCACCTCGCCGCGCTGTTCGCCAACCAAAACTCGGTCGATCATCCCGAGCGGGACCTCCAGGTCAACGGCCTGGGGACGCTCCGGGTGCTGGAGTTTGCGCAGCTCGCGGGCGTCCGCCGGTTCGTCTACGCCTCCTCCGGGTGCTCCGTGTACGGGAGCAAGGCGCCGCTGCCGCTCACCGAGGACTTTGTCTCGCTCGACCTCGACACGCCGTACCAGATCACGAAGCTGCTGGGCGAGCTCTACTGCAACTACTTCTCCAACTACTACAAGATGCCGATCGTCCGGACGCGATTCTTCAACGTGTACGGCCCCGGCGAGATCCCCGGACGCTACCGGAACGTCATCCCGAACTTCCTGTACTGGGCGACGCGCAAACAGGCGCTGCCGATTACCGGCACGGGCGAGGAGACGCGCGACTTCACGTACGTGGGCGACGTCGTGCAGGGGCTGCTGGCGGCGGGGATCTCCGAGGCGGCGGTGGGCGAAGCGGTGAACCTCGCCTCCGGGCGTGAGGTCTCCGTCGCGACGCTCGCGACCCTCGTCAACGGCATCACCGACAACTCCGCGGGCGTCACGTACGTCGGGCGGCGCTCCTGGGACCACATCACGCGGCGGCGGGCGTCCGTGGAGAAGGCCCAGCGCCTGCTCGGGTATCAACCGCGGACGGACTTCGAGACGGGCGTGCGGCGCACGTGGGAGTGGTTTACGACGCACTGGGATCGAATCGCCGCCGACGCGCGTTTCTGATGCGCCGGAGTCGCGCATGAGGCACGCGATCGTCCTCGCCGGCGGCAAGGGCGAGCGGCTTCGCCCGTTCACCGAGGACCGGCCCAAGCCCATGGTGGAGATCATGGGCATCCCGATCCTCGGGTACCAGATGCAGTGGCTGGCCGGGCAGGGGATCACGGACGTCGTCATCTCCTGCGGCTACCGGCACGAGGTCATCGAGGCCTACTTCGGGCGGGGCGAGCGCCTCGGGCTCCGGATCCGGTACTCCGTGGAGGACGAGCCGCTCGGCCGGGGCGGCGCGCTCAAGCTGGCGCTCGCCCAGGTGCCCCCGGGCGTCGATGCGGTCATCGCCACCAACGGGGACATCATCACCAACCTGCGGCTCGGCCCGGTCGTGGCGGCCCACCTGGCACGGCGCCTCGTCGCCACCGTCGTGCTCACGCCGTTTGTCAGCCCGTACGGGATCGTGGACGTGGACGCCGATGATGCCGTGACGCAGTTCGTCGAGAAGCCGCGCCTGCCGTACTGGATCAACGCCGGCGTGTATGTGCTCTCGCCGTCGGTGCGCGACCGGCTCCCGGACCGGGGAGACCACGAGACGACGACGTTTCCCGAGATGGCGCGCGCGCGCGGGCTCGGCGCGTTTCGGTCCGAGGCGTACTGGCGGGGCGTCGACACGATCAAGGACGTGACCGAGGTTGGGGCGGAGCTCCAGAGCCGGTTGCTGAGCTTCTTTCGCGAGGGCTAGCCGCGGCATCGGCCTCGACCCCGCGGGCGGCGGTGGCCGCCTCCGGCCGAACGCCCGCGGTAGGTACGCGAACGGGCCGCCGTCCGGCATGCGCGGCGGGACCAACCGCGGGCACTGGCCGGGCGCCGGCGCGTGGAGCGGAGGCCCGGCGCGTCCGGCTCCCGCCATGGTCCACGTGGGCCGTGACGGCCGGCGTGATGCGCCGGCCGCTGGCGGGCGCAGGCGACCGAGCGGGACAAACGGGGTAAACACGATCCAAAAAGGACGTGCGGCATGAACGCGATTATTCCGGTCGCCGGGCAGGGCAAGCGCCTCCGGCCGCACACGCACACGCAGCCCAAAGTCCTGATGAACGTCGCGGGCAAGGCGATCTTGGCGTACATCCTCGACGACCTGCGCGACCTCGGCGTGGACGAGATCGTCTTCGTGGTCGGGTACCTGGCGGAGAAGGTCGAGGAGTTCGTCAAGGAGCGCTACACGTTTCGGGCGCACTTTGTGCACCAGCCCGAGCCGATGGGCAACGGGCACGCGATCTACCTGGCGCGGGAGTATCTCACGGGCCCGACGCTCATCGTCTTCGGGGATACGATCGTGGAAGCGGATCTGCGCGCCGCGACGAGGCTCGGCCACTCCGCGATCGGCGTGAACCGCGTCAAGGACCCGCGCGCGTTCGGCGTCGTCGAGCTGGACGGCGACGGGTTCGTGCGGCATCTGTGGGAAAAGCCGGCGACGCCGCCGAGCGACCTCGCGGTCGTCGGCGTGTACATGATCCAGCGGCCCGGGCCGTTTCGCGCGGCGCTCGAGCGGCTCGTCGACGAGCGGCACATCGTGCGCGGCGAGTACTGGCTCGCCGACGCCCTGCAGCTCATGGTGGACGGCGGCGAGCGCCTCGGGACCTTCCCGGTCGCCGGGTGGTACGACTGCGGCACCTCGGCGGCGCTGCTCCGGGCCAACCACGCGCTGCTCCAGCGGACCCCGGGCCCGGCGGCCGTGCCGGGCTCGGTCATCATCCCGCCGTCGTTCATCGCGGAGACGGCGGTCATCGAGGGGTCCGTGGTCGGGCCGTACGTGACCGTCGCGGAGGGGGCGCGCGTCACGCATGCCGTGATCCAGCAGAGCATTATCAACGCGCACGCCCGGGTGGAGCGCGTCCTGCTGGACCACTCCATCATCGGCGAGCGCGCCACGGTGACCGGGCGGCTCGGCCGCATCAACCTCGGCGATAGCTCGGAAGTCGAGTTGTCCTGAGGCCGGCCGGGGCACGGCGCGCCATCATGCGCGCGGCCTCGACGGCGGCCCACCCGAGGCAGAGGCCCCCGAGCACGTCGCTCGTCCAGTGATCGCCGAGATACACGAGCGACGCCATCATCGCGCCGAGCGCCGCCACGGCGATCAGCGGCGTGCGGCGCAGCGCGGTTCCCGCGAGGAACGTCGTCCGCAGCGTGTGTCCCGACGGGAAGCTGTACGGCTCCGCGATGCTGATGCCCATGCGGAAGACGTGCCGCTGCAGCGCGTCGGGCGGCCCCGGATGCGGCAGGAGGTGCTTCAGGCCGGCGGCAATCACGCTCACCGCGGCGAGCCCCAGGGCGATCCTGAACGCGGCCCGGGCGCACCGGGGCTCCCGGCGGACGAGGATCAACCCGGCCACCACCGCGCCCGTGATCAGGACCTCGGCGTCTCCCGCGAACACGTACAGGGACGCGGGGAGATCGGGGACCGGGGCGGCCCGCTGCAGCCACACGGTGACGGCGACATCGTAGCGGTGGCCGGCGTTGTGGGCGGCGCCGGCGGCGACCACGAGGAACAACACGAGCGCCCCGAGGAGGCGAACGGGAGAAGCACGCATAGGCTGCTGTATTTCGGACGGGATCATCGCTTTCCCGCGAGGGCGGGCCGCGTCCGGCCGGGGCAAGGAACGAACGGGGCGGCCGAGAATGGGCGCATAGGTGGTGATGGCCCGGGCGTTGGACGGGGAGGCGCCTATGTGGAACAAGGGACTGGCCTCGCTTGGACTGCTCCTGCTTGCCGTCGTGGTGTACGCGGCGGTCCCGACCCACGGACAAAACAGCGGGCCGCCGGGCCGGCCGGCGGTCCCGTTGCCCGAGGGCGAGGGCAAAGCGACCGTGCAGGCGGCGTGCGGGATCTGCCACTCGCTCAGGCAGGTGACGAACGCGGGCTACGACCGCGCCGAGTGGGACACGGTGCTGCACATGATGGTCAACGTGGGCGCGCCGCTGCCGCCCGGCAAGTTCGATACGGTGCTGAATTATCTGGCCGCGAAGTTTCCTCCCAAGCCCGCGCCCGCGGCGAAGCTCATCCCCGGCCCCGCGCGCGTCACGATCACCGAATGGGTGGTGCCCACGCCCGGCTCGCGGCCGCACGATCCGATGTACGCGCCGGACGGGTCGGTGTGGTATTCGGGCCAGATGGCGAACGTGCTGGGGCGGTTCGATCCCCGCACGCAGACGTTCAAGGAGTACACGCTCCCGCCGAGGTCGGGGCCGCACGGGTTGATCGCCGACAAGGACGGCAACGTGTGGTATACGGCGAATTTCGCCGGGTACATCGGCAAGCTCGATCCCAGGACCGGCGTGGTCACGAAGTATCCGATGCCGGACCCCCGGGCCCGCGACCCGCATACGCTGCTGTTTGACGGGCCCGACCGTATCTTTTTCACGGTGCAGGGCGGGAACATGGTGGGGCGGCTGGACGTGCGGACCGGCGACATCAAGCTCGTGACGTCGCCAACGCCGCGGTCCAATCCGTACGGCATGGTGATCACCTCCAAGGGCGTTCCGTATTTCGCGGAGTTCGGCTCGAACAAGATCGCCAGCATCGACCCCCGGACGCTCGCGATTCACGAATACGTGCTGCCGCATGCGGCGAGCCGGCCGCGGCGCGTGGCGATTACCCCGGACGACGTGATCTACTACTCCGATTACGCGCGCGGATATCTGGGGCGGTTCGATACCAAGACCGGCGCGATGACCGAGTGGCCGTCGCCGGGCGGGCCACGGTCCGAACCCTATGGGATCACGATTGTAAACGGCATCGTGTGGTACAGCGAGTCGAACACGAGGCCGAACACCATCGTCCGGTTCGACCCGCGCACGCAGCGATTCCAGACGTGGGCCATTCCGTCGGGCGGCGGCGTGGTGCGGAACATGGTGCACACGCCGGACGGCAGCGCGCTCTGGATTGCGTGTAGCGGCATGAATCGCATCGGCGAAGTGCGGATTGCCGGGGCGAGCCTCACGCCCAAGCACTGAGCGCGCCGCCTCACCGGCGGGTCGAGGCGCCGGGCCGCCGGCCTGCCGCATGAGTTTCGGGGGCGGTGGAGGCAGCGCAGCGTTTGACGGTCGAAAAAGCCGCGTGGTACAATCCGCCTGCTGTCCCCGCGCGGAAGCGCCGCGGGTTCCTGAGGGGGATTTGATGCGGACGATCGTGGCAAAGCCGGGCGAGCACGCGCGGTGGTACGTCGTGGACGCGAAGGGGCAGGTGCTGGGCCGCCTCGCGAGCCGCGTGGCCTCGGTGCTGCGCGGCAAGACGCGTCCGACGTACACGCCGTCCGTGAGCGGCGACTACGTGGTCGTGGTCAACGCCGACAAGATCCGCCTCACCGGCCGCAAAGCGGTGCAAAAGATGTACTACCGTCACTCGGGGTACCCCGGCGGGCTCCGCGCCACCCCCGCGGGGAAGATGCTGCAGCGCCACCCCGAGACCGTGCTCCGGGAAGCGGTGCGGGGCATGCTGCCCAAGACGGCGCTCGGGCGGGCATGCCTGCGCAAGCTGCGCGTGTATCGCGGGGATGCGCACCGGCACGCCGCGCAGCAGCCGATCGCGCTCGACTTGGCCGGCCGGGGGGCGCCGGCCGGCGCGAGCCAGACGAAGGGACGTGAGCCGTGATGGAGACCCCGATCATGATGATGGCGTCCGGCGGCCGCAAGGAGGCGATTGCCCGCGTGCGGCTCGTGCCGGGCACCGGGGCCATCACCGTCAACGGCCGCACCGTCGAGCAGCACTTTCCCAAGGGACCGCTGCTCTCCAGCATCCGGCAGGCGCTCGTCGTCGCCAACGCGGAGGGACGGTTCGACGTCATCGCCGACGTCAAGGGCGGCGGGGTGGCGGGCCAGGCGGGCGCCATCCGGCTCGGGATTGCCCGCGCGCTGCTCGCCGCGGACAGCGAGCTCCGGTCGCCGCTCCGCAAGGCCGGGCTTTTGACGCGGGATCCGCGGCAAAAGGAACGCAAGAAGTACGGCCACAAACGCGCACGGAAAGGATTCCAGTACTCGAAGCGCTGAGCTTGGCCTGATGCCGGGGACGGCTCGAGCCGTCGGTCCCCGGCATCGTACGTACGACACGGCAAGCATCGCAGCCTGAGCTGCTCCGGTCTAACGGACACCCGTCCCGGGCACGACGAGCACAGACGCCGGCCACGGGAGCGGGCGGGAGGGAAGCGGAGCATGCGCGTCGTCGCATGGGTCGTCGTTTGGGCCGGCATGGCACTCGCGTGCCTGGGGCACGCGGACGCCGCCCTGCTCTATACCGTGGCGCCGCACGACACGCTGTACAGCATCGCCCGCCGCTTCGGCGTGCCCGTGTCCCGCCTCATCGAAGCCAATGATCTCCGCGATGCGTCCAAGCTCCGGGTCGGCCAGGTCCTGACGATTCCCGGCGGCGGCGCCGCGACCGCGCCGCCGGTCGCCGCGGGTGCCGCCGCCTCCGCGGGCCGGTGGGATCCCGGGGCATCGTCTCCCGCTACCTGGGGTCCCCAGGGAGAGCGCGGAGCGACGGAGCCCGTGCCCGGTCCGCTCGTGACGCCGCCCGCGCCTCGGATGCCCGCGCCGGCGGATGGCTCCGGGGAGACCTATCTCGTCCGCCCCGGAGACACGCTCTACCACGTGGCGGCCACGCACGGGATCTCGGTGGCCGAGCTGCGGCAGGCGAACCGCTTGGGTCCCTCGGACGCGCTCCACCCGGGCCAGGTCCTGGTCATCCGCGGCGGCGCTGAGCCCGCCGCGGACACGCCGCCTCCGATGGCAGCGCCGGCGTCCGGGGCTGGGCCTGCGCCCGCGGCATCGGCGGGGCTGCTCCCCAACACCGGAGGCCCGTACGGCGGCGCGTTGACGTTGCCGAATCGCGCATACCCGGGAGCGCCGGCGCCGGCAACCCCGGCACCGTTACGGATGACGCTGCTCGCGCGGAGGGCGGTCGCGGACGCGCTCGGATATCTCGGCACGCCGTACGTGTGGGGTGGGACGAGCCGCGCGGGCGTCGACTGTTCCGGGCTGGTGTACCTCGTCTATTCGCCGTACGTCCCGACCCTGCCCCGGCTCTCGTACGATCAGTGGGGGGCGGGCGTCGCGGTCGATGCGTCCGCCCTCGAACCCGGCGATCTCGTCTTCTTCGATACCGATGGCACGGGGGCGTCCCACGTCGGCATCTACATCGGCGGGGGCGAGTTCGTGCATCCGTCCAGCAGCGCCCGCCGCGTCGTCGTCGACCGTCTGGACGAGCCGTACTATCTCTCCCACTACCTGGGCGCGCGTCGCATCCTGTAGGGTCCGGCGCGCGCCGTCCGGCCCGAATCCGCGCGCCGGGATTAGCGAGACGTTTGCATTATTATGACGCTCCACGTATAATTATGCGTAGACTGGCGCCGCAGGGGGCCGTAGGGTGGAGACGTCCCAGGCGATAGAGAGGCCTGAGGTCGCGCTGCGCGGGCGCGACGTGCTCGGCATCGGTGACCTGGACGCGCGCGAGATGCGCGCCGTGCTCGCGCTGGCGGCCCAGCTCAAGGAGCGCGGCCGGGCCGGCGACCATCCGCCGCTCCTCGAGGGCAAGGTGCTCGCGCTGCTGTTCGAAAAGCCGTCGCTGCGCACCCACGCCACGTTCGAGACGGGGATGTTCCACCTCGGCGGCCACGCCCTGTACCTCGATGACCGGAGCGCCGGCTTGGGGCGGCGCGAGTCCTATGCCGACATCGCCCGTAATCTGGAGCGGTGGGTCCAGGGCATCGCGGTGCGCACGTTCGCGCACGCCAACGTGGAGGCGCTCGCCGCGCACGCGCGCGTGCCGGTGATCAACGCGCTCTCGGACTGGGAGCACCCGTGCCAGGCGCTCGCCGCGCTGTTCACGCTCCAGGAGCGCTGGGAGCGCCTCGAGGGGCTGCGGATCGCCTGGGTGGGCGACGGAAACAACGTCCTGCGCTCGCTGCTCCTCGGCGCGGTCCGCCTGGGCGTCTCCGTGGCGATCGCCACGCCGCCCGGCTACGAGCTCGACGCCGCCACGCTCGAGGAGGCGGGCCGCCGCGCGGCCCCCGGGACGGTGATCGACGTCATCGACGATCCCGTACGGGCGGTGCGGGACGCGGACCTCGTGTACACCGACGTGTGGGCCAGCATGGGGCAGGAAGGCGAGGTCGAGCGGCGCCGTCCCGTGTTCGCCCGGTTCCAGGTCAACGCCGCGCTCCTCGCGCGCGCGCCGCGCCACGCGGTCGTGTCGCACTGCCTCCCGGCGCACCGCGGCGAGGAGATCACCGACGAGGTCCTCGACGGACCGCGATCGGTGGCGTTTGACGAGGCGGAAAACCGGCTGCACGTGCAGAAGTCCCTCCTCGCGCTGGCGCTGTAGGGGTCGCGGGCCCCGCTCGGACCGGCGAACACGCCGGAGGTGAGGGGATGCCCTGGCCGGTTCCATTTCCCATTCGCATTTGGGATCTGATCGACATCCTGGTCGTCACGGTCATCGTCTACCAGGTGTTGGTGCTGATCCGCGGCACCCGCGCCGTGCAGCTCGTGAGCGGGCTGGCCGTCCTCTTCGGCGTCTACGTGGTCAGCCGCTGGCTCGGGTTGTACACGCTGCAGTGGCTCCTCAGCTACGTCGGGCTGGTCGTGCCGATCGCGCTGCTCGTGCTGTTCCAGCCTGAGCTCCGCCGGATGCTGGAGCAACTGGGGCGCGGCGGCGTCTCGCTGGTCGGGCTGAGCCCGGTGGGGCTCGACCGGGAGGCCGCGATCCGGCTCGTGAACGACGTGGCGCGCGCCGCGCGGGTCCTCGGCTCCCGCAAGATCGGCGCCCTCGTCGTCATCGAGCGGCAGGTCGGCCTGCAGGACGTCATCGACACCGGCATCCGGGTGGACGGCGCGGTCACCGTGCAGCTGTTGATCAACATCTTCTATCCCAACACGCCGCTGCACGACGGCGCCCTCATCATCCGCGGCAATCGGGTGGCCGCGGCCGGGTGTCTCCTGCCCCTCAGCGAGCGCCCGGGGCTCGCCCGCGGCATGGGGACCCGGCACCGCGCGGCGCTCGGCATCACCGAGGAGACGGACGCCGTCGCGGTGGTCGTCTCCGAGGAGACGGGGACGATCTCGCTGGCCCAGGAAGGGCGCATGCGGCGGGGCCTCACGGAGGAGGAGCTCAAGGTCTCGCTGCTCGCGCTCGCCGGCCCGGCCACGCTCCGGCCGGGGGCGCTGCATATCCCGCGCGTGCCGCCGCTCCGCGTGCCGCTGTTCTGGCCGTGGAGGCGGGAGGCATGAGGCGGCGGCTCGCCAACACGCGCTTCTTCTACGCCGGGCTCTCCTTCGCCATCGCGACGGTGATGTGGCTCTATGTGGCGACGGCGCAGAACCCCTTGATCGAGCGGCTCATGACCCTCGACCTGCACGTCCGCGGCCTGTCGCCGACCGAGGTGGTGGTACAGGCCCCGAGCCGCGTCCAGGTGCACCTCCAGGGGCCGCGCTCCGCGCTGGCGCTGCTCACGCCCGCGCTGCTCGACGCGTCGGTCGACCTGAGCGGGCTCAAGCCCGGGGAACACCGCGTCCCCGTGTACATCGCCGCGCCGCCCGACGTGCACGTCATGGAGCGGACGCCGTCCGAGGCGGTGGTCGTCCTGGACCAGCTCATGCGGCATCGCCTGCCCGTGGAGGTCACGCTGATCGGTGTGCCGCCGTCCGGGGTGACGCTCGGGACGCCCCGCACGCAGCCGGAGTACGTCGAGGTCAGCGGCGCGTCCACGCAGGTGGAGGAGGTCCGCCACGCCGTCGTCACGCTGGACACCTCGCAGGCCCGCCAGCAGCTCGTCAGCTCCGTCCCCGTGCACCTCCTGGATGCGACGGGGCAGGAGGTCCGCGGCCTGGCGGTCGATCCGTCGATCGTGCAGGCCACGCTCCCGGTCCGCGAGGGGACGATCACGAAGGTGGTCCCGGTCGTGCCGACGCTCACGGGGGCCCCCGCGGCCGGGCTCGCGGTGAGCGGCGTCACCGTCACCCCGGCGACGATCACGCTCACGGGGTCGGTGAGCACGCTGCAGACGGTGCAGAGCGCGGTGACGGCGCCGATCGACCTGACCGGCGCGCGCGGCGACGTGACGCGGCGGGTGACGCTCTCGCTGCCGCAGGGCAGCAGCGCGGCCACCCAGCAGGTCACCGCGGTCGTCCACATCGGTCGCGTGCAGCTCGCGCGCATCCTGCAGGGCGTCCCGGTGCGGATCTCGGGCGTCTCCAAAGGGCTCACGGCCCGCGCGGCGCCCGACCGGGTGGACGTCCAGGTCGAGGGCCCCCAGGACATGGTGCAACGGCTCACGCCGGGCGCGCTCGCCGCGCAGGTGGACGCGTCGGCCGCCGGGCGCGGGACGCACCGCGCGACGCCGCGCGTGGCGGTGCCGGAGGGCGTGCGGGTGCTCATGATCTCGCCGGCGCAGATCAGCGTGATCGTCACCCCGTCCTCCTGACCGCCGTGGGACGGTTTTTCGGCACGGACGGCATCCGCGGCGTGGCGAACGCCGACCTGTCCACCGAGCTCGTGGACCGCCTCGGCCGGGCGGCGGTGCACGTGCTGGCGGGCGGGGCCCGCGGGCGCTTCGCCGTCGGCCGCGACCCCCGCATCTCGGGCGACCTGCTGGAGGCCGCGCTCACGGCCGCGCTGTGCTCCGCGGGCGCCGATGTGCTCCGCCTCGGCGTGCTGCCGACCCCCGGGATCGCGCTCCTCACCCGCGAGCTCCAGGTGCACGCCGGCGCGGTGATCTCGGCGTCGCACAATCCCATGGAGGACAACGGCGTCAAGCTCTTCGCCCCGACGGGGTTCAAGTTCCCGGACGAGATGGAGGAGCGCATCGAGATCGTGATGGACGAGGCCGGATCGCTGCCGCGGCCCACGGGGGCGGCCATCGGCCGGGCCGGCGACGTCGCCGATGCCGCGGAACGGTATCTCGCCTATCTCGCGCGGCTGGCCCGCGCCCGGCTCGACGGCTGGCGCATCGCAGTGGACTGCGCCAACGGCGCGACGGCGCGCATCGCGCCCGAGCTCTGGGAGCGGTTGGGCGCGACGGTGATCCGGCTCCACGCCTCGCCCGACGGCACGAACATCAACGCGGGGTGCGGGTCCACGCACCCGGAGGTCATCCAGGCCGCGGTGCGGGCGCACGGGGCGGACCTGGGCTTCGCGCACGACGGCGACGGCGACCGCGTCATCGCGGCGGACCGGCAGGGCCGGCTGCTCGACGGCGACACGATCATGGGCGTCACCGCGCTCCATCGCGCGGCCCGCGGCGCGCTGCCCGGCAACCTGCTCGTGGCCACCGTGATGACCAATATGCGGATCGAGATCGCGCTGCGGGGCCGCGGCGTGCGTCTCGAGCGCGCGCGGGTGGGAGACCGGTACGTCCTGGAGCGCATGCTCGACACGGGCGCGCGCATGGGCGGGGAGCAGAGCGGCCACGTCATCTTTCTCGACGACGCGACGACGGGCGACGGACTCGTGACCGCGCTCGAGCTCATCAACGTGCTCCTGGACTCCGGCCGCCCGCTCGAGGAGCACGCCGAGCCGTTCCTGCACCGGTTTCCGCAGGTCCTGCTCAACGTCCGCGCGCAGTTTCCCGAGCGATGGCAGGACGATCCCGAGATCCTCGCGGCCGTCGTGGACGCGGAGCGCCGCCTCGCCGGGCGGGGCCGCGTGCTCGTGCGGGCATCCGGCACGGAGCCGCTCGTGCGGGTCATGATCGAGGCGGACGCATCCGGCCTCGCGGACGACACCGCGCGGGGGCTCGCCGAGCTGATCGCGGCGCGCCTCGGCGGGACCCCGGCCGGCCCCGGCACGCCCGCGTCCGGATAGCGCCGGGCCGGGCCGCGATCCGGGGTATAACCTTGACAGCGCGCCGGCGTGGCTGGCGCGCGCGGTCCGGATAGGGTATGATTCGATCGCGGTGAGGACCGGAACCGATAGGGCCCGCGGCATCGCGGCCGGGAGCGTGCGGCGTGGGGTCCGGCCGCCGGCGCCACGGGCGGCTCTCGCCGTGACGGCAGGATGAGCCACAGGGGGTGAGAGGGGACGCATCGCGACACAAGCGCCGGAACTCGCCGCGCCCGTGCGGCGAGTTGACGAGGTAGGGGATCTCGAGTGGAGCGGCGACGCTCCTATTCGGCGGGTGACCCTAGGCTCGGTCCAAGCCTCGAAGGACGCTGACAAACCCCGGGGGTGACCCCGGGCACAAAAAGCGTCCGGGACCACACACCCCGACAGGCAGTGGGTGGCCGCGGCGGATCCCCGCCCCGCGTCCGCCATCCGCGGCGTCATGCCGCCGTGCCTGCCCGTGCCTACCATCGAGCCACAGTGCCTCGCCGGATCCGTTGCCTACTGGCGGCAGCGGCCATGCGCCGGTGCGCCCCGGCGACCCATCGGGGCGGCGCGGGTGTTTGTCGGGCCAACTTTTGCGCCGCGGCCCCGGACCGTTTCGCCGGCCGGGCCGCGGGGGTGCGACGGAGGCTGCCTCAATGTGCGGGATCATGGGATATATCGGGATGCGGCCGGCCCTGCCGGTGCTGCTCGACGGGCTTCGCCGGCTGGAGTATCGCGGCTACGACTCGGCCGGGGTCGCGGTGATGAACGGGGGGCGGGTGGAGGTGCGCAAGGCGGCCGGCAAGCTGGCGCGCCTCGCGGAGATCGTCGAGCGCGCGCCGGTCGACGGCGCGCTCGGGATCGGACACACGCGGTGGGCGACGCACGGCGACCCGTCCGACGAAAACGCGCACCCGCACACGGACTGCCGGGGCCGGGTGGTCGTCATCCACAACGGCATCATCGAAAACTTCCTCGAGCTGAGGGAGGAGCTGCGCGCCCGGGATCACCGGTTCCGCTCCGACACCGACACCGAGGTGCTCGCGCACCTCATCGAGGAGGCCTACGAGGGCGACCTGCCGGCGGCGGTGGAGCGGGCGCTCGGGCGCGCGCGGGGCGCGTACGCGCTCGTCGTGCTCTCCGCGGACGAGCCGGACAAGATCGTCGCGGTCCGCCGGATCAGCCCGCTCGTCGTCGGGCTCGGACAAGACGAGACGTGGCTGGCGTCCGACATCCCGGCGCTGCTGCCGTACACCCGCGACGTGCTCGTCATCGAGGACGGCGAGATGGCGGTGCTCACGCGGGGCGCCCCCTCGCTCGTGCGCATCGGGGGCGGTCCCGTCTCGCGCGCGCCGTTCCGCGTCGACTGGGACGCCGAGGCGGCGGAGAAGGGCGGCTACCCGCACTTCATGCTCAAGGAGATTCACGAGCAGCCGCGGGCGCTGCAGGAGACGATGATGGGGCGCCTCCCGGACGACCGGGAGGTCGTGCTCGACGGCGTCGGCCTGGACGCCGGGGCGGCGCGCGCGGTGGACAAGGTGTGGCTCGTGGCGTGCGGGACCGCCTATCACGCGGGGCTGGTCGGCCGCGCGCTCCTGGAACGCGTGGCGCGCGTGCCGGCGGAGGCCGATCTCGGCAGCGAATTCCGGTATCGCGAGCCGGTCGTGGGCCCGCGGGCGCTGGCCGTGGCGATCAGCCAGTCGGGGGAGACCGCGGACACGCTCGCGGCGCTGCGGGAGGCGCGCGGGCAGGGCGCGCGGACGCTCGCCGTCGCCAACGTCGTCGGCAGCACGCTCGCGCGCGAGGCCGACGACGTGCTCTACACGCGCGCGGGCCCCGAGATCGCCGTGTGCTCGACCAAGGCGTACCTGACCCAACTGGCCGCGCTCACGATGCTCGCGGTGCGCCTCGGGAGCGCCCGCGGGACGCTCGAGCCGCAGCGCGCCGCGGAGCTGATCCGCGGCCTCCGGGCCCTCCCCACGCTCGCGCAGGCGGTGCTCTCGCGCGAGGCGGAGATCGTCGCCCTCGCCGAGCGCCTGTACGCCACGGAGGACGTCTTTTTCATCGGCCGCGGCCTCGATTACTACGTGGCGATGGAAGGCTCCCTGAAGTTCAAGGAGATCAGCTACGTGCACTCCGAAGCGCTGGCCGGCGGCGAGCTCAAGCACGGCACGCTGGCCCTGGTGACGCCCGGCGTGGTCGTCGTGGCGCTGGCCACGCAGCCGGACCTCGTGGCAAAGACCGCCAGCAACATCCAGCAGGTGCGCGCCCGCGGCGCGGACGTGATCGGCCTGGCCACGGAGGCCACCGCCCCGGCGCTCCGGCCGCACGTCGACACGCTGCTGTGCGTGCCGGCGGCGCACCCGCTGCTCGCGCCGATGCTCGCCGTGATCCCGCTGCAGTTGTTTGCGTACCACGTCGCGCGGCTCCGCGGCAACGACGTGGACCAGCCGCGCAATCTGGCCAAGAGCGTGACGGTCGAATGAGGATCCTCGTGACCGGCGGCGGCGGGTTCGTCGGCTCCCACGTCGCGGAGGCGTACCGCAACGCCGGGCATCACGTCGCCGTCGTCGACGTGCTGAGCGGCGGCCGGCGCAACAACACGCCGCCGGGCGTGATGTTCTACCGCATGGACATCCGCCGCCCGGAGCTGGCGGAGGTGTTTCGCGAGGAGCGCCCGGAGCTCGTGTCGCATCACGCCGCCGAGGCCAGCGTCCGCGCGTCCATCGCGAACCCGGTCGCGGACGCGGACACGAACGTGCTGGGGACGCTGCGCGTGCTCGAGCTCGCGGTGCGGTATCGCGTGTCCCAGGTCGTGTTTTCGTCCACGGCCGGCGCGCTGTACGGCGAGCCGCAGCGCCTCCCCGTGTCCGAGGACCATCCGATCCTGCCCACCGCACCCTACGGATTTCACAAGTACCTCGGGGAGCAGTACCTCCAGTACTACCGCCGGATGCACGGGCTCAACACGACCATCCTCCGCTACGGCAACGTGTACGGCCCGCGACAGGATCCGCAGACGGAAGCCGGCGTCATCGCCATCTTCGCGGCGGCCATGCTCGCCGGGCGGCGCCCGACGATCTTCGGTGACGGCACGCAGGTCCGCGACTTCGTCTACGTGGGCGACGTCGCCGACGCCAACCTGCGCGTCGTGGGGCGGCGCATCGACGAGCCGGTGCACGTGGCCACGGGCGTCGGCACGTCCGTCAACGACCTGGCGCGGGCGCTGCGCGGGCTCACGGGCGCGGCCGATCTGCCCGAGCACGGTCCGGCGGTGCCCGGGGAAGTCCACACGATCGTGCTGTCCCCCGAACGCGCCGCGCGCCTCTTGGACTGGCGGCCGCGCCTGCCGCTGGAGGAAGGGCTTCGACGCACCGTCGAATGGTTTCGGCAGCACGGCTCGCCGCGCGCCACGAGCGCGTGAGGCGCCGCCGCGGGCCGCACCAAAGGGGGGCGCCGTGATCGACAAGGAGTTGCTGGAGATCCTGGCGTGTCCCGTGTGCAAGACGCCCGTCGTCGAGCGCGAGGAGCGGCTCGTCTGCACGCAGTGCGGGCGCCGCTACCCCATCCGGGATGGCATCCCCGTGATGCTCGCCGACGAGGCGGAGCCGGGGGACGCCGGGGCCGGGTCTCCCGGCGGGTAGCGGGCGCCGCGGTACGAGAGGCCGATGATCCGCGGCGTGGGCGTCGACATCATCGAGATCCGCCGGCTCGAACGCGCCATCGGGCGATGGGGCGAGCCGTTTCTCCGCCGGATCTTCACGGACGCGGAGCGCCGTCACGCCGGCGCGCGGCCGCGGGCCGCGCAGCACCTGGCGGGCCGCTTCGCGGCGAAGGAAGCCGTGATGAAGGCGCTCGGCACCGGATGGCGCGGCCTGGCGTGGCGGGAGATCGAGATCGACGCCGACCCGCGCGGCAATCCCGTGGTGCGTCTTCGCGGGCGCGCCGCGCGCGCCGCGTCCGCGCGGGGCATCGCCGCGCTGGCGGTGTCGATTTCCCACACGCGCGCGGTCGCGACGGCGCTCGCCGTGGCCGAATGACGGGGTGGCGTCGCCGCCCCGGGTCCCGCGTTCGGAGTCCGGCTCGACCGTCCCGCATCGTCCCGTGAAGCTCCCGACCCCCGCGGAAATGGCCGCGCTCGAGCGCCGCGCCCACGAGGCGTGCGGCCTCGGGGTCCCGGCCCTCATGGACCGCGCCGGCGCCGGCGTGGCGGAGGTCGCCCGCCGCCTCCTGCGCGCGCGGGGCGGCCGGCGGGTCGTCGTGGTCGCCGGCAAGGGCAACAACGGCGGCGATGGATTCGTCGCCGCGCGCGACCTGTCGGACGGCGCGGCCGTCACGGTGCTCGTCGTCGTCCCGCCGGCGGACATCCGCGGCGAGGCGGGGGAGCGGCTCCGGGCGCTCGGAGACCGCGTGCCGGTCCAGGTCACCGCGGCGCTGGACGACGCCGCGCTGGCCCGCGCGCTCGGGGACGCCGATCTGGTCGTCGACGCGATCTTCGGCACCGGCTTTCGCGGCCCGGCGCGGGACGAGCCGGCGCGCGTCATCGAGGCGATCAACCGGTCCGGCGCGGAGGTCCTCGCCGTCGACGTGCCGTCCGGGTGCGACGCGGAGACCGGGGCGGCCGACCCGCCGTGCGTGCGCGCCGCCGCGACGGTGACGATGGGCCTGCCGAAGCTCGGCCTGGCGCAGTACCCCGCGGCGGCCCATGCCGGCGCGGTGTGGGTGGCCGACATCGGCCTCCCCCGCGCGCTGGTCGACGACGCCCCGATCGGGGCCGCGCTCGCCGGCGCCGCCTGGGTCGAGCGGACGCTGCCGCGGCGCGCGGTGGACGCGCACAAGGGCCAGGCGGGGCGCGTCGCCATCGTGGCGGGCGCCCGCGGGTTTGTCGGGGCCGCGATCCTCGCGGCGCGGGGCGCGCTTCGCGCGGGCGCCGGCCTCGTGACGCTGGGGCTGCCGGCGTCGCTCGCGTCGGTGCCGGCGGGCTCGCTCCCGGAGGCGATGACGCGCGCCCTGCCGGAAACGCGGGACGGCACGGTCGCCGCGGGCGCCGTCGAGGCCGTGCTCGAGATGGCCGGCGCGTCGTCCGCCGCGGCGTTCGGGCCGGGGCTCACGACGCACCCCGACGTGGGGGCCCTCGTGCGCGAGGTCCTTCCCCGGCTCGCGTGCCCCGTGGTACTGGACGCGGACGCCTTGAACGTCCTCGCCGGTGAGCCGGCGCGGTTCCGCGAGACGCAGGCTCCGCTCGTGGTCACGCCGCACCCGGGCGAGCTCGCACGCCTCGTGGGCAGCGCGATCTCCGAGATCCAGCGCGATCGCGTGGCCGCGGCGAGGGCGGCCGCGGCGTCGCTCGGCGCGACGGTCGTGCTCAAGGGCGCGGGCACGGTCGTGGCCGAGCCGGGCGGCGCGGTCCGGGTCGTCCCGAGCGCCACCGCCGCGATGGCGACCGGGGGCATGGGCGACGTGCTCACGGGGGCGGTGGCCGCGTTGCTCGCGGGCGGGCTCAGGCCGTTCGACGCCGCGGCGTGCGCGGCGTACCTCCACGCGCTCGCGGGCCGTCTGGCCGCCTGCGCCGACCGGGGCCTCCTGGCGCACGAGGTGGCCGACGCCCTGCCGCGCGCGCTCGACCGGGTTCGGCGGGGCGAGGTCGACGATGGCTTCCGACTCGTTCCCTAACCCCGGCGCGCCGGCCGGCCTCGCGACTCACCGGCCGCTGCGACCCGCGTGGGCGGAGGTCGACCTGGACGCGCTCCGTGCCAACGTGCACGCGCTGCGACGCGTGGCGGCCCCGGCCTCCGTGCTCGCCGTCGTGAAGGCCGACGCGTACGGGCACGGCGCCGCGCAGGTGGCGCGCGCCGCCGTGGAGGCCGGCGCGTGGGGGCTCGGCATCGCCACCGTGGACGAGGGGATCGAGCTGCGGCGTGCCGGCATCGGCGCTCCCATCCTTGTGCTCGGCGCGATCGGGCCGGGCGAGGCGGCGCCGGCCGTGGCGCACGACCTGCGGTTGACGGTGGCGGAAGAGACGGTGGCGGCGGCCACGAGCCGCGCCGCGGCCGCCGCCCACCGCGAGGCACGGCTGCACCTGAAGGTGGACACGGGGATGGGCCGCCTCGGCGTCGCCCCCGCGGACGCGGCGGCGCTGGCCGCCCGCGTGGCGGCGCTGCCTCACGTGACGCTCGAAGGGTGCTCCACGCACTTCGCGAGCGCGGACGAGCCCGATCTCGCCTCCGCGGCGCGCCAGCTCGAGGTGTTTCGGGGGGCGCTCTCGGCCCTCGAGCACGCCGGCGTCCGGGTGGCGCTCCGCCACGCCGCAAACAGCGCGGCGACGCTCGCGCTCCCGGAGGCGCGCCTGGATCTCGTCCGCTGCGGCCTGGCCCTCTACGGCGTCGTGCCGGCGCCGCACCTCGTGGGGCGCGCCGAGCTGCGCCCCGTGATGCGGCTCTGCGCGCGCGTGGTGCACCGCAAGCGCGTGCCGCCGGGGACGCCGATCGGATACGGCCACGCGTACCGGACCACGCGGGAGACCACGGTGGTCACGATCCCGGTGGGGTACGCCGACGGGTACCCGCGGGCGGCCGGCGAGGGGTGCACCGTGTGGCTCCGGGGCCGGTGCGCGCCGGTCGCGGGACGGGTGAGCATGGATCAGATCACCGTGGACGCCGGAGACGCGCCGGTGGCGCTCGGCGACGCCGTCGAGTTGTGGGGCGCCGCGGTGCCGGTGGAGATCGTGGCGCGCGCGGCGCGAACCATCCCGTACGAGGTGCTCGCCCGGACCGCGCGGCGGGTTCCCCGCGTCTATCTCGACGGGGGGCGCGTCGCGGCGGTCCGCACGCTGCTCGGCGAGGAATGATCGCCCCGACGGACCGGCCTCGCGCCTCGCCGGGCGCGCCCCGGTTTTTGCCGCTCGGCGACACCGGGCTCGTGGTCGAGTTCGGCGACGACGAGATCTCCGATGCGGCCAACGCCGCCGTGCTCGCGCTGCGCGCGGCGATCGAGACGCACCCGCCCGCGGGGCTGCGCGAGACCGTCCCCACGTACCGGTCGCTCCTCGTGGTGTACGACCCCCTCGTCACGCCCGTGCGGGACCTCCGCGCCGCGGTGCGGGATCGCCTCGCGGCGTCGGACCCCGCGCGCCTGTCCGAGGGACGCCTGCTCGAGATCCCGACCGCGTACGGCGGGGCGTACGGGCCGGACCTCGCGGGCGTGGCGGCGGAGACCGGGCTCACCGAGTCGCAGGTGGTGGCCGCGCATGCCGGCGCCGTGTACCGCGTCTACATGATCGGCTTCACCCCCGGCTTCCCGTACATGGGTACGCTGCCGCCGGCGATCCGGGTGCCTCGGCTCGCGTCGCCGCGCACGCGCGTGCCGGTGCGGTCGGTGGCGATGGCGGGACAGCAGACGGGCGTCTATCCCACCGACAGCCCCGGCGGATGGCGCCTCATCGGCCGTACCCCGCTTCGGATCTACGATCCGCAGCGCGCGAACCCGTTTCTGCTGGATGCGGGCGATCGCGTACGCTACGTCCCGATCTCCTCAGCGGAGTACGAGCGGCGCGCTCCTGCGGACGGCGAGGCGGCGGCGCCCCCGCCGGTGCCGCCCCGGGCCGACTTCCTGGTCGAGGACGGCGGGGTGCTCACGACCGTGCAAGATTTCGGGCGCCCGGGGTACCGGCGGTTCGGCATGCCGCAGGCCGGCGCCATGGACCCGCTCGCGCTCCGCATCGCCAACCTCCTCCTCGGCAATCCTCCCGGCGCCCCGGCGCTGGAGTTTGCGCTCCCGGGTCCGAGGCTCGTGGCGCTGCGCGCCATCACGATCGCCATCGGCGGCGCCGACCTGGGCCCGATGCGAAACGGCCGGCCGCTACGACCCTGGCTCGCTACGCCGCTCGCCGCGGGCGACGTGCTCTCGTTTGCGGCGCCGCGGGGCGGGCGGTGGGCGTACCTCGCCATCCCGGGGGGCGTGGACGTGCCCGCGGTGCTGGGGAGCCGTGCGACCTACGTGCGCGGCGGGCTCGGCGGGTACGGCGGACGGCGCCTCCGCCGCGGCGATCGCCTGGCGGCGGCGGAGCGGGCGGCCGCAACGCGCCTCGCGCTTCTGGGATCCGCGCCGCCGGCCGGCACGGAGGCGGACGTACGCGTCGTGCTTGGACCGCAGGACGACTATTTTACGCCGGACGCGGTGCGCGCGCTGCTCACCGAGGCGTACCGGCCGGGCCACGATGTCGACCGCGTGGGGTACCGCCTCGACGGGCCGCGGCTCGCCCACCGGGCCCGGAGCGAGCTGCTGTCCGACGGCTTGCTGCCGGGCGCGATCCAGGTGCCCGCGGACGGCCGGCCGATCGTGATCATGCCGGACGGTCCCACGGCGGGCGGCTACCCGAAGATCGGCGCGGTGCTCGCACCCGATCTGCGGCTCGTCGCCCAGGCGTCGCGCACGACGCCGGTCCGATTTCGCGCGGTCCCGTGGGACGAGGCCCGCCGAGCGGCCCAGGACGAGGCCGCGGCGCTGGCATCGCTGCGGTTCGAGCCGGCGGGGTCCGAGCCGTAGCCGTGCGCGGGGCCCGCCTCGCGCGCGGCCGCGATGCCTTCCGCCACGCAGCCGCTTTGACGCCGGCCGGCCGCGCGGTGTAGAGTTGTGGGAGTGCATCGCGGGGAGGACGCGACCGTGACCGATCACCGCCCACGCATCGGCATCGCCGGGGCGCAGCGCACCGAGCGCGAGCGCACCTCGTTTTACGCGTACGCGGAGGCGGTGGAGGCCGCGGGCGGCGAGCCGGTCCCCGTGCTGCCGGGTGCGGTCCCGGCGCGCGTGCTCGACGATCTTGACGGCCTGGTCCTCACGGGCGGCCTCGACGTCGCGCCGGAGGAGTACGGCGAGCGGGCGCGGCCGGAGATGGCGGTCGAGCCCGATCCCGAGCGGGACGCGCTCGAGCTGCCGCTCGCGCGCGAGGCGGTCCGGCGGGATCTGCCGGTGTTCGCCATCTGCCGCGGCATCCAGACGCTCAACGTCGCGCTCGGCGGCACGCTGATCCAGGACGTGGACGTGGAGCGCGGCGGGCGCCAGGCGTGGACCCACCAGCAGCGCGCGTCGCGCCCGGACCTGCCGGCGCACGCCGCGGTCCACGACGTCACGATCGAGGCGGGCACGCGCCTGCGCGACCTCGTCGGCGCGGGCACGCTCGGCGTGAACACGTTCCACCATCAGGCCGTCCGCGATCTCGCGCCGGGGCTCGTCGTGGCGGCGCGGGCGGTGGAGGCCCGGGCGCCGGCCCTGATCGAGGCCGTCGAGGCGCCGGCCAGGCGGTTCGTGCTGGGCGTGCAGTGGCACCCGGAGCGCATGTGGAGGCACCAGGCCGCGCACGCTCGTCTCTTCGAGGCGCTGGTCCGCGCCGCGCGGGAGCGGGTCCGGACCGCCGCGCGGTGACGCGGCGGGGTCGCACGCCGCACCCGGACGACGGCCCGGAGGAGGTATCGTCGCGCCTGACCGTCGAAGTGCATGGCGCGCCGTACGGTCCGGACGGGCTGACCCGGGGCGGCCGCTTGGCGCCCGCGAGCGACATGTGTGCGTGGTCCCTGCTTCATGCGCTGCTGACGGCCCGAGCGTGCACTGTGTTTCAACGTCCCAGGTGTGCGTCGCGTACGGCGGAGGGCAGCCTCGTGGGGCCCGGCGTCCTCGACGCGCGGGGCGGGCCTTTGATTGAGACGAGTTCCGGGGGGGATCGATGAAGGTCTTCATTTCGGCCGACATGGAGGGCACCGCAGGCGTCACGGATTGGGAACAGGTGCAGTCGCGGCATCCCGAGTACACACGGTTCCGCCGCCTGATGACGGAAGAGGTCAACGCCGCGATCCTGGGCGCGCTCGAAGGCGGCGCGACGGAGGTCGTCGTCAACGACTCCCACGCCGACATGCGCAACATCTTGATCGAGGAGCTGCACCCGCAGGCGCAGCTCATCAGCGGCAGCCCGAAGCCGCACGGCATGATGCAAGGCATCGACGCGTCCTTCGATGCCGTGTTCTTCACCGGCTACCACGCCGCGGCGGGCACCGCCAACGCGATTCTCGACCACTCGTTCAGCAGCGCATCCGTCCGGCAGATCAAGCTCGGCAACCTGATCGTCGGTGAGGTCGGGCTCAACGCCGCGCTCGCCGGGCACTTCAAGGTCCCCGTGGCGCTCGTCACCGGCGACGGGACGGCGACCGCGCAGGTCAAGAAGCTCATCCCGCAGGTCGAGCCCGTGGTCGTCAAGGAAGCCATCGGGCGGGTGGCGGCCCGGTCCTATCAGCCCGTGGAGGCCCGCCGCCGCATCAAGGACGGGGCGCAGCGGGCCCTCAAGCGCGTGAAAGACCTCAAGCCGTTCACCGTGCCGCGGCCCGTGGGGCTCGAGATCGAGTGGCACTACACGGGGATGGCGGATCGATGCATGCTGATCCCGGGCGTCACCCGCGTGAATCCCCGCGCCGTCGCCTTCAAGGCGAAGGACGCCGAGCAGGCGTACACCGTCACGATCGCGTGCTTGGTGATGGCGCGGTCGACCCTGTAGTGCTGCGCCTCCGGTGTCTGGCGAGACGAAGTAGCTGGGCCTGCCGGACCTGCCTGGAGCGGGCGTTCGACGCCCGCGGTGTATCCGTGTGTGTTGCGCATGTTCGCTTGCGCTGCGGGCAACGCGGCTACCCGAAGTTTGGTAGGCGTCGGTGGCGAAGCGAAGGGTAGGTCCGGCCGGCCCGACCCCTCGCCGAAGTACGGCAACGACGCAGTAGGAGCGTCTGTACGGCCGGTCTCGATCGCGATCCCGCCGGTCCCTGCCGGGGCGACGCCGGCCCGCCCGATCAGCCGGCGGCCGCGTTCGCCGGACTCGCCGCGGTGCTGGACGAGGTGCGGGCGACCTCGAGCACGCGCGCGAAGGTGGCCGCCCTCGGCGGGTATCTCGCGTCGCTGGGCGATGACGACCTGCGGCGCGCGTGCACGTTTCTGCGCGGCGCGCCGTTTCCACCCGGTGATCCCCGGCGGCTCGGCGTGGGGTGGGTGGCGATCGGAGCGGTCCTCCGGGAACTGACGCGCGCGCCCGGCGACGAGTTCCACGCGACCTACCGCCGGCACGGCGACCTCGGCGACACCGCGGCCGAGCTGCTGGCGCGGTATCCGCCGGCGCTCTTTCGCGCCCCGCTCACGCTCGAGACGGTCGCGCGCGGGTTCGAGGCGATCGCGGGCGCCCAGGGCGCGGCGTCGAGGCGCGTCAAGGCCGCGGCGCTGCGCACCCTGTTTCACGACGCGGCGCCGCGCGAGGCCGCCTACCTGGTGAAGATCATGACCTCTGACATGCGCGTGGGCCTGCGCGAGGGCCTCCTGCTGCCGGCGATCGCGTCGGCGTCGGGACGCGACCCCGCGGAGGTGCGCCGCGCCGCGCTGCTCATCGCGGATCCGGGCGAGATCGCCGTGCGCGCGAGACACAACGCGCTCCACGAGACCGCGATCGAGCCCGGGCGCCCGTTTCGCTTCATGCTGGCCAGCCCCGTGGACGCGCCGCGGGACGCGTTCGCGGCGTCCGTGCCCGCGCTGTGGGTCGAGGACAAGTACGACGGGATCCGCGTGCAGGTGCACCGGACCGCGGAGCGCGTGGCGATTCTGTCGCGGACGCTGGACGTCGTGACGGCGGCGTTCCCCGAGCTCGTGGCCCCGCTCGAGGCCGTCGGGCGCGCCTACGTGTTCGACGGCGAGATCGTGGCGTGGGAGGGCGCGCGCCCGCTGCCGTTTGTCCTCCTGCAGCAGCGGCTCCAGCGTCGCGATCCCCTGCGGTTCATGGTCGAGATCCCGGTGGTGTTGATCTGCTTCGACGTGCTGCACGCCGGCGGCCGCGATCTGCTCGGGGCCCCGTTGTCGGCGCGCCGCGAGGTTCTCCAGGCGCTCCTGCCCCGGGGACCGGTGCGCCTCAGCGCTGGGAGCCTCGCGCGTACGCCGGAGGAGCTCGAGGCGCGGTTTCGCGCGGCGCGCGACGCGGGCCACGAGGGCATCGTGATGAAGCGCCCGGACTCGCCGTACCAGCCGGGGCGGCGCGGGCGGCTGTGGACGAAATGGAAGCCCGGCGTGGGGACCCTGGACGTGGTCGTCGTGGCGGCCGAGTACGGCCACGGCAAGCGCGCCGGCATCTTGTCCGATTATACCTTCGCGGTGCGCGACGGGGCGCGCCTCGTCACGATCGGCAAGGCGTACTCGGGCCTGACGGACGAGGAGATCGCCGGGCTCAGCGCCTGGTTCCACGCGCACACGCGGCGCGACCTCGGCGCGGCGCGGCTCGTCGAGCCCGTGCGGGTTCTCGAGGTCGCGTTCGACGCGATCACCAAGAGCCGGCGCCACGATTCGGGGTATGCGCTCAGGTTTCCGCGGATCGTGCGTATCCGCGACGACAAGCCGGCCGGCGAGATCGACACGCTCGATCGGGTCCGGGCGATGCACGCGGCGCTCGCCCGCCGCGCCGCCGGCGCCCGGGACGGCCCCCCGTCCTCCTAAACGGCTCGCCGCGGGGGGCGCGGGACCCGCGGCCGGGCCCCGTCGCGGCCGGGAACAGGAGGGCCCTCCGCGGGCGTAGAACACGGTGCCATGTCCCCGCGCGTGCGCTGTGGGGTGCTGCTGTCGCTGCTCGCGGCGGCGTTGTTGCTGCAGATCCTGCCCCGCTCGGCCGCCCCGTTGCCCGCCGCAGCCGCCGCCGGCACCGGCTCCGTGGTCGACGTCGTGCAGCTCGACGGCATCATCGGTCCCGCGACGGCGCGCTACGTGCTCCGCGGCCTCCGGCAGGCCACCCAGGACGGCGCCCAGGCGCTCGTGATCGAGATGGATACGCCGGGCGGCCTGCTCACCTCGATGGAAGACATCGCCAAGGCGCTCTTGGCCTCGCCGGTGCCGTCGATCGTCTATGTCTACCCCAGCGGGGCGCGGGACGCGTCGGCGGGCGTCTTTATCACGTACGCCGCGACCATCGCGGCGATGGCGCCGACGACCCACATCGGCGCGGCGCACCCCGTCGCGATGGGTCCGGGCGGGGGCACCACGCAGCTCGATCCGACGGAGATGACCAAGATCACGAACGACGCGGTCTCCGAGATCCGGAGTTTCGCCGCGCGGCGCGGCCGCAACGCCGCGTGGGCCGAACAGGCGGTGCGGCGGAGCGTGTCCATCACGGAGACGCAGGCGCTCCAGCTGCACGTGATCGACCTCGTGGCGCCGACGCCGGCGGCGCTCCTGGCCGCGGTCGACGGGCGAGAGGTGCAGACCGCCTCGGGGACGCGCCGGCTGGCCACGCGGGACGCGCGCATCGTCGAGATCCCGATGGACCTCACGGAGCGGTTCCTCCTGCTGCTCGGCGACCCCAACGTCGGCTTCATCCTGATGACGATGGCGATCTACGGGATCATCTTCGAGCTGAGCAACCCGGGGTCGGTGTTCCCCGGCGTCATCGGCGGCCTGGCGCTCATCCTCGCGCTCGCCTCGTTCGCCGTCGTGCAGGTGAACGTCGCCGGGTTGCTGCTCATCGGGTTCGCGCTCGTCCTGTTCATCGCCGATCTCAAGGTGCCGAGCCACGGGGTCCTGACCGCCGGGGGCATCGTGGCGTTCGTCCTCGGCGCGCTGCTGCTCACGGAGCGGCAGGCGCCGTTTCTCCGCATCTCGCTCGTCTTGATCCTGACGATGGCGGCGCTGACCGCCGCGTTCTTCGCGTTCGCGGTCGGCGCCGGCGTGCGCGCTCAGGGGCGCAAGGTCCAGACCGGGCGGGAGCGGCTCGTGGGCGCCGTGGGCGTGGCCCGCACCGATCTCGCGCCGGCCGGCACCGTGTTCGTGGAGGGCGAGCTGTGGAGCGCCGAGAGCGAGGACGGCGTGATCCCGGCCGGCCGGCGTGTCCGCGTGCTGCGCGTGCGGGGGTTGCATCTCGACGTGCGCCGGGAGGAGGCATCGTGAGCGTGGCCGCGCTGCTCGGGCCGCTCGTGGTGGCGATCATCATCGCGGTGATCGTGCTCGCTAGCTCGACGGTCAAGATCGCCCGCGAGTACGAGCGGGGCGTCATCTTCCGGCTGGGCCGGCTGATCGGCGCCCGGGGCCCGGGCGTGATCGTGCTCATCCCGATCGTCGACCGGATGATCAAGATCGACCTGCGCGTCGTGACCCTCGACGTGCCCCGCCAGGAGATGATGACGCGCGACAACGTGCCGGTCACGGTGGACGCGGTCGTGTACTTCCGCGTCGTCAACCCGGAAGACGCCGTCGTCCGCGTGGAAAACTTCTCCCGGGCCACCTACCTGCTCGCGCAGACGACGCTGCGCAGCGTGGTCGGCCAGCACGAGCTCGACGAGCTGCTGAGCCAGCGCGACCGGATCAACCAGCAGCTGCAGCAGGTGATCGATGAGGGCACGGAGCCGTGGGGGATCAAGGTGACGCTCGTCGAAGTGCGCGACGTGGCGCTGCCCGAGGGCATGAAGCGCGCGATGGCCAAGCAGGCCGAGGTCGAGCGGGAGCGGCGCGCCAAGGTCATCAACGCGGAAGGCGAGTACCAGGCCGCCGAACGGCTCGTGCAGGCGGCCACCAAGATCGCCGTGGAGCCGGTGGCGCTGCAGCTGCGCTACCTGCAGGCGCTGACCGAGATCACGTCGGACCGCAACTCCGTGACGATCTTTCCCGTGCCGCTCGACATCCTGGCGCTGCTCCAGCGCAAGCTGCCGCAGCCGCCCGGCGGCGAGTAGCGCGGCCGGCATCGGGCATCCGGCGCGTGCCTCGAGCGCGGGCAACCCCGCCGCGGACGCCGGCCCGCACCGCGAACCGTGCCGGGTCGCACCCGGACGGCGTGTGATGTCGAGCGGCCCCCATGAGGTGCTCACGATCGGCTCCCGCTCCCCGGACGCGACGCGCGCCGCGGGCGTGGCCGTCGGGCGCGTGCTCGCGCGAACGGGCGCGGCCGGCGCGGTGATCGGGCTCTCCGGCCCGCTCGGGGCCGGCAAGACATGCTTCGTGCAGGGTCTCGCGTCCGGCCTGGGGGCGCGCGGCCCCGTCCGCAGCCCGACGTTTGTGCTCGTGCATGAATACCGCGGCGCGATCCCGCTCTACCACGTCGACCTGTACCGGTTGACGTCGCACGACCTCGACACCCTTGGGCTGGAGGAGATCCTAGACGGCCCCGGGGTGACCGCCATCGAGTGGGCGGACCGCGCCGGCGCCGGCGTCCTGGGCGCGCATCTCGGGATCGACATCGCTTACGGCGGGGGTGACGACGACCGGCTGCTGCGCTTTACCGCGCTGGACGATCGGTACCGCCAAATTGTGAGGGAGCTCGCGGCGTGCGGGTGCTGGGAGTAGAGACGGCGACACCGCTCGCGTCCTCCGCCGTCGTCGATGCGTCCGGCGTGCTCGCGGAGCGCGTGCTCCGCGGGCCGATGCGTCACCTCGAGTGGCTCGCGCCCGCCGTCGACGGGATGCTGCGCGACGCCGGGCTCGGGCCGGGGGATGTCGAGGGCATCGCCGTGAGCGTGGGCCCGGGGGGATTCACCGGGCTCAGGATCGGGATCGCGACCGCGGCGGCGTGGGCGCGCGCCCGGCGCACGCCGCTCGTGGGCGTGGGCACGCTCGAGGCGCTCGCGCTCGCCGCCGGACCGCGCGACGCGGTGCTCGCCGCCCTGGACGCGCACCGCGGTGAAGTGGCCGCGGCGCTGTATCGCGTTCCCGTGGCCGGCGAACCCGAGCCGCTCGTCCCCCCGACCGTGGCGCCGCCGGAGGCGGTGGCCGCGGAGGTCCTGGCGGCGCTCCGCGGCGCCGCCGGGAGCGCCGATCCCGGCCCGGGCCGCGTGCTCGTCGTGGGGGACGCGCTCAGCCGCTACGCGCAGCCGCTCCTCGGAGCCCTGGACGGACGTGGCGTCCCGGGTCCGCCGTATGTGCATCCGAGGGCCGCGGTCGTGGCGTGGCTCGGACGGCTCCGGTTGATCGCGGGAGCGCGCGACGATCCCGGGGTCCTCCTGCCGGTGTACGGGCGGCGGCCGGCGCTGCGCGAGTGGCAGGAAAGCCCGGCCCAACCGGGAAACGGGTGACCATGGTCGTGACGAACGACATCACCATCGGGCCGATGCACATGGACGACCTGGCCCGGGTCACCGAGATCGAGCAGGCGTCGTTCCCGACCCCCTGGCCGCGCGATGCCTACACGCACGAGCTGCGCGAAAACCGGCTGGCCTGCTACCTGGTCGCGCGCGCCATGCACCAGGTCGTCGGCTACACGGGCATGTGGATCATCCTCGACGAAGCGCACGTCACCACGATCGCGGTGGCCCCCGAATACCGCCGGCGGCGGATCGGGGAGCGGCTGCTCGTGGCGCTGCTCGACGAGGCCATGCGCCGGGGCGCGCGGTGGGTGACGCTGGAAGTGCGCAAGACCAATGTCGGCGCACAGTCGCTCTACCGCAAGTACGGGTTCAAGGAGATCGGCGTCCGCCGGGGCTACTACAGCGACAACCGCGAAGACGCGATCGTGATGTGGACGGGGAACGTGTGGGAACACGCGTTCCAGGCGCGCTTCAAGCACAATCGCGCCACGCTCGAGGGCGGCGCTCCGCCGTCGGGCGGCCCGGCGTAACCGGCACGCGGCCGCGAGCCCCGGGTGAACGTCCTCGGCATCGAAACGTCGTGCGATGAAACCTCGGCCGCGGTGTTCGCCGCGGCCGGCGGCTCCGGGCGCCTGCTGTCCAACGTCGTCGCATCGCAGGTGGACCTGCACGCGCGGTACGGCGGCGTCGTGCCGGAGCTCGCGTCCCGGCGTCACCTCGAGCGGCTCGGCCCCGTGATCGACCAGGCCCTCGACGACGCGCGCGTGGCGCTGGCGGCGATCGACGCCATCGCGGTCACGTGCGGTCCGGGGCTCGTCGGCGCGCTCGCCGTCGGCGTGGCCGCCGCCAAGGCCACGGCGCTCGCCCTCGGCCGCCCGCTCATCGGCGTGAACCACCTCGAGGGGCACGTCTACGCGAGCCTGCTCCACCACCCGGACCTGGCGCTCCCGGCGCTCGTCCTGCTCGTCTCGGGCTCGCACACCGACTTGATCCTGATGGCCGGACACGGCCGGTACGAGGTGCTCGGCGCGACCCGCGACGACGCGGCGGGCGAGGCCTTTGACAAGGCGGCCCGCGCGCTCGGCCTCGGGTATCCCGGCGGGCCCGCGATCGACCGCGCGGCGGCGCGGGGGCGGGCCGGGGCCGTCCAGTTGCCGCGGCCGTTTCCGGACGAGCACAGCCTCGACTTTTCCTTCAGCGGGCTCAAGACCGCCGTGCTGCGCGCCCTGGCGAAGCATGCCCCGGACGGCGGCGCCCCGGACGCCGCGTGGGTCGCGGACGCGGCGGCGTCGTTCCAGGAGGCGCTCGTCGGCGTCCTCGTGGAGAAGACGGTCCGGGCCGCGCGTGCCAGGCGGACCGGCGCCGTGCTGCTGGGCGGCGGCGTGGCCGCGAACTCCCTGCTCCGCCGGCGCATGGCCGAGGCGGTGCAGCCCCTCGGCATCCCTCTGCACGTGCCGCCCCCGATCCTCTGCACCGACAACGCCGGCATGATCGCCGCCGCGGGCGCGCACCGCCTCGAGCGCCGCGAGCGCTCGTCCCTCCGCCTCGGCGCCTACGCGGAGCTTGACCTCACGGACCCGGTGCCGGAGACGGGCATCACCGCGTAGCCGGAAGGATCCGCGGTGCAATCGCAAACATTAAATTCGCCGCGTGCGGGCGCGTGCGGGCGCGATTTGGAGGCCTGGCATCCTGTTTTCCGGCGAATTTGTGGTTGCCCGCGTTCACCACGTTTCCCTATAGTGAGCGTAGATTAGCACTCATAAGGTCAGAGTGCTAAGACACCCTGCCGGGAAGGGAGGCTGGTATGAACCTGAAACCACTCGGGGATCGCATTGTGGTCAAGGTCGTCGAGGAGCTCGAGAAGACGAAGGGCGGCATCGTGCTGCCGGATACCGCCAAGGAGAAGCCGCAGGAGGCCGAGGTCGTCGCCGTGGGACCGGGCGGCCGCAACGAGAAGGGCGACCGCACGCCGATGGAGGTCAAGGTCGGCGACCGCGTGATCTTTGCCAAGTACTCCGGAACGGAGTTCAAGCAGGACGACGAGGAATACCTCATCCTGCGTGAGAGCGACGTGCTCGCGATCGTGACCCGCGAAAAGGCCAAGGCGAGGGCCTAAGGGGGAAGCGCGACATGCCAAAGATGCTGCTGTACGACGAGGAGGCGCGCCGGGCGCTCGAGCGCGGCGTCAACCGCCTCGCGGACGTGGTCAAGATCACCCTCGGGCCGAAGGGTCGCAACGTCGTCCTCGAAAAGAAGTTCGGCTCGCCGACGATCACGCACGACGGCGTCACCGTCGCCAAGGAGATCGAGCTCACCGACCCGTTCGAGAACGCGGGCGCGCAGCTGGTGCGGGAGGTCGCGACCAAGACCAATGACGTCGCGGGCGACGGGACCACGACGGCGACGGTGCTCGCGCAGGCCATCGTGCGCGAAGGGCTCCGCAACGTGGCGGCGGGCGCCAACCCGCTGTCCCTCAAGCGCGGCATCGACCGCGCTGTGGAGACCGTCGTGGCCGCGCTGCGGGCGCAGGCCAAGCCCGTCGAGACGAAGGACGCCGTGGCGCAGGTCGCGAGCATCTCCGCGCACGACGAGGAGATCGGCAAGCTCATCGCGGACGCCATGGAGAAGGTCGGCAAGGACGGCGTCATCACCGTCGAGGAGTCCAAGGGCATCGAGACGACGGTGGACACGGTCGAGGGGATGCAGTTCGACAAGGGCTACATCTCCCCGTACATGGTGACGGATCCGGAGAAGATGGAGGCCGTGCTCGAGGATCCGTACCTCCTGATCACGGACAAGAAGATCAGCGCCGTCAAGGACCTGCTCCCGGCGCTGGAGCGGATCGTGCAGCTCAGCCGGCCGCTGGTCGTGATCGCCGAGGACGTGGAGGGCGAGGCGCTGGCGACCCTCGTCGTCAACAAGCTGCGCGGCACGCTCAACGCCATCGCGGTCAAGGCGCCCGCGTTCGGCGACCGCCGCAAGGCGATCCTGCACGACATCGCGATTCTCACGGGCGGCCAGGTCATCACCGAAGAGCTCGGGCTCAAGCTGGAGAACGTCGACACGAGCCAGCTCGGCCGCGCCCGGCAGGTGAAGGCCGGCAAGGAAGAGACGATCATCGTCGGCGGCGCCGGCAAGCAGTCGGAGATCCAAAAGCGCATCGCGGAGCTGCGGAAGCAGATCGACGAGACCGACAGCGACTACGACCGCGAGAAGCTGCAGGAGCGTCTCGGCAAGATGGTCGGCGGCGTCGGGGTGATCAAGGTCGGCGCCGCGAGCGAGACCGAGCTCAAGGAGAAGAAGCACCGGGTGGAGGACGCGCTCAGCACCGCGCGCGCCGCGGTGGAGGAAGGCATCGTGCCCGGCGGCGGCACCGCGCTCGTCGCGGCGATCCGCGACCTGGAGAAGGTCAAGCTGGAGGGCGACGAGCGCACCGGCGTGGACATCGTCCGGCGCGCGCTCGAGGAGCCGCTCCGCCAGCTGGCGCACAACGCCGGCGCGGAAGGGTCGCTCATCGTGGAAAAGGTGAAGGACGCCAAGCCCGGGTGGGGCTACAACGTCCTCACCGGCGAGTTCGTGGACATGATCAAGGCGGGCATCGTGGACCCGTGCAAGGTGACGCGGTCGGGGCTGCAGAACGCCGCGAGCGTGGGCGCCATGGTGCTCACGACCGAGGTGCTGGTCGTGGACAAGCCGGAGGAAGAGAAGGACACGCCCACCCCGCCCACGCCGCCGATGTAGGCCGGGCGGACGGCATGGCGCGTGCCGGCAGGAGGGGTCGTGCGGCCCCTCCTGCCGCGTTGATCGGCAGGAACTGCTCCCCTCGAACCGAACCCCACCTCACCACAGCGGGCCACAAGGAGGGAGCGTGATGTCCGATCGCCAGGCCGTCCGGCTGACGAGGCGCCAGTTCATCGCGGCCGCGGGGGCGCTCGCCGGCGCGGCCGCGGCGGTCCGCCTCGGCCGGGGCCCGGCGTTCGGGGCGGCGCCCCAGGAGATCGTCTTCACCACCGACCAGCTGATCCCGATCCAGGAGCAGGAGTGGGCGCGCACCAGCCTGCTCGCCGGGTTCACGAAGGCGTCCGGCATTCCGGTCCGGTTCATCGCCGAGCCGGACGGTCCGTACATGGACCGCCTGACCGCCGAGGCCAAAGCCGGCAAATCGACGATCAGCGTCACCGGCGCGCTCCACGGGCTGTACCCGATCCTGCTCAGCGCGGGGCTGGTGCGGGACATGGCGCCGGTGCAGAAGCAGCTGGACGCGATCCGGGACCGGACCTTCTACAAGGATCTCCTGGCCGCGTCCCGCATGGGCGGCACGCAGGCGTTTATCCCGTGGATGCAGGCGACCTACGCGTTCGCGGCGACGAAATCGTCGCTGCAGTATTTCCCCAAGGGCCGCAACCCCATGCGCATGACGTACGACGACCTGCTCGCGTGGGGCCAGAATATCCAGCAGGCTGCCGGGCAGCGCCGGCTCGGCTTTCCCGTGGGCCCGAACGGGTTGTACGGCCGGTTTCTCCACGGGTACGCGTACCCGTCGTTCACGGGCGCGCAGGTCAAGCGCTTCAAGTCCCCGGACGCCGTCGCCATGTGGCAATACCTGCGCCGGCTGTGGGGCGTCACGCACCCGTCCTCGTTTACCTACGAGTTCATGTACGAGCCGCTCCTCTCCGGCGAGGTCTGGGTGGCGTGGGACCACACCGCACGCCTGATCCCCGCCGTGCGCCAAAAGCCCGACGACTTCGTCGTGCTGCCGTCGCCGGCCGGCCCGCGCGGCCGGTCGTTCATCTCGGTCATCGTGGGGCTCTCGCTGACGAAAAACGCGCCGGACGTGGACGGCGGGACCAAGCTGATCGAGTACCTCACGCGGCCGTCGACGCAGCTCGCGACCCTGCAGGGCGACGGGTTCTTCCCCGTGTCACCGGAAGTGGCCCGGTCGGCGACGTCCGGATGGGTGAAGGTGGTGGCCGACGGGGTCTCGGCCCAGGCCGGCGCGCCGGACGCGCACACGGCGCTCCTGCCCGTCGGCTTGGGCGCGCGGACCGCCGAGTTCGTCCCGATCTACACCGACGCGTTCCAGTTGATCGTGATCCAGGGCAAGAACATCCAGGACGTGCTCAACGACCAGGCGCGCAAGCTGGAGGCGCTGTACCGCGCGCAGAACGCGGTCTGCCCGCCGCCCGACCCCGCCATCACGCCGTGTAAATTGGATTAGCGCGGACCCGCCGGGGCCGGTCCGTGGTCAGGTCGAGCCGCGCTGCGTGGGCGCCCTACCTGCTCGTGCTGCCCACGCTTGTGTTTCTCGGCGTGTTCATCGTGTACCCGATGGTCCAGGCGTTCGTGCTCGGGCTGACGGACCCCGATACCGGGCGGCTGGGCGCGGCGCCGGTCCGGCAGATGATCTCGGACCTGCACTTCGTGCCGGCGGTCCGGGACACGATCGTCATCACGGCGATCGCGATCCCGCTGCAGCTCGCGCTCGGCCTGGCGATGGCCATGCTCGTGCAGACCCGCTTCGCGGGGCACGGGATCTTCCTGTACCTGTGCGCGGTGCCCATCGGCATCTCCGATCTCGCCGCCGGGCTCATCTGGCTGTCGATCTTCACGGAGCGCGGCTACCTGAACGCGCTGTTGTTCGCCGCCGGCCGGGTGGCGCAGCCCGCGCCGTACCTGACGTACGACCAGCCGGGCTGGCTGCTGGCCGCCGTGGTGCTGACGGAGGTGTGGCGCGCCACGGCGATCGTGATGCTGATCCTGCTCGGCGGCCTCCAGCTCATCCCCCGCGACTACCTCGAGACGGCCCACGTGTTCGGCGCGGGGCCGTGGCGGACGCTGCGCCACGTCACCCTGCCGCTGCTTCGCGCCAGCCTGCAGACCGCCCTCATCATCCGCACGATCCTCGCCTTCGAGGTGTTTGCGCCGGTGATGATGCTCACGGGGCGGCTGCTCCCGGTGCTCGCCGGCGAGTCCTACCTGTGGTACTCGCTGTACCGCAATCCCCACGTCGCGGCCGCCTACGGCACTTTGATGCTGCTCGTGTCGGGCGCGGCGACGTGGACGTATCTCCGCGTGCTCCGCCCCCGTCCGGGGGAGGTCGCCGGGTGACGTTCCGCCGCTTCGCGATCTACAGCGCCGCCACGCTGGTGGCGGCGTGGGTGGTCTTTCCGCTCGCGCTGATCACGCTCGCCGCGTTCACGCCGCGGGACACGCTCTACGCGTGGCCGCGGCCGATCTGGCCCGGGACGTTTACGCTCGCGACCATGCGCGCGTTTCTCGGCGCCACCGACGTCCTGCGGTCCACCTGGAACAGCCTCGTCGTGGCCGTGATGACGATCGGCATGGCGTTCCTGGTCGCCGCGCCGGCGGCGTACGCGCTCGCCCGCTACCGGTTTCGCGGCCGCGACGCGGTGCAGTTTTTGGTGCTGGCGACGAAGATGTTCCCGGCGACGATCCTCGCGATCCCGCTCGCCGTGGCGTTCATCCGCTGGGGGCTGTACGATACGCTCCTCGGGGTCGCGCTCGTGCACACGGCCCTGGCCGTGCCGTTCGTGATGACGATGGTGACGGGCATCTTCGTGGCGATTTCGTACGAGCTTGAGGAGGCCGCGATGACGCTGGGGAGCGGCCGCCTCGGGGCCGTGGTGCGCATCACGCTCCCGATGGCGCTGCCGGGGCTGGCCGCGGCGGCGATCTTCACGTTCATCACCTCGTGGAACGAGGTCTTTGCGGCCTCGATCCTGACGGTCGATCACCGGACGCTGCCGGCGCTCATCCTCACCTCGGTCGTGGGCGGCGGCGGCGGCGCGCCGCTGGACTACCGGTTCGCCGGCGGATTCTTCATGATCGTGCCGGCGCTCGTGATCATCTTGCTGATCCGGCGCTACCTGTTGACGTTGTGGGGCGTCACGCTGCGGTGACGCCCGCGGCGGGCCGGGGCGCGGGGTGGTCCGGCGGCGGCGCTGGTCCGCGGCGCCGGTCGTGGAGCGACGGGGGACGGGCGTTCGGCGCCGTCACCCAAGAAGGCGAACGATAACGCAGCGCTGGCGGGTGGTCGTGTGGCGGAGGTCCGGCTCGAACATCTGCGCAAGACCTACGGCAAGGTGGTCGCCGTCGACGACGTGTCTCTCGCGATCGACGACGGCCAGTTCCTCGTGCTGCTCGGTCCGTCCGGATGCGGCAAGACGACGGTGCTCCGCGCCGTGGCCGGCCTCGAGGAGCTCGCCCGCGGCCGGATTCAGATCGGCGCGCGCGATGTGACGCGGCTCGCGCCCGGCCGGCGCCGGATCGCGATGGTGTTTCAATCCTACGCCGTCTTTCCGCACCTGCGCGTCTACGACAACATCGTGTTCGGGCTGCGCATGGCGCGGGTCCCCGCCGCGGAACAGCGCCGGCGCGCGGACGAGGCGGCGGAGCTGCTGCAGATTCGGGACCTGCTCGACCGCTATCCCGCCCAGCTGTCCGGGGGCCAGCGGCAGCGCGTCGCGGTCGCCCGCGCGATCGTCATGCGTCCGGACCTGCTCTTGATGGACGAGCCGCTCAGCAACTTGGACGCCCTGCTCCGGCTCCACATGCGGACGGAGCTCAAGCGCATCCACCGGGAACTGCGCGTGACCACGATCTACGTGACCCACGACCAAGTCGAAGCGCTGAGCCTCGGCGAGCGGATCGCGGTCATGCAGAGCGGGCGGATCGTGCAGGACGACACGCCGGCGCGCGTGTACGACGCGCCCGCGAACCGGTTCGTCGGCAGCTTCATCGGCAGCCCGCCCATGAACTTTCTCGAGGGACGGCTCGGCGCGCGGGACGGCCGGGCCGCGCTCAGCGTGTCCGGCCAGTTCCTCGCCGTGTCCGTGGAAGCGGCCGCGGCGCTCGCGGCTGCGGGGGACGGCGCGGTGCTCGCGGGGATCCGCCCGGAGCACATCACCGCCTCGCTCGGCCCGGAGCCGGAGGCGCTCGAAGCCGCGGCCGTCGCGATCGAGCCGCTCGGCGCCCAGACGCTGCTCACGGCCGCGGTCGGCGCGCAGGTGGTCAAGGTCATCGTCCCCGCGGATTTCCGCGCGGAACCCGGCCAGCCGGTGTGGCTGCGCGTCGACGGCGCGCGCGTCCGGTTCATGGACGCCCGGACGGGCGGCGTCATCCCGCTCCCCGGATCGCGGTGACGATGGACGACCTCGTCGCGCAGGCGCTGGCCGTGCTCCGCCGCAACGACATGGGAGCGTACACGCGGCCGAGCCCCCGCCTGTATCCCCACCAGTGGAACTGGGACAGCGCGTTCGTCGCGCTCGCGCTCGCGCGCGTGGACTGGACCCGGATGGAACGCGAGGTCGACGCGCTGCTCGCCGCGCAGTGGACGAACGGCATGCTGCCGCACATTCACTACCACCCGGACGTCACGGGGTACGTCCCCGGGCCGGACTGGTGGCCGGACGTGCCGGCGCGCCGCGCGGGCGAGCGGACGAGCGGGATTACCCATCCGCCGGTGCTGCCGACCGCGGTGTACCGCGCGGGGCGCGCGCAGCCGGACGCGCGCCTCCGGCACGCCTGGTGGGAGCGTCTCTATGAACCGCTGCGGGACGCGCTCCGGTTTTTCTCGCGGCACCGCACGGTGCCGGAGGCCCCGCTCGTCGTGCTCGTGCATCCGTGGGAGAGCGGCCTGGACAACAGCCCGCGCTGGGACTTCGCGGCCGGCCTCGGGCTGCGTCCCGCCCGGGCCTACACGCGCCACGACACGGCGGTGGTGACCGCGTCCGAGCGGCCCCGGCAGGCCGACTACGACCTGTACCTGTACCTCGTCGAGGTGATGGCGCGGCACGGCTACGACCTCGGCGCGTTTTTGCCCCACACGCCGTTCGCCGTGTACGACGCGCTCCAAAACGCGATCTGGTACCGCGCCGCGGTGGATCTGGGCCGGATCGCGGACGCCCTCGGACGCCCGCGCGACTGGACCGGCGACGAGCTGCGCGCGTTCCGCGACGCGTATCACCGGTTCCTCTGGGACGAGGCGTCGGGCCTGTTTCTGGACTTCGACCTCAGGGGCCGCCGCCCCGTGGCCGCGCAGACCATTGCCGGCCTGGGGGCCATCTACGGCGGCCTGGTGAGCGCCCCGCAGGCGGCGGCGATGTGGGCCCGGTACGAACGCCGCAGCCGCGGCTGCCGCGCGCTCCCGACGGTCCCGCCGGACCAACCCGAGTTCGAGCCGGCCCGGTACTGGCGCGGCCCGGTGTGGGTCAACACCAACTGGCTGCTCGCCCGCGGGCTCGAGGAGCTCGGGCTCCGCGACGACGCGCGCCGGCTCGCCGGCGCGACGGTCGACCTCGTGCGCCGCGGCGGCTGGTGCGAGTACTTCCACGCGGAGACGGGCGAGGGGATCGGCGGCGGGGACTTTTCCTGGACCGCGGCCCTCGTCATGGACCTGCTCCAGGAGCCGATCGCGCCCGCGCCGTGACGGGCCGCCCGCGCGCGGCGAAGGACAGACCGTCGCGCCCGTCCGATACCGGATGTGGGAGGTAGGCATGCACCGAGCATCCCGCGCCGCGGCCGTCGCGGCCTGCGCGTGCCTGACGCTCGCCGCGCTCGCCGCGGCGCAAGCCCCGCCGGCCCCGCCCGCCGGAGCCGCGTGGCCCATGCGGGGCCATGACTTCGGCATGTCGTCGTTCCAGCCGGACGCCGGGATGGCCCCGTCCAAGGTGGGCGCGCTGCGCCCGATCTGGCGATTTGCGGCCGACGGCGCGATCCCGGGCAGCCCGGCGCTGGACGAGCGCACCGCCTACGTGGGATCGTCGAGGGGCACGTTGTACGCGCTGGATCTCCGCACGGGAACCGAGCGGTGGCACGTCGCGCTCGGCGCGCGGGGCCAGACCGCGTACGGGTTCCCGACGCTCGGCATCAACGGAACGCCCGCGCTCGCCGGGCCGCGGGTCTACGCCGCGACGGCGGAGACGGATGTCGTGTGCCTCGACGCCGCCACCGGGGGATTCATGTGGCGCACCCGCGTCGGCGACCCGTCCAAGAGCGAGACGATCTGGTCCGCGCCGCTCGTGTGGGGCAACCGCGTCTACGTGGGGATCGACGGCATCTACGACGAGCCGACCGCGCGCGGCCGCCTCGTCGCGCTCGACGCCGTGACCGGCGGCGTCGTCTGGACGTACGTCGTTCCGCAGTACGCCGGCGGCGGCGGGGCGGGCGTGTTCGACAGCCCGTCCGTCGATCCGCAGACGGGCACGTTGTTTGTCGCCACGGGGAACCCGACGCCGAAGGACGCGCCGCCGGCCGGCCCCGACGTGGGGTCGGACTCGATCCTGGCCCTCGACGCCGCGACGGGGCGCCTCCGGTGGGCGTTTGGGCCGACGTATCCTCACGACACCCGGGATCAGGATTTCCTCGCGACGCCGAATCTCGTGGTGCTCCCCCAGGGACTCGGGGTCGGCGCGGGCGAGAAGGACGGCGCGTACTATATGGTCGACGCTCGGACCGGCGCATTGCGGTGGCGGACCAGCCTCTCGGGCCCGTCCGCGGTCGCGGAAATTCTGGGTAGCGGCGCCGTCGGGTTCGGCCGGATCTTCGTCGGCACGCAGGACTTTCCGCCGGGCGTGACCACGTTTTCGCCAAACCTGCCGGGGCGGCTCGTGGCGCTCGATGCGGCGACGGGCCGGATCGTCTGGCAGTTCACGGGGGCGAAGCAGATCCTGGGGTCGCCCGCGGTCTCACAGGGCGGCGTGGTGTTCGCGGCGGACTACGCCGGCGTCGTGTGGGCGGTGGACGCGCGGACCGGCCGGGTCCTGTGGCACGGCGCCACCGGCGGGTTCGCGTGGAAGGGCGGCGTCACGCTCGGGCGCGACCTCGTGCTCGTCGGCGCCGCCGCTCCCGCCAACGTCCTCGTGGCCTTCGGCTCGCCGCCTCCGTAACGGCGGGCGCCGGGCGGGTGATATAATTTTTTTGAACCCCGAACAGCGGGAGCCCGGAGGTGGCGGCGATGGCGGCACGAGGGTATCAGCGGCCGTTGGCGCGGTTGACGCAGCCCTTGATCCGGCGGGCCGGCGCGCTTGCGCCGGCGGCCTGGGACGAGGCGCTCGATCTGGTGGCGCGGCGGTTCCGCGAGATTCGCCGCGACCACGGGCCGGACGCCTTCTGCTGCCTGAGTTGCTCCAAGGCGTCCAACGAAGTGAACTTCGTCGCGCAGAAGTTCATGCGGGTGGTGCTCGGGACCAACAACATCGACAGCTGCAACCGGACCTGACACGCGCCGAGCGTCTCCGGTCTGGAGACGGTGTACGGGGCGGGCGGCGGCACGACGTCGTACGAGGAGATGGAGCACACGGACCTGCTGTTTTTGTGGGGGTCCAACCCGCGCGAGACCCACCCGATCATGTTCCATCACATGCTGCGCGGCATGCGCAACGGCGCGCGCCTCGTCGTCGTCGATCCGCGGCGCACGCCGACGGCGCAGCTCGCGCACCTGCACCTGCCGATCCGCGTCGGCGGGGATATCGCGCTCGCGAACGCGATCGCGCGGGTGATCTTCGAGGAGGGGCTCGAGCACCGCGAGTTCATCGCGCACGCCACGACCGGGGTCGAGGCGTACCGCGAGGCGATCGCGACCTACACGCCGGAGTTCGCGGAGCGCGTCACCGGCATCGCGGCGGACACCGTCCGCCGTGTGGCCCGGATGTACGCCGGGGCGCCGCGCGCGATCATCTGCTGGACGCTCGGCATCACCGAGCATCACAACGCGACGGACGGCGTGTATGCGCTGTGCAACCTGGCCAACATCACCGGGCACGTCGGGCGGTACGGCTCCGGCCTCGACCCGCTGCGCGGCCAGAACAACGTGCAGGGCGGCGGCGACATGGGGGCCATTCCGAACCGCCTGCCCGGGGGCGCGGACGTGGAGGATGCGGAGCAGCGCGCGCCGTTTGAGGCCGCCTGGGGCACGGCGCTCCCGTCCCGGCGCGGGCGCCACCAGAGCCTGATGTTCGAGGGCATGGAGCGCGGCGAGATCCGCGCCGCCTACATCATCGGCGAAAACCCGCTCATGTCGGAGGCCAATCTCCACCGCAGCCGCGAGCTGCTCGGCGGCCTCGACTTCGTCGTGCTCCAGGACGTCGCGCTCAACCAGACCGCCGAGATCGCCGACGTCGTCCTGCCGTCGGCGTTGTCGTGGTGCGAGTGCGACGGCACGGTCACGAACTCCGAGCGGCGGGTGCAGCTGATGCGCAAGGCGGTCGATCCCCCGGGGGAGGCGCGCGACGACATCGCCATCCTGCAAGACCTCGCCGGCCGCCTGGGGCACCGGTGGGGGTACACGGGCGCGGAGGACGTGTGGAACGAGGTCCGGCGCCTCTCCGCGCGGCACCGCGGGATGTCCTACGCCCGGCTCGCCGAGGCCGGCGGGCTGCAGTGGCCGTGCCCCGACGAGGGCCACCCGGGCAGCAAGTTCCTGCACGAGCGCCTGTGGCGGCGTCCGGTCGACGGCCCGCGGGCGCCGCTCATCCCGGTCCGGTGGGAACCGCCCGTGGAGCAGCCGGACGACGCGTACCCGTTTATGCTCACGACGGGGCGCAGGCTCGAATTCTACAACACCGGCACCCAGTCGCGCGGCTACGCGGCGCCGCGCCCGCAGACCGAGTACCTCTGCATCTGGCCCGCGGACGCCCGGCGGCTCGGCCTTGAGCCCGGGGATCTCGCGCGCGTCCGGTCCCGCCGCGGGTCGCTCCTCGTACCGGTCAAGCTCGACGACACGCTCGCGCCCGGGCTCTGCTTCATGACGCTCCACCATCCCGACACGGTGCCGACCAACGTGCTCACGATCGACGCGTGGGATCCGAAATCGGGGACCGCGGAGTTCAAGGCGACGGCGGTGGCCATCGAGCGCGTCGCGGCGCGGGGCGGGTGGCGCGACGAGGTCGTGGGACAGGAGGAGATGTCGCGTGCCGATTGAGCCGAATCCCCCGGCGCCCGCTAGCGAGCGGGAGCGCGAGGCGGTGGACCGGGCCCTCGCCCGCGTGGGCGCCGAGCCGCGCCGGTCCGACCTGCTGCCGCTCCTCCATGCGGTGCAGGACGATCTCGGCTGGTTGCCCCGCGGCGCGCTCCATCACCTCGCCGACCGGATGAACCTGCCGTTTCCCGACGTCTGGGGGGTCGCGACGTTTTACGCGTTGTTCCGGCTCGACCCGCCGCGCGGCACGATCCTCCACGTCTGCGACGACGTATCGTGCCGGCTGCGGGGCGCCGATGTCCTCGTGCGCGACCTCCAGGCCCGCTACGGACCGCCGCGGCGATTTGCGGGCGGGGCGCACGGCGATGCGCGGAACGGCCGGGGCGCCGCGGCGCCGCCGGCGGTCGACTGGGAGACGGTGCCGTGCCTCGGGCGGTGCGAGGAAGCGCCCGTCGCCGTGGCCGGCGGGCGCGAACTCGGGCACGCGACGGCCGGCGTCATCGCGGCGGCGCTCGGGCAGGCGGGCGGCGATGCCTGAGGTCCGGCGGCTCCTGGCGCGGGCCGGCGTCGCTGATCCGGAGAGCCTCGAGGCGTACCGGTCGCTCGGCGGCTACGCGGCGCTTGCACGCGTCGCGGAGCGCGGGCCGGCGTGGGTGCTGTCCGAGCTGGAGGCCTCGGGACTGCTCGGGCGCGGCGGCGCGGCGTTTCCGGCCGGCCGCAAGTGGCGCGCCGTCGCGGAAGCCGCCGGACGGCGGCGGGTGGTCTGCAACGCCGACGAGAGCGAGCCGGGCACCTTTAAGGATCGCGTGCTGATGGAGCAGGACCCGTTCGCCGTCGTGGAGGCGATGACGATCGCCGGGCTCACGGTCGCAGCCGAGGACGGGCTCGTCTACGTGCGCGGCGAGTACCGGCTCGCCGCCGCGCGTCTCCGGCGGGCGATCGACCAGGCGGAGCGCGCGGGGCTCCTCGGCGCCGACGTCGCGGGGACCGGGCGCGCCTTTTGGATCCGCGTCGTCCGCGGCGCGGGCGCCTACATCTGCGGCGAGGAGACGGCGCTGTTCAACTCGGTCGAGGGCCGCCGCGGCGAACCGCGCAACAAGCCCCCGTTCCCGACGCAGGCGGGCCTGTTTGGCGACCCCACGCTCGTCAACAACGTGGAGACGCTGTGCAACGTCCCGATCGTGGTACTGGAGGGCGCCTCCGGGTTCCGGCGCTACGGCACGGACCGGTCCACCGGGACGAAGCTGTTCTGCGTGAGCGGGCACGTCGAGCGCCCGGGGTTGTACGAGGTCCCGTTCGGGACGACGCTCGGGGAGCTGCTGGCGCTGGCGGGCGGCGTATGGCGGGGCCGGCGCCTGCAGGCCGTGCTGTGCGGCGGGGCCGCCGGCACGTTCCTCGGTCCCGACCGGTTGGATCTGCCGTTGACCTTCGAGGGCCTCCAGCCCGTCGGGGGTACCGTGGGATCCGGCGCCGTGATCGTGCTCGACGAGACGGCGTCGTTGTGGGATATCGTGCTGCGGGTGGCCCGGTTTTTCCAGGAGGAATCGTGCGGCCAGTGCGTCCCGTGCCGGGTCGGCACGCAGCGGCAGCTGGAGATCGTCACGCGGTTGGCGTCGGGCCGGGCGCGGCCGGAGGACCCGCAACTGCTCGCGGACATCGGCGCGGCGATGACGGACGCGTCCATCTGCGGCCTCGGTCAAACGGCGGCCGGCGCGGTGCTGAGCGCGCTCGCGCTCCGGCCGGGCGCGCCGTCGTCGAGCAACGGCGGCGCGAGCGCGGCGCACGGACGCCCGGGTGAGGTCGTATGAGCATTGTCATCGAGGTCGACGGGCGGACCCTCGGGGCGGACGAGGGGATGACGATCCTGCAAGCGCTCCGGCGCGCCGGCATGGACGCGCCCACCCTCTGCTACCATCCCAACCTGACGCCGGTCAACGTCTGCCGGGCCTGTGTCGTAGAGGTGGAGGGCAGCCGCGCCCTCGTGCCGTCCTGCTCGCGCCGCGTGGAACCCGGGATGCGGGTGCGGACGGACACCGAGCGCGTCCGCCGGGCCCGCAAGGTCGTCCTCGAGATGCTCGCGTCGTCGGTCGACACCTCCACGGCGCCCGAGCTCGCCGCGCACCTCGCCGCGTACCACGGCGACCCGGCGCGGTTTGGCAGCGACGTCGCGCGGGTCCTCGAACCGCTGCGCGACGACAACGACCTGTACGTACGCGACTACGCGAAGTGCATCCTCTGCTACAAGTGCGTCGAAGCCTGCGGCGAGGACGCCCAGCATACGTTTGCGCTGACGGTCGCCGGCCGCGGGTTTGCGGCCCGCATCGACACCGGGGCCGACGCGCCGCTCCTGGAGTCACGCTGTGTCTTCTGCGGAAACTGCGTGGCGGTGTGCCCGACCGGCGCCCTGATGCCCCTGATCGAACACCGGATGCGGCAGGCGGGCGAGTGGGACGAGAGCCGGCAGCACGTTGCGGAGACGATCTGCCCGTACTGCGGCGTGGGCTGCGCCCTCGAGCTGCACGTGCAGGGCAACCGCATCGTCAAGGTCACGTCTCCCGCGGACCACGACATCACGCGCGGCAACCTGTGCGTCAAGGGACGGTTCGGATTTACGTATGTGAACCCGGATCCGGGCGGCCGCTGATGCGTCATTGCCGAACTCCGACAAGGGTTCAAGCCGGCCGTCTGCGATCACGCACCGGCGCCGTGCGCAACGCGCACAGGGGCCGCGGCGTGTCCGCGCCGAAGTAAGGAACGCGGACACGTCCCCGAGTCGTGCGCGGCGCGCAATCACTGCCCGGCGGCGGGACGCCGAAAGGGGGTGCCCCCCGTGGGGCGGATGATATGGCCACCCTAACGACGCGGCTTGTGACGGCCGGTGTCGCTGCGTGTCTCGGTTTTGCGGCGCTGGCGGGCGTGCCGGGAGGCGGCCTGGCGGCGGCGCCGGCCACCCTTGCGATCGCGCTCGGCATCGACGCGGACACGTTGGACCCGGCCGGGCAGACGACCGCCACGGTCTCGAACATCGTGGACTACATCTACGATCCGCTGATCTGGTACAACGACGAGCGGTCCGGCGTCGCCCCGGGGCAGCCGCAGTACACCAAGCTCGTCGGGCAGCTCGCGACCTCGTGGACGGCGAGCCCCGACGGCCGCACGTACACGTTCAAGCTGCGCCAGGGCGTCAAGTTCCAAGACGGCACCCCCTTCGACGCGCAGGCCGTCAAGTTCAACATCGAGCGGATGCTGGATCCGTCGGTCCGGAATTCGTCACGCTACTACTGGAGCGCGCTCGACACCGGCCGGATCGAGATCCCCGACCCCTACACGATCGTGCTGCACTTCAAGGAGCCGAGCGCCACGCTGCCGGAAGAGCTGGCGACCACGGCGGCCGAGATCGTGTCGCCGGCCGCGGCCAAGGCGTTGGGGAACGCCAAGCTCGCGCTGGGACCGGTCAACGCCGGCTCCGGGCCGTACATCTTCAAGGAGTGGGTGCACGGCGACCACATCACGCTGGTGCGCAATCCCGATTACTGGGGGCGCAAGCCGTACTTCGACCAGGTGATCTTCCGCGTCGTCCCCAACGCGGGGACCCGCGAGACCATGCTGCGCGCGGGCGACGTGCAGATGGCGTTCGCGCCGCCCGCGCCCGACGTGCCCGCGATGCGCAGGGATCCGTCGCTGCGCGTCGTGGAGGGCCCGACCGACCGCGCGATCTGGGTGGGGATGAACAACCTCTGGGGCCCGTTCAAGGACGTGCGCGTGCGCCAGGCGATGAACTACGCCGTCAACAAGCAGGCCATCATCCACAGTGTGCTCTTCGGCCTCGCGACCGTGCTGGAAGCGCCGACGACGCCCAACCAGTTCGGCTACACGCGGATCCAGCCGGGCGGCTGGCCGTTCGATCCCGCGCGCGCGAAGCGGATGCTCACCGAAGCCGGCTACCCCCAAGGCTTCAGCGTCGCGTTCCGGGCGCCCACGGGCCGCTACATCCAGGACTATCAGGCCGCCCAGGCCATCGCCGCGCAGCTCGCCAACGTCGGCGTCAAGGCCGCGGTGGAGACCGCCGACTGGCCGAGCTACATCGGCGCGCTCGCGACCCCGGCGGACCGCACGCCGATTCAGATGTACATGCTCGGGCAGGCCGGTCCGTACCTGGATGCGGCCTCCCAGCTCTTCGGCGTCTTTTACTCCGGCCTGTGGCCGCCGCACGGCTACATCTCCACGTTCTACAAGGATGCCAAGGTGGACGAGCTGCTGCTCGCCGGGCAGACGACCATGAACCCGGAGCAGCGCCGGGCGATCTACAAGCAGGCGCAGGAGCTGATCTGGCATGACGCGCCCTGGATCTTCCTGTGGGCGCAGAACTTCTACGTGGTGACGAGCAGCCACCTCGAGGGCGTGAGCATCGTACCGACGGAGAAGTGGGCGGCCATCTACGCGACGTGGAAGTAGGGGCCGCCCCGACCGAGGAGGGCGGGATCGTCATGGGCAGCGCGGGGCGCGTACCCCGCCGCGGGGAGCCGGCCGGCACGGCCGTGCGGGCCGGGGCGAAGACGCGCGTCGCGATCCACACCGTGCGCGCGGGCGCGAGCGCCCCGCGCACCGACGTCGTCGCCACCGAGGAGCCGCTCGAGATCCGGCTCGTGGCCGGGGGCGAGACGCGCACGGTCGCGGTGACGATGCGCACGCCCGGCCATGACTTCGAGCTCGCCGCGGGGTTCCTGTTCGGCGAGGGCGTGCTCCGCGACCCGCATGAGATCGCGCGCATGTCGTATTGCGCGGACCCCGAGGTCGACCGCGCGCAGCAGTACAACATCGTGAACGTCGCGCTGCGGTCGCCGGTCCTGCCGGCGCTCGCCGCGCTGGAACGGCACTTCTACACGACGAGCGCGTGCGGCGTCTGCGGCAAGGCGACCCTGGAGGCGCTGCGCCTGCGCGGTCTCGCGCATGTCCGCGGCGGCCTCGTCGTGGACGCGGGGACGCTCGCCGCGCTGCCGGGGACGCTCCGGCGGGCGCAGAGCCTGTTCGCCGCCACCGGCGGCCTGCATGCCGCCGCGCTCTTCGACCGCGACGGTCGTCTCGTGGCGCTCCGGGAGGACGTCGGCCGGCACAACGCGATGGACAAGCTGGTCGGTTGGGCCTGGCTCGACGGGCGCGTCCCGCTCGATCTCCATGTCGTGATGGTCAGCGGGCGCGCCAGCTTCGAGCTGGTGCAGAAAGCGGCGGCGGCGGGGATCCCCGTCTTTTGCGCCGTCTCCGCGCCGAGCAGCCTGGCGGTCGACACCGCGCGGGAGTTCGGGGTGAGCCTGGTGGGCTTTCTCCGGGGCGAGCAGTTCAACGTGTACAGCGGCGCCGAGCGCGTGCGTGTCCACGCGCCGGACCGAGGCGGCGCGCGCCACTGATCGCGCCGGCCCGGCGCGTCCGCCGCCTTCCAGCGCTGCTCCCGCTAGGCGTAGAACTCCGGCGCCTTCTTGAGCTTCTTCCACTCCTCGGGATCGTGTCCGTAGACGATCAGCTTGACGCCCTCGCGCGCCGCGAGGTCCACGAGCTTGCGCGTGCTGGCGCGGGTCCCCGCCTCGTCCAGATCGTATGGTCCCATGGGCCGCGTCTCGGGCGTGTGGTCCCCGAGCGCGCGGGCGATCGCGTCGATGGCGAGCAGGACCGGACCGGTCTTGGGCAGCCGGACGAGCACGGATTGATGCCCCGGCACGTGGCCGCTCGTCTCGATGAGCTCGATGCCGGGGAGCAACGTGGTGTCGCCGTCGACGAGGCGGTACCGCAGCCGGGGATCGTCCCACTGCTCGCGCGTGCCTGCGAAGCGCGGGTGGCCCGACTTCGCGGTCTCGTAGTGACGTCGCTGGACGACGATCTCCGCGCGCGGAAAAGCGGTGAGGCACCCCGCGTGATCCCCGTCGAAGTGCGTCGCGACGAGGTGGGTGATGTCCTCGGGGCGGACGCCGATGCGGGCCAGCTGGTTGACGACGAGGTCGTCCTCGGTGATCCGGGCGCCCTGATGGCCCGGCTGGCGGCTCACCTCGACCATCTTCGGGCCGAAGCCGGTGTCCACGAGGACGTTCGTGCCGTCGCCGACCTGGATCAGGTACCCCGGGTACGGCGACCCCGCCGCCGGGTTGATGCCGAGTTGCATGATGTACAGTCGCATCGATGGTCCCCCACGGTGTTGCGTGTCGGCGGCGCTCGCCGCCGGGGCCGGCCGGCGCCGGCGTGCAGACGGCCAACGGGCTGCGCCCCGCGGCTCGGGGCACCCGTCGGATGATTCCCCGCAGGCCGGCACGAGCGGCGCGGCCTATGGCGTGAGCCGGTGCTCCCTCACCCAGACGATCTGTTGCGTGTGATGCCGCCCGTGCCAGGCGTACTGGTCGAGGTGACGCCACAGCGGCACCGTCTCCCGGCTCTCGGGATGATAGAAGGCCCGAAGCCACGCGTCCCGGGGAAGCGATCGCGCCAGGTGTACCCACCGGGCGTGGACACCCTCCAGCAGCCGCAGTGATGGTTCCACGTCGGCGGTGAGCGCATCCTCCAGGCGCGCCCAACTGCTCTCGTCATAGGGCTTGATCGTCGGCCGTTCCTCCGTGAGCGCCAGCCTGAACCGGATGTAGCCGTTGAGATGGCTGTCGGCGATATGGTGCACGATCTGCCGAATCGACCAGTTCCGGTACACCGCGCCGAGTTGATCCCCGGCGAGGCCGGCCACCGCCGCCCGCAGCCGCACCGGCGCATGCTCGATCTCCGCGATCTGGGCGCGGAGGCGTCCATCCTCGTAGTCGCCGGGGACCTCGTACGCCCCGGCTGGGAATTGCGGCGGTTCGGGTGCCGGTCGATCCATCGTCCTCTCCCTTCGCCTGCGCGGGCGCGTCACGGCCGGGCTGCGGCATGGGTCCGCGGCTCGGCCGGCCCGTCCACCCTCGTGCGCCCGAGGCGCGGCCCTAGGAGCGCGTCGTGGTGCGGCCGAGGTGCTCGCGCATATCGCCGAGCGCCGCGCGCAGCCGTTCGACAAAGCCGCCGCGCACCGCGTCCACGGCCTGCCCGATCGCCGCTTGGATCGCCGTCCGATCCGACGCGCCGTGGGCCATCACCACGTTGCCGCGGACGCCGAGCAGCGGGAGGCTGCCTTGGAGGTCGATGGGGTTGGTCCACGCGACCAGCCGCCGGGCGATCTCGTCCGCCCGGGCGGCCGGGACGACCCCGTCGAGCTCGCGCCGGAGCCACGCCGCGGCCTCGCGGCCGAGCCCTTCCACGGTCTTGAGCACCGCGTTGCCGACGAACCCGTCGCACACGACGACGTTGGCCTCCCCGGCCATCAGGTGGTGCCCCTCCAGGAGCCCGACGAAGCGGAGGCCGCTGCGCGCCAGGAGATCCGCCGCCTGCTTGACGACCTTGTTGCCCTTGCCGGGCTCGCGGCCGTTGCTGAGGAGCGCGACCGTGGGCTCCGCCACGCCGCCGAAGACCCGCATGTACGTCGTGCCCATCACGGCGAACTCGACCAGGTGGTGCGCCTCGCAGTCGATCGTCGGCCCGAGGTCGATCAGGAACGTCTCCGGGTGGATCTCCAGGATCTGCCGCCCGACGCAGGCGCGCCGGACGCCTTCGATCATCCCGATCTCGCGGATCGCCGCCAGCAACGTCGGCCCGGTGCTGCCCGCGCTGATCGCGGCATCCGCGCGGCCCTGCCGGATCAGCCGCATCGTCACCGACATCGACGCGTTCGGCATCGCCCGGAGCGTCGCGAGGGGCGGCGCCCCCTCCGGCACCGCGCGGTCGCTGGGCACCAGCTCCACCGTCCGGCTCGCCGGATCCGCGCCCGCGGCAGACGGCTCGTGGGGCAGGAGCGGGGCCACGGCCTCCGGGATGCCGACGAGGAGCAGGGAGAGCCCGTGGGCGCGCGCGGCCGCCAGCGCGCCCGCGACGATCTCGCCCGGCGCCCGGTCGCCGCCCATGCAGTCCACTGCGATGCGGATCGGCCCGCCGTTCACCGCCATCTGCCTACACCATCGTCAGCCCGCCGGAGACGCTGAGCACCTGCCCCGTCACGTACCGCGAGGCGTCGCTCGCGAAAAACACGATCGCGTCGGCGATCTCCTCGGGCTGCGCCACGCGGCGCATGGGGATCAGCCGGATCATCCGCTCGATCTTCCCGGCGTGCGCGGGATCGCTCTGGTTCTCCGTCAGCACCGCCGTCTCGGTCGGCCCGGGGCAGACGCAGTTGACGCGCACCTGATGGCGCGCCATTTCCCGCGCGAGCGACCGGGTCAACGCGATGACGCCGCCTTTGGCCGCGGAGTAGATCGCCTCCCCCGCGGTGCCGACGCGCCCAGCGTCGCTGGCCACGTTCACGATCGTCCCTCCGCCGTGCGCGGTCATCCATTCCAGCGCGGCGCGGCTGCAAAACACGGTGCTCCAGAAGTTCGCGTCCACGACGCGCCGCCAGTAGGCCTCGTCCTCGTCGAGAAACGCGCTCGTCAGCGTCCACCCGGCGTTGTTGACGAGGATCTCCAGCCCGCCGAGCGTGCGGGTCACCCGCTCGACGGCCGCCCGGCATGCCGCGGACGTGGTCAGGTCGGCGGCCAGGGCGAGGCCCCGCACGCCCCGCTCCTCGACATCGGCGGCGACGCGGGCGATCTCGGCCTCCGTCCGGGCGATGACCGCGACGTCGGCGCCGAGACCGGCCAGCCGCAGCGCCGTCGCACGGCCGATGCCGCGGCCGCCGCCCGTCACGGCCGCGCGCCGGCCGCGCAGCGATCCCGGGACCGCGAAATCCACCGAGCCCGCTACTGCCGGCGGCGGGGCCAGGCGGCGTGCAGCGCCTGCCGCTCGCGTTCGTAGATGGCGGCGAATTTCTCCGCCGCTTCCTTCCCGGAGAGCAGCTCGAGTTTGCGGACCTCGAGGGGGTCGGCGGCGTGGATGATCGCCGTCTCCTCCGCCGTCGGCGGCTCCGTCGTCGGGATCCGAGAGCCGAGCTCGATCGCAAATCCGGTCGCCTCGCGCACCGTGTCCGGGGTGACGCCCCGGTGCAGGCTGCGCGCGAACATCCGGCCCGACTCCGGGTCCCAGCCGAACACCCCCAGGTTCGTGACCAGGCACGTGGGGGCGCCGTGGCCGTCGAGCGTCTTGCGCCGCTCCGGGTTGTAGCCCGCGCCGCTGATGAAGTCGACGTGCTCGACGACCGTGCGCGGTGTGTGCTGCGTCAGGTAGTACAGGCCCTGCGAGAGGTGGCTCGTGTCCTCGGGGATGCCCCGCGAGCCCACCAGCGCGACCTTGGGCCTGTCCCACGCGCCGATGACGGAGATGTTGACGTTGCCGTGCTGGTCGATCTGCGCCGGGTTGATCCAGATGCGGAACCGGTCGGTGAAGATCGCGTCGAAGATGTCCTCCATGGTCAGCGGGATCGCGCGCTGGTTTTCGGTCAGGAACTGGCCCAGCGACAGGGTCGGCAGCGGCACGGCGTCCATGCCCGACTCCGGCGTCGACAGCACCGCGAGGTCAGGCGCGTGCGTGCTCTTCGCCAGGTGGGCGGCGAGCGACCCGAACGCGGTCACCGAGCTCACCAGGTACTCGCCGCGCAGCTCGCGCGCCATGCACGTGATGATCTGCTCGTCGACGCTGTACTCGGTCATGGGATCCTCCTTCGGTCTCGTCGCCGTGCCCTTGTCACCGCATCGTTGCAGCACGCACTCCGGCAAGGGTTCGAGCCGGCCGGACCTGCCCTTCGCTCAGCGGACCGACGCCTACCCGATTCCGCGTTGTCGCTTTGTCCGCCGCACAAGCGAAAATGCGGAGGCACACGTGCGCACCGCGGGCGTCGAACGCCCGCTCCGAGCAGATCCGGCCGGCCCAACTACCCTCGTCAAACATCAAAGACGCTCCACTAGACTCGCAGCCGCTCACCGAGCGTCCGCTCGCCGCCGAGCGCGCGCACGTAGTCGCGGTGATTCACGTAGACGTACCGTTCCAGATACTCGTGCCAGCCGGCGCCGTCGCGCGCGGCCCCGAGGTACTCCTGGACGTGCTGCAGGTCCGCCCGGTACTCCGGCGCGCACCCGGTGAAGTGCGCCCCCCACGGCGCCTCCACGACCCCGGTGACCATGGTGCGGAAGATGTGCACGTCGCGGCCGTACGTCTGCAGGCGCTCGGGGAGGAGGATCTGCTCCGCGGACAGGAACGTCTTGCGGGCCGCCTTGGCGCACAGCGCGTCCATGTGGCCGTCGCCGAGGACGACGCCGTTGCCCTGGGGATCCGCGAGATTGACATGCAGGAGCGCCACGTCCGGCCGCAGGGCCGGCACCGCGACGAGCGTTTCGCCGTGAAACGGGTCCTGGATCGTCGTGAACGCGGCGCTGTGCCGCAGGACGTCCGTGCCGAGGGTCGAGTGCGTCGGAAGAAACGGCACGCGCTTGATCGCCGCGTCGAGCCCGGCCATCACCGTATATTCCGTCCACTCCTGAAACTTGAGGGCGCCGTCCTGGCGGGCGCGCCGGAAGTGCGGCGCCAGGCCCATGACCTCGAACCCCACGAACGCGAAGATCACTTCCGCCACCTTGCCGGTGCCGATCAGCAGATCGACCTCGGGGCCGCCGACGTTGACGATGAGCCGCAGATCGCGCCGGTCGCTCCGCGCGAGCGCCCGGACCAGCGCCATCGGCTTGCGCGACAGCGACGAGCCCCCGATGGCGACCGTGGCGCCGTTTGGGATCTCCGCGATCACCTGGTCGGTGCTGATGACCTTGTTCACGCGCGCACCTCCCCCCGCCGCCGGAACAACTCGAACGGCGCGGACACGAGCCCCAAGCCGCCGTCGACGACGATCGTCTGCCCGAGGATGTACCGCGCTCCCGGGCTACAGAGGAACGCCACGGCATCCGCGACGTCCTGCGGCTGCCCCATGCGGCCCGCGGGCGCGAACGTGGAGACCAGGCGGTCGAACTCCGCGAAGCGGTCGCCCCCGTAGTGCCGCGCCGAATCCGTCAAGATCACACCCGGGCTCACGCAGTTGGCCGTGATGCCGCGCCCGGCGAGCTCATACGCGAGGTACCGGGTCCACGTCTCCAGCGCCGCCTTCGCGGAGGCCAGGATCGCATAGTGCGGCAGCATCTCCACGGTCCCCTGGCCGCCGATCGTGACGATCGCCGCCTCGCGTCCCTGCATCAGCGGCACGGCGCGCTGCACGCACAGCGCGAGCGACCGCAGGATGAGGTCGAACGTGCGCTGCAGGTGGTGGGGTTTCGCGTCCAGCGTGGTCTTGAACGCCGTCGCCGCGTGGTTCGCCACGAAGAAGTCGAGCGCGCCGAACCGCTCGGCGACGAGCTCGAAGAGGCGGTCGATCTCGTCGGGCTTCTCTAAATCCGCGCCGGCCGCGACGGCGCGCCCGCCCCGCTCGAGGACCGCGGCGGCAACGCCTTCGGCCAGCGCCTGGTTGCGGTGGTAGTGGACGACGACGGCGGCGCCGCCCCGCGCCAGCGTTTCGGCCGTCGCCCGCCCGATGCCGCGGGAGGCGCCGGTGACGAGGGCAACCTTGCCCTGAAACGTCCCTTCGAACACGGCTCCGCCTCCTCGCTACACGTGTCGGGATCGCCGCAGCCCGCGACCCGCGGGCGCTCGTGGCGTCGAGTGTGAGCGGGACCCGGATGCCCGCCATGCAGTTCGGTGGCGCGCGCGGCGGGTCCTACCGCTCGTGGGCACGAACCGCCACCACGGAGTTTTGACCGCCGAAGCCGAACGCGTTCGCGACGGCCAGCCCTACGCGGGCACGCCGTGCGACGAGCGGGACGTAGTCGAGATCGCAGGCGGGATCGGGATGCTCGAGGTTGATCGTCGGCGGGATCCGGCCGGTGTGGATCGCGAGCACGCCCACCATGGCCGCGAGCGCGCCGGCGGCGCCGATCAGGTGGCCGACCATGCTCTTCGGCGCGGTCACGAGGGCCGCCCGCGCGTGCGCGCCGAGTGCCTGCTTGATCGCGAGGGTCTCGGCGATGTCGTTGAGCGGCGTGCCGGTGCCGTGCGCGACGACCAAATCCACCTGGTCGGGCACGGCCCCGGCGCTGTGCACGGCCTGGCGCATGGCCGCGGCCGCCACGTCACCGTCCCGCCGCGGCGCCGTCTCGTGGTACGCGTCGCTGGTGAGCCCCGCGCCGGCGAGCTCGGCGTAGATGCGGGCTTCGCGCCGCCGGGCCACGTCCTCGCGTTCCACCAGAAACACGACCGCGCCTTCGCCGTACACGAACCCGTCGCGGTCCCGATCAAACGGGCGGCTGGCCTGCTCGGGCGCGTCGTTGCGCGTGCTGAGCGCGCCGAGCGAGCACAGCGCGGCCCACACGGACGGCGTCAGGGCGGCTTCCGTCCCGCCGGCGAGCACGTAATCCGCGTCGCCGTCGAGAAGCCAGCGCCGGGCCTCGGCGAGGGCGATCGCGCCGCTCGCGCACGCGCCCACCGAGGTATTGGACGGCCCGCGGATGCCGAAGTGAATGCTGACGGCCGAGGAGGCCATGTTCGCGATGAGCATGGGCAGCAGAAACGGGGTGACGCGGTGGGGCGAGCTGCCGTACAGCCGCGGCGCTTCCGCGTCGATCTCACTGATCCCGCCGAGCGCGGTCGCGATGGTCACGCCGACGCGATCGAGCAGGTCGTCCCGCAGCGCGAGGGCGCCGTCGGCCAGCGCCTCGTGCGCGGCGGCGACCGCGAACTGCGCGAACCGGGCGGTCCGGCGCGCGCGCTTCCGGGTCATGACCGAAAGCGGATCGAACCCGGGGACGTCGGCCGCGATCCTGACCGGATACTGGGAGGCGTCGAAGCGGGTGAGGGGACGAACGCCGCTTTGACCCGCTACCAGGTTGGCCCAGGTCCCCGGGGCCGACAGGCCCACGGGCGTGACCGCCCCAATCCCCGTGATGACCGCGCGGACCGCAGGGACCTCCAGCCGGAAAGTTGGTGCAAACCTTCGCCAGCGCCGGCGCCATTCCTTGCCCCCGGGACGACGTGCCCGGTCAAAACACGAACAATGCGCGCGATCCTTGGCATGTTAGTTTCCGTATGCTATAGTCCGTGAGGACGTCGTCGCTCCCTCTTCGCAGCATCGTCCGTAAAACCCGAACTATTCCGATCGCGGCGCATGAGGTGCGCGGCCCGGTGCGAGTCCTCATCGTGGGATCCGGAGGTCGGGAACACGCGCTCGCGTGGGCCCTCCACAGCCGGGGCGGCGCCACACTCTTTTGCACCCCCGGCAACCCCGGCATCGCGACCGTAGCCGATTGCATCCCGTGCGACATTTCCGACACCGGCGCGGTCGTCGCCGCGGCCGAGCATTTGTCGACGGACCTTGTGATGATCGGGCCCGAGGCGCCGCTTGCCGCGGGCCTCGTCGACGCCTTGTCGGCGCGCGGGCTGCGGGCGTTCGGGCCGACGCGGGCCGCCTCCGAGCTCGAGGCCAGCAAAGTCTTCATGAAGACGCTGTGCGCCCGGTATGAGATCCCGACGGCGCCGTTTCGCGTCTTCGACGACGGCGAGGCGGCGGCGGCGTACGTGCGCCGCGCGGCGCGCCCTCTCGCGGTGAAGGCCGACGGCCTCTGCGCTGGCAAGGGCGTCGTCGTCGCGGGGTCCGCGGACGAGGGCGTGGCCGCGGTCGAGACGCTGATGCTCAGGCGGCGCTTCGGCGACGCCGGCGCGCGCATCGTCGTGGAGGAAGTGCTCCCGGGCCGGGAGTTGAGCGTGTTTGCCGTCACGGACGGCGTCGATCTCGTCCCGTTGATCGCGGCGCGCGACTACAAGCGCCTCGGCGACGGCGACCGCGGGCCCAATACGGGCGGCATGGGCGCGGTCGCGCCCGCGCCGGGCGTGCCCGACGGGGTGTTGGATCGGATCGTCGACGAGATCCTCGCGCCCGCGCTGTGGGCGATGGCGCAGGAGGGGCGGACGTATCGCGGCGTGCTGTTCGCCGGCGTGATGCTCGCGCCGGACGGGCCGCGCGTCCTCGAGTTCAACGTGCGCTTCGGCGACCCGGAGGCGCAGGCGCTGCTCCCGCTTCTGGAGACGAGCCTGCTCGAGATCGCGGACGCCGTCCTGGCGGGACACGTCAGCCGGCTCGCGTTGCGATGGCGGGCCGAGACGGCGGTGTGCGTGGCGCTCTGCGCCGCGGGCTATCCGGACCGGCCGCGCGCGGGCGACGTGATCGAGCGGCTCGACGCCGCCCCGGGCGACGACCGTACGCTCGTGTTCCACGCCGGCACCGCGGTGCGGGACGGCCGCCTCGTCACGGCCGGCGGCCGCGTCCTGAACGTGGTGGGCACGGGCGGCTCGGTCGGCGAGGCCCGCTCGCGCGCGTACGGCATGGCGGCGCGCATCGACTTTGCCGGCAAGACCCTGCGGCGGGACATCGGGATCGGATGGCATCCGGTCATGACGGAGACCGCGCAGGCCGTCGAGGAGGTGTCCAGGTGACAGGCGCGAGCGTCCGCGTGGGGATTCTCGTGGGGAGCGACTCCGATCTCCCGCTCATGCAAGAGGCGGGCCGGCTGCTGGCGGAGTTCGGCGTGCCGTACGAACTCACGATCGCGTCGGCGCACCGCTCGCCTGACCGCGTCGAGCGGTACGTCGCCGAGGCCGAGGGGCGGGGCATCCACGTCCTCATCGCCGGCGCCGGCGCGGCGGCGCACCTGGCCGGGGTGGTCGCCGCACGGACCGCGCTGCCCGTGATCGGCGTGCCGCTGCCGGGAGGAGCACTCGGCGGAATGGACGCGCTCCTGTCCACGGTGCAGATGCCCTCGGGGGTGCCGGTGGCGTGCGTCGCGATCGGGGGGGCCCGCAACGCCGCCCTGCTGGCGGCGCAGATCCTCGGGGTCGGCGACCCGGCGCTCCGCGAGCGCGTCCGCGCGTACAAGGCCAAGCTCGCCGCGCAGGTCGAGGAGAAGGCGGCGCGGCTGGCGTCGTCCGAAGCCGGCATGGCGCCGCCGCGGGAGACGCGCTGATGCGTCTTCGCCCGGCTCCGGCACGGGTCCGCGCCGGCCGGATTTTGCTGGGCCCGCGGCGTGCGCCGGCGCGTCCGGGGCACATCCGGCCGGCCATCGGGTGAGTTAGATGCCGGTGACGGCGATCGTAGGAGCCCAGTGGGGCGACGAGGGCAAGGGCAAAGTCGTCGACACCCTCGCGGCCCACGCCGACGTGGTCGTCCGCTACAACGGCGGGAACAATGCGGGCCACACGATCCAAAACGAGCGCGGAACGTTCCGGCTGCATCTATTGCCGTCCGGCATTTTTCACCCGGCGTCCCAGTGCGTGGTCGGCCCCGGCGTGGTTGTCAACCCGGACGCGCTGCTCTCGGAGATCGACGAGGTCGAACGCGCCGGCGTGCCCACGGTCGGCCGGCTCTGGCTCGATCAGCGCGCGCACCTCGTGTTTCCGTATCACATCGCGATGGACGAGCTGGAGGAGGCGGCGCGCGGGGGCGCGCCGCACGGGACGACCAAGCAGGGCATCTGGCCCGTGTACGCCGACAAGGCGGGGCGCACCGGCATTCGGGTCGGGGATCTGCTCGAAGCGGGGCATCTCACGGAGCAGATCCGCTTCGTGGCGGCCCGCAAGAGCGCGCTGTTTCGCGGCGTCTACCGCCACGAGCCCGTGGACGCGGGCGCGATGCTGGCCCGCTGCGGGCGGTGGACCGATCGCCTCCGCCCGTACATCACCGACACGCATCCGCTCATCCAGGAGGCGCTGCGGGCCGACCGGATGATCCTGCTCGAAGGTCAGCTCGGGGTGATGCGCGATCTCGATTGGGGTGTGTATCCGTACGTGACGTCGTCGACGACGCTGGCGGGAGGGGCGTCGGCCGGCGCGGGCATCCCGCCGTACCGCATCACCCGCGTGCTGGGGATCGCCAAAGCGTACACGACGGCGGTGGGCGCGGGTCCGATGCCGACGGAGCTGTGCGACGCCACCGGGGACCTGATCCGCGAGCTCGGGCAGGAGTACGGCGCCACCACGCGCCGGCCGCGGCGGTGCGGATGGTTCGACGGCGTCGCGGCCAGGTTTGCGGCCGAGGTGGCGGGGTTCACGCAGCTCGCCGTCATGAAGCTCGACATCTTCGACACGTTCGACGCGGTGCGTCTCGCCGTCGCGTACCGCCTCGACGGCCGCACCGTGCACACCGTGCCCCACACCGCGGCGATGGGGCGCGTGGAGCCGATCTACGAGGAGCTGCCCGGCTGGCGCGCGCCGACGCAGGGCGCGCGCCGGCTGACGGACCTCCCCGTAGAGGCGCGCGTCTTTCTCCGCAGGATCGAGGAGATCGTCGGCGTGCCGATCACGATGATCGGGGTGGGCGCCGGGCGGTCCGACGTCATCTTCACCCAGGAGAGCGTCCCGTGATCACGCGCTACACGTCGCCGGAGATGGCGGCGCTCTGGAGCCCGGAGACCAAGTTCGCGACGTGGCTGGAGATCGAGCTGCTCGCGGCGGAGGCGCAGGCCGCGCTCGGCCTGATCCCGCAGGACGCGGCGCGCCGCCTGCGCGAGCGCGCGCGCGTCACGAGCGTGGCGCGCATCGACGAAATCGAGGAGCGGGAGACGCGGCACGACGTGGTCGCGTTTCTGCGCGTCGTCGGGGAGACGGCGGGCGACGACGCGCGGTACCTCCACAAGGGCCTCGGGTCCTCCGACGTCGTGGACACGGCGCAGTCGGTCTTGATGGTGCGGGCCGCCGATCTCCTCGCGGCGGGGCTCGCACGGCTGCACGCGGCCCTCCGCACGCTCGCACGGACCCACCGCCGCACCGTGATGGCGGGGCGCACCCACGGCATGCAGGCCGAGCCGATCACGTTCGGGCTCAAGGCCGCGGTGTGGTACGCCGAAGTCGGCCGGGGCCTGGAGCGGCTGCGCCGCGCCCGCGAGGTCATCGCCGTGGGCAAGCTCTCCGGCGAGGTCGGGACGTTCGCACACACGCCGCCGGAGGTGGAGGCGCGGGTCTGTGAGCGCCTCGGGCTGCGGCCGGCGCCGGCGTCCTCGCAGGTCCTGCAGCGCGACCGGCACGCCGAGTACGTCGCGCACCTCGCGGTGGTGGCGGGGACGCTGGAGAAGATCGCGACCGAGATCCGCAGCCTGCAGCGCACCGAACTGCGCGAAGTGGAGGAGCCGTTTCGCCCCGGGCAGACGGGGTCGTCGGCGATGCCCCACAAGCGCAACCCGATCATCTGCGAGCGCATCGCAGGCCTGGCCCGCGTGATGCGCGGCTACGCCGCGTCGGCGCTCGAGGACATCGCGCTGTGGGGCGAGCGGGACATCACGCACTCCTCGGTCGAGCGCGTCATCGTCCCGGACGCCACGGCCGTGCTCGACTACATGATCCGCAAGCTCGCCGGCGTGATCGAGGGGCTGCGCGTGTATCCCGAGCAGATGCGGGCCAACATGGAGCGGTCCGGCGGGCTCGTCTTTTCCCACCGCGTGTTGCTCGCGCTGCTCGACAAGGGGCTCGCCCGGGACGACGCCTACCGGATCGTCCAGACCGCGGCGATGCAGGCGTGGGAAGGGCGGGGCGCGTTCCGCGAGCTCGTGCGCGCGTCCGGGGCGCTCACCGACGCCGAGCTCGACGCGTGCTTCGACCCCGCCGCCGCGCTGCGTTACGTCGACGCGATCTTCGCGCGCGCGGGCCTCGACGGCGCGGCCGGGAGTGATCCGGAGGCGGAGCAGCCGCCACGGGAGGGGACGGGGAATCCATCACGGCCGGCGCATGCCGCGGGCCGCGCGGGCGGGGACGCCGCCGGCCGGTGACCGCAAGACGCGACACGCTCGAGCTCAGGGAGGTGAGGAGGCGATCATGACCGGACACGCCGCAGCGCTCCTGGAGACGCGCATCGACCTGCCGATGTTTTCCCGCGGCAAGGTGCGCGACATCTACGACCTCGGTGATCAGTTGTTGCTGGTGGCAACGGACCGGCTCTCGGCGTTCGACAGCGTGCTCCCCACCGGCATCCCGGACCGCGGCCGCGTGCTCACGGGCCTGTCCGCCTTCTGGTTCGAGCGCCTCAGCCCGGTCGTGCCGAACCACATGATCACCATCGATGCCGGCGCGTTTCCGCCGGCGTTGCACCCGTATCGTGATCGCCTGGCCGGGCGCGCGATGCTCGTCCGGCGGTGCCGGCGGATCGACTTCGAGTGCGTCGTGCGGGGCTACCTCGCGGGCTCGGCCTGGAGCGAATACCAGGCATCGGGCCGGGTCTGCGGCGTGACGCTGCCGGAGGGCCTTCGCGCCGGGAGCCGGCTGCCGGAGCCGATCTTTACGCCGGCGACCAAGAATGACCGGGGGCACGACGAGAACATCTCCGCCGCCGAGTTGTCGGCGCGCCTCGGGCCGACGCTCGCCGGACGGCTCGCGGACGTGAGCCTCGCGCTGTACCGGGAGGCGGCGGCGCTGGCGGAGCGGGTCGGCTTCATCCTGGTGGACACCAAGTTCGAGTTCGGGCTCCTCGGCGACGTGCTGACCCTCATCGATGAGGCGCTGACCCCGGACTCCTCGCGCTTTTGGGACGCGGCGTCCTACGCGGCGACGGGCTCGATGGAGAGCTACGACAAGCAGGTCGTACGCGACTACCTGACTCGCGTGGGGTGGGACCGGCGGCCGCCGGCCCCGCCGCTGCCCGACGACGTGGTCGAGGCGACGCGCGCGCGCTACCTCGAAGTCTACCGTCGGTTCACGGGGCGCTCGTTGGAGGCGCCGTCATGACGCCCGCGGGCGGGACCAACTGAGCGCGGGCGGCGGCGTGCCGACCGTTCGCGTCATCGTGACGCTCAAGCCGGGGGTGCTGGACGCGCCTGGCCAGGCGATCCACAAGGGGCTCGCGGCGCTGGGCCACGCGGGCGTCCGGGCGGTCCGCGCCGGGCGCTATTTCGAGATCGAGCTCGATGGCACGGAGCGCCTGGACGACCGCGTCCGCGACATGTGCGAGGGCTTTCTCGCCAACACGCTGATCGAACAATACCGGTACGACATCGTATGACACACCACACGACGCACACGAGGGGTGGCGCGTGAACATCGGGATCGTGGTGTTCCCCGGGAGCAACTGCGACGCGGACACGTACCATGCGGTGCGCGACGTGCTCGGACACCATGGGCAGTACGTGTGGCACGAGGAGCGATCGCTCGCCGGGCTCGACGCGGTCATCCTCCCCGGCGGATTTTCCTACGGCGACTACCTGCGGGCGGGCGCGATCGCCACGACCTCCCCCGCGGTCCGCGCCCTCAAGCCGTACGTGGCGGGCGGAGGGCTCGTGCTCGGCATCTGCAACGGGTTTCAGACCCTCTTGGAGGCGGGGTTGCTCCCGGGCGCGATGCAGCCCAACCTGAGCGGACAGTTCCGCTGCGAGTTCGTGCACCTGCGCACGGAACGCGCGGACACGCCGTTCACGTGCGGGCTCAAGCCGGGGGACGTGCTGCGCATCCCGATCGCCCACGCCGAGGGGCGATACCTGATCGGGCCCGCGGGGCGGCCGGCGCTGGCCGCGTACCGGCAGGTCGTCTTCCGGTACTGCAGCGCGCACGGCGACGTCACGCCCGCCGTCAATCCGAACGGCTCCGAGGACGCGATCGCCGGCGTCGCCAGCCCGTCCGGCGCGGTTCTCGGGCTCATGCCGCACCCTGAGCGCGCCAGCGACGAGCTTGTGGGCGGCACCGACGGCGCGCGCATCTTCTCGTCGCTGGCGACGTGGATCGCGACCGGCCGGCGCGTGTCGATGCGGCCCGTCGAGGTGCACTGAGCGTGGCGGCGCGGCCCCGCACGGAGGCGGCGGTCCCGGCCTCCGCCGTTCGGGCGCCAGGCGCCGGGCTGCGCCCGTCGGAGCGCGACGAGATCCGGCGCCGTCTGGGCCGGGATCCGACCGCGGCCGAGCTCGGCATGTTCGACGTGATGTGGAGCGAGCACTGCGCCTACAAGCACAGCCGGGCCGTGCTCGAGCGATTGCCCGCGCGCGGACCCGGGTTGCTCCGCGGTCCCGGAGAGAACGCCGGGGCGGTGTCGGTGGGCGCCGGATGGGCCGCGGTGTTCAAGATGGAGAGCCACAACCATCCGAGCGCGGTCGCGCCGTACCATGGCGCGGCGACCGGGGTGGGGGGCATCATCCGCGACATTCTGGCCATGGGCGCGCGTCCCATCGCCCTCCTCGACTCGCTGCGGTTCGGGCCGCCCGACGATCCCGGGGTCGCGCGCACCATTCAGGGCGTCGTGGCCGGGATCGCCGGCTACGGCAACAGCATCGGCGTGCCGACGGTGGGCGGTGAGCTCGCGTGCGCGCCGTGCTACCGGCGCAACCCGCTGGTGAACGTGGCGTGCCTCGGGCTGGTCCGGGAGGACCGGATTGCGACGGCGCGGGCCGCCGGACCCGGCAACGCGGTCGTGTACCTCGGCGCCCGGACCGGGCGGGACGGCATGCACGGCGCCGCGTTTGCGTCGGCCGGCTTGGCCGGCGAAGCGGCGGACCGGTCGGCGGTGCAGATGGGCGACCCGTTCGCCGGCAAGTTGCTGATCGAGGCGACGCTGCAGGCGCTGGCGACGGGGGCCGTCGTGGCGCTGCAGGATCTCGGCGCGGCGGGGCTGACGTGCGCGCTGTCCGAAATGGCCGCCCGCGGCGGCGTGGGCATGGACGTCGATCTCGGGATCGTGCCGCGGCGTGAGGACGGCATGACGCCGGAAGAGGTGCTGCTCTCGGAGTCCCAGGAGCGCATGCTGCTCGTCGTGCGGGCCGGCCGCGAGGCGGAGATTCGCCGGATCGCCGGGCGGTGGGGGCTCGCGGCCGCGGTGATCGGTGCCATCACCGACGATCGGCTGCTCGTGATCCGGGACGGCGACGACGTCGTGACCCGGCTGGATCCGCGGCACCTCACCGACGCGCCCTCGTACGCGCCCGACGCCGTGGAACCGGCGTACCTGGCCGCGCTGCGCGGGTTCGACCCGGCGGGCCTCGCGCCGGCCGTCGCGGAGGACGCGCTCGTCGCGCTGCTGCGTTCCCCGGGCGTGGCGAGCAAGCGGTGGGTGTACCGGCAGTACGACCACATGATCCAGACCAACACGGTGGTGCCCCCGGGCGCGGACGCCGCGGTGCTGCGGATCCGTGAAGCGGCGCCCCGAGGCGTGGCCCTCACCGTGGACGGGAACGGCCGGTCCTGCTACCTCGACCCCTACGTGGGCGGCGTCCTCGCGGTGTTGGAGGCGGCGCAAAACCTGGCCTGCGTGGGGGCGTCGCCGGCGGCGGTCACGGATTGCCTCAACTTCGCGAGCCCGGAACGTCCGGACGTCTTTTGGACGTTCCGCCGGGCCGTGGATGGTATCGCGCACGCCTGCGAGGCGCTGGACGTGCCGGTCGTCGGCGGCAACGTCAGCTTCTACAACGAGGCGGGCGAGGGCATTTACCCCACGCCCGTCGTCGCGATGCTGGGCCGCCTCGACGACGTGCGGCGCCACGCCGGGGTCGGGTGGACCCGCGAGGGCGATCTCATCGCGCTCGTCGGATGCGAGCGCGGGTGGCTCGACGGGAGCGAGTACCTCGCCGCCGTGCACGGGATCACCGCGGGCCGCCTGCGGGAACCGGACGTCTCCGCGGTGGTGCGGGCGATTCGCTGCGTTCGCGAGGCCGTCGCCGCCGGGGTGGTGTCGTCCGCGCACGACTGTTCCGAGGGCGGGATCGCGGTCGCGCTGGCGGAGTGCAGCCTCGCCGGCGGGCTGGGCGCCCGCGTGGTGCTGGATGCGGCGGATGAGAGACGGCCGGACGAGATCCTGTTCGGCGAGCAGGTCGGGCGGATCGTGGTGTCGCTGCGCCCGGGCGCGCTCGGCGCGCTCGGAGACCTCGCGCGACGGTTCGCGGTGCCGCTCAAGGTCATCGGGAGCGTGGGAGGCGGCCGCCTCGTTGTCGGCGCCGGCGTCGCCCCGTCGCGCGCCGGCGCGACCGCGCCGGGCTCGGCCGGCCCCTGGCTGGACGTCGACCTCGCGACGCTCGCCGCGGCGTCGGACATGGAGGAGCGCCCCGCATGAGCGACGCGGTCCCGCGCCCCGGCGCGATGATGCTCCCGTGGGACAAGCTCCGCGAGGAGTGCGGCGTGTTCGGCATCTGGACGCACGGCGCGCCGGCCGCGGCGTACGCGCACCTCGGTCTCTACGCCCTGCAGCATCGCGGCCAGGAGAGCGCCGGCATCGCCACGTACGACGGCGCCGAGACCCATCTCGTCAAGGACATGGGGCTCGTCGCGCAGATCTTCACGCGCGAGCGCCTCGCCACGCTGCCGGGCCGCGTGGGCGTCGGGCACGTCCGCTATTCGACCATGGGCGGCGCCCGGCTCGCAAACGCGCAGCCGTTCCTCGAGACGACGCGCTGGGGCACGCTCGCGCTCGCGCACAACGGCAACCTCGTCAACGCGCCCGTGCTCCGGGCGGAGCTCGAGGCCCAAGGCTGCCGGTTCTCCGCGACCTCCGACACCGAGGTGATCACGAAGCTGATCGCGACCGCGCGCGCGGCGACCCTGCAGGACGCGGTGGCGTCCTGCATGGAGCGCATCCGCGGCGCGTACACGGTCGTCGCGATGGTCGGGGAGACGCTGCTCGCGTTTCGCGATCGCAACGGCATCCGCCCGCTGGAGTTGGGACGCCTCGGCGGGGACGCGGTGTTTGCCTCGGAGACGTGCGCGTTCGATCACATCGGCGCCGAGGCCGTGCGGGAGGTCGGCCCCGGCGAGCTGCTCGTCGTGGACGCGGGGGAGGTGCGTTCGCGCCAGGTGCTCCAGCCCACGCGTCGCGCGTCGTGCGTGTTCGAGTACATCTATTTTGCGCGCCCGGACACCGTGCTGGAGACGCGGAGCGTGCACCACGTGCGGCGCCGGATGGGCCGGGTGCTCGCGCGCGAGCACCCGGCGGCGGCGGACATCGTCATCGCCGTCCCCGATTCCGGCACGTCGGCGGCGATGGGCTACGCGGAGGCCGCCGGCATCCCGCACGAGGTGGGATTGATCAAGAACCGCTACATCGGCCGGACGTTCATCCAGCCGGATCCGACGATGCGCGACTTCGGCGTCCGCGTCAAGCTCAACCCGGTGGCGGACGTGATCGCGGGCCGCCGGATCGTGCTCGTGGACGATTCGATCGTCCGCGGCACGACGAGCCGGCAGATCGTGCGGCTGCTGCGGCGGGCGGGAGCGCGCGAGGTGCACGTGCGCATCTCGTCGCCCCCCATTCGCAACGCCTGCTTCTACGGGATCGACACCAGCAACCGGGGCGAGCTCGTGGCGGCGCGCCTCGCCGTCGACCAGATTCGCGGCGAGATCGAGGCGGACACCCTCGGCTACCTCAGCGTGGACGGGCTGGTCGAGGCGCTCGGGCTGCCGCGGGGAGACCTGTGTCTCGCCTGCCTCACGGGGACCTATCCGACCGAGACCCCCACGGAGGCGATGGCGGGGCGCTTCGCGCTCGAAACGCCGCGGGTGTAGCGTGGCGACATCCTCCGACCCCCGCGGACCGCTGACCTATCGCGGGGCCGGCGTCGACCTCGAGGCCAAGGAAACGATCCTTGCCGGCATCGGCGCGCTGGCCCGGAGCACGCTTCGCGACGGGGTGCTCAATACCGGCGGCGAATTCGGCGGGCTCTTCCGCCTCGCCGGCTACCGCGACCCGGTGCTCGTCACCTCCATCGACGGCGTGGGGACGAAGACGCGTCTGGCCGGGCTGCTCGGGCGGTGGGAGGTGATCGGCGCGGACATCGTGGGCCACGGAGCCAATGACGTGCTGTGTCACGGCGCCGCGCCGCTCTTCATGGTGGACTACATTGCCGCCGACGCGCTCGACCCGGCCGTCGTGTCGGCGATCGTGCGGGGGATGACCCTCGCGTGCCGGCAGCAGGGGATCGCGCTCATCGGGGGCGAGACGGCCGAGATGCCGGGCGTGTACCGCCCGCTCGCGGTCGATGTCGCGGCGTGCACGGTCGGCGCGGTGGAGCGCGGCCGCTTGGTGACCGGCCGCGCCATCAGGCCCGGCGACGCGGTGGTGGGGGTCGCGAGCGACGGGCTGCACACCAACGGCTACTCGCTGGCGCGCGCCGCGCTCCTGCCCGGCAACGGCGGCGGCGACGCCGCGCGACGCGCGCTCGAGCGGACACCCGGGGGGCTCCCGGAGCCGCTTGGGGACGCGCTCCTCAGGCCGCACCGGTGCTACACGCGGGCGGTCCTGGAGATCATGGCGTCGCTCGAGGTGCGCGGCATCGCGCACGTGACGGGCGGCGGCATCCCCGGCAACCTCGTGCGGGTGCTGCCCGAGGGGTGTCGCGCGGTGATGGACCGGGGCCGCTGGCCGGTCCCGCCGCTGTTTGCCCTGATCCAGCGGCGCGGGCGGATCGCCGACGGCGAGATGTGGCGCACGTTCAACATGGGGCTCGGACTGCTCGTGGTTGTGCCGCGGCCGGAGGCCGAGCGCGCGGTGGCGCTCCTCGAGCGGGCCGGTGAGCGGGCGTGGGTCGCGGGCGAGATCCGCGGCGGGTCCCGCGGGGTGGAGCTTGTCTAGGAGGCTGCGCGTCGGCGTGCTGGTGTCCGGTCAGGGCACGACCCTGCAGGCCCTCATCGACGCGTGCGCCGGCCCCGCTTTTCCGGCGCGGCTCGCGATCGTCCTGAGCAATGTTCCCGGCGTCTATGCCCTCGAGCGCGCCCGGCGCGCGGGCATCCCGGCCGCCGTGATCGATCGCTACGCCTATCCGTCGACCGGCGCGTTCGAGACGGCCCTGCGCGCGGCGCTCGACGGCGCCGGGGTGGAGCTGGTCTGTCTTGCGGGATTTCTGAGGATTCTCACGCCGGCCTTCGTGGACGCATTTGCAGGGCGCCTCATCAACATCCACCCCTCGTTGCTGCCGGCGTTCGGCGGCAAGGGCATGTACGGCGACCGCGTTCACGCGGCGGTGCTGCGCGCGGGATGCCGGGTCACGGGGTGCACGGTGCACTTCGTCACCGCGGTGCCCGACAGCGGCCCGATCATCGCCCAGGCGGCCGTCCCCGTGAGGGAGGACGACACGGTGGCGGATCTGGCCGCGCGCGTTCGCGTGGAAGAGCTGCGCTTGTACCCGGAGGCCGTGCGGCTCTTCACGGAGGGCCGGCTCCGGATCGAAGGCGATCGCGTGCGCACGCTGCCGGCGCCGGTCGCGGCCGGCCCGGGCGTTGGGGATCGCGCGGGCGGGCGGCCACAGGAAGCCGGCGCGGCGGGGACGCCGGGCACGGCGTCCACGTGAGCGTCCGCCGGGCGCTCCTGAGCGTCGCTGACAAGACGGGCGCCGCCGATCTCGCCCGGGACCTCGCCGCGCTCGGCGTCGAGTTGATTTCGACCGGCGGGACCGCGGCGGCGATCGCGGCGGCGGGGGTGGCCGTCACGCCGCTCGCGGAGGTCACGGGGTTTCCCGAGATCCTCGGGGGCCGCGTGAAGACGCTCCACCCGGCGGTGCACGGAGCGCTGCTCGCGGTGCGCGACAATCCCGCGCATCTCGCCGAGCTGGCGCGCCATGGCATTCGGCCGATCGACCTCGTCGCCGTCACCCTCTATCCCTTCGAGGCGGCGCTCGCGCGGGGCGCCGATCTCGCGGCGATGATCGAGGAGATCGACATCGGCGGCGTGACGCTGCTTCGTGCGGCGGCCAAGAACTTCGAGAGCGTCGTCGTCCTGAGCGCGCCGGCGCAGTACGCGGCCGTCGTGGGGGAGCTGCGGGAGACCGGAGCGGTGGGCCTCGACACGCGCCGCCGGCTCGCGCACGAGGCGTTTGTCCGGACCTGCGGGTACGATGCGGCGATCGCGCGGTACCTCGGCGGCGGCGGCGCGTTCCCCGCCCGGTTGGTGCTGGCGTTCGACAAGGTGCAGGACCTGCGCTACGGGGAGAACCCCCATCAACGCGGCGCCTTCTACAGAGATCCCGGGGAGACCGCGCCGTCCGTGGCGGCGGCGCGGCAGATCGGCGGCAAGGCGCTCTCGTACAATAACATCTTTGACTTGGACGCCGCGCTCGAGCTCGTGCGCGAGTTCCCGGATCCCGCGGCGGTCGTCGTCAAGCACGGCATCCCCTGCGGGGTCGGGACGGGCGCCACGGCGCGCGACGCGTACCTGCACGCCCGCGCCGCCGATCCGGTCTCGGCCTTTGGCGGGATCGTCGCGCTGAATCAGGGCGTCGACGCCGCGACGGCCGCCGCGCTCGCGGAGACCTTTCTCGAAGCGGTGATCGCGCCGGCCTTCGACGAGGACGCGCGCGCGGTCCTCGCGCAGAAGAAAAACCTCAGGGTGCTCGAGACCGGGCCGCTCGGCGACCCGGGCCCGGCCGCGGGGGTCGACTTCCGGAGAGTGCGCGGCGGACTGCTGGTGCAGGATCGCGACTCGCTCGACCTCGATCCCCGGCGGCTCGCGGTCGTCACGTCCCGCGCGCCGAGCGACCGGGAGTGGGAGGACCTCAGGTTCGCGTGGACGGTGTGCCGGTACGTCCGCTCCAATGCGATCGTCCTGGCCAAAGACCGGCAGGTCGTGGGCGTGGGCGCGGGCCAGACGAACCGCGTGGAACCAGTCCGCCTTGCGGTCCGCCAGGCCGGCGAGCGCGCGGCCGGCGCCGTCATGGCCTCCGAAGCGTTTTTCCCGTTTCCGGACGCGGTCGAGGTCGCGATCGCATCCGGCGTGACGGCGATCATGCACCCGGGCGGCGCGCGCCGGGACGCCGACGTCATCGCGACCGCGGACGCCGCGGGCATCGCCATGGTGACGACCGGCATCCGCCACTTCCGCCACTGACGCATGCCTCCATATCTCCAAGGCGGCCCGCGGCGCGGCGTCCCGACCGGCAGCGCAAATCCTGCCTGCGAGAGGCGGCGTCCATCGCGCGACGCCGCCGGTGACGCCATCTCCGCGAGCGGCCGCCCGGCTCCGTCCCGCCGCCCGTTGAGGCCATCCCGAACGGCGCCGCCTTCGATCGCGGGCGCGGGTCGCGCCGCCCACGGCGTCGCGCGTTTCGCACGATGCCGCGCGGCCGGGAGCCGCGGCCCGGCCGACGGCCGCTGGGGGCCGGCGCCCGTCCGCCGGCCATGAGCCGTCGCCGGGCGGTGTTTTTGGACCGCGACGGGGTCCTCGTGGCCGACACGCATCACCTGCGGCGCGCCGACCAGCTCCGCTTGCTTCCAGGCGTCCCCGAGGCGCTCGTCCAGCTCCGGGAGGCCGGGTGGGCGCTCGTCGTCGCGACCAACCAATCCGTGGTGGCCCGGGGGTGGCTCAGCGAGGAGGGACTGGAGCGCGTGCACGGCGCGCTGATCGACATGCTGCGGGAGCGCGGCGCGACGCTGGACCGCATCTACTACTGCCCGCATCACCCGGACGGCGAGGTGCCCGAGTACCGGGGCGCCTGCGCCTGCCGGAAGCCGAACCCGGGCATGCTCCTCCGCGCCGCCGAGGAGATGGATCTCGACCTAGCGGACTCGGTCATGGTGGGCGACGCGCCGAGCGATATCGAGGCCGGGCGGCGCGCCGGTTGCCGCACCGTCTTGATCAGCCGCGGCGCGGTCGCGAACGAGCCGGTCTCGACCGGTGCCGATTACGTGGCGCCGGACCTCCGGCACGCCGCCGCGTGGATCCTCGCGCTCTCCCGGGCCTCGCCCCCGGACTGAATGGGACTCCGAGCGCGCCACGGCCGGGCGCCGCGGCCCACCTGAACTCGATCCGGGCGTTCAGCGGGCGCCGGTAGGAATCGCCACGATGCGAACGCGGGGACTGATGAGCGGCGCATCGTCGTTGCCGTCCTCGTCGCCCCCGCCGTCCAGGTATGCCGGCCGGGGAATGTCCGCGACGGCCGGCGCGTCGCGAAGTCCGCTACGGTCCCCGACCACGGCGAGGGTGATGCCCTGGCGCTGATACCACGCGAGATCCCTGTCAGGGGTGGCATACCGGACGTCGCAGGGCAGGCTCCGAAGATCCGGGAGATACCATCGAAGACCGGTATCGAACGCCACGACGTCCCCGGGACGCGCGTGGCGCGCTACCCAGGCCACCGCCTCGGTGCGGGTGTCCTCTTCGCGCCGCAGCGCCCACGCGAGCTGCCAGGCGCGCGTCGCCGGTTCCACCAGCAACGCCGCGATGCCGAGGACGGCGACGACCGTCGCCGCGCGGGACGCGGCGCCATCGATGCCGGGCGGTGCGCCTCGGCGCCACCACCCGCATGTCCACGTGCTCCACGCCCACGTGGCGCCGACCCCGGCAAGCACCGCCGCAAACGGCAGCAGCGGGACCATGCTGCGCAGAAAGAAGTTGCGCTGCCCGGCCATGAGGCAGAAGTACGGCACGATGAAGGCGCCGAAATACGCCGCCACGCGGGGCTGCCGCGCCGTCACCACGCCGGCCCCGAGCAGCGCGGCAAGCACCGGAATGATCCCGAACGCGGCGTGCGGCGTCACGTACCACTCCGGCGACGGGCTCCCGCCCTGCATGGGATGCACAAAGTACAGCAAGTTCTGCACGGCGCCGGCCTTGAGGGACGCGAGGGTCGGCAGGCCACCGTACGCCCGTGCTTCGGAGGCCCACACATCGAGCAGGTACCGCGGCGTCACGAGAACGCGCGGGGTCCCGACGACGAACCCCGCGGCCGCGGCGGCTCCCAAGACGGCCGCTTCACCGATGGCCGGCCCCCGGCGCCGGGGATTCAAGATGTGGGCCGCCACGAGGGCGATCAGGACCGCAAGGGCCGCCTGCTTCGTGGAGACGGCCAGACCGGCGAGGGCGCCAGCCACCGCGTAGTCTCGGAGCGAGCCGCCGCGCATGATTCGCAGGCCGGCCACGATGGCCGCGGACACGAAACACGTCA